>Ga0210057_1000003_pt1 | contig 784236 bp, 834 predicted proteins | sample CryGeyCG2114_010_2_FD_183968 | JGI IMG/M metagenome (GOLD analysis project Ga0210057, IMG submission 183968) | Groundwater microbial communities from aquifer - Crystal Geyser CG10_big_fil_rev_8/21/14_0.10 (SPAdes) (version 2) | ecosystem: Environmental > Aquatic > Deep subsurface > Groundwater... | reverse complement strand
CATGACTAAAGATAATGTTCTTGATACACTTTTTTTCATATTGATAAAAATTAATGGAATAATTATTGAAAGCACAAAAAGAATTATACTAACCTGGAAAATCATAACATAAAAAATCATTTCTAATTATCTCATTGTGTGAATAAATACCTATATATAAATCTATCTTTTTGCCGTATTTTTATCGTTCTATCTAAATTTTTTGTGCAGAAAAAGACTAAATGTCCGTTAGGACTAAAAGCCTCCTCTTAATAAATTTCAAACAACGAAGTTGTGAGCCAATATGTGCGTAGCACCTGGACTCCCCCTCTTTTGCTTCTTTTTCTAAAAGAAGAAGAGTGAAAATTTAATTGCGTATAACATAGGGGTTAAAAGAAGTCGCTCGAACCCTTAGATTAACGAGCGACGAACGAAGTTCATATCAAACAATTCTGCGAGGTACGAGCGATTTGGGCGAGACAAAACAAAAGATTTTGTCGAGCCTTTTAACCCCTGTTAGTTGCCCTGAGCCGAAGGCGAAGGTCGAGGAGCGACAGCGACGAGAAGTCGAGAATGAGTCGTTTTACTCAAAGCGAAGCTCTAAGAGAATAGTAGTGAGGGCAGGTTTGTTAAGAACTATTGGAGCGCAATAGAAAGTTTTAAAAGATCTGTTTTTCAGAAAAATCATAGGTAAATTAAAATGGATAACTTGTCTCTGGAAAGAACATTAGATGATGGTTCGGTGCTTAAATTACGCAGTTACCAATTAGATGATACTGGGGCTAATATATTAAATCGCCCTCCTAACTCTTATGAAACAGTATTAGTTTTAGAAACCAGCTTTGATATGCCACAAAGAACCTCTCCAAATGCAAGTCGATACGTAGGACGAGATATTTTCGAGAGTTTATATGAATCAATAAAAGATAAAGAGGGATTTTATTTAGTATCCGGTTTCTTAAGTGAAGTTAAGTCTAGGGTAAGCTTACTAGAAACACGTGAATTAGTAGACCGTCTCTAGATATTACATTTCTTTACCTGCCCTCTATTTTTAACGACTCATTCTCGATTGCAACTAACAACTATTAAGCGAACAAAATGTTCGTTTAATATCACTATAAGAAGTATAAGGCGAACATTTATGGCTTGATGACTTTTCTCTTTGTTTATGGAAATAAATTGGAAGCAATTGGTTGAGCAAGAGGCATTGCTTAGGGGTTATTCAAAAAAGACTATTGAGAATTACATCTTTCAAATTGGTCGCTTTCTCAAGAGTGGAAAACAAGCGCGCGAGTATTTGCTTCTTCTCATAAATCAAGGAAAATCCAACGAAACAATACGTCTAACAAATTTTGCAATAAAATTCTATTATTCCGTTATTAATAGCACAGATGAAAACTTAGATTTGATCTTAAAAAATTTGCCGAACTCTAAAAGAGCTAAAACGCTGCCGAATATTCTCTCTAAAGAAGAAATACAAAGAATGATTGAAGTAACAAAAAACATCAATCACAGGCTTATTATTCAGCTTGGCTATTCTGCGGGATTGAGAGTTAGTGAAATAATCAATCTGAGCTGGGAAAATATTGATTTTGACAGAAATATGGTTCACATAAAACAAGCAAAAGGCAAAAAGGACAGAGTTGTTATGCTTTCAACAAAAGTCAAAGAAGCTCTTGCCTCTTTTACTGCTGAAAAAATGGGGTTACTTTTCATAACAACAAGAGGAACAAAATACACACAAAGAACAATCCAAAAAATTCTAGAAAACGCAGCAAAAAAAGCTAAAATAAACAAACACGTAACACCACACACTCTTCGTCATAGCTTTGCGACACATTTGCTAGAACAAGGAACTGACATAAGATACATAAAGGATTTGTTGGGGCATTCGGATATTCGCACTACTATGATTTATACGAAAGTATCAAACAAAGACATATCAAAGATCAAAAGCCCTTTGGATTAAATTAAATAGTAAACTTTCAACAAAGATGTTTTGTACGTACACCACATTTTTAAACTTGTTTTCTTAAATGGTTTTTCGTGAAACAAATATCTCAAAAAGTTGGTGAGCAGGTAGTTTTTCAAATTATTAAATATGTTGCTGCAGCAGTGTACTTTGCAGGACTGGCATCATTAACTCCTTTGATTCCATTATTATTAACACCCACGGAACTTTTGCAAGCAAGACAAATAGTAATTACTGCATTTGGCTTTGTTATTGTTGCATTTTTACTCACGTTATGGGCGTCAAAAAACATGAAAATAGCATTCAGGGCACTTGGTTACATGACTTTGTTTCCCGGTTTACTTACGGTCATTACAGCATACATTGGCGAGCGAAGAATGTTAGAATACTTATCTCACTTTGGTGAAATAACACCATACATTCAGGAATGGATACACCAGTACGTCCCAACAGCGTGGATAATTGCAGGAATTTATATTATTCTGGGAGTATTTTTTATTTGGTTAGGAGAGAAGTTTGGGAAATAATTAATAGGAAAAATTTAAATAATGCCTCTTTTACTCTGATCAATCATGGCTGAAAAAAATAATAACATAGCTTCTTTGCTTTTAACTAGCGTTCAGCCTATGCCCGCACAATAAGTGCAAAGCAGCTTTATTTGATACTTTTCATAAAATTTTCTACAAAACTATAGAGTAGCGTCATACTTGATGCTTTCTCTTGAACCTTGGAGGCAGAAAAATGGAACTAGAAAAACGAACAGAAAACAAAGAACAAAACAAATACAGAGGGAGAATAACTTTCGGAAATACCGATGGTTGTCTTCCTCGACAAGACAATAGGTGTAGTTGGAGCAGGCAGTATTGGAGAGGAAGTAATAAGTGCTTTATATGAAAAAGGTCACAGAAATATTATTGCTACACGTCGCGATTCTGATGCTTTGCAAAGGCTAAGTAAAATCTACAAAGGCATAACTACAACTTCTGATAATTTGCATGCTGTACGAAACGCAGAAGTGCTTGTTCTAGCCGTAAAACCTAAATCGATAAACGATGTACTTCAGGAGATGACCTTGCTATTAGATAAAAAACTCGTGTTGTCTTTAGCAGCGGCAAAACCTATTGCATCACTCGAACAAGCAGCAAATAATAAATCTATGCGAATAGGCAGAGTAATGACGGGGATTTATGTTGCCGAACAAACAGCAATGTATGCTATGAGTGAATCTTGTACTTGTGAAGACAGAGAAATCGTAAAATATATTTTTGGCAAATGCGCGATGGAAAGAGAGGAAGCATTACTTGCGCACAGAACTTGGATTGCCTGCGCAACAGGGCTTTTACCTAACGCAATAGAAGAAGAAATAGCAGAACTTGAAAAACTGGGCATGAGTTCAGAAGATGCAAGGCAAATTTACGCAAGAGATTTAGAAGCAATAGCAAAACGCTTTCGTGAGGGACTCACTGGAAAGCAAATCCTTAATGCAGTTGGTGCACCAGGAAGTTTTACAAGAGGACTGACAGAACATCTTGAACGTGAAAGATATTATAGTTTGCTTCGGGAATGTGTAACAAAAACAGTAAATGCTTGTTCAGAAAAATGATTTTTTTTTTCTTTTTTATTCAAAAAGCACCATCTTTATTTGGACAGTTTGAAGGTATTGCTTGTCCTGTGTCCCACATTTCAACAATTTTCCCCTTCTTAAAACGGAACAAGTGCACAACACTTATATCGAGTTCGTCTTTACTGCGAACAAGACGAGAATGAACTGCAACCAAATCACCATCGCCGAGAATGTTCTTAATGATTAATTTTTTGTTTGGAAGCTCTGCATGACTTTCTTTCATCGCAACCTGCAATACAGGAAATCCTTTTGGAAAATAGACATTATGGTGCTTGCCAGTCATATCAACATATTTTTTGTATGCTTCATCAATTTTTCCTTTCACAACCAACTGCATGAACGCTTTTGCCGATTTTTTGTTTTTTTTCAGTCACTTCCTTTCCTCAACAATTGTTTTAAACCCTCCATACGCAAACTTGTTCATGTCCATAATGTTCTTGAAACTATCTTTACATTCTTCTGCGTGTTTACGCATTTCTTTCATAACTTTTGCGTTTACTTGGTTTCTGTGCTGCTTTGATTTATAGATAATGAACGAGAAAAGAATAGTCTCATCTTTCTTTGCTTTTGTCATCTTTGGAAACATCAACGCTTTCATCCCGCCCATCTTTGGATTAAGATCATCTCCTATACACTCAAAATATTCTAATGCGCCATATTTTTTCCAAACCTCGCCAGCTTCTTTTGCCATCTTTGTGTATTCTTTTAACTTCCCTTTCTTTACTACTAGTACAAATCCATCAACATATTTCATTTTGGTTACCTCCTTTTAGCGTGTCAAGAACCACCCGTCAATAGACGGGTGGCATGAAGCGATAGCTTCATCTTCGCTTGTAATGACCAGTGGTTCTTGAGCACACTCGGAATTCCACTTGTCTTCGTTAAGCACATACACGCTTCGCTTAACCACCAGTGAACACACTGGTGGAATTCCGATGTTTAAACAACACTTTGTATTTATCCCAGTATGCGTAACCGAGATATGCGTTAAGCAGGGCAATAACAATACCAATTGGTAAAAATATTGGAGCTAACATTGCATTAAACACAAGGATGCCAACAGATACTGGTGCTATCAAAATTGCAGCAAGAGCAGGCAGGAAGTTTAGCATAAGCATTAAACCAGTAACAATCTCAGTCACTTTGATCATTTGAAATAATCCTGCACTCCATAAATTTTTTGTTATGCTTGCCATTGGTTCTGGAATTCCGTCTGCATTTGGTCCCTGAACAAAACCCATTATGCCACTTGCTAAAAAAACCAGGCCAAATAAAATTCTTATGGTGTTTAGTAAATATTTGTTTCTAAAATTCATGCATTCACCTCGTTATTTAATTCTTTTTTAATCTCTTTCTTAAGTTCATCAATTCCGGTTTTTTCTTTCGCGCTAACTTTCATTGCTTTCTCAAACTCAACATTTTGATCTGCTTTGTTTGAAACTAAGATGATTGGCAGTTTGAATGCTTTCTTAATTTCCAGCAATAAGTTTTTTTGCTGTTTTACAGTATAACCGCAAGTCTCTGTTGGATCAATCACAAACAAAATAATCTTGGCAACATGCTTTAATGCAATAATTGCCTGCCGTTCAATAGGGTTTCTGGCTGACAAAGGACGATCAAGCAAACCAGGAGTATCAACATACTGGATTTCTTTGCCTTCATAACCCAAATTAAGCGTTTGCGTTGTAAACGGATAATGAGCAATTTTTGGAGTGCTTCCTGTCAAAGCAGCCAGTAAAGTTGTTTTGCCAACGTTTGGGAATCCTGCGATAACAACAGTATTAATATCGGTTTTTATTGAGGGAAAAGATTTCATTATTTTTCTTGCTTCCTCAAGATACTCAAGATTTTTTTTGATCTGTTTCATCACAGAACTTACCCTGCCAGAAAAAGCAACACGAGCTTTTATTACGTGATCTGCTGTTCTTGCACCATACAGTCTGCCTTTCACTTCATACTGAACAGATTTGATTTGTTTGCCTGCCCAATTTAATGCACCTAAGCTTTTTTTTAACAACACATAATCAAGAGCGCATTTTATTAATTCCAGATAAAAAGGATCAAGATCATCAATACTTGGAAAACAACGCTCGATACGTCCAAGAGAGTCTGTTAAAGATCTTGTGATAGTATCTATTCTTTGACGTTCAGTTTCTTTTGTTTTTGCTAGCGGATCTTTTATTTTCAGTTTTTTTGTTTCAACAACACGAGCAGTACCTCTTTGGAAAGCAATATCTAAATACGTTTGAAATGATTCAATTTTCCCAAGTCCTTGAAGATTCATAAAAAAATGAAAAGAAATTGGCTTTTTAAAGGTGTGTATTATAAATGGCCTGCATACCTGCTTTGCGAGCACCGCGCAGGCATACAGGCTAGTAATGCATGATTCTTATTATTAAGAAGCCTTGCGGCAGAAAGTCCGTAAAGATTACAATGTCTGCCAGAAACATTACGTGATTTTACAGGAAACGTTTAAAAAGAAAGAAAACTATTGTCGCTAAAAGAGAGATGATACTATGGGTATATTACAAGGTTTAAGCAGATTACCGCGCATTCTTGCAGTAAACGAACAAAGTAAACCCTCTTCTCAAGTCCAGCCTGAGCAGCAAGTATCACAAAGACCGATTGTTAATGATTATCACAAAGCATTTGTTCATGGAACTTCACAAGCAAATTTTGAAATAATGACGAAAGCAGTGCAATATTTTATTGCAAAAATCGCTCCGGAAGTTGAACGAGTTAAAGAATTATATAAAATTCTTGGCAAAACTGAATGGGAAAAAATCACTGATGAAATGATGGAACAAGTATTGCGCGAAGATAAAGACTCAGCAATAAAATGTCTTCAAATGTACAAATATATTTGAACAATATAGGCAGAGGCCTTGAGCGTATGGAATCTGAATACAGTCTTGTACAACACCTGCAACAAAATGGCTGCACAACAGAAGAAATAGCTTTTATTCAGGAACAAACTCGCAAATATTGGACACAGACATATGGTTTGCTTCGCTGGAAATTTAGAATTATACACAAAGATCTCATTTTGATGCATGACTTGCTTGAGAAACAACTAGAAAGACTTCAAGAAATAGATCACGAATCATACTTAAAAGCGCTCAGAACAGATAAAGAAATACAAAACATGTTTAATCAAGAATACGTTGCATTCTGGCAGCTTGTTGAACATGCAAAAATAACGGATGAACAAGTAGGAGGCATCTGGAATAGCATGCTTGTAGAAAAAGATAAACTACAAACACTGGTGAGAATTTACTTAACAGCCATTCAGCAAGAAGCTCGTGAAAACGTGTTTGAAAAAGAAACCAGATTAAAACAAGCAATAGCAGTTTTGTCATACCTTGTTGGAGCAGCAATACTTTGTTACAGAATAAAACTAATACTTGCTGAATCAGTTGCAGGCAAAGTTCTTAGCTGGTTACGTTCAGATGTCAAACAGCAACAAAAACTTCAACTCATATCTGATAAACTCAAAAATGTTAATAACGCGTTCGGACAAGATACACTAAAAGATTTGATGTTAGCTTTTGCTTAATGATTGTCTCGACAAACAAATAAGCTTAAATAATCAATCAGTTTTATTGTTGCTGAGGTGATATTATGCCAGTATCTTTAGAAATACTTGCGACAATACTTGTTGTACTTGTAGCAATAAAACTGTTATTTGTTTTATTTTCGCCAAAATCATGGCTGAACTTTGCAAAGGAACTTTACTCAAAACCAATAATAACACAAGTTGTTGCTGTTGTACTTGCGGCAATTGTGTTGTGTTATTTGCTCCAAGCAGGCTTAACAATCGTGCACATTCTTGCAGTGACATTGTTTTTATCTTTGGTGACTATCACAGGATTTGCACCACATGGAAAACAACTTGTTTCATGGGCGAACAGACAAGGACTACAAAAATTATGCAAAGAACAATGGCTGCACATTGTTATATGGGTTGTTCTGATATTATGGGGCATTAAAGAATTATTTTTTTAATTTATTTTTCTCCAATTTTTAAAGGAACTAATTTAATGCTTTTTGCAAGACTTTCTAACAAATCAGTGCCTGCATACCCTGCAACAAATGCCATGATTGTGCTGTTGCCGAGAACACTTCCAACAATTGCGCCAATAATAATTGCTATAAGAACTGTGCTCAGCAAATATGTAAACACAAAAGTTCTGCCTTCAAGAAGGGCTTTTCTTACTCCAAGAAGACCTCTAACTAAGCCTCCAAGTCCGCCAAGCAATGCAAACATTACCCAGAGATTGATCATACTGATGCAATATTGTTCAGGTATATAAATTTGTAGGAAGTTTGCAGTTTACAGTTTGCAGAATTAACAATAGAACTCTTAAATAGTTTGGAGTATATAGAGAATGAAATAGGAGAAGAGATAAAGCCTAGTGTTGCGAGTGAAAAACCTGCACAAAGAATTATTGAAAAAATTCAGGCAAGAAATAAAAATCCCCGCCGCAAGCAGCGGGGTACAAGAAAATTCTTTGAATTTTCTGTACAGGAAAAGCATGCTTTTCCTTGTATTTTTAAAGTTATGATACTCCATCGATGGTAAGAAAAACAAGGACGAACCCAACCGCCCCAAGGAGCGGGGTATCATAACAAATGAACAACGAAAAAAGAAAGAAGGATATATGGAGAAAAATTCTAAGCAACATTTATAAACAAATCACCGTCAATAACAATTCATGCCAAAGGAAACATATTATATTACAACTGCAATAGCATATCCTAATGCGAAACCACACATAGGGTATGCGTATGAGTTAATCATGGCTGATTTTCTTGCACGATGGAATTCTTTACTTGGGAAGGATGTTTTCTTTCTAACAGGAACAGATGAGCACGGACAAAAAATAGAAAACACTGCAAAAAAAGAAGGAAAAACACCAAAACAATTTGTTGATGAATATGTCACATACTTTCAAGAACTTTGCAAAAACCTAAACATTGCAAATAATAACTTTATACGAACAACAGAAAAAAGACATACAAAAACCTGTCAAGAAATATTCAAAAAAGTACAAGACAAAGGATTAATTTACAAAGGAACATATGAAGGATTGTACTGCACAGGCTGCGAAGCATTCTATACTGAAAAAGACCTAAAAGAAGGTAAATGCCCAAATCATTTGAAAGTTCCAGAACTGCTTAAAGAAGAAAGCTACTTTTTCAAAATGTCAGTTTTCCAAGAACAATTAATCAAACACATCGAAAATCACCCAAATTTTATTTTTCCAGAATCACGACGAAAAGAAATATTGAACAGATTACAAGAACCACTTAAGGACTTAAGTGTAAGCAGAACATCCTTCAAATGGGGGATACCAGTACTGGGAGATACCAAGCATGTTATATATGTCTGGTTTGATGCACTTCTAAACTACATTAGCGGCATTGGATATCCCGGCAAAAAATTTCAAAAATACTGGCCAGCCAACTGTCATGTTGTCGGCAAAGACATCGCTTGGTTTCATACAGTAATATGGCAAACAATGCTCATGGCAGCAGACATCGAACTGTCAAAAACAGTGTACAGCCATGGATTTTTAACAGTAGATGGGCAAAAAATGAGCAAAACATTGGGCAACGTGATTGACCCAATAGAAATATGTGATAAATATAATGCAGACTCAATACGCTATGTTCTCTTACGTGACGTAGTGCCGGGAGAAGATGGAGATTTCTCAGAAAAAAATTTGGTTAATAGAAACAACGCAGATTTAGCAGATGCACTGGGTAATTTATTGCAAAGAACATCCACATTAATTCATAAAAATTTCAATGGAAGCATTCCTGTTTGCGGTAAATTAATATCTAAGGAAAAAGAGCTTGAAAGTGCAATTCCAGAAATAGCTGAGTTAAATAATTTGGTTGAGCAATATCAGTGGAACAAATTAATAGAGCTTGTCTGGCAATACATTCATCAATGCAACAAATATGTGAATGACACTCAGCCATGGACTTTAGAGGGAGAACGATTGGCAACAGTTCTTTATACGTTAATTGAACATTTACGCATTATTAGCATTCTTGTCTGGCCAATAATTCCGGAAAGTGCAGAAAAACTAGCAGAAAAGCTTGGACAACCATTAGGAAAACTCAAAGATGCGAAGTTCAAAAAATCAACAAGAGGAATAGTGGCTGCACCAGAGCCGCTGTTCAAAAAGTTTGAGTATGCGGAAGAAGAAAAATCACTGCTGAACATCAAAGCAGGAAAAATAATCAGCGCACAAAAACATCCTGAAGCAGACAAACTATACATCTTGCTCGTTGATATCGAAACAGAAAAAAGAACCATTGTTTCAGGACTAAGAGATTATTGCACAGAACAAGATCTGCTTGACAAAACAATACTATTGCTTGTTAACCTAACACCTGCAAAAATAAGAGGCATAGAAAGCCAAGGAATGGTATTGACCTACGAACATGGCAGCGTAATAAAACCTGTTGAAATTAATGCAAAACCAGGAGAACAAATAACAATAGGAGAGCTAAAACCGCAAACGAAAAATATCTTGTTTAGTGAGTTTGAAAAACTAAAACTCCAAGTACAGAATAATAATTTGATTTGTGATGGAAAAATATTACAGATTAACGGAAAACCAATACACACAGACATGCCAAATGGAACAAAGATACGATAAAAAATTTGTTGTACTCGGAATTATTCTTTTCCCACTTTTTTGTTTATTGCTAAGCTTCACTATATTATATACGGATCCGGGATTTACATATTTGCTCCTTGAAAAAGAACATATTGCGGATACAAAACAACTCTTTTCCTATTTTGCAGGCGAATCAGACCTTCCTGCAGTTTTTAATGAACAGGAAAAAGCACATTTGCAAGATGTCAGAAAGGTACTTAAGTCAGCGTTTGCTTTTTCATTAATAATTCTTATTAGCTTTTTAGCTTGCTTTTTTACTAACTGGAGAAAAATCACAAAATACGGATTTCACTTATTTATTTCTATTTGCTTATTGGCGTTTATCGTACCATTTGACTCGCTATTTACAAAGTTTCACCACGTATTTTTCCCACAAGGAAACTGGCAGTTTTCCGTTAGCAGCACCATAATTTCATACTACTCGCAAACTTTTTTTATCAGCTACTTTCACGCAATTATTATTCACGCTTTGCTGATCGCAATCAGTTTCTTTGTGTTTGAATTTGTCTCAAGAAAGCGATAAAAAATTCTGCCCTATGTAACCCTTATTTCAAATACTATTTTTTTTACAATATCTTTTTCACTACGTATAAACTTAAATAGGGTATGAGTATTTGAGAATAGTAACAAAATTACCAACTACGTAAAGGGGGTTTCCGATGAAAAAAACAGTATTACTAGCGGCTATCGCGATTTTGCTTTTAGTTGTTGCATGCGCACCGACAGCACCAGATAATGGAACAAACGAAACAACAGAAGAACCAATAAATAATTCTGCAGATACAACAGTAGATACAACGGATGCTGAGGATTCAAATGGCGCAGAAGAACAAACACAAGAAATTTCAGAATCAGAAGAAGCTGAATCTGCAGAAGAAGTTGACCTTAGTGATGTTCCAAAGAAACAAGTTACAGAAGGGGACCTTGTCGGCTTTCCTAACTTACGCGCAGTAGACCCTGACGGAGACCCAATCATATATACTTTCACTGCGCCACTTAATGAGAATGGCGAGTGGAGAACAAAAGAAGGAGATGCAGGAGAACATGTTGTTACTATTACAGCAAGTGACGGAACACACACAGTATCTCAGCAAGTTCTCATAACTGTGTTGGCAAAAAATAAAGCACCAGTAATAATGCTTGATCAAGAAGAACCAATAGTTGCATTAGAAGGGGAAACATTCACACTTACATCAACTGTTACAGACCCTGACGGAGATGATGTTAAAGTGACATACTCTGGATGGATGACTTCTGACACGCGGGAAGTAAGTTATGATGAAGCAGGATTGCGCAAAGTTGTAATAACAGCAACAGACGGTAGCGCAACCACAGCAAAAGAAGTACTTATACAAGTAGAAAACGTTAACAGAGCACCAACAATATCCTCAATAAACAATGTAGAAATCAAAGAAGGAGAAAAAATTATTGTTCGACCAACGACACAAGATCCAGATGGTGACAAACTCGTTATAACATACAGTGAACAGTTTGATGATCTTGGCGTATGGATCACAGAAGCAGGCGATGCAGGAGAATACACGATTACTATAACAGTAAGTGATGGTGAATTTACAGCAGAAGAAACGTTTAACGTCAAAATAAACGAAATTAATAAAGCACCAGTAATTGAGTTAGACAGCCCAATACAAGTCAGAGAAGGAGAAACAGTGACATTGACACCAACAATCACAGACAAAGAAGGAGATGAAATAAGAGTAACTTACTCTGGCTGGATGAATAGCAACACAAAAAGAACAACATACGATGATGCAGGAGACCATACAGTAACAATAACAGCAAGAGACTCAGCAGGCAACGAAGCAAAAATGGATGTTGTAATTTCTGTTGAAAATGTAAACAGACAGCCAATCTTTGGAGCAGGAAGCTTTAATTAACTTTTATTTTTTTTAATTACTTTTTTTAGTATTTTTTTCTCAGAGGGTTTATAAGTCAACAATATTTTAATAAGAACATGAGTGGAGCAGGAACTAGTAGAGGCATATCTCACTATGACCCATATACGGGAAGATATTCTGTAAATGGATCTGAAGGAAAAAGAAATGCTATTATTGGCAAATCTGGGCCTATGATTGGCCTTTTTTATGTTGTAGATGGACTAGCAAACGGAAATTGTCCTGTCAGGATTCATGGAGAAACAGGCACTGGAAAAGAATCAGTGGCGCGTGCTTTACATTATAATGGTAAACGTGCTCAGTTCCCTTTCGTTATTGAAAATTGTGGAGGAGTGCCTCCTCAGCTTTTAGAAGATAGACTATTTGGTCACGTAAAAGGCGCGTTTACAGGTGCAGTCAATTCATATTCTGGAAGTATTGTTAACGCAAATGGAGGCACGCTGTTTTTGGATGAAATTGGTGATATGCCTCTTGAATTGCAGGGTAAACTTCTTCGTGTGCTTGAAGAACGTGAAGTTGTTCCATTGGGAAGTACAACACCTGTGCCTGTTGATTTTCGTCTTGTTACTGCAACACATAGAGATTTAGAAGAATTAACTCGAGAAAGAAGGTTCAGAAAAGATTTGTTTTACCGAATTTCTGGCTGGAACTTAGATGTTCCTTCACTGAGTGAACGAGAAGATGATGTATTGCAGCTAACAGATTATTTTCTTTCACGATACGCCCCAGATAAAGATATTGCATTATCCAACAAATTAATTCAGGAGTTGAAGCATCATTCTTGGCCAGGCAACATACGCCAATTGGAATCCGCAGTGCACCGAGCAGTAACAGCGCATTATGGATTTTTTAACTCGCAAAATGATATTTTATTAGTTTCTGATTTTGAACCTAACTTTGGTGCACATACAACTCTCGATACAAAACAAACTCCGCGCCTTCACTATCTGAAAGTAGGCGTTGTCTCATATTCAGAACTACAACAAATTGATGGCGTCCTTACTGGAAATGCACTCCGTCAAGTTCTTTCTGCGCATGGACAACCAATTTCTCAAAATGGAAACGCACCAGAACTCTATGTTGTTACCGAAAGAACACTTCCTTACTTGGTTTCACCACAAGCAGCAAACCGTTCTGCAACAGTAGGAAGACTAGATGTTCTGCTTACAGAAAGAGACGCAGTTATACAAGCTTTAAGAACCTCTCTTAATACCTAACACTTTTAATTTTCTGTGTAAAGTTTCAAATCGCAAACCGATTTTTCTGGCAGTTTTGGAAATATTCCATTTGTTTTCTTCTAATGCTTTTTCAAAATACATTTTTTCAAACTCTAATTCTGCTTCTTTTAATGTTGCAGGTTTTTCAGGAAGTTCTTTGCTAATGTCTTCAGAAAGTTGTGGAGCTTCAGCATAAAATGCTTTGTATCGATCAAGACTTAACGCGCTTTTGTACTGTTCTAAAGAGTCTTGAATTATGTCTTGCACGGCCAAGCGCTTCACGTATTTTCCTTTTTGCATGATGTCGCGAAATTTTTCAACTTCAATTTTCATTTCAGCAATAAAGCGATGAATGCTTCGCCTATCAACATTGGCAAATTTTGCAACATCTGCAACATTGCCAAAATTTAATTGCAATAGCTTAGCAACATATTCTTTTTTGAATTTCTTTTTTGCTTGCTTGAACTTTAAATTTGTATTAATTTCAAAATCCAGCAAGCTGCTTTTTTTGAGCTTGTCAGAAATATCGCTTTCTAGCTCAGTAATTGTAATGCCGAGTTTTGTGTGCATAGCATCTTCTAACAAAGGTTTAATTTTTTGTTCTACAAGGCGCTCTAATTGCTCATCAATCATGACTGAATTGTCACAGTTTTATTATTTAAATGTTTTGCAAAAACTGTGACAAAAAAAGCACATTTACTTAAATAGCCAGCCAAATAAACTTCTAAAAAAATCAGTAATTGCAGAAGTAGCTTTAATTGTTGCAGACTCTTCAAAATTTTTGCCTTCTAAATCAATAGTTTCTTCTTCAACAGTTTCGGGCTGTTCACTACTTTCTTCTTTTTTGTCTTCTTTCTTTGGGCGAGCAGAATCTTTCATCTGTTCGATTTCCTCAGCAGACAATTCCTTCACACAAGAACAAGAAGAGCAAACAGCATTGTCTTCACAATTGTCATCTGTTTCACATTCTTCAGGACTGTCAACATAACCATCACCACAGGAAACAACTCGTTTTTCCAAAGCAGCTTTTGCAATATCGCATGTGCACTTTGAATTGCACGTTCCGTACTCTGCACTTGAACGTCCAAAACAAATCTCTCCAGGAGGATCGCATGATTCGCCTTTATCTTTTTCCACAATATCGTTTCCACAACTGTTTTGTGGAACATTTGTTGTTCTTCTAGTCGTTGATGTATTTGCTGAGCTGCTAGTTTTTACGCAAGCACCAGCATAACATTTGTCATAACCTTGACGAACACAATCATAAACTTCACTCTTTCTCTGATCTTGAGAATTGCAAAAATATTCACGTAACCAAACACCTGTTTCAATAGACACACCATCTCTACTGGTCAAACAAGTATCATACATGGGAGTAATTCCGTATTTAACGTTGCCTTTTGTTTCCAAGGCTACATCGTTACTATCTCCTCCGCCATTGTCAGAATCAGTGCATAATTTCGGAGGATCTGCAGCCAATACTGAAACTGCTAAACTCAAAAATATAAATATTGCCAACCATCTCATATTTTGGAACAACATGAAACAAGCTTATAAAGATTACGCTTTATCTCCGAAACACATATAAACTAATTTAATGGCAGATACTACATGAAATCAAGGTGGCTTTTTGGGGTACTTATCAGCATTTTTCTATTTCCTATCGCTTTTGCAGCAAACATCAATGAATCATCAACACTGTTAATCATGGATGATTCTCTTACAATAAATACTTTGTTTGATCTGTATACAGAAGAACCAATCAAGAACCTTACACTCATCCTTCCTGAACAAAGCAAAAACCTTGACGTTCAAATAGATAACCAAGAAAGAAAATGTTTGCTTCAGGCAACCTTTGCGCGATGCGGAGAACTAGAAAAAGGAAATCACATGATAAATTATAGTTATTTTTCTAAATACCCCATTGCAAAACTGGGCGAAAATACAGTAATAAAATACGTTGATGAACTGCCATACACAGCAAATAGTCAAAAAGTAGAATTACAACTTCCTGTAGGTTATGTCATTCCAAGAGAAACCGGAAAAGACGAACGATTTTACATTAACCCAAAACCAGAAGGAGTTCATTCTGATGGACAAAGAATCATATTAACTTGGCGACAAAAAGGACAAATGCTGAGCATATCTGTTCTTACAAAAAAACTCACAACATTGTCAACGGGCTGGATTGCTTTTTTTATCTTGCTAGCAATTGTTCTCGCAGCAATAGTTGCGTTCTTTGTTCTGCGGACAGACCACAAAAAAATACAGAAAAAATCTGAACAAAAAATCAAACCAAAACAAAAACCAAAAGAAGAAGTCATTCCAGGCTTAATGGAAGCAGAACAAAAAGTAGTAGATATTCTCAAAGAAAAAGGAGAAATCTGGCAAAAACAATTACTACAAGAAACAGGATTCTCCAAAGCAAAACTCAGCAGAACGATCCGTAACTTAGAACAGCGAGAAGTTGTTACAAGAACGATTTATGGCAATGCGAACAAGATTTCATTAAAAAATAGACAGTAAGTATCATGAGGCAAACCGTTGACTGCTTACTGCATACCTCTTGCTGTTTACTATGTCGTTCCACTTTGTTCCATATTGTTTCACGAAGTTATTAAATACTCTCACATATGCTATGATCTTAGAAGCCACCATCCACGAGTATGCGAAGGGTTCAGCAATGGACCCTCGCTACTCTATTTTCTAAAACTATCTGTTTTACTATACAAACAATTTTAAATACCTCTTTTGCTTTGTTTATTGAAGTACTATGGTTAGTGATGCAGGACTTGAAAAGATTCTTAGTATTGGTTCAGAAATCACGCTAACTGATTTTAGACGAATTATTGAACTCATGCGTATAGAGAATATGCGAGTCATATCTTGTAGAGCAGGACAAGAAATCGCAAACAGAATTACAGATCATTTATCTGCCAACATTCGCAAAGAATTCGGATCAAAATTTCCTAAACTTGCTGACGGTCTAGTTGATACAAGCTCGCGTTTATTGCCTGTGGGAATCAAAAATCATCCTGATGGTGAAACATATGCACGGATAGATGCGGATGTAAGTGGACGAGATGTCTATGTTGTCCAAACCTTTCCAAATCCAAATGAAGATATTATGGAACTAGTTACAATGTGTGATGCTCTTCATCGTTCTGGCGCAGATAACATTACGATAGTCGCCCCCTATTTACCTTATCAACGGCAAGACAGACAAGTAGGACACCGTGAACCTATAACTGCAACAGCCCTTTTTCGCTTGTTAGAATCTGTTGGAAAAGGAATATATAGATTTATCACATTTGATTTGCATTCTCCTCAAGTACAAGGAAGTCCAAGCGCGCCTGTTCAAAATTTATCAGCAGTTCCCCTTTTTGCAGCGCATTACCGTCAAACACTTGCACATCTTTATGACCACGCTTCTGGCGGAGGCAATGGTTTCTTAGAACGTAATTTATCTGTATTTTCTCCAGATGCAGGAGGAGTTCCACGCGCAGCAAAATTAGCAGAATTATTGGGAGTTGCTCCACGAGCACTTCTTAAAAGAAGACCTGCACAAGGAGAAGTTAGTACTGATATGTACGTTTTTGACTGGGATCATGATGATGGCGCAAGTGTCATTCTTGTTGATGATATGGTTGACACAGGAGGAACAATAGCAGCTGCAGCGTCTTATCTAAGAGATAAAGGTCTCCGAGTATATCTTTGTGCAACTCACGCTCTTATGAGTGAAAAAGAACAGAAGGGAACGGTTATTCGTGCATATAAAGACAATATTAAACCCTCAGGAGCACACTTTCTCACTACAGATTCTTTGCCAGAAAGAGGTGAGCTTTACGCACAAAATGACGTTACTGTAGTTTCACTTGCGTACGATCTTGCATATGCAATATTTGCAAGACAAGCACGAAGATCTATCAGGCGCTTTTTAGAAGCAAGAGAAACAACAAAATTAACATCTCACAAACTTGACATTCTTACATCAGGCAATCAAAGAATACGCTAAATATACTTTATTTTAGAATTATCTGATCCGTACCGTCTCCAAATTCTTTGGAGCAACTGTTTCAATTCTGCCAAGCTTATGAATTGCTGACGCAAGATCAAGTACTTTTGTACTTTCGCCATGCTGAACAATAACTTTTTTAGGTCTTGGCTGGCATTTAAATACAAAATTCATCAATTGCTTTCTGTCAGAGTGATCAGTAACTGCAATTTTACAAACTTCAAGTTTCACAGGAACCACTTCTTGTTTATTTCCGTTTTTGAAAATAATCTCGCTTTCACCACCAAAGATTCTTCTGCTTAATGTTCCTGGAGGCAAATAACACGTAAAAATAATGCTGTTCTTCGGATTATCAGCAAGATGTTTAAAGTACTCAACAGAAGGACCACCAACCATCATACCAGACGTTGCCATAATGATGGCAGGTCCGGAATCCTCAATCACTTGCTTTCTTTCTTTTGCACTACCAACACGCTTGAAAATAGGATTCAAAAACGGGTTCTGATCTTTATGGAAAATAAGCTTCCTCAAACTACTGTTCAGATATTCAGGGTATGCAGTATGAATTGCAGTAATATCCCAAACCATGCCATCAATATACACAGGAACTTCTTCAAGCTCACCACGACGGACCATGCTCTCAACCATAACCATAATATCCTGAGCTCTGCCACTACCAAGAACAGGCATAAGTACTTTACCACCACGTTTTAACGTTAATTTAATCTGAGAACATAACTGCTCATCTGCTTCATGCGCAGGAACACCAATATCAGTCTTACCACCATACGTACCTTCCATAATAACTGTCTCAAGACGAGGAAAAATTGTATGTGCAGGATCAAGCAAAGGAGTTTTACCATACTTCAAATCACCAGTGTACAACAAATTATGCAAACCATTACCAATATGCAAATGAGCCATTGAACTGCCAAGAATATGACCGGCACAATACAATGTTAAACGAACATCAGGAGTAATGTCAGAAACTTCCTCCCAATTTAAAGTTATACAATGTTTTACAAATTCTTTTACATCATCAGTATCAAACAAAGGCTCTTTATTTTCAGACTTCATAATTTTTACCATGTCTAACATAAGCAATGCCGCAACATCACGTGTTGGTTCAGTACAGTACACAGGACCTCTAAAACCCATTTTATAAAGATACGGGATAAACCCAGAGTGATCAATATGGGCGTGTGTTAAAACAATAGCATCAAGCTGCTGAATATTGAACTCAGGAGCGTCAAGAATAGGATATGCTTCAACACCTTCAGAAGAAACATCAATGCCACAATCAAGCAAAATTCTTGACTCAGGTGTCTGCAAAAAAATACAACTCCTTCCAACTTGCCTAGCAGCACCAAGATGAGTTACACGAATCCATTCATGTTTTTTCTCTCTTAACCAGCCATCGTAAACTCTATGGCCTGTTTTATCCAAAAATTTTCTTCTTTCCTCGCTGTTTTCATGCAATACTGCCCTGATATTTTCTATCAGCTGTGATTTTAGTGCAGGAGTTCTTCTTATTTGAGGAATCCAAAAAGTTTTTTCACGAATATCCTTAAGCAAAGAACCTTGTTTGCCAATAGCTAGACCAGGTTTATCTGCTTCAATGATCACTATAGATCTTTTTTCGTCGAATAATACTTGAGAAACGCCGGCTTCTTCAGGCAAAATCTTGCGAATTTCTTTCTCTGATTTATCTTTATCTTCAGTAATGCTAGGATCAGGACGAAGCTCAACACGTTTTTTAAACTCATTCACAACTTCACGAATAATGTTAGAACTATCTAAGAAAAACTTTTTATCCTTTGTGTACAGCACAATGTTTGCACCCTCAAAAGATGCATCATCTATTTTACCTGATGGTAAAAACTTTAAGATTTCTTTAATGATTTCCATTTTACAAGAATTTTTTATTATTCAAATTTATATTTGAGGCATCACGATATTTAGCTCTTCATCAAGCGCTACTTTGATTCCTTTCTCGTCAATAATCCAAATTTCAATACCGTTGCCTGTTGCAGTATCACGTTGTAATGCTGCGCTCAAGGCCCTCATTGCTAGTTTCACTCCGTCATCAACAGCTAATCCTTTTTTGTACAATGCTTCTAAAACACCAATTGCAAAAATACTTCCAGAACCATCAGAAACATAATCTTTCACGTTTGTAATACTTCCGTCAATACCTAAATCATACAAGTGTGAACCTTCATGATCAGAACCACCAAGCAAAAAGCTTACGATACCCGGAACCATACTTGGTTGTCTGATATTCGCGTACAACATATTTGCCAGCAAATTTGCTGTTTCTCGTACAGTTACATCACGCAAAGTCTGCAAACTCTTTAATTTAACTTCAGCACGGATAAGTTTAATCATAAGTTGCGCATCAGAAACCAAACCAGCCATTGTTACAGCCATCTTGTCAGTAACTTTGTGCACCTTCTCTGCGTGCTTGTTCACAATAAAACCAGCAGTAGCACGTCTATCTGCAGCAAGAACAATACCGTTCTTACACACAATGCCTACTGTAGTTGTTCCTTTCTGAAATTTTGCTTCAGCATCCATAATCATAAACCCCTGAAGAATAATACCTCTTGGATTATCTGTGTTTGAGGGAGTATTTAAATGTTTTGGTTTTGATGGTGGTTTGGTGAAGAAACAATTTTAAGGCACATACGTGTTTCTTACAATTATGGAACCAAACTTGCTAGTAAAATATAGCTCACAAAGCGGCTATTTGACAGGCAGATCCGAAGTACATGGAATTATCAATAGATTAGGAGATAAAAATAGTGAACAAGAATTGTTAGCTCCTGGGATTATGGCAGTGCAAACAGAACTTAAAGCACGCAAAGTAACAGAAGAACTAAGAGATATGTACGCAACTGATCCAGACTCAATAAGGCACACAACACTTTGGTTACCGGTTGACAATTGGTGCGATGCAAGTGAGATAGCGATCAGAAAAAGTTTAGAAGAAGACATAAAACCATTGTTTACGGAAAGTGATCAATATAGAATTGAAATTTATTGTCACAAAGGAGAATTAACTGCAGAGAAACTGAAGCGGCTTGTTTTGCTTTTTTTGAAAGGAACAATTAACGAAGAAAACCCACAAAAAATACTGCGCATGGACTTGTTTTTAGAGAATGTAGCAATAACAGTTATGCGGCCAAAAGATATTTTTTCAAGAGCGTAATTTGTTTAATCAATCATATTGTTTCTTCTTTTTCTTCTTAATCAAATCTTTTCCAATTTCAACCTTTCCTTTCTGTTCTTTTTCACTTGTGATAATGTCTTCTTTTATTTCCTTGGCCTTTTTGACTAAGTTCTTAGCAGTTCCACGCAATTCTTTTGCTTCATCCTCTCTTGCAACATTTGCTTTTTTGCGTAAATGCTTTGCTTCTTTTTGCATTTCCTTTACTTTTTCAACAGACTTAACCTGCCAATACATTACAAGCCATCTCTCAACTAGCTGTGCAAGCGTCAAAAAAATTAACCATCCAAGAAACAGCACTATTGCTGCAAACAATAAAAACCAAGTAGAATTCAACTGCAAATATACAACGCAAGCAATCACATACGCTTGTACATTAACAGGCAGAGGAGATGCTAAGAAAAACATAATATGTTTTGGGAGTGCATGAGTGAACGCGAAATAAAACAGCAGCAGGGCTTCAATAAGAATTATGCAAACAAGTAAAAGAGTTTCCCAGAAAAAAAGAAAATTTTCAAAAGATGCAGGGCGAGTATAGTGATATAATGTTCGCAGCAAATCAATGCCCACAAACAACAAAACAATTGTGTTGCCCAGCGCAGTATTCCAGCCAAGTTCTTCTTTTTTGTACAAGCCAAAATAAAAACTCATCACAAGCAAAGTAAAAAGCAAAGGGGCAGCAACCCACCACAATTCAGGCGCCAAACGCGGTGCGTTTATTAAGATAAACAATTGCTCCAAAATTCTTTCTAAAAAAACATTTTCTAACATTCACACCTCTTTTAAATTGATAAAACACGCGTTGTATTTAAATTTTTATCACAAATATGTTTAAATAGATACAGCAAATGCTTCAAATCATGAAACTGATAATTGTTTTTTTGTTGTTAATTGCAACAGCGACAGCATACACCATATCGGATTATCCTTCTTTTTTTGTACAAGATAACAAATTCAAAGCAGTGTATGTGATAGGAGAAGAAGCAGAATCATTGGATGTTGTGTCTGCAACAGAAATATCAACAGCACTTGCAAAATATCCCAACTTGACAATTACTATAGGAACATCAAAACTTGACTCAGAAATAACAGACATAAAAACATACAATGCAATTGTTATTGGAAGCCCGTGCGATAACAGAGCAGCATATGATTTACAGGGAAATCCAGATCCTTGCTACAAAAATCTCGGAGGCAGCAGCGGTTACATTGAGCTATATAGCAACAACGGAAGAACGCAGCTGCTTATAACAGGATTAACTGCAGAGGACAGATATGCTGCAGCAAAATTCCTTGCAACAAAAACACTGACGAGTTTAAACACAAAACAATATATTATTTCAACAAACACAGGATCACGGCCACCATTTTTTGCACAAAAACCAAACAACAAAACAAAAACAACACAACCAGTTGAAACACCGAAAACATCCAACGAGACAGTAGAGACTGCAAAGACACAAAAAACTCAAGAGCAACAAATACAACAAAAAAGAACTATTGAACCAGGACCTTATGAACCAATAGAAAAAATTCCTGAACAAAAAAGTTTTTTTGGAAAAATATTGCGGTGGATAACGAACTTATTCACTTAGCGTAAAGAAAAGAAACATTTTTAATAACTTAAACATTTTAATGAGTATAAAGAGGTGCTTTTATGGCAAAAAGAAAATCGAAAAGGTCAAAATCAAGAAACATAGTAGCAAGCGCTGCAAAAACAACAAAAACCGATACGAAAAGCAGAGTGTACGCGTTCTTAGGAACTCTCCTGCCAGTTATTGGATGGATAATATCTTACTTTGCGTGTAAAGAAGATAAATACGCAAGTTATTATGGGCGACAAGGTACTTGGCTGCTTGTATGCGCAGTAGTGTTACACTTTGTGTTAATCTTCTCAATAATAGGTATTGCACTCATCCCATTACTGTGGGTTATCGCAGTAATCTTATGGGTGATAGGAATTATCAACGCATTAAGCGGCAAAACAAGACCAATACCAATTACTGGCAGATTTGCAGAGAAGCTAAAACTTTAATTTTTTCTTTTTACCTTATTTTTATTGGTGTTTGTTATGAAAGAATTTGGCAAGAGAGCAAAAAGAGAATATTCAGAAGAAATAAAAACAACTGCATCAGAAGCAACAATCCATTACAAACACGCTTTTCTTATTTTGCGCCTTGGTCTTGGGTTACTATTTTTCTGGTTTGGCATAGACAAACTAATTCACCCTGCAAATTGGCAACAATTCATACCTTCTTTTCTCGCATTTATTTCAAATGAAATGATTCTCCTTGCACAAGGAATAATAGAAACAACTCTTGGACTGTTATTGCTTGCAGGAAAATTTATTCGGATTGCAGCATTTTTCACAGCGATTATTTTCGCACTTATGATTTTTATGTTTTTTATGCAGGGAAACATTAACGGGACAATTGTTCACATAGCACTTATTTCATTAAGTATGGCTTTGCTTTTGGCAAGTGATACGAAGTAAAGCATATACAAAGTCAGAGGATTAATCGTAATCTTTAAATACCACACTTGCTAACAAACATAAAAAAAGGTGACATGATGAATTTATTATCAATTGGAGGCAGTTCTATGAATAAGAAAGCAAACTCAGGAATAGCGCTAGTTATATTCGGCGTTGTAGGAATAATAGCAGTTATAGGTCTTGTACTTTTGTTCACTCGTGCAAGCGCAGCAGGAGCAGCCGTTGGCAATTCTTATGGATGGCAAGGAGAGCAACGAGGTATTGCAGAAACGTATGAGCAAATACCGGGAGGATACTCTTACGCACCAGAACTTGTTTATCCAGGATATGACTTGCCACCAATCACTGCTGAAACAGCAGGCAGAACTCCAATTTATATCATTCGGGGAGCAAGAGGCTTAGAAAATATGCCGTCTTGCAACTATGATGTTGGTATTATAACTGGTATGGCTGCACCATCAGACTTGTTAAGTTGTTATGTTGTACCAACAAGTGGAAAGTCTCAGACAAGCGATGCATCAGGAAATTTTAACAGAGCAAGCGCGGCAGAAATAAGAGAACCACATGGAACACTTGGACGAACAGGAGGACATGTTTTCTGCTACTTTAACAGTCCGGGATCAGCATATTATGATGAGGACATGGCGAGACAAACACTCAATCAAAAAATAAGATACAATCAACAATCAGGTAAAAAACCAGGTATCGCAAATGTCTGGAGCTTTACATATGTTAACGGAGTAGAAGTGGCAGAATGCGGCAGCTCAACAGAGGCATACGTATTCCCACAATAAAGGTGATACTATGAAAAAAGGAAACACAAAAGTCGGATTAACATTATTAGCAGCAGTAGCACTAACTGCACTAGCAGGATTAGTGTTTACGTTCACTGGAGTTAATGGTGTACAAGGAGCAGTAAGCATACAACCATCGACTGCACCATTAAATGCGCCATATTATGATGCTGGCAACACAGCAATTGTGCCGCAAAGAGAACCTCCACTCTACTTAATTTTAGCTCCGAGAGATATGCCTATGCTTGAAGCAAAACGACTTTGCCAACAGCAAATAGCAGTGCAGGGCACTTCAAGATACGGACAATTAGAAGGGCAAACAAGTTGTTTTGCAACAGAAGCACGATTGATTGAACAACTCAAAAATACTCCTGGAAACGAGCTTGACAGAACACTTCTTCGAGAAGGGAATTACTGGAGAGTTATGAGTTGTTTTGCACAGGGAACCATAACAAAAGAACACATTTTCCAACAAACAGGTTGGTCAGGAGTTCTGGGAATCCCTGTCTGTAAACTGGAACCTTATGTGTTCGCACAATAAGTTTTTATTCTTTTCTTGTTTTCTATTTTACTATGGCTGATTATAAACAAGTCATTCTTGTACGAAATGACTTAAAACTAAGCAAGGGCAAAATGGCAGCACAAGCAAGCCATGCAAGTGTAGATGCAGTTCTCAAATCAGACGAAACACTTGTTAAAAAATGGAAACAGCAAGGCATGCCTAAAATAGTTCTGAAAGTAGATAATGAAAAAGAGCTTATCAAATATTTTCAAAAAACAAAAGATGAAGGATTAATTGCTGTGTTAATCACAGATGCAGGTCATACTCACATTGCACCTGGAACAAAAACGTGCGTTGGCATAGGGCCAGATGACGAAGAAAAAATAGATCAAATCACTGGTGAATTGAAATTAATGAGTTAATAGTAAACAGTTTGCAGAAGAAAATTTGAGGCAAGAGGAATGAAATTTCTAATTATTGGAGATTTGCATGGAGCAAAACCAAAAATTTTTGTTAAGGATTTTGATGTAATAATTGCACCAGGAGATTTTTGTTCAGACGGGTTGCGCAAGTACATGTTTCAAGCACTAATAAAACGTATGAAAACTGACGAGGATATTGATTGGTATGATTTTATCTCAAGACAAAAAGCAAAACAAGCAATTCAAAAATCACTTCGTGATGGAAGAAAAATACTGAACTTCCTCAATTCATTTAACAAACCTGTTTATGTCCTGCCGGGAAATTGGGACTGGACACCCCACGAAACAAAGTGGAAGTACCTTCAACAGAACCACTGGAAGAAAATTGTTGGTGATCTGAAAAACATAAAAGACTGCCATTTTAAAAATGTCCAATTTAAAAAATTACAATTTGTTGGTCACGGTATTTCAAGCGGGCCAGAAAAATTAATTGTTTCAAAAAGACTTGAAAGCGAACAGGCATCTCTGTTCAAAGCGTATAATAAATATTTCAAAAAAATCAGTACGTTATTTATGCGTGCAAAAAAGAACAAAAAACCAGTCATTTTTCTGTCTCATAATGTGCCATATTATACGAAACTTGATAAAGTAATCAACAAGAAATCTCCTCGAAATGGTGAACATTGCGGGTCAATCTTGGCACGAGAACTTATTTTAAAACACAAACCGCTTGTTTGCATAGGTGGGCACATGCACGAACATTTTGGTAAAGATAAAATTGGCAAAACAATTGTTATTAATGCAGGATTTGGAAAAAATGTGAACACGCTGCTTGAAATTAAAAATGGAAAAATAACAAAACTTCAATTTTATCTGAACAAGAAAAAAACAAAAGAAAAACATGGACGGTATTGGTGAGTAAGAGTTTTATTTAAGACTACCATAGAACTCGCTTGGTCTGTTTGCAGGGCGTTGATGCACACCAGATTTTACTTGCACATCTTTAACATCTGTAACGCCTGACAAATTTGTAGTAATTTTTGCTGCAAGTTCTCGTGCACGTCTTTCCAAGTCAGTATCGCCTTCAATCGTTAAAAGAATTTCAGGACTTCTTGATGCACCAGAAGTGTATGTTTTTGCACTATATGCAACTGCTGCTTGATCAACAGCTTGTGCAACAGTATCTAAATATCGTTGTCTTTCTGTACTTGTTCCTTCAACTTTAAATTCAAGAACAACAGCTCCAACAGGACTTGTTGTTTGTTCAAATGCCCAGTAGCCTTTAAAACCAGTGTCAGTGTCGTATCTGGTGTCTTTTTGTTCTGTAATCTCTGTTCTTGATAGTCTTGTTGAATTATTCATTTTTACCCCCGTACGGGTTTATAGAATAAAGAACTATATAAAGGTTTCTTAAATTGTCACTGGTTAGTTAAGAACTTCTTCGGTCGCCGTTGAATCTGCCTGTTGTTTTACCGTATGCTTTTCCAGCAGCAGCCAACAAACGAGTGGTATATTTTTTTAAACGGCTTGTTTCTGGCTTAATATGCAACGGAATTGGTCTTACTGATTCTCCAACTTCGACGATGCGAACTGCATTTCGCTCGTGTTTGGAGTCAAGTAAAGCTTCGTCAGCAGCAGTTCGCAATCCAGCAAACCGCTCAAGCATATACGGTTCATCGCCGTGTTCAATACGGATGACATCTTCTGCAGTAGGTTTCCATAATGCAACTCCGACGCTGATTGTAACGGGAATTCTCGCATTTTCTCCATATCTTAAACTATCGTGCTTGAATTCGTAGCCAGCAACACGTTCAACCAATTGTTTTGCACGATGATATGCGACTTCTGCAGGAGTATTGTACTTAGCCCTTTTTAAATCAATTTGGTCCATCACTGCAGCAAACTCATCACCGCCAATGTGACCCAGCGCATCACCTTTTCTTGCCCACGCTTCCATGTGTCTACCAAGTCCAATTATTACGTAATCGCCTGCATCATGGCCATGATGATCATTAATTTGTTTAAATTTATCTCCGTCGAGAAAAACAACTGCAAGAGGTCTCCTTGTTTTTCTGTATTCTCGCATCCCTCTGCTTAATGCATTTGGACCAGCAACTTCTTGAAAATAGGTTTTGTTAAACAAGCCAGTCATAGGATCAATAGCAACTCTGCGTTCTAAGGCATAAACTTTTGCTTCTAAAGCTTCTTTTTGATATTTGAGGAGGTCTCTTTCTGTTGTAACTCTTCGTAAATCGCGTTCAGCAGTGTTAACCCACCAGCTATTAAATTCAGCAACATCAGCAAGAGCTATGCGTTCTGCTAAGTGTCTGTCTTCTTTGTTTTGATATGCTTCGTAGGTTTCTTCACCCATTTTCTTCACTCACTTTATTTGAGAGTTAGCAGGCTGTTTAAAAAACTTTCGCCATGTTACTACGAATAAGTGATTTTTCTAACATTGTTTCTTTTTTGTTGTTCTTTTGAGTATTCTTTTCCACATTTAAGACTCACTGAACTGTCTTTTATTGAATAAGAATCATCCTCGAAACATTTATAAAAGAAACTGCCTTTAAAAAGCAACGAGCCTGAACAGGGTGAAAAAAGGGGTATAAATGCACAAGCGGGCACAGCTTACGATATTTATCATCATAGGCATAATTCTTCTTATCAGCATAGCAACAGTTGTCTACTTCACGCAGAAAAAAGCAACACAACCGCTGGAACACATAAGCCCTGTTCCAGAAGACGTTAAACCAGTTTATGATTACGTAACGACTTGTTTAAATCAAATAAGCAAAGATGGAATTAACTTGCTTGGAGCACAAGGCGGTCACATAAACATCCCGTCAATAATTGAACGGACACCAACAGCATACATTGCAAATGATCCAGCAGAAATATCAAAACTCCCGCACTGGTATTATGAAGGAGAAGACAGAACACCAACGCTGGAATTCATGCAAACAGAGTTATCGAGATATGTTCGTGATAACTTGCCGGAATGTATTAACAACTTTGCAGCATTTCAACCAAGATATTCTATAAGACCAATCACTAACAGCGTTCCTGTTATAACAATTGCAGACGAAACAGTGCTTGTGCAACTCAATTGGATCCTTCAAGTTGACACTCCAGAACGAACAACACAAATTGAAACATTCATCACAAACCATCCAGTAAAACTCAAACAAGCATGGCAGCTTGCAAAAGATGTCATGGAAACAGAAAACAAAGAAGACTGGCTAGAAAACTTAACAATAGATTTCATGAGTGCGAACACAAACATACCAATAAGTGGAATGGAATTCAGTTGTGGAAGAAAAAGATGGCTGCTCAGTCAAGTAAAAAAAGAATTGCAAGACATGCTTTATTACAATGTTCCATACATAAGACTTGCGAACACAAATTTGCCCGAACCAATAGAATCAGAAAGAACATATGAAAACTTGAAAAAAGAAAAACAAAAAATTCACAATGATTTGTTGAAAGGAAATCAACCAGACTGGCCAGAAGACACGCCAACAGATGCATATGAAATTAACAGAATGACATGGAATACGGGCACGAGAAAAACAGATCTTAAAGCAGCATTTCAATACCAGCCGCAATGGACAATGCAATTAAACGCGCAACCAAACTCAGGAAATCAATTAGTAAGCGGTAAATTTCAAGGAGCACGAAAATACCTCAGATTCTTCTGCATAAATCAGTGGCATTTTACATACGATGTGATTTACCCAATAAAACTTGCAATCAAAGATGAAACTGCATTTTATGGAGATGGCTATTTGTTCCAAATGAGCTTCCCTGTTATTATCCAAGATAATGCGCCAAGCAGAGCATACTATGGCCACAGACGATTTGATGATATAATAACAGACGGAGAATTCTGCACTACATTCAGCAACCAACGAGCAGACATCAGAGTCAGAGGTTTGGAAGAAGGCGCAATTTTTGCAGAAGAACTTGAAGAAGTAAACATAAGCTATTCATGCTTTAATCAATATTGCACATTAGGACAAACACGAGCAGACTCTGCAGGAATCATTCGCTTGCAAACATATCTTCCGCAAGGTTGCGGCAATCCAGTAATTCATGCAGAAAAAGAAGGTTATATTCCAGCGCAAATACATGCAACAGAAGAAAACGTTGAACTCACACTAACACAACTCAAAAAAATGAATTACACAATCATGGTTCACCCATACAATCCTGTAACAAACACATGGCTGGACAGTCAGATAACAACTATATCACCGACTAGAGATCCAACAAGAAAAGCAAGTATTGCAGTTATTGTAAACACAGCAGATTATGAGCAATACTATGAATATCCAAGCCCGCAAAACAATACTCAAGCAGATTTTGTATACGGAGATGCTAGATATGATCTTGATATAATTTTGCTTAAAGGCGAAAACCCAATAGGCGGCTATCACGCAGAAAACATCAGCATAACATACGAAGAGGTTGCAGGAATGAATAATGCAATATTCCATGTCATAGAATGGCAAGGTGCACTCGACAGAAACTTTGATCCGGTAAACATGTTTGAGTTCATCTACGAAACAGGAATGCACAGAGGCAAACAATACGCAGAAGTACTCAAACCAACATTCACACCATGAAACAAACAAAATTATTGCTATTCATTTTTATTTTGCTAGCAACGCTTGTAAACGCGCAAGAAATAAACATAACAAACGTGAATGTTAATCACACAAACCAAACAAGTGTTATCACATGGCAAACACAGCCAGCAGCAACAAGCCTTCTTCAATACGGCATTAATAATCTTGCACAAAACGCATCAGACAACAACGTAACAGTGCAACATAGAATAGAAATACCAACAACGCCAGGAGAAACATACCAGTACATCATTACAAGCTGTGCAAACCAAAACTGCACAAGCATGCAACCAGCAACATTCACTGCAGGAAACTTCTTTGTCACAGCAGACATACCAACACATGTACGAACAGCAAATATTGATATTACAGGAAGAACACAATCAGGAGCAACAATAAGATTAATACTTAACGGAAGAGACTTGCGAACATTAACCACGCAAACAAATACATTCTTGTTCCGAGATATTCAGCTCGACTCATCTAATAATACAATCATTATCCGCGCAACATCAGCAACAGGAGAAACAACACAAAAAAACTATCCTGTACGACTTGATAACTCTCCAGCAAGAGTATCAATAAACACAACTGCATTCACAACAGAAAAACCAGCACCATTGCGAATAGTAACTTCAGAGCCAGTACAATTGAACATCACAATACAACAACTGGATGATGGAAATGAAACAAAAGAAGTGCAACATAATATCACTCTCGCAGGAACAATACAAATTCCAGTAGAATTATACGATGGAAGAAACAGGATCAGCATTATTGCAACAGATTATGCAGGATTCACAACACACACAGAAACAGAAATTTATTATGATTTTGGACCGCCACAATTCTTAGAAACAAACCTTAACCAATTAACGCCAAGCTACAGCAGATTAATACGCGTAAAAGGAACACTCAGCGAACCAGCAAGCGTGACAGTATTTCTCAACAATGAACCAGAAGAAACAGTACAAACAGACAGCAACAATAAGTTCAACATACCAATAAACCTCAAACAATTCGCACAACTTGACAGAAGCCAAGCACCAAACAGAACAACATTGGAAACAGGACTAGCATGGCGAAACAACATAAGATTAGAAGCAATAGATGCAGCAGGAAGAATAACAGCAATACAAGGAGATGTTGTTTACGCAAGCTGTTCACAAGATGGACTCATAGATGTTGTTGTAACAGAGCCGCTGCCAGACATACTGAACACAAGATTATTAGTGGAAGGATTGCAGCAAGTCGGATTGTCGTTTAACTACAGTTACAGAGGAGATCAGGAAGCAATCATCAGACCAGCAGACATAAGAATGCATAAACTCACACCAGGACAGGCATTCCAAAATGAATATGACAACGCGCTCGCTACAGTTGCAAAACCAGGAGTAAAAGCAGCAAGCCAAACAGACGGCATAGGATATATCCAAGTAAACTTCAACTCCATAGAAGATCCATGGGCATTACCAGAAACAGGAAACGCGCCGCAAGCAACAGAACCTCCTTCAAATAATCCAACACTGTTTGACAAAGAAGATAGACTATCAGATCATAGAAAAGGAGACTGCTTGCTTCCGGGCTTTGGATGCATGCGAATTCTACTACAAATAGAAATACCATACCAAGAAAGCAGCGCAAGATATTACACAGGATCACAAAGAACAACAACACAAACAGGGCAACAACCATTAGCACAAGATCTTGTTGACCTAAATGAACGCGTGCACAGAACATGCTTACCAATAGAAGTAGCAATAGACAGAAGAATACCTCCAGAAAAACTCGGAAGCAGTTTCCTGAACCACACATCAAGAGTTCTTGGCGAAATTGTAGAGAACATAGACAAAGTACTCAAACCAGTGGAAAATGTTGGACGATTCTTGTTCTACTCCTGTCTTGCAAGCACAGGATTAATGTACTTGCCAAGCCTAAACGAAAGATGGACGTGCAAATACAGCAACGCTGTAAACTTATTTAACAGAGACCTAGACGAATCAGCAACATTCAATGAGGGAGTTGCTGCAATAGGAAAATGTGAAGATTTCTACACAGGAGAAGCACTTGAAAACTGCAAATCGTGCAGCGAAGCAAAAACAACATTCAACAATTACAAATACTATTACCAGCAAATCTGCGACAGAGTAATGTGCGGAGCAGCACCAAGCTTACAAACTTACTTGCGAGTAAAAGGACGAACAACACTCGAAAAAATAGAAGGATCAGGATATGAAGCAGGAAGCGACTGTGCAATGTGGATGAAAGAAAAAGGCAAAATCGGCACAGGAAAAAGAGGAGCAGTTATTTTTTCGTATCAGGAAATAGAAGGAATATACAAAGACTGGTTGGAACACCAAAGTGATGATGCAGATGACACAGGATTTTCAGGGGAAGTGAACTGTGCAGGGTTGCACCCAGCTGACGCAAGCTGTTGCGGATATGAATACATGCAGGAATGGAGCAGCGCTTGCGGAGTAAGCATAGGTGGTGGAGGTCTTGACTTATTCGATGAAATTAAAGAAAGCACATGCTTGAGTGCGCAAAACGCAAACAAAAATGAAATACCGGGAGCAGGAGACACAACGATACAATGCAGCAGATTAACAAATGCTCTCAGTGGATTCTGTGATGCAAATGGAGGACCGCCACTAGAACCAATACGAGTTATGCACTTTGAAGGCGGAGACTCAGGAGTAACAGGCAAAGTACGCCAATTAGGATTAGCAACTAACAAGGAAAAATTCATGTACGTCCTAATAAAAGAAAATACAGGAGGGCAAACACAAGAAAAGCACTCAATAATGCTTGGATTTGTAGCTGAGAAAGTAAAATACGCACAAACACCGCAATCAGCAACATTTGCAGAAGAAGATATATTCAGCATTAATACGCAAACAGAAGCAAGAGTTATGCCTGGAGGGTATGAGCTACAACAACAATTCTTCAGAGAAGAACAAACAGCAGCTTATTATCAAGGACAGCTTGATGATAACTTTTACACACAATTCGGCAACTATCTTTGTAACCAAGCAGGATATTCTGGACTGCCTTGCCAAGATGGAGACTTTACACGAGATGATGCCAAAGACGTTTACGCAAGAGTCATGCAATACATTGGAGATCCAGAACAAGAATACATTGTCAACCCAAGCTCTGGAGTAATAAATGCAGCACGATGCTTGTGCTTCCCAACACTCATTAGCTTCCTAAAAACTTGGAGGAATATACTGCAAGCAGTGCAAAACTGCGTTAACAGCATAATATTAACAGGAGACGGAGATGCAGGAATCTGCCAAGAAGGAGTAACAATACCAATGTGCGATTTGTTATACGATGCAATTGCGTGTTTCACACAACGATTCGGAGCAGGAGGAGGACGAATAGGACTAGGAGGAGGAGATCCAATAGGAGCTCTCACCAGCGCAGGGGCACAAGTATCACGAACAGTAGAAAGCAGATACGGTACGACAAACATGTATCAGGCAACATTCGGAGACAGAAAACTTGTGCATAGCATTTGTTTGTTTGCATTCACAGGAACATGGAACCTTGATCCTTCTGCATTATTTGACCAAGCACTCGAAGACGTTCCAACAGAAAGTTATACATTGTTGTATCCTTGTCAGAGAAGGTACGTAAGCTATGATCCTACAACAACACCGGGAGGTTTAGTAACATGGGTGTACAATTTCGGTGCAGGAATAGCAGCAGGAGCAAACTTAGACGTAGACTTTAAACTCAAATGCAGTGCAGACAGAAGTTGTCTTCCATCAGAAGGTTTTGAAGGCGGCAAGTGTGATTGTGAAGAATCAGGACAAGAAAAATACTTGCCAATCAGACCACAAGGAACACCAACAAGAGTAGCAAAAGGAGAAATTTTCAATCAACCAGTGTACTTCACGTTAAAGGGTAATCCAAGAGATGGTTCAACAAGATATGATACGTTAATTATGACTCACAGATGGAGAGATCAAGGGAAAATAGCAGAAAAACAAACAGAATGCAAAATAGGCCAGGCAGGAGGACCGTTAAGCGTGCCTCCGCATTGTAAATTTGACGCGGCAACATTAAGCTTTAGGTGCATGCTTGGAGAAGACGAAGGAGCAATCAGTTTATTGGGCTCAACAGTAGATGCACAGCACAACATACCAAACCCGGCATTTGCATTAGGAGAAGAACTCAACATTACGCTCGATGTAAGGCAAGCATACCCAAGACAAGACGCAATGTTCAACAAATATTTGGAGTACGCAGTCATGAATTCAGCAGGGCAAACAGTTGCAACAAATAAAGACGAAGCACTGCATCCCTTGACAACAAACGGCGATTACAAAATAAGAACAACAAACAGAGGAATATTCAGAACACAATTAACTGTTACAGAAGACTGGTTCGGAACGCAGCAACAAACAGGCAGAAATTACCAGACAAGCACATGGAACAAAAATGAGCCTAGTGTGTTGTCGCCAAATGATGAAGGATTAATCGCAGATGTTTTGTTAACAGATGCTACAGGAAATACAAAAACAGAACAATCAGCGTTTGTTATCGAATTTTCCAATGAAAATGACCAAACAACATGGAAACTATTTGATGGAGGATCAAGAAGAAAATCAGCAGCAGGAATACAAAAAGGAAACCAATTAACAGGAGGAGTGTATAACCCAACAACCACAATCATCTTCTATCAGGGAACAACAGCACAATCACAAATTGTCAGAGATCCAAATGCACCAGCAGGAGTACGAGTTGTACAAAGTGCAAACGCAAATATCAGAATAACATTCAACAATATGCCTGTGCTTGCGCCAGGAGAACGAAAACAAATCTTAGTAGAATGGCAAAAACAACCAGAACTCGGAGCATGCACTGACGAAACAAAAAGACAACAACCACAAAGATTCACCATAACATTCTCAGCATTTGATGCTGACGAAAACGGAAACCCAAGCAACCAAGTAAGCGTAGATCCAAACACAGGAACACCAGCACAATTGCAAGTACCATTTTTTGCAGTATGTTCAGAACCTTCAGCAATTGCACATTTGGAAACAGCAAACAATGAAACAATGATCAAACAATTCATGAGAGACATCCACGACGAATTTGGAAAAGCAAAAATAGAACAACAAGAATATCTTACAAGAATTGATGCATTTTTAGCATCATCATACCCATTAGATACTCAGCAAGGAAAAGGAGATGTAGTATCAAGATTAGAGGCATTATTAACATATGAATCATTACATTACAACAAAATACAAGGATTTGTTAATAGACTAACAAGCTTGCCTACAGAGAACAGAATAGCAGGAGTTGATGAATTTGAAACACTTCTGAACAGATATAATGTTGAATTAGGAGTTGCAATTAGAGTAATCAGAGGAATGAAAGATGACATCAGACAAAGCAGTTTAAGACAAGAAATAGGACCAGCATTACTAGAGATTAAAACAAAACTTACAGAATTAATGCAGACTAAAGACCAAGCAATACAGGCAACACAAGAAATAATCTTATTCAGACCAACAACTACAACACAACAATTAAGCCAAAGAGACCCAGCAACAACACCTTTGTTAGCAAATGATAGGAAAATATTGGAAGAAATAAAAAGATTGATTGAACGTCATCAACAAATAACTCCCATTTCCGCAAAAAATAGTCAAATAATAGAAATAAATAGGCTTTTCAACTATACTTTTACAGGTGTCACTGTTGAGTATGTTTATAACTTTATTAAAGCAATTAATATAACACAAACCACACATTCTCAAACATATAGTGGGCACATAGGCAGACTTTCTTCAGAAGAACGAACAACCAGCATAGTTCAACTTGAAATAGAACTCATGCAATTCTTAACACATACAAGATCAGTGCTGCCAAACCTTCAATTAACTGCGTATAAACAACAATTACAACAAATAAATTCAAGTTTCACACAAATCACACAAGCAGAAGACGCAGTGCTAGCATACATTACTCAAAGATTAACAGCGCCAGAAGCGCAAGTAACAGCACAACCAACAATAGACGCGTCAACAAAAGAAGGACAATTGCAAGCACTCAAAACAGCAATAGAAACAGCAAGACGTGATCGAGAACCTTATTTGCTTACTTTCCAAGATTATGTAACTAATCCAGCAACAATGCCAAATGATCATGTACAATTTAGAAATAGTTACGCGAGAGCGCAACAAGTAGAAATACAAAACATGCAAGCATTAGAAACAATACAAATAAATCAATTACCAGACATAATTAAACAAGACGTAGAATTGCTTAAGTTCAATATGGGAACAATTACAACAGGAAGTATTGGCAGGTTTATACAGAACATACAAAGTGCTGATTTGCAACAACTTAAGAGTCAAGTTCCTGAAATGCACCAGAAATATCAGCTAATAACTGGCCAAGAAGATAGCATTCTCAGACAAATAGACCAAGAACTCAGTTCTTCTGGATCGGGTGGAGCAGCAGGACCACCACAAGTTCAAACACCTCCGGCACAACCACAACAAACAACACTAGAAGATCAACAAAAACTTGGTGCACTCAAAATCATCATTGAAGCAAACCAACAAATAAGAACTAATCACAAACAAAGAATAACAACATATCTCCCGGCACTTGCACCTGGAAATAAAGAAACAGTCAGAAACCTAATACGAGCAATACAAGAAACAGAAAGCAGATACGCGAGAAATGTTGAATTAGCTCATATTGGGTTGTCCAGTCAAGAGTTAAGAGCAATACCACAACTTGCAGCATTAAAATTCACAACAGACTAATTTAATGAAGCAAACATTCAAAACAATCAATATCTTATTCACGAAACACAAACAAGAATTAGTACTCCTCCAAGTCAACTAACTCCAGAACTGCTCAGAACTACATTAAACAAAATAAATCAATATTGCACGGCTGTTGAAAGAATAGAAACAACATTATTACAACAAATAAATCAAAAATTACCTACACAAGCACAACCACCAGCACAATCACAACAAGACCACGTAGCGGATATACGGCTGGTGGGACAATATGTGGTTGATAATGGGCGTAGAATCCAATACGCAAGTAGTGTTGATTACACATTTGATTTGCTCATTAAGAAAGACGATGTGACTTACTCGTTTAGTGTCTCATTTAATGCTAGGCAGGATTACACTCCGGACATAGCGAAAATTGAAGCAGGAGTTCTTGTTGGTCGAGTGCACTATGTTTCCGTTAGGGATGGTAAACTTGATGGTCTTTTCTCAACAAATGAGCCAATGGACGAGCTTGCTAATTTCTGGGATGGCTGGCCTGATACAACAAATTTCGATGAAGCCGTTTTAATTGATAAAAATTCACCAGAAAGTAAGAAAAATGAAGCAAGACAACAATATGCTCGATTCATGAATGAAATAGCAGAGTTAATACGAACAGGAGATTTGGTCGTAACTGAAACAGAGTCGCATAAAATAGCTGCGCTTCCAGAATAAAATGATAACCAAAACCTCGCCAAACGCGTGGAATTTGTTTGTTAAACACAAAAAAAGAAACCTTTAAATACTATTGGTTCATATTTGGCACATATGGTTCAAAAAAGAAACAATGTTGAGTTGGAAATTATAGATCTATTGTTTAAAAAAGAGAATCATGTCAGAGGAATATCTAAAAAACTAAATGAATCTCATTCTACAATATCGAGAAAATTAAACTATCTTAAAGATGAAAACGCGATTGATTATGTGCGGGAAGGAAAAAATAAGGTGTTTTTTCTGAAAAAAAACATCGTTGCACAAAGTTACATTCTAACCTCAGAAATACACAAACTAATAAAATTATTGAGAATATGCCCAGAATTAAGCGTTATTTTTGAAGAAATGCTAAATAAAACAGATGAAAAATTAATCATTCTTTTCGGATCCTACGCAAAAGGGCTTGCTAAAAAAGACAGCGATATAGATGTTTATATTGAGACAAAAAACAAAACCGTTAAAAAAATTGTTGAGGATATAAATTCAAAAATCAGTGTTAAAATTGGTACATTCGATATTGACTCTCCGCTCGTTAAGGAAATAATAAAAGATCACATAATTATCAGAGGAGTTGAAAAATTTTATGAAAAACAATTTTCTTGAAAAACTAAAAAAAGAAGAAAAACTAGAACTGATCGACCCTTCAGAGAACATCCATGATTCTTACTTGGAAAAATCCAATAACTGTATGAAAGCAGCAAAATTATTGTTGCAAAACAAATTATATGAGAACTCTATCGGGATGTCTTATTATGCGATGTATGACTTGCTTGTAGCATTATTATTCAGAGTAGGAATTAAATGCGAGAATCACTCAGCAGCAATTCTATTGCTCAAATCACTATTTGAAAATGATGAATTGTTTAAACTTATTTCGAATGCAAAAAAAGAAAGAATTGATAAACAATATTATATAACGACTGAAAAAGATACTGTGACTGAAGAAATAGCAAAAGAATTATTAACTCATGCGGAATACTTTGTTTTAAATCTGAAATCAATTATTGCCAGATTAAAAAACGAGGATGTTCCTAAAATCAGAGAAAAATTCAAAACATTATAACACTGGAAAAATGATCCTTACAAAAACCTTACCAAACGCGTGGAATTTGTTTGTTAAACACAAGCAATACCTTATATTATTTGTATTGTTAGACTTTGTCTTTTTGTTCTTTACAGCACAAGCCCATTTAACTTATTTTATTCCGACAGCAGATGCGGCAAACAGAGCAGGAGAAATTATCACGCAAGAACTGCAAACACTGCAAATGACAGATGCATACCAACTGGACGCTATTCTAATGCAAAATTCGCAGTTTAAACAAGCATATCATGACTTATTGCAAGGCATAATTTACTTTTTTATCACCATGTTTATCATCTGGATAGTTATCAGGTCAGCAATCTGGCACATCAGCTACAAAATAATTCATAAAAAAACAAACTGGAAAACAAACGTGCTCAAATTTGCACTGTTTAGCCTTTTTTGGTTTGTTGTTGTTGCAATCGTGTTCGTTCTTTACAGTATATCAACAGGAAGCACAGCAACATTGTTACCAATAGTTGGAAATCCGTTAATTAGCATATTGATGATTGCTCTGTTTGTTCTAATTTATTATTTCAGTCAGATAAGTTTTGCTCTTGTGCCGGTACAACAAAGTTTTAATAAGACCTTTGCTTACGGAGTAAAATATGCCAAGAAATTTGTTCCAGTGGCACTTATAAATGCAATAATTGTGTTCCTTGCACTCAGTCTGCCACTTAACTGGCTGCAAACATACCCAATAATATCACTTGCAATAATCATAATCATCAGCATACCAGCACTCGCATTTGCACGAGTGCATATAATCGGAGCAACAGAATGGGTAAAAAAATATTAATAGCACTTGTTTGTCTGGTAATAATAGTTATTTTATTACTTCTTGCACTGCAATATCCAGTTATACAACAAACAAAAACAGTGCAGACAACACCACAACAATATCCTGAACAACAGGAAATGGTTGAACAAGAACAACTATTAGAATTACCAACTGAATTGGAGATACCAACGCCAAGAAGCCCTGCACTGGAAACAAGACCGGCAGCAACACCAAAAGCACCGGAGCCAGAACTATCACCGACAGGAGTTTCAATAGACAAAGTATTCCCACAAACAGTGCAGTTCTGGGTAAATACAATCAAAGTACCTGACACTACAGGTGCAACTGAGTACACGTACAATTACATTCCGGTACAAGCAAGAGAACTCAAAACATTTGCCGGAAGTTTCGGACCATATGCAGAAGACCCAATAGAACACATAATAATACTTCTTTGTGCAGAACTTACAAAAATAACAGCAGCACCATCATGTCAGCCAGTCAACATTGTATTCAGAGATGGTTATGTGAGCTTTGCAAAAGGCTACCAATATGACGAATATATTGGTGGGATGGCTGCAAAAGATTATACGGCTTACTATGAAATACACTTAAAAGAAACAGACACAATCATCAGAACAAGCAACAAAGCGTTTGTGAGAACAGTTAATTAAAAAACTAAAAAATATAATAATTTATTTTTTCTTTACAGCTTGCTTCTCAATCTTTTTTCCACACTTGCCTGCAAAATCTTTGCTTACAACACGCCAGCATTCATGCGGACCTGATTTTGATTTTGCAACTGCAAAAAATCTGCCGCCTTTGTCAACGATCTTGTAATCGTCAGTTTTAAATTTGCCTTTACTTTTTACGTCAAAAAATTCAACTTGTTCTGCCATTATGCTCACCTCCACGAACCAATCGTGATACTTTCTTGTTCATGCAGGCTTTTATAAACTTTTGGGTAACTTTCCAGAGAATAGTTGCTATTACTGAGTGATGCTTGTCTGTTTCATTAACTACATATCTACAAAAATTTTGTGTTTTTCATCACCAGAAAGCTCTTTCAGAATTCTCTTTACAATAGCTTTTTCAGGATCAGGAATTAACTTAACACGCTCACGCAGGTCTTTGAAACTTTCGAATTTTTTCTCGTCGCGTTTTTCAAGAACATCCCACATATGCTTTTTGCCAAAACCGGGAACCAGCTCAAGCTGATGCATTCTTGTCGTTAACGGTTTTGCTGTGTTGAAAAAATTTACAAAGAAATTTTCATTTTTCTGAACTAAATCCTTAATTACAAAATCAAGTTCATTTTTTGCAGTAACTGTAAGTTTATCTATTGAAAGCTTGCCTGAAATGTGATGGATTTGGTCACGCTTTCCCTCACCAATATATGCTTCCTGCAGAGGCTGAAGAAAAATGTCTTTTTTGGGTACTAATTCCAATAATACAAAATGCTTCGTGCCTATTGCTTGAACAATTGCGGTTTTTCTATGAGAAGGCCTAGTGTCATGCGGGTAACCATGCGGCAAGAAGTCTAGCACAATCACTGTTTCTTCCCGAACTTTGTGTTCGAGTACCTGGTCTCGTGTAGCTCCTTCCATTTCCGTATGGTTTACTGTCTAACATTGTAGTTTACAGAATTGTTAAGGATAGGATATATAAATAGTTAGTGGTTAATTAGTAGGAAGTTAACATTAAGCAGTTCACAGAAAATTGTTATTTCTTTGAGGCAAATTCTGCAACAACATCCGCAATCTTTTTGCAGTTTTCATTCGTAACAGTAATGTTATATCCTTGCAAGACAACTTTGACATCTTTCTCTGTGATGGGAAGAACATCAATTAATTTGTTAAAATGCACGTCTCTTAAACGAGGAACATCTAATGCAGTAAGTTTCTGCTCAAGCTCTTTTGCTTTTTTTACGTCAATGAAATGCATTGACTCAAGATAATCCACTGTTTTCTGTGCTCTAAAACCAAGTTCATCATCGCGTTTTTTTATTCTTTTTAACTCATCATGCAGCTCTGCTGCGCTGATTGGTGTTTGTGAAATGATTGTTTGAGTCATTGTAATCTCCTCAAATGAACTGGATGAACGATGATCAATTTTTTCTGATTACCGTCTTTAATCTGTACTTCATAACAATTGCCGCGCTTTCCTGTCACAACTCCTGGTCTGCTGTGAAATCTTCTGTGATAAAGGTTTTTTTGCACAGCAGGTTCTGCAGAAAGTATTGTTTTGTCGCCTACTTTGAACGCAGTGAAAAACTTTGTTAAAGATATCTTTCCTTTAGTTCTCGGATGCTTACGAAACAAGCGCCTTGTACCAGCGCGAGAACCGCCTTTTCTTTTACCCATACACGATGATTTAAATGAGGGGTTTATAAAGGTATCGGATTTGCTTTTTGTTGTTAAACTGAGTAGAAAAACTTAAATAATTTTGCTTTAACGATTAATTATGCCAAGATGGGAAGATGATAGTTGGGAAGTGGAAGCAGATGAATATTTGGCAGGACGAAGAGGAGAAATAGCAGTGGGATGTCTGTCGTCCAGAAGACCAACACAAGTTTACTTAGATCCTCATCAATTAAAAATAAGCCAAGATGCATCTAGACAAGGATGGATTCTTCATCGTGATTATCAATGGGAGGGTGCGATTGCAGCAAATCACGTTGACGCTCCTCCTGAACCGGACTCAGACGAACTTCAAGGAAGAATAGAATGGGCTGAAACAAGCCATCTGTATGTTGTTGGTTATGATTTAAAAGATCGTCTGGCTGTAGCTCGTGATTTAAGATGTATGCAAAAGGCAAGAAGAGATTTTGAATCATATAAATCGCCCGATTAAAAATATGGCTTTTTTGTCACTAAGAATTATATCTTAAAAAGACTTCTCACTATATATTGTGACTAAATTGTCAAGGGTGTGAACTACTGATTGGAGATGAAGGAGGAAAACATGGCAGAAAACAAAGATGAGCAGATTGGCTTTCATAAAGGATCATTAACAACGCTTGCAAAAGAAAGACAAGAACTTGCACGCATGCTTCAAATAGTTGAACAATTAATGCAAGCACACATCAAAGCACTTAAAGATTTGGGCGTTGATTTAGAAGCACAAGCAAAGCAAGCAAAAGAACCAGTTAAAGAAAGTAAACCATTAGAAGAGGCAATCAGAAAAGCATGAATTACGGAACAGGAGGGTACAGCCCAGTAAGCGGTTACGGAGCAGGATTTCAACACAGCTCTGGCAGTTATACGCTTCCTACAGCAACCTACAGCTCAGTTAGTAGCGGATACAACTCAGCAAACAATTATGAAAGCTCTTCGCTAAAACCATATGCTGCACAAGAACACGCACACTTTTCTTTCGCAGAGAGTTTTCTTGTAGAAAACAGGCCAACAACGCAATTTGTCTCGGAATTAGGAGAAGTACGGGAAATTGTAGAAGAAACATACTGCAAGATAACAGGACAGGAATTTCCACACGATGACATCAAAATAGTTATTTGCAATTCAGAACAATTAAAATCAATTCATGAACAATCAGGAAGCAGATGGAGTCCTGGAATATTGGGATTCAGTTTCAACAAATACGCTAAAGGAGTGTCTGAAATTTACGTCAAAGAAGACCACCTGGACAGTTTACTGCTCACAATCGGACATGAGATAGGACACGTATTAAGCCCAACGTTACTTAATGCACAAGATGAAGAAGCAAAAGCACACGCATTCAGCTTAGCATGGATGGAAACAATCAGAGACAACAACATTGGGGGCTTGCAGCCAAACATATCATTAAATCCTGCACAAAACGGATTGCATGACGTTGCATTTGATTACGTAAAATATTTACTTCGCACAGGAAGCTCATCATTTGACATATTTCAAACCCTTGCACACGGATTAACCAGTATAATAGCACGAACCTGAGGTGGAAAATGGCAGCAAAAAAACAAATAGAGAATTTTGAAAAATCATCAGAAAATAGTCAAAATTCTCTAAGCAGTGCTTTGAATAATAAAAAAAGTAACCAGCCAAAGCACTCAGCAAAGAAAACAGAAACATACGAAAAACAGGAAAAACCAGAACAATCATATGGTCAAAAACAAACAACAAAAACAGAACAAAAAGAAGACTTTATTCCACTAAGTGTACCAAAAGAAGTTGTGGAGCAACTCAAACCAATCAAAGACAAACTTGTCAAGTTTCAAAAAACAATTACTGAAAAATTTGACAAATACATCATGGGTATTGCGTTATTACCACCACCATTACCACCTCTGAAAAATTTACCTCCAGATATACTGGCACAAGAACAAAAAAGATACGATCAGGAAAAAGACAAATACCACACCTTAGTTCTCATAGATGATACAGAACCAACACGAATGAGCAAACTTGAGTTAAAAGATAAATTAACTGCAATCATGGATAAATCAGCAATAGAAATTGACCAAAAAATATACCCTCAGCCACTATTGCTCACAGAACTCTGGCAAAACTGTTATGATGGGAAATATGACTTGCTCAAACTTATAGGGATGAGTGCTCCTATTTATGACACTGGAATGCTTGGAGCAGTACGCATTGCAGAAATGCACAAAAATATGGTTCTCAAAAAATTTGAGAAGTACATTGTAACATACGTTCTTGCAGGATCATTAGTACAAGGACGAGCAACAAAAGAATCAGACATAGATGTCTTTATTGTTATTGATGATACTGACGTTAAGAAAATGTCACGAACAGAACTTCGTGACAAATTGCGAGCGATTATTCTAGGAATGGGTGCAGAAGCAGGTGAATTAACAGGCATCAGAAACAAAATCAACATTCAACCGTACATCCTAACAGACTTCTGGGATATGATACGAGAAAGTAATCCTGTTATATTTACTTTCCTGAGAGATGGAGTTCCTTTCCACGACAGAGGAATATTCATGCCATGGAAACAACTGCTCAAAATGGGCAAGATAAAACCATCAACAGAAGCAATAGACATCTTCATGAGCTCAGGAGAACAAACGCTAAACAAAGTCAAACTGCGATTGCGAGACATTGGAGTAGAGGATTTTTTCTGGGGAATTCACACACCAACACAAGCAGCATTGATGTTATATGGTGTTGCACCACCCGCACCTAAAGAAACGTGTGGAGTACTTCGAGACTTATTTGTCAAAAAAGAAAAACTGCTTGAAGAAGATTATGTAAAAATCCTTGAAAATGTTATTCAGGTCAGAAAAGACATAGAACACGGAACAAAAAAAGAAATCACAGGCAAAGAAATAGACCAATTGCTTGCAGACTCTGAAAAATACATGAAAAGACTCAAAAAATTATTTACACAAATCGAAAAAATTAAGGAAGAAGAAAGCATGTTGCACATATATGACACCATGCAAACAATGCTACGCGATGTACTGAAAGTAGAGGGTGTTGATAGGGCAGCAGAAGGGGAATTAGCGCATGTTTTCGAGGAAGAATTAATTAGTACTGGAAAAGTTCCTGCTAAGTATTTGAGAACTCTGCATGACTTGCTAAAAGCAAAAGCAGACAGTGACAAAGGAAAACTTGGCAAAACAGAAATTGATCAGGTGCGCAAACAAGCAAATGAGCTAATCAGATATCTGGTTGATTACACACAACGCAAAAGAGTACGCGCATTTGAACGAAGCAAAATCAAGGTAAAACACGGCAATAAATACGGCGAAATAGTGTTGCTTGGTGATTCAGCGTTCATAATTACTGACATGGATGCAAAAGAACGCGTTGTAGAAGAAGCACCAGTGAAAGAAGACGGAAGTTTTGGAACAGCAAAAAAAATAAAACCAGAAGAGTTTGAAGAAGCAATGACAAAACTCTCACCAAGAAAAGTAACATTGACTTCGAATTTGTTTGAGAGCATAACAAAAATATTCGGTAAAGATTGCGAAGTGCTTTATTGATTTTTTATCTCAAATGTTGGGTCTAATACAAAGAAAATTCTCAGAGTTTTCTGTGCGCGAAAAATGTATTTTTCGCTGTAGAAAAATGAACGATACCAATAAAATTCTTAGAATTTTATGGCGCCAAAAAATGCTTTGAATTTTTTGAGCGAAATACCCTGACCTTCAGGTCGGGGAATGGTGCGTTTTTCTTTATTTTATACGTCAGAAATATACCATCAGTCTATTTGACTGATGGACAACGTCCCTATTACTATAGTAATCTGGTATATTTCTGAGCATGCTCAAGAACCACTGGACTATATTTTCTTATAACTTTCTGAACAGTCATGCCACTGGTGTTTAGCGACGAAGGAGCGATCACCAGTGGTTCTTGACATATTTGATAAGATTTGAGTAGAAGCAACTTAACTCTTCTTCGCAAACAAATCAACCATTTTTGCAAATACTTTTGAAATTGGTGTTATTATTGATGTTTTGTATTCGCTTAACACTAATTTTTCAATTGCATGTTTAATAAGTGCAGGCAATCGTCCAGTAATTACTTTTTTATTTGGCAAAGTCAATATTGCATTATGATCTCCTAAACTTATTACAAGCGGAGCACTTTTTGGAATATACTTCTTTAATGTCTCTTTTCTCTCCAAACAAAGAATATTCCTGACAATCGTGTGCGCATGACGCTCTGCATTCTGAGCAGTCTTTTCCTCTTTAACATTATTTATGTCACCGCCAACAAAAATGTTCTTTGTACCTTCTAACTGCAAATAATTATTTACCTTTAACGCACTTCGTTCGTCGCAAAACTTTTCTTTGTTTTTCATAAACCAAGGGTTGTATCTGATTCCTGCACACCACAACGCAGTATCTGCAACAATTTTTTTTCCTTTATCAGTTAAATACGTTTTTTTTCCTTTATGTTTTTTAACTCGTTCACCAAATATGATTTTAACGTTATGGGCTTTCAAAAAATTTTCTGCATAAGTTGATGCTTTTACAGGATTTCTTTCAAGCAAACGTTCTTTTGGATGAACAAGTGTGACATTTACTTTTGGAGCTTTTGTAATAAGTTCGCCAGTAATTTCTGTACCAACAAGACCTCCACCAACAATTAAAAGATTCTTGCTTTTACAGATATATTTTCCAATTCTCGTAGCCTCGCTGCCTGATTTTAGCGTGTACACATTTGTTTTATTTTCTAAAAAAACAGGATAATCAATTCCTGTGCAAACTATCAAATAATCAAAGTTTAGTGTTTCTTTGGCTGTTTTGACGTGTTTTTCTGTAACTTCCAGTAGTTTGTCCGTTACTATTCTTGTACGTTTTAGAAAATTTTTGAAAGGAACAATTATTTTTTTGTGATATTTTGAATCAAAAATAATTCTGTGAATGCTCGGCGTGTATTCAAAATAATTTTTCTTATCAATTAAAATAACTTGAAAATCAGGCAAAACATTAAGTTTCTTTGCAGCTAATGCTCCGCAAAAACCTCCACCAAGGATAATTATTTTTTTCATTTGTTATGATGCCCCACTCCTTGGGACGGTTGGGTTCGTCCTTGTTTTTCTTACCATCGATGGGGTATCATAACTTTAAACCCGAGAAAATTCAAAGAATTTTCTTGTACCCCACTGCTTGCGGTGGTTGGGATTTTTATTTAAAATCAAAACCATAACGTTTTTTCCATTTTGTAAGGTTATTAAATATATTTGTAACATCCTTGTTTTCTTTTGTGAGCATAAAAACATATGCTGCAAGCTCAACAGAACTCAAATCTTTTGTCAAGTCATACAAGCTCTCTCTTTTGTTTTTTGCATAATCAATGCCCTCTTTACAAACAGCATCCACTAAGACCCCTACTTTTTCATCTTTTATTTGTCTTACCAAATCATCTTTAAGTTGGGAAATCATATCAATCATTTTTTCAGAGAATAGTTCAGCAAGTTCTTTTGGCTTGTTTAAGACGGAAATTATCGCATCTTCATCATTTTGAGTTAGTCCTTCAAAATATTCAAGAACAGGTTCTGCAAACAAACTAAGAGAAATAACAGAGCTATTCAACAAAATATTCCTAACTTTTTCCTGAAGAGCATTCATTTACTCTGTTATTTCTCGCTTACTTAAAATACCTTTCTTTTTTAGAAAACAGTATGAATTTTTTGTGAAAAAAATAAAAAAGAACAAGTTGCTAAAGAATAAAAAGACCTATCGTCTCTTCTTCTTAGTTGCTTTTTTCTTTGCTGGTTTCTTTGCAGCTTTTCTTCTCTTCTTTGCAGCCATACTTTTCACCTCTTTTTTGATTTCAAACCATGAAATGTGGTTTTTCACCAATAATTTATATCATAAGCATTAATCATTTAAAAAGTTAACTGAAATTTTAACACGAAGTACGTTTTCGAACTTTTTGAAAAAACAAAATTCATTTTGTATTTTTTTGTTTTTGTTTTTTCGTTTTTGAAATTCTCCGACGATAAACTTGTGAAAAGTTAACTCTGTGCAATTTTTAGTTTTAAACTTTGAAATTTTCTCGCGATTTTTCACAAATGCTAATTATTAGACTTTTTTTAGTAAACTCGCAAAAAAATGTTTTTTTTTTAATTTTTTTGATTAGACATATTTTTTTGATGACGAAACATACTTTATCTTGCCTTATCTGATAATTGTTCAACATAATTTTTTTTCTCAGCGTTCAAATAACTTTGACAGGCAAGAACAACTGCTTGTTCAATTTTTTTAGCAACGGATCCAACATCAGTCATATCAGAACCGATCTTAACTTGAGCATCTGTGAAGTTATTTCTGTCTCGAGTTAAATAACCTAATCTCACATTGATTTTATCATCTATGCAAAATTTCCATTCAACTGCAACACCAAGTTGTGTTCTTCTCGCTCCGCGATGTTCTAACTCTCTCCCAGAATCTTTCAACGCATATAATGTTTCAAGAGTAACATATGCAAGACCTTGTCTTAACTCATCGCCATCAGATTTTCCATCATCCTGAAGAATGTTCACTAGTTCAGTTTTTAGAGATATCCTTTGCTGAAATCTATATCTGTAGCTCATAAACACATCTCTAAAAAAGCACTATAAAATACTTTGTTTCGTATCTTGCGAAAAAGTGCAATGTCTTATTTTCAGAAACATTTATATTTGCTTGCTGTTTTCTTTGACATATGGCGAACAGAGTTGATTGTCTTCATCATTGATGATTTTTTTCTAGATAACATTATATACAAATACAGTAAACAACAAGGAGTTGATACACTATGAACTATCAAAAACCAAAAGGTACGACTGACTTTTATCCAAAAGAAAAAGCAGTTTATGAATATTTGCGCAATACAATATCTGAAGAGTGCAAAAAATTTGGCTTTCAACAGGTGAACAGCCCAGCATTTGAAACAGTAGAGTTATTGACTGCAAAAAGCGGAGAAGAAATAAAACAACAGCTTTTCGTCATGGAAAAGCGAAGTAATGAACAATTTGCCTTACGATTCGACTTAACTGTTCCTTTAACGCGCATGTTTGTAACAAAGCAAAAAGAATTGCCAAAACCAGTCAAATGGTTTGCAATCGAGCCAATGTGGCGCTACGAAGCTCCACAAAAAGGACGGGAAAGAGAGTTCACACAAGCAGATGTTGAGATATTTGGATCAAACACTCCAGAAACAGATGCACAAGTCATTAACTTAATTATTTCTTGCTTTGAGCGTTTTGGAATAACAAACAAAGACATTGCAGTTAAAATTAACAACAGAAAACTACTTGAAGGATTGCTGCAAGAAATTGCACCAAAAGACAAATTAGATGATGTTGTTCGCATTATAGACAAATCTGCAAAAATAAGTGAATCACAATTTGTTGAAGAATTATTGCAAATTGGCATCGATAGGCAAAAAATCGAAGTTGTCAAAAAAATAATCAAGTGCAGAGGAGAACCCAGCATTATTCAATCTATCAAACAAGAACTACCATTAAATGATCTTGCACAAGAAGGATTAGCAGAATTGGCAGCAATTTTGCCACTCATCACTCCTGGATTTGCAATCGTTGACTTAAGCGTAGCGCGAGGACTAGCATACTATACAGGCACTGTGTTTGAATTTTTTGACAAAAACGGAGAGTTCAGAGCACTAGCAGGTGGCGGAAGGTATGATAGCCTTATTGAATTATTTGGTGGAGATCCTTGCCCAGCAACAGGATTCGGGTTTGGATTCTCAACACTTACATTATTTTTGGAATCAAAAGGAAAACTTCCAGCAATTGATTTGGGCCCTGAATATTATGTAGCACCAGTTAATGAACAACTATTGACTAAATCACTTGAGATAACAGAAAAACTGCGTGAAAAGACATCAGCAGACGTTGATTTAATGCGCAGAAGCCTATCAAAACAAATAGAATACGCAAATAGTATTGGAGCAAAAAAAATTGTTATAGTTGGCGAAAAAGACCTCAAAGAAGGAAAAGTAACAGTTCGAGACTTGCAAAGTGGGAAAGAAGATAAAGTTGAGGTTGATGAATTATGATCTTGGATCAAGTCCTGTTTTATCACTATGACTTGTTAAATAAACCTCTAACTCGTCTAGAAAACCAGCTTTTACTTCAGAATAACATTTACTGATATAAGGCTCTAAACAGGTTTCTCTCACAAGCTCTTCAAGAATCTCACGCTCTCGTATCATAGACTCTTCAAACTGATCATCTGCCTCGTCAATCAATGCACGTGCAGTAAAATATCTTTCGATAGGAGACCCACCAAACATTGGCTCTTTAGGATCACCGTCTAAATTTAACGTTTCTACAAAGGCATCTCTCTCAGCTAATGCATCAATCGCATCACCAGTTGCAGCCAAACCAGCACTTTTTGCTTCATCATATGCTTTGTTTCCTTTTGCTTCAAATAGACTCGTTACGTAAATATAGCCGTCCTGCGAAACTGACATAGCAAAATGATATTGTTCAGCAAAACTAAATACCTCGAATTCAAGACCTATCAGAGTTTCTGTCAAGGTAAACCTTGCTCGATCATTCTCAGCATATACTGCTTTAATATCAGAGTCGTCATCAAATGTAATATCTTCAGCAAATACAAGACTATATACTTCTAATCTTGCTTGTAAATCAACCTGCGCTTCTTTATATGCATCCATGCACAAGTTCTTTTAAATTTATTATAAAAAAGTATCTTTGAATTTTTTAGTCAAAAAGGAGCTGTTAACTTTAAGAATACTTCCACTTAACACCAATCTGAACAATACTAATCACCAATGCAACAATATTGCACAATACAACTGGAATTGCAGCGATAAGAAAGCCATAAATTGCCCACAGCAAACAATTAAATAAATATAACGTAAGCATAAGCCAAGACAAATCTTGCACACTCTTTGTTCTTATTGACTTAATCACTTGAGGCAACATTAAGGCAGTGCCAATTATTGCAGCAAGATATCCTATTACGTTTATTATTGCAAAGTTCGCAAGAACTTTGTAGATGGGTTTAATACAAGGAAAAGCAGAGCTTTTCCTGTACACAAAAATCTTTGATTTTTGTTGTACCCCGCCCTTTAGGGCGAACTTTGCAAGTAGAAAAACGCACGATAAAATACCCCGACCTTCAGGTCGGGGAATAGTGCGTTTTTCTTTATAATTGCATTCATTGTTTACCTGAAAAAAGGATATTCACAAAATTAAAAATAGTTAATAAAAAAGAAAATAAAAATTACAGCATTTCAATGCCAAGATCTCTGTTTAATGCTTGTCTTTGAGGACTTCCTTGTTTTCCGCTTTGTTTGCCAAGAAGCCAGGGTGAGTTAACTCCTGTTATAATGGTCATCACCATAAGTTTTCCTTTCATGTCATCAGAGACTCGTGCTCCCCAGATTACATTTGCATCTTCGTCCATTGTTTCAGTAACAAGTTGACCAACTTGGCTGATTTCTTCTAATGTTAAGTCAGGACCGCCTGAAACATGAATTAATGCTCCAGTTGCACCGTGGTAATTGATATCTAACAAGGGGTTTGCTAATGCGCCTTTAACTGCTTCTTCGACTTTGTTGTTAGTGTCAGAACTTCCAACACCAATAGCTGCAACACCACCGTTTGTCATAATTGCTTTAACATCAGCATAGTCTAAGTTGACTAATGATGGTACTGCGATTGTTTCAACAATGCCTTTGATCATTGTGCTTACTAATTCGTTTGCAACTGCAAACGCTTGCTGTACTGGCAAATTGCCTGCTATTTGCACTAAACGGTTATTGTCAATTACTACGACAGTGTCGCAAACTTGTCTTAATTGTTGCAAGCCAAATTCTGCTTTGTCAATTCTTGCGCGTTCAATGTTGAATGGCATTGTTACTGTGCCAATAACAATTGAACCCATTTCTTTTGCAACACTTGCAACAACAGGTGCTGCACCTGTGCCAGTACCGCCGCCCATTCCTGCACAGACGAAAATCATGTCAGATCCTCTTAATGATTCTTTGATTTGCATCAAAGATTCCTGAGCAGCTTCTGCACCTTTTTGTGGAAAACCGCCGCAGCCAAGACCGCGAGTTAAATCACGACCTATCATGAACTTTTTATCACCTTCAGAAATATCAACGTGCTGTTTATCTGTATTGCACACAATTACTTCTGCACCTTTCACGCCTTTTTTGTACAGCCAGGAAACCATATTGTTTCCAGCGCCGCCAACGCCTACTACTTTAATGTTTGCCTGACCGAAGTCAGCTTCTTGTGTTGTTGTTTCTTGTGCTAAAGCACTTTTTACTAGGAATTCCATCTTTGCAGCCTCCTCTTTTATTTACGGGATCACTCCCTGTAAGCATAAAAGGCTCTCCATGTTTGTGGGTTTGGGGGGTGGATATGGGGAAAGAAACAGTGGAGAGCCCATTTTGAGCATGAAATGAGACGCTGATTCAGTGTCTCGGAATATATTACCTCTCTTTCCCTTTTTTCATATGTCGGAATGTCACTCGTCGGCATTCCGAGCATGATCAAGCCAAGAAAATGCAAAGCATTTTCTGGCCCAGAAAATCCTCTGGATTTTCTTGGGAACCGCTGGTCATTTTTTCTTATGATTTTCTGACCAGACACTGGTGTTGAGCACCGCATTGCGATCACCAGTGGTTCTTGACATGTGACAACCAGTTGCCTAATGTACTAATTGTCACAATTGTGTATACTGGTAGCTAAGCTAGTATTTAAAGGTTGCGATTCAGCACAAAATTAATATACGAGTACACTATAAGGCTATACTGGGGTGTGTATAGACTAAATCAGGTGTGCAATGGTAATACTATATGATAGATATAATTTGCCTGAAGATGTGTACGAGATTATTTTCTCGACGAGTCAACAGATTATTGTAGCAAAAGAACTCATCAAATACATGGCGAAGAAAAAAGGAGAAATTAGCAAAACAGAGATGAGTGACTTTGCAACAAGGCTGCATGACGGCAATTATGAATGTGTTCTAGATGAGCCACCCTATAAGGGAAAACGGGTAAAGCTTTCTTACAACAAACGGCAGTTTTATGACAGAATATTAACTCCTATGAAAGCCATGGGACTTATCGACTACGATCTATATAAAAAAACATATAAATTGTCAGCGAAATTTGCGTTAGAAATGGTTCAAATAGGCGAAAAGTGGAAAAAAGAACTACAAAAGTTCAATTTATGAGTCGAAAACTCTTAATTTTAGTATTTTATTCTAAAAGGATTTATATGTTTTCCAATTTTAAATTTACTTGTGGGTGGTGACATGAAAAAGCTAGTGGACAAACTTTGGTTAGCAGACGACCTTGAGGAAATCAATAGATTATCGACAAGATTGTATGCAGTAGTTAGAGGAACTTCACAAGAGGCTCTTGCACATTGGCAATCGCGGGAAGCAATCGGTAGATTTGTGATGAGCAGAGCAAAAACAAAAGATGCACAATTCGAAACCAGACTCGATGATCTGCTCGGGCAAGACAAACAAACTAGAAACAACTACATTACTAATCTTTTAGAACAGTTAGAACAAGACGAACCAGACATATGCCCGCTATTGGTTCTTCACAATGTAGATAACAATGATATTTTTGCAGGCGCACTACGAGATGAAGTATATGCTGTTGCAAACGAACTTCAAGATGTTATACTCACACACAGCATTGCACACAAATACGAAGGTAAAGCAAACATAACACTTGACCCAGACCTGGAAACAGTAACGGGAAACACACCAAATATAGACAGAGTATTGCGCCTTCTTAACGAAACTCGATTCTTAGACAATTGGCTACTTGAATACGCAGTTCTACTTACTGGAGCAGAAGATGCACTCACAAAACTTGAACAATTAGGACTTGAAAGCAACAGACCACAAGAACTCCTCAGACAAGACTACGGAACAATCGGAGCATTAGCATATGCAGCAGTAAACACAATCCTTGATGAGTATGAAGCAGGCAGAGCAGAAGACTTGGTAGCAGAAGACACTGAAACAGGATTCATGGCATTATACTCAGTTGCACTACATTACTTACGACGTGCAAACGCAACAAAATATGAAACAGAACTTACAGATAGATTAGCAACACATGAGTTTCCTATACAAATACCAGAGGAAAGACAAGAACAAAGCAGGATAGATCTTTACGACAAACGATTACAAAGAACATTTGACGCGTTACCTGTTGAAAAAAGACTTGAGTTATTATATGAACAAGCACAAGCAGCAGCAGAACAAGCAGGAGACAGAAGATACCACCAAACAAAAATGGCCTTTGTAGACTTTGCGGAAAAATATCAATTGGAACGTTGTATGGGAGAATCAGATGTTATTGATGCGGTAACTGAGCTGGATGTTTTACGAGTTCATTCATTGATGCATAGAGTTAAGGAAGCACAATCAGAAGATGACTGTACTGATTATTTCATAGGAGACATTCAAGCAGGAACAGAAAAAGCTCTTGATGAGTTTGGTTCAGTTCATACAGAAAGAAAGCTGTACGACCAAGCAAAAATCACAGCACAATTTGGAGGAAAAAATAGATACTTAGAACTAGCAATGACTTATGCAGTCCTTGTAAGAAACTATGGCAAAGAATTAGAAATGACAGAACGTGATCTTGCAGAAAAACTTCAAGAACTTGCAGCACTACGACAAAGTGCAATGAATTAACGAGTTCTTTTTGGCTCAGGACGCTTATGTGCGTGCGTCAAACCGTAAATAGCAATCGCAACCCACGCAGCATTCAGAAGCAATGCAGGATATGATGTTCTTATCCATCCTTCAAACACTAACGCAGCAGCACCAATTAAGTTCAATCCAAGATACGTTTTTGAATGCGAATGAATGACTTTATGGGTTAATAACCAGAACGCTAACAAAATCAAAAATGCTCCCAGCCAGCCGATAAGATCTATTGGATTCATAAAACCTCTTTAAGTAACAAGTAGGTAGTAAGTGGTTTTAAATGTTGTTCTTTCTGCAAAAGTTTTGAAAATAAAAACATTTAAATAATTGAATAATGTAAATGTTTGTATGGTGACAATAACTGTGAATGTGGATGATGAAACAGATGCTAGATTTAGAGAAACCGTAAAAGAAAAACTTGGAACTGGAAAAGGAACTCTCGGAACTGCAATAGCAGAGGCACTCAACAACTGGGTAAATGAAAAACAGGAAGAAGAAATAACCAAAAGACAGTTGTATTTGCTGCATAAATCTCGAAAACTAGTGAAATATGTTTTCAACAGAGAGGATGCATATGGCCGATACTAACAGACAAATTTTTTTTATTGACACGAACATTTTAGTTTATGCATACAACAAAACCGATACTCGAAAACAAGCCGTTGCGATTAAGCTATTAGAGCGTTGCTGGCAAAAACAAGCAGCATACGCGCTCTCTTCTCAAAATCTTGCTGAGTTTTTTAATGTTTCAATATACAAAATACGTGAATCCTTATCCATTGATGAGGCTGAAAAAATAATAAAAGACATTTGCACATTCTCTCATTGGAGCATTTTCAATTACGATCACGAGACTGTTCAACACGCTATAGGCTTATGCAAAAGCAAAAATACTCACTTTTGGGATGCAGTACTTGCAGCAACCATGCTTGAAACAGGCGTTCTACATATTTACACAGAAAATGTGAAAGATTTTAGCAAATTTGATGGGATAACTGCAGTGAATCCGTTTGAGTAAGTTTTATCTGATTAAACAAAAATAACACATTTATTTTATTGATCTTTAAACTGACTTAATTTGCATCTAAAAGTTCTTCAATTTCCTTTAATTTCTCCGTGGTCAATTAATAAATCACCATCTTTATTAACTCTCTGTTTTTCTGTTACTTTATGATTACTAAAAAACAGAGGATTCTTTTGTGGGGGAGTACTCTTTGGTATTTAGGGGAAGGGATGCTCGGACCTTTGTTTGCAGTGTTTGCCCAGCGAATAGGAGGAGACCTTCTGGAGATAACTTGGGGATGGGCAACGTATCTTTTTGTAATGGGAGTCCTCACAATAATTTTTGGACATTATTCTGATAAATTAGATCAGAAGAAAGTAATGCTTTTTGGTTATGGTCTTAACGCGCTGTTTACTTTCGCCTACGTTTTTATTTCCACACCAACACATTTATTCATGGTACAAGCAGGATTAGGATTTGCAACAGCATTATCTACGCCAACATGGAGTGCGCTTTATGCAAAATATGCAGCAAAAAATAAACATGGTGCAGCATGGGGGCTTGCAAACGGATTGCCAGATGTCATAACTGCAATCGCAGTAATCATCGGAGGACTTATTGTACAGTATTTTTCGTTTACTCTTCTGTTTCTTATTATGGGGAGCATACAAATAATAGCAACAATTTATCAGGCAGAAATACTTTATGGAGATAATAAATAAGTATTCTATAAAACACCAATGTTTTTAAATCACACATTCTATTCACATATTATGTCGAAAGAATCTTCAAAAAAAGAAGAACAAGGAATAACAGTCAAAAAATCAGAAAACATATCTGAATGGTACACGCAAGTAATTCAAAAAGCAGAACTTCTTGAGTACACAGATGTAAGTGGTTGTATGATTTACCGCCCAAGAGCATATGCAATCTGGGAAAAAATACAACAATTTTTGGATGGAGAAATCAAGAAATTAGGCGTGCAAAACTCTTACTTTCCAATATTTATTCCAGAAAAATTATTGACAAAAGAAAAAGAACACGTTGAAGGATTTGCGCCAGAAGTCGCATGGGTGACTCATGGAGGAAATTCAAAACTAAATGAACGCCTTGCAGTCAGACCGACAAGTGAAACAATAATGTATGATGCGTACGCAAAATGGATAAGAAGCCACAGAGATCTGCCGCTCAAATTAAACCAGTGGAACAATGTAGTAAGGTGGGAATTCAAGCATCCGACTCCCTTCCTTCGAGGAAGAGAATTTCTTTGGCAAGAAGGCCACACAGCATTTGCAGCAAAACAAGAAGCAGACAAAGAGGTGCTTGACATTCTTGAACTTTACAGACAAGTTTTCGAGGATTATTTGGCAGTTCCAGTTATTTTAGGCAAAAAAACAGAGGAAGAAAAATTTGCAGGAGCAGATTATTCAATGAGTGCAGAAACTTTAACGCCAAGCGGTAAAGCAGTGCAGGCATGTACGAGCCACCATCTTGGACAACGATTTGCAAAAAGTTTCGACATAGAATTTCTTGACGAAAAAGGCAACAAAGCATACCCTTATCAAAACAGTTGGGGAATCTCCACCAGATCGATAGGAGCAATGATTATCTATCACGGAGACGACAAAGGTTTAGTGCTTCCTCCAAAAGTCGCACCATTACAAGTAGTAATCGTGCCGATATTGTTTGATGATTCAAAGAAAAAAGTTTTAGAAGAGTCCGCTAAACTTGTAAAACAATTTGAAAAAGCAGGAATCAGCGTTAAACTTGACAATAGAGAAGGCTATACAGCAGGATGGAAATTCAATGAGTGGGAACTAAAAGGCGTTTGCATTAGAATAGAGCTTGGACCTAAAGATTTAGAGAAAAAACAAGCAATTGTTGTACGAAGAGACAACAACAAAAAAGAAGCAGTAAAACTTGACGACATAGTCAAATTTGCTTCAAAAGAACTTGAACAAATGCAAAAAGATATGTTTGAAAAAGCAAAAAAATGGATGTCCGAAAATACAGTGCATGTCGGAACTGTTGAGAAACTAATTGAAGCAGTGAACCAACACAAAATGGCAGTTATTGAATGGGACAAAGCAAAAAATCGTATTGACGAAATTAAGGAGAAAGCAGCAGGCAAATGTTTGAATCTGCCGTTTAAAGAATATTTCATGATTGATAAAGAAGACAAAGAATACGCAATATTTGCGAAGAGTTATTGAAGGCGGTGTAAAATTCAAGACAATAAAATGTATAAAATTTGAGATAATGCGGATAAAAATAACATATAAAATCCCCAGTAATAATCTATCTTTTGTTTGATTAAACTATCTTTTAAAAAAGAATTTCCACCAAACATGGTTGAGGTCTCTAAAACAATTTGATATTTTGTTTTAAATGCCCCTTTAACTAGGAAAAATGCGGAAGCTAAACTAAAAACAAAACTTATTCATTGCAAATTTTTAATTCCATCAGAGAGGCTTCAGCAATGGTATGTTTGTGTATTTCGTCATCATATATGTTGCTGTAAAGATCAAAAGCATAATAACAGCTATCTTAACCAATTGATTGTTTTGCAGTTTTTCAACAAGTTTAACATCTCCTTGAAGATTCAATCTTTCACATTCACTTTTGTGGTAACGCCTTTCTTTGCCAAGATTTTCCTTAATCCAATAAATAAATGAATAGGGTTTGCAACTCATATTTTCAATCTACCGTAAACAACACATTATCGCCATCTACGTCAAACAATCCTATTCGTGCTCCGGCATCTAACCAACCATGTGCGTAATTTAATGCTGCAAATGCAGTCACAACATCGCCTTTCTCGGCAAAGTGCTTGGCATCATCAAAATATCTTTGTGCCATGTCTAAGAAATCTTTTGCGGATTTTTCACAATCAATTTCTATAGAACAAGCAATCTTTACTTTTGCAAGAGCGCGTGAGGTCACATCAAAATATTTTTCCAGTTTTTGTTTTGTTATTTTGTCCATTGTATTTGCTGATCGAGTAACTATGATAAAGAAAAAAATAAAATCAAGCTGCTGCTTTAGCTTCTTTTTTCACAGCTTTTCTTTCGTGATATTTTATTGTGATTGGGAGCAAATCAGCATCAAATTCCTTCTTTGCAATTTCAATTGGGTTATACCCGATTGCTTCCAAATCTTTCTCAGAGAGCTTCACCAAAAATGGCGCACCCATACTGATCTGCAATGCTCTGCTTCCAATCAATCGAGCTTTTTCATATTTTGTGTATTTCTTCATTTTGGCCACCTGTTCATAATGCTTTTCTCAACTTTTGTGCAGCTTTTTGCGCAATTTTTATCATTTCATCAACATCTTTTAGTGTAAGAGGGGACTGGCCGCCTTTTTGCAAAGCACAAACAGTGTCCTTCTCAGTAACACCAACAGTTAATCTTGCTTCAACTACTTTTTCTTCATCTGAAAGAGGGTCAACAAAGAACTGATCACCTACTTTCAAAACAGTAACTTCCAAAGGTTCACGCTTTAGAGGCAACTTATTTTTCGTTCTTTCTTCATAATTTGCTTTGCCCTCTTTCGTTAAACCAGGAAACTTTGCATCTTTCAATGCTGCAAGAGCAGCCAATGCAGCAGCATCAAACAAATTGCCTGCATCGTTTATTGAACAAACATCAATCATTACTCCCCAGGCATTCTCTCCGGGAGAAATGCACAATTTCTTAACATCGATAGATTTGCTTTCTCTTATGCTCCTGTCAACAACACGGGCGAGTTCTGTTGCTTGATCACCAGGAGGACCTGGTTCAAATTCAGGATTGCTCATTGGCAACAATTCAGCGTTAACCATTAAATTACCTTCATTAGGTCTGTCTGGGTATGGAGTTGCTGTTTCTAATTTAATTCCTGCAATCACTTCAGTTTCTCCAATTTTGACTCTTGCAGAACCTTCTGCACTTCTTGAAATCCCGTATTCTACTGTTATCTCTCTGTAATCAAAAGGTTTTCTGCCATCATATCTGCAATTCTTTTTTAATGCTGCCAATAAATGCGCTTTTCTTTCACTGTTCATTTTTTCACCTGTGTAAACTTTTCTTTCAGTGCAACTTTTTGCACATCATAAATTTGCTTTGCAGTATTATTTGCAAGCTTCAATGCATCACTCAGCATCTCAGCAGAAATTTCTCCGTCCATCTGAAGTAAAGTAACTTCTCCTGTGCTTGGCAAAATCGCCATTGGAATGTCACATCCATCTTCATGTGAATCTTCTAAATAATTCAAGTCGATAACAACTTTATCTTCAACTCTGCCTGCAGCAATTGCACAAACAAGATCTTTCATTGTAAGACCGGCATCAGCTAAAGCCATAGATGCAGCATTTAGTCCTGCACAGCGTGTTCCTGCATCTGTCTGAGGAAACTCAATAAACACATCAACCACTGCATTTGGATAGTCTTTCAAATCAAGAACAGGTGTTAATGCATTTTGCATTACCATACAAATTTCTTTGCTTCTTCTTCCGCCGCCAGGACGAACTCTATCTCCATGACCTGAAAAAGGCATCATATTATAATGCACTCTCAAAATTCCTGTAGATGGATTTTGCATAAATTTTGGATGTAAATCACGAGGACCATATACTGCTGCATACGCAATGGTGTCTCCTGCTTGAAACATTGCAGAACCATCTGCACGAGGAATGATGCCAACTTTTGCAATCATAGGTCTTGTTTCATCAAACTTTCTGCCGTCAAATCTTTTTGTGTAAGTCATTGTGAACCTCCATTAGCAAGCATTTCGCTTACTCTTTCTGTCAAACCACTCAAATGTGCCTGTTGTTCAATAGTTTTAATCGTGTTAACTGCAACAACTTCTTGATGTGGCTCTCCTGAAATCCAAACCAATCCGTTTTGTCCAACAACAATATCACAGCCAGTTTTTTCTTTGATCAGAGTTACCATGCTGCCTTCTTTGCCTATAATCCTTGGGACTTTTTTTGGTGAAACAGAAATAATTCTTCCACCTCGCAATTTTCTCAAGCCAGGACCTTTTGTTGCAATATCAACAAGTTTCTGGCTTGTCACATTTGTAATCATGCCAATCGCATAATCGCTGATGTTAAAATATTGCGTTAAATCAGCACCTCTAGGAATAAACTCACTCACAGCGTCTTTCATGTTAAGTACTGCAGAGTAAGGGCAGTTAATGTCAAATCTCCACCCAGTCATCAGCACATCAACAACGCGACCAATAACACGATCTTTTACTTTCGGATCATATTTGCCGGACAATGTGATTAATTTAATCACTTTTCCATCAACAGAAACCATTCCCAGCTTCTGTGCAACAATATTTGATTCATACCTATACGTTCCTGGACCAGGAAGAAAACTCATTCCTGTTGCAATTGTTTCTCCAGGAACAACAATATCTTTGTCATTCACTTTTAATTCTTCTTTCATTCGTCTTCACCTTTCACTTTAAGAACAGTTGCCTGCACGTTTCCGTGAGTAATCTTGTTCAATTTATCATACAATTCACTTTCTAAACCGCCTGGAATTTCAATAGTGCCATACCATGCGCCGTTACTTCCCCATTTTTCTCTCAAAATCTTAGCAAAGTTTTTCACAACAGAAAAAGATTTGCTGGCATATTCTGCAGGAATTGTAATATCGATTTCTTTTGTTACGAGCTTTATTGGCAGAATAGGACGTAACGCTTTGAGAAGAACAGGAATTTGCTCTTCTGCTGTTTTTTGCGGATCAATTTTTGCATGAGCTTCGTCTAATGCTGATTCAATCCTGCCAATAGGATGAGGCAATTTCGTTCGAGGATCAACACCTTGTCTGTGCAACAAGTCAATAATTCTTCTTTTTTTCTGCTCAACTTGCTGTTTTCTAAATTCAGCAGTGATCTGAATTTCTCCTTTCTGAATAATCTGCTTTGCAACTTCAAGATAATCATCAGTTCCAAATAACTCGGACATTTTTTCTTCAGAAGCAAGCAAACCTTTCTTAGCATCAGAATACACTTTTGGATAAACAAGAGCGTCGCTTACACTAGCATTTCCTGATTTGCATTTGATTGCCATATCAGGATGAATAACTATTTCAAAATGCTCGTTGCCTTTTTTAATTCTTGCAACGTTTATATGTTCGCTTTTATTTTTTTTATTTTGTACGTGTTCGCTCATTTCTTCTTTGCATCTTTCAATGCCTTCTCAAGTTTATCTTTTTTCACAGAGGTAAATTTCAAATCGTCTTTCTTGATGTATGCTGCATCAACACGATCAATATTAAACTCGTGATCAAGTACAGTATTCAGCGCATTGACTGCTAACAATAAGCCTTCATCTATTGTCATTTTTGAATTGAATTTCTTATCAAGAATTTCTTCTATCTCAAGCTCTCCCTCTCCAATAACTGTTGCTCTGTACTGGAAATAAATTCCTGTAGGATCAGTCTCAAATAGTTTTGGACCGTCACTGTCAACACCGGCAATAATAACAGACACGCCAAAAGGTCTCAAGCCGCCAGATTGCGTACACATTTGTTTTAATGAACAAATGTCTTTGACAACAGTAACTGTGTCAATAGGAGTATCATAAGTAACTCTGTGCTGTTGCGCTTTTACCTGGCCGCGCTCAATTAAAACACGCGCATCAGACAAAATTCCGCTTGCAGTTGCTCCAATATGTTCATCAATCTGAAAAATTTTTTCAACACTTTCGGGAATAACAAGCTTATCAACAATACGCTTGTCTGCAACAAGCAACACGCCATCGGAACAAACCATGCCAATAGCTGTAGAACCTTGTCTTACAGTTTTTTTTGCATACTCAACTTGCAATAATCTGCCATCAGGCGAGAACATTGTAATAGCTCGATCATAACCCATTAATTGATGGGGCATCGGTTGCATACTCTCTTCTTTCACCATTTTTTCCTCCTAAACCACATATTTTTTCTCAGCTTTCGTTAACATGCCAGAAATTCCAACAGATCTGACAATAACATCTTGATTGTTAATTTTTGTTACTAGTGCTAAACTTGCCTTCATTTCATCTACACTCATATGTGATACTTTGATTAAACCTCTTTGTTTATTTTGATTAAACTTATCTGCAAAATGCTTAACGCCTATTCTAGCAGCACCTCTTGTTCCAACAAATGCAAGAACAGAATGCCAGATTGCTCTTGAAACATCAGCAAAAGAAAACCTGCTGCTGCTTATAACTTCAAATGCAACATAGCGCTTTTTCTCTTTTAATGTTGGCAAAATTGGTTTTAAGCGTTTGCTAATCTTTGTCACGTTTGAACACCTATGTTTTAGGTGCGAAAGAACTATTTTTTCCCTCTCGCTCCTGTCTCTCGTACAGGACGTATTAAAAAATGATCCTTTATAAATGTTGTGGATTTGCCTCGCCATTATGAATCCACCACTTATTCAGAGTAACCTATTTAAAAGACTGCATTTTAAGCAAATTATGCCTAGAGATTATTACAAACTCATTGAAACACCACTTGGAACATTTTCTTTGCAACAAAAACTTGGTGGAAAGGGCGATAATTGGCTTGGCAAAAACCAAGATGATAAAACACACTATGTGGTCTTTAAATTTGACACGGGATCATCACAATTTAACAGAGAAGCTGTTGCGTTAACCTGCTTAGGTCAATCAGGTAATCACCCAAATATTACAACACCTCTCGGAGAATACTCTGACTCAGATGGAAACTACTTGATGTTGGCGCATATTCCAGGAAGATCACTCAATCGCATAAAAACAAATCAAAACCCACAAAGTCTTCGTGTGCTATTGCCAGTACTAGATGCTCTTGATCATTGTGCACGTTCAGGGGTTGTTCATAACGATCTAAAACCAGAAAATCTTGTTGTTCAACTTTCTGGATCACGCTACCAATCTGCACACGTTGTCGTAGTTGATTTTGGCAGTTCAGAACATGTCACCCAACCACCGAGCCTTATTATTTATGGTTCGCCCATATACATTGCTCCAGAACGTTTTAACCTGAACAACAAACCCCATATTCGCAGTGACTTGTTTTCTGTTGGAAGTATAGGATGTAAGCTGCTTACTGGTATGGGTCCTTACGCACAAACAACAACAGAAGTTTTTCGATGTGTTGATGATTTAATTATGATGCGCGCAAAACAAATTGACCCAAGAACAATAAATAGAAGAATATCTCCACGCTTAAATGCAGTTCTTAGAAAAAGTGTAACTGTTGATCCTGACAAACGTTTTCAAGAACCACGTGAACTTAAAGCAGCACTAGAAGACGTATTGACGGACAGAAGCTGGTTTAGTTTATCTCTTAGAAGAAACTGTTAGACTTATTATTTAATAAGATAAAAAAATAATAAAAAATTAACGGCATTTGCCGCATGCTTTCATTTTGATACATTTTGCAATGCACCAGAGCAAGAAACCGCCTGCATACCAGAGGGTTACTTGCGACCATACAAAACCTGCTGTTTGCATTTGCCAGCCTGCTACTAACATCCACAAGCCACCTGCAGTAAGCAAGATTGCTATCAAGACCAAAATAATACATTTTGGTCCGCATGCTTCCGGAGCACATGTAGGTGCAGCCATCATAGGTGCACTTCTTTTTTTCGCCATTGAATATCACCTCTTAAAAGATTTACAGGAAGATTATTTGTTTTGTATTTAAGTTTTGCGTAATATTCTGACACTTCTTTTGAGGAATAACGAGGAGAAGGTTTTTTATTTGTCAAGCATATTCATAACATCATGCTAAACGAGATTTTGCTTGCGTTATACGATGCTGAGTTAGATGTGTTTGTTGAAGCAAAACTTCAGGAACATACTGGTGAACTGTATAGAAGAGAACCATTAACGACCCTTGCTGGATGGGATGACATTCTTCGCAATGAAAAAGGAAAAGTAAGTAGCCCGGGTTATTTTACTGCACGAGACCGAGAAAGTTCTGAAGCACTTCATCAACGCAGCGCGTTATATTTTGCAACTCAATATTGGGCAGTAAGACAAGGAATCAACGCAACATTTGTCACAACAGAACAGTTTGATGCAGAACCGATAGGCAAACAAAGATTTTCAGGAAAATTCTTTCGGAGACAAGCAGAACGCTGGATAACAACCGCAACTGCTTACGCATTAAAATCAAGAAAATGATTAATTCAAAGTTGCCTTTACGGACCGTAGGGGCTTCGAACCCCCGACCACTCGGTATCTGTCTTGAGTATATCAAGCTAAGAGCCGAGTGCTCTACCAGACTGAGCTAACGGTCCAATATAAAGAAAAACAAGCGTTTCTTTTAAATATCTTGCGCAGTTATTTCCTTAACTTTTTAATTTGCAATCTAAAAAATTTCTTTACTTCTTTCACAACAGAATCTGTACTTGCAAAGAAGTCAAACAAACTTCCTATGAAAAGTGTTATGCTTAAAGTGACAAATGTGAAGAGGGCTTGCAATGCAGTCCAGCCATTTGAAACAATCAAACCAAGGCTTGCACCAACACCAACAAACAATGCCACTGCTGCTAAAATCAGACTAAGAATTCCTGCAGACAAAGGTTTTGCAAACGCAATAAGCCAATGAATGATGACTCCGCTGCCAATACCGAGAAGTACAGCAGAGATAATTACAAAAAAAGCAACAGCAAGATTTGCAGCAAAAGTTTCCTGAAGAGATTTTACTGGCAAACCAATCAATGCTTTTGAAAGAATAGAAAACACTAAACCAAGCGCAAAAAATAAAATTCCTGTGAACACTGATTTTCTCATACGAACTATCAATTTTGTTTGCTTTTTAAACTCTTCGTTATTGCTGAAATCTTCTTAACCATTTATTCTGTTCAAAAAACCGTTTTAATAATCTATTGATGATAAAACCCTTCTTGCCAAATTTAATGTAAAAGAAACCTGCAATAGCAATAATCAACGCGCCAATCACATCAGCAACTAAATCGCCCATTGTGTCAAACAAACCAGATTTTTGCAAATTAGTGCCAAATGATACGTCAATAGAAAATTCTGCGATTTCCCACAAGCTACCCAAAGCAATTGCGAAACAAAAAGAGAATAAAGCAATAACAAATGGGCTGGCCTCAATTTTGTTTTCATGGTATAGTATGAACATGATAAGAAAACCAATAAAGCCAAGTCCCACGCCCGATATGCTATGCAATAAAATATCCCACCACCAAAAAAATATGTAATAACTATGAATTTCTCCCAAAAACAGACCTGCGTAAACAAACAAAACCATTAACAACTCAATTTCTGTAGGAATAATTATCTCGTATTTTTGCTCGATAATTGCAGGAAGAAATGTTAGACTTAAAGTCAAACAACTTACAAATAAAACAGTCCATCTGTTGTTAGTGATGGCGCTGATTGCAGCAACAATTAAACTTATGCGCAATATGTGTGAAATAATTATCTGTGTCTTGTCAACTAAACTTAATTCTTGACTTAGCAACTTCATGTTGACATGTCGGAATGCCACTCGTGATAAACACGAGTGGTTTACTGGAGCGAGTGGCATTCCGAGCATGATCAAGAACCACTAGTCATATTTTTCTTATGATTTTCTGAACAGTCATGCCACTGGTGTTGAGCACCGCAGTGCGATCACCAGTGGTTCTTGACAGATCTAATGGAGTGCCATAAAAAGGTATCTTTTGCAAGTTTACTATTTAGCACTCACAACATAAATCATATAAATGATTGCAGGGAAACACGAACACCATTGCGAATGAGGAGGCCATAATGACAAAACAAACTATATCTGAATGGGCTGCAGTAAAAAAATCAAAAATTGACAACAAAGGAATGTTTGCTACAAAAGACATACCAAAAGGAACACTTATTATTGAATATGCTGGAACCAGATTAACAAAAGCACAATCTGAAAAAAGAGCTGATGAAATCATAGATGAAGCAAAAAATAAGTTTGGGAAGGCAGACTCTGTTTATATTTTTGAGCTAAATAAAAGATATGATGTTGACGGAAGCCCCTTGTGGAACACTGCAAGGTACATTAATCACAGCTGCGATCCAAATTGTGAATCAGATATTATCAAAGGAAAAATCTGGGTGAAATCAATCAGAGATATCAAAAAAGGAGAAGAATTAAGCTATGATTATGGCTATGATATTGATGAGTATGAAGATCACCCATGCAAATGCGGTGCCAGTAAATGTGTAGGATACATTGTTTCACAGGATGATTGGGAAAAATTGAAGCGAAGACTTGCACGAAAAAGGTTAAAAAGAATGCAAAAAAACTAACAAACCAGCAAAGAATCATTAATTTTCTAAAAAAGTATTAGCCTTTTTTAATATTTTTTTTGAATTTTCATATGTTAACTTATTTAATGCTTCACTAAACTCAAGCCAGATAAAATCTGTTAGTTCATCACAAATTGCAACATCTTTTGTGCTTGTTTCGCAGATAAAATACACAACTGTTTTGATCACATCCTTTGCAGGAGAATAAACCACTTTTTCTCTGAACCCATCAATTACTGTTACATTCAGTTTTGTTTCTTCTTTAATTTCCCGCAAAGCAGTTTCTTTTTCTGATTCACCAGACTCAACGTGACCCTTTGCAAAATCCCAATGATGGCCATTCGCGTGCTTTAGCAACAAATATATGATTTGTTTACTTTCTTTGAAGAATATTATTCCGCCACAACTCTTTTCTTGTTTCATCAATAAATTAACCAAAACGAATTTTGTTTAACCAATTGACAACAATAAAGCCTTTTTGTTTTTTCTTTTGCTTCTTTGAATGATCTTTCTTTTTATTACTACTATTGCTTTTTAATTGTTCAACTGGCTTAACACTTATTTTTTCTTTAACTTGTTTTTTATTAACCTTGGCATTTTTCTTAACAGTAGCTTTTTCTTTCTTTATAGTAACCTTTGGTTTTTCAACTTTAATTACCACTTCTTCAGGAATATCAACTGAAATCTGAGGGCCATCAAGCAAATCCTGAGCGTTCGGCTTTTGCTTTAAGTTTGGCTTCACGGCAACTTCTTCAGAAACTTGTTGAACATTATTAAGCTGTGTTTGCTGTTCTTTAGGTAAAAACTCAATGCCTATTTCTTGCGCAATACCTTTGCAAAAATGCAACACTTTCGCCTCTATTTCATCAGATTCATACGGAAATGCATCCGCAGCAAGCTCAAATAATTCAATTGTTTGCAGAATTTCATTTGCAAATTCGTTCTTAGGAACCCCTAAAATAAACTTCGCGCGCATAGATGTGGATAATTCTTTTACTTCCTTCAAAACATTGCGAGAAACCTGCTCGCTTTGCTCCCAGCCAGACTCTATCCTGCTTTCCAGCCATGACAAATACGGAGCTATCCGACGGGAAAATACATTCATTCCAAATTCAGTAATTGCATCTTGAGTCATATTTCGACTGAGACAGGCAATAGGATATAAACTTTACGGCCACGGTAAGTTTTAAATACTGTTAAAGTAGTAGGATAACTGTGGCTTTTTTTGGAGTTTATCTATGAAATTGATTAAAAAATTACAGAAAGCACTCGTACAACCAGCTTTGATTCTCGCCAAAGTTAAGCCTTTGGGAGGCCAAGCAATTATTGAAGGGGTAATGATTAAAGCAACAGATAATGTGAGCATGGCGGTTCGTTTGCCAACTGGAAAAATAAAAACTAAAAAAACAAAACAAAAAGCACTTACGCAAAGATACAAAGTACTAAATGTTCCTTTTATCCGAGGAGTAATTAACATTCTTGAAATGTTTGTCATTGGAGTTCATGCACTTACGTGGAGTGCAAACCAGCAAGGAGAAGATGAACAACTCGGTCCATTAGAATGGTTTTTTACATTTGCAATGGCTATCTTGCTTACGATTGGTTTGTTTATCATTTTACCTTATTACGCTGCAAAGCTTGTTTTTAGTCCGGAAACAATTCTTTTTGGGTTATTTGATGGCCTTTTACGCTTAATTGTTTTTGTGCTCTACTTATGGGGAATCAGTTTTATGAAAGACGTTCAACGATTATTTGAATATCATGGAGCAGAACACATGGCAGTACATTGCTATGAACACAACCAAAAACTCTCTGTCGCAAACGTTAAACAATTTCCTCCAGAACATCCGCGATGCGGAACAAGCCTGTTATTGTTTGTTGTCGGTGTAAGCATCATACTGTTTTCAATTGTCAGAACACCGCACTGGTATTTCAACTTGTCAGCACGAATACTGCTCATTCCTGTTGTAATGGGCATATCATTTGAGTTGCTGAAGTTAAGCGCGCGATTTAATTGTATGAAATGGTTAACATTTCCAGGAATATGGACGCAAAAAATCACAACAAAACAACCTGCTGCAGACCAAATAGAGGTTGCAATCTCTGCAGTAAACCTTGCAAAAAGATAAAATACGATGAAACTCAAAAAAATTATTGGTGGAGGAGGAGCTATTCTAGGAGTTTTGTTTCTCTTGTTAGTTGCGTTCAGGATTATTGGCTGGAAACTATTTTGGATAGGCATTTTAATTCTGGCAGTCATTGCATATTTTGTGCTGCCAAGAATGAAAGAATCATAGCTTTAATTGTTTAGCAAGTTTCTGAGCATCTTCTAATTGTTCTTTTGTACCAATATCTATAATGTGCTTGCTTATTTCGTATTCAAAATCAAACCCGTTGTTTATTAACAACTGAATAGCGTCAGTAACCCAATACTCTCCTGTCCTGCTTTTTTCAATTTTTTTGCACGCATCAAATATTTCTTTTGGAAATATCCACACACTAAAATTTGCAAGATTGGTAGGCGGAACGTCTGGCTTTTCAACAATTTTTTTTACTTTGTTGCTTTCTGTTACTAAAATACCATATCTTGTTGGATTCTCTACTTTTTTGCAAGTGAAAACTCCAGGAGATTTGTGATTTAGAAGACGGTTGAGTAAACTGGTTTCAAACAAAGAATCACACGCAATACAGAAAAATCTGTTTTCTTTTATGAACTGCTCTGTTTTTAACAAGGCATCAGCATTTCCTGCAAGTTCTGTTTGCTCAGCATATGTTATATTAACACCAAACTGTTTGCCATCTTTGAAATAGTCAATCAGTTTATCTTTCAAATAATGCACTACAATACAAATGTCTGTTACATTGACTGATTTTAATTGCTCAATAAGTATCTGCAACATGGGCTTGTTGTTAATTAAAATCATCGCCTTAGGAACTGAATTTGTTAAACTTTCTAAACGCTTGCCTCTGCCGGCTGAAAGAATAACTGCTTTCACTTTTCATCTCCTGACGCTTCTGCGAAAGATAGGTCTTCTTTTGTGCCAATGTCAAACCAAGTATCAAGTTCTTCAAAATCAAATATTAACCCTTGAGTGATGAGTAACTGTATTGCTTCAACAACTCGAATTTCTTTTCCATTTTCACTCTTTAGCTGATTACACGCACCAAAAATTTTCTTCGGCAAAAAGTGGATGCTTGTGTTTGCTAAATTTGAGGGAGGATTTGGACTTTTTTCAATGATTTGCTTAATTATGCCGTTTTCATGCAGAACTACTCCGAATCGTCTTGCATCACTTACTTTACATACTGAAAGAGTTCCATCTGTTGTATGAGTGATTAACTTCTTCAAATGACCATCTTTAAAAAAACTGTCACAGTAAATTAATAAAAATTTATCATCTGTTACAAATCTTTCTGCATAACGTAATGCATCAGCATCACCATTAAGTTTTTTCTGCTCGGCATATTTTATTTTAATCCCCTGGTATTCATTGCCGAGTTTGTTTTTTATCAAATCACCGAAGTGATGAACGACTATCAAAACAGCAGTAACACCCACATCTATCAACTGATTTAAAATGCGAACAATTATTGGTGTTCCATTGACCTTAATTAATGCTTTAGGGATATGCTCAGTTACAGGTAACAACCGTGTACCTTTACCTGCTGCTAAAATAACTGCCTGCATACAACTTTGTTTTTCAGTGCTTTATTAAATCTTTTTGGGTTAGAAACCGAATTACTTATAAGGGATGACTTATTTCATTAAGGTTATGGTCTTTTTTCGCTCTTTTTTACTGTACAAAAGAGCAATATAAGCAGAGGTACGCCATATTGTGGATCGTAATGAATGCGAGAACACAAAAATCAAAACATGAAAAGTTTTTCTGCAAACAATACATTAATAACATTCATTTTGATCAGAAAATCGGGAGAGGACGCGTAGACATTTATGGCAAACTATAGAATAGTTAAAGACTGCAGATTATGCAAAAAACGCATGTTGTTAGAGAAATCACAGTCTAAGTTGACCTATTGTGAACTGTGCCAAAAAAAATTTGAACGAACAAAAAACTAAAAGGTAAACTCGTTTGTAGATAAAAATTCAGATTTTTTGGAAATTAAATATGACCTTGGAATTAACAGAAATTCTCAAGGGATGATATTTGGGGCGAGGCAACCCACAAAACCAAATTTTGATAGAGAATTCTGGAAGACTTCGTAACCTCATACCATCGCGGTTTTGCTAACTTTGCGTTAGCAAAGTTGGGTGAATCACAACCACTATTTTGTTGAGCCATAAAACAGCTGTTATATGCTTTTTTACATGTCGGAATGCCACTCGTGTGTGTCAAGAATTGTCAATAATGATATTATTTTGTGACAATTCTTGAGCACGCCAAAATTCCACTCAAGATAAATATTGAATTGGTGGAATTTTTAGCGTATCACGAGTGGTTTACTGGAGCGAGCGGCATTCAGAGCATGATCAAGAACCAATGGTCATATTTTTCTTATGATTTTCTGAACCGTCATGCCACTGGTGTTGAGCGACGAAGGAGTGATCACCAGTGGTTCTTGACAAAGTAAAAAATTAGACGAGAGAAATGAGGAAAAGGTCGTGAGGGGGCAGTAAAAACAAGCACAAAGGGTTTTCTAACGTCTAAGTTGACATTCATTCACTACGTTCGTTCATGGGACTGGGAAGAATCAAACTCCCGTCATACCCACCCCAAGGGTATAGCCTATCACTAGCAGACAGCCCCGATTCGTTATCAGTGGGCAGTTTGCAGTTCACAGAAAAGTCATATCTGCTTACTACAAACTGTTAACTGTTTACTGGACACATAATATTTAAATACCTACGCCATTTAAAGTAACATATGAAAAAGAGGTTGTTGGTGTTTACGCTAGGAGTATTGCTTTTAGCACAACTTGTTATTGGCGAGTCAGTATTTGGTAATTCTGCACTGGATCAAACAAATGAAACAAGAGGAACACCACAATACCACGATTTTCCTCTCGACAACATTCACATTCTTAGATTACAAGAAGCATCACGGTCACTCAATGATAATGTTACTTCGCTCAAAAATGATTTGTTTGGCTATCAAGAAGTACAAACACGAGAACTTGCAGGACTGGAAGCGAGAATGACATCGATGCAAACAGATGTTTTGTCACAATTACGCGCAATACAAAGTTTATTGCACAATTCTCAGCAACAAAATGCGCCACAAATACAATACCCTGCAACAATAAGTATTCCTCCACATCTTTCAATGCTGCTTATTTTCAACACAGTACTTATACTATTTGTTCTCGCAGCGTTATTCTGGTTCAAAGAACAACAAAAGCAAACAATACAAGTTCACGACGAAAAATACACTCATGTGCCAACAAGCCTTGTTGATTATTTGCAAAAACACATGGGCAAAAAAAATCTTCATGAATTACGCATGGAGCTCGTAACAAAAGGATGGACACCATCCATTATAGAAAAAGCAATTGTGCTGGCCAAAGAAGACGAATAATCAGATGTTTGAGATCAATCATACTTACTATTTGATAAAAAAGGAACGTCGCTTTTATGCCAACTTTTTATTTGCAGTGCATATTCGATATTGGTGACAATATCGCTAAATGTTCTGCGAAAATCACGTAATATTTTGTACAATCGATAAGCATTAGAAACTTCTATATCAAAACTAAAACCAAATCCGCCTTGATGAAAGGTGACAAACAAAAATTGTGAGCCAAGCAAAGGTTAGTGAGTGTTTGTTAATCTATAGCAAATTGCCTTAAATATTGAACAATTTAGCAATTTATTATATTTGAAACGCTAAAAATTCAGTTATTTTAATAGCTGAATTTTGGCGTGTTCAAGAACTGTCACAATTATTGATTATTTTTGACAATTCTTGACATTCGCAACTATTTGTTCGATTTCTTGCGAATTTCATTATAGAAAAGCAATAATGTTTTAAATTGCATCTGGTTTAACTATCTCATGGATGCACTTGAAAAAAGAATAGTTATTGATAAAATAACAGAACTACAAACATTGTTACAAGATATTATTCAAATTGATCTTGTTCTTATTGGAGAAGTTCAAGAAATAGAAAGGCAATCAAGAGTAATAACGCACAAACCTTTATTTTTTAAGAAATTAGTAAATATAGACTTAACGAAGATTAATGCTGGCGCGCTTGAAAGAATCGTTCAGCACTCTTCTAGGCTTGCTGATTTCGAGTCAGAACTTATTCGTAAGCAGTATTCTGTGGAACTCGTAGTAGGCTTCAAACAAACAGCAGAAGATCAATCATTTCTCGAGCACTTCAGAAGAGAACTTGGCAGATTAATAAGTTCAATAAAAGCAGTAAAAACACACGGACAAGATATCTTGGATATCCCTTCGATATATGACAAAGAAACACATTCACAACTTACACCTGCTGAGCAAGCAGAATGGAAAGAGTGTATTGTGGCTCTGCAGGACAATTTGAATAGCATTCACGAATTCTGTTCAGAAGTTCAGCAGTATTCAGATTACATTAAAACGCGAGTGGAGCAAATATCTTATCTTGACGCGCACACGATTATAAAAAAGCAAGCCTACAAGGAATTTTATAACTCTCTGAGCAACACGAGAGTTCGCAAAAAAATAATTGAAACAGAGAAAAAGATAGAAAAATGGCCAGAATTCTCAAAAAAACTTCATGAACCTTTAAAAAATTGCATTGCAAAAGGAGCTCTGGGTAATTTACGCGTTTTGCATGCTCGCATAGATATGAATTTAAGGATATTGTATGTTTGGCATCCAGAAACAAAAACACTTATTTATCATTCTATTCTTGAACATCATGATGTTGATAAGATAAGCGAAATTAAATATTAATTCACATCAAGCACTTTTTTTAATTTGTCATAAACGCCATCTAAATTTTCAACTGTTTTTTGGCATAAGCGGAGAGTAACTTCTGCACCCTCAATGTCTGGACTTATTGGTCTTACAGGCGGTTCAACATATAACGAAGATAATCTTTCTGCCTCTGAATCAAAACGGTCAGAAAGAACTCTCACTTCAATGGAGTATGGTGCATCATCAAATTTAGAAATCGTGACTTTGTTACCATGTTCAAAACTGGCTATTTCATATTTTCGTCCTTCAGCAGTTCCATTTTGATAAGAACAAACAGTTTCTTCTCGTTCACCGTAAATACTAAAACCATGGTCTGTTGGCGCACGTTCTGTTTGAACATCTAATTCTGAACAAGCTTCATTAAATAAGGTCTCTAAATCTGTTTCCAAACTCATATTTGTCAATCACGTAATGCTATTTATAAAGCTTTCTTTTTTTGTTACTTTTCAGTGGTTTAATAATTCTTTTAGTCTCGGTAAGACTAATCTCAAATCAGAAGAAATAGACTCTTTCTCAAGGTCTTCATATGATGACCACTTAAAGTGCGAAAACCCTTCCGGTTCATTCACTTTTGGACTACCGGTAATTTTTGCAGTAAATTTATGCGCAACAGCAAGCTTTCCAGAACACGTCGTGAATTTAACATTGCCAAAATACGTCACATCTTGAACAATTATATCGCTGCCAAGCTCTTCATACGCTTCTCTGACAGCAGCAAATTTAAGCTCATCAATTGGGGGATTCAATGGGTCTTTGCACTCAGCTGCTTCAATTTTACCACTAGGAGTCTCATAATGCTTATGATCTTTTCTAAAGGCAACTTTGAATTTGTCAGTTTTTTGGTGAATGGCGTGAACGCCCTATGATTTTTGTCGTCGATATTCAAAGTTGGCTTAGGGAACGCTAGAAAAATCAGGGATTTTTCTGCGCACAAAAAAGCTTTGCTTTTTTAGTGCTTTGACTCAATTAAAATAGTTTTTCAAAGTTCCCTAAACAGTAACGAAACTTGTTTCTTGTCATTCAAGATCAAACAACCAGATACGATAGTTATTTTTCCAACCATGGGATTATACTCTGGAAAAACATATAAATATCTTCCTGAAAAATAATTGTATGACAAAAATAGTCCTTATTCAAGGAAGCATGAACCAAAAATCGCGAACAGCGCTTGTTGTAAATGCGTTTGCACGACACTTGCAAGAAAAGCAGATAGACTTTGATATTATTGATTTACGTAAAACGAACATGGAATTCTGCGACGGAAGACCTTTGGAAGAATACCACCAAGATATTCAAGACGCATACGCTGTTTTGGAGACAGCAGACGCAGTTGTTATAGGCATGCCTGTGTACCAAACATCAGTATCAGGACCACTCAAAAACTTCCTCGACATAACATCAGGAGCAATTGAACAAAAATTTTTTGGAATCGTTTGCAATTCAGGAGGAACACGCTCTTATTTTGCAGCTGCAGACTTAATGAAAATACTATCATTTGAAGTAAATGCAATGCCCTTGCAACCAGTTGTGCACAGCTGTGCAGAAGACTTTGAAAATGGAATGATTTCCAATGATGCAGTGCACAAAAGAATCGCTAAATTAACTGAAAATTTGCTTAAATATGCTTCTCTAAATGTATGAGTAATATATGCAAAGTTTTTTAAACCTATTATTTTTGCTACTGTTTGGTGAGTAAATGACAAATCCTGCACTGTTTTACCTTTGGACACACAGCAACATCGACCAGTTAGACACACTTGCTTTTGAAGACCCTTTTTGCAGAGCAAACAAAGTCTTTTTTGAACTAAACGGCCCAGAACGCGAAATGAGATCTGCTCAAGATGTACTTAACGCGTATATTGCACGCGGAGAAAGAACTGACTTGTTGGAAGACGTCTTGTGTGCGCATGAAGATCTTAACATATTGGCAGAACGAATGCGTGACACAGAAAAACGATTTGTTATTGAATTGGCAGACGAACCTGATTTTGACTATTATGGAATAAGACTTGCTGCGCACAATAAATTCTATACGTCAGATGACTTAGAAGCTGCAATGTCTGCAGAAGCAGAATCTTTAAGTCGTCAATGGGCGTTTCAAATCCCTAGAGAAACAGCCGTGGCTGAATCCATTATTGCAATTCCAGACACGACATTAGTTATTTTTGGATCAGGACATACGCCTTCACTCCCTGGAAAAGTCGCAGCACACAGACCAATAGAACTACATCACCCGTATGAAGGATACCCTTTAAGCTATGAAACTCAACTGGCGCATTCATACCTCAAAACAGGAAAAATTGACAGAGCATTATTCTTAAGAATGCACATGGAACACCTGGCAACACGCGCTCTCAATGGAATAATTGATAGAACTTCTGTGCAGGATTTTGAACAGGCAATAGGTGTGCTTGCACACGACTATGCAACATTGTTTACTGAAGACCAAATTTTCGCTTACAGAAAATCGTTCATTGCAGGAAAAAAATTTGACTTATCTGATGCCGTGCTTTTCAGATCTTTTCTAGAGAAACATGAACTTCCTCTTGTGAGCAGCAGATCACACTATTGGTTCGGATAATTGTAATAAATAACTGCTCCAGTCTATAAATACTTATAAAATGATTTTTTACTGTTTGCGCAGGAGGTGCAAGTATGCCAGAAGATGAAGAATTTGCAGATGATGAATCGGACTTTGATGAAGATGATGAAGACTTAGATGATGATGCAGTAGACGAAGAAAATCAAGAATTTGATTTTGAAGATGATGAAACAGGAGATAAAAAATCCAGTGATGCAACAGACGATGAATTAGATGAAGAATAATTTTATTTTTATTTCTGTAGAAAAACGCACGATAAATACCCCGACCTTCAGGTCGGGGAATAGTGCGTTTTTCTTTATTTTTTGTTTAACAATTCTTTCAAGAGTTTTGCTTTTTTAGCAAATAAATCAATATTCTCCGCAATATCATCAACATTGCCTGCATTAACTTCCTGCAAATATCCTTCTAAAAACTGCAATTCAAGCTGTAACTCCATTACTCTTCTTTCTTTCAATGCTTGCTCTTTTTCTGCTTTATATTTTGCAAGCAAAACATCAGAAGACTCTTTTAACTCAGCAATATATTTTTGCTCTTCATTTGAAAGCGGCTTTGCCATAAACAGCTTTTTGATGTTTTATTATTTAATTGTTCCCATACAAAACAAATAAATAGCCTTCTCAATTAAACAATTAAAAAAAGAGGCAAAATGAAGAAATATATTGTTTTCACAATTTTATTAAGTATTTTATTAGCTTGCGAAGAACAACAAACTGCGAAACCAGTTATTTCCGACCCTGCTCAACAATATCAGCCTCAACAAACAGATTATGATGATTATAAAAAAGATCCATTCAAAACACCTCTTGCAAAAGACTGCAAAGACGAGTGCACAAGAGGACAAAAACAGTGCGTAGGAGAATATTACCAGACTTGCGGAAATTTTAATGAAGATTCTTGCATAGAATGGAGTCCTGTATTTCCATGCGACCCTGGAAAAACATGCCAGCAAAACGAATGCGTATCAAAAACACTGTCTTCAGTAACAAGTTGCGGAAATATTGATGCAAACACTTGTGACGAAAGAAACAAACCGTATTATTGCGCTAATGGAAATTACATACAGAATTGTTTAATTTGCAGTTGTCCAGATTGTTACACGTGCAGAGAAGACGGAACTTGCCAAGAAGTCATTGGCTGCACCTTGCAAATAAATGCAACGCAAAATGTCACTCCTTCAAATATAACGCCAAATGTTACTCAATGTATTTCAAGAAACTGCACTGAAAAAAACATTCAATGCGGACAAACAACAGACGGGTGTGGCAACACACTTCATTGCGGAACGTGCATGACTGGACAATGTGTTACGGGACAATGCACACAAACAACTGACACTGCAATCTCAGCATGCAGAACTATTACCCAACCAGGAGACTACACATTAACAAGAAACATAGCAGGATCACAAAATCATTGCGTGCACATACAAAATACCAGAGATGTTACTTTGAACTGCCAAGGTTATAGTATTACAGGAGGCGTTGATCATCGTGCAAGTGGTTTAGTTCTCACAAACGTATCAAACTTTGAAATAAGAGACTGTGCTGTTTATACAAGCAATTTGAATGAAGTTTGGACGTATATTGTTCAAATAATAAATAGCAGGCAAGGAATCATTCAAGAAAACCAGTTTGGAAACCATTTGGCAAGCGTAATTGATGTCCGAAATACAAGCAACTTACAAATTTTACGTAATTCTATTAATGCATCATACCAGCAAACGAATTCAGATAACAACAGAATAGAGAATAATTGGTTCAATCCAGCACTTCTTCGAAACATGACAGGACCTTGCGTTGTCATATCAATAACGGGAAGTTCAAACAGTGTTGCTCGAAATGTGATAGACGGCAAATCAAACGGCATTTTTGATTGGCAAAATAACATTGGCTTTGATGATGGTGTTTGTCTACAAGATTCCTCACGTGATATTATAGAAGATAATACAATCAGCAACGTCTGGGATTGCGGAATAGAAACATTAGGGCTTATTTCAGACGCTGAAATCAACAGAAACACAATCGTTAATACAGGCCATTGTGGAATAGGAGCGTGGCATTGGTCAAGCTGGAGAAATAACGATGTGAAAAATAATTATGTTGACGATTCTCCAAGCCTGTTTGACTTTTTCAGAGATTATGGATTGCGCCCAGGAGAAACAACTTACTATTTTGAAGACAATTATTTTGAAGGAAACAGACTAACAAATCCTGAAACAAACAGCGCATTTCCCGCGCGACCTGCACAATTTAATTTAGATACAAATGGTGTAAGAGTTTCCTCAATACAAGGAGAACGACTTGTAGCTCCACAGCAAATGCAATTTGCTAACAACGTCCTACGAAATAACGTTTTTACCGGACCAACTTTCCCTCTGCTTAAACCACATTATGCATTTGTAGATGGCGGTGGAAACACTTGTCAACAATCAACAGAACAAGGATACCCAATACAATGCAGTTAGAAGTATGAAGTCAAGAGTGAAGAGTTTAGAAAGAAAAATAAAAAAGAAAAAATAGATAGTTAACAAAACTCGGTTGCGTATTCACCATACAACAGATGCCTGTTAAATGTTAATTTAAAGCTATCTCCTGCATCATAGTCTAACTGATTATATAACGCATCAATTTCTTTATCCCCTGAAAAAGGCTTGCTCTCAGTTAGCATACGACCGTATCTGCCTGGAACAAGTTCTCTTCTCAAATCTGTCTTGAAACCGCCAACATTAAACTCATCAAATGCGTTAACTAACCCACGTTCTACGCGAGGGTTTTGCGTATACGTTACAAACCGATCAAGACCTTCCCTAATACCAAAACGTATTCTCTGATCATTAAACTCTCTATAAACGCCAAAGACCTTGCGCAGAAGGATGCACTGCTGCACCAACAAGATCAACATGATGTTTTGTTAAATTTACAGTTGCAAATCCCACAACAGCAGCATCAATGCAAGCAATATACAATTGATCTACGGGCAGCACGTGTTCTAAAATTTCTTCTGGACTCATTCCAGGACCAAATGCTGCAAGCCCTGTTTCAACAATTCCTTGTTTTATGCTTTCTGTTAATTTTTCTTTTTGCTCGTCTCGAGCTAGCGCTATATAGTTTATTTTTTTCATTTTAATTTCCTCCATAATTTAAGATCGTATTCTTTATTTAAGAAATAATCAACACCAATGACATTTAGTAGACTTTGGTCTTTTGTAAAATTTGATTTTATAAATTAAATTTACAATTAACTTAAAGAATTGTTGACGTATGCCAAAGGCAACCACCACGCTTGGTTGGTGTCATAATTATTTGGAAAGCTAACTAGTATAAAAAACATTCTAAACACAAGTAAGAAAAGACGAATATTATTTATTGTTTATTTCCCAAGCAGCAGCAACTGCTTTTGCAACAACATCAGCAACACCTTTATCAAGCGCGTATGGAAGAATGTTATTTTCGGTTGGTTCTACTAACTTTGCAAGTGCCTCTGCAGCAGCAATCTTCATTTCTTCTGTAATTCTTGTTGCACGAACTTGGAGTGCTCCTTTGAATATTCCTGGAAAAGCTAAAACATTGTTTATCTGATTTGGAAAATCAGACCTTCCTGTTGCAACGATTTTGGCACCAGCTTCCTTTGCAACATCAGGCAAAATTTCAGGATCAGGATTAGCCATAGCCATAACAATCGCATCTTTGTTCATTAACTGCACCATTTCCTTGCTCAATGCATTTTTAGAGGATACACCAATGAACGCATCAGCATGTTTTATTACATCAGCTAATGTTCCTTGTGTTTTGTTCGTGTTGGTTATTTTTGCTAACTCTGCTTTGTTAAATTTCAAATCAGACATGCCATCAAAAATAACACCTTGTCTATCACACACAAACGTATTCTCTGATTGCAATCCGTAACTGAGCAATAATTTAGTTATTGCGGTGCCAGCAGCACCAGCACCATTAATGACGACTTTTACATTTTCAATTTTTTTGTTCACAACTTTTAATGCATTAATCATTGCAGCAAGCACAACAATAGCTGTTCCATGTTGGTCGTCATGCATAACGGGAATGCCAAGATCCTGCAATGCTGCCTCTATTTCAAAACATTCAGGAGCTTTGAAATCCTCGAGATTAATGCCCCCAAAAACAGGCGCGATATTTTTTATTGTTTTAATTGTCTCTTGCGTATCTTGTGACGCTAAACAAATAGGAAACGCATTAACACCGCCAAGCTCTTTGAAAAGAATTGCTTTACCTTCCATAACTGGGAGCGCTGCTTCAGGACCAATGTTTCCTAAACCCAGAACTGCACTGCCGTCAGAAATTACTGCAACAGTATTTTGTTTGATGGTATATTTGTATATGTTTTCTTTATCTTTTGCAATAAACCTGCATGGCTCAGCAACGCCTGGTGTGTATGCTAGAGAAAGATCTTTTCTTGTTTTCAAAGAAACTTTTGATGTAATTTCCAGCTTGCCTTTAAATTTTTCATGAAGTCGCAAAGATTCTTCTTGAAGAGTCATATGCTTACTTTCCAAACTTTTCCTTGTACAATTTTTGACCTTCAGCAACTTTCTTGTGCGCTTCTTCCTTGCCAAAGAATTTTTTTACTTCTGTTAATTTTTTACCAGGAGCTTTCAATTCTTTGTATCGTTCGAAAAAGAATTTTATTTCATCAAGCAAAAAAGGTGCAAGGTCTTTTAAATCATGTATGTTGTCAAAGTATTTGTCATCATTAGGGACACAGAGTAATTTGTCATCCACTTCTCCGGAGTCAATCATTTCAAAACCGCCAATAACTCTGCCCTCGACAAGCACTCCTGGATGCAATGCTTCTCTTGTAAGAACTAAAGCGTCAAGAGGATCTCCATCAGGCCAGTGTGTTCTTGGCACGAATCCATAATCTCCTGGGTATGCAATAGGCGAGTGTACGTATCTATCAAATTTTATCAAGCCAGTTTCTTTGTCAAGCTCATATTTGTTTCTTGTTCCTTGCGGTGTTTCAATAATGATATTAACAATTTCAGGCGCTTTCTCGCCAACAGAAATATCGTGTAATAAGTCAGTCATGGTTATTCCTCCAAAGAAAAAAGCGACACTTTCCATATATAAGCTTTTAGGCATTCGCTAACGAAACGTTTATAAATGGAAGCCTTGCTTTTTGGCATATGGCATTTAAACTCGTCATAGGAACCAAAGACGGCAAATCCGCACAAAAAGAAGTGCAAGATCCAGAAGCGAAAACGCTCCTTGGCAGAAAGTTAGGGGAGCAAGTTAAAGGAGATGACTTGGGATTTGCAGGATATGAGTTCTTAATCACAGGCGGATCTGATCATTGCGGTTTTCCAATGCGAAAAGACCTTGACGGGACAGGAAGAAAAAGAATACTTGCAGTACAAGGAATAGGGTTAAAGAAAAAAAGAAAAGGCTGCAGAGTACGAAAAACAATGTGCGGCAATACTATCCACGAAAAAATTTCTCAGATAAATTTGAAAGTTACCAAAGAAGGCAAAGAATCTTTAATCGCACCAAAAGAAACAGCAAAAGCTGAAGAGAAGAAAGAATAAATTTCATAACTTCAAAAAATTCTCAATAATATTTTCATTCAACACTTCAGGATGGAACAAACAACCATACAATTTTTTCTTTGGATGCTTGAACAGCACAGGAATATCATCAACTTGCGCCAGTGCTTCAAGACCAAAACCAACTTTGGTCGTCAAAAAATAAGCAGTGAAATCATCTCTTACCAATTTATTTTCTTTCACAATTTCTACTTTGTGTGGGCCAATAAGTGAAATATTGGAAAGTTCAACGTCAAACTCTCTTAAAATCACTTGCATTCCTGCACACAAGCCAAGCACAGGAACATTTGTGACTTTTAACCATGACCAATCTGTTGCAAAATAATCAAAATCCTTCAAAGCAGTTCCTGTGATGATGATTTTGTTTGCAGAAGGAATGTCTCTTTTGTTCAGATTGGTACAGTGTACTATTTTGCATTCATGTTTGATTAATTTTTGAACAGGCAGTACGTATTCCAACTCACTCAGACGCTCTTTGCACGTGCTAATGATTAATATCATTTTTTCACCAGTTTAGCATCGATTATTGCGTATGTTCCTGAGTAGTTTTCGTACAAAGTTTCTGCTTTTTCAATTTTGATTTTTTTCTTGAACAATGGGCAATCAAGTACTGTTGTTTCTATTTCGCCGCCTTCGCCTGCTGCATTAATTTTGTGCGTTTCTGCCAGATTTTTAAGTTTGTCAACCATTTTTTTATCAATTTCTTTTCCCAGAAATAATTCATCGAGATGTTCTGCAAACACACCGCCAATAATCGCTTTGATTTTACTTTGCAAAACTTCATCAAGAAGTTCTCCCTGATCTTTTAACCACAATGGGTTAAAGCACCACAAATCAAGTTCGTGACAAATACGTTGCATTCTGCTTGCTTGATATGTTGATCGAACAGCGCCTGTTACAATGCCCCCGATCTTGTGAATTTTTTTGGCTTGTTGAATTGCTTGTTTAAGCTGTACGAGCTCTTTTTCTTTCTCGCCTTTTGTCTGCACTTGAACCAACTGTAAGCCCATTGCTTTTGCTTGCAGTTCAGTCATGTGAATGTTTGGTGTTTGAAACATAAAACTGTGCGGGTTTTCAGAAACAACAGTTATGAGACAGGCTATCTCGTGGTTTTTTCTTGCTTTGACTAATGCAAGCGTAGAATCTTTTCCTCCAGAGTACAAAATACCAAGCTTCATAGCTTGCTTGTTTGAAGAAAGCTTTTTATAGCTTTCCTGCTCATAAACATAAAAAAGGTGAAAAATTATATGAAAAAAGGACATCTGGAAGCTACAATAATTGTTATTACTCTGTTCGTTGCAGTTATTGCAATTTATTTTCTATTTAGCACAACAGGAAAGGCATCAGCATACCAATATGAATGTTTGCCGGATTGTCAACCAACAAGGCCTGTGCAGGCAGAATATTATGTAACAAACTCTGCACAAGAAGCACAAACGCTCTGCAATGAATATGCACAACGTGTTTGCAGTCCAGGACAACCAAGCAGAGTAGTAAGCACGCTAATAACAGGACAATTTGCGGTTTCAGGAGCAAAACAATATGGCGGAGCAATAAGAGGATTAACAGATCCAGAAGCAAGATCATTCTCAGGTAGAGCAACAGATGTTTCAAAACAACAAGGAGATTGTTACGCGTGCAGTTGTTTAGCTCAGGGCATCACCTCACAAACGCAAGAAACAGCATCACGAGTGTGCAGAGATAATTGCGGCGGAACAATCACAAATGTAAAGATTGGCATTTGTTAATTTGTTTTCTTTTTAATCGTAAATAAACAAGCAGCATTAGGGCCATTATTTTGAACAACAACTCCATCTGATTGAATTTTAACGTCAAGTCCATAAGTCAAATCTGAAGCGCCGTTTACTGTAACTGAAAAACCAGTCCCGTTAGCGTATTTTCTGACACGTCCTTCATTTGTATTGCACATATAATATTCGTTATCTAATAGACCTTGATTAAACGTAGTGAGTTCACTGCCAACTAAACAAACAGATTCTGGACGAAGTATTTCTGTTCCAACATGCAATTCAAAACCATTTGTAAATACATCTTCAATAAAACTTGTTTCTCTTCTTGGCGGCAACATTATTCTTGGTACATGACTTCCAGTCATGTTTGCAACAGCAAGAACAGCTGAATAATCTAAATATCCATCAGCAGTCATAATCACGCCAATAGGATGAAAATAAAGCCCAGTAATTCGTTGCTCATGTGTTCTATCAAATGCAATCTGTAACAACCATGCAAGATCGTAGCCATCATTCTTATCAACAAAAATTGCTTCACTCACCGCACTGTCACCAGAACAGCGCAATCCTTGTTTTAAGTAGTCCAGTGCTGCAGAAACCCTATCACTCGTTTGAAAACTCTGCGGATCATTAATTAATCGCTGTGCTAAATCGTAATCGCTGTTTGACATAAATTGAACTGTGGAAATAACGCATTTAAAAAATTATTTGGTAAAAACTAAGAAATTAAAGAGTGTACTTATTGTCTTTATACGCTTTATCAAATGCTTCCTTCATCTCTGCAGGAGTGCTAAACCTTTCTTTTCTATCGGGATGAATTGCTTTTTTAACAACTTGTGCTAATGCAGGTCTAACTTCTCTGTTTATTTGCGAAGGATCCGGAATATTTCCTCTAGCAGCAGCATCACTTTGTCTCTGATTTATACTTCGGTTGTCATCATTTCCATACGGAAAATTCCCGGTTAGTAAGTAATACAGTGTAACTCCTGCACTAAAAATATCAACACGAACATCCTGATCTCCAAAATTATACAATTTTTCAGGCGGACTGTGTCCCGGAGTTTCTAAAATTTGTGCATTACGTTGCAGATTGTCATCCAACGCTATCGTGTCAGGATTTCTTCCAAAACCATAGTCACACAACTTCACATTCAAAATATAGGGATTTTTTAACAAATCTACAGTCATTCTACTTCCATCACGCGAATAAACAATGACGCAGTCATCTTTCATATCATTATGGACAACACCTTTTTCAGAGCCGTGTTGTAGTGCATCAAGAACTTCCCTAAAAAGTTGTATTTCAAGCGGGTGAAATCCTTTTTGGCGTCTTCTCAACCGGCAAAATAAGTTATAAAAATCAACACCAGGAACGTACTCAAGAACAACACACTTGTTTTCACCATTCTGAATAGCTTCAACACGAACAACATTTGGATGCCCTCCATTTTCATTCACTCTTCTTAGCGAAGAACTTTCTCTCGTAAAATATTCTTCTTGATCTGGCTCGTTAGGGAAAAACTTTGCCACAACAAATCTTTCTGAGCCTGCAACACGTGCTTTCCAAACATATTTTCTACCTAATTTTTGCTCAAGTTTTAATTCCAAACTATCTAAGGTCACAATAGTGCCTTTTTTGTATTTTGCCATTCTTCTTTCTGCTGAGAAGTATTTTAAAAAAGTTTTTTATGAAAAGTACGAAGATTAAGCAAATTTAGTAAACACTTTTACTATGCTGAACGTTTTGCTTCTGGATCGTAATCAGGGCTTTCAAAACACTCTTCCTTCTTATGCAACGGTTTCATAAATGGAAAGAGCATAACATCTCTGATACTGCTGTTATCTGTGAAGAACATTGTCAAACGATCAATACCAATGCCAATACCGCCCAGAACAGGCATTCCATATTCTAATGCTTCAATAAAATCTTCATCTAATGGGTGAGCTTCTACATCACCATCGCGCATTGCCTGCTGCTCACTCTCAAATCTGTTTCTTTGATCAACAGGGTCAATAATTTCAGACCAACCGTCACCCAACTCCATACCATCAACATAGCATTCAAACCGTTCAACCCAACCATCTTTAGAACGGTGCGGCTTAGATAACGGAGATATTTCTTTAGGATAATCAATGATCCAAAGAGGACCTGCTAACTTATCTGTTACCATTTTTTCAAAAATAGCATTAATCAAAATACCTCTGGATGCTTGACCCCTATGATCAAAACCACGCTCATCAACAAACGCCTTTAATTCATCATCAGACATTTTCTCAACATCAACCTTTGCATAATCTTTGATCGCATCAATCATAGGTATGCGGGGCCAGTCTCCTGATAAATCAATAATTCTTCCATTTTTAGGAACTTTCAATTCACCAAACAATTTTTTTGCAATTCGCTTATACATTGATTCAGCAGTATTCATCATAACATGATAATCTGCGTATGCCTCATAAAATTCAAGCATGGTGAATTCAGGATTATGCGTTAAATCAGCACCTTCATTTCTGAAATTTTTAGCAACCTCGTACACTTTACCAAAACCACCAACAACTAATCGCTTTAAATATAACTCGGGAGCAACACGCAAGTACACATCTTCCTTAAACGCATTAATGAATGTCTTAAACGGCTTTGCGTTTGTTCCACCATACAACGGCTGCAAAACAGGCGTTTCAACTTCAGTAAACCCGCGCTCATTTAACTCATTTCTCACTTCATTAAGAATGATTGCTCTCTTTCTGAATGTTTCTTTCACTGTGGGATTCATAATTAAATCAAGGTATCTTTTTCTGTATCGCAACTCTTTGTCTTTCAAACCGTGCCATTTCTCAGGCATAGGGCGAATTGTTTTACAAAGCATTTCAAAATGTGCTGCGTTAACTGTTAATTCTCCAGCTTTTGTTTTGAAAACAGTTCCTTCTACACCAATCCAATCGCCAAGATCAAATAATTTTAAAAGCCTATATTGCTCGAGCATGTTTTCTTCACTTACAAATACTTGCAATTTGTGTGTTTCATCGAGAATGTGCATGAATGTTACTTTGCCCATTCTTCGCATACTTACAATTCTTCCTGCAATTTTTACAGAATCTTTTGTGCTTTCATCAGCGTTTAACTTCTGATATTTAGTGTGTATGTCTTCATTTTTATGCGTTCGATCATACTTGTACGGGTAAGGATTAATTCCAGCAGTAATTAACTCGTCTCTTTTTCTTTTTCTCTCTGCAATTAGCTCTTCTTCACTTGGCATAATCACAGGACTTAATCAGGAACTTTTAAACCTTTTGTTGGAAGTCAGATTGTTTCAGTGATTTTTTGTTAATTGACTTATCTTTTTTTAGAGCATCTACAATGCTTCTTTTGCTTCTCAAAACAAAAGGCAAAGTAACATTTTTAAGGCCTGCTATCAACTATTTATCGTAACAGAACTTTAATTAGCAAAGCATTTAACATTAGAGAATATTTATTAACTATTTATACAAGCTCTTATTTATGAAACACATTCACCACTGGACACTCAAGTTTATAATCTTGGTATTCCTTATTTTCTTTGGCCTTGTTTTTTCTCAATTATATTTTTCATCAAGCATAACAATAGACACAATACAACAATTTGTAGCATCATTTGGCTTCATAAGCTCGCTGTTATTTTTGCTCATATGGATACTAGCATCAATACTTTCATTTCCAGGAACAATAATCGTTCTGCTAGGAGCATTGCTTTTTAGTCTCTGGACAGCTTTTTTTCTAAGCATTGCAGGATCTATGCTTGGAGCAATCGTTTGTTTCTACATTGCAAAATATCTCGGCAAAGATTTTGTACAATACTTTTTGCACAACAGACTACTATCTTTCAGAGAAAAATTATCTGGTAAAGGATTCTATGCAGTATTCATTTTACGTTTGCTCCCAATAGTTCCATTGTTTGCACAAAATTACCTTCCAGGACTTACAAAAATATCATTCAAAGAATACTTTTTCGCTTCACTCTTAGGACTTATTATCCCAACATTTCTTTACACATATTTATTTGCAGAACTCGGAAAACAAGTATTATCAATAAACTTTCAAATATACCAGTTGGTAACTGTGGATATTATCTTGCCTATAGTGTTGCTACTTCTGATAACAGCACTGCCAATATTCTTTCAAAGAAAAGTTCTGAATATGATAAAGAGAAGTGATTAAAAACAAAAAACATAACATTTATATACTCTCGTATAGCTAACCTTAAATACAATACTCAGTGGAGGGGTAAAAAATGAAAACAGCATTATTCGCACTATTATTTTTGTTATTGGCTAGTATGGTAGCAGCAGAAGTTTTAGAGCTTCCAAAAAATCCGGAATCTCAAAAGACAAAGATTGTTGTACAATACGATCCATTAACTGGCGTATTTACTAAGCACGTTGTAAATTTGCCAAGCAGAGTTTCTCTTAACCATGATAAATTTGGTGGATACTCAGCAGGTGTTCATAAACGTGGAGGCGCCCAAAGAACAATTACTGGCGCAGTAATAGCAGATGAACAACCAATTGTTGGCGGAAAATATTACACTCAAAGAGCAAACCAGCAAGTTTTTGTCGGATCACTTGGTGTTTATGAACTAGGACCAAGAGACGTACAAAGCAGTGAACAAGTAACTGCACGTGCAGTAGGCGGTTCAAAACAACCAGTTCGTGTAATCAAATGGGGTTAAACCCACTTTTTTCTTTTAATCTCTTTTTTTGAAAAATTTTGCAACACGTTTAATTCCTCTTGTTTTATCTCTCACACAACTAACGCGCACACCATGTGATTCTTGACAACTCTAAATTGTCAGCCAAAGTACGATCCTGCCAACGGCCAAAATAGCTTGCCGTTGACAAAATAATTGCAATATTCAAAAACTCAAAATGACTTTGAATTTTCTTCTTCCAACGAGTGTAAGGCATGATATTGATGTGTGGTTATTAGTTAAATATGTTTTTATGAAAGCATAAGATATTAATAGTTAATCAAAATGAAAACAAATATGCCTTTAGAAACAATTTCTCCAATGATGTTTGTTTGGCTCATTCCGTTAATTGTCTGGTCAATCATCTGGAAAGGATATGCACTCTGGAAGTGCGGCAGAAACAACCAACCAGCGTGGTTTATTGTAATTCTGATTTTAAACACAGCAGGGATACTGCCAATCGTCTATTTAGTTTGGTTCCAGCACAGAAAAGTTAGGAAGATTGATGTGCAACGTAAAAATAGGTAATCCGCAAAAATTATATTTTTTTCTCGTATAAAACTCAATCAATTTTTCATGATTTTTCGACAATAAATTCACAAATACTAGATCTCTTTTCATTTATGGGGTTACCCGGATTCGAACCGGGACGACGTGGTAATTTGCCTTTGCAGGACCCAAACCACGCATCATAACCAAGTTAGATCATAACCCCAACAAATTTTTTCCCTTCGGAAAAAACTTTGATCAAAAGTGCTCGTTACACTTCGCTCGAGAAACAATTCATGAAATATTTGTTTCGCAAATATGTTTGTTTCTTTTCTCTCGCTACGTGTGATCTCACGAACCTAGCCAAGATATCAGCAGGCCAAGAAACCAAGCGTTTTCAACACAAAATCACCACAAACAGTTTAAAAAGGTTTTGGCAGTTTAGGCTCTATCTTAAACCATGGCAAAAGTTAAAATAACTCGCGCGCCTGCTATGTGCATGCAAGTTATTTTAATTTGTTATGATGCTCCGCTCCTTGGGGCGGTTGGGTTCGTCCTTGTTTTTCTTACCATTGATGGGGTATCATAACTTTAAAAATACCTCGCTGCTTGCGGTGGTTGGGATTTTTATTTTAAGATTTTGAACGCCGCTACTAACTGTACGTTACCTTTAAATAATCAGCAATCAAGTTGTTTTTAAAAGATGGCACTTGTTTACTTTGTTCCTGGACTTAGAATAATTTTAGGTTTGTTATTTATTGGGAGTTCTGTTTTGAAGCTTCCTGATTTGAATGGTTTTTCTGCAGCTGTTGCCTCGTTTAACTTGTTTCCTAGGTGGGCGGTAAAACCTATTGCATATACTATTCCGTTTGTTGAGTTTATTGTTGGGTGGTGGGTGTTGTCTGGAAAATCTTTGCTTTACGCAGCGTACACTGGTTTAGTTATTATGCTTGTTACAACATTAGTTATTTTTATCGCATTGCTGTTAAAAAGAAAAGTGAAAAATTGCGGTTGTTATGGTACAGTAATTGTTGTTCCGCTAACATGGAACAAATTTGTTGAAAATATTATTTGGACAATTCTTTTTGTTCTTCTTATTTTTGGCACAAAAGATCTTATGTTGTTGGGAATTATTTAACAACGTTCTGCGATTTTCCTTTAAGAAATGCGTTAATATTGTCTATTGTTGTGTTGATAATTCTGTGAAGAGCTTCTTTTGTATTGAATGCATTGTGTGGTGTGATTAACACGTTTTCATGCTCAAGCAGCAAGTGATCTTGAAGTAATATTTTCAAGTCGCATTTTTTTCCTTTTTCACCGATTAATAATTCTTTTTCTTCTTTTATTTCACATTCGCCTTCTAATACATCAAGCCCACAGCCTGCAAGAATGCCTTTGTTTAATCCAATAAGTAATGCTTCTGTCTCCACTATTCCTCCGCGTGCAGTGTTAATAAGTACGCAACCTTTTTTGATTTTAGTGATGTTTTTTTTGTTGATCAAATGGTGCGTTTCAGGAGTTTCAGGCACGTGGATGCTGATAACATCAGATTGTTTCAAGAGCGTATCAAGGTTTACATTTTTGATTTTGTTTTGTTTTAGATATGCTTTGTCTGATTTTCTGCTATTCGCTATAACTTTCATACCGAAAGCGCTTGCATATTTTGCCATGTGTTTTCCTATTTTTCCCAAGCCGATAATTCCGATTGTTTTTCCCTGTAGATCAAATCCGCGAAGGTCATCATAACTGAAATCGCACCGTCGTGTTTTTTCAACAGATTGTACGATTTTGCGCGATACTGCGAGCAACAAAGCCATTGCGTGTTCTGCTACAGTGTTATCGCCATAAGCTGGCACGTTGCAGACAATAATGTTTCTTTTCTTGCAGGCCTTTAGGTCTATGTGATCGTAACCAGTCGTCATGGTTGTGATGAGCTTTACTTTTTTGCATTTTTTTAGAAACTGTTCTGTTATTTCTGAGTAAACAAATGGTGCAATAATATCTGCATCTTTTATTTTGCTGATCGGGGTTTCTTGTATTTTTTTGTCAGTGAAAATGAGTTTGTGCCCTTTAAGTTTCTTTTTGACAAGCTCTTTTTCCCAAGGTTCAAGTTGTACAAAAACAATTTTTGCCATGATTTTATATTGATAAATGAACTATATAAGGTGTGTGTATGTACAAAAAAGTTAAAAAGAATTAAATAACAGAACAATAAGTACTTATAAAAAAGAGGAGATTATGAGAAAGATTCGTGTTGCAATTAATGGTTTTGGCAGGATTGGCAGGCAGGTTTTGCAGGCGGGTATTGCCGATAAAAATATTGAGTGGGTTGCTGTGAATAATCGCTCTGCGGATATTCCTTCTCTTGCTTATTTGTTAAAGTATGATTCTGTGCATGGCAAATCCCCCTACAAAGTAAGCTACGACAAAAAACATGTTGTTTTGAATGGCAAGAAGATTCTTGTTTTGAGCGTGGATGATCCTGCAAAATTGCCTTGGAAACAATTGAAGATTGATGTTGTTGCTGAATGTACAGGTGCTTTTACTGACAGGGAAGGTGCTGCAAAGCACTTGAAGGCAGGTGCTAAGAAAGTTTTGATTTCTGCGCCTGCAAAAAATCCTGATATTACTATTGTTAAGGGCGTTAATCATGAAAAATATGATGCGAGCAAACATCATGTTGTTTCTAATGCGAGTTGTACAACGAATTGTTTGGCTCCGCTTGTGAAAGTATTAAATGATGCGTTTGGTGTGAAGCACGGTTTTATGAATACAGCTCATTCATATACTGCTGATCAAGCGTTGGTTGACGGACAGCATCATAAAGATCCTCGTCGCGGGAGAAGCGCTGCAGTGTCTATCATTCCTACAACTACTGGTGCTGCGAAAACAGTTGCAGAAACTATTCCTGAGTTGAAAGGTTTGCTTGACGGTCTTGCGATTAGAGTTCCTTGTCCTGATGGTAGTATTGCGAATTTTGTTGCTGATTTGAACAAGAAGGTTACGATTAAGCAAATAAATGCTGTTTTCAAAAAAGCAGCGCAAACAAGCTTTAAAGGAATTATTGAGTATTGCGATGAACCAATTGTTAGCAGAGATATTATTCATAATTCTCACAGTTGTATTTTTGATGCATTAACAACAGATGTAGTTGATGACACGCTTATTTCTGTGAACGGTTGGTATGATAACGAGTGGGGTTATTCTTGCAGAATGGTAGATGTGATTAAATTGTTGATGAAGAAGTAAGTGATTGGCAGAAATAATTATTGATTTTTAGGAGGTCCGCCAGGTTCTTCACCATGTTCTCTTCTGTAATCTTCACGTAATTTTCTAGCAGTTTTTAGTCCTATTTTTTGCGGGCGGTCTTCTGATTCTGATGCAGCACGTTCAAATGCTTCACGGCTTTTTGCAACTTCGTTTGGGCTTGCTTGTTCTGCAAGTTTCATTAAAACAGTGTCTTGAGGTTCTCGCTGGTATGCTGCTTCAAATGCACTTATAGGCTTTTCTGCAGCATAAGCTTGCCTTATTGTTTGTCCAAATTCGGGTTCTACTATGTCAACATACTCTGTTTCATTATAGGCTTTGTCAGGGTCTAATAATAATTTTTCTTTTGCGGTTTCAAGTAGTAGGTTGTCTCTTAAATCTTTTGCAGTTCTGTACGCCATTGCTGGTGTTTTCTCTGCGTAAGTGTTTCGTGCTTCTTGTTGTAAAAATCCATCATTTATGTGTAGTGATTCTATGTACGCAAAAGCAGGATCTTTTTCAAAGAATTTTCTTATTTCAGTTTCAAGTTGTCCTGATTCTTTTAGTTTGTTTCGTGCTAATTCTGTAAGTGTTTCGTCTCTACGCCTGTGCCCTGTTGTATATGCGTTTTCTGGTTCTTGTTTCGCAAATGCTTGTCTTGCTGCTGGAAGCAAGTCTTCTCTTTTTTCATATTTTGCAAGAGTATATCCGAACGATCCATTTTTTGCAGTAATTTGTTCAAATAATTCAGCCTCTCTTTGTGTGTCTCCTTCTTTTTTTGCAGTTTCATAGGCTGTTATTAATTCTGATAAGTTTACCATGAGTCTTACTCTTGCCTTGCTGTTTATAAACCTTTCCAAAAGTTATTACTAAAAAAAGACGAAAACCTAACAATTCTGTGTTAGTCTGTTGTAACACTTATTTTATTTTTTCTCCCACAACTTTTGCCCGTTCTATGACGATTGGCTCTAATGGTCTGTCCATTGGATCTGTAGCGACATTTCCGATCATTTCAAGAACATCAATGCCCTGAGTTACTTCGCCAAAGATTGCGTGTTTGCCGTCCAGCCATGGTGTTGCTGCTAATGTAATGAAGAATTGGCTTCCGCCTGTGTTTGGTCCTGAGTTTGCCATACTCAAAAGACCTTTTTTAGTATGTTTTAACGCGAGCGCGCTTGTTTCATCTTTTATTTTGTATCCTGGCCCGCCTGTTCCCCACAAATTCTTTTTGCTGTCATCTTTTGTTTGCGGATCTCCTGCTTGTATCATGAAATCTTTTATAACGCGATGGAATTTGGTGTTATCATAAAATCCTTGTTCTACTAATTTTTTGAAATTGCCTGCTGTTTCTGGCGCTTTGTCAGTGTACAAATTAAGGTACATTAATCCTTTGTTTGTTTGTAATTCAATGATTGTTTCCATTTCTCCCTCCAGTTGATCTTGTTCTTGGGTTATTTCCTCTTGATTTTTAATTGTTTCTTCTTTTGTTTCAATAATTTCAGTTGTTTGATATCCATTTTTTATTGTTGTGTTTTCTGAGTCATTAATCTGGTGTATTATCAAGTCATTTTCAAGACTTCCTTTTTGCGGTTGGCAACTAACTAAAACTAAAAAAACACAAAGTATAATAATTATTTTTTTCATGTTAATCCTCCTTTCTGAATCCTGCAACGAAAAATCCTTCTGTGTCATTATTTTGTGGCCATAATCGTAAGCACGCATGTACTTCTTTATTATATTTTTCGCCTGCAAATTCTGTTACAGCTTGTCCGCGTTCAAGTGGCAAGTCTATTTCTAAAGGTTTTGCATTAGAATGTTTGTTAAGAAACTGACTGATAATGCCTTCATTTTCTTCTGGTTCTAAACTGCACGTGCTGTACACAAGTGTTCCTCCTGGTTTTAAGACAGACCAGGCTGTTTCTATGAGTTGTTTTTGTAGTTTTGTTAAGTGTGATAATGAGTTTGGATTCCATATGTTGATTGTTTTTGGTGATTTTCGTATTGTTCCTGTTCCTGAACAAGGCGCGTCTAACAAGACTCTGTCAAATTGGATGTTTGCTCTGGCAAATGCTTGTCCTTGCATCATTGTTGTGATTGCGTTGTGTACTCCCATGCGTTGTAAATTAATACCGAGTGCTGCTAATCGCATTCCTTTGACGTCGTTTGCAATCAATACACCCTTGTTTTGCATGTATTGTGCGATTTGTGATGTTTTGCTTCCTGGCGCTGCTGCCATGTCAAGGATTGTTTCGCCTGGTTGCGGATCTAAAACAAGCGGTGGAATCATTGATGCTGCTTCTTGGACGTAATAATGGCCAAGTGCGTGCTCTATGGTGTTGCCTACATCAAGTCTGCCTCTTTTGTGTTCAATAAAAAATCCTTCTTTGCACCAGAGTACGGGTTCTAATTCCCAGTCTTTTTGTAATCGTTTTACAACTTTTTCCGTTGTAGTTTTGATGGTATTTACTCTGATTGATTTGCGCAAGAACGATAAGCTGTATTTTTTGAATTCTTCCCAATCCGTTAATGCGCTGTATCTTTCAATAAATTTGTCTTTAAATACGTATTTGTTTGCGTCTGGAAAAGGCTTTAACATATATCATCGAGAATAATGTTTGTTTATAAAAGTTGCTTTGGGAAAGTCGTAAAAATTGCAAAGAGTCCCGTAATGTTTATGAGTTTTGTACCGCAAGGCTTCTTAATAGTAAAATAAATAAAACCTTGTGCCCGGATCGCGTAATATGGTATCGCGGCGGACTCAAGGCCGGTTTAGCGGATGAGAACTCCGCTTGATCTCCCAAGGTCTTTCGGGGTTCAAATCCCCGTCGGGCGTAGTATTATTTTGCATTATTTAAGTTTTGTGAAACTCTCAGGCAACTCATCAATCCCTTCAAATTCTTTAACAACAATAGATTTTATTTTCTTTTTGATATTTGGTTTAATATTTGTTATTGTCATTTCTTTTTCTCCACCAATACTTTCGCAATCATCTTCTATCAAAACATTTGGTTTTATTCTTTCTGCAACGTTTGCGTAACTCTCGTGTGTTAAATTTTTTGCAAAAATGGTTTTTGAGAGCAAATTTCGACTTTTTCTGAACTCTAATTTACCATTTGGAAATTTACATTTTTTGAGAACTGTTTTTATTGCATTTATTTCAGTTGGTTTTGCTCGCGAGGTCAAATATATTATTTCAATTCCTTGATTTTTCCATTTTTGTAACTTTTTTGTCGCATTACCAATAGGGACATAGTTAGCATAATCTTTTACAGATTTTTCTTTATTTTTTACTTGTTTTACTATTTCTTTTCTTGTTTTTCCTGCTGCATTTTTGTGCATCAGGATTGTTCCTTCAGTGAAGATGAAGAGTTTCATAATTCCTTACTCACATAAACTCCATCTTTTTTATAACCAAGTTTGTAATAATACTCGCGCACACCAATACCACTGATTACGAGAATTTTCTTGCAACCAAATTCCTCGCGAGCAATTCTTTCTGCTTCTGCCATTAGTTTTTTGCCCATTCCTTTGTGTTGTACGTTTCCTTCTTCTCCGAGCGCAATTGCTTGTCCGTAAACGTGTAATTCTCTTATTGCTGCACTATTTGGTAGGACTTCTTTGCGATGACTTTCTGGGATGATGCGTAGTCTGCAAAATCCTAGCAGCAAATCGTTTTTTGTGTCTTCAAATGATAAGAATATTTCTTTGCCGTGCGCGTCATAATCTTCGCGTAGTAATTTTACTTGTTCCCAACTGATTTGTTTATTGCGTGGTTCTCTGCACCGTATGCATCTGCATTTCATTCCTTTTTCTTTTAACTTTTTTTCAACTAATTGGCGCATGTTTGTCATGTTTGGTCCTGCATCAATAACTGTGCTTGGTATGTCTCGTTGTACTCGCATAATTCTGCACCATTTTGGCATGTGTTTCTTTGCTTCAACAATGATTTCTGCTGCGTCGTCTGTTGTTAATGGAACATATTTGCCAGCTTTCCACATGCCGTAAAGTCCTGTTCCTTTCATGACGACTGTTGGATAAATTTTGATTGCGTCTGGTTTGTAATTTTCGTTTTCAAATAATTCTTTGTAATCTTCAAGATCCATTTCTTTTGTCATCCCTGGCAAGCCGGGCATCATATGATATCCTATTTTTAAGAGGCTGTTTCGCATGAGTTTTGTTGCTTTGACTGCATCTTGTAATGTGTGCCCCCTGTGTGTTTTTTGCATGACTTCTTCACGTAGTGCTTGTACTCCCATTTCTACGCGTGTTGTTCCTAAACGAAGCATGTCATCTATATGTTTTTCAAAACACCAGTCAGGTTTTGTTTCAATACATAATGCAACGCAGCGTATTTTTGTTGTTTCGTTGCGTTGTTGTTCTTTTTCTAATGTTGTTGCTCCTTTGATTGCAAGTTCTTTTTCTTGTATTTTCTTTTGTCGAGTATCGTTCCCTTTTTCTCCTGGCATTTCAAAAAATTTACAGAATTTATTTAAATTTAGTTCAGGTGTATAAAACAAATCTCCAAAATCATTCATTGCTTTAAGCGCGTAAGTGATAAAATCTTCTTGATATTTCTCAGGCAATGCTGGGAAAGTTCCTCCTTGTACGATGACTTCTGTTTTGTCTGGGTGGTGTCCTGTTGCAACAAGTTGTTGTAATCTGTTGAACACGATCAAGTAAGGATCATAATTGTTCCTGATGCCTCGCATCGTGCTTGGTTCTTTGCCAGTGTAACTTTGTGGCACATTGCCAAATGCACTTCCTGGCCCTCCTGGGCAATAGACACATTTGCCGTGCGGGCACGCAAATGGTGCAGTCATTAATGCAAGTGGCGCTACTCCTGATTGTGTGCGCATGGGTTTTGTTTGTAATCTAATGCCTGTTTTAAGGTAAATATCTACATCTGTTGGTGCTTTTGGCAGGTGATATTTTCGTGAAAGTTTTACTTTTAGTTTAGAAAGTTCTTCTCTTGTTTTTCCTTCTGCTTCCTGTTTAAAATCTGAGTAAAATTGTTCCATGGTGTTATTTTTAAAAGGAGGGTTTATAAGTCTTTTTGCAGGATTTATTCAGATGGTCTTAGTGATTAATTTGATTATTTCTTTAGCGTTGCATACCTTATCTCATTAATATTTAAATTCGTTCCCGGTTCAATAATCACTTCCAATTTTACTTTCTCAGTTGTAAAAACAGTTCTGTCAAGTGAGCAACTTTCAATACACTGGTTTTGAAATACTTCTGGAACTGCAAGATAGTCATCTTCAACTGTTTCTATTTTGTTTATGGTTTTTCCTTGTGTTACAGCAAGTTCGTTTGTTGCAAGGCCCGTGATGCTTGTCATGCTTCTGTCTCTTTTTTGTTTGTTCGAATATACTAACCATTTGTTTTGTCCTGCAACAAAGTACACGTTTACAAGTCCTGTGCCTTGTACTTGTCCGCTTAAGCTTACTGCAAGTAATTTGCTAGGTGCAGTTTGCCAGGAAAGATCTAGTTGTTGGCTTTCATCCACAGTGATGTCAAGGTTTTGGTAGTGTGTTTCTGTTGCAACATATCCTGTGATGCTTGGTCTGCTGAACAACACAAAGACGACTATTGCAACAACTGTGATGCTGAGAATTATTCTATGTGTGTTCATATGTTCTAGTTATCTCATAGTTGCTTATAAATGTTCTCGATTTCTTCAAGCTCGGTACTGTCTGCTTCAGACGCTTCACTTTCTAATTTAGACTTGTTATTCTTTACTCTTAACTCTTCACTATCTTCTGTAAGTTCGTTGAAGTGTTGTGCTTGTTCTGTTGGAGGGGTTTCATCAAGCTGTTCTTCCTGAATTTTTTCTGTTGTTTGTTCCTCTTTCTTCTTTTTGAACGGAAAGAGGCAGGTTATTTTCTCGTAAAAACTTTTTGCTTTCTCTGTTGTTGTTGGTTCTGCTTCAACATGTAATGTGCCTGTTTCTTTCCATTTGCTTGCAGCTTCGTGTAAGTTTTGGATTATTGAATGATGTTCAAAGCCATCTTCTGTTTCTTGTTCCTCAGAAATTATTTCTTGTTCTTCTTCTGTTTCATATTTAGCTTCTTGTTTTTCAGCAGTTTCTGTATTTTCTAGTTTCTTATCTGCTAACTCAAACTTATCACTTTCAACTTCTGACTGTAAACTGCTGACTGTTAATTCATTACGTTCTTCTTCTGGCTCTGCAACGATTTCTTTGAGCGTTTTTGTTAAGTCAGAAAAAATGTTGTGTTGTTTTATTTTCTTTTTCGCCATTTCTTTTCAACTTCTTCGAGGTCATTCCAAATGTTTACGTGAGTAGTTTGTTGTACAGGTAATGTTGATTTTTGAGAAGTAACAAGTTTTTCCTGAATAGAGTTAAGAGCGTTATGTTGTTTTATTTCTATTGCTGCAACAACGAAAAGAACAATTAAGCTTAAAGCTGATAAAATGCTTGCACTCTGTTTTACGAGTGTTGTTGCTGCTCCAGTAGGTGCTGCCATGTTAAAACTAAACAATATGCCGAGCACAACAAATGAGCTGATGAATAATATTGCGAATGCTTTTTTTGTGCCGATGTTTGGACTTTTGTGATGAAGCACGTGTGCTCCTATGATTGTTATTGCAAGTAGTAATGCTGCAAGGAATAGTGTGTGGTCTGGAGAGTTTGTTTGTTGGTTTTTGCATCCTGGGCAGACAGCAAGTCCTGTTGGGTTTGTTGGTTTTGTCACATGATATGTGTTTATGTGTAGTGTTGCTGGTCCTGATGGGTGGATTGTTAACATATTTACATTGCTGATTGGCAGTTCACAGGTTTCTATGCAGTGATTATAAAATGGAATTCCGTATCCAACAGATGGTAAATTGTTTGTATCAAATGCAAGATAATTTTTTTCTTGTGTGTGCATCCAGATTTGCACGTTTCCAAGTCCGTTCCAGTAGCCAGAGACTGCGAGTTTTGTGAGTTGCGTGTTAACAGGTATTATTCTGGGCGAGTTTACGAATGTGTTTGTTGGCTGATTAATTTCTTGGATGGTTATTGTTTCTGATTTGATAGCGCTTGCTGTGAGAATTAGTGTAAGTATTATTGTTGTTAGTATCACCCCTTTTGTCCAGTTCATTGTACGATTGTTTTGATTAACTCAAAGTATAAGTTGTTTTTTTCTTCGCAGACATTGTTGCAGTCTACGATTGCTTGCCATGCTTTTTCTGCTTTTCTGTTTGTTGTTTGTTCTATTTGTGTGTTTGCAATACTCATCGATTTGGAAAAATCTAGTACTTTTTCTTCGTTGCCCCAGTATTTTGCTGTTGCAATTAAGTTAATTAGTAATCTGCTTTGTGGTATGTCTGGTTCAAATGCAGATGTTATGATTAAGATCATGTCAAGGTATGCTTCATCTGGGCAAGCGGTTGGCATGCAATCCATCATGCGTTCCCATTGATTAATGACTTCTTCACTGTCTGATTCTATTACAAGATCATCTAATTTTGTGATCAGGTTTGCTTTTTGCAATGATGTTTCTGCGTTTCGTAAGTCAACAGTTATTGTGATGAGTTCATTAACAGGTGGTTCTTTTATGAGTACTTTCACGAGAATGATTGCAACAGCAACAATGATAATGATGCCAACAATGGAAGCAACAATGCTGCCAATGCCACGAGACTCTTTTTTCATAAGAAAGTAAAATACAATACTATATTTAAAGCTTTTTGGAAGCAATTACTTTTTCTTTCCTGCATCTTTAGCAGGTGCTGCTCCTTTGGCTGCTGTTGCTGCAGTTTCTGCAGGCAGTAGTGGTTCGTAGATTGTTGCAGGTACTTTTGCTTCGATGAGTTTTGCTTTGAGAACTCCCCTTGTTTGTCCTGCGTTTTGTTCAATGATTGCTTTTGCTTGTGCTTCGTATGCTGCTTTTCTCTTTTCAATGTCTGCTGTGAGGGCTTTTTTCTTTGTTTCTAGTTCTTTCTTTGCTTCTTCGCTTAATTCTGTTCTTCCTGATTTGATTGCTTCATCGAACATTCCAGAGTCAATATCTGTTATTGATTCTATTGCTCGTTTTCCTTCTATCATTACACCCATGCTGTTGCATGTTCCTGCTATTTCTTTTACTCGTGCGAACATATCTTTGCCGAATAGGTTGTCTTGTTTCATTTTGGCAATTTTAATGACTTGTTCTATTTTGATATCTGCTACTAAGTCTGTTTTGACGCTTCCGCTTCCTTTTTCTATGTGAGCTTCTTGTTTGATTAGTGCGCTTGCCGGTGGCGTTCCTACAGTAATTTCAATATTTTTGTTTTCATCTACGATGATTTTGACAGGTACTTGTACTCCTTTGAAATCTGCTGTTTTTTTGTTGATGTCTGCTATGACTTGGCCTATGTTTATGCCTAATGGTCCAAGAGCTGGGCCTAATGGGGGTGCTGCTGAGGCTTTTCCGCCTTCTACTAATGCATCAACAATTTGCTTTGCCATGTTTTTTATCCCCTAAGTACTATTTAAAAAGCTTTCTCCTCTGCAGGTTGTTCTTCTTTTTCTCGTCTGATGACTTTTACCGCGTCCATTTTTACAGTGATTGGAATTGGTACTGCTGCTCCGAGCAACTCAACTACTACTTCTTCTTTGCCTTGGTCTATTCTTGTTACTTTTGCTTCTTCGCGTTTGAACGGTCCGCTGATAATTTCTACAATATCATTCTTTTTGATGTTCATTTCGCGTTTGACTTGTTCCAGCATATGTTCTATTTCTTTGTATTGTATTTCATTTTGCAGGACTCCTCGTGCATATGGCACGTTAAAACCTGCTTGTTCTGCGCTTTGTCTGTTTGCTGCTTCGACAAAAATGTAGCCTCTTAGACCGTGTGGTCTGATGATCGCGTACACTGGCAGTTTCTTTTTTCTGATATTGCTTGATAAGAAATCCATGACTTGGTCTTCTCTGTTTGCTGTTGTTCGTAATGCAAAAATGTGTGTTGTTAATGCGTCTTCTGCTTTTTTCTCTTCTTGTTTTTCTTCTTTTTTTGTTTCTTTAACGATGTCTTCTTTTTGCATAGCACCTGCTATTTGTGGTACTGTTAATCCTTGTTTTTCTTCATCTGCCATTTTGCTATTCTTTATTTGTTATGATGCCCAGCTCCTTGGGGCGGTTGGGTTCGTCTTTGTTTTTCTTGCGATCGATGGGGTATCATAACTTTAAACCCGAGAAAATTTGAAAAATTTTCTGGGCACAACAAAATTTTCAATTTTGTGTGCAGGAAATCACCATGATTTCCTTGCACAGAAATGCTTTGCATTTCTTGTGAATACAAAGAAAAGCAAAGCTTTTCTTGTACCCCACCGCTTGCGGTGGTTGGGATTTTTATTTCCCGAAATGGAAGATACTCAGAAGTTTTAATTTCTGAAGGTCTGCCATTGTAATGTTTTCTTCACAGTAAGTCTTTTTTTCATGTTCTGAGAAGAATGAAAGTAAGAATCAAGTAGTCCTTTTTAAAGGTTTCTGTCAAGAACCGCTGGTGTTGAGCACAGCAGTACGGTGACCAATGGCTTCCAACGTGTTTAAAAAAGTAGTTCTTTGATGAAGTACACAATAAAGCCAATAAATCCGATTAAAGCCATTCCTGCCGCGCTTATTTTTACTATGGTTTTGTATTCTTCTTTGTCTGGTTTTTTTGTAACTCTTAAAACGCGCAGACATTCTTTGCTGAATTGTTTTAATCGTTCCCATCCTGCAGGTATTTTTTCTCTTAATCCTGAACCGATTCGTTGTGTTTGTTGCACGAGTTTGTTCGGGACTTCTGCTTGTGGTATTTCTGGTTCTGTGCTCTGAGTTTCTTCTAGTACTGGTTCATAATTCTTGTTAGAATTGTGTTCTTGCTCGTGTTTATCCTCAGCCATTTTGTTAGTTCACGAGGCGGGGTTTATTAAGTTTACTAGTATTCCACAAAATCTATGCCTAATTCTGTGGATAATTCTTCTTTGGTTGCTTTTGATAAGCTTCTTCCTCTGCCGAAGATTTGTGGTGATTTAACGCCTGTTACGATAAGCATTGTTTTTATTGTGCTTCCTAAATCCTCATAAATTTGTGCGCCCCAGATTATTTTGGCATCATCTGATAATTTTTCTGAAACTGCTTCTACAACTTTTCGTGCTTCGTTTAGTGTCATGTCTTTGCTTCCTGCAACGTTAATCAATGCTCCTGTTGCGCCTGATATGTCAACATCCAAGAGAGGGTTGTTGATTGCTTTTTCTACACTTTCAATTGCTCGGTTTTCTGAGTCTGATTCTCCTACTCCAATCAAAGATACTCCGCCGTTTTTCATAACTGCGCGTATGTCTGCAAAGTCTAAATTCACAAGTCCTGTTTTTGTTACAAGTTCGGCTATTCCTTTGACTGCGTTTGTTAGGATTTCATCTGCTACTTTGAATGCAGTGTGTAATGGTAAGTCTGGTGCTAATTCCAGTAATTGGTCGTTTGGCACAACGATTAGTGTGTCAACATTTGCTTGTAATTTTTCTAAACCGATGACTGCGTTTTCGTATCTTTTGTTGCCTTCCATTGTGAATGGCATTGTTACTATTCCTACTGTTAATGCTCCATTTTTTTTGGCTATTTCTGCTACTACTGGTGCGCTTCCTGTTCCTGTTCCTCCTCCTAAACCGCAGGTGACAAAGACCATGTCTGCACCAGAAAGCGATTGTTTGATGTCGTGTTCATTTTCCCTTGCTGCTGCTTCGCCGACTTTTGGGTCGCTTCCCGCGCCCATTCCTTTTGTTGTTTCTCTGCCAATCAAAATTTTCTTATCAGCATTTGTGTAAAGCAGGTCTTGTGCGTCTGTGTTAATGCCGATTGTTTCTGCTCCGTGTACGCCTACTTCTGTAATTCTGTTGATTGTGTTTTTTCCACCGCCTCCGCATCCTATTACTTTGATGCTTGCGCGTTGTTTTGCAAGAATTTGCTCAAGCTCAGCGTCTATTTCGTGGTGTTTTCTTGGCGCTTGAGCTGTTGGTTGCGGTCTTGGTACATCTATATTTTCAGATCGTCTAATAAAATCCATATCCTGTTCACCTTTTTGCTGTTTTTATAATTAAAGATTGTTATTTAAACATTACGAGACAATATCATATAGGTTAAGAACTGAGTATTTGAGCTAAGGATTTAACAAAAAATTAATTTTCTTTATTTGCGTTCTCTTTACTTTTTTTCGTCAGGTCTATTTTCTTTTCGCTTTTGTTTTCTTTTGCTGTTATTTCCACTTCTATTTTTGCGAGTTCACTTATTTTTTTACCAAGTTGTTTGCTTATTTGCTCTGGAATTTTTCCTGGCAGTTCAACGATTGCTTTGTTGCCCGTTATTTTTGTGTCGATGTTTATGCTTAACAAAGTTCGGAACAAAGAATCTATTTGTTCTTTTTTATCCTCTATAATTCTATTTAGTTTAATGTCGTAAACAAGTTCTTTGCCGGCTAATGGGTGGTTAAAGTCGAGAATAATTCTGCCGCCGCTTGCGCTTTTGACAGTTGCAACGTGGCCGTCAATATTCAATCGCAGTCCTGGTACTGGCTTGATATTTTGTTCTTTAAACTTGCTAATTGGAAGGATTTTTACAAGTTCTGGGTTTTTCTTTCCGAATGCTTGCTCTGGCGTTAGATCGACAGTGTGCTTACCCAAGTCTTTCCCTTCAATAAAAGAATCTATGCCTGGAAGAATATGTTGTTCGCCAACGCAGATGATAATTGGTTTGTATTCTGCTTTTTCTGCAAAGATGTTTGCTTTTTTGGCTTCTTCTTTGTTTGTTGTGTCGAATACTTCTCCAGAGTCTTTGAGTTTGCCTGTGTATTCTATTTCTACAAAATCGCCTTTTTTAACTGTCATTCTTTTTCGAGAATAGGGATTGTTTTTAAAACTTTGGGGTTTTGTTCACATGTCGGAATGCCACTCGTGTGTATCACGAGTGGTTTACTGGAGCGAGTGGCATTCCGAGCATGATCAAGAACCACTGGACTATATTATCTTATAATTTTCTGAACAGTCATGCCACTGGTGTTGAACGACGAAGGAGCGATCACCAGTGGTTCTTGACAAACTCCACAATTTCTTTAACGATTTTTTCAGGAGTTTTATTGCTTGTATCAACAATTAAATCATAGTTTTCTTTTGCAACGTAGTCGATATTATAATGCTGCTTGTATCTACTGATATCTCTGGCTAATCTATCTTTCACACTCTTAATTGCATCATCCAGATTGTGAATGTCTTGTTCTTGCCCTCTTCGTTGTTTTTGTACGTCGCCAAATATTCTTTCTGCTGCAACTTCTGGCTTCACTGTCAAGAAAATTTTGATTGCGCTTGGAATAAAATGAAAAGCCAATCTTGAATCGATGATAAAGTTATCTTCTTTTTCAGCAAGTTCTACAGTTCTTTTGTCTGTTTCTTTATCTATTTCTCCGCCGTCTAGTGCAGCAAGTTGTTGTAATTCTGCTAACTGCATCTCGCGTTCTTCTGCAATTTTCCGCATAAAATCTCCTGCAGAGTAATGATTTAACTTGAGTTCTTTAGCAATGAGTTTTGCTACTGTGCTTTTTCCGCTGCCCGGCGTTCCGCTTATCGTGAGGATCATATTTTTTGATTTCGCTTGTTGTATTTTTAAGTGTTGTGAAAGCTTTAAGTATTCGTTGTTACTCCATAAAGACTAGAAAGCAACGCTTTCTGTGTGAGTGAGATTATGGGAACAACCAATAATGGAGAAGTAACTGTACAATATATTTTAAGCCCTGATAAAGGAGAAACAGCCTATAAAGGTGATGTTCAACAATTAGTCTGGTATGCTGGGCTTAAGAACGGCATGTATCAGAGAGGTTGGAATAACCAGCAAGCCCCACAATCAGCAATTGATCGTTTTATCAAGGCAGGTGCGGCATTTGAGTTACCACAACCAGTTGAGATTAGCACTGATCAAAACATTTATTTTGGGAGATCAGGTGTAGTGTATGTTGGAGCAAGAGTGAAAAACAAAGAAACGTACCCTGCACAAGACATGGCAAATCCTGATCAAATAACACTTGGAAAGATTGTTGGTGAGCAAATGATTTGGGTAAACCGCGAAGAACTAGAGAACTAACTTTTTTCTTAAATTTGTAGCAAAAGAATTTAATATGTGTAGTTCGTACGATGCTGCCATGACTCTTGATGTTGATGCTGAATTTAAACACGTTGATAGATTGCTTACTGTTAATGATTATGCATTGCGGGTTACTCTAAAATCAGACGGGAGGAAAGAGTGTATTACTGCGTGGTATGTTAGTTTATCAGAGCTGGCAAGACAGGTAGCAATAAGAGGCGGAAGTACTGATCGCGATAATTTGCTTGAATTGACAAAAACAGGTCAAGTAGATGATGACGATAAGCTTGATGAAACTGCAAAAAGCCACCTGTCAGTTTACCCAGCAACTCCTAATTATGCTGCTGCGAAACGAGGCAATGGTCATTATACGCATCGTGTGCACAGTGCAATTATTGCTGCAACACGCGCAGCTGAAAAGTCAAGAGGAGATCCTTTAGAAGGTATCAATTACGCCGCTGAATATAGTGATAAAGTGCCAAGAACAGGCTTAGATGATGTTGTGGAGTGCGGAAAAGATTTGTTTTTTGTTAACACAAGTTCTGGTATTCGTGCAGAAGTGCTTACTCGCGGTACATTGCCTGAAATTTACGCGTTCAGCATGCAAAGGTCATTTAAGGAAGTTTATGATGAGTTTGTAAGTGATGCTGAACAAAGTACATTTTAGCTTAGCAATTCCATAATCTATTTAAACAACCTCTTTTATCTTTATTGCAGGGGAGTTACAATGTCAAACAAAGAAATTCAACCAATTTTTATCATGTCAGAAGGCACGCAGCGCACTACTGGAAAGAATGCGCAAAGGAACAATATTCTCGCTGCAAAACTTGTTGCAGAAACAGTGCGTACAACCCTTGGCCCTAAAGGAATGGATAAAATGATTGTTGATTCCATGGGCGATATTACTATTACTAATGATGGTGTAACCATATTGGAAGAAATGCAAGTAGAGCATCCTGCTGCAAAAATGATTGTTGAGATTGCAAAAACACAAGAGACTGAAGTAGGAGATGGTACAACAACAGCAGTTGTTATTGCAGGCGAACTGTTAAAACTTGCAGAGGATTTGTTGAACCAAAATGTGCATCCAACTGTTATCGCAAAAGGTTTCAGAATGGCTGAACTAAAGGCACAGCAGTTGCTTCAAACAATCGCTGCTCCTGTCACACAGCAAGATACTGATATTTTGCAAAAGATTGCAGCAACAGCCTTGACTGGCAAGGGTGCTGAGAGTGCTAAAGAAGTCTTGTCAAAGATAGCAGTTGAAGCTGTTAAGCGAGTTATGGAAACTAATGGTGAAATTTCTTTTGATCGTGATCATATCAAACTTGAAAAACAAACTGGCGAGCCTGTCGAGAATACGAGACTCATAGAGGGCGTAGTAATTGAAAAAGAGGCAGTACATCCAGGAATGCCAAAGAAAATACAGGATGCAAAGATCGCGCTGCTTGATGCTGCTGTTGAAATCAAAGATACAGAAGTTGATGCAAAAATTCAAATTACTGACCCTGCTCAAATGCAGGCATTTTTGAATCAAGAAGAACACATGCTTACCGAAATGGTGAACTCAATTGTAAAGTCTGGTGCAACTGTCGTGTTTTGTCAGAAAGGTATTGATGATCTTGCACAACATTTTCTTTCAAAGAAAGGTATTTTTGCTGCACGACGCGTGAAAAAAAGCGATCTTGAAGCATTATCGCGCGCGACAGGCGGCAGAATCGTTTCGTCTATTCGTGATTTAACAGCAGACGACCTCGGCAATGCCGGTTTAGTGGAAGAAAAAAAGATCGGTCAGGAAGATATGACTTTTGTTACTGGTTGTAAAAATCCTAAGTCTGTAACTATCCTTGTCAGAGGAGGAACAGAGCATATTGTAGATGAAGCAAAACGTGCATTGGTTGATGCAATTGGTGATGTTGCTGCTGCACTAAAGAATGGAAAAATTGTTGCTGGTGCAGGAGCGTCTGAAATTGAAGTTGCAAGAGGGCTCAGAGCATACGCTGAAACTTTAATTGGTAGAGAACAGCTTGCAGTACGCGCGTTTGCTGAAGCGCTGGAAGTTATTCCAAGAACGCTTGCTGAGAACGGCGGTCTTGATCCTATTGATATGCTTGTTGAATTAAAAGCAGCGCATGATCGCGGAGAAAAATGGGCTGGTGTTGATGTATTCCAAGGCAAAGTTGTTGATGCTTGGGCAGCAGGAGTTATTGAACCATTGAAAATTAAAACACAAGCTTTAAGTTCAGCATCAGAGGTTGCGCAGATGATATTGAGAATTGACGATGTTATTGCTGGCGGTTCTTCAAAATCACAAGCTCCTATGCCAGGAATGCCTCCTGGTGGAATGGAGTATTAGTTTAACAACATTTATAAAATAACTATTTGTTTCATACATTATGGAACCAGATCAAATTCTCAAAAAGTTAGAAACAGATTTCAATAAAGTTAAAAAAGAATTAAAGATCAAACAATCTTTAGACGAATTAGACAACTTGTTTTCAGTCAGAGAGATTGTACTGGATAAAGGTCGTGTTCCGTTGGATCTTGGAAGATCATTGGCATCTATTGCAGTAAATTTTTACATGGGTTGGTATAATTATCTGAATGGTTTAATCATGCCAAATCCTGGTTTTATTGCGAGTATGAATGAAAGCAGCATTTTTTCTGAAGAAGATAAAGATAAAATTCATATTTTGATGAGCAAACTTATGGCATTGAGTAGTTTGAATGGCAGAATTACAACGTCAAAAGATAAAAAATTAGCAGCAGAAGTGATTGATCGTGCAATTGCCTTATGGCCTGAGTTTTCCAAAGAGGTTGATGAACTGCTGCAAAGAGTTAACGCAATGTGGGAAAAGCGCAGCAAAGATCAGCCTCAGAAGAAAAGACCGCAGTCGCATTATGGTTAAATAGGTAAAACATTTATATACTGAAGCATCTACGTGATATATAATAATAAAAAAGGTGATCCCATGACTGATGAGAAAAAGTCTCCAGAGCATGACGAGTACGAGTTATTGCCCCATAGAGAAATTGAAGATTTAAAGTCTGAGCTGGCGAAATTAAAAGAATTTGAGATTGCACCAAGCAAGCGATTGCAAGTTTCTTTGTTAGAGCTTAATACAAAGCTTGACAAATTAATAACTATTTTTGAAGATGCGACGCACGAGCTGCGCATTGAAGAAGGTGGTTTGAGTTTTTCAGAAAAAATGCGTCCGATGCTTGACAAGATGAATAAGATTCTCGAGCAGAATTCAGAGATCGCATCTGCTGTTCTTACGCTTGCTGATATGGTGAAGGGAAAAGGACCAACATCTTCAAGAAGTTTGAGTCCTGAATTTCCGCCGTTAGAGCGAGAGTCTTCGCTTCCCCCTTTGCCAAAACGGTTTGAAGCTCCTTCATTTGAAGAAGGTCCAGAACTTCCGCCTCTTCCGTATTCAGAAAACGAAGGTTTAGCTCCTCCTTTTGGAAGAGAATTTCCGGGGTCATCAGAAGATATGATTGTCCCTGGTGTTCCTCCTGGACCGCCGCTTCCTCCGTTGCCAAGAAAGAGAACTTTTGGTCTGTAAAATATGAAACCGCTTGATTTAGGAACTAGTTTGATTGATCGTGATAAGAGCAAATTGTTTTTGCATTATATTGCGCGCGCAGCAGAGCGAGTGATGAATCGCGAAATTGCAAGAAGAAAAGTAGAACTCTCAATTAATCAATTGAAAAAATTAAGCACAAAAAATTTGCAAAAGCAGATTGAAGATCTAGAAGGACAAATTGATGACGTTGTTGATCGTGAAAAAGCAATTCTCGGCACGCAATCTTCTGAAGAAAAAACACATACTGTTTTGAAAAAGAAGATTGGCAATTTGGAAGGCAAGCTTGGCAGATATCTTGAAACACAAGAGCAGCGCAAAGCAAGAATCAAAGAACTGGAAGAAAAAATTAAGGATAAATTTGAAACGAAAAAAGAAAAAATTGCAAAGTTAAAAGATGATTATCAAAATTTACAAAAGCTTCATCAGGCTGTTAAAAGTTCAAAAGCTCCAAAAGAAAAATTAGAGCGCGTTCAAAAAAGAATGAATGAATTGCGTGCCAAGATTAAGATGTTGAGTTGATCAAAAGAAATATTCTTTCAACACAAATAAACATTCTGGATGGAATTTTTCTCCTGTTTTAATCATTTTTTTAATTGTTTCTAAAGAGAAGAATTGTGCTTTTGCAACCTCTTTTGGGTCTATGTTGATTTTTCCATCATAACTTGCTTTGTAAAACGCTGCTTGATGCTTTCTTCCGTCTGTAAGTTCAATGTAATGTTTTCCAAAAAATTCTAAATCTGCCTCAATTCCAAGTTCTTCAAGCAATTCTCTGCGTGCAGCAGTAGTGTAATCTTCTCCAGAATCAACATGACCACCGCCGCTGCAATCCCAATAAAGAGGGTATTTCTCCTTTTTAGCAGATCTTAGTTGTAAAAGTATTTCATTTTTTGTATTAGATATCATAACGTTTGCAACACGGAGAATATTGTCGTCTGTTGCTTCTGCTCTGTCAATAGTTTTTAGTACATTATCATCTTTATCTACAACATCAACTAATTCCATTTTATTTATGTCCCCACCAAAATACTAATTTATTTTTTTCTTTTTTATCTAATTTGCAGAATCCAAATCGTTCAAATTGAATAATAGCTCCTTCTTTCAAATTCAATAAATGTTTTGCTCCTTTTCCTTTCAGTAAAATTTTCTGTTCAAAATCTTTGCTCTGCATTAAAACTTCAACATCAATTAACTCTACATCTGCTGGTAACCAGTGCATGGTTCCTTCTCCAGATGAACGGTATTTTTCTAGTTCATCACTATCGTACGCGAATGTTTTGTCGTGTTTAACAAAATTGTAACAGTCCATTAATCGATATAATTTTCCTTCTTTTATTTTGTCATAATCTTGTTTTGCAATCAAAAACTTGCCAGTTACATCAAAAATTCTTTTTCCTCGTTTTTTATCATCAGGATGTAATTGCAATTCAACTTTTTTCTGAGGTGCTCCACCAATAGTTATTTTTACTGGATCATTGACAAAAAAATATCTGTTGGCAATAGGATCAATAATATCTCTATTGTGTGATTCTAAACTTTTGAAAAAATCATCTACAGGAACAACTTTGTCATTTAATCCTAAACCAATGTCTTTTGCAAATGCTCTGAATGCTCCTGGTTGGAAACCTCTTCGTTTCATTGCAGCAAGGGTTGCTAATCTGATGTCATCCCAGTCATCGTATTTGCCGTTTTCTATTGCCGCTTTTATTTTTCGTTTGCTGATTTCTAGACCTTCGAATTTTATTTTTCCAATGTAGGAGTGTGTTGGCGCTTGCCAGCCAAAGAATTTGTAAACCCATTCTTGTTTTTTTGCCGCGTCCATCATGTCTTTTCCTCTGATGGTGTGTGTGATTCCTAGTTCGTGATCATCTATTGCAACTGCAAAATTCATGAGCGGCCATACTTTGTATTTTGTTCCGGTTTTTGGGTGAACGTGATGATTTATTCTGAGCGCAGGCCAGTCTCTCATTGCAGGGTTTGGATCTTCTATGTTTGTTTTTATTCTCACAACGGCTTGTCCTGGTTCGTATTCTACAAACATTTTGTCCCAGCGTAAGTGTTGTTCTTTAACAGGCAAATTTCGGCAAGGGCAGGCTTTTTTGTTGAATGATAAGTCTCTGAATATTTCTGAATCGCACGTGCAAACATATGCGGCTTCTTTTGCAATCATTTTTTCTGCGTGATCGTAATAGGTTTCCAATCTGCTGCTTTGTAGAACTACTTCGTGAATTTTGTTTTCAGTTAACCACATCAAATCTTCTGGAGTCATGTGGTATGCTGGTTCGTAAATTTCTTCAGGGTTTGTGTCTTCTAATCTTAAAATGAGTTTGCCTTGATATTCTTCGCAGTACAGATGGCTTAACGCAAATACTACTCCGTGTCCGATGTGCATAATTCCGCTCGGACTGGGAGCTAACCGCATAACCACTTTGCCTTTTTCTGCGTTTGGTAGTGGTTTAAGTTTTCGCTCTTCAACAACTTTTTTTTCTTCAAGTAGTTCTGGTGCTATTTTTTCAAGTTCTGCTATTTGTTGTTCAACAGTTAGTTTGCTTACTTCATTACAAATCGTAGCAATTTCTTTGCCTAATTCCTTTAACTTTTCTTTTATTGTATGATCTTCAGAAATAAGTTTACCAATGACTGCTCCTTGGTTTGGCTTGCCTCCATATTTTCGAGCATTGTCTAACGCATATTTTTTAATAGTTTGTTTGATCTCCATTTTTTATGATTTCAGAATGGCAAGTATTTAAAATGTGTTGCCTGAAAGATGTTTCATGGATGCAGATTTAATAGGAGCTTATATTCCAGCAAGAATCACAAATGCCAAAGAAGATCCTTGTGCTCTTTTTGTAATTGGTTCGCAGAATCTTAGTGTTGTTGAGAGAGGGGAAGAGCCTATAGATGTTGGAAAAGTGTATGGAAGGTTATGTGAAGATGTGAAACGATCAGGCAGCTCAGAGCCTCGTTTAGCGTCAGCAAGAGATATTGGGGTGATCGCAACTGGTACGTCTTTGTATAGGATGCGTTCTCTCTAAGGAGAAAGAGAATTAACATCTTTTTTTGAGGGAGTTGAGCTTGGCAGGGCAGAAGTTCGGAGAACATATGCAAGGAGTGCAAACGCAGCAAATCCGTTAGATGATCTGGACGATTTTGAGTTAGATTTAGCTGATCTCTAGTTCATTTTTTTCATTTCTAATTAACAGCGATAATCCATAAAACTTATATATGGTAGATCTTAAAAAATTGCCATGAAACGGACAGTAATCATTATTTTCGCATTGTTTTTGCTTGCAGCATGTTCCTCAACTAATTATGATTCTTTTGCTCAGTGTTTAACAGATAATGGTGCAACGTTTTATGGTGCGTTTTGGTGCCCGCATTGTACAGAACAAAAGGAAATGTTCGGTTCATCTGTAGGGCTTATTGATTATGTCGAGTGTTCATTGCCTGGTGGTCAAGGTCAGACAGAAGTGTGTCAGCAAGCTAAAATTGAAAGTTATCCGACGTGGGAGTTTGCTGATGGTTCTCGTCAGGTTGGCAAATTGTCTTTTGAAGCGTTAAGTCAAAAAACAGGATGTAGTGTTCAGTAAATAAAAGCTTTTATAGTATTGTTTTAGATTATGATGAACTGAAGGGGGGATTGTATGAGTAATCAATTAAAATTGCAAACAGTTTTGATCGCAATAACATTAGTTTTGAGTTTAGTAAATTTGTATGGTGTGTATAATTTGTATCAAACAGGAGTTTCTGCTGCACAACCTCAGCCTCAGGTTCTTGGTCAGGAACAACAACTTGGTCCGGTTGATGTGAGTGTAGATGATGATCCAGTGAAAGGAGCAGAAAGTGCGCCTATTATAATGATCGAGTTTAGTGATTTTGAGTGTCCGTTCTGTGGCAGGTTTTATACAGAAACACTCCCTCAGATTCAGGAAAATTATATTGATACGGGTAAAGTAAAATTAGTATTTAGGGATTTCCCGTTGCCTTTCCATCCAAATGCTCAAAAAGCTTCTGAGGCAGCTGAGTGTGCAGATGAGCAGAGCAAGTTCTGGGAGATGCATGATGTGTTGTTTGAACATCAAACTGCGTTAAGTTCAGCAAATCTCAAGCAGTATGCAGCAGATTTAGGACTGGATACAGACCAGTTTAATGACTGTTTAGACTCTGGCAAATTTGCTGATGAAGTTAAGAAAGACAATACTGATGGTCAAATTGTGGGTGTGAGTGGAACGCCAACTTTCTTTATTAATGGCATTCAAATCACTGGAGCGCAACCGTATGCTGCATTTGAGCAGGTTATTGAGGCAGAACTGGCTAAATAATTTTTTAAATGTTTTGTGTTTTTGCAATGAGCAATAAGAAAGAAACAAAATTCATCGTTTTTTTAATAGTTGCATTACTGACAATTGTTGCAGGTGTGCAGGCAACTGCTTTGTTCGCAGGGGATTTTATGTCTCCTATTGAAACGCGTGCAGGTGCATTGCCTGTTGGAGAACTTCCTCCATTATATGCAGGCGGTGTAGCTTGTCCTTATACTTAATGGTTGATGTGGTGGTTATTTATGGTAAAGAAAAAAACAAATAAAAAGCAAAATGAAACAGTAAAAGTTAATCAAGCACTTACTTTGTTATTGATTGTTGTTCTTGCAGGGAGTGCGTATTTGCTGTTTAGTAGTCCTGAGTCAGCAAGTTCAGAACAAGAAATGAAGAATGCTGTTGGTGTTAAAGTTACTTTCTTAGGTGTTGATTGTGAAGATTGTATTGATGTTGCTGCTGTTCGTGATTTCTTAAGTCAACAAAGCAGCATAACAGTTGATGAAACTGTCGAATTAACAATTGAGGAAAGCAGGGAATTGATTGCAGAACATAATATTTCAAGACTTCCTGCAGTACTTCTTGAAGGTGATGTCAAGGGAGTAATCATAGAATCATTTACACAATCCAATGAAGCGTTGTTGCTTGGAAATATGCCGCCGCCATATTATGATATTGCATCAGAAAAAGTGAAAGGTTTAGTTTCTGTTAAGCATGTTACTGTTGATTGCAGGGAATGTTTTGATATGGATATTGTTCTTGATGGTCTTAGCCAAGCAGGCATTGTTGTGAAAGACGTTTTAGAGGTTAACAGTAAAAGTGATGAAGGAAAAGAGCTTGTTGAGCAGTATAAGCTTGAAAAGCTTCCTACATTAATTTTCAGTTCTGATGCTGCAGAATATGATGCTTTTGCGCAAGTTTGGCAGCAGGTTGGTACTGAGGAAGAAGATGGTAGTTTGGTGTTGCGTTTGGTAAGTCCGCCTTATGTGAATGTTGCAACAAAGAAAGTTGAGGGTAAAGTGAAAGCAACATATCTTGTTGATGCTGGCTGCACGAGCTGTTTTGACCCACATGAACTTGACGTGTTGTTAAATGAAAGTTTTGGTATGTTTATTGATCAAAGAAAAGATGTTGATATTATGTCTTCTGCAGGAAAAACTTTGGTAAATAAATATAATATTGATTTTGCGCCAACAGTTGTTTTATCTAAAGATGCAGGCTTGTATCCTATGTTTGAAGAAGGTTGGGCGCAGGCAGGCACAAAAGAAACTGATGGTATGTTTGTATTCAGAGCAGTAAACTTGCTTGAACCATTTTTGAAGCAGAAAGGAGTGTATTTCTCGTACGTGAATGCATCTTCAGGACAATTGATTACAACTGCTTCGCCAGACAGTATTATAGAAGTTGAACTGCCAATGAATAATAGTCTGAGTTAGTAAGAAGTTTGAGGTAAGATGTTATGATTATCTTGCTGTATACTTCTTACCTCTAACTTTTCTAGAATTCTAATTCATGCAGTAATTGGTCTGCAGTTTTTGTTTGATCAACACCAACATTATCCTTGCCGCAATACGGACAAAGCTTTGGCTGTTTGTGCTGCATGAACTTCCAGTTGCAACTTCCGCATCTGAATTTTTCTTTCACGTTGGAAACCTCTTTTGTTTGGAAACCTTTTGCCTTAATCTCAAGATGAGCGCGAGGTTTCCAATGTGTTCAGGAACCACCACATTTTGATTTATTTTTGGTGGGTCATGACATAAATCACTCTTTTTATTAGATTATGGTGAAAGTGATATTTAAATTTTATTGTGTTTTAGTAAGCGACAATAATAACGCATTGTTTAAGTCACTTACTGAAATTTAGAAGATGTCAAGAATCAAGACCAGTATTAAATAACAAATAGTGGTGATTCTTGAGCACGCTCAGAAATCCAGACAGTAATAAATCATTCATGTGGATTTCTGACACATAACATTTGTATGTGTTACTTATGTCTTCTATTATTTCCAAAAACATTTAAATACTCAGCCAAGTAATAGAGTTCAAATGAAAACCGAACACATATTCTACACTGTTGGAATTATCTTTGCTGTAGCAGCGATTATTTATTTTACGTGGGAATATTTGTTTGATCTTGCAAGACCATTGAAAGTAGGAGCATTAATTCTGCTAACTTTATTTTTCTGGTTTTTGGCAGGGTATTTGCAGGAGCGTGATCTGTAATGTTTGTAGAAATTGTTTTTTGGATCTTGCTTGTTCCTCTTGCAATAACTTTGCTTGTGATGTATATTCGCAGCAAAAAATTGTACAGATTGTTTTACTTACTTAGTATTTTTACTTACGCAATGCTTATCTTATATGTTATTGACTCATATGAATTAGGTGCCAATGCGATCATTTTGCTTTTAGTCATCTCAGCAATTTTGATGATTTTGATAGGGTATTACAAGTTTAGAACAGTTAAGAAGACCAGAAGATGAGCAGAAATCTAACTATTGCAATTGTTTGTGTCATATTAATAGCAGTTCTTACACTTGCAAGCGCATCAGGAATTGGTTTTTCTACTTCAGAAGAAATAGCATCTTCTGTTAAACTATCAGACATAATGAAGGAAGTTCAGTCAGATATTGGATTTTATCCTCAATATGTAAACGGACCAATAGTGTACACGAAAACGTTTATGAATGTTTTGCTTCCAAGACAAGTTTTGCTTCCAAGAGTAAGCGCTTGCTTGTACAATAATGACGGTTTTACTTCAGAACTCACAACAAGGTGGGTGGGTGTCATGAATAGCAGAAATGCGTTTAGTTCCGAAGAAAATATTATGCAACTCGGTTTTGAAACAAAAACAGTGCAGTTGATGCTGTTGCCTCAGTCTGGCCCAAGAGTTCCTAAGCCTACAAGTTTAGATAGCTTAGATATTGACAAAGTTGATATGACAATACCAGTACTAGAAACCTTTGATGAGTTGTATTTGATTTTTAATGAGCGAACAGACAGAATGTACAGGTCGTGTTATGATTTTAATCCTGGTTCTGCAGATGTAGTTGGCGCAATAAAGATACAAATAATTAAAGATTAAGATAATTGCACTCTCTTAAATTCAGTTATGATGTCAAAATTGTCATTATCTGATATGAAGTCAGTAATATTGTGTTCTATTGCGGCTGCTGCGTGAATTACATCCCTTGGTTTCAGTTCATATAGTTCAACAAGAGAATGTGCCTTTTGCAGAGTATTGGAAGTTATATCTAGAATACGTAAATTCGGAAAATTGAGAAATTTTTTACTTTCCTCAAGAAGATTACTTCGTTTGAATTGTTTTCGTAATATCCAAATGAATTCATCCCAAGTTAAGCAAGAAGTTGCGCCGTCAATTTCTTGCGAAGCTACATCAAGTAAAATTTGTTTGGCTTTTTTATTGCCTGTTAGTGCAAGTATGAACACGTTGGTATCAAGATATTTCATCTTTGCTCGTATTGTTCTTCTTGAATTTTTTTAAGACCTTTCATGGTAATTGGCTTCATATTTTTTCCAATAGCGCAAAATTCTTCAACGTACTGCTTTGGGTCGGCAGCTAGCTCTATGACAATCTTGTTTTCTTCTATTTTGAACATAACTTCTGTTCCAGTCTGCAAGTTTAACTGGTTACGAATATCTTTAGGCAAAACAACTTGCCCTTTCGGTCCGATGAATCGTTTAAGCTGAAGCATAAGAAGATGAAGTAGGAATTAGTATATGAACTTTTTCTTACTTCTAAGTCTGAATTAATTTTTTGCAATTTTCCAAAGTGTATCAAAATAAATTTTAAAGCTGTCGTATGCTTCTTTGCTTTCCAATAGCAGCCCTTTTGGTTGTTGTGTCCAAAAAGCAAGAAGCACTTTATTGTTATACAAATAGATGGACATGTTTGTAACGAGATATTGCGGCAAATATTTGATTTCTGATAATTTTTTGGTTGGTTCTACAAGTTTGTCGCGTTCGTTATGATTTGCGAGCATGATTACTTTGATTTTTTTCTGTTGTCTTTTTTTGTGATATTTAGTGAAGAATGGTCTGATTGCAGGCGTTTCTCCATAGCCTACGCCAAGAACGTAATAGGACTCTCGTGATTTTAATTCATCTAATAAATTGCTTACTTGGTTTGTAACCGCTTTAAATCCTTCAAAAAGTGTTGCTTCTGTTTCTTCTATTTTTTGTTGTTGTTCAAGCTCTGGCAAGATTTGTTTGACAAGCTCTTTTTTCTGGTTGAGTTGTTCTTGTCTTTGTTCGATGTAATCAAGGACTCTTTTTGGTTCCATTGCTTTGTAATGTTTTATTTTTCCTTTTATAATATGACCAACAAGTCCTTTTTCTTCAAGTCTGTCCAGTATTTTGTAAACTTTTGATGAGGAGACATTTGCTTTTTTTGCAAGTGGTCCTGTTTTTGTTGTTCCGAGTTTCAGTAAGGTCAGATAGACTTTTGTTTCTCCTTCGCTTAATCCTATTTCTTGCAGTAATTTTGGGTTCATATAATCTATTCTTTTTCTGACATATAAAAATCTTTTGATTACGACCCCCTTAGGGGACAAAAGATATTATATTGGTAATAAGTATCATACCGTTTGGTGGTATACATGAATAAACAATTAGCGATAACAATATTGATGCTTGCAATACTTCTTGGCTGTGCTTCTGAAACTTCAACTAAAGAAACAACTGAAACAATCAAGATAGGTGTCAATTTTCCGATGAGCGGTGGCTTGTCTGTTTACGGCGAGCCTTTATTGGAAGGGTTACAAATTGCTGTTGAAGAAGTGAATGCGAATGGTGGAGTAAATGGCAAAAGTTTCGAGCTTATCGTTGAGGATAATAGGGGTGTTCCTACAGATGCGGTTACTGCAATGCAAAAATTGATAAGTCAAGATGTTGCATTGGTTATGTCTACAATGGTTGGCCTTACAGGAGCAATTACACCTGTTGCAGAGCAAAATAAGCAAGTGTTGCTATACGCTGCTGCTGCCGATACGTTCGCAGAAGATAATACTTTTGTGTTCAAGGATTCTGTGGATGCATTCTATGATTGTGAATTATTAGGAAATTTTGTTGCTGAACAGGGTGCTGAGCGTGTTGGTTTGTTTGGTACGGATGCAGAGTTCACGCGCAAATGTGAAGAAGGCATTAAACAAAAAACAAATCTTTCATTAGATGTTGCAGAATATTATGTAAAAGATGCAAAAAATACAGAGGTTGATTACAGAACTGCTTTGACAAAATTGAAAGCAGCAAATGTTGACGCAATATTTTTGAGTGCGTATGCAGATGATTGTTTGCTTATTTGGAAACAAATTAATGAATTAGGAATTAACAAACCGTTTTTGATTCCATTCACGCAAACAGGTTGTGGTGAAGATAAAGCTTCAGAGTTTATTGGAACAGGCAAAGAAGTCATCGGTCTTGATTTTGTGGTGAACAAAGCTAGTCCTGAGTTTACAAAGTTCATAACTAGTTTTAGAGAGAAATATAACAAAGAACCAAGTTTGCTGTTTTTTACAGCACTTGCTTATGATTGGGCGCATTATGTTGCAGAAGCATTAGAGAATTGTCCTGATGCAACTGATAGCGAGTGTGTAAAGAAAGAGCTTGAACAAATTAAGCATACTGGTGCTTGGGGAGATGTTGAATTCACAGCAAAACATACAACAAAAAGACCAAGACAGTTCATTGAGTTTAGTGATAAGAGTTGGAAAGTTTTGAAGCAAAATCAAGAACAGCAGAAAGGTGAATGAACTGCCATCATATGTGATAAAGCCGGTTGACGGTTCTCAAGAATATTATCTGTTGTAGAGTACACTGTCTGATAGTCCTAAAACATACGGAATGTCTCTGAAAGAATTCGAAGAATGCTATCGCAATGAATATGGAGAGGAAAGAATTTATGCTCTTCCTAGAATACTTGAGAGAGTTGAAGCTACTGGAAGTAGTTCACGAGTTGAAACGCTAAAAATTCCACTATTCCGATGAAAATCAAAGATTTTCAGCGTGCAGCGAAAAATACATTTTTCGCGCACAGAAAACCTCAAGGTTTTCTTGTGCCAAAAATCTCCGATTTTTTAGCATATTGAATGGTGGTTTACTATGTAAACCACAATTACATAGGTGGAATTTTGGCGTGCTCAAGAACCACTGGTCATTACAAGCGAAGATGAACCTATCGCTTCATGCCACCCATCAATAGACGGGTGGTTCTTGACAGTTTGGAAGAGCTTTTATCAATAAATAGAGCAGGTAATAAAGGTGAAAAGCTAACAAAAAGAGAAATTATCAAGAAATTTTGTTTAAGAAGATGCAATAAGTAAATACTAATCCCTCAACATAATCAATCCAATTGCAAAAAATAAGATTACAGATGCCATTCCTGCTTGGTAGCTGTAATATTTTGCAAGCCAGCCAAATACAATTGGCCCAAATACGCCTGAAAATTTGTTTGTTAGCTCGAGAAATCCAAAGAATTGTCCGACATTTTTTTTAGGAACTAATTCGAGTAATTTGGGACGTTGTGCTGTCCAGACTGCGCCCAAAGCGGCCCCGCCGATTGTTCCGGCAATAATAAACACAACTAAATTTGTAAACAACATGAGTGCAGCGACAACTATGACCCACAAAACTCCGGAATACCACAAAACAGTTTTGCTGTTGTATTTGTCAACATATTTGCCTGCAATAAGACTCCCGATAACTGCGCCCACTGATTGAATTAAATAAACTGCAAAGAATGCCTGCACGCTGAGGTTGAGTTGTGTTCTGGCGTACAAAAATAAAAACACTATGATTGCAAAAATCGCGTTTGCATAGAAGAACATTGCAAGCAAAAACCTGAAGAATGTTTTGTGTTTTTTGGCTTGTACAATTGTTTTTTTGACATTCTCTAAAGCAGAAAAAAATCCTTTAGTTTCAATTTTCTTTTTTTCTTTAATGCCAAAAAAAGTAAATAAGGATAGTGTAAAAAAGAGAATTGCCGTTAACACAAACATTGCTTTGCTGCCTTCTATTGTTTCCCATCCTAAACGAGACAAAATAATTGCAGCGATTGCAAGGGATATTAATGTTCCGATGTATCCCATGCCAATGCCAATTCCCGATATTTTTCCCAAATCGTATTTTCCCGCAATTTTTGGCAGCAGTGCATTATAGGTAGTTAACGCTGCGTGATAACTAAAATTTGCAAAAAAACCAGCAATTAACGCAAGTGCTAATGTTGTATAGCTGACGAGTAATGTAAGCAAACAACAAATAACAGTAAATATAATAATAAAAGGCATTCTTCTGCCTAGATTATCTGACCATGCACCAATTATAGGCACTAAAATCGCAACTAATAACATACTTAAACCAAATACTAAACCTATTTGAAATTCATTCCCACCAAGAAATGTTTTAACATAGAATGGGAAAAAAAATGTGACAAAGAGTGCAGAGAAGATGGTATTGGCTAGGTCGTACATTCCCCAGTAAAAGACCTCTTTTTTGAGCATGTATGTTAATTTGATTTTAGATTTTAAAATGGTTGTGTTTATTTATCAAAGTAAGCAGTACGCAGTAGACAGTAGAGGCAAATAGTAAGAAGAAATTATTTTTGGTTTACTGCTGACTGTTTACCTTAATTTCTTACTGTGTTTAAGTGGTTACAAAGCTTTTTATCAAGTGATTTTTTTGTTTTGTGTGTCAAGAACCACCAATAGTCAATAATGTGTTGTGGTAGTTCTTGAGCACCTTGGAAACCTTGCGCCCATCCTAAGAACGCAAGCCAAAGGTTTCCGAGTAAGAGGTTTCCAACGTATGAGGATAGGTGTTGATATTGATCAGATTTTGGCTGATTTTTTGCAAGGTTTTGCAAAATTTCATAACACAGTGTATGATACAACTGTATCTAAAGAAGATTTCCGTGATTTTAATCTTTGTACTGTGATTGGCGGAACAGAAGAAGAAAAAAACAACAAGATTCTTGAGTATTACGATTCTGAGTTTTTCAAAAGCATCCCCTCTGTTCCTGGAGCAAGAGAAGCATTGCAAAAACTTCACGATGAACACGAGTTTGTTTTGATTACTTCCCGTCCAAATCATATTTCTGAAACAACAAAGCAATGGTTGGCAAAACATTTTAAGACAAATTTCAAGGAATTGCATTTTTCAAATGATTGGTTCAAGAAAGGAAGCAACAAGTTAAATAAAGGAGAATTATGCAAACAGCTAAAGATTGATTTGATGATTGAAGACAGTGTGAATAATGCTACATTGTGCGCACAGCATGGAACTCCTGCAGTTCTTTTGGCATACCCTTGGAATGAGACAGACAACTTGCACTCAGAAATAACTCGCTTGGCTTCATGGACTGATATAGTGGAGCATATTCAAAGAGAAAAAAAAGCAAGAGAAACAAGACAGTTCTGAAATTTTTTGGGGTAAGAGTCATAGCAACATTTTTATATTCTCTGCTGTTAACTATATTTTGAAAAAGAGGTGTGGGTATGTTGTTAATCAGGTGGATAGTTTGGCCAATTATTAGTTTGTTTGTACGTCATGTTGAAGGATTAAATAAACTTCCGGACGGACCGTTTATTTTAGTGTCTAACCATGCTTCTTATATTGATGGTCCATTGCTTATCGCATTATTGTATCGTTTCAAAAAAGCAAGAGTGTGTTTTCTCGTAACAAAAGAAGGTTTTACAGGCAAGTTTTGGGATTGGATATTTAGAAAAGGAGGAGCAGTTCGAGTAAATGGTAGCGTAGATTCTGCTGTTGCACTTATCAAAAATGGTTTTTCTGTTGGTTTAATGCCTGAGGGTAAGAGAACAGCAACGGGTTGGCCTGATGAAAAAATAGAGCACACTGGAATCGGAGTTCTTGCGTTGCTTACAAAACGACCGGTTGTTCCAGTGTATGTTGAAACTTTTTCATTTTGGAGCAGGCATCATTTTTTCCCAACGTTTCATAATTCTATTGTTGTGCGTTTTGGAAAACCTTTGCAATTTTCTGCAAAGTCGACAAAAGTAAATATTCAGAGGGCAAAAGCAAGGATTTGGCGTGAGGTGAAAAAGCTTGCAAGAGTTTCTTACGTTTAATCAGTTGAAGTTATTCTCGCAGGAAAAAATTGTTCATTTGCAGACGTTGCGTTTTCGTGCAACCTGCAGATATTTGTTGCCGAATGTTCCGTTTTATAAAAAATTGTTTGCTGAGTACAATGTTGATCCAAACATTTTGCGTAATGTTGAAGATTGGCAAAAAAATGGTTTGCCATTGATTAAAAAAGCAGCTTACATGAAAAATCCAAAAGATTTTGTTGTGCAGCCAGGCAAAGATGTTTTTAAGGAGTATGTTTCTTTGTTGTCAAGTCAGCATGAGTTTGATGAATTGATCAAATTATTATTTTCTGACAAAGAAAAAGAATTAAAACAATATTACAGTCCTAAAATGTTGGTGTTTTCTGGCGGTACAGAATCTGGAAATCCTACGCCTGTTATGCTGACTGCAAAGCAAAAGTTTGACACACTTGTTGGGGTGCTTGAAGTTATTGGTAAACTTTTGTTCACACATACAGAGAAAAAAACAGTTGGCATGAACTTATTTCCGTATGCGCCTCACCTTGGTTGGCATGCAACGCATATGGCGTTGGATATTAACACTGATCTTAATCTAGGAACTGCGGCTGGTGGTGCTATGCCGACAGAAAGATTAGTTATGTTAGCAGATAAAACAAAACCAAATGTGATTTGTGGAATGAGTGATTATTTAAGAAATAGATTCTTGCCATTAGCAGTTCAGAAGAAGATTAAGCTTTCTGAAAAAGTAGTGTTTGTTAATGGCGCGCAAAAAATGCATGATGCGGAGAGAGTAAAGATAAAACAATTAGCGAAAAAACTTGGTGTGAAGCAATGCACTGTGCTTGATATGTATGGTGCGAGTGAGCTTAAAGAAGCCTTGATGCCTGAGTGTGTAGAAGGTTCTGGTTTTCATCATGTTGCTCCGTTAAGCACAATTGTAAGAACTGTAGAAGCAAAGCATACAACAAAAGATTTGATTGATGATTGGCAGTTTTCTTATTCTGGCTATGCGGTTTCTTGGAATATTGACGGTGCAGGTACATTGCTTCAGGGCTATTTTCTTGGCGATAAATATGATAAAATAGAAACAAACAAGTGTGATTATTGCAGGTTGAACGTGCAGCGTTTTTTTGGCGTGAACAGAATAAGAGAAGTTGAAACACAATTAAACCTAACAGGAATTGTTGAAGAAAAAGTAAAGGGAACAAGAGTTAATTTGGTAGCATATAGAGGTGCTGCTTTATCTTTGGATGAAATTAAAGAAGCACAGGTTGTTTTGAAGAAGAACAAGGTTGAAGTAAGAATTGTTTCTGATAAACCAAAAAAAGCAATTGCAAAATTAGAGAAGAAGTTTGCAAGTGCAGAAATTAAGCCAATAATAAAATGTGTGTCTATGGACGATCTAAAAAATGATAAATTGAAGTTTAAGCCGATAGTTATTGGTTAGGCATTTATAAAATCTTTAGCATGTCTTTTTAATAAGGTATTGTTTTTTATATCTTCTGTTGTAAAAGTTCTCTTAACAACCCAGTAAGTTCCCTTGTAAGGATCTCGACGCATATACCAAAATTGATAAGTTCTCTTCGTAATAGTATTGGATCATCATAGTATTTTTCAAGAATAGATGTAACTTCTGTTTCTGAATACACTTTTTCATCCTCAAAGTTGTCAAGCAGTTTTAATAATATGGCTTGTTTTTTAAAATCATTAGCTGGAAATGCTTTGTGTTTTACAAATTTTTCAAAAAGTTCTTCAACATCGAAAGGAAAAACGATTCCAGCCATTAGTTATTTGCTCGATCTTGAGTTTTTATATGTTTCGTGAAAACAAACTGTTATGATTTGTTAAACAAAAGCTTTAAATAAGATGGCGAGAAATTTTCTTTTATGGCAAGTATAGATGGAGGAGAAGATGAGGATGGGAACGCATCTTCTTGTAAATTTGTATGGGTGTCCTGTTGCTGTTCTCAACAAGTCTAAAGTAGTTCTAAGGCTGTTAAATAGTGTTGTAAAAGAAGCTAAATTGAAAAAAGTTGGAGACAAATCTTATCAGTTTAAACCAGTTGGTGCCACTGCTGTTATTTTGCTTGCAGAGAGTCACATAAGTATCCACACATGGCCTGAAAACAAAAGTGCTGCTGTAGATATATTCTGTTGTGCTGGAGATAAAAAGCCAGATCTGGCATTAAAATCTTTGCTTAAAAAATTCAAGCCTGAAAAATATTCAGTCAAAAGGGTCAGGAGGTAAAATGGTTGACAAACTTTCAAACAGCATAAGATATGTTCTCCGTGCTCTTGACATTCCAAAGAATTTTTATGAGCTTGTAAGCTTGCAGGATGTAGGAATAAAGGAGTTTGCAAAATGTCTGAATTTTTTGATTGAAGAAGGGGTTGTTTGTTATAATAAAAAACTTTTTTCTCTGACAGAAAAAGGTGTTGAGTTGAGAAAAAAGTTTGGCATAGAATCTGCTTTACACTGCACTTCCTGCAGAAAAAGTTTGCTGCTTGATAAGCGTATTAAAAACATATTTGATAAGTTTGTTGAGATAACTAAAAAAAGACCATTAATATCACATGATTTCTGGCAGGAATATATGTTGCCAATTGATGTGTTGTATCGTGTAGAATTCATACGGTCAAAAAATGATCTTGAAAATAATAAATTTATAATTATTGGGGATGATGATTTGCTTAGTATAGCTCTTGCGTTGACAGGTCTTGTTAAGCATGTTACGGTGTTGGAGATAGACAAGAACATTGTTGATTTGATAAATTTTGTTGCAGAGAAAGAGAATCTTCCTATAACTGCAATGGTCTATAATGTTGAACAAGCTCTTCCAGAGAAGTTCATAGGCAAGTTTGATGTTTTTGTTACAGATCCTGTTGAAGCACAGGAAGGTTTGAAGTTGTTTCTAAGTAGAGGTCTTTGTGCGTTAAAAGAAAATGGTGTCATGTATTTTGGAATTACTAGTCTTGATACATCTCATAAGAAAAAACTTAATGTTCAAAAATTTTTAAGTAAAAATAATTGTGTTTTTACTGATATAATAAAGAACTTTAGTTTTTATGGAGAAGATTTCCAAAGCAGTTCAGTGAAAGAAAGTTATTCAAGAACAAAATTGCAAGAATTATTTTCATTTGATATTGGCTCGCCTGATAAAGACTGGTATAATTCACATTTTATTCGCGTACAAGTAGTAGGAAAAGCAGACTGTGCCAACAAAGAGATATTGCTTGGAAAAAGATTGTATGTTGATTCTGATGTTGTGACTTTTGTTGAAGAACACGTTTAAGCATTTGCTTGTTCTGCTGGTAAGTTGTCTTCTTTTTTTGTTGGTTCAGTTGTTATTGTTGTTGCTAGAAGATTTTTTGATTTGCTCGTAATCGTAAGATCGTCTACTTTTATTCCACAAACTAATGGTAATTTTTTGGCTGCTTTTTTCAGCGCTGTTCGTGCAAGTGCTACATGTTCTTTTGTTGTTCCTATTGTGTACAATTCTTGTCCTACACGTACTTGTGCAGCTACACCTATTGGTTTTCCGAAACTGTGCGCCATTCCTGTGCTTAAACGGTCTGCGCCTGCTCCTGCTGCTAATGGATTTTCGCGCATGATGTGGTGTGGATAAATTCTAACTTTTAAGTAAAAGCCGATTTTTCCAAGCACTTTTTCAATTGTTCTGTTTGCTGTTAACCTTGCACTTTCTATTGCGTTATCTCTGATTTGCACTTTGTTTTTTGCTACTAAATGTATTAAGAAGGGGTAATCCTGTTCTTTTCCTGATACGTATCTTGCTATTCTATTTGCCGGTCTTGCGCGTACAAAAGATTTAGCTTTGTATTTAGAGTATCTTGTGTAAGGTCTTTTAATGCTTCTGTATGCACAGAACTTTCTTAATCGAGCCATGCTGTTTTGCCACAATCTTCTGTTTATAAATCTTTTGGGTTTGCATCAATACATTTCGTTTTCTTTGTATCGTGCAAGTCTTGTCATGCCGAAGATAAATTCATATCCGGCAGCGAACTCCCCGTCTTCTTCAAACTCTTCCCAGATTTTTCCGTTTTTTACGCGGATTATTTGTTTCATTTTTATCCCCCCTTGCTATTATTAAATTTTAGAAGGGAAGAAACTATTTAGTTTTGTTCCTTATTTTTTAATAAAATTATAAGGATGATACGTTTGCTACCAAATATTTAAACCACTTTTAAGTAATGATTTTAGTAAAGTTTATAAAGGAATTCTTTTGATTTAACTCTATGGGACGTAAAGACGAAATTCAGAGAGATAATGGCTTGGCTGCACGGCTTGGAAGAGAATACGCAAAGCTAAATATTATTCCATCTTATGCAAGTAATGTTACTAATTCATCTGCAACAGGAAAATTTGCATGGGCAAAAAATGCAGTTAGTTATGCAAGGCAAGCTTTTTCTGAAAGACGTTCAGCAGATAATTATTTTGCTGATGCTGCACAGGCTCATTTGGGTGTAGGGCCAGATGTGGTTGATCAAGCAGGAAATGTTCTTGTACGGAGGTATAATCTCATTCCAAACGATACAGCAAGTGATACTGCCTGGGAAACGCGTTTTATTCCTGTCAGAGCAACATACAATACGTATATGGGTGCTAAACGAGTTGCTGGTTATGCAAAGCTTGCAGCAGGTGTTGCATTCGGAAGTTTTGGGCTTGCTATGCTTTGCAAGGCAACAGAGCATGATTGGACTCAGGCAGGTCTAACATATGTTATAACAATACCCTCAGGTATTCTTTCTGTTGGTCTTGCAGCAGTAGCTGGAGTAAAAGATCATTTCGATGTGTGAGTTCTTCGCAAATATTATAAGCTTAAATTTTTGTTTTTGCGTAGATGAGCTTAAGAGAACAATTTGGTGTTGATGATGGTCTTGCTGCGCGTATTGGCAGAGAGCTAGCAAGGCAGGGTAAAGTTACTGATTATGCTGCTGAAGAAGGAAGAAATGTAGAAGACCTTCCTGTTTTTTTACGCAATTTTTTGGGCGTAAATGACGCGCTGAATTATTTTACAGCAGTTCGTTCATATAGACAATGGAGTGCGAATAAACGCGAGGATGATGAGCGGTATGGTATTGCTGCAAGAGATCTTGTCAGGCAAGGGGATGTTGATTTGGTTGATTTTGAAGAGTTGTATAGCAAATATAAGTCAACAAAAGTCATTGCAGTGTATGCTCAAATAGCAGCTGTTGCGTCAGTGGGGCTTGCAATAGGAGCAATAGTTGCTAAGACTACGGGTCATAACTGGTTGCAAGCAGGATTTGCATATCTTGCTATCCCTGCAGGTCTAGGCGCAGCTGGTTTAGCAGGATTAGCTAAAGCAAAAGATCGTCTCAGATTATAACTTGTTGAATGAGTGTGTATCTTTTCTAGCAGCGTAATGTTTTTATAACCGTTCAATTATTTTGGAAGTATGAAAAAAATTGTGTTGTTGTTATTGATATTAATTCCTGCTGTGTACGCGCAGCTTTCTTGGGACGTTACTGATTTACGTTGTGGTGATGGTAAACTTGATGAGTTTGAGCTTTGTGAAAAAAATGTTGATAAAAACTGGTGTGATGAACTGGCTGATTTGTTGGAAATTGATACTGCGTGTGACCAGGCACATTGCACTTGCGCTCCAAGAGTGAACAGAGCTTTTTGCGGAAATGACAAAAGAGAAGGTGTTGAAGTTTGCGATGGGGCTGGCGATAATTTCTGTGAGGAATACGGCAACCTTATTGGTTTGAAACTATCGTGCAATCCAGATACGTGCGGCTGTAAAATTGATGATGCAGTGCCTGCTGATTATAATCCTTTAATTGTTGATGAACTAGAACAACAAGCTAATGCGAGAGCAGTTTGCGGAGATAAAGAAATTGGGAGAGGTGAAGATTGTGATCCTCCAAATACTTTGTGCACAAAGGGTACTGGAGAAGCAGGTGTTTGTACTGAGTTCTGTGAGTGTTTGACTGCTGAAGAACTTGTTGCTTTAGAAACTGAGAATTCTGAAACTGAGAGGAATGAATCAGCAGAAAACCAGATAGGAGCACTAGAAAATGAAACTGTTGTGCAGGATGAACAACTGGATTTGCTCGAGGAAGAGACAGAAGAAAAAGAAATTGAACAAAAGGGTTTCCTGGCAAGACTCTGGGAGTGGATAATTTTGGTGTTTGCGTGATGAAAAGAATTATTTTGTTTCTGCTTTTGCTTTCAGCATGTCAATCAGTAGAATTTATGGATGATACTGCTCAAGAGAATGTTTCTTACAAAGTATACAAAAAAACTAACGAGCCAATTATTGAAAAAAATGAAATTGTTCCTGAAAAAAAAACAATTGTTCGTGAGGCAGAGCTTGCTACAAAAATAGTTACGCAAAAAAGTTCTCAAGGCAGGAAAGATTTTGGTTTTAGTGAAGATGGCAGATTGTTGCGTGTCGATATAGAAGATGGTTCTTGGGATTTGTGGTATGAAAATGGCACGTTGGTTGAGATTACAGGACCAAAGCGTGTTGAGTTCAGGTATGTTGAAGGTTTGCTTTCTGAGATAAAAACAGCAGACAAAACATTTTCTTTGACTTATGATTCTTTTGACAGGCTTGTTGAACTCAAAGGTGGAAGTGAACCTTTGCGTGCTGACTTTGATGGCTTTAACAATTTGCGTGTTGCTCATACAGGAACAATAACAAGTCATTTGAGATACAACGAAAAAAATAATGTTAACAGGATAACAAAAGGGTCTGTTGATATGAACGTGGTGTATGATGATAAAGACAGAGTGAGAAATTTTAATGCAGATAGTTTGAAATTTATTCTTGGTTATTGGCGTGATGATAAGTTAATTTCGTTATCTGGCAATTTATTTGGTGGAGGGTTAACAGTTAGTTATGGCATACATCCTCCTAGAGAAGCGCAGATTATTTTCACAGAAGATGATAGCAGTTTCAAAGCAACAGAGACAGAATTGCTTTACACTGTTGTTGATAATTATTTGTATTGTAATTATGTGCGCAATTTTGGTGATTTGTTGTTTGAAAATATCGGTTATGCTTTTTATGTAAATTATTTTGGTGGAACATTTAATGAATATATTATTCATCAGTTTGCGTGTTTGCCTTATGAGAAATAAAAAATGAAACTTTCAAAAGCATATAAAGAATCTCCGCTTGCAGAAGTTACGCTGCGAAAATATGAAAAACCTTTTCGTTTGTCAGGAAGAGATCTTGTTAAAAAATTATGTTTGAGCTTAGGTATTCTTCAACCAGGTGATAGACGGGATGTTATTATTGACGTTTTCATGGTGTTGTTGCATGCAAATAAACCATTAACTTCGCAGCACATTGAGGAGGAAGTTAAAAAGTTGCGAAAACAGCACAAACTTCCTGTTAAAGGTGTTGCGCCATCGAATGTAAGGAGGCAGGTAAAACGATTGAGAGACTTGTTTTTTGTTGAGCGAGTAGGAAATCTATACAGAATAACAGAAAATGAGCAATTGCATACGATTTTTAGTGAAAGAATTGAAAAGTTTTATTTACCAGTTATTGTTTCACGAGTTAAGGAATATTGTGAAGCAGTGGAAAAACAGAGGGGTTCTAATGGGTCAGATATGCAGAAAATGTGATAGTCCGATGGAAAAAAAGTCAACAAGGGTGAGTGGTAATGCGCGCTATGATGTGTTTGCTTGTGAAGTTTGTAATAATGAAGAGTGGAAATGTAGTGGAGTTCTGAATTGAATGTTCAATGAATTAAATCGTGCAATTAAAGAATCAAAAACTGTTTTCTTGCTTTCATTAATTGTGTTGATTCCTTTGCTCGGTATTTTTTACACTTACGGCTATTTGTTAGATGTTGCAAGAAGAGCAAGTAAAAAAAAGAAAATAGTTTTCACTGATTTGGAAGATGATGTTGAGAATAAATTCATCAGAGGCTTGCTTGTCTGGGTTATTCAGCTGGCTTATTTCATTCCATTGTTAATAATATTTCTGTTGTTTGCCTTATTTGCCAGTTATGTTGAAACCATATTTTATGTTATTTTGGCAGGCATTTTGTATTTAATTCACATTTATTGTATGCCTGCTATTTTGATTACTTATTGCCAAAAATATAAACTAATTGATGCGTTCAGCACAAAAATATTTGCAAAAGTATTCACTAAAGATTATCTTATCGCAATGATTTATTCAGCATTGCTGTCATTTGCTGGCTTGGCAGTTTTTCTTATTCCTCTTTTGCTGCTAATTTGGTCGTTTACTATCACAGAATCGTCAAACTTATGGGTTTTCTTTTTGGTGTTAACTATTCTTTGCACTATTTTGTACTTGTTTTATTTAAAAATGCTGGCGTTGGTTACTGTTGTGCTTGTTGTTAGTAAGGCGTATGGAGATGGCAGAAAATAGATTACACATGGTTCTGTTCAAAATTCTGATGGTATTGTTTCTCTGCTGATTTAAGCCAGTTTCTAACCAAGACCAGAACAAACTCTTCAGGAACGCCCTTGTTTGCGGGGTGAATCTTGAAAGCTATTTTTCCATTCGGGAGACTAGTTCTGATTATGCCAAGAGCAAATTGTACATCGTCAGGAATCATATTTTTTCCTCAATCATCTTAGCAACTATTTCAAAAAACTGTTCATCCTCTTTTGTTAGTTTTCTGTTCAGATTAAGTTTTCCCAAAAAATCACTAGAATTTTCTTTTCTTCTCATGAATACTCATATGTAACGGTTATTATTAAGCCTTTCTCCACAAAATCCGTAAACTTTTTGGAACATATGTTTTTTAAAGTTCACAGATAATAGTATTTTATGGTCTACGAACCTCAAGAAGATAGTTTTTTGCTGAAAACGTTTGTGCAGAAATATGCTAAGGGTGTTGTGCTTGATATGGGAACAGGCTCAGGTATTCAGGCATTAACTGCAGCAAAAAAGAAAGAAGTGAAAAAAGTCGTTGGTGTTGACATTGATCCTGAAGCGATTAAATATGCAAAAAAACATTCAGATCATAAATTAATAACTTATTTGCAAGGTGACTTATTCTCGCCATTCAAATCGAATAGACACAAGCATTTTTTTGACACGATTGTTTTTAACGCACCATATCTTCCGCAGGAAGGTAAGCAAAAGCATATTGATTTAGAAGGTGGCAAGCGCGGTGATGAAGTTATTGAACGATTTCTGAGTGAAGCAAACAATTATGTGAAATCAGACGGGATTATTTTGCTCGTATTTTCCAGTTTAACACCAAACGTACAACAGCACATTGACAGAAATTTATTTGTTGGCAAAGAGCTTGGTAAGAAAAGACATTTTTTTGAGGACATTTATGTTTATTTGATTAAAAAATCTCAAATAATAAAAAGCCTTGGAAAAAAAGGGGTTGAAGAAATTGAGTTTTTTGCAAAGGGAAAAAGGGGCTATGTTTTTACAGGTGATTACAAAAATAAAAAAGTTGGAATTAAGGTAAAAAATCCAAAAAGCACTGCTGAGAAAACTATTACAAAAGAAGCAGACATGTTAAAAACAGTAAATGAACACGGAATTGGCCCAAAATACATATTTCACACAACGAAATTTTTAGTGTATGAATTTGTTGAAGGTAAATATTTAAAAGATTTGCTGGACTCAAAACAGATCAAAAATATTTGCAGAAAAATATTTGAACAATGTTATGAACTTGATTTATTGCACATCAACAAACAAGAGATGACTAGACCGTATAAGCACGTTATCGTAAATAAGAATAAGATTATACTGATCGATTTTGAACGTGCGCAGAAAGACAAAGAGGCACATAATGTTACGCAGTTTTGTCAGTACGTTATGGCTTACGTTGACAAAAAGAATGAAAACAAATGGATTGCTGCTGCAACGAAATATGCTAAAGATCGTTCAAGAAAGAGTTTTGAGAAGATTTTAGAGTTATTTTAAACTTCATCGGTAAAAATCATACCGCAGCAGAGCTGTAGGGTACAAGAAAATCTTGAGATTTTCTGTACAGCGAAAACAACATTTTTCGCGTACAGAAAACCGTGAGGTTTTCTTGTACAGGAAAAGCAGGGCTTTTCCTTGTATTAGACCCAATGAAGAAATAAAAAAGGTTTATATATTTGTTGTTGTTGGTGTTATTAGAACAAGTCATAAAATAAACAGGTGATAGCATGAATAAAAAAGCAAATGTGTTTCTTTTTTCAATTATTGGTATAGTATTAGTTGTTTCTGTTGCATTTTTAACTGTTAAGCAAATGCAGCAAGGCGATGCAACAGGAGAGGCAATTAGGTCTCAAAGTTATGTGCGTAAAGCAGCAGCGCGAAGTTTCGTATTGCCTGCACAAATCACTTTTTGTGGTGATGGTATTGTACAATCACCTAATTCGATGAGGCAAAATGAGCAGTGTGATCCTCCTGCAAGTCCTTCAAAACAGTGTAGAAGTGGAAACACTTTTTTGAACTGTAATGCGAACTGTAGGTGTGATACAGGAGCAGCACCAGCGCAACAAACAGTGTACATGTATGGTCAGCAAGCAGCGCGACAAATACCTACAAGACAAATACAAACACAGCAGCCAACATGTGGTAATGGTGTGTTAGATGTTCGTGAAAAATGTGATCCTGGTAATCAGGCTCAAGGAATTTCAGGAGTAGCATGCAGTGGAGGACAAACAGGGTATGCGTGTAATGCGCAATGTCTTTGCATGCCTCCGTCTGTTCAGCAAACACAACAACCTGTACAGCAACCTGTTTGTGGAAACAATATGCGCGAAGGAACTGAGCAGTGTGATGGTACTGATTCAACAGCCTGTCCAGGGTTATGCACAAATACTTGTGTTTGCGGGCAAGCACAACCAACTCAGTCACTGGGAGCATCATGTGCTCGTCCACCTGCCACTCCAGCACTTAATTGTGATGTTGGAGCGAGGGATATTTATCCAATAATTTCTGGAACAAGTACTGTTTGCCCACTCTGCATTTCAAGCAATGGTGTTTGTAGCGGCAATTTTGGTGATCCTGATTGCGTTGCTCAAAACTGTGAAATTCCTCAAAGTATGGCTGGACAACATACATGCGGAGGAATAATGACTTGGGTAGAACCTTAGAAATTTTTTTATTTTTATTGCAAAGTTCGCAAGAACTTTGTAGAGGGGTTTAATACCCCGCCCTTTAGGGCGAACTTTGCAAGTAGAAAAACGCACGATAAATACCCCGACCTTCAGGTCGGGGAATAGTGCGTTTTTCTTTATTTTAATATCTCTTTAAGAACAAATTCAGTAACAAAATGCATATCTTCATCATTTTCTATGACTGCATCATACGTATCAAGATATTTGCTTAATGAATCTTTTCTGTTGTTCAGAAATCCTATTTTAAGAACACATTCGTGCTCTAAGTCTTCAATCATGTTGGTGTCTTCTGGAAGGTCGCCAAGCAGCAGAATGTTTGTTTTATTAGCTATTATTTTGTGATATTGGTGTTTTTTTATGAGCAGTCCTGTTTTGTTCATACTGTGGATTAATGGCTCTTTGTGCCCCGTTACAGTTCCTGTGTGATCAAATTCAAAGAAATTCGAAATGATTTGTGTATTTGAATAAAGTTTGTTATGGTTTAGTAAACCTTTTGTTATAACATCTCCTAAACCAGCAGACAGAATAAGCAAAGGAATGTTTTCTGCTGCGAGTTTGTCCAAGAATTGCGTGCAGCCAGGGCGTAATTTTAATCTGTTGTCTTGGATAATTGTATCAATTATTTTTTCGTTTAATCTGTGTTCTGCAAGCATTTGCAGGACTTGTTTTGTCCAGTCTCCCATATGTTTTTCTTTTTCATGGACTGCAATGCTGTGTGATAATTCTATTGGCAAATAGTACTCAAGGAGCACTTTGGTTTTTTCAGCAAATGAGCTGCCAAATGCTCCGCTTTCTTCCACAAGGCGAAATGTGCTGTGTGCGAGCTGACCGTTAATCACGGCGTGAGTAAGTGTTTTGTCAAAATCTGCAATGACGTGCAGATTGTTTTTACCATCTTGTTTTATTTTGGCAAGTTTTGCTTCAAATTCTTCTTTGTTTTTGATGTGTATTCCGGAATTCATAGGGTATTTTTACTGAATGGCGTATTTTAATGTTTTGATGCTTAATCATAACTTATTTTAAGGTGAACACAACATTGTTTTTTATGCCAACAGTATTCGAACAAAAAGTGTATGATTTATGCAAGAAAATCCCTAGAGGAAAAGTTTCAACTTATGGTGCAATTGCAAAAAAGCTTAATTCTTCACCAAGAGCTGTTGGTCAGGCATTGCGAAAAAATCCTTATGCGCCTGTTGTTCCTTGTCATCGCGTTGTTTCTTCTGACGGAAAGATTGGAGGGTTTATGGGCAAAACAAAAGGGAAAGAAATCAAGAGGAAGATTGCTTTGTTGGAAGAGGAAGGGGTTTTCTTGGTTGATTTGAGCGTTAAGAAAGAAAATATGATTTAAGTCACCATTTCGTGATAAGAAACTTTTTTTAAGTTCAACTTCTGTGTTTTCTTGTAATGAAGGATATTGTGGGGATTCGTGATCTTTCTCGTGAAGATATTGATTTGCTTATTAATGATGCGCTTGAGCTGAAACAAAATAAGTCAACAAAAGCTGATAAAAAGTTCAAGGTTGCTTCTTTGTTTTTTGAAACTTCAACAAGAACAAGGATGAGTTTTGAGACTGCTGCTGAAGAACAAGGCATGTTCGCAAGTGGTTTTTCTGGCGCTGAGGGAACGTCTGTTAAGAAGGGAGAGCCTATTTCTGATACATTGAGGATGTTTGAAGGATACGGGTATGATGTGGTGGTGATGCGTCATAATTTGGATGGTGCTGCGCGATTGGCTGCAGATATTTTGAAGATTTCAGTCATTAATGCCGGTGACGGACAAAACGCTCATCCAACGCAGACCTTGCTTGATTTGATGACGATTAAAGAATTAAAAGGTAGTGTTGACGGGTTGAAAATAGCGCTTGTAGGAGATCTTAAGTATGGTAGAACTGTGCATTCTTTGTTTCAAGCATTAGAATTGTATTTTGTTGAGCTCTGGCTTGTTGCTCCTGAAAGTTTGCAAATGCCAAAATGGCGTGTTGATGAGTTTGTTGCGAACACTGGAAAGAATGTAATTCTCAAAGAGGATTTGAAAGATGTTATTCCTCATGTTGATATTTTGTACATGACACGTATTCAACGCGAAAGATTTCCAGAAAGTCTTGAGGGAGAACTTGAATACAAAAAAGTAAGCGGATTGTATAATTTAACTGCTGCGATGTTAAAGCAGGCAAAGCAAAGTTCGTATGTGTTGCATCCTCTTCCGAGATATAAACATAATTTAGAAATTGCAATGGATGTTGATACTACAAAACACGCAGGGTATTTTGTACAAGCGCAGAATGGGTTGTTTATGCGTCAGGCAATTTTGAAGAGAGTTTTAGGCGAGGGTTTTAGAGGTGTTGAAAATGCCATCAAAGAAGTTCCGTTGTGGCAGGATTTGCCTATTGGCGAGGGGTCAAAAAAAGGGGAACATTTGATTTATCGTTTGGATAATGGAACGCTGATTGATCATGTTGAGCAAGGTAAAGGGTTGCAGGTTTTTAAAATTCTTGGGCTTGATGGCTGCAATGATTTTGAAGTCGTTCCTGCATTAAACATTAACAGTGGAAAATTCGGCAAAAAAGATGTTATTGCAGTGCATAATGTTACATTATCTCCTGAGCAATTATTTAAGGTTGCTTTGGTTTCTGAGCGTGCAACAGTTAATTTGATTCAAAATAACACTGTTGTCAAGAAGGGAAAAGTTACTCCTCCTGAAATAATTGCTGGGCTTGTCAGGTGTGGAAATCCACATTGTGTTTCACGAGAGGAACACAAAGAACATTTGGTGAGTAAATTCCAAGTAATTAAAAGACAGCCTTTAATTGTTCGTTGTCATTATTGTGAAAGAAGTTTTAAAAGAGAAGAATTTGAGCTTGAGTATTGATTTTTACATTAAACTTTCTTGATAACTTGTAATTTTAACAATATTTTGAAAAAACGTTTATAACCTTTTGTGTTTGTTTTGTTTTCATGCAGGCTGTTATTCTCGCAGGAGGAAAAGGAACAAGATTGTTATCGCTTACTGAAAATATTCCTAAAGCTTTGGTTGATGTGAATGGCAAATCAGTTCTTGAACACATTCTTGATGAGTCACAAGGAGCTGGTGTTAAAGAAGTAGTTATTGTTGTAAATCATCTTAAAGAAAAAATTATTGAACAAATTGGAGCTGCGTACAAAGGAATGAGTGTGAGGTATGCTGTTCAGGAGAGTTTGAAAGGCGATGCAGACGCTTTGAAATGTGCCGATCCTTATATTTCTGATGATAACTTTTTTGTGATTGCCTGCGATAGTTTATTCAGAGGAGATCATTTGAAAAAAATTTCAGAACGTAACTCAGATGGTGTGATGACTGTTTACAGAGCTAAACATCCAGAAAATCACGGAGTTATTTTGCATGATGGACAATACATACAAAGAATTTTTGAAAAAAGTTCTGAGCCGCCATCAAATCTGGCAAACAACAGCATTTATTATTTTCCAAGAGCTATTTTTGATGCTTGCAATCGTATTTCACCAGGGCATAAAGGAGAGTTTAAGATTGTTGATGCCATTCAGCTTTTAATTGATGAGGGCAAACAGTTTACTTTTGAGGAAATAGCTGAATATTATGATGTTGGTACATTAGATAGTCTTGCGTATGCAAGAGCGCATTGGAATTAGTCTTCTTTTACTGCATCAGGCAAGAATGATTTTTCGCTAACTTCCCATACATCTACATCACATTTGTCTGCTTGGATTTTTCCTTTTGCTGTGTTTACGATTATTTTTGCGACGTCTTCTGCGGGTCTGCCTTCAAAGTTTGTCATTGCTGTTTTGGTCATGTCTGGATTTACAGAATAAATGTGTAGTTCTGGATGTTCTTTTGCAATGGTTTGCGTGAATCCTCTAACACCCCATTTTGTTGCACAATACGTGCTTAATGTGGGATGTGCGTGTTTGCCTGCTCCGCTTGAGATATTAATTATGGATTCTTTAATGTGTGGCAGTGCTGCTGAAGTCATTTTGATTAACCCTTCTAAGTTAACGCGTACTTGTTGTTCTATTTCTTCAAAAGTTTGGTCTTTAAATTTTTTCCATGCAATTACTCCTGCATTGTTGATTAAAATGTCTATTTTTTTGAATTTGTCAACAGTTTGTTTTACACAATTTCTGATGTTGTTGTCGTTAAGAACATCTAGTTCAACCAGTAACATATCTGTTGCTCCAAGTTCTTTGCATTCTTTTGCAAGTTGTTCTGCTTCTTTTTTGTGGCTTCTATAGGTTAATACAAGTTTGCAATTTTCTTTTGCAAATTCTTTGGCTGTTGTACTGCCGATGCCAATGCTTGCTCCTGTGATCAGCACTACTTTTTCTTTTAATTCTGTCATGAGGGTGTTGAATGTTCTATCCTTTTATATTTTGTGTCACCATAAAGCATTTAAGACTTGTTATGGCTTAGTCTTATATGGACGAAAAAAAGCTGAACGAATTTATAGAGTGTTGTTTGCCAGAGTATAAAGAACAGTTGGCAAAGTTGGTAAGAATTCCAAGTATTAGTTCGTTTGAAGAAAACAAAAAAGATGTATGCCGAGTTGTTGAGGAAACAAAACAGTTTGTTGAACAACTTGGTTTTAATGAAAAACCGTTGTTCGTTGCATGTGGTGGAACAATTGGTAGTGTTCCGCAATTTCAGAGAGTATGGAATGTTCCTGTGGTGTTGATTGCACAGAGTTTATTGACTGATAATTATCATGGTCCTAATGAGGAGTTTCATTTTAAGCAGGCAAAAGCTGGAATGAAAACAATTGCAAAGTATATTTCAAGTATTGGCGAATTGAGAGAGTCATAGTTTTGTGTTTCATCAAGCAAAACCAGGAACTGATATGTTTCCAACAATGAGTGTTCCTTCATCTATTGAATTCAGCCTTGATGGAAAACCAGCAGGGCATGAAAAGAAGGAATCTTGCAGACCAAAAATGTTTGTTAATGTTGGTTCTGTTGGTCAAGCAAGACATGGTATTGCAAAAGCGTGCTATGGCATTATTGATATTGACCTTGATGTAATTCGTGCAAACTTTTTTGAAGTTTCATATGATGTTAAAGCAGTTCAGAATAAATTACGAGTTATTGAGGGCTGTCCTCCGGGTTTATGGAACAGGTTAGAAAAAGGGTTATGATTCTCATCGAAAAATAAATTTGTTTTCTTATTCTAAACTATTTACTATTCACTTCCTAACTTTCTTATCTCTATAAATTTCCTTAATTACGTGTTCTAATCGTGGCTCGTGTACTGACATATCAACAACATCGCAAACGTCCATTAATTGTTTCATGATTTCTGCAACATTCACTTTCTTTTTATCAAACCTGATACTTTTGAAATGTTTTTGATCTGTTTGTACAATACCTTTTTTCAAAATTTGTTCGAACATTTTTGGTTTTTTTACATGTCGTAATGCCACTTATGTGCGTCACTAGTGGTTTACTGTAGCGAGTGGCACAACAAAAATCCTTGATTTTTGTGTGCAGCGAAAAATATATTTTTCGCGCACAGAAAACCTCAAGGTTTTCTTGTGCAAGAAAATTCAAAGAATTTTCTTTGCATTCCGAGCATGATCAAGCCAAGAAAATGCAAAGCATTTTCTGGGGAACCACTGGTCATTACAAGCGAAGATGAAGCTATCGCTTCATGCCGCTCGTCTATTGACTGGTGGTTCTTGACATTCTTGAAGTCCATATCTATGGTTTTCCATTTGATGTATTTCTTTTTGACTTTTTCAAAGTTCCCTATTGCCTATTCGTTCTTTTCTCGAAAGAATTTTTCTTTTAGGCAACTTTGAATTAGTCAGTTTTTTGGTGAATGGCGTGAACGCCCTATGATTTTTGTCGTCGATATTCAAAGTTGGCTTAGGGAACTTTGACTCAATTAAGATAGTTTTTCAAAGTTCCCTATTGCCTATTCGTTCTTTTCTCGAAAGAATTTTCCTTTTATGCGCGCCCAAAAGCGTGATCGAGTTGATTTTTCTATGTCCTTTTTCTCAAATGACAGGTATCCTGGTCTTTGATCAGGTTCCAGGGTTGATGTTAATTCATTTAGTTTTTCTGTGACATACGCGCATGTAGTTTTTACTGGAGGCACGTCAGTTCTCCAGTATCTTTGAAATAATTCTCTATCAGATTTGAACTTAAAGCAATGCTTAGGTGGGATTCTCTGGTCAGAGCCACCATTCTCAATCATTATATAAAGTTCATTTGCATCTGCAAGTGCATCACCAAGTTCAAATAGGCATAAGCTGGTTAACGTGTGATCTGGAAGGAAAGGGTCCTGACAGTATTCAACAAGGGGACGAAATCGTTTAATGGCTTTATGTTCGGTTTTATCAATAGGTATGCGTATTGGTCCAGACCAGAATGTTCGTCCTAAAGATTCAATAAGCAAGGTATAAAAATCAACTTGTCTTTCAAGTGACGTAAAGATCATTAACTCAGCCATAGAATTAGAAGAAAGTGTTATATTTTCTTCAGTTGCCTCTTCTGTTACATGGACCTTATATTGTGACCACCTATCTATTTCTCTGTCTATATGTGCACGTCTTTGACGAATATCATTTAGGATATCAGAAGATGCGTTAGCATGTTCATACTGGTCAATGAGGCTGTCCAAGAGTTTTTGCTCAATACCGCAGTTAAAGAGGACTGCATCTGCTGCTTCAGTCGGAGTCAAGAGTCTGCTTCTTTGTTTTCCTTCAAGCCTTCCTTTTTTAAGTAGTAGATATCTGTTTAAACTTTTTACTGCTCTGCGCAATCCATGTTCACAAAGTGCTGATTCTATTTCAGCAGATTTTAACTCATCAATACGTTGAGCGATATTCCTGTCTTGTGAACTAAGTCCCCTTTGTAAATCTTGAGACACTACAGTCCAATTGTTGAATAGGCAATCAAGTGCGATAGCATAACGTTCGTTAACAAGTCCCCCTTGAGCGGAAGTAAGAATGGCTCTTTCTAGATTTATTAGTTCTTCAAGTGCTTTATCGGGACTACCGAGCTCCTCGTGTAGTAACGACATTCCTAAAAAAGGTACATAAGTTGCTTTTACTGTTTCTGGCGTATCAATGCACATACTTACTATTTTTGCAAGATCGCTTCCTATTACTGGATCATGCAGAAAATGATTACGTACCAAGTAATCCCCAGTCCCTCGTCTTGCTAAGTAAAATGCGTTTGTGATGTTTAACTTTTCCTCAGGATCAGGACAGAGTGCGTGGATTAACTGCAAAAATCCATATCGGTCATCATAGAGTTCATCAGGGAGTTCTCCTGCAGCTAGTTTTGCAAGTATTTTCTCTCCAACAGCTTCTGCTGTTTCTCCATAAATGACTGTTGGAATATTATAGAATATGTTGTTAAATTCGTTCCAGTGTGCGAGTAATTCAGCAACGTCATTTTTCACACGTTCAATTCTAGGAGTAATATCTTCATTTCCTGAGCTTCTTGCGTGTAACCGTTTAACAATTTCTGCAAGTGATGACAAGTTTAGTACGGTTTGTACAGGAATTCCTTCTGATCTGAAATATGCTGCAACTTCTGGAATTGGTTTGTACTCTGCAACTTGTTCAGAGATAGAATGTCCTGCTCGAAGTGCTGAAAGCATAGTTTGCTTTGGAAAACCGTACCACGCTCCTGTTGCAGGGTCAGGGTAAAGACGTACGCCTACAAGAGCGTTCTGTCCAACGAGCGTACTAAATTCTTCTTCAGTAATGAAGTATCCATGGGCGCGTGGTGCTTTTTCTGGGTGGTAAGCTCTGGTATCTATTTCACCCCTATGTTCTCTTATCGTTCTAGTAGTTACCCGATACGAAATAGGGTTTGGTTTAATTAGTGGATGTCCGCGTTCAATAATTGATGTTTTTCCAACACCGCTCGGTCCCGCTATTAGCGTTAATATCCCTGTCATAATCATTACTGTAAAGTGCTAACTTTTTAAGGTTTTTGTTGTTTTGGCAACTTTGAATTAATCAGTTTTTTGGTCAATGACGTGAACGCCCTATGCTTTTTGTCGTCGGTATTCAAAGTTGGCTTAGGGAACTTTGATGTATTTTTTTAATTGTTCAAAGTTCCCTTTTATGCTTTTTCTTCAAGTAAGCTAACAAGTAAATCATATGATACTTCCAAACGTATTAGTAAGATTGTATTGGGCGTGTCCAGTTTTTTGTTTTTTAACTTATAGGCCCAAACATTATCTCTTAATCTAAGTATTTTAGAAACAGCTGAATCCAAGTTTTTATGATAAAATAAAGAATACTCATCTATGGCAGTTATTAGATCGTTTGTTAATTTTATTAATTTTGGTGATATTCTTTTTTTGTAGTGAATGATATCTATCGCGACGAGATAAATTTGATCTCCTATTTCTTCTAATGCTAATAAGGTTGCGTAGCTAAACATTGCTTTTTTTGTTTCTCGCATTCCTTTTTTGTTTAAAATTCGTATGCAGAAATTAAAAAATTTATTTATTTGTCTGTCTGAAAGCCACATGCTTTGCAATATATTTTGATCTTTTTTTTCCAGAGCAGTAACGAGCAATGCAACTTGCGATTTCAGTTTTTTAAAAATTTGCAGCATTGAATTGTTAAAATCTTGTTCTCTTATAGTGCCAAATTGTTTCAACGTAATTAATGTTGGCGTATCATGTTCTACTTCCATCCCGAGACATTCAAGCGTTACAACACGTTCAATTTCGTCTCTGACGTTAATTCCTCTGTTGCTCCTATAAGATATCAAAGGCATATTTTCGTAAGTTACATGAATAATATCAGCGCCTGTGCGATACATATTAGCTATTTTGCGTGCTAACTGTTGTGCACCCATTCCTCTTACGTCAACGTGAATCTCTTTCGGAATGTCTACTTCTTTTTCAGTTGAGATAATAATATTGCTGCCTTCCTCAATTACTTCAAGCTCATCTCCTGCTTGAATGTTGAATTTTTTAATCCAACTTGCTGGGAGGGTTATTGTTGTTGAGCTTCCACTTGATCCTTGCTGTATTACTTTTCGTTTCATGCTAAAAAATTCCTCCTTGGAATTTTTGGCACAAGAAAATGTTCCATTTTCTGTGCAGAAAATCCAAGATTTTCTTGCATGCTGAAAATCCCGTGATTAAAACTAGTCCAAAAGTAAAATCTTGACCTTTAGGTCGTGGGTTTTTGGACTCATACGGGATTTTCATCATATTATTAATATAACTAATAGGCAATAAATATAAAAAGGTTTCGCATGTTACTCTAAAGTGACGATGAGCAGAATACGATTGAGTGTACGAGAACCAGAAAATGAGAATCTTTCAATAGAAGAAAGAATACAAAAAGAAACTGCACGTTGTTTTGTTGATTTCAGAGATTCAGCGCTTATTGATTTGTTCTATTGCCCAAGAGATGGAGCAGTAGCGCATGCTGGTTGTGTAATGGATTCGGGGCAATCAAGACCGTTGCATGAACGCCATGCGGGCAGTAGATGCGGAGAAGTTATGCAACCTGTTGATGAAATTTATTTTGCACGATTTAATCAAGGTAAATCTGCGCGTAGAAAGAGCACAGAATTAACAGGAATAAGTTTCATAGATCACGATAGTGGTGATGATTTTTCATTAGATGACTTCGATCCGGAAGAAATATTGATAGAATGGGGAGAATTCCCACAGAACCCATACGCTACAAGAATAGAAATTAGTTCTGAACCGAGAGATGTTCTAACTGATTCAGATTTTTTACCTCCTGTAGATGAATATGCTGCACGAGAAAGAGTTTATAGTTTGTTAAGTAGAAGGGAATTAAATGCAATTGGTCAAGGCTTGCCCATAAATTATGACCCTGATCTACGTATTAGGGAAGAACAGCAAAGAAGAACTTTGGAAAGAAGGTCATCTGCAGAAAGAAGGCTCAGACAAATAATGGCAGAATCAGTTTCTTCTATAGGAGATGTATTAACAACCGAAGAACACGTACGTTTACGAAGGCGACTTGTAGATATGCAAATAAGTTTAGTATCGAACCTTGGACGGGAATTAACCGAGGAAGAATTTAGTCACTTAAGGAATTATGTGCGCGCGCAAGAACTTGTAGGGGCAGAAACAAGAATGAGTAGGGACTTTGACAACAACTCACTTCAAAGAAATGGTGTTCGGAGGTTAACAAGGTCTTTCTTTAATTGGATGACATCTAATGCAAAAAACATTGCAGGAGTTGCTGCAACAGTTGCATTTCTCGGCTATACTTCAATTGCAGGAGGAATTGCGCATTTTATGCCTTCGCCAGATTATCTTGGTTATATCGAGGGCAAAAAAATTGAATATAAAGAAACAGTTCCGATGTTTTTCAACAATTGTGATGATTGGCGTCATTTATTTAAACGTCATTATGGAAACAAGCTTGTATTGAATGATGGAGAAACAGAAGTAACATTCTTTGATTCTTGTGATGAAACTTCTTTAGGCCAACCAGCAAGAATTGAAGGATTTGTAGAAGAAAAAGAAGGAGAAACAAAAAAAGTATGGGAGTCAGCCAATATTACTGCAGAAGCAAAAAAATTACTCGATGAAAAAAATGAATTATATGATCAGTTAAGAAGTCAATTAAAAAGAGATCTTGATGCAAATGGTGCGGTTAAGGCTCCTGCATATCGTCCGGTATTTCGAGGTGTTGTTGATAAAAAAATTGTGTTATACGATGAAGCTTGGAGTTTTGAAAGTGACGGAAGTGGAGAACATGGAAAATATGTTGACAAAGGAGTCATATGGGATTATGAAGGTTGGAGAGTGAAAGCTTTTCCTGACTCTCATTTCAGCTATTTCTGCCCAGATCATAGCATGCATTCTCAGGCTGGAAATCACATGCGTATTGTTGAAGAAGGAAGAGAAATAGATTGCTATGATTTGTGTGGGAACCATGATTTGCCCGTTCCATCTTGGAAATATGGATATGGTCTTATCGATGATGTTTTGGATTTTGTAATTATACAAGAGAATGGAGAAAGAACGTATCTTTGCGCTCCTGAAGATATGGGGAATTCTACATTTCAAGCAGCGAACAGGTTGTATTTGAAATTAAGAAAAAACATTCATGATGTATTTGTGGAGAACCCATGACAAAAGAACTTGATGAACTAGTAGATGAAACAAAAGAAAAAGAATCTTTTTTCAGTAAGGTAGGGCGAAGAATTAAAAAAGCCGTTGTTGCACTTGCAATTAATTCTGCGCTGTTGTATGTTGCAGTTCATGCTGCGAATTGGTATGGTATTACGCGCCCAAATTATGAAGGGTACATTAACGGGGTGCACGTTACGTATAAAGAAAATGTTCCGAATCTTTTTGGTTTTTGTGGTGATCTTGAACACGCAATAGATGCTATTCTTGCGAATAAGCTAGTAATGAAAACTGCAGATGGCACTCGTACATACATTGACTCTTGTAATGAAACTCAAGTAGGATATGTGGCAGTTGTTGACGGCCTTATAGTGGATAGATATGGCGAGTCCGAACAATATTGGGGAAATCATGTTGAGCTCGACTATGCAACAAGAAACTACAATGATATCCGCGCAGCTATAGGTGGTGATTTAAGAAGGCAAGGTCCACTTGCAAAAACAAGTGATGCTTTATTCAGAGGAGTTATTGGTGGTAAAAGCGTGCTGTACAGAGAGGGGACACTTGATTATTCTGATCGTGTGAAGCAAGAAAAAATTAATGCAGGAAAACGAGCAACATTATCATATGATTGTGGTATCTGGCTACATTTTAATTGGTTGTCTAATCATAGCAGAGGATCGTGTCTTACTGTTTCAACTGATCGCGAAACTAAGTATTTTTATATTTTTTGTGGTGACAAATCTTTGAGTCTTGATGCTGCGCAAGCAACAGAATTCAATTATCAGGATCTAGATGTGCTAGTTATTTGTAATTCTGAAGGAATACGAGAAATTGATATGAATAGCTCTGGTGAATGTTTTGCGTATGAACGAGCAGAATGTGCAAAACTGATGGGTGATATAAGAAGAACATTGTTGAGGTATGCAGAATGAGACGAGATAATCTGGAACAAAGATTGGACGAATTGTGGGAATTAATACCTGAAACTGATAAATTACAAATAGAAGTAGATACGGGAATTACATGGAGAGCTGTATCTGGTGTGGAAAAAGTTGAGCTTTTAGGAACTTATATTACATTTTTACAAGAGCAAGCAGCAAGAGGACAAGGAATAGAAGTTTATCTGCAAAGGCTTATTGAAGAAGGTAGAAATCCAGTAATAGTTGTACAACAACCTCCAAAATATTCTCCTGTTGCACCACCTGCTGCTGGAGTATCACAACCAGACAGACAACCTTCGCTACGTACAGTAGAATACACAAGTTGCGTTAAAGATCATCAAGGACCACAAAATGCAGTTCAAGTAGAATCAGGGTCGGAGGGAAATAATTATTTATGCAGAGTTGCAGCAGCGGCGCACAGCAACAGTTGGTTTACAAGAATTTTTGGATTAAGGTTTCTGAATGAAAAAGTTCTTGAAGAACAAGGATGTCCTTTTCCAAAGAGTAATGAGCTGAGAAGAAGAATTCCGGGACTCTATAAATTCTTTTACTCTCGTACAACTTGCCCTCTTGCAAAAGGAGAAAAAGTTGAAGAAAAATATGCTGTCTAACTTAATTTTATCTTTTCTATCCTCATCACAACACTATATCTTTCTTCTTCTGTAAGTGCATTAGGTACTGCAATCATTCCTATTTGAGAGAAATCATAAAGGTCTTGTGCAATCTGGTCAACAGATATGGCTGCTGTGTTAATGTATCCCACACTGTTGGGTGTATGTTGCAGATTTAAGAAATTATGTTGCCTGTGAAAGATATTTGTATCTCTCCTTATATGCATAAGCGGCGTTCCTTACATTTATTCAAATTTTGTACTTTTTGATAAAAATGTAAGGAAGAAATGACCCCTAAGATAATGATATTATTCTGCGCTTTTATGTTTGCCAAGAACCACTGGTGATCGCTCCTTCGTCGCTCAACACCAGTGGCATGACTGTTCAGAAAATCATAAGAAAAATATGACCAGTGGTTCTTGATCATGCTCGGAATGCCACTCGCTCCAGTAAACCACTCGTGATACGCTAAAAATTCCACCAATATTACGTTGTTTACTGGGTGGAATTTTGGCGTGCTCAAGCCCAAGAAAATTTGTGATTTTCTGGGCGCAGAAATGCTTTGCATTTCTTGCGAACTGTCACAATAATAAATCAATTTTGACAGTTCTTGGCACACACGAGTGGCATTCCGACATGTCAACCATTTTTTTCTTTTTGCACATAAAGTTGAGGTAGATTTGTTCAGGGTTTATTTCAACGCGAGAAAAGTGGATAATTTCAAATAATTCTGATAGCAAAAGTTCTAATTCTTCTTTTGTGTATTGAGCAAAGTACCGTCCGTAGCCAGAATATCTTGCGTCTTCTTTCATTCCGTCAAATACGCCTTCTTTCATTCCCATATAGAAAATTCCGTCATTTGTCAAAATATGAGCTATGTTCTCTAATGTTTGTTTTACTCTTGATTTTGGTATGTGTAATAGAGATGTGTATGCCCAAATGCCATCAAAAGAAGCAGGTTCAAAAGTAAGATGTTCCATGTCCATTTCATACGCTTCAAGTCCTTTTTTTTTGCATAAGGAGATCATTGCAGGAGAATTATCAATGCAAACAGGAAAAAACCCTTTTTGCTTAAATAATGACGAGTCTCTTCCAGGGCCGCTTCCAATGTCAAGTATTCTTTTTCCTTTGATAGATTTCAGAAATAGGTCAAAATCAAATTGTAAGTATTTCTCAACGTATTGCTTTGTTTTTTCCTCGTATTCTTTTGCAAACAAATCATATGTTGCTTTTGTTTTTTGAATTTCGTTCATTAATCCGTGCTAAAAAGAAACCTTTTAATAAGAGTTATCTTTTCTTGATTGTATGATGGCAAGAAATGCAGTTCAAAGATTGGTTGTTTTGATTAGTGTTGTTGCCATCATTATTATAGCTTAAGTCTGTTTGGCTTAAGCAAAAGACGTTCTATCATTTGTTTGAGCCGAAACTTATTTAAGCAGCTATAAGGAGGATAAAAACATGTCTCACAAGGAACGCGAAGAGAAAATAGCAAAGTTTTGGGAACAGCATAACTGTTTTGAGAAGTCTGTAGAGCAAAGAGCAAAGACTAAACAGTTTGTGTTTTATGATGGTCCTCCATTTGCTACTGGCACTCCGCATTATGGTCACATTCTTGGTTTGACGAGCAAAGATTTGTTTCCAAGGTATAAAACAATGCAGGGGTTCAGAGTTGAACGTCGTTGGGGTTGGGATTGTCATGGTCTTCCGATTGAAAATATGATGGAGAAAGAGCTTGGCATCAAGACAAAGAAAGGAATTGAAGAGTTTGGTGTTGATAATTTTAATGAAGCTTGCAGAGCGAAAGTGTTGTTTTTTGCTGATGAATGGAAAAAAACACTTCGTAGAATGGGCAAATGGATTGATTTTGATAATTCGTATAAAACAATGGATAATAGTTACATGGAGACTGTTTGGTGGATTTTCAAAACGCTTTACGATAAAGATTTAGTTTATGAGGGCAAAAAGATTTTGTTGTATTGTCCTCGTTGTGAAACGCCGATAGCGAATGCAGAGATTGCAATGGACAACAGTTACAAGAATGTTACTGAAAAATCTGTTGTTGCAAAGTTTAAATTAAAAGAAGAGAACACTTTTTTGTTGGCTTGGACAACTACTCCTTGGACGCTTCCGGGTAATGTTGCGTTGTTTGTAAATCCTGAATTCACGTACGTTAAAGTAAAACAAGGAAACGAGTTTTTACTTCTTGCAAAAGACTGTTTGAGTGTGCTTGTTGGTAAGTATGATGTTGTTGAAGAATTATCTGCCGAGACACTTGTAGGTAAACAATACGAACCATTGTATGATTTGTTCAAAGGTGATAAATTTTACACTGTTTACAAGGCAGAATTTGTTACGTCTGAGCAAGGTACGGGGATAGTTCATACTGCTACTTTGTATGGTGAAGATGATTTCAGGGAAGGTCAAAAAACAGGGCTAACTCCTGAGCATACTGTTGGTTTAAACGGTTGTATGTTGCCTAACGCAAAGCTTGTTGCTGGTTTGTTTTTCAAAAAAGCAGACAAAGTCATTCTTGAAGATTTGGAAAACAGAAATTTGAGTTATAAGCAGGAGATGACAACACACAGCTATCCGCATTGTTATAGGTGCGATACTCCTTTGTTGTATTATGCAATAAATTCTTGGTTCATTAACATACAGAAAGTAAAGGAAAATATATTGAAGAGAAATGAAGATATTAATTGGAGTCCAAAACATCTGAAGCACGGCAGGTTTAAGCAGATAGTTGAAACAGCTCCTGATTGGAGCATTAGTAGGAATCGTTTCTGGGCAACATCAATGCCCGTGTGGAAAAGCGAAGATGGACAGGTTGTAAGAGTTGTTGGCAGTGTTGAAGAACTGCGCAAACTTTCAACAACAAAATTTCTGGATGATGTTGATTTGCACAAGCATGTTACTGATTTAATTGAATTGAAAGATCCTGAAACAGGAAAAATACTAAGAAGAATTCCTGAGGTGTTTGATTGTTGGGTTGAGTCCGGAAGCATGCCGTACGGTGAGTTGCATTATCCATTTGAAAATAAGGAAGAATTTGAATTGCGTTTCCCAGGAGATTTTATTTCCGAATATGTTGGTCAGGTGAGAACGTGGTTTTATTATATGCACGCGATGGGTGTTTTGTTGTTTGATAAAGCTCCTTTCAAGGATGTTGTTGTTACTGGAAATATTCTTTCTGAAGATGGCAGTAAAATGTCTAAATCAAAAAAGAATTATCCTGATCCTGTGCATATGTTTGATACATATGGTGCAGACGCGTTGCGATTTTATTTGATGTCTTCGCCTGTTATGCGTGCTAATGATTTGAATTTCAGCGAGAATGGTGTTAAGGAAGTTTACAGAAAAGTGATTACGTTGCTGACAAATGTTAAACGATTTTATGATTTGTTCTCAGAAGAAAATAAAGAGTTTGACAGTTATGGAAAAAAAGATGTTCTGGACAAATGGGTTGTGAGCAAAACAAATAATCTTGTAAAATCAGTTACTGCAGCACTTGACGAGTATGATACGATTACTGCTTGTACTATGTTGACTGGCTTTATTGACGAATTATCAACGTGGTATGTGCGCAGAAGTAGAGACCGATTTAAAGGTGATGATAAAGATGATGCAGTGAAGACTTTGGCGTATGTGTTGCGAAGGTTGTCTCTTATTATGGCGCCTTTAACTCCTTTTGTTGCAGAAGAAATGCATCAGTCATTCAAGGAGAAAAATGATAAACTTGCATTATCTGTTCACTTAGAAGATTGGCCAAAAGCTGATTTAAAATTAATTGATGAACAACTTGAAGCCGACATGATTTTAACTCGGGAAGTAGTAAATAAAGCGTTGGAACAGCGCGATATAGCAAAGATTCCTGTTCGTCAGGCACTTGGCACGTTAGAAGTTTCTGGTGTTGAATTATCTGCTGATTTTCTTGAGCTTGTTAAGGATGAAGTTAATGTGAAAGAAGTTAAGCTTTTGAAAGGAAAAGAATTAGCAGTTAAACTTGATACAACAATAACGCCTGAATTGTTGCAAGAAGGTATGGTGCGTGATTTCATGCGAAAAGTGAACGATTATCGGAAAGAATTAAAGTTGCAAGTTGCTGATAGAATAGAATTATATTATGAAACAACAAATACAGATCTTACAATAGCGTTAAAAAAGTTTGAGAAGGACGTGAAAGAAGGAACACAGTCTACTGTGTTCAAGTTTAAGATTCCTGATGGATTAACTTTGAAAGATTTGAAAGTTCATGATGTGGATGTGCGTGTTGCAGTAAGGAAGTAAAATCGGAATTTTTGATAGTAAATTCTTTAAATCAATCACTGGTTTACTTTATGCATGCTGTTTGGGAAGATGCTCCTACTTCCCTTGTTTGAGATGGGTCTACAATGGTGAGTGTTTCAAGTGCGTTGTTATGCCATTGTATGCTTCTTACATCTGCTGTCCATGTTCTTCCTTTGTTTATCTGGTCAAGCATTAACTGCGCTTTGTTTAATTCAATGAATGCGAAGCCTTCTTCTTTTCTTTGATATTTTATTTTGAAAGGAAGTATTTTGGTGTAGAACTTGAGAGATTTTTCTACGTTTGTTACTGCGAGTTCCGGGATGAGTTGATTGAATTGCATGGGACTTTTTTTATGATAGTTTTTTCTTATTATTAAAATGAATTTCTTTTGCATTTTTTGAGGTGACTATCTTTTCTCCTAATCGTTTCTCTATTCTGTCTTTTGCAACTTTTGCTGTTTTTCCACCTTCTCTAGCGATTTCTTTGCTTTTGTGAAGAGTTGCAGGGTTTTCTTTCTCAGAGATTTCTTTTGTGGCCGCTTCTGCAAGCATATTAAGGATAAGCTCAATATTAGTCATATTATCTCTTAAATTTTCTTTTTTTAATCCTTTGAATTGCTTATACTCTTTGACTGTCTTGCCAGCCCATGCTTCAGTGATCTCATTAGTGAGAATAGCAAAATCTTCCTGTTTTGAAATGCCAACCCGGTTCCATTCATCAGTTAATTGTTTTCTGACTTCAATGGTTTTGAGTCTCTGGTTTATCCATTCCTCAGAATATCCTTTTTGCAGATAAGTCCTCATTGCCCTGTCGATCGTTAATTCAGGGTCTTCAGTTTCATCAAGTCTCTCTCTTCCAACTTTGGCAAGCCACATTTTGAACGGCTCTGCCTTCTTTGAGGGAATTGACTGGATTAATCTCAGCAATTGTTCAGTATCTGCTACGTCTGTAGAATAATATTTGCCATCAGCTGCCTTTAATTTCAGTTGGTGACAATTTGTCACCGACTCATTTCCTTCCTCACGCAAACGCTGTGCCAGCTTATTCCAGTATTTCCTCGCAGTCTGATATTCATTATCGGTTAATACTGCTACAACATCAACTATTGAAAAATACCATTTTTCCTTATCCGAATCCCACTCTACACGGATCTTTTTATCATTGAATAGTTTTATTGCGTTTGTCATTTTAGTTATTTATTGGTTGAATTGCATGATGAATAGCTAATTAATATGGTTTTTATTAGTTTTCATTCCAACGCCTTTTTCACAGCAGCTTCTGCATGAATTCTTGTTGTGTTGAATAGGGGAATTTCAACATCTTTTTGATTAACAATTAATGGCAATTCTGTACAGCCTAAAATAATGCCTTCTACTCCTTGTTGTTCTAATGTGTTTATGATGTTAATGAGCAGTTGTTTTGCTTCGGGGTTTGCTTTTCCCATGCAGACATTGTTTATTTCATTGTTAATTGTTTCTTGGTCTTTTAGTTCTGGGACAAGAACAGTGAGACCCTTATTTTCTAATCTTTTTTTGTAAAAGTCTTGTTGCATTGTATATGCTGTTCCTAATAAGCCTACTTTTGTGATGTTTTTTGTTTTGATATGTTCTGCTGTTGCATCTGCAATGTGTAGAATAGGGATTGTAACTTGTTTTTGTATTTGATCAGCAAGCACGTGCGCAGTATTTGCTCCAATAAGAATAAAGTCAGCTCCTGCTTTTTCTAAAGATTGTGCAGCAGTGAATAAGATCTGGTCTGATTTCTCTGCATGGTCTGTCATGTGTTCCAAATCAATCTCTTCAAAATCAACAGAATAAAGGATAATTTTGGCAGAATGCCAACCACCAAGCTTTTTGCTTATGAGTTCGTTGATTATCTTATAGTAATCTATAGTTGAATGCCAACTCATGCCTCCGATAAGACCGATGGTTTTCATTGTTGATTGGAGGGATTTGAGGGTTAAAAGGGTTTTGATATGGTAATAAATATAAAGAACTAAAAAAAGTTTGAATGGATGAACGAGCTTGAAAGGTATAAGAAATTTTTAGAGTTTTTGGCAAAACAGAAAAAACCAATAACATATGAAAAAGTTATTAGTGAGCTTAAGTTAAATAAGGACTCGTTTGAACAACTTATGAGGCACATGTATGAGTATTTTGAAACAATAGGACATGTTAAAGGAAAAGAGAGCGATTGGGGACATCATTTGATGGAGATTACACACAAAGGAGTAGAATATTTAAGAAACTTGCAGCTTCAGAGAATAGCTGAAGATCAAACAAAATCTAACAAAACAGTTGCGATAGCAACAGTGGCTATAGCTTTGGGATCCTTAGCTCAAGCGATCGTATTGTTTAAACAGTTCAGCAACAATGTAGACAGATGGACAGATTTTGTAGCACTAATATTATTGCTTGTTCTTGTGGTTCTTATTTCTGGGCTAGCGTGGAGTTCTTTTGCACTATTAAAAAGATGATGGCATACACAATTCAAATTAATTCAAAAGAAATACTTTTTTAAATTACAAAACTTAGGTCTTTCTTAATGATTCAAAAGTTTACAAAGAAGGGGATTGGTCAGATTTGGTTAATTGTGATAGCTTTATTGATTATTGGCGCAATGAGATTTTATAATGTAGTTGGTTGGTTTTTTTCAATTGTTACAGTAATGGCGATCATTTGTCTTGCTATTTGGTATTATAATAAAAAACAAAAAGAAAAAAGAGAATATTTAACCAAAAAATACAAGAAAAAAGATATAGTTGAGAGAATAATGTATGGAGAATTCTGGGAAGGGCAATCTGCTAAGCAACTTAGAGATTCATTAGGGTCTCCAAAGGAGATAGATGAAACAGTACTAAAACGCAAGAAACGAGAAGTTTGGAAATACAATCAAGATGGATATAATCGATTCAGATTAAGAATATCACTGGATAATGATGTTGTTGTTGGTTGGAAACAAAGATAACTTAAAATTTATATAGAAATCTTTATTAACTATTTTAAGGAAGATTTATTAATGGATATATTCAAATCAATGAAAAAATTTGGTAAACAGCTAACATTAAACAATAATAAAATGAATGGGAAGTTAGCGGAGTCAAATTACGCCATGTCTAGACGTTTCGAAGGCTACGAAGTAATAAGAACTGGGAGGGGAAGCGACTATAAGGAAAGAAAGGTTGATTGGTTAACCAGGCAAAAAGGTCCTTGGACACATGTTGAAGTCAAATCAAGCCGAACAGCGCCTCTATCAAAATTACAAAAAAAGACTGAGAAGAAAACAAAGAGATACAGAGTTCATAGAAATGCTAGTTTCTTTTAATTGTTTGTTCGATCAATTCAATTCCTAACATTTAAAAACACAAGTTTTTTTGTTAATATTATGCTTGCCCTCTCAATATCTAACCTCAAAAAACAATATTCAAAAGGCCCTGAAGCGTTGAAAGGTATTAACTTAGAAGTAAAGCAAGGTGATTTCTTTGGTCTCTTAGGCCCTAATGGTGCTGGTAAAACAACTACGTTAGGAGTATTGGTAGGTTTAGTTACAAAAACTGAAGGTCAAATAAAAGTTTTCAATAAAGATTTAGACAAATCCCCAACTGAAGTTAAAAACAGCATTGGTATTGTCCTCCAGGAAATCAACTTGGAAACATTCGGCAAAGTTGAAGACTCAATCTTAGATCAAGCAGGTTACTATGGCATCCCAAGAAGTAAAGCCAAGCCTAAAGCTGAGAAAGTAATGAAAATGTTAAACATTTGGGAGAAAAGAAATGCATTAAACAGACAGTTATCGGGTGGCATGAAACGTCGTGTAATGATTGCAAAGGCGTTAATGCACAATCCAAAACTACTGATTTTAGACGAGCCTACTGCTGGTGTTGATGCAGAGTTAAGAATTGAAACGTGGAATTTATTAAAACGGTTAAACAAGAAAGGATTAACAATAATCTTAACAACCCATTACTTAGAAGAAGCAGAATATCTCTGTAAAAACATAGCTATAATTAACCATGGAAAGATTTTGTTAAACACGTCAACAAAAGAATTGGTGACAACTTTAGATAAAGAAACGTTCATTTTAGACACAGATAAGCCAATTAAAAATCTTAAATCTAAAGAGTTCAAAATAAAGATAACAGACACAAATCAATTAGAGCTTACGTTAGCAAAGAAAGACAACCTAAACAAATTCTTTCATTTCTTAGACAAACACAACATCAAAGTGTTATCAATGCGTAACAAACAAAATCGTTTAGAGCAATTATTTTTAGATTTAATAAAAAACAGGAGATCCAAATGAATAATTTAGTAAGTTTTTACACCATTTTGAGGTACAGCGTTGCAAGAATGATTGCTATTTGGAAGCAAACCTTGATAGCTCCGTTAGTATCAACCAGTCTCTATTTTATCATCTTCGGAACGTTCATAGGGTCAAGAGTTGGGGAGGTTTCAGGCTTTGATTACATGACTTTTATCATTCCTGGTATTGTGATGATGCCTGCTATTACTGCATCATATATGCAATCAGGATTCGTCCTCTTCATGGCAAGATTTCAAAAATGGATTGAGGATATTTTGATCTCACCTACATCTCCATTTTGCTTACTGGCTGGTTTGGTTCTTGGTGGTGCAATTAGAGGCATTATAATAAGTACGTTAACACTTATCATATCTTTATTCTTTTCAAAATTACACATTTTCAACATTGCATACATCGTGTTATTTATGGTGTTAACAACGGTTTTCTTTTCATTATTGGGTTTTGCGTCTGGTTTGCACGCTAGAAATTTTGATGATATGAATATTCTTCCAACATTTGTTTTAACTCCATTAACTTATTTAGGCGGTGTTTTCTATTCGATAAATGCCCTCCCGGAATTTTGGCAAACAATATCAAAACTCAACCCAATCTTGTACATGGTGAATGGTTTCAGGTATGGTTTTTTGGGTGTTTCTGATGTGAATGTGAACGCAGGAATAGGAATATTAATAATATTCATTGTGATTGCAAGTTCATATAATTTATATTTGATGAAGAAAGGTGTTGGTTTAAGAACATGACCGAAAGCGTAAAATTATTTGGAAGAATTGGCTCGCCAAACGTATTAAGAGTAGCACTGGCGTTAGAAGAAAAACAAATCCCCTACGAACTCATAGAAAACATCATGATTGATGAATTTCTGAAAAATTCAAGGTGGGGTTTGATGCCTTGTATCGAATATCAAGGCAATTACATCTCAGAATCATTAGCAATTCTTGAGTTTTTAGAAGATCAATTTCCAGATAAACCATTGCTTCCAGATTCAATTGTAGAAAAAGCACAAGCGCGTTCTTGGATGTACAGAGTCGCGTTAACAGTTCTTGATACAAGAAGAAAGATTTGGTTTGGTCCTGATAAAGAGCAGGCAAAACAAGAGTTAAAAGAGCAGTTAGAAGATATTAACAAAGAGTTAGAAGGAAAAACATTTTTAGTTGCAAATACATACACGTTAGCTGACTTAAACCTTTCATTGTTTTATGTTGCGTTGGATGAATTTAAAAACGTGTTAGGAACTGACTTAGATCAATTGCCAAATCTCAAAAAACATAAAGAAGCAATAACAAGTAGACCTTCTTTCAAAAAACTTGATCCGAGCGAATCGTTTGCAGGTTTCATTAAAGGTATGGCTGATGAAGAAATAAGAGCAAAAATAGTTGCATCAAAGCAGGAGCGCATCCAGAAGTGGAAAGAGCAGAGAAGTTAATTACTAAAATTTAAATATACATTTACAAAATTATTGTTGCAATGAAACATAACGAGGTTAAAAGTCATCATCTTTCTCCTTGGCTTCAGCAGATTAGGAAAGAGAGGGTTTCTAAAAAAGTTGATAAAACTATTCGCACTGACATTGCGATTATTGGTGGTGGTATTGCAGGGGTAACTACTGCGTATTATCTGTTAAAGCATACAAAAAAGAAAGTTATTCTTATTGAGGGGAGCAAGATTGCTCATGGTGCTACAGGCCATAATGCTGGGCAGGTTGTTGCTTATTTTGAAAAGCCTTTTTCAGAAATTGTTGAGGAGTATGGGCTTCATCTTGCTGCAAAAGCGCAAAAGGATGTACTGAACGCGTGGAATTTACTGAAAGATATTTACAGAGATACGAAAATTAAAGTGCCGCTTACAATTTTCAAGGGTTATGCTGGTTGTTCAAGTGTTGAGCAAGTTTTGGTCCATTTGCATAATAAGGAGTTGCGTCATAAAGCAAATATCCGTATGGAGAAAATTTATGTTGCAGATGATAAGTCTGTTTTGGAGCATGTTTCGCGTAAATACAGTAAACTGTATACGACGCGATCGCAAAAAGATATTTTGAGTATGCTTCAGACAAGGCACAAGCATTATGTTGCAGCTTTAGAAACAAAGAAGGGAACATTGAACAGTGCATTGTTTTGTGAAGAACTTATCCATTATTTTCAGCACAAATATCCAAAAAGATTTACTCTTTACGAGCACAGTCCTGTTAGTAAAGTAATCCTGCACAAGAAATATGCAGATCTTAAAAGCCACAAAAACATTCGGGCAGGTAAAGTTATTCTTTGCACGAATGGTTTTGAGCACATTCATGTAATAAACAAGGCAGGAGCTGCTACTGATAAAAAGTTTCACGAATCGGTTATAGGGATTGTGAGCCACATGGCAGGATACATTGAAGAAAATCACAAATTACCAATAGCGATCAGTTATTTTGATGATAAAGAAGTTGATAGTTCTGCAGCGTATTTTTATCTTACGCGAAGAAAGTATGAGTTTGAAGGAAATAAACACTGCGATTTAGTTTGTGTTGGAGGTCCTGAGATAACATTGCGGGATAAATCAAAGTATGTGCGGGAGAAAGATTATCATCCGACTGCACATAAGCAAATTAAGAAGTTTGTAAAATCTGCCTATACGGCAGCTCCGAAAAATCCAAAGTATTCTTTTTTCTGGCATGGTTTGATGGGTTATACAAAAACTAAATTGCGTATTGTTGGTTTTGAGCCGTGCAATTCTGTTCTTTTGTATAATCTTGGTTGTAATGGTGTTGGAATTTTACCTTCGATTTATGGAGCAAAAAGAATTGCTGATTTGCTTACGAAAAAGAAAGCAGAGTCTACAATTTTTGATCCTAAAGATGTGCGTTGTGAGCTGAAGAAATCAAAATCTGATGCGCACATACGCCCTGCAAAAATTCATAGAATTTAATTATTCTTCTATGAACTCCAAAGCCAAAGAATTAATACAATATCTTTTTCCGCCTTTTTCTGCCGGGCCATCATCAAATACGTGTCCTAAATGTTCGCCACAAGTGCTTAATATCTCGGTGCGTTTAACAAACAAAGTATTATCTTCTTTCAAAACAATATTCTCGTAAATAGCATCTGTAAAACTTGGCCATCCTGTTCCTGAATCATATTTATCAGCTGACTTAAACACAGGTAGTTTGCATCCTTTTGTAACATATGTTCCTTCTCTTTCCTCATTTAACAATGTGCCGCTTCCAGGTCGTTCAGTTCCTTTCTTAACCAACATGTGATATTCTTCAGGTGTCAAGTCTGTTGTCCAATCAAATTGTTGTTTTTGTACAGGTGCACAACTAACAAACAGTGTTAGTGTTAAGAACAACATAAAATAGGATTTCATAAGTTTATTCAATCACAAGCCATTAAAATACTTTATGAACTTAATAATCTCTTTTATAGTTTGGTTCACCAAGCATATATAAACTACTTTGTACAGTAATTAAAGGATGAGTTGCTATGTAAGCGAGTGCACCAATCATACGACAGCTAACCAGTCCATCTTTCAGGAATGAATCTTCTCCGCAGGGTTGAACCTGCCAGTAGCGTTGTCCGTGTTTAAACGGATCAAATCTGAATTCTGAGCGTTGTCTTGTGAACCTCATTAGATGTTTCAAACTTTTGTATCCTTTGCGTGCTTTTTCCAATGGTCCGTCTCTATGCGAATATAATGCTGCATCTTCAGGAGATAATATTGCTACTGGGCGAAGATCATCTAAAGTTTCTAATTCTGGCAACAAGCGTTGTTCAAGAGTTTTAGTTCTAAAAATAAATGACATAGGTCTAACTAAGTAAACAACATTTATATATTTTATGCACAACTAGTTGGTATTGTTGTCGGATTTTGCTGACAAACTCCTTGCGATTTGTTGCAGAAATATTCTCCGTCGCAGGTTGTTTTTTCATGTTTATCGCAGTCAGAATCTTGTGCGCATTCACAAACAAATTCTCTGGAAATGCATTGTCCTGCTTGACAGGAATCGTTTGATGTGCACGCATTTCCATCATCACATAATGTTCCATCAATTACTGTTTGCATTTCACATTCTCCTGTTTCAAGTTGGCAGATATTTTGCAAGCAGGCAGTGTCATCCACTGTTGGGCAAGTTACAACAGTTGCAGGATTTATTTTACACTCATAACTCTCAAGATCACAATATAATGTTCCATCACACAAATTATTATTTTCATATTTTTGGCAGTCTTCTTGTGCGTTGCAAATAACATCATCTTCGTTTGAAACAAAGATATCCCACCAAGGTCTTGATTCTATCTTTTCCTGATTTTCGATATCAACAGTTCGTCTAACTGGCATTTCTGTTGGGAATAAACCAAATAGTTTTACGCGAGTTAATACAGTGATGTCAATTTTCGTTTTTCCTTCTTTATCAGAAACAACAACATTTTTTACGGTTTCATGTACTGCAACATGTTTTATTACTGCGTTGTTTATTTTTCTTTCCAGTTCAACAGTTGTTCTATCACCATCACCAAATATAACTGTTATTTTGTTTCCAGATGGGGTTGTTACAGTCATGCCTGTTTCAGTTCGTTCAACCACTGCACCAGGTCTTGTTACTGCTGCTTGTGGCAGTTCTTTTCTTTGTCCTTTGCGTTCTTCTCTGTGTTCTGCTCTTTCTATATTTTCTTCATGTTCTTGTTGTTGTGTTTCTTCGCGTTCTATTTGTTTTCGGTCATCTAGTGTTCTTTGTGGTGGCTTGTCACAAGCATGCAGGTCTGAATTGCAACCATTTTCACATTTTGTTCGAGTGTATTTGCATGTTTCTGCGCCAATGTCATAATATCCATCGTAGTAAAGAACGTCTTCTTCGCAATAAGCAAGGCATTCATCTACAACAGCAATATATGGTGAACATTTTTCTCTTTTTTTATCGCAGCCAAATCTGCAGAGTTCTCTTGAGTAACTGCATGTTTGTCTGCCAGCATCATACCTGCCCGTATGGTAATGTGTCCCTTGTTCGCAATATTCATTGCATTGTGTTGAGGAAGGCAATGCACAGCTTTTTAGATTAGTTGCGCAACCATTTTCGCATCTTGATTTTTGATACTCGCAACGTCTTAAAGTATTGTCATATCTTCCTTGAGAGGAAAGAATGCCTGCTCTGCAAACATCAGGACAGCTTTCATATGTTCTTGGACGTTCTTGTGTTTCCGCGGTTGTTCGCTGCACAGTTGCGCAAATATTTCCATTGCAGCCGTGTCTGCAAGCAGTTCGCTGGTATTCGCAGTCGCCTGTTCTTTCATTGAATGTTCCAGTGTATTGAACTCTGTCTCTGCAATAAGTATCGCAACTATTTTGTTCTGCAAATACAGGTATTGCTAATAAAGAAGCCAATAATATTAATATCAACAAATATTTCATAGTCACCTTTTTTAAGTTTTTATTCGTTATAAGAGATGTTCTTTAATAAATGTTGTGGAATTGGAAGAGTTATTGTTAATTTGCTGTTGTATTTGCTAAAGAGTATATTCCATCTCGGCCAAGTTGGAAATTATGATAATACGCTCTGGCAATAGTCACGTTTACTGCTTCAGAGCAATAATAGATTCCATTGTATTTGTCGTTGCTTTCTATCATCAGTATCCCTAAATACTATCTTCCCTTTGGTTTCTTTTTCTGTTTCTTTAATTCTTTGTCTAACTTTAATTTCTCAAGAAGTTCCTTATACCGATTTCTAATTGTAACTTCAGTAACACCAGCAACATCAGCAACTTCTCTCTGTGTTCTTTTTTCACCGTGCATTAAAGCTGCTACATAGAGTGCTGCTGCAGCGATTCCAGTAGGACCACGTCCTGATGTTAATTCTGCTTTTTGTGCTTGCTCAAGTATTTCAACAGCTTTGCTTTGTGTTTCTGCATTAAGTTTTAAGCTTGATGCAAATCGTGCAATGTAATCTGCTGGGTTGCTTGGCAAGATTGTTAATCCTAGTTCGCGAGTTACAAAACGATATGTTCTGCCAATTTCTTTTTTTTCTATGCCTGATGCTTCAGAAAGTTCATCGAGTGTTCGTGGCACTTCGTGTCGTCTGCAAGCTGCATATAATGCTCCTGCTACAACGCTTTCCATTGATCTGCCTCGTACGAGTCCTCGTTGGACTGCTTGGGTGTAAATCATTGCTGATTCTTCTTCTACCATTTTTGGCAGTTTTAAGAATGAACTTACTCTTTTCAGTTCAGCTAATGCCAGTTTAAGGTTTCTTTCTATTGCAGTGCTTATTCTGTACTGCCATTTTCGTAATCTGAAGAATTTGTTTCTGTCTTTGCTTGCTAATTGGAAAAGGTCTGCTTTTTGTCCTACTTCTGTTCCTAATCCTTGGTCAAATTGGGTGTAGGTCATTGGCGCGCCTGTTCTTCTGCGCCCGCTTGAATCACCGTCTTCAAATTCACGCCATTCCTGGCCGAATTCTACCATTTTGTCTTCTATAACAAGTCCGCAGTCTCTGCACACTATTTCGCCTTTATCACGGTTTACAAAGAGATTTATACTTCCACAATCTGTGCATTTTTTAACATAATGCTGCATACAAGCCACCTTTTGTTTCTTTTCTCATGAAAGAAACATATATTTCCCAAAACAATTATATTTTTATACTACTTTTGATGAAATATATAAACCTTTCGGTAGTTATTTATATATGTGGCTTTTTTGGGACTTTTTCACCATGCCTTTTCTCTGATTTCTTGATGATTGCTTTGTTGATTTATTCTATTGTCCTTCAACATCATCAAAAGAATACCCTTACACATCGTGTTTTATGCACCTCTCAAAAAAATTAGATTATTTTCCGCAAAGTTTGGCAATTAAATAACTCTTCCACCACCGCACGATCCTACTTGCTGGAAATACGCAGGGTGTGTTGGTGTGCTTGATTCTACTTGGCATGCGTTAATACATGCTTGTGTTTTTTTAGTAAAATCTGCATATTTTGGTGTTATGACATGATGTAATTCAAAGAAGTTTCCTTGTTGTGTTCTGCAACAGCAGATTGTTAATTCTGTTTGCACTAGCTTTACGTTTATTGGAGGGGAAATAAATGCTTTACCAGCAATTTCATCATAAATAAAGTATATTGCTCCTAGTGCTACTAAAATAACAAGTATAATTATAATTGTTTCTATTTGTTTTTTTTGTTTCATGTTTACCTGAACGAACAGTATCCGTCATGCATATCAACAATAAAGTATCCTCTATCAATTAAGTTCTGTTGAATAAATGGATCGTTTACTCCACAGCCAGTGTATGCTTGTTGTTTTAACTGTGATGCTCTTTCTGGATGTTCGCCGTACACACAGCGAATGTTGCAAATGTTTGAATAATCTTCGATTCCTGCAGCGTATTGTGCTTGTAATTGTTCTTTTTTCCACATTAATTGTCCTAATGATATTGTGTCTGTGACTGCTTGACCATGTTTTCCCTGAACTTGCCAGATGTAATAGAATGCACCTGCTGCAACGATAACAGCAATGACTAGTCCTGCAACTGCAAGAGTTACATGATTGTTTTGTTTTTTGTTTTTCATGGGTTTAATGTGCATAATCCTTCTTGTGAAAAGACTCTTCCTCCTGTAGTGTATCTTTGACATGCAATATTGCAACTGTCTTCAAAGGTTTGTATCTGTGAACGTACCAAGAGATCTCCTTGATCTGTTAAAATGTTGCAACAACAAGATATGTAGTTTTGTGTTATTGCTGCTCCAGTGTTTCCGGATTCTATAATGATATAACCTGTTACGGCTATGACTGAAAGAACTAAGATGCCTATTGTTGCATATGTTTCATCCATGCAATCATCAAATAAAGGAAAGTATTTAAGTTGTTTGTATGTACTGTACGATGATGAAAATTCGTTTTGTAGTTGTTGGGAAGCCTTCAAGAGAGTTTTTGTCTGTTATTGTTGATTTTGAAAAGCGTTTGCCAAAGTATTGCTCTTTTGAAGTATTTGAAGTAAAAGATGAGTCAGGAGTTGAAAATAAGCTAAAAGGCACAATTGTTGTTTTGGATGTTAGGGGAAAACAACTTTCTTCAGAAGCGCTAAGTAGCTGGCTGAGAGATAAGGAGGCTGTAACTTTTGTTATTGGCGGAGCAGAAGGGTTATCCTCAAAGGTTAAACAAAAAGCGAACTTTTTGTTATCTTTCTCACAAATGACTTTTCCTCATCAGCTTGCAAGGTTAATATTAACAGAACAAGTTTACAGGGCGTTTACAATTTTAAAGAATGAAAAATATCATAAATAAAGCACAACTAATTTTATTCGCCAGCAGAATTATCATTTCCATATTTGTCCGGAAGATTTGTTTCGCTTCCTGAACTGCTGTGGTATTTTGCGCCAAAATCTTTTTCTGCTTCAACTCCTGGAACTCCAAGACCTCTTTGAAGCAACGCACGTGTTCTCTCTTTCAAAGCATCTTTTCCTGTTGCTCCTGAAGTTACTGGTGGATAGAAATTTCCTACTTTATCAGAATCAACAGTTGTGGTATCTATTATGTCAACTGTTCCTCGCTCTTGAATTTCTTCAAGAACTTCAGCTGCAGTTTCTCCTGTTTCGCCAGTTCCCACAGCAGTTTTTTCAGGTTCTGCATCTTCAACAGGCTTGTAATCATCTGTTGAAACAGCGCCACTTATTCCTGGAACTGCTACTTTTTTGCCAACTGTTTTTGATTCGCAGGCAGCAAGAAGTAGGAATGCTGCAATTAATGTTATTAGCAACACAACTTTTTTGTTCATGCTGTAATTTCTGCGTGGTTGTATATTTAAACTTTTTGCGTGTGCAGTGAATAGATTGTACTTCACCGCCCAGATTCCAAGAAAAGCAGAGCTTTTCTGGACCAGAGAACTTTGTTCTCTTGGTACTTGAAAACGCTACGACCCGGATTTGAACCGGGAAATCCTTTCGGAAACCGATTTTCGAGACCGGCGCACTACCAGGTTATGCGATCGTAGCAAGCGTTTTCAAGTTGCTCAGAAATTCATACAATTCTATGTAACTTCTTGTGAATTTCTGACATGTCGAGGAATCACAAATTCCTAGACATCCCAAAAGTCGTAGACTTTTGATATGAACCGGGATATCCTTTCGGTTATGAAAACGAAGTTTTCAGAACCCCTGAAAAACTTTGTTTTTCATGGGAAACCGATTTTCGAGACCGGCGCAGTACCGTATTGTGCCACGTCGGCAATTAAGTGGTTTCCGAGTTCCCCAAAAATTCTGTGTTTTATAAATTTATGGAACACAGAATTTTTGCGATGACTTGACAAACCAAGTTTGTCGAGTTCTAGGAAATTTTCAATTTCCTCGAAACCGGGAGATCCTTTCGGAAACCTGTTTTCGAGACCGGCTCAGTGCCAGATTGTGCCACGATGGCAATATTTTCTAACTTTTTCTTCAGAAGTTTTTAAAGCTTGCCTGACATAGTTTTAGGGGAATATTTTGAATCTGGAAACTATTGTTAAATCGTGTAAAAAAGCCTGTGCTTTTGCTGAGCGGTTTACATATGAGATTGTAATTAAAAAACCTGACGAAAAGGATGAGCTTAAATTACGTGTTGGTTTGGTAACAAAAGCGCAGGATTATTCTGGAAAATTATTTGGTTTAGTAACTGACGCATGGATGGGTACGCCTTGGGAGTTTGGAGTGTATAATTATGCGCAAAGTTGTTCAGAAGTGTTTCAACTTGGCGTTGTGAATGATGCAATGGAATGTGCTGATTTGCAAATTGGTTTGGTGAATCGTGTAAAAAAAGCAACAGGTGGCTTGCAGTTTGGTGTTGTTTGTTATGGTAGACGAGCACGTTTTTCATCATCTGCAACAGCACAAATTGGTTTATTTTGTGTTGCAAAAGGCAAAGGAACATATGATCAATTAGGCTTAATCACAGTTCGTTTAGGTGATTCATGGAGAGATACAAGAATAACACCGTTTTATGGGCGCAAAAATTGGGAAGATAGTGAATGATTTAATTCATTGGTTGTATCGCGATTGGTGGTTGACTTTTGTTTCTGAAATAAGCAAAAACATATTTGCCTTGCAATTGTACAGATCGCTCAGCTTTCATTTCTGCCAGAAATTTAGCGTATGTTTCTGGGCCTTCAAGTTCAAACTTGTACGGTGTGTGCCGGCCTTCAAGTTTTAATCGTAGTTCAAGGCTGTCAGAAGAACTTTCGCCAGCATCACCAAACAAGCCAAGTTGCCCGGATCTGCCAGGAACGACTTTTGCATCAGTTATTTCAACTTGCACTGGACTGTTACCTTTCAAAACTATTTTTTGTTCTCCTCGTCTAAAGTAAATCGTGCCAGGCATGAATTTTTTAAGTTCAGAATACGTTTAAACCTTTCCTTTTAGGCAATTTTGAATAAGTCGCTTATTTGGTGTTGGGCGTTAAACGCCTTTCAATTTTATCGTCGATATTTAAAATTGCCTTAGGAAAATTTGACTCTATTTTTATAGTTATTTAAAGTTTCCTTTAATTTTTAGAATTTATTTCTTAAACCAAACCATTATAAAGAAATAATTCATTGTCAAGTGTATGAAAAAAGAGGCTGTGTTAAAAAGTATAGCGACGCGTTTGCGCATTCGTTCTATTCAACTTACAACAAAAGCAGGAAGTGGCCACCCTACAACTTGTTTAAGCATGGCGGAACTTATGGCTTGTTTATTCTTTGATGAGATGAAATATGATATAAGAAATCCAAATAATTTGGGTAATGATGAATTTGTGTTAAGCAAAGGTCATGCAGCTCCTATTTTGTGGGCATCTTATGCTGAAGCTGATTTAATTTCTGAAAAAGAATTGCAAACGTTCAGACAGTTTGGTTCGCGTTTAGAAGGCCATCCTACTCCGAGAATGCAGTGGATAAAAGCAGCTACGGGAAGTTTAGGTCAAGGCTTGGCGGTTGGTTTGGGCATGGCATTAGCTGCAAAGTTGCAAAAAGCACCAAGCAAAGTTTTTGTTATGCTTGGTGATGGTGAATGTGCAGAAGGTTCTGTTTGGGAGGCTGCTGCGCTTGCCGGAAAATACAAGCCAGATAATCTTGTTGCAATTCTTGATGCAAACAGACTAGGACAATCAGGAGAATCTTTGTACGGACATGATATAAAAAATTGGCAAAAAAGATTTGATGCAATCGGTTGGAAAACATTAACAATAGATGGTCATTCTATTCCGCAAATTTTAAACGCGTTTGTTTCTGCAAAAAAAGCAAAGGGTCCTGTGATAATCATTGCAAAAACAGTCAAAGGGAAAGGTGTTTCATTTTTAGAAAACAAAAATGGTTGGCATGGCAAAGCGTTAACAAAGGAGCAGAAAGAGAAGGCATTTAAAGAGCTGGGAAGTATGCTCGGAGTTGATTCAAAAAAATATGTTGAAAAGCCAAAAAAATTTATCAAGCACATTTCTTCTGACTTCAGACTACAAACTGTGAACTACAAACAAGACGAACTTGTTGCAACACGTACTGCGTTCGGTAATGCATTAAAAACTCTTGGCAAAAATCAATCATTAATCTCTCTTGATGGAGATGTTCAAAATTCAACGTATTCAGAGTATTTTAGCAAAACATATCCGAAACAGTTTGTTGAGTGTTTTATTGCTGAGCAAACAATGGTTGGTGTTGCGCAAGGTTTTGCTATACGAGGTTTTGTTCCTGTTGCAAGTACATTTGCGTGTTTTTTAACAAGAGCACATGACCAGTTACGAATGGCTGCTATTTCCAAAGCAAACATCAAATTATGCGGTTCACATTGTGGCGTGTCTATTGGCGAGGATGGTCCATCACAAATGGGCCTAGAAGATTTAGCATTATTCAGAAGTTTACCTGAAAGTATTATTTTGTATCCTTGCGATGCTGTTTCTGCAGAAAAATGTACTGAGTTGATGGTCAAACATAAAGGATTATCTTATTTACGCACAACTCGTCCAAAAACACCAATAATTTACAAAAACACTGAAAACTTCAAAATTGGAGGGTGCAAAATATTAAAACAAAGCAAGTCAGATAAATTTATTATTGTTGCAGCAGGAATAACTGTTCATGAAGCGTTAAAGGCTACAAAAAACACAAACAATGTGTGTGTTGTTGATGCATATTCTGTCAAGCCATTGGATGAAAAAACAATCAAACAAATAACAAAAAACAAGAAAGTGATTGTTGTTGAAGACCATTATCCTGAAGGTGGTTTGGGTGAAGCTGTCAGAAGTTTAGGAATAAATTTGGCAGAGCATTTGTGTATTAAACAAATTCCGCAATCTGGAAAATCAGCTGATTTGATGCAAGCATATGGAATTGATGCGCAAGCAATCAAATCTGTCGTGAAAAAATTGTTGTAAAATGAATCAGAAACCTTTTTAAGTGTTTTATTTGGCAGTTTTTGTATGAATGATGTATATTTATCTCGAGCAAAAGAAGCACTTGGAACGCATAAAGTTCGTGTTGTAGAAGCTTCGTTTGGTTATTTGGTAATCAAAGGAAATGACAGAGAGCTTGACGGTGCTAATCTTTTGGGCTTTGAACTTGATTTAACTGGCAGAGTATTGCATGAGCGTGTTGCAATTCTTGAGCGCGGTGTTGGAATCAGAAGTCATGAAGAAACATCTGCAGAAGTTGTAAAAAATGTTGGCGATACTGATTTACAAATCGTGTTTCCACATGATAAACAATTAATCCGTCCAGGAGAATTAAGGTACAGTGTCGCTCCTTCTGGCAGTGATCTTGGACGAGGATTTTATCATGGGTTTGACATAACAGATGGTCCGGGCTTGTTGTATGTTGCAAAAGCATTGCATCCTGAATTTGTTGAGGGTGATTCTTTCAGGGTTCCTGATAATTCTTACAAACAATAAAAATATTTACTTTGAACTATCTGCTTCTTACTTCTAACCTCTAACTTCTTACCACTTACAATACGTACTTAATGTTTAAATAAGAACTCTTGCTTAATGATATTATGAGAAAGCTTCCGTCATGGTTGGAACTTGTTGAAAAGTTTGTTGATAAATCAATTCCATTCGTACTTGTTCTGCTTACTGCATTGTTAATCGTAGAGTTTTTTCATTTTGCAGATAATTATTTGAGTTGGATTCATGCAGCTGATTCTGTGATTGTTGGATTTTTTGTTGTTGATTTGTGCTTCAAATGGTATAGGACAAGAAACCTGTTAAAATTTATGAAAATGTATTGGATTGACATTATTGCTGTGTTTCCATTCTATACTGCATTTAGATTGTATGCATCTGTTCGTGATCTTACCTTTATTGGAGAACAAACACAAAAAGTTTTGCACGAGGCTGTTTTGTTGAGGGAAACAAGATTATTAAGAGAGGGTGAATTTGCTGCAAAAGTAGCGAGTCAGACACGCATTCTTCGTTACGGTCGTTTTGTGCGTGTTTTTGCAAGAGTGTTGCGTTTGTTCAAAGCTCGTTTTTACATTACTCACTGGCAATTAGATGATGTTTCAAAAAGAATAAGACATTAAATAATGTCTATTCCCCCACTTTTTTGAAGTGCTTTTTTTGCGTATTCAAGTTTTTTCTGGCTTCGCGAGTAAATTGTTAATATTGGTTCTCCTTGTACAATGTTTTCTCCACAGTGTTTGTGGATGTACACTCCTGCTTCAGGATCTGCTGGCGCTCCTGCAAGTCGTGCAAGTTTAGTTATTGTTGGATTAAGTAAACAGTAAATTTTGCCTGTTTTTTTAGCCTTAACATCATATGTTTTGAGTGCAACTTTCAGCTGTTCTGGTTGTATCATTTTTCCACTTTGTGCTGTTACTATTTTTTCCATTGTAGCGTACGCTTTGCCGCTTTCAAGAATTTGTTTTGCTTTTTTGTAACCTTCTCCTTTTTTTGCTTTACCAACAAATTCCAGCAATATTCCTGTGAGTTTAAGGCTTTTTTGCACAAGATCTTTTGGAGCTTCTGGTTTGTTTTGCAACGCCCAAAGAACGTCTCTTGTTTCAAGTATGGGGCCGATTCCTTTTCCTACTGCTTCTGTTCCGTTAGTAATGACAATTTTTATTTTGATTTTCAGAAGCTTGCTGAGTTTTTCAAAACTTTGTTTTAATTTATTGGCTTCTTTTTTTGTTGTTATTTTTGTTCCTGAGCCTATTGGAAGTTCAAGAAGCAAATGTGTTGCTCCTACGCTTGCTTTTTTTGCCATTATGCTTGCAAGCATTTGTGCTTGAGCATCTATTTGTAATGGTTTTTCAACGTTGATAATAATGTCGTCTGCAGGCGCAATGTTTATTGACCCTCCCCAAACAATAAAGCCTCCTACAGTATCAATTATTTTTTTAAGGTGTTTAACTGAGTGAGTAACAGGACAAAGCACCTCCATCGTGTCTGCTGTGCCTGCAGGACTTGTTATTGCTTTACTGCTTGTCTTTGGAACAATGCACCCTGCTGCTACCAAAATTGGCACCATGAGCATTGTTGTTCTATTTCCTGGAACACCTCCTATTGAGTGTAAATCTACAACTGGACTTTTGTTGAACGTTAGTTTTTCTCCTGTGTTTACCATTGCTTGGGTAAGTGCTGCTGTTTCTTCCATGTCCATTCCTTTTGTGTAGCTTGCAATGATAAAGCTTGTAAGTTCAATGTCGTTTAGTTTACTGTCAACAATGTCTTGTATGATGCACAGAATTTCTTTTGAGTTGAGTTTTTTGCCGTCCATTTTTTTTTTGATGTATGTAATGCTTTCTGGTTTTTCTGCAAAATCTATTTTTATTTTATCGTTGTTTTTTGCATGGATTGCATCAAGTGTTTCTTCAAATAAACCTATTCGTCCAGGAGGCATTGCTTTGTGACTTTCAGCAATATCTAGTGTTGCAATTATTTTTTTGCTGTTCTTTTTTACAACAACTCTGTCCATTGGATGAAGATCAAGTTCTCTTGCATCTTTTTTGTTCAATATTACAACAGGAATGCCTCCTGTTGCAATGTCCATGTCTTTGACACGCAGTTTCATTTGCTATGCCTCTTTTGCGTGTCAAAGGCTAGAAAAATCTCTGATTTTTCTTTGTCTTTAACTTTGAGTTTCATATTCTTATCACTCCTTTCAAAGTTAAATGCTTGAAAACTTTGTTTTCATTGTCTTTAACACGCAGTTTCATTTTATTACTTTTTTTGTTTTAATTGATTTTATGTGATTTGTTTTTCCCAGAATATCGAGATGAATTTCTTTAACGTGTGGTTTTTGCTCTCGTTCGTATATTTCAAGAAGTTTTTGAAGTATTGCAAGTATGATTGGTCCAATAAGGATCCCTACTGCACCGAAGACAAACAAACCTCCTAATACTCCTACGAGAATTAACAAGGGATGTACACGTGCACGTTCTGCAACGAGTATTGGTTTAAGAATATTGTCAATGCTTGATATGATAATTAATCCATAGAAGAAAAGACCTAATCCTCTCCAGATCAAACCAGGTTCGTTTTGTAAGTATCCTGTAACAAGAAGTACCATGCTTGCTGGCAACCACACGACCCATGTTCCGATGAATGGTATGAGCGCAAAGAAAGTCATGACAATACTCCACCAGATGAAATTTTTAATGCCGAAAAGCCAAAGTCCGAATGCGCCAAGTAAACCTTGGATAAGTGCAACTATTAAACTGCCGTAAATAACTGCGTAAATGATGTCTCCGAATTGTTTGAGTATTTCTTCTTGATGATGGACTTTTAGTGGTGCAACACTTGCTATTCTTGCAATAAGTAATTTTCCGTCTTTAAGCATATAATATGTTGTGAATAAAACAACCAGCAAGTGTATTGCTATTTTTGGTAGTGAAAATATGATGCCGCTTATTTTTCCAGTCACAAATGTTAGAACATCGTTAAGTACTCCTAACAAGTATCCTTTTATTTCTTCGTCACGCATCCAATCATTTATTGTGTTAACGCCTTTACAAAGAAACCCTTCATCATAACATCTGCTTTCTATAAACTCGCCGCTGAATATTTGTTGTTTTGCACGCAAGTACATGTATCTGGTGTCTTGTGTAAGATCCTTTATGAGAAATCCTGCAGGAACTGTGACTAGCAGAACAATTATGACTGCTGTGATAAATGCAGTCAGACTTTCTGATCGTATGTGTTTTTTCATCCACTTGTACGACGGATAAAAGATGTATGCGAGAATTGTTCCTGCAATAATGCTTGTAAAAAAAGGCAATGCTACAAATACGCTCGCAATAGCAGTTATGATAACTAATGCAATAAAAAAGTACTTACTACTCATCCCCTCTTTTTCCATGATAGTTTTATAGCGAGTGTTATTTATAAATGTTATTACAAACTATTATATTTCGTTAACATTTCCTATGAACTCTTGTAACAACTGTTTGTCTTTTTCTCCAATGTATTCTATTGATAGAACATGAGTGTATGGTATTCCTTTTGGTAAATAAAGTTCAACAGGGTAAATGAGTTGTTTATCCCATCCTTTTTTATCTGCACTGAAGGCTTTTTCAACTTTAAGGTCTAAATCTGTAATTTTTGGTCCGAAACCAATTACAACACCTAATTTTTCTCTTAACTCTGCTTTTGCTTCTCTGTCTGCCTTTCTGTGTTGCATTACATTTCCGTTAAAATGTTCTTTATAATATTCAGGTGTAAAATCATCTTTATCGCAACCAAATCTTTTGAGGTATTCAGAATCTATGGTATGAAGTTTTGCCCAAATTTCAGCTTCTTTGTTTGCTTCTGCATCAGAGTATGCTTTTGGAAATTCTGTAGGAGGTTGAATTTGATAGTAATCATATCCTGCTTTAATGGGCCAAAAGTAAAATTTGCCGCTCGCATTATCTGGCGTTAACAATCCCGTTTCAAGAAGTTCTATTGCTTTACCTACTGTTGTTCCTCTGATCAATACTGGATGTTGTCTGCTGGATGTTGTCAATCTAATTATTTCTTGTTCAGGAATCATACGTTTTCTGACAAAAAACCCCTTTAAAAATTTATCTAAAATTATCTACTAAAAAGTGACAATGAGCCCGCCCAGATTTGAACTGGGGACTTCCTCGATTTTGTGGCCAATAATGCACTTTTGTAGTGCAAATGCCTCGTCAACGAGACGTCATAACCGCTAGACCACGGGCTCGTCTATATTTTTTATGTTTTTCACGAGAGCGTGGTTCTTCAAAAGTTTACTTTTGATAGACCACGGGCTCGAATTATTTAAAGAAACAAGTTGTTTTGTTTATAAAACTTTTCACATAGTTAATTTGAGTCATATGATGCTTTATTCAATCAAGAAAAAACAAAAAGAAAAAAAGCCACTTATTTTTTGAATGTCAATAATGCTACTATAACGCTTGCCAATCCAACAAGAATTTGGATCCATGGTGTTCCGCCTGTTAGGTTTGCCAACCAGTCATATAATCGTGGGATCAAATGCACTAATCCACCGATCAATAATAACCATGTTGCCCATAGTTGTACGTTGTTTTGTTTTGCCATTTGCATATCACCTTCCTTTGAGTGTTTAATGACTTAATCACTTCTTTATTTATTAAAATTGTGGTACGGTAAGTACGTTTTTAGAGTTTTATCCAAAAGATCTGAATTTTAGATTAAAGTTATTTTTTCAATATCCAGTCCAGCACGTTTTTGAAAGCGCCTTGGCTTTCTACTTTGTACACCTGTGCTGTTTGCTGGTACAAATACTTTGCAATTTCTCTTGAAATTTTAACACCTGTTACTTCGTTTATGCCAGCGTGTACACTCGGACTTAAGTTTACTTCAATAACAGACGGTCGTCTTGTGTTAAGAATATCCACTCCGCAAATGTCTGCTTTTATTGCTCTTGCAGATTTTATTGCAAGTTTTTCCTGTTCTGGAGTAAGCATGTGAGGTTTTCGCGTTCCCCCTGAATGTGTGTTTGCTCTGATTTCTCCTTTTGCTGCTTTTCTTTGATATGCTGCAATTACTTTATCTCCTACAACTATTGCTCGTATGTCTGTTGTTTTGCGTGTTTTTACAAATTCTTGTATGATGTATGGTTTTTTGAAAACTTCTAACATGTCAACAATTGTTTTTGCTGATTTTGTGCTGTCTGCGATAAGAACGCCTTTCCCATGTGTTCCGTCAGGAACTTTAATGATAACAGGATATCTGACTGCCTTATCTAATGTTTTTTTAGCAATTTCTTTTGTTGCGACGTAGTATGTTTTTGGAATGGAGATTTTGTTTTTTTGCAGTTCAAGAAGTGTTAAGAATTTATCATGGCCGAGCAAAAATGTTCTTGGTTGAAATGGGATATATGTAGATTGCTGAAGAACTGATGTTATAGCGTATTGAATTAAAGAGTATTTAGTGCTTCCTCGGATGTACAAGCAGTCATATTTTGGAAGGCTTTTTTGATTGTATAAAACAGAAGGTCCGCTGTTTGCAAGATTAACTTCAAATTGTCTGATGTCAAGAAGGTCTACTTGATCAAAATATTTCTTAGCGGCTTTTGCAACAGCTTTGCTGCTTTTGCCTCCAAGGCTAACAATACCTAGTTTCACGAAACCACCCCCTTACTGTTTCATTGTGTCGATGAGGAACCCGTGTTTTAGCACGTTTCTGCCGATAAGTACTGGGTAGCTCATTTCCTTTCTGTCTGCAAGGTTAAACGTTGCATTAAAGGTCCTGTTTTTAATTGTTACGGTTGTTTTAACTACTGGTCTTTCACTTTCTCCGTGAACTGATTTGACTTTTGCTGTTTTAATGATTGGTCCGAGCCCTAGTTTGCGCGCTATTGTTTTGTCTATGGAACATCTTTTCGCTCCTGTGTCTATTCTTGCTTTGTAGGTTCTTCTGCATATTTTTACGTTTTCTACAAGACCAATAACTGTATGTTTCATAATATCAGCTCTTTTTTTATCATATAGTGTTGGGAAGTTATTAAATATTTGCATTGAATTAATCAGTAAATGTTTCGTATGTTACTGTTCCGCCTGTTAATGCGAAGTGTTCTTCCTCTATTTGCCTGATAATTTCGCGTCTCTGCCCTTCGCGTTCTGTAACATAGTCGTCTTTCAGTCCAGGAGCTTCAGTCATAGTTGAGGATTTGTCTGGAAATGCATCCAAATAATAAGTTAAAGTTCCTTCTGTGAAATACGCCGGTGTTTCTTGAACTTCTCTAGGATGTTCATTTACTGCCATTTCAAGGTCTGTTTCTTTAACATCATCTACTATTTCTTCCAGTCCGATAGGCTGATAAGAATCTGTTGGTTCGTATGCTAAAGGTTCATAACTATCAGAAATATTGTCAGGAGGTGGAGGATCATCTTCCTCAGAACTAACTTCTTGTTGAAATTGCACCATATCCAGTTTATTTATTCACCCTTTCATATATCTTGGAGGAACTAGTTATTAAACTTTGTGCTTTTTAGGAGTTATTGCGAAGTTAATCGCTCATTTTTGTTCCTCTGCCTTGGCTTTCATACCAGCCTGCAGGGGTGATGCGTATGAATTCTGCATTTCTTTGCATTTCTGGTATGTTTCTTGCACCGCAGTAGCTTATGCCGCTTTGTACTCCTTTAAGGATATTTTGAATTATTCCTGCTACAGAGCCTTTATAGTCTACAAGAATAGGTATTCCTTCTACGTGCACGTCTAGTTCTTGTTTTATTTTCTGTTTGCGAAGCAATTCTTCTCTGTTATGATTATTATCATATGACGCACTGCCCATGTATTTTTTGTATCGCTTGCCGTCTTTTGTAATTATTCTTCCTGGTGCTTCATCTGTTCCTGCAAATAAGCTTCCTGAGAATATGCTGCTTGCTCCTGCTGCTAATGCTTTGACAACATCTCCTGGGTAAATCATTCCTCCGTCTGCAGTTACAGGAACAGCATGTTCTTTTGCAACTTTGCAAACATTCAAAACAGCAGTAAACTGTGGAATTCCTGCTCCTGACATGATGCGTGTTGTACAAACAGGAGAAGGCCCTATGCCAACTTTTAATCCATCTGCTCCTGCTGCTATTAAATCTCGTGCTGCTTCTGCTGTTGCAATGTTTCCTGCCATTACATCTATGTCAAATGTTTCTTTGAGTTCTTTGATGCGTTTGATTGCATAATCCGAATGGCAGTGTGCGATATCTAAAACAAGTAGGTCAACATTTGCGTTAACAAGTGCTGTTGCGCGTTCTATGGTATCTTTAACTCCGACTGCTGCTGCAACTCGCAATCGCCCTTTTTCGTCCCTGTTCGCGTTTGGCCAGTATTCAAGTTTTTTTATGTCTTTTGTTGTAATAAGCCCTTTAAGCTGTTTATTTTCATCAACCAAAGGAAGTTTTTCAACTCTGTTTTTGTGCAATATCTGTTTAGCTTCTTCTAATGTTATTCCTGGCTTTGCAGTTATGAGTTTTTCTCTCGGAGTCATCACTTCTCTTACTTGTTTGTCAAGGTTTGTTTCAAACTGATAGTCTTTGAGAGTGAATATGCCTACAACAGAATTATCTGTGACGATCAAACTAGTTACGTGTTCATCATCCATAATTTGTATGGCTTCTTTAATTGTTGCCGTTGGTTCTATGCAAACAGGTTCCTCAATTACGTAACACGTACTTCTTTTTACTCTTCTTACTTGTGCAACTTGTTGCTCGATAGTATCGAACTGGTGTATGACTCCCAGACCTCCTTCTCTTGCCATTGCTATTGCCATGTCTGCTTCTGTGACTGTTGCCATGTTTGCAGAAACAAGCGGAATGTTCAAAGAAATGTTTTTCGTAAATTTAGTTTTCAGTTCTGCTTGTCCTCTTGATGATAATGGTGTTCTTTTTGGTACTAGTAAAACGTCAGAATATGTTAATCCAATAGGAAAATTGTTCATTCCGTTAAAAAATATCAAAAGAAGAGCTTTAAATAATTTTGTATGATGTAGTTTACTCAAAAACAGCAGAATAAAATTCTTTTTTTGTGTACTCTTTTATTTGTCCTTCTTTGAGCTTCCCAAGAGCAAGTTTTGCAATTTGTACTCTGACTAGCTTTGTAACATTCAAGCCAACAGCGTTGCACATTTTTCGTATCTGTCTTTTTTTGCCTTCGATGATTTTCAGTTCAAACAAGCTTTTCTTGTCTGATGTGGAAAGTACGTGAATTTTTGCAGGTAGAGTTTTATATTTTGTTTCATCAATATCTATCCAGACTCCTTCACAAAGTTTTTTGATTTTTTCTTGTGTTAATAATCCGTCAACCTTGACTTCATATATTTTTTCGCGTTTTGTTTTTGGATCAAGAATTTTCTTCCCTGCTCTACCATCATTTGTTAATATTATTAACCCTGTGCTATCCTTATCAAGTCTTCCTACAGGATAAAAAGAATAAAAATCTTTTGAAGGAACTTTTCCTCTGAGAAAATTTAATAAATTTTCCTTTGTTGTTTCAAAACCAAGCGGTTTGTTTAGGACAAAATATCTTCTGTTTTCTTTGAATTGAATAAGTTTGCCTTTAAATGTTATTTTGTCTTTGAATGGGCGAACTTGGTAGTGCAGGCATTCCATTGGCTTGCCGTTCACAAAGATTGCTCCCTTTCTTGCAAGCATTGCTGCTTCTGTTTTGCTTTTTACTGATCCTGTTGCAACAAGGAGTTGGTAAATTCTCCATTGTCGACGGGGGTTTTTGCTCATGTGAGCAATAAAAACACAAACCTTTATAAAGGCACCCAGAGAAATGTGTTTATTGCGATTCTAAATATAGTTTAGAGACTGCAGGAGCGAAGATGTTATTTTCAGACTTAAAATTACCAGAGCACATACTTAGAGCGATAAAAGAACAAGGATTCACAGAACCAACACAAATTCAGGAGAAAACAATACCTCTCCTTTTGGCAGGCAAAGATATACTTGGACAATCACAAACGGGTTCTGGGAAAACAGCAGCATTTGGTCTGCCTATTCTTAGCAAGCTAACTTCCAATCAAGGTATTAAAGCACTTATTCTCACTCCTACAAGAGAACTTTGTGTCCAAGTAAGTGATGCTCTCAGAAAATTTTCAAAACACATGCGCTGCCATATTGTTCCTGTTTATGGAGGTGTAGGTATTGGGCCTCAACTGGGCGCAGTGAAGCAGGCAGATATTCTTGTTGCAACTCCTGGACGTTTGCTTGACTTAATGGAACGCGGAGTCAAGCTTAACACTGTTACATATCTTGTTTTGGATGAAGCAGACAGAATGTTAGATATGGGATTTATCAACGATGTTGAAAAGATAATTCGTAGCACGTCAAAACAGCGCCAAACAGTGTTATTTAGCGCAACTCTTTCACCAAAATTGCGCAGTCTTGTTAATAAACATATGAACTCTCCTGTTTCAGTTCAGGCAAAAATAACAGTAGATACGAGTTTGCTTACAGAAAAAGTTTTTCTTGTGCAATCAAATGACAAATTTTCTTTGCTTGTACATTTTTTAAAAACTTCGCCTCCTGGAATAGCTATTGTTTTTTGTAAAACAAGACATGGTTGTGATAAACTCGCAAAAAAATTGCGCACGCAAAAAATTGATGGAATTGCGATTCACGGCGGTTTGCCACAGAATAAGCGTATGAACATTATTAATAACCTTCACAAAACTGGACAAGGAGTTCTTGTTGCAACTGATGTCGCGTCAAGAGGTTTGCACATTGATAATATTTCTCACGTTTACAATTATGATTTGCCGCAGGTTTCTGATGATTATGTGCATAGAATTGGCAGAACAGCGCGTGCGGGGCAAAAAGGGGATGCAATCACTTTTGTTACTTCGCAAGATGTGAGAGATTTTAAAACAATTATGCGTGACACAAACAGAAATCTTGTCACAACACCTCTTCCAGAATTTGAGAGGATTATTGTTCCTGAAATTAAAGGCGATCATCACAGAAATTCGCAGGGTAATCGCAGATCTTTTCAGTCTGATGGGCGGAGATCTTTTGGAAGATCAGGAAATAATCAGCGACCCAGAAGTCAAGGAAGAAGTAATAGTAGAACAGATGATAGCAGAGAAAAAAGAGGGTCTAATAGGGCTTGGAGAGGAAGCAAGAGACCTGCCAGGCCAAAGAAGCAAAGACAGTAATTTCTTTTAAAAAATGACGGCGATAAAAGTAAAGGGTTATGAATTTGAATTATTTAGAGTGAAAGATTCTTTCAATAGACGTGCAGTCCAGTTCATGAATCAAACTATTGAGTCACTTAAAAAAATTGGTGTTCATGAAGATCATATTGAGATAGAATTGGAAGCGTTTGCACTAAAAAAAGCTCCTGCTTCTGCGTTATGGTTTGTGGATGGTCATCGCATGTATTTTAGTTATGATCTTGCAGGCAAATTTGTTGATAATTTATATGTTGTTTCGAAAGTAATTTCTCTTGAAGTTGCAGCAGTTATTAATGGACAAAAAACAATGCAGGACTTCATCAGCGAATTTTCTGAAGATGAAAATATTGAGGAAGTGCGCAAAAAAGCAAGAGAAACGCTTGGTTTGGACAAAGACACAAACGATTTCGAACTTATTGATAAAAAATACAAAGAATTAGCAAAAGAACACCATCCTGATAAAGACACAGGAAATTTACACTTATTCAAAGAAATCAATCATGCACATAAAGTGTTGAAAAGGGAATTGAAATAGTAAGCCTCAAGAAGGACTCAGTACACGGCGAGTAAGCACCACTTTGCTCTCTCGGTTGTTGAGAGGGTTTAGCTAGAGAATGTGTTGCGAATATTTAATGGTTTTGGAGTTTTGAGACTGAGCTTGTTTATAACGTGCAAAAGGTGTTCCAGTATGTGCCTTTGTATTCTGCGTAGATGAAGTTGAAAAGTTTTTGGTAAGGTTTTATGTCTGTGCTGAGCAAATTTTTTCTTATTGCGTTGTCTGCTTCATTCATTGCTTCAATGTATTCATCTCTGTTTTTCTTTTGTATGATAAGAGGAGGATAACCCAAAGTTAGGAGAATATGATTTAAGAGTATTCTTCCTGTTCTTCCGTTGCCATCACTAAATGGGTGAATGTTCTCGAATTTGTGGTGGAAGAATATCACAAGTGCGAGTGGGTGCGTTGTTTTTTTCTGTTTATTGAACCAATCAAGTAAAAGTTTAATATCTGTTTTTACATAATGTGCAGGGCTTGGTTTAAATGGTTGCCCTAAAATTCTAATATCATGATTTCTGTATCCTTTTCTCGAATCAATTCGTTCTAATAGTGCATCATGAACCTCTTCAATCATATTTAAAGAGAGTTCTGGTTTTTTCCCTAACAAATCGAAAAACACATTTTTAGAGTTCTGCAAGTCATATATTTCTCGCAATGTTCTATTTTTTGGGGCTCTGTGTTCCCTAAGCAGTTTTGTTGCTTCCTTTAGCGTTATCGTATTGCCTTCTATTGATGTACTACTAACTGCAAACTTAATTAAAAAAATATCAAAAATTTCTTTTTTTGTTTCATTAGAAAATTTCAAGAATTTTAGGTCGTAATGAATCTTAGTTGATTCAATAAACTCCATCTGCTCTTTTGAAAAAAAAAGGCTTTTTTTGAGCTTTTTATTTTTTGCTTTGTTAAGATAATACTCTGATTCAAGAAACTTTTTTATCGTATGATAAGATTTACGGGTTTCTTTTTTATGTTTTTTCTCAAGATTTTCAATATTTATTTTACTCAAATCTGAACCCAGATTTTCAATATCTTTTGTAATCACTCTACCGGCTTTATCCCTGACAGAAACACGCAAAGTATAATACTTTTTTCCACCAACTTTCTTCACATGGATGTAAGCCATACACGTATGCATGAATAATACTATTTAAATCTTTCCCCTTACAAGTTCTTTTTCAAATGTAAGGGGAAATTTGGCTTACAATCCAAAAAGGAGTGCTTACGAATTGAAATTATAAGCCTCCGAAGGGAGTTGCACCCTCGACCTCGACATGTTTGTTGATTAATACCAATGTCGCGCTATACTACTAAGCTACGGAGGCAAAGTAGTTTAAAGATAATATTTAGCACTCAGTACTCAGTTTTTAAAGTTTTCTTGCAAATAAGCAGTTTTTGCCACCAATTCCATCTACAATAGTAGAAATTAAAGCATGCTTCTAGACAATGAGCTGTAAAGTTAGCGTCAGGTTTTATCTACAATAGTAGAAATTAAAGCATGCTTCTAGACCTTATCTCTTTAACACCTTGCATTAAACATCTACAATAGTAGAAATTAAAGCATGCTTCTAGACATCAAATAAGACTTTTTGTAATTAATATCTACAATAGTAGAAATTAAAGCATGCTTCTAGACGTTCGACAACCACGATTAATCCAACATTATCTACAATAGTAGAAATTAAAGCATGCTTCTAGACATTATCACCACGATTACTCTCGATAGCATATCTACAATAGTAGAAATTAAAGCATGCTTCTAGACGTCAACCCAAGGAGGAACGAAAAAATGATCTACAATAGTAGAAATTAAAGCATGCTTCTAGACGTTACCCCTCAACGTTGCTACTTCTTTTATCTACAATAGTAGAAATTAAAGCATGCTTCTAGACCAGAATTTGTCTCGCTTCCAGAAAAACATCTACAATAGTAGAAATTAAAGCATGCTTCTAGACAGGTAATCTGGTGATTATATAAACCTTTTTTTTCTGTTTTACTTAAATTCCAGTCGTGTGTACATCATTTTAGAGTGTTACATCTAAAACTCATTTTTCAAGAATGCAATACTATCATTATTTTTATATTTTCCTGAAATTAGCCTCACTGCCTCTTAAAAGAGAGAATTTATGGGATTTAGCAATTTAAACGCTAAAAAATTAAGACTGAGGTTTGCAGGTTTAATACATAAGAAGGTCTGTTTCTTCATTTTTAGCATAGCCAAACCTTGATATTTGGTTTTCTGCGGTTATTTTAAATATCAAAACACTATCTCCTTGATTGAATCTTTTTTCGAAGCGATTCTTAATTTCTTCCTGCACTATTTCGAGAATCCTTTTGCTGTTCTTTATTTCATATACTGAATACTGGAGTCTACGCCCATAACTTAAAATGAACTTGGAAAATTCAGTTCTTAAATGGTCGTCTTGAATATCATACGTTAAAATAATCATATGTCTGCCTCAATAGTGAAATTAGGATATTCATCTATTTTTTTTCCTTTTATGAAAGACCTATAATACGATTGAATATATAAGAATATTTTTTCTTTATGTTGAAGAATCTCCCTTAACATTAATTCAGAATATTTTTTATTAAATTCTCTTTTTATATAAAATTGTCCATTCTTAAGATAAAAATCGTCTTTATTTATCTGTTTTAGATTGAAGCTTTTTCTTATCCGTCTGTCAATAATGCACCTAAAAGGCTCCATTAAGTCACAAATTAAAGATTTCCTTTGAAAAAAAAGTTTATGATAAAAACCATAATATGTGTCAAATCCATAGAGTTCCAGATTGGCTTCTACGAAATTAAAGAGATAATGATAGCCAATATCTAAGAGTAAATTAAATATATCGTCTTTGCATCTTGGTCTTCTGCCATTAAAGTTAAGATTCTTGAAGTATGTTTCAAAAAACAGCTTTGAAGCAGTTCCCTCAATTCCAAGTAGTTCCTGACAGTTTTGAGCAAAATCAGTCTGCTTTAAAAGTCCTTTTACTTTTGAAATGCTGTTTTTTTCCTTGACCGTCTTATACCGTAAAGAGATCATTAAACCAATTTGGTTCTTGATTTTATTGCTTATTACGTATTTGGCGATCTCTAAGTCGTTGGTATTCGTGTACTGCTTTTTTCTCAATAGAAAATTGCCTTTGTTATCAGGAATGATAGAAAAATAAGGTTTAAGACTATAATGAAGGAATACTAATGGAATGGTATTCTTCTTCACATTTTTTATTAGCACAGAAGTGATTGAGAACTCACCCAGAATGAAAACTATAAATATTTTGCTGCATGGGTGTTGAAGAACAATCTTGTTATTTTCATCAACAAGAACAAGATTTGAGTTCTTGAATTTCAATTTTTTTGAGTTATCACTCTCGATAAAAAGCACTTGTTTTTCCATGAAATCAGGTCTGCTTAACATATTACTCTCCTTTGTAATAATCACATAATTCCTTATAGATGCACATCTTGCACTTATTCGGGTTCTGCGTGAAGTTTTTATCGTCTAGATTGAATGAATTCATTTGTCTTATAATCTCTTTTAATCTGTTCTTTTCATCTTCCCCTGGCAAAGGAACATCATATACTTTATTGTCCGAAATCGAATGGAACCTTATTTTTTTGATAGTATATCCCATCTCAATCAAACAAAAGTATTGAGCATAAATTTGCAGATAATATCCTTCATAGAGATTTTTTATCTTATTCTTTCTCTCAGTAAGGATTCCTTTGTCGGCATCAAAAAGGTCTATCCTGCCGACAACACCAAGTTCCTCGCTGTAGATATTAATTCCCTCAAGAATTGCCTTTTTCGTTGAATATTTTTGGTTATCAATATTCTTGTGGGCGTTTTTACCTTTTGTTTGATAGGTGGTATGGTAGAGAGTTTCGTCAAAGGAAGAATAGAGATTATGGAAATAGATGCTTCTTGGGCAAAAAATGAAATCATTCAGATTGGAGATGATGATGTTTTGTTCCATCTTAATCAGTTTCATTACTTCATGTTCTTATCTTGGAGCTTCCTCTTTTTCTCTGGTTCTGCAACATAATTCTCTCTTGAAGTTACTAGACGACCTAATTCCTTTTCTGTTTCTTTTCGTGCATTTCCTGCTACTCTTCCACCTCTCTTGGCAGCACCTTCAACTTCTTCATAGCCTTGTGCATCTTCTTTTCTTGTGATTTCAGTAGATACTCTTTCTCCTAACATTGAGAAAATTAATTCTAAGTCATTCATATGATCTCTCAGATTTTCTTTTTCCAAGCCTTTGAATTTCTTGTACTCGTTTGGTGTCATGCCAAATATGGCTTTGGAAATTTCTGCTGTGAGTATTGCATATTCTCTTTCTTCCAAGACTCCTCTTTTCTTCCATTCGTCTGTAAGTTCATCTCGTATAGCAATGCCTCTAACTCGTTTTTCTATCCAATCATCAGAGTAGCCTTTTGCTTTGTAGAGTTCCCTCATCCGTTTTTGAGTTAGTTCTGGATTTTCTATCTCCTGAACCCTGTCATAGCCGACTTGGGCAAGCCACTGCTTGAATGGTTCTGCTTTCTTGGATGGTATAGATTGGATGAGGCGAAATATTCCTTTTGTATTCCAGCATTGAAGCATTTGATTGCCCCCTGCTGTTTCAAACTCTAAACCAAGGGGGGGTACAATTTGTCCCCTCCCCTTGAAGAGGTCATTTACTGTTTCATCCCTATTTCTTAGCTTTTTTAGGTATTGTGAGGGATCTTTCGAATCAGTTATTGCTAAAACCACATCTTTTATGACGAACCACCATTCATCATTAAACCATGTTCTCCTAATGTTCTTGCCTTGAAATACTGCTAATGATTTGTGCGAGTTAGTCATTTGTATTGACGCCTCTGTAAGGTTTGTATTTTTCCATATTTATCACTTCGCTCTCGCCTGTACAAATTGTAGCCACTCCTTATTACTGATTGCAAGTTTCAGTTTCTTCCAATCTTCTCCTTCATGAGCGTTGATTTGCTGCAACACCCACAGACCTTTTTTGGCGATGTGATACGCTCCATTAGCATCAGCATCCTTAGGCAATTCATCTCCGGCATTCCGACTGTCATAGAATTTGCCTTCACTGTTTATTACAGGTGAAATAAGATAATCTGTCTCGCTGTTCGTGATGCTGTTGCGCATTTGTACTGTGTACTTGAAGAGATTGAGTAGTTGTTCAAAGAAGTCCTTATTTGTTTGTGAATTAATCTGATTTTTCAAATCCCTTTTATAATTAATGTTGTATTCTTTGAACAAGTTCTTAAATTCCTCTGTAAGTACAATCTCTTTGTTATCCCACTGGTTGTTCTTTTCAGAATTTCTGAATGTTTTGATGCGCTCACCATGCGTGCAAATAACCCAGTCCTGTATTGTGTCATCTACTTTGGAGTTAAACAAAGAATATTTTTTTACTTCAAACTCGAAGTTGTCCTTATCTGTATTGTAGCGAATGTTTTCAAAATTGTTAAAGAACGTTTTGGCCTTATCTACATTTTCATATCTGGTATTAAACAGGTTGACAAATCCCGTGGTTGGATCGATTTTGCTGGTATTCCATGCAGGAACGTAAAACAAAAACCCGCTTTGTTTTCCCAGTTTTGTAAAGCTTTCAAACTTGCTTGTCAGTTGCAAGGCTTTGTACAAACCTCCTGTTTCGTTGTTTGCCTTGTCTTTAAAAACTAAATAATTGAGTTTGTCTATCAGTTTCTTCTCAAATTTTTGATAGATTTGTTTTTCAACCTTGAAACGACCTCGTTTGAAGCCAAAATTCAAATCTTCCATCACCACAATGGCATTATGCTCTACCATCATTCTTGATATCTCATGCACTATTATGCTGATATAGCCATCTTTTAACTCTTTGATGGTTTCTATAGTTCCCCAGTCTTTTCGGGCTTTATCTCGCTCCTTCTCTCTGTTGTGAAGCAACTTGTGATAATCTGTCTTGATGTTAACTCTATTGTTGACAATGGTATTGAGAGACCTTTGTTCCAATATTTTTCCTTTTTGATCTATCAAAGTCAAGTATAGTAGATGTCTCTCACCACGATCTATGCCAATAATATTTACATCAGGATTATCTTTTAGAAATCCCAATACAGTATTGTTAATATATTTTTTTTCTGTTGCCTTGAAATTGAGTGTGATTGGTACATGAAACTGGAATTTATCGACACTGTAGCGACGATCTTTAACAATATCATACTCAAAAAAACTTTCTTTTTTTGGGTTATTTGGATTTTTGTTCTTTATTGGCTCGTTGGATTTGTGAATTGTGAGGTCTTTAATAGATTTTTTTCGGTAAAATAACTCTGCCCCTCCATTAAGCTTATACATAACATTTTTGAGGTTTTCAGGGTCAAACAAGGCCTTCCAGTACAAAGTATGCAGATTAGGTTTGCCTTTGCTGTATTTTGAAAAGTCCTTGTTGTAGATTTGAAAGAGGTAGAGTTTACCTTGATCAACAAGTTGATTAATGTAATTTTTATCAATTCCGACAAACGTCACCTTGTAAGTTTGGGATGCGATATGATCAAAGAATTCCCCTAAGTTTTTGTAGCTCTCCGTTGATTTATATTCAAGCTTATACGTATCTTCATATCTCTCTGAATGATTCTTTAGAACACCCTTATAGTAATCTATGAGTTCAGAGAGTTTATTTCTGTCAAATTCATTCTTCCATAAATCTTTATCGTTCTTCTTTGCGTCTTGGAATTTGTCAAATTCCTTTTTTATAGCTTCGATGTTTTGATTCCATCCTATATCTTCAACATCTTTCTTTGCTTTGTCTGAAAACGCAATCCTTGGAAGTTGCCTTTTGATGTCTCCAAGGTCTTTGTAGACCATCTTCTTGAGAGGCGAATCATCGACAAAAATTTCAGGACGCTTGTCTTTACGCAAGACATCCTTGTCGTCATCAATATTTATTATTCCGAGGAAAAAAGAATCATTTTCTTTGAAAATAAGAGAATAATTCTTGTTGTGTTCCTTGTTTAAATCCCATCCTTGCGCCAGAGTCGAACTCTGAAAATTCAGCTTAAACTTCTCAATACTGTACGGCTTTTGCGAAGCGTAATTCCGAACCTTGTTATACAACGGTATCAATAGCTGTAGTTGGTCATACCATGGTTGGAACTGGCTGTAGAATATCTCGTCTTTTTCAAGTGGGGTGTCGCTTGGCAAGGATATTTGTTTCACAAAATGCAGTAGTTCCATCAGGCTGTCAAGGAATGCTTTGATATCACCGATAGTCTTCTTGTCTTGATGAAGTCGGTTCTCTTTTGGATAATCTGTATTCAAAATACCTTTAATGCAACTATATTTTGCTTGAATATTAGCAATCATGTCAAATTCTTTGTCGCTTTCTTCTTTCTTTTTGGCAAGGAAATGGGTGTGGAAGTAATCGGCGATGGGTGTTGTATTTTCTTTTAAATCCTTCAATACTTCTGCTTCGTTTTTGTAGGCAAACAAAGCTTTTTCAATCTCGGCAATAGAGAAATAGGATTGTTCGAGGTATTTTTCCTTCTCTTTTTCCTGTTTTTTAGATAATCCCTTTTTACCAGTTTCTAATGTTTGCAAAAAGGCGAATTCTAAAGCGGCTTTTATGATGTTCCAATCACCAAATAATGTTTTTGAAATGTCAGTAATAGCTTTGTCGTTTCGCAAATAGATTTTATTCAAATCATAGTCTTTGAGACTTGTGAGCAGTTCTTTTATTTTTTCCAACACATTCTCTGCCTCATCCTTACCGCTGGGATGGAAGCTGACGAGGTTAGCTTGGTAATATTCTTCTATGGCGTTGAGAACTTTCTGGCTGGCTGTCTCTTCAGCATCGTCTTCAAACTCATCAGGCAAGAATGAAACACTTTCTTTGTCACTCAAGATTTGCTTATAGAGTTGTTTGAGCGTAGGTATCCTATCTTTTTTATCCTGTTTTTGGTTGTACAAATTAATATATTCGTTGAGCCCTTGAATTTTCTTTTTCCCTTCTTGCGCAGTCATCCCGCCGATAATCAGATTATACGCGTCGATTTGTTTTTGAGTAAGAATTTTATTATAATAATATAGTTCGAAGGCTTCATCAATTTGTTCAATGTCAAGATATTCTTTTATTTCTTTGTACAAGGCAGGGAAATTCTTATACAGTTCGGATATCTCTTTAATCCTTTCAAAAACCTTGATATTATCCAAGAATTTCGGTAAATTTTCATGAATCAGTCGATAAGCGATAGCTGTGGATTGCTCTTTGTCAGAGTACATATTTTTTCGGTTTTCATGAAAACCACCGAAGTATGTTGTGAATGTTTTGAAACGTTCATCAAAATATAAATCTTCTTCCTGAGTTCGTATCCACTTCTCAAGAAGTTCTGTAACAAGTTCTTTTTTATCGATTTTTGAAAAAATTTCTTTTGCTTCACCAACGTTAAATGCCTTAGCGATATCTTTTCTCAGATCTGCCTGTATTTTTTCAAATGCTTTCTTAAATCCGTCCTCTTTCTTGCGTTCTGGAGATGCGTTGTATAGATCTGCAAATTCATTCAGTTTTGTTAATTTCACTTGCGACATTGCTATTTCGATGAAGTGTTTGTGAAACCCATTAATGGTTTTCTTCATCTTCTTGTAGCTTTCCGCTCTTTGCTCGTCTTGACTAATTAACCCTTTATTCTCGATATGCTCAAGCGTCTTTCCCTGCGGTTTCAGCTCAAACCTCAGCGTCTTTCGCAGACTATATAAATCCCAGAATAATTTTTTTAGTTTATCATCAATTCTGACTACACCCATTATTGCACCCGTTAGCAGTGTTGCGAAATGTAACTTACTCATATAAAGCTTACGTGTGCTTGTCTAGTGGCTGTGCTGATGTCTATTGTCACTTGCTAGTTCTGTTGCGTACTTCTTTATTTTCTCAAGTTCAGTACTCACTTACTGTGTCAATGTGTCCTCCATCGCTCCAGAACAGCCTAGAATGAACATCCCTCAATTGAACGGTACGCTTAACTATACTAGAATTCAGTGTCTCGTTTCAGCAATTTTTTGCATGGTCTTAACAAATTCCTGTGCGTGTTGTTTGTATTCATCGTATTGTCTGCCTGTGATTACTTGTATTTGTCTGTACGTTATTTTTTTTTGTAACTGGTAGAACTTATCCATTGTTGCTGCGTATTTTGCAGGAACAATTTTTTGTTTGACAAGATGTTTTTCTATCATGTCTGCCAAGTGTGCTGGTGTTGGTGGTACGTGTCCAAGATTCATTAATGCTGCATGTGCACTATCTACGACTGCCCAGTATAAGTCAACAGTTGCTTGTAAGATGTGCCCGTCTGCGTTGTGTATTGTTGCTGGTGCTCTTGCTGAGTACATCCAAATGCTTTCTTTTGACGGTCTTACTTTTCCTTGTGCTAATAATTCTTGTACTGGTGCAAATATGCCTGCGTCATGCAACGATATTCCGTCGCGGAGCATGTTAATGATAAGAGGATCTCCGTTGCGAACGTGTTCCCAGTATGTTGTTAATTTTAAGGTAGTTATGTGCAATCTCTTGCTGACTTGTGCTGCAGTATTCTCAGTGATAACTCTATACGCTTGAATGACTTCTTTGCTTAGCACGTTTGTCAAATCATCAATGATAATTAATATGTCAATATCAGTTACTCCGAGTGCTGATTGTTCTCCTCGTGCAGCGCTTCCAAATAAGATGATTGCTTTAACGAATTGGCCGAGTTCTTTTTCTAAATTTACCGCGAACTTTTTTGCAAAATCAAAGTCTGTTGAGGAGTATTTGAGTTTGTTTGGGTGTTGTCTTTCATGTACTTTGAATTTCATGTGTTTTATGCTCGGGAACATATATTTTAAAAGTTTAGAGTCATTAAGCAGTAAATACACAAGATGTGTTTGTTTAGTCTAGAATCTTTGTTTTGTTCAACATGTGGGTTTTTTACCATCAAACGGTGTGTCCAAAAACCTTAATAAGTAGTAGTTCTGAACATGTTTTATGTTCTTATATTTCAAGCAAGGTTTAGAAGACATAGTCTCTTTAACAAAGGACATAGCTGCTGCAATTTATGACGTGAAAACTGAACAACTCGAGGATTTTGTTGCTTCTGAAAAAATGGATTTTGGAGAAGGTAAAATTTCAGATGATTTGATTGAAACATTAATGCCAGTTGTTGAACAAAATCTTGATCCTGTTGCGTACGAACCAAATGGGATAGCGTATGAAATTGGTGTTTCGTATTCGTCTACAGAACCAATTCAAGGATATTATGAAAAAATCATGAATGCTGATGCAAATAAAAATACATCTTCTGCTTCATTTTCAACAATGTATAGTCAATACGAACATGACCAGTTAGGACAAGCACAAAATATTGCTTTTGCAATGAAAGAAGCAACGTACACAAATCGAGTTGCTGCAGATACACAAATCGATGCAAACTTAAGGCATGTTAAAAATCAATTCAAAACCCTATCTATTGGCATCTGGTACTTAATGTACGAAGGTAAATTGCAGTTTAATTAAGCTCACACTATTTTCTATTACATTATTTCTATTACATTATAAGTAAACCATAAGATGAGTGAAAAATACTCTGATATGCACTATTGGAAGAAATCTGAAGTGTCTCAGACAAGTGTTGTTAAGGTCTTTGAGATATAGTAAATTGTCTTAAATATCGAACAATTTAGCAATTTACCATATTTGAAACGTCAGAAATTCACAAAATTTAATATGGTTTGTATGAATTTCTGAGCGTGCTCAAGCCCAAGAAAATTTGTTATTTTCTGGGCGCAGAAATGCTTTGCATTTCTTGCGAACTGTCACAATTATTGATTATTTTTGACAGTTCTTGACATTCGCAACTATTTGTTCGATTTCTTGCGAATTTCATTATAGCATGTGCTTAACACTTATAACTTTGATAATGCGTCGACAATTCAGGAGATAAAAAACACTAAAGCGTTGCAATTCGAGAAATCCAATAATGAATATTACTCACTTAAGAGTAGTTATTATAGAAACATTTATATGCGAGTTAAACGCTGCATCACATATGGATTCAAAAAAATTTGATTCTACTGGAAAAGACGAGTTTGAAATAGTATCTGGAAGACTTTTTATTGCAGATCCGTTTCATCTGGGCTACCCTCTAGATCTAGTGGGAAAGCTTAGAGAATTAACAGTTTCTGATGGATTTTCTGTGCCTTTTAATGCATTTTCTCATGGAGGACTTTACTATACAACGGACAGAGAAGGCATTGGTGGCAACCATACTGTTGGAATTTATCGTGCAGGAGACTCAATATTAATTGCAAGAAATGATGATCTTATAACTGCTGCTGAGTATGATCAAGAGCTAAGAAAAAGTAGGCAAGCTTGTCCATATTTTGAAAGTCCCGGATTTTTGCTTGATAGTAAACGTATTGTGAGTGAAATTGATTACAGTGCGTTACAAAGACCTTTGTTTGAAACTGTTGGAAGTCTTTGTTATTTGCTTGTTGGAGATGCGAATAAATTTTCTGTGCAAGAATCTGCTTGGGAATTTAAGGATCCTTTTGATGATCCTAGCTTTAACAAAATTCCTGATTTGGAAGAATTAAGAGAAAATCATAAAAGACTTGAAAGGGAACTCACTAAGGCACTATATGCAAGGCAAGTGTTAGACGTTCCAAATGGAATTTATAGAGTTGAGCACAAGCCAGAAGAAGAAACTTTGATTTTAAAACTTGTCAAGAACCACTAGTGATCGCACTGCGGTGCTCAACACCAGTGGCATGACTGTTCAGAAAGTCATAAGATAATATAGTCCAGTGGTTCTTGATCATGCTCAGAATGCCACTCGCTCCAGTAAACCACTCCAGTAAACCACTCGTGAAGAAACACGAGTGGCATTCTGACATGTTAAATCTGAATAATATTGTGACATTTGACTGCAAGCCACAAGCTATCAACCACTTACTAAATTACCACCATCTCTCATGTAATGGCTTTTCCCAGTAATTTGTCTTCATTTGTTCTTTGAGATAGAGTGTATATTCTGTTGGTGCTTGCAAAGTTGTTAGTGTTTCGTATTGTTCGAGTAAGCATTCTTGTTCTGCGGCACTCCCTGTGAATACATTATGAGGTACTGATTGTCCTGGATGTTGTGCAAGATAATCAGAATATTGTCGAGAATGACATGCATCATGTACAATAACTCCTGCATACCAAATAGGATGATGTGTGTATGTTTGTTTTCCTACAACAAATCGAGGTGAGATTTCCCAAGGGTACATTCCAGAACTTGTTTCTTTGCAATCAATTATGTTTATGTATGAAATAACTTTCTGATAGTCTGCAGGAATTGTTGAAAGTAATGTTAATGCCGCGTTTGTTTTTTGTTTGCATTCATTATCGCCAAGTATTTGAATTGTGTGCATTATTTCTTTTTGAACAACAACTTTTTTCAGAGGTGGTTCTGGTAAACCTTTCTCTGAACTTATTGGTTTTTCTTGATTTGTACAGGATATTATTAACAGAAGACAAATCACAAACAATGCAATAAATTTAATTTTGTTCATCGTATTTTTACTTTTATAACTACAAACGTCTTACTCCAATGGCACTTCGCTCCATAATTTAAATTCGTTGCTTGGAGAATAACCGCCGAACATCTGCATTGGCGAGTATGTTCGTGCAAAGTATCCGCTTTGTACGCTTCTCCAGCTTAGTGGTGCTCCTTGGAAGTATCCGCCTGTTCCGAATTTTGCTCCTGCATGTTGCCAGAGTTTTGTTCTTATTCTTCCTTCTCCGAATTTTTCTTCTTCGTGTCCTTCTGATACCATCCATCCTTTGTATCCTGCTTTTTGGAATATTTTTGCTGCATCAATTACTGGAAATATTCCTTCTCCTGGCGGCAGGTGTCCGTGTGCTGCTGATGCGCTGTCTACTAATTGAATTCCTCCAACAAGGTTGTCTGGTGCTTTTGCTAATGTTTCTACTTGTTTGTTGAACCACTTGTTGAATCTTTGTAGTTTTTGTTCTTCTGTTTCTATTATTTGTCCTTGTTCGTTTGTTAATGGTTTGAAGTGTGAGAGCCACATTGCCATGTGTCCTGTGTCAAAGGTTCCTTTGATGTGTTCTTGTGCTAGCTTTCGTGCTTCTGCTTGTGACATCCCTGGATTATAATGTGGATTTGGTTTTTCTTTTTCTTTTCCTTCTGCAGGATCAAATTCTTTGAATTTTTGTGTTGTGAGTAAGTCTACCATTCTGTCTCTTGAACTTCTGATAACATTCATGAATTCTTCTGGGTGGCTTCCATAGTAGTCTGGCCAGCCGATTTCTGGTCCAATATGTATTGGTTTTACTCCAGTTTTTTCTTTTGCGAGTAATCGTTGTGTTTCTTGCATTGCAAAAATTCCTGCTTCTGCGTATGTTCTTGTGCTTTTGTCCATTGCATATTTGTTGATTGTTTTGTAGTGCTTGTATCTTTGTTCCAGATCTGTCGCTTGCTGATCTTGTCCAAATGCACTGTTCAGATAGTCTTTGTATTCTAAATCAAATTTCTCTGTTTCTCGTCGTGCTAGTTTTTTGTCATCTTCAGAAATGTTTGGCAGATTCATACGTTCTTTTGCCTGATCTCTTGCTTGTCTTACTTGGTCTGCTCTGTCTAGGTAGTGTGTTCTCCAACCTTTCATTGTTTTAATTTGTCCTTCTAATTGCACTTTGATGTATAATTGTTCAGGCGTTTCATACTGATATTCTGGATCTATTTCTTTGAGCTTTTTTTGGGCGTTTTGTTGCTTGTTGTGTTCTGCCCATGTAACAAAATCATCCCATTTGAATTGTGTTAATCCTAGTCCTTCTTTTTTTGCTTTTTCAAGATCTGCAGGGTCTAGTGGTTTGAATCCTTTGTCAGCTCCGTGATAAGGAATGTGTTGTATTTCGTCTTTTCTGAATTGTGTTGTTCGTCCTGTTCGTTCATCTACTAAAAATCCTATTCTTTGTTCTCCTTCTTTGTGAAAGTTCGGATCTTTTTTTTGCCAGTCTGCATCGTTTACTGCGCGTGGAAATTCCCACGATACGTTATCTATTGCTCCTCCTTTTGAAACGTCTGCCATAAATTTCATTGCGTCTTTTAATTCATCGAGTTGTTCTTTTCTTTTGTCTTCAGAAAATATAAATTGTTGGTAGTCAAATCCTGATGCATTGTTAAAGCTGCTTGTTGGCATTTCTGCTCCAATAATGTTTGCTCCTGTTGCCATTTGCACTTCTTTTAATGTTTCTCTGATTTCTTTGCCGTATGCTTTTGGCCTGCCGCCCATTGGTGATGTGTGTGCTGTTTGGAACATGAGTTGCATTGTTCCTGCTCCGCCTCTGATTGCTGCTTGCGCGATTTGTATTACGTTTTTGAATCTGCCAGTTGCATCATGTTCTGGGATTGTTTCACCTAGTTGAGAAATTGGTGCTATTGGTTCTTCTATTGTAAGCTCATCTCCCCAAGTATCTGCTTGTTGCGGTCTTCCTAAGTTAAATTCTACCATTTTTCACTCTCTACTCCGACTCTTTACTCTCAACCTTTTACCAATATACGTTTTAGGCTACTGAGTATTTAAACATTTATGCGATATTTGCTACAAAAATAACTACTTTTTAAGGACAACAAAATAGAAAGATTTATAAATGTTCGACTCGTTTTTGCAGCATAGAGAAGCGGTGACTATTGATGATGAAACGTAAGCAAAGTGACTACCTTAACAGACTCAGATTAAATATAGATCCAAGACGATATAGGCCAATTTCTCTTGTTGAAGAAGTTGTTGAAGGAGTTTATGAAGGTGCATCTTTTTTACGTCCCAAAGAGAGGGAATTATCACGAGTGTACAGAAAACTTACAGACAGAATTCACAGAATAACGCAGACAACTGACTTAAGTCAAGTTGATCTAAAAGAAGCATATGCTGGCTTGCGCAAGAAGTTTGATGCAAATCTTGGCAAGTTAAAAGAGGAATATGAAACAGTCAAATCTCTGGAAAACAACATTCTTGGTTTTGCTCAGGAGGGCAGAGCAGCAGAACAAAACATTCAACAGGTAAAAAGAAAATACTTGAAAGCACGTGAAAAAGAGATCAAAAAGTTTGCTCCTGAAGTGTTCGCGTTAGCACAAGAGGGTATTAGACGGGTTTATACTGCAAGTGAAGATATTGGCTGGAACATCTCTTCAGCATATAACGAGCAATTTTGGACAGCATACGCTTTATCACAACCGCAGATTACAGAAGTGGCAACAGGTGAAGGTAAAACATTGAGTGCGGCATTAGCAGCGTGTTTGCAAGCACTTGATGGTCAGGGAGTTCATGTTGTTACGCCAAATGCTTATCTTGCAGAACGTGATGCAGAAGAAATGCAGTTGTTATTTGATCAACTTGGTTTACGTGTTGGTCTTATTAAGAAAAGCTTGGGCATTGATGAGAGAAGAATTGAATATGATGCTGATGTTACGTATGGGCATAATCAGGAATTCGCATTTGATTTTTTGCAGGATAATCATGCGAATAACAAACTGTCATGGCGTCGTTCTCGTAAAGCTTTGGCAGCGATTGTTGATGAAGCAGATGATGTTTTGATCAATAAAGGAAAAACACCTCATATAGTCAGTGGAGAAAAGAGAAATACTGGAGCAGCATATTCTGTACTGAATAAGGCTCTTACAGATGATGAGGGTGAATTACTGTTTAGTGTGGACGAGCTGAGCCCTGATGATGACGGAACAAAATCATTAAAATTCGAAGCGGATTCTGAAGATGATGCTTCAGGAAATTTATATGATTCTGATGTGGTCTTTAAACCAGGAACAATTAAAACAATCCTTACACCAAATGGCCAAAAAAGACTGGAATTACTTTTGAGTTCTCCTACGATTAAAAGCGAGCTTTCAGAACTTGGAGTAAGTGAGGATTCTTTTCCCAATAGAGGGGATTTCTACAGCTCAATTGGGCACGATATCATTAATGTACTCAGAGCTCATGTGTGTTTGAAAAAAGATGAAGATTATTCTGTTGTATCAAGGCCACTAACAGCAGAGGAAGAAAAATTAATTGCTCAAAGAAAACATGTTCCAAACGTTTACAAAACTAAAATTATTAATGAACGTGGCAAGGAAGAAACAGTCCTGCGTGTTTGTGAGGTGCATAGTATTGATAATTTTACTTCGCGATTGCTTGTAGGGCAAAGATTAAATGACGGCTTGCATGAAGCAATTGAGGCCAAAGAAGGACTTGAGCCTCTTCCTGAAAATATTAAAGCAGAAGAAATTTCTTTGCAGAATTATTTTTTGACACAGTATGATTTGATTTCAGGAATGAGTGGTACAGCAGTTGCAGATAAGGAAGAGTTTAGAGAAATTTACGGTCTTGATGTTGTTCAGATTCCTAGACATGATCACCAAGGAGACAGCAAGCCATTAAAGCGTTTTGACGAAGCAAGCGTGTATGGTTTCAAGTTATTTAAAGATAAATATGATGCTCGTGTAGCTGCAATAGAAGACTTAGTTGCAACGCATGAGAAAAACCAGCCTGTTTTGATGATTGCTGATTCAGATGATGTATCTGACGAACTTCATGATTGTGTTAAGAATTATCTCGGTATTGATGCAAAATTGTTGAATGCTGCAACAACTTATGAAGAGGAAAAATTAGAAGCAGAAGTGATTAAGCATGCAGGAAAACCAGGAAGTGTTATTATTGCTACACAGATTGCAGGCAGAGGCACAGATATTAAGCTTGCAGAGTTTACAAAACTATATGGCTTGAGAATGATTGGTGTTGGTTTACCAGACACTCAAAGCTTGGAAAGACAGGCAAATGGAAGGTCTGGCAGACAAGGAGATCCTGGTTCTTCTGTTTGGTATGTTGGTACTGATGATGATAATATCAAAAATTTTTTGCCATACGGATTTGATGAAGAGTTCTCCAAAAAAAATAAGTGTGATGGAACATCTAAAGATGGATTGATTCACAAGTTAACAAACAATAGGTTTACAAATGCAGTTAGTACTGCATTTGGCAAAAAAGCGCGTATAAAAAAATTTTCTAAAACAAGGTTTGGTGCAGTTTATTGTCCTCGTGAGAGATTGGATTATTTGGTAGCAGATCTTGGAGATGGAGAATACGTTCAGTCTTCTGAAGTGAACAAAATATTACGTGGTGTGCAGAATAAAATACAAAGATATGCGTATAATGAAAGATATGCTACTTGGCAAAGAGATACTTCTAAGAATGCTTTCTTAACTCAGTTAAGAAGCCTGAAAAGAGGTTTAATTAATGAATTTGAAAAACCAGAGAAAGTTGATGAAAGGCTTATTGAAGGATATATTGCCCGCGTAAGATCTTTAGCAGTTAGAAATGGAACAATTCATGTGCTTGATGATCATGCCAGAGTGTTAGGCATTTCATCTGAGGATATTAGAAATTCTGAGAGTTTAGAGCAAGCAATTGACATGTTTGATTGGAGAATTAAACACTTGTGGGATGGCCTTGATACCTCAAGAAAAAGATTTGTGTTGGGTGCTGCAATTGACAATGTTTCACAGGCAGTAACACAATACGTGAAGGATGTTGAAGTGTTTACTGGTTCTGGTGGGAGTTTGGAATCTGGCGGAATAAGCAGCGATCATAGAGTAAATTTGGTGAGAGAACATGGTGAGCTGAGAAGACGTTTGCTTGGTGATGCGGCAAAAAATGTTTTTGACGCGCTCTTAGCTGTAAGCGGAAGTCTTGACGAAAAATGTATGGGAGATAAAACTTTCTTTAAAGAAATTGGTGTTTTAACGCATTAAGTAGATTTATATGTGTTTTCTAAATGTCTGCTTTCGTATTCTGTGCGTTTAATTAGTTCTTCTGCTGCGTTAAGCAAGTGTCCTGCTTGATTACCAGCATTATATTTTCCCTGTTCAATATCTTTTTGCTTTTGGTAAACTATTTGGGAAATAGTGTAAAGCCTGTCTTTATCCTGATTGCTTAAGTTTCCTTGCTGAGTATTAGCATAGATTGCACGTACTTCAGTATATATTTCTGCTATTGGTCTTTTGGCTAGTTGCTGTATTTCATCTCTTTGCACACGTTCCTGCTGTATGAGCGTTTCAAGTTCTTTTTCAAGAGGTTTTTCTTTTTTGGTTGTGGTTTTAAGCAAGCCAGATAATTCTTCTCTCTCAATTACTATTGATTCATTTTCTGCGATTCCGATTAAATGTTCTGCTGTTTTAATGTCTTCTTCACGTTCTTCTATTTCTTTTTTGAGAAGTTCAATTATTTTGCGAATTTCTTCTGCACGTTGTTCTGGAGGCAGGTCTTTTACTGAGTTAAAATCTATTGCCATAAATAGTATTTGCTCTTCAGGGTTTATAAAATGTTTCTAAAGTTAACAGTATGCAGTTTACGGTTTGTAGAGAATTTTTTCTGTTAACTGCTTACTTTAAACTGCTAACTCCCTACCAACTCAGCATTCCGTGTGCTTTTTTGAAAATGTTGTAGGCTACAAAACAGAACGTTTTTGCCGATCCTTTATCAGCTTCTTCTTCGCTACTGCTTTTCTTTTTTCCGAATGGAGATGTTGGCTTTAATGATCCGAATACATCTGTCATGCTTTTTCCCAGTGCAGTGAAAGGTTCAAGAATGTCAAGGGGTTTTTTATCTTCCTTTTTTTCTTCTTCTGGTTTTCCTTCCTGTGCTTGTTTTAAGTATTTCTCTATATCTTCTCCTAGGGCTTCCATTGCTACTTTAAGTGTTTCATCTACGCTTGCAAGTGTTTCTAAGTCAGCCATGTCTCTCATTTTTTTATAGTTTTCAACTTGTTTTTCAGTCCACGCATATGATCTCCATGTTATTCTTGTGTTTCCGACATGTATTGGTCCTCTGTGATAGCCTGCATCGCCTTGATATTGCATGCTTGGTTTTGTGTGATATTCTATTGTTACCAATATGCATGTGAATGATTTGCTTTTTCCTTTTGGCCTATGTTTTGCCAGCACTTCTATTTCAATTAGGCTGCTTTCAAATGCGGAGATTAGTCTTGGATTGTTGAACACGTCTTGCGCAGGAGTTAAACGTTCAATGTGTTTGAGATATGGTTTTATCCATGTTATGTATAATCGTATTGCTTGGTAGTGCTGGCTCAGATATTTGAGTGTGAACGTTTTTCTGTTTTTGATTTCTTGGAATGTTGATGATTTCCAAGTCAGATATTGTGTAAGTTTTCTTTTGAGTGCGTTTTTAACTTGTGTGTTAAATTCTCCAAATTGTTTTTCGACAATTTCAACTACTTTATTTGCATCTTCTACATTTGCTGAGAAGAATAAGTCTGGCAGTGTTGTAAATTGTAGTTGTTGCGCCATTGTAAATAAATTACTGCCTGTTCGTTGTCCTTGTACAACACCGTCTACCATGTCTACCCATAATCCTTTTAGGGCAAGTTCGTGTCCTTCTTTTGCTTCTGGTTTTTCTAGTTTTGTTTTTCCATCTGGCGCTAATCCCATGCTTCCATAGTATGTTTCCAGTCTTTCATCAATCCATCTTAGCTCTCTTACTAATTGGAACATGTCTTTGATCATTTTTCCAATAGTTGCAAGATATTGTCCTACTTTGTCTTGTGCTAATCCTAATCGTTGCCCTGCTGCTCCGTAAAAACTGCTGTGTTCTGCTGCTGTAAATGTGTCTGTTATTTTGTCTATGACTGGAAAACCTAATGCTCCAAGAAAGTCAAGAATCCAGTAGTAATAATTTTCAACGCTTTGCTGCCAGCTTTCAATGCCTGCGTAATATCTTTTTATTGACTTTGGATAGTTGCTCATTATTAGTTGGTGTTTTGATACTTCTATCCATTCATGATCTGCAGCAGCTTCCAATACTTTTTCAAACTCTCCTGCAAGTCCGTCTGTTTCAAGTTTTTTCATCTCCTCTTTGATGCTTTTGAGTTTTTCTGAGCCTGTTTTTCCTTTTATTGTAATTTTTCTGCCGCCTACAGTAAATGTAGGATTATCTCCTAGTTTTTCTTTTGTGAATCCATATGCTACAAAACGTGCGCTGTCTCTTGCCATGATGCCTCTTTTTTGTTGTCTTATGGGTGAGAGTTATTTAAAGTTTGCTTTAAAGAGCTGCATCAAGTATTACTTCCTGCCCAATATAACTGTAAAACCAACATGACTCAAAAGTTTTGCATTCGCTCGTTCTGCAAGTTCTCGTGCAAGTTGTTTTTTATCGCTAGTAATGGCACTTGAAAGAAATTTTACTTTGATTGTTTTTTTCTTTTTTAATTGCAGTTTGATGTCTTTAATAATTGTTTCTGTTATTCCTTGTTTGCCTATTTGCACTGTTGCTTCTATATCGTATTGCATTTATACCTCGCACGTTCCTGCTGGGAGCGATCGTAATGTGTCATCAATAGGTAGCTTTAATTGTTTTGCGATTTTTTTTGCGCAATCACTTGGTTTTCCTTTGCCTTGTTTTACAACAATAAAGCCTGTACAGTTCTTCTTAATAGCTTCTTCTGGTCCTGCCATTGCAGTTTCATCATAATTACCAATTGCAAGGTTTATTTTGCCAGGCACGTAAGTTCTTTTGCCTCGTATCATAAAGCCTCCTTTTGGCATGTATTCTCCGCTTTGTGCTTGTTTGCTGACTTGATCAGGGGTTACGTAATATGCTTCTGTTGTGCCCAAGCCAAGTTTCCAAGCTTTTGAGAAAGTGATGGTTGCATCTGCTGCTTCTTGTATTGTTTTTTCTCCAGGCGTTTTCCCGTTTGTTTTTACAACAAAGAACGGGCTGCCTGGCGCTTCTGTGTGAAACACCAAATCATTTTTGTCCATGTGCTTTTTAATAACGATCTCATTTGTCGTTGCATCTCTGCCTCCAATGCAGAGGAATCCTTCTGAGCTTATAAACCACCTGAATTTTTCATACCATTCCTGTTTTCGAGTAATTTTTTGTGTCTTTTCCTTTTGTTCCTGTTCAAAATCTCCTTGTTTTTTCTCTAATTGTTCAACTTCTTTTTTGAATCTGTTTACTGTTTCCTGCGCTTTTTCTGCTTTTTTTCGCGCTTTTTTTGCGCGTTCAAAATATTCGTTAGCACTTTGCTGAATTGTTTTGTTCAGGTTGAGTTTGAGTTGCATAACTGGTTTTTAATCTAAATCTTTATTAATCTTGTTCTCTGCCTAAGGTATATGTTAAAAAGGAGAAGACATATTAGCCATAAAAAGCAAAGGTTTTTCTGGCAAAATTTTGTGTATCCTCTTATAATAATTCCGTATGCCTTCTGGGGCATTTATCTTTATGAAAATGGAATTAATTGGCTTTCAGGAATTCTTGGCTTTGCACTGTTTATTATTATTCTGCCTGCAATCATTGTGTTTTGGAGGGTAAAATGAAGTGGTTTCTTCTCATAATTTTATTGTCTTCTGTTGCGTTTGCTGAATGTATTTTCCCTATGAGTGGGCTCACAATAGACAAAAACACAGAAGTATGCAACGGCGTGTATGATGTTCCTGGTGGATTAATAATTAACACAAGCAATGTGCTGCTAAACTGCAATGGGGCAATTTTTAGAGGTACAAAAGGAAGGAGTGAGGTCGGCTTGCGTGTTGAAAAAGCAGAAAATGTTACAGTAAAGAATTGCCAAATACTGACATTCAATCAAGGACTCTTCTTAAAAGAAGTGAAACATTCATTATTTGAGGGCAATTCTTTGTTAAAGAACCGTATTGGTGTGCGTTTGCTTGATTCGTTTGAAAATAGAATACAAAGGCATGCAGATCAGAGTTTTGAAGTTCCCGTATCATCTATTAATAGCAAGTTTAACATTGTTCTGCTGGATAACAGGCGGCTTGATAAGGAGTTCTGTAAAGTAAATGTGTGTAATAAAGAACGTAACATGAGTGTTTGCAATGATGATGACTTCTATTGTAGCATTAACTGTTCGTATGAATCAGATAATGATTGTCCTGCTCCAAAAAAAGAATTTGTTAAAGAAAAGAAAGAGATTTCTGTGAAGATCTCTGAAGTGGTTCAAAAAGTTGTTCCTGAGAAAGTTACAACAACTGTAAAAGAAGAGCCTGTTGAAGAAGCAAAGAACAAACTCTCTGTCTTATTAAAACTACTCATATACATAAGTTTATATTTATGCATTTTTTTCATTTTTTATCAACTAAAAAAGAGATGAAGTGGATATTGTTTATTTTATTAGTTCCTGTTGTAGGAGCGTGCATTGTTCCTGAGGATGGAATGTTAATAGATAAATCAGTTGAATTTTGTACTGGCGTTTATTATTTTGATTCAGGAATAAAAGTGTCAGGAGAAAACATAAAAGTTGATTGCGCAGGTTCTGTATTAAAAAGCTGGAGTTTTGGCAAGGGCATATCAATTGAGCATGCAAAAAATGTAACAGTTCATGAATGCCGATTATTGAGTTATAAGTACGGGTTTTACGTCAGAAATTCTTCAAGAGTTTTCTTAATAGATAATCATCTTTTGAAAAATTTAGTTGGTGCACGTTTTGTTTCTGTTTCAGATAGTGCGTTGTTTAATCACGATGTAAGTTTATTACAACCAATAGAATCAGAATTAAGCGAGAATAATATTTTTTCTTTTACAAACAAAGTTCTTGAAACCAGTATTTGCGAATCGAACCACTGCAATGTTGACAGGCAAGGTGTTGAGCTCTTCATGCTTCCAAGAACTGACAAAAATAAAATGGGTATTTGGCTTTCCGAAAATATTGGCGGAAAAACAAAAGCAAAGCTTCATAACTGGGTCTTTAGTGTTTTTAATTAACAAGCGCCTATTTGTTCAATATTTATTGCTGCTTCTGGGCATAATGCAAATCCTTCTTGTTTAAGTATCATCGGCGTTAATTTAACTTGTAGAATATCGCCTATTTCTTGATTGTAATGGACAAGTGCTTTTACGGCGTTTATTGCAAGAAGTGGCTCTTGAAGTATGTTATCAATAACATCAACACCTGTTCTTCCTGCAATTCTTGCCTGAATTTGATATACTTCTTTAGGACCATTGTCTATCCATAATTCTAAACCTTTGTCTGAAATGCACGCTTGTGATTGTCCTGCTATGTTTATTAAAGAAATGCTTGCCGCAAGACATTCTGATTTTACTTCTGCTGCCCCTTGTGCAAATTCTGCGTTTTCTCTTACGTATTCTTCTCCCCAACTCATAACAAGAGCACCTAACCCGACTGAAAATGCTACAAGAAGAATAGTTGCTACCAATGGAGTTATGCCTTTGCGTGAATTAAACATTCAGTCACCTTTTTTAAGGATATTTTGTTTGCTTGGTTTAAATAGTTTTTGGTACGAATATTTTTATAGTAAAGCTTTCTGCAAAAGTGTATGGCTGTTGAGCAACAATGTGTTTTTTGTCAGATTGCTTCTGAAAAGATTCCTGCAAAAAAAGTATATGATTCTGAAGAAATTATAGGCGTTTTGGATATTAATCCAGGAGTTCCAGGGCATGTTCTGCTTTTGCCTAAAAAGCATGTTTCTATCCTGCCTCAAATGGATGATGAGATTACGAGCAAAATTGGAAAAGCAGTAAAAGAAGTGAGTAAAAATTTAATTCGTTCGCTTGGTGTTGATGGAACTTCTATTTTTGTTGCAAATGGAGTTGCTGCAGGGCAAAGAGCACCGCATGTGATTATTCATGTTATTCCAAGAAAAGAAGATGATGGGCTTCAGCTGCAGTTAAAAGATGTTGTAGAAGGATCTGTTGCCAAGAAGAACATTGACAAGCTTGCTTCTGCTGTTGCAAAACAATTTGGTGCAGAGCCTGTAAACGTTGATACTGCAGGTATTTCTGAAGAAACAGGAGAATTTGAAGATGATTCTGAAACTAATGAGCAGTCAGATGATAAAAAATCAGATCTTGATGATATTGCTGACTTGCTGACAGGTGGAAAATGACCGACTGCCAGTTTTGCAATTTTATTGAGCAAAAAACAAACGTCTTGTTTAGTGATGAGTCTGTTGTTGTTATGCTTTCTCCGCAACCTGTTGCAGGAGGACATTTGCTTGTTTTGCCAAAGAAACACGCTCCAATTATTGAAGTTGTTCCTGACGACGTAGTAGGCAGGCTTTTTAGTGCTGCAAATAAGGCAGGCGTTGCTGTTTTTGAAGCATTAGGAGCGCAAGGCACAAACATTCTTGTTCAGAACGGCCCATCTGCAGGGCAAGTTTATAATCATGTTTTGCTTCATGTAATTCCCCGATTTGAAGGTGACTCTGTTGAGCTGTTATGGACTCCTAAACAAGCATCTGAAGACGAGCTTTCTCAGATTGCGGAAAAATTAACCCAGAAAGAAACTGTTAATGTTGAAAAGAAAAAAGACGCATCTGATGATGTTAGTGAAGACGATTTAAGAGTAAAACATTTACTAAGGATTCCTTAAATAAAGAAAAACACACTACTCCCCGACCTGAAGGTCGGGGTATTTCGCTCAAAAAATTCAATGCATTTTTTGGCGCCATAAAATTCTTAAGAATTTTATAGGTATCGTGCGTTTTTCTACTTGCAAAGTTCACCCTAAATGGCGGGGTATTAAACTCATCTACAAAGTTCTTGCGAACTTTGCAATAAAGAAAAAATAGAAAAAAATAAATTAAATTTCAAACAATCTTGTTTTTAATGTTCGCAGTATTATTGCTACTATTGCAAACATAGTAAGCAAACCTACCATTACTACAAATTCTGTTTCTAAGACCATTTAGTAGTTGTTTTTGTACCAGTAAATTCCTGCTGGAACTGCTACTATCAACAACACCAAGATTATTCCTATGTATACTGGTGTGTTTGATTGTATTGGTACTGGTGTTTCTTCTACAATTACTTCTTCTGAAACAGGTTCAGTAACTACTGCAACTGGTTTTTCTGGCTTTTCGCTAATTGTTTCAGGTGTTGCTTCTGGTTTTTGAACTGTTTCTTGGACAGCATTTTCAGTTGTTGCTGGTGCTGTTGAAGTAGTTCCTCCTTTATCAGCAATAATAAAGTAGCTGAATCCAGGAGTTGTTGCTGAATAGTAAACATTTGACATGTCAAAGTTTTCTACTGTTGTTGGCAAAGCATTCCACTTATTTTTGTCATATCTGAAAAGTGCCAAATCATTGTTATTAAGATTGTTATCATTTAACCATTTTTTATCAACACTGAACTTAATTTTAACATCAGATAATAAAGCTTCAGTCATATCTGAACTTTTAGTGATCTCCAATATTTGGTGTACTTTTTTTGTTTTATCTAACGCAACAGGAACAGTAGCTCGTTTCATTATTTGCATCCAAGGAGCACGTACAGTTTCTTTTAATTTAAAAGATATTTCAGAAACTGCGATACGCCTGTCATTCAAAACAAACGTTGCTTGCTGTTGTGGTCCCAAAGAAGTCCAAGACTTGCGCTGATTAGCAGAACTAATACCGCCTCCACCACCGCCACCTGATGAGCTTCCGCCTACTGCTGAACCACTACCTTCTCCAACACTATAATTAGTAAAACCAGTCACATTAAAAATATACGTATCAGAATTCTGCAACACAGTACACGTCACACTATCACACGCTGCCCCATTCCTAAAAGGAGTACGAGTCACAAAATTCGTCGCGCCAAAAAAAGTCAAATTCGCAATCTGATTCAAACCAGGAGCATCATCACTATCAACAAAAATATTATTACTCTCAATCCGAACATCACTACTCAAATTAGTACCATTACGCACAATACTCGCATTCAAATAACTCAACTCACCAAAAGCAGTATTAGCAATAATCAAACCAACAGTCGTAAAATTATAAATAAAAGTCGCATTCGACTGATTACGCAAAATCAACTGAGTACTACTTTGTGCATTAATATCACTTGCATTAAAAGTCGCATTCGTAACAAAAATATTATTCATCAAAATATTCGAAATCGTAGTCAACAAGAAAATACCAGCCGAACTCGAAAAAGTACCAGTCGTATTAATAGTATTATTGCTAATAACAGTATTGTTAGTACGCGTCAAATTAACACCCTGGCTCGCATTACTCCTCAACAAAATACTATTATTATCAATCCACGCACCACTACTATTCTCCAAACGAATACCATCCAAACTCACAAGATTACCAGGACTATTCGCAAGAGCAGTCGTAATATTATTCGTACGAATAATACTATTATTTGACGTAACACCAAAAATCACATGACTAGACACTAAACCAGGAGCACCCAAACTCGCAAAAATATTATTGCTAATGTTTAGATTATTCGAACTAGTATTAAACAACAAAACATTAGCACTCGTATTCGAAACATTAGCATTCACATAACTGACATTAGAACTTGAAACATTCACAAAAACAATAGCACTGCCACCCAAAGTTGAAATATTAAGATTTGACACGGAAATATTTGTACCGTTAGTAAAATTCAAAGCATTAGTAAAATTACTAATATTCAAATTACGAACAGAAATATTGCTGGCATTAACAATAATACCAGTGCCCATCCAAGGAGCCTGAGACGCAATCGTCACAGCACTACCAGCCTGCAAACTAGTACCATTACCAGTAACATTCAAACCAGCACCGTCAATCAAAATGTTGCTCCCATTAATGTAAAAACAACTACCATTAAAAGCACCACCATTAATCGCGTTCAAATTAGAAGTCAAAGTAATAGTCTGACTATCATTCACAATACCACACTGTGTTGCATTAGCATACAACAACTGACCAAAAACAATTTGCGACGATACAATTGCAATAATTGCAACCAAGAACATAAAAGATATTTGCTTAAAATTCACCATGTTTTACAACCTCTCTTAACTCTTTTTGAGTATTATTTTTGTAAATAAATTGTTTTAGTATATAAATCTTTTTTTTTGGTTGGCGGTTCGTTGAAACTAGATAAACGCAAAAATAATATTTCCGAAGATAACAGCTGAAACAAATGCTAACAAGAATGCAGGAGTAAAAGGTACGCCGTATCGCACAAGTATTTTGTCAATTTTCTTTTGTTTATACAATTTTTGAAGAAGTGAAAGTTCTTTTTTCTCTAGACCAAGTTTTTGTTTGCTGACGTTTAATTTTCCGATTTTTATGTCGTGAACAAGCCAGTCTCCTTCAACAAGTTTGTCTGGAGTTAACCAATGATACATTCCAACAAGTTCTGTGCTTTTTACAAAAACGATCAGATGGTTTGTTAAGTAAACAATTACTGCAAGCAATATGATTTCTAGTTGAAATAGCGGCATGATTATTGCAAAAATAATCAATATGCTTGTTACTATGATTGATAGAAGTCTGAGTCGAAAATATTGTTTTTGGTGTCGCAGCGCTTTGAATGTTCTCCAGAATTTTTTGTGGTTTTTAATTGCAAGAAAAAATGTAAATAATAATCCCCATATTGCTCCAAATATAACTAAGTTAATCAAAAAATCTGCTCCAAAGCTGAATTTATTTGGTTCAAAGCCAATTAACGCTCCTGCTGCCATCAACAGTTTTGCGTCTCCGCCACCCCATTGTGCAGTGTAGAACATCAAACAAGCAATACCAAATCCTATTGCAAAACCAATAATACTTGATAAAATAGGCCACCAAGCCCATTGTTGTAAAGAATAAATAATGTGAATTCCTAAACCTGCCGCAATGCCTGAAAAGTTCAACCAGTCAGGAACTTCTAACGTGCGTACATCAACATATGCTGCTATGCAGAATATTATCAACGTAATGATAATAAGTGTTAATTCAAGCATAATTTTGTTTGTTACAATTATATTATAATTGTTTTGGAGAATTTTTGTAGAGAACATTTTATATTTGTGTGATATGGACTGTCAACTGGTATGAGCAATGATCCTGAATTGATTAAGTTTAAACGCAGAGTTTTACCGAGTGAAATATCTGAATTGGTGAGATTTCTTGATGATGATGATGGTTTTTCGTGTGTTTTAGATGAAGGAAGGGTTAATACAGGGGTTGTTTATGGTAAAGGACGATATCCGGGAACAATGTTGCCTTTTGAGTTGGTAAGTGATGGCACAGGGTATTATGGTCTGCAATTAAAGGGGTCTCCAACAAAATATGAAAGAGTTGACGAACGTGCACAGGCAAGATTAGAATTAGAAATTGATGGGAGAGTAAGATGTTATTTTATTTAGGTAACTTTGAATTATTCAGTTTTTTTGGTGAATGGCGGTGCGCCTCTGTAAATTTTATCGTCGAAATTCAAAGTTAGCTTAGGGAACTTTGACTTGATTTTGATAGTTTTTCAAAGTTCCCTTTAGAAAGATGGATAAGGGGTTTTAGCGTGTTGAATTGCTTCTTTCGTATTTTTTGACATGTCGGAATGGCACTCGTGTGCGTCACGAGTGGTTTACTGGAGCGAGCGGTATTCCGAGCATATGATCAAGAACCACTGGTCATATTTTTCTTATAATTTTCTGAACAGTCATGCCACTGGTGTTGAGCGACGAAGGAGCGATCAGTGGTTCTTGACAAAAAGGTTTTTATGTTAACTTAATTCTGCTAATTTTTATGACAGAGGATTTTATGGGTTATACAACAGTTGATTTTCCAAGAAGTGTTCATGTTGAAGAAGTTTCACAGCTGGCAGCATATGTTGCAGAGCACGCTGCTGTTGGTATTGAGCTTAATAGGCGCGAAGTAACAAGATATGACTGGCAAACGAGGGTGCGAACAACAGACGTTGAGGTAACAGGAAAGTTCAGGCAAGCAGGAATTGAAGGTGCAACAACTATTGAGTTTTATTTATTGCCTGGGTCAGAAGCTACGCCTGAGTTATTGCCTGGTTTGCGTTTTAACGTTCCTGAAGCAGCATTTAACGTTGATAGAATTTCAACAGAAAAAAAAGAACTTATTGATAGTTTGAAACCAGTAGTTCGAGCATACTTTGAAGCAAATAATTCTTTTGCTTCTCGTGCAAAGCTTGAAGCAGAACTTGCAAGAACAAGACCAGAGGGGTATAGCAATTATCATATAGGAAACCATGAATGTGCTGCTAGCGATATGTGTGGGGATGATTTTCTTACAGGACCTGACTGCTATGAAGGACAAATCAGTTCTGGTGATGACACTATTGAGCAAGTTGTTAGCGAAATGTGCGGTGATGAGTAGTACCGATAGCTTTATAAACCAATTCTTTTCCCAAATTATTATTCGATGATTGATGACGTTGGTTTTACCAACTGAATGAGGAGGCTACTCCTTGGAGGATAATAATGGCAGACGATAAAATTCAAAAAGCATTAGAAGCAATTGAAGTTGCAAAAAATACTGGTAAACTGAAGAAAGGTTCTAATGAAGTTACTAAAGCTCTTGAAAGAGGCACTGCTCAATTGGTTGCTTTTGCGAAAGATGTGCAACCAAAAGAAGTAGTTATGCATCTTCCAATTTTAGCTAAAGAGAAGAAAATTCCTTGCATTGAAGTAAACAGTAAAGAAGAGCTTGGTGTTGCTGCTGGTATTGGCAGACCAACAAGCGCGGTTGCAATTATTGATGCTGGCGATGCTAAAAAAGTTATTGAGCAACTAAAATAAAATGGCTGAACAAAAACAAAACAAGGCACCAAGAGCTCCTGATAAAAGACAAGAGCAGCAAAAAGGGAAGCAGGATAGTGCTATCCGTTTTAGCCCTGCTGTTCCTGCTCGTGTAGAGGAAGTTATTGGCAGAACTGGAACAAGAGGAGAAGCTATCCAGATCCGTTGCAGAGTTCTTGATGGTCGTGATAAAGATAAAGTTATGCGCAGAAATGTAAAAGGTCCTATTCAGAAGGATGATATTTTGATGCTCAGAGAAACTGAAATTGAAGCAAGAGCGTTAAATAAATCTTCAGGAAGAAGTGGTAATTAAAATGGTTAAATGTTCATTTTGCAAAGCTGAGATGAAGCCTGGAACAGGCACGTTGTTTGTTAAAAATGACGGCAAGCAATTATATTTTTGTTCCAGCAAGTGTCAGAGAAATTCATTGAAGCTAAAGAGAAAGCCAAGCCGTTTGAAATGGACTGGAGATTTTAAAAAAGGAGATACTAAAAAATGATAGAAAGAACTCTTGTGTTATTGAAACCAGATGCTGTGAAAAGAGGTCTTTGTGGAGAAATTCTAAGGCGTTTTGAAAATGCTGGTTTGAAAATTGTTAGTCTTAAGATGTTGAAAGCAAAAGAAGATCAGGTGAAAAAACATTATGCTGATGCACTCATCCCAATTGTAGGCAATAAAACAAAAAAAGACTGGGATGCTTGGGGTGTCGAATACACTGAAAGTGTTGAAGAGATTGGTCAGATGATTGTTAAGTCAATCAGGAATATGTTAATGAAACACGCATTTGTTGCAGTTGTTCTCGAAGGTGTTCACGCTGTTGAAAACGTGAGAAAACTTGTTGGAAGTACTGGTCCGAAGGATTCTCCTCCTGGAACAATCAGAGGAGATTTTGGTCATGCAAGTTTAGGTTACGCTAGTACAAAAAAGAAAGGTATTGCGAATATTATTCATGCTTCTGGTAATGTTGAAGAAGCAAAACATGAAATCAGCATTTGGTTCAAGCCTGAAGAATTGTTTGATTACAAATCAGTGCATGAAGAATTTGTGTTCCAAACGCAAGATTGGTGATTTGAGATGGCAACTGAATCTAAGATAGATCGAATGAAGCGCATGACTAAAGATCAGAGTGCTATTAGAAATATTGCAACATCTGCTCACATCCATCATGGTAAAACGGCTTTAACAGACAATTTGCTGGCAGCTGCTGGTTTTATGTCAGAAGCTGCTGCTGGTGAGCTTGACAAAGGAATGGCAACTTGGCAGCACGCTGATGAACAGGAGCGTTTGATGACTGTTGATGCAGCAAATGTATCAATGGTTCACGAGTTTGATGGCAAAGAATTTCTTATAAATCTTATAGACACGCCAGGTCACGTTGATTTTGGTGGTAATGTTACAAGAGCAATGAGAGCTATTGATGGCACTGTTGTGCTTGTTTGCGCATCCGAAGGCATAATGCCGCAGACTGAAACCGTGCTTAAGCAGGCATTGCGTGAACGTGTTAAGCCTGTTTTGTTCATTAACAAAGTTGACAGATTAATCAAAGAAATGCAGTACACTCCTGAACAAATGCAGAAGAGATTTATTGATGTTATTACTGCATTCAACAAGCTTATTGAGCAAATTGCAGAAACTGAATTCAAACAAAAATGGAAAGTGAACATCCAAGATGGCAGTGTTGCATTCGGCAGTGCAAGAGATAACTGGGCAATGTCTTTGCCATACATGCAAAAAAAAGGAGTTTCTTTTAATGATATTCTGAAAATTTATGAGTTGGATAAAGAAGAACGTGAAAAATTTGTTTGGGAAAAATGTCCTGTGCACGAAGTGCTTCTTGATATGGTTATCAAACATTTACCTGACCCAAAGTTTGCTCAAAAATACCGTATTCCGAAAATTTGGAAAGGTGATCTTGACAGCCAGTTTGGAAAAGATCTTGTCGAGTGTAATCCAAATGGAGAAATAGCTTTTGTTATCACACGCATTTTAATTGATCAGAAATCTGGAAGAGAGATTAGTGCTGGACGATTGTATAGTGGAACTGTTAAAGAAGGCATGACTTTACATTTGAATAATGCAAACCAAGATCAACGCGTTGCAACAGTGTTTATGTACATGGGAATTAAAACTGAAATTTTTCAGGAAGTTCCTTCTGGCAATGTTTTGGCTCTTGCAGGATTATCTGGCAATGCAGGAGAAACAATTACGTTAACTGCACAGCACCCATTTGAAGAATTAAAGCACATTTTTGAACCAGTTATTACAAAAGCTATTGAGCCTGACAAGCCTCAGGATTTGTCAAAGCTTGTTGAAGTTTTAAAGAAAGTTGCAAAAGAAGATCCTTCTGTAAAAATTGAAATTAATCAAGAAACAGGAGAAAACTTATTGCATGGCATGGGAGAGTTGCATCTTGAAATTATCGAAAATCGAATTATTACAGAAAAAGGAGTTAAAATAAAAACCTCTCCGCCTATTGTCGTGTACAGAGAGAGTATTTCAAAAGAATCTCAGACTGCTGAAGGAAAATCTCCTAATAAACACAATAGATTATATTTCAAAGTTGAGCCGTTAGAGCCGCAGATTACGGAACTGATTAATTCAGGAGAAATTCCAGAAGGCAGAATTAAAAAGAAAGATTTGGTAATGCGTGATAAGCTTGTTGCTGCTGGGTGGACAAACGATCAGGCATTTTCCATAAAAGATGTTTATCATGGCAACTTGTTAATTGATGAAACAAGAGGTATTGTTCAATTGAATGAAGCTATTGAATTAATTGTTGAAGGTTTCCATCAAGTTATGGATGCTGGCCCCCTAGCAAGAGAGCCTTGCAGGGGAATTAAAGTTACATTAACTGATGCAAAACTACACGAAGATGCAATTCACAGAGGTCCTGCACAAATGTATCCTTGTGTAAGAGAAGGCATTAAGCTTGCAATGATGAATGCAAATCCTGTGATGTTTGAACCAGTTCAGGTTCATGTCATTGAAGCTCCTGAAGAAAACACAGGAGATGTTACAAAATTAGTTATGAACAAGCGTGGGCAAGTTCTTGAATTAAATCAGGAAGCGCATGGTACTGTTGTAAAAGCAAAACTTCCTGTTGGAGAAATGCTTGGTTGGAGCAGTGATTTACGTTCTGCAACCAATGGCAGAGGAACTTCTGCGTTGCTTGACCAAAGCTTTGAGAAGTTACCTGCAGAATTACAGGGCAAAGTCATCAACCAAATTGTCAGCAGAAAAGGATTAACAGCTGCACAACTGGGTGCAGGGGTTTAATTTATTTTTGTCTCTTTTTTATGTTTGAGTTAACTGACTTTTTCCAAAGTTTCTCTATGTTGTCGGTATGCAGTTAGTGCTCTTTGACTGGGCTTTGGAACAGGCGCGCCATTTATTTGCAATTCTGGAGCAAGTCTTCGCGCAGCAATATAATCTTGTATGAGATCTGTACAATCATAATTGATGCATGCAGAAACTTCTCTTTTAGCAAGTTCTTCCTGTGCTGCTACAACACAAATCCACCATGTTACACCTACAAGTTCAAAGTTTTTGGATGTAAATTCTTTTTGAGTTCTTAGTAATTGAAAAAGAGATTCTATTTGTCTTGATAAGCCATAACCCTTCAGTGGGCTGGGATCTTGAGCAGGTAATTGAATGAAATCTGCTTGTGGTGTTGGTTGTTCTAGAGTTGATAGATTATAGATTGGACGACCCCGTGCTAAGTATGTTGCAGCACGTTCTTCTATTTGTGTTCTGACAAAGCCGTTTGGACAAAGGCTGTCGTAGTGAATAATAACAAGAGAGCTTAGCAGTGGAAAATCAGCAGTTTGACTCATCATTTATTCACTTCAAAGTGACAGCATTTAAATGTTTCTGTTTTGAGAAACTAATTAATACCTCTTACCTCAAGCCAGTACTACGAATCAAAATGAACCCTTCAGAAATTTCCAAAACAAACTTGATTTATACGCGTTGGGCTTCTTCTGGCAAATCTAAAGCTGAAAAAGTTGGTTGGCATTGTACAAAAGATCAAACAAGTCGTTTTGAGCAATTCCTTAAATTGCAAAAGCTTACCAAAAAATCATTCGTACATTCATCTATTCTTGAAGTTGGTTGTGGTGATGCGCAATTAATTGATTTTCTACGAAAGCAAGGCATAACAACTGTTGATTTCACAGGCATTGATATCAATGAGTCATTTGTTAAAACAGCAAAAGAAACTTTTTCTGGAACATTTATTCACGATGAATTTCTCAGTCATGAATTTAATAAAACATTTGATTTTGTGTTTGCATCTGGTATTTTTAATGTGAATGTTTTCCAAGGAAACACCGAAAGAGCATATGAGCTTTTGTTTCGAACAGTTGATAAAATGGTAGATCTTACAAATCAAGGTATTGCATTTAATTTTCTTTCAAAACAACAATCAAAAGACTTTATTTTATCTGGAAACATGCAAGTTTATGATACAAATAAAATATTCAAATGGGTCAAAGAAAAAGGTTTCAAAACAAAACTTGTTGAAGGGTATGATGAGTTAGACAGCACCATTCTGATAGCAAAAAGCAAGATTTCCTAGAAAACCTTATATACTTCAACATCTTCAGTAATCATGATCTAGGAGTAACAAATGCCCGTAAAATTTTTGAAGTTAGTGGAAGACCCTTGTTTTGGCAAAAAATATGAGCAAATTCAACAGTGTCCAGACTGCTGGATTAAGAAATCTTGTTTGATCAGGTTTAGAAACGCTAAATAAAATAAAAAAATTATTCTTCTATAATCACTCGTATACTTGACGTGTAAACTCCTGGCAAAATATTTGCTGGCGGCCTTACGCTGATTTTGGCTCGATATTCACTGTGCGCATCCACTACAAATGTTATTGGCCCATCAATGCTCAAGTGTTCTTTTGATATGGTATTGTTTTTGTAGTGCAAATCATTCAAATTAAGAGTAATAGTAGTCATTGAATCTCCATTGTTTGTGATAACCAAAGTTGCATCTGGGTTTAAGCGAAGAGCTTCTGTAATGATTATCTGCGGAACAGTTAAAGTAATATCGGCTGTTAATGGTACAGGAATTCCTGCAAAAAATTCTGCTTGTGAAACAACAAGATCTTGCGCGAGATCTCCTGTTTTTTGTACTCTTGTCAGACTTTGTCCAGGATTAACATCAAATGTTTCCCATGAAACTCTGTCTTTTACGTCTTCAATCGAGCGTAACTCTACCCAGCTTTCTTTGTTTCCAAGTGTAATGGCTTCTTCGTGGTCTGCTGCTCTCCATGAGGGATCATCTTTGCGTTCATTCCAGTTTGCATCTGCAACAAGATATGTTTGTCCTGATTGCAAAAAAGAGTCTTCTGGAATGGTCGCATCTGTTTCTGAGCTTTCTGTTGATATTATCCAGCCAGAAATATCAATTGTTTCTCGTCCAAGGTTTTTGAGTTCTATTGCTTCTCCGCCACTTTCGCTCGTTATTGGGTCATACAACACCTGATAAATAACAACTTCTGCGTGCGCAAGTGGTACCAGCAAAAGTAACAGCACCAATATTTTTTTCATACAATTCACCTCGTTAGCATGTGCTCAAATTGTGAGCATACAATTATTATTAGCAATATTATTAAGAAGCCTTTCGGTAAAAAACACGTGAATTTAGCGACGGTAATCGTAAATATTACGGAGAACAAAATTGCCCAGTTATAAACAAAAATAGAATAAGTCGATAAAAAATTAAAGAAAAGAAGAAAGTTAAGAAAAATAAAAAGATTACTTTTTGCGTACTAACAACACAATAAGCACAATAACAATAATTGCTACAATGATGCTTATTACAGCCAATAATGCAGTGTATGCTGGGCTGTCTGTAAAGCTGCTGTTTCTTGGTGCAACAACTGGTGTTGTTGGTATTGATGGTTGTTGTGGTGGTTGCTGTACCACTGGTTGTTGTTCAATAATAACTGGTGGCTGTTGTACAACTACTGGAGGTTCTTCTTCAGTTGATCCGCCGCAGTTTTCAACAAGCAACTCTACGCTTGCAACATTGCTTTGCGCAATTTCATCATAGTAACTTTTTACATCAAAGCGTACAACGCCTTCTTTGGTGTTTTTTGGTACTACTACATCAAAGCTTACTCCTGTGCTGTCATCTTTATCTAATTCAAGCAAAGATGAACTTTGTGCAAGGTTGATGTCTGGTGAAGTAACTTCTACTCGTACTTCATCTTCGTTTCGTTTACCTTGATTTAGTACATTTGCAGATATGCTTACTGTTGAGTCTCTGCATGCTTCTATTCTTGTTGGTGTTAATCTTAAGCTTCTGATTTGAACGTCGTGAGATAATCTTTCAACTTCAAATCGTATGCTTAATGATTCGCCGTGAATTGCTCCGTTTTCATCAGTTCCAGATACGCGAATGTCTGCTGATGCGCTGCCATCTGCTTCTGTATCAATTTCAAGTTCAAATGTGACTGTTTCTTCATCATTTGGTCCAATTTCGTCTGGATCGTCATCTTCGTCAATGTCAAAGTCTTGGTTGCTTAAATCAAAGTCAACCAGCAATCTTTCAATGTCAAGATCGCCGATTTTAAGATCTCTTCCTAAAGAATCCTGTCTGTCATCATCATCAAAGCGATTTTCTATTTCTACTTCAATAGTACACTTGTCTCCTGGTCGGAGCTGGTCCATTTTGTCGCCATCATCAAGACTTTTTGATTTGCCATTGTCACAGTCGACTCTTACTTTTTTGACACGTAATTGGTTTACTGCTTGCATGAACACGTTGGCTGATTGGCTGATTTGTGTGCCGTTTAATATACCAGTAACTGTTACTTGTCCGATTACTATTGATTCTTCATTAAGTGTTGAAGGGTTAACTCCGGGATGGTCCAATGGGATCGTACCGTTTAATCGTAAACTTGCTGTTTCACCAGGTGTTAGTTGAGAAGGCAGGCTTAATGGTATTACTTGAAGAGCGTATTTTGCATTTTCAGCTCCTGCAGTGAATGTTACTTGTATATTTGTAAGATTTCCTGATGCGTTGCTGTTTCTTACTGTAAATGTTGTTTCTACTCCAGAAAGTCTGTCGTGTCTGTCATTGCCCATCAGTGGGCTTGTCACTTCTAAAGCGGTTGCTGCGACTGCAAATAATGCAATGAACAACAGTGTAGTTACGATTTTTCTCATGTATTTCCCCCCAATACTGTAATCTTTGGTTTCCAAGAACGATAGTACTATTTAAAGATTTCGGTGTGTTAGTATTTGCCAGTGGTAAAGAGCTATTTTTTAGACTTTTTTTCAGGTTTTTGTATTTTTGCAGCTTCTTCAATAATATATTTAGTATCTTCTATGGCAGTCATTAATTTATCTATTTTGACTTTGGCTTCAAGTAAATCTCCTCGGCACAAACCATGTTTTGTAGAATCTACTTTTAGTTTTTCTTTAAACTGCTTCGTTGTTGCAGCAACTTTATTTGCAGCAGCTATGTTCTTCTGAACATCTTTACTTATTTTTTGAGCATTTTTTGAGAGAACTTTTCTATTTTTGTCTGTCTTGCGCTGTATTTTTTTGGCTCTTAAACGCTGTTCTTTTGCAGATTTTTTGAGGCTTTGTATTATTGTGTTTATTGCTCTTTTATCTTCTGCAAGTATTTTTTTTGTTTTTTTCTGTGCTTCTGCTTTGTTTTTTGATATTTTTAATTTGACAAGTGCTGTTGCAAGTTCTGTTTCACGCCTTTTTTTGGTTGCCATGCCTGTAAAAATGGATTTAGCATATATTAATCTGTTGCATCATATATTCCATGAACGCGCAATAAAGGCTTGCTTGAACTTATTGCTCGAACAAGCTTAGAAAGCGCATCAAATGATCTTTTACTAACACATCTGTACCCATTTGCAGCAAAAGACTTTTCAGGACCATCTGCTATTTGTTGTTCAAGACGATACTCGTGCAAAGGAGTTCCGTGAACTGTTGGAGGATTGATTTCTTCACCATCTTGTTTGTAAGAGATGACTTTGCCTGGCAGAAGAACTAATTGTTCTGCAGGTTTTCCTTGCTGATCTCTTTGGGAAGTCCAATGAAATACTGCTTTTCCTTCATGATATGAAGCATAGGTTCCATGAACAGGTTCTGAAAAAATTAATCGTTCATCAGGCCTGCAAACTTGATAATCTGCTGCTGCTAAATCTAATGCTGTTGTTAACTCAAGCGCATACATCCCATTTGCAAAATAAGGTGTTCTTCCTTCTCGTCCTGAAATAACACCTAGCTCAATACGAATAATTCCTTCAGGTGTTGGGTGAACAAGTACAGCACAGTTGCCAGTTGTTAATGTTCTTAAGTGTCTATGATTTGCTGTAAGAATACTATATACTTGAAGGCGTAAATGCTGCCTTAATTCTGCTGCATCTTCTGATCTGCTCTCTATCCATTGTTGCATTTATTCACTCCCCAAACTACAAACGAGTGATAATATTTATAAGATTATTGTTGTTAATTTGAGTTATGTTGAACCAAGAAAAAATAGACGTGTTATTTCAGACTCTTCGCAAAGTACACAAATGCCATTGGAAAGCTCCTAAATTGGATGATGTTCAGAAAGAAATTCATCGCATCGGCGTGTTTGTATTTCGCATCGGCAATAATCCTTGGGTTGCAGAAGTTAGAATAACTGAAAATGGTGTTGAGTATGTTGTGAATCAAGACTTATCTGAACGAATGAGAAAAGATGCTGAAAAAATGAAAGAAGAGTTTGAGAAACTTATTCAGTAGCTTCTTCTAAGTTAACAAACTCGCCATTTTTGACTGTTTTTGCAATGAATGGTTTTTCAAAACTCCACGTGTCAGGATTAAATGTAAGTTTTCCACCAGCTCCTTGATAATTCTCGAGTGATTTAATGTAATCTGCCATGCAGTCAATAGAGTAATCTTCGCAAGCTTCAAGAGCTAATGTTAATATTTTTGCTGCATCGTATGCATCTACATGCACCATATTGATTTGTTGTTCTCCATAACGTTCAATAAATTTTTTGTGGAAGTCTGTTTCTTCTCCAACTGGCAGAAAATATACTGCTCCATTAAATATGTTTTTGTTTCGTTCAGGAGAAGCAAGTTCAATTTCCCATTCTGTAATTATTGGCAGTTTTATTCCCAGTTCTATAACTTGTTCAAAAAGCTCTCCTTGCGTGCCATCTAAAATAAACAACGCTTCTGCTCCGTTCTCTACAGATTTAAGCAAAGATGTTCGCACATTTAAGTCATCAAATGTGTATGCTTCTGCTCCAACAATTTCTCCGCCAGCGTTCTCAACTACACGTCTCACATTATCTCGGTATGCTTGCCCCCATTCATTATTGTAGTGAATTATTCCTATTTTTGTCCAGTTTTGTTTCAGAGCATATTCTGCTAGTAATTCTGATTCTTTTTTGATTAAGTATCTTGTGTTAAACTTGTAATTGCTTTGTTTGTCAAAGTTATCTCCAGGAGATATGACGAACAAGTCATTATTTTTTGAAAATTCGCCTGTAACAACATTTGTACCGCCGCAGAAAGGCCCCAATACTGCTACAACATCATCAACCTCTTTAAGTTTTTTCAAGGCAGTTGTAGTTGCTTTAAGATCAATACACTTTGTATCTTCATAAATAAGTTTGATTTTTTTATCTGTATGTTTTTGGTTAAATTCATCAATTGCAAGTTCGTATGATTCTTTCAAGTCTTCTGCAAAGTGTGGCAAAGGTCCAGTTATTGGCGATAAAACACCGATCTTGATTTCTTCAACAACATCTTGTGTTTCTGTTGGTTCACTGGTGCACGCAAAAAGAAAAAACAATCCAAATATTATCGTAATTACTGTTTTTCTCATAAAGCAATTTCTATATATTGTATATTTATGTTTTTCCATCATTAAATTTCGAGATATGCCTCAATTTCTTTTAATTTCTTAATATTGAGTTGATAAGCAATTCCATATTTTGTTTTGCCATAAATTAAAACAAGTTCATCTTTAATTAACTCATCAAGGATATTTTTCACAAAACCTTGCAAATGTGTAGGTATTCCAGATTGTAATCGCTCGTATAACAAATGTCCTTTGCTGAATGCTTGATTTGAATAAAGCTTTTTGATTGTGTTCTTTTTGATTCTTGAATGATCTTCTTGATTAAGTTTAACCATGGGTTGTTCACTGGAATTTATCTATTTAAAGCTTAACACCCAATATTAGCTTACAAAAGCCAAAGATAGAAACATTTATAAAGTTTATAATCTGACTTGGCTCTATGAGTGACAAAACTGCTTTTTTGGAAACATTCGGTGATTCTCCAATACTCAGAGTTCTTGACTTTCTTGTTGTTAACGAAGATTTTGATTATAGTATGACTGACATTGCAAATTTATCAAGTGTAGGATATTCAACATTGAAACTGTTTTGGGAGAAGTTAGAATCAGAAAATATTGTCACAAATACGAGAACTGTAGGCAAAGCAAAAATGTATGCATTAAATAATTCCAATCCTGTTGTTAAGAAATTCAGGGAATTATACTGGGAAACAACTAAACACAGAGTGCACGAAAAAGTAAAACAAGAAGAGATTATTCGCTAGTTTTTTCAATCTCGACAAATTCTCCATTCTTTACGGTTTTCACAAAATGTTCTTTGCTGGAAATTACCCCTTGTTCATCAAAGTTAATCACGTTTGAAGCTCCTTGATAGTCAGTAATATTGTGTAAATATTTTGCAACTTTTTCTGGTGTTTCCGCACCCGATTTGAGAGCATCAATTAACAATGTAGTTGCATCGTATGCCGTTGCTGCGCTTGGCGTGTGTGGAAGTTCTCCATATTTTTGTTTGTATTTTTCAGCAAAGGATGAATACGCTGGTGTTTCAACAGGGTACGGGTAAATTATTCCTTCAATTTCTGTTGCAAAATTTTTCAACAAATTAACATTCTCCGCTGAAGATGCACTAACAACTGTTGCATTGATCCCAAGTTCTCGCATTTGTTTCATTAACAAGCCTAAATCAGGATCGTCTACTGCAAGCGGTGCGTAAATAGCATCAATATTTAAGTTCTTTAATTGCAACAAACTTGTTCTGTAGTCTCTATCTTCTACATCTCGTGCTAATGTTTTTGAAATAGTCCAGTTGTTTTGTTCAGCTTCATTAACAAAAAAGTTTTTCATCAGTTCACTGAAGTATTCATTGTGATAAATAATGACAAACCGAGTCATGTTGTGTTCTTCAAAAAAAGGAATTAAGCCGCGTATTTCGTAATAGTACGGCGGATATGTAGAAAACAAATGCGAGCTGTTTTGGTTTTGTATGTTTTTGTATGCTGAAGGAGATATAAGCAGAACGTTTTCTTTGGCAGCGAGCGGTGCTATTGCTGCTGTGCTTGCTTCCCATGTTGGCCCAACAATAAACTTAATACCATTTACTTCTGTAAGTTTTTTGTACGCAGTAATGGTTTTTGTTGGATCTGTTCCAGAGTCTTCAACAATCAGCTTGATTTGTTTACCATCAATTCCGCCAGCAATATTTATTTCTGCAACAGCAAGCTCGATGGCGTTTTTTTCTTCTGTTCCCCAATCAGCTCCATGCTGTGTGAGTGCAGAAATAACTCCTATTGATGTAGTTTCTTCTGAAGATTTGCAGCCGAAAAGAAGCAGCACAAGTAGCATTGTTATCGCTAGTTTTGTCATCGTTTTCATAAAATAAATGAGAATGAAAAAGTATATAAATTGCAGCTCTCCTGTAACAAGAGTATGATAAGTAAACGGTCAAAAACAGTGCTTGAAGAGCTTGGTTTAACAAATGCAGAGAGCAAAATTTATCTTGAACTTTTGCGTCTTGGTGAATCAAAAGTAGGAGAGATAATAAAGCGTTTGCCAATCAGTGCTTCTAATATACATGATGCTCTTGATAAGCTTGTAAAAAAAGGTCTTGTAACTTTTGTTGTAAAAAATAACATCAAACATTATTTTGCTCCAAATCCAAAAAACTTGAATGTATTATTAGATAAACAAAAGAAAAAAGTTCAGGAAACAGAAAAAGAGCTCAAAGCACTGTTGCCAAGATTGCAATCAATTACGCAATTAACTGAGAAAAAGCAGGATGCTGAAGTTTTTATTGGTATAAATGGTTTAAAAAATTCTTTTAGAAAGTTAGTTGAAGGAGGAAAGAAAGGACAAGAGATGACTTTCTTCTACACGTATTCAAAAACAGATGTTGGAATAACACACAAATTTTTTGCCAAGATGGACATAGAAGATATTTACAAAAATATTCCAATGAAAGGCATCTGCTCAAAAGAGTACGAACCATTGTTCAAAAAAAGAAAAAAATCAAAAGTGCATGCTAAATTTACTGATTGGCCAATACCATCTAATATTGATATGTACAACGGAAAAACGCTTATTACAGCATGGACAGAAATCCCTATTGGATTCTTAATTAGTTCAAAAGAAATCACTGTATCTTTTGAAAGGCTGTTTTGGGATGTTTGGAGGAAAATCTAAATCACAAGATTTATATAGTTCTATAGTGCTATAGATTTTATGACAACAACTATTCAAATAAGAGAAGAGACATTGGATTTGTTAAAACGCATCAAAGAATCATCAAATGCTAAATCTTATGATGAAACAATCATTAATGTATTAAGTATGAAGACAAAAACATCTCTTGCCGGGTTTTTGGGGAAAAAACCCATGAAAAAAATACTCGACGATTTAAGAGATAAGCATGACCGTATCTAAATATTTCATGGACTCGTCTGCCTGGCTGGCATATTTTTTTAATGCCAACCAGAGAGTGCTTTATCTTATTGAAAAAGAAGGAATTTTATTGACATCTGTGCTTTCTCTTTTTGAAATTAAACGTAAACTAATCCGCGATGGTTACGACAAAAAAGACATTGATGAAGTGCTTCAGTTCATTCAGGTGCAAAGCATTATTGTTGAATTAGGACAACATGTTTCAAAAAAAGCAGCCGAAATATCAATAGCAGATAGTCTGTCTGCGATAGATTCAATAATTTACACTGCAGCACAAGACACAAAATCAATGTTAATTACTGGAGATAATGATTTTCGAAATCTTCCAGATGTTGAAATAATATCTTAAAAGTCTTATTTCTGTTCCCCAACCAGAAAATGATTTTTTAGTTCTCCCCAGTTTTCAGCCTGAGCTATGTCCATTAATCGTCTGGTTGTCGCTCCGAAATCAATTATTATATCGGGATTTCCCAACAAAGCATAAACAGTTCCAAGCTTTTCTTTGGGGTCTCTAGGCTCATTAGTTTTTTCATACCTGTAAACATTTCTAGAAGGGTCGGAAATTACAGCAGGAAATATTGCATTTTGCTCATCATATTTTCCGTGTTTTATTTGTATATCAAATATTTCTTCACCATCGCCATGCAAAGCAGCATTTCCAGAAACATCATAGCATTCGCCAGTGTTTTCTGCAACGAGTTCATAATAAAGCCTGCCATCTCTAACTAATTCAGAAAATGGCAGGTTTAATAGCAGGGTCATTTTTTTAATTTTTTTCGTATCACATTCAAAATCCAGTAAGTATTCAGCTCTGCCACATTTATCATTTAAAGGAATGTATCTAACAGCGCGAGTTCTTATAAACTCAGGAACAGAACCATATTTTAGGTGTTCTACGCTCTTCAGTTCAAACCCGCCTGCAAGAACTGATTGGCACGTCTTTACATAATCAAAAAAATACTGTCCTGCACCTATCGGTTTCCAATCAGTTCTCGCATTCATTGTATCTTGCCATCTTTTATCTTCAACAGAAAAAATATTGTCGCGATAACTAAGCATAGCTTCAAATCTTGTGCATGTAGCAAGAGTATGATCTTTTACTTCTAAAGATAAATCGTGCCCAACAACAACTTTACTAGACGTGCAAGTTTCTCCAGATGAATTAACAGGCAAAACAAACTCATAACCAGAATTTGTTTTGAAAACTTCAGCTCTTGCTTTTTTAAATCCTGCACGATTACACAACTCGTCCAGTGTTAAACTCTTAGAAAACTTTAATCGTTCAGCTAAATAATTCCTAGACTCAATAGCTGATTCTTCATCATATACATAAACTCGTCTTGGCAGTTCAGGATGAATTCCTATTTTTCGAAACGATAAAGCTGTCTTTATGTCACTCATACAAAAAAGAGACTAAAAACCATTTATAAATCTTACTACTAAGAAGTAGTTCTTCTCCTTTTTTTCCTTTGTTCAACTTGATAACCAATCGCTCCAATAAATGCGAGAATAACAAACACCACTGTGCTTAATGCGTAAACGTTTAATCCTATAAACTTGAAAGTTGGAATAAGATATTTAGAATAAACACTTGCGCTAATGATTTCAACAGGAATGATTATTGTAAGTGAATGTATTGCAATATTTAATGCTTCTTTCCATCTTAATCTAAATTTAGTTAGTTCTAAAATGATAAATAACACTGTACCAATAAGCAAAGCTAGCAGGAAATATTTGATCCATGCTTTGATAAAAATCAGCAAGCCAATGCCAGGCAATAACAAGAACATGATTGTTGCAAATAATTTGTTAACCTGAGCATCACCAGAATTTAAATTTTTAAGACTCTCTTGGTCAACAACATTTATTCCGAACAGTCGATATCTTATTTTTTCGCTGTCAATAACAAGAAACTCATTTTCTAGCAAGTGTTCTTTGTTTAAATCAACATGCACCCACGGGTTTGTTCGCGGTATTTGAATAATTCCTGTTTGTGTAATTTCTTCATTGATTGTAAATGTGTCAAATTTATTTAGTTCTTGCCCTATTGTTCCTTTAACTAATGCCAAGGTTGGTAATAAAATAATCCCTGCGATGATAATTGATAAAAACAACAATTTACTCATATAGCCAAGGCTACTTCTGAATGTTTGTTCAGATAATTGTTTGTATCGTGGAGGGTATACGCTCCAGATGACCTCTTTTATGAACGGTGGTATGTTCATGGTTTTGCTTTTCTGTTTTGCATATTTAAAGCTTACGTGATTTTTTTCGTAAACACCAACCCATAATTTTAAATTTGTTTTATGATCATGTGCAGTCATGACAGATGTTTTCGATGAAGCAATATCAAAAAGGCTTGCAGATAGGTTCTATCAAATAAATATTGAAGGAAAAGTTCGCAAGCCAGAAGATATTTTATTGCTTGCAAGACACGAGGTTGGTGAAGGCGCACATGATGGTGTTGCATATCATGGGCTTGTGTTGCGTGTTTCAGAAAGAGGTGTTTTTGTGTATGATTTGATAGGAAACAGAGTAATTCATAAGGGAGATTTAGGAAAAATTATCACTGGGACACAAATTTTTAACAGATCGAATTTTGAAACAAGATCTGACGGTGTTCGCTTATCAACAGTTGATTTTGCTGATACGAGCAAAGAGCATTTTCCTCCAAGACGAGTTTTACGAAACGGTCGAGTTAAAGTCGGGGATGGTGAGCAATGGTTGACAGAAAGAATTGCAGCGTACACACCATCTTCTGGAAATTCCGAGTACAATGGAAACACTCCTGGAGGAATAGCACTTCCATTAGTTGGGAGATGGGATGCTCTTTCAGCAAGAGAAAGAAATGGGTTTGCAGATGCTATTTTGGGACACGTAGAAAAAGCGTTTGGAGAAGATCCAAGCTTGAGAGTGAGATATGTTGGCAAATAATTATTTCTTTTCACAAATATAAACAATATCTTGCACATCATCTATTTTTTTCTTCACAACAAACAAAGTAGTAATTAGTTTCTCTATTTCTTCAAAATTATCTGCTTTTTTCAAGATACTTAATGCGATGTTTTTTTTTGCTACTCTTCGTATCTCATGCAGTCCTTTTTCAACATCTGCGAAATTATGTACTGCTGTGATGCTAATCACGTGATCAAATGAATCGTTTGGAAAGTGTAAATTTTCAGCAACTCCGTGCATGACAGGAACAGTTGCTTGCTCAAGAAGTTTTTTTGATGGATCTACACCAATTTTTATGCAGTTAAACAATGCAAGCGTGTGTGCTGTTCCGCATCCAACATCAAGCAACACATCGTCAGGCTTCACGTTAATTTCATTTGCGATGATTTGTGCTTTTCTTAGTTGTTCTTCACCATGCAGTTGATTGTATCCTGCTGCAATTTGATCATAATAATCAGCTCCAATTATGTCTGCCATGATAAATCAAGCAGGAGAATCTTTAAAAAGTAATAGGTTATAAAATATAATTATGCAACAAAAAGAGGCTTTGATTAATATTCTTGATAAAACAGGCAAAATTGTTGGTCAAAAGAAGAGATCAGAGGTTGACAAAAAGAAAGATATTCTGCAATCAGTTAATATTATTCTGCTTAATAAAGAAAACCAATTGTTTTTAGTTAAAGCAGTTGATCAATTGTACAATAATTTTTGGGGATCATCTGCAGCTGGTTTAGTCCGCCATGGAGAGTCTGTTGAGCAAGCTGCAAAAAGAACTCTAGAACGAGAATTAAACGTCCAAGTCAGCCTAGTAAATCTTGGTGAACAGTTTGTTGAATTTGATGGAATAAAGCGGTTTATGTCATTATTTTACTGCAAAACAAATCATGAGCCAATATTAAATAATGATGATGCGAGTGACGGTAACTGGTTTTCTTTTGAAGATACAAAGAAATTAATTGAGACCAAGCACTGTATTCCAACGTTTAAATTCGCGTTTGCTGTATTGGAAGATGGTTTCAAAAAGAACCACTTGAACCATTAAAAAACCAGTTGGTTTTCAAAAAGTTTAAATAGTTCTAGATAAAACCATTCATAATGGCTAGATTAAAGAAAGGGACAGAGCGCAAGCAAGACAGTCAAAAAAGAATTAATTTAGATTTAACAGCTTCAGAAAACAGAGTTTTAGACTTGTTTTTCGCTTGCCCAACTCAAGAGTTTACATTCAATGATTTGTGTAAGTTAACAAAAACCTCAAAAACTACTGCCAAAAGAATTGTTGAACGTTTACTGAAATTAGAGTTAATTAAGAAAAGTATTATTGGTAAATTGTGGAGACTTTCTGCTAACAATGATACCAAAGAATTTATGGATTTGAAAATAGCACACAATTTAAAATTGGTTTATGCTTCTGGCATCATAAAATTGGTCTCAACAAAACATCCACAGGCAAGAGCAATAGTTTTGTTTGGTAGTTTCAGAAAAGGAGATGATCTTTCTAGGAGTGATCTTGATATTGCTGTTGAGATTCCTGGGACAAGAGAAATAAAGATAGAATCTCTTGACGAGATAGCACTTGGTTCAAGAAAAGAAAAGACAAAAATTAATATTCACATATTCTCACGAAATGCAATAAATCTTAATTTGTTTTCAAACATCGCAAATGGTATTGTTTTAAGGGGTTTTCTTGAGGTACGTCCATGATTCGGCAAAGATCTCCTGATGTTGCCTTAGCAAGGAGTTTAGTGCAAGCCAGCCAGGCAGAAATGAGTTTTCTTGAGACTCTTAAACCGACAGAAGAAGCAGCATCTACAATAATAAGAGGGATTTATGAAAATTTTCGAAGATTAGGAGAAGCGTTGTTGATTCTGGAAGGAGTAGAAAGTGATCATGAAGCTGAAATTAATAAATTAACGACCTTGCCTGTTAAAACAACAAGATCTATCTTAGTGCTTGATAACTTGAGAAGATTAAGACATGATATTAATTATAAAGGATATCAGCCCTCGCTTGCAGATCTGGAAGATGTTATTTTGATCAAGTCTGCTTGCTGGACTGCCGTATTGGAAGAAGTTAAAAAACAAGTATTTTAACAAAGTTTAAATTAAACTTCAAACTTCTTACCTTAAACTTCAAATTATAAAGAGGTACTACAATGACATTAAGAGAACCAGAATCTATGGAAGAGTGTGTATATTTTACAAACAGAGCTATCGATAATGGTCATGCAAAGGCTTGGGTTTTCAGAGAGAAGTGTCCCAAGTGTAAGAAAGGAATGATGAGCAAGCCTTTTGATGAAAAAGCAGGAAAGTTCAAAACGCGCGCAACAGAGTATGTTTGTCCTGAATGCAAGCACTCTGTTGAAAAAGAAGAATATGAAGGTACATTAACTGCAAATATTGCATATACTTGCCCGCATTGTAAGCATAAAGGCGAAACGCAAATTCCGTACAAGCGGAAAACTTTCAAAGGGGTTCCTTCATTAATTTTTGAGTGCAGTTCTTGTAAAGAAAAAGTTGGTGTTACAAAGAAGATGAAAGAAGCAAAAGGTAAGAAGAGTAAAGCTCCAATTGATCTGGATGATGAATAAATTCGCACTTTTTCATCTTAACTTTTTTATGTATTGAAGCAAATAGTAATTGCATGAAACACTTGGCATATTCAATTACCTTAGTTGCAAGTTTAACATACGCAGGATGTGCCAGTATTACTGGAAGAGTTTATGGAACGTACAGTGTTCCGGAAGACGTTGCAATTGCTGCACAAGAAATAAGAGATAAATGTTATAAAGGTCATTCAATTGATGTGATTCTTAGACTTTATGATGAAAATAATAGTGGAGATCTCGATAGATCTGAACAAAGAAGCGTGCTAGAGGATGCAAAGAAATCAGAGTAATTTGAAGACAAATAAAACAGTAAGCTTTTTAAATTGATCCCATCCTCTTTTTGAATATTCTGAGGAGATCAGGTTAAAATGGCAATTCGTAATGTTAATCCAACAAAATTAGTGCATAGAACTGCGAAGGAATTAGGGTCTGATAAAAGTCTTGCTCCTCCTTCATGGGCGGCATTTGCTAAAACAAGTGCTGGACGAGAACGCGTTCCTATGCAGGAAAACTGGTGGCATATTCGTTCTGCTGCTATTTTAAGAAAAATAAGTGTTATGGGTCCAATTGGTACTATAAAATTAAAAAAGAAATTTGGCGGTACAAAAAATAAAGGTTACACTCCTGATCAATGGAAGCCTGGTTCAGGAGCTATTGTTCGTAAAATTTTGCAACAGCTTGAAAAAGCAGGATTTGCAAAGCAAACTGCAAAAGGTGTTCACAAAGGAAGGATAATTACTCCGAAAGGTCAAAAATTACTTGATAAAGTTGCTACAGAAATTATGAAAGAGGAAAATGTTGTTATTCCTGCAAAACCAAAAGGAGTTGTGCTGAAAGTTGACAAGCCGAAAAAGGCTGTTAAGAAGAAGTCTCCTGTTAAACGTAAAACAACAAAAAAAGCAGCAGTTGCAGAAGAAACTGCAGCAGAGTAGTTTGTAAAAATGGGAAGCAATAAACATCCTGCAAGAAAAGCCAGATTGGTTAAGCGATCACGACAAACTCGTTGGGCTCCTTTTTGGACAGTTCCAAAAAAATACGGTAAGGGAAGACGAGTTCATCCTGGCAGACATACTGCTGTGAAAAGAAACTGGCGCAGAAGAAAACTAAAGGTGTAAAATGGCTCTTGAAAGATCTTATGTAATTCCATTAAGAAGTGAGTGGTTGAAAGCTCCAAAGTACAGGCGTGCAAAGCGAGCTATTTCTGCTGTTCGTTCATTTTTAGTTAAACATATGAAAAGCGATGATGTGCTTGTCGGTACAAGTATAAATCTTGCAGTCTGGAAAAACGGTATTAAAAATCCGCCAGGCAAAATTGCGGTTGATGTAAAAAAAGACGACAAAGGGATTGTTCGTGCTGAATTAACTGGTGTTCCTATTATTACAGAAACAGTGGAAGAGAAGAAGGGTTTGATGGGTAAATTAGCTGATAAAATTTCTAGGGGAGAGAAGAAAGAAAGCAAAAAAGAAGTTGAAGTACAGGATGTAAAACCTGAAGAACAAAAGCCTGTTGACACAAAAAAAGAGGTTAAGATAAAAGACGACCTTAAGGATGTTGAACCTCTAAAGTCTTCTGAATCACCTGTTAAAACAGAAGAGAAGAAAGAAGTTAATTCTGAAAATAAAGAAAGCGCTTAATGAAGTTTCATTAAAACTCCATTATTGAATATATTTTACTTGTCGTCCTAAACGAGTTCTTCCATCAGTTGCACTGTTTTGCACTTCTCTTGCGTAACCAGTCCCAACTTTTGGCTGAACATAAACAGCATCTCCAAAAAGTACAAGCCTTGCACATCCTCTATCCAACGCGCTTTTTGCACCCTGACTAGCAATCGGAACACAAGGCAGTCTTGCTTGCAGATTTGTTCTTTCAGCATATTCAGCCACAATTGACCTTACAATCTCGCCTATATGCACTGGACCACTAGTACGTTTATCAGCCAAGCAAGTAATCATAATCAGAAGTCCACAATGTACATTTATAAAAGTTTTGCTTAATATTTACTATAAAGTGACAAAAAGATTTAAATATGGTGTGTATTAAGATAAAAATATGACTGTTAAAGCAACATATGCCTGGTCTGTGCTTGACCTTGCACAGCGCGCAAGAGATACACAAAAACCATTAAGTGCTGTTATCACTGATGAATTTGATGTTGTGTTTCAAGATCCTTCTCAGCCTTTTCTAGAACTAGCAGCTCCTTATTCGGGAATAGAAAAACCTGAAGAATTGCTTATTCCAACATTCTTGCCAAAAGACCAGAGCTTAGAAGGAAGTTTAGTGAGAATTTCTCACGAAGGACTCCCAGCAGAACTAGCAAGACATGAAGAAGCAACAGGAATTAAAGCAGGAATTGATTTAGTTGCTGGTTACAGCATGGTTTTTTCTGAGGCCGTTCTGGCTAGTTTAGTGATGAGAACAACTGATATTAGAGAACGAACTATTTTAACAACACAAATGCAGGATCAAATGGGTGTTGGTGTAGTAAGTTCTCTGCTTGCAAACGCATATCATGACCATCCAGAACTAGCACACATTAATATTCGTGACGAAACAAGAGATAGGGTATTCATGAAAGCAAGAACAGGGACGCGACAAGGTCCAAGTTTTAGTTTCAAGCAACCAAATGGTAGTACTGTTAGTATTATGATGAAATCTGGAACAAGGCCATACGATATACATGACGATCTTAAACAATTAGCAGATAATTATATTTGGGGATCTGTTCCAAGAGATGAACGTGAAATAATTGCTGCACTTTCTACAGAAAACGTTGGAGCAGCACTTGCTGAAATGCCTGAGAGAGTAATGAGGGCATATAGACAGGTAGTTGACAGTCAAGAGAAGGGTGAAAAAATTGGCAATCCAGCATTGTTTAGTCCGATTGATTATTTGTGGTTGTCTTTACTTCCTGAAAAAGGTCAAGTGCGTATGAGTGGAACTGGGTTATTAAACGCGCGAACTGCGTTGCTTAGAGGAGAACATCCTGGTGAGATTGTTCCAAATTATGCGTTGAACACGACTGCCAGTTTAGTGCTTACTGTCATTGGACAAGCTGAAAGGCAAATTGGTGCACACATCATTCCTGATAAAAAAGAACTGGAAGAAGCAGGTTCAAGCAGGTACGAGTTTGTGTATGGCGTTCTAAAAGACGGTTTGAAAGATCATGGTTATTAACACTAAACATGCCTTAAGTTAAACCATAACCCTTTTAATATCAGATTTTTAATTTCTGTATATGTCTCTTTTACCATTTGAACAAATACAGCGAGAAGTTCTTACAAAAATAGATGCAACAACAAATCCAAAATATGGCTGCAAACCAGAAGACAGAACAACAGATCAACTCATCAATTATGGAGTTATTAACCTAAACAAGCCAAAAGGGCCTACGTCGCACATGGTTTCAGGGCACATTAAAAAAATTCTAAAAATAGACAAAGCAGGGCATGGTGGTACGTTAGATCCTGGTGTTACTGGTGTGTTGCCTGTTGCAACTGGTAATGCAACACGTGTTGTGCAAGCATTGCTTTCTTCAGGAAAAGAATACACCTGTTTGATGCACTTGCACAAACCAGTTCCAGAAGATAAGCTAAAAGAAGCGTTAGATAAATTTAAGGGAGATATCATGCAATTGCCGCCTGTTCGTTCTGCAGTAAAGCGACAAACACGCGCAAGAAAAGTGTATTATCTTAACATTTTAGAAATGAGCGAGCAGGATGTGCTGTTTCGCATGGGCTGCCAGGCAGGCACGTATGTGCGAAAGCTCTGCCATGATGTTGGCCAGGAGCTTGGAGTTGGAGCTCATATGGCTGAATTAATCAGAACAAAGGCTGGTCCGTTTAATGACCAGGATTGGGTAACTCTTCAGGATTTGGAAGATGCTTTTATGTTTTACAAAGAAGAAAATAATGACAAATTTTTAAGACATTGTATTAAACCAGTAGAATTTGCAGTTTCACATTTGCCGAAAATTTGGGTGCAGGACAATGCTGTTGATACTATTTGTCACGGTGCAAGCTTACACATACCTGGAGTTGCAAAATTGAATGATCATATTAGCAAAGGAGATATTCTTGCAATTATGACTTTAAAAGATGAATTGGTTTGCTTAGCAATTTCCGAGTTGTCTAGCAAAGAAATAATGGAAAAAGAAAAAGGAAGGGTTGTTTCTGGTACAAAAGTATTTATGCAACCTGGAACTTATAAAAAAATGGGCGTTAGTAAAGTGTGATTAATTGGTTTTCTTGTTTGCAAGGCAGTTCTAAGAGCCATTGCCAAAGTTGGATTATTTGTATATTTTTTAGGGGTTCTTGATTTGATTCCCTACAAATAACATACGACTGTTTTAATGAGTATTTTTGCATGAAATATTGTAAGTGCTTCAATTCTCTAGAGGGTATTTCTTTTTTGTTTTTAGCTTCTATTGGAATTATTTTTTTGTTATTAACAACCAAGAAATCTATTTCTTTTCCTGCATCACGCCAATAGAATTTTGCGTTTATGCAGCTGCCAACTATTGTTTCAAATAATTTGTCTTCATTTGTGCAGTAAGGGACTGATAAACTCCACCAGTATGGGTAAATGCGTTGCAGCTTTCTTGAACTTGCAAACAGGCTTGGTCTAAAGTTATTAATTTTTCGTATCAAATAAGTTGCCTGAAGATAACGTATATGTTCAAATAGTGTTTTTTTGCTGATGTGTTGTTGTTTTGACAAAACATCATAATCAATATACGTTCCTGGTTCTGAGAAAAATAATTGTATTAAAAATAATATGAGTGGTTTCTTGATGTTTTTATATTTTTCTCCAATGTCTTCTCTTACAACCTTGTCAATTATTGTAGTTTGAATATACTCCTTAATTAGCTGTTCTTCTTCCCAATCTGTTATTTCAGGAAAAGGCTTCAGGATATATTCTTTTGCCAACGATTTTAATTCTTTTTCCCACAATATTATGTTTTCCACATATTTTTGTTTGCCTTTGATGACGATAAATTCTTTGAATGATAGTGGTTCTATGCGTAACATGAAATATCTGCCTGCCAGAGAGCTTATTGCTTCTTTTTCAAGTTGAAAACTGCTTGATGAAGACAGAATAAATTTTATGTTTGGCAATGCATCATAGAGAAGTTTTAATTTATTTCCCCAGCCAGAAAGTTTGCTGATTTCATCTAGAAAGACGAAGATTTTTTCTTTTTGCCAGTCTGTTTTTGTTATTTTTCCAAAGGCGTTTAGGATGTCTTCTATTTCTTCAATTTGTCTGTCAAAATTAAAGTAAACAGTTTTTTGGGGCAAAAGGTTGGCTATTAGTTGATAAAGTATTGTGCTTTTTCCTACTCTCCGAAGTCCTGTAACCAGCAAACACTGTCTTTTTGTCGAAAGCTTTTCCGCTTCATAAAATATGTCTCTTTTGAAAGCTTTCGCTAGTTCTTCTGATACTGTTCCTGTTTTCCACCAAGGATTTAATATTTGTAATGTTTCATTCAAGTCCATAATTATAAGTTTCCAAAAAAGAACTAATATATAATATTTACGTTTCAAAATGGAAACTTACTTGTGCTTAATAGTGTTGTTTCTGGTACAAAAGTATTTATGCAGCCTGGGGCTTATAAAAAATAAAGAAATTGCCTGAAAACTCGCTATCCCCGCAGCAAGCTGACGGGGTATTCGACCCAACATTTGAAATAAAAAGTAAAAAAATGGTTATAGGCACTGCATTCTACCAAGATTGCAACCGTTTGGGCAATACTGTCTGTTTTGAATACAAGGACCAGGTATTATGCTTCCATTTGTACTTGTCGTGTTAGTTTGTGAATATCTTTGCGAATACCAAGCTCCATCCACATTTATGCAATTATTTTCTTGAGGACAGCTACTAGAGCATCTACCATAAGTACAATATTCATTAATGTCACAATTCTTAAGTACATCCCAAGAACACTGATTATTTACTACACTTATTCTTGCAGTTTGTAAATCACCTTGCTGAATGCGACACACATTTGCTGTTGGTAGTAAGCTGCTCGCTCCACAAGCTTGTTGCAAAGTTAACTGTGTTGGCGTTTGATTAGTCTGGTTTACGGGTAAACTTATTTGTGCAAGTGTTGAACATTGTGTTCGTACGGACGCAATGTATTGTCCGTTGCTTGTTGTTCCGTCTACTAAGCAATAGTATGTTGTACTTGGTTGTAATCCTGAAACTGTTCCATATCCATGATTATAGTTCTCTCTTCTTAATGAACCTGTTGCTACTGGATTTTGTGAGCTTGCACTAGCATACACATAAACCGTATTATACATAGTCACACCACCTTGCGCAGTCGCATCAACAGTTAACCCTGTAGGAGTTCCATTTGTTGCAACAACAATACCTGCCATGACAACTTGACACCTGTTATTTGTACATATTGCTCCACTTTGCAGACACGTTCCGCAATTTACAGTTCCTCCACATCCATTTAAGATTGTGCCGCATTGCGCATTTTGTGCTTGACATGTTGTAGGAACACAAGCTGGTGTTTGGTTAGTTTGATTAGTCTGGTTTACAGGTAAACTTATTTGTGCAAGTGTTGCACATTGTGTTCTTACAGATGCAATGTATTGTCCGTTGCTTGTTGTTCCATCTACTAAGCAATAGTATGTTGTGCTTGGTTGTAATCCTGTAACACTTCCTGTTTTTTGCCAGGCAGTTCCAGGAGGGCTAAGCGCGCCTGTTGCTACTGGATTTTGTGAGCTTGCACTAGCATACACATAAACCGTATTATACATAGTCACAACACCTTGCGCAGTCGCAGCAACAGATAACCCTGTAGGAGTTCCATTTGTTGCAACAACAATACCTGGCATGACAACCTGACACCTGTTATTTGTACACATTGCTCCAGTTTGCCCTTGCGGGCAAATTCCGCAATTTACAGTTCCTCCACAACCATTAGAGATTATGCCGCATTGCGCATTTTGTGCTTGACATGTTGTAGGAACACAACTTGGTGTTTGATTTGTTGTGCTTTGTTGGCAGTATCCTTGTCCGTTGCTGTCTCTTGTGCACGTTGTTCCTTGTGGGCATTTGTCTAGTTTGAATTGTGCAAAGTCTCCTTGGCAGTATGTTTCAGTAATATCATATTTTCCTGAGGTTATGCATTGATCTTTGAATGTTGATGTTCTTCCTGTTGATGGATTTGTTACAGTTATCGCTCCTGGTGTTGACAAGTCTATTCCATTGTCAGAATCTGTGCATAATGGTGCTGCTGCTTGTTGTAAGCATGCTCCATTTCTGCATTGTCCGCTTTGACAACCATTTTCTTGTCTGTTGAAATTTCCTGATTGGTCACAGAAGTATTGTAAAACCACTGTGTTTCCTGCCTTGTTTAATGAGCATCTGTCTGTGTATTGCCTTGATCTTGTTCCTTGAGTGAGAGTTACGTATCCTGCAACGAAGGGGTCTAGGTTTTGGTTTGATCCGTCGCAAAGTTGTGCTGTTGCTCTACCTGTAACTTGAAAATCTGATAAAGATAGAGAAAAACCAGCAATTAATGCAACAGCGACAACTGCAAGAATTATACTTTGTACACCTTTTTTGTTCATGAAAACCGACCTCTTTTAAGTATTTTGATATTTTAAAAAAAAAACCATATAAACATTTGTAATCTCTGCTCCATAGTTAAAAAAAAGAAGGGAAAAAAACAATCATTAAATATTCTTTCTAGTTTAACAATGTCAAGAACCACTGGTGATCGCACTGCGGTGCTCAACACCAGTGGCATGACTGTTCAGAAAGTCATAAGAAAATATAGTCCAGTGGTTCTTGATCATGCTCGGAATGCCACTCGCTCCAGTAAACCACTCGTGTTTATCACGAGTGGCATTCCGACATGTAAAAATAGGTGAAACCCGGAGAAAAAATAATGGTTCGTCACATCTATGTAAGCATGTTGTTGATTGTTGCGATTGTTGGTTTTGCAGCGATTTTATTCTCTTACGCTGACTTGAATAGTCCTACTGCTTTTGCAGTAAAGTTTGTTCCTGAATGGAAGGAAGAAAAAAATGCTGTTATGGTTGAGTTGGATCTTAATGAGTATATTGCTGATGACTTGGAAGGTGTTGACGGCCAGCATTTTTCTTTGTTAAAAGGTGGGCTTATCACAACCAAAATTGCGCAGACACGATATACACAGGCTTTACAATTTAATGAATTAAATATTTTTAATGGTGGGCGAGCGATTTACGGTCGTACTGAATCGGCTCAAGTTGGAGATTTTATCCGGTTTACAAGTGATGATGCAATATTCAAGTATCGTATTAGTTTTTCGTCGGGTTTGGAAAGTCAGATTGTTACTGGCAGGCTTGATGATTTGCTTGATTCAAAGTGGCGTATGCTTGGTGAAGAATTTACGCTTAATTTTGCTGAAGTTAATACTGCTGATAATTACATCAGGTTAGATTTTTTTGGCAGACTTGGAAGTATACGGTTTGAAGATTTTGATTTTACTGATAGCTCATATCAAAACGGTGGAGTGAAGATTAATGATCAGCCTGTTGATGCAAGAGTAAGAATAAAGGCGAATGAAGTAATCGGAAATAGTGATTCAATCAATGACCGCTTGGTTATTTTTTCAGTAGAATATATCCTAAACACGCATTCCAAAAATGGCGGAGATATTTATCTTCCTCCTTTTAAGTGCGTGAGAGAATACATGTTGTACCCTGAAGGTTTTCTTGTTCCAAATTTTGACATTTGTTATGAAGGTATGCAGGGTTGGCCTGGAAGTTATCCTGATTTAGCAAGTGATCTTGATACCTCTGAAATTATGACTTATACGAAATTCCTCTTGCTCAGATGGATACTGAGTATGGTAACAATAATAGAAATTTTGTGTTTGACGAGTCTGACAGCATAATTTTAGATGATTACTTTTTAGTTAATGATCGTGATTTTAAAGGAGTGTCCAGAATTTTAAGGTATGATGATATTGATTTTGTTAACAATAAAGTGTATTTTGAGGATCTTCTTGGTGGCACATATATTGCGAGTTTTGACCCTGATACTGAAGAAGGCGTGTTGACGCTGGATCAGGGAACGTACACTTTTTTTATAAGTAGCGATACGCTGATTATGGATTTAAATAATGACGGGCATCCTGGCAGTGGTGAGGCAATATTTAATTTGCCTGATGGAAGTTATATTGATTTTGGACCTGAATTTCTTATAAGTATTGTGACTCCTGAACGTTTGTTGACTGAAAAAAATGGCGATGAAACAACGCAGTTCAGTGTGCTTTTTGACACAACTGTTGATTTAGATATTACGTCTCCTCAGGGAACAGTCTTTCAGTTATTTAGTTATCCTGGTGGCATTCGCAAAGGTGTTACTTTGTATGGCATAGAGTTTGAATTGAAAAGAAAATCCGATGCAGATGAATTAACTATTGCTCTTCCAGGAGAACCAGCTCAGCAGTATTATGATACAAATTATGGATACTATGACAGTACAAGCAGCAGTGCAACTGCAAAAGTGTATGTTTCTTTGGAACCAGGCACATTCCAGGAATTGCAGAATCAGTTAGTGCAACCGCTATGTGGGAACAAAGTTCTTGATCCTGGTGAGGGTTGCGATCCTCCTGGAAGTTTGTGTGCAGAAAATGAGCAGGCAGGAATTTGTGCATACGACTGTACGTATTGTGAAGTTCAGGGTATTGTTTGTGGAAATTTCTTGTTGGAAGAAGGCGAGCAGTGCGAGACAAATGGTGATTGTAGTCTTGATGAAAAATGCAATTCATGTGTTTGCGTGCCTCTGCCAGAAGCAATTTGTGGCAATGATTTGATTGATGTGGGAGAAGAATGTGAAAGAACAATTGATTGTCCTGATGAGTATGTTTGCCGTGAGTGCAGTTGTATTTCGTATCTTGCTGAAGTGCAAGTTCCTGCACCTCAGGGAGTTGTTCAGATTGTTGAAAGGCGTCGTAGCATTGCAGAGCGTTTTTTTTCTTGGTTTCTTGACTTATTATGAGATGTTGCTGCTTGCAATGATGGAATTTTTTGGGACAAATCATCATAAGTTATTTAAATAAACAGGCTTCCTAATCCTCTGAAAAAACATGGTGTCTTTTCCTTTTAGTGTAGGCAATCCTGGAGGACTGTGGGCTCTTCTTGCATTAGTTCCATTGATAATTTTATATCTTGTTCGTCCTAAACCAAAGCACATGGCCATTCCCAGTTTGATGTTCTTTATGAAATCAACAGGATCGAAGCGTTTGACAAGTTTTTTGAGAACTTTAACAAGGGATTGGTTGTTTTTAATTCAATTGTTGTGTGTTGCTGCGTTGGCGTTATCTTTTGCAGGAGTTTACACATCTTATCAGCATGATGTTACTGCTGCGCACACTGTTTTAGTGATTGATGTAAGTGCAAGTTCGCAGGTAAATGAAGGCGGAACTACCAGATTCAACATTGCAGTTTCAAAGGCAAAAGATTTTCTGGGAGCAAAGAACACAGTTATTCTTGCTAAAGATGTTCCTTTTATCGCGTTGAAGGATGCTGGGCAAAGAGAAGCACTGAAGTTTCTGAACAGTTTGCAGCCTAGGGAAACTCCTTCGCGTATTGGTGAGGCTATTATTCTTGCAGGTGAAACACTGGGAAGTGAAGGAAGAGTTGTAGTACTGAGCGATTTTATCAATACTGCTGGACAACTTCCACAAGTTGCAAAATCTGTTGTTGAGAGTAAAGGTCTTGTTGTTGACTTTATTGAGATTGGTTCAAGCAATAAGCGCAATGTAGGGATTGTAAATCTTGATGTTGATCCTACGCAGACTGTTGTGTATGTTAAAAATTATATGAATAGCAAACAAAACATTCCGCTTGTTGCTGGTTCGCATCAGACAAGCTTAGAAATTCCTCCTGGTTCTGTTGAGAGTTTTGCGTTTGCAACACCACCAGGAGTTACAAAAATTTCTTTGCCTGTGAAGGATGATTTTTTAATAGATAATACTGCTTTTGTTAGTGCTCCAAAAAGTGGTCGTTCAAAAATTTTGGTGATAACGAATAATGAGAGTGTTTTTTTGACAAACGCGTTAAGAGCGTCTGGTGAATCGGAAGTTGTTGTTCAGCAGCCTCCAATTGTAGATCCTGATGGTTTTGATGTTATTATTGTTAGTAATGTTAATTCAAGAGAGTTGCTTCCTGGCACGTTTGAGGATTTGTTAGTAAGTGCTGAGCGTGGGGCAACTGTTATTGCAGCAATTCAGGAAGATTCAAAAAAGATTAATTATCAGGGAGTTTTGCCAATTACTTTGTCTGAGAAAGGCCATGGTGGCTTGGTTTCTGTTGAGCAAGGTGCACGTTTTACAAAAAATGTTGATTTCGGAGAAGTTCAATCTAGTTGGTCTGGTGAGCTTATTGGCGATCAGGCAGTTATTGCTTCTGTTGGTGAAAATCCTGTGTTAACATTAAAGCAGGTTGGTGCAGGCAAAATCATGTATTACGGTATTCCTGAAGAGTCAGAGTTCAAGTTTTCTCCTGATTATCCTATTTTCTGGACTGAATTAATCAAGTTTGTTACTGGTCAGCTTGATGTAAGAAGCCTTAATTTCGAAACTGGTGAAACATTGCTTTTGGAAAAGGAACAGCTTGTGAAAACTCCTTCAAAAAATATTCGTCGTGCAGCATTGGTATTGGATGAAGTTGGTGTTTATGAGTTCGAAGATCGTGTTATTGCGGTGAATCTTGTTAATGAGCTTGAGTCAAATGTGAATCTTGAAGTGCAAGTTGGTGCTGCTGCAACAGAATATGAGTTGCGTCCTGTTAAGGAAACAAGAACTTTTGAATGGGATGTTTTTTTGCTTGCGTTTGCACTTGCGTTTTTATTCCTTGAAGTTATTTTGTTGAAGTGGAGGGGTGACTTATGATTACTGAGCTTATTCGTTGGGCATATAGTGTAATGGAATACCCTTTGGCATTATTGGCTGCAATTCCTCTTATATTGCTCATTTGGTTTTTGATTGCAAGAAAATCATGGGTTGCAAATGAAGAGCTTGAAGTTAAACAGCAGAAAAGGCGTGTTCGCAAATGGATGTATGTAACTCGTGCGTTGATTATTATTTTATTGTTAATCGCGATTGCTTCTCCTTTTGTTGAACGTGAAAAGTTTTTGGAAGGCGATCCTGTTGTGCATGTTTTAATCGATAATAGTTCTTCTATGGCTGTTTTTGATGATTATTCTCAGCAGCTTGTTTCTGCGCTGCAAAGAAAGGTGAATACTGAAGTGCGGTTTATTGGTTCTGGTACAACATCAAATATTGGGGATTCTATTCTTAATAGTCTTGAACCGCACAGTAGTGTTTTGTTGTTGTCCGACGGTAATGCGAATGCTGGTGCGAGTTTGGGAGATGTTGCATTATTTGCTGCAAAAATTAACGCGTCTGTGAACGCGATTAAATTAAGTCCGATAAAAAATGATGTTGGTATTGAGGTTTTTGGTCCTGGTAAAACATTGGTGGATACAGAGAACACATTCACTGTTGTGTTGAGCAAGACAGGTAGTGTTGGTGCGATTCCTGTTCGTGTTACTCTGGACGGAGAAATAATTTACGACCAAACAACAAGTGATGCTGCTATCCAGTTTAAAAGAACATTAACAAAAGGCGTTCATCGCATTATTGCTGAAGTTAACGTGCAGGATTTTTTTGATCAGAATAATAAATTTTACAAAACTGTTCGTGTTGTTGATCAACCAAAAATTTTGTTGCTCACACAAAAGTCTTCTCCAATGGATGAATTGTTGAAGCAAGTGTATTTAGTTGATATTTCTACTGAGATTCCTGATGATTTGGGGGATTATTATGCTGTTGTTGTGAATGATATGCCTGTTGGCCCGCTTGATAGGATGTCTGATGTGCTGAATGATTTTGTTGCTGATGGCAATGGTCTTGTTGTTTTTGGTGGTCAGGGAAGTTATGAACATGGCGATTATCGTAATTCTTTATTTGAGTCTATGCTGCCGGTTGTTGTTGGATCTCCTGAGCGGGAGGAAGGCGATACTGCTATTGCGATTGTTATTGATATTAGCGGTTCTCAGGGTTCGCCATTTGGTCGTTTTGCAAGCACTGCTGATTTTTCAAAGGCTGCAACGCTTGATATTATGAGAAACGTAAAACCAGATACTCGTGTTGCAATTATTGCATTTAATACAGATGCTTATTTGTTGAGTGAGCCCAGCCCTATGTTTTCAAAAAAGGATGTTGAAGGTCTTATTGCTCGTCTTAAATGGGGAGGTGGCACAAATGTTGCTGCTGGCATTATGAAGGCTGTTGGCGTGCTTAATACTGTTGGTGGTAGCAAGAATGTTGTTATTTTGTCTGATGGTAAAACGCAAGGTAGTGCGCAGGCAATTGAAGCAGCGAAGTTTGCATCAAATTCTGGTGTGAGAATTTACAGTGTTGGTGTTGGTCCAAGTACTGATGAGGCGTTTATGATTAATATTGCTGATTTGACGAACGGTATTTATTTCCGTGCAACTGAGGAAAGCAGGCTCAACATTTTGTTTGGTCCTGTTGATGAGCGTGAAGTTGAATCAGGCAGAATGAATCTTGTTGTTTTGAACAAGAATCATTTTATCACTGCTGATTTTGAGCCTGATGCAACATTGTATGGTTTTAATCAGGTTTCTCCGAAGTCTGCTGCGCGTTTGCTTGCAACAACATCTACTGGAGAACCGGTGTTAACAGTTTGGCGTTTGGGTCTTGGTCGTGTTGCTGCATTTTCTGTTGATGATGGATCTTCTTGGGCTGGCTCTTTGCTTAGTGAGGCGAATTCAAGAATTATTACTCGCACATTAAGCTGGGTTGTTGGTGATCCTGAAAGAAAAAATACTGCAATATTGGATGCGAGCGATACAAGAATAGGTGAAGCAACTGAGATAACTGTGCGAAGCAGCATTCCTCCGACAGCAGAAGGTGTTGCATTTTATGAAGCTGATGATAATACTTATGTTGCAAGTGTTATCTCTGATGCTGTTGGTTTCCAGAAGGTTGCCGGTGTTGAGTTTGCTGTAAATCATGAATCTGAGTTTTCAAAAGTTGGAGTAAGTGTTGATTTGCCGGATGTTGTTGCTTCCAGTGGCGGCAAGATGTTTAATGTGAAAGATATTGATGCTATTGTAGATCACGCAAAAACAAAGGCGAAGAGGCTTATTACAGGGAGGCAGTATGTTCGTGAGCCGTTTGTTATTTTGGCTATTATTTTGTTGTTGGGAGAAATATTTATAAGGAGACTGATTAGGAAGCAATAAGAAGTAAGCAGTAAAAGTATGAAATAAACAATGGTTGCTGTAAACTGTTTACTGTATAATTTAAACTAACAATGAGCTTTATAACAAAAAACGCAAACATTGTACTTTTGTTCTTAATAGTGCTGAGTGCAGTGGCTCTTGTTGGCGCTACTGTTTTTTTCCAGATGAATTTTGAAGACATCAACAAAGAATACGACACTAAACTCGAGCAATTAAGAAAAGTTTCTGAAGAGTTGGAGCAACAACGCACATTGCTTGGTCAGACTAAAAGCGAGTTAAGTGTTAAAGCTGAGCGTGAAGAAGAGCTTGGCGAGCGGTTTACAGAAGTTCGTAGTACAAATGAACAATTATCTCAAGACAAAGAAAGGTTAGAATCATCAAAGCAATCTTTAGAGAATGAGCTTGACAATACTGAGTCTTTGTTGCGTTCTGCACAGTCTGAAATTGAAGCTAAGCGAGACACTATCAATGTTCTTACTCAGGAAAATGATGATTTGAAAGATCAGCTTGATACTTGTGAAAGAAAAAGAGAAAAAGCTGAAGATGATCTTGACGAGTGCTTAGATGATAAAGCGCAATGTACGTGCCCAGCATGAAAGATATTGTAAAAGCATTGGAGGAAACTAGAAAAGCTGTTTTACAGGTTGTTTTGTTCAATAGTATTATTGATATTCTTGTAATGTTTTTGATTTTAGTGCTTATTTGTATTTTATTTGCGTTTCCTGTTTGGTGGGCAGTTCTTGCAACGATTGTTTATGCCGCAATTCACCTTCGAGGAAATTTAAAAGAAGTCAAATTTTCTAAAATTGAAGAGAAAACACCTGCGTTACGAGAGCAATTAATTACTGTCGCTGATAGTTTACATCATGATAATGAAATCGTAAACGCTTTGCGTGATGAAGTTTTGAAAAATATGAAAGAAATTAAAACATCTTCTTTTATTGAGTTTGGCAAATTAACAAGAGAAATTGCAGTGATGGCTCTTGTTTCTTTTATTATTATTGGTGCAGCAGCATTCAATGTGCAGTTTCTTGACTTCAGCAAAGTTGTTGATGAGCTTAAAGAATTCAAAGGGTTTCAAGAGTATGATATTAATGAAGAACTTCTTGAGTTTGAAGAATCTCAGAATTTAAGTGAAATTTTAGGTGATGAAAGCATTGCAGAACTTGGCCAGCAACAACTTGATTTGGAAATTAGCAGATCTAACAGTGATGTTGTTATTGGTCAAGTAAATGACCCTCGAACAATATCATTTGATAAATCCGTACCTCCTTTGGAAATTAAAGCAAGTTCTGATGCAAGTTATGAGGAAGACATTCCTAAAGAGTATCAGAAGATTGTTAAGAATTATTTTAGGGAGATTACGAAGTCTTAAGATGGTGAGATAACCAGCGACCGGCCAGGTCATCAGGGTTCATGCTAAAAAATCGCTTTGCAATTTTTGGCAACTCAGAAATTTTCAATTTCAGAGTAATCCCTGCTTGGCCGCATTTTATTTTAATCTATTGCTTTATTTAAAGATTATGAAACTACTTTTCATATCATTTCTTACTTCCCGCTTTCAACCTTTCTTACCGCATGTTTTAAATACCTGAACAAACCAACAAGTGCCATAAAAGGTGAGTCTATGAAGCTTGAAGATATCAAGAAAACATTTGATTTTTTGTTTGCTGAATCTGGAAAGGTAATTGTTGGCCAGAATGCAATGATGAAGCAGATTGTTGTTGCTATGCTTGCGGATTCTCATGCTTTGCTGGAAGGTTATCCGGGTGTTGCAAAAACTTTGGCTGTTAGAACAATGTCTGAGCTTCTTGATCTTAAGTTTTCTCGTATTCAGCACACTCCTGATTTGATGCCCTCAGACATTACAGGAACTTATATTATTGAAGAAACATCTGCAGGAAAACGTAACTTTAAATTTCAGCCAGGTCCTATTTTTGCAAATATTGTCTTAGCAGATGAAATTAACAGAGCTACTCCTAAAACACAGTCTGCGTTGTTAGAAGCAATGCAGGAGAAGCAAGTTACTGTTGGTACGAATACCTTTAAGTTGGATGAGCCTTTTTTTGTTCTTGCTACGCAGAATCCGATTGAGCAGGAAGGAACGTATCAATTGCCAGAGGCTCAGGCAGACCGTTTCTTGTTAAAGATTAAGGTTGATTATCCTACGTTTGATGAAGAATTGGAAATTGTTAATCGTTTTACTGAAGCAAAAAAAGATGTGAAGTTAAAGAAAGTTTTGAATACTGATGCTTTACTTTATTTGCAGAACATGACCAAGCAGATTCCTATTGCGAATGATATTAAGAAGTATGCTGTTGAGGTTGTAACCAGTAGTCGTAAAAAGTCTGATCTTATTGAGTATGGTGCTTCTCCCCGTGCAAGTCTTGGTTTGGTGCTTGCGTCAAAGGCAAAAGCGCTTATTGAGGGCAGAAAGTATGTAAGTAAAGCAGATATTAATGAAATGGCTCTTCCGATTTTGCGCCACAGAATCATTTTAAGTTTTGAAGCAGAACGTCAAGGTTTGCACATGGATGATGTTATCAAAAAACTATTGAGGTAAGTTATTGAATACTGTTTTGCTTAAAAAATGATAGACACAAACTTTTTGCACCAACTGGATCATTTTAGTTTGATCATTAACAAAAGAATCACATCTAATTATGTTGGCGAACGATTTTCAAGCGCTACAGGAAGAGGTCTTATTTTCAAAGATCATGTGCTTTATGCTCCTGGCGAGGATTTTCGTACTATTGATTGGAAAGTGTATGGAAGAACTGACAAATTGTTTGTTAAGCGTTTTGAAGAAGAGCGCAATTTAACAGTTCATGTGCTTGTTGATTTTTCTGCAAGTATGAATTTTGGGACGCATGTTAAAAAATCTGAGTTTGCGAGCATGATTGCTGTTGGCTTTGCGTATTTAGCTTTGAAAAATAATGAGCGTTTTGTTGTAAGTTTATTTTCTGATGAAGTTGAGGTTGTCAAACCAAAACGTGGTATGACTCAAATTGCAGCTGTGATTAATTATTTAGATAATAAAAAGCCTAAAGGATCAAACAATATTTATTCTTGTTTAAAAGAGTACAGCAAGGCAATAAAATCAAAAGCTTATTTGGTTGTGATTAGTGATTTTCTGTATCCTGTTGAAGATATTGAGAAAGCATTGTTTTTCTTTAAGAACCATCAGGTTGTGTTGATTCAAGTGCTTGACAAGATGGAAAGCAAACTTGACATTGAAGGCGATTTTAAGTTAAGCGATATGGAGAGCAACAGTATTTTGCACACGTTTATCAATGCATTTACAAGAAGAAAATATCAGAACAGTCTTGAAGAACATAACGCGAGAATAAAGCACGTGTGCGATTTAGTAGGGGCACAGTTTTATCCTGCACATACAGGACAAACGCCTTTTGATGTGTTTTATGATGTTTTAGGGCGCAAACGTTAGTGCAGCGACCTAAAGCTAGAGGGAACTTTGAAAAACTATCTTAATTGAGTCAAAGCACTAAAAAAGCAAAGCTTTTTGGTGCGCCAAAAATTTGTAAGACAAATTTTTTAGCGTTCCCTAAGCCAACTTTGAATACCGACAACAAAAAGCATAGGGCGTTCACACCATTGACCAAAAAACTGATTAATTCAAAGTTGCCTAGAAAAACTTGTTTTTCTCTGTGTTGGGCAGACGACGTTAGTCGGCTGTTCAACATCAAAGAAAACGCAAAAGACTAGAAAAAAAGTTTTAAAACAGGTAAATTTATATAGTCCAACCTAAGGTTTCAAAGCTATGAACAGCGTTAAAAGCCAATCATAATTGCTGTTAATTTCTTTTTGTAGGTGTTACTATGCACGTATCTGATTTTATCTGGACTCCTGGAATTTCTGTTGCTGATTTTGTTAGTGCGCTTGGTAAGGTGGGTTTTCAAAGTATTGAGCTGAAAAAGGCTGCTGAATTAATTGTGAAGATGAAAAAAGATGGTGCAAAAATATTTCTTACGTTTACGTCTAATATGGTCACGTCAGGATTAAGAGGTTTTTTTGCACAAGTAATCAAACTCGGACTTGCAGATGTTATTGTGACAACTGTTGGAGCTATTGAAGAAGATATTATGAAAGCTGAAGGGGAACAATTCATTATTGGTGATTTTGAGAGCGATGATGTTGCGTTGTACGAGCAAGGAGCGAATAGAATTGGGAATTTGTTTATTACAAACGAGATGTATGCGCGATTTGAGGACAAAATGACACCTTTGCTTACTGAATTGTATAAAAAACAAAAGCGTTGGACACCTTCAGAAGTGTTCAGAGAAATTGGAAGCAAGTTAAACGATGAGCATTCTTTTCTCTATCAGGCTGCAAAGAATAACGTGCCTGTTTTTTGTCCGGCAATAACTGATGGTTCTTTTGGTTTTCATTTGTTCATGTTTCAGCAAAAGCACGATGATTTTATTGTGGATGTTGTGCAAGATTTCAAAAACATTTTGTTTTCAACGTCTCAGGATGAGAAAAAAGCTGTCATCTCATTAGGCGGGAGTATTTCAAAACATCACGCTATTCTTGCTTGTTTGCTTAATGGAGGTGCTGATTATGCATTATATATGACAACTGCACGACATACTTCTGGAAGTATGAGTGGTGCTTCTACAAAAGAAGCGAAAAGTTGGGGAAAAGTGAAGGATGATTCTGATGCAGTTACTGTTATTGGTGATGTAACTATTAATTTTCCACTTGCAATGATTGATGCTATGGAACAATTAAGCAAGGAAGGTATTATCAATGCAAGATAAAGCGCGATTTATTTTAAGCAAATCAAAGGTGTTGGAACAGCTTAATCAAGTAAGCCGAGTTGCTGATGCAGTTTCGTATAGTTTGAAGACAAATTATGAAGTTGGAAAGGTTTTAGAAGAAACTGCTGATTGCTTGTTTAGTGTACACTCGATTGAAGCATTAAATTTGCTTAAAGATACTTCTTACGTTTGGTTTTTTTGTCAAGCAATTGATGATGCTGAGTTAGATTATTTGTTTAATCGAGGGAAGGTTGGTTTTGTTGTAGATAACGAGGTAGACTTAAATAAGTTATTAAAGTTCTGTGAAAAACACAATAAAAAAATTAAGTTATTATTGCGAATGCGTTTGAAAGAGCATACAGTCCATACAGGGAAACATTTTGTGTTTGGTTTTTATTCATTCAAGGTTAAAGAGCTTGTTGAGCAACTAAAAGCTAATAAGAATATTGATAAGTTAGGAGTCCATGTGCATCGAAAGACACAAAATGTGAGTGAGTGGTCTCTGAAAGAAGAATTAAGCAGTGCGTTAGGAGAGTGTGTTGATTATATTGATTTGTTAAATATTGGAGGTGGTATTCCGCACATTTACAAGAATTATCGTGCAGGAGTCCTTGAACACATTTTTGAAAAAATCAAGGAATTAAAACTTTGGGCGAATGAACATAAAATTGATGTTATTGTTGAGCCTGGTCGCTTTATTGCCGCTCCTGCTGTTAAATTAGAGGCAGAGATTAAAACAATATATGATGCTAATCTGGTAATTAATTGTTCTGTTTACAATGCGGCAATGGATACATTTATCGCTAATATTCGTTTGCTTGTTGAAGGAGAATTAGAAAAAGGAACTGCTTATACCATTAAAGGATGTACTCCTGATTCATTAGATATTTTTCGTTATCGTGTTTTTTTGAAAGATCCGAAAGTCGGTGACAAGATTGTGTTTTTGAATGCTGGAGCGTATAATTTTAGTACTGATTTTTGTAAGCTTCCTAAGATTGAAACAAAGGTGGTACCATGAAGTTTATGAGCTTGCCTGATGAGTTTAGTGGTGAAGAGTCACAAGTTGTTATCTTGCCTGTTTCTTATGAAAAGAATGTTACGTATGGCAAAGGAGCCAGTAAGGGTCCTGCTGAGATTATTAATGCATCTCAACAGTTGGAGTATTATGATGAAGAAATAGATTTTGAAGCGTATGAAAAGGGTATTTTTTTAGCAGAGCGGCTTGATTTGTGTGACAAAGAGCCAGTGGAAGCAATTAGAATTATTGCTGATGAGACAAGAAAGTATGCGAGCAAGTTTTTTGTTGGTCTTGGTGGCGATCATAGTGTTACAAATGGATTTGTGCAAGGGTTAAGGGGAAACTATTCTGATTTGTCTGTGTTAATTTTTGATGCGCATAGCGATTTGCGGTATTCGTGGAATAATAGCATTTGGAATCATGCGTGTGTTTCGCGAAGGTTAGCAAAAAAACATAAAGTTGGTATTGTTGGTGTTCGTTCAATGGATAAGTCTGAACAGGAGTTTCTTGATTCTGAAGAAGGAAAGTCTGTTAAGTTAGTTAAAGCGTACGAGTTATCAGAAGTGAAAATAAAAGACGTACTTAATCATTTGTCTGATAACGTGTTTGTTTCTATTGATGTGGATGTGTTTGATCCTTCGTTTATTCGCAATACAGGAACGCCTGAGCCTGGAGGTTTGTCTTGGCATCAAATAATTACTATTTTAAAAAAAGTGTTTGAAACGAAAAATGTGGTTGGTTGCGATATTGTAGAGTTTGCACCAGTTGTTCAGTTTGATTCTGAAGCGTATGCTTTGGCAAAGCTTATATACAAGATAATTGGGTATAAGTTTAAGAAATAGCTATTTATTCACAACAATCCTCGCATCTACTGCTTTGTTTGTTTTGCCGAGCATAAAAGGGTTAACATCAAGTTCTTCTATTTCTGGGTGTTTGTTTGGCAGTTTTGATAGTTGTACCATTGAATCTACAAGCAGTTTTTTGTTTACTGTTTTGCCTCTAAATCCATCTAGTAATTTTTTGCCTTTTAATTCATCAAGCATTTCTTCAGCATCTTTTTTAGTGATTGGACAAACTCTTGTTGAAATGTCTTTGTACACTTCTACAAATATGCCGCCAATGCCTGCCAGTAGTACGTGTCCAAAGCTTGCATCTTTTTTGATTCCGAGAAAAAATTCAACACCTGAAACATATTCTTGTACAACAAGTTGTCCTTTTTTGAGAAATTCTTTTGCTGTTTTGAGTGCTTCTTCTTTTGTGTATGCAACATACACTGCTTTTTGTTCTGTTTTATGAATAATCTTTGGAGAACTGATTTTCAGAACGATTGGAAATGATAGTTTATTAACGTGTTTCTCAAATGCTGAGAAAGAATTAATAACTGCATAGGTTGCTACAGAAATATTCAATAACTTCAGTGATTCTATTAATGGTACGACCTCTTTTTGCATAAAGAAAAGGTATTTTTAAGCTATATAAATGTTTAGAAGAAAAAAGAGGAAAATCTGTTAATTAGTTTTAAATAAGGCACACTTACAAACAACAAATATGTCACTGTTAAGTACTGATCTGAAAGGGAAGTTAGTTATATCTCCTGCAAGAAGTGTGCTTTGGTCATTTCCAGACGCAGATTTGTTTGAAAGAGTGGCTCATGAAAGGTTTGGTTTAAGCCCTGAAAAAGAAGCAGAGGCTTTCAAAACAGCACGTCTTCAACCGTTAACTGAGCTTCTTACTGGACGAGATCTTGTACTTGGAGCATATAGGGCACTTGCAAGAAGAATCATTTCACAATATATTCCAGGCGATATAAAATTTGGCTTTGAAACTGGCGCTGGCGCTAGTTTTTTCTATGATAAAGTTTTGAAAGAAGATTCCGAGTTAGCAAGACTTTTTTTAGCTAATTGGGTTCAATTTGAAGTAAATGGTGAATTAGTAGAAAATTCTCGCAAGAGATTTCCTGCTGCAGATATAAGAACAGGTAGTGTTTATGATTTGAAGTTATCAGAAGAGTATTCTGAAATAAAGAAGTTTGCACTTGCAGTATCTTCTTATGACGTGTTAGGTTTTCCTGAACGAGCTGCAAGAAACCATCACAAGCTTCTCAATTCAGGAGAATATTTCATACTTATTCAGGATGTTCTACCAGGCGGGCAAGCTATCCTTAATGCTGAACGAGTAAGAAAACATATAGAAAAAGATACAAGACCCGTTGAATGCGCTAGAAGAAAAAGACCAAATGGTGAAGAAGACATAACAAAAATAAAATATAGGGGGTTATGGGTTGATACAGTTGATTACTATCATAACAGGTTGTGTGGAGCAATATATTCTGCAGGTTTTGAAATAATTGCTGAGGGGTATGTTACTGAGGATTGGATAGGAAAAAGAAGACCGAGACATAATTCTTCAGAAGAATCTTTTGCTGCAAATTATTTTTCATATGATATGGGTTCTCTCAGATGTTGGCAAGATATTTCTTTAAATGATATGGTAAAAGAAAAAATACGCGCGCAAGTTATTGTTGCAAGAAAAAATTGAGTAAATAGTTGTTCAACAAACCTTTTTAAACTTTAAACCTTTTACTTCTAACTACAAACTAAAAGATGGTAAACCTAGATCCTTTTTTCCGGGCAAATCGCATTGCTGTAATTGGTGCTTCAAGAACTTCCGGGAAAGTTGGCAATGTGATTGTTAAACAATTAAAAGATCACAAAAAAGTTTTTCCTGTTAATCCAAATGCAAAAAACATTCTTGGTTTAAAGTGTTATAACACAATCGACTCTTTGCCATCTGTTGATTTGGCAGTTATTGCTACTCCTGCTGAAACTGTTTCAGACATTCTATTTCAGTGCAGAAAAAAACGTATTTCTCACGTTGTTATTATTAGTGCTGGTTTCAAAGAGATTGGAAATATTGAACTAGAAAAAGAATTGCAGACTGCTTTAAGAAAAAACAAAATTACTTGTATCGGACCAAACTGTCTTGGCATTCTTGACACATATAACAAACTAGATATGCTTTTCCTGCCATCTGAAAGATTAAGGCGTCCACAAAAAGGTGCAATTTCTTTCATTTCACAGAGCGGTGCTGTCGGTTCTGCAATTATTGACTTAGCAGCTTATGAAGGGTACGGAATATCTAAATTTGTGAGTTATGGAAATGCAGCAAATGTTGATGAAACTGATTTGTTAGATTATTTTGCAAGAGATAAGAAAACAGATATTATTTGTTTGTATGTGGAAGGAATTAAAGACGGCAAACGTTTCTTAAAGGTTGCTAAGAAGTGCAAAAAGCCAATCATTGCTATAAAAGGCGGTGTTTCTGAATTTGGCAGTCAGGCAGCTGCAAGTCATACTGGTTCTCTCGCAGGTGATGCTAAAATTTATTTTGGTGCGTTTAACCAAGCAAATATGATCACAACCAGTACGTTGCAGGATTTGTTTAAGTTCGCAAAGTTTTTTGAGAAAGTGCATGCAAAAGTTAAGGGCGACAGAGTACAAATCATAACTAATGGTGGTGGTTACGGAATATTAACAGCAGATGCAGTTGCCAAGTATAGTTTACAATTAGCAAAACCAGGCAGAGAAATAACAAAACTAAAAACAAAGCTTCCAAGAACTGCTGTGTTAAACAATCCGATTGATTTGTTGGGAGATGCGACAACAGAAAGATATCAACTAGCAGTCAATGCGGCTGTTCAAGATAAAAATAATGATGCAATAATTTTAGTTGCGCTAACGCAAACACCATTGCTTGACGAAAAATTAGTTTCTGTTGTGCAAAAAGCATACAAGAAATCAAAAAAACCAATTGTTCTTGTAACGACAGGCAGCGAATATGCTCTCAAGTTAAGAAAGAAATTTGAAGATGCTGGTTTGCCAGTATTTACTTTTCCTGATCAGGCAGTAAGAGCGTTAGCAAAGTTTATGATTTATTGTATGAAAAAGTAAGAGAGAAAAATGAGTAAAAAAGTAAGGATTGCTGTTGCACAAATGAGAATTGTAAAAGAAGATGAATGTCTCAAAAAAGCAGAGGAGTTTATAAAAAAAGCAAGTAAAAAGAGTGCAGATATTGTTGTTTTTCCAGAATATGTTGCAAATTGTCCATTAGGAAAACCCAAGCTATTGTTAGCAAGAAAAAGAGAACCGCATAAGCGTTTTTTTGAGAAGCTCGCAAAGAAATTTGACATTGATATTGTTCCGGGTTCAATAATTGAGAGGCAAAATAAAAAATTTTACAATACAACGTATTACATTTCAAGTGAAGGAAAAACACTTGCAAAATATAGAAAACAAAAATTATGGGGTAATGAGGAAAATAGTATAACGGCAGGTAAACAATCAACTGTTGTTAAAACAAAATTTGGAAAAATCGGGTTGATTATTTGTTGGGATTTGGCGTTTCCTGAAGTATTTGATTCTATGGCAAGAAAAGGCGCAAAGATTATTATTTGTCCAAGTTATTGGTCTTATGAGGATGCAAAAAAAGGTTTGAAGTACAACCATAATGCTGAAGTTATTTTTGTAAATTCTCTTTGTACAAGTAGAGCCTATGTTTATGAACTCGCATTAGTGTATTGTAACGCTGCCGGAACTACCTATATAAGAGGAAAAGAAGTGCATCTTTTAGGTCGTTCTCAAGTTGCTGTTCCATTTATTGGTCCGCTAAAGCGAGCAAGCCACAATAGGGAATGTTTATTAATTGCAGATATTGATTTAGATATTTTAAAAGATGCCAGAAAAGTGTACAAAATTCGTGCTGGTTTGAAAAAATAAATCAACACATTTTTATAGAATTTCTGCAAAGTAAAGGTAAAAGAGGTCGCATGAAAAAAACAGTTGCTAAGTTTGAAATTCAATATGTTCAAATTCTGAATGAGAAAGGTGAAGTAGATAAAAAGCTCGAACCAAAACTTTCAGTTAAACAACTAAAAGAAATTTACAAATGGATGGTTCTAGAAAGAACATTTGATAATACTGCGTTAATGTTGCAGCGTGAAGGTCGTATTGGCACGTTTGCACAAAGTCTTGGAGAGGAAGCAACACATGTTGGCGCAACATTTGCTACTGAAAAAGTTGATTGGGTGTTTCCTGATTACAGAGAGCATATTGCGTTTATGATGAAAGGTGTTGCAATCAAAGATTTGTTAACTCATTGGGGTGGCAGTGAAGATGGTATGAAACTGCCAAAAAATACTAATATGTTTTCTGTGTGTATTCCTGTTGGCACGCAGACGTTGCACGGTGTTGGTGCTGCTATTGCTGCTAAATTGCAGAAAAAAAAGTTTGCATCATTAACATTTGTTGGCGATGCATCAACAAGCACAGGAGACTTTCACGAAGGGTTGAATTTTGCCGGAGTGTTTCAAGCTCCTGCTGTTGTTGTCATTCGTAATAATCAGTGGGCAATTTCTGTTCCTCGAACCTGCCAACATGCTGACTGGGGAGGTTGCCAAACAAGAGCAGAAACATTAGCACAAAAAGGAATAGGCTACAATATTAATTCTGTGCAAGTTGATGGCAATGATGTTCTCGCAGTGTATTCTGTTGTAAAACAAGCAATTGATAATGCAAAGAAAGGCAAAGGCCCAACATTAGTTGAATGCGTTACCTACAGGTTAGGTCCGCACACAACAGCAGATGATCCAACAAGATATGTTGATTCAAAAACATTAAAACAGTGGGAGAAAAAAGAACCATTAACACGGTTTAAATTATATCTTAAAAAAAAGAAAATCTGGACAGAACAATTTGAAAAACAAGTGCGAAAAGAAGCCAAACAATTAGTAGATAAAGGCGTAGCTGAGTTTGAAAAACACAAGCCAAAACCAACTGACATGTTTGATTATGTTTATGAGAAATTAACGCCGAATTTAAAGGCGCAGAGACTGGAGTGGGAATAAATGCCAAAACTAAATATCGTAGAATCCGTACGTGACGCATTAGATTGCGAAATGAAAAAGGATAAATCGGTTATTGTTATTGGTGAAGATGTTGGGTTAAACGGTGGGGTATTCAGAGCAACTGATGGTTTGTACAAAAAATATGGCAACAAAAGAGTTATTGACACTCCGCTTGCAGAGTCCGGCATTGTGGGGAGTGCAATTGGTATGGCTATTGCTGGCTTGAAACCGGTTGCAGAAATACAATTTGATGGATTCACATATCCTGCTCTCGATCAAATATTTTCGCACGCTGCAAGGATTAGAAATAGAACGCGAGGAAGATACACTTGTCCTTTAGTTGTGCGTTTCCCATACGGCGGAGGTATTCGTGCATTGGAGCATCACAACGAAAGTCCTGAAACATATTTTGCTCACACGCCCGGACTAAAAGTTGTGATACCAAGCAATCCGTACGACACAAAAGGTTTGCTAATTGCTGCTATAAGAGATCCTGATCCTGTTATTTTCATGGAGCCAAAAAGGATTTATCGCGCAGTAAAAGGCGAAGTTCCAAGTAAACCCTACACGGTTGAAATCGGTAAAGCAAAGATCGTAAAAGAAGGAACAGATCTGACATTGATCGCGTGGGGTGCAATGGTTCGTGAGTGCATGAAAGTAGCAGAGTCGCTTGATAATGTTAATGTTGAAGTAATTGACGTGAGAACAATTAAACCCTGCGATTATGAAACAATTTTTAAGAGCGTTCAAAAAACAAGCAGAGCAATCGTAGTGCATGAAGCGCCATTAACACTTGGTTTCGGTGCAGAAATTGCAGCACAAATTCAGGAACGATGCTTGTTGCAAATGAACGCGCCAGTACTTCGCGTAACAGGGTATGATGTTCCATTCCCCTATTTTAAACTGGAGAATGAATATTTGCCCAGCGAAGAAAGAATAATTAATGCTATTGAAATGGTTATGAATTATTAAACAAAAATTTATATAAACCAAACAACAACATTACTCAAAAAGAGGTTATTATGCCATACGAATTTAGACTTCCTGATCTTGGCGAAGGGATTGCAGAAGGTGAACTGATCAAATGGTTAGTCAAACAAGGGCAAACTGTTAAAGAGCATGAACCTATTGCAGAGTTAGAAACAGACAAAGCTGTTGTGAATGTTCCAAGTCCAAAGTCTGGCACGATTCTTAATTTGAACGTTAGCCCTGGAGAAAAAATTCAAGTTGGTGATGTTCTTTGTGTTATTGGAGAGAAAGGCGAATCTGTGAAAGCAGTAAAAAGAACAAAAGAAGAAAAGTCAAGTAAATCAACTGTTAACATTGCCGCAAGTAACTCACAAGGTGAATTAACTAACAAAATTAGTGCTAAAACATCTGCTGCTAAACCAGCAAAAAAAGGCTCATCAACAGTGATCGGTGAAATTGAAGAAGCAGATGACAAACCAAAAATAATTACAAAACGTTCTATTAATTTGACAAAAGCGTTGCCTAAAGTGCGAAAGCTTGCTGAAGAGCAAGGTGTTGATATTTCTCAAGTACAGGGTTCTGGAGAAAAAGGAAGAGTTACAGAAGTTGATATTACTGGAAAATCTCAAAAAATAAGTGGTGCAAAAACAACACAAACATCACAACCAAAAACAGGAGCTCAAGTTTCATTTGAACAATTTGGCAGAGTTATTCGTCTACCACTGAAAGGAATAAGAAAAACTATTGCTGAGAACATGATCAAGAGTTTACAAACAGCAGCGCACGTTACGCACATGGATTATATTGATGTAACAAATATTTCAAAATTAAGAGACAAAGAAAAAAAGAAAGCAGAAGAAAAAGGTGTTAACTTAACGTATTTGCCTTTTGTCGTCAGAGCGTGCGTTTTAGCATTAAAAGAGTTCCCCTACGTTAATAGCAGTTTGGATGATGCAACAGGAGACATTGTTTTGAAAGAATATTACAATATAGGCATTGCTGTTGACACGCAGCATGGTTTAATGGTGCCCGTTATAAAAAAAGCAAATGCAAAAACTATTTTAGAGATTGCCAAGGACATTTACAAATTTGCAGAATTAGCTCGTTCACGAGAAATTAAATTAGATGATTTGCAAGGCGGAACTTTCACAATAACAAATGTTGGCAGTCTTGGAGGCGTGTGGGCAACTCCAGTCATAAATCATCCCGAATGTGCTATTTTAGCAACAGGCCGAATTCAGGATATGCCAATTGTTGAAAAAGGCAAAATAGTAGTGAGAAAAATGTTGCCTGTTTCACTGTCTTTTGATCATCGTATTATTGATGGTGCATTAGCTGCAAAATTTGTAACCGAGATTAAGAAACATTTAGAGGATACGAATGCGTTATTGATGGGGTATTAAAAGCAAGAAAATATTTGCCTTATTTTTTACAGCAGTATTACGCAAATGTTTTGTTCAGTTAATAGGTGTTAACTACCAAAACTTATTTAACCAATAAATGATCCATAAGTTTATGCAAAAAGGAGTTATTGGGGATTTACACATTCATAGCAAGTATGCGCGAGCTTGTTCTAAAGATATTAATGTTGCAAATTTAGAAAAGTATGCACGATTAAAAGGGCTCAACTTATTGGGAACTGGTGATTTTCAACATCCGAAATGGTTGCCTGAATTAAAGCAAGAACTTACAGATAAAGGCGATGGTATTTTGTACTCGAAAACAAATTTTCCGTTTGTACTCCAGACAGAAATATCACTTATTTATTCGCAAGATAACAAAGGAAGAAGAATTCATAATGTTGTTCTTTGTCCTGATTTTGAAACAGCAGATCAATTTCAGGAGTATTTGAAAAGCAAAGGCAGAATTGATTATGATGGAAGGCCAATTTTTAAAATTCCCTGCGATGAATTCACTGAAAGTTTAAGGTCGATTAACAAAGATATTGAAGTTATTCCTGCGCATGTTTGGACTCCTTGGTTTAGTTTGTTTGGAAGCATGTCTGGTTTTGATTCATTAAAAGATGCGTTTAGAGATCAAAGTAAACACATTCATGCAATTGAAACTGGTTTATCAAGTGATCCTGCGATGAACTGGCGGTTATCTCAGTTAGATGATCTTTCAATTATTAGTTCTTCAGACAGCCACAGCTTTTGGCCATGGCGTATGGGCAGAGAGTCAACAAAATACAACATGCAAAAAATGACTTACAAAGAACTTTTGCGTTGCATCAGAGAAAACGACATCATTGAAACTCTGGAGTTTTATCCAGAAGAGGGTAAGTATCATTTTGATGGTCATCGCAATTGTGGCGTGTGTGTTTCTCCTGAGGAAAGTTTAGCATTAAAAAAAGTGTGTCCGAAATGCAAAACCGGCATGACAATTGGCGTTGCATCCCGTGTAGAAGAGTTGGCTGACAATCCACTTGGAAGAAAACCATCCAGTGCAAGGCCGTTTCGTAATTTGATTCCGCTTTCTGAAATTATCGCTCACGTCATAGGTTCTCCTGTGGCAAGCAAAAAAGTCTGGGAGCAATACAACAAGCTTATCAACACGTTTGGCAGCGAGTTAAATACGATTGAACAATCTGAAAAAGAGCTTGCAAAAGTTGTTGATCCAAAACTTGCAGGAGTCATTGCTCAATCAACACAAGTGCAATGGAAACCCGGATATGATGGTGTGTATGGGGTTCCGATGTTTGGGGAGTATCCTGAAGAAAATAAAGAGAGCAAATCTGACACTAAAAAGAGAATAATGCAAAAAGGATTAGGGGAATGGAATTAACTGCTATTCAGAAATAACGCGCAAGCGCATTGCTAACGCAGAGTGTTCTTCTTGATGTTTTAACTTTTCCTAATTTCTTCCTAATGGCGAGGGCATGATTGCTTCATGTTTTGGTGCTGAAGGATACGTTGCTCTTAGTTCAGCAACTCTGTGAGTTATTTCTAAATCTATCATTTTTGCAAACACGTTTGCATCATGAATGTATCGCTCTATATCTCTGCTGATTGGATTTTTCTCTCCTTCTGCATACGCACTTTTCAGCAGTTTATCCACTTGAAGAGAAATTAGTTTCGGCCTGTATGACTCATTTATACGATCAATTTTTACTATTGCCAACTCCATGTCGTTTACCAATTCTCTGGAAAAGTATATATACTTGTCAAACTTATCGAGATCATTTTCAGTAACTGCCAGCATCATTAAGTCAGCCAAATATCCAAGTCTAAGTTCTTTGTCTTGTGCAGTTAGTCCGTAACTTCTGAGTAATTCAGATAGCTTTCTAACAGCAGAATAAGTTGTGTTATCTGCAGTTATTTCAAATCTTCTTGCATCATAAAATTGTTCAAGAAACCTGGGGCGTTCTCTCTCCATTCTTATCAGTTTTTTTTCAAACTTGACAAGTTCTTCCAAATCCATTTTATCAAACCTCTTGCTTTCTCTGCCTTCTTAAAATCAAAGCCCCTAAAATAATCGCTACACCTAAAATCAGTGCAGGTTTTGTCCATTCATTGACTACTGTTTGCTCAATATTTGGATGTTCGTGACATTTGAAATCACTGCCACAATACTGTAATTCTCTGCAATCACTGTTGACTTCGCATTCTTTACTTCCTTCATTAAATTTAAGAATTGTCGCAGCTCCTGCTGCACTGAATGCAATGATTGCAAAGATAAAGACTATTCCCCAGATGTATTCGCTCATAGTGTGTTGCCTCAAGAAAAATTTAAGAATTTGTCTATTTAAAGCTTTCTATTAACACCACTAAAAAGTAGTTAATTAAAGAAATTTTCAGTATAGAAAACCAATCAGCAAACATGGAGTCTATTTACTTACTTTTTTGTTAAACTTCCACAAGAACATCAAGAATAATGCAATTGCAAGCATTAATAGCGGTGTTAGTAGTAATGGTTGTTGCTATCAAGCATGTCTTTAATTTGTTTCTATTGTCAATGTATTTTTAGAAGGGTTTATTGTTGTTTTAGCGTGCTTGAGGAGGCCCATTCCTACAAGCGCCACATCAGATTCTCCTGCTACAATTAGTGCCTTTCTTGTTTCATTAAGCCATCTTATTTCACTCAAGTAGACTTCAGATGATGAAGCTGATCCATCCGCCAGCATATATTCTGCCACTCCTGCTCGTGGAAGGTGCAGTGTATCTACATTTTCTTTTGGTAGCATCAGCGCCCCATTAAATCCTGTGTCTATAAGACATTCAACTTCAATATTCTTAATGAAAATAGTGACGAAAGGAATTCCGAACAAATATCTTGTTTTCATTTCTGAAATCCAACAAAAAATGCTGTTTTTGATCCAATTCTTTTGAAAAAAAATTCGCTGGATGGGTGTTGCTCGATCGCTTTTTCATATGCTTCAAGCTCGTCTTCACCGATAAAATAATCTCCTGTGTTCACTTCAATTGCCACTATTTTTCCTTTTTCTTTTGCTAGTTTTGAGTTAATGTTGGCGAATATTTTGTCAGCGCGGTCTTTGTTCATCATATATTTTCAAAACATAATATGATATATAAGCTTTGCTTTAAAGAGAGGCTAGCGCTCCTCTGGCTTGCTCTGTTATGCAACGTCCTCTCTTTATAGCTCACCTGCGAATCTAAAAATTGAAAGCCAACACATTATTGCGCTTTCTATTTTTCGGTAAATGGGGAGTTATATACCGTCAGAAAGGCACATTAATAAATCATAATTGCGTGCCTTTCTGAGCGTGCTCAGGAATTAACACAATTATAAATTATTCTTGTTAATTCCTGACAAGAGGGGCAAACAGAAACACAACAAGCGCGAGGAGTGCTCCCCCTCTGTACTAATAATCCTGCAAAAAAGATTTTCATCGAAGAAATCTAATTACCTAATTTCTTGTCAAACTTCCATAACAGCATTAAGAATAATGCTATTGCGAGCATCAAAAGAGGTGTTAGTAGCAGTGATTGTTTGCTGTCAAGCACATCATGGATTGCATAAGTTGTTCCTAGTAATCCTATGTTCATTGCTGCTGGTGCGCTACCTATTGTAAACGTATGTTGATTAAGATCATTACATAATAAATTTCCATTGCTATTTACGTAACAATAATTACCTAGAGTGGGCCCTCTTATTGTTCTTTGATTTCCACTTCCTTCAAATTTAAAGGAACTTCCATCTATATAGTTATCTTTATTGCATAATATTTGTGCGCCGTCAAATGCGCAGTATTTTCTGATACCGTGCGCTTTGAGTTTGTACGTTCCCGTTTGTCCTGATATGTACTCGAATATGAATATTGATGTGATGTCTATGGGCAAGGTTGCAGTGCAAGTTACTGGTGATGTTGGTGATGTTGCTGAACAATAATTATTTCCGTTTGCAATTGTTTGCGGAGTTCTTGTTGAACTTCCTGAAGTAGGATTTGCTAATGTTCCTGGTCCGTAAGTTGCTTGCGTGGTTGGTGTGGAAGGTGGTGTTCCTGGAACGCAAGCTCCGTTTTGACAGTTGCAATTCGAAGGATAAGAAATTACTTTTCCTTCATAAGTGCAGTAATATTCTCTTAAATAAGCGCTGTTTGCTGCTGGTTGAATTGGTAAATTTCTATCGACTGCGCAAGTGTCTTCTAGTGTTACAATATTTGTGGTATATGCGTCTAATCCAGATACTGTTGTTTTTACGCTTAAGCTTGTTGGACCAAAGCCTACATCAGGATCATTACACAAAGGAGGACTTGTTAATCTGCTGATCTCTGTTAGCGTAAATACTGTGTTTTGGTTCACCATTTGCTGACTTGCCGGGCATTGTATCCTGTTCACAGTATCAGTATAACACAGACCTCCTCCTGGTTGAAGTTGTAATGCGTAGTTTGAATTGCCTAAATCATAAATGCTGAACTTTGCTAAGTCAGTTATTTCTTCTTTATCACAAGTAGTAGTACCTGAGGTGAAACCTCCGCAGAATTTATTTGTATCTTTTACTCTTAAGGTATAATTACCGTCTTCTGTAGGTTCGATATCGTAGAGTTCAGACGGTAATGCTCGATTTATTTCTGTACAACGTATTGTTGGTGTTGATCTGCAGAACCGATCTAAGTAGGTCTGTTTAATACTGTACGTTGCTCTTGTCAGTTGTGCACGTTGCAATTGATTTAGGGTAAGCACTGGCTGAGTAACATCCGTCTCCACTCCTGCTCTTGTTGATAAAGTATGTGTTCCGTTTGTATAGTTTACAGTTATATTATTTGTAATATTATTTGCAGTTGTGTTTACTGTTGTTGTTATGTTGATTTGTTTCATTGTTCCGTTTTCGATTGTTCCTAAGTTCCAGAAATTATTGTTTGTTGTTGCTGGAGGGCTGGCACTTACAGATATTGAGTTTATTGGCAGGAGTTCTGTTGCGTTTACATTTGTTGCATTGCCTGTTCCTGTGTTAGTAATATTTATTGTGTATAATAAGTTAGTTCCGTTTAACACTGTTGTTTGGTTTGCTGTTTTTGTTACGATAAGGTTTGGTTGTCCGACTGCTCCTGTTGGTGTTGCTGAAGGTAATTGTGTTACTATCGGTGGTGCCGTAGGCGGCAATCCTGCAAGTTTCCACCAACCAGTGTAATGCGGAGATTGATTTGCTGGGCAAGGTCCTGGTGCTGAACAGATTTTTACGCTAATGCTGTAATTTGTTCCTTGCGTTAAACCGTGCGCGTTTATTTGTCCGCTGTTTTGTATTGTTGCGTTTATTTGTGTTTGTGGTGTTGTGTTTACTGTTAACTCTACGCGTGTGTTTCCTAGTCCTTGTGTTAGTTGCACGTTTATTCCTGCGCTTGTTTCGTTTATCGTATAGGTTGTTATTGTTCCTATTCCTATTAAGTTTCTTGGTACGCTTGTTGCTGGCTGCGTTGCGAGTTGTGTTGGTGATGCTGATACAACAAAGCCTAATATTCCAATATAGTTGCAGCCTAATGTATTAAGTCCTGTCATTTCTGTTGATGTTGGTATTCCTGAAAAGTACAAAAAGTAAGGATTTACTTGTGTAATCTGATTGTTAATAACGTGATTTGTACAATTATACATTTGTAATGGTTGCGTTGGTATTGTTATTGGTTGTTGTTGAAATGTGTAAAATTCATTCTGAACAAATGTACAATTTAGGAGTGTTTGTTGTGTTGAGTATCTCGTAGTGTTCTGCGTTGCATTTCCGCAGATGTGTTTTGCAATTGGTATTGTTTCTTGATACTGCGTTGCGAATACTTGTGCTGTTGGCATTGGCGGTATTGGTGAACAAAATGTTTGTCTGTGCGCTTCTGATTGGTTTACTGAGAGTATTGTTCCTTCTGGACAAACGCCTTGATATAAGAATTGTAAGCCTTGTATTATTGCTAGTGGTAGTTGTACTGTTGGCGGTGGTGTTGGGCAAGTACAAGTAGCACTGCATTGTCCTGAGCATGCTGTGTCATCTGTTCCGTCGCATTGTTCTCCGGGTTCTGTAACATTGTTACCACAAACAGCAGGTGTTATTCCTGCTTGTCTGATTTGTTGGAGTTCTGTTAAGAATGTGCTGTTTGATGGGTATCTTATTCCGTATCGTCCGATTTTTGCTGTGTCTGGTGTTGCTGCATATGTTGTTACTTCTACATATGTGTTGGTTCCGCTAAACCATGAGAAGATGTTTTGGTTTGTTCCTGATAGTAAGAATCCTTGAACGTTTCCGCTTGTTTGCCATGTGCTTTGGTTGTATGCTGAATTTGCTGCAAGGTATTGTTTGAAGCTTGTTGCGTTTTGTAAATCAAATATTTTGACGCGTGCGAATTCTTGTGTGATAATGGATTGGTACCATGCTTCAGATACTGTTACTGTTCCTGTTGTTGTTTGGCTTGCGTTGATGTATCGGTTGTCATCAATGTTTTGTGTTATAATTATATTTGAAATGTTTTGCACAGGAGGTTGTGTTGTAGTTACTGGCGGTGTTGCTGTTCCTGGATCTGATGGTATTATAGAGAATAATCCTATTGCCCATTTGTTGCCTTCACAATTCCATATTAATCTTCCTTGTGCATTTGTTGTTTGTGTGTCTGTGCAATGGTAAGAGCTTACAACATTTTCTCCGAGTTGGAACCATTGCTGGTCTGCTCTGATATAGTATATTGCTTGATCTTGTATCCAGTCTTGATTTAGTACTCTTCCGCTTCGCGCAGTGTCTGCTATGACTTCTTCCCAAACATTGTATCTTGAGTTAAACGTGTAAATTTTTCTTGGTACTATGAAGTCTCTGTGTTCTCCTCGTGGTTTTTGGATTTGTACAATGAGTGTTTGTCCGTATCGTACTATTGTTGGTGATATGTCTGTGTTTGTTATTGGTCTTGCCCAGCTTGGTAGTGGTCCTGTTGGTGGCAAGCCTCCGAGTGCTCTGCCTATGTATCCTGAATCTCCTGGTGGTGTTGGTGCTGGTGGTAAATCAAGTTGTTGTTTGCTGCAGCTAAGCAGAGCTAGTAAAAATCCTGCCAGTACTACAAACAATATTTTTTTATTCATGATAATGCGTTATGTTTACCAAGGTTATGATTAATATTGTAAATGAAGCAATAAGCACAACAAGTAATTGTGCATTATTTGTTTGTGTTGTTGGTGTTTGTGCAAGTCCTGTTAATGGTGCAGTTGTTGTTTCTGTGAATAATACAAAGGCAAATAAAAATAGTGCAATTATTCCTAGTCCGAGTTTTATTGTGTGTTTCATTGTACGTCCGAGGGGTATTTTGCAAGATACGCCTCTATGATTTCTTTGTTTGCTGCTTCAGGGTCAAAAGTTTGTATGTACACTATTTGTTTTCCGCTGCTCCAAGTAGTAATCATTGTGTCTGTTTCATCAAGGTATATGCCTATGTTATTTCCGTTTTGTTTTGTTTTGCCTTGCGTGAATATGTCTCTGAACATTGTGTTGATAGTTTGATCCAGTTCTGCTCTGTTGTTGAAGTCAAATACGTGAACAAGAACTACTAATCCTTTTGGTTCTCTGTATTTTGCGTCGTAGCGTATCACGTTGATGTCTGCAAAGTTGTCTTGTTCTGCTCCTGTGTTAATTACAGTGAATGGGTATATTGCTTGATTAACAACGAACTGGTTAACGTTGGCAAGTTCTGGTATTGCTCCTGTTGCTGTTCCTTGAACGTTAAATTCTAATAACATCCATTTGTTTCCGTTGCAGTTCCAGTTTCCTGATTGTTTGTTGCAGGCATATACAACTGCGTAATTTGTTCCTGATTCGAAGTGTGGTTCTGTTATTTGTATGCTTCCTATTGCTCTGTTTTTAATCCAGTTTTCTTGTTTTTCTGTTCCTTGTAATTGTAGTTTTTCCCATGTTCCTATTCTGTCAAAATAGTATGCGTTTTCGTAAACATAATCGTAGTTTGAGGCAGACAAAACAACCCCGTCGCCGTAAAATGCTTGTTGCGGCGTGATTGCTACGTTATTGGGCTGTGTTGCCCATGCTGGAAAACCAGCCATTCCTGCTATTGCTCCACCTACCATTGCCTGGCTTCCTGGTGCAGGTGGTGTTGGCGGCAGATCATCTGAACAGGCAGTTATTACGAACAAACAAATTACAAGCAACATTAGTTTTTTCATGGTGAAAACCTCTTTTCTTTTTTTGGTATTTCGAATGGAAGGAATGTGGATTCTTGTTGTTCGCTGATTATTTGGTCAATAAATGATGCTTCCCATCCGCTTGCAAGCAAGTGCATACGAAGGGTTTTAATGTTGTATCCTTGTTGTTGGTAGTTATCAAGATATTTTTTGATTAATTGTTTGTCGTGTGTTTTTTGTTTTTGAGCGCTCATTACTAATTGAACAATAAGTCCTCCTGTCAAAAATAGCGCAAGAACTGCAAGCACTATGCTTATGATACTATTTGTTGTAATTTTACCTCGAATTGAATTTATAGTGCTGATAAAGTTTGTTTGGTCAACGTAATTTCCTGTTGCTGATCTCACGTTCTCTACTGCGACTCGCATACCGTCGACTTGGCTTTGGAGTGTGTCTACTCTTGATGCTAAGTTCGCTGCTGCAATTGATTGTGCTTCTGCTTGGTTAAGTCTATTCTCGAATCCTGGAAGAAGTGTGAGTCCTTGCAATTGTTGTTCTACTGCTGATAATCTTGTTGCAACATCTCCTGTTGTTGGGAATTGCACATCAAGATATCCTTGTGCTTGTTGAGTTGGAACAAATTGTCTGTATTGTTGATCTGTGAGATAATCATCATATGATGTTCCTCCTGTGTCTGTTCCGTACTGTGATGCAGTTGTTGTTGATGCTGTTGTTCCTGGTGGTGCTGGTGGGGGGGGCAATTGGCTTAGCGTAATGTAACCAATGATTTTGGTATGGCTGTCTGTAAGTAAAATTCCGAGTGCTAGTACTGCGAATAATAGAATTAACGCCACACTCTTTTTCATAGCCTTATGTCTGACTTATGAGTATTTAAAGCTTTTTAAGGAAAATAATTTGCAGATAACTGCTAAATATAACATTAATTATGAAAAAAGGTGATTGTTTCAGAAAAAAAAGACTCTTAAGAAGAGAAACAGCACATTAATATGAAAAAAAATAAAATACGTTTAATAAATAATTACTCCTCAGTAACAGCAGTGTTGTTGTAGGTAATAAAATGGCCAGAAGATTTGATCAAGCAAACTTTGTTGCTATTCGTACACAGGTAGATGCAGGGCACAGAATAAAAGAAAAATTGCCTGGAGTGGCAAGAGCATATTGTAGAGGGGACACTCTTCGAAGTATTGTTGAGCAATTTTCGATAGTTGAAAAATTTGATTTGTTGAGCGAAGATCAAGCAGTTAATGCGCTTGAGTATGCATTGAAAGGCCATTCTGGCGGTTTTGAAATCGAAGCATATGAGGGTTTGATTCCTAAAGAAGATCAAGCAAGTCTAAGAAAAAAACGCAAGAAAGAATTCGGAAAACGTTCTTTGATGAATCGTTATGGTGTTCACGCATTTTCTAAATACGAAAAAAAAAGGTTTGCGTCTGAGGGTGGCAGAAAAGCATATCGCGATGGTGTGGGAGTTCATGGTTTGTCTGAAGAAAAAAAGCGTGCTGCTGGACGCAATGGAGGTTTAGCAGCAGCGATTAAACGAGGAGAAATTCCTTGGTCAGAACGCGTTGATATTTTTGCAAGAGATGTTTTTGTTTCTTGTTATCTTGTTGATGAGAAAGAAGCAGCGTACAGGATTGGTTTGGAAGAGAGATTCAAAAGATCTGTTGAACCAAGAAAAGGTCTTCCTGATAATCCTGCAATTAAAAACGAAATTAATAACTTGTATCATGATGGGATGCCAGTAAGAAGTGTGAATGCCATTTCAATTGAGCGTAAGAGATATGAGAGAAAGTTAAAATCTTAACTGATCATAAGACTTATTAACTTCTTTGCATTATCATTTGTATGACTTACTTGCAGGGACTTAAGAATATGATTGATAGTCAGCAAAAAGAGTCTGAAAAAGAGGATTTGTTGAAAGAAAAAGAATTGCAGCAATTGTTCAGCGAGAGAAAAAGAGTTTACATTAAAATTTCTGGAAAAGTGCACGGTGTTTTGTTCAGAGCGTATGTAAAAAATAAAGCTGATGAACTCGGCTTAACTGGTTACGTAAAAAACACAGATGATTTTGTTGAAGTTGTTGCAGAAGGTGATAAAACAAAGTTGCGAAAATTAATTCTTGCATGTCAAAAAGGCGCTCCGTTATCACAAGTTGCAAAAACAGAGTACGATTGGTTTGATTATTCTGGCAAATTCAAGGAGTTTTATGTGAAATGTCAAGAACCACCCGTCAATAGACTGGTGGCATGAAGCGATAGCTTCATCTTCGCTTGTAATGACCAGTGGTTCTTGAGCATGCTCAGAAATATACCAGATCACTATGGTAATAAGGACTCTGTCCATCAGTCAAATAGACTGATGGTATATTTCTGACATATTAAATTATTTATTTTTGTTTCTTCCCCTGCTGAGTACTTTTTCCAATCTTTCAAGGACTTTATCTGCATCAGTATTTGTTTCTTTGTATCCTTCAAAAAAAAGTTTTAAGCAATCATCAAATATTTGATAGTGTGTACTTTCCAGGGCTCGTTCAAATACTTGCAAGTCTACGGCTTTATCTTCTGAGCGCTGGCTTACAAAACTTAGCCCGAAATCGATAAGATAGACCTTATTCTCATTGTAGATCATATTTGATGTTGTTAAGTCCCCGTGAATAATGTTGTTTTCATGTAATTTGCCGACGTGCTGTCCTATTTCTTTAGCAAGGTTTTTTTTCTCTGATAAAATATCTTTAACTTTTGGTCCTGGAATAAATTCCATCGTAATTGTCATTGTTTTTTCATCAACGTTAAGAATATTGGGAACTGGAATTTTTAATTGTTGTATTTTTTCTAGAATTTTGGTTTCTTTGCGTGTTCGCTGTTTTCGTAAAACAGCATCAATTTCAGGCAATCTATATTTTTTAACAGGTCTTTCTTTGAGAATTGTGTTTTGCTCTTTGTAGATAATTGCTTCTGCTCCTCGAGTAATAATTTGTTTCATGAAAACAAGTATATTATGCTTTAATTGTGTTTTCCGTTTGGTCTTCTTGCGAAATGGTTTCTTCTGCCTGCGTTTCTTCTGCTTGTTCTTCCTGAATGGATTCTTCTTGAGTTTCTGCTGCTGTCTCTCTCATCTTTTTCCGCGTAGGTTTTGACTGTGTAAGATTGAGTTCTGGTAAGTTTGTTGGCGGTGCCACAACGTTCAATCTCAATTCTTTTACTTTTTCAGGCAATAAAAGTTCTATTTGTCTTATTTGAACATCAAACACTGGATGAATTTTTCTTAAAACTTGGCTGATTGTTTGCTGAACTTTTTTCTGAAGAACTTCTTTAAGAAAGTTTTCAGTTTGTGCCTGGCTTATCATGTGTGCTAAGTATGCTCGCTGAAGTTTTCTCATTATAGTAAGAATGCTTCCTGTTGTTTTTCCTCTGGTTATTGCCAAGGGTTTTATGCGCACGTATTGCTTGTCTGCTGATTGCACAATGAAAGAATCATCTATTTTTTCTCTGTTTCTTCTGACTAATCGTTTAAGTGCGCTTGGAATAATGTTCCAGCCTATAAATTCTGTGTGTAATATGTTATCTTTTACAGAAATGATTTTGAAAGTTACGTTTGTGTTTTGTTTTTGTGGTTCACCTGTTAGATTCATCATGCTTACAGTAACTTTTTTTCCTATGGAATCTTCAGGAGCTGCCGCGTATGTTTCCCCTACAAGTTGCTCATTGAATAATTTTGGAGCTTGAATAGGATACCATTTTTTTTTAACAATTACTACTTTTGCTTTTTTTGTGATTTCTTTAGCCATTACGTCGAAAGACAAGGAGGGTCTTTATAAAGCTATCGGAAGTCTTGAAAACAAATTTAAATACTTTGTTTCAATTAACTTCCAACTACACATCAATTTCTTCTACTTCTTTTGCGTGTTTCAGAATAAAATTTTTTCGTGGTTCTACTTCATCTCCCATAAGCATCGTAAACATTTCGTTTGATAGTACTGCATCCTCAATAGTTATTTGTTTTAGTGTTCGTGTTTCTGGGTCCATGGTTGTTTCCCATAATTGGTTTGGGTTCATTTCTCCGAGTCCTTTATATCTCTGTATTCCTGTGTTGTCTCCGAGTTCTTGAAGTACTTTGTCTTTTTCTTGTTCAGTGTACGCATAAACTATTTTTTTGCCTTTTTGTAATTTGTATAATGGTGGTGTTGCAAGGTAGACTTTTCCTTGTTCAACTAATTGTCGCATCATTCTGTAAAAGAATGTGAGCAGTAAACAGGAGATATGATTTCCGTCAACGTCTGCATCTGTCATAATTATTATTTTATCGTATCTTAATTTGCTAATGTTAAAGTCTTCTCCTACTCCTGTGCCTAGTGCAGTAATTATTGTGATTATTTCTTCATTTTTGAGTGCTTTGATTAGTCGTGCTTTTTCTACGTTGATTATTTTTCCTCGTAATGGCAGGATAGCTTGAAATTCTCTGTTTCTTCCTTGTTTTGCGCTGTTGTGTACAAATATTCCTGATGCAAGTGCAAAGTTATGAGTTCCGGGAATTTCTATATCATACACATCTATTTTTTGCTTAAGCGGCACAATTGCTTTAATTTTATGATTATAGTTAATTACTGCTTCTTTTAGCCTATCTTCATCACCTTCGAAAAATCGGGAAATGAATGTTTTGAACGTAAGAATATTTTTGTTATTTTCTTCTTTTCGCAGTTGTTCAAATAAGTCTATATCTACATCACCTGTTTTGTCATAGATTCTTTTGAGTAGTCTTACGGTGTGCTCAAAATAAGTTTTATCATAAGATTCTTTTCGTTTTTTTCTGAATTCTGGAGTCCATTGTTTTTTTGTTTGCTCAGATCTCCAAAGAATGAGTTTGTCATTGTTCCAGATTTCTTTAGATAATTTTGACCAATATTTTCTTTTTTCAGGATTGTTAGCAAAATATTTTTTTACTCTTTGAGCTTGTTTTTCCCTGTTTTCCTCTGAAGACCAGTATTTTTTCTGTTCTTTATCTAAACGAGTCTTACTCTCCTGTCTGTATTGCTCATTTGAATTGTAAAATTTTAAAAACTTTTTGACCATGTATTTTTTGTAAGCTTCATTTTCCCATTGTGCTTTCGCACGTTCACTAAGTTCATCTCGCATTACCATTATTTTCTGACGTATATTCTCTCTAAATTCTGGCGTTTGGCGTATCTTACGAAGTTTTTCTAAGACTTCAGGTTTAAAAAGTGTTTTTTTAGCGTGTAGTCTGTGCAATGCGAAGTGTTGCTCTTTCGTAAGTCGACAAATGTTTGTAGGATTATTATTCAATTTATTGAAGTCCTTGTGGTGTCTGTGTTCCCCAAGTGCAGAGTAAATTCCTTCACGCAAGTTGTAATTATCTGCAAGAACGTGAGTAAAAACCCATCTGTTCTCAGAGGGATCAAAAACCATTTCGTATCCTTCAATTGTTATGCGTTTGCCCAATTGAGAAGCTTGTTTTCGTAATGGCATTAAAGAGTCTGTTTTTTTGAGCTGTTTTGCAGATTTGAACATATTATTTCTTAACATGAATAAATGGTCTGGTGTGCAAATAATTTCTTCATCTGTGTCAAGAATAACTTTGATAACTTCTGTATTTGTTTTGGTTTTTCGTGGATGTTTGATTTTTTGAATGCCTATCTTTCCATTGTGAAGTATTGTGTAACAGAAGTGTTCTTTTCCTCGTTTTTGTTCTTCAATGAGTTGCAGAAAAGAAAGGTTTCTTCCATCTGCAAGAGCTATTGTTGTATCTCCTGAAAAACAACCTCCTGCGCTGTCTCCTTCGACAAGATAAATTTCTGATTTTGTTGTGTCTTTTGTGCTGCAGTCTGCGAGTTTTCCTGGTAGTGTTGTGCTTTCGAGTGCGCTTTTTCTTCGTACTAATTCTCTTGCTTTTCGTGCTGCTTCTCGTGCGCGTGCAGCTTCTAAGCATTTACTTAAGATTGTTTTTGCTGCGCTTGGATTTTCTTCTAAGAATCTGCTTAATTCTTTGTGTGTTATCGTATCAACAATTCCTTTGATTTCGCTGTTTCCTAGTTTTGTTTTTGTTTGTCCTTCAAATTGTGGTTCTGATACTTTGACGCTTACAACTGCTGTTAGTCCTTCTTTGAGATCTTCGTTTGTGATGCTTATTTTGTCTGCAAGGTTTTTTTTGTCTGCGTATTGTTTGAATGCTCGTGTTAATGCTGTTTTGAATCCTGTTAGGTGTGTTCCGCCTTCGTGCGTGTTAATATTGTTGACAAATGAAAATACTGTTTCATTATATGCAGAACTATACTGCAAAGCAAGCTCTAATATTGTTTGGTCTTTTTCTCCTTCAAAATATATAACCGGGTGTAAGGCTTGTTTGTTTCTGTTTAAGTATGCTACAAATTCTTTGATTCCGCCTTCGTATTTGAACTCTTCTTTTTTGCCATCTCGTTCATCTGTGAAAATAAATCTGAGTCCTTTGTTTAAGAATGCAAGTTCTCGGATTCTTGATATGAGTGTGTCTGCATCATATTCTGTTGTTTCAAACACCTTTGAGTCTGGTTTGAATGTTACGTTTGTTCCTGTTTCATGAGAATCTCCTATTGGTGTTACTGGTCCTGTTGGTGTTCCGCCATGATATTCTTGTTGCCAGATTTTTCCTTCTCTGTGTACAAGTACACGAAGCCAGCTTGATAGTGCATTTGTAACGCTTACACCAACTCCGTGTAATCCTCCTGATACTTTGTACGCGCTTTTTTCAAATTTACCGCCTGCATGCAGCATTGTCATAACCATTTCCAGTGCTGATTTTCCTTGTTGTTTGTTTATTCCTACTGGAATTCCTCTTCCATTATCTGTGACTGTTACACTGTTATCTGGATGAACAGTTACTGTTACTAATGTACAATATCCTGCTAATGCTTCATCTACTGCGTTGTCTACAACTTCCCAGACTAAGTGATGTAGTCCTCGAATGTCTGTAGAACCGATGAACATGCCAGGTCTTTTTTTAACAGGATCTAGTCCTTGGAGAACTTGGATGCTTTCTGCTCCGTATTGTGGAGTTTGCTCTGATTTTGGTTGTTCTTCACTCATTTTTGAGAATAGTTTTTATCGACGATAAATCCCCTTTATTTTATGTGTTTTTGAAAGGAAGTTTTGTTTATAAATGTATCGAAACATTAGTTGAAGACAATAAGTCTCGCACAGTATTTTGTCTCAACTAATGTTTGGAAGACATAAATAAAGCATGCAAATGTTATGTCTCCCATTACAAAAAGTGAAAAAACAAAAGCAAAAGCTTTTAAAAAGTTCAAAATCACCATTATTTAGTAATCATTCAGGGTGAGTTTATGGGGGAAACACAAGATCCGTTTAATGCTGAAGTTCTTTCTAGAGGGTTGAGTGTTGCAGTACGACAAGAATTTTCACGAAGTGTTGATACAAGTTGGACTGAAATTCAAGGTGAAAAAAATTCTGATGTTATTAAGAGAGGACATGCTGCGTATTTGGGAAGAAGAACATTGCATTTGCGTACTGCTGGATTAGCTGTGTTAACCAACCATCATAAACGTGCAGAGATTGCAGATAATTGGGCGCATTTGCAGGACGTGTACGCGCAAAGAGTACGCGAGCAAATTGTTGAAGGAAAAGCTGACTTGGAAAAAGAACTTGGGACTGTAAACAGAAATATTTCTGAGCTTGAAAGCATAAAACACGAACATGATGAGTTATGGGAGCAAGTAAGAGGTTCACCAAAACCAGATCGTGAAAAACTTACAAAACTAGCTGAGCTTTCAGAACATCTTGATTTATGGGATTCGTATGCAGAAGATAAAGCTCGTGCAGAACGTGCGCTTATTGGAATTAATAAAGCAGCAAGTGATTTAGACAATTTAAGACATATGGAAAAACACGACAGAGTACATTATCGCATTTTAAGTCCTGAAGAAATAAACACGCAATTAAAAGATAATGCGTACACTGGTTTGCCGTTTGAACCGTTCCACGTTGTTACTGCAGAAGTTGCTGATTTATTTGAAAGAAAAGTGCTTAAGCCTGTTGTTGAGCCAGTGAGCCCTGGAAAGCTAGACGAGCCAGTACCAGCAGGCAACAGAAAAAAGTTGCGTTTGACTGAAAAACCAAAAGAATTGGAAGCCTTACTTGTTTTGAAACAAGTTGTGGATGAGTATACGACTGGTTCTGTTTTTACTTCTGGACAATTAAAGGAGAATGTTAGTGCTGCTCATGCAAGAACTAGCGAAGAAGATTACTTGTTTGGAGCAGGTGTTCTTGGAAGTTATTTAGAATCAGCACCAGACACATTCCATGTTAATGCAGGGAAAAAAGGGACGGCAAGACGTTTCACAAAACAGAATGCTGAACCTATAAGCGAAGCAGAATTTTTAGGTGCGATTAGTGACCATTTGCGTCCCAGCGAGCGTGCTGCTGTAAATAGTTTTTACATTAGTAAGGCACTTGATTTATTGCGTGAGCAACAAAAAGGGTATGATAACTTTACTGCAGATGATGTTGTTGCAGCAACAAGAGAGTATGGTTTTGAAGTTTCAAGAAGAGCTGTCGGCATTAATTTGAATGAGGTTGGTGCAAGATCTTCAGGTCTTGAAATAACGCGAGATCCTTCAAATGAAAAACGTATTGCAAGTTATCGTTTTGCTGAAGTGAAACCTACTGAAAAACAAATTGAAGCTATTGGAACTGCTGTTGCTCGTTTCGGGTATGATGCGTTTAGTGTTGATGACCTCTGCAAAGGTGCTACTGGTTTGAATGGTGCAATGATTCCACGAGTTGTTGATCATGTTCTAAGCGAAAGTTATGATGCTTTGGGTTTGAGACAGATAAATGGAGATCAATTACGATACCAAAAAGTAGAGCGTCCAGACTCTGCCGCAGAACAAGCAGCACGCGCAAGACCAGATCCAATTGTTGACGAGTTAGTATAAAATGACTTTTCCTGAAGAAGTTACGTGGTGGGCTGATTCTATCAAGGATAAAATACGAAAGACAGCTCATTTGCGGACGCATGACGATGATATGCGTGCATTACGAGAGCGTCTTGAATCTGAAGGTCGGATGACGCCCTTTCAGGGAGGAACTATTCTGAGTTTAGATGAAACACTCATGAGAGAAATGAGTGATTTGTTTACAATTGACGATAGAGTTCTTGATGACAAACCGCTTGTTGCGCGCATCATGTTTGATTATCTCGGGCATAAGTTTGGGTTTCGTTCTTATTTGGAACAAGATTTGTTTGCGTTGTATCCTCACGAACTAAGAGATAGTATTTGTCCGGGTCAAATGATGGCGAATTATTTTCCTGCAAAAGCATGCAATCTTGATCCTGACTTGTGGGAAGTCACTTTGTTTAGACGGGAAAAGTCACATTTTGCTCCAAGTCATTGTTTTGTAACTGTTGATGTTGGAGCTGATAAAAGATGGATTGTTGATCAGACGTATCGCTTGCTTGGTCCAATTTCATGGGACGGAAACAATTTAGTTGTTGAAAACATAATAAGTGAAGAAACAGAAAGATATGAAACAGCAGATGCTTATCAATATAGCGAGGAAGAGTATGCAGAACGTGTTGAGTATCAACGGTCTGACAGAGGTGCAATGAGTGTTCTTGTTCCCGGACAAAAAATAGAATATGGCAAGTTTGATGGGTGGAAAGCGCGAAAGCCTTTAACAACTGAATGGTATGTGCGTTATAATCCTGATGAGCGAGCGCTTGTTAGTTTAATTCCGTTTAATCGTCCGCTCATGCAAAGCAGAGGGTTAGAAAATAAATTAATTATTGATGAGCAAGGAACTGTAACTTCTGAAGTTATTACTGGTTATTTTCACAGGCAGGCTGATTGGGCAAGTTTTGTGCGTCCAATACCTCTTGTAAAAATTGGTGCTGAAAAAGCTAAGGGGTTGATTGAAGGACTAACAGAATTGGACGTAAAAGGACAGTATGCGTTTGAAGATCATTTGATGAGTTTGTTTGATGGAAATACTCTCGAAGGAAAAGACCTTGCATATGCAAATGAGATAACTGATTCGTACAAGGCATTGCAACAAACAAGGTATAGTGTTGCTGTTGAAAAAATAGCTCTTGTTGAAGCATTATATCAAGAAAGAAAAGGGAAAAGTAAGTTTATTAATGGTCCTGATGCGCGTTTTGATGCATTCAAAATGCTTGCTGGTCAAGATCCTCAAGCGCGCGCAGTAGTGCGTTTGAATAAGATTCTTAGACAGTTAAAAAAAAGACAAAGAAAAGGAGATAAAGCATATATTCAAAGAGAGGAACGTCATGGAAGACTTGTAACTTTATTTGGGATAGAAGGAGAAAATGAAGATACTTCACGATATAGAACTGCGCGAACTCCTATTGACGTGTTTGAATATCAGGCAGAACACGAGCCTCCCTTCTTTGATGACGCTACTGACAGAATTCTATTTGTGAGACGTTCACTGGAAGATCATGCAGGAAGTGCTGATGATTTACGAGAGCACGCTCGTTCTGTTTTCGGGGATAAATTAGAACAAGCAACAATGAAAGGATACGCGCGCATTTTTGCAGAATTTCTTGGACACATGGCACACAGTTGGAATCAACTGAAAATAACTGAGTTTAGAGAGAAGTTAATAAAAAAAGCAAAAGAATATAATCCTGTTTCAGCATAAGTCAGTTTCTGCAATATACGCTGAGGTTGCATCTGCTCCGCCGCCTCCACGATAAACCGCTGAACCTGCAAATGCGAGTGCTGAACCTGATTTTCCTGCTTTTCTTGGCGTTACAATTACAGGAGTTCCTTCCATACTAGACCTTGCTTGCGTAGGTTCTCCTTCTTGTCCCTCTGTTTCAACAAGAAGACCGTCATCTTCGCCAAAAACTTTGTACGTGAAACTTGCTTCAAATACTCTTGTTTTATATCTTCTAACTCTTCCAATATTTCCAATGGCATCATCAAATGATTCTGTGCTGTGTCCCTTACTTACTATTCTTCCTTCAGGTAACTCGTCAGTGATTGGAGGCAAGTTTCCAAGCTCGTATCTTTTGTTCATGTTTGCAACATCATATCTCGTATCTTGCGGTTTTTCCTGCATACGAGTTCCATATGTTCTTTGCAGTTCTCCTTCTGATAGAGCTAGTGCTTCTAAACAATCGTTTTCTGTAAGCCCTCTTGCAGCTATTGTTCGCATGAAATATGGTGCTACAACTGTTCTGCTGTGTGTAAGTTCAATATCGTTTTGATTATAATCTAACCCGCCATCATTTGAAGCATCTCGTAGCGCATCATCATAACTTGAATCACTTGCTCCTGTTGCGTTTCCTGTTGGCCGTCCATCTACAAGAGGGTGCACTGTTACTTCATATCTATCTTTTTGAACTTTCACACCATCAAAGCCAATCCCTGTTTTTTTACGCAATTCTGGACTTAATCTGTCTAGTGCTTTTGCTTCTAATCCGCTTTGTTCGCCTCTTACTGTTGCTCTAAGATCAATATTTTCGTACATTGTGTTTTTCCTCCCTGTGTGAACTTATTAAGCAGTCATTCTTAAAGTTTTCTGTTCTGGAGTAGAGAATATTTCGTTCTTATATATTACAAATTTACAAATGTTCCGGTTTTCCGTTCAATCCATCGAGGACTTCAGCAATGGGAGCGTTTCGTTCAAAAACGCAACATTTATATATTATTCATTTTTACTGAATGATTATTCACTTATATTGAAAATGATACCGAAGAACACTTCAAGAATAATCACGTATTTATTGAGAAACACTGATGAGTGGGGCTACAATATTAATCAGATCGCTAAACTGAATAAGATTAGTGTAGGGAGTGCGTTCAAGATTCTCAAAGATTTGGAGAAGGACAAACTTATCATCAAGAAAGAGATAAGTAACGCATCCCACTATAAGTTAAATTTTGACAATCCAGAAACTATTAAATTATGTGAGCTTCTTCTTTTAGCTGAAAGACGTAATCTTAAAGGTCATGCAAAGTTGTATGCTGATGAGGTTGTTAAATTTAAAGATGCTGAGATGATTATTATATTTGGTTCTGTTTTGAGAGGCAAAGAGTTTAATGATGTTGATGTTCTCTTCCTGACTAATCAAACTAAGAAAGTCAATAATTTCTGTTTGGAAATATCTAAAGTCAGAATCAAGCCAGTTGTTCCATTGATTATGAAGAAGGAAGATTTAATAAAAGCAATGAAAAACAAGAAAGAAGCGATCTTAGGCATGATAAAAGAAGGGATTGTATTGAAGGGTGAATCAATATTTGTGGAGGTTATCAAAAGTGTCAGTTCATAAGCAAAAACTTGATTGGTGTTTGGCAAAAGAGAACAGAATGAGAAAGATTAAGCCAAACGACAAACTATCAGAAGATCATATTAACAAAGCAAAACATAATCTTCGTGCTGCTGATTACAATATTAAAGGTGGCTTTAGTGATTGGGGAGTTTCACAATCTTACTATGCTATGTATCATTCTTTGCTTGCTGTTCTTTTCAAACTTGGTTATGAATCCAAAAATCACGAATGCACGATAAACGCTGTTGAATATCTGATAGAAGAAGGTAAGATAGGTCTTGACCTAAAAGATATTGCTTTTATCAGAACAACTGAGCAGATGACTTCTAAAGATGCAAAATTACTCCGAGAAGAATTTCAATATGGAACAGAAACTACTGTCAACGAAAAACTATTGAATGAATTGTTAGAAAATTCTAAAAGAGTGGTTGAAAAGATTGAAATTGCATTGAGTGAATTATGATTTTCTGAAAGGTTTGCTTTGTTTCCAAAACCATTCAAAATAATTTCTAAAAGAATCAGCTACTTGTTGGCTTGTTATTTCAAAAGCAAAAGGCATTTCTCCCTGAGGGATTGCGATTAATGTTACATCTTTATAGATCATAACCCAAGAAGGGGATTCCATCTTTAGTGGCATTCTTCTTGCTTCGCAAAGCTTGTAACTATTCCTATTCTTTAGATTTTCATCAGTTACACCAGGATGGTAAAGCAATCTTGATTTAATTCCTAATTTGTCAAGCTTTGCATTTGCTTTTTTCCAATAAGCATGATGAAATTCTGGTTGTTGAGGTGGAAGACCATACAAAACAACCTCATCTCCCTCTTTTAGTTTTTGATAGCGATTTTCATACGCTGTCATTAAGCCACGAAATCCCTCATACATATTAGCCTCGCTTTTCTTTGCTAATTTTTGCTTAAGGATTAACTGAGGAATCATCTCTTGGATTTTGCTTTTATTTTGTTGAATTTCTTTCTCTCTTGTTTCAACATAATCCAAGAGTTTATTTGGCGGAGCTGCTTGATAATATTTTGTTTTTTCTTTGGTAACATAGGAAACAAGCCCTTTCTTGATTAACTTTTCAAGAATTCTGTATATGATTGATCTGTTTACTCCTGACTTTTCAAGAATAGGACCGATTGTTGATGAACCAACCTCTAGCAAAGCCAAATACGTTCTGATTTCTCCATCAGTTAATCCTGCTTCTTGAAGAGCTGAAACGTCCATATTTCAGTTATTATGGCTTGTTTTATATAAATTTTTCTAATCTGCATACTAGCAGTGGTATGATAAAGTTAATAAAGAACTGTGCTGCCACTAGTAAATAATAAACAAATTGGAGGTAAAATAAAATGGAAAACGAAAGTATTGAAAAGCTTTTAAGTTATCGCAGTGATAACACCCACAATGTAGGACTACCACAATTTACGATTGACGCTTGGAAATTCTTTCACAAACCGGATGTTCAGGAAGCATTTTTAGTGGAAGAACACCGAGGTCACGTACCAAGTACAATGGCAGAATATCTTTTATTCTCAGAAGAGCCAAAATTAGGAATCGGCGGAGAGGGCGAGCTAAGAACTAAAACTGGCGAAGTTGTAAATAGGGGATATGGTCCAAGAAGTTGGGGAAAAGCCATTGCACTTGCGGTAACTTCTAACTTCGATAGCGGACATAACGTGAAGGAACATCCCGGTTGCGGTGGTCAAGTTTATCACTTAGTGAAACAGAATTCCAATGAATAAAAGGGGGCTTTTTCTTTTGGTTCTTTTTCTAAACGAAGAGAGAACTTAAACACAATTGAAACAAACATCTGTTTTTTGTAGTACTGATGTTACTTTCATAAGGAGTTATTCGTGCAAGTCAAAAGTATTTAAAGTTGTATATTTGATAAGAGTTATGTTTGTTTTTCTGGTTAGCGTATTCAGTTAAAAAAAGTCATAAATTTAATTAGTAATAGGTTAATCTGGACTCAAATAATCATGCAATCTTTCTGCAAATGCTTCAACTGTAAGATTTATTCCAAACTGGCGATCATTAACTGTCAAGTTTATTCCTTTTTTTGTTACAGCAAGTTCTATTGTTCCGTGTTGTGCTGAACTGTGCGTGTAGTTTACAGCTCCTCTTACTCCTCGCTCAATGTTATTAGGCAGCACTCCTTCGCGAATGAGCACGTCAAGAGTGGTTCTTGCAATCTCTGCTGTTGACTGGTTAACTGGCACATTGCTTACTGCGAACATTGTTGGATCAACATCTTCGTTTAGCCCATCTAATTTGGCATAAAGTCTGCTGTGTTCTATTGGTGAGTCTGGCTTTTCTGCATGTGGTGGTTGTTCTTTTGTTGGTTCATTTGTTGGTGCAACTGTTGTTGCTGAGTAGTTTGGTTTTGTTCTTGGACTTCGAGGCTCATATTTTGTTTTTTGTTTTACTGGTTTAGGAATTGGTTTATTTAGGTATGCTGCTGCTAAATTAATTACGTTTGCTGATTGTTCACAGGAATATATATCTCTTGTCCATTCAACGTAGCAAGCAGCAAGCAAAGGTTCTGTTGCAATTCCGTTTGGTCGTATTGCGGTTAATAGTTTTTCTACTGTTCTTTCAGGAAGTTGGTGTTGTCTGCAAATATCGTAGAGTCTATCTGAATCAATCGGTTTCCCGTATGCTTGCTTTTGTACAGTTCTTGCTCTGCGTTTTGGTCGTGGCGGTTCTGGTTCACTTTTTGGTAACTGTCTTCTTGGTTTTGGTTTTGTTGATTTAACTGGTCGCGGTGTTTCAGAATGTGTTGCTTTGGATAAATATGCGTCAAGAAGTTGTCCTGCTTGTTCTGAAAGCAGTCCATTTCCATTTTTGATTTTTTGTTGAAGTTTTTTTGCACCGGCAAGTGTGGGCACATTTCCTCCAGAATAGTCTAATATTATGTCCCAGACATCTGCTACAACCCCTCTTAACCCGTTTTGTTGGGCAATCTCTGAAAGAACTCGTATATCCAACTGATCATTTTGATTGCCAGTCATTAAATATCTGAGTGCAAAGCTGCTTTAAGTATGTTTGCTTAGTAAATTAAGAAAAACGCACTATTCCCCGACCTGAAGGTCGGGGTATTTTATCGTGCGTTTTTCTACTTGCAAAGTTCGCCCTAAATGTCAGAAATTGGAAATTTCTGAGCAAGTTAGAAATCTACGATTTCAAACTGGGCAGGGTATTAAACCCCAGTGCAAAGTCCTGCGAACTTTGCAATTAAGAAAAAATTACTTTGTTGTTATTTCTGCACCATCATTTCTGACTATCATGGTTTTTTCAAAAACAGCCACTTTTGCGTCTTTGTTTTGTTCAGCAAGTGGAGGGTGTGCGTCTAAAATATCGTGTTTCAGCAATTCTCGTATTGCTAAGTTTGTTTTTCCTGCTCCGAAATTTGCTGCCAGCCATCTTGTTGCGAATGGAAATGGTCCGTATTCTTGCTCAATAAAATTAAGTATTTCTCGTGCGAATGGGCTGCGTATTGGTTTTCGTCGTCGTAAATTAAATATGTTTGCTTGATCTGTTTCATAAATCATTCCTATGCCATTGCTTGCGAATGGTTCTATTGCTATGACTTGTCCTTCTTTTAATTGTCGGGAATCATTTGTTGCATAGTTTGGCACGCTTGGCTTGTCGTGAATGACAAATCTGCTGATACCGTGCCCTGACAAATTTTTAATACTCACCAAGTCGCGTGCTGTGATTGCATCTTGTATTGCTTTGCCTATTTCTCCAAGTGTTGCTCCTGTTTTGACTTTGGATATTCCTGCGTTTAATGCTTCTTGCGCTGCTTTGAGAATATAATCGTACTTGCCAGATAAATCAACAGTTAATGCGTTATCTCCCACATAACCATCTACTTGCGCGCCAACATCAAGCGATACTACTTGCCCGTCGAATGCTGATTCATCGTCGTGATCTGGCGTGTAGTGTGCCGCTACTGAGTCCATGCTGATTTGTGAAGGCCATGCAGGCTTTGCTCCTAAATCAATAATTTTTTGGTCTATTTTTTCGCAGACATCGCGCATGATTGCTCCATTTTTAATCAATGTCCTTCCGTATTCTAGTGCTTCTGCTGCTATTTTTCCTGCTTGAATCCATTTTTCATATTCTTCGGAAGTCATCAAGAATAAAGAAAAAGAAGTGAGTTATAAAATGTTTTGGTAGAAAATTAGCAAAAAAACAAAAATTAGTAAATAATCATTACTGTTACTCGTGTTACGTCTTCAAATCGGACTTTCCAAGGATCTGCTGTTGGGTTGTTATCTCCTTTGGTTATTGCATACCATCCCTCTTCGTCTTCTCCGATGTCTGTAACTCTGTGGACGATTGAGTAGCCAAGAGGTGATTTGTATGTGATAATGTCGCCGATTCTGATTTGATCTTGGCTTGAAACCAATGTTTGTATCAAGTGGCTTCCGTCGTCAAAGACAGGGTCCATGCTGTTTGTGTTTGCAAGGATTGCCCATTGTGGGTCATTTAGTCTGATATAGACACCGTCTTTGCGCAGCTCGATTTTGTCTTCTGTGATCCAGTCTCCTGGACTGTTTCGTTCTTGTGGTCCTTGAATGTTTGGTTGTTGCGCAATTGCGTGCAACGGTTCTGCAAGTTTTGTTTGTGCTTGTTGCAAAGGTTGTGTTACAACTGTATTGCTGGTTATTTGATAGGCTTCTGTATCTACTGATTTGTTGGTGTAAATGCCGATCAAACCGCCAAGGCTTAATCCTGTAGCGAAAACAATCAAAACAAATACTGTTAATAGTGTGTTCATTCGCATCCCTTTTCGAATCATCATCGTCACCTCTTGAAAGTAATGATGATTCGAGTATTTATAAAAGTTTCGTTTTTTGACTACTTAAAAGTGATAGTGCTTTATTTAGCATATGAAAAACAAGTATTTAAATAAGACACAACTCAAACACAACGTTTATTAATAAAAAAGGCGAGTTTTAAAACAATGGTTTCCTTTGATACTGCTGCAACAATATCTCTTGTCTTTGTGCTTGCACTTGTTGTATTTTTCAACAGGCACAAGTTATCATTTCAGCGCTTCGGCATATTTTATGCTGCAATGTATCGCACAAAGGCAGGCATTTCTACTATGGATAAAATTGCGTTCAGATACAAAGGATTTTTTGAGAAGGCAACCCCTTGGATTATTGCGCTTGGTTTTCTCGGCATGATTGTTGTTACGTTTGATCTTGCACGAGGGTTAATCATGTTGTTAACGCAGGCAAGCACTCCTGCTGTTGGTGTTGTTCTTCCAGTGAAAGCAAAAGGTGTGTTTTATGTTCCTTTTTTGTACTGGATTTTGAGTATTTTTGTAATTCTTATCATTCATGAAGGCATGCATGGTGTTATGGCTCGAGTTTATAATTTGCCGGTTAAAAATTCTGGTTTGGTTGTTCTCGGTGCAATTATTCCCATCATTCCTGGCGCGTTTGTTGAGCCTGATGAAAAAAAGCTTGTGAAAGCTCCGCAAAAACAACAGCTTGCAGTGTATGCTGCAGGACCTGTTTCAAATCTAGTTACTGGTTTATTGTTGCTTGGTCTGATGACTTTTGCAATTGTTCCGTACACAGATTCGTTCTATTCTGATAAAGGCATCGTCGTTACTAATTTAATGGATGGTAATCCTCCTGCTTTGCAAGCTGGTTTGCAAGTTGGCGATATGATTACTGAGATTGATGGAAATGACATTGCAAGCACTGATGATTTTTCTGCTGCGATGGAAGGCAAAAGTCCAGGTGATTCAGTAAGCATACTCACTGCTGGCGCGACATATGATGTTACCCTTGGCAAAAATCCTCAAACAGACAAGGCATGGTTGGGAATTTATGTCGATAGAGCATTAGAAAACCCATCTTTTTGGCAGCTTGGCGTTTTGTGGGTGAAAGATTTTATTTTCTGGTTGTACTTGCTTAGTCTTGGCGTTGGTTTGTTTAATTTAATTCCTCTTGGGCCTATTGACGGCGGCAGAATGTTCTTAACAGCACTGGAAAGATATACGCACGAAAATAGAGCTGCAAGAATTTGGAAGTCTGTTAGTTTTGTTTTGCTTGGAATTTTGATTACAAATGTTGTATTGGCTTTTGTCTAAAATAACTACTAAATAGAGACAACAATAGAAAGATTTAAATAGTATTGCAGGAAGTTAAGTTAAAAATGAGCTTTAAAAAATTTCTTGGAACAACAGCAGTTGCAGCAGCAGTTGTAGCTCCTGCAAGTGCAGATGATATCGAAAGAGAGGATGCTCCTGTAATTATAGGTCCTGAGTATGGCAATCTTCCAGCTCCGAAAGGTATTGAAGATTACATTCAAGACGGCTATTCTCCATTAGAAACTGTTCAAAGAAAAATTACTCGCATTCCTTCTGATGATCCTACAAGCATTGAAGCTTGGATTAAAACAAACGAACCAGCTGTTGCAAAAGATATTGAACATAGTTCTAACATGCTTTCACGCGGTCCTGGAAAAGATACTATGCTAAAAGGATTAGCATATATTACAAAAGAATTTGATGGACAAATAGTTGAAACACAAATAATAATTAAAGACGAACAAAAGAAGACTTATCTGCAGGATCTGTTTGAGTCACTTAGTCTATTCTCATATGGTTATTCTGAAGAATGTTTTGAAGAGACAATCAAAAGTTCTGTAGAACTTGCAAAGAGATCAGGCAATCTTGATGATGTGCTGAAAATTTTTGAAGACGGACTTTGGTTAACTGAACTTAAAAAAGATCTTGAGTTTGTTAAAGTTGTTAAAGATATTTATTTTAGGTCTGTTGAATTATTCGAAAGTTCAGACGTCATAGCTAATGATAGCTTGAAAAGTTTGTATAATCGAACCAACAATAATCAAAAAAATGATGCGTTCAAGAAAGCAGCATACGAGTTACAAGATATTCTTGTTCGCGCAAAAGAACTTGATGCTGATTGTGTACGCAGTGTAAATGATACTTTGCCTTTTTTGCTTGAGCGTAGAATAAAAGAAGGAGATGTTACAAAAGCAGGTAATCGTTTATTAACATATGTGCAAAAACTTAAAGATCAGGGAGAAGTTGATTTGCCTGCTGCGCTAACAGGTTTGCAATGGTACGGAGAATCACTTGATGATATATTTGTTGAGAAAGCGACTGAATTGCACAGACATTTCGGAATTGTAAATGTTGCAAGATTACAGAAAGAAAAAGGAGATTATACACTTGTTGATGAAGTGCTTAAGAATACAAGTCCTGAATACAATGCTGATAAGCCAGTTGCAATTGTATTAGCAACTAGACAAGGTGGGCAACTTCTGCCATTTGATACTTTCTCAATGAATTCTTTCTATGGGTCCATTATTAGCTTAACAAACGGGTATAAGGTAGTGGTTTATGAAGTTGCTTCTGAAAAAGGTATTGCTGATGCAGTAAGATCTGCACATGAATTGACTGGAAAGAAAGCAGAGCTTGTCATGTTTGCCGGTCATGGCAACCAGTATGGAGTTAATATGGGCCATGACGCGTGGCAAGAATTCCGTCCTGAAGAAAAAAGAACTCGTGGCACGGGAAAAGTTGATTATGGCACTTCAAAAGAAGAACGCTTGTTTGACGCAGCAGATGCTGATACATTCAACTCTATTGAACAGTATGTTGAAGAAAATGCACAAGTTATCTTGTACAGTTGTGAAACTGGCAAGGGTGGTGCTAATGAAGTAAACATGGCAAATAGTACTGCTTTTGGCTTGCCTGGGAGACTCATCTATGCTCCCAAAGAATCATGTACTGGTGCGCAGTTAGAGTTTGATGAGTCTGGAAAACTTCTTAATGTGCAGTTTGAAAGTAAGAACAGAGATCAGAAAAACAGCCGTCCTATTGGTACGTATCGAGTACAAAGCACTGGAAAAATTGATGTGAAAAATTTGAATTAGTTACTTAACGGGTTTTCGTCCCATTTCTCGTAATTCAATTTTTTCTACAAGTATTTCGTAAAGATCTGGTTCTATTTTGAGTATGTCCTTCATTGTGACAAATCCCACGCATTCGTTGTTGTGCATGACTGGCAAGTGTCTGATGTTATAATCTCTCATTGTTCGGAGTGCATCAAAGATGTCTTCATCTGGTGGAACAGATATTAAGTTGGTTTCCATGATTTCGCTTACTTTTTTAAGCGCAGGATTTCCTTTTAACAACAATCCTTTTCGTGTAATGTCTTGTTCTGTTATTATTCCTATAATTTGTTTTCCCTGAGAGACAAGCAATGACCCTACGTGTTCTTTTTCCATGATTCTTGCTGCGTCGCGTAATGTTTTTGTTGGTGAAATGCTGACTGGATTGTGCGTCATTGCATCCCCTACAACGTATCCTGTTTTTATTCTGTACATAAAAAAATCAGTAGCGTATAAGTTTATTAAGTTTGTGAACACCTCAAGAGTAGCTAATGAATGCCTGATTAAAGAAAAAGATCCCGACGATCATCATATTGATTATCCCATGTCATTTTTAATGTTTCTTCACCTAATAACATCCACAGATAATCTTCTGAATGGTTTTTTTGTAATTTTTTCATTCTTTGCTCAGTTCTTTCAATGTTGGATATAAAAATACACGCAACCAGGAAAAGAACAAAATTGCAAGTATGATTATCCAAGCATAATATATTGTTTGTGTGCTTGTTTGTGCAATGCGGAATAAATAAGTGACAACTACATAAACCATACATACGTAAGCGTATGGTACAAAGAGTTTGTAGCAGTGTGCAATTCCCCAGCCTATTCCGTGCGCTACGCTTTTGCCCATCTTATTTGTGGTTAAGTAAAACACGTTGATTATTGGCGCAAAATAAGCAATTACGAAAAATAATGCGATAAGTGCTGATTTTAGTGCTGCAGGTTGTTTTGCTCCTCCAATAAAAAGTAGTGCAAAGAATGGCAATAGCACTAACCACCAAACAGTGTTTGTTCCAAGAAATCCTAGAATTGCTTTTTTGTTTGTTGATTTTCCTGCAATGGTTGTCCAGATTAATGCTCTTGATATACTGTAAATAAGAAGAGAAAGCACTCCCACAATAACAACAGTTAAAATGAGCAAGATGAATACGTTTTGGTATGCTGCTGCGAGTTGTACTGATTGTCCTGGGTCAAGGAATGCTGCTTTTGAAAAATAATCTGAAGATTGGATAGCTTGTAATTTTTGTTTTGATATGCTGTTTGTAACAGTTAGTGTTGCGAATAATAATGCCCAGTATCCTGCATCGTATATTGCTGTGAGCAAGATGGTTTTCCAGTGTTTTAGCGCGTTCTTTAAGTTGTCAAATTGTTTTTGGCTTGTTTTTGTTGGTGCAAACAATAAGATAATGCCTGAAATTGAAAGCAATAATGCTCCTTTTTGTTGTGTGTAAAATAAAAGTCCTGCTGTTATTAAGATTATTATTGCCAGCGTTCTTTGCGTACTGAATATCTTTTTTAATTTTTCTTTACTCATAGTGATTTTATCAACTCGAATCATACTCGTGTCCAAATACTATCTTTTCAGGATAAAGCTCGTTGCGCATTTTATTGTATGAAAAAATTACGCGAAGTTTTCCGATTCGTATTCTGGAACTTTCCTTAAGATCGTAATGAAGATGTTTATACCTTTCTGGATTTTCGCCCACCTCTTCAATTTTAAATTTGATTCTTTTCTGTAGGGAATTGTCTAATTTCCTAAAATCTTTCTCAAATTCTTTAGTTGGACAAATATTATAAGTCATCCCAACTTGCAAATTCTCTTTTTTTAATCTGCTCTTTTGATTTTTTGTAAGATTCCATAAAACTCTTATCAGTCATCAATTCAATCGATTCTACTATTGCATCAAATTGTTCTTTTGTTTTTATTAAGTCTACAATAGCTTGTTTTTTAACTAAAACTGATTCCATTTGAATATGAAGAGAAATAAGAGTATATAAATAAATCGTTTTATTGTTTAAGACCACTCAAGAATAGTGTCTTTTAGAAAAAGGTCTTGAAAAAAAGCTGATCGTAGAGTAAAACTGCCTGCGTTCTTAGAAGATTTGCATGGTTTGATATAGCAAAGGCAATAATTAATCGAACGATTGGATTGCCTTTGCTTATTAGATAACGCAAACTATTGTTCGATAATTATTTGCGTTATCTATAGAAATACTTTCCAGAGGGTAATTACCAAAACTCTCCATCTGCTGTTGCTGCTGGTCTTGTTGCGTTTGCTTGCAGTGTTCCTTCTGGAGGTGTGATGCTTGTTGGGTCTCCTATCATATCTACCAAGGCAACGCAGTATATGTTTCGTTTGTGCCTGCTGCCTTGAACGTTTCCCACTATAATGCCAGGGTGAAGTTTTAAGCATGCTGTTTCGTATTCTGTGAAACTATATTTGTATATGTCTGAGTCTTGGGGTTTTGTTTTTTGTCCAAAGGGTAATGTTTTGTCTTGTGTGTAGTAGTTTATTCCTGAAAATGTTTGTTCGTTTCCTGTTCCTATTGCAAGATTATATTTTATTTCTCCATTTTGTTCTAATGGGTTTATTTGCATGTTGTTTACTAAATGATATTGTATATGATACAATCTTAAGGATAAGTTTCTGGTTACTTGTGGGTTTAGGTTTGGATCGCTTAGGTTTATTTTTCTGCCGTCTTTTATGATAGTGTCTGTGCCAAGCAATTCAATTAATTGTTGTGCTGTTGCTCCTTGCAGTATTAATTGTTGTGTTCGTTCTGCGTTTAAGCGAATAACTGGTTCAAGGAGTCCTTCTCTGCTTATTCCTAAGACCGTGTTTTGCGGTTGGATTGGTTGTTGGTTTGCGCAGTATTTGGATGCGATACAGTTTGCTATGCCGTTTGCTATGCAGAAGTCTTGTTCTAATTGTGCTCGTCTTTCTGCTACATAATCACCGTAATTGTCAAAGATTAAGCTTAATCCTTGACTGATGCCTAAAAATTCTCTTGCTCGAAGTATTTTACCAAAAAATTGCCCCCAGTTGAGTGCGTTGAATGCCATTGAAAATCCACCACCTTCTACTGAGGAAAAGTACCCTGAATTAACTGCTTCAGCAGCAATATTATCAAAATCTTCTTCTGCTAAGCCTTCATTACCTTCACCATATAAACTTCTCAACGCTTCTTTTGCTTGATCCCTTGTAAGAGATTTGCCAGCTTGATCAGCAAACACATTCCCATTTACGCCAAGCTGGTATCCGTTATCTTCACCAACAGCTGTTATTTTAATATTAGTTATTCCATGCCTGTTACCAACCTGTCCATAAGTTGTATCAACATTAGCCATAGCCTCGCCAGTAGAAGGGTTTACTTTTACGTCTCTGACGAGTAATCTTCTTTGTCTTCCAGTCGAATCAACTCCAGATACTGTTTGTTGTATTCGAGTATAAGCATGGTCTGTTGTCCATCCATCTGATTGCATGTCGCAATCTCCACTGCATTGTTGTCTTTCTTGTGTTACATCTCTGACTGCATTTCCTTTTGAATCAACTCGAACACGGACTTGCGTTCTTTGTCTGCCATGATCAAATACTTGTCGTGTTGACGTGTATGTTGGTTCGAATACAAATTCCAGTGCGTTTGGTCCTTTTCGTATATCTGTGTATCTGCCTCGTTGTTGGCGAATTAAGTCAACTGTTGATCTTGGAACGACAATGTAATCTGTTCCTTCTACCAACCTATTTGCTCCGCTTTTTGTTCCGTCTGCTTTGAGTTGTGTTGGATTTGAGTATGCATCTCCTGGTTGTAAGTTTGCTATTACGCTTCCATCTCGACTAATTACTGCTGGAGTTAACAAAATGGCTGCGAATTGTGGTTGTTGTGCTGCTTGCTGTTGTTGTACTTGTGTTCCTGCACGAAGTAATATTTGCCCTCTTGTTTGTGCAGCTCCTTGTCCCAACAATGCCACTCCTGTGCCTTGTTGTCCTTGTTGAGCTTGTTGTTGTGCTTGTTGCGGAAGTATTGATGTCCATCCATCATCTGAGCGTAATAAAGATTGGTCTGCGGGAGCTGCTGGAGCTGGTTGTTGTGCTGGTTGAGCGTTCAATTCTCGTGCAAGGTCTTCTAAAATGGCTGCTGCAGCTCCAGCGTCTCCTGGTTGCGAGGGAGGTTGCTGGTCACCAAATATTGCTTGCACATCTTGCTGTCTTTGTTGTGGAGTTCTTTGTGGAGGTGGTTGTTGCATTTGTTGCCGCATCCATACTCTTTGTGCATCAGGGTCATTTCCTGCTCCACTTAATTGTCGAACCTGTTCAGGGCTTGCTCGTTGCATAAGTCTGTACAAAGTTTCTGTTTCATCATTATTTAATGGCTCAGGATCTGGTGCATAAACCACAGGACTTACAATTAGTAAAATCACAATAATACTTATGAGTTGTTTTTGTTTCATTTGTTTTTTTGTGGGATTTGTTTTTTGTTGTGTTTTTCCAGATGTAAAAAGTTATGTTGTGATATTAAGGATTTTTTTGTTTTTTGTTCGATTTCTTTTCGTGTGTTGTGTGCTATTTGTCCTCCTTCACGCGCAGTATATTTACATTCATCGAATCCTTTTGCGTTTTTTGCTTTTGTGATGTCTGTTGTTGCTTTTTCGCCGACCATTGTAAGAATGAGTTCCCAATCAGTCATATGGTCTCGCAAGTTTTGGTTTTGTTTGTTTAAATTTTTGAATTTTTTGTATTCTTGTATTGTTTTGCCGAATGTTGCTTTGCTTATTTCATTTGTAAGAATTGCGAATTCTTTTTCTTCAGTGACTTTTCTTGATTGCCATTCATCTGTTAACTCTTGTCGTATGGCTATTCCTCTTAATCTTTTGTCTATCCAGTCTTTAGGATATCCTTTAAGCTCATAATATTGTTTTATTCTGTCTTGTCCAAGTTCAGGATTCTCTATTTCTTGTATTCGCTCGTAGCCAGTTTGTGCCAGCCAGAGTTTGAATGGTTCTGCTTTTTTAGAAGGAATGGATTGTATGAGCCTGAACAAGTCTTTTGTACTGGCTACATCTGTAAGTCTCATTTTGTTGTCTGGAGACTGCATTTTCAAACCGTGACAATTTGTCACGGTTTCATTTCCTTCTTCCTTAAGTCTTTGTTTAAGCTTTCTCCAATAAGCCGTTGGATCAATGCTGTCTGTTAGAGCAGCCACAATATCAACTATTGAAAAGTGCCATTCTCCTTGATGCCAAGCTCTGCGTATCTTCTTGTCTTGAAATACGACTAGCTTATATTCAGTCATATCTCAACACCTCGCAACGTTCTTTGTAAACGAGTTTTAGGCTTCATGATTCCACCTTCTTTGATCTGCCATAAACCGGACTTACAACTAAAGAAAAAAGCAGTAAGAACATAATGGGTTTTTTTCTATGGGAAAGGAACTTAATTTTTGTATACTTCATTTCTTTCCTATATTCGGGAAAACTAACAATCTTATTCTTACTTAGTTTTCCCGTTATGACTGAAAAGTTCTTCAAACTTTCCAGTAATAAAATCACAATTATACTTATGAATTGTTTGTTTTTCATGTTAGTCCTTCTGTTCCTTTTCCTTCTTTGATTTCGCTTTCTATGTCTGATAGTCTTTCGCAGTATCTTGCGTTGTTTGGTACTTTGAGTAAGTCTTTTTCTTCGCTCATTCGTGCAACAGTGTATGCTGCTTCAAGTGTTACAGATAAGAGTTTGAATGAGGCACATGCGATAACTGCAGGAGTGTCTGGTATTGGGCATTGTGTGTAGCAGTATACTCCTACTGCTAATGGTAGTACGCTGAATGGATCTGCTATTAAGTCCATTATTAAGTCAACAAGTTGTTCGAATATTCCCCAGAATGGTATTGCTGCGAATAGTTCTCCTATGATATATGTGCATGTGAGATAGCTTTCCATTTCGTCGCAGAATTCTGGTCTTACTGGTTCTGTTGGATTGTCTGCTACGTAATCGTATCCTCGTACGTAGTCGTTTAGACAGACTGCTTTGAAGCAGCTAACTTGTCGTAGTTCTTCTAAGTTTTTGATTATGCCTGGTAGGCATAAGCATACTGTGCTCCAGATTAATGAGTCTTTAACGTTGATTGCTTGTAATCCTGATTCCTGTGCCATGCCTCCAAGGTCAAATCCTCCTTCTGTTACTAGGTTTGCATCCTGTAAGCCTTCTGCCCAGCTGGAACACCATGCTGCCATGTCTCCAATGCCTGTTGGTACTTCTGTAAACTCGCTTGCTGATGCTGCGCAGTTTGCTACTTTGCAGAATTGGTCAAGGTATGGTTTGATTGTTCCAATATAACTTTCAAATACTGTTTCTTCTATGGTGCAAAAGCTTGTTCCTATTGGTTCTGTTGCGTAGTCTGTTGGTGGGGGCATTCCTTTGAAAGCAACTGTCATTAGGTAAAACGCGTTAAGAATGCCTGTGATCATTGCATTTGCTTGACATAGTAATTCTCCATAATGTAATATTTGATTTAGATCTCCTAGCCATTCTTGTGTTGCGAAGTCTCTGTCTATTGCGTCTTTGATGTCGTCTTGTCGTTGTTCGTAGATGTCTTTGAGTGGTGCGTCATAGAATGGTATTTGTAAGTGAACGTTTATTGTTTGTGCATTTGGTGATGCAATATGAAATTGGTCTCCTCCTGTGCTTGTTCGTTTAACTGAGTAAATGTTGATTGGGCAAGTTATATTTATTTGGTCTTGATAGTAGTTTTTGCGTTCGAGGTTTATGAAGAAGTATGGGTTTTTGCTTCCTGGTGCGGTGTTGATCATGCGAATGTTGTTAAGATCCAACTCACCACCAACACATTCATCTACTGTTGGTGCTTGTATGCTTAGTGTTTCTACGTTTGGGTGTGGTGTTCTTAGTGCTATTTTGCATGTTACGAGTGGTGCGACTACTGATGCTGTTCTTCTGCTGATAATGCTTGGGCTACAGGTTATTTCTGGATTTTCGTTCCAGTATGCTGGAATTTCTTCTTGGATGTCGAATATTTCGAGTTCTGTCTGATGTACTGCTTTGTTTCCTGCATCATCTGAGAATGTGAATGTTATTGGTGCAAAGTATGGTCCGCTTAGTTCTACATCTTCTTCAAAATCGCATGCTAAGTAACCTTCATTATCTTCAAAGCAATTACCAGCAACATCCTCGCTTCCTCCTATTGCGCTGAAGTTTGCTGTTGCATCAATGGCTCCCAGTGCGCGCATAGTATATTTGACTCGTGCTCCTCGTACTGCTACTTCTTGTCCTTCTGGCAAGCCGTATGTTTCCTGCCCTGTTAGTGCGGTAAAGTTAACTAAACTTATGTTTGTTGGTGGTGTGTTGTCATAAATTAATGTGAGCGGAACTTCTTGTGGGAGAACATTGTCAAGGTCGTCTGCTGTTCCTCTGACTGCTTTGATTGTGTATTCTCCTTCTGCAATGCGTGCAGGAGGGTTTAATGTCCAGAAGCATTCCCATTTGTTGCTTACAAAGTCGCATCGTTCTGCTTGAACGAATTCTCCTAAACCTAAAGTTCTTAAGTCCAAAAAGGCTTGTGTTCTTTGCAATCCTATTCCTTGTGCATTGTTGTTGTCTTTGTCTTCGAATACTACAACAAGGTCTGAGTTTAATGAATACAAAGGAATGTTTGATCTTGTTTGTTGTGATTGTAATCCTGTAACTGTTGGTGGTGTGTCATCTTCTCCTATGTTGCAGTTGAGCAGTTGTTGTTTTCTGTTGCCTAATACGTCTTCTGCTGTGATTGTTACTGTGCATGGTGTTACTGCAAATACGTTTATGTTTTCCCAGATGAACAAGTCTTGTTGTGATAAATCTGGTGGCAGTTCGTTTGCAAGGTCAGGGTTTAATTGTGCTAAGTTTGCGCGTACTGTTGTGCTTTCTACTTCTCCTGTGTCTTCAATGATGACTTGTACTGCTGCTGTTCTTTCTTGTCCTGATTTTACGTGTGTTATTTCAAAATTGTTTGCGTCCACGATTGCAAGATCGGTGATTTCTGGTGGTGTTCTGTCTATTGTAACAGTAACGCATTGTGGTATTGCTGTGTGATTTACGTGGTCTGCTGCTGTGATGCATAAGTCGTGTTCTCCTTCTTGTGTTATTGTGTGTGGCACATTATTGTCTTTGCTGCATGTTCCTGGTGGTGCAGTGTCTGAAAGAATTGTTTGTCCTTCTGAGATAACTTTGATTTCTTTTATTCCTGCACAGTCTGTCAAGCTTCCTTGTTGTAATCCGTAGTCTTCTGTGATGTAGGTTAAGGTGATATCTCCTCCGCTAAGTTCTGGTTCTATTCCAAAGTCTTTTATTGCTGGGCTTAATGCATCTACTATTACTGTTCTTGTTTGGCTTCCTACAATGTCTCCTGCGTCTGTTTGTAGTTCAATTGTAAATGTTAATTTCTGGAATGCTTGAAAGTTTGGCGCAGTTAAGGTGCATTTGTAGTTTGTTGAGTTTCCTTGTTGTGTGCAGTCGTCAAATGGTGCTCGTGTTTGTCCAAGAATTAACCAGACTTGTGTTCTGTCTATTGTTGTTTCCTGTGGTATGTTCGCTAGAACTTCTATTGTTACGCTGTCTCTTGATCGTAAATAGCCGTCTACGTTGTCTTGTCCGACAATTTTAACAACGTTTAGCGATTGTGCTGCAACTATTGGCAGTGAAACTATGAGAATGATCATGATTATTGAGGTTTGTTGTAATAGTTTTGTGTTCATATTATGCTTGGCTTGATTTTTTGTTTATGTGTGACTGAGTAATATTTCATTGCGTTAAGTTGGTCTAAATCTTCTACAATGCGTTGATCTTCTGGAATTTTGTCTATTGCTACTACGAATTGTTTGAAGTTTATTTGTTTGGCATTGTTGAGCATTTCTGGTGTGATCTCGAATTTGTATTCTGTAGATCCGTAAGGCATAGGGTTGTCTGGTCCAAAGTTCATTGGTTCTGCTGGCACTTCAACGCATTCTTCTTCTTTTTGCTGCCATTCATCTCTGAATTCAAAGCATCTTTTGTCTACAGGAATTGTGAGTTGCTTTGATAGTGTGCTGAATACGTTGATGTTGTATTTTCCTGGTGTGATACGTAGTGTGTTTGGGTTGCTTCCGTTAAGAACAACTACTGTTGTGTATGGGTTTCTTTCAACTTCTTGTGTTAGTTGTACAATTGCTTGTTGGTCTTTTGGAGGTAAACTTGTTGGAGCGTCTGCTAAGTATTGCCAGTTGCCGTGTTTTGAAAGTTTTGTAAGTTGATAGTTGCTGATTGTTGCATCGAGATTTATTATTGGCTGTAGTGTTATTGTTTCGTCATTAAGTTCATTTTGTAAAACATCGTATGCTATTTGTTCTGTTCTGTAATCTGTTTTTGTAATGAGTAATTGTCCTCCTGCGCATCTCGGCATTTTTGTTGTGAATTGTCCTTCATTATTTGTTGATCCTAAGTTGCAACTTTGGTCTCCGCATACATAACTTATGGTCGCATCAGACACTGGTCGTTGTGATACTGCGTCTCTTGTGTTGATAGTCATTGGCCCTGCTGTTCTTTGTGAGGGGTTGCAGAATATGCTTGGCGGAAAGTAAGGGGTTTCAAACAATGTCAATTCTTCTGTTGTTATAGTATTTAGCGGTTCGTTTGCGCGCATGTTCTGCTCTAAAATGAAATTGAATGTGTATCCTTCTCCGTCAAATGCTTCTGGATCTGTAACAGAAACCAGAACAGGATAACTGAGATCGTATGCAAAATTATATCTTTGGAATGATAATGGTATGAGAAAAAAATTTGTCATGCTGTCTGCTTTGCACACTTCTCCGTTGCAGTTTAAATTGATATATGGTTCCCACCAGTCAAAGTATGCAAAGCGCAGTTCTAAGTCCGGATATGCTTGGTCCATAGGTATTAAGAAGTGTGCATTGTAAAGTAACTCGTATAATTCTTTGTCTCGTATGTCTGCTGATGCTTTGACAAATTGGTAATTACGTGTTGTGTTTGCTTGAATTAATGGGATGTATTCTGTTAGCAATGTTTGAAGGTGTTTTTTGACTTCGCTTTTGATCCAGAATGTTCCTGGTTTTGGCGGCCCCGCTTCAAATCCTGCGAATGGTGGCAATCTTTCCTGGTCTATTCCGCTGTATGTTGAAATAATAGTTCTTGTTGCTGTTTCAAGGAAGTTGTGTTGTCTTTGTAAATTTGTTACTGATGTTGCGAGTTCGTAAATGTGCCGGAGGTTTAAAGGAATTGTTGTGTAGTAATCCCTTACATCGAATGTTTCATCTTGGCAAACAACACGCAAAGGATAGTTTGCTGTAATAATTATTTGTTCTCCGAAGTTAAGAGTTATTTCTGGTTGTCCAAGTGTATTCAGTGTGCATCCTTGTTCTGCGTAGAAGTTGAGTGTGTTAACGCATGCTGGAAGTTCTTGTTCGATGAATGTTGTTACTTGTTCTTCTATGCTGTTGCCAGTTCCATCTGATTGTAAGTTTGGTCGCTTGCTTGCAAATTCGCATTCTTGGCAGTTGTTTTGGCTGCTTAAGTGCCACCAGTATGCTATGGTTGGTTCTGTTCCAGGAGATAGTTGTACTGCTTCTCCTTCTGTTGTTGAAAATGGATTAACGTAAAACGTGTTTGTTCTGATGTATCCGCCAGTTTCTCCTATTTTGTGCACTGCGATTTCTGCAAGTTGTTGTATGCACGTGTGTACTATTTCGCGTAGAGGTTCTCCTCGTTGTGCTATTTGTGTTAATCGTGGCGCTACTGGAGCTAGTTCTTGTTCTGCTTCTCTGCTTGTGAAATAGATAGTAATGCCTGCAAGGAGAAGTATGATAATTCCAATTATTATAAATACTGTAATCTGCCCCTTTTTTTTCATGTATATTGCTTTAGCGAGAATTTGTTTATAAATGTTGCTTCTTTTTATATTATATTCTAACCAACATTTATTGTAACAGGCACTTTTGTTAACATTTCCAAGTCAGAAGCAATAAAGATTATTTGTTTTGCGCCAGTGATTCCGGATTGTGGCGTGATTAGTACTTTTTCATTTTGTACTGTTACTTGCAGTCCTGCTTCTGTTGTGCTTAAGTAAACAAGTGGGTCTCCATCAGAATCTGAGAAATGTTCGTTAAGATTTAAGGTGAGTGTTTGTCCTTGTTGTGCGCTGAATTGTGTGGTGCTTCCGCTCCAAACAGGTGCTGAGTTGTCTGTTCGAGGTATTTTATACAATAAGCTTCCAACTGTTAGCGTGCTTCCTTCTTCAAGTTCAGCAAATAATTCTATGTTATTTGAGCCATGATTTACTTCGCAGGTTTCATCACAGGCATTTTCAAAATTGCCGTCTAGTAATGTGCTGCTGTCAACGATTAAATGGAATGTTTCTCCTTGTTTCAAAAATAGCTTGCCGGCCCCATTGAAAGTTCCTGTTGCTTTTAGTGTTAGTGGCTTGTCTTTTAGTGTTATTTGATGAATTCCTGATCTGTCAATGAATAAATCAACAGGCTGGCTTATTTCATCGTGTAGGCTTGCAAATCCTACAATTGTGGGATTAAATGCTACTAGCATGCCAAGTGCGAGAACAAGCACTCCGGCTATGACTAAATTGTAAGGAATTTGCACTCTTTCTTTTGCTCTGTTTACGTCCTGAAAAATATCATTAAGCTGATCATATGCTAGTTCTTTGTGATACTGTTCAAGTTTGCTTTGTTGTATTTGTTTGTATGTTTCAAGCAAGTCTAGGTAGGTTTGTTTTGCTTCTTTGATTTTTTCTTCTTCAAGCAATTGTTCTATTTTTGCGTGTTCGTCTACAAATTGTTCAACTAATTGTTCATCTGTCATGTTCAACTCTTTTACGCTAATGATATCAGTGTTATTTATAAATATTGTGCGTCAAAATTTAAGCTTAGGTCCTGCATTTTTGCCGAGTTTTTTCATTAATTTTTCAGGGTTCTCTCCTTTAAGCATTCTGATCATTTTTTTGCTTTGTTTGTATTGTTTGATAAGGTCTCGTATTACATTTGTGCCTGTTCCTGATCCTTTGCTGATTCTGTCTATTCTTTCAGCTGTTATTTCTTCTGGGTTTTCCAGTTCATATTTTGTCATGCTGTTCATTGCGTGTTTCCATTTTTTGAGTTTGCCTTCTTGTACTTGCAGCGCGTCTTTTGGCATGCTTAACTGGCTGAGTCCAGGAATCATTTCCATGACTTTTCCGAGTGGTCCCATTTTGCTCATTGCTTCCATTTGATTGTATAAGTCCAGAAGGTTGAATTCTCCTTTGAGAAGTTTTTTTTCCATGTCTTTTGCGTCTTCTTCTGTGATTGCTTCTTTTGCTTTTTCAAGCAAAGCTTCGAGGTCTCCCATGCCTAATATTCTGCCAACAAATCCTTTTGGGTTGAATGATTCAAAATCATCTACTTTTTCCCCTACGCCGATGAATTTGATTGGTGCTCCTGTTATTGCACACGCGCTTAGTGCTCCTCCTCCTTTTGCAGTGCCGTCCATTTTTGTAACAATAACTCCTGTGATTGCTCCTGCTTGATGGAATGCTTCTGCTTGTTTTTGTGCTGCTTGTCCTATGTCTGCTGAGATGACGAGCAATGCTTCGTCTGCTTGTGCAAGTTTGTGAACATCTTTTAGTTCTTTGATTAAATCTTCAGATAATGCGTCTCTTCCTGCAGTGTCAATGATGAGAATGTCAAATTTTTGTAGTGCTTTTTCGTGTTCTTTGTAAATTTTTAGAGCATCTTTTTCTCCTTTTTTAATAAACACAGGAACGTTAATTTGTTTGCCGATTTGTTCTAGTTGGTCCATTGCTGCTGGCCTGTGCACGTCCAATCCAAGAAGTGCTACTTTTTTTCCTCGTTTGGTGAAGTATTTTGCGAGTTTTCCTGCTGTTGTTGTTTTTCCTGATCCGAATAGGCCTACGAGCATGATTTTTGCGGGTTGGTTTTTGAGGTGAAGTTCTGCTTTTTCTCCGCCGAGAAAGTGTGTGAGTTCTTCATACACAATGTTAATTAAGTGCTCTTTTTTTGTTAGACTTCCTGGTGTTTCTTCTTTTTTGATTCGTTCTTTGATTTTGTTTGTTAACTCAAAGACTAGTTTTACGTTTACGTCTGCTTGAAGAAGTGCGCGTTGGATGTCTTTGATGAGTTCGTTGATGAGTTTTTCATCTACGAACATACTGTCTGCTATTTTTTTGAGTGTTCCTTTGAGTCCTTCGGAGAGTTTCTCTAAGACCATAGCGTAATTGGCTGGTTTTAGGGTTATAAATGTTTCTTTAAAGAGATGATAGTTCTCCTCTGGCGCGTTTCTTTAAAGGAAGTCCTCTCTTTACAACTCACTTGTGATCCTAAAATTAAAAAGCCAGATGATCAGCTTGCGCTTTGATACTGTTCACGTTATGTATTTATTGAAGAAGTTCTGTGAGCACTTTCTGTGGGTTTTTTGCAGTTACAACAGCGCTTGATATAAGGATTCCTTGTGCGCCTAAATCTAGTGCTTTTTGAACATCTTTTGCGTTATGTATTCCTGCTCCGCAAATAACTGGCACATTAACTGAATGAACGGTTTTTGTAATAATTTCTGGTTTTGCAGCTGCTACTGACATTTTACCTGCAATTAGTTCAGGCGGTTCAATCGCAATGATATCTGGTTTGTACTCTGCTAATTTTTTTGCTTGTGTTGGTGTTTTTACGCATGCAACAGAAAGCATTCCTAGTTTTCGTAAGTGCTTAATTGTTTTTTCTATTTGTTTTTCTTTTATTGGACGCTCAGAATGATTAATGATGCTCCCTATTGCTCCTGCTGCTTGAACGTTTTCTGCAATTATTGATCCTGTGTGTCTGCCTTCTTCGAAATAGTCAACATGTTGTGCGAGTATTGGCAAACTGCAATTTTTTGCTATTGCTAAAATATCTGTTGCAGGTACTGCGAGAACAATATTTTTTTTGGTTTGTTTTGCAACAAGTTCGCATATTTTTGCAAGTTTAATTGTTTCAGGCAAGGTTTCATATGTTTTGAAGTTTATGATGTAAATCATGGTTTTGTTCTGCTCATAATTTGTTAAGAATCGTTTGCAGTTTTGTTTTGAATTGTTGTTCTGTTTGTGCTCCTACTATTCTTTCAAATTCTTCTCCTTTATTAAAAATAATGATGCAAGGTATTCCCATGATTCCCATTTGTTGTCCTAATTCTTGGTTTTCATCTACGTTTACCTTTGCAAACACTGCTTCTTTAAGTTCTTTGGACAGTTTTTCAAATACTGGTGCCATTTGTTTGCACGGTCCGCACCAGGGTGCCCAGAAGTCTACTACTGCTGGTTTTTTGCTCTTGAGTATTTTTTCTTCAAAATTGTCTTGGTTAATATCCATTGTCTCACCTCATGATTTCAGATATGCTTCGTAGCCGCACGGGCATGCAAGCCTTGTATTGTTAATATCATATTGTAATGAATTTTTTCTGCATTTCGGACAACGTTTTGTTTGTGGATCTATAAGGTTTTCAGGCAGTTTAATGAATTCCTCGTCGTGATGAGGTCTCATAAAAACAAGAAGAGTTTAATTCTTTAAAAGAATATGGTATCACTTAAAGGTATGCACTACTGAAACAAAAAATATAAATACTACTTAGAAATACTCACAATTTATGAATTGTGAAAGAGAAGTAAGCCAAGAAGGAAATTTCCATATTCCGACAAGTGAAGACTGTAATGGTAGTGATCAATTAGATGCGCTTGAGCTTGTTTTATATAAACATAACCCCCGGTTAACAGAAATTGGGGTTTCTCGTTCTATTCTAAAACAAGGCAGAGATGACACTGGCGCAACTCAAAGAAATTACTTAAATAGTGGAGGAACATTCGTTGTATTTAACGGTCGCAGAACTTCAGGCAGTGGTTCAAGCGGGGTTGTTGAAGTTTATGGTACTGAAGACGCGCAGAATCTTGCGTATGAAATTGATGCTGCGCTTGATTTAGCAACGCAAAGAGATCCAGATTCTATCCATATCAATAGGGATACTAATTTTTATGCAAAAGTTCAGGGAGCTGCTGAAAAGCTTAAAACTGAATATGAGGCTAACAGATAATTTTTCTTATAGTGAATGCCATATGTTTCCAGACAAGTTAGTGGCATTCACTTACAAAGAAATGCAAAGCATTTCTTGTACCAAAAATCGCTTACGATTTTTGTGTATTAGAAAATGACAACTATTCGTCTATTTATTTTTGTCGTTTTCTATAGTAATATTTAAATCATAAAGCACATTCTAACAAAATATGAACCTTTCCTTTTACCCAGTAGATATTACTTACGAAGTAAAAGATGGTAAACCAATAATTAAATTGTTTGGCAGAACAACTGATGGTAAACAAGTTTGTGTTTTGGATGATTCTTTTGAACCTTATTTTTATGTGCAAGGAACTGTTTCTGAAAAAAAACTTGAGTCTGTGCAAAAAGATGAATTTAAAGTCGTCCGTGTTGAAAAATGCAAAAAGAATGTTAATGAAAAGGAAGAAGATTTATTCAAAGTCATCGTGAACATTCCAAAAGGCGTTCCTGTTCTGAAAGAAATTATTGTTGACATGACTGGCGTAAAAAAAGTATACGAATATGATATTTTGTTCACAAGAAGATATTTGCTTGATAAAAAAATTGTTCCGTTAACAAAAACAAAAGTTGTTGGCGAAAAAATTGCAGCGAATTGTAAGGTTGATTGTATCAAAGCAAAATCTATCAAAAAAGAGAGTGATGAAATAATTGAGCCAAGAATTGTTGCGCTTGATATTGAAACATATAATCCTGATAATTCTTTGAATGCAAAGAAAAATCCAATCATCATTCTTGGTTTGTACGGAGATAATTTTTCTCGTGTTGTAACCTGGAAAAAATTCAAAACAAGTAATAAGTACATTGAGTTTGTTTCTTCTGAAGCAGATATGCTGCAGCGTTTTGCAGAACTAATAACTGAATACCAGCCAGACATTATTACTGGTTATTTTACAGACGGTTTTGATTTTCCGTATATTGTTGAGCGTGCAAAAATAAACAAGGTAGAATTAGATGTTGGGCTTGATTACAGTACAATAGATATTAGAGGCCGTACAAGAAAGGAAGCAAGCATTACAGGAATTGCACACGTTGACATTTTTAAGTTCATTATTAGAGTTATTGCAAGGTCTTTGAAAACTGATCAGTATTCATTAAATGCTGTTGCTAATGAGTTGTTAGGTGCAACAAAACATGATGTTGATATTGAACATTTGTTTGATGTGTGGGATAAAGGAGGTAAAAATATCGAGCAATATTGCGAGTATAATTTGCAAGATTGCAAGTTAACATATGATCTGACAATAAAATTACTTCCTAACTTGATAGAATTTGTTCGCATTATTGGCCTGCCTATTTTTGACGTTAACAGAATGAGTTTCTCTACGTTTGTCGAGTGGTATTTGATAAAAAAAGCACAAGAGTTTAACGAAATTATTTTAAGCAAGCCAGGACATAATGAAGAACGAGAAAGAATGCATGATCGCATTCAGGGAGCTTTTGTGTATGAACCAAAACCGGGCTTGTATGAAAAAATAGTGGTGTTTGATTACAGAAGTTTGTATCCAAGCATTATTGCATCATTAAATATTAGCAAAGGGTTAGTAAATTGCAAATGCTGCAAAAAGGCTTCACGAATAAACACAGATCGGGGAGAGTTTTGGTTTTGCACAAAACAAAAAGGGTTTTTCAGCGAGATTATTTCTGAGCTGATCACACACCGTGCAAAGATTAAGAAAGAATTAAAACAAAAACAAAACCCTTTGCTTGCAGCGCAAGTTGAAGCGTTGAAAGTTTTGGCAAACAGTTTTTATGGATACCTGGGCTTTGCTCCTGCACGTTGGTATTGCATTGAGTGCGCGGAAAGCACAACTGCTTGGGCAAGACATTACATTCATAAAGCGATCGATTCTGCAAAAAAAGAAGGATTTGATGTACTGTATAGTGACACTGACAGTGTATTTGTGCAGCTTGGCAAAAAGTCAAAAAAAGACGCGCTTGATTGGGTTAAAAAAATTAATGATGACCTGCCTGGCTTGATGGAATTGGAATTTGAAGGGTTTTATCCTGCCGGTTTGTTTGTTGCAACTAAAGCCAGTGAATCAGGAGCCAAAAAAAAGTATGCGTTGCTTGACGAGAAAAAACATATTACAATAAAGGGTTTTGAAGCAGTAAGAAGAAACTGGAGCATTATTGCAAAAGAAGTTCAGCAAGAAGTGCTACGTCTAGTGTTGAATGAAAAAAACACAGAAAATGCAAAGAAATTTGTGCGAGAAACAATTGAAGACTTGCGCGCAAATAAAATCCCTGTTGAAAAAGTGGTTATTCGAACAGAGTTATCAAAAACTGTCGAGGGTTATTCTACTGTTTCTCCGCATGTTGCTGCTGCAAAGCGCATGGAAAAAGACGGTAAAAAAGTTAGTGGAGGAACAATCGTAAGTTACGTGGTGACAAAAGGCAAAGGAAAGATTCGTGATAAAGTAAAGTTGCCGCATGAAGTGAAACAAAAGGATTATGATGGAGAATATTATATTGATCATCAGATTTTGCCGGGTGTTGAGCGAATTTTTGACGTGCTTGATGTTCATATTGATGAACTGACAAAAAATACAAAGCAAAAGACTTTGGAACATTTTTAAATTTTATATAATTTCTATTGGTTAATTATAAAAGAGTTCAAATTATAAACTTGTTTAACACTTATTTAACACAAACTACTTATCAGACTGAGGTGGATATTATGGACCCCGTATTGTATTTTGAATCTATGGAATTTGTAGAGCCAAGGTGCGTTAATCCTAAATGTCGTCACGTCATGCGCTATGGTACTGATTCTTATTATGATGAAGGCTTGCAGATGCACGTATGCAAACATTGCAAAAGTCCTGTGTAAAGCAAGCAATAAGTAATGGACAAAGCAAAATATAAAAACGTGACGTAATATTGACAGAAATATGAACAACCTTCTTGTCACTGCATACGAAAGCCCTGATCTTGATGGTGCTGCGTGTGCGTTTGCATATGCTGAATTGTTAAATAAACAAGGGAAATCTGCTGTCGCAGGAGTGTTTGGAAATCCTCATCGCGAAGCACAGTTTGTTATGGAAACTTTTAATATTTCTAATCTCACAAAAGGAGATTCAATTATTTCAGACAACACACCTGTTATTCTTGTCGATGCAAGCGATTTGCGAGGAATTTCAAAAAAAATAAATCCTGAACAAGTCATAGAAATAATCGACCACAGAAAAATACACGAAGGAGACAAATTCCCGAATGCTAAAATACAAATTGAACTAGTTGGCTCCGCTGCAACTCTTATTGCAGAAAAATTCAATAAAGCAAATGTTGAGCCTTCAGAAGACTCTGCAGCTCTTCTTTACTCTGCAATTATTTCTAACACAATTAATTTCCAAGCGAATGTTACAACAATCAGAGATAAAGAAATGGCAGAATGGCTAATTACAAAAATAAATTTGCCAAACAATTATATCCATGAAATGTTTGTTGACAAATCAAAATTCAGAAAATCCTTGAAAGAAACCATTGATGATGATTTTGCAACATTCAACTTCAATAATACTGAACTAGGAATAGGTCAATTAGAAATTATCGATGTTGATGAGTTTGTTGAGAAAGAAAAAACGCAAATAAAGAAAAACGTACTATTCCCCGACCTGAAGGTCGGGGTATTTTATCGTGCGTTTTTCTACTTGCAAAGTTCGCCCTAAAGGGCGGGGTATTAAACCCCAGTGCAAAGTCCTGCGAACTTTGCAATAAGAAATGCCTTGAAAGAATTAAAAGAAAAAAACAATCTTGATTTAATATTTTTAACTTGCATTGATGTGGAAAAAAGGTTCAATACTTTTGTAGTTATTGATGACAATTCAAAAATTTTGCTTGAAAATGCACTAAACATAACTTTTGAAAACAATGTCGCTAAAAGAAATGGAATAATTATGCGCAAAGAAATTGTACCGTTGTTGAAAGAACTTCTCGAAAGCGAATAGAAAGCTTTAAAAAGGACTCACTTAAACTTTCTGAGTATGGGCGTATTAAAATATATTTCTAAAGCTTGGAAAACACATGAAGCTCCAGATGTTCAGAAAGAGCGTTTGATTCAATGGAGACGCCAGCCTGTTACATTGCGAATTGCAAATCCTACACGATTAGACAGAGCACGAGCGCTTGGTTACAAAGCAAAGCTTGGTGTTTTGCTTGTTCGCCAGAAAGTTGATAGAGGCGGTCATACAAGGCCAAGTTGGAGTGGTGGCAGGCGTTCAAGAAATATGAGTCCGAGATTAAATTTAAGAAAAAATTATCAAATGATTGCAGAAGAGCGTGCTGCAAAGAAATATGTTAATTGTGAAGTGTTAAATTCATATTTTGTTGGCAAAGATGGCATTAGTTACTGGTTTGAAATTATTTTAGTTGATCGCACACACCCAAGTGTTTCTGCAGATAAAAATTTCTCTTGGATTGCTGACAAACGCGGTCGTGCAGCAAGAGGATTAACAAGTGCAGGCAGAAAAATAAGAGGTTTGCGTCAGAAAGGCAAAGGTGTAGAGAAAGCAAGGCCGTCACGGCGTGCAAATTTACGCAGATTATAAATTCATATAATTAACATAATATTCAAAAAAGGTGAGTACATGTCTGAAGAGTTTGATGAGTCTGAAGAAGATTATAGAACATTCAAAGATGAGCTTTTTGCTAATGAAGATATAGAGTACGAAGAAGATACTGAAACTGATGATGAACAATCATACGAAGAAGATCCTTCTGAAATGTGGATTGATGAATAACACAACAAAGGTTTATTTCCCCACCTCAAAAAATTGATTTTCCATTCTCTGTGAACGCTTTACTCTAAACTATGTGCCCTATACTCTTTACCCCTTGCCAAAAAATATTTATTAGTCACTAAGCCCTCAAAACAAAAAAAGTTACCATCGCACAGTAACCACAAAAAAGAAACTTTTATATATTGCCTGTTTTTTACGCCTGTTTGGGGGTAATACTCATGAAGGTTAGGGGACTTACAAGCGCAGTAATCACTGCAGGAGCAATTACAGGAATAGGCACAGGAGTAGGTTGCCAAAACGCTGGTTATGTTGATATAGATCGTAGTTGGGAAGCTTCTTTCAATGACGTTATAGAAGTTCAAACAGGAAGAGATGTTCAAAATCTTGGAGACCTGGTTTATGATGCATTCAAACCATTTGAAAATGCGCGTGCAGAAAATGTAGGAGCTTTTGTTCTTGCATCAAGAAGCATGAATCCTGATCGTCTTGCATCATTAACTGGCCTTTCTGGAAGTTATGACTCAGCTCAAGGTCAGCCAAAACAAAACAAAAGGGGTCAAAATGACATACTTGCAGAATTATTCTCAGATAATAAGCTACAAAATTTAGTGTATACTGAAATTGCAGAAACTGCAGATATTGGTGATGTTGATAGTTCAAGAATATTAACTTCTGATAATATAATTAACGTAAGAGACAACCTGGCCAGTCTCGGTTTCTTACTCAAACAACCAGAGCTTAGTGCGTCTGAACGAGCAAGTTTGAATAGCGTTGGCGCAAGCAATGCAAAATATCAAGTAGAAAAAGTTTACAGTGAGTCAGGTTTAAGAAAAGTTTATGATTTAATGGTTGTTCGTGCAGCTGCTGCAATGCTTGAGGGTAATTTGCAAGTTGTTCAGCAATCGTATGATTTTGCAATGAGAATTGAAGATGTTCTAGGCAGAAAATATGGAGGAGTTAATCCTACAACAACAGATGGCAAATATAAATCTTCAAGATTATTACATGGTGAAGCGCTTATTGAGAAATTAAAAACTGCAAAAATCACATATGACAGAAAAGATGGCGATGAAAAGCAAGATGATTTGCGTTTGGGCGATTTTGTTGACGAAGAAACAGGTCTCGGTGAAGAAACAAAGAAATCTCAAACATACAAAGACTTTCATGAAGAGACAGTGGCAGCTATTGGCGACAGAAGCGTATTGAGACATGACTGGGAAGAGCCAAATGTTGCCATGCAGGGTCCTGTTTATTGGTTGTTAAATGCAACTGTACAAAATGCAGCAGCAACTGGGAATCAAGATGGAAACCAAACATATGCAAATCTTATAGCTGGCAATAATAGTGCAGAAACTGCAAGAAATATTGTTGCAGCGAATACTGTTTTGTTAGGAGAGCTTGCAAGACAAGAACGCATAAGTAATTTAGATCAAGCACGCAAAGGTGGATATTTAACAGGATTAGTCACAGGACTTTTGCCTGGTTACGGTACATATAGGGCAATCAAAAGCGCACCTATTGCGTTTACTGGAGACAGGTATGTGGCAAAAGGCAATACAGAAAGCGAAAGACTAGCAGATATTGTTCGTGAAGGTCTTGCTCGTGCAATGGGTTACAAAAATCATTCTAATTATGTGGGTTCAACAGGTCCTGCAATTGTTGAAACAGTAACAGGTGCTGTTTCAACACTGGGTACTGTTGGTGGAATTATTACAGGCACACAAGGTGGAAGCAGTTCAAAACCAGTGAGTAAGGGTGGTGGCGGACTTGAGGGTGGCGGAGATACTGGAGATCACACTAAGAACTAGAGGTTAACAATGAACTTGAAAAAATACTTGATTGCATTGATGTTTGTATTAGTGCTTGCTCCTGCAGTTTTTGCAGATGCAACAATTACTTACAGGTTTGATAGAACTGCCGTTAACGGCAGCGTGTATATCTGTCTTGACCAGGGATGTAATAGTGTTGATCAACCAAGAAACGGTTTAAGAGTTGTAAATCCTCAATCTACTAATGGTGAAGTTACAATTGTATATCCAACTACTTTGTTAAGTCAGTTTGGTTATGTTGAATATTTCACTGCTTCTGGTTTTAGGCCAAAAGTAGGTAAGCATAATTGGAATAGTAACGGCGCTACTTCAGAACCTGCTCCTGGAAATCCTCCTCATCAGTTTACGCAGATGCCAAATGCGTGTCGCGCAACAGTCTCAAATTTTAACTTGAATAATGTTGCGCCAGGAGAATTGATGCAAATTAATACACAAGCTCAACTTGAAGCGCAAACTGCAAGTGCATTCCAAATTGATCCAAGCAGAAGTGTTGGTTATCTGCCTCCTCATTTAATACAGGAGTTTTATGGTGCAGATACAACAGTAACCTTAGATATTTTGAATCAGACTGGCAGTGTTGTGCACACACAAGTGCAACAATTTACTGCACAAAATAATAACGCTATTATTGCTGGAACAAGTATTCCTGTTCAATTTACGTACACTCCTTTAGAAGCAGGAGCTTACACTGCAAGAATTACTGCAGATGTTATTGACGATCAGTGTGCAAGCCATGAAGCAAGAAGCACATCCAACACATTTAGTGCAATTTCGCAGCAGCCAACTGGCCAGTTTGTAAATATTTTGAACGGTTTACGTGTTGATAACACGCTTCCATTTGTTGGGGATACTGTACAGTTTTCTTTTGAAAAAGTTACGTATCATGCAGATGGTCAAGGCGTGTTTGCTCCTGTTCAAACAGATCTTAATTTAACTATTGAGAGAAATGGTCAGGTTGTGCATTCACAAACAAGGACTGTTCCTGCAAATAACAATATCGCATCTCCAGATACATATTCATTCACACACACTTTTGCTCAGCCAGGAGCTCATACAATAAGAGTAACTGCAAATGCAAATTCTATCTTACCAACAAGTTTACCAGAAATAATCGCTCAGCAGACTTTGCAACTCGATATTGCAAATAACGTTCCAATCAACCAAAACGTTATCTTCAACGTGTTGAACAGTTCAGGATTGCCTATAGATAACGCAACAGTGCGTCTTAATGGTCAGATAGTTATTGAACGATTAACAAACAGTACCGGTCAAGCATCGTTTTCTTTAGCAAGCGGAAGTTACGATTTCACAATAAGTGCTGCTGGTTATCAGAACAGAAATGAACAAGTGAGTGTTGGAAGTAGCAATCGTATTGTTTCTATAACTTTACAGAGAGGTAACACCGCTCCTACAATTAACTTACCACCAAGCATAAATTTCACAGCAGGAAACTCAGCAATTCTTGATTTGAATCTGTATGCAAATGATGCTGAAGATCTTGATAGCGTATTAATTTATACAATAGAAAATAACGCAAACACAACATTTGATATTTTCCAAGGAGTTGCAACAATAACTTCCCGAGTTCAACAACCAGCAGAAGCATTTGAAGAGATGGTTACTGTAAGAGTGAATGATACTCAGAATGCAACTGCTAGCGACACTATGCTCGTTACAGTAAATCCTTCTGGTACAAGTGTTCTAAGTTTAGCAATGCCTCAGGACGTTCAGTTTAATGAAGATAGTTCTGCTGTGAGATTTGTTGATTTACATAGACTAACAACAGCTCCTGTTCCAGCATCACAATTAACTTATGCTGTTACAAGCACAAGCAATACTAGTTTAATTACTGCAACAATCGAAAATAATCAATTTGTAACAATACTTGGCCAGCCAAATGCATTTGGCAGCGGAACAGTAACTGTGTCTGTTACAGATGGCACAAATACAGTCTCAAGAGTAATCAGCGTAACTGTTTCGCCAATTAATGATGCTCCTGTAATAATAAGTGTTCCTGTTATCCCTGCATTTAACAGAGGGCAACCATTTACAATAAACTTAAGGAATTCTTTCCTTGATGTTGACGGAGACCAACTAGTATACACTGTTTCACAAACGCCCGGAGTACAATTTGTCGTAAACAATAGTGCTCAGGAGTTAACAATTATTCCTGATAGAAATGTTGTTGGTTCTAGAAATTTTGATATTACTGCAACAGATCCAAGTAGGTTATCTGTTAGTGGAACGTTCACAATTGTTCCGAGCAGCGTTGATGAAGCACCATTTTTTGTACAAACAATTCCAAATATCATAACAAATGAAGAAATTGCAAATAATTTGGATTTGTCTGCATTTGAAGACGATATCCAAGATGGTCCTGGTGGAGATAACAATGGATTAACTTGGAAAGCAAGATTTGCAAATGAATCGGGAGTTCCTAGTATTGTGCTTTCAGGGGAGTTATTTACTGCTACAATAAATTCTAACAGTGATAATTTAATTATTGTTCCAAATGTAAATCAATCAGGAAGCAGAGATATTACTTTATTCTTGTTTGACACTGGCAATTTTAATACGTCACAAAATATTACAATTACAGTTAACAATGTAAATGATGCTCCAAGCTACACGAACACAATCAATATTTTTGCAGAGTTGGGAGCTCAATTTAATACCACCGTATTTGCATTTGACAGCGATCCAACCGGAGACACATTATCTTTCAGAGATAATACTAGTTTGTTTAACATTGCAAGAATAAACAACACAGCTGCAGAGATTAGATTTACACCTCAGAATAAAACAACAGAAGTTGTTGAGTTAGAGGTTTGTGATAATCACAATGCGTGTTCGCAGAGAAATATTACTGTAACTGTAACAGATGGTTTGCCACCAAGGCTTGTAAGCCAGACAACCCCTCATAATGAAACGTATGATTTCAATAAAACATACATCTGGAACTCAAGATGGACTGACAACAACAACATTTCACAAGTTGTGTTTGAGTTTGAAGGCACAAATGTTACTGTAAATGAATCTGCAACGTCTGGTTTGTACATTACAAATAAAACAGACTTGCCTGCAGGAACATATCAGTTCAGATGGTACGCTATTGATTCTGATGGTAATTTGAATGCTACAAATTTAACAAATGCGACAATCTTGAAAGCAACAAGCAATCTTGGTTTGTTCTTGAACGGAAGCGTTGCAAATATGACTGTTGATCAAAATGACAATGTCACAGTATTAGCAAATATGAGTAACACGTTTGGACCTGTGAGCGTGCTGTTAAATAACGCTTCATTAACTTCAGGAAATGTTGACAGAAACAACAGTTTAGAGTTTAATCATACATTCCCTAATGCAGGACAGTTTGATTTCCTTGCAAGGTTTGCAGGCAATATAAATTACACTGCTGAAAATAGATCATTAACTGTATTTGTACGAGATGTTGATGCTCCAACATTTGGCAGCTCATCAGTTTTACCACTGACAGCTATTGTTAATGATACTGTTACGTTTAGACAAAATGTGTTTGATAATGTAAATGTGACAAGGGTTTTGTTTGAAAGAAACAACATGAATTTCACGCCTTCACAAGTTGGTAATTCAAGTTTGTACGAGATTAATGTTACTGGCATACCTGGAGGAGTTCACCAGTTCAGATGGTTTGCTCAGGACGCTGCTGGAAACTTGAACAGCACAAATTTTACTAACTATACTGTTGCTCAGAATGCATCAGGAGTCATATTAAACGTGTTTGAATTCAATAATTCTCTTGCAGACCCTGTAGTTGTTGAAGTTTTAACACCCTTGGTTATTAATGTAAACTTAACAAATCCTGCAGGAGGAATTGTAAACTTGACACGTAACGGCACAAGTGTTGCGAATCAAGCAACACCATTTAATTTCAGCTTTACTCCTCAGAGCATTGGCGTGTTTAACTTTACAGGAGTATTTGGCGGCAATTCAAATTTCAGTTCATCTCAAGCAACAAGATTAGTTAATGTAATTCCAACTCAGGTTCCGCAGTTTGGTACTGAAACTATCAGTCCAGCATCGCAAGCACAAGTTGGTCAACCAGTTAACTTTAGACGAGTTGTAACTGATAATGTTGATATTAACAATGTAACTTTAGAAATCGGTAACACAAACAGAACAGCAACAAGAGTGAGCGGTAGTATCTTTGAAGTAATTGCTACTGATTTACTTCCAGGAAACTACACTTACAGATGGTTTGCTACAGACAATGCAAACAATATGAATAACACTCCACTAGCAAATTACACTGTTGTAAAAATACCTTCAGTTGTACTGCTCACACTTAACGGAGCTGCAAATAATATTACTGTAGAGCAGAATGAGCCTGTTGAGAGTATTGCAAATGTAACTACGCCAGCAAATGCACTTGTTGAATTGCTTGTTAACGGAGTTGTTGCACAATCAACACCAAACTCAATTAACTTAACAAGATCATTTGCGACACCCGGCATAATTAATATTACTGCTGTGACTCCCGGAAATATTAATTTCACAAGAGAAGAAGTTTCAAGATTTGTGAATGTTATTCCATCAATTGTTCCTTCATTTGGCACTGAAACAATAAGTCCTGTATCACCAACTCCAATTACTCAACAGTATACATTTAGACGAGTTGTAACGGACAATGGCGGAGTTCAGAATGTTACATTACAAATTGATAACATAAACCATACTGCACAAAGAGTTGGAACGTCCAACATATTTGAAGCAGTTGTTGCAGGATTAACTGTTGGCAATCACACTTATGTATGGCATGCTCGCGATAGTGTTAACAACACAAATAGCAGCACTCCACAAACGTATGAAGTCACAAAAGCAGCATCTGCGCTTGAATTAACATTAAACGGTCAGGCTGGGAACATTAATGTTGAGCAAAATGCTCCTGTGTTAAGCATCGTAAGATTAGTAGTGCCAGGAGCAGGCAATGTTGAATTGTTTGTAAACAGCGGCATTGCAAGTTCAGGCGCTTCACCAGTAAACAGCACTGACAGGTTTTCGGCTGTTGGACAAGTAGTAAATGTTACAGCAGTTTTCGCAGGCAATGTTAACTTTACACCTTCAACAATAACAAGATTTGTTACTATTACTGCTCCTTTCGCTCCAACGTTTGGAACGCAGACAATTACTCCAAGTTCACCAGCACCGTTCAGTCCAGCATACACTTTCAGAAGAATTGTGACTGATAATGGTGCAGTAAATAATGTGACTTTGCAAATTAACGGAACTAACTTTACAGCATCAAGAATTGGCACAGGCAGTTTATTTGAAGCAAATGTTACTGGTTTGAATGTTGGAACGCACCAGTTTGTCTGGTTTGCAGAAGATGATGCTGGAAACCGAAACAACACTTCACCAGAGAATTACACTGTTGTTCCAATTCAACCTACAATCGCAATCCTATTGAATAACGCAACAAGCAACATTAATGTTGAGCAAGGCCAGCCAGTAGTCATTGTTGCGAATGCAACAAGTCCTGCCGGAGCAAACATTGAGCTGCGTGTTGATGGAACACTTGAAAACGCAGGACCTGCACCAGTAAGTACAACAAAAACATTTGCAACTGTTGGTACTGTAAATATAACTGCCGTTATTCCTGCTACTGGTAATTTCGGAAGGGTAGAATTAACAAGAATATTAACTGTTACACCTGCACAAGTTCCACAATTCGGAACTGAAACAATTACTCCAAGTTCACCAGCACCATTTAACCCTGTATACAATTTCAGAAGAGTTATAACAGATAACGGTGTTGTACAAGATGTATTCCTTGAATTAGATGGTTCTCAACTGTCTGCTTCAAGAATCGGAACAACAAACGAATTTGAAGCAAACTTAACAAACTTAACAGTAGGCAACCACACATACAGATGGATTGCAACAGACAATGCAGGAAATATCGCAAACACAAGTTTCTTCACTTATGAAGTAATCCCAGGACAATCAAGCAATACATTAACCTTGAATGGATTTGCAGGTGATACAAGTGTTGAACAAAATGCACCTGTTGTAATCTTTGCAGAAGTTGTAAATCCAGTTGGTTCGCAAGTAAACTTGTATGTTAATGGAATATTGAATGCGACAGGAACTCAGATTAACAGAACGGATGTATTTACAGCAACTGGTCAGATCGTATTCACTGCTGAATTTGTAGGCAATGTTAATGCAAGTGCATCAAACGTGACAAAAATATTAACTGTTACACCTGCACAAGTTCCACAATTCGAAACTGAAACAATAACTCCAAGTTCACCAGCACCATTTAGCCCAATATACAACTTCAGAAGAGTTATAACAGACAATGGCGTTGTAGCAAATGTAACATTTGAGTTAGATAATAGCACAAACGTAACTGCTTCAAAAATCGGAACAACAAACGAATTTGAAGCAAACTTAACAAGCTTAACAGTAGGCAACCACACATACAGATGGATTGCAACAGACAATGCAGGAAACAGCAACAACACTGCTTCAGCAAACTATGTTGTAAGTCCAGGAACAGCTTCTATTGAACTATTCTTGAATGGTGTAGATGGCAATAACAATGCACAAATAAATGATTCAGTGAACATTACTGCAAATGTAGTAAATCCAACTGGAGGATTTGTTGAGTTGTTTGTCAATGGAACATCTGTAGGAAGTGGTAATTCGCCATTTACTGTTGCGCAAAACTTTAGCACTACAGGAACCGTTACAGTGCTTGCAAGTTTTGCAGGTAATGCAAACGTTAGTGCAGGAAATGTAACAAGAACATTAACAATCATACCAACTGTTGGCAGAGGAGGCATTTCTCCAGCTACAGCAGCTCATTTTAACTTGAGTTCATTCCAGATGACTGTGAATACAACTGGCATTACAACTTGCAGTTGGGACTCACAGGATGTTGCACAAGGCGTTATGAGAAATAACTTTACAACAAGCAACGGCACAGCACATACTGGAACAATTACCAACTTAACACTTGGCACAAATAGTATTCATGTTGCATGCAATGGAGAATCTGCTGCTACAAATGCAGATCTTGTTTACTTTGCAGACAACATATTAGATGGCAGCACGTTAAGTGGGACAAATAGTATAAGTAACACGATAATGACAAGCAGTACGTTGAATAATGACACATTGAGTTCAACAAATGGTACTGCGAACGTGTTGACAAATGTTATTTCAACTAATAGCAGAATTGAAAGGTCTATCTTGACAAGTTGTACAGTAACTAATAGTATTATTTTAGATAATATCGCATCCAATTGTAATTATATTGGCGTATTTATCGATCCAAGTACTACGACTGGAAGCAACATTGTTGGCGGAAGTATCATCAACAGCACAGTAACCTTTAGCAATGTAACAAACAGCAACATTACAAACAGCAATATCAATAATTCAGTAATTGATGACAGCACTATAACAAATAGCTCATTTGTTGATGCAACAGTTATTGATGCAGTCATTACAAATGATGTAATAACTGCCGGATTCATTAGTGTTGGCAATCAATCATATAATGCTACAACAAGCGGAACAGCAAACTTGTCTGACGTGATTTCATTTGCTCCTGTTGCAAGTTTCACTCTAAGTCCGTCAAGTACAACGCCAGGTTCAGTGATTGCATTTACAAGCACATCTACTGATAGAAACATTCCTGGAGATTTGAATGATAGTTTGTCATTCTTCTGGGATTTTGGTGATGGCACAAACAGTACTAATGCATCAGTTAACAAATCATACAGCAGTGCTGATACTTACACTGTGACATTAACTGTTACTGACTCTTTTGGTTATAGCGATTCAGAGCAAGGCACAGCAAGAGTTTCAACTCCTGCTCCTGCACCTTCTGGTGGTGGCGGTGGTGGTGGCGGTGGCGGCCTCGGTAGCATCAATTTAGATGGTGACGCAACAACTGTACGTACTATTCGTCCTGGTCAACCATTAAGATTTAGGCTTGATGGCAAGTTATTCCAGCCAACACTCATATTGCGTACAGTAAATCTTGATAGTGAGGTTACTGGTTGGATGATTAATGGCAGAATGGTGTCTGCAAAGAAAGGGGAACCAACTGTATTTGATATAAGTGGCGATGGCATTGGTGATTTGCAGATTAATGTGTTAGATGTTGCAAGAACAAGTGTTCGTGCAAGCTTTGGAATTGCTCGTGCAGCACCTGTAACAGGTTTTATTCCTGGAATAAATCCATTTGAGAACTTTGGTCAACAACCAACAACTCCAAGTGATCCTGCACTGCCAGAGCTTGTAGAGGAGCCTGCTGTTGGACCAACAGGCGGCAGTGTTACTGAAGTTCCTGTAACTGCGGACATTCCTGCAGAAAGCTTGGCTGCAAAGTTTGTAAAGATGATTCAATCAATAGTTGAAGCATTAGTAACTGGTTTTGCAGCAAAAGTAATCATCGTCATTGGTGTTGTAATCCTTGGATTGATTGCTTATGGCGTTTTTGTGCGCTATGAATCAAGCTTTTAAAAAATGACAGTAATTATTGCCGCGAGATTTGATGAAAAAAATGCAGTCATGATAGCAGACGAGCGATCAAGTACTCAAGTAAGACAGTTTGACATTGCAAGAAAGTTGCACACTGTGAGGACAGAAGGTGGTGTTCATGCAGTTTTTGGCGGGACTGGAGTTTCAGACAGACTTTATGAGTGCGCAATAAGATTTATTGATGATATCGCTGATAAGGATGGCAGACCGGATATAAAATTTGGCTGGCAATTAGCGAGTGCATTAGATCAACAATTAAAACTTGTACGACATGAAATGATCGATGGTGAGTTGTTAAGAAAGTATGGTTTAACAAGAGATAATTTTCTAAGAGGTTTATTTACTGATCAACGAGGTAACACTGGACCTATCAATGAGTCTTGGGTTGTTGATTACAAAAGGATGGTTGAAGGAGAACATCCTATAGTTAAAGAGTTAGCAAATCAATTTTTGTGTTTATCTTATGATTCTAAGGGTAGACTCTGTATCCACAGTACAGATATGCTAAGCGGCAAGCCTTATCTTGTTGCGCGACCTTTTGAAACAGCTGGAAGTGGAAGCGATCTTGCACAAGTTGTTCTGAGTGATTTTTACGGAACTGCTTCAAGAGATAATAATTATATTGTAGATAAATGTGAGGGCGTATTAGCTGCAGTGTCTTCAGCAAACGCTGCAGCAAAGGGCAATATTGGAGTTGGAGGAACGCCATATATACAACCACTTGTTGACGGAAAGTTAGAAGATTGCTTAAGTGATGCTGAATCAAGATTGGTTGCAGAAATAGCAAAGGGCCATGATAAAAAGCTTCTTGGAACAGATTTTGCAAAACAAGCAGTAAATGATTTAGTTTACGAAAGGAAAACAGCCAGTTCTGTTGAAGAAGAAATGTGGAGAAGAACAACCAACAAAGAAGGATTGAGTAGGCTGTTAAGAGGGTATAAAAATTGAATATTAAATCTTATTTCCTGGCAGACTGTTCCATATCATTTTGAACCATGTTTTGTACGATTCTGCAAGTGGTTGACTTATAATGACGAATTGTGTTAAATCAGTTTCTAATTTTTTTATGCCGAGTCCTGTAAATGTTACAACTCTATCCCCAAAAATGTCTATGGCTGAGTTTGTTGAGTATTCTTTTGGTAAGAATTTAAATTGTACAGGTTTTTCGTTTATGACTGGTTTGAGGATTTCTGCAGTTTCCATTTCTGCATCGAATAAGTTATAGTTTATTATTTTCTTTTTTTTGAGTTGTTCATAAAAGCGTTGTCTGAATGGATCAAGTCTTGGATCCCACCATCCTGCTTTTGCTCCTAAACAATAAACATCTTCTCTTGCATCAAGAATATCTTGCATATAGTTTCGGAAACCCTGAATGCCTTTGTACACGTATGCTTGTTCTTTTGTTTCTATTTTTTGAAATCTTTTTTGCATTTCAGGAAGTTTTTCAGAGATGATTCTTTCTTTGTCTTGAAGAATACCAAGCAATCTTTTTGGTTCTATTGCTTTGTAGTGTTTTTCATTTTGTAAAATAAGTTCTGATATGAGTCCTTTTTCTATGAGTTTGTTAATACAATCATAAACATTTCTTCGGTGTACTTTTGCTTTGATTGCAATTGTACTAATGTTTGCTGATTGTACACTCAATAGAGCTTCGTATATTTTGGCTTCGTTAGGGCTTAGTCCTGCTTGGTGTAATGCATGTTCAAACATGAATCTGCTAAATTTCTCCTCTTTTTAAAGGTTGTGGTGATAACTATCACTCCAAAGATTTATATGGTTCTATTGTTTTGTTACCATTAGAACATGACAACTTTGAGGTGGCAAAAATGAGTGAAAACAAAAAAGAAATGAAAGAAAAACAAACCGGGATTTATTTCCCAAGAGACCAACTAAAATCAGACCTGACAGAGAATCCAGGATACCAATTTAAGGTTGAACAAGCAGGAGATGGCATCCTTTATATTTCTCCCCCTAGAGGAATTAATAGATTCTGCCCTGAAGGAAAAAGTGAATCAGTTTTAAATTTAACAATAAGAAGACTCTACGCAGGATTATCTGAAGAAGCAGCATATACCGTATTTTATTGCGCCGAGCATGACAAAGAAAAAATAATTGAAGAAGTATACGTACTTGGAGCGGATCTTGAAGAAAGAAAAATCATAATGCATGAGCGCTCAGACCAAATAATTAATTCTTTGGACAATTTGCTTCTCAGAGATACAACACAGAAAGGAACCAGATTAACTCTTGTAGAAGACCCTGAGTATTTGTTGAGTGGATATGCATGGGCGCCAGAGGTTGAATGATGGCATACATAACAGCTACTGAAGGTTTTGCGGTGCTTGCGGTTTTTGCAGCAATAATGATTGGTTTGGTTTATTTTTTGACAAAAAGAAAATTTAAGACAATTGATTTGTTTTTAGTTGCTGACAGGAATGTTTCTTGGTTTCGAGGAGCATTCAGCATTGCAGTAAGCTGGATTTGGGCTCCTGCATTGTTTGTTGCAAGTATGCAAGCGTACACGACAGGACTAGCAGGCGCATTTTGGTTTATTGTTCCAAATATTGCGTGTTTTTTCTTATTTGCTCCGCTAGCCATTCGCTTAAGGAGGTTGATGCCAAATGGATATACTTTGCCTGAATTTATTTTGAAAAGGTACAATAATGATAAACGAACGCATCTTGCCTTTTTGTTCATTTTTTTCGCATATCAGCTTGGCGCAATTATCATCAATGCATTGGCAGGCGGAACATTATTACATATTTTGACAGGTATGAATTTTCATATCGCAGTCATTAGTTTGTCCGTAATTGCATTAATTTATTCATTGATTAGCGGCCTTGAGGCATCTATTATTACAGATGTATTACAAATGGCTTTTATTTTGATAACGGGTTTTGTTCTTGTTCCTTGGGCCATTTTCACTGCAGGAGGTCTTTCAGCAGTTGCAGGAGGCTTAAGTGGCATTGCAGGTTCTTCATTTATTTTTGATCCTTGGATTGCTTACTCTTTTGGAATTGCGATGACTTTTGGTTTGTTATCTGGTCCTATTGGTGATCAGATGTTTTTCCAGCGTGGTTTTGCTGTGAAGAAAAAGAACATCGTTAAAACATTTGTTGTTGGAGGTTTGTTGTTTGGTCTTGTTCCAATTACTTTAAGCTTGCTTGGTTTTGTTGCGGCAAATCCCCTAATTAACAGCGCATTAAGCATATCTGATCCGCAAATGGTTGCGCCTATTGTTATTGGTGCGTTTTTACCGAAGATCGCGTTGCTTTTGTTTGTATTCATGGCGTTTGCAGGGTTGTGTTCAACAATGGATTCTGCATATTGTGCAGTGAGTTCTCTTGGAACGATTGATATTTACAAGAAATACATAAATGCAAACGCGAGAAGCCAAAAATTGTTGCAAGTTTCTCGTGCTTTTATGCTTGGGATTGCTGTTTTCGGAACTGGAATTGCTTTGCTGCAACCTAAATTGTTGTGGGTGTTCCTTATTTATGGTGCATTATCTTCTGCTGGTTTGTTTCCAACAATTTTCAGTTTGTTCTGGAATAAATTGGATGCAAAAGGTGCGTTTTGGGCCGTTACGTTGTCTCTTGTGCTTGGCTTGCCACTCTCAATTTATGCAAATGTTGTTGAAAACACACATTTGATTGTATTGGCAGCAGTCTTGAGCGTGCTTATTGGATTAGTAGTTTGTTTGATTGCAGGAATTAGAAATAAAGAAAGATATAAGTTTATTTTTTGTCAAGAACCACCCGTCAATAGACGGGTGGCATGAAGCGATAGCTTCATCTTTGCTTGTAATGACCAGTGGTTCCCAAGAAAATCCTCTGGATTTTCTGGGCCAGAAAATGCTTTGCATTTTCTTGGCTTGAGCATGCTCAGAAATATACCAGATCACTATGGTAATAGGGACGTTGTCCATCAGTCAAATAGACTGATGGTATATTTCTGACATATTAATTTCACATCCAATGATCTTTGTGTGCTTGTTTCCATAAGAGAACTGCGAGTGTTCCTGTAATAATAATTGCGATCCAGCTTAATAGTGCTGGTGCTTGCCATGTTCCAATTACTAATGGCCAGCCGTATGCGATGCGCAGTGCATGTACAAATGTGACTATTGCAAAGATTGTTGCTGCTATCAATAAAATTGTTTGGTTAATATCATGTCTGTGCATATTATTTTTTAAAGAATTGTCTTATTTAATGATTTGGTACGATTTAAGAGTTATTACAAAAAGTGTTTAGCGAATGAAAAAATATTAGTTACGCCTCATATTGCGTTTGCAACAGAGCAAGCCAGAAAAAATGCTGCTGAAACTGTTGTGCAGAATGTTGAATCATTCCTTGAAGGAAATCCACAGAATGTAGTAGTGAATAAATAGAAATGACGCGAGGAAGATAATGGAAGAAAACAGTGTTTTCGTGGAATAAATTGAAACTGATAAATTATTAGAAGATGAACTTTTGGTTTGAATTCTATTCTTTAATTGCCGCGTTAAGTTTTGGGTCAGTTTTGCGGCAATTAATGTTCGGAAATGTCAGAAATTCACAAAAGTTATTATTCTTTGTGTGAATTTCTGAGCATGCTCAAGAACTGCAAAAAAAGATATGTTTTTCTTGGCAGTTCTTAACAAATTAACTATTTGTCCCATTACTTAATTTTCCCGTTATTTGCAAAAGAACCACTCAATAGTGGCAAAAAAAGAAAGATTTTTAAAGACTTTTGTAGGTTAAAGAAGCATGACTTTTGATCTCATTAGTGTAATGGATGCTTCTGCTTCAATAGTTGATTTGGAGAGTAAGCTTAGAGGAGAGAAACAAGTTTTTAGGAGAAGAAAGCAGTTTCTAAAATGGCTTGAGAACGAGTGGAAGAAAATAAAAAAACCAGTTCTTGAGGAAATTGCCAATACTGTTCTTGATTCTAAACCAGTACTTCCAACAGTAGTTGTTGATTTGCCTGATGCACGCGCTATAGATTACACGGACTTATACACGGTTGGGAATGGCCAGTAGCTTTAAAACAGAAGGTAAAAACATTTCTGAAACATCAGGTAGACGGAAGAGGTTCTTCAAAGTCAGCCTGGTATTGTGAAGAAGGGTTTAAAAGTAATTTTGGAATAAAATGGATAACTGAATTAGAAGACCTTACAAACACTTCAAAGTTGGAGTCCTCTGGAAATGAGAATCCTCTTGATTTAATAGGCGATGCAAGAACAAGCCTTGTTGGTTTTGGATGCTACATTTTACTCAAATCAGAAGTTCTTAGAGGGAATGAGTCTTCAGATTTTGCTAGATTGCTTAGCAATGCACTTAGAGATCCTAGGTATCAAGATTTGGCAGTAAGGTACTCACATGAGAGTAGTCTTCCTGAGCCGTTTGGCTTAGAATTGGATTATTTGAATGATCGTTCATCTTTATTGAGTAAATTTTTATTTCATGGAGTTGCTACTGCTGCTGAAAGGTCATTGTGGACTGCAAATAAACTATTGGAAAGAGGAAAATCAGCTGTAGGCACAAGACACACAAGTTCAGCAAGAGTCAGATTGGAAATAGATTATTTGTGCGGTGCAAGTCACGTTCCTCAAATTGCTTACTTTTTAGAGTACCCTGATTATTCTTTTGATCATTTAGATGCATATCTCGAAGAGAGAAAATAATTACAACCTCAAAATTTTATCCAATTCCTCTGCAACATCTTTCATTTCGTCCAAATACCTGTTCATGTCTTGTTGTAAGTCATGAACTAAATGCATAAGATTGTTTGATCGCATGACATATTTGTATCTGTCATGTATAACGATCCCTTTGTCCATTAATGTGTTTAAATGATGAATAACTGTTGCTCTTGTTAATCCTAATCGTTCTGCAAGTTCGTCGCTTGTTAATCCGCCTGTTATGCGCACTGCTTTCAATAATTCAATAAATATTCGAAAACAACTTCTGTCTCGATCTCGTTCGCCGAACAAGCCGAGTGCTTCTCCGAACCATTGGAGTTCTTCATTAAGTGTGTATTCTACTGGCTTCCTGATATTGACAATCGTTATTCTTCTTATCCTCATAAAACCTCGATTGTGTATCTATTACTTCAAACCACTAACCCATATATGTTGGAGCTCGTGTTGTTTGTTTTTCTTGCGCAAGTTTCTTTTGTTTCTTTTCTGCTTTGTCTAATGGTTTTGGTTTTTGTACTTTTCCAAATTCTTTTTCATATTTGTCTACGACATTACCGAGAATTCCTATGAGCATTTTTGCGTGCCATGGTTCCAGCATGACCACATTGTGTTTTAGCTGGAAGCTTGGTTTTTTGCTTCTTGGATCTGTTCGTGGCGTAATGCATTTAAAGTCCATTGTGAGTTGCGTTGGTGTAAAGTTTACTGTTACTTCATGCGCAAAGAATGCATCGCCTTCCACTATATTGATGTTAATTGGTTCATCTGACATATCGTCACCTCAAAAGCTGCAAAGTATAAAGAATTTATAAACATTCCGATTTTTAGCGAAAACTTTATATAGAAGTATCATTCTGAAACGACTTAGTTGACGTAAGATCAACAATTATGGTGAGTGTATGAGTGAGAAAAAAACCCATGACAACAAAACTAAGGAAAAAGAAGTTCCTGAGATTGAAAGATTAAAACTACAAATTGCTGAAAGAGAAACAAAAATTCAGGATTATACAAACCATTTAAAACGATTACAAGCAGAATTTGAAAATTATTGCAAACGAGTAGAGAAAGAACGCAAAGAATTCATGGGTTTAGCAACAGAAAGAGTAATTGTACGTTTATTGTTGATCATTGATGACTTTGAACGTGCATTACAGCAATTAAATGATTTGCCTGAGCAAACAAGCAAAGGTGTTGAAATGATTTTCAAAAACTTGCACAAAGTACTTGATGAAGAACAAGTTATGCCAATAAAGTCTGTTGGTGAGAAATTCGATCCGTATAAACATGAAGTATTGTTGCAGGTTGAAAGCGAAGAGCCTGAAAATATAATTTTAGAAGAATTGCAAAAAGGTTACACAATGAATGGTAAAGTTATCAGATATGCAAAAGTTAAGGTGAGCAAGGGAAAACAAGAAGAGGTAACACAAAATGACTGAAGGAAAAAAAGAAAAAATATTCACTAATAATGATGAAACATGTTCAGAAGAACTAGCAAAAGAATTTGTAGAAAAATACAGAGAATGCTTCAAAGCATACAAAATAATACATGACGGAGTAAGAACAAAAATCCAATACGAAGTTAATGAAAATGCGTTTTGCAGTATGCAACCTTGTGTTGATTTTTTCACTCAGAGAGTTACACGCCCAGACAATACCCAAATGTTAATGTGCGAAAAACACGCTCAAGAATTTGAAACTAAAACAGGATGCAGAGCAGAACTACTTTGGTAATACAAAAGTCAAGGTAAGAAGGGGAAACAAGAATTTGAAAATGCAAATGGAGGAAAGAAAAATGAGTGAAGTAACATCAGTAACAGGGTTAAAGATTGGAGGAATAGTTAAAGAAAATGAATCTGTTGGCATGCATATCGAAATGCCAAAAAAGCCAGGAGTTGGAGTACACATAAACATAAACGACCAAATAATTGATAATAAAGTAAAAAAGATTATGGAGTCTATTCCAAATATTCCTGAGACTGAAAAAATTCTAGAAAAAGCAAAAGAAGTTTTAGACGAAAAAGAATCGGAGTTGAAAATCAATAAATTTGCGAAATTCAAAGAATTTTGTTCAACTGTAAAAGACGTTGCAGTCATTGCTGCAACCATTTTCAGATAGGAAATAAAATAGTGGAGGGAAAACAAAATGACTAAAGAAAAAATAATTGGAATTGATCTAGGAACAAGTAATTCAGCAGCAGCAGTGTTAGAGGCAGGCAGGCCAAGGATTGTTCCTTCTGCCGAAGGAGCATCCATGTACGGTAAAGCTTTTCCTTCGTTTGTTGCATTTACAAAAGATGGTCAAATTTTAGTAGGAGAGCCTGCAAGACGACAGGCTGTTTCAAATCCTAAAGGCACAGTCTATGCTACTAAAAGAAAGATTGGTACAAATTTTAAGTACAGCATTTACGGCAAAGAATATACACCGCAGCAAATTTCTGCTTTTATTTTGCAAAAAATCAAGCGTGATGCTGAAGCGTTTACTGGTGAGAAAATCAACAAAGCAGTAATCACTGTTCCTGCATATTTTGATGACAACCAACGTCAAGCTACAAAAGATGCAGGAACTATTGCTGGTTTGGAAGTTGTAAGAATTATTAATGAGCCAACAGCCGCCGCATTAGCGTATGGTCTTGATAAAACTGACAAACAGCAAAAAATCTTAGTGTTTGACCTTGGCGGTGGAACATTAGATGTTACAATCATGGATTTCGGCGAAGGTGTTTTTGAAGTTGTTTCAACTTCAGGAGATACACAACTCGGCGGAACTGACATGGACAATGCAGTAATTAATTACATAATTGATGAATTTAAGAAAACAGAAAATCTTGATTTGAATGATGATGAGGTTGCAATGCAGCGTGTTCGTGAAGCTGCTGAAAAGGCAAAGATTGAATTGAGTACGGTTTTAGAAACTGAAATTAATTTGCCGTTTATTGCTTCTACATCTGCTGGTCCTAAAAATTTGCAGATGAAATTAACTCGCGCGCAGCTTGAAAAGCTCGTTGATGACCTTGTAAACAAATGCAAGAAAAGTGTTGATGCGACATTAAGTGATGCAAAGTTAACAAAAGACGATATTTACAAAGTTATTCTTGTTGGCGGTCCGACAAGAATGCCTGTTGTACAAAAACGTGTTGAAGATTGGCTTGGCAGTAAAGTCGAACGTGGTGTTGATCCTATGGAAGCTGTTGCTATGGGTGCCAGTGTTCAAGCTGGTGTTCTTGCAGGTGAAGTGAAAGATGTGTTGTTGCTTGATGTAACTCCTTTAAGTTTAGGCATCGAAACACTTGGTGGCGTTTTTACGAAGGTGATTGATAGGAACACAACTATTCCTGCTAAGAAAGGCCAGGTATTCAGCACAGCTGCAGATAATCAGCCTGCTGTTACGATTAGAATCGCACAAGGCGAACGTCCAATGTTCAATGATAATAAAACACTTGGACAATTCGATCTAGTAGACATACCTCCGGCACCTCGCGGTGTGCCCCAAATCGAGGTCACGTTTGATATTGACGCAAACGGCATATTAAACGTGACCGCAAAAGATTTGGGAACCAGTAAGCAGCAAAGCATTAGCATCACTGCACCAAATAAACTTGATGAGGCTGAAGTTGAGCGTATGAAGAAAGAAGCTGAACAGTTTGCAGAGCAGGACAAAAAGCGCAAGGATGAAGTTGAGACGATTAATCAAGCAGACAGTCTTGTGAATACTGCTGAAAAACAGTTGAAAGATTTTGAAGGCAAGGTTAAGGAAGAAGAGATTAAGCAGATCAAGGATAAAATTGAAGATCTGAAAAAATTGCTGGCTGCTTCACCAAGAGATTTTGTTACGATTAAGAAAAAGCTTGATGAAACAAACGAGGTTTTTCATAAAGCAGCAACAGAGCTTTACCAAAAAGCAGCTGCTCAACAACAGCAAGCGCAGGAAAAAACCACAAAGGATAAAAAGCATCAAGATGATGTAGTTGATGGTGAGAAAGCATAATGGAATTTGAGGTGATTGGTTACATTGCAATTGGGATCTTGCTTGGTTATGCAGCTCTGCGAATGTTAGCAGCTCGTACAATAAAGCGCAATATTGACGCTGAGTTTGAGGAAGTGTTAACAAGTGATGAGAGTAAAGTAAAGGGCAGATATGAGTAAGGATTACTACAAAGTTTTGGGCGTTGACAAAAACGCAAGTATTGAAGATATCAAGAAAGCATATAAGAAGCTCGCAAAGCAATACCATCCTGATGTAAATAAGGATTCTGGTGCTACAGAAAAGTTTAAAGAAATCAGCGAAGCTGCTGCTGTACTTGGAGATGCTCAAAAACGCCAACAATACGATCAGTTTGGCAGTGATGCCTCGCAACAATTTTCTGGTGCTGATTTTAGTGATTTCATGTCTGGCGGATTTAATGATATTTTTGAGAACATTTTTAGCGGAGGTTTTAGTGGTTTTGGACGGCAAAGAAAAAGGCCTGGCAGAGATTTAATTGCAGAAATTACTATTTCTTTGAATGAAGTTGCAACAGGCACAACAAAACAATTGCAGTTTCAAAGATTAACAACCTGCAAGGCTTGTCATGGCAAGGGTGGCAGTCATTTCAAGACGTGTGAGAAGTGCAATGGTCAAGGCAGAGTACAGCATGCAAAGCGCACTCCTTTTGGTGTGTTTGCTACCACAACAACCTGCAAAGAGTGTGCTGGTGAAGGCGAAACTCCTGAAAATGTATGCACTGATTGCGATGGTGAAGGAAGAATTGTAACACGAGATCCTATTAAAGTAAAAATTCCTGCAGGAGTTCAAGATAGAATGAAAGTTCGCATTGAAGGTGAAGGTGAAGCTGGAGAGTCTGGAACGCATGCTGGTGATTTGTATGTTATTGTGAATGTTGCTGCTGATGATCGTTTTGTTCGCGATGGAAGTGATTTGCGCATTGAACATCCTATTACTTTTCCAATGGCTTGTTTAGGCGGTGAAACTGAAGTTGAAACTTTGCATGGAAAGAAAAAGCTTGACATTCCTGCCAGTACGCAAAACAATAGCGAATTACATTTGAAAGGTGAAGGTCTGCCTGACTTACGCAGCAGACATGTTGGTGATTTAGTGATTAAATTAGTTGTTGATGTTCCTACGAAATTAACAAAAAAACAAAAAGAATTGTTGCAAGAATTTGAAAAGGCCGGTGGAAAGAAGTGGGGATTGTTTTGAGTGGAAGTTGTTCTCTATATGGCAATGTCTGTTAATGGAATGATTGCTGATGAGAGCTGCAATGAAGATTTTCTTTCTGATGTTAACTGGAAAACGCTGATAGATCTTTCAGAAAAATATGGAGGGTTTATTATTGGCAGAAAAACGTATGACGCTGTCAAGAACCACCGGTGATCGCTCCTTCGTCGCTCAACACCAGTGGCATGACTGTTCAGAAAATTATAAGAAAAATATGACCAGTGGTTCCCAAGAAAATCCAGAGGATTTTCTGGGCCAGAAAATGCTTTGCATTTTCTTGGCTTGATCATGCTCGGAATACCGCTCGCTTCAGTAAACCACTCGTGATAAACACGAGTGGCATTCCGACATGTAAAAAAATGGGGAACTCCGAGCTTTGAGGATGTTCCTGGAATTAAAATTGTTGTTTCAAAAAATAAAAATCTAAATTTGCCTGAGAGTTACATAGTTGCAACAAGCCCTGATGATGCGCTGGTAAAAGCAGAAAGTGCAGGTTTGAAAAGTGTTCTGCTTACAGGCGGTTCAATGTTAAACAGTGAGTTTATGAAGAAAAATCTGATTGATGAGATTGCTCTTAATATTGAGCCTGTTTTAATTGGAAAAGGTGTGCCTTTATTTGGAGAAAGTTCTTTTGAAAAAAAACTCAAGTTAATTGAAGTTAAAAAGATAGAAAAAGATATTTTGCAATTAAAGTATAAAGTAAGAAAGAAATATGATTAACTTTTCACAACTTTTTTATACTTGTAGAAAGTCCGAATAGCTGTTAAATTAAAATCGCGCCGCCGCTGGGATTTGAACCCAGATATCGCTGGCTGCGAATACGGTGATCTGACCGCAAACGCTTTCAGACCGTTGTCATACCTTTAGACTACGGCGGCGCTTATTTTTCTTAATGCGTTACTTATTAAGAAGCCTTGCGGCAGAAATCACGTAAATTTTCCGACGAGTTTCGTAATCATTTCAGAGATTTTGGTTTTTTCCGAAAATAATTTTTTAGAAATCTAATTTTTTGTATCCGAACCGTGCTAAATCATTGATAATATTCATGTAGCTTTTTCCGCAGAGCATTCCGCCTGCTGTGAATTTTTCTTGTGTTACGTTTGCTAAGCAGAAGTCTGGCATTTGAAAGTTGTTTTTGTCTTCTTCTTTTTCAAATTCAAAATCTACTAAAACAAGGCCTTTCAAATCTCCTTGAAATATATCTACTTCTGCTATTCGCCCTTGATATTCATAGCAATATCTGATTTTGTGTACTTTTTTCCCTTCAAGTTTAAAGAATGCGTCAAATTCTTCTTTTGTTAATGGAATTGTGTGTTCGTGTTGTGCTGATGCATCTCCTTCTTTTACTGGATATTTTTTGGTCATTTCGTATTTATCGCCATTTTTTCGCAGTCGTAGAACTGGATGATTGCTTTCTTTTGGGTAATACACATCTATGATTTCTTTTGATTTGCATCCTGTTAAATCTGGCAATATTTTTGCAAGGAATGTTTTTTCGAGTTCTATCATTATAATAAGCGGAGCCATTTGCTTTTTATCTTTTGCTGTGCTTGATAAGATACTTACAGAAAATCATTTCCCTAAAATGTGATCTTTTGCTCGTCTTTGATATGCTCTCATGTTCCTCAAGTCTTCTTCAGCAGGTGGGTTTCGTGAAAGATATTGATGGCCCTCTATTAAATCAACATTTAGAATTGGTCTGACAAGGAAGTATCCTCCATCGTAAATATCTTCTGGAGTTATGTTGTCATTTTGTGGCCAGGAATACGTAAATGGTTGTGCAAATCTTCCTCTGCGAAAGTATTCTCCTGTTCCTTCAAGGATTATTTTTTCTCCGAGCGTTTTTGGTGGTGGTAGTCCTAGTTTTTCTCGGCGAAGATCGTCCCAGAAATGTCCTAGTTCGTGTCTTATTATTTCATCAAGTTGATGTTTCCAGTCAGGTGCTGTTGTTGCTTCTGTTGGCGGAATAATTAATGTGTCTATGTCAGGAGCGTACATTCCAGAATCGTCTCCTGTGTGAGATGCTATAAAAAGAACGCCTGGAGATCGTGCATATTTTATTCGGAAATATTTTTCTTGTTCTTTCATGATTCGGGGAATTGCTTCTGTAACATGAGGTTCTACCTGCTGTCGATGTAAGTTTAATATCTGTTGAAGGTTTTCGTTACGGCCTCTGTTTTCAAGAGAAATAAGGGAGTTTTTGTATTCTGCGCGTAGAAAAGCTGCTGCAGCAATTAAAACCATGTATGCTGCAAGTCGTCCTGCTCCGAATTTTGCTTTGTTCACAAGCTCACCAGTTATCGTTTCGATTACTTGCTTATATATTTTACTAAAATTACCACTCAAAAGTAGTTTAAAGTGCTGATTTGTTTAACAGTTACCTTTTTAGCATGCTTTTTATAACCAAAACCCATGTTAGAAGATATGGTTTGGCGTGTTTTGCCGTTAGAAGAGCGGAGTCCGTTTGTGATTGCTGCAATGGAAGAAGTTTTGTTAGAAACTGCTGCAGATAAGAACATAAATACAATTGTGTTTCATGAGTGGCCAGCTTCTTTTTCGCTTCCAATGGCTCAAACATTGGCTGATTTGAATTTTGAGCGTTGTCAAAGAAAAGGTTTGCCAATTGTGCAGACAACTGTTGGCGGAAGAGCTGTTTATCATGATAAAGATTATTGTTTGTCTTATTGTGTTGCAATAAACAAAGATACTTTACCTGAAAAAGTATTTAATGATAACACAAAGTTGTATCATTTTTTGCTCGAACGTGTCGTGCGTGGTTTAAACGCGTTAAATATTCCTGCAGAAACAGTCAATAATCATTATGTTCGTGTTGGTGATAAAAAAATTTCGGGTAATGCAATGAAAAAAATTCAGGGTGGTATTGTATTGCATGGTTCTTTGTTGTTCGACATTCCTGACGTTGATGGTTACGTATCAAGAATGTTAGACTTCACAAATACGCGTGGTGAAAGAAATGGTTGGCACAGAGATATTGCACAATTGTTATCTTGTGTTCGCTGGCATAACCAAACAGTTTCTCGTGAACAAGCATGTGCTGCAATTGCTCGTGCGTTTGGTGCTGATTATTCTGTCAGAGGTTCCTTAATTGCTGATGAAGAGACTAAAATACGTGAATTATCGCGAGGCAAGTATGCAAAACTGGAAGAGTATTCTGGGCAGCAAGAGCGTGGTTTGTGCTGGAGAAAGTATGGCGTTTCTCCTGAAGAGACAAGAGGACGTTAATTTTTAATATTTATGTCACCTGGAAAGTGTTGTGTTTTGTGAAGATCCAATGCAAGGTGGTAACTATAATCGCGTATTGATTCTCCAAATTGTTCTTTCATTTTGGTTAGTATGTTAAGAAATTCATTAAAACCTGGGCATTCGACGTTAAATTCAAAATCGCTTCCCCCAATTGAGCGCAAAGATTTTACAATATATTGATTTGATTTAATGAATGTGTTTAAAGCTGTAAGTTCTTCAAGCTTTTCTAAGTTAACATTTACTTTATAATGATGATATCCTAGTGCATCAAGGTTTAGGGCTGCACGGTAGCGTACAATAATTTTTTTCTGTTCTAATTGTTTAATGCGGTAACTTACTGCTTTTGATGTAAGTTTTATTTTGTTTGCAAGCTCTATGAGAGAACAGCGCGCGCTTCGATACAGCAATTCAAGCAGTTGCAAATCTATTTTGTCAAGTTTTTCTGGTTTCGATAATCCTGTCACATCTACTAAATGTTTTAATTGTTTGCCTTCATAAAAGTGATGTCGTCTAAATCTGTATTCTTCTGTAATAATTGCTATTTCTTTGCGCTGAATATGTGGTCTGAATTTTTTTTCAAATGCAAGCCAAGTTTTGTCAAAGTCTTCGTGTGTTTTTACCCAGAGCATAAAAACAAAGTTCCAGTCGCCTTCTATGCGTGCTAGGTTACGAACGTTGTTCAGTTGCGAAATGTAGTTTATCATTTCTTTTTCTTTTTCAGAAGAAATATTTTGGAATTTAAGATAAACACGAACAGTGAAATATCCTAACTTCGAAGGATCAAGAACTGCATAAAATCTGCGAATGACTCCTTTTTCGATTAGTCTGTTAATACGATAAATTACTACGTCCTTGCTTAAACCGACACTTTTTGCTATTTGCAAATATGTTTGTCTCGCGTCAGTGTCTAACTCATACAGAATCTTGCGATCCTTTAAGTCGAGATGTACAATTTCTGTCATCATTCTAAGAATATCTGTAGTTTTGAATATAAAAAGGTTCTCTTTTTTCTTAGAGTTCAACAGTCAGTTTAAATTAGCAAAAGCAACATATTGTCCTATAAAATGACGACAAGTCTTCTTGGTATTGCACCTGCGCTTGATGACGCAATACAAGAAGTAGCATATAACGGAGAGAGATATTCTGATTTTCATCCAGCTAATGCAGGTGATATAAGCCAAGTATTTGATGCACAGTTAAGTAGAGAGTTAGTTGATCGTTTTACTACTACAATGTCTGATTGGTTTGATATTACTCGTCTGCAAGATCTTGCAAGCATTCGTTGTGACGGAAGAGCAGGTTATCGAACAGAGGGCATAGAAAATCCTGGTTTTTATGAATTATTAGTTCCAATTACTGGGCGGGTTATGTTAATTACGCGTACTGGTTCTGATATTGCTTCAATAAAAAGTGTTGTAGACTGCGGACAAGATGGTAAGTTGTTTAATCTTGTGCAAGTTGATGACACTGGAAAACGTATTAGGATAATTTATGGTAATAAAGAATATGGTTCTATTCCTTCTATTGAAACGCATATTCATATTGCTGCTAATGCCATGCATATGGCTGAGGGTTGTGATACTCCTGCAACAGTCCATGCGCATCCTCCTTATTTGGTTGCACTTGGAAGACACCCAAAAGTCGCAGGAGACTTTGAGCGGTTTAATGCTGTTGTTTATACTGCAGTTGAAGGATTAAATAGAAATCATAAAAAATTGATGGGTGTTGTTCCGTATCATCAATCTGGCTCTGCTGATTTGGTAGATAGCAGTTTAGATCCGTTAAAAAAACACGGTTTTGTGTTGTGGATGCATCATGGTGCAACTGTTCGACAAATCAATATTCGTCAAGGGTATGTTATGCTTGGTTATGCCGAGCATTGTGCAAGAATGGGTCTTGATTCAGTGCGTGAAGGTGCGTTAAGAATGCCTGATAAAGAGATTGTTCCGTTCTTAGAAGAAAAAGGATTAAAAGCTGCATATGATGTTGTTTTTGAAACGTAGAAATTCCATCAGTGTGCTCACTGGTGGTGAAGCAAAGCGTGTATGTGCTTATTGATTACAGGTGGAATTTCTAGGTGATCAAGAACCACTGGTCATATTTTTCTTATGACTTTCTGAATAGTCATGCCATTGGTGATCGCACTGCGGTGCTCAACACCAGTGGTTCTTGACAAATAGGAAAAATAATGTGAGCCATAAAATAGTAAATGAAGCCACCATCAAAAATTTTGCACAGTCATTTTACGCTGAGATCGCTTCAAGGTACGATCTCATTTCTTGTGCTTCAAATGCATCGATTTGTCCTGCACGCAATAGGGTACTTATTGCCAACAAGTCTTCTTGCAAATGTTTGTATGCCATCTTTTTTCCTCCGTCAAAAGCAACAATTTTTGTTGCCTTCAACGAATATCACAATAACAACTGTTTTTAAATTCATTATGAAGAGTTGATTAAGATAGGAAATATTAACTAAATATCCACAAAGCTTAAAAAGTCATTTTTAAAATGGTGTACTATGGTTCAAGCAATGGTAGGGCCTTCTTGGTTCTTAGGGGTTGATGCAAGCTTGGAGGCACTTGCAGGGATAATTGCGTTAGCTGTTGCGTTCGCAGCATTTCATATGTATTCTTTGACAAAAGAAAGAAGGTATGCTTTTTTAACAAGCAGTTTTGCTTTAATGACTGCAAGTTTTATTTCTCGTGCAGTAACTGATGTGTTGCTTGCAAATAAAGAAGTTAGTTTATCTGCTGCAATGGCAAAGAATGTGTTTATTCTGGGGTATGTAACTCATATCCTGTTAGCACTGCTTGCGTATGTTTTATTAATAATTTTAACATACAGACTCCCTGATAAAAGATTGTGGGTTTTGCTTGTGCTTATTTTAATGCCAAGTTTGTTGTTAAGTTCAAGTTATTTCTTGAGCTTTTATGGTTTGAGCGTGATTTTGCTTGGTTTTGTTTCATTAGCATTTTATGACAACTATGTAAATAATAGATCTTGTGCTGCAGGCATGGTGTTTCTTGCGTTTGCATTATTAACACTTTCTCAGATACAATTCCTTCTTGGACCTTTGAAAGATTTACTATACGTTTCTGCGCATGCAACTCAAGCAGCAGGATTTTTGATGTTGTTTTTTGTGTTAGTCAAGGTTAAATTGCGTCCAAAAGATATTGCGCGGGATGAAAAATTAGATGTTAAAAAAGGTAAAAAAAGGAGCAAATGAAACGTTCAAAATTAGATATTGTCTATGACATGCTCAGAGCAATGGAGGACAAGGGAGGCAGAATTATTCCAACTCATTTGCTTTATAAGTCAAATTTGTCTCATCAGCGCATGAAATTGTATCTCAAAGAGTTAGAAGATAAAAATATGATTGTTGAAGTTGAAGTGAAAGGGAAAAAAATGTTTGAACTTACTGATGGCGGCAGAAAATTCTTGCAGAACTTCAAGCAGATGAAGGAATTCACTGAAGCGTTTGGTCTGTCGTAGTTTTCTAAGAACGTAGATTTTTTATAGTAGTTGCTATTAATTGCTGATATGAAAAGAGAGGTATGGTTATTGGCTTTTGCTTTATTTTTGCCTGCATTTATGGTTATGAGCATGGTGGAGCTTTCTTCGCCAGAGGGAAGAGTTGTGAACCCTATGGCAGAATTTCGTATGAACAGGATCAATTTGTGGTTCCCGTATCCATTCGGTGTTTCTCCAAGTTGCCAGGCACATGTTGCAACAGTGCAAACAGGTATTAGAATTAACAGTGATGGAAAGTTTTATGGTTTGAGTGGTTTGCAGCATGGCCAGGAATATTTTGATAATGAGCGTGTGTTATTCACTGCATTAGAAAAAATACAAACTCCTGAGCCGTATGTGCAAGCGTGTCCGTTTGACATTGAAACTCGTGCTGTTGAAGTTAGAGATGCTCTTGTAAAGTTAAATGGTGATTTGATTTTGTATACGTTAGATAATACTCCTTGTGATCGTCCGCAAGCAGCGTTTAATTATATTGATAGTGCATTGAATGCTAGCGCGATGCATGACGATCAGGTATTTTTGAATGATTTTGAGCAAAGTTGGTTGTTGCTTACGGAATGTACGCGATGAAGTTTTCTAAGTTAGAAATTAGAGATATAGTGAAAGCGTGGTTTACTGTTTCGTTAATGTTTGCGATTGCGTTAACTGGTCTTAAGCAAGAGTTACTCGTAGCATTGTTGTTTGCGTTAGTAACTGCTGGTATTGGTTTTGTGTTGCACGAGTTAGCTCACAAATTTGTTGCACAAAAGTATAAGTGTCAGGCTGAGTTTCGCGCAAATAACCGAATGTTGCTTGTTGGGTTGATCATTAGTTTTACTGGGTTTATTTTAGCTGCTCCTGGCGGAGTATTTGTTCAGGGCGCAAATAAAAGTCAGCATGGCAAGATTGCTTTTGCTGGTCCGTTGATGAACATCTTGCTCGCCATTTTATTTTTAGTGTTAACAAAAACAACAACTGGTTTGCTCGCAAATGTCATGTTGTATGGTTGGTTGATTAACAGCTGGCTTGCAGCGTTTAATTTGATTCCAGTAATTCCTTTTGATGGCAGGGCTGTTTGGTTGTGGAACAAAATTGTTTATGTTATTGCAGTGATTGTTTCTTTGGGATTGGTTGGGTTTTCGATGGGTTGATATTTTTTGGACGTAATCTTTTTAAACAAAGCTCACCTATATTACAGTATGAGACGAGAAGATATATTGAAAACTATTGCGAGCAAGTTAAAGAAAGCTGGAGCTAGAAAAATCGCCATATTTGGCTCTTATGCACGGAAAGAAGAAAAAAAAATAGCGATGTTGACGTTTTGGTTGAATTTTCTGAACCGAAATCTTTGCTTGAATTTGTTGGAATTGAACAAGAGTTAGCTAAAGCAACAGGCAAAAAAATTGATTTGCTCACCGAAAAATCTATCAGTCCTTATTTAATTAAAAGAATAAAGAAAGAATTGGTGGATATAGCTTGATGGAAAAAGATAATTCCGTTTACTTAAAGCACATTTTAGACGCGATTAAACGAGTTGAAGAATACACAAAAAACTGCAGTAAAGAAAAGTTTTCTAGAAACAAACATGATTCAAGCAGCAGTGATTCGTGAGATTGAAATTATTGGAGAGGCTGCCAAAAATTTAAGCAGTAAGTTCATAGAGACCTATAAAAACATACCTTGGAAACAAATTGTAGGGATGAGGGATAAACTCATTCATGGTTATTTTGGAGTTGATTTAGAATCTGTTTGGAAAACAGTAAAAGAAGATTTGCAGTATTTAAGGAAGGAGATTAAGAAAATAAAGTAATCTTGTTGAGTTTGCGATGGGTTGATTGATAATCATTCAATTTTAAGTTTTCTTTTAGGCAACTTTGAATTAATCAGCTTTTTGGTGAATGGCGTGAACGCCCCATAATTCTTGTCGTCGATATTCAAAGTTGGCTTAGGGAACGCTCGAAAATTGTGATTTTCGGCGCACCAAAAAGCTTGGCTTTTTTAGTGCTTTGACTCAATTAAGATAGTTTTTCAAAGTTCCCTTTACAAAAAAACTGAATCACTCCCCACTCGACAACTGCTCGTAATCTTTTTAAACAGCTCATAAAACCAATGATACATAAGTAAGAATACAATTTAATTACAATATGGAAAATAAATCTGATGAATTAATCTCTTGGAAAGAGAAACCGAACACTAAGACTGAAGTAGAGAACTTGCTAAATCCAACTATCAAAAAATGGTTTCTCACAAGATTCCCAAACTTCAGCCTACCACAATTATTTGGCGTGTATGAAATTCATTGCAGAAATAATATTCTTGTATCTGCTCCAACTGGTGCAACAAAAACATTAACAGGTTTTCTTTCAGTCTTAAACGAACTTGTGGATAACGCAGAGAAAGGAAAACTTGAAGATAAAGTGTATTGCATTTACATTTCTCCTCTTAAAGCACTGTCAAATGACATTGAAAAAAACCTCAAAGAACCATTAAAACAAATTGAAGAACTTGCTGGCAAACCATTAAACATTCGTGTTGGTGTTCGTACTGGGGATACAACACAATCTGATAAAAGCAAAATGTTGAGAAAGCCTCCGCACATTTTGATAACCACTCCTGAATCATTGGCAATTATGTTATCATCTATAAAATTCAAAGATCACTTAAAGAGTGTTGATTGGTGTATTGTTGATGAAATTCATGCATTGGCTGAAAACAAAAGAGGCACTCACCTTTCATTATCTCTTGAGCGTTTGCAGAATCTTGCTCAGGGCATGTGTCGTGTTGGCTTGAGTGCAACTGTTTCCCCATTAGAAGAAATTGCAAAATATCTTGTCGGCGAAAATCGCAAGTGTAAAATCATAGATGTACAATTTCTAAAAAATATGGATTTGAAGGTGATGTCTCCTGTTGCTGATTTGATTGAAACAACACATCACGACATGCATCATGAAATGTACAAATTAATTGATAAACTAGTACAAGAACACAAAACAACAGTGATTTTTACAAATACGCGTGCCGCAACAGAACGAGTTGTTGATCACTTGAAAAATAAATTCCCGAAAAATTACATTGGCAACATTGGAACACATCACGGCAGCATGAGTAAACATGCACGGCTCGATATTGAAAACAAACTAAGAAGTGGCGAGTTAAAATGCGTTGTTTGCTCGACAAGCTTAGAATTGGGCATCGATATTGGGTACATAGATTTGGTAATTTGTTTGGGTTCTCCGAAATCTGTTGCGCGATTTCTGCAAAGAGCTGGACGTTCAGGCCATAAATTGCACGAAACAGTAAAAGCAAGAATTATCGTACTTGACAGAGATGATCTTGTTGAATGCGCGGTGTTAGTCAAAAGTGCTATTGAGAAAAAAATCGATAGGGTTCATATTCCGAGATTAGCTTTAGATGTGCTTGCGCAACAAATTATTGGTATGTCTTTAGAGCAAGTCTGGGATGAAAGTGATTTGTTTAAAACAATTAAAAAAAGTTATTGCTACACTGATTTGAAAAGAAAAGATTTCAATGAAATTTTGAGCTATCTTGCTGGAGAATTTGTTGATCTTGAAGATAGACATATTTATGCAAAAATCTGGCGCGAAGATGGCAAACTCGGCAAAAAAGGAAGGATGAGCCGCGTGATTTATATGACTAATATTGGCACGATTCCTGACGAGTCTTTTATTACTGCAAAAGTAGGAAAGGAAACTGTTGGTTTACTCGACGAGAATTTTGTTGAACGACTTAAGCCAGGTGATGTTTTTGTGCTTGGCGGTGAAACGTACATGTTTAAGTACACGAGAGGCATGGTTGCGCAAGTAACTGCTTCTGTTAATAGGCCTCCTACTGTTCCAAGATGGATGAGTGAAAGTTTGCCGTTGAGTTTTGATTTAGCAAATGAAATTGGAAGATTTAGAAGACTAATGACTGAACAATTTGTTGCAAAAAAAAAGAAAGTTGAGATTGTTAAGTTCATTAATGATTTCTTGTATATTGATGATAAAGCTGCAACAGCAGTGTTTAATTATTTCAAAGAACAGTATGATTATTGTGGTGAAATTCCAAGTGATAAAAAAATCGTTATCGAGTATTGCAATGATGGGAGAGATCAGAAAATTGTGTTTCATTCATTATTTGGTCGTCGCGTGAATGATTGTTTAAGCAGAGCAATAGCATTTGTGCTAAGCAGGACCGAACACAAAGATGTTGAACTCGGCATTAGCGATAATGGTTTTTATATTACTGGCAACAGAAAATTAAATATCATCAAAGCAATGAAAATGTTGCAGGCTGATAAGCTTAGTTTGGTAATGAATTCTGCAATTGAAAAGAGTGAAGTGTTCAAGCGAAGATTTAGGCATTGTGCTACTCGTTCGTTTATGATTTTGCGTAATTACATGGGCAGACAAAAGCGTGTTGGCAGGCAGCAAGTGAGTTCTATGATTTTAATGAGTGCCTTGAAGCAATTAAATCCTGATTTTAGCATTTTGAAAGAGGCAAAGCGTGAATGTTTAGAAGATTTGATGGACATTGGTAATACAAAAAAAGTAATTGAAGGGATCGAGTCAAGTAAGATAAAGCTTGTTGAGTTAGAAACAAAAATTCCGTCTCCATTTGGCTTGACTCTTGCATTGCAGGGTTATGCTGATGTGTTAAAAATAGAGGATAAGTATGAATTTTTGCGCAGGATGCATGAACAAATTCTTGCAAAGATTGAAGGCAGAGAAACACAGGCTGTTAGCGGGACAGGATATGTTGCGAAAGCACGTGAAAATCGGAATGAGTTTAAAGAACAGTTAAAAAAAGATGCTTGGAACTTAAAGCATGTTCCAAAGTTTGCAAAAGCTGAGTTGATAAGAATTATTGACGGCGAACGCAGCAATATTGACAAACGGTTCATTGAAGGTATTGAACAATACAAAGATGACATTGAGCAAAATTGGCCTGATGAATTAAAGAAATTTTTGTTTACAGTATTAAAAGATTTAAAAGAAGGTGAGTTTTCTTATGAGGATTTTTGGAATGAAGAATCTGAGAAAAAAGAAGAAGAGGTAAGTGATGAAAAACAAAGAATTATTGAGCAGTTTAACAAAGCTGCGCGAAGAATAAAACTTGACGCGCAAATTAAGTATGATGTGTATCGTATGATTGATGGCGAGAAAGACAATTTTAGAAAAGAGACTAAACACTGGTTGAAAGATTTGTTTAACAAAGCAGTTCCTAAAGTCTGGGAAGATGATATTGCAAAGTTCTTGCAGAAGAAGATGAAAGAGATTGTTTAAAATAGAAAAGTTTTTATAGGATATATGCTATCAACATACACATGGATGTTAATAACATACATTTTACTGCGTTGGAACTTAAAATCGTTAGATACATATTCAAACATTACAAGGATAAACATAATGCGAGGCAGTTAGCAAGGATTTTAAGAATTAATCATGCTCACACGAACAAATTGTGCGGTTTATTAGTTAAAAAGAGACTTTTAATAAGTGAAACTATTGGAAACGCAACATATTTTTCGTTCAGTTACAATAATAAACTGTCAATTAAGTTCATGCAATATTTGCTTGGACTGGAAGAGCAATTGTTCCCAAAATGGTTGTCAATTGTCCTATATAATTTAAAAAGATTTAGTCAACACATAAGCTTTGGCGCTATTTTTGGATCGTCGGTTAACAATAATAATTTTAATGATGTTGATGTATTACTCGTTTACGATAAGAATAAAATAAAAGATATTAAAAAAATAAAAGATGAAATAATAAAATCTCAACTCATAGAACAACCAATAAGATACGTTGAAATTACAGAAGATGACGTGATGTTAAATAAAGACAGTAAAACATTCTACAATATTTTTTCAAATAATTTAATTTTTTATAATGCTGAAAAATATGTTGAGGTGATTAAGAAGTGCCACAAATAGAAAAACATTTGAAATGGTGCTTAAATGATGAAAAAAGATTATTAAAAATAAAACCTGACAACGAATTAGCAAAGAAACATCTGAAAAAATCAGAGTATAATTATTCAGTCTTGCAAAATCTTGAGAAATTAAAAAATTACGATTGGGCGCTTAATGTTGGTTTTTACGCAATCTATCATTGTTTTCTTGCAATTCTTTCAAAACACGGGTATGAATCAAGAAACCAATCATGCACCATAACTGTGTTACTTCATTTAATAGATCAAAAGAAATTGGAGTTTAGCAAAGAAATAGTTCTTCAATTCGATACGCTTGAACCAGAAAAAAATATAATAACTCACACATTAAGATTTGAGCGAGAAGAATCAACGTATGGTGTTAAAACAACAATAAAGTTAGAACAGTTAAAGAAAATAAAAGAATTAGTTGTGAAAACTCAAAGAGAAACAATCAAAGTGCTTTCAGATTAACTATGCTAACTTTTGTTCAGTTCACGTATGATCTTTTTTTTCTAGTGTATAGTAAATTGCCTTAAATATCGAACCTTTTAGCAATTTACTATATTTGAAACGTCAGAAATTCACAAAATTTAATATGGTTTGTATGAATTTCTGAGCGTGCTCAAGAACTGTCACAATTATTGATTATTTTTGACAGTTCTTGACATTCGCAATTATTTGTTCGATTTCTTGCGAATTTCATTATAGCCTTTTGATGGTGGATTTTTTGATTCAGGCTTTTCATACCCTCTAACTTCAAGCTCTGGTTGATATTCTCCCTGTCTTGTTTCTACGAGAGCTTGTACCCCAACTGCACGTTTTGCGAGTGTTCTCCACAAGTTGTAAAATGCAAGGCTTGTTGGTTGTTCTATTGATTCTCGCGTGTGCAATGCAAATTTTCTGCGCTGTCTTAATCGTTTTGGTAAGTTTAAGAATGGATGATCTGGATGTGCGTCTATCATTACTTGCCATAATTCATATTTTGCGAATTCTGCTGGTAAGCGAACCAATAAATAATTGTTTGCCATGTCTAAGAATCTGTCTTGATGCATTAATTTTCCGTCGCCATCAGTCACACGTTTTACAGGTCCTGTATTGCCTGCAAGATATTCGTGTGCTGCTTCGCACAAACCATCTAATCTGTCTGCAAGTTTTGCCACTTGCCCTTCTGCTGTTCTGAGATTCTGACTAACACGTAATGCTCTTTCGTAACGTACGCCATTAACATATAGACCGTCAAACATGACAATGAGTTCTTCTACTGCGCGTGTTTCCAAGTCTTTTATTCTTTGATGATCAGCCTTTGTGCCTCTTGTTTTTGCTCCTGCATCAATATCTCCTATTTTAATTTCAATGTCGTCATGAACTTTGGCTGCAGCGCGTGCAAGTTGACGATCATACTGTGTTGAGTCAGGAACTAAATTTCCTAATTCATCTGTTATCTCTGCAACGCGTAAAGAATGATCCAAATTGGTGGTTCTGTACAACATAGGTTTAGAGCCGTGCCATCTGTCTATTTGTGCAAGTCCTTGTTCCCTGCTTCTGATATCTCGGTGATTTATTCTTGGAACGTGATCTACTTCACCATTGTCAAATTTAACTACAAGAGGTCTAAATGGAAGCAGTAGCTGGTCAGGATCATCTGCTGATTTTCTTCCCCTTTTAGCCATAAGTGTACCTCTTATTTGTGGAATATACAAAAACTATTTAATACTCTGCTACTCCTGTTCAATAATGAAACTGGCAAGTATAAAAGCAATAGGTTTTGATTTAGATTATACACTATACCCGCAAAGCAAAGACATTCAAGAAAAAGTTGCTGATGAAGTAGCAAAACACTTAGCAGGTGCTCAAAATCTACCGTTCGATGAAGCAAGAAAGAAATATGAGGAAACATATGCAAAGTTAAAAAGCGGCAAAGGAACACTACTCGCATTAGGCGTTGAAAATGCCCGAGAAGTCATGCAGAATTGTTTAGAATCTGCTGAACGTGTAGATTTCATAGAACAAAATGCAGAACTTGTGAAACTCATTGAACAGTTAAAAGAAAAAGTCGGCTGCGTTTTCCTCATAACTGGCAGTAGAAAGCATTTAGCAATTCCCATTCTTGAAAAGATCGGTTTGACAGAAAGCCATTTTGATCATGCAATTTATGGTCCTGACACTGAAGGTGATCATTTGATTAAGTTTAATGGAACAGCATTTGCAGAAATCGAAAGACTTACAGGTTTAAAACCAGAAGAACTTTGTTATGTGGGTGATAATCCAAAAATGGACATACATCCAGCGCATGCAAGAGGTTGGAAAACTATTTTAGTAAATGATAAAGATGATAAAGCAACAGTGTGTATTCAAGATATTTTGCATATTAAAGAACTAATTTAAAGAGAGGATAGAAGCTCCTCTGGCTTTACCAGTTTCGCAATGTCCTCTCCTTATCGCGAGTTTGCTCGCGTATTAGGAAATCTGAAATTTTGTTGTTTCCCAGATTTCCTATAAACCTCACCTGTGAATCTAAAAATTGAAAGCCAGACTGACGGTTTGCGCTTGCAAGTTTACTATAACTAGGGTGTTATAAAGAGGGGCAACCATTAGCCTAATGCGCGCAAGGAGCGCGACCCCTCTGTACTAATAATCCGACAAAGAAGATTTTTCGCCAAAAGTTTAACTCCATGAAAACTTGTCTTTTACTGTTTGTATTTTGTGTCCTGCCCAGTATAACATTCCGCCAACAAATAAGTATGCTGCTGCAACGCTCATAATTGTTGGCACGCTATGACTAACGTACCATTCTGCCATGCTTTGTACTGCAAAGTTACCGCTGATACTGCTCATGCCAAGCAGTTCATCAAGTGTGACAAAACCAAAAATGAGTGTAAGTCCTCCCGGGATAAATACTGTTGCACCCATTGCTTTGAGTGTGTCTGGTATTGTTTCTTTTAATCTGTAAAGAACAAATGCGCTAACTAATACCAAAATAACTCCTATCCAGAAGTAGTGCGGGCTTGCATTCCATGGGCTTGTACTGGCTTCAAGTGCTGCAACAAATGATGGTTGCAATAGTGCAAAACCTGCAAATAGTGCAAGGTGCATGATTAAATGCCCTGCAGTATGATGAACAATCTTCATAAATACTCTAAGATTGTTTATGTTTATAAGTGTTTTCTTGGAAAAACTTATTAAGAAGTATAGCGTTAATAAACAAATGTTAAAAACAGGAGATAAAATTAAAGATTTTGAATTGCCCGATCAGAACGGTAAGTTAGTGAAGCTTTCTGATTTTAAAGACAAAACAATCATCATATATTTTTATCCGAAAGATATGACTCCTGGTTGCACAGCAGAGGCTTGTTCTTTTAGAGATAATTTTTCTAAATTGAAAAAGAAAAGTGTTGTTGTGATTGGCATTAGCAAGGATTCTGAAAAATCGCATCAAAAATTTATTGAGAAATATGACTTGCCGTTCACTTTGTTATCTGATCCTGACGCAAAAGTGATCAAAGCGTTTGGTGCGTGGGGAAAGAAGAAGTTTATGGGCAGAGAGTTTGATGGGATTTTGCGAAGTACATTTGTTATCAAAAATAACAAAATTATCAAAGTGTACGATAAAGTGAACTGTACAACACATGCAGAAGACTTATTGAAAGATCTGTAATTAAGCAAGCATTAATTTAGCAAGTTTATGAAGTTTATTATTGCAAAGTTCGCAGGACTTTGCACTGGGGTTTAAAACCACGCCCAGCTGGAAGTCTCCAACTTCCAGCTTGCTCAGAAAATTACACACCTATACGATTTTTGTAATTTTCTGACATTTAGGGCGAACTTTGCAAGTAGAAAAACGCACGATAAAATACCCCGACCTTCAGGTCGGGGAATAGTGCGTTTTTCTTTATCTTCAAGTAGTTTTAAAAAATAAGAAAATTGAGAAAAATAAACTTATTCATGATAAACCAGCTTATATTATGCTGTTTCTTTTTTTACGTTTACTGCTTTGGGACCTCTGTCGCCTTGTTCTACTTCAAATTCTACAACATCATTTTCTTTTATAGTTGCGCCTGCAGCTAGTCCTGATTGGTGTACAAAGTATTCTTTGCCGTCATCGCCTGCTATGAAGCCAAATCCCTTCATATCATTAAAAAATTTTACTTTTCCTTTCATGTTTTTTCCTCCTTAAGAGCGTGTTTTGTTCATTTTTGGTTGGCAGGTTTTACAACAAAGTACTTTTGCTTGATCTTTGCTGAGCACCATGCGCGTTTTGCATATTTTGCAGTTTTTTACTATATTGTAGTTTGCCATGTTTTTCGAGAAATAATTAATGAATGTCAAAGAACTGATTTTGTTGTTTTTTCCACAAATTAACTGTTTCACATCACAAGGATAAGGCAGGGTTTTTAAATTATTCTACTTTTTAGTGCAATAAATGCCTGAAAAATCAATCCATCCAAAGTCTCGTAAAGCGTGGCGTTCTTGGTTGGAGAAAAATCATCTGAAAGAGAAGAAAGTATATCTCATAAAGTACAAGAAACATACAGGCAAGCCAACAATAGCAAACAAAGAAGCAATGGAAGAAGCTATTTGTTTTGGTTGGATTGATACAACAGTAAAAAGATTAGATGATTATACCTATCAGCAATGTTTTATGCGCAGAACAGACAATAGCAGATGGAGCAATAATACATTAAAATATGCTAAAGAAATGATTGAACAGAGAAAAATGTCTGCAGAAGGGTTGAAACGATACAACGAAGGGTTGCAAAAACCTGTTATTGATCATAGTTTACCAAAGAATCCTGATGTTCCTGAAGATCTAAAAAAAGCGTTGGAAAAGAGCAAAGAAGCAAAAGAAAATTTCAACAATTTTGCTCCTTCTACGAGAAAAGTGTATATTTATTGGATTGAGAAAGCAAAGCGTCCTGAAACCAGAAAGAAGAGAATAGAAGAGACTGTGAGAAAGTCTGCTGAGAATAAGAAGTGGTAAAACAGAAAAAATTAAAAGAATAAGAACGGTTCAAATGACATGAAAAGAGTGATTCTTTTATTATGTATTGTTTTAGTTATTTCTTGTAGTGTTGAAGATACTAATGATTTTGAAGTGTTAGTTTCTGGTCTTGATACTCCTTGGGCGATTGATTTTCTTCCTGATGGCAAGATGATTTTTAGTGAGCGTGAAGGAAGAGTAAGTATTCTGGACAAAGGAGTTGTGCGCGAAGTTGGAACTATTGATGTTAGTGAACTTTCTGAGTCTGGCTTGATGGGTGTTGCTGTTGATCCTGAATTTAACACAAATCGATTTGTTTATTTGTATTACACGCATGAAACAGGCAATAAGGTTTCTCGTTTTACGCTTAATGATCAATTAGAAAATGAATTGGTTTTGTTGGATAACATTCCAAGTGCAATTTATCACGATGGTGGGAGAATCAAATTTGGTCCTGACGGCAAATTATATATTACGACTGGTGATGCAACAGAGCCGAGTTCTGCTCAAGATCTTAACTCAGTAGCAGGCAAGATTTTACGAATAAACAAAGATGGGACAATTCCTGATGACAATCCATTTGGAAATTATGTTTTTTCATATGGTCATAGAAATTCACAAGGTATTGCTTGGCATCCAGTAACAAATGATTTGTTTGTTTCTGAACATGGGCCTACTAGAAACGATGAAATTAATATTATCACTAAAGGGAAGAATTATGGCTGGCCTGCCGAGTGTACAGGTGTGCCAGATGGCTTTACAAACCCTATCAGATGTTTTACTGAGTTCACGCTTGCTCCTGCAGGAATCGCAATTCATAACAACGTGTTGTATGTTGCTGCGTTGCGCGGTGCGCAAGTGAGAATGCTTGTGCTTGGAGATGATCATAAGACAATTGTTGAAGAAAAAGTGCTGTTTAATGATTTAGGAAGAGTTCGCGATGTTGTTATGCACGATGGTTATTTGTACATTGCAACGAGTAATTGGGATGGCCGTGGTATTCCTCATTCTGGTGATGATAAAATTCTTCGTATAAAGTTAACAAGATAAATAGAAGAAATTAAAAAGATACGTTAATTTTAGTTTGTTATGAAACGAGCATTAGTTTTGTTAATTTTTTGTTCATTGATAGTTTCTGCTCTTCCTCAATCACAAGGTTTTGTGAATGATTTTGCAAATATTCTGTCTTCTGAAGACGAGCTAAGGCTTTCAAGTTTGATTGATTCTATTGAAAAAAATACAAGTGTTGAAATTGCAATTGTTATAATTCCTGAATTAACTGACAAGTCTATTGAGGAAGAAGGTCTTGCTTATTTGGAGGGTTGGGGCGTTGGTAAAAAGGACAAAGATAATGGCATAGTAATAGTGATTGCGCCAAACGACAGAAAGTATCGTATTGAAACTGGCTATGGTATGGAAGGTATTATTCCTGATAGTATTTCTGGCCGGCTTGGCAGAGATATTCTTGTTCCTGCATTCAGAGAAGAAAAATATGGCGAAGGTTTGTATCAGTTAGTGTTGGCTATTCAGGGTTTTGTTGGCGATGATCCTGCAATTGTTGAAAAATACAGTTTAGAAGAAGGCACGTTTGCTGCTGATACTATTTTGATTTTCTTTGGAGTTGTTGCGTTTTTAATGCTTGTTGGTTATACTGATGGTATTAAAAAAAAATGGCTACGTTGGACAGTATTTGGTACGAGTAATACCTTGCTTGCATTGCTTATTTTATTGTTCGCGTTTGCAATTGCATCCTTTATTTTTGGCATATTTGGTTTTATTTTGCTTGTATTTGGCCCCGTTATTTTTTACTTCTTAAGCAAATCTCCTGGCAATTTTGGAAAAGGCAATAATGGTGGCGGTTTTATTTGGTTTGGCGGTCCTGGTGGAGGTTTTGGTGGCTCTGGCGGAGGTTTTGGTGGCGGTTCTGGTGGTGGCGGAGGAAGTAGTGGTGGTTGGTAATGAAATAGACCAAAATTATTTTATAATCAGTAAACTAAATATCTATTATGACTGAACTGCTATTCTTTCTCATCGCGTTTATTGCAACTGTATTTGGCAAGCACATTCTTTCTAAAGAGCGTGAGCTTTCTGATTGGGCAAAAGATGAGCTTGCAAAAGCCAGAACAGAGTCTGAATCAGAAGCGGTGAAAATAGAAGATGTTTGAAGCTAGGCTCTCTTCTCAACCTCAAAAATTTTTTAAAAGGCAAGATACGCACAGTTACATACTGGGTTTTAGAGCACAGAGGAAAAGTGTATAACTGAAAAAGCAACATTTTTAAGCTAATGCTATATTCAAGACAACAATGGCAAAGAACAAGTTTAAATTGAAGCCTTGGATGTGGATTTTAGCTATTGTAGTTATTCTTGGTATTTGGTTTTTTGCCAGTTACAATAGTTTAGTGCGATTAGAAATTTCTTCTGAGAAGGCTTGGCAGGATGTTGAAGTTCAATATCAAAGAAGGTTTGATTTGATTCCTAATTTAGTTGAAACAGTAAAAGGGTATGCTGCTCATGAAGAGGGAGTGTTCACGACTGTTACTGAAGCGCGCAGTCAGTGGCAGAAGGCAAAGGTTTCTGGTGATGTTGCTGGCCAATTAGTTGCTGCATCGCAGCTTGATGTTGGTCTTGGCAGGTTGATTGCTGTTGCTGAAGGTTATCCTGATTTGAAAGCATCACAAAACTTTTTAGCATTACAGGATCAACTTGAAGGTACTGAAAATCGTATTTCTGTTTCACGAACAAGATTTAATGCAGCAGTTGCAGATTATAACTACAAAATTCGTAGAATTCCAACAAACATTGTAGCTGGCTTGTTTGGTTTTGAGAGAAAACAAATGTTTGAAGCAGTCCAAGGTGCTGAAGAAGTTGTTAAAGTTGATTTCTCGTAGCAAAATACACAAAAAATTTTTATTCTCTAAAATAATCAGCAAGTGTATGGGCGTTCACGTATTTGAATGGGAAAAAGAACATACACCGAAAGAGCCAGAGTTAGAAGTTATGCTTGAGAAAAAAGGAGTGAACTCATACCGTTTTGTGATGGAAAAAAATGAAGTGTATGGCGCGCACAGTCATGATAAAGATGAAATTCGCGTTGTTGTGTATGGCGAGGTAGAATTTTGTGCTGATGGCAGGCAACATATTTTGAAACCTGGCGATAGGATTCATATTGGTGCAGGAACAGTGCATACTGTGCAAAATTTAGCTCCGTACCAGAGTGTGTTGTTGGGAGGGGCGAAAGAATAGTTCAATCAGATTTTATTTCAGTTACTTGTTTGTTAGTAAGGTATATGCCAATAGAACCAGCAATCATTGATGGTAAAGTCGGATCACTATCATTAGTAAGAAGAGCATAAGTATAAAAAAGTCCAGTAACTGTAAGAGAGAACAAATTTGCGTTAAGTCGGCCATATTTCCCAGAAGATTTTGTTATATAATCAACTCCTTTAGCATATATGAGATTTGTCACTGCAAAAAAAGGCACATTTTTTATGGCATCCTCAAGCCCTGCAGAAACATCTTTTGTTTGAGCTGTAATAAGTGCAAAATTTAATGCTGTTTGGGCAGAAGTATATCTGACAAAAGAACATTTGATATTATTCCATTCATTCACTAAGCTTTCTAGATTACTGTTTTCGCTCATCTAACATTTGATAAAACGCCGAATAATAAAATACGCCATCCATATTTTTACAATAATAAAGTTTATAAAGAAATAAGCTTAATAATAGTAAAATGAATGCGTTAGATACTAAAATATTGTTTGAATTGACCAAGAACTCAAGAATTCCATTAACCATGTTAGCAAAAAAGCTCAAGCGCTCAAGAGAAGTCATAACATACAGAATAAACAAGCTGAAAAAAGAAGGCAATATCATAGCTTTTATAACAGAAATAGATACAAGTAAACTGGGTTTTGTTGCATCTGCAGTCTTTATTAATATTCGGCTAAAACGTCATAAGGAATTCAAAGAATACTTAGCAAAACAGAATTTTATTTCTTGGGCAGGAGCTCATTGTGGTTTGTACAGTTTTGGTTTTTCAATTTATGGCAAAGATTTAGATGATATTGATAAGAAATTCTTTGAGTTGCATAAAAGGTTCAAAGACGATATTGTTGATTATTGGACAAGAGTGCATAAAGATACTTTTTTCTTTTATGAGAAATGTTTTGGTAGAGGGGAACAAAAGAAAATAAAAAGTTCTGAAGAACATATCGATAATAAAGATAAATTAATTCTTAAATTGTTAGCAAAAAACTCTAGAATCGAGGCAGTAAGAATTGCAGAGCAAGTAAAATTAACTGCTCCTGCTGTTGCACATAAGATAAAAAGATTAGAAAATGCAGGAGTTATTAAGAAATATTCTCTTTTTATCAATTTGTCAAAGTTAAACATCATGCAATATAGTGTATTTATTCTGAACAAAAATATGGAAGTAAGAGAAAACTTGTTGGCATATCTTAAAGAGCATATGAATATTTCTTTTGTTGCCACATATGTTAGTGACCTTGTAATTGAGTGTGGCATTTTAGTTTCTAATCCTTACAAATTGCGTGATTATTTGCTAGAAATTGAAAATAAATTTCCAGATAATAGAATAACGCATATTTTCCTTCTTCAAGAAGAATTCTTTTCTGTTGGAGCTCCTGATTGTGTTTTTTGTTAAGCAAAACTATTTAAAACACAACATATTACTCAATTAAAATGAAAATCAGCAGACATGTAGTTTGGGAAATTGTTCTTGTTATTGCGTCTGTTTTTGTGTTTAGAAGCTTGTGGACTTTGATGGATCGTGTTGAGTTGTTTAATAACAGCGCAATTCTCGGAGTTTTTCTTATCGCAGGCTTAGTGTTCACTAGCATTTCGCTTTACAAGTTAACGCATGCTGATTAAATCAGAATGTCGGAAAAACAGAAGGAATGTTTTAAAAAGTAACTTTTTGCAGTTAAAAGTATGGGCTATACTTATCTTGGGGAGGGGCTTTCTACAATCGCGATCGAGTATGGTGAAAGAGTTGTTAAAATAGGTAAATGCGGTCAGAGAGACCTTGCCTCGTGTGAAAAGGTTCGTATAGCGCACGATAGATATATATCAAACTTAGAGCAGGCAGGAGTGAGAACGCTTGTAGAACTGTGTTATTCTAGTCTACAAGGATCAAGAAATCACGTTGTTGTCGTAGAAAGAAACGCTCGCAGTAATGTACTATCAAATATCTTGGCTAATTCATATTCTGCTGATTGTAAAGACTATTTAAGTGAGTTAATTGAGAATCTTAAGTTAGTATATGATCGCAACAGGCGAAATATAGTGCAAGTTGGCGTGTGTAGTAAGCTTTCTAGTTGGTGCAGAGAAGACGGGCGTTTAGTCTATCTTGATACTTTTCCTCCATTTATTGATGATGGCTCTTTTGGAGAATTATTTTCGTTGCATTATGGATTGCCTGGTTGTTTTAAATTTGTTGCTGGCATTGTTAAGGCAAGTCATTTTGATGTAGATAAACAAATCGGTAAAATCATAGCAGATGTTAGTTCGTGTGATTCTGGTTTAGAACTGGGATATTTTGCACGCCAGCAAGCAATGCGGGTGTTTAATGCTAAACGGCGTTCTTTAGAAAGATTAAATGTGCAAGGCTTGCAAAAAAGTTCGTCTTATAAGAGATTTAAAAGATTTATTGCACGGAAATTACTGGATAATTCTTCATTTGTACCTGATTTCTGCAAGCTTGAAGAACGTTTATAAGCTCTTTCAAATTATCAGCTCGGGAAATTCCTTCTCTTACCCTCGCACTTCCTTCCAGTCCTTTTGTAAAACTCATTGCATGAGTTTTGATGATATTAAAAGGAAGTTCATATTTTTTTGCGAGTTCTAAAAATTCAAAGAATTGTTTTATTTTGTCAATAGATTCATACGTTCCTGTTTTTAGATAATCATTAACTTGCTGAAAAATTGCAGGGTTCCCTATTGCTCCGCGTGCAATCAGCACATAATCTACTCTTGTTTCTTCAATTCTTTTTTTAACATCTTCAGGAGAAAAAACATCACCATTACCAATCACAGGAATGCTCACTGCTTCTTTTACTTGCTTAATAACACTCCAATCTGCTTTTCCAGAATACCCTTGTTTTTGTGTTCTACCGTGCACGCCAATCGCAGCAGCTCCAGCATCTTCTGCAAGTTTTGCTATTTCAACAGCATTCATATGTTGTTCATCTATTCCAGATCTTATTTTCAGTGTAACAGGCTTGTTTACTGCACTTGCAAGTTTATTAATAAAAAAACTTATTTTTTCAGGATTGTTTAATAATGCGCTTCCGCTTCCTGTTTTGATAACTTTCCATGCTGGGCAACCGCAATTAATATCAATTATATCAAAGTCATCCTCTATTTGCCTTGCAGCATCTACTACATCTTGTACAGAATTTCCAAATAATTGTACTGCGACTGGTTTTTCTATTAGATCTGTTCGCAGCATAAGCAAGGATTTTTCATTGCCTCTAACTATTGCAGTTCCGCTGACAAATTCTGTGTACGTTAACCCTGCTCCATATTGTTTAGCAAGTGTTCTGAAAGCTACATCTGTTACTCCTGCCATTGGGCTTAAGAGCGCTTTTGATGTTAGTTTTGGAAAAGATGATCCCATGATAGAACTCGACAAAGTGCGATTTATAAATGTAACACTTGGCAGATTTTGCATGAGTAAAAAGATTCAATCCTGCTAAGTTTAGTTAAGAGCGAGAGTGATAAATTCTTGCTGGACCAGTTCTTCCGTGTAATCCCATTGCTTCTTTGTAGGGTCTTTTTGCTAATTCGCGTTCGAGATCCTTTACTAGTTGACGGTAAGGAACTGTAGAAGGGTCAAAATCAAGTTCTTTATCATTACGCAAAGCATCCAAAATACTGCCTCCTCTGTTTGCAAAACGAATCAAGCCTCCGTTTGTTGCATAAGATTCGCAAAGTTTTTCTATTGCAGCTCCAGTTACTTGAGGAAATCGCTTTGCAAGTAATGTTGCGTGAATTGGTCCTAAGCCATCACCAATTTTGTATCTTGTTAAGAAACATTGCCACATGTCTGCTCGCTCTCTTTGTGTTGGAAGATCGATTTTTATTGGATTTAATCTGCCTTCACGAACAACGGCTGAATCAAAAGTTGTTGGGTCTAAATTTGTTGTAACTGCAACAACAAGCTCAGGAACATTTCCTACATATGATTTAAGAACCCCTAATCCCTCTTCATAATAATGGGATGTGATGTCTCCACCAGAGCTCATAACTAAACTTGAACTTTCATCTGCATAAACAAGAACAGGTCTTCCGTTTGCAGTATCAAGTGCTATTTGTAATTGTTGGTCAAGTTTTTTGCCAAAAGATGAAACCCATATATCAAATGTTCCGCTAAAAGTAAGTTCATGAGTGTGGCATCCTGCTCTTTCGTATAATTCAACAAGTGAACGCAATAATTCTGTTTTCCCTGTTCCTGGGGGTCCGTAAAGAATAACTCCTGGATGAATTGGCATTTCTCCTGCAATCACTTGAGGGATGCTTGTATGAATCAATACTTCATTTAGAACAGTTTTTGGAAGAAACATATCGTCTAATGCCCCTAAAATATATTTCGGGGGCAAACTGATTGCTCCTGTTCCTGCAAGAAACACTCCCTCATGAGCAAGTGCATCTTCAAGTGTTGCAATTTGCGTTAATGTTTTTCTGCCCCGATCTGCACGCCAATGAAGTGGTATGCAGTGACCTTTCAAGCTAGAATTATGTTGAACGCGCCAATCAATATCTCTTACTTTGTTTATCTCAACAACAAATGCTGTTGGATGATTTTTCGTCCTCTTGACGGGAACAAAATATCGCCTCGATTTGTCAGAGCTTGCCTGACCATCCGGATCCAGCCATGCTTGAGCTCTTGTGCCAAAAGAAAGCGAATCTGGTCTAACATATGCTGAAGAATGTTCAGCAAGCTTTGCGATTTTAATTACCCCCATTAAACACTTAAAAAGCATCTTATTTTTATTTGTTTCCTTACTCCAGTACACATTTCTGTAAAAATAGTTAATAATAGACCTTTTTAACGTATGATTTTAATCAAAAACATTTTAAGTTCGTATCATACAATAACTTTATGCCAACAAGATTAACAAAAGATGTTTTTGCAGTTGATGTGTGCACATACTTGCCAGAGCATAAAGCGGTAATTATTGCCGATATTCATCTTGGTTTTGAAGAGCGATTAAAACGCCAAGGTGTTCTTGTGCCGCGAGTGCAATTCAAAAATATAATCAAACGATTAGAGTGGATTCTTAAGCAAGTCGATGTGAAGCGAGTGATATTAAATGGTGATATTAAAGAAGAGTTTGGCGGCATTTCTGATCAGGAATGGAGAGAAGTAAAACGATTGATTGAGTTTTTCAGAAAAAAGAAAATCAAAATCATTGCAGTAAAAGGCAACCACGATACCATACTCGGCCCACTTGCAAGAAAGTTTGACATAAATGAAGTGAAAGAAGTACGCTTCAAAGACTTGCTTATCGCACATGGTGATGAAGTTCCTAAAAAATTAGAAAAAACAATCATCATTGGACATGAACATCCAGCTATTCGATTGAAAGACAAACAAAAAGTTGAAAAATTCAAATGTTTTATTAAAGGCAAATACAAAAAAAGCACGCTAATTGTTCAGCCAAGCATGAAAACACTGCAAGAAGGAACAGATGTTCTGGAAGGCAAATTTTTAAGCCCCTTATTGTCCAATGTTTCTGACTTTGAAGTATTCATTGTTGATGATGAAACGCATGATGTTTTGGCGTTTGGGAACGTGAAAGATTTAAAATGGTAAAACTTAAATACTAACAATACTTTATTACTTTTGTGACAGAAGTTAAAACGATCAAGGATGTGGACGAGCAAGCATGGGCTGAGTTCAAGAGCTTGGCTGCAAAGAATAATGTTAAAATGGGTGTTTTTTTTAAGACTATGCTTAACGAGTACAAAAAGAGCACAAACACTTTTTGGGAACGAATCCTAAATGGGGAGAAAATACTCTCAGACAAAGAAGCAGATGAAATGGAAAAGGTTGTTGTTGCTGTAAGAAAAGAACATGGGTTCAGAGTATGACATTAGTTTTAGATACGTCAATACTCATTGACATAGAACGGAGAAAACAAAGTACAATAAATATACTCAAAGAATTATCACAAAGTCATAGCGATCCTGCAAAGATCACGTTTATCAATCAGTTTGAGTTCTTATTGGGACTTAAAGAGAAATCTCCAAAAAACAAAAACACTGCAAAAATATTTCTTAATGAGTTTTTATCATTGCAAACTACTCAGTTTACTGCTGAAGTGATAGCAGAATTAAAACAAAAATATGATTCTATTGGAATAACAATTCCACTTGCAGATTTATTAATTGCAACAATCACATTAGAGAATAATTGTACGCTTGTTACAAAAGATAAAGATTTTGAAAAGATAAAAGAGTTAAGAAAAATAATTATTAGTTAAATCTCTTCCCAACCTTGCTCTCCATATTGAATAAGCAATGTTTTTCTGTTTGAGGTGCGATCTTCTCCAAATGTTATGGGCTCGGCAAGTCCTTCATACGATTCTGTTTGCAATATATTTGCTACACATTCGGAATTTGTTCCGTTGCATTTTTTGAACGCATGTGCTAAAAACATTATTCCATCGTATGCGAAAAGTGCATCAGGAATTAATTCTTCTCCATAAACTTCATTATATCTTTTAGCAAACTGTTCCATTTGAGGATTACTTTTTCCTTCAACAAAACCGTACCATGTTGAAATGGCTTTGTTTTTACTGAATTGTTCATTTGCAGAGTTTGCTGATGGGAGGAACGGTGCAACTGCGTGGTATGTTGGAGTGTCGATTAGTCCTAATTCTTCGAATTGTGGCATGACTTTGTCTTCAGATCTCCATACGCAAAACACGAAAGCATCCGATTTTGTTTTTTTTGCTTTGAGCAAGTATGTTCTAAAATCCTGTTCGCTTGGATCAACTGTCTGGTCAGAGATAAACTTTAATTTTTTATTGCTTAAGAATGAGTCATGAAATTGCTCGCATGCTTCGCTTGTTTCTCCAAGATATGCAAGTGTTTTATGATTTTGCAGAGTAACGTGTTCTGCTAATACTTTTCCTTGATCAACAATGTCAAAATAATCTCTGAAAACAAAAGAGTTTTCCTTTGACATTGTTGAAACAGTTGACTGGTAAATTAAAATTTTGCCTGCTTCCTGTGCAATTGGGGAAATTGGTTGTGCAATGTGAGTGAATGCACTGAAAACCACATCAACATTGTCCACTTCAAGCAATTTGTGCATTGCTGTTGTTGCCGCAACAGAGTCTCCTTGGTTGTCTTCTGCAAGAATAACAAGATTTCTCCCATTAATTCCTTCGTTTTCATTAACATCCTGAATCGCCAGTTCTAATCCTTGTTTCTCTGCTGTTCCATAGAATGCCAGATTGCCCGTTAATGCAAGGTTTGCTCCTATTTTGATATTTTCTTGCAGAGTGGCTTGATTTTGCATGCTGCAAGCATGAGAAAGCAAAATAGTGCTATTGTTGTCTGTTTCATTACTCGTCACTCTCCATTGTTATCACTAAGTGCAGAAAAGTGAGAAAACTATATTAATTATGTGTGTCTATAAATAGACAAATTTATAAGGGCGGGTTTCTGAACGACTTGTATGAATGCTAAAGAGCTTACCAAACTTGGACTTACGGATGCTGAAGCGCGCATATATCATACAATCTTAAAATTAAATGTGTGTACGGTGAAAGATATTGCAAAGGAGTGCGGGTTTCACCGTACAAACATATACGATGTTATTGAGCAACTAAAAGAAAAGGGGCTTGTTACGTTTGTAAAAGAAGGCAAAGTTATGAAATATCAGCCAGCAGATCCGCATAACTTTTATGAGCTGCTAAAAGAGAAAGAAGATTTTCTTGACTCGATTTTTCCTGAATTGGAGAAATTGCATAAGCAAAAAACATCGCCTGTTGTTGTGGAAGTATACAAGGGCGAGGAAGGAATGAAGTCTGCGTACAGGGATATTGTGCGGGAAAAGAGCAAAGTATACGGGTTTGGCATTCGTGGCCAATTGAGAGGTTACCTGCCCATGTTTGCAGAACAGTGGTTGCGTGATATGAAAAAACATAAAATTCCACTATGCGGGATTTACACGCAGCGCAAAGATCCACCTCCGTATATTACAGAAATAAGGTATGTTTCAAAAGAACTCGGGAGTCCTGCATGCACATTAATATACGCTGATAAAATAAACATTAACATCTGGGAGCCGTCAATGGTCGCAATTATCATCAAGTCAAAACTTGTTGCGGACATGTACAAAAAACATTTTGACTTGCTTTGGAAGATCGCAAAGAAGTAAAGCAAAAAAATTAAGATAAGCTACTTCGCTCAACAGTGATTTGTTCTCCACTAATAATTTCTTTAACTAAGAATGGTTTTGTAACCCCTCCTTTACCATCGAATGTTAACGTCCCTGAAACGCCATCATATGTTTTCAGACCAGTAAGGTATTCTTGCAATACTGTTGGATTTTCACTTTCTGTTTCTTTCATTGCTTGCGCAAGCAACATCACCGCATCGTACGCTGTGTCTGCTCCGTAATCAATTGGCACACCAAATCTTTTATTGTATTTCTCTACAAACACGTCATTTGGTGTTGATGATGTAAGCATTATCATCCCGTCATATGTTTTTCCTGCTTGTTGTATCATATTGTCTCCTACAACCACTGAGTAAAAGGGCAACGTGCTTCCCAAGTCTCGTATTGCTTTTCCAGCTAAAAGTCCAACATTCATTGCTCCGCTAATAAGCACAACAGAGTCTATTTCTTGTTTTTCTTTTATTTTAAGTGCTTCTGTTCGGAGATCTATCTGATCCATGGCTGGTTCTTGAACAAATGTTTTCCCGCCTAATTGCTCAAATTTTTTTGTGAATGCCTGCGTTAAATCCTGCGACCATGGTTCTGCTGCACCTATTATTGCAACATTTCGCTGTCCTTCTTCATAGATCATTTTTGCAAGTTCATCTGCCAATAAATAATCATGAGGCCACAGATTAAAAATATAGTTACTGCCTTCATTAAATTCTTTTCTTCCAACAGATGGGCTGATCATCAGAACTTTTTTTTGGTCTGCGAGTTCTGTCAATGGCAGTGCTGTTGGAGTCCACGTTGGACCGATTAAGATGTCAATTCCTTGAATGTCTGTTAATGTGTTGAACGCAGTAATTGCTGTTTTTGGGTCAAGTTTGTCATCTTGATGGTTTACTGCAATTAATTTACTATTGATTCCTCCTGCAGCATTAATTTCTTCTACTGCAAGGTCAATGCCGTTTCGTTCAGCAATGCCCCACGAGTTTCCGTCTCCTGTCAGGATAAGAATACTTCCAAGTTTTATCGTGTCCTGCTGCGCTGAACAGCCAATGAGCAAGGATAGCAGCAAAAATGTAAATATGACTTTTGTTTTTATGTATTTTGATTTCATGTGTACCACCAGTAAGTTAGAAAACCTCATCATATTTAGAATTTCTTACAAGAAAATCAATAAAATCACAATATTCTTATAGTTTTTATGTTATTAATAGAAAGATGAAGCTTGACAGCAAAGACCGGAAGATTTTGTTTGAGTTAAGTTGCAATGCGCGACAGCACAACACCACACTGGGAAAAAAACTTGGACTTAAGCCAGACGTGCTGCAATACAGAATTGATCGACTTGTAAAAGAAAGAGTTATTACGAGTTTTTCTGCGTACCTTAATTTTCATAAGCTTGGGTACATAGATTTCGGGTTATACATAAGTTCTAAGTTGGACAAAAAGAAAGAAGTCGAGTTCATGAAAAAAACAGAACAGCACAAAAACGTTTCGTATTTCTCAAAAGTTGGAGGAACACATAAGTTTATAATAGGAATGTTAGCAAAAGACCCAATTCAGTTGAGCGAATTGCTTAAAGAGATCACTGCTGATTTTGAAGATTTTATTGAGGACGTTAATATTTTAACAAGATTAGAACTGCTACAATTTCCAAGAAAATATTTTGTAAAAGAACAAAATGTGAAAAAAAATCCGCAGTTTGGGGGCAGAATTGGACAATTAAAAATTGATGAGTTGGATAAAAAGATTGTCAAGTTATTGTCAAACAATGCACGATTAAAGATAACAGAAATCGCAAAAAAAGTCAAACAACCACACTCTACTGTTTTGTTGAGAATAAAAAATCTTGAAAAAAAAGAAATCATTACAGGTTATGTTGCATGGACTGCACCTGAAAAATACAATTATCAATCATACCTGTTGTTAATGAAAACAAAAAATATGAACAAAAGTAAAGAACGAAAGCTAATAACTTTTTGTCAATCTCATGCACAAGTTTGTTGGATGATTAAAACCCTTGGCTCTTGGGATTTCGAGATTGGTGTTGATGTTGAAAACCAAGAGCAGTTGCAAAATGTTATTGCAGAACTAAAAGACGCATGTCCTGAAATAATGAGAATTGATTTTTTGACTATTTTCAAAGTTTTGAAATATACGCTGTATCCTTTCTGAATTATTTTTTCTAAAGAACAAGAGCCCGTCAGTTTCCCGACGAGCCAATGTTGTAGTGAGTGAAGACTAGTAATTATCCAGCCATTCATACCTAGATATTTGCGAAGTTGAACAGCTTCTGCAAATATATGGATCATTGTGTGCGCTTTTGTGGATGGGTAACCCGCAGCCAATACAAAGGTTTTTCATTGTTAATAATCTCCTTCGTCCCAACTTTCTATCATTTCATCGTTGGCAAGTTCTGCTCCTTGCATAAAACCAAGCTCCCATGCTGATCCACCGTCAAGGGCATCTTCCATTGCTTCTTCTTGGTCTTCCCAAAGATCATCCATTGAATCTAGTTCATCCATATAGTATACACCTCCTGTGTTGAATTTATTAATCTGAGAATTCGATTTATATCTTCTGCTAATACTTTATAGAATTTATATAAAAAAATCAATATTATAAACAAAAACAAAGAAAATCATAAAATCAAAAATATTATATAGTTCATAGTATCTACATTTTTGGGGAAGAATCTACCATGAAAAGAAAAGTCATCCAAATAGCAGACAGCACTCAGCTAATCTCATTACCAAGAAAATGGGCATTAAAAAATAACGTTAAGAAAGGGGAAGAGCTCGATGTTATAGATAAAGCAAATACTTTAACTATTTCCTGTGATACAAAACAAAAAGCTGAAAGAGCAATAATTCGTTTTAGTGATTATGGTGCATTGAGTGCAAGAGCTATTTTTGGACTATATAGGTTTGGTGTTGATGAAATGAAAATTTTAGTTGATTCTCCAGATGAATTTCAAGAACTGCTCAATATTAGCCATGGAGATGCTGTTGGCTTTGAAATGGTTGAACAAGGAACTAATTATTGTTTGCTAAAAAACATTGCAGGGGATACACAAGGATTTGAAACAATGCTGCGACGAACTTTTTTGTTGCTTCAAAATATGGCTGATGAAGGAGTAAAAGCACTTAAAAAAGGAGATCAAAGCGCGCTCAAAAATTTAATAATGTTAGAAAAAAGCAATAATCGCTTTACAACTGTTTGCAGAAGGCATGTGAACAAGCATGAACATGATAAGTTCAAATCAGGCCCACTTTATGCAATCATAGAAGAATTGGAGAATATTGCTGACGAGTATAAATATTTGTTTGAGCAGTTAAAAAATGTGGAAAAAGGAAAATTAAACGTAACAAAAGAACATATTGAGCTATACGACAAGCTTGCCCAAATGATTCGTTTATTCCATGAAGCTTTTTACAAAGAAGATCATAAAAAACTTGCAACTGCTGCAGAACTACGAAAAGAGATTGTTAATGCATGTTACAAGCGTGCAGAAAAAGACAAAGGACATATTTATTTTGCACTTAATCATCACGCATTAATATTAGCTCAAAGAGTGTTTAATATGGTTGGTCCTTATCTTGCAATGAAACCTGCGAAAGTAGAAGAAATATGATTATTGCAAAGTTCGCAAGAACTTTGTAGAGGGGTTTAATACCCTGCCCTTTAGGGCGAACTTTGCAAGTAGAAAAACGCACGATAAAATACCCCGACCTTCAGGTCGGGGAATAGTGCGTTTTTCTTTATTTTTTTCCTAAAACAATTTCTTCAAGTTGATAAATGTCTTTCAAATTGTGGTGTCTATCTGGATTTTCGGGATTGTTCCATTCACTATTTACTGCAGCGGTACACATGCCTAAATTTGCTGCAGGTTGTAAATCGCGGCGTACTGAATTGCCCACTGAAATAACTTCATGAGACTTGTATGGTTTTTGGTTAAGAAAATATTTGAAAGGTTGTTCATCAGGTTTCCAGGGCCCTCCATTAGATGATGTGTACCAAGGTAATTCAAACATATCTGCAACGTCAAGAGCAGTTAATAACAACTTAGCATTATCCTCACGATTAGATGTCAACAAATACAATAACATTCCGGCACTATTAAGCTCCTTGAACATATTGCGTAATCGCTTGTCAGGTTTTAACCTTTGTGCAACTTGAGGATAATTTGGAATGCGCCAGGCTTCTTCAGGATCTATGCCTAACGAAATAAGAGTTCTTATAGTGTCACCTACTTTTTCATATTCTGTTTTGTAAACTTTATATGCATCTTCAGGAGTTAGAGTTTTTTTTCGGCGTGAGTATTTAGAAATGAGAGTTTCCAATACTGCACTTTTTATTCGTATTGTTCTTCTTGTTTTTTGCGCAGGTGTAAGTTGATAAAGTGTTCCGTCTAAATCTATTATTCCTGCTTTAATTTTGGGTTTAGTCACGTGCTGGTTCCTCCCAGTTCAACCTATATTCTTTTGTATGTGCGTGTATTTTGGCAAATGTAAGTCCCAAATATGCAAGTTGAGCATATTTTTTTCTTTCTTTTTTAAATTTTCTGAAAACAGGATCGTAATCTGTTGCTATATTGGTTTTTCCGTTTGTTCTTTGAATCGATCTGCGGCTTTTTCTGTACCAATTTTCCAAATCAAGCACTCCTTGTCTTTCTGAGAATTTACTAAAAAATGGTTTGAGAAGAGCATCCACAATAGTTGAAGCTGTTTCTGCACAATGTTCTATAACTTTTTCAAGTTCTTGGCACCCAGTCTCGTATTCTATACTATCCACAACACTGCGCTGGTAGTCTCTGTAAAGTTGCTTCCAAAACCTATCGGCATAAACAATAGTGAGTTTTGCTGCACGATACGCGCACATTAAATTAGTTAACACAAGATTTTTCTCTGAGAACAGTTCATTCTCAGAATTGCTGTTTCTTGCAAAATAATCAAATAAAGGAGGGTTGTTTATGTCCCAACCGGTGTCTTCCCATAAAAATCTTGTTTGAGGCAGCGTAACTAAATGCGCATAATCTTCTGTTAGCGCTCCGTATCTTGCGTCTATATCAACATGAATTGCTGCATCATTAATAGCTTTAACATTTACTTTACCGTCTCGTAAAAATGCCGATTCAATATCTGCAAGTTCAAACACCACGTTTCTTCTGGCATCATATTTTGGACGTGGAAGGCGTAAACATAAATTTGCTGCTGCTGAATCACGTAAACGAACAATATGTTCTTCTGAAACTTGTGTAAACTCAGATAGACAAGACAGCGCAGTAGTGTATGTTGCTCTTTCTGAATCATCAAATAAATCAGGAGTTAAGTTTTCAAACCTATCATGAAGCGATGCAAGTCCTGCTACATATGAGCTTGCAAGTTCGCCTGGAGAAGGCGGTTGCAAAAAAGGTCGTAAAAGTTTTGACTCTTCAGGTAAGCTTTCATCAATCTTGCTTAGCTGTTGAAACGTGAGGCAGTCGTAAAGAAATTTTTTTACAAGATCTTTTCGAAGGTGATCAAGAGGTTCATTGGGTGATTTTTCGCAGGTTTCATTGATAACTTCTAATACTTTTTCAAGAGAAGGTCCTCGGGCATCTTCCATAAGTAAGAAAGATCCAGTATGGTCTTCTCCTGTCAACGGAACAGGTCTCAAAATTTTAGCAGTTAAAAATATTGGTCTTGTTAAATGAGGCTTTTGTTCTCTCCAAGGGGATCTTTCATTGAGATATTTTGCAAAAGGTTTTATTTGTTTTCTTTTTTCATTTTTTAAACTTAATCTAATCAAAGCTCTTGCATCGCGATATCTTTGATTTCCAAGTTCAAAAGGATCATATTTTCCTCTATCTGTTAAAAAACGCGCAATGCAATATGGAGTATCAAATCCTCCTACGTCAAGTCGAAAAACACCCCCTTCTCCTATGATTGGAAAACCGATTGCAGTTCCCCTATATCCTTCTGCAATTCTCCTAAGAAAAGCTTTGGCAAGAGATTGTGCTTTTCGAGAAGCTCCACTTTTGTGGGATTTTATAACTTCAGATATAAGATGTAAATCAATTGTTGTATCTGCAGTTTCTTGATCAGGAATAATTCTACTACGATCTTCATCAAGAGTGGTTTCTCTTTGTTCTCGTTTAAATTCGTTATCAACCATTTTTTCTAACTGTTTAAAATAAGGATGTTTGTTCGGTCTGTTAAGAACGCGCATTATCAGATGACGTGGTAACGCTATTAATTGCTCATCTACCTTTTTTACTCTGCGCAGAGCATCAGTTACAGCATTATTAATAGTTGTAACTGCGTGATTTGGATCTTTAATAAGACAATAACCATCAATATTTTTTGGACCAATAAATTTATTGAGCAGGTCTTCAAGGGCTTCATCGCTCGTATGTTGTGATGTTTGTCCAATTAATTGTATTGCTCGGGGTGAATCTCCAATAAACAAAAGTGGTAATGTTTTTACGTTCAACAAATCAGCTGTGCATGCGTCGGCATATGAAAAAACAACAAGACTATAAGGCAAGGTTTGATCACAATTTGCCGTTTCTGCAAAATCAACTTGCGGACCTCCTGCGCACTGTATGGTATTCAAGTGTCTCTTAATATCTTCATCAGAATTAGGCCTTAAAAGAGCCAGTATCTTTGGTTGTTCTCCAGCACGCTGTATAAGTATTTCTGCTAAATCCACAATTCCCCCGAGTGAACTAAAAGTACTCACATTATATAAGCTTTACAGTGAATAAATCACAAAATTTATAAATAGTTCGAATATGTTTAAGAATGTCAAGAACCACCCGTCAATAGACGGGTGGCATGAAGCGATAGCTTCATCTTCGCTTGTAATGACCAGTGGTTCTTGAGCATGCTCAGAAATATACCAGATCACTATGGTAATAAGGACTCTGTCCATCAGTCAAATAGACTGATGGTATATTTCTGACATATTAAATATTATGAACAGTGAGAAGACTATAGAAAAGTTTGACTCGATTTTGATGGTTTTTCAAGCTTTTCTAAGAAGTGTTTAAATAACGCAGAAGGTAAAGGTTATTCAAAGCTCTCTATAAAAAGGATAATTTAAATGACAAAACATCAAGGAAAAAAACATGGATCTAAGGCAGATATAGGACATACTGCTGCATATATTGTTGAAATACGAGTAGTTGGTGAATTGAGGAGAGCTTATGATATTGTAACTAACAGTTTTGCGGGAAGCTTAACAGCTGCTGAACAGTTTTATTTAGGAACACCCGCATATGGCAAATCTGATGATGGTAGAGCAGTTTTAGGGTTAGCAGCTGCTGTAAGAGATATTGCAAACAGATGTGGGTTGCAATACGCTTCAGCATCTCAAGGAAAGTGTCCTTTAAGTGATCTAGTGAGCGATGTTGGTCCTGAATTAGAACGTAGAGAAGAAAGATTGCGAGCCTATTTTGAAAGCACGTTGGCTCCTAAAGCGTATGCTGCTAAGAAAAATGTATCTTAAGTAACATTTAAATATCATATTCTATTCTGAAGTTAATTAAAGAGGTGTTTTATGGTTCGTCATGTTCATACTAGTATTTTTTTGATTGTTGCCATTGTTGGTGTTGCTGCTATTTTGTTTTCATCTGCGTTGTACCCTTCTCCTGTTTTGTTTGCAGTATCTTATTTGCCTGGTGAGGATGAGGTTGGTAGTGATACTGTTATTGTTAGTTTGAATGTGAATGATTTTATTAGTAGTGAACTTGAAGCTGTAGGAAGCGGACAATTCTCAGGGTTAAACAGCGGAACAATACAAACAAGAGATTCGAGAACTGAGTATACTCAATCATTACGTTTTGCACAATCAGGCGTGTTTAGTGGTGGTCAGGTTCTTTTTGGCCGTGATGAATCAAATAGAGTGAGTGATTTTTTACAGTTTGATGGTTCTGGATATGTTTTTGAGTACCGAGTTGATTTTGGTTCTGGGCTGAGAAGTAAAGTTGAAGTTGCGGGCCGTTTAGAGGATATGATTGGTGAAGAGTGGACTATGGGTGGTGCGCGATTTGCATTAGTTGATGCGGTTGCTGACACAACAGTAAATAGAATGCGCTTGAGATTTTTTGGCGGTTTTGGAAGTGTTGATTTTGAAGATAATGATTATACAGATGATTTGTTTCAACAAAGCGGTGTTCGTGTTAATGGTCAGACTGTTGATGCTGATGTAAAAATAAGGGCAACAGAGACGTCAAATGATAAATTAACTATTTTTTCTATTCAGTATAGGCTTTCTGCAAATGCAAAGCAAGGCGGCGATGTGCAGGTTTTGCCATTGCATTGCGTAAGGGAGTTCTTGCAGCATCCTCTTGGAATGTTGTTCCCTGATTTTGATATTTGTTACAAAGGCGCATCTGGTACTGCTCAGGCATCTTCTGGTATTTCTGGTAATTTGGTGCATGTGAAAGCGCGTGGTGATGATGAGTATGTAATGCGCGCGCAGAATTTGTATGGGCAAACGTATGAAATTCCTCTTGCGCAGCTTCCGGGAATGTACGGTAATAGAGGAAGGAATTTTGTGTTTGTTGAGGCTGCAAATCTTGGTGCTCCAAATATTAATGTAAATGATTATTTGCTTGTAAACAGTAGGGACTGGCTTGGTGTCTCTCATGTGTTGCGTCTTGATCAAATAACAACTAATCAAGTGTATTTTGAAGATCTTGGAGGAAATCAAAGACAAGCAGTTTTTGATTCTGCAACTGGTGAAGGCGATTTGATTATGAGTGAAGGCACATATCATTTTAGAGTAACAGGTAATCAGCTTGCAATAGATCAGAATAATGATAATACTGTGAATGGGGGCGAAGCAGCATTCCATTTACCAGGTGGAACGTACATTGATTTTGGTCCCGGGTTTACTGTTAGTATTATAACTCCTCAGCGTTTGTTGGAAGAACAAGTAACTGACGAAGTAACCCAATTTGATATTACATTTGGAAGCAACATTGATTTGGATGTTTCGTCTCCGCAAGGAACTGTTTTTGAATTACATGGTTCAGGTAGTGGTGTTCGTGAAGGTATGACTTTGTATGGTATTCATTTCCGTTGGGATCAAGAATCTGATTCTGATGATTTGAGAATTACTGTTCCTGGTGCTCGTGCGCGTCAAGTGCGTGGTGGTGCAACTGCGCAAGTGTATCTTACTTTAGAGCGTGATCGTTGGATGACTCCTGCACAACAACAATCTCCTGCTGCAGTTTGTGGCAATAGATTAAAGGAAAATGGAGAATATTGCGATCCTCCTGGAAGTTTGTGTGCGCAGAATGAGCAGGGAGGTGTTTGTGCAGATGATTGTAAATCGTGTGCGATTACTCCTCCTGCTGTTTGTGGTAACAGGTTGTTAGAACGTGGTGAGCAATGTGAGTCACGAGGTGATTGTGCTCAAACAGAAGATTGTCAAAACTGTAATTGTGTTCCTCTACCTAAAGCAGTATGCGGAAATAACTTGCTTGATTTAGGAGAACAATGCGAAAAAGATGTTGATTGCTTGGGTGGTTTGGTTTGCAGAGGCTGCATGTGTGTTCCACAACCTAGATTGGACGTACAAACACCTACTGCTCCTGTTGCAGCACAACCTGTACAACAGCCAAATGTCATTGCAAAATTCTTTTTGTGGATTGCAGGATTGTTCGGTGCCTGATTTTATTCTTTTTTGGGTAAGCCATCAATTTCACAGAATAATGGACTTTTTCAATTAATTATTTAAGCAATTATAATTTACACCGGTTATGCCTAAAATTGCTGTTGCCCAGATTAAAATTTTTGATGAATTGAGCAAAAATGTAAATAAGGTTATTGAGTTTATAGATAGGGCTTCCATTAAGAAAGCAGATTTGGTTTGTTTTCCTGAATCTTGTTTAGGTAACGACTTTTTGAATGTCAAGAACCACCCGTCAATAGACGGGTGGCATGAAGCGATAGCTTCATCTTCGCTTGTAATGACCAGTGGTTCTTGAGCATGCTCAGAAATATACCAGATCACTATGGTAATAAGGACTCTGTCCATCAGTCAAATAGACTGATGGTATATTTCTGACATATTAATGGTGCTGAGATAAGAAGTATTAGGGAGAAATGTAAAGAGAGTTCTATTTACTGTATTTTTGGTGCTCATGCGAAAGATAAGGGAAAATTTTTCAATTGTGCTTTTTTAATTGATAGGAAAGGGAGGATTCAACATATTTATAAGAAAGTGAATTTATTTTCTGGTCTTGAGTTGGAGCAGACTTGTAATGGAGAATGGAATGGGGTAATAAAAACAGATTTTGGAGATATTGGGATAATTATTTGTTGGGATTTTGCGTTTCCAGAACATATTAAGAAACTTTCGAAAAATGGTGCACAGATTATTTTCTGTCCTTCTTATTTGTTAAAAAGTGCAAGAATAAGTAAAGATGTTTTTAGAAGTTATCCTCTTACCAGAGCTTTTGAGAATTTGTCATATTTTGTAACTTGTGATGCTTTTGGTAGCGATGTGATTTCTGAAAGTTATATTTGTAGTCCATTAAAGGTTTTGAATAAGATCTTACATCGAGAGGGTATTATTTTTGCGGATTTGGATTTGAAGAAAATTATTCAGTTAAGAAAAAAATACAATTGTTTGAGCTAGGCTTGTAGTTCTATTCATTTCAAGTTTAAACAATATTCCCATACCCTATTAATCTCCATCTCTGTCCTACATTTCTGCCAATGGTTACTTGTGATCCTTTTTCTGCGCAGACTGGTCTTTTGAGAGAACAAGTTATAATATTTTTGCTAAGGTCTTTTACTATTCCTACTGTGGCTGCTGCGTTAACGTTTAACATGAGCATTTCTGATTGTTTGATTGGTTCGACTACAAGTTTGTCTTTTGCTCCTACTACTCTTTCAAGGAGTTTTGTTTGTAATTTTAATTCTTGCCAGACTGGCGGTGAATTTCCTGGTGTTGTTACTGTGCTTCCTACTAGTTTGTCGCTTTTGACAACGCTTGGGTCTAATTGTGTGAGTAATGCGAATGTTCCTCCAGGGGTTGCTTCTTGTACTTCTGTGTTTCCTGCCATGATTTTGGTTATTTTTGTTTTGAATGGTTTCCATACTTGTTGATTTCTTTCTTGAACAGAATATCCTGGCAGGATTTCTATTTCTTGTCCTGTTGTGAGCTTGCCTTGTTTGAGTGATCCGCCGATCACTCCTCCGATTATTTTTTGTGGTGTTGTGCCTGGTTTGTTGACGTCGAAGCTTCTTGCTATGTACATGATTGGTTTTGCTGCCAGATTTCTTTCTGGTGTTGGAACAAGTTCTTCTATTGTTTTGATAAGCATGTCTAAATTAACTCCGTGTTTTGCGCTCATTGGGAGTATTGGTGCTTCTGTGTATGGTGTGTTTTTGAGAAAGTTTTTGATTTGTTGGTAGTTTTTCTGTGCTTCTGTTTCATCCACAAGATCGATTTTGTTTTGTATAATTATTAGTTTTGTTATGCCTATGATTTCCAGTGCTTGAAGGTGTTCTCTTGTTTGTGGTTGAGGGCAGGTTTCGTTTGCAGATATCATTAATATTGCTCCATCCATGATGTTTGCGCCGCAGAGCATTGTTGCCATTAAGCTTTCGTGTCCTGGTGCGTCTACAAGCGATATTTTTCTGAGGAGTGTTGTTTCTTTGCCGCAAATCTCACAAATAGGTTTTACTGTGTATGTATTCTCTTCGCAAGAGCATTTGTAGAATGAGACATCTGCGTATCCTAATCTGATAGTAATTCCACGCTTGATTTCTTCAGAATGCGTATCTGCCCATTTGCCAGATAGTGTTTGTACGAGTGTTGTTTTTCCGTGGTCTACGTGTCCAATAATTCCTATGTTTATTTCTGGTTGTGCTGGTTGTTTTAGAGTTGTTTCTGCTACTGCTTTTTTGGTGGTTTTTCTCTTTGATGGTGTTTTTGCTTCTGTTTTTGTAGATGTTTTCTTCTTTGCAGCCATAATAAATAAAGAAAAAGTACCATTTATAAAACTTTGGGGATAAAATAGCTTTATCAGTGAATATATTGCGTTATTTCTTTTATTGCATTTTTAAGGGTTTTTTGGTCTTTTGCCTCAACAACTAATCGTACTAATGGTTGCGTGTTGCTGATTCTAAAATTGAACCAAAATTTACCTGTATTAACAGATACTCCATCCACTGATTTGATAATAAATTTAGCATATCTTTTCTTTAATTTTTTTCTGACTGTTTCTCTGTCTTTAACTTTAAAATTAAGTTCTTCTGATGTTTGGTATTTGTCAAAGGGCTTGATAAGTTCGCTGATTGTTTTGTCTGTTTGAGAAAGAAGTGTAAGTATCGTGAGTGCTGCTAAGTCTCCTGAGTCTCCGTATTTGAATTTTTTGAAGTAGAAGTGTCCTGAGAGTTCTGCGCCAAGAACTGCATCGTGCTTAATCATTTCTCGTTGTACTTCTGTGTGACCTATTGGTACAGCGATTGCTTTGCCTTCCCATTTTGGAATGAATTCTTCTGCAACTCTTCCTGAGTTAACTGTGTACAATATCTTTTGTCCTTTTTTTATGATGTGTTGTGCGAATAGAAGAAGTGTTTTTACAGAGGGTATTCTTTTTCCGTTTTCATCTATGAAAAATGCTCTGTCACAATCACCATCGTAGCAAATGCCAAGATCATATTTGCCTTGTTTAATTTGTTTTTGTAGTTCTTTGGTGTTTTTTGGTTCTGCAGGGTTTGGGGTGTGGTTTGGAAATGTTCCGTCAAGTTTTCCGTAAAGCAAATTGTATTTAATTGGTAACCCTGCAAGCAATTTTGGAACAACATATCCTGCCATGCCGTTTCCGCAATCAATAAGAACGCAAAGTTTTTTGTATTTCCCGCTTATAGTTTTTTTGGTAAAGTCAATATATTCTGAAAGAATATTTTTTGACGTTGCTCTTCCTAGTTTTTTGGGCTCTGGAAAATGGCAACTGTTAACAAGTTTTTCTATTTTGTTTAGTCCGTTTTTATAACCTATTTCAATAAATCCTTTCCCAACAATTTTGATGCCGTTGTATTTTGCAGGATTGTGCGATGCAGTAATCATAATTGCGTGATGTTTAAAAGAAGCATAATACAACATAGGAGTATTACATAATCCAATGTTAATTACATTGCATCCTTGGTCTGTTATTCCATAAATAAGTGCTTTTTGTAATGCGAGCGAGCTTGTTCTGCAGTCTCTGCCAACAACAATGGTTTTGGCTTTGAAGAATTGTACAATTGCTCTGCCAACATTGTATGCAAGTTTTTCATTAACTTCTTCAGGATATATTCCTCTGATATCAAATGATCTGAATGCAGACATGACTCACCTCTTAAATGAGATATATTGAAGATTGTATAAAAACGTTTGCTCTGATGACAGAAAGCATTTTTGACTTGTCGGAATGCCACTCACTCCAGTAAACCACTCGTGTTTATCACGAGTGGCATTCTGAGCATGATCAAGCCAAGAAAATGCAAAGCATTTTTTGGGAACCACTGGTCATATTTTTCTTATGATTTTCTGAATCAGTCATGTCACTGGTGTTGAGCACCGCAGTGCTGTCAGAAATCAACAATAGTAATTATATTTTGTGTCGATTTCTGAGCACCCAGAAAACACGCACAATAATAATTGTTTTTGCGTGTTTCCTATGGATCACCAGTGGTTCTTGACATGCTAAAGACAGAGTTATTTGTCATCATAAATTTCGCAAAGTCTGAGAGTAGATCTATCAAATAAGTCCGCATACATTTCTTTTGTATGGTCTCCAAATTCAACGAGGACGCTGAATGATGTTATTGTGCTTAGTCCTTCATCTTCTGCATCGAGAAGGGTATGAAAGATACATATTCCTGCAGTTTCACCCATAACAAGAACTGTGCGAATGTTTTTTCCTTCAAGCAATTTTGCAATGTTCGTTCCCATGAATGCGCTCGCGTTAGGTTTTTGGATTATTTGTAAACGATCATAGTTGCTAACTTCATTGAGAAGTGGAGAAATTGTGTGTCCTTCTTCTTCAACAGAGATTTCGAAAATTAATATTGGAAGGCGTCTTGCTATTGCGAATTTGAGAATTTCTTTTTGTCTTCTAATTGCAGGGACATAATGTGCATCCATTCTTGAACGTTGAACAATGAGAGAGTCATTTTGCATATCGATGAGGAATACTGCAACATTCTCAGTTGATAACCTATTTTCAATAACTTGTTCAAGTCTTCCTCTGAGTAACTTAAGAGCCATTAAAAAAGCAAGATAGAACGTGTATAAAATACTTTACCCAAAAAACTAGAAAGGTATACGTTCTCCGATGAGCCAGTTATCGTGTGCTTCAATAATTTTAACAAGCATTTCTTGTCCTGCTTTCACGTTTTCTCTCACGATAATCAGTTTGTAAGCATAATTTCTACAATTCATACCATCCTTTGCTTCATCTTCTACACTGACTTCTCCTTCCCAGCCAATCCAATTTTTATTTTGTTCAAGAGCATTTTCTTTGAAAACTTTTGCCAGCTTTCTGCTCCGTTCTTTTGCAATGTTGCCGTGAACTTGTTGTTCCATTGTTGCAGCTGATGTTCCGGGTCGTGGCGCAAATCTTGCAATGTTAACACTATCTGGCTTAAAGTCTTTAACAAGTTGCAAAGTATCCTGAAATTGCTCTTCTGTTTCTGTTGGATAACCCACTATCAAGTCTGTGCTGAATGTCATTTCAGGCAATTCATTTCTAAACGCATTTACAAGTTCTTTGAACGTTTCAACTGTATGCCCTCGTCTCATTGCCTTGAGAACTTCGTTATTGCCTGCTTGCACAGGAATGTGTAAAAACTTGAAAATATTCGGGTGCTTCATAACTTCAATCAATTCATGCAAGTACTTTGGTATGTGCCTTGGATTTCCCATTCCTACTCTGATTTTGTAATCTCCTGGAACTCCTTCAACAATTTTTTTCAAAAGTACTGCAAGGTTGGTTTTACGATCAAAGCCATAACAACAGGTATCTTGCCCTGTGATCCAAATTTGTTTGCACCCGTCATCAACACATTTGCGAACTTCATTCACAATAATTTCTGGCGGGTAACTAAACAAAGTTCCTTTAACAAGTCGTGTGCTGCAAAAACCGCAAGCATCTAAGCATCCAGAACTAATTGGTACGATTCCAACAACAGGATTTCTGCGCACACGAGGCAACATTAATTTTACGGGTTTCGCTTTGGTTAGAACATCTGTTTTAACTCTCAATAACTCATCTATTTTGTCAATGTGATGTGTGTTAATTAATTGTACTTCTGGATCTATTTGTTTTATTGGCGCAACAATACTATCTGTAACGCAGCCAGTTATTGCTATTTTTTTGTTTGGATATTTTTGTTTTACTTTTCTGATTTCTGTGAGTGCTGTTTTGTCTCCTTTTACTGTGCAAATGTTTAGCACAACCAATTCTGCATCTTCTTCGTTAACGAGCTGCCCTTCTTTGCAGAGTTTGCCAGCTATAATTTCTGATTCTGCATGATTTGCTGAACAACCATAACTTTTGACGTGAAATTTCATGATTTATTTTCAAAAACAAGTTCTTTTAAATGCTTCGGTAAAAATTATAAACATGTAACAAATTGTCAAAACAATGAAAATTCCACCAAATGCAAAACAAGTATTCAAAGGTGTTATTTTTGACGTTTATCAATGGCAGCAAGAAATGTTTGATGGTTCTTTTGAAACGTTTGAACGAGTAAAGCGTCCGCACACGTTGGAAGTTATTGCAGTCAAGGGCGATAAAATTATTATTGCTGAACAGGAACAGCCAGGAATGCCCGGACCTATTTTTACTGTTTTTGGCGGTCGTGCTGAAGAGGGCGAAACTGAACTTGAGGGCGCTAAAAGAGAATTATTAGACGAGGCAGGTTTAGATTCGGATGATTGGGAGTTGTTTAAAACAGTTGAGCCTGAAGCAAAGATTGATTGGAAGATTCATTATTTTATTGCAAGAAATTGCAAAAAAATCGCGGAACAAAATCTAGAACCTGGAGAAAAAATCACGATCAAAGAAGTAACTTTTGAAGAGTTTGTGAAAATTGTAAGCGAAGGTCACTTTTGGGGTTCTGATTTGGCGTTAGAACTGTGCAGAATACGATTGTATCCTGAAAAACTTGAAGTGTTCAGAAAGAAATTGTTTAAGAAATTATTTTAATCATTTTTGGGAAGAACCGTGGTAAACGAAGTATCGTCTCTTCTTATTTCTTTTCTTGTTTTTGCTTGCTCAAGAGAAACTAATCGTCTGCAGTCAACGCACCATTTTCGCATTGGGCTGTATGATGGCACATCTGTTCCGCATCTTTGACAATTAATCATGAATTTCCCCTCTGAAAGTTAAATAAAACTTACAAACAATTAATAATTACAACTGGGAAACTATTTAAAAGTATTTCTATTGTTGAACCACTATGTGAAAACAACAAATTCACTGCTTTGTGACGATTAAAACAACATTATCTCGATCATGTTCAAGATTTTCGTCATGAAGTCTGGTGAATACTTTTATATTGTGTTGTTTATTTTGTTCTTTTATCTCTTCAATAAAAGGCAATAACAACATACGATGATATATCTGTTCATTGTGTTGTCTTTCAGTCAAAATCAAAGTTCCATTTTTTTTAAGTTTGGGCAATGCTTGTTTGATAAATTGTTGCGGCAGTATGTGCGAGTCAATGTCCAAAGCCAAAAGCATATCAACACTGTTATCAGCAAAATCATCAAGCGCTTTTGAATGTCTTGCATGAATAAATTTTGCGTGTTGTTGTTTTTTGCAATAGTCAATAACTGATGAATTTGCATCTATACCTATTTTTTGCGAATACCTCCCCTTTAGCAAATGTAAGTCTGCTGCTACTCCGCAGCCAACAGACACAACTATTTGGCCTGTTAAATTAATATGGTTGTTAAGAAAATTAAACAAACCGTGCAATTGTTCTGCGCGCAGCTTAAAGAGTTCATCATTGTGCGCATAATATGTTTTTTTATCCATGACAATTCACCATTTTTTCTTGCTCAACAACAAATAAACGTGTACAAAAATTACTGTTAAAATAAACCATGTTGTAAATATCCACAACGGTAAAAGATTTCCAACAATTAACAACACCAATATTGATGCAACTCCTGCAACAATGTATAACTCTGTTCTTTTGTATTTCAAAAAATCTGCGCGTGCTCTCAGGAAAAGAAAATAAATAATTGCCAAGTTAACTGTTACGCTGACAAGCGGAATGAGGAATAGTGCAGACAGTATTCCCATAAATACAAGAAATAAAAGAAACATTACAAAGCCTAATACTGAAAACTGCCCTCTTTTCATAATATTGCAAAAGACCGTTGCATATTTATGTATTTTCATCAGAATAAACACCACTTCACAGTCACTACTAAATAATTCTAAGTATGATCGTTGTCAAATTCAGAATTATTTTCTTTTGCGAAAGTTTTTTAAACCGTTTTTGATTTTCAATTGATATGGGGAGAATTAAGACTAAGTTAACCAAAAGGCTCACGTTTGACATACTTAAAAAAGAGCGTGCACATTTGTCGAAGGATTTTGAAGAGAACAAAAAAGTAGTTGGCGAGTTGTTAGGGACAACAAGCAAGAAAATCCGCAATACAGTAGCTGGATACGTTACAAGATTAATGAGAAGCGATAAAGAATACTAGGGGGACGCAATGGAAGACGAACTTAATGAAAACATAACAAGACAAGATAACAATGTGCTTATTGGTAACAAGCCATTTATGAACTATGTTACTGGTGTTGTTATGCAGTTTACGACAAAGCAAGCAGATGAAGTCATTATTAAAGCTCGCGGCAAGTTTATTGCGCGTGCAGTTGACATTGCAGAAGTTTCTTCAAAAAGATTTTTGGACAACACAGTCCATGTAAATGATATCAAAATTGATTCAGAAGAATTCACAAACACTGAAGGCAGACAGGTCCGCGTGTCCACAATTGAAATTTCTTTGAAGAAACATTAATTTATTTTTTTCCCTTTGCAGCCAATGCATATGTTTCTATGTCAGGCCTATAGCTTTCAAGAAGTGATCTTATGGTTGTGTTTACAGGAACAATATCTTGCAGTGCATCATTTTTGACAAGTACTGAATCTTGCTGATTTTTCCTGACGAATCCATCAAGAAGATCAAAATATTTCGCTGTTTTTTGGAGGTGCTCGCCAAGAAATTTTCGCGCGTATTTAATTGTTTTTTTGTCTGTTTTTTGTTCATCAAGAAGGCCTGCAGATTCCAACAATTCATATGCTGTTTTTGTTCGTGTCATACTCGCACGCAACTCATTCATACTCTCAAATACATTTGTCTCTTCTCGAGTGTATGGATCTTTTCCTACTTTGAGAACTGCAAACGACCAAAAAGTATCAATGTTAACTGTTGTTTCGCCAATAGTGTAACCATCTCTAGCATCCCTTGCTTTTTGCAAGGCATAAGTAATTTCGGATTTCATGCCTATTTCAACAAGTGTTGCTCTAAGCTCTGTTTCTTTTTTGGAAATACCTAAATCATTAAGCATGTCCCCTTGTTGTTCAAAAAGATTATCAGAAACATGGATTGTTGGATGGTATTGTGATGCCATTGATCTTCCCCAATCTTTAATGTTATGATGCACTGCAATACAAACATCATCTAAGTCAGGAGTTTTGTAATCTGTTGTTTGATGATATGGTCTTCTGTTGTTTCCCGAACCGCGGAATACAATTACACTTCCACCATCTTGAGCGAGTTTTTCCAAATATTCTTTAAAATCAGGATCATACACAACGGAAAATTCTTTTTGAACAGTTTCCTCCAAAAAAGTTTGTCTTTTGTCTAGTTCTGCAATAGCTTGATGTGCTGGTATAATATCGAGAAACATACTGCCTATCAGAGGTAAAACATATTCTATTTGAGTTGTTGTATCTGCAATTATCAAATCTTCTAATTCAACGTATCTTTCTAACTCTGGTTCTGCTTCTACAGGAGGCAACACTGCTGATGCAACAACAACCACGGGCAATGATTTATAACTCATATTAAGTAGTGAAAACTTGAAAGTTTATAAATTTAACGTTGTAAACCAGCGTCGCTACTAAACCGAAGATTTAAATACAATTTCGTCGTGCTAAACTATGTCAAGAACCACCCGTCAATAGACCAGTGACATGAAGCGACAGCTTCATCTTCACTTGTAATGACCAGTGGTTCCCAAGAAAATCCTCTGGATTTTCTGGGCACAACAAAAAACACGGTTTTTTGTGCCCACATAACTCAAGGATTTATGTTGGGCCAGAAAATGTAAAGCAGTTTCTTGGCTTGAGCATGCTCAGAAATATACCAGATCAATATGGTGATAAGGACTCTGTCCATCAATCAAATAGACTAATGGTATATTTCTGACATATAAAAAGGGGGACTTATGGACGGAAAGACACAGTGGTCAGTAGCAATATTACTGCTTTCTTTAATAACTGCTATTGTTATTCTTGATTGGTCAGTTAATCAGCATATCACTGGTTGGACGTTTGTTCAAGGCAATGAAAGTTCTGTAACAATCTCAGGCATATCAAATTTTTCAATTTCGATAAACAATTCAAATAACTTATTGGCAAATTTCACAGGAACACAGCAAATTATTTTTTTAAACAACGGCAATAATTTTGCCAGTGTTTTGTTTAATTTTGATAATAACACATTAAATTTATCAACAATTTCATTCGAGAAGCAACTTGGAAGTTTAGCAGTACAAGGATTGACAGGAATTATTTCAGCTAGTGTTGAAAAGAGAGGTTCAAATTATGTTTGTATAAAAAATAGTTCAACAACAATCGCAAGCATTAGCAACACTTGCACTGTTGCAAATGAGTTTCTTGTTGCGTGCAATGCTTCTGCACAAGCAGGTTTTGTATGCACTGAAAATAACAGTATTTTAACAGTCACGGGGGCAAATAGTTTTGCTGTGCAGAGCATTCCTTTTGCAATATCACGTGCAAATCTAGGAAAAGGGGCAAATGTTACTATAACTATTTCTGGACAAGGTTTTTCTGCGAACACACAAGTATCTTTCAATAATTCAGACATAGTACTTTTAAATCAGTCTGTTCTAAATTCTTCCTTGATTAGGATTCCAGTATATGTCCGCGGAAATGCGACAAAAGGTTCTGCATCTTTAACACTAAATCAAAACAATCAAACAAGAGTTTTTGCGAATGTTCTGAATATTTCAGACGGCCCTTTTTTGGTTAATAACTCTGTAAGTTTGCCTGGCTTGTTTGGTTTAGATCAAGCAAATGCTCAAGGCGAAAACAATGTTGGCGTTTCAGTTCCGTTTGGAAGAGGGGTTGATGGTTCAACATTAAACATAACTGGGCTACAAATTCGCTTTTCTGGTCCTTATGTGGTTGTAGCGAATCTTACAAGTGTGCAAATGTTTAATGGGTTTGCGTTGTTAAATGCGTCTGTAAAATTCCCTGGTCCTGGAACATACGATGTTGATTTTAATTTTTCTTACACGCAAACAATGAGCTGTACAAATTGTGCTAATTTCACACTTTCTTCAACAACTCCGGTTTTTGTTGCACACGCTTTTGCTTCTCCTGTTCAGGTTTTGGAGCATGATGATTTGTTTACATTTGCAACAGTAACATTAACTTCTGCTGCACCCACTTTTACAGTTGGTCCAACGGGTGATTTTTACAATCAGATGGTTGTCTCAGCAGCGTTAGTAGATGTCTCTGGTTTGTCTGGAGATACTTCACTCAGTTTTGAAAGTGGCGGTGTTATTTGCCCTCCTACGTTCGCGTATGTCCCTGAATCTGATGATGTTTTAGAATCTACCACTTTAACTTGTCCTACTACAAGCAGAAATAGTATAACAATAACTGCAACATTCCCTGGTGGTGATGACACTCTTGTTTTGAATATGTTAACAATAAGTACTTTGCCAACAGTTCCTGTGCAGAGTGGTGGGGGAAATAAATATGTGAGATATCACTATTATGGTGACCCTCGTGGTTATGATCGTTTGCAGCAAAGGATGGCTGATTTTCCTTCTGGTGCAATATATGAAGAAGAACTTGAAGGCGGACCAGGCAGTGGTCCAGGAGGAGCTGACGGGCCAGATGGAGGGCCTGGTGACGGTCCAGGAGGAGCTGGTGGACCTAGTGGAGGTGCTGGTGGTGGACCAGGGAGTGGATCTGAGCCAGGAGAAGGTCCTGGGCCTGGACCTGCTGGAGGACCTGGACCAGGAGGTGGTCTGGGACCCGGTATGTATGGTGGAAATAATCCTCAGCAAGTTTTTACAAATGCCTTTCCTTTGTTTGGTGTAGTTCCAGAACCTCTTGCTCAACAAACGCCGATGAATCCTGCTATTAATGGTCCTTTGAGTGAGTTTTCTGTAACAATTGGTCCTCCAGCTTTGGCGCTTGGTTTGGGTGAGGACTGGACAAGCTCGAGTATACAAGGCCTTGAGGCTGTTTCAGAGGCTGTTTGTTCTGCAGCACCTCCTTCTGATGATAAGTCTGTTTGCCAGATTATTTCGTGGACTCGCGGATTTAGAAACAACCATGATGAAATTATTAAAGAGAAAACAGGATTTGTGATGAACAGCAAAACAGTAGATATTAAAAAAATAATTTCAAGAGGAATTTTTGCAGTAGATCTTGAAAAAGAAGATGTTGCTGAAGGTGTTGTGGATGGCAGGATTAATGATTATTCTTCGCATGATGAATGGTTTTTAGAGTCTGTTGAGAAAAAAGTTTGTGGTGATGGTTTAATAGAGCTTACATCTGTAGCTCAGAATGGAAAAGAGAAAGATAGCGAGACTGCTGTTGTTGATTTGTCTGCTTGTGAAAAATCTTGTTCGCCAACAATCGAGTTATTTGATCTTGATGGATCCTTGCAATCATATCCTAATCCTTGTTGTTCAGTTGATAAAAACATTCCTTCTGCGTGTTGCACTGCGTCTGGTAATTTTCAGACAGGAAAGTTGTTGACTCTTGAGACAAGTCAGTGTGTAAAATCAGAAGTAAGTTTGTTTGGTGCGAAACAGGTTGCCTGTATGCCTAATGTTGTGCGTTGTGATGCTCGTTTTGCGTCAGGAATTCATGGAGAATCAGAATCTATTTACAAAAGCTTAAATTGGGTTGCTCTTGGCCAGAAATGCGACATGCCTTTCAATCCATTTATGGATTCTTTTACAAGTAATCGTTTTGGTACTGCAGTCGATTCTTGTTCAGCTGTAGAATTAGCTCCTTACTGTGTTCCAGGAACAAAGAAAATTATTCCAAACGGTGTTGCTTGTTCTCCTACTGTTTGGGAGTGTATTGACGGCTATTTGAGATTAGTTGATTCTGGACAGCAGCCAAGTGTTGAAGTTTGTGATAATGCTGACAATGATTGTGACGGCAAGATTGATGAGGATATTATTTGTTCTTGTTCAAGAAGTTATGAAACAAAAGCTTGTTTTTCCGATAAAGATAATCCTGTTTCAATTTGTGTTAAGAAAAAAGGTATTGGTTTTGAGTGGGACACTAGCATGTGTGCTTTTGAAAGTAAAAAAATAGTGAAAATAAAAGAAGAGTATGCTGTTACAGCAGGTCTTGTTAGTCCTGTTATTCCTGGAGTTCGTCCGTATCGTGTAGCAGAATTGGAAAATGGAAAGTTTGCGTTAAGCACTCCTACTGGTTTTGTTACTGATTGCGGAAGTGACTTGGTTTCTGGTTGTTTTGTTTCGGGAAAAACAGTTGATGGCCCTGTTGTGTTTTCAAAAGTTGATAAATTTGATGTTGAAAAGCCTGTTTTATTTGCGTACAATATTAATAATTGTGATAATGGTTTGGTTGAGTTTTCAGAAGCAGTTCCTCCTGTGCAGAATGTTGAAGCGTATTTTACAACTGCTGATGCACGTGTGCGTATCCCTGCAACATTAAGTTCTGTTGCTAAAGGAACAGGCAGTTTAGATATGAATGATTTGTTTGAAAATTCTGTGCTGCCTGAAATTATTTTCAAAGAGCTTGATGAACTTGTGATTTTTTCTGATAAGGAAGAAGTTCAAATTGATGGTTTACGATTTTTATTAGATAAAGGAAAATTAAGCGCGATAGTTAAGAACAGTAATAGCCCTGTTAAAAATAAAGGGTTGGTGACTCTTGGTCAACCGCTTGAAATCATATTTAGTACCTTGCCTAATAATGTGTTAAAGGTTTCAGCTCCTCTCGTTTTAAAAAGAGGTATGGACCCTGGTTCTTTAGGAGCGTATGTTTGGCTTGATGGTACTTGGGAGTATATTGGTGGAGAGCTTATTGATGGTATTTTTTTTGTTGATATTCAACTGCAACAATTTGCTGTTGACAATAAGTTAAATCTGCTGATTGCAGGGAGTGCTTGTGTAGGCTGCAAGCAAGCGTACTTATATTCTGTACGTGAAGTAAATTCTGATGTTCTATTAGTGTTAGCGCATGGTTTCTTAAGTTCTCCGAGAAGGAGTATGAGTGCATTGTTGTATGATATTGAAAAAAGCAAGATACAAGTTGATGTTGCTTTGTTTGGTTACGGAAGCATTGCGCCTGAAGAAGCTTCAGATGTTCTTGGTGCAAGGTTGCGAGATGAGATTAAAAAGAATGGTTACAAAAAAGTTGTTTTTGTAGCCCACAGCCTTGGCGGACTTATCATTAGAGATATGCTGCAAAAAGAATCTTGGCAATCTGATTCTCTTTTGCCATTTATTGATGCTGTTATTCTTTCTGGTACTCCTAACAGAGGAACTCCTATTGGAAGTAGGGCAAATAATGTATTCGATATATTTGCTAAGTTGATTGATTTTGGTGATGTGCTTCCTGTTGGAGGAGTTCACAAGGATACGCTGAACTTACTGAGCACAGGAGTGCAATATAACTGGCCTGAGTCTGTAAAATTGTTTGTTCATGCAGGCAATGAGGATTTGTTTGGTATTGGAAGTTTTTTCAGAGTAGGCTATCCTAATGATGCATTAGTTTCAAGAGACAGTGCGCAGGTCGTAGGCGATAAAATTCAAAATGATGTTTGTGTAAACTGGGTAGAACAAGAAAGTAACCATTTTGGATTGAATAAAAATAGCGAGCAAAGGTATTCTTTGCTTTATTTTTTGAGAGAATTAAGTGATTCATTCAGGAAGAAAGACGATGCAAAAATGTATGTTTTGATGCAGGTTGATAATTGCCAGTCTGGTTTGCTGGAAGTTTACGGCACTCTTGTTGAAAAAGAAAAGCTTGCTTTGCCAGAAGGTTGTGAGGTCTTTGGTTGTGGAGATTCCGTTTGCCAGCTTGGCGAATCTTGTGCAGTAGATTGTGCTGCAGGTGATCTTTGTGATGATGTTTCGCATTTCACATATTTGTTTGCTGTATTAGCCGTACTCATAATAATTTTACACGGAGTTATATTAAGTGCGGGAGAGCGAAACAAATACATTCTCTATTCAGCATATGTGCTGACTGGCTTTGCAGTTGTTGCTGTTGTTGTATCTGTTATTTGGTGTGAGTTATCAGTTATTCCTGCAATTGCAACAGCATTAGCCGTGCTTGCGTTGATTGTTGAGTGGGCAACAAGTATTGATAGACGATGGTAAAAAATGGAAAAGAATCTGAACAGTTTCTAGAATTAAAGACATTCCATGCCAAGCAAATAAGAGAAAACATATTAAACAAACTAATCCATAATAAAGAAACCGGTTGTTTTTATTCCCCATTCGATTCCAGTAAAAGAAATTTCTGTATTTTATTTTACAAAGATAATATTGTTAAATCAATGATACAATATTCTGATTTAGAAAATACCAAAGATGATTCGAGACAAATTTTTGTTTACTTAAGACAACTGAATCCCGAAGCTGAAACAAAAATAGTTTTAGATTTTGATAAAAATCACGATAAACATAAAAAAATACATTTAAACACAAAAATTCCCGATAATTTTTTGAATAAAAAGGCTATTGATAAAATCAATCATTTGGCAGTAGTTTATTCTAATAATAGGATTGATTATTTTAAAACTTTTTTCAGTATGTTAGTGAAGCTAAAGGAGACTGGTTTCTTCAATGAATTTAACGAATATAGCATCTATCAATTAGATATTGACTCTGAAGAGTACAAGAAAATTGATAAGTTTTTGAAAATGTAAATAGTTTAATCTATAAAAATAACGGACCTGCAGGGATTCGAACCCTGATCACTGGGTGTCTTGCAATGGTTAGCTCGTATCATTGCGGCCACTACCGAAGCCCAGCATTCTATCCATTAAACTACAGGCCCAAAGTAAATCAATACTATGGTTTCATTGGGGATTTAGTTTCTTGGAAATTTATTTCCAATAAACTACAGGCCCGACTCTATGTAGAGTCTATGGTTTCTCAGGACTTAGTTTTTTGGTATGTGAATACCAATAAACTACAGGCCCTGTTAAGAATAAAAAAAATCATTATTTAAAAAACTAAGCTTTCTAAAAATAAAAAAGAACCTCTTACATCACACGTCTAACCACAAAAAAGCCACCAGTCACCTCTTTTTCCCAGGCTTTGTGGATTAAGGGTCTCTTTTCCCTCGCTAAAACAATGGATTATTATGGACAATTCTTTCTGAGAGTAGGGTCAATAATTCTTGCGCATGCTTTTGCATCATTTGTTGCATGGTAATAATCAAGATAACATTGGTCTCCTAGTTCTTGGCATTTTGACAGTTCCTTGTATTCAACTATTAAGTTAAACAGGCAAGTTTTTACTTTGGCCGTGTCTCTGTCTCGCCTACATTCTTCGTATTTTTTTGATTTTTCTGCATCTGAATCATAATAGCATGTGTTTCCTGCACAATTAATTGATTTTTGTTGTAGTTGATTGTTTTGATTAATCTTTTGTGTGTTCTGTTGTGGTGCTTGTTCAACAAATAATTGTGGTACTTGAGCTTGTTCTTGTTTTGGTCTTGTTTCAAGCATTTGTGCTTGTGCTTGTACTGGTTGAACTTGAACTTGTTGTACTGGTACAACTGATGGTGTATCTATTTGTTCTGTGACTTGTATTTCTTTTGCTTGTATTTGTTCTGGTGTGATTGGATGAGGTACAAATCCTGTTGGTTCTTGTTGTGAAGGCATGAATACAGCTGCTGCTGCGAAAATAACGATGATTAGACCTAGCCATGTTGCTCTGAATGGTGTGAGTAATTTTTCTGGTTTTAAGTGATGTTCTTGTTCAACATGATGTATTGCTTGGAGAATATGGTCTTCTTGCCATCCTGCTGCAAGTAGATTTTGTGCGATGTGTTCTTGGGTGTGTTTTTGTTGTTTTGCTTTGCGCACGTAGTCTGTGAGTCTTTCGTTCATGAGCGTAAAAAAGCATGAAGTATTTATAAGGATTTAGTATGTACAATACTATAATTATGCTCTATTTCTCAGCTTATTCATATCGTAATGCTTCTACAGGTTTTAATGACGCTGCTCTTTTTGCAGGCAATATGCCGCTTATTGCACCGATTAATATTGCAAATATTAGCACTCCAAAAATAAGTTGTACTGGATAAATTGCTAGCAATGTTCCTGGACCGAATGAATTGTTAACAATAAGCTCTACGCTTTTGCTTATTCCTGCGCCAATAAGTATTCCTATACTTCCTCCAGTCAGTCCAAGTAATGCGCTTTCTACAAGGAATGTAATAAGTATGTCTTTGTTTTGTGCTCCTATTGCTTTCATCACTCCTATTTCTCTTGTTCGTTCAAGAACAGAAGTGTACATGGTGTTCATAATTCCTATGCCACCAACTAATAAACTGATTGCAGCTATTCCTATAAAGACAATTTGAACAATATTGAATACTTTGTTGAATGATTCAATGAGTTCTGTACTTGTTTGTACCATAAAATCTTCTTTTCCTTCATCCTGATGTCTGTCTCGTCTTATTAATCGCTCTATTCTTTCTGCTACTTCATCTGGATTAACTCCTTGTTCTGTTTGAGCAAAGATCATCGAGTACGCATCTGACTCGTTTAATATATCTCGCATGTTTTGTTCAGGCATTACTAGTCCATTATCTAATCCCGGATCTCCTGTTCGTTTTAGCGTACCTACAACTTTGAACTTTTGATTACTTATTAAAAAAGTGTCTCCTACGCGTGCATTTTTTCCAAATGTTTTTTTGTTTGCAATGTTATAACCAATAACTATTTTGTCAGAGTCTTTGTGCGTGAGTAATCTTCCTTGGTCTGCTTCCCATAAGTTTACTGCTGTTGCAAGTGTTGCTTCTCGTTGTGTTTCCGGCACGCTTGCAATAAAAAGTGTTCGTTGTACTCTATTGAATTGTACTTGTATTGCTCTGTAAAGAACTCCTGCTGTTTGCTTTATTGCAGGTGCTCTTTCTGTAACAGTCAATTCTCGCTCAGTCATTTTCCCTGGTGCGCTTTGTCCAGTAAATCCTGCTGCTTCTTTTGCTTGAACAATTATTTTGTCTGCACCAACTTTCTCAAATTGTTGATTGATTGTGTACTGTAATCCTTGTCCAAGAGATATTAGTGCAACTACTGCTGCAATGCCGATAAATACTCCTAACATTGTGAGCGCTGCACGTTTTTTTCGTTTGCGAATGTTTCTTAATGCCATTTTGATTTGTTCAATCATTGCGTAGTGCCTCTACTGGTTGTAGTTTGCTTGCTTGTCTTGCTGGAAATATGCCCGATATTGTTCCGATGATAAATGAAAAAAGTAATGCTCCTATGATGAGTTGCCAGGAAAATGATGCTTGTAGTATATCTCCTAACGCGTTTTGTGATGCTAATTCTACGAGTTTGCTCAATCCAAAACCAATCAGTATTCCTATTGCTCCTCCCACCATGCCCAGAATTCCACTTTCAACAACAAACAAAATAAGTATGTCTTTGTTTTGTGCTCCTATTGCTTTCATCACTCCTATTTCTCTTGTTCGTTCAAGAACAGAAGTGTACATGGTGTTCATAATTCCTATACCACCAACAAGAATGCTTATTAATGCAATACCAATAAATACTCCTTGTACTACACCAAGAATAACATTTACGCTTGAAATCAGTTCTTCACTTGTTGTGACTGTGAAATCTTCAAATCCTTCTTTTTGGTGTCTATCTTTTCGTATTGCGCGCTGTATTTTGTCAGCAATTTGTGATGGTTTTTCTCCTGTTACAATTTGTGCAAAAAGAGCACTGTATTCTTTCTTGTTTTTTGTAAGCTCTCTGAGATCTTTTTCGTTCATCATTATGGATTCGTCTCTTCCTGCACCTATTTTTTTTAAAAATCCTACAATTTCGAAGTTTTCTCCATTGATAAGAACGGATTTTCCTAGTTGTAAATCTCTTGGAAAATGTTCTTCTGTCCAATAGTGATATCCTACGAGAATTTTTTTATTGTCTGTAGGTTTGAGTAGTCTTCCGTCTGCAACAGCTATGTTGTTTGCTCCTATAACTAAATCTCTGTCTTCATGTTTTTCTGGAAGACTTGCTGCAAAAATTGTTTGTGTAGTATCTGCGTATTCTACTGTTACTGATTGTAAAATTCTTCCTGCTGCTCGGCTTACTCCTGGTGTTCTTTTTACAATCTCAAGATCATCCTCATCTACTTTTCCTGGAGTGTCTTGTCCTGGTGGTCCAAATCCGGCAGTTGCTCCTTGGATGATTATTTTATCTGCTCCTACTCCTGAAAATTGTGCATTGATTGCGTCTGCCATTCCTTGCCCAAGGGATATTAACGCTACAACAGCTGCTATGCCAATAATTATGCCAAGTGCTGTTAGCATTGTTCTGAGAATTCTTTTTTTCAGGCTTCCAAGCACTAGTGCAAGATAGTCTTTCATCTGCGCTTATTGGTTTTTTTCTTTTTCCACCAGTAAATTCCACCCGCAATAATGATAAGCAGAACAATAATTACTGGAAGTAATGATCCTCTGCTTTCAAGATCATTATCTGTTATTATTCTTAGAGGCAAGTCATATTGTTGTGTAAAATCAACATTGTAAGGATCTTTGAATGTTATTTCCAATTTGAGCTTTGGTTCTTTTACCAGTGGTTTAAGAATAAAGTCTACTGTTTCAAAGTCATCGTTGTCAAGATTACCGACATATGCTTCGTTGCTCGGTGTTAGAATTTCGTAATCTTCTGTTTTGATAAGTCTAATGTCAACATATTTGAGATCAACTATTCCTTTGTTGATTACTTTTAATGATACTGTTCCTGGCTTTTGTTTGTTTTCAAAATCTGTTGAATCTACGATGAGTGATACTTCGGGCTCTGCATTGATAAGAGTGCTTATTTGTACTGTTTCATTGTATTGCTTATTTTTTTCATCTTGGTATGATAATTTTAATGGCAGTTTGTAAAGTTTTACTTGTGTGCTCGTGTCAGATGCTATCTGAAAAATAATTGTTTCTGTTTCTCCTGCAGGGATATTGGGTAGCCTTCTTTTTGTTCCTGTGCCTATTGTGCTGAAAGAATCTCCCAAGTCAAGAGATACGTCAACATTTTTTATGCCTATCACGCCTGCATTTTTTAATGTGAGTGTTACTTCTGCTGTTTGTCCTGGTTTTATTGGTGTTGGATCAATTTTGTAGTCATCAATAATTAATACCGCATTTTGTGTTTGTACGGCGATCTTAGCTTCTAAATAAGTCCATTGTTCGCCTGCTGATGTTTTGTATAAGAATTTTATTGTGTGATCTCCATTTCTTGCTTCTGGATCAACAAGAACTGTGAATTTTTCTACTTTGTCTTCTGTTGACGCAACAAAACCTACATCAATTTCTTGTGGTTGTCCAGGTGGTAAACTAAATGGGTATTCTGGGTCAAATCGTAATGTTACTGTGTCTGCTACTCTTCCTGCATTTTGAAATTGTAGCCATATGTCTACTGTTCTTCCTTGTTCTGCAGGTGTTGGCTCGTATTTGAGAATGTTTGCTTTGACTTCTGTAAACACAACCAGTGAGTGAGTAGCAGATACAAGTAGCAAAGATAAGAGTAGTAGTAAGGCTAATTTTTTCATAGTTTACCTCTTTTATTCTTTTTTGTAGATAGTATTTGCCCATCTTTTAAAAATTCTGCCCTTCCGGCAACTTTTGAAAGGTTTAAATCATGAGTAACCATGACTACTGTTTTTCCTGTTTTGCTTAGTTGTTTAAGAAAGTCCATGACTTCTTTTCCTGTTTTACTGTCAAGGTTTCCTGTTGGTTCATCTGCCAAGATTACTAATGGGTCTGTTGCGAGACTGCGTGCTATTGCTACTCTTTGTTGTTGTCCTCCTGAAAGTTCTGTTGGTCTGTGATGTAATCTTTCCTGTAAACCAAATTGTGCAAGTAATTTCTCTGCTCTTTTTTTTCGTTCGTGTTCAGGAATGCTTTGAAACATCATTGGTAACATAACGTTTTCAAGCGCTGTTAGCGTGTCAATAAGATTAAAGCTTTGGAAGATAAATCCTATTTTTTGTCCGCGTATTTGTGCAAGTTCTGACTCACTAAGTTTGCTGATATCATGCCCATCTAAATATATTGTTCCTTTTGTTGGCACGTCTAAGCAGCCCACCATGTTCATTGCCGTGCTTTTTCCACTTCCTGATGGTCCTAAAATTGCTAGAAATTCTCCTTTGTGCACTGATAGGTTTATTCCGCGCAGTGCGTGCACTTGTGTGTCTCCAATTTTGTATGTTTTCCAGACATCTTTAAGTTCGATAATTGGTTTTTTCACAATTGTTTAACCTGCAGATAACATTTAATATTGTGTATTCACTGAACAGAAAAAACAAACAGCTATTTTTGAAAAGAACAGCAAAACATTTATATAGATCACTTCTCTATTCTGGAGTAATAAACATAAAATAAAACGTAATGTTAGGAGGGCTGTAATTATGGCTTTTTTTTCAAAGTTAAAAGAAAAATTTGGTGGATCAAAATATAATGAATTTGGCGAAGAAGAATACGTTGAATTAGAAAACGATACAGATGCAGCAAAATCAAAAGTGCTTGTCCGCCCATTTGTTTTGGATGATTTTGAAGATGTGAAACCAGTTCTTCAGTCATTGCGCGAAGGATACACTATTGCTCTTGTTAATATTCGTCCGTTAAAAGAAAAAGATATTGTTGAGTTAAAGCGTGCCATTAACAAGTTAAAGAAAACAACTGAAGCAATAGATGGTCAAATTGCAGGCTTTGGCGAAGATAGTTTGGTTATTACTCCTTCATTTGCAAGCATTTACAGAAGTTCGCAGATGAAAAGAGTTGAAGAGGAATAGTTTTTTATTATTTAGTGGGATAATTTAGTCCAAATTTGGCAAAGAAGCTTTCTCCCTGTAGTGAATATCTGGAAAGAGATAATGGTAAAGTTGAACTCACTTGAGAAAAATAATCTATTGAAGACCAATCAATAACAGCCAGATCAAAAGAATCTATGAATTTAAGTGTTTGGGAAAGAACCGTGCGATACCAGGTTGACGTTACGGGATCTCCTGAAAAACTTCTTTGTTGTGCTACCTGCCTTAAGTCTTCTTTTATCTGTTCATCAGGGCGTGTAAGCAACGAGTCTATTAAACGAACGACGTCATCTAAGCGAATATTTCTAAAAGCGCATGATTCTATATCATATTGAGGAATTCCAAATGTTACAAGACCTCTCGAGTCCAACAAGTGGTAACGACAAATATGAGTTATTCGTTCTTGAGTATGTGCAGTAAATTCTGGCAATCTTGAATATCGCGACATAATACTTAACAACTCACATCAATTTGTCTTTCTGTCCTTATTTGTTCTTCTTGTTTTTCTCTTTTTTCCAGTTTATATTTTTCAACAAGTTTGCTCGCCATTCTGTGTGCTAAGTGTAATGGTTCTGGTAATTTATGTGGCAGGCAAACACATTGTTTGACAATTTGTGCTGCTTCTTCAACAGTTATCAAATTTCCTGGAGAAACATAAAGTGGCTTTGCATGTTCTTTCGTTAATACTCTTTTGCCAGTGAGTTCTCCATTAAAAAAAATCCTATCTTCTTGTTCTTCTCCAGATAATAATTTTGTTCCAACTCCAATAACTGGTTTACTAAGTTCTGTGCCAACAAAGTTTGCAAGTCCTGCTTTTTCTGGGTGCAAAATTCCATCGCCTGAAACAATTAAAACATCTGGTTCGTATTCAAGATCGTAATATGTTTGACAAATAACTGGTCCTTCTCTGAATGCAATAAGTCCAGGGATATAGTTTATTGGTGGCTTTGTCACAGTGTATGTTTTTTCTTTTATTTCCATTGTTTGTGCATCAACAACAACTGCTGTGCAAATGCATTTGTCTGCAAAATAAGCTACTGCGAATCCTGCAAAGTATTTTGGCACTTCTGATAATTCTATCACTTTGATCTGTTTAGCTATTCCACTCTGTCTGTCGTTTAAATTGCCAACTTTTTCCATCTTTTGTTTCCCACTCTTTTCAAGTATGATCGAGAATAAGCCCTATTTAAAACTTTCGTTTTTAATTACTACGAAGTAACAAATCATCTATGGGTTTGTGAGATGAATTTTTCCAATCTGTTGAGTGCTTTCTCGATAATAGATAGTTTTGTTGCAAAGCTAAAACGCATATAGCCTTCTCCTGCTGAACCAAAATCTATACCTGGCACTGCTGCTACTTTTTGTTTTTTCAATAAGTCAAAAGCGAATTTTTTGCTGTTTTTGCTAATGTGCGAAATGTTTGAAAATGCGTAAAATGCACCTTTTGGCACAGGTGTCATCAAACCCAGTTCATTTAATCGTGGAACAATCACATCTCTTCTCTGTTGATATTCTTTAACCATCCCATGAACATATTTTTTTGGAAGTTGCAATGCCTTGACTGCCAGTTTTTGAGAAATTGTTGGGGCGCAAATGCTTGCTTCAACATGCATTTTTTTGATTCCTTTTGCTGCTTGTTCTGGTGCCGCAACATAACCAAGCCTAAAACCACACATAGCATAACTTTTTGACATAGTTTGAAAGGTGAATACTCTATCAGACATTCCATTGAGAGATCCGATACTGATGTGTTTTACATCATCATATAGAATATATTCATAAGCTTCATCCGAGAATATTGCCAAATCATATTCGACTGCAAGATCTGCAAGCTCTTCAAGTACCTTTTTACGAATAACATTCCCTGTAGGGTTAGCCGGTGAGTTAATAAGCAAAACTTTTGTTTTTCTTTCGTTAATTTGTTTTTTTATTTCATCAGGATTTGGCTCAAAAGCGTTTTCTTCGCGTAATTGAAAAAATTTTGGAACGGCATTAAAAATTTCAACAGTTGGCAAATAAGCCATATAACTCGGATTAGGCAGTAAAATCTCCTCAGAAACATCCAATGTTGTCGCAGTTGCAAGCAATAATGCTTCTTGTGACCCTGATGTTACAACAACATTTTCAGGGTTTGCTTTGATATCATTTTCTTTTTTAAGCTTCTTACAAATAGCTTCACGAAGTTCTAGCAATCCTCCTGGTGTAGAATAATGATTACTTTGGTTTGCAAGTTTTTTAATTTCTGAAACAAGCGGCTTTGGTAAAGAAAAATCAGGTTCCCCAGGCCCAAGAGATAACACTTCAGGATGATCTGTCATCAATTCGAGTAGTCTCTCGATAACTAAATCTGGTAGCTGTTCTTCTCGTTCTGATATGTGCACCATCTTTTCAGCGTATTAATTGTTATCTTTATTTAAATGTTTTTTAAGGCAAAGCTTAAAAACAATAATCGAATCCATATTGTTATGAAAATAAAAGAGCAATTCATCGTTAGAAATTTTGCAATATCGCTAAAGTTAATTAAAACCAACCTGCACTTGTTTGTACTTGCTTGTTTGGTTGATCTTGCATTTTTCTTTTCACTTGGCTTGTTTACTGCTCCTGTGAAAGACAGAATTTCATCTTACGCAGTTACACTAAATACACAATTATCACAAACACTTGCTTCAAGTAAAGGCGAAACAGTGAATTTATTGAGTAGGCTTTTTTCTCTAGAAGTTTCACCTATTACAAACAAAATAATTTTTTTTGTTATCACATCATTCATAATTTCTTATGCGGTCTTCGTAATTTTTCAAAGTACAAACTGGTGGCTGAACAAAAAAATTGCGAATCAGAAAATAAAATACGAACAGTACGCTGCAAGTTTTGCAAAAATAAACTTAATTTGGCTTGCAGGTTATGTCATTTACAAACTAATTGATTTAACTGTTGGGTTAAGAAAAGTCTTTATTGAAAAAATTGCTCCTGGAGCACCAAGTCCAAGTGAGCAATTAATATTTGTTTTGTTTATTTTCATGTGTATCGCAGCATGGTTCAGCTATCCAGAATTAAAAGCAAAAGCATTGTTTAAAACACCCATAAAGAAAAGTGCGCAATTAATTATTTTTGCAGGAGTGTTGTATGGTTTACTGCAATTAATTTTATTTGTGATTGGAAAAGTAAATCCTGCTGGTGCAACAATTATTGGTATTTTGCTCATCCTTCCATTAATTAATTTTGTAAAAATATTGACAATAAAGGTGGTTTCTCATGTTCGTACATAATTTGAATCCAACACTCCTTAATATTGGTCCGTTGGAAATCCGTTGGTATGGTTTAATGTACGTTTTAGCATTTCTTGTTACGTATTATTATGTTCGTTCAGTAATCCGCAAAGGAAAATTAAACTTGACTGAAAAAAATCTTGACGATTTACTTGGCTTGATGGTACTTGCATTGATTGTTGGCGCTCGTTTGTTTTACGCAATCTTTTACAATCCTGGTTATTTTGTTGCGCAACCGTGGAAGATTTTTTTTGTTTGGGAAGGTGGCTTGAGTTTTCATGGCGGATTAACAGGAATCATTCTGGTTACGTGGTGGTATGCACATAAGAAAAACCTCAAATTATTACAGTTAGCTGATGTGTTTTGCGTTCCGTTAGCGTTAGGCAATGCGTTTGGCAGGATAGGTAATTTTGTCAATGGAGAATTGTATGGTGTTGTGACTGATTTGCCGTGGGGAGTTGTGTTTCCAGGAGTTTCAGGAGTGCGTCATCCTACGCAAATTTACGAGGCATTGTATAATATTATTATTTTTGTTGTACTCTTTTTGATGCGAAACAAAGTCCGCTCGTATGGGTGCCTTTTTGGTTGGTATCTTGTATTATATGGTCTGTTCAGGTTTAGTGTTGAGTTTGTTAAAGATTTGCCACTGTATGGTCCACTTACAATGGGGCAATGGTTGACCATTCCTGTTTTTGTGATCGGCATTGTTTTAATTTGGAAGAAGAAATAATTTTTTCTCTGAACTCTTTACTTCCTACTTCAAACCTCTTACCTCAAACCATACAATACTTCGCAAAACTTAAATACAGTAAATGATTAGCAAGTTGTATGATAAAAAAAGTTATCCTTTTATTATTGATTATAAGCTTGCTTGTTGCAAGCTGCACAAACACTGTTCCTCAAATGAATCAGCAAAGTCCTGGAATGAATACTGCTCCTGCAAATGCAGTTCCAAGCAAACCACAGTATGAACCTCCACCAACTGCTCCAACTGACGAATCTCAGACTGATATTGATTATTAAAGATTAAATGTAAATAATAAAAAGAACCGAATATGATAAAAAAAGTTGCCAAAAAAACTGTGAAAAAAACCAGTAGCGGTCCAAAAGTGACTGTGTATTCTACGCCTACATGCCCATTTTGTCACAAAGCCAAAGACTTTTTAAAAGAGAACAAAATTGCATTTAAAGATATTGATGTCAGCAAAGATCACGATGCTGCGCAGGACATGATTGAAAAATCAGGCCAGATGGGCGTTCCAGTTATTGAGATTGGAGATGAAATTATTGTTGGCTTTGATAAGGCGAAGATGAAGAAGGCTTTGAAGTTGTAATGTTATAAACATTCAATCATAACTGTCTTACCATTTTCTGCACGGAAAATCAATCGTAAATGATTTTCCTGTGATCAAAACAGTTAATTATCATTCTATCTTGTTCAAGTCTGTAGATTATTCTAAATGGAGGGATTCGTACGCTGCGATGCAATTTGAAGTCATATTTTAAGGGCTTGCCTGTTTCTGGATTTTCAGAAAGTTTTTTCAGTTGTTTGATAATTTTTAGTCTTGTACTTTTATCTTTAATTTTTCTATATTCTTTTGCGAAATCTTCAGAAAATATTATTTCCATTTTTAATGCATGAAAAGTTCATCAATTTCTTCATCTTCCATTAAAGAGTTTACTTTGATAAATTTTCCTTCACGTATTTGCTTTTCACTCCGTTCAATATTTTCTATTAGTTGAATATCTCTCGTAAGAGTTTCCTTTCTTATAACTTTTAATAAAATATTTCCTCCTTCGTTAAAAACAAGAAATTTTGTTGATGGTTTTAGTCCTGCGTCTTTTCTTATTTCTGCAGGTATGACTACTTGCCCATTTTCTGATAGTTTTGTTATTGAAACTTCCATACCAATCACCTAAAATGTATTTTAATATTAAAAGAGCTTGTATATAAAGCTTTCTGTGAGAAGTTTTAAATAAGAAGCTTGAAAGAGATTATCAGGGGCTAAAGTTAAAATAGATATAGGAAAGTTTGTAGAATATGTAGCTATTTTTGTTCCAGGAACAATTTTCTTAGTTTATTTATGTAATTATGGCAGTTTTAATTTAAACAGTCTGAAATTAGAGATAATAACGAACAACAGTTTCATATTTGCTTTTATTTTTATTACAACAGTCTTTGCGTTAGGAGCAATTCTGTATTTATTTGGGCACAGGTTAACTCCAAATGTGTTGGATTATTTTATTGGTCCCTTCAAAGAAGATACCTCCGTTCGTAGATATTGAAGACAATTTTGTAGTTCTGTTTCGCTTACATTATTTGTTATTATCCTAATGGAGTTTATTTTCGTAATTATTTATTATGATCCTTATCAAGTAGTTCCATTAACAAAAAACTAAATAAAGAAAAACGCACTATTCCCCGACCTGAAGGTCGGGGTATTTATCGTGCGTTTTTCTACTTGCAAAGTTCGCCCTAAAGGGCGGGGTATTAAACCCCTCTACAAAGTTCTTGCGAACTTTGCAATAAAAAAACTAAACCTTCGCCCCGCTATAGGCTCTATTCCCTGCATTGCTTCTTGCGCGTTGCATTCTTGGCTGTACGCTGTATGCTGTTCTGCCAACGTCTGGATGTTTTGCATAGTGCGCTGCATCATAAGCAAAGTTTGCTGGTGTTGCAGCCACTTTTGCTGGAACTATTCTTCCGTGCACGTGCGCTCCGTTGCCCATCGCATACACTGGTTGTCTTTCTTCTTCCCATCTTCTGAACTCATCACTGTGTTCTGGAATTTCTATTCGTGGACCTCCAATATATCGTGCAGGAATCAACTCTCGCTCTGGTAGTCTCATAACAAGATCATTCATGTCAACTCTTTGTAGTCTGCTGTCTTTGAATGCTTTGTACCACGCTGCTTGTGCTGCTTGTTGCTGGTATTTTCCTTTGCGTTTCAAATACATACCTACACCAATTGGCAAGGCTATTGAGCTCAAGAATCCTGCTGCTGCTCTGCCTGCTGTTGCACCATCTATTCCTAAAGTGTCTGAGATTTCTCGTCCAAGTCCTTTGTGATCTTGTATTCCTAATTCTTTGACTGCTTTTCTGTATCGTGATGCGTCTGCAATGTCTGCTAATTGTCCTGCTCCTGCTCCAGCGATGCTTGACGGCACTCCTCCTAGTGGGTTGCCCATCCAATAACTCGCTGTTGCCGCACCGTACAAGCCCATTTCTGCAGCGCGTAGCCATGCACCTGGGCGCAAGTAGCCTCTTAGTCCTGGATTGACAAACCATTGTACTTTTCCGTAGTTTTCTTGCATTCTTTTTACAAGTTCTCCTGCGTTTGCAGATGCTTTGTCTCCTGCCCATTCTCCATCATCTCTGAAAAGATACGGCTTAAGACTGTCTCCAAGAGTTTCAAGACCATGTCTGACAAAGTCTTGTTCTCCTTTTCCTGTGCAAGCAGTGCCGATGATTTTTTCCAGATTGTTGTTTAAGGCTACCATTATTTTCTCCCTCTAATTTAGTTCGATAGTTGGATTTGTTATAACATCTAATGCTTCATTGATTGTTAAGATGCCGATGAATTTGCCGTGTTCTGTAACAGGACAATTTCCAATATTGAGTTTTTTCATTTCATTGTATGCTTTAAGCACGCTTCCACCGTCGTCAAAAACCAAGATATCTTTTGTCATTATTTCTTCAACTTTTGTTTCTGGCCCTTTACCTTCTGCAACTAATCGGCCGTTAATATCGCTGATGGAAATAATACCAACAGGTTTCATTGTTTCATCTACAACATAGATTTGTCTTAATCCTGATTCTTTGATTGTTTTTGCAGCATCCTGTGCTGTTTGTCCAAGTTTACAATGTATTGGTTCTACTAGTCTGCATTGTTTTATCATGTTCTTTCCTCCAAACTCGTTTGCTGAGCTTCTATTTTCTCATATGCTGAAGCGAGTTGAGTATTAAATGTTTTGATAGCTTTTTGTTGTTCATCAAGGAAGTTTGTGCAATTTCCAACTGCTTCTGCTACTGCTCCTGCGTAGTTTCCTCTGTGTTTTCCTCGTGTTGCAGCTTCCATTTCTCGACGCAAGTCTGATTCTCTTCGTGTTTGTTCTGTTAATCCAACAAGGTGTTTTTGTACAATTCTTGCTTGTGTTGCATACGCTCCTGCTACTGTTTGTACTTCAGCAGAACTGGTTACATCAATAAGAGCTGTTTCTAATTGTCTGTATGCTAAGATTGGGTCTCCTGCTTCAAGTGCTTCGGCAATTCTGTCTGACAATTCTGGGTCTCCGTGTTGTTGTGCAAATTCTGTTGCTGCGGTTGTAAATTGAAGCAGAGTTCTTTGCATTGTTCCTGTTGCTGCTTTTAATCCGTCTTCTGCTGTTTGTAATTCTTCGTATGCATTTGGTACATCAAATCTTGCTTCGCCATATCCTGCGTTTGTTTTGATTCCAATTGCTGCATCTACATCTCTCAGTTGTCGTTCTACTGCAGTCATCGCATCGTATGCTTGTTGTGCTTCTGGTGCAAGTTTGCTTATTTTTGCTGCGTTGCGTGCTTGTTTTGTCCAATAGCTAATTGCTACTGGTTTGATAAGTAAACAGTTAAGTGCGAGTGCTGCTGCTGCGTATGCTGCTGTTAATCCCCAGTATACCCAGGGGAAGTATCCTTCTGATCTAGTTACCCAAAGAGTATAACCAAGTTGGTCTTGTGCATATTCAGCTGCATTGTCTATTTGCGCGTCTTCTTGTTTTGCCTTTCCATCAAGGTCTTTTACAAGGGAATCAACAGTTTTCTTTTTTGGCAAAGGTACTTTTGGTAATGTTCCTTCATCTGCGATAAATGTGCCGTCTTCTATTTGTCGTATTCTTGTTTCTAGTCTTTGTTTTAATAATTCTACTTGCGGCATCATGCCTTCTTTGAGTCCTAAGCGTACTGTTTCTGCTTCATCCAACATAGCATATAAACGCAAAACTCTTGGTTGTACTTGCTCTATTAAGTCACGGTGTGGTCCTGCCTGTTCAAATGCTGTTTCCAGTGCAGCATATGCTTGCTGCAGTTTTTCATTTGCAGTATTCTTGTTTTGTTCTTGTTGTTCTTTAAGGAATGTGTTGAGTGCGTTTACTCTTGCACTTCTTTCTGACTCGCTTGCTCCAGGGTGTTCTCTGCAAATTTGTACAATTTCATCTTTTATTGAATCTCGGTATGCGAGCAATGCAGGGTCGTTTTGATCTGGTAATTTTGCAAATGAGTTGTTTACAACTTCTGTTGCGCGCGTTATTATTTCCTCGCCTTCATCTGTTGCATCTAAAATATCTAATATGAGTTTGAGGTTTGTTGTGTATGTTGTTGTGTATTCTTGTCGTTTTGGTGCAAGGCCTACTTTATCCCATAGCCAATCTTGTATTCCTACTGATGCTTTTGGTAGTTCTGTTCCTGTTATTTTACTCCAGAAGTCATCATTTACTTGCAATTCGTATTCTGCGCTTCTCCAGAAGGTGTACCAAGAATCATATTTTGCGCGGTAATCTCTTTCTGTTCTGAATCCTTCAACAAGTTTGTCTAATCTTTCTAGTTCTGGTTTGAATTCTTCTTTGAATTGTTTTACTTTTGGAATTGTTTCTTGTTCAAGTTCTGTTGTTGCATTTTCAAATTGTTCAGTTACAAGTGCTCGTTGTATTACTCTGCCTGGAGTGGTTTCTCGTGCATGTTGAACAAGTGGTTTGCCTCCTAGTATGTATTGGTCTGCGCGCGCAAAATGTGGTTCGAGAACTGAAAATCCTGCAGTTTCAAGTGCAGCCAATCCTAAGAATGCTGTTGTTGGTCGTAAACCTGCTTTTGAATTGCGTTTCATTTGTTTGGCAAGTTTTGCGTACGCTTGCGTAGCTGTTGCTCTCTTAGCTTCAAGCAATTTTCTGCGTTTTGTTAAATCCGCAGTATCTTGTTGAAGCAACTCATCAAGCGCAAGCTCTTGCAATTCTTCCACTCTTTTAAATGGCCAAACCATAGTGTTGTTTATAACCTCCAAGTATATAAATCATCCCTTTATTTGTTCCTGAGAAGTGATAAATTCTTGTTGTTTGTTTTCTCATTTTTCTCATGAAAGTAAGAAAGCATGAAGCGTATAATTAGGTTTCCATGAATAAATGCCACAAAACGCAACATTTATTAAACTGGTTTGCACTTTATGCGCAAAATGGTTGATTTTTTTGGAAGAATAAGCGAGAAACGTGCTGTTGAGACTGTTAAAGAAGCTGAAAGAAAATTTATTTATGAGCTTGTTGATGACGCAAGAGCTCCTCTGACAAAGTTTGCCAAGAAATTAAGAGTGTCAAAAGATACTGCACATTACACTTTAACCAAACTACAGAAGAGTCATGTTGTCGTGCATATTTCTCCAATTGTTGACCTGACACGATTTGGTTTCAGAACATATCATGCTTTTTTTGTTACAAACGATGATAATAAACAAAAGCGTACAGAGTTCTTAGAATACCTCAAAAAACACGCACACACAAAAAGTTTGATGGAATACACTGATCGGTGGGAGATTGAATGGATATTAATTGCAAAAAACGTGCAGGAATTTGACAGCATTATTATGAAAACAGTAACAAAATTTTCTGACGTGATCATTGAAAAAATGAAACTGCTCGTGATTAAAGGTTACAAGTCAACAACTGTTGCAGCAAGGCACATTCCTGAATTAAAAAATCCAAAGAGTTACGAATATGATAATGCTGATTTAAAACTGTTAAATTTTCTTCATGAAGACGGACGCATGAGTTCGCATGCAATTGCTGAGCAGCTAAAAATTTCTCCGAATGCAGTGCGTTATCGCATAAAAAAACTAATTGAAACAAATATAATTCGTTCATTTTCTGCAACAATAAATATGAGCGCGCTTGGATATCACGTGTACACTGTTGGTCTTATTTTGAAATCGTTGAGCGAGGAGCAAGAAGCAAAGATGCGCGAGTTTTTCAGAAATAAACGATTTATTATTCGTGCAGTAAAAGTGCTTGGCCACTGGGATGTTTTGCTTACTATTGTTTCAGATTCAATCAAACATTTTCATACCACTGTTAAAGAGATCGAAGATGCTTTTTCTGATGTCATTATTAATTATGAATCTTTGATTGCATATGAAGAACACGTGTTCAAATATATTCCTGATGTTGTCATGAAGGAGAAGAAATAATTCTAAAAGCTTATAAACATCATAACCCAAAAAAAAAGTATTCGGGCGCGTAGCTCAGCCTGGTAGAGTGCTTCGTTCGCAACGAAGAAGCCCCGGGTTCAAATCCCGGCGCGTCCATAGAACTAAAGCTTGATATTGATTTTTCAGGCAAATAAATTTAAAAAGTGAAATTATTTATTGTGAATAATGAAAAAGTGGTTTGTTATTGCAGTAATTAGGTCAATATTTTTTTAGTTACAGTTTTCAGCTCCACCAACCCCCCAAAAAAGAAATCTTGTGTGATTTAATCATGCGAATGAAGTAGTTGATATGATTAGATAGCACATTTTGAGTGCAAAAACTCACCTAATCATCAGAAGATATGATTAACTTGAATAAAAAAGTTATTCTTTTTATACTATTGATTTAATCTGTTATTTATGAAACTTCGCCAGAAACCAGAGGATTTTATTGTAGAAGAAATTCCTTCAAAAGAACTCAAATCTTCTGGAAAGTTTGCTGTTTACAAATTGTCAAAAGTAAACATGACAACGTTTGCCGCAGAGAAAGTATTAGCAAGGCATTGTAATGTTAAATTCAATAAAATAGGTTTTGCAGGGCTTAAAGACACTCATGCAAGAACAACTCAGTATTTTTCTGTTGAAACAAATAAGCCTGAATGCGGAACATTTAAAGAACAAAATGTCATCTCTCAGATTGTTGGTTTTTTTGACGAAAAAATTCGCACAGGTGATCTCGCAGGCAATAAATTCATCATCACTGTTCGTGAACTTTCAGAAAAAGATGTTAAAATTGCAAAGAAAAATCTGTCTTTTGTAAAAGCAGGCGTGCCAAATTATTTTGACAGCCAGCGTTTTGGAAGTCTAAAAGGAGTAAAAGGGTTTATTGCAAAAGACATTTTACTTAATGATTATGAGTCTGCTGTTAAAAAAGCAATAACTCCCATTTATAGAAAACAAAAATCCCAAATAAAAATAATCAACAAATTTTTACTTGCTCATTGGAGGAAATGGAATTTATGTTTAACAGAAATTGAAAAATATGGTTTGGAAAAAACCGCGCAAGGAACAATAATATCTTTTTTATCAGAACACCCTCAGGATTTCAAAACTGCGTTTCAGAAGCTGTTCAAAGGAATACGCGAAATATTTTTCTCAGCGTACCAGTCTTACATCTGGAATGAATGTGTAAGACAAGTAATAAAAAACGCAACGCAAAAAAACATAGGGATTCCTTATGAAGCAGGAATATTGACATTTCCACAATCAAATGTAAATCTGATTGGCAAAGAATTTCCATTACTTGCTGCAAGTATGCAAACAACCGAAGAAAACATGAAAATCATACAAAACATATTGAAAAAAGAAAATATGGCTCTTGATAAATTTAAAACAGATGAACATGTACTTGTACCAAGACTCCGAAAGATATTTGTTGTGCCTGAAAATCTTTTTGTCGAATTTGAGGATGATGAGAGGAATGAAGGCAAGAAAAAAGCAATTGTCTCATTTAATTTGCCAAAAGGATCGTATGCAACTATTGTGCTGAAGGGATTGTTTGAGGAATAAATAGGAATAATTAAAAACTACTTACTGCAGACTGCATACTAGATTGGGCGTGTGGTCTAACCCGGTATGGCGCTCGGCTGGCAGCCGAGAAACTGCGAGTTCAAATCTCGCCACGTCCATTGAAAAATAACCAGCAATTATTGGAATACAAAATTTGAAAAACAATCTTGCGCTGAATTTCTTTAAGTCCTATTTCTCATCAAGTAAGAGGTGCAAATGATGCATTGTAGAGATATACGTTTCAATTGATGCAATTTCGGGAGTTACACGTTGAGTAGCAACCCTTAATCTTAACTGCTTATCATACCCTTCTCCCTTCTCAATTTCTCGATGTATTTCTAATTCCACTTGAGAAGCAGGCAATGGCGGTAGCTCAAGCCCTGCTCTTGGAGCAACGCTTGCAAGTCCATAATGCAATAAACAGTTTTTATTGTTGTATAACCAAGTTTCTGCACCTGACTTTTTTGGAGGAGGAATGTCCAATTCCAAACCTAATGATTCATAGCGACTAAGCAACTTTACATACAAACTCCATCTCTCATTATCTTTACACTCTCTGGAACTTTCTTGTCTTACAACTTTTTCAATTCCTTTACCAAGTTCACCATTCAAATATTCAACTAAACTTTTCTCAGCGTTAGACAACCCGTCAATAATTCCGAGTCGCATTAATTTTTCTAGACAATATACGGCATCTGCCCCCATTCTCCAACCATACCTAAGATCAAGATAACAGTCTCTAAAATGATTTAATTTGCGTTTTGTCTCTTGTGTAAGCTCATATTTTGGATTAAGTAAATTATCGGCATATGCTCCAAATGCAAGAAATTTTACTGCAGCATCATAGAACTCGTTTCGTCTCTCATTTTGTATCATGCCATCATCTATTAAGCCATGAAACCGCTTATCTTCTTCAGTTAAGTACTTGCGTATTTCCTGTTCTTTCTCTATTGGTATAACAATACGCGCTCTAAACTGCTCCAGCTCTACTGGTGTTCCACTCCCATCAACTAAAACCACCATATGACCAGAAAATTTATGAATGTTTTATAAAACTTCCTGCACGTAATTTCTTTGATCGTACCATTTTCTGGAAGAAGTTGCAGTTCTTTGTTTAGGTCCTTTTTCAGATGGTAAAACATCTCGCGCATGAACAACTCTTTCCTTTTCGCCTCTATGAACTGCAACAAAATGCTCTAAGTCTCGCATGAGTGCGTCGCTTGTTTCTTCTATTCCTGCTCCGGGTCCGGGGTTGATCGTGTATTGTTTTCCATCTGTATTAAAGAGGAACAAATTATCTGTTGCTTGTAATCTGTAAAATGGATTTTCTTTGTGTACTTCTTGAAGTCCAACTGATATCCATCCTCTTTTTAATTTATCATCATAATGAACTTCAGCAATGTAACAAAGTGATTTGTCTTTAGGAAGTTCTGTTTTAAGTTTTTCAAATGCTGAATCAAGAGGTTCTATTTGTTTAGCAAAGTCTGCTCCTTTTGCTGATGTAATAGAATTAAGATCAAAAGTTATTCCTGAATCTCGTTCATAAGCGTCAATTATTGGTTGAATGAAACTTTCATGTTCGATATTGCATGCACTGAAGCCAACACCATATCGTGTTGCTATTATTCTCCAAAGAATTATTGCTTTGTTTAAAACATCTCGTCCAGAATAGTCATCGTACGGTTTTGGTTCTGTGTAGCCTTGTTCAATGGCAGTTGTGATAACTTCAGATAGTTTTTTTCCTTGTTCAAGTTCAGATAAAGTATAGCCTAAAGTTCCGCTCATAACACCTTGGACATGAATTGTTCTTGGTTTGTCTTTAATAAGATCCATTAATGTTTCTGTAGCTCCTAAGTTTGCGCCAACTGTTCCTCGTATGTGTACCCGGTCGTCAAATACTGCGTTCAACAACCGTCGAGATCTTGACCTTTTTCTCCATTCATTTGTTTTTTGACCAGCGCTCACAGAATTATTATAATTCATCGCGCAAGGTGTTTTGTTAACAGACACAACATCCATACCAAGAGCAAGCGCATAAGATTGCACGTCTGCCATGCAAGAGTTGTTTGTAGCATCAACAAACACAAAATCGCCTTTTTCCATTCCTTGAACGCTACGAATGTCTCTTAAGTCAAGATAAACAAGATCAAAAATCCTACTGCGATATTCACCAATCTCAGAAAAAGATTTTTGTTCTTTTCGTTTGACATGAATAATTTCACCAAGATCATATTCGCTAAATCCTCCAATTTTTGAAAGAACTCCTGTGCTGTCTGCAACACCAACAACATTAATACCTAGTTTATCATATGATTCGAGAGCTTTTTCCAAAAATCTTAAACCGACTTTTCCAGCACCAAAGAGGATAACATTTATTTTTTTGAGCTTGTTGTATGTGCAGCGAATAATATCTTCGATAGAGTCTGTTGGAACAACAACTTGTAAAAGTTCTGGATGATCTGGCGGAATAAACGGAACAACTCGTCTGAATCCCGGAGCGAGTTTACCGTCCCTTACAAGAGTTTCTGCCACAAATTTTAAGTAATCCTTATACGCGTGACCTATTTTTTCTCCGCAAACTGAAACAAGTGAACAATCTGGATAATGAGCGATTTGTGCAGGATCAAAAGCTTGTTCTCCCGTGCGTTCAGTAGTTTCATTTATTCGTTCAACAAGATTTGTGCCAAAGTGTGTTTTGTTGTCTCTGCCTTCTTTTGGTGTAGTTTGAATAACAAACGTTCCCAGAAGTCCATCTTTTGTTGTTTCAGCTTTTGAGTAAAGTAATCGAGCACCATCATATTCTTGAATTGTTCTTCGCACAAGATCAAATTCTGTTCCATCTTTAACATCAAACTCTCTGTAGGCAATGTTATGTAAAACACCAATGCCTTTCATTCGGGATCGTGATGATGTTGAAAATGAAGTGATAGTTGTTCCAGGGTCATCTGGATTGAATGTGTTTTTAACAACAGGAGAACAAGTTGCATTTCTTTCCAAAATGTCTAGTGCTTCTTGTTTAATAACAGGCATACCGCCAAACGAGCCAAGAGTTGCTACTTCTCTTCGAGAAATTTGCCTTACTGTTTGTGCACCACCAAGAAGTTTTGGATCTGCAATTAGAACACCATCAGCATCAGAATAAATAAATGGTTGAGAAACTTTCAATGCAACAGCCAAAGCTATTGTTGTAACATTTGACCCGTCTCTTCCAAGAGTTGTTCTTCTTCCTTCTTCATCTTTTGCAACAAAACCAGGATAAAAAATAAGACGATGAGGATTTTGCTCTCGTAACTCTTTATGATAACGAGCGATGTCTGTTCTAAGGCTTTGTTCAAGAAGTTCTGCTTTTGTGAATTTTGAATCTGTTACAAAGCCAGCATCACCTGATTCTACTGTTAAGACATATTTGCCATCGCACGAGTTTAAGCGTTCTAACAGGTGTTGTTCAGTAAGTTCCAGTTCTGTTCTTTCTTTTTTCTGCCTCAAACGAGTATGTTCTGCTGCAAGCTTTTGTTGTACAACTTCTGCAACTATCGGCGTTGATAATAATTCACCTATTGAAACAACAGAATCAGAAAGTGCACATTCATCAAGAGTTAACCCTATGTGCGACGCGCGTATTTGTTCTGTAACAAGTTCTTCAAGTTGAGAAAGTCTGTCTCGGACATCAGTTTTATCAAATCTAAGTTCATCAAGCGTTACATAATGTTTTCTTCTGATCCTATTTATTCGGCGCAGTGCTGCTTCAGAATCTTTGTCCTTAACTGCCTGAACCACATTTAAACAATGATCTGTTATTTTTTTCTCTTTACTTCCGGGTGTTTTGCCAAGTGCAGAAACAACAACATTCACGTTTCTGTAACCAGTTAGCTCTTCAATACCTAAATAACCATGAACTCGCGTCATATACTGGCGTACAATAATGTCTGCTACTAGATTGATATTTGCAGCTGTAGAAACAGAACTGCCCCCGAACTTGATTATTGTTTCTTGCAAAGTGCCACTCCGAATAAAAATCAAAAGTGAAGATATAAAAGACTTGCCATTAAAAATAATTTGTCTATTGTCAAGAACCATCCGTCAATAGATGGATGGCATGAAGCGACAGCTTCATCTTCACTTGTAATGACCCGTGGTTTTTGATCATGCTTAGAAATATGCCATATCACTATGGTGATAAGGACTCTGTCCATCAGTCAAATATACTGATAGTATATTTCTGACATATTAACAACCCAGTTCTCTTCGTTGTTTCAATTTCCAGAGCCTATTTTGCTCTTTAGAAGGGTCAATCTCAGCAATCCAAACAACATTGCCCAGATGATATCCACCATCGCGATCTATAACAAAAGTTTCGCCTATTTTAGGCGCTTCAAATCTGCCGCTTCGTGTTGCAACACCAATACCACTGCCTACGCTAAAAGGTGCTTTGTAGGCACGATAAAATTCTACGCCGTATTCTAAAAGCTCAGAGTCTTCACAAGTTCGAAACTCATAAGATGAGTATGGGCTGCGTCTTCTTTCTTCTTGTTTCGGGCTGCAAACAGCAATTTGGTGAATCATTGGAAGTCTAAAATCATCAAGGCTTTCTTGCACCACAAAGTAAACGCGCATAAAATAAAAAAGCAAATATTAAATTAAAATTTTGCGAAACACTTTTAAACAGATACATTTCTTATCGTCTGTATGGTGAAAGCAGTATTTTTTGACTTTTGGGGAACGTTAGTTGAAAACGGAACAAGATCTCCAATGAAGCAGTCCTGGCAGATATTACGTACAGGCCTGCCGTTTAGTCCATTTGTTCAACGTTTTGAAGAAGCAGTAATGACAAAACAGTTTCCAGATCAGGCAGCTGCATTTACTGAAGCGTGTAATGAGTTTGATATTGCTCCAAAGCCGTTTATTATTGAAAAATTGATTGGTGTTTGGAATAAGAATAAATTGCTTGCAAAAACATATGATGAAACAGAAGTCACGTTAAGGGAGCTTAAGCAAAAAGGACTCAAGCTCGTACTTGTAAGCAATACATTACAAGATAATGTTTCTCCTGTTTTGGAAAAGTTTGGTTTGCTTGAGTTATTTGATCATGTTTTTCTCAGTGATGAGCAGGGTGTGTTGAAAACAACCGGTTTATTTGAAAAAGCGTTAAAAGAAGCAAAGTTGAAAGCAAAAGATGTTATTTCTGTGGGAGATAGTATTGAAACAGATATTAAAGGTGCAGAAGCTGCAGGAATTAAATCTTATTTGATTGACAGGCGGAACACAAGAGAGTTTGAGAGTAAAATTGTTAGTTTGGATGAATTAACAGATATTGTAGAGGAATAAAATGATAAAAATAATTCATAGAGGTCATGATAGACAGGGTAGAGGTTTTACTCCTGAAGAAGTACTTGAAGCAGGCTTAACGTGCCAACAATTTGGCAGAATTACTGGTGTTCGCTGGGAACCAAGAAGGAAAACAAAATATTCTGAAAATGTAAAATTCTTGAAAGAACTTGCAAGTAAGTTGCCTGAAGAAACTAAAAAAGAAAGCAAGCCAAAAAAAGTGATTGATAAAAAGCCAGCTGTAAAAAAAGCTGAGGCTAAGAAAAAATAAAATGAGTGATTGTGTTTTTTGTAAGATTGTGAATAACGAAATACCAAGTGATAAAGTATTTGAAAACGATCACGTAATGGCTTTTCTTGATATTGCGCCAAGTAGTCCTGGGCATACTTTAGTGATTCCTAAGGAGCATTATGCTGATTTGACTGAAACTCCTGATAATGTTCTTGCGGAGTTAAGCAAGACTGTTAAAAAAATTGGTCCGAAAATTGTGAGCGCAGTTGATGCCAAAGGATTTAATCTTCTTTCAAACATTAAAGAAGTTGCTGGTCAGGTTATATTTCACACACACATTCATATAATTCCTCGTTTTGAAGGCGATGGTTTAAAACACTGGCCTAAAATTGAGTTAAGCAAAGAAAAAATAGAAGAAATAAAAGAAGAAATAATTGAAAATATTACAAAATAGTTAGCTTAATCGCATAATCTCACCATTTTTAATTTGATTTTTTGCTGGTTTTGTTCCAATAACATCGCCATTTTCATCAAATGATATCTTTCCAAGTATGCCGTCGTAAGGCTCCATTTCATAGAGCCAGTTTTTAATTGCAGTTGCGTCATAACCGACTGCCTCAATTGCGTTTTTTAGGATGTAAACTGAATCATATCGTGCTGCTGCTCCGTATTCAAATGCAGGATCTTCACCATACTTTTCTTTGTATTTTTCAAACAGTTTTTTCTTTTTTGGACTTTCTGATACTGGTGGTTCTGAGAAGAAGATCATCCCGTCTGCTAACGGGTGTTTTCTGACTTCTTTGTTTGTGCCGAAGAAATTTCCATACAATTGTCCTTTGTAGCCAAGCTCCTGAAGTTGGTTCAATGAAGCAATTCCCGTTGCAGGAGTGTTTGGGTTCAAATAAATAACATCTGGCTTTTGCGCTAAAAGTTTAGTTAATTGAGTTCTATGGTCTTGAGAGTCTTGTTCGTAAAATTCTTCAATAACAGTTCTTCCTTCTTTTTCAAAATATTTTCTGATGACTGTGCTGATGCCGACAGGATAGTTTGTTTGTTCTGTTATGAGCCCAACAGTTTTGTATTTGCTGAGCTCTTTTGCAAGAGAATTGCCCATTACTTCATCAGAATAAATTGTCCTGAAAATGTAATCTCCTGAATGAGTTATGTCTGGCAATGTTGCCCAAGCAGCAATAACAAGAACTTTGTTTTGTTCTGCTAAAGGTGAAATTCCAAAAGTCTCTGCACCACAAACAGACAATATTATTTTGACTTTATCAACTTCAATTAATTTCGTGGCTGCACTGACAGCACCTTTTGCAGTGCATTTTCCATCTTCATAAATGACATTGACTTGTTTGCTATTAATTCCACCTGCTGAATTGATCTCATTAAGTGCAATTTCTATAACATTTTTTTCTAATATGCCATAAATTGCAGAATCTCCAGATAATGGACCAACAAAGCCAATAGTTATTGTGTCTTCTGCTGTTGTTGCACCTGTGAGTGCTTGTCCGCAGCTAATTAATGATAGTAATACAAATAGTAAGAGTGGTTTTTTCATGGACTTTCCCTCTGAAATGGTGCTAGATATCCCACCGTGCGGGCAAGGTTGTCTGAGTCAGAATACACACCGGATTGTTTAAATGCGTCAAATTCTTTTTCTGTTAGAAAGCGACAAGCCCATTTGATGAAGTCAGTTAGTAATTGCTCGCCATGAATCTGTATTTTTTCAGAGGGCGTGTATCTGGTTGTTTGTTCTGATGTATTTAGTTCATAAGTGTCCATTGTGTAAAGAACGTCATGATATCTTGTTCTAAATCGAATAAGTTCTGGAGCGGAAATAGGCTTTGGATCCTCAGATATAATAAAGACATGTGAACTAAAACCATCGAAGGCAAATCCCTTTGGCAGCAGTTCAATTCTTCCTCCAACAGGTATGTTTGCGTGCCATTTTGCAAGTCTATAATCTGCTCCTTGCCATTCGCAGACAGGACATTCATAGATTGGTGCTCCGTCTTCCTTTTTTCCTATTTCGATTGGTTCTAATTTACCTTCGAGGTCAACATCAATCATTTCATTACCTCTGGACAGAATTTTTCAAAGCCTTCAACACGGTAAGTTAAATTATCTAAATTTATTATGTTGATTTCTCTGGTAGCTTCATCACCAAATTTTGTTTCTAAAAATTCATCAAATTCTGATTTTTGTAATAATCTATATTGTCCTGCACGAAAATGTGTTTGTAATATGTTTGATGGTGGGCGCGACCGAAGTTCATCTTCTAAACGCCACCAGTTATTTTCACCAGTTTTTCCTGGAAAATACGTTATTCCATTATATCTGAAGTCGTGTGTTGAAAGTCCGAAGAAGGGAGGATCTGCTTTTTGTACTTGAGATGAATCGCCAATAACACACATACGTATTAATTGTGAATCAGGATGTATTTCTCCAAACGTGAATCCATTTGGAAAAACCACCCCTCTTCCCAAAGGAATATCAACATGAGCTTTAGCCTCTTCATATGTCCCAACAATTCGTTCTTCACAAGTTGGACAGCCATATATGCCTGTTTCAATTTCTCTCGATTCTATTGTCTTCGCTTCTCTCATGTTCCACCACCCTGTAATATTTTTCTTTCCGAACGATAGTGAGGAGATAGAAAAATTATTTTAATCTTTCTCCCCCCTTTATACGTTAAAATAAGGCAAAGTTTAAATAATGCAAATTCTCAAACAAATACATGATAAATCAAGCATTACAACGAATCGGTTTGACTGATGGTGAAATCAAGGTTTACCTCGCATTACTAGAGCTTGGTTCTACTTCAACAGGAAAACTCACAAAAAAGTCAGGTATTTCTGGCTCGAAAGTTTACGAGGTTCTTGATCGTTTGATGAACAAAGGATTAGCAAGTTTCATAATAAAAAATGGCGTAAAATATTTCGAAGCTACAAGACCAGAGCGTTTGTTAGATTATCTTGATGAAAAAGAAAGCGAGATAGAAAAAGAAAAAGAAGAAGTGCAAAAGATTCTTCCTCAGCTTCTCTTGAAACAGAAATCCGCGCAGGAAAGCGTTGCAAAAATATTTACTGGATGGGAAGGGATTAAAACAGCAAATGAAGATATTATTCAAACACTAAAAAAAGGTGAAGAGTGGTTGAGCATGGGTTTAACAGAGCAGCCAAAATCTTGGGAGCTTTATTTCACAAAAAGACAGGAAACAAGATCAAAAAAAGGAATTAAGCTCAAGCATTTGTTGAATGAAAAATACAAGGCATTATACAAAGAACGAAAAAAGTTGCCATATTCTGAATATCGCTTTCTTCCAAAAAGTTTTGAAATGCCAACGAGCACTGAAATTTACAAAGATAAAGTGCTCATTTTGATTTTAGCAAAAGAAAGTCCGATGGCTATTATGATTAAGAACAAAGCAGTCGCAGAAAGTTTTAGAAAATATTTTTATGCATTGTGGGAAAAAATGAAATAATTATCTCTTACTTTGTTTCCACATTAAGTTAAAGTATTCCATAAAACTGTTTGCTACATCTTGTGATTTGATGTTGATTGTAGTTATTTGTTTTCCGAATATAATGATAAATGTTCTGTCTTGGTAAATATTAATTGCAACTGGTGAAACGTGTGAAATGAAACGTATTTCTGTATCCTTGAATTTGAGTTTTTGATATCTTTCATCTATTGTTCCTCTGGCTGATTCGTTGTACAACATTTTTGTTTTTAATTTTTTCTGGTTTCTTATGTGGTGCAATTTTTCAAAATACGCCAGCACGTCTGGTCGTTCTTGTGCGCGTGTTCCTCCGATGACGTATGAAGTTTCTCCTTTTTTCATGCGTTCTATTTGTTCTCTGAAAACTAGTTCCATTCCTTTGAAGCCTGTTAACAGTTCTACTTCTTGTTCTTCTTTTGATGCGTTGAATTTAGCAAACAACGCCGGCAAAATCGCTGTCGCTTCGTCCTCCAACTCTTTTAGTTTTTGTTTTCGTTCTTCAAGATAAGATAGAATATTTTTTGGGCTTGTCGGCTTGAAGTGTTTAATGTTTTTCTTAACGTAAATAGAAACAAGTCCTTTTGCTTGTAATCGTTCCAATATTTCGTATACTTTTGACCCTGCTATTTGTGATTTGTTAACAATGTCTCCTCTTGTTGAATTTCCAAGATCAAGTAACGCCAAATAGACTTTTGCTTCTGATTCTGTTAATCCGATTTCCTGCAAAACCGTTATCATTTTGATGCCTCAAATTGAAATATTTCTTCAGATGTGTAAACAGTAATTTGTTTTTGTTTCTCTTTTAATTTCTTATCATTCGACCAGATTGCACATTTTTGTTTTAATGCAAGTGCAACATAGTGAATATCGTCTGGGTCAGGAGATATTCCTGCTGCTTGGTCTTTTAAATTCTGAAATTCTTCAAATGGAATTATATTGATTTTGCTGTGTGTTAATATATTAAATAAAATCTCCTTGATTTCTGGCTGAGATAATCCCGTTTTTTCTTTAATTTCCAATATATGTTTATTTATTTCTTCAAAAACAAATTCAGGCACACAAAATGAATGATTGCTGAACAAAAGAAAATATCTTGTATAACTATCTTTAATTAAAGCTGAGAATATGATGTTGGCATCAATTACAAGCTCCATCTATTGTCCTGCAAGAAAGCGTTTTGCTACTACTTTGTTGATTTTTCTGCCAAGTTCTAAAGCATCTTTTTCAGTAAGCTTACTTTTTGATACGATTTCATCCATCTTTTTCAAGATAATTAATCTTTCTCGTATTGCTTGCCGAGCTACCTCTGACCAGTTCATTTCTGGATGATTATCCATTTCCGACTTCATTTCTTCAGGTACTGCTAAAGTTATACTAACCATTTTATCACCTACGTTTAATACGTGTGATATGTATATAAACATTTCTCTGTTCTTAGAGCAATATAAGTCCCCCTTTAGGGCAACCTAATATTTAAATATTTGCTTCCAATTAATAGATTTGGTGATTACAATGAAACAAACAGCGATAACAACTACTGCAATTCTGCTTTTATTTTTAGCAGGTTGTGTAATAGAAACAAGTAAAGAAGACACAATAAAGCTTGGCGCGATTATGAGTTTAACAGGTTTTGCGTCAGATTACGGAACAAATTCTCAGAAAGGCGCTCAATTAGCTGTTGAAGAAATCAATGCGAATGGTGGAATTAACGGCAAACAAATAGAATTAATTTTTGAAGATGATCGCACTGATGGGAAAGCTGCTGTTTCGGGAGCTACAAAATTAATTGAAATTGATAACGTTGATGCAATTATTGGAGGAACATGGGATTTAAGCTTAGAACCAATTGCTCCATTAGCAGACCAGCACAACATAATCATCATCAACCCTTCAACAGGAAACACAAAAGATACAAGACTTGCAAAAAATGTTTTTATCACATGGCCTGCTATAAAATATCAAGTATATGAATTAGAAGAAACATTAACACAGGAAAACATCACAACAGCCGTTGTTATTAGAAATGCTGGTGCGTGGTCTCAATCACAAGAAACACATCTGGAAAAACTCCTGGAAAAAATAAATGGGAGTATCCTGAAACTAATGATTGGTTATGAAGTTGATAATAATGATTTCCGTTCTGAGATAAGTATCGCTAAACAATTAAATCCAGATTTGTTATATCTCGGTCTTGGTTATAACGATGCTGCAAATGTAGTGCAGTTCACTCAAGAGCAGGATTTTCATCCAGTAATCGTAACATTAAGCGGCGCTTTTGAATACGCTATTGAAAAAGGAAGTATCAAGAAAGAACACCTCAAAAAAACATACATTCCAGACGTTATCCCAAACGAAAATACAGAGTTTTACAAAAAGTTTGAAACAAGATTTGGTAAACCTCCGGGAATTACTGCTGATACTGCATACAAAGCAGTAATGCTCCTTGCAGAAGCGTGGGAGAAAACAGGAACAACAAACACAGATGAAGTTCGAGATTACCTAAACTCGCTTGACTTCTTTGATGAGAATGGTGATGCAAAAAAACCTGTTCCAGTGCGAAAAATTGAGAGCAGAACGTATGTTGAATAACTGAAAGCAAAAAAATAAATAGGGGTATTACTTTGTTTAATAAATGAAACAAGTTCCAGGCTCATTAAGAAATTGGTTCACCATCCACTTCATAGCCGATATTATTTTTGCAGTTTCGTTGTTATTTTTTCCAGAATATTTTCTTTCATTTTTTGGTTTTAACACGGCAGAACCACTGCTTGCCAGATTAGTCGGGGCTGCATTAATCGGAATTGGTGGAACTTCATTGTTAATGAGAACCAAATCTGTTGAGAGTTTTCAAACAATGCTTACTTTGAAAATATTGTGGTCGTACACTGCAATTATTTGTTTTGTAGTTGCACTGTTCCAAGGAAGTCCAGCAATTACGTGGTTGTTTCTTGCTATTTTTGTGTTGTTTGCAATTGTTTGGACGTATTATAAAAGAAAGTTACAAACCAAGTAGTTTTTTAAGCTGTTAATATTTTTATCTCTCATATTACTTTTTTAATTTGTTTCAAGTATAAATAAGTGACCAATACCTTTTTAAACAAAAACCTGGCTTTTTCTCATTAACCGGCGATGTAGCTCAGCCTGGTAGAGCACTGGTTTCATAAGCCAGGGGTCGCGTGTTCAAAGCACGCCATCGCCATTTATTTTCTAACTATTTTTTCAAGTGGATATCTGTTCACAAACATCCAGTCTTTTACGTTGTAAACTTCCCAGTCTAGCAAGTTATCTCCTAATGTGTCAGCAATTATTTCAAGGACTTGTTTGTATTCTTCAAATGTTTTGGCAAATATTTGTGTGAAAAAAGTTCCTTGCTCTAATTCCAATAAGTAAGGTATTTTCTTAGCTTTTTCAAAAATTTGAAGTGCTTGTGCGTATGAAGTATTCTTTGTTTTGATCAGTAACATATCTACTTGTGTGTGAAATTTTGTTCTGCTTGGCTGCGCAAGGAATAAAGGGAAGAATCCTTGTTTTTGAAGTTTTTTGAAGCGATACATAACAACATCATAGGTTAATTTTGTTTTTCGCGCAAGTTCAAGCATTGAATCTCTTCCTCCCCCATGTCCAAGAACAGTTACAATTTTTACGTCTTTTTCGTCGAGATCAATCTTTTTTGGTCTCTTCACAGGTTTATTTTTCATCTTTATCGGAATATCATATACTGAAAAGGGAATGAATGTTTCCTTGCTCATAACATGTGTTTCAAAAGTGATTGCGATCTGTTCAAAATATTTAATTAATTGTTTTCTTTCTTTGTCAGTCAGAAATGTTAGTAATGCATAGTTCATTTTATGCAGCAAATGAAACAATCCTGTTACTGCTTTATTTTTAGTAATTTCTTGTTCAAATGATTTTAGCTTATTAATGGGAATTTGAACAAAAAATAGCTCGACTGGCAAAGGCAGCATATCCCATTGAAGAATTGCATCATATCCTGAAATATAGCCTTCTTTTTCCAAGCGTTGAATTCTGTAAACAACTGTTGACTGCGAAAGCTTTGTTAGTTTTGATAGTTTTGTTGTTGATATTCTGCAATTATGGGTTAAATTTTCAAATATGATTTGGTCTTTTTTGTCCAACATAAGAAGATAAATGACTGTTCTTTTTTTAAATTTTCCTAAATTTATCGAAAAAGAGGCAAAAAAGTTGATATATTAGATGAGCTACTGTATTTTCGGTGGTAAAAATCATGAAGAAATTCGTACTCAGTATTCTGGCATTTATTTTTTTATTCTCATGTGCATCTCAAAGTGATGAAGTCGTTATTGGTGCTATTTTCCCATTAACTGGCGATTACTCATCTATGGGCGAAAGTTACTTGTCTGCATTAGAGATTGCTGCAGAACAAGCAAATGTTAAATTTATAGTTGAGAACGAGGGTAGTTGTGATGTAAAATCTGCATTAACTGCTGCACAAAAACTTGTGACTATTGACAAGGTTGATTTTTTAATTGGTCCTGTTTGTTTAATCACATTTAATGCTGTGTTGCCGTTTGCTGAAGAAAATAATATTGCAATGTTTGGTCCTTCAGTTGATCAAACTATTATTGATGAACAAAGCGAGACGTATAAAAATGTTGCAGTTGGTTTGTATCCTGCATTTCATAAAACGTGGTATCAACTTGCAGAAGAAGCATACAAAAAAGGGAAAAAAATTGCCGTTCTACAAACTGTTGATGAAGGTCCTGAACGAAATGTTGCAAAATTCACGGATAAATATGAAGAACTTGGTGGAGATATTATTTTGCATGAGCGTGTTGATGCTGGTACAAAAGATTTCAGAACATTGCTTTTGAAGCTTGACAATTTAGCCAAGAAGAAGTCTGGCTTAATTATTTGGCCGCATTTAGCCAGAGACGATAGAATTTTGTTCTATAAACAAAAAGACGAACTAAATGTCTTGCAAGGAGCTTATTTATTAGGAGATTTGTTTATTGATCTTGAATTACAGCCATTTTTGGATGCGTTAGGAGAAGAAACATTAGAAGGTGTTATATCTACAACATACAAAGATGCTATGTCTGAAGAGTTCAAAAAAGCATTAAAAAACAAATTTAATGTTGATCCTGTTCTTGGAACCGATAACGTGTATGACGCAGTAGTTCATGGTTCTGAAATTAGTAAAGACTGCAATAAAAATTCTGAATGTATAATTTCAAGATTCAAAAATACAGATTATGCTGGCGTCTCTGGAAAGTTAGAGTTTGATGAAACAGGCAACAGAGTTGGAACAGTTGTGACAAGAATACTAAATAATGGAACGTTTGTGATTAAAAATTAGTAACCTTTATCAACTCCAAATAATTGCATTTGTTGCACGTCCCAAAGTAAAGGTGTCGTAGTATCAGTTTTTCTGAACTCAACTATTTCTCCATACCATGGAGGCACATCTTCTATTGAGTGTTCAAGCAAGGGTCCTGTTCTGTTCCATTTAGAAATTACTCTGTAACTATCATACCTTCCAAAATGAACTGGGCTTTTTTGACGTCCTGTTTCCCTATAAAGTGCAATGCCTGGTTGCGGATTTCCTTGTCCTGTTAAAGACTGTAATGTTGCTATTGTTTCATCTGTTGCAGGAACTCCCAACTGTTGTAAAATATAATGTCCGCAATCATATGTTGCGCCAGTTTCAATAATTATGATTCCAAATCTGGTTAATTCATCATATTTTCCAGCCTTAACAATTTCCCCAATATCATGTCTTCTTTGCGTTTGTTCAATGCGCATACTTAATTAGAACGGTGATTTTTTATAAGGTTACTGGTCTAAAAAACATCCATGATGAAAATCATTAGTTTTATAAATAACTTAAAGCGAAAAAATCAGTATGCTGACGTCGCGTAATCTGGTATCGCACAAGCCTGGAAATTTGCGAGTTCACGAGCAAAATTCGGGAATTCCTTCACGAGAGCTTGACCCGCAAGGGTATCCCGGTTCAAATCCGGGCGTCAGCGTTTTCAAGTACCAAGAGAACAAAGTTCTCTGGTCCAGAAAAGCAAAGCTTTTCGGAATACGGGTCGCTGCATTTTTATAAATTCTTTAACCACAACCTTTTTAAACTAGCTATTTGAGTATACAAGTATGGGGCAATATGATAGTTTAGTGGACTCGGCAATGAAGATTGGCTTATCTGTAGCAGTAGCTGTAAGTGCTGGTTATGAAGGGCTTGTTAAACCTCTGTTGAGAAAATATGATTCTGAAAGAAATACTGTAAAAGCGTATGATGCTCAGTTAGATCGCGAATTAGTAGACATAAGAACACAAAACTTAAGACGCACAGCATTGGACACAGAGTTGCAAAGAAGAGGATTTCGATTAGAAGGTGTTTCTTTAGATGATGCAATAACTGCTTCAAAATTTTTTGAGCATGATCCGACAAAGGTTGTTGCGTGTAGTTGTAGTTATGGTGCTGATATTAGAAAACTGGATTTTGATGGAAACGGCGTTATAACTCCTGACGAAGTTAGTGGGTATGTTGCGTTTGCTGGCGCAGTTGACGCACTAGTTGCTGATGTTTCACGCATTCCAATAGAAACAAGAGGAAGAAGAGTTGTTCCTCAAGGCCGATAATCATTTCTTCCAGACAGCCAATAAAAACCAATAAATCAAAAATAAGTGTATTGCCATTAACAATGGCCATGTTAACTGGTATTCTGGTAAAAATGATAGTACACCGCAGGAATAAAACAAGCAATTCAAATTGTATTCTGTTCCCCAAAAGAAAGACAAAGGATACAAAGTAAAATAATGTATTCCGCTGCCAATCCATGCTTGTTTTATTGGTCCGCCAAGAATATAAAGTGCGTATAGTCCAAGCGGCAAGAAAAGAATGTGCTGCAAACTGTACAAGTGTATCCAGTTAAATGTTCCTGCATCAGTAAACATATAAGTTGTTATACCAAAAAGATATTCTCCAGTAAATAATCGCATTAAGAAGTCAATGCTCCAAATTAGTTCAGGAATAAATCCGATGCACAGTTCTGCAAACACCCAGAATCTGCTTCCAAAAAGAACTGCTAATCCAAGAATGATGAATGTGTGGTTGCTAAACCAGACAATATAATGCGGTTTGAGAAACAGTAAAAATGAAAGTACAGGAAGTAAACCAATCAACAACAACACACTTCCGAGGAGTTGTTGTTTGTTCATCCCCACAACACGTCCAGCAATTGTTTTCCGTATCTTTGTGTTTTTGCTGGTCCAAATCCATGAACTGATTGCAGTTCAATTATATTCTGTGGTTTCATTTCTGCCAGCGAATAGAGTGTTTTGTCATGCATTATTAAGAAAGCAGGAACGCCTAATTCGTTTGCTGTTTGTGTTCTCCATTCTTTAAGTTTTACTATCGTGTCTGCTGCGTGAATGGTCTTGCTACTTTGGATTTTATAGAGTGGTTTTTGTGATTCTTCGTTTGTTTTTGTCACGTGTTTTTGCATTTCTTGCGTGAAAAACCTGCTTAGTGTTCCTGTGTATGTTACATAGATGTGTTGTTTTGTTCTGCTTAGTGCAACGTAAAATAGACGTTTTTCTTCTTCTTCCTTGTCGTAGTCAACGTATTGAATTAAGTCTATTATGGGGTGGTCTGATGTTTTGCAGGGAAAATAGTTTGTGTTGCAACCAGTTAAAAATACTGTTTCTGCTTCTAGTCCTTTGATTGCGTGGATTGTTGCAAGAGTGACTGCGCCGTTAACATCTTCGCTTGGATTTCGTAATTCGTCTGTTTTTACAATGTGTGGTATGTTGTGCGCTTTGAATTGTTCAGATAGTTGTGTGAGTTGTTTGTTTGTTCTGGCAAGTACAAATAGTTCATCTAAAGGACAGTCAGCATTTTTTATTTTGTCAATGATCAATGCGTTTTCTTCTTGTTCTGTGTTGCATTTGAGGAGGTAGATGTTGCTATCTTTAGCATTTAGGCTTTCTAAGTCTGGAAGGTGCATGTCTTTGATTGATTCATTAATAAATTTGACAATTGGTTTTGTGCTTCGGTAATTAACTTGTAATGGTATGATGTTGCTATCCGGGTATTTTTCTTCAAAGTTGAGGATGTGTTGTATTTTTGATCCTCTCCATCCGAAGATGCTTTGTCTGGGGTCTCCTACGCAGAATAGGTTTTCTGGATGTAATAATTTAAGGAGTTCTATTTGTGCTTCATTTACGTCTTGATACTCATCTACTAGGACGTGAGTATATTGAGTTATGTGCTGAGGGGATTTTTTGAAAAATGTGATTGTGTCTAAGAGTTGGTCTGTGAAGTCTCGCAGTCCGTTGTTTTTCATGTGATGTTCAAGAAAAGTGCACACTTTATGGATCATTTTTGCACTGTTTGCGTGTTTGTGATCTATGATAAATGGTTCTAAAGGTTTGTTTTGTAGTTTGAAATAATCAAGAATTGTAAAGCAGTCGTGCATTATGTTACGCATGAGTTGTTCTTCTGTTTTGCTTCTTTGTTGTCCGATTGTGTAATAAGTTTGTATCACGTTTTGAGGGTTGATGGAAAGATTGTTTAGTGCAAGTCTGAATGCGCGCATTTTGTCTGCATAGGTCATGACGTGAACAGGTTTTCCGTATATTTCTTGAGTGTATTTTCGTAATATTTTTTCGCAGAATGAATTGAATGTTTCCACATGGAAGTTTGTTGTTCCCAATCTGCGCATCATTTCTTGTCGTGCTTTTCGCGTGAATGTGATTGCGAGAATATTTTGTTCGTTTATTCCTTTGTATTTTGTTAAGAACTCGATGCGTTTTGTTAGCACTGTTGTTTTTCCTGATCCTGCGCCGGCAATGCAGAGAATGTGCTTTGCAGGAGATGTGATTGCTTTTTTTTGTGCTTCATTGAATTGGTTGAGAAAGAAGTCAAATGCGTTGAACAGTTCTTTTTCTTGTTTGCTGATTTGCAGTTCATATGTTTGTGCAGCGTGTGCAAGTTTCTTTTTGTGCAGTGTTGGACTTTTGAGTTCTTGTTTTCCTTTTTCTGTTAATTGAAGCACCTTTGCAAATGTGTTTGTTGGTATGGAAATTTGCTCAATGAGATTGTTTAATAACAGGTTTTGTAGGATGTCTGCAAGTTCTTCTTTCGTGTATGCCATGGTCGCATAGCTTGGAAGTTTTTGGAGTTTGTTACGTTCTATACTATCATTTGTTTTGCCTTGAAGAAAGGTTATGAGTAGTTGTTTTCCTACAGGAAATGGTATTTCAGAAAGCGCTCGTAATATGGTCAGATAATCAAGCTCTTTTTTTGTCATGAACTTTCTGATTCTGACATTTTAATAAATGTTGCTGTTTGTTTATTCACTCTTTTGCCTCTTTCCAAAATCTTTCAAATAATTTCATATACGAATCTGCTGTTTCTTTACTTGTGATTAAGATGGCAAAAGGAGGCTTAGATGTGTACGTGACAATCAAAACCTTGTTTTTGTAAATCCATGTATCAGTTGGAAAATAGGAAATTGGTGTGAACTTTAATTCCCCATATGTTATTTGTGTAACATCAACTCTCGGTCTGAAAGATTCATCATAAATAACCAAGGTCTTAATTTTTTTCTTTCTTTTTATGTCTTGATATACTTTGTAATATGCTCCCATTGAATCAGCCATGTGTCCTGACGCAAAAACAACATGTTTATCTTTTGATGTTAGTTCTTTTAACATATTGTTCATTGCGGATTTAAGCCCTTTAACTCCCTCATAAATAGAAACTGTTTGTTTTGAAGCAGATTCTTTTTTCAGAATGTTTAATTCTGGAAGTAATGATTTTGCTAATTCTTGTTTCTCTTCCAAAAAATCCAGAAGTCGTGAAGGATCTACTGCCTGAAAATATTTTATGTTTTCTTTGATAACATATGAAGTGAGGCCTTTTTTTATTAGAGATTCTAATGCGTCGTAGATAATGACTCTGTGCAAACCGGTTTTCTTTACAATCGCACCGGTTTTTGTTTCACCAATTTCTAACAACGCTCTGTATGTGAGTGCTTCATTATGCGTTAATCCCAGTTCTTGTAATTGTTCGAGATTCATACTGCATAGCAGTTTGTACTCTTATTTAAAATTTGTTATTTGTTATCAATATTTTATAACAACAATTTAAATGGCTGTTATTTTCAGCATTATTTGGTGGCTTACAATGACAGACAAGAAAACAGAAGAAAAACAAGTGTTAGAGAAATTTGCAGAAGCAGCAACCTGCCAAGGGTTAAAAGCAAGGGAAGAACTACGACATGTTGTTGATTCTCCCGATATGAGCAAACCATATTATGCAATTTGTCTTGACGGATACTTTGATACTTCTCCTGGTATCATGCTCAAACCAAATCCTCATGCAGTCAGGTGGCTTGCACGCTTTGCAGAAGCGTATGATAAAGATCAAGGAACTGATGTTGTTTCTCAACTAAACAGACTGTATGTGCCAAGAGAAGAATTGTTATTAATGATTGAGCGTGATTGGCACGCAACAGACTGGAAACTACCTGATTACATAGACTGGGCACAGCACTTCGTAGGACCTGGTAAACCATTCGAAACATCACCCATTCGTCCCAATTATATTTCATTTCCAGAATTTGTCTCGCTTCCAGAAAAACTCGTCGAAATAAAATACATAACGCGCTTTGAGATGGGAACAGGAAGAGAAACAAGACATCAATGGATAGTTGGATACGGAAAATTAAACTCTATCCCAGTGCCAATAGGAGAACCACGCGTTTTTGAACTCAGACCCAGTGAGTTTTATACACAAAGAGAAAAGCCTCAAGAACTAAAATTTCCAAGAAGTTGGGAAAATGCCTGTACAGAAGTATTTCCAGACCGTGAAGAAAAAGAATACGCGATTGTCCTCGCAGCACCACCAGAAGCTGACAGTTACATGTTAGGAAATAGAAAAATACGTGCAAAACAAACAAAACGAGGAGACATCAAAAAAATAGAAAAAATATTCCAAGCAGTACAATATTACAAGACATCTTAACCCAACGAAGAATCTTTTCGTTTTCTTCATCAATAGAACTCCCATTAACTGCATAACGACCAAGTAAAAAAATTATTTTTTAGCCCTTTCCCATATATCATTGAAATGGTTTGTGTAAATTTCTGCTAATTTTTTGTTTTGTATTTTGAATGATATTAATCGTCCTTCATCAGATATGTGTGTAACAACAGTATCTTTGTAAATAGTTATTCCTACAGGTATTTTTTCTTTTGTATAAAGCATAATGTTGTTAAATCTGTTGCCATACATTTCGTGAAACATTTCTTTCATTGTTTCTGGCGCAAGAAGTCTTAATTTGATTCCTCTTTCTTTGATGCGTTTATTGTGTTGAATAAAAAATAAACGCAGGTTTTTTGGCTCTCTTGCTGTTTGTCCAACAACAAATGCTTGATAAGTGTCGCCTTTTTTGAGTCTTTTCAATAACTCTGCAAAAATCATTTGAAATCCTTTGAATCCTTCATAGACTTCCATTATTGTTCTGTCTCTGAAGAGTTTTTGTTGTTGTTTGAGTTCAGGTAGTATTTGTTTGATTTGTTCTTTTTGTTCTTGTAATTCTGCAATTTTATTCTCGAGTAATGCAGGCAAGTTTTCTGGATCAATTGCGGAAAACTGCTTTCTATTTCCTTTCAGGGCATAAGTAATAAGCCCTTTTTCCATTAATGTATTCAGGCAATAATAAACGCTTGAACTTTGCAGTCCTGAATGTTTTGCAATCGGGCTATTTGTGCTTGGACCTAATTTCAAAAGAGTTAGATAAACTTCTATTTCGCCGTCTGTTAATCCCAGGCTTTTCAATTCCTCTATCATTCAACAGTTACTGTTGAATGAAAGTTTATATGCTTTGTGGTTTTTACAACACGTAATGAAAGTGATGACAACATTAATGACGACCGTGCTTGTGTTAATTCTGATTAGTTGCACTACAAATAATGAAACAATCAAAATCGGGGGAGTGTTTCATTTAACAGGCCCTGCTGCTGTTTGGGGCGAGGGCGAGATGAATGCTGCTGCTTTGGCTGTAGAAGAGATTAACAATGCAGGCGGAATTAATGGAAAACAAACAGAACTTATTATCGAGGATTCTAAAACTGATTTTACTACAACAACTACTGCGTTCAGAAAACTAATTGAGTTAGATGAAATAAAAATGATTGTTGGTCCTACTTGGTTTGGGCAAGTTGCGTATCAAATTGCGGATGAAACGGGAACAATAATTATTTCTCCGTCGACAGGAACAAGTACGCCATCAACAATCTATTTTTTCAATTTGTGGCCGCATGAACGAGCACAAATCATTCCTGAAATAGAATATATGAAAACAGAAGGAATTAAAAAAATCGCAATTGTACATACCACAAATGAATGGTCTGAATCAATGAAGCAAAATTTTGTTGATGAAGCAAGAAAACAGAATTTAACAATTGTTAAAGAGTTTGGCTCTGCTCCTGATGAACAGGATTTCAAAACAATCATTACGCAATTAAAACAGTTGGATATTGATGTAGTGTATGCTCCGTTTGCGTTTTACCCATCACAAGGCGCGTTTAGTAAGCAAGCTAAAGAGTTAGGGTTAACAATTCCAATTTATTCTACAGATGGAACAGAAAATGTCGAGTTGCTAACTGCATTTCCTGAAATTGAAGGAACTATTTACCCTTATCGAACAAAAGGGCCAAGAGAAGATGAGTTTATTTCGAACTACAGAGCAAAGTTCAATAAAGATCCTTCTCCAGCGTCAGCGTATGCGTATGATGCTGTTATGTTGCTTGTAGGTACGCTAAAAGAGGGGAAACAAAGCCCTGATGAAATTGCTGATTATTTGCGCTCAATTAAAAATCATATTGGTGCGTCAAACAGAATCACATTTGATGAATTTGGAAGAGTTGCTGAAAAACCTTACGAGATGAAAATTGTTGAAAATAACTCGTTCATAATAATATCTTAAGGCAACTTTGAATTAATCAGTTTTTTGGTGAATGGCGTGAACGCCCTGTGATTTTTGTCGTCGGTATTCAAAGTTGGCTTAGGGAACTTTGAGGTATTTTTATTAATTTTTCAAAGTTCCCTTAATTTTATCTTCGTCTTGTGGTTACACATTTTTTTATAAGATGGCTGTTTTAATTTTGTTATGAAAGGGTGGTATGTATTTTTATTGCTTGCATTAGTCGCGTGCTCTACGCCTGAGCAATTGACAGCTCAAGTAGTTCAGGAATCACCGCAGCAAGTTGAGCCAACAAAACCTGTGCAACAGACTGCGCAAGCAACTGTTTGTACGCCTTCAAGAAGTATTGGTGAAGCGTGCAAGCAGGATTGTAATTGTCTTGAACCAAGTAACTGTGTTAATGGCGTTTGCCGTTTGACTTATTTGAGAAAAGGCGAACAGTGTGTTGAAAATGAGCAGTGTTTAACAAATTATTGCACGAATGATTACAAATGCGGAGTTATATCAGGGGAAACGAAAACAGTCCATTGCAAACGTCAATGTTCTGATTATTATGATCGCAGTGAGAGATGTTTTACCATGTGCGAGGAATCTTTTTCAGAAAAAGTTTAAGAATGGTTTGTAAATCAAAGTTTTATGGAGTAAATATTTTCGGATATTTAGAAGATTACAGTTATAAACGAAAGGGTTCACGAATAAAAAATGAGCGATAGAAGAACGTTGGATTGTGTTGTAGCTGCTGTGCAAGGGTTCTGGTCAGATGATGGCTGGGTTGATTGCCTTACTGGAGATGAAAATCCTTTGCCTGAACGAACTTTAGATAAAGGCAAAATTTATCATTTTGGTAGGGGAACGCAGTCAGATCGTTTTGTTGAACTAAGTACCTCGCATGAAAGTATTGAACAAGGAGCTCATTTTAATTTAGTGCGAGGTCGCTATTGGGAGTTACGTTCTGACGTTGATAGACCGTTAGTTGTTGAAAAAATTGATAAAGGAAAAAAGCGGGTTTTTGTGCTTGGTGCTTGTGAAGATAATAACACAGATAGGTATGTCAGCGTGTTTAAAACAGTTGGAAGGCCAAAAGAAGATGCTCAACAACTCAAGTTAGGAGTAACATTTAAGGAGAGGCTTTCTGATAATGGTTTTCTTGTTTGTCAGTATCGTGTTATTGAGAGAACAAAAGATCAGTTGTATGCGTACCGAACTTACAAAGGAGCAAAAGATAATGGACTTTTTAAGTTAACAGAATTCGAGCTTGCGGGTGATCAGAGAACTTGGCTTGAAGTTCCAAAGGATGAGCGACAGCCTGTTCCGTATGTGCTCATTAACGAAAGAGGATTGAGCATACCATTGCAAAAGGGTTCATTATATCATGTATATCCACTGTGCGATGTTGCATTAGTTGATGGTAAGTCAATGAGAGTTTGTACATACAACACTAATGGGAACGATATGCGAGTTGAGTTGCAAGTAAAAAATTCTGCAAGTTTAGCACAGTAACGATTAGTTTTTAAAGTCAATTAGCAATTATCAGTTGAGGGATTCATTTGGGACATTTCAAAGACGAAATTTTAATTTCTTTGGCAGAGAATGGAAATATTGCTCAATTTGTGAGTTATGATCCTAAAGGAAATCAGCGTTTTTCTTGTGTGAATGGGTTTCAAACAAATCATAAGTTTGCTTCAATTGAAGAAAGCGTAAAAATTTTGTTTGATAAAGCACAGGATGGTGAATTGGAAATCAGATCTTTTAAACCAGATGATCCGAAGGGCCAGCCATTTATTCGTCATTTAACAACTGTTAAAGAAACGGTTGCAAAAGCAAAAGAGATGCTTGAGCAAGGTCTGTTCATCATCATTCATGAAGAAGTTGAAGACGCAGGAAAAACTTCTGGTGTGTTGCTTGGCAATGTAATTGAGTTTGCTCCGTTGACTACACCTCGTTGTGTTGAGCTGGCTGAGACAGATAAACAAGGGTTTGCTGCATCGCTTCCTAAAAATATTGCGTTAAAGTTTTTTGAAAAAATTTATGGGTTTATTCCTAGTTTGAATTTTCCTGATGATATGCGTGTTGAATTTAGTTTGTTGCCAAAACCGTATGGCCATAAGCAAGATCATGTAATGACTTGGGAGTTAGAGAATGTTGGAAATACAAAAACAGTCGCTTCGTGGGATTGGCCGAACAGGTTTAGCAAGTTTATCGGTGATAAAACCTATGGTTTGTTGATAGCTGATGTGCTTGGTTTGCTTGTTCCAAGAACGCAAGTTATTGGCAGGGAAGTGTTTTTTGTTTTTGGCACGCCAACTGGTTCTGCTGTTAAGTGGACGCGTACTGCTCCTGCTGAACAAACGCCGGGCAAGTTTACAACAATAAGAGGTTATGTTGATCCGTTTGAATTGCTGAAAAAAGAGGATGAGAATAAAGCAATAGCTGCTGTTCTTGTGCAGGACGAAGTTCCGTTTGAGTATTCTGGGACTGTTTCTATCAAATCAGACAACTCTTTGTTAATTGAGGGTGTAAAAGGGCAAGGTGATAATTTTATGCTTGGCAAGCAATCTCCAGATGATCTTCCTGAAACAGTTGTGCAAGCATTAGAAAAACTTTGTTATCAAGCAAAAAACATTCTCGGACCTGTTCGCATGGAGTGGGTGTTTGATGGCAAACAAGCTTGGGTTGTGCAATTGCATAAATGTGAAGTGCAGTCAAAAGATGATGTGATTGTTCCTGGCAATCCAGAAAAGTGGAAGCAGTTTGTTTTAACTGAAGATAAGGGTCTTGAAGAATTAAGAAAGTTTAGCGAGCAAGCAAAGCAAGGAGGTTTTGGTGTTGAGGTTGTTGGCAATTTTGGTTTAACAAGTCATGTTGGTGATATTTTAAGAAAAGCAAATGTTCCTGCTAAGAGAGTTAAGCTGAAGAGTTAACTTTTTAAAGCTCTGTTTTTCTGTTTGTGTTGTCCTTGCTGCTTATGGTCTGCAAAGACGCAAGTAGCGCCTTAGGACAATTGCCGAAGTAGTATAGTCCGGTCAAGTATGCGGCCCTCTCGAATACAATAAAAGTATAGAGTCCGGCTGAAACCCGGGTTCGAATCCCGGCTTCGGCATATTACATCAAAAATGGAAAAATACAAAAGATTCCTTAGAAAAATCAAATGGTTTTTAGACTTTGCATCAAAACTTACGATAGGTGTTGCCGGTGGCTTAACAGTTATTTCAGCAACAAAAGGAGCATCTTATTTTCTATTAGCAGTTTGGGCATTAACACTTTTTGCTGGCATAGGAGCTTGTTTTTTACTTGATCAAGTAGATTAGTTTTGCTTTGTCCCTTCCACAAACCAGTCCCACATTTTTGGTTTGCCTGAGAATGCGATGTATCCTGATACGTCTCTTCCCCACGGATAGTACACTTTGCTTAATGTAATGTTCTTAAATCCTGCGTCTTTTAATCTAACGTCTAATTCAAATCCGTAATAGAATTTTTGTACTGTTCCTTCATAAGTGTATGTTGCTTTGACGAAATCGTGTTGTTTTTCTTCGAGTAATTGTTTTGTTTTTTTGCGTGCTTTTTGTTCGTCTTTTTCTTCTGCTATTTGGCTGTCGAGAATGAGCATTCCCTGATATAATACTGCGTCCATTGATGGAAATATGCCAAAGAATTTGCCGTTTGGTTTCAAAACAGAATGTAGTGCTTCAAGGGCGGTTTTCACATCAGTAATTGTTGGTCCTAATACTGAATTTATTGCGAGCACAACATCAAATTTTTGTTTGTATTTGTCGAGTTGAGAAAAGGAGTTCACACCATAGGTTATGTTTTTTGCCGAATTTATTTTCTTTGCTTCTTTGATCATTTCAGGAGAAAAATCAAAGGCGTAAACGTGTTTGAATTGTTTTGCAAGTTTGTCCAGTATTTCTCCTCGTCCACAGCCTATGTCTGCTATTGTTTTGTTTTTCTTGTCAGGAATTTTGTTTAATTTTCGAAATAAGGGATTGTTTACTCCTTTGCGTAATGGGCTGACTATTTCTTCATGGTATATTTTTGCTATTTTATCCCAATCTTTTGGTTTCATTTTTCTTGCATCTCCCGTTTTTGTGTGTATTTTTTCCAAATCTTTAAGAATTCTCCATTTTTCAATACTTCAGTCAATGTTCCTCTAGCAACTATATTGCCTTTTTTAAACAAATAAATTTTATCAAAGTGAGTAAGCAAATGCAATCTATGTATTGAGGAAATTATGGTTTTATTTTTGAATTCTGAAAATATTCCTTTGTATATTTGTAGTTCATTTTTTGGATCGACACTGCTTGTTGGTTCATCCAATAATAAGATTGGTTTGTTTTCAGAAGCAAGCAGGCCTCTTGTGAGGGCCAGTCTTTGTTTCTCGCCACCGCTTAAATTGACTCCTTTTTCTACTATTGATGAGTCTAATCCTCTTGGAAGTTTTTTAATAATTTTTGTAAAGCAAGCAATGTTTCCATATTTTTTTATTTGACTGTCAGAATATCTGCCGCCCATTGTTATGTTTTCTCGTATTGTTGTTGTGAAAAGTTCAGGATCTTGTGGCAAAAGTAATATGTTGGATCCTATCGCGTTAAATCCTTGCTGGATATGTTTATTATCTACAAGCAAGTTAACTTGTTTAGGTTTGTATAGTCCTCGAAGTAATTTAAGAAATGTTGTTTTTCCGCTACCACTCTCTCCAACAAGTGCTATTCTTTCGTTTCTTTTTATGGACAGCGATATTGAATTAAGATGTAATTCCCCTTCATCACCCGCATAATTAAAACTCAGGTTGTTGATGGATATTTTTTGCCAATTATTGTTAAGATTGATCTGTTTTATTGTTTGTTCATTTTTAAACTCATTGCTTATTTCTTCTGCATTCTCAACTGCAGTTTTCCATCTAACTATATCTCCATACCTGTAAGCAAATCTGAAAAATATATCCTTTATGCGCTCAACATATCCATACAGTGCGTAAAGTGATCCAATTAAAATGGGCAATCCTGCATGATAGTTTTTGAAGATGTAAGTTCCAAGAACTAAAAACATCATGATTCCTCCAAATAAAGATACCAAAAACCATTTCACTTCGTTAAGTTTAGCGTTTTCTTTGAATATTGAGAATGGTGCAAGCATTCTTTGAAGAATTTGTTTTGATGCAAGTTTTTCTAAACGTAAAATTACTACTGTTGTTATGTTGCTTATAGTATCGTAGACTTTTTCAGTTATTCTATTGTCTGCTAGATTTAACTCTCTATATTGTTTTCTTAATTTATTATCATATGTAAAAATAACATGCAAGGTTATCAGAATAACAAATGCAACAATGTATGCTGAATGAATATTAAAATATACCAAAGCAAAGTAAGATCCTACTAGTTTCATTATTGTATCTATTACTTCAAAAGTAGTTCCTGAATACTGTTCAAGTGCAACTGTGCCTTTTTCTATTTTGTCAATAGTATTTCCTGAGTGATGGTTTGTATGCCAGTCCATTGGCAAATTCATTGTGCCATCAATCAAACTTTTCTTGTAATTGACTTCAACCATGAATGCGTTTTTTCGTTCAATAACTCTTGCAGGCCCGTGAAAAATCCAAAACCCGAGAACAAGTAAGATAAATAAAAAGAGCAGTCCCAGAATTGTTGGAATGTTGCCTGAATGAATTCCCTGTTCTTGAATTATATTCAATAATTTTGCAACAATGAGTGGCTCAAAGAATGCTACAATGCCTGAGCAAAAAAATAGGAAAGTACACAAAATCAATGAAGAACGATTTCCTTTTGAATAAGTCCACATTAATCTTGTTAAATAAATAATAGGATCGTCTTTAAAGCTCATCAGTAAAGAAAAAGAGCAGCCCTTTTTATGGAATCGTTGTCACCAAAGAATGATAATAATCAAAAAGTTTTTATAGATGGTGTTCTCTCAAAAAGCAAATTGGAGGTAAAACCAATGAAAGAACAAATAAGAAGTAAACAAAAAATATCCTTTTCTGCTAGTGTAACTACTAATTCTAATAACAATAATAATTAATTGTGCAATTCATCTAAACGAAATGTTTTGGCGCTTGATCAAGTGCTAATCTTTTCTGAAAAGTGAGTTGTAAATCATTCAAAACAAGTTAAGAAAGAATAGCGATAGCCATGGAGGATTAAAATGAAACGAACACTCATAAAAGAATTAAAAAAACACTTTGGAAAGGAGGTTTTGGTTAAAGGCTGGGTTAGCAGAATTAGAGAAATTGGAGGTATTGGTTTTGTACTGTTAAGAGAACGGTCCGGAGTTGTGCAATTAGTAGTGCCAAAAGAATTGTACAAAGAGTTATCAGCAGAAACACCGATTGAAATAAAAGGCATGGTTTGTGCTGAACAGCGTGCTCCTGAAGGTTTAGAAGTACATGTAAAACAACTGAAAATCTACAGCAAAGTGCAGCCTTTGCCGATTCAGTTAGAGAAGGAATTGCCTCTGCCTACATTAATGAAGCATCGTCCGATTTCTTTGAGGGCAAAAAAACAACAAGCGATTTTTAAAGTTCATGCAGAACTAGTGCATGCTTTTAGAGAATTTATGAGATCAAAAGAATTTACAGAGATTCATAGCACAAAACTTACAAGCAGCGGTTTGGAAGGCGGCAGTGAAATTTTCGAGTTGCAATATTTTGAAAAGAAAGGATATCTTGCTCAGAGCCCTCAATTCTATAAGCAGATGATGGTTGGAGTGTTTGAGCGAGTATTTGAAGTTGGCAAAGTATACCGTGCAGAACCACACGCTACAACAAGACATCTTGCAGAATATGTTGGTTTGGATTTTGAAATGGGTTTTATTGAGTCTGTTGAAGAAGTAATGGAAATGGAAGAAGCTCTGCTAAAATATGTGTTCAAGCAGTTAGAGGAACATTGTAAATCTGAATTAAAATTGTTTGGTGCAGAGGTTCCTCGGATAAAATCAATACCAAGAATTCCTTTTTTGAAAGCAGTAGAGTTGCTTGAGCAAGGTTACAAAAAAGAATTCGGTAAAGAAGATTTAACTCCTGAAATGGAGCGTTTGCTTTGTGAATTTGTAAAACAAAAATATGGCGAGGAGTTTGTTTTTGTTACAGAGTATCCTTGGAAAAAGCGTCCGTTTTATGCAATGCCAAAAGGAGAATTGTCTGAAAGCTTTGATTTGCTTTTCAGAGGCTTAGAGATCACGACTGGAGGACAAAGAGTGCACGAATACGAACAACTGCTTGAATGTATGAAGCAGAAAAAAGTCAAGCCTGAAGCGTTTGAGAGTTATTTGATGTGCTTTAAATACGGCATGCCTCCTCATGGAGGTCTTGGAATAGGGTCTGAGCGTATTGTGAAGCAATTGCTTGGCTTGCCGTCTGTAGAAGAAGCCAGTCTCATACCACGAACGAAAGAACGGTTCCTGCACTGAGTTTTTATATTTTTTATTAAATCTGATATTTAATAATCTGAATCAATAGTTCATAATTGATTAATAAATGGTCTTCTTCTAGGAGTGTGAGGTGAAAGTTATGAAAAAGAAAATGTATGACAGGCGTTTTGTTGGTGATTTGTATGACTTCGGGCAACCAAGTTGGGAGCAAACAGAAGAAGCTGCATAATTTTTTGTTTTTTGTCAAGAGCCACTGGTGATCGCACTGCGGTACTCAACACCAGTGGCATGACGGTTCAGAAAGTCATAAGATAATATAGTCCAGTGGTTCTTGATCATGCTCGGAATGCCACTCGCTCCAGTAAACCACTCGTGATATACACGAATGGCATTCCGACATGTTAATTAATTGTTACAAACTTTCCATTGCGTGCTGTTTTTATGCTGACTTCTTCTCGTTGTCCGATGCCACGATTATCAACTGAAAGGTATCCGTTTGCTCCTTCATACCCCTCTATATTGTAAAGTTTTTGCTTGATGCATTCGCTATGATTTCCACAAGTATCAAGTGCTTTTGCTAAAAGCATATAACTATCGTACGCGTTTGCTGCGTACAGTCCTGGTTCTTCTCCGTATTCAGCAAGGTATGCTTGTTTGAATGCGATTTTGCGTGGCAAGTCTTTTGGGTCTTCAGGATACGTGTACACAACACGTTCTGCAAGTTTGCCAAGCTGATCAATGACGTTCTGATCCTGATATAAGTTCCAAGTTAAAATGGGCAAATTTATGCCGAGTTCTTCTGCTTGTTTTACGAGAAGAATGCTGTCTGGAACGTACCCTAAAATATATATTGCCTCAGGGTCTTTGTTTGCGATTTTCATAAGATATGTTCGGAAGTCTGTTTCTTGAGTATCAAGACTATTTACATAGTATTCTTCAGCGGTAAACATAATATTGTTTGTGTCAAGTGCTTGTTTAAGTTCAGCAATGCTTTCTCGTCCAAGATCATCATCTATTGCAATTGCTGCAATTGAAGAATAATTTTTTTCTACTGCATAGTTTGTAATTGCAGTCATTTGTTTGTTCATTTCTGGAAGAAAACTGAAATGGTAATCGCCTGCCTCTGCGGTTGCTTGTAGCACCATGCCCAAGGTGATGCGCGGTGTTTGTGTTTCTTCAATGTAAGGTGCTGATGCAAGCAAGGAGACTGTACAAATAGGTCCAAGAATTGCATCAACGTCGTCCACAGTAAGTAGTTTTTGTGTTGCTAACACTCCTGTTTTTGGATCGCATTTGTCATCTTCTACAATAAGTTTGTATTGGTTGCCTGTTTCTTTTGCTGCAAGTTGTATACCGTTAAGTAATTCCTCGCCAAGATGTGCTGCTTTGCCTGTTTGCGGAATTAATATTCCTATTGTTGATTCTTGCACTGTTTGCGTGCACGATAGCAATAGGACTAATAAAATGACATAGTGTTTCATGTAACCACCCAATTATAGAAAAAGCTAATTAAGTATTTTAAAATTTGTTACCCCTGTTGGAGGTATTAATGGCAAAATTTTTAAAGACAGTTATATTCCGCAAATAGATGGATTTGGAGTTGTTCAAAGAATTAGGGTTCACAGAACGCGAAGCAAAAGTGTATCTTGCATTGATAGAGCTTGGTTCAAGCACTGCTGGCCCAATAGCGGCGCGGTCTGGCTTGCAGCATGCAAAAGTTTATGAAACATTGCAGCGATTAATAGAAAAAGGATTGGTACATTATATTGTTATTTCTAAAACAAAACACTTCAAGGCTGCGCCTCCTAAAGACATATTGGGACTATTAGATGATCGAAAAAGACGTTTTAAAGAAATTTTAAGCGAGTTGGAATTAAAGGAAAAATATGCAAAAGATCAGCAGATTGCAGTTGTACACGAGGGGTTTAAAGCATTTAAGGCATTGTTTGATCGCTTAGCAGATGAATTAAAAAAAGGCGATTGGTATTATGTGTTTCCGTTTAAAGAGGGGTATAAAACAAAAGCGATCCCTGCATTTTTTAGAACATTTCATAAAAAATTAGAAGAAAAAAAAGTAGTTGATAAAGTGTTGAGCAATCGTGAAGTTAAAAAAGAGGTGTTAAGTACTTACAAAGATAACAAAAATATCAAGATCAAATTTACTGATTTTAATGTTCCTATCGGAATTGTTATTATAAAGGGAAAAGTTATTCAGGTGACATGGGAGGATAAACCTACTGCGATTGAGATCGTATCAGCTCAAATTTATAAGCAATACAAAATATTTTTTGAGGATATGTGGGAAAAAGCAAGTAAATAAGGCATAAAGCTATTAAACAAAAATAAAATTAAGAATAACATGACAATAATATCAATTGTTGGAACTGCAGGTGTTGGAAAGTCCTTTTTAGTTAAGCAACTTTCTGCAATGCGATGTCTTCCAGCGTTTTTTGAAGGTGAAGAGGGCACTATTCCAAAAGAAATCCTGGAAAGTATTTTTTCTGGTGAACATCCAATAAAACGTTGGACGTGGTTTATTAACAGATATAAAATTTTTCTAGAGCAGGCAAAAAAAATTTCTGCTGTAGGTGTTGATTGTTTATGTGACGGAAGTCCATTGAATGCGTACGCAGTTTTAGCCTACGAAGATGAAGCGTACAGAGCTGAGTTGTTAATGTTGGCAAATTCTATTGATTATTTAGAGCCTGACAAAACAATTTTGTTAATTGCAAGTGAAGAGAAAATTCGCGAGTTTACAAAGCAGAGAGGAAGAAAAGTTGAGAAAGATGACAAAGCAATTGAGCGTGCAATGAAGATTCAGGATGAATACACTCGTTTGGCAAAAGAAAGAGGCTTGCTTATTGTTAATAGAACTGATCTTGATTTTACCAAAGAAAAAGATTTGAAGTTTGTTTGGGATGAAATCAGGTTATAATAACCTCTTTACTGCATACTGTTTACTGTGTACTAAAAACCAATACTTTAAAAAGCTAAATCTCTTATTAAACCAATATGAAAAAAAATGGCGATTCTTTGCATAAGCTCTGTTTTTCTTCGAGAAGAGTGGAGTTGTTTAAGGAACTTCCAATCAATACGCAAGGCAATACTTTATTAAATCTTTCCAGACAGTGCAAATATCATATTCTTGAGAGATTAACAAACACTGAAATTATTAATTTGTTGCATTATCTTGATAGCAGTGATATTACTGATCTTTTACAGTGCATTGAAGAAAGACGGAAGAAAAAGCTTGTTTCTCTTTTGGAAAAAGATGTGCGGAAAAAGGTTGAGTTTTTGCTGAGGTTCAGCCCCAATACTGCGGCTGGAATGATGAGCCTTGATTATGTGATTGTTTCAAAAGAATCAACATTTGATGGAGTAATTAAAAAAGCGCAAAAACATGAGAAAGATACTGGAAGATTTCCTGTTATTTTGGTTGTCGAACAGGGCTTTTTAGTTGGTGAACTTCCTGCATATTCTTTTGCAGCTCACAAAAAAGAAGATAAAATTGAGAAGCAAGTTAAAAAGATTCCGTCTGTACGTTTTGATGCTGATGAGAGCGAAATTATTAGTATTATCAGAAGAAATCCTACAAATAAAGTTGTTGTTCTTGACGACGATAATAGTGTTCTAGGGTTTATTTATGCATCAGATGTGCTGAAGTTAGTGCATAAGACAAGCGGCCATTCTTTGTACGCTTTTGCCGGTGTTGGTCATGAAGAGGATGTTTTTGATTCTCCTTTGATTAAAGTGCAGAACAGATACAAGTGGTTAATTCTTAATTTGTTTACTGCTTTTTTAGCCGCAAGCGTCGTTGGGCTTTTTCAGGACACTATTTCGCGTGTTGTTTTGCTTGCGGCATACATGCCTGTTGTTGCGGGTATGGGTGGTAATGCTGGAACTCAGGCGCTTGCAGTTGTTGTGCGTGGTTTAGCATTAAAACGCGTTGAGTTGCGAACAGGAACAAGAGTTATTTTGAATGAACTTTTAGCAGGAGCTGTAAATGGTATTATTACTGGCGGTTTGGTTGTATTAGTAGCACTCATATTACAGCAGAATCCTTTGCTGGGTCTTATTGTTTGTCTAGCAATGATTTTTAATTTGATTATTGCTGGTGTTGCAGGTTCATTGGTTCCGTTAGTTATGACGCGTTTGGGTAAAGATCCTGCCACTTCTGCGTCGATTTTTATTACTACCTGCACTGATGTGTTTGGTTTTTTTACATTTTTAGGTTTGGCATCAATATGGTTATAAGAAGTATAGGTAAAAATGGAGTTTGAAGGATTTATATTAGACAAGTTTCAAGAGGACGCAATTAGGGCTATTGAGATAAATCACTCTATGGTTGTTTCTGCTCCTACTGGTTCTGGAAAGACCTTGATTGCTGATTATATTATTGACAAAGAATTGAAAGGAAAGAAACGTGTTATTTATACAGCACCTATCAAAGCATTATCTAACCAAAAATTTCGTGATTTTACAAAACAATATGGAGAGGATAAGATTGGTCTTGTTACTGGCGATTTGGTAATTAATTCATCGGCACAAATTCTGATTATGACAACTGAAGTTTATAGAAATATGGCAGTTATCAAAGATCCTATGTTGGATAATGTTGCGTATTGTATTATGGATGAGGTTCATTTTATTAGTGACGAAGAAAGAGGTTATGTTTGGGAGGAATCTATTATTTTTAGTCCTGAAACAGTTCGCTTTTTGTTTTTGTCTGCAACCATTCCTAATGGGCACGAGTTTGCTGATTGGGTGAAAACCATCAAAAAACATCAGGTAGAAGTTGTTGTGCACACCGTGCGCCCTGTTCCATTGGAAATTAAGTTTTTTGATACTGATCTCGGCATTACAACATTGCAGGAAATTAAAAAAAGAAAAGAGCTTGATGATATTCCTGATTACAAAGGTGCTTTTTCAAGACGTTCTAGGTACAAAAAAGCTTATGTGAAACCTCCTGAGTTTACTGACTTGATTAAAGAGCTTAAGGCAAAAGGTAAACTGCCGTGTATTTATTTTGTTTTTTCTCGTGTGAAAACTCAGGATTATGCTGTTAAGCTTGCAAAGATTAGTTCGTATGTTGATCAGAAAGATAAGTTTGAGCTAGCGCAATTTATAACGAATGAATTTCAGAAGATCAATGAGGATATTTCGCGTTTGAAATCAACAAAAGAAGTACGTTCCTGCTTGTCAAAAGGCATTGCTTTTCATCATGCTGGTCTGCTTCCTGATGTAAAACATATTATTGAAAAATTGTTTGGCAAAGGCCTTATCAAAGTGTTGTTTGCAACTGAAACTTTTGCTGTTGGCATTAACATGCCTGCTAAGACTGTTTGTTTTGATGGTTTACGGAAGTTTACAGGCACTGGTTTTAGAAGCTTGAATTCTAAGGAGTTTTTTCAGATTGCTGGTCGTGCTGGACGGCGTGGTATGGATAAAACTGGTCTTGCTGTTGCTGTTGTTCATCGACCAAGTCTAGAATTAAAGCAAGTCTCAAATTTAGTGAAAGGCGATACGCTTCCATTGATGTCTCAGTTTAAGCTCTCGTATAATACTGTGCTGAACATGGTTCATTTGCATAACGAGGCTGAGATTGATAAAATTTTGAAGATGAATTTTTTTACGTTTCAGCAGTCTGAGGGAAATATTGATGATGTTGATGTAGTAAGAAGTATCAAAGCGCGTTATGAAAAAGCAGTTAAGAAATTAAAAGTGATGAATTATATTAGTAAGGATTGTTTGACTGATCTTGGGATGTTTACAACAAAAATTTTTTCTAATGAACTTGAAATTTCTCAGATGTTTGCTACAAAGTTTAAAGATCGTTTGGATGAGTATGATGTTTTATTGCTTATAGGTTCTTTAGTATATGAGCCAAAGCGTGAAGCAAAGTTTTTTCAGATTTTTCCTTCAAAGAAAATTGCAACGCTTGTTAATAAGTTGAAAGACCATCCGTATTTGAAAAACCAAGAGTGGTATAAGCATATGACTAATCTTTCTGCGTTTCTTAAGCCTTGCAGTGAAGGTAAAAAATTTGTTGATATTTTGCGAAATGCAAACATGCCTGAGGGCGATGTTATTCGTTTCCTAATGCAACTGCTTGATAGACTTGAACAAATTGACAGAGCGTCTGATGATTTTGATTTTAAGAAAAAAGTACAGAATTGCAAAGATATGATTAAGAATTGTCTGGAAGGAATTCATGTATTTTAAAAAGTGCGCAGTAAACGGTAGACAGTCAGCAGTACAGTCGTTTACTGCTTACCACATACTGTGTGCTATTTACTCATAAAAGGAAAACATATAAACCTAAACATAATTTGAATGATAAGAATGGTGAATGTTAAGAAGCTTAATGGTGAGTTGCAAGAGTATGATCCTGCTAAGTTGAGAGTTTCTTTAAAGCGTGCAGGTGCTGATGATAAGCACATTGATAATATTTTGAGTGATGTAAATAAAATTTTATATGATGGGGTTACTACGAGAAAATTGTTTAAGTTTGTGTTTTCACAATTAAAAAAGTGTGATCCAAAAACATCTTGTAAGTATGATTTAAAAAATGCTATTATGCGTCTTGGACCTGAAGGTTTTGCGTTTGAAGAATATATTGGATATTTGTTTAAGCATTTAGGCTATAAAACAGACTTAAACCAGTTTGCAAGAGGACAGTTTATTAGTCATGAAATTGATGTTATTGCCGAGAAAGGAAATGAGCGTTTGATGGTTGAATGTAAGCATCATAAGGAGGCGTGGATGGGGACGAGCATTCAGATTGCTTTGTATGTTTATGCGCGTTTTCTTGATGTTAAGAAAGAATTTTCTGCTCCTGTACTTGCAACGAATACGCAATTTTCAGGTCAGGTAATGAAGTACGCAAAGGGTGTTGGTTTACGTTTGCTTGGTTGGAGAGATCCTAAAGGTAGTAATCTGGCTTTGTACGTTGAAAAATTTAAGTTGTATCCTGTAACAATGTTGGATACTCTTAGCAAGGAAGATTTGAAGAATTTATTAAGAAATAAGATCATTCTTGTCGAAACGCTTGCTGCCAAAAGTGAAGCTGAAGTTGTTAAAGTATTAGGGATCTCAAGACAAAAAGCAAAAAAAGTGCATGATCAGGCTGTCGCATTGTGTCCTTCGTGTAAACTGAGTTAATTTTATTACATATATTCATCAGATCCATCGCTGTATCTTCCAGGATCTATTTCTTCGATGTGAACTTGAACTTTTTGTCCCGTGTTGTCTCTTATTGTAGCTGTTCCTCCCTTTAATTTATGGATTATTTTCTCAAGTTCATATTCCCACAAACCCTCAATTTCTGCCATTAATAGCTTATAATTTAGCGTCGATATATATGTTTGGCTAAGAATTTATATAAAAAATAAAGCTCCCACCGGAGCAGAGCTCAGGGGGTACAACAAAAATTAAAGATTTTTGTGTACAACGAAAAATACCTTTTTCGCGTACAGAAAACCTCAAGGTTTTCTTGTACAAGAAAATTCGAGGAATTTTCTTTGTATTTTTAAACTTCATCGGGAAAAATCATACCGCAGCAGAGCTGCGGGGTATTAGACCCAATGAAGAAATAAAAAACTTTGAACTATCTGTTTGCACTCTTAACTATTCACTTCGTATTATCCACCGCATACTTCTTACTGCAAACCACTCATTGTTTAAATTTTTCCCACTAAATCCAGTCCTGGTTTGAGTGTTTTTCCGCCTGGTTTCCAGCTTGCTGGGCAGACTTGTCCGGGGTTTTCTGCAACAAATTGTGCTGCTTGTAATCTTCGCAGTACTTCATGTACACTTCTTCCAATGCTGTTGTCATGGATGTCATATGATTTGATGTTTCCATCTGGATCAATAATGACTGTACACCGTAAGGAAAGTCCTTCTTCCTCAATGAGTGTACCGTAGTCTATGCAGATTTTTCTTGTTGGATCTGCGATCATGGGAAACTTAATTTTTTTTATGGTTTCACTGTTGTCATGCCATGCTTTGTGTACAAATGCTGTGTCTGTGCTGACTGCAAGTACTTCTGTGTTTATTTTCGTGAATTCGTCGTAGTGGTCTGCAAATTCTCCAAGTTCTGTTGGACAGATAAATGTAAAATCTGCTGGATAAAATAGCAATACTACCCATTTGCCTTTGTAGCTTTTTAAGTCTATTTTTTGTATTGCATCAGTGTGATATGCTTCTGCATGGAATTCTGGTGCTTGTTTTCCTATGTATGTGTTCATAAAATCTCCTCCCCGTATTTGATTCAGAACTAAGAGTATAAATAAATTATGATTTTACATGTACAATGTAGACAGTCCATCGTTTCTGCTTGCTGTATAATGCGTACTGCATACTAATTGTCGCTAGATTTATAAATGACCTTTCTTTACAATTCTTTGTGAAAAAGAGGTTGTTACCCTTAGTTTTGTTAGTTTCTTTGCTAGCGCTAGCAGTTGAAGCTATTCCAAGTGTAACAAATATTGAACATTTAGCTCCTGCTATTGTGAATAATAGTCAGACAAACATTACGCTGATGACATTCACATTAACAACAATTGAGAATTTTCCGGCAGGTCGTTGGTCTGGCAGCGGCGCGTTCAGGGCAACAACATATACTGGCGCTCCAGGAGATATAAGTAAAGTTTCTTTGTATGCTGACGACGGAAACAACATGTTCTCAAGCAATGATACTCTGTGCGGAAGTGCAACGACTGCATACAATAATCAGTTTTCATTTAAGCCAGGAGTTGATTGTAATCTCGACACAAATGTTTCAAAAAAGTTTTTTGTTGTAATTGATATTGCAAGTTCTGCGCAAACAGGAAACGCTGTTGATTTGCGTATTGATGCATATAATTTATCATTTATGAGCGGTCTTGCCCCAACTTCTGCTATTAATCCTGCAGGGCAGGCATATGTAAATGCAATTATTCCTGATACGACAAATCCAGTTACAACACACAATATCCCAACAGCCTGGCAAAATGCTCTGTTTACTGTCCAGCTGGTTTGTACTGATTCTCAAAGTGGATGCGGAAGTCTGAATGCGTTAGTAAATGGAACACTTTCGAGTACGGCGGAGAACACATTAAACGTGCAGATAAGCACAGAAGGAATTCATACAATTGAATTTTGGAGTGTTGATAATACTGGTAATGAGGAAGCACATCAAACAAAAAATCTTTCTGTTGATTTAACTCGCCCAGCGCTGATTAATTTTACAACTAACACGAGTTTGGCAAATCAAAATGATGTATTGCAGATAACTATTACGTTTTCAGATACGTTATCTGGTATTGAGCACGGTGTTTCGCCTGTGATTAGCTGGGAGAATTTGCCTGCAATGTGTGATGGTACGTTTACTCAGACAAATTATTCTGGCAATGTTTGGAGAGGAACTACTGTTGTTCCTGCAAACTGTGATGGTACTGCAACAATTGTAGTAGCAGATACGCAAGATATTGCAGGCAATAGAATTACCGAAACAAATGGAGGGTCTTTCACAATAGATAATACTGCTCCAGCAACTCCGAGTCTTGTAATTCCGTTAAATAATGCTTTGTTGAATAATGATTCATTGACAAATAGTTCTGTGAACTTTTCATGGTCTGTGAGTAATATAAGCGATGTTGACCAATTTGCTGTGCAAATTGCAACAAACAGTAATTTCAGCTCAATAATTTCAGAAGTAAACACTACTGCAACAAGTGTTCTGAGAAATTTGAGTGAGGATGTTTATTATTGGCGCGTTATATCTTATGATGCTGTTGGTAATGCTGCAAATTCTTCCAGCAACATGTTTGAGTTGTCTTCTCGCTTTATTGAAATTTTCACAGTGAACGTTACTGCAGGCGGAGTAACAACTCCTGTAACTGCTGGTTTGAGTCTTGTAATTAATACTACACAAAATAGTACGCTGTTTATTGCAGTCACAGAAAGCGAGGCAGGTTTGCCGAATGGTTTCACAGATCGTGTTGGAAGTGAATACGAGCTTTCAATAACAGATTTTGATAATGTTTCATGGCCTGTTGAATTAAATATTTATTATAACGATTCAGTAATTGCTGGTTTAGATGAATCTTCTTTGCGCATTGGTTGGTTCTTGAATAATTGGAGTGTATTCCCTGCAAATACAAGTGGAGTAAATCTTTCTGAAAATTTTGCGTGGACAGATACTAATACGTTTATTCATATTAGCTTGTTTGCAAACGAAATACCGGCACCTTTCCAGCCATCAACGAGTCTTACAAAAAGAGGGCCTAGAAGCAGCGATAATGGCCGATCTAGTTCAGCAAAGTCAAGTACTGCGTCAACAAGTCAGGGCGAAACAACAAGTTCTGAACAGTCTACAGCACAAGCAACGCAAATCGATGAACCTGTGAAGGAGGCATTAACACCAATTCTGGAGCGTAAAGAAGCCAAACAGCGTGAAGATGCACCTGTTGAATTAGAACCAGAAAGTTCTTCTACTGGGTTAATTACGACAGGAATTATCGCAGCAGCGCTTATCGCTTTAGCAGGGTATGGATTATCACGAAGAAAAAAAGGCAAAGGTGAATTAGAGACAAGCTTGCATAATGTTAGAAAAGGGATGTGATCATCCCCAAATACCTAACAAAATACCAATAATTTCTACAATAACATATAACCATATGATGTAAAGAAGAGTTCCTGTTACGAATGTGATAAGTATCAGATTTATTATTTTATTTCTGTGTTGTTTTGCCTGGTCGAGAGTACAAATGCCTTTTTTTCTGAAATAAAACCATAAGCTAAGAGCAAGCAATAATAATCCTACTCCTCGAAATGCCCATTTGTATTGTCCATAGAATGTGTCTGCAAGGGATGATGCAAACGCAACGCTTGATAAACCAAATAATACTAAAACAATCGGGCTGAAACAACAAAGTCCAGCAACAAATGCAGGCAATGCTGTTATTTTGAAGATGTCTTTCCAACTGGTTTTTTGCATTAATTTCTATAATCATTTTATTGTTTTTTAAAGATTATGAATTAAGAAAACGCCAGCACCCGGATTTGAACCGGGATATCCTTTCGGAAACTGGTTTTCAAGACCAGCGCAATACCAGGTTATGCGATGCTGGCATAACTCTGCCACATCACGTGTTGTTTTTAAATGTTGCTGAAGATTCAGAGGAAATGCTGACGTAGTCAGGTATTGGTTAATTGTTCATAAGCAGCTCTCACTGTTTAAATATCTTCGTCTAAAAAGTTAAGAAAGCATTTTGGGAATTCTACTTATCCTCTTCCAGCGTAACATCTTGCTTGTTGTCCTTCTGTTAATTCGCTTTTTGAGTATCTTGTTCTGTTACTTCTCCTGCATAGCTTATTTTCATTGCTTTTCTGTAGTCTTCAATTGTTGAACAGATGCCATTTCCTATGAGCCAGCGTACTTTGACGTCTACTGCTACATCTGTATGATCATAGCTTGGGATGCCTCCTGCTTTGATTGCTTCTAAGCCGACTTCGTAGTGTGCACCTCCTGCGCTGCCACCTACAAATTTTGTTGTGATAAATATTGGAGTCATGTATTCTTCTGATGCTTGCTTTATGACTGGAATAAGATTGTATTGTCCTTCTGAACAGACATTGCCTTCTCCGAGTGATTTTAGAATGAGTGCTGATATGCCGCCGCCTGTTATGAACCCTAAAACTACATTTGGGTCTGTTCCTGGTGTTAGTTCAAAACTTATTACTCCTCTTCCGAATTTTGGTGCTAAGTTGAGTTTGTCTTGTGCATTTTCTTTTTTTCTGAGTAAATTTGTTTTTAGTGTGACTCCTTTTGCATCTATGACACCAACGCAGGGGCATGCTGGCGATACAAACGCGTCAAAGTCTTTTTCGCTTGCTTTTAATGTTCTGCTGCCAAGAAAAACTTTGTCCCAGAAGTTTACTATAACATCTGCAACATCTAATTCTATAGCTTTGTTTAATACTCTGAATAAATTTTCAAGGTTGAATCTTCCGTCTCCTCCAGGTTCGTAGAGGGGGTTTTGTGAGCCTGTTATGCAGATAGGTATTCGCAGTCCTGTTTTTCCGGGATTTTTACCGTGTAGTGCAAGTGCAAGTGCTGTTGATGTATATGCTAATGTGTCTGTTCCGTGTGCTATTGCAACTGCATCATAGCCTTCTTCGTCTTGCGCTTTCTTAATTCGAAAAATAAGTTTTTCCCAGTCGTTTGGAGACATATTTGTGCTATCTTTTGCTGTAACAAATTCAAAAATTATTTCTGATTCTTGTTTTAAGCTTTTTATGATTGGTTCGCAAGCGCTCTTAAAAATTGCAGAATCTTTTGGTGGAACTAATACAACATCATTTCCTCGTTGTTCAGGAACTTGGCCTATTGTTCCTCCGTTGTACAAAAATAAAATTTTTTTGGACATTTTGTTATTTCTCACCAAATTTGCTGATTTGTTTTAATGAAATTTCTCCGTTAAGTATTTCTTGAATAATTCTCTTCCCAAAAGGTTGTAGTGTTTCCATATTCTTGTAAAGCAAAAAAACCCATATATTAGTGTATTCCAAAAAATGTTGTAAATATTTCCAAAAACACCATAAAATTTATAAAAAATGGAATATTTTTCCAGTTTTAATGTGAGAAACGAAAATGAAACTTGATGATAAAGACCGCGCAATTATTAGAGAGTTGCTGAAGAACAGTAAACAAACAACGAGTCAATTAGGTAAAAAGCTAAACATGCCTATTACAACAGTTCATAATAGGATTAAAAAACTGGAAAAAGAGCAAATTATCAGGCATTATACTGTAAATCTTGATTACAAAAAACTTGGTCAGCCAATTCTTGCGTTTATTGGTGTGACAATAAATTATCAAGCAGATCCTAAAAAACTAATTAACCAAACAGAAATTGCAAAAGAAATCAAGAAAATTTCTTGTGTTCAGGAATGTACTATTATGACTGGAGGAACTGATCTTATGGTGAAAGTGCTCGCTTCTGATATCATGGAGTTAAATGATATTGTGACAGAAAGGTTAAGGAACATTGTTGGTGTTGATAAAACGCAAACGGCAATTGTACTGAAAGAAGTTTAATGTTTTCTGGCAACAACATATAACGCGATAGCTGCTATAAGCACTAATAATCCTGCAACAAAATAAAATGGTGAGGGTTCAGTTTGAGCAACAACAAAGCCTGTTATGCTTTTTCCAAGAAATAAAACGCCAATTAAGGCCAGTAATAACAAAGCAAATAATGCGTGATGTTTCATAATCTGAAGGATATGTTCTTGTTTTAAAAAAGTTCCGAAGAAAAAGAAAATAAAAATACCCCGGAGCAGAGCTCCGGGGTATTTTTAAACTTCATCGGGAAAAATCATATCGCAGCAGAGCTGCGGGGTATTAGACCCAATGAAGAAATAAAAAAATTAATCTAAGTCTATTTCTATACCACCTATCCATCGTGCAACAATGTTGTAGATGGCTGCTACGATAAGACCGCCGATAAATCCAAAGATTGCATATAATACTGGCAGCACAATTATTGCCAGCAATCCTAGTCCTGCAAGAAGACCTGAGCCTCCTGTTACGCCAGCTACTGCACCTACAACTGCGTAAACTACACCTATTACTAACCCAAATATTGCGCAAATAAGTGCGTGCACTTTTGCTGCTGATAACACTCCTAGTTTTCTTAATTCTCTCATTTTCTTACCCCCTAAAAACATTCAGAAAGCAGGAATATATAAGCAATTCGAAAGACTTAAAATACATCAACTGAGAATTAGCGAGGAACTTGAGCTAATTCAAGTGCTTTCCTCATATTAATGATTCCACAATTAATGCATGTAAAAAAAGGTCCGAATTTTCCTTCTTTAATATCAAGATAGCTACCACACAAACAGCGAATTTCTTGCAATAAAGTATTTTTGTGTTTGATACAAACAGGAAGTTTTTGTTTGTTTGCTATTATTGCTTGTTGTTCGCAGAATGGGCAAAAATTCGCTTTGCTTTGTCCGTATTTTTTAGGAATTCTCAAAGTATCACCTAATGAACTGGTTCCCCTACAAAAAAGGTGAGAAAAAACATGATCAGTATTCCCACTAAGAAAAATAGTATTTGCCAGATTGATTCCTTTAGTTCTGATTGTTTGTGCAGTTCTGGAAGCAAATCAGTGCACGCAAGATAAATAAAGTTTCCTGCTGCAAAAGGAATAAGATAATCTGTTATGTGAACTGATTCTGCAAGCGCTAATGCAATTATAACTCCAAGTAGTGCAGCAAGCGCGCTCAGAAAATTATAAAATAGTGCTTTTCCACGTTCAAATCCTGCGTGAACGAGCACGCCAAAATCTCCTATTTCCTGAGGGATTTCATGCAATACTACTGCAAGTGTTGTCGCCATTCCTACTGGAATGCTAATTAAATAGCTTGCGCCAATTATTAAACCGTCAATAAAATTGTGAACTCCATCTCCAAGCAGATTAATGTATGCAAAAGGTTGTATTTTTTTGTGGTGGTGTTCTTTGTGTTTGCAATCGTGCAAGTGGCAATGTCTCCAAAGTAATTTTTCAATAACAAATGATAAAAAAATACCAAAAAGCACAAGAAGAGATACTTGCACTGTAAATCCTATTTCTTCTGCAATTTCTGGCAAGAGATGAAAGAAAGTGTTTCCAAGTAATGCTCCTGCGCTGAAGCTTACTAAATAAAAGACGATTTGTTTTAAACGTTTAACATTAATTGCAAAAGCCCATAATCCAACAAAAGCAATTAAGCTGACAATAAGAACACTTAAAATTGGATAAAGATAATTCATATATGTAATGTTTGGAATTGAATATTTAAGTCTTGTTGTTTCAAGTTATCAGTAAGAATCAGATATCTGCCACTTCAATTTCAATGTTGAGAAAATAAACTAGAATTCAGTATGCAATTTTTGTTTTTGAAATTTGAAATCGATGATGAGTAAAATATTATATGTCTACCATTTCAATTTCAATGTTGAGAAAACAAAACAAGAGGTAGTTATAACTTTATTTTTTGTTTTCAATACTCGAAATTGAAATGAGTAATTTAATTTTATATATCTACCATTTCAATTTCAATGTTGAGAAAACAAAACAAGAGGTAGTTATAACTTTATTTTTTGTTTTCAATACTCGAAATTGAAATGAGTAATTTAATTTTATATATCTACCATTTCGATCTCAATGTTTAGACCTTCTGGAATTGGTACTCTCATAACAAGTCGCAGTGCACGTTCGTCCAATCCCAGGTCAATTAATCGTTTGTGGACGCGCATTTCGTAGCGTTCCCATGTTGCTGTTCCTCTGCCGCCTGGTGATTTTCGTGTTGTTAGTTTAAGACGTCTAGTTGGCAGGGGTATTGGTCCTCGCATGTCAACTCCAGTTTTGTCGGCAATTTCTTTAATAGAATCACAAGTTTGATTTATCTTGTTAATGTCAATGCTTGCCAGTTTGATTCTTGCTTTTTGCATATTTCACAACACTTATCTGAGATAAGTATTTTAATAAAATAAATTAATAAAATATTTTTATTTTTTGACTATGCTTGTGCACATTCCTGCTGCAACTGTGCTGCCTGAGTCTCTGACTGCGAATCTTCCTAGTGGTGGGAATTCTTTGACGTTCTCTATCACTAGTGGTTGCATTGGTTTGATTTTTACAACGCACGCATCGCCGTTTTTGACAAAGTCTGGTTTTTCTTTTAGTGTTTCGCCAGTTGCTGGGTTGATTGTTTTTACAATTTCTGTTATTTGACAAGCAACTTGTGCTGTGTGGATGTGGAATACTGGTGTGTAACCAATTGTTAGAACAGTTGGGTGGTTTAAGATAATCATATTTGCAGTGAATTCTATTGCTACTGCTGGAGGATTATCTACTGGGCCAACGACATCTCCTCTTTGGATGTCTCGTTTTTCTACACCGCGTACGTTGAATCCTACGTTATCACCTGGTTCTGCTTCTTGAACTTGGCTGTGATGCATTTCTATGCTTTTAACTTCTCCGCTTACGCCTTTTCCTGCTGGTCCTGGCATAAAGATTATTTTCTGTCCAACTTTTAGAAGACCTGTTTCTACTTTGCCTACTGGTACTACTCCAATTCCTGTGATGCTGTATACATCTTGTATTGGCATACGAAGTGGTAAGTCTGTTGGTTTTTGTCTTTCTTCAAGTTTGTCAAGTGATTCCAATAATGTTGGTCCTGTGTACCATGCCATTTTGTCGCTTTTTTTGACAACATTGTCGCCGTGCAATGATGCTAATGGAATAAATTGTACTTTTTCGGGGTTGTAACCTACGCTTTTGATCAAAGTTGTTACTTCGGCTTTAAGCGCGTCGAATTTTGCTTGTTCGTATCCCATCGCGTCCATTTTGTTTAATGCGATAATTAGTTGTCCTACACCTAGTGTTTTGCATAAAAATGCATGTTCTTTTGTTTGTGGTTCGATTTTTTGGGAAATGACAAGTACTGCTGCGTCTGCTTGTGCTGCGCCTGTGATCATGTTTTTGATGAAGTCTCTGTGTCCTGGTGCATCAATAATTGTAAAGTGATATTTTGACGTGTTGAATTCTTTGTGTGCTAAGTCTATGGTAACTCCTCTTTCTTGTTCTTCTTTGAGGTTGTCCATGACGAATGCGAATTCGAATCCGCCTTTTCCTAGTTCTTCTGCTTTTTCTTTGAGCTTTCTCATTGCTTGCTCGTCAATAACTCCGCCGTCGAAAAGCAATCGTCCTACTGTGGTGGATTTTCCGTGGTCTACGTGACCTACGAATACTAAGTTTAAGTGTGGTTTTCCTTTTGCCATTGTAAAATACCCTCCTTGAGACTATTATTATAAGGAAGATTTTTTCTTCCAATATATGTGAAATCCAGAGAGGTTATTTATAAAGCTTGTGGTTTTTTGAGTGCAGTATTTATTTTACGAATTCTACGCTAAATAAATCTTCAAATTCTTTGTTCTTTAATCAAAATATAAATGGTTCATAGACATTTGCAAGAGAAGTTATTATATGCACATCAAAAGTATATTAGTCATAACTATTTGGTAATTGCAGCTACAAACTGCTTACTGTATACTGCTCACTAATTAATGGCACGGGCAGGATTTGAACCTGCGAACCCACTAAGAGACTGGATAGCTTAATGCTTCTTAAGTCCAGCGCATTTGACCAGACTTTGCTACCGTGCCAATTTAATACATGAGAAAGTTTTACTTTTATTTATAAAACTTACCGCACAATAACCTGTACAACTACAAATGCTATGTAGAAGAATATGAGTGCCATTGCTTCATTTTTGGATAATATTCCGTCTGTTCGCATGAATAAGAGTGAGAATATAATAGCAAATGCGAGGAAGACTCCTACTAAGGACAAAGAGAACAAGCTGATAGTGATTGGTTGAATAAGGGCAATGATTCCAAGAAGTATGCACGCATCTACAACTACAGAGCCAAGAATATCTCCGATTGCCAAGCTTGCATTTCCTTTGCGAATGCTTTGCAACGAAAATGTTAGTTCTGGTAGTGTTGTTCCCAGTGCAACAACAACTAAACCAATAATTAATGTTGGAACGCCGAGTCCTACTGCAAATATATTGGCTGTTTCTACAATAAAATGCGAGCTAACAAGCAATACTGCGAGGCTTATCAGCAATAATGTTCCTTGTTTTAGTGCATGATTTCCGTCGAAGTATTCTTTGTGAAAGTATTGTCTTTCTTTAAGAAGTGTGATAATAAAAATTATTCCTGCAAGCAAAAGAATAACTCCATCAATACGAGATATGACTCCGTTAAGTCCCAAAAAAATTGGAAGTATTGTTAGAATGATAAAATAAAGGTCTTTTTTTATTATGCTGCTTTCTATTTTGATTGGGTTTCCTGCAAGTGCAATCAGGCCAAGAACAAGTGTTAAGTCGGCTATGGTTCCGCCAAAGATTGTTCCAAAACTCATTCCTGCATCGCCTTTTAGTGCTGCAATTATTCCTATGAATGTTTCGGGCAATGAGCTTATGACTGCTACAAGAATAAAGCTGGTTACGAATTCTGTTAATCGGAAGAATCGTGCTAAATGGCTTACTGCAGTAACTGCGTATTGTGCGCTTTTGACAAGGCACAGACAGGCAATTAGAAATATTATCACCTCTTGAAGCATGTCATTTTGTTTCTGAGCTGAGTATAAAAGCTTTTTTGAGCAAAAGGTTTAATAAATGTAAAAGACTGATGTTGTTAAAGAGGTGTTTTATGAATCAATTATATAATACAGGAATTTTTGCTATTGTTGCAATAACTGCCATCACATTGTTTGTTTTATACGCGTTGCCTGCAACAACCACTGGAAATTTTGTTTCTACAGGTTCGCAAATTCAGTACACACCACGTGAGGCGTGTGAGGTGAAAGGTTGTTCGTGGACTGGTCAGCTTGTTGGTGGTATTGAACGTTTGCCAAGCAGGGAACCAATTGCTGTATGTCAATGCGGTGCTGAATTAAGATATGCACACTTGATTGATAATATGTATTAAAACAAGTCATATTTTTCAAGTTTGTATGTTTTAAGCACAAGTACGCTTTTCCAGTCAGAGATTATCTTTGAGTATTTTTGTCGTATTTCTGTTGTTAGTTTGTCAAGTTCATCACCATTTTTAGCAATGATAACGCAAGTGAGATCAAAGTCCCCCATTATGCCAAACAAATCTATAACTCGCGGATGTTCGGAAAGATAAGCTATAAATGATGCTCTGTCTTTTTCTGTTATGTTTTTTAGTTTGATTTTTACGTCTGCAATAAGTTCAAATCCTAATGCGTGGGGATCGATAACTACACTAAACTCAAATAGGTTTTTTCTCTGCATTTCTTTGATTCGTTTATTAACTGCATCTATGGACAAGTTTACTTTCTTCGCAATGTTTGTTAGACTTTCTCTGCTGTTTTCTTGCAAAAGCATGAGTATTTCTTTGTCTTTTTTGTCTAAAATTCTTGATTTAAGAGTTGTTTTCACAGGCATAAAGAAGAATAATTAAGACATCTTTTTATTTCTTTCGACATTTTAAGACATTTTTATAAAAAGGTCTATTTAATTGCTAATTTTTAAATAAATTAGTGATAACAATGATTGATTTGAATACTTTACCAGATGGATATATAGAAAGACACACTGAACAGTATTATGGCTTGCTTGACCGGTTAAGAGATCGAAAAAGAGATATTGTTCCAGTTGAAGGTTTTGAACCAGGATTATTTGTTGCACTTTCTGGAGGAGTTGACTCTGTTACAGCCTTAAAGTTCGCGTGCAATTATGCTGATAACAGGGGATTAAGAAGAGAACAAGTACACGCAGTGATTTGTACAAGAGATAATTCTGATTTGTATGAAGGAGAAAAGAGAGACTTACACTACGCAAGAAAAATAGCAAAAGAATTTGCAGTTAATGCTAAGGAAGTGAAAGTTAGTCCTATTTTAAGAGCATCGTATGTTACAGTTTCTGGAAGTGAAATTCCTATTCTTGAAGATGAGCGTATTTGTCTTGCAAGAGGATTTGCTACGTATGTTCTTGAAGCAAAACTTGGTGCTGTTTCTATTGACACGACAAATTTTTCAGAAAATCTTAGTGGTCAATGGACTCCCGGAGCGTATGATGGTCAGATACGTCTGATTGCAGATTTATTCAAAACAGAAGTGTATTCATTTGCGCGCGCAATCGGAGTGCCTGAAAATATAATTAAGCGCCCAAAAGTAAGTTCTGAGCTTCGTGAAGGCGCAGTATTCACCAATTATGAACGTTTAGACCCTGTGCTTTTCAACTGGCTTGTTGGGAAAAATCGCGAAGAAATTGCTGAAGCACTCAATGAGGACTTAAAATACGTTGAAAGAGTAATTTCGCGCGTAGAAACATTTGTTGGGCGTTGGTGGGAAGTAAGTCATGATGATCAATTAGATGTCAAATTGTGGTATGATAAGCTATTAAGAGAAGATGAGCTTGTTCAAGAATTGCATAAATGGCGTGTTCAAAAGTGGTTAATATGAGTTTTGGAAAAAACCCCAAAGTAATGGTTGTGCAAAAAGATGTAAACAAGAATAAGTTAGAACATATTGAATCATTTTTAGAAATTGCAAAAAAGAATGATTGTGATTTTATTGTATTTCCTGAATACGCAATTGGCAACGGTTTATTTGAAAAATATAATCATGAAGAAACGCAACTGTTAAAGACCTCCTTGCAAGATTTAGCAAGAAAATATGAGCAATATATTGTAATTGCATTTTTAGAAAAACAAGAAAACGTATTTTATAATTGTGGATTTATAATCAACAAAAAAGGAGAATTTATTTGTTGTCAGAAAAAGTGCGCGTTGCTTCCTGGAGATGAAAAAAATGCGCTAATTCCTGGGAAAGAAATAAGTGTTGTTGAAACAGAGTTCGGAAAAATTAGCGTGCTTATTTGTCGCGATTTTTTCTATCCTGAATTAACTAATGAGGCAAGCAGAAAAGGAGCGAAAATTATTTTTTGTCCAATGCATTATATTTATTGGTCAAACGAGTATGAACATAATAAGAGTGTAATAAAAAGTCAGTTCCCTATTGATAGTGCGTTTAAAGCATTAACTATTATTCCTCAGGCAAGGGCTATTGAGAATGAAGTTTTTTTTGTTACTGCTAATGCTGCAGGAAACCGTGAAAGCTCTGAGAACGTAGAGTTTCTTGCAGGCCATTCAATAATTGCTGCTCCGTTGCATGGAAAGCTACAGCAGCTCTCACATTATGACGAAGGGTTTATGATTCAAGAATTAAATTTTGATATTATTGAAGATAGTAAAAATACATTTGCACTGACTGATAACAAGCCAGAAATAGACAAACTTTAAAACTAACAAGAATATTCATACAGCTATGAAAAAGAGGGTGTATCCTGTTCGCAAACCTTACAAATCTGGTTATTTGCCTGTTTCTGATAATCATCAACTCTATTATGCATTGTATGGTAATCCGGAAGGCAAGCCGTTGTTTTGGGTGCATGGTGGTCCTGGTGCAGGTTCTGGCAATAAGCATCTTTGGTTTGATCCAAAAAAATTCAATGTTTTAACGTTAGATCAAAGAGGTAGTGGTAAAAGCAAACCTTTTGCAAGCACGAAAAATAACACAACGCGAAAGTTAGTTGAGGATATGAAATTGTTTCTTGATTTTCTCAAGTTAAAAAAAGTGTTTTTGTGGGGTCATTCATGGGGTGCTTGTTTGAGTTTATGTTTTGCTATCAAACATCAAGAATACGTTAAGGGAATGCTTCTTTCTGGTGTATTTCTAGGTACAAAAGAAGAGAATGATTATTTTATGAAAGGAGGGACTGCACAGTTTTTTCCTGAAGTTTGGAATAATCTACTAAAGCTAGTTCCAAAAAGAAAGCAGAATCATCCTGTAAAATATTACCAAAAGATGATGCATTCCAAGAGTGAAAAAATTGCAAAAAAGTATTGTAAAGAATTTGGAACGTACGAAAGAAAAATCATGTGTTTAGTTGCAAATCCGAACGTGAAGGGTTCTGCAAGTAAGCAAACGCGTGCAATTGCAAAACTTGAAGCGCATTATTTGCTAAATGATTGTTTTCTGCCAAAGAATTACATTGTGAAAAATATTAATAAGATAAAACACATTCCAGCAAGGATAGTTCATGGTCGTTTTGATATGGTTTGTCCGCCAATATACGCTTATGAATTACACAAAGTATTGCCAAAATCAAAATTGTTGTTTACGTTGGCAAATCATTCATCTTCAGAATATCAGGCAGAGATAATTCAGGAAATTAAAAAGTTGGTGAACTTATGAAAGAAAATCATGATCACGGTTCTGCAATTATTAGAGATATTATTTTAGGCGGTCAAGATGGTTTAGTGAATGTGCTTGGTATTGTTTTGGCTGTTGCAACGGCAACGTCGAGTAAGTATATTGTTTTTATTTCTGGTCTTGCTGCAACGTTTGCAGAATCTATTTCAATGGCTGCTGTTGCGTACACGAGTGCAAAAGCTGGGAAAGAATTTTACAGAAAGAAACGTATTGAGCTTGAAAAGCGTGTTAAAAAAAATCCCGTGGAAACAAGAGCAACATTGAATGACCTGTTTGGTAAGTGTGGTTTGCAAGGAACGTTGTTAAACAAAGCCATTCAGCATGTGATGAGAAATAAGAAAGAGTTGCATAGAGTTCTTGTTACTTATGAAGCAAATGAAGTAGAGGAGTTTGCGCATCCTGTGAGAGATGCTGCTGTTGTTGGTTTTGCAGCAATTGTTGGCTCGTTAGTTCCATTGATTGCGTTTGTGTTCTTGCCTGTTTTTTCTGCTGTTTGGGCAGCATTGGCAATTTCAACCGTTGTGTTATTTGCTTCTGGTGCGATGAAAGGAACGTTCACAGGAGTGCATCCAGTAAGGTCTGGTATTGAGATGATGATTGTTGGCATGACTGCTGCAATCGTTGGTTATGTAATTGGTTTGTTGCTAGGTGCTGTACCTGTTTAAGGTTTTCCTAAACTCCAAAGCAATTTTGCATATTCTACAAAAGAATTCGCTACTTCTTTATTTTTAATAACAACTGAAAAAGTTTTTCCTTTACGCAAACCTATCACTACGTTGTCTCCATATATTTCAAACCATGTGTGTGTAACTATTCCTTTTGGCATGTAACGTACTCTACTTAATGGATAAGTTGCTGATTTTTCTCCGAATGGTTTTCGCGAGTAATCATTGTACAGATAATTACAAAGTATGCCTTTAGAGATTCTTCGTTTGTGATAGTCTGCGAAGTATGATATGAGGTTTTCGTAGGGAGTTCGCGCAATTCCAACGAGCCACATTTGGTCTCCTTTTTTTAGTCGTTTGAGCGCTTGTTCACGTGCTGTTTGTACGCCTCTCATACCGTCGTAAACTTGTGCAGTTTCTTCTGTTAATGCAGTATCATGTTTGAGTTGGAGTTGTGGTATGAGATGTTTTAACCCTGCTTCCTGTTCTCTGAGTTTGTGTTGCTTTTCGTTAAGATAAACAAGTAATCTGTCCGGATCTGCTGCTTTGAAGTGTTTTGTTTTTTTGCGGAGTACATGACTCACAAGTCCTTTTTTCGCAAGCCGGTCCAGGATCACGTACACTTTTGATACTGAAACGCCAGATTGGTCGACGAGTGGCCCGGTTGTTGTTTCTCCGAGTCCAATGAGTGCGATGTAGACGCGGATTTCTCCTTCTGTGAGTCCGAGTTCTCTGAGTGGTTCGATATTCATAGAACTCTGAAAATAAGTTGACTTTATAATCTTTTCCCCCTTAGGTGGAAGAATTATTTATATAGTACAGAACATACATTAACAAGAGGAAAATTGGAGGGTGGTGACTATGAAACAATTTCAATTTTTAATAATGGCAAGTGTGATTATTTTAGCAGCGTGCAACCCCGTATCTTCAGAAGAGGGTGTTGTGAAGATAGGTTTTATCGGTGCGATGACTGGCCCTATTGCAAAGTATGGTTCTTATGAAGCTGTTTCATTAGGCATAGATGATCTGAATGCGGCAGGAGGTATTAATGGAAAGCAAGTCAAGTTAATTGCAGAAGATGGAAAATGTAACTCGAATGATGCAGTTACTGCTGTGAACAAGTTGATCCATGTTGATAAAGTAAAATTTATTCTTGGAGGTCATTGCTCCCCTGAAAGTGTAGCTATTGCTCCAATAGTTGAAGAGAATAAAGTAATTATGTTAGCATCAATTACGACATCTCCGTATTTGTCCGATATGGGCGATTATGTGTTCAGAACATCTCCTGTGAACACACACCAAGTTCCGCTTATTGCAGATGCTGCAAAAAAATTAAACTTGTTAAAACTGGCTGTTGTTTACGAAGAAACACAATATGCTGAACCAATTGCTAAAGCATTGAAAGAAGCATTTCCGAAAGATGGCGGAGTAATTGTCATGTACGAATCGTATGTTCCTGGAGAAGCAGATTTTCGTACAATTGTGACGAAAGTGAAAAACAGCGGGGCAGATGCTGTATTTCTTTCTCCACAAAGTCCTGATGCTGCAGCATTGCTGTTAAAACAATTAAAAGAGTTAGATGTTCGTATCAAAGTTTTTGGAAATGATATTCTCGGCAATAGTGCTTCATTTGAAGAAAATAAAGTTTTGCATGAAGGAGTTATTTTCCCAGGTCCGTTGTTTGATGAAGATATGTCTGATACAAAGGATTTTATTGAGAAGTACAAAACAAAATACAATGTTGATGGTTTGCCGTTTGGCTTTTGGACTGCAGAAGCGTATGACGGCGTATTTATTTTAGCTGATGCAATCGCGAAGCATGGGGAAGATACTGAAGCAATTAAAGAGTATTTGTACAGCATTAAAGATTATGATGGTGTTTCTGGCAAGATAGGAATTGATGAAAATGGAGACGGCATTAGAACGTACAAGTTGAGTATTGTGAAAAATGGGCAAATTGTGGATTATACGCAGTAAAAATGAAAGCGATTGTTGATAAAGCATACAAGATTATCGCGTCTGCGTATGCAAAAACTGTGAAGTCTGAGAACTTTGATAATGAGTTTATTGAGAGGTTCTTGAGAAATTTTAATAGAGAAAAGAAAATATTGGATGTTGGTTGTGGGTCTGGAAATGTTACGAATGATTTGGTGAGCAAGCACCGGCTTAACGTTGTCGCCATTGATATTTCTCCTGCGATGATTAAATTAGCTAAAAAAAGATTTCCGAAGTTGGATGTGCGCAAGATGGATTTGCGCGATTTGAAATTTTCTTCTGGATGTTTTGATGGAATTTTTGCAAATTATTCTCTTATTCATATCTCTGAGGATGATGTGCTTGATGCTTTGAAAGGATTCTATCATGTGTTAAAAAAGAACGGATTGCTATATTTGTCTCTGCAAGAACCAACATCAGTTAAACAAAAAGATGGCTTGTATCCTGTTGCGTATAATAAAAAAGTAAAGATGTTTATTAATTTATTTAGTGAAAAAGAGATAGTGACTTATTTGAAGAAAGCTGGTTTTAAGATTTTGTGGACTGACAGGAGAAAAGCAAACAAAAAATTTGAGTTTCCATTTAACAAATTATTTCTTGTTGCTAAGAAAAAATAAAATTAGAATTGGTAAGTAAGCATGATCTCATAAAGAATCACTGTTTACTCTTCACCCTGAACTCTCTACTCTTTACTTTTTACTGTGGACTGTCTATTTCCTACTGTTTACTTCATACTTCTTACTGTTTACTTGTACAGCACATCCATCACGTGGGCTAATTCTGGGTGTATCAGCTGATTCTTTTGTACCATGTCTTTTATGTCTGGTATGCTGAACCATCTGGTTACTAAAGATTTGTTGCTGAATTTAATAGGGCCGTTATCTAGAGCTCGGTAAATGTTCATGAATTTTCTCATTTTGTAATGGTCGTATGGTGTTTCGGTAAGTTTTATTGGTTGAGCGTAAATTCCAAGCTGCTCTGTTAGGATTCTTTTTGCTGCATCATCATACTTTTCTCCTTGTTTGACTGTTCCTGTTGCGCTGCTGGTCCAGTGTCCTGGGCAATATTTGACATGCGCTGATAGCTGTTGTAAGCAAAGTTCTCCTTTATCATTAAGTAGAATCACGTGCACGATACGATGGTTGAGTCTTTGTTCGTAAATGTCTTTTTCTAATGCAACGCCCACAATGTTGTTTTGCTCATCCACTACATCCAGTAATTCTGTCATTTAACAAAAAGATAAATTGATCATATTTAAAGATAATGAAATTTTTTATTGCTTCTTAAATAAGAAGATAAAAATATTTCTTTATATTAACTCCCTCGAAAATCACGTAAAGTTTATGTCTTGACGCGGAAAGTATTCGTATTTTTCACCGAAAGCCCCTTTAAAGGCAGTTATCTTGTGTTTTGCATGGTAAAAACAAACATAACTGATAAGCCAATAGAAGAATTGGTGCAAGAAGCTGTTAAGGCTGTACAGAACAATGATGTTAGATTAAGCGATTGTTTCAGGTATTATCCTGATGATGATTTGCTTGTGTATATTGATCCTAGGACGAAATGTGAAGAGTTTATTCCATTCAAAGGCAGTGAATGTCTGACAGCTGTGGGTTGTACATATTGGCGTGAGGATAATATGTTGATTAGAAGTTATGATGGGTTTGAGGAAATTATTGCAGTGAATTATAAAGATTTGTTTAGTGATCTAAAAACTGTTAAAGAAGCAAGTTATGGACAAAAGGTTGCTTAGTGTCTAAATGGCCACATATGTGATAATGTTGTGGGCAAGTGTGTAGGATTGTATGTTTCGTTGCCTGGTGGATGACTGCGTCTGTACACTGCTCCGGCAATTGTTGCAGCCAATAATATTAGGAACAAAGCAATGCCTATTAATTTTGGCAGATTGTTTTGTGACTCAAATGTTATTTGTTCTTTTGTTTTTTGTGGTGTTGGTATTTCTGCTTTTGGTGCAGGCTTCTCAGCAGCTATTGTTTGTGTAGTGGTTGTTGCTTGTCCTACAGGCGCTCGTGGTTCTGATCTTTGTGGCAATACTGTTACTGGTAATTGTGTTGTGGGTTCAACTTTGCAGATTCCTTGGTTAAGTATGTTATTGCTGTTATTTGCAAGTTCTTCTCCAAGTCTTTGACAGTACAATCTTGAACCAAGGCTTGTCCAGCTGCAGCATGAATATGTTGTATCTCCTGATATTCCTGCACACACATTACAAATTCCTGCGGCATTTTTGAGTGCAGTATAATATGATGTTGCTGTGTTGCTTCCACCGGATTGAGTTGTGCCTGTTGATCCGCTGCTTGGTGTCGTTACAGTTAATGTACAATTTTCTACTGCAGTGTCGTTGATTGGGCTGTTTGTTGAGTTTGTAGCTTCCAAAGTGGTTTCAATTATCCCAAACTGGTAAGCTCCTACGTTTGTCGTAGTGTTTGAGCTTGTAAAGTTAATAGAGTAAAGTGTTGCAGTACCATTGGTGTTTACGATTGGTTGAGTGAGTGTTGTTAGTGATGTAGTTATTGGACTGTTATTAAGTGTTGAATTTTGAAATACATACGATGCGTTTGAGGCAGCTGCGGCAGTTACGTTAAATGCTGTTGTGTTGTAGGTGTTTTGTTCAAAAACTCCTCCAACATTGCCTCCTGCTGTTCCTGATGCTGTGTGAACAATCAAATATGACACAGAAAAGTTTTCTCCTTGAGCAATTGTTGATGGATTGATAGTACAGTATTTAGTCAAGCTATCATTTATTGATCCTGCGGAAACGTTAATGGTTATGTTGCTTGAAATAGATGTATCAAGTAAACCGAATGAGTTTATTGACAGAGGAGTTCCTCCTGAATCAGCTACAGTTTCATTTGTGAGTACAAGTGTGTAGTTTCCTGCAGTTGCAGCAAAAGGAACGCTGTAATTAAGGGTGAAGTTAACAGTTACGATAGAAAAGTTAACATCTGATGTCGGAACAAGACCTAAAACGACAACATTTCCGGACTGGCTGCCTGTAAAAAGGTCGTGTGTGCTTGTTGCGTTTGTAAAAGAAATTACGTTTTGCACGCTTCCTGATGTGTTTAACTGAGAAATGTTAATAGCCACAGTACCGCTTGTTTCTACAGTTGCATTCCCAGTAATAGTTATGTTAAATGAAAATGTTCCTCCTGCTGTAACATTAATAAGAGTTGAGGAAGGTGTGAATGTAAACTGATTGCCTGTTTGTGCATTCACCATTCCTGCAAGTAGTGAAAATCCAATGAGTAGTAGTGCTAGTTTTAATTTCATGTTATACATATTGCTCCTGATGGTGCTGCATCTGATGATATGAGGCTGCCTCCATTAAGTTCTACTGTTTGTAAGTAAGTAACATCTGAGGAATTAACTGAGCTGTCATCGTTTACATCAGGACTTCCTGTGCAGTTGAATGTTCCTGTGCTGCATGTTGAGTCTGTGCAGTGTATTAGGAAACTTCTTGTTCCGTTGATATAGCGTACAAGTTGTACTACTTCGCTGATGTGTGCTCGATTGTCTGAAGTATAGAGGTTATACTCAATCATGTCTTGTTCAAGGTCATCTATTGAAACGTAAGTTGCTGAATTGCTTGCGTTTCCGTCTGTGTGACAGCCAGGATCGTTAGTGTCATTTAAGCCATCTCCGTCATTGTCAATGCTGTCTGAGCACTGTGTGTTGTTTGCTGGAAGGAAGCTTACTGGTCCTCCTCCTGTCCAGTAAATTGTGAAAGGATTGTTTACATATAATGGAGTAAATGTGTTGCTTGGCTGATACGAGATAAGCCCTGTTGGTGGTCCTGAAACATTTAATGTTGCAAATGTTACGATGAAGAATAGTGCTGAAACAATTGCTACTTTTGTGTGTATGGATATGTTTAGGTGTGCTAGTATGCCTAGGAGTGTTAATGCGATAATAAGAATTATTGCTATTGTGTATGCGTTTTTTTGTGTTGGTTCTGCTGGGCTTACTATTGCTCCTGTGATTGTGCTTGATTGTATGCTTGATGAGTCTAAGCTTGATGCAAAGATTAGTGCTTGGATGTTTGTTCCTTGCACTACATCTGTTGTTGGTGTTTTGATAGTTATTGCTCCACTTATCTGATTGTTTTGTGGTCGTAAGGGAAACGCTATTGGTGTGAGTGGTGGGTTGCCGCCGCCTCCTCCAAATCCACCTCCTCCTGGCAGTTCTGGATCAGGATCATCCTCTCCTCCTATACCTTCAGCATTTGTTCCTGGAACTGATATGTATCCTTGATCATCTCCTGTGACAATAGGTGGGATCATTAATCCTCTTCTTTCATTGTTTGGTCCTGGAGGTCCTGGTAGTATGGATGTTGCGAGCGCGCTCACGCTAATAATAATGAGAATCAAAGAAAAAATGAGAATAGCGCGTTTCATAGCGCCTCCTAGGTTAGTACAGGTGTCTCGCCTGTTCCTAGTGTGGCGCTTTCAACTCTGACTACATAACCTGGTGAAAGAGTGGTTGGATCAACGGCACAACCAGTTAGCTCAAATATGATTGTGCGTCCTGATGCAAGTGCTGAGCTCAGTGTGATGCTTCTTGAGCAAATTGCAGTATCTGGTTCAAAACCTTGACTGCCTAGTACACTTCCTCCTGTTGCCATAGTAAGCAATGTTGCATTGATTTGTTCACTTGTGGGTATTTGTACTCCTGGTGTTACTGCAACTAGGAATGTGTGGTTGTCTCCTCGTTGTCCTGTGACTCCTGTTGTTATTATTTTTCCGTGGATTTCTCCTGCGTGGAATAGTGGTGTTACTGATACGTTTGTAACGTTTGGTAGTCCTTCTTGAGATCCTCCTGAAGGGATGTCTAATCCGTTTGGGTTAAAGAAGTAATAGCCAGCAAATTGTGTTGCAGAATCATATTCAAACGTGTATGAAAGCATTGTCGGAGAGGTATTAAACACGTTTCTAAATGCTTCTCCGGTCACGATGTCTCCATCGAATGATGCTTTGTTAGTAACTGCTACTGCGCATGTTTGGCTTCCTATGCGTCTGGATATTTCATTTCCTTGTTCATCTGCAATGACTGTTTTTACTGGTTTATTTTGCGTGGTTGTAGTAATATCATCAAAAGCGTTTAAGTTTACTGTTATTACGTTAAAGTCTGCAGGATCTCCTCCTTTAATTGTAGGGATCATCATTTGTCCACTTTCTGCTGCAGGGAAAAAGAATTGCCTATTATTGGAATCATAAGAAACTCTGTCCAAAGTTAGGCCGCTTGCAAGTGCTGCTATTCCAGTTAAGTTAAGTGGTTGATTTGTTGTGCCTGTTTCGTTATTGTGCTGTGCAGTTGTACAGTTTGAATCGATTGTCGTTCCATCGTAGTCAGTGCCACCGTCTCCGTCATTGTCAACTCCGTCATTACATTCGGGAGCGATTTGACCGATAAGGTATGTTGCTGTTGCGTACATTGTTCCGGATGCTTGTGGGTCAAATATTGCTACTGCTGAATATAATGGTTGTAATCCAAATAATACTTGTGGTCCTGGTGTTACTTCGCTTGCTCTGAAGTATCCAATGCCGTTTGCTTCTACTGGCAGGTGGAAGTCGCTTGCAAAGCAGCCTTCTCCGTTATTTCCTCCTCGATAGCGAACTTGAACTTCGTAGGTTTTTGCAGAGCTTCCTGAGTTGTATACTGTAAATAGGGTGTCAAAGTCAGTAATGTTTGTAGCTCCTGTTATTCCTTTTTGAACGCCGATTAATATTGCACCATCGCCAAGTCCTGTTTGGAAGTTATCATCTGCTCCTGTGAACAATCCTTGTGGGTCAAATATTCCTTGTGGTGTTGACAGAGTGCCAAATACTGATAGGGGTGATGTTGCTGCATAAGTAAGATTAAATGAGTCTCCTGCGGTAGTGCTTGCAGGAATAAAATTCATAAGTCCTTGTCCGCCAGGGCTTGAGTTAAGAAGATACTCGCCAAATAAACGGCCATTGGTTTGGTTTGTTGTAAGTGATGATACTCCTGCAGTTGTTCTGAAACCTGTATTTGTTGCAGCAGGAGGTATTCTTTCTTGAATTCCTCCGGTTCCAGTATTTGCAAAACTGAGCGCTGCTACTGTTGAAACAATATCAGAACAATCATAAGTTTCGTTGTTTTCATCAGCATCTCCACCTTGATCATGTCTTGAATCAAAAGCAATAGCAGTTACTGATGTATTGAACGTTGTAAGTGCTAAGAAGTTTTGAACATTAGTAACTCCTGTTTGGGCGCTGGTGTTACTTGTGGTTAAAAATAATTGTGTAAGGATGTTTCTTGGAAATAATCCAAATGCCGTGCTGTTTGATCCGAAAATTCCTGCTGTTGAAATGGTTGATCCATCATTAACATTTGGTGCTTTTATTTGCCAGAGGTTTTCTGCGCTTGTTTTGTTGTTTATGTATTTTATTCCAATGATAGCTTCATCAAGAAGACTGTTATTGCTTTGATCTTCGACAAAAATCAAGAAAGGGTAACTTTCATTTGTTGGTGAGGGTAAACCAGGTATTGTGGGTGTTAAGTTAACGATTTCCAGGGGTGCAACGCTCGCTGTTGCATTTGATTGAAAAGGAACACAAGTTGACTCATTAAGGTAGAGTATACGTAAAGAAACATTGCTAGTATTGCCCAAATATCTTACATAAATCTCGTTTTCAGGAGAGATTGCTGTTTTGCTAGTACTAAATATCGAACCGACCAATAATGGCGCTCCTGGTGCTTCATGTCCTCCGTTTGCGCTGTGTGTTTGTGCAAATGCAAGTGGAATAACTGCAAGGATGATAAGTAATGTAATTAGTATAAAGAACAATTTTGCTTTCATATTAGTCACCCCTCTTGTAAACAATTTAATCAAACCCGTTTATGTTTAACGTTATTACAGAAAGCTGATATTTAAATGTTTGTGAAAAGAAAAGAATTACTAGAGAATGAATAAATTATGATTTGTTATGATACCCCGCTCCTTGGGGCGGTTGGGTTCGTCCTTGTTTTTCTTGCGATCGATGGGGTATCATAACTTTAAAAATACAAAGAAAAGCAAAGCTTTTCTTGTGCCAAAAATCGGAGATTTTTTAGCACCCCACCGCTTGCGGTGGTTGGGATTTTTATTTTCCTGAAATGTATGCTCCTCTGTATGCTTTTGCTCCTTCTATTGTGATTAATCCAATGGACGCATCTTTATCCTGTAATCTAAGCGTGTTCCATCTGCCCGTCCATGAAGCGTAATAACCAAGCTCTGTTTTAATTCCTAATTGTACTCCATGATTAACAAGATCTTTTAAAAAGTTTGCTTCGTCAATTTCAGTGAATTTTTTTCCGGAGTGGTCTGATTTTATTCCGTCCCAAAGGCGATTTATAATAATGCGAGCAGATTCTCCGGTGGAGGAATCATATTCAATGTCTATTTTGAATGGTTCTATTGCTTCTGAACGCGGTTGTATGCTGAACGTATTAAATGTTGCAAAATGCGTTCTGTTTTTTGTTGAAACTGCATAACGCAAATCATGGTGCGAGCGGAATAGTTCGCTCATAACTTGCTGGGTTGTTTCTTGTTTTTGTGCAACATTTGGAGCGTAGTATGAATAGCCAAGAGTTGCTATTTCGCATATTGCTACAGCAGTTGCATAAAACAAGTGTTTTCTTAACCAGTCGATTGTTTTCCAAAAGGTTTTTCTTAATTCCTGATTTGAATGAATGTTACGTACATACGCTTCAAGATTTTGTACAATTTGTTGTGCTCTTTGGCAATCTCGCATGTATGTTTCATTGAGGTCATAATCTTCTCCCTCAAGAACAGCAGCTCTTATTTTCTCGTGATATTTTGCATTAAAATTGTTTACTTTAGTTTCAAGTTCTTTATTATGTAGCTGCCATCTTGATAATTTTTCTCTTGTGCTTTCTGCTAGGTCTGCATATTGTGCTATTTCACATTTCTTCTGGGCTATTCTTTTTTCTAGCTTTCTTTGTATTCCCCTGTGTTCTTCGACTCTTGCAAATTTTTCTTCTGCAGCGCGCATTCTTTTCAATATTTCGCTTCCTGTTTCAGCGTCCTCAATGATTTTGTTTACGATATTTGAATAAAACGCGTCTTCTCTAGTCTGAGCTAACCTTTGTTTCTCAGCATAAGCGTTCAGTATTGCAAAGTCAAGCCTGTCATTTAAACACAACGATTTTGGTGAAGGTAATGAACTTGTAGATCCTCTTTTTTCATGGGTTTTTCTTTTTCTTCTTTTAGTAATGATTTGTTCGAGTGTTTGTAGGTGTGCTTGTCCTGTTTGTTCTGCTCGTTGATATCTTGTTTGAAAATCTGGACTTTGTACACTTAATAATTCATCAAGCGCTGCTTTATTTTTGTCATTCCATTCTGCAATTAATCTTCCTCGTGCAGCAATTTGTTCAGCACGAATGTCTGGATAAGAGCTTTCTAGTTTTTCTTTTTCCTCATCTATAAATTGTTTGAAACGCGAAAAACGTTTTTTTGTTTTTTCAGTTCTGTGTTGTGTTGTTTCATAATTGTCCAGTTCATCAAGAGCTTGTTTTGCTGAATATGTTGCTGCTTTGAGTTTTATATCATACTCTGGAGATTGTTCCTCAGCAGTGTACTGTTTAATAAGTTCGTTTGCTCTTTGAATTGTAATTTCTAATTGGTTTCTTAATCCCATAAAACCAGCTCCTTTTTGCTAGTTTTAGGGTGTTTTCAGGGAATTTCTCTGTTTGGTATATAATTCTTAAAGCAGTATAAGAATTGAGTACGATAGCGAACTTTGAACTAGAAAGATCCCAAAAAAAAAGTAAACGAAAAATTTAAATATTTTAATCACTTAACAGTGATTATGAAAGGGTATTGTGCCGAACAAGGAAAAAGAAAGGACTTGTATGGTTTTTTACCTCAACAAATCGAAGGGCTTCTAACCTACGCGCGCAATCGTACAACTGAATGACAACAATATGCACAAGCGCTTGCTCGAACCCCATTATGGTCTGCGCTTGAATCAGATTTGATTCGAGAAGTATCAAAAGACCGCCATACAGCTTATGAACGAGCAAAACAATTTTTTGCAAATATAACAGATCTTGCTATTGAGAAAATAAAAAGATATTTTTCAGAGTGAGTTAAAAAATAGCTCTCGTTTTATCAAATATTAATGCTACGTTTCTCCAAGTGTTTTCAATTTGTTCTTGTTGACAAACGCGTTCATGAGTTTTTCTAATTTGTTCAATAATAATCTCTGCTTCTTGAAATGAGTTTGCTTCCAAGATTCTGTTTTTTTCATGAACTGATATGTCTTGTCCCGTGTTTTCAGGCTGTCGGTAATAAATTAACTCTATTGGATACTCTTTTAGTTCTCTTAGTTTGCTTAAATCATCATCGATGTGTATTCGTGGTTTTAATTTGCCGACAAAGCGCCCTTTTGGCTCGTTTGATGTGTTGTGAATGTACTTGATTAATCCTGCAAATTTTTCTTTTACAAAAGCTACTGCGTAAGGGTAGTCATGATTGTTTCTGGATGTGATAATTACAAATCTGCAATTCTTAGTGTACAGTCTTGATAAGACTTGTACACAGTTTTTAGGTAACTCGTATTCCATGATGTGTTGTTCGTTAAGAGGGTCCATCAAAGATCTGTAGTTCACGTCAGATTTTCCGGTTGAAGTCATTAATTGGTTGAATCCTTCCTTTTTTGTTTGGTGTAATTCTAGGTCTACGCCAAACCATTTTTTTGCATATTTTCTTTTGACGTTTAGTCCATGGGCTAAGACGCCGTCAAAGTCGAAACTTATGATGAAATAGTTTTCAGCCAATTTAGTACCTCGTTAGAGTCTACTGGTTTATCGGTGTTAATTTTCAGTGTTGTTTTTAGTGTGTTTTCGTCTTTAGTAAGAGGGTCTGCTTGTAGTTTCATAATGTCAAACGCTTTTTTTTGATTTAACATAGAATCTGCATTTTTTTTGTTTTTCCTGCTTCCTATGCGTTTTGTTATGGTTTTATCAGAGCATCTGGTAGATAATATCTTAATGGTGATTCCGTCTTTTTCTAATTTATAGACCCAGTTTCGTCTATGTTTTTTATGAAATGTTGCGTCAAGTATTGGTATTTTTCCTGCACTTATTGCTTTTTTGGCATCATTAATTAGTGTTTTATAAGCTTCATCTTTCTGTTGAGAAATTTCAGAAAGTGTTTCATCAAAATAAGAAGTATTGTGTTTTATGGGTCTGTAGGTTGCTGATTTGAGGATGACTGAATTTGGCAGGTTTTTCTGTATTTCTTTTGCGATTGTTGATTTTCCTGTTGCTGGAAGTCCATGCATCATTATGATTTGCATAGTGTTGTTAGATAAGTTGTGTTATTAAGGTTTTCTACACAGGGACTCTATAGAAAATGTAGTGTTGTCACCTGTTTTGTGAGCTTTTTCAAAGTAAAGAAACACACAGACCAGGGGGATGACCCCGGCGGGGAATGTCTGTTTCAGAGAAAAGAAGTGCAAAGCAAATTGGTGGCAATACCGAGCGAAGCGAGATTTTCTACAGAGCCCTACACAGGACTGTTCATTTGTGCTAAGCAGTTTTCCAACGTGTCGTATGCTTGTTTGTGTTCTGATTTGTTGTTTTCTATTTCTTGCGAATTTAATTATAGATTAAGATAATTTTAAGAGTTTAGTTTGTGTTCTTTTTTGCAATATCTCTGAGTTCGTCAAGCCATTGTTGTGCTTGGTCTCTCATGTATTGTTCATTTGATGTAATATAAGTAGTAAGATTTTCAATTGCTTCTTGTTTGAAGTTTCTGCCAGTTTCTTTGTAGTGTTTTTCATGCAGTGTTTTTGCTACTCTTCCTCCGTACAAGTGTCCTCTTAGTTCTCCGCCTTGGCTTGCTGTTTTATAATCGTTCAGTGCAGCAACTAATTTGCTGTCATCCCCTTGGAAGAAAGCACACCACTCTAAAGTGCTCCCTCTATTTCCATAAGCACGTGGCGAAGAATCTAATATCAACGCTTTTTCATGTTCTCGTATTGCTCTATCAAAATTTCTTTGGTATGTTAATACAACTGCTAATTCTGAGTGAGCTATTGAAAGTGTTTCATCAAGTCGTATTGCTTGTTCAAGATCATCTCTTGCTTTTCTGAATGAAGAGTCTGCAAGAGGTATTTGTTTATTTCCATAGTAATCCCAACCAAGGCTTGCGTACAATGTTCCTCTTATTATTAAATTAGCAGGAATTGATTTGAATCCCTCTGGGTTCATCTCTGCTGCTTGATTTGCTATATTGACTGCTGTTCTGTTATCGCCTTGTTTCCCTATTACTAGTGCTTTTGTGAGATAAACACCTGGCACTTGTGGTAATCGAGCAATGTTAATGTTTGCAAGTTTTATTGCTTCTTCAAGATTTCCTAATTCCATATTAAGAGCTGCTGAATGTTCAACATATCTGGGATTGAGTTTATCTGTGGCACGTGCTTGCGCAATTAAGTCTAATGCTTTGTGATAGTCTCTAAACGGTTGCAAGCCTGTTGTTTGGAATGATCCTGCTGTGTTGTTTCCTGCAGAATGATACATTGACAAGAAGTAAAGAGGCAGTCCGTGTCCTGGTTCTGTATTGTGTGCTTTTTCTGCGAGGTCTATTGCTGCCTCGAATAAAGCGTGCGCTGTTTGTTTTTGTTTTTTGTTAAATTGTGTTCTTCCTTTGTTGAATGCAAGGTAGCTTAATGCTAAGAGATCATGGACATCTCCTGTTTTTTGTGCTTCTCTCAGGAAAGATGTTGAGTCTTGTGCGGATCTTAAGTTTATTTCTTTTGCATATTTTTCAATAAGTGTTTCGAATGTTTTATTTCCTTGATTGTGGTCATCAGCTAACTCGATGTGAGTCATTCCTATCCAAAATTCTGCGCGTTTTGTTTCTGCTTGAGCAAACGCTTCCAATGCGCTTTTTATATCATACGAGTCATAGTGAGCAATTCCTAAGCCAAAGTAAGCTTCTGTGAATCCTTGGTCTATTGCTTCTTCAAATGCTGTTTTTGCTTGATTGTATTCTCCTCTGCGTAAGAAGTCATGACCTTGATCGTTGAACTTGCTTGCTGCTACTGCTGCAATTTTTTGTTCTAATGCTTTATTTCGTTGTGCAAGCAATTTTTCTTGTTCTCGTGCTGCTTCAAGGCTGCGTTCTGCTGCTAGTGCGCGTTCTGCTTCTCGTGCTTTTTGTTCTTTTGCTAATGCTAATTGTGCTGCTTGTTGTGCTGCACTTGCTTCAAGTGCTACTACTTCAGATTGTCTTGCTTCTGCGAGTGCTTCTGCTTCTCCTGCGCGTGCTGATTGTATTGTTGCTGATACTGTTGGAAATCCAATTGCAGCTGCTGTTACTGCTAATCCTATTCCTACTGCTACGCGTTGATGTTTGCGAATAGTTCGTAGCCCTTTTTCAGCAATATTTTCTTTATATGCTCTGATTGGTTCGCTTGCTAAGTATGCTTCAAGATCATCTGCAAGTTCATCTGCTGTTTGATACCTTTCATCAACATCAGTTGTTGCTTTGTTGATGATTGCTGCGAGTCGTTTGTTGATTCCGGATATTTTGTGTGGATCTCCTGTTTTGTATTTGTTGTGTGCGAGTTTCCATTGGAAGCTTTCGTGTTTGAATTTGTAAACAGTTCTGTTGCCGTTCATTGAAACAGGCGATCTTGCATCAACAAGGTTTGCTGGGTCTATGTCTTGTGCAGGTATTTTTTTGAATGATTTTCCTGCGAGTATTTCGTAGAGTGTTGCTCCTAAGCTGTAAATGTCTGATCGGTGATCTACTGGTGCTGGTGTTACGAATTCTCCTGTGTCTCCGTATATGTATATTTCTCCGTCGTCTGCGAATGGTGCTTGTTCTGGTGCCATGTATCTTTTTGTTCCTACTACGCCTTGTTCTTGTTCTTGTTCTTGTTTGTCTTTTTTGCTGACGAGTGCTCCGATGTCTGCTGCGAGTCCGAAGTCTGTGATTCGTATTCTTCCGTCTGGTTGTCTGATTAGATTGTCTGGTTTGATGTCTCTGTGTACTATTCGTGCAGAAATTCCTGTTTTGTTGATGCGTGCGTCGTGTACGCGTGCTAAGGATTTTGCTGCTTGTTTGATTAGTTCTGCTCCTTCGCGTGGGCTTATGTATGTTTGTTCTTCTAAGTATTCTTTGAGGTTTTGTCCTTCTACGAGTTCGAATAGTGCGTATCGTGTTCCTTGTTCTAGTCCTTCTGAACCATCTGCGATTCCTGTTTCGTATACTTGTACAACTCCAACAGTGGCGTTTGCCGCTGCTGCTTGTGTTCTGGTTTCTTTTTCAAATCTGGTTACTCTGCGTGTTAGTGTTGCTTCCATGTCTGCTGTGCCTTTTGGCATTGATTTGATTGTTTTGCAGACGACCATTCGTGATAGTCCTGGTTGTGTTGCTACGTATACTACTCCCATTCCTCCTTCTGCAAGTTTTTCTTCTACTTTGAATTTTGCATCTCCTGCTGCTTCAACGCGTTCTTGTAATTCGGCTGTTCCTCTTTTTGTGAGTTTTTGTGCTGCAACGTGTATGCTGTTTCGAACATTTTCTCTGCCTTGTTCATCTGCTAAGTATCGTGCAAGTTTTGCTGAGAACCCTGCGTCGTCTATAGTATGATCTTGTTCGAGTTCTGTTCGGTCTCCTGTTGGAAGTTTTCTACCACCAAATTCTGCAAAGCGTCCTTTAGGTTCAGGCAGTACCATTGTGTGTCCTGGACCAAGTCCAGGTCCATCATCGTAAAATGAGTTTCCAAAACCTTCTACTTGAGTTCCTTCTGGTCCTTCGAAGTCTGCTGGTAATTCTGCGCCCAACATGTCCATTTGTGTTCCAGCAGGTCCATCTTCGTATATTTGTTGAGTTGGGGCTGTTCTGAAGTTGGAAGTTGTTGGTAGTCTTACTGGTGGAGGTAATCTTACTTGTGAAGTTCCTGATCTTTTTTGTGCAACATTGCTGGCTGCTTGGCTTAGTTCTGCTGTTACATCAGGATTTTCTGCGATTGATCGTCTTATTAGGGGTTGTTCAAGACCTTTCCATAGCGGTGTTTGAGATAGTGCGACTGCGTATGGCATTCCTTGTTGTACTGCTTTTGCAACTGTAGCTAATGATTGGTCAACAACGTGTTGTTTTGTTGGATCTATTTTTTTCCCGTTAAGCGCGTCTCGAACCATTGCTTCATCAACACGTAAAATTGCTTCTAAAGCTAAGCGGTCATTTCCTCCGCCAACGTATTGCTTCCAAACAGAAAATTTCATCCTGCTTGTGTCAACGTCTGGTAATGGTGGTTGTTCTGCTGGCATGAACCCTTCTGCTCCTAATTCAAGAACTCTATCCATACCGTCTGGAACGCTTTGTCCTGCTGCTTGTCGTGCTGCTATTCTGCGTCTTCCAAGATCGTCAAAGTGTGTTCGTACTAATTGTGCAACATTAGGTGCATTTGCAGTTAAGTAATCAATAACCTCTTGTCCTTCTTGTTCTGCTCTCGCAACATAATTGCTTGCGTATTTAGCAGCTTGATCTTGAGGCAGTCCATTTGCTTTTAACACTGTTTCAAGAATTCTCCTGTCTGTTACTCCACTATCAGGTTTTTTAGCCATTTGTCCCCTACACACACTCTTTATATATCAAGTTTATGCCCTCTGCCCTTATAAAGCTTTCGTTTTTTTGTAACGTTGGAGTGGTACTTATCCTTTTTCTCGAACGTGTTAGAGTAAACATTTTAAATAGAACAAATAAGCATTATGAAAAGAGGTTTCAATGGAAGGACGATTTAGAATCTTATTGGCAACAATTATGCTTGCTTTTTTATCAATAGTTGTGTTTAAACCTTCCATTACTGGTCAGTTTTTCGCAGAAGAAACTCCTGAACAAGTTGTAGTTATGTTAAAAGCAAAAGCTGCAGATAATGCTATTACTGGTGCAATTACAGCTGAAAGCCAAGTTGAGAGTTTACCCGTAGAAGACATCAAGCAAGCACAGCAAGAAGTGTTGAATGATATAAACAATCCGACTTTTTTTGAACGTTTGTTTTCTTTAGAATCTGTTGATGCTGAAGTGATTTTTCTCCCAGATCATCTTCCTGCAATGGTGCTTACAGCATCTTCTGGGGGAATTAAAGAGCTTCAAAAACATGAGTTAGTTGCAAACGTTCAAGAGAATATTGAATTAAATTTAACGTTAAGCGAAAGCGTTCCATTAATTAATGCAGCATATGCGCATGCGCTAGAGATGAATGGCACTAATATCACAGGAGATAATATCAAGGTTTGTGTGCTTGATACTGGTATTGATGCAGCGCATGAAGCTTTTGGAGATCGTGTTGAGCAGAAATGTTTTTGCTCGCCTAATTGTTGTTCAAATGGTCAATCAATAGGTGATTTTGCTGTTGATGATAATTCTGTTGGTCACGGAACGCATGTTGCCGGAGTGGTTGGAGCAAATGGAGCTGTTGTTGGTGTTGCTCCTGGAGCAACGATCAGGGCAATAAAAATTTGTAATGCGAATGGATGCAAGCTAAGTGATGTTGTTGCAGGTATGAATGACTGTATTGAAAATGAAGGGGATGTGTTAAGTGGTAGTTTTGGTGATAGCGCGAATCACGCGTTAAATTCTTGTCCGACGTATCTTGACTCTGCAATTAATGCCGTGGTTAATGCTGGCATTCCTGTTGTGTTTGCAGCAGGAAATAATGGAGTTCCAAATACGTTAAATTATCCTGCGTGTAGCCCGTTAGCAATTGCTGCTGGTGCTTCTACAAAAGATGATCAGATTGCAAGTTTCTCAAACAGAGCGTCTGGAACAGTGCTTGCACCTGGTTACACAATCACAAGTGTGCAGAAAGGTGGGGGATATAGACAATTGTCTGGAACATCTCAGGCAGCACCACACGTTTCGGGAGTTATTGCGTTGTTGTTGCAAGTTGCTCCAAACTTAAAACCTGCCGAATTAAAGTCTATTTTGCAGATGTCCGGAACAGATGTTGAAGGTTTTCCGCGTGTTGATGTGAAGAATGCTTTATCACGTGCTAGTGTTGATCTTGGTTTGAACAAACCTCCTGTTCCAGAAATATCAACACCTACAATTATGGGTTCATTCAGGGTAACATTAACCAGTTCTGTGAGCGATGAGGAAAACATACTAGACAAAAATTTAAAATGGTTTTACAATAGTGATTTAATTGGCACAGGACCAACTCTTACAAGATTGTTTGATGCAGGAAATTATACAATTATATTACAGGCCACCGATAGTGAAGGTCTTGTTGGAGAAACAACATTTGCATTTAGCGTGCAACCATGCATTGTAGATTTAGATTTTGATGAAGATAATAAATTAACACGTGCTGATGTGATTGCATATTTGAGAAGCATGTTAATTGGTCACTCATGTTTATCTCCTGATGTTGAAAGAATGTGCAAAATTTACGCTGATCATAATAAAGATGGTGTGTATTCAGGAGCAGATATTATTGACGTGTTCAATAGCATAACAGAAGGAAACTTGTTGTCTATTTCTGGGGAGAAGTGTTAGTAGTTCTGAAAAAAGAGTGCTAGCGATACCTTTAAAAATCAGCAGTAGGCTTGCTTCTTTATAGACCCCGTGGCTTAGCCTGGTAGAGCACTCGACTGATATGTTAAGTTTCGCTTAACTCAGTAGAAAAGCGAAGCTTTTATAGATATCGAGAGGTCCTGAGTTCAAATCTCAGCGGGGTCATTTTTCGCTAAACAAAAGCCAGTATGATTATCTCTGAAAAAACTCGTGATCCTTTGATTAATCTTGTTTTTGATACTTTGGAAAAGAACAAACAGGCATTAATTTTTGTGAATGCAAAAAGAAGTGCTGAAAAAGTGGCTGAGGATGTTGCTAAAAAAGTAAAGCAGTCAAACGCTGTAACAGAGGAGTTAAGTCAAAAAATACTTGCTGCACTTTCTAAACCAACGAAGCAATGTGATCGGTTAGCATTTTGTACAAAAACCGGTGTTGCGTTTCATCATGCAGGGCTTGCTCCGAAGCAAAAAGAATTGGTGGAGAATGGTTTTAGAGATGGAGCAGTGAAAATTATTGCGTGCACTCCTACGCTTGCTGCAGGTTTAGATCTTCCTGCTTTTCGCGCAATTATTCGCGACGTAAAGAGGTTTGGTCATCATGGTATGATGCCCATTCCTGTGCTTGAATATTTGCAGATGGCTGGTCGTGCTGGCCGTCCGAAGTTTGATAGTGTTGGTGAGGCAATCATAATAACAAGTTCAGAATACGAGCGAGATTCTGTGATTGAGAAATACATTAACGGTGTTCCAGAAGATATTTACAGTAAGCTTGCTGTTGAACCTGTGCTTCGTGTTTATGTTCTTTCGTTGATTAATTCGCGTATTGTTCATTCCAATGAATCCATTATTGAGTTTTTTGAGCAAACGTTTTGGGCGCATCAATACAAAGACTTGGATAAAATGGAACAAATCATTGAGCGCGTTCTTGATTTGCTTATTGATTGGAATTTTATTCAGAAAGTGCAGGAAGGTTTTCGTGCAACAAATCTTGGCAAGCGTGTTGCTGAATTGTATGTTGACCCTTTAACTGCGCATCATTTGCTGATTGGCTTAGAGCGTGCAAAAAGCACTACAGTAAAAACAATTTCTTTCTTTCATTTGGTTTGCAACACGCTTGAAATGCGACCATTGCTTACTGTTAAGCAGAAAGAATATGAGGATGTTCAGGAAAAGTATATTGAAGCTGAATCTTATTTGTTGCAGAAAGAGCCGAGCATGTTTGAGCCAGAATATGACGATTGGTTGAAGAGTTTCAAGACTGCGTTGATGTTGCTTGATTGGGTTGATGAAAAGGATGAAGAGTGGATTCTTGAATCGTATGATAGTCGTCCTGGTGAAACAAAGTCCAAGATTGATCGTGCTGATTGGTTGTTGTATGCGTGTCATGAGCTTGCAAGATTGCAGAATTATCAGCCGCTGTTAAAAGAAATTACAAAGGCTCGTTTGCGTTTGAAATATGGTATAAGAGAAGAACTACTCTCATTGATTCGTTTGGAACAAGTTGGTAGAGTTCGTGCAAGAAAGCTATTCAATGCTGGTTTGAAAGACCTCGGCGCGTTAAGAAAAGTTCCTGTTGATTCACTTGCTCGTATTGTTGGCAAAAGTGTTGCGCTTTCTATTATGAAGCAGCTTGGAAAGGAAAGTAACTTATATTGAGTAAGAAATGGATTATTGAGAGGTGTAGAAGATAAAAATAGTTCAAAAGTTGATGAGGAGAAAGAAAATGATTCCAGGTTATAATTATATTGTGCGTGAGTCACCAGAACATGAACCAAGAATAGTGCATACACGTATTACTGTAACAAACATTGTTCTTGATACTGACCGTGGAAGAGATATGACTGGAATTGAATATCTTATTAAGACACACCATGATAGATTCACGATGGATGCTGCTCATGAAGCAATCAAGTACTACACTACAAATATTGCTGAAATTGAAGGGTACATTGCAGCTAGAAATAAGCCAGGGACTATTTTGTGTAGAGGTAATATTAAAAAAGAGTGAAGATTAAATGTTTGCTAAATGTTATCTTGATGCAGATGTAAATCCTCTTGTTGGACAAATGTTAAGTTCATTAGGATTTAAGGTAAAAACTGCTGTTGAATTGAATAATCGCGAGCTAAACGATGAAGACCAATTAATTGTTGCTATGAGTTTAGAAAGCGTATTAATTACCAGGGATAAAAGTACTTTTCTAAAAGATTCTAAATCCAAAAAGAAAAATCATTTTGGCATAATTATCATTACAGAAGAAACAAAAAACAGCAATTCAGTACGTATTGCAAAAGAAATATATGATCTCTATCTCAACCAATATACTGCTGATGAATTAATGGGTTTCGTTGGTTTTGTTTGAAAAGAAAAAAAAATCGGTGGATTTTGCATTCCATTGAAATGAAGCAATTTTCAGTTATGTTTTTTTATTTCTATGTTTCGAGAGACGCAGGTTTTTCAATGCTTTTTTGCGTCTCTCGTTACACCTGAGACAGGGTTTTGAGTATCACCTCCGTTATTCTCAAAAAGGGTTGTTGTTTTTCATCTCCGAAGAAAGGATAGTATTGCTTTTTAATAGACTTTATGAAGAGAACGTATGGATTTGAAGTTCAGAATTAAATTGTGGCAATCTGGTTTAAAATAGAATTGTGTGTTTTTATTTGTCTTTACGTTCTTCGTATAGTTTCAAAAGAGATTCTTTGATTGGCAGATATTCTGCTTTTTGTCTGAATGCTGTTTCATCAAAATCCTTGTGACTCATTATTGCTCTTATCTGGCGTTCATCTTGTTTACCATCAGACTCTCCTCGTCTTAGAGATAGATAATATAACATAAGTGTTTCAAGACGTGCTGTTGGGAGAACCAAATCTCCAAATTTTTTTGGAACTGATTCTCTGAATAACCGTTCCTCATAAGGAAATTCAAATGATCCAAGATCATTGTTGAACTGCATTCTTGAACAAATATCTATTGCTGTGCGACCGACGATTTCAACACATTGGCTTTCATATGCTCCACCATCATAGCTCATGAATCTTCTTAATTTTACTGTACCTAATTTTAATTTAGTTAGTTTTTCGCATAATTGTGACAAATCTTTATGGAAGACTCGCAAGTCAAAATCATCAGTTTCGCCAGCAATTCCATGCAATACAAGTGCAACTCCTGAATGAACATAAAAAGGAATTGCCTCTCCTTGTAAAAAATCAGTCACGTCTTTTATGTCTGCTTCATATATCATAGAAAAGACAAGTACTTGCAAATATATAAATGTTACTACTTTAAAGTAGTTTCATAATTTGATGCTGCGTTAATTCTAAATACTGCAAGATCATGAGCTATTTGCATTGAAGTTAACAAGTAGTTTCCTGTTTTTGGATACTTTCTGAACTTAGTTGTTCTAATGCGATCGTACATAGGTTCCATTATTGGCAAAACACGCCTTCCCAAAGAAATAATTTGGTCTTCATTTGGATTGCAGGCAAGTGTTGTATAGTTATCATACAAGTCGGAGAGTTTTATCAAACGTAACTCTTCCCTTCCAGAACAAATCTGTTCAACATACGATGCTGTTTGAGAATCTCCTTGTTGATTTGTCATTCCAACAATAAGCTCTAAAACAAGGTTTCCAAACTTTGATTCTATTTCTTTGGCAGTGAGTGCAGTATCTTCTAAACTATCATGACCAAAACCAGCAGTAACAACGCATTTAGCAACGTCTTTATCTAGTTCACCGTAAATTTTTATAACTCTTTGAAGATAGCATCCAACGCGATAAATATGTGGCCAATATGGGCGCCCGTCTTCAGGATACGTGTGCCCTTCATGTGCTAGCTTGAAAAATGCAAAAGCGTCAGCTATATCCCTTGTTTTTTTCAGATTGCGTCTCTTTCGTAATTTTTTCATAGTTTTATAATATTTTGTAAGTATTTAAAATTCACTAAAAAGGTGGGTGTGAGCAAGCTTAATTTTAGTGTAGAAAAAGAATTAGTAGGTTTAGCCTTCCATTGAAATAAATGAATTTTTTTATTCATATGGTATGAGTGCAAGAGACGAGTCTAAGTGTTTTTTGTGGGTTCCAAATCCGAACAAGAAACCAGTACAGTTAGCAGAAGGAACAACAGTTATCGATGTGTCAAGCAAAGGACACAGACCATTTTCTTATTTCAGTCCTTTTTCTCACAATGCAAAATACGCGATTCCTATTCCAGGTGATGAGGCTAGAAGAGCTGATTCTGTTGAAGGAATTTGGCAGGGATTAAAGATTATTGATGGTGTTACGGATGACTCTTTGTTTAAAGGTAGAGCAGTAAAGCGAAGGGGAAAACAGCCAAGTCATCGTTTTGAAGGTAAAGAGATAGGTTATATTGATGCGAGGCGTAAGGTTTATCAGCCTGCGTTTATTTATCATGCTGTTAATAATGCGTTGCCGTTAGCATGGTCCGCGCTTGAAGAAGAACTAAGAAACGGTGCTGTTGCTTTGCAAGATGTTGAAGTTAATGGTGAGATTAATGATCCTTCTTCTTCATACGCGCATTCTTCATTATTAGTTGAGTTGCTGAATGTTCTTGATGCGTCTCCTTTGCCAATGGTTATTCCGGCAACGCCTGATGATGTCCAGCAGCACGAGGGTTTTTCAAATTTGCAAGATCAGGTTGACGCGCTAGTTGAATACAGGGGAAGTTTAAAGCCTCGTTCAAAGGAAGTGTTAGATGACGTTATTACGTTTGCATATTTGTTTGCTCCAAATACTTCTCAGGAAGAATTAAAACAAGTGTTTGCGTTGCGTACAATGAAAAAAGCAGATATTGTATCTTCAAGATTAGATAAATATCAACCTACGGATGCAACGCGGCAGGCGTATAACGATCTTCAGTGACGCTTAATAGTGATTTTTAAAAAAGTAAATTAAGAGGCTATCAACATTCCAGTCCCATTTTTAATAACAAATAATGAGTATGTTGCGTCTTTTCTGTCATTGTTTTCATCAAAGCTGATGTGTCCGCTTAGTCCGTCATAGGACAAATTACTCAAATATTCCTGAACACCTTTTGCAGAGTGCTCGTTATTTTCAATTGCATCTGCGAGTATTTTTATTGCATCATATACACTGACGCAAATGTTTTCTTGTGTGCAGTCTTTTCCGTAGGTTTTTTTATATTTTTTTAGAAAAGCAATGTTTTCTTCGTTTTTAGGCAAGATATAATCTCCGCTTATTGCCCTGTCCAATATGTCTGAGTATTTTTGATTGAGTTCTGTTGCTTTCATAACATTATCGTTCACAAAAAAGACTGTTGGTTTAAAATCAAGTTCTTTCATTTGTTTTAATACAAGGTCTCCTGCAATAACTGTTTGCGGACTTAAGAAATATGCGTCTGCATTTGCTGCTTTAAGTTTAGTGAGTTGTGTTTTAACATCTGTTGTATCAGAAGAAAATGATTCAACAATAAACTCAATACCCGTATCAGAAAGATATTTTTGAATAGATAATACAAGTCCTTGTGCATAGTCTGTTTGTTCGTGGATAATTCCAATTTTTCGATAGTTTTTCTGTTTAATCTCCTTAGCGTACAATCTTGCTTGTTGGTCGTCTGATGCCCAGTTTCTGAAAACAAAAGGTGAAATTCCGCTTATTTTTGGTGTTGTTGTAATAGTTCCAAGAAGCAATGCATTATTTTGTTCTAGAAGTGGTGCAATGCTTAATACTGTTCCGCTGCATGCGACAGATGTGAAAATTTTGATTTGTTTGGCGTTCACAAGTTGTTCAAATATTGATGTTGCTTCTTTAGGGTTGCATTTATGATCTTGAAAATCTATTTGTATTTTTCTACCATTAATTCCGCCTGCATCATTAATATCTTGCATTGCAAGTAATGCAGAGTTTTGTGCTACTTCGCCATATGTTGATAATCCTCCTGTTAATGGAAAGAGTGCTCCGATAACAATTGGTTGATTTGTTGTTGTTTATTCTGTTGTTTCAAAAGTCTGTGTGCATGCGATAGAAAATAACAAAATAAATACGAAGATTGTTTGTTTCATTGATACCACCAAATAAGCAGTGCAATGGAAAACTATATTAACATAATCTCCCCCTTAGTAGGATACTATGGATGAGAAACATTTGCTGAGGAGTTTAGGGCTTACTGATGGAGAAGTCAAGGTTTATCTTGCGCTTATTGAACTGGGAGAAAGTACAATAACTGCTATTGGGAGACAAAGTAAAGTTTCAAAATCAAAGTTGTACGATATCCTCGATAAACTAATTGAAAAAGGTTTCGTTGGTTATTTCGTAAAAAATAGTACAAAGCATTTTTCTGCTGGTGATCCAAACAGAATTCAAGATTTTTTGGAAAAGAAAAAAGATGAGCTTAACGTATTGCAAAAAGAGGCTGAGACGGTTATCCCTAAGCTTTCTGCAATGCGTTTAAGTGTTGGAACTAAAAAAGTCGCTGAATTGTACGACGGATTCCAAGGACTTAAAACTATTCGTGAGGAGTTGATTAAAACGTTGAAAAAAGGCGATGAACTGCTTGTTCTTGGTGCGCCAAAGATTGCGAATGAGCGCTGGGAAGCTTGGTTTATGGATTTTCATAAGCGAAGAGAAACTCGTGGTGTTGGCATGCGAATCATTTACAACCACAATGCCAGAGAATATGGCAAGAAAAGAACCAAATTTGAAAGAACCAAAGTGCGTTATTTGCCAAACAAGTTAGTTAGTCCTAATTTTATAGATGTTTTCAAAGATTCTGTTTTTATGATGTTTGTTTTGAAGCAGCCTTTTGGGTTAGTGATTCGTGATGAATCTTTGGCAAAAAGTTTCAAGTCTTATTTTGAGATTTTGTGGAAGGTTAGTAAGGAGTAATTCAATTATTTACGTCTAAGTTTTAGTTTTTTCTTTATTTGTGTGATTGGTGGTTCAGTATTTTTTCTGTCAATACATGGTGTGCTGTAAAAATTGTAAGTTATGTTTGGCGGCGCATAATTTACTGTTGCTTTTTGCAGAAAAAAACGTACCAGTCTTTTTTCTTCTTGTGGTGTTGCTTGTGCTAAGTATGTTGTCCAGTTTTGTGGGAGTTCTGTTAGGAATCTTGCTTGGTGTTCGTATGTACTGCGTGCATGTGTTTCTGTGTCTGCGTTACGCAGTATTTTTTCTAGGTCTTCTTGTTCTCGCTCTATTCTTTGTATTGCGTGGATTGCTGTTTTTCTTGGAACTCCGTCTGCTATTGATGCTAATAAATTTTCAACTCTTCTCTTGTTTTTCTCGTATTGCTGTTGTGCTTCTTGTGTTTTTGAAGAATGTTCCCGGCTGCTTCTGCCTATTACTAAATCAATGGATTGTTGAACTATGCTTGGCCAATTTGCAGAGCTGATTTGTTCTTCTATGTTTTCAATGACTGGAGTTTCTAATAATTCCGCTGGGTAGATTGGACTGTGACATACTTCTTTTCCGCGGTTGCTGTAACCGTTGCACTTGTAGTATAGTTTTCCGTTTTTTACGCCCGCGCCGTGAAGGGTGTAACCACAATGTCCGCATTCAAGAAGCGCTGTAAGTAAATATTGAGTTGTGTAGCCTCCTCTTGTAGCGAAAGATGCTTCATGTAATCTTCTTTGTGCTCGATTGAATGTTGATTCGTCAATCAATCTTTCGTGTGTGCCTTCTACAACAACTTCATCTCCGCTTCCTTCATATAGTACGGTCATTCCCAGATATGTTTGGTTTCTGAGAATGTTGCGTACGCCTGCTTTGTGCCAGTGTCCTTTGCCTGACGGAGTGGGAATGTGGTTGTGATTAAGATAGTTGGTGATTGATGACAATCCTTGTTCTCTGTCAGCGTACATATGGAAAATTTCGCGTAAAATTTCAATTTCTGTTTCGCTTCCACGCACCAGTTTGATTCTTTTGCCTTTGATAGCATTAGCTTCATCTTTTTTGAGAACGTGTTCGATGCTGTTTGTTGATGGTTCTACGACTGCTCTTGAATATCCGTATGGTGCTAGTGCTCTTGTCCAGTAACCTCGTTCGGCAGCGCTTCGTATACCTCTGCTTGTTGTTTTTGATAATTTTTTAATGTATTCTGATGCTTCTGCATCTTTGACAACTTTCGTAATGTATGATCCTAAGCTTCCATCGTTGTTGAATCCTTCTGTTACGTAATGAACTGACATGTTATTTTTTTCTAGTTCAACTTCCCAGTAAGTTGCTTCTTTTGGGTTTTCAAAACGTCCAAAACGAGTCACATCATACACTAACAAAGTGTACGGTTCATTTTTGTTCGTTCTAGCAAAATCAACAACGCTCTGAAAAGAAGGCCTATCCTCAGCAGTCTTTCCAGAAATAGCATCATCACAAAACTCTCTAACAAGAGAAAAATTATTGTCAGCAGCATATTGTCGAATAGCTTTGCGCTGATCTTCCAAACTTGCTTCTTGCATGTCTGTGCTACGCCGAACATACATGATCGCTTTGTTCATCAAACCCAAAAAGATCAACGCGACTTATCAACATTGCAGACCTGCGAGGGCCACAAAAAACAAAGACCTCGTCGCCCAACATTCAACGTTAAGTATTGCGCAAGACAGAAAACGATACTTAACTTGGTACGTGATTCGCAGAGCAAAAACATAGTCTTGACTTCTCGCCAGCAAGTGTAAACATCTGATCTAGCCTGATAACTCTAACAACAGGGAACAAATCATGAGTTGTCCGAAACATGGTCTGTGGTGCGACGGGTGGTGTCCTGCTGAACACATCGAAAAGATGAAGATTGCAGAAGATCGTCGCAAACTGACTCTCTACGATCTCAATGCTTCCGGAGCGTCAGTTCACATTCACAGCGACAAGTCCGGCAACGCTGTTTCCGGTGGCACTGTCAAGGCTATTGGCAGTGATGAAATTCTTCACAAGTTGAACGGCTACGAAGCTGCTCTGGTTGACTATCACGCCAAGCAACTCGGCTTGCAGGGCAAAGACCGGACGAGTAAGTAGTCGCTCACCGCACAATAAGCAGACTACGAGAAGACGTCTCGCGTCAGGGCGTATTCTCTGCTTTTTCTTCTTGTCTTAACTCAGAAATAAGAGTCATAACACCCTCTTTAGTTGGTCTCTCAGAGTCAGTATCCCTTACCAGTTCAACGAGCCAATTCACAGCACGACACATGACTTCGCTCAGAACTGGATTTGCCCAAACATAATCCAAATGTAATTGTATTGCTCTGTTTTTCATTGCAGAATCGACTGGATTTTTAGCATATTGTTCGTATAGCTCAATCAAAGCTGTCCTTAACTTAGCAACATCAAGCTCGGTCATAGTTAAGTTGTACCCATTGGAGTTTATTAGCTTTTCTTGGCTTTTCGCGAATACCATTGAATAACATGCCAGTCACGCATAACTGCTAGTTATTCAGTGTACGAATACCCTGAAACACTCTGCTACCAACGCAGCAATGCCGTCGCCCAGCATTCAAGGTTGAGTATTGAATAAGACGCAGGATTGTACTTAAGAAAAAATTCTTGACACAAACGTAAACGAGGTAAAATCAACCGCGCCAAACAGCTTTTAGTAAGGATTGTTCAATGTCTTCAGTTTACTGCCCTGTCCATGGTATGGGTCGCTGCAACTGCCGTCTCGACGTCATCCGCGAAGCACCAAAGTGGAGCGAACCAAAGGAACTCTTCCCTGGAGTCTTCGAGAAGACCAAGTACGACAAGGAAAGTGACAAGTTCGAGAACATCATTTACAAAGAAGGTGGCGACAAGCATTTCCACGGTTGGCTGAATCCTGAGAAGAACGACGCTGGTGGCGAGATCAACAAGAATCACTGAGACGTTGAAGTTTTTCAGCTAACTCTCGCAAACGTGCCGATGAAGGTAACGGTGGGCTTGGCACGTCAGCCTCTAGAAGTGTGAGAACATCAAGTGCTTCAATAACAATTTTGGGCAAAACTGGCCGTGCATCCCAGTATTGCTCTTTCAAAGCTGCTGCACTACTCCTCACTGGTTCAGTCACTTCACAAGCTGCTTCATTCAGTAACTCTGCTAGTTCTTTGCAGATTTGCTTGACATCCAAATTATCCATACTCCTAAGCGATTCAACTCACCTTATTAATCTTCCTTGGCATTCACAGAATCCCTCTGAATACCCTTCCATTCACACATAGCGAAGAGTGATTCAGTCTGCGAATACCCTGAAACACTCTGCTACCAACGCAGTAATGCCGTCGCCCAACATCAAATTGTTTTCTTTTTGTGGCCCGTTGAGTACTGCAAGCACTATAAACTTGATTTGCTCTTTTGAGTGTATGCTTGATATTCATAAGTATGATAGAAAGTTGGAACGTTCGTTTATACTTTTGGAAGAAAGCAATATTTGTGAAAGTAATAAAAAACATATCCAATCATTTGCTAGGTTTTCTTTAGCTAATGGAATCTCAAAACCAAGAGTGATTAAGTATTTGTGTTATTTGAAACAATTAAGTGAATTGTTAGGGAAAGACTTTGAAATTGTTGAGAGGCAAGATATTGAAAAAATTCTTGAGCAACTATCTTGTAAACAGTATTCGCCTTGGACTGTTCAATCATATAAAGTAATAATCAAACTTTTTTTCAAATGGCTTTACGGAAATACAAAAGAATATCCTGAAATCGTAAGTTGGATAAACATCAGTATCTCAAAAAATAAATCGCCAAGAAGAATGCCTAATGAGTTTCCAACAGCAGACGACATAGTAACTCTTGTTACAACTGCTAAAAGTATTCGTGATAAAGCATTCATTGCTTGTTTGGGAGAGTCTGGTTGCAGAATAGGAGAAATAGGAAACCTTGCCATAAGACATGTAAGCTTTGATAAAAACGGAGCATTACTTAACGTGCAAGGAAAAACTGGTTTCAGACCAGTACGAGTAGTATATTCTACATATTACTTAAAAAAATGGTTTCAAGAACACCCACTCAAAGATAAACCAGATTCTCCAGTCTGGATAAACACAAAAGGAAAACTGAAAAAACAAATATCGCACCAAAGATTATACGAACTACTGCAAAAAACTGCAAAAAAATCAGGACTCACTAAGAAAGTTAACCCGCATAGTTTCAGACATGGAAGAGGAACATTCCTATCGCACTTTCTAACAGGTTATCAACTTTGTAATTACATGGGATGGGTTCCAGAAAGCAAAATGCCATCAGTATACATACACATGACAGCAAAAGATACCAATGACATGATCTTACAACTAAACAACATAAAAACAACTAACAACATCAAGGAAAACAACATGCAAGTTCAAAGATGCAAATGTGAAGAACTTGTACCAATAACAGAAATATGCGATTGCAACACTGAAGAATTACAAAAAGTTGTTGACAAAATAAAGTAACTCCGTCGTCCGGCGTCAAGTCTCTTTCTGATTTTGTTGTTCTTCAGTTTTTTCTTTTGTGTTTTTTATTCCGTACATTATTATTTTGAGTTGGAATAGTTTGTATAGTTGTTGTTTGGTGGCTTCTTCTATGAACCTTGCGCGGGAGGTGAAGAGTTCTGATTGTTCGATTGCTCTGTCAACTTGGTGAAGCAGACCAACTGGTAGGCTGACGTTTTCTCTTCTCGTGTATTTTCGTTGGATCATGCTCTAGTTTGATATTTTTCATGGTTTAATGTTTGTGGGCTTTTGAGGGCCACAAAAACCTCTTTTTTGTTTTTTGTGTAGAAGGAATAGTAGTATAACTACCCCCTCTTCACCAACTGAGTCAGTGAACAATTATGTTTTACGCACATGCTTGTCCAGTGTCCAGTACATCTCATCAAAAGAAATGGTGGTAAGTTTACCCTTATACGAATATTAATTCTTGTTGTTTGAATGAGTCACATGATTGGTCTAAATGCTAACAATTGGTTGCAAGAAAAACTTCAACAGACAACACATAAGAAAGAATTTATTGAGGGATTAATCGAAGAGCGTGAAGAGCTTCACAAAAAGCAGATTGAATGCTTGTTGTTTGAAGAAGTAAAACTGGACAATCAATTATTGAAGATAACGCAGCGCAGATTCTGTTACCCTGTTGACACTTCTCGTGCTAACTCTATTTATCAGGCGCTAGATAAAATTGCTGAACAAAGACGAGAAGTTGAGCTTGAATTGTGGAAAGAAAAAATGCAATTGCGTCTCATGCTCGAAGAAATCATTCTAGAAGAACAATCAAAAACAAAACTTGCAAAATGGAAATAAACGAATTACTACGAAAACTAGAACCAATACTTGGCGCGAATGAGTGTAAAAATTGGTGGATTGCTTTTCTTGCAGAAGATGCAAAAGGAAAACAGCAAATATTGCAGTATTTACAACTCAAAGCAACAGAAACTATACAATTAGATTACACTACTCAAGTACTTTTTCCACCACCTCCAGAACAGGTAGCTAAAAAAGGAACATATAATATTGGAACTGTTCTCTATGGCAATAAGAAACTCTATGACTTCTTTCTTCAAGAAAAAGAATGGTTGTCACACATTGCAATTGTTGGAAGAAGCGGTTCTGGAAAAACAAATGCTTGCTTTCATCTCATAGATCAACTCATTAAACACAACAAGCCTTTTTGGATATTTGATTTTAAAAGAAACTATCGGGACTTGCTTGAACAACACAAAGAATTGTTGATTTACACTGTAGGCAGGGATGTTGCTAACCTTGATATGTTTAATCCACTCATTCCAATAAATTCTCCACACAATCACATACGTCTTGTTGTTGCATTATTGTGCAAAACATTTTTCTTAGGAGAGGGAGCGCATAGCCTACTCGTTAAATGTATTGATAACTTGTATAAAAATTTTGGTGTTTACTCAGAAGCTGTTGACAAGTACCCAACGTTTAGAAACGTGCAGCAGTGGCTTGAATCATACACGACAAAATCGCGCGAAAGCCAATGGTTGCAGTCAACAATGAGAGCTATCAAAATGTTAAATTTTGGAACAATGGGAAAAGCACTCAATACACAAAAACTATTACAACTAGAAAACCTTCTTAACAAAAAAGTAATTTTCGAAGTTGACGCCATATCGCAACACGACAAAAAATTCTTAATAGCACTACTGTTAGAATATCGGCACAAACACAAACTCTCAAATCCAAACAGAGAAAAACTGCAAGATGTACTCATTATAGAAGAAGCGCATCATTTGTTGCCAAGAAAAAAACTTGGAGAAGAAGAGGGAGTTCTAGAAAAATTGCTTCGCGAAGAAAGAGAGCTGGGAACCAGTATCATCATTATTGATCAACTTGCTTCAAAGTTAAGCGATGTCGCTTTCGCAAATACCTCAACAACCATCGCGCTTAACCAAAAACATCACTCAGATATCAACACCATAGGAAACGCAGTCATACTTAACGACGAAGAAAGAAAACACCTCTCAAAACTTCCAGTTGGAATGGCAGTAATGAGGCAACAGGAACGCTGGCCAAAACCCGTTCTCATACAAATACCACATTACCCTGTCAACAAAGGAAAAATAACAGATAATGACGTCAAAGAACACATGAACAAGAGAAGAAAACTTGACGTACAAACAACTAAAAAAGAAACACTGATAGATTATCCATTGCTTAACGAAAATGAGATAATGTTTCTTCAAAGCACACAAAACAATCCAATCCATACCACTATTCAACACTACAAAAACTGTAATCTAAGTAATGCCACAGGTAACACGATAAAGAAAAAATTGATAGAAAAACAATTACTACAAGAAACCGAGATTAGAGATAAAAAAGGAAAAAAGAACCTTCTTAACTCAACAAAAAAAGGAACATTCTACTTAAGACTTCAAACACAACAACAAGAAATATTCCAGTCCTGCGGGTCAGAACATCAATACTACCAACAACGAATATTTGAAGAACTAGAAAAAGCAGGGCACACTGTTGAAAAAGAAACACAACTCAAAACATGCCGTCCAGATATTCTGGTCAACAAAGAAGTCGTTATCGAAATAGAAACAGGAAAATCAAAGCACTGGTTCAAACATATCATAACACACTTACAAGAAAATCGAAAAATTATCATCGCAGTAACAAACAAAACAGCACACAATACCATACTTTCTGAACTTAAAAAACACCAACTTTACCCTCATAAAGATCTGAGAATTATTATTCCAAGAATCTAAAAAAATGCCAAGAAATCACACACTAAAAATAAGACTAACCAAACAAGAGTACGTGCAACTCTCTCACGACTCAAAACTGTTCGGCTTCCCAAACGTGGCAAGCTACGCAAGAGCAAGTTTCTTTAACAGAAAATACCTACCACAAATAAACACCGAACACCTGCCTATCTTAAAGACTACACCAAAAAACAAACTGAACTAAAAAGTTACATCTTGGGAAAAAAAGTTTAACTTCACTCGCTCTTCAACTGTTTTATCGCTTCACTAATTTCATCTTCTTTGTTATCAGTTTTATTTTCTTCCTTTTCCTCAGTTTTCTTTGTTTTTTTCTCAGTTATTATTTGAATGTCTTTATCCAGATCAACCACTCGCGGTTTTTCTTCTTCTTTCATTGCATATTCTACAAGAAATGTTTCGTCTTTTATTTTTGATTGTATGTCATCTAGGTTTGGTTTTGGTTCCATTGGTTTCCATAATAAGTCCAGACCATCTTCTTCGTATCTTGGAAGTATGTGAATTTCAAGCTTGCCGTCTTTGTTGTCTCCGCTTTCTCCTGTTTTGAGTATGATGTTTGTTCCGTGTGCGCCTAGTCCTTCAAATACTGCTGTTGCGCAATATGATGCTACGTAAAATAAGTGTGCTGCGCTTTCATTGTTTAAGTTTTCAAAGTATTTTTCTTCTTCTTGTGAGTAAACAATAAGGTGTCCTGTTGCTTGTGGTGTTTGTGCTACTGATACTATTGCTTTTTCGTCTGCGTAGACGATTTGTTTTTGTTTGTTTATTTCTTGTAAGTGTTTTGCTATTGTGAGGTTTTTTTCTGTGTGCCATTTGGCTGGATTTCTTGTAAAGTGATTGCGTAGCATTAAGGGTAAATTATGTGCTATTAGTTCGTTTGCTTCTTTTGTTTTTTGTTCTTCTATGTGTTGTTTTTTATCGAATGAGAAGTGGTTTAGTCCGTCTCCGTTTTCTCGAGCGAGTAAGTGTATAAGAAAGTGCGGGCTTTGTTGTCCTGCTATTCCTCCGTTTGCAATAAAAACGTTTGCTCCTGTTGTCATCATTGCTTTTTTTACGGCATTGATTAATGGTGCGATTTGTCCAAACATTTGTTTGAATGTTTCTGGTGGTATGTATGGCATGATTGGGTAATGCTCTTTTGGCATTAACAATACGTGTCCTTTTACTGCAGGATTAATGTCCAGTGCTCCTAGAATAAATTTGTCTTGATAGACTTGTTTGGATTCTTGTTCTCCAGAAATAATTTTACAGAAAATGCAGTTCTTTTTTTGTTCGTCTAATTGTTCTTGTATTTCTGGGGTTATTTCAACCATATTTATGAGAATAAATTAGGAGTTTAAAAAAGAAACGCCCCTGCTGGGATTTGAACCCAGGTCATACGGACCGCAACCGCACAGTCACTTGAAAACTCACACTTTTAAATTTTTGTATATGAGTTTTCAAGTTCTGGGAAATAAACGCTCCTGCGGGGATTTGAACCCCGATCACACGGACCGCAACCGTGCAGTCTATCCAAGTTAGCCTACAGGAGCTTTTGTTTATTTCCCCGATATCCAAGCTAGCCTACAGGGGCAATATTAGTTTTGCACAAATGCTGGTTTATAAAGCTAACGACAAGTTTTAATAGTATTAAAAAGCAATACACAACATGCGATTTACTGGATTTATGTTGATTTTCGTTATGTTTCTTACAGCGTGTGCGCAAGAGGAAAAAGTAAAAGTTGGCGTACTTGTGCCTATGTCTGGTGCATTTGCTCCGTTTGGTGAACAAATCATTCAGGGTATTGAAGATGCAAATCAAGGACGTGTTAGTTTTATTGTTGAAGATACTGTGTGTGATAATGTGAAGACATCAACTGCGTACAAGAGATTGACAGAAGTTGATGATGTGCAATTCATTCTAGGGCCAGGTTGCGGGTCTCCGCAGCAAATTGTTGCTACAGAGTTGGCAAGCAAGGATCAGCTTGCGATTATTCCGAGTGCTGCAACACATGATTTGTGGGAGATGAGCAATAAGAAGTTGTTTCAGATTCAATATTCGTTAGAACAGGAAAGTGCATTTATGGCTGATAAAATCACAAGAGATGGTTATCAAACTGCTGTTGTAATTTCTTACGATAATGCGTTTTCACAAACGCTTGCAAGTGCATTTCTTGAGCATTTTGAAGGGGATGTTTTAGAGAATGTAAAGCTTCGTGGAGATACTCCTGATGATACGCAATTAGCATTAACGAAAATTCAGGCATTAAATCCTGATGCAGTTTTTGTTAGTGATTTGTCATTTTTTATCTACAATGGGTTAGTAAAGTTAAGAGGGCAAGAAAATGATGTTCCAGTTTATGGAACGTATGTTGTAGAGATGCCTTTTGTGCGTGATCTTGTTGAGGGAGTTATTTTTTCGTATCCTGATGGTATTGATGATGAAAAAGGCGGAACGTATAGTTTAGCGTATCAAGCTGCTGATATTTTGATTAATGCGATTGAACAGTGTAATGGAGAATATGCTTGTGTTAAAAATGGTTTAGAAACATCTGATAAGTTTGACGATGAAGGTATCAGCACGAGAAATATTGGTTTGTTTAAAATTGAGAATGGTGCTGTTATTAAGCTAAAAGATTAAGGTTCTGTCGTTTCTTCACTTGATTTTACAAGTTCTTCTATGCTTGAATCGTTTTTATAATTGTCTTGGATAGACGTTCTAGCAAATCTTCCTCGAGTAGTTATTAAGTAGTTTTCAAATACTTTTCTGCCATGATATTTTGTCCGTGAAACCTCTTTGCCAGTTGGGTCAATTATTATTACTCCATAAACTAAACGAATACCATGTCTCTTTTCAGTATACAAAACTCGGTTATAATTTCCTGCTTGTTCTGTTTGTGCCATGCCTGAATGGTATGTTTTCAGAGAATATAATTGTTTCTATATAGAACTGCAAAATTATTCATATGTTATTTATTAGAAACAGTTATTCCTATATCTTCAGTAATTGATTTAATGTGTTGTTTAATATAATTGAACTCTTTGTCTGTTGCTATTTCTTGTTGTAAATCCTTGTAAGTGAGGACTCTTTGTTCTCCTGGTTGTAAACTGAATTCTGTAGTTACATAATATTCCATTGGAAATAGTGTTTTACAAACAAATCTGAATTGATTTTGTTCTCCTGTTGGTTTGTGTGTTGGTAGTTCTATTTTGTTATAGCCAATGTTTCGCAAATCAAATAATTCATAACTGAGTTTTATTTCTGTGTCCCAAAGTTCTTGTTGTGTTTGTCCTTCCATGGCCAGTTTTTGCGTGTCTGTTTCTTGTTGGAAGAAAGTACACCCAGTAGTATCGCAGCTCATGTCTTTAAATTCTAGGGAGCAAAGGAGTTGTTTTCCTGTTGGTAAGTTGATGAATCGTGTTGCTGGGTAGATGATTGTTGCTTTGTTTTGAGTAACAAATGGCATGAGTTTTACAGTAATAAAAGGGTGGTTTATACAAAAATCGTGCTCGCAAAATGTTCCTGATTTCTCAAGTTCATCGTGTTCATTGAATTTACCGTTTGCTTGGTATAAAAAGTGCAGTTTATTGTCTGCGTTAGCAGTATTGAATTGTAAGTCTGGGCAGTTTGTTTTGTCAAAGCAGAATGTTGTGTCAATGCTTTCCCATCTTCCGTTAACATAATATGCTGTTACGATGTGATCAAAGTGGTACATTTTTGGTGCGGCTGGTATTCCAGCTACGCGAAGCATGGCTGTTGTAATAACTGCTGCGTCTAAGCATACTCCTTTTGGATTGTCAAATATCTGGTTAAAAGGCGCCCCATTATTTGCAAGTGTTTGTGCGCATCCATCAAGGTCTTTTGGCGGTGGAAATACTGGGCAGCTGTAATCTTTTGATTTTTTGACCCAGTTGGTTATTGCAATTATTTTTTCTCTGTCTGTTGTTTTTCCGTTTGTAAGTTCTTGTACTTTTTGCACTAATGGCAAGTATGTGTTCCAGTCATCCCAGACAACTGTTCCAAAATGTATTTTATTGCTTAAATAATCATTAACATTTGTTGTTGTCATCATATTCATTAATGCTGGTTTGCATATTGATTGTCCAGTTAAGTAAGATACATCTACTGTGTCGAGTAGAAATCCTGTTGGACAATTTGCGTTTGTAGGGATAATAATGTCTTGTTGAACTGATGTTTTGGGCATTATTTGTTGATCTGTTGTTATTGGGTGTTTTATTTCTTGTTGCATTTGTTCTTGTTCAGTTTGTTCTGTTTTTACCCGCTCTTGAATTGTTTGCTGTCTTTGTACTAATTCTGGTTGTTGAACTGATCCTTCTTCACATTGGTTGTTTTGACATCCTTGTTGACAATCTTGTATCAGAGTGAGTTGTCCGTTTTGATTGCAGAATAATGCTCCTTGTTGGCAGATAAGCTGACCATCGCAAGGAGGTTGTTGAGAAGCTGGCAGTTCTATGTTTATTGTTTGTGTTTGACATGCAGTCAATGCTACTAGAAATACAATGAAAAAAATTATATGACTTTTCATGGTGAGTGTAAGAAATAGCCGCTATTAAAAAGTATCTGATTTTGACTTTTTTGTCAGTTATTATTTTTATGTTCAAATGTCTTTCTATGTAGTAATATGATGGCAATGTCACAACTTAGAGGCTCTGGAATGGGGCGTACTGCACAGGATGATATTTTGGAAGCTCGTCTTGGTACTTTAAGGGCTGAGGAACAAAAAGTAAAAGAACCAATAGTTCAGATTGGTACCCCTTCAAATCAGGTTAAAAGAGTTGCTCCGCATTATTTTGGTGAGGCAAAAGCATATGTTCCAAAAGATGTTGAAAATCCCGCATATGATGCATTAAAGAAGCTCGCATATGTTTCGGAAGATTTGGAACAAAAATTACAGCAGGAATCTGTTGATGTTGCAGCAAGACATTCAAAGCAAACTTCTTCGCAGGGTTATTTTGAGCATGTTGCTGGAAAACATATGGTGAGTGATGATGCTGAAATGTTTAAATCGTATTTGCAAAGCAAGGGTCGTGTTCCTTATCAGATTACAGGTATTACGACGAGTCGTATTGGTAGTGAACTTGCGCATGTTAAGCTGACTGAGTATGGTGATAGTGCTACTGCTGTTTTGTCTGGTAGTCCTGATTTTAAGAAAGAGGCAAGTAAGTCTGCTGTGCAATATGGTGTTCCTGTGGAATTAATGGAAAAGTATGCTGTTTTTCATGAGCTTGCTCATGCTTGGGGTCAAAGAGGTCAGAGGTTTGATGATACTATTACAAAGGAAAAAGATGTTGAGAGTTTGTTAATGGGTTATTTTTCTGAAATGTCTGCACAGCATCCAGAGCGTGCAACTGAGTATCAAGCGCTTGCAAAAATTGCAGAGCATAGGTATCAGAGTGTGCATCAGAATTATGGTGCTGGTACGTTTACCATACCAAATGGTCCAGAGGATTTGTCTGATGTGATCAGAGGTAGCGCGTATGATTCTGGAACAAGCACAAATCCAACAGAAACAATTGTTATTTCAGCAACAGGTTCAACGAATTATAAATCTCCAAAAGGAGGCGTTGCATATACTGGATCTGCTGCTCCAAAGAATTATTCAGTTAGTGTGAGTTCCAGCACGTCTGCTGTTTCATCATGTTCAAGAGGTGTAGCAAGTTCTGTTTCCGTTTCTAGTTCAGGTTGTTCTAGTAAAAGTTAAATAAGCAAGAAAGAATAGGAGCACATGTTCAAAACACGTTTTGATATTGTTCATAAAGGTTGTTGGGGTTCTGAAATAAGTAAAGAATTTCCTGGCTTGTCATTTAGCGCAGTTGATTGTCATTGGACGAAAGGAAATGTCGTCCATATCTTAAAAGTAAGTGGTGATGAAAGCCAATTTAACAAAGTAATAACATATCTTAAAAAGAGAAAAGAAGTCATCTCTGCAGAGGTTCTTAGCAAAGATGATTTGTTGTTTATGAGGGTGTTAACAGAAGGGCATAAAAAAAGAAAGCAGTTTTCAGATATGTTTTTTGAGAATGGATGTTTCCCGGTTGTGCCGATAAGATTTGAGGGTGGTTTTGAAAAGTGGACGTTAGGAACAAGTAAAAGAAAAAATTTGACAACCGTGTATAATGAACTAAAAAAATATCATAGTATATCAATAAAAGAAATAACTGAAGGAAAAATAACAACTGCATTGACGCAAAAACAAAGAGAAGCTATGATGTACGCAAATCATTTTGGTTATTTTGATTGGCCAAGAAAAAAGACTGCAACAGAAATTGCAAAATTAATAAACGTGCCAAAAACAGTTTTTTTGTCTCATCTGAGAAAAGCAGAGAATAAAATTCTGAAAAGTTTCTTAGAAAAAGAATAGTCCATAGTCTACTAAAGAATATTATAGTTTTTGCAAAATTTACCAGTTCATGGAGTGGAAAAATAAAATTGTTGCAGTATTAAGTGAGAAAATTGAACCTGGCAGAGCGATGAATGCGCTGGCGCACATGGCGTTTGGCATGGGTGCAACCTTAGGCAAAGATGATGCGTTCTTAACTACGTACGTTGATGCGCAAGATGGTTTCCATTCGACAATTTCTGGAATGCCAATAATAGTACTGAAAGCAAAATCTTCTCAAATAAGAAAATTGCGCCAAGAAGCGTTAGAAAAAAAGATCAAATTTAATGATTTCATAGACACCATGATAGCTGAAACGTATAAAGAACAATTAGATAGAACTAAGAAAAAAGAAGAGAAAGATCTTGAATATTGGGGTATTTTTTTGTTTGGCGACTTTGAACAAGTAAAAGAATTGACGAGAAAGTTTTCGTTGTGGAAATAATCAACAAGCGGAAAAAGGTTTTTATGTTTGCCTTCAAGAGGGTGTATTGATTTTTCAATAGCGAAATCAATATTTTGGGACGTAGCGAAGCAGAGTCACAATAGCGGGGCTTGGTGGATTAAGGGAGTATCGAGGAAGAAAAGCACAATAAGCCATTGCGTTTGAGGCAATAGCGCAAGCAACATAAAAACGAAAGCTCATTAGTCTGGCTTCCTATTTTAAGATGTGCAGGTGAGGCTTCAGGGCTTTCTATTTTAAGATTCACAGGTGAGGTCTAAGGAGAGTACCTCGCTTAAAGAAGTGCGCCAGAGGAGCACGTCTCATCTCTTTACTGAAAACTATTTATACTAAGGTTGACTTCTTTTCTTTTATGAAATACTCTTCCCTTGTTGAAGTTTATGAACAATTAGAGTCAACAACAAAACGTTTGGAAAAAACACACATACTCTCAGAATTTTTAAAGAAGGCGAGTGATCTTGAGCATGTTTTGTTGCTTGTGCAAGGTAAAGTGTTTGCGAATTGGGATGAGCGTGAACTTGGTATGGCTGGCAGGCTTATTGTAAAAGCTATTAGCAGATCATCTGGTGCTTCTTCTGATAAAGTTGAAGTTATTTGGAAGAAAACAGGAGATATTGGTGAAGCTGCTGAGCAGTTAATTGGTAAAAAAACGCAATCGACATTATTTTCTCAATCATTAACTGCAAAAAAAGTGTTTGAAAATTTGCAAAAGCTTGCTGAGTTAGAAGGTGCTGGAACTGTTGACAGGAAAGTACAGTTAGTTGCAGAGTTGTTAACAAGTGCTAATTCTAAGGAGGCAAAGTATATTGTAAGAACTGTTATTGGTGAGTTGCGTGTTGGTTTGGGTGAAGGTACTGTTCGTGATGCTATCGTGTGGGCTTTTTTTGGTAAAGAAACAGGTGCGAGTTATGATGAGGAAAAAAATGATTTGGTGTTTACTGATAGTTCCAGAGAAAAATATAATACTGTCGTAGAACTCGTGCAGGAATCTTTTGATGTGATGAATGATTTTGGCGAGATTGCAATTCTTGCTAAAGAAAAAGGAAAATCAGGTTTGGAAACAGTTTCGTTGAGTCCGGGAAAACCGATTAAAGTCATGTTGTATCCTAAAGCGAAGGATTTTGAGGATGCGTTTAATCGTCTTGGCAAGCCTGCTGCTTTTGAGTATAAGTATGATGGTTTTCGTTTGCAGATTCATAGAAAAAAAGACAAAATTGCCTTGTTTACAAGAAGTCTTGACGAGGTTACAAAGCAGTTTCCTGAAGTTGTTAAGTTTGTTGAAGAGTATGTGAAAGGAGATAATTTTATTCTTGATGCTGAAGCTGTTGGTTTTAATCCTGAAACAAAAAAGTATTTGCCGTTCCAGAAAGTGAGTCAGCGTATTAAGAGAAAATATGATATTGAAAGTATGGCAAGGCAGTTTCCTGTTGAAGTGAATGTGTTTGATGTGATTGAGTATGGTGGCGAAAGTTTGTTGAAAGAGCCGTTTAAAGAGCGAAGAAAACTGCTTGATAAAATTATCAAAGATTATCCGTGGAAGTTAAAGCGTGCTGATCAGATTGTAACAGAAAGTGCGAAAAAGGCAGAGAGTTTTTTCAGGGAGTCTCTTGCTTCTGGTAATGAAGGTTTGATGGGTAAGAATCTTGATGGTATTTACAAGCCTGGTTCTCGTGTTGGTTATGGTGTTAAGATAAAGGAAGCTATGGAAACGTTGGATGTTGTGATTGTTGGTGCTGAGTGGGGTGAGGGCAAGAGAGGTGACTGGCTGGCCTCTTTTGTTGTTGCTGTCAGGGATAAAGATGATTTTCTTGAGGTTGGTAAAGTTGGTACTGGAATTAAAGAAAAAGATGAAGAGGGTGTAAGTTTTAATCAGCTCACAAAAATGTTAAAACCTTTTATTACAAAAGATTCTGGAAAGGAAGTTCGTGTGAAACCAAAAATTGTTATTGAGGTTGAGTATGAAGAAATTCAGGAATCTCCGAAGTATGGATCTGGTTTTGCGTTGCGTTTTCCTCGTTTTATTCGTTTGCGTGAAGACAGAAGGGCAAAAGACGCAAGTACGATTAATGATGTAAATTCGTTGTACGACTCACAAAGAGGAAGAAAAAAATGATAAAATTCAATCTTTTAACTCTCTACTCTAAACTCTTTACTCTCTACTAAAATACTTCCAAAAGTTTTAATACTAAATCAATAATAAAAAAGTCATGGACGCGATTGAATGTATTCTGACAAGAAGAAGTATTAGGAAGTTTATGGATATTCCTGTTGAGTTTGAAAAAATTGGTAATATTCTTGATGCAGGAATTCATGCTCCTAGTGCAGGCAATTTACAGGATGTTAAGTTTGTGTTGGTTACTGATGAAAATGTTCGTGAATCACTTGCAAAAGCTTGTGTTGAGCAGTATTGGATTAGTCGTGCTCCTGTTATTATTGTTGTTTGTACACAACCTGAGAAAACAAAAAGGTTTTATGGTGAAAAAGGCGAAAGTTTTAGTGTGCAGAATGGTGCTGCTGCTGTGCAAAATATGTTGATTGCTGCGCATGCGCAAGGGCTTGCGAGTTGTTGGGTTGGCGCGTTTGAAGCAGAGCATGTTCGTCGTACATTGAAGATTCCTGTCGATGCGATTATTGTTGCAATTTTACCGTTTGGTTATGCTGATGAGAAAGTTCCAATACCAATCAGAATGCCTATGGAAAATGTTGTGTTTCTTGGCGCGTGGGGTAATCGCATTAAAGATATTGCTTCGTATATGGAATGGTATGGGGAGCATGTTCTGAGAGCAGTGCAGGCAGGGAAAAAAGCTATTAAGAAGTTTGCTGAGAAAATGCAAAAATAACTACTTATCAGTAATTAAAAAAGAAAGATTTATAAGTCTTACAATGGTTGATTAAATCATGCTGGACAGATTTCACGACATTCCTTTGCTCAGAATAGCGTTGTTTAATGCGCAATCAAATAGCTTGGACCAACTTTTTGGATTTAACCCACGAGGAGAAGTAAGAAGTTTCGAGGAACTGATTAAGCAGATAGATCAAGCGAATGCTGCAATTCTTGCCATACAAGGGTATGAAGGCAGCTCAGGGCTCCAGCCACTTATGTCCGCAGTAGTTGCATTGCATGATGCAAAACGCGAGATGGTGCTAGGTGTGGGAAGTTATTCTGACCCGAAGAATATTCTCCGCACAGCAGGTTTTGAAGTTAGAAAGAGTGGAGGAGAACAAGCATTTAGGCAAGTTATGGAAGGGGAGTCGCTTGTGGATCTTGGAAACACGCATTTCTTAAGAGACAGTCAAAGATTCACAGCAAGGGGTGTTGAAAGAGTTTGTATGAACGAGAATTACCAACGTCTATGTGATTTAGAAATTCCCGATAATATAAAAAATGCTTTAGCAAGATTAACAAGTTCAGCAGTCGGCTCAATAATTGAATACAATCATGCCACAAGAAGAACATCTGTTGAAAGTTTGTTAAGCACTCCCGATAGAGATGTTGATTTTTGGAGAAACAGATACGAATCAATAACAGAACAAGCAGGAGACATATTAAACTTGTTTGGTTTAATTCGTTTTAATGGAGGAGTTTATAGAACAACTTTAAAATTTCAAGGGGATCAGTGGGATTATGAGCCAGGAAAACTCCCTAGCTTAAGTCCAGAACAAACTATACGGAACCGCACGCCAACACATCGCATAGAGAATCTTAAAAGGCTTTGCGATTATTTAAATGGAGAAGGAACTTGTGAAAAACTTGCAAAGCCACACACTAGTAAAAGAAAATTGATTTATGATCCAAGAACTTGGTTTTAACTTCCACTCGAAATAAAGCACTATAACTCCAACATGAAGTTTCTTTTCTGATAATATTTATAAATAAAAACGATTTAGAAAACTTTTGTACACAAACTTTTTGGCGAAAGTCGTGTCGTAGGTTATTTGGTATGTTCAAAGTTTGGCGACCTTGAACACATTGTAGTTTTTACGTTCTGAATCGATATAGTGTTGATCTTGTTTGGCGCAATCACAACACCTTCTGAAGTAGTGTTAACACTCCAAGTATTTAATTTTTATCAATTACTTGGAGGGAGTAAAAAACAAAACTGAAAAAAAAGGGGGGAACAATATGGAATTTTTGATTCAAAACGCGCAAAAAAACAACGCACATCTTGAAGTGGGTGTGGGTCAGGCAAATATTCGTGTGATTGGTTGTGGAGGAGCTGGCAATAACATGGTTTCTTGGTTGTACAAGAAAGGTGTTAAAGGTGCTGAGGTCATTGCTGTTAATACAGATCAGCAGCATTTGAAAATCAGTGAGGCTGATCAGAAATTTATTATTGGTAGAGAGCTTACAAGAGGGCTTGGTTGTGGTGGCTTTCCTCAGAAAGGTGCAGATGCTGCGCAGGAATCATTGCATGAGTTAAAAGAAGTGTTGAAAGGCAGTGATATGGTTTTTGTGTGTGCTGGAATGGGCGGTGGTACTGGTACTGGCGCTGCTCCTGTTGTTGCACAGTTAGCAAAGGATCTTGGCGCGATTGTTATTGGTACTGTTACCATGCCATTTGATATTGAACGTGCACGAGTTGACAAAGCAGAATTTGGTCTGGAGAACTTGCGTAAGAGTGCTGACACAGTTGTTGTTATTGATAATAATCGTTTAGTGCAGATTGCTGGTAATCTTCCTATTCAACAGGCGTTTTCTGTTGCAAATGAATTGGTTGCAACGATGATTAGAGGCATTGTTGAAACAATTGCAGTTCCATCTCTTGTTAATCTTGATTTTGCTGATGTGAAGGCGATTATGACTAATGGTGGTGTGGCTGCTATTGGTGTTGGAAGTTCTGATACGACCAATAGAGTTGATGAGGCAGTTAAAGGTGCGTTGAATAATCCATTATTGGACATTAATTATGCAGGTGCAACTGGTGCATTGATTCATATTTGTGGCGGGCCTGATATGACTTTGGATAACATTAATCAAGTTGGCGAGCTTGTTACTGAAACTTTAGATGAAGATGCGAATGTAATTTGGGGAGCTCGTGTTTCTGATGATATGAAAGGCAAATTGATGGTAATGACAATTATCACTGGAGTGCAAAGCCCTGAAATTATTGGTTCAACAGTTGACAGAACAGTTTTGAAAAATGAAGTTGATGAACTGGGCATAGAATTGATTAATTAATTATTTTCTTGGCCTTCATATACCACCCCCCAAAGTGCTTTTGCACACTGAAGGCCGACCTTTGGCCCTCAACTTGAGGGCTTTTTATTTTTTCAATAGTTTGTCAAGAACCACCCGTCAATAGAAGGGTGGCATGAAGCGATAGCTTCATCTTCGCTTGTAATGACCAGTGGTTCCCAAGAAAATCCAGAGGATTTTCTGGGCCAGAAAATGCAAAGCATTTTCTTGGCTTGAGCACGCCAAAATTCCACCTATGTACGTGTGGTTTACGTAGTAAACCACCATTCAATATGCTAAAAAATCGGAGATTTTTTGCACGCTGAAAATCTTTGATTTTCATCGGAATGGTGGAATTTTTAGCGTTTAAAATACAAGTTACATAAAGAAAAACGCACTATTCCCCGACCTGAAGGTCTGGGTATTTTATCGTGCGTTTTTCTACTTGCAAAGTTCGCCTTAAAGGGCAGGGTATTAAACCCCCTCTACAAAGTTCTTGCGAACTTTGCAATAATCAAACAACAAGAAATCAAGCAACGATCAATTCCATGATGCTTTCTAAATACTCTTTATCAGTTTCATCAAATGCGTTGAACTCAGTAGAATCAACATCAAATACAGCAATTGTTTCACCATCTTTGATTAAAGGAACAACAATTTCAGCATTTGATGCAGGATCACAAGGAATATGGCCTGATCTCTCATGCACATTCGGCACAATCACAGTTTTCTTTGTTTTTGTACCCTCACCACACACACCACCATATCCAATATGCGCACACGCAACAGTACCCTGATAAGGGCCAACAACCATATCTTCCTCCTCAGCAAAATAAAAACCACACCAAAAATAATACGGCAAAGTATTTTTCAGAATAGCAGAAACAGTAGCCATACGAGGAATAATATCCTGCACATCCATCTTGCTTAATCTTTCTCTAATATCCTTTAACGCAGTCTCGTATAATTCTTTTTTATTTTCTAATGCCATCTTTTTAATAGTCTTATCTGCATCAGTCATAATTCATCCCCCTCTAATTGAGCAATTAAGAATATATAAATGCTGTTGTTATTTTAGTCATATACTAAAATTCACACCTATTTGTTCGATTGCTTGCGAATGTCAAATATGACAAATTGCTAAAAAATTCGATATCTAATGCAATTTGCTATAGAAATAAAATAGCCCCGCCCGGATTCGAACCGGAGTCTCAAGGTAGCTTCGATACCATTACTGGAGTCACCAAAGCCTCGCATACTTGACCGCTATACTACGGGGCTGCAATGCTTATGAACTGCAAAAGTTTCTTTTATAAAGGTTTTCTTTAAACGCTAAAAATTCCACCATTCCGATGAAAATCAAAGATTTTCAGCGTGCAAAAAATCTCCGATTTTTTAGCATATTGAATGGTGGTTTACTACGTAAACCACACGTACATAGGTGGAATTTTGGCGTGCTCAAGCCAAGAAAATGCTTTGCATTTTCTGGCCCAGAAAATCCTCTGGATTTTCTTGGGAACCACTGGTCATTACAAGCGAAGATGAAGCTATTGCTTCATGCCACCCGTCTATTGACGGGTGGTTCTTGACAGAGAGGATTGTAGCTCCTCTGGCTTTCTGTATTTCGCGAAGTCCTCTTGTCAGGAATTGTCAAGAATAATTTATAATTGTGACAATTCCTGAGCACGATCAGAAATTCACGCAATCATTATTTATTCATGTGAATTTCTGACGCCTTAAACCTCACCTGCGCTTCTTAAAGTTGAAAGCCAAAACATTGTTGCGCTTTGATGTTGTTTGCTTGACCGCCCCACCACCCAGTGAAATGCAAACCAATGATTATTTGTACATTTTTTTCACGATAATCATACTCATCTTTGCCACATCTTCAACGCTTCTTCTTCCATAAAATGTAATTTGCCAGGAACAATCAACGCATGTGGAGGAAGGCCAAAATCTTCTTCGCAAACTTCGTGAACAGTACCCGCAAAAATTTTTTGATCAGAAAAACCAAGACGCGCAACACCAACACACAAATCTTTGGGCAGGAATAGTTTTTCCTGACGCTCTTTTTCAACTTCTCTAAGAATATCTATTGCTCTTGGGATTGTTAAATATTTATTGTTTTCAGGATCTAAATCAAGTAAAATTAACGTATGCGCACCAATACTTTTGTTCTCTTTCAAAACATCATAAAAAGTTTCAACCTTATGCTTCTGCGGAAACGGCATGCTGGTTGTTTTGCCGAACTTATACACTTGCAAACCAGTTGCACCGATTGCATTGATGACTGATGAGTTGTGGATGACATACGTTGTTATGCCTTGATTTTTTGCACGCTGTAAAATATCCCAATGTGTTGTAGCACACAAAGGATCACCAATAATTAACAGCGCAACATCATATTTTTTTGCATCATCTAACAATTGATCAGCAGATTCAACAAATAATCTATTTGCAAGCACAATATCTTTATCATAAAACTTTTCTAAATCTTCTTTAGAACAGGCAAGCTTAGATGTGTAGTTTTCCAAATAAATCTTGCTGCACTTCTTTACTGCATTCAAACCCTTCACAGAAATATCTTCAGGATCTGCCAAGCCAATTCCGATAAGGTATAACATGAGAAAAATAGCTTATTTGAGGTTTTTAAATGTTGTTCTTAAACAAAAAATAATAAAAAATAAAAATCGTAATTAGAATTGTTTTTTCTTTCTGAAACAGTCTCTGCAATAAACTGGCTTGCCTTCTGTTGGCTTGAATGGAACTTCGCATTCCTGGCCGCACTCAGAACAAGTTGTTTTGTGCAATTCTCTTGGCCCAGAATTAAATCTTGGCCCACTATTGAACCTAGGTCTTGAACCAAAATCTTTATCAGACCTTTCCCAGTCAGGGTGACCTTCTCTACCACGGGAGTGTCTGTCACCATGTGAACCCCCTCTGTTATCTCTATGCATGTTTTTTCCTCCGATTATATACAAAGAAATCACTTTTGTTTCTTCTGTATTTACGTGAAAATAATTGATTTGCTTATAAACGTTGTCTTTTTGAAACAGGTGTGCCTTTTAAATCATATTGAGTGCTTTTGCTGGTTTAATCAAATCTGATATGTATTTATCTTTAGCAGCTTCCAGAACACCATCCCATAAATCAAGATTTGTTTTAGCCCAATGTAAATACCTTTTTTTGCCAAGCTAAGTATAAAATAAATATATGTCAACCAAGCATTAACTCTTTTCCTCTTTGTACATATACTTTTTCAAGAGAACTTTTTAATGTATTTAGCTTTTCTTCAGACATGTTTTCTTTATTGCAAAGTTCGCAAGAACTTTGTAGAGGGGGTTTAATACCCTGCCCTTTAAGGCGAACTTTGCAAGTATTGCGAACAACGAAGTTGTTTGCGTATCAGGAACTTTAGTTCCTGTACAAGAAAACCTTTAGGTTTTCTGTACGCGAAAAATGTATTTTTCGCTGTAGAAAAACGCACGATAAAATACCCCGACCTTCAGGTCGGGGAATAGTGCGTTTTTCTTTATTTTCCTGTTTTTATTGCTTGCTTCCAGAGTATGTTAAAATATGCTGTGTAACTTTCAGCAACCATTTTATTTTTAATCATGAAGCAGAGTTTTTGTTGTTTTGTAAAAACAATTGTGCCAATAACATCTCCAAATAAGTATATGAATGCTGGTGTTTTCATGTCTTTTGGCAAGTATCTTTGTTCTACATACGTTCGCTTCTCACGATTTTTCAAGAACCAGGTTTCATAATCATATATTACGCGACCAGGAATTTTTTTTCGTGTTCTTTCTTTGTGGTGTTTTCTAAAGTACGCATGAAAATACAGGCTTGCTTCTTTTGAGTACCCCAATACAAGTATTTCTTCTTTTTTTGAATTGTCATAGAGTGACATGTCAAAAAATGTTTTGATTCCTCTTGGTCCGCTGAGAATTTCTGCGCTTGTGTTTGTTTGGAGTAACGGAAGCTTTTCAAGTTGTGGCGTGATCATTTTTAGCGCTTCTTCTCTTTTTTCGAGTTCTTGTTTTTGTTGTTCTAAGAATTCGTGAATGCGTTTTGGTGGAATTGCAGTGAAATGTTTGATTTTTCCTTCTGTTACAATGCTTACAAGTCCTTTTGAAATTAACCGATCTAGAACATCATAAATTTTTGATCGTGAAATATTTGCTTCATTTATGATTATTCCAACACTGCTTTTGCCAAGCTTCAAGAGTGCAACATATGCTCTGCTTTCTCCTTTTGTCAGTCCTATTTTCTCCAGCACTTCTGCGTTCATGTATACACGATAAATTGCCGAATTTAAAAAGCTTTCTAATAACCACCCCATAGGGGGCTATTATATTTTGTTATACTCACTTGTATTAATATCCTTTGGTGGTGAAGATGAATGAAAACGCAACAAGAGTTGATGGAATATACAATAGAGAATCAGGTGAGTGTATCCTGTTCAAGACGTATAAAGAATTAGGAGGAGATCCAAAGGACATTACAGACGATGGTTCTACTTCTGAGAGCACACTATTCATGCAAACCCCCGTAACTTTATTCGACATAAGCCTGAATTGCCGTGATGGAACGAGGTTTGCTGAACATTTCATCTTTTATACCGGTCATATAGACGCAGAAAAAGAATCAATACCCAACGCAGAAAAATACGCAGGGTTTAAGCGTGCAAAACGCGTTGTTGAAGAAAACTTGAAAAGTGTAGGAAGACCGAGTGAGCTGGAATTCAAAGCTGATGGGACGATGGTTTGGTATCACCGCCGTCCAGTTGAAGTGCCTGACCAAAAATCTCTTGACAAAGAAGTTCGTGCATATATCAAAACAGTGAATGAACTGTCTGACAAAGGCGAGTGAAATGAGAGCAACAAAAACAGCATTAAGAGATGCATACAAGACAGTTGGAGGATTATCTGAAAGGATTAAACGAGAGACGGATGTAAATAGCGAAACCCTGTTATTTGAGTCTGAAAATAATATAACGTATAGGTTAACATTGGTTCGCGATGGAGGTAGAAGCAAAGTTGCACACGAGGTTGCATATGAAATTTCAAATGCGCAAGGAACAGAAGAAACCATTGCAAGTATTGGAAAGTTAGCGGTTGTTAAAAAGCAGGTCAAAAAAAGTTTATTGTTAAGAATAAGGCCAAACAAGTTAGATTGGCTTAACGATGGTACTTGTTTAGCATACAGAAGAGAATTTGTAGAACCAGAAAACAAAGCAGAATTGGAAGAGGAGGTTCATGCGTACATGCTTGTGGTTAACTACTGTTCTTAGCATGAAGGAAAACCATTTAAACCCCATAAATAATTGCATCTATATGAACCTTAAAAACACAGGCAAGGACATCGCTGTTTTGCAGTTAATTAGAGATACGTCCGCGTTTGGTGGTTTTCCTTTGTACTGTTTTTTGTCATTGGTTGTTTTGCTTTTGGGTTATTTTGAATTATTTTTTCAGTTATTGATCGGGTTTATCTTAGCGTTTGGAGTAACTGTGCTTATTCGTTTGTGTTATTTTAAAGAAAGGCCTAAAAAACAGAAATTCGCGAATTGGATTGAGAAAATTGATGCGTCGAGTTTTCCGAGTTTGCATGCAATGCGTGCGACAGTTTTGACTGTTTTGTTGAGTTTGTTTTTTGCAAATCGTGTTGTTGCTGTTGTGTTTGCAATTCTTGCTGTTTTGGTTGCAGTAATTAGAGTTCAGGAGAAAAAACATGATATTTTTGATGTTATTATCGGTTTAGTGTTAGGTGTTATTTTGGGGTTTGTAAGTGTTTGGCTTGTTGCTTCTTTCTGAGCAAAGTTTTAAATAAGTTAACGTATTCAGTAAGGAAAAGAGGTGATAGTAAATGAATGCGAAACTTTTAGGCGGAGTACAATTAGTTGGTGCGTTGATTGCTGGCTGGTTTGCGTGGCAAGGCGCAAGATGGGATTCTTTGGTTTTGGCATTGGTGTTTTTGATAATGTCCATTCACCATTTCCAAGAATAATTACTTAATTTTCTTTTTTTCTTGACACATAAGTTTTAAAAAGCGTTAGTTTGCTTGTTTCTTTATTCAGCCCTGTAGTATAGTGGTCAAGTATATCGGGTTCTGGTCCCGAGGACACCGGTTCAAATCCGGTCAGGGCTATTAAAGTCAGGTGGTTTCTAAGTTTATTTCAAATGTTGGGTCGAATACCCCGCAGCTTGCTGCGGTTATCTGCACCAACTTTGAAAGACTGAAATTGCCGGTCGGTGAAGCCATGAAAATACTTTTTATTTTCAGGGCACCAAAAACCCGGTGGTTTTTTAGTGCCGAGAAAACTCGCGTAATACCCCCAACTTGCTGCGGGGATAGCGAGTTTTCAGGCAATTTCTTTATTTAGAAAAAATTAGTCTGTTTCATCTGGTTTGCAGAATCCGCCGAGTACTATTATTCCTTCGTGATATAAAGAAAGATCTTGCAATTCTGTTTGATTGTATGGTATTTTTGCATGTGTTGGAATTGTGATATCTTCATTATTTATAGAAAACATAATTCGTTCGTCTGAGTACCATCTTTTTGTGCTTACCCGAAAATCTTCGCCTTCTAAGCTGAATAACACTGTTTGATCATTATCTCCTACTGCTTTACAGGTTGTTTTGTTTGGTAGTTCAAAGCATAAGTGTGTTCTCCATAGTGTTTCTACGCATCTGTCATATTCACTACACATGCTGAACACACAGCAGGATTCTTTTGAAATGCATTTTCTTTGTTCAGAGCAATATTTCATGTTTTCTGCGCATACACATTCGCCGTCTTTTGCTTGTTGTCCATACTCACAAGATACTGGTTCACAAGTTCCATTGTTACAAAAATCTTCAGAATTACAATCATTATTATCGCAACAAATATGCTCTGCAATGCATTGTCCATCACACATTTTTGTTCCTTTTGAGCAAATGCACTCTCCGTTTTCGCAAATTTGTCCTGCAAGGCAAGAAACTGCTGCACAAGGATTTGTTTCTTCTGGTTGATTTTGATTTTGGTATGCAGATGATGGAACTGCTTGCAGCGCGGGTTGACAAGCTAATAAAAATAACAAAAGTGTTGCAAAAAAGTATTTAGTTGCCATGATTGTGAATCTGTGTAATTTCTTTTTATTCAACGTACAATTTAACTGCGTTAGGATCATATTTCCAGTCTACTGGCAGTTTTGCTGTGGTTTTATAGTGTTTTGCGAGTCTCTTTATTTTACTTTCAGTTAATTGTAAACCGCGTAATGCTGATTTGTCTTGTTTGTTGTTTTCTCTGTGTTTTCGCAGCATGATTGCGCGTTTCATAAGTGCAAGAAGATCTTCTGGTAGTTCGTGCAATAATTTTTTTTCTGAAAGAATTTTTTGGATTTTTTTCCCTGCAACAAGTTGAACGCTTGGTATTCCGTAGCTGTCTCGTAAGATTATTCCTATTTTGCTTGGGTTATGTCCTTCTTTTGCAAGTTTTGATATGATTAATTCTAATTCTTTTTGTGCGTGGCTAACCCAAATTGGTTTTTTTGGTGCGAGTGGTTTGTTACTTCCTGATCTTCCTCGCTTTCTTGAATGCATGCGTGCCATTATAATTCTCCGGTTCGTCAAGAACCACCTTAATTTAGTACTCGTGGTTCTTGAGGCCTCGGAAATCCATACAACTATTTTATTCATGTGGATTTCCGACGCTTCAGCACAATACAGCTTCACCGTATTGTCTCTCGAATAGATTTAATTCAAAAATGTTTGTTTATAAATGTTTCTGTTAATTGTTTTTTAACGCATCATTAATATAACCAGTTAATCGATTTGTATCTGGTGGCTTTGCAAGAAAAACCGCTCCCCGTTCACTCCAGTTATTTTCGTGCTCTGAATCCGTGTTTCCGGATAAGCCTACTGCTTTGCCAGCATACCCTTGTTGTTTTAAGTCATCTAACAATTCGTATCCTCTGGTTCTTCCTATTTCTGTGTCTAGAACAACAACACGTAAACTGTCTTTGTTGTTTCTGTATGCTATTTGCGCTGCATCAGCATTTGATGCGGTTGCAATTATCGCAGAACTTACTTTCCTGCCGAGCAATTCTTTTAACAGTCTCAGAACTTCAACATCATCGTCTACTATCAATATGTTTGCATTGTCCATAGTAATCACTTATCATATTTAATGAAATCTAAAGTAATCCTCTTATTCCATCTATTCTGTCTGCGACATCAGATCCTTTCTTGGTTAATGTCAACAATTTTAGTCTTCCTTGTTTGTCAAAGTTGACTAGTCCTTCTGTTTCCATTTCTTGAAGAATTTTTACAACGTGGGAGTATGTGCAATCTATTGTTTTTGCAAGGGAGCTTGCATACACTTCACTTTTGGCGTTTTTGAGCTCTACCAACATCATTGCTGGTTTTTCTCTAAAAAAAGTTTTGAATATTTCTTTGTTCTTGTTCAACTCTCCACCCCTGGCTGTTGTATTTGTAATGAATCTATTGTAATATATATTTAAAGGTTTCGTGCAGCTTTTTTTTATCGTCGATAAAACCAATGTTCATCCCTGTTCAGTCCTTACACTGTTTATAAGTTTTTGCGATAAGCATTTAAAGGATTAACGGAAGTTTTTTAATAATCTTATAACGTTTGAAAAACATGTTATTTTCTCATGAGGATGTGCGCCCAACACAAGGCAAGTTAGTTGCTGCTGTTGCAGATTCGCTGAAAAAGAAAAAACACATTTTGATTCATGCTCCTACTGGTCTTGGTAAAACTGCTGGTGTGTTGTGTCCTGCGCTTGAGTTGGCAATGGAGCGTGATTTAACAGTTTTCTTTCTTACATCTCGGCATACTCAGCATAAGATTGTGTTGGAAACAGTGCAAAAGTTAAACAAAAAACATAATCTGAATGTTGTTTGTGCAAGTTTAATTGGTAAGAAATGGTTGTGCGCGCAGGATAATACTCAGACTATGGCTTCTGCGGATTTTGCAGAGTTTTGCAAGTCGTTAGTGGAAGGTGATGAATGTGAGTTTTATAGAAATGCTCGTGGAAAAAATAATCTCATTGGAAAAAGGTTGGTTGAGTCGTTGCATAAAGAAGGTCCGCTTGCTGCTGAACAAGTAATGATTCGTGCAACAAATGAAAGAGTTTGTCCGTACGAAGCTAGTTTAATGCTTGCGGAGACTGCAAAAGTGATTGTTGCTGATTATTATTACATATTCCATCCTAACATAAGAGATTCGTTATTCGGGAAATTGAAGAAAAAGTTAGAACAGTGCATTATTATTGTTGATGAAGGTCATAATTTGCCTGGTCGTTTGCGTGAGTTATTAACAACAAAACTGTCAAATAGAGTTATGAGGCTTGCGATTCAGGAGGCGAAAAAGTTTGATGTTGATGTTATTGCTTCTCTTGTTGAGATTCAAGATGTATTAAATAAATTAAGTGTTGGTGTTCAGAGAGATAAACTTGTTAGAAAGGAGGATTTTCTTGTTCCACTTGAAAAGTTTAAGTCTTACGAAGAACTAATTGCTGAGCTGGATCTTGCTGGTGAGATGATTCGTTCTGAGCAAAAGAGATCTCATATTGGTGCAATTGTAAAGTTTTTGCAGGACTGGCGTTCTGGTAGAGACGGTTTTGCAAGGATTATTAAGCGGGAAGGTGAGCTTGTTACGTTAACAAATAGTTGTCTTGAGCCTGCGTTGTTGACAAAAGAGGTGTTTGATTCTTGTTATAGTGCGATTATCATGTCTGGTACTTTAAATCCTACAAGCATGTATGCTGATATTCTTGGCATTCCGAATGCATTGCAGTGTTCTTTTGAAAGTCCGTTTCCGGAAGTAAACAAATTATCGTTGATCATTCCTAAAACAACTACAAAATATGCAATGCGAAATGAGCGCATGTATGAAAATATTGGTTTGCATTGTGCTGATATTGCGAATAGAATTCCTGGCGGTGTGATGATTTTTTTCCCGAGTTATAATGTTCGTGATTCTGTTGAGAAATATTTTAGTGATGAGTATGAGAAGACTGCTTTTTTTGAAACACCAGGCATGGATAAGGCTGCTAAGCAGCGTTTGCTGGATAAGTTTACCAAAGAGGCAAAGGAGTCTGGTGCGGCTTTGCTGGGTGTTGCTGCTGGTTCGTTCGGGGAAGGTATTGATTTGCCTGGCGTGTTGAAGGGCGTTATTGTTGCTGGTCTTCCACTTGATAAACCCGACTTAGAAACAAGTGAGTTGATTGCATATTATGATAAATTGTTTGGTAAAGGATGGGAGTACGCATATACAATTCCTGCAATGACTAAGTCTATTCAGAATGCTGGCAGGTGTATTCGTTCTGAGAAGGACCGTGGTGCAATTATATTTTTAGACGTGCGTTATGCTTGGCCTCGTTATCGTTCTTGTTTTCCTTCTGAATGGAATTTGATTGTTACGGAGTCTTATCAGGATGAGCTTGGTCCGTTTTTTGGAAGATTGTTTTGAGTGACAATAAATTTTATATATTGTTATGTTTTTGTTAATTTTTATGACACACAAAAACCACGAAGATGATTTGATAGGCAAGCCAAACGAGTTTCTTGATGAAGATGACAAAGATACTGCTGATGAACATTCTGTTCGTGTTGAAGCAGGAGATGAAGAAACAGACGTATACACTGAGGAAGGCAGGGAAGAGCTCGTTGAAGATGATGAAATAGATTCTTGGGAAGGAGGTTTTTCTCGTGGTGAAGAACATCCAAAAGATTATGAAGAATAACTAATTAACGCGTTCTGTTCCTAACAGCTTGTTTCTGATTTTTACTTCTTTAACATCTTCTACAACTTCAAGTAGTTCCACTTCAAGTGTTAATCGTTTGTCTGCTAATGAGCCATATCTTTTGACTCTGAATGTGTTTTTTTGTACATCAATAATCTGGAATTTTTGAGGGATGGCACCTGTTTGTCCTGGAAGTTCTATAGCTTTTTCAAAGATCATGCCAAATTCTGGGTATTGATAGAGAAAAATCATTTTGGTGTCTAAATGAACGGTAGCATTTCCAAATAATGTCTCAATAACTTGTCCTTCTTTTGGTGTGTGATAAATGAGCATGTCTTGTTCTGCTATTTTAAGGATTTTGCTTGGCCAGTCCATCTTAGGAAAAGTGTATGTTTGTCCTTCTTTTACGTTTATTATGTATGCCAGAACTTTTGATTCTGACATATTAACTACTTTGTAGGTGAATGGCAATTCATTACTTTTTACAATTGCTCCTATTGTTGGTTTTTTGCCAAAGAATTTTTCAAAATCTGTTATTGAGAATCGTTGGTTTCTAAGATATGATACTGTTCTTTCAACATGTTGTGTTCTATCTAAATCAAGGATTATTTCGTGTTCAATTGGTTCAAGAATGATTGTTTTTTTGCCGTGTTCTGCTGATAATCCTTTTATGGCTTCATCAAATGTTTTAAGTTTGCCGCTTTGTCCAAGTATAAATGCGTATTCTCCTTTAGGATATGTTTGCACGCTGTGTTGCTGGGCAAGTTGTTCATCAGTTGTATCTACAACAGTTCCGTTTTCTAAAGAAAGTATGTATTTTATTGTAATAAGGTCTCCGTATTGTACTCCTGTTTCTTCTAATATTGGCTCAGGAATATCTACTATGTTGTCTGCTGATTTTGTAGTTAAGAGAACTGTTGCTGCAACAATAAGTATAAGAAAAACTACTACAACAATGTGCTCTTTTTTTACTGCACTTGATTTGGTTTTTTTTGATTTCATGTTTAGCCTATTGCACGTCTCACATCAGTAACTTCTACTGATTCTACTTGTTCTAAAGATAATACAGTTTGTTCTAGTTTTTCTGTGTCGCCAAGAGATTCATCCATTACAAAAACAAGTTTGAGCGCCTGCAATCCAAACCCTATTGGTTCAAGTTGCTTTCTGATTTCATCTTCTTTGTGTTTTTCATCTACAAAGTTTCTGATGTTTGTGCAAGCTTGATTGTATAGGTTATCCAGATCAACATCTGGACTTGTAGGCATGATTTTAATAGTAACAACTACTGATGCCATTAGTTTGGTCCCTCAAAACCGCATGTACACGTGTATTTTGTGCCTATTTTTCTTGCATTTAAAGTGCGTGTGATGTCTGTATTGAGGCATTTTGGACAGGAAAATTTAACGCGTCCTTCTTTATTGTTTAGTTCTTTTTGTATGATTTTTGTCATGGGAAAAGCTGAAAAGAGGGGGTTTAAAAATCTTATGATTCAAAGAACTAAGAGTACACTATTCCTCAGAGATAACAAATCATTATAAAGAAAAATTCCTGTGCTTTTTATAATGGACACAGGGGCATTTTTATTGTTTGGGAATGGAAAAAACAAGGATTCTGAAAAAGTTATTTCTGAGAGGCTTGCGCAGGCTAGAAAAGAGTTTGATGAAAAGAAAAAAGCTCTTCTTGAGTTAAGGGACTCTGCGCAGAAAGATATTACTGAGGCGAACAGGAGGACAGAGCTGATTGAGAGAGAATTTGAGAAAAAAAAGGTAGAGCTTGAGAAATTCAGAAAAGAATTGGAAAAAAAAGCAAAAGAGTTGGATGACAGAGAGAGTGCAGTGCCTCAGAATTTTTTGCCAGGTAAACTTGAGCGCTTAAAGAAAAAAGAATTTGGTTTACTAAATAATATTCGTGCTTTGGAGAAAAAGGAGCGTGAGTTGCTCCGCCTTGTTTCTCAAAGTGAGCGCGAGGTAAAAAAGAAGCATACACACGCTGATGAGCGGCTTGAAATTGTGAAGAAAGAGTTTGAAGGGTTAAAGAAGGTTAAAGAACATGTTTCAAAACGTATTTCTGTTGCTGAGGAAAAAGAGAAAACTGCTCAGGACATAGAAAGTATTGCTAAGGAAAAACAGAAAGAATTGGCGCGTGCTGAAGATAAGATTACTAAATTGAAAATTCAGGAAGAATTGCTGAAAAAGAGTGTTGATGAGTTAAGTGATAACAATGCATTGCTAAAAAAAGAGTTTAATATTCTAAAAAAGGAAGCAGACAGGCAGTCAAGCATGGCGAAAAAGGCTTTTTATGATGTTGCAGAAGAAAAAGCTTCTTTGTTAAGAATAAGAAAAAATGCAGAAGATAAAGTAAGTAGGTTAGCAGATGATAACAAAAGACTATCTGATGAGATTGAAAGAAAAAATAAGAGTCTTAGTGAGTTATCTAAATCTGCTTTGCGTGCTGAACAGCTGGAAGAAAAAGTACGCGGTCTTGCTGCAGTAAAAGAACAGTTAGCAAAAGATATTGCTGAGGCAAAGCAAGCATTGAAGCCTTGGCGTGAAAAAACAAGTGCGCTGGAAAGCGAGTTAAGGCAGCTCATTGCAAAAAAACAAGATATTGCAGAAAGAAGTGCTCAATTAATAGAAAAAGAGCGCGAGTTTTCAGAAAAGAAAAATTTGTTAGCTGAGGAAGGAAAGCGTCTGCAAAAACTGCGTGAAGAAACAGATCATGTTGAACAGCAAAAGCAGGATCTTGCAATGCTTGTTGAAGAAAAACGTCACATGGTCGATGAGTTAAGAAGAAGTATTGATGATAACAGGCAGTCTGTTAGTTTGTTGCGCGAAATAGAAAAACGCGCAAGGGAAGCAGAGGCATCTATTTTGAAGGCCAAAAAAGAGCAAGAAGAGAGACTGAGAGAAATAAGACAAACTGAAAAAGAGATTTCATTGAGGGAGGCTGCCTGGCAGGAGCATGATCAGGTGTTAAAAGAGTCTATGCAGTTGTTAAATGAAGCTCGTGAAGAGTTTGACAAAGCAGTAGAAGTAAGAAAATCAGAGTTGTCTTTAGATAAGCAGGAATGGGTTACAAAGTGGGAAGAGCTTAATCAGGAGATAAAAGAGATAAAGAAAGAGAAGGCTGATTTAAGTAAAATGATTAAGAGCGATATTCTTGTATTGAAAGACAAAGAAGATGAATTTGTAAATACAATCAAAGCATTAGAACAGGATAAAGCTCGTTTGGAACTTGAAGAAAAATCAATAGTGCGCCGCATTGCGGAACTTGAAAAAACAAAAAGAGAGTTAGAAAATAAAGAAGCTGATTTGAAAAAGCTTCATGACGATGTGCAGTCTGAAGAACGGCTTGTGAAAAAAGGCTTGAAGTTTATTGAAAGTGAGAAAAAGAAATTGCAGAAAGAAAATGATTCACTTACTGTTGAAAAAGACAAAGTTTATCGTGCTAAAAAGTTAAGAAAAGAGCTTCCTAAGTTAGAACAAAAATACAAAAACTTGGAAAAATCGATGGGGAAAATGCGTTCCGAACTTGTTGAAAAAGGTGCAATTGCTCCTTCAAGATTAAAGAAATTTGAAGAGCTCGAGAGGGAATTAGAGTTGCGTGATAAAGGAATAGATAAAGAATCTGCTCGTTTAGTTGAAATGGATCATGAAGTAAGAGCGCTAGAAGGTAGACAAGAGCAGGCGTTTACAGATTATTTGCGAAGTGAATTAAAAAATGGTAAAGTTGCTGTTAAAAAAGGTCCTGAAGGTATTCAGTTATTGATTGATGATGCTCGTGTAAAACTTGAGCAAGGTGATACTGGCAGTGCTATTCGTCTTGCTTCTGAAGCAGAATTACTTATTGAACGGTTAAAAGATATTGAGAAGCAAACATTTGAGTATGATCTTAGAGATCTTAAGACCAGCATCAAGCTAGCCATGCTTTAATTGAGAACAACAGTTGAAATTGCTTTTCCGTTTATTTTAAAACACTGGCCAAGAAATTTTTCAGCAATCGCAATATTTGTTTTTGTGTGTGGTGTTATTTGCTGCACAACTATTTCGCTTGGTCTACAAAGTGCAATAAGCGGCATTAAGTTATCTGCTAAGTGCGCATCAATTGGCGTTTTTGAGTTTAAAGTTTCCAGTAATTGTTGTGCTGCCTCGCTGCCGACAAGTTCTGCTGGTTTACCCTGTTCGCCAAGAGCATCAGCTCCAAATATGTGTGATTTTGCAAGATCATTTTTTTGTGTTGTGCAGACTGCCCAAAGAGTTATTCCTGATCCTTTAGATTCTGTTTGTGCGTATTCAACACGAATGTTAATTGGGACTCCAAGATTTTTTAGTAGCTGTTCTGCTGCTGTTGCTTGTCTTTCTGCAACTTGCGCCGTTTCTAAGTTTATACTTGCATGACTTATCCCTTTAATCTGGATTAGTTTTCCTTGTTGAATGGCTTGGAAAGCATATTGTTGTAGTTCTGTCAAGAAATCTTCAAAATTATTGTATTGACTTAATTTTATTTTTGGTTTGATTGTGAGTTCTATTTTCCCTTGTCCTTTGGGATAATATCCTCTCTTGAGTATTTTTAGTTCAATGTTTGCAAGCTGTTTGAAATATGGTAGAATAACATAGTGAAAGTAATCAATTGATGCAGAGTTTGAAACATCTGTACCGCCTATAAATGTTATTGTATGTGTTTTGTTTGCAAAAATGCATGGCAGAATAATTGCTTGAAGCAATATTGGCATGCTCCCCGCAGTACCTACATCTACAACAATATTTTTTGCCGTTATTTTGCCTGGAATGAATAATAATTTTTTGCTTCCAATTTCATCTCCGTCTGTTTTTGCGTTGCAAAATTTTTTGAGTGCTTTTATTGCTGCGACGTGTTGTGCTTTTAATCCTGAGTTTTCTCTTCCGCCGCGTATGTTTGTTGCTTTGAATGGTTTTCCTGTTAAGCAACTTAATGCTAATGCTGTTCTGATTATTTGTCCGCCGCCTTCGCCTTGATTGCCATCTATCAGTATCATCTCGTTTAGGATTCTATCAAGATTATTATGTCTTCCGTTTACACAGGGTATGAACCCATTTCGAATAATTAAGATCTGGCAGTCATGAGTTGTTCTAGCGAGATGTTTTTTTTCTTGCCTGATTTTTCATATTGGATTTGTGCAGTTTGTCCGAATGCCAGAAGTTTCACTTTGTCTCCCCTTAAGGTTATAATTTGTTCTTTTCTGAAAGGTATTGGTTTGAAGAGAACATTTACTCTATAGAGTATTTTGCTTGTTACTCTGTGTTGAGTGTGCAGTTTTCTGCTTGCTTTGAGCACCCCTGGAAAGGTTTGTTTGAGTTTTTTGCCAAAGCTTTGCAAGTAATGTTGATCACTGAAGTAGAAATCATGCCCGTTTCTTACTTTTTTGATCTTTGTAATGAGTGCTTTGCCGTCTTTTTTTACCCTTTTAACAATCCATGTTCTTATTTCATCGGTTCCTCCGCGTAATTGGAGCACGCCTTCAAAATAATCTGAGTGTGGTACAGTTAATTCCGCCATTTATGTGTTGTATGAATGATAGTTTTTAAGCGTTACCAAAAACAAACCTTTTTAAGCCTCAAGGAAGACAAAATAATGATGACAAAATCCTTTCTGAGAAAAGTTTGGGAGTTTATTTGGTATGAGGATTCGTGGATAAGTTGGGTTGTGAATGTTCTTCTTGCATTTATCGTAATTAAATTTTTGTTGTATCCTGGTCTCGGTTTGTTGCTTGGCACTCCTGCACCTATCGTAGCTGTTGTTTCTGGAAGTATGGAACACGATGGTGATTTTGATACGTTCTGGGATGAAAAAACATGCTGTAATGATGATTGTTCTGTTTCAATTATTCAGGGTGATTTTTATGAGCAAATCAATATTTCAAAAAAACAGTTCAGGAGTTTTGGCTTTGTAAATGGTTTTAACAAAGGCGACATTATGATTTTGTATAGTGCAGAACATATTGAGCTTGGTGATGTGATTGTGTACGTAATTCCGAGTAAAGCTGACCCTATTATTCATCGAGTAATTAAGAATGGTGATTTACTTGTTACAAAAGGAGATCATAATTGTAATGTTGGTTCGTTTGAGGCAAATATTCAGAAAGAGCAAGTTATTGGCAAAGCTGTTTGGCGTGTTCCTTGGCTTGGTTATGTAAAAATTGTTGCGGTAGAAATGCTGAATTTAGCGAGGTAAAAAATGAAATTTTGTCCGAAATGTAGAAGTTTAATGATGCCGAGAAAAGAAGGAGGTAAAAATATTTTTAGTTGCAGTTGTGGTTACAAAGAAGGTGCAGAAAGTTTGACTATTAAAGAATCTGGCAAGAAGATTGAGGAAATTGCGGTTGTGCATAATGAAGATAGTGTGAATGTTGTTGTTGAAGTAGAATGTCCTAAATGTGGTAATAGAGAAGCTGAATATTGGGAAGTGCAGACGCGTTCTGCTGACGAGCCTGCTACGAAGTTTCATAAGTGTACAAAATGCAAGCATACTTGGAGAGATTATTCTTAAAAATGTCAGAAGAACTGATTGAACACATCACTTGGGACGGCAATGTTGTACAGGTTCGTCCAAAGAGTGATCTGAAAAAGGAGATGTTTCCTCATAAGGTTTCTTTGATTATTCCACAGGAGGATGGCAAGTTATTGTTGTGCAGAAGGGCAAAAGATAAGCATCCTTTTCCTGATACGTGGTGTTGTGCTGTTGGTGGAAAAGTTAGTGCAGGCGAATCATTTGAAGCGGCTGCGATGAGAGAAATGTTGGAAGAGATTGGTACTGAAGAACCTGTTGAGCACGTTGCAAGTTTCAAGTATGATGAAGATGATTATAAAGCGTTGTTTTCTGTGTTTACAACAAAAAATACTATTCCTCGAGATAAAATCAAAATTGACAAAAGTGAAATCCAGTATTTACGTGCATTTTCTGTTGCCGAATTGAAAGAATTAATCACAAATAATCCTGAAGAGTTTGCTCCTACATTCAGAGCTGTAATTAAGGCTTTTACTGAGAGTAAAAAATGGAAAAAGTAGCGTTTAAGAACAAGCAAGGTGAAACGCTCGTTGGTATTCTTGAAGGTTCTGGCGATAAAGGAGTAATTCTTTGTCATGGTTTTACTGGCAATAAAAGCAGTCCTGTTTTACATACACTTGCTCATGGTTTGAAGGATGCTTTTTTGTGTTTGCGTTTTGATTTTTCTGGCAATGGAGAAAGCGAAGGGAAATTTGAAGATTCAAACTATAGCAAAGAAACAAGTGATTTGTTATGCGCGATCCAGTTTATGAAAAAAATAGGCTGCAAAAAAGTTGCGTTTATTGGTCATAGTATGGGTGGTTCTATTTGTTTACTGGCTGCTTCAAAAGTTTCAGTTTATACTATTGTGACGATTGGAACGCATTCAGGACCTTCTCCTGAGCGTCTGTCTTATCTTGCCAAAAAATGGGTTAAAAAAGATCTTCCAGAATCGTTTTTAGCTGATGTTAGGCAAACAAATGTTCTTGATGCTGCTGCAAAAATACAATGTCCTGTTCTTGTTGTTCATGGCAGCAAAGATGATATTGTTGATGTTTTGCACGCAAATGAAATTTTTGAAAGTTTAGAGTCCAGAAAGAAAAAGTTAATTTTAGATGGTGAATGTCATGATTTTCAAGGTAAGCAAAGTAAATTAGTAAAATTTGTCAGGGAGTTTTTAGAAAAATGATAACTGCCAAATTTATCAAAAATTTAAATTCGGACAGATTAAAAATAATCGTTAAGCCAAACGCTGGAAAAACAGAAATTATTAGCTTTGATGAAACAAAACAAGCTTGGAAGGTTGCAATCGCTGCTCCTGCCGAGGATAATAAAGCAAACATTGAAGTGATTAAGTTTTTTTCTAAGCTTGTTGGCAAGAGAATTTGTATTAAGTCTGGGTTGAAAAGTAAAGAGAAATTACTTGAAATTAGGAAAAAGTAGAAATTAATATTAATGAGTACATTCCCATATAGTCAATGAAATATAATAAAGCAGATGCGATAATGGTTCTTGGAAGAGGAATTAAGCCAGATGGTTCTTTGCCAAATGGTCCGCAGTTAAGAGGTATGCTTGCTGTTTCTTTGTTTAAGAAAGGTTTTGCTGATAATGTTTTGCTGAGCAGTAAATATTGGGCGTTTCAGAATTTTGTTCCTCCAATTACTGAAGCTGAAGCGATGAAAAGGTTTGTTACAAAGTTAGGAGTTCATGAAAGCAAAATAGTCAAGCAGGAGATTTCAGAGGAAACAATTGGTGAGGCTTTTTTTAACAAAATTAATGTTGTTGATAAAAATGGTTGGAAAAAGTTAATTGTTGTAACATCAGAAGATCATTTAGAAAGAACAAAGTATATTTTTAAGCGTGTTTTTGGTCCTGAGTATGAGTTGCAGTTTGCCGCTACAAAGTCAGGATTGACAAAAGATTTGCTTGAGCGCACTGAAAAACTTGAGAGAAAAGGTCTTAAGTTTGCAAGAAATCATCTCGAAAAAATAACTCCAGGAAATAATGAAGAGTTAAAAAAAATGATTTTCAAGAAGCATTTAGTGTACAATAATAGTTGGCTTAAGCCAATAATAAAATTTGTTTTGAAAAGACAACCGTATAATTTTTAAATAAAAGAAGAGAGAATAAACCTGATGGTTCTTGGTTAGTTAAGGCAGGTATTAATTTTCCTGAGGCAATTTCTTTTTGAAAGAATTTTGTTGTTTTATAGTAAATTGCATTAAATATCGAACAATTTAGCAATTTACTATATTTGAAATTCGCAACTATTTGTTCGATTTCTTGCGAATTTCATTATAGAGAACTTTGCATAATTCCGGTTTCAGATATTTTTGCGAAGCAAGCATCAGTTTCACCGTCGAATGCAAAGTTCTTCTTAGAGAAGTTTGGCTTGATTTTATACTTTTTCAAACTTCTCTATAGAATTGTCTTTCCAGTGAATGTGCGCAATAATTCAGTGCGTTCGAGGGCTGTTAGGCAAACAATATCTCACCTGCGAGTTCTTCGTTACTTCAAACCTTTTATTGCTTACCATGTACTGCTTACTGTTTAATCTACAGTAAACGTTCCGCCTTCTTCCGAAACAATTCCGAAAAAATAAATCAAATCGTAATCTTTACGTCTTTTTGACCGCAAGGCTCTTTAAATGAGAACATCTTGTGTGAGTCATGTCATACGTGAACATTATTTTGGTGAAAGATGATCGTTTTTATTTTGCAAGTGTGCATTATAGAACTGCGATGAAGCTAATGCAAAAAGGCCCTGAATCAGTCCTGCCATTACTCAAGCATCGTTTTCTTGACGCAGGTTATTTGGTGTTTGATTTGAACAAAAAATCTATTGTGAGCAATCAGTGTGCGTTTCCTGCTGGAATTATTGCTGGAAAGAACTGGTTTGTGGTGGAGGTTTAAAGGAGATGAAAAAATGTCGAAAAATTCAATAATAAGTAAGATTAATCTTACCGCATGAACATTGACATAACGAAAATGAGCTCAAAAGGACAAAGTGTAATACCAAAAGAAATGAGAAAAAACTTTGGTATTGGAGAAAAGTTTGCAATCATAGATAATGGTAAGCAACTTATCCTTAAAAGGCTAAAGGATATGCCTAGAAATTTTGAGGAAGATAAAATTACTTTTCTGGATTTATATCACAAAGATCATCAATAAAAAATAAAATATAAAAACTATGCTGCTTTTTCTGCAACCAATACAAATCCGTCTCCTCTGCTGATGTCTATTCGCTCAAACAAGCTAGCAAGAGGTTTCTTTGGTTCAGGCGTTCTGGCCATTAATTCTCTGCCGTATACACCTCTGCAAACCATTGAGTCATCGCATTCTGGGAATTTTGCACGTGCAATCGCTAATCCACTCGATGTTAATTCCCCATCAGGAGTTGGCGATAATTTGTAACCCTGACGTTTTGCAAGTGCTGCCATTCCTGCATACACTATTGGATTTTGTGTTCGTGTGATTAACACGTTTGCAGGCATTGCTGCAATACGTCTATCGTTAAGTGTGTGGTACCATCCTCCTCCTTGGCTTTCTGGGTGAATAAATCCGCTGCCAAAATAGTTTGCAGTTTTTCCTTCTACTTCTACGCGATCGTTGAATGAGTATCCTGCAATTTTATTTGTTCTCGGATCTCGAACAAGGAATATTAGTTCTGCTTCTCTAAAACGATCCACTGTTTCTTGATAAGGTACAGGCTTGCCAAATACTCCAGCAGTTATTTCGTTTAATGCGCTGATAACTGTTTCAGGGTCGTCTATTGTTGCTTTATCAAGTTGTTCTATGACTGGTTCTAAACCAGTTGCTCCGTTTCCTTGTGTGTGTCTCATTTTTATTCTACCTCACTACAATCACAACTCCCAACGCCTCAGTTATATATTTTATTGAACAATCTTCAATAATGAAACCAGAAAGCATATAAATACTTGAATAATCTGCAAGTTTATGAAAGACATCACTCCGAAATTAATTGGTTTGTTCAAAATAGGATATTGTACGCCTCAAATAGCTCGTATTGCAAAATATCTCAAACAGCCTTCTACTACAATCCATTATAACATTAAAAAGTTAGAGAAGGAACATAAGATCAAAGCATACAAAGCAGTGTTTGATTATAGTAAAATTGATGAGGGGTTCTGTAACTTCATATTGATCAGTCTAACGCCTGATGAATACGGCAATCCTGAGCGTATTGCAAAAGAACTCGCAAAACATTCTGAAGTTGAGAGTGTTGATATTTGCACTGGTGATTGTGAAATTATTATGAAAGTCCGTACAAAAGATCAGAATGATTATTACAAGTTTGTTAAGGATATTATTCCAAGAAAAGGTATTGGCAAGATTACCTCTTTAATGTCTTTAAAGCAGATTAAGACTGAGTTTGTTGAGTTATGATTAATACGACTCAACAAATAAGTTTGGTATTCTTTTGAAATGTTTTGTGTTTCGAGTTAGAATAGTTTCAGTATGTTCTAAAGCGATTCCTGCAATCATACAATCTTCTGGATCAATTTCTTGACCTTTGCTGTCAAGTTTATTTGCAATTTCTCCTCCTTTTTTTGCAGCGATTAAATTGAGAGGATAAATAGTAAGTTGATCTAAAAAGTTGCAGGCTTTTTCCTTTTTTTCAATTGATAAATCATCAAGTCCTCTCCAAAGTTCAAAAACAGATATTGTAGTGGTTGCAAGATGAGCTTCTGTTAACTCAAGTTCTCTGGCTTTGAGTATTGCTTCTTTTTTGTTTTTCAAAAGATCTATGAGAAAAGTCGTATCTAAAATCATGATTGAAACTCCGATTTTAATTTCAAAGCTCGTTCTCGGGATCGTGCGCGTCCTTTTTGTATTGCTTTTTCGACTTTTGTTGCTTCTGTCTCAGTTAAAAGTCCTGCAAAAGCTGTGAGTGGTTTTTTAGTTGTTATCCGCCTCACTACATCACTAAAGCTTTCTTTAGTTTGCTTAAGCGATACGAGACGCTGATATGCATCTTCTGATAAGGTAATAGTTTTCGTGCTCATGCATGCATGCACACACACGAAATATAAAAAGGTTTTGATTAAGTAAGACTGAGTTTGTTGGGTTATAAAAACAAACTCCTTATCTCAACTAATTCCTTAAACTGCATCACAGCCAATGAATCATCAACTTCCTTAACATTTACCAAAACAGCCTTCATTCCCAAAGAAACTGGAATATCCACATCTGTTGTTTTTCTGTCTCCAATATACAAAAACTCAGATACTTCGCCATCATAATGCTCAATCCATTGTTTGTATGCTGTTCCGTTTGATTTGCTAATCTCACCAGTTATGATAAAATCAAATAATTCCAAAGGCAATTCTAATTTCATTAATTTTCTTGTTGCTATTTCTTTGTTTGATCCTGTTATTAATGCAAGTTTGTATTTCTTTCTTAATTGTTCAAGAAGTTGTTTTACAGACCTATCAGGTACTAAGAATTCTGCAATGTCTGCGTTTTCCAGTGCTTCCTGTATAATGTTCTCTGCGCTAGGTATTCTCAATTCAATGAGTGTTTTTCTTCCGCTTATTTTCGGATAGTAAGAGTAAAATAATTGTTTAGCCTCTTCAACATTAATTTGTTTGTATTCTGCAATTTTTTCATAAATGTATTGTTGTATTGCTTCATCTATTTTTTCTGATTTAGGATATAATGTTTGGTCCAAATCAAGTCCGATATATTTAACTCCTTCTAGTTTATTCATCTTCCCTCATCGGTACATAAAACAGATAAAGTTGACCGAGTGGCAAGTTAAGTATTTTGCCGTATTGTGTTGCTATGTAATGACATAACTCTACATCTCTTGGAAGTTTTTTTGTAGTTCCGTTGACAAATGTTGCCGCAATATACAATTTTCCTCCTCGTTGGTTTGCTTGTAAAAACACTAATCGTTCTGCTTCTCCTAATTTGCCTGTTCTTGGGTTGTATGTTCCGATGATTGGATTGTTGTGCGTATCTCCTCTGTCTCGCAAGTATTCTGCTGCTTTTACAATAATGTTTTGTCCTTCATAATTCTCTAATCGTTCAAGGCAGGGATGGTTTGGTTTTTCATGCAATTCTTGTAGTGGTAGTTCTCTGTAAGAAACTCCTTTTACAGATTTACTTGATTTAAGATCGTACGGCCCGCTTGCGGTGCTCATGTCTGCTACTGGTTTACTTGGTTCTGCGATTAATCTTTTTGCTTTTTGTTCCTCTGTCAACAGAAGAATGTTTCCTCTGCTTGATAGCACATACATGTCTCCAAGAGGAATGCCTGTTCCTTCAGAAATCGTTTTATCATATGCATCGTGCAGGCCAAAAATGTTTTCCGGATATGCATTTACAATGTTGTGTGCGCGTGCTAAGTGGAATGAGTGCAGTTTACCGTCTTGTACAAAGTAAATATCATGGGATAAACAAGGATCTTTTGTTGCTTCTAATCGTGTTCGCACGACTTTTCCGTTCTCGATAACGTCTGTTTTTATAACTTTCATATCGTTAGTATAATCAAATCGTTGGATAACGAATGGTTCTGTGCTTGTTTTGAAGTGGTTTATTGCATTCTGCAATTGGTCTGTTCCAAAGAAGGCTCTTGTTCTTTGTCCATATGTGTATGTTCCATCATTTCCTGGATTAAGTAAGTTTGCTGCGTATTCTTTGCGCATGTCTTCTGGGAGTTTTTCTCCGCTTGCATAAATTCTTGGAAAATGTTTTAATGTGTTTGCTGCATCGCGATAAATCGCCAATGTTGTTGCTTCTCGCATTGTTCCTTTGTGTGCATCTGCGTGCTGCATTGTGAGTCCTTGCGTGTAAATTTTTGTAATGATGTTTTGATGGTTTCTCAAAAAACTGTCTGCTTCTGATATGAGCAATGGGAATTTTGTTGTGTTGAGTGTGAATATGTTTCTGAAGTCTTGGAAGTAGCTGTTTCCTGTTTCGAGTGCTATTGCTGCTCTTCCTAATTCTATTCCTACGTCAAATCTATGAAGCATTTCTTGCTCGTACTGTTGGAATCTATTTTCTTGCGCGATTTTTTTGATGAGTGGTATGAGTTTTTTGCTTCTTAGTTCAAAAACGCTTGTGCATGTGTCGTGTGCTAAGCTTTGTACGCAGATTTGTTCTTCTTTGTGGAAGAATTTGTAGTAGTATTCTTTGTCTGCTTTGAGTATTGTTTGTGGTTGTATGGGTATTTGTGTTCGTTCTGAGTTTGTCAGTTCTGGTTTAATGTATTGTTTGCTTGTTATGTTATTTTTGGTTTCTATTTCTATGCGTGAAAGTTCTGCTCCAAGTAAGAGTTGTTGTAATGGTGGTAAGTTTAGTTTGTTTTCATTCATAAAAACCATTAAAGAGTATGCCATTAACCAGCTGTCCTGACCTTTTATTTGGTAGTGCTTTTCTCCGAAGTCAATGTTTAACACAATATCATTTCCTTCTTTTAGTGCTTCGAATGGACAACTGATTTGTTCGTCTTCTCCAGTTACTTGAACGATTGGCGGTTGTAAGTGTTGGAAGTCTTTTGCATTGAGTTGTGCTGGTTCTGTGTTTGTTGCTGGTTCTTTTGTTAGCAGCTTAAGATGTTCCTGTAAGCTGTCATAGTAGATTTTTTTCTGTTCTCTTATTTTTAGAATTGATGAGTATACTTGTTTTGATACTTTTGGTTTTAACCATTCCAAATATTTTGTTACAATGTCTTTGCAGGATTCGTGGTGGCTGTACAAGGGTATGACTTTTACTCTGTCTCGGAATAGGTTGAGTAATTCCAGTTTAATGCTTGGGTATTGGTGGCTTACTCCTTGTCCTCCTTTGATTGTGTTCCCTTTTTGTGTTTCATCATAACCTTGCATTAGTGCAAGCAATAAGTTTGTGCTTGGTTTGAAGCTTAGTGTTTCTTCACCAAATAGAACGATGTATTCTATGGTTGGATGGCTTAAACTGTTAACTATCATTCGTTCTGTGCCGTCTCTGCTTACTACTAGGCTTCCCATTGCTGCTATGTCTTGTCTTTGATCAAATGGTATTTCGTTTACGACCATTGTGGGAGCTAGCATGTTTGTGCATATGCCTATTTTCCCCCTTTTTCCTTCTTCTGGACAGATTAAGAAGGCGTCCACTAATGGAAACTTCATGACTTTTTTGCTATTTAAAGTGCTTTAAAGATTTTGTGAAATGTAGACTATATTTCCTGGTAGAAAGTCGTAAAAGAGACAGGAAAAATTAACCTGAGTGCCAGCCATACGGCAAGTATTCGCTTAATCTGTGTTGAGAGTTTTTCCCGTTCATTGAAAATGCAACAATATTAATTTCTTTTCCTGTTTTTTGTTGTATTTCGCTGAAGAATTGTCTGCAGCATCCGCACATGTGACATGGTTCTTTTTCAAATTTTGTGCTGATTAATCCAACGTGTGTGATTTCTCTGTTTCCATCCATTATTGCACTTATTGCTGCTACCATTTCTGCGTGCAAATTAAGTCGTTTGTCAAAGCTACTATACACGCCAGAATAATATATTTTGCCGTTTGCAATGACTGCTGCGCCGTATAAGCTCTTTGTTCCTGCTGAAAAGTGTGTTTGCATTCCTTTTTCTGCATATGTTCTGAGTTGTTGTTCTATTGGTATCGATTGGTCAATAGTTGTCTTATTTTTTCTTGGCTCCCATGTTTTTATTTTTTCAAGTATTTCTGTTTTTGGCGCATAGTACAAATCAGATGCATTGTCACAAGTAAATAATTCTTTGCCATCAATATCGAAAACAGTGTATTTTATTGGTGTTCCTGTTCTTCGCGTGTGATCTGCGAGTATTTTAATAATCAGAGGGCTAAGTTCAAAGTTTCCTTGAACCATGCTTACAATTTCTTTAATATGTGGATCTTTTGCTGCTGTTGCTAAGGCAAGTACTGCATGTTCTGATGTGACATCAAGCAAGTGCGTTCTACTCTCCACCAAACCACTATAGTGTAATGTGTTGTCTGTTACTGCTACGCTTGCACTGTTAAAACTTGTTTTGTCATGTTTTAACCATGATCTGTCAAGATGAAGTTTTAATTTGCTAATAATTTCAGTGAATGGTTGTGTTTGTTCTGAGTTTGCTAACATAGAGTCCCCCTTCTACCCAATCGTAATGTAATACTTTTTTGATGAAGTCATTAAGTAAGTGTACTTTGTCTCGTTCTAATTTTGCGTACATTTTTTCTGCGTCTTTGCTTGTGAGTCTTGTTGTTGGTCTAAAGGGCATTGGCAAGGCATAATACGGTAACAAATTTTCTGATTCTACTAGTATTGCTGTGATGGGTTCGTTGAGTATTTCTAGTGCGTAGTCCATTCTGTGGCTTCCGTCGCAAATAATGTAGAATTCGCTTGGCCCATTGAATCGCATGCCATAATTGATCAGCTCAACGTTTTGATTGAATAAGTTCAAATATTTAACAGAGCTTTCTTTGTCTACGTGATAATCACGCAATAACGGTTTTGAAATGTCGTGCAGGTTATTTTTTGCGTCTTTAACGTATGCCCCTTTGAATTTTCCAGCAATTTTTTTCAGGTCAATAACTCCGTTAAGTAATGGGTAACTGTGTTTTTCAATGATTGGTGGAAGAACATGAAATTGTCCTTTGTCTTTCCAATTGTAAAATATTCCTTCAAAGCCAAGTGTGTGTATCCGCTTGCCCAAAGTCTGTAAAAAAGTATCAATTTCGGACATCATGTCTGTTTGTGTTTTGTAGATAGTTGGTTGTGCAGTAAAAAGCGGGTATGGTTGCAATTCGTGCATCATTTGCGGAAAGCTTGTTGGGTGTTTTGGCGGGTGTACTTTCACTAGAGAAAATTTTGCGTCTTTGTATGGATGTAGTTTATTTCCGTGTTCATCATATAATCCTCTGAATGTTATTTTTCGTAACAGTTCAGTGATTTCTTCTTCGTTTAACCTTTTCTGAAATTCAATATCACCCATGTTTTTTGTGATAAAATGCAGGTATAAAAGGATTCGTATGGTGTATTGAATATGTGATAATGACAGTGTATTGTCTCGAACAGTAAACAATTTAAAGTTTGTTTTTCTCTTTGTTGGTATGGATGCTACTCGTGAGGGTGTGAATGGGAAAGATGATGGTTTGAATGAAATTATTAGAACTGTTGAAAGACTCAAAGAACTTGTAAATCCAGAAGGTATTGTGTCTTCTAGAAGTAAGAAGGAAGTATTTGATCTTGCTTATACTTTAAGATATGCAATTAATGGTGCTGAAGAGGGCAATGATGCTGATGATGTTATTCGTGATAGTAGAGCGGCATTGCGTCATGCAGAGTTTGGTCTTTATGTTGCTAACTACGGGTTGATAGGTTATGTTGGTGAAAGACTTGGCATATATTTAGAAGATCCTTTATTACAGGAAGCTCAGGAAGGCTTAATGAGTGCTGTTCAAGGATATGACCCTTCAAGAGGTTTTGCATTTACTAGTTATGGATATAAAGCAATAAAAAACCGTGTTTTGCGTGCTCTTCGAATACAACGTAAGGATGGAGTTTCTTTGTGGCATCCAGCAGGAGAAAACGGAGATCTTATAGATGGTCTTGCAAGTTCTCAGAAAACGCCTTTAGAAATTTTGAGCGAAGGCGAGGTTGATCGGCTGAGAGACTGTATTAATTCAGCTCTTTCTGGTCTTTCCTTTCGCGAAAAGCAAGTGGTTAGTTGGTATTTTGGGTTAACAGGAGATCGTCATACTCTTGAAGAAATTGGAAGGACTTTTAATTTTTCGCGTGAGAGGGTGAGGCAGATAAAAAAGGGCGCGTTAAACAAACTCAGTCAAAATAAAAAGTTAGAAGATATGTATGCCTTGCTTGATTGAGAGTTAGTTTAATGAAAACCATCCAGCCTGCTCTGCTTTTTATGATAGTCTTCTAAGTATTTTGGTGGTCTTATTTCTTTGAATTCGAATCCCCAGTCTTGCAGCATTTTTTCTGCGTTTTGGGTTATTTTCGGGGCAGCAATTATTCCGCGTACTTTTGTAATTCCTTTGCTGACCATTATTTTTTCTACATAGCGGCGTAATTGTGTGACTGCAGAGAGCTCAGCTCGATATCGTTTACACTCAACAAGTGTCAACACTCCATTTTTGTCTACTCCCATAACGTCAATGAATCCGTATTTTGTTTGTTCTTCTTGGCTTACTGGTCTGAATCCTTCTTCAATCAACTCAGGATTTTTGTAGATCATGTTGCTCATGTCCATTTCTGTGCCCATAACGTTAATTGCTTGTCCATCTTCCAGTTTGTGTGTGTTAAAGAAATGTATTTTGTCTATGTTTATAGTCATGGTTTCTTTTTGTGCAAGATTGGTGCTTGATAAAACAAATTCTTTGTCAGAATAACGAAGTGTATGTGTTGTGTTTGGTTTCATGTAATTTATTGGAGCATTGCCGAATGGTTGGTGAACTATTAGTGCATTGTCTGATTTGATCATTACAATTCTGTCTCCCCAATCCAAATGGCTTTCTGCTCTGCCTGAGTAACGCACTTTGCACTTACAAGAGAATACAATTGTTTCATTTCTTGTAAGTGCATCTTGTAATAGTGTGCAGTAGTCTTGTGGTTCAAGCATCTTTTTCGGCTGGTTCCTCGAAGAAAGATTCTAGTTCTTGGTTTTTGCGTTTTTCTTTGTAGTTTACTGGAACTGCCATGTAATCACCCCAGAATTGTTGAAGTCTTGTGTTATTTAAAAGTATGTGGTTCAAAAAGAATAATTAATTTAAAGTTTGTTTTTTTAATCTACACTATGGGCAAGGGTTATCGGTCTGCTGATGAGCATGTTGAGGCGTTTATTGGTTATGTTCGCAGTGGTGTTGATCTTGACAGGAAAAATATGGCTGCGCGTGATCCGTATACTGCTGATGGTTTGAAAACGCATTTTGGCAGTTATTACAACGGTCTCACTCATGTGCAAGAGGTTCTGCGTGAACGTGGCGAATCTGGACTTGCTGAGCGTGCTGATCCGAAGAGATGGTATCGTTTTTCTCATGAGCGTCGAAGACAAGAAAAGCCTGTGTTGACATCTGCTGAGAAAGCAAAGCGTGCTGTTGAGGGTATGCGTAAGCTACGGGCTGATCAGAGTTATTATCCTGCACAGATTGGTAAGGCTTGTGAGTTTGGTCATGAACCAATAACTGGTCGTGAGTTATTCAAGGCATTGAAGAAAGAGGGTTGGTTGTCTGGTCGTAAGGTCGGCGAGCGTTTGGGTTATGATCCTAACGCAACTCCTCGTGCATTAGTTGAAAAGATTGCTGGTGAAGGTGTGTGTTATGTTGCTGGCGGTCATCATTTTTTGTTGTTTCCACCTTATGTGTGTGATGAGACAAAAAAGGCAAGGCCTGTTTCTTCTGCCGATTGTGGTTTGGTTGGTCTTGCAGATAAATTGGGTGTTGGTTTTTTTGCGTTAAAATCGTTGTTTGGAGAGTTGGGTGTTGTGGATGGAAAAGTAAGTGAGGCAGACTTGAGTGTTGTTCGTGGTGCTGTTTTGTCTGCGCGAAAATCTCTTGATGCTGGTGTTGCTGCGCTTGATCGTGATGGGTGGTATTCGCCTTCTGATCTTGAGCGGAGAGGTTTGCCTGCGCATCATTTTCGTAAGTTGTTGCGTGTTGGTTCTGATAAGGGTGTTGTGAGAACTGCTGATGGCGAGCGTCAAGTGAGAGGAGGGTATGTTGTTGATTATTTTAGTGCAACGTATGGTGTTGATGAGTTGTTTCAGGGTGCAGGTGTTCTTTCTCTTTTGTATGATTCTTTGTTGACGCCTGCGCATATTTCTCGTGAGTTGGGTGTTCCGTTATCTACAATTCACGGGCGAATGCGCTGTTTGCTTGATGAGCGAGCGCCTTGTTTTAAAGTTAAAAAGGGTTCTGGAAGAGGGCAGTTGGTTCTTCCGCGTGAATATTTACGTTTGGTTGGCGACTGGGGTTCTAGAGGGAGTCTTCGTTTACTATCTGCGCTTGCAGGGAAAGTTGATGATGTTCAACAAAGAAGTCTTTTGGAGATTGCAGAAAAGTTGTATGATTTTGGTGAATGTGGCTTTTCTGAAGAGGCTCAGAGAGATGCGTTTGTTGCTTTGCTTGAAGCAAGGTCTTTGCTTGGGGTTTCTGTTGATGCGATTGATGCGACAAGAAGATCGCTTCATTCTCTTGAAGGTTTTATGAGTTCTCGTGGTTTTGATTCTTTGTACGCGTTGGGTGGAGAACATTCTTTGGATGATGTTGCGTTATGGCTTGAGAGTTTGGAAGGAATACGTCCTGCTGTTGATAATGTGAGAATGCTTGAGTGGTTTTTGTATGATGCGAATCGTGAGCTTATCAATGTTACTGCAAGATTGATTGGTGTTGATGCTGAACTGTATGCTGTTGCAGCAGATGAGGGGTTGATGACTGCGGTAAAAGAGCATAATCCTTCAAAAGGGAAGTTCTCAAATTTTGCTATAGCTGTGATAAAACGCAGGATTTTCAGAGAGTTACGAAAGAATCGTCGGAATGTTTCACTTTTTACTCCGTTGGGTGAAGATGGTGCTGAACTGGTAACATTGTTACAAGATGATAGAGAGCTGGTTTATGATGAAGATGAAAGGAAAAAAAGAGAAAGTTTTGTTCACGAGCTTTTAGCTTCACTTTCACCAACAGAAAGACACGTTTTGCAGGTTAGATATGGTCTGAAAAAAGCAAGAGGTGTTGAAAAGAAAGGGAGAAAAGGCGCAGTACTTAGCCAAAAAGACGCGGGTTCTCTTTTTGGAAAAAGACTCTCTCCTGCAACAATTGGCAAGATAGAACAAGAAGCTATTAAAAAACTTCAAGAAAAAATAAAAATTTGAACTTTCCAACCTCTTACTTCTTACTGCTATAGCAAAGGGAATAATTAATCGAACGGTTGAATTGCCTTTGCTCATTAGATAACGCAAACTATTGTTCGATAATTATTTGCGTTATCTATAACTTCAAACCTACTACTTCCCCATATCAAGCAGTTTTTTCCTGTCATGGTGTACAATTTCTCCTGTTTCTGCGTTTACTTTGACGTTGACTGTTTCCATTGTCTGCAAGAAGTAGGTAATATTGTATATAGGTGTGTGATGGTATTGTTGTATGATGAAAAATGTTTTTACAATAAATGCGTCTTGTCCTTTAAGAAATTGTTTTGTTTTTTCAAGTGCTTCTTCAACAACTAGTTTGATTTTTTCTGGTTCTAATTTTTGTATTTCTTGTTCGCTTCTGAGTACTTCTTGGTCTTCTGTATGCTTTACTTCTGTTGGAGATATCAGAAAAGTTACCATTTTTTCTTTGTCAGCGTTGTAAAATCCTATTTGCCACGTGTCTTTGTTTGCGTCATCAAGCATTAAGAATGCGTGTGCAAGAAAATAATTTTTGTTTTTTGAATGCCATTCTTTGAATACTGTATGTTGTGTTAATTTGTTTAATATTTTGTGAAAATCCATTCAAATGTGCTCAGAAAAGACCTATTTAAGTTTTATTGCTCTCTACTCTTAACTCTTCAAGCTTGCTTGAAGTCAAGGAGAGCTCTGCTCCCCGCAAGACTTTGCTCTTTACTACTCACCACTTGCTGCCTACTTCCAACTAAATACTATATACCATTCCATCTGGTCCTGGGTTAGAGAGTAATGTTTTTCCTATTTTTTGTTTTTCTTTGAAAGTTTCATGCAAATGTCCGGAAAGTGCAAGAACTGGTTTGTATTCATCAATAAATTGTCTATAACTTACGCTGCCAACGTGTTTTCCAAACCATGCTAAGTAATCTAATTTTGTGTTCCATGGAGGTGCGTGTGTAACAAATACTATTTTTTTGCTGAATTTTGATTTGTTTCTTTTTACAAATGCGTCAAATTGTTTTTCATCGTTTGTTTTTGTTTTTCCGTCGTTTGAGTAAAATCCTCCGCCGCCATGGAAAAGAAAATTTATGTTTTTTATGGTGATGATTTCTTTGTTAACGAATGTTATGTTTGGAAAAGTTTTGCATGCTTGTTTTGTTTCTTTTTCTGATTCGTGATTTCCTGGAACTACATATACATTTTTGCCGAGTTTGTTAATTTGCTGCAGGGTTTGTTTCATTCCTTGTTCAAAAAAAGTGAAGTCTCCGCAGCAGATAATAATATCTGGTTTGTATCTGTTTATTTTGTGTTTGAGTTTTGCAAATGCTGCTGCGCTGCCATGCAGGTCTGTGAATGCTACTATTTTCATGATTGTTTACCTCGGAAATGCTAGGTTGATTATTAAACGATAGGTTGTGAAGTTGCCAAGTACGTATGTTTCAACAAGCATACCGATTGCTAGAACGAGTATTGCTGTTAGTAGTAATAAAAGGTTGTATTTTGTAATTAGCCACATTGTTGCTGATGTTAGTTTTTGTTTGACTATTCCATCTGAGAGTGTTGATCCTGAGACTGCTGCGATCATGTAGCTGAGCCCTTCAAGAAATGTGTGTGGAAATACACTAAGGATGATCAACAAAAATAATATCAGCGGGTTTGCGGTTGACATTAATGCTCCTGTTTTTGCGAGATTACCGAAGATTGTTCCCCAAACGCTGGCGTTCCATGTGATGAATAGTATTGCTCCGTTGCCGACGATTAATGATAAGAAGAAGCTTAAGCCTAAAACTTGCAAGTTCCATGTGAATAAGTCCCAGAAAAGGCTTGCACTGAAATTTATGGCTTTTCCGCCTCCTACTATTGCGAGTTGTGTTTGAAATAAGTGTCCTGCTGCAAGTTTTGGTAATAATATTGCAAATCCTGCGAATGTGAAGAATATACCGAAGAATAATGCTACGTATACTTTAATGTGTGGTAGTGTTTCTTTGAGGTAACTCCAGTATGTTGGTGTTTTTTTGTTGCTGATGATTGTGCTGCTGTTTAGGTTCATTAATGATGGCATTAAAAATAATGATATTATGCCTACTGCGATCAGTGCAGGGTCGTTTTTGAAAATAGTGAGTGCAATAAATAAGCCTAAAATTGTGTAGCAAATGCCAAGCAGGAAGCCATACCATGGGTGTTTTTTCAAGTAGTCTGCACTGTATAATTGTTCAAATACCATTGCTGAATGAATACGTCAGATGTTTTTAAAGATACGTAATGAGTGTGGAGTGGTATTTATTCCTCTGCAGTTTTCCAGAGCAGTTCAAATAGAAGTTTTTGTTCTTTAGCAAAATCAGCATGACGAATGATGATGCCGAGGGGGTTTTTAGGGTTTGTGCCTATCACTGCAACCGAGCTGCCATAAATGTATTCTGTGATATTTATGTTCTTCAATTGTGGTATGTATCTTGTTTCTCGCAATTCTGAAGCATTTGTTTGAAGTTTTGTTGATTGTTTTGTTCGTTCAAGAAGAGCTTTTACAGGAATGCCACGTTTTGCTCTGCGCTGAACAAATCTGGGGGATACAAAAGGAAGAAGTTTATAAAGAAGTTTTGCGTTTGCGATGCAGTAAAGTGTTTTTTTCTCAACAAGAATGTCCTCCCAAACCGTTTTGATTCCCTCCTTGCCCTCATAAACTTCCATTGCAGGTTTTCCTAGGGGCGGAGAATATATTGTTCTGAGCTGAGGAACAAGTTGTTTGAGCTTCTGTTTTCGTTCTTCGAGAGTTTCCACAAGTTTTGCTGGATCTGCCGCTTCAAAATAAAGAATTTTATTTTTAATAACAGATGATACTATTCCTTTCTCTCTGAGACTTTTAAGGACATCATACGTTGTTGTTCGAACTATGTCTGACTTTTCAGCAATTGAATTAACAGTTGATGAACCAATCGATAAAAGCGCCAAATACACTTGTGCTTCCTTTTCAGCAAGGCCTATTTCTCGGAGTGTTTTCAAATACGCATCCATAGAATTTATCATGAGAAACAAACTATTTAATGTTTTCTAATTTGTCGCTTATTTTCGTCAACAAAGATTAATATAATTGTGAGTGCAATAAACTGTTTGGTGGTTAAAATGAATTTGAAAGTATCGTGGATGTTTTTGTTGTTCGTATTACTTATTACAGGTTGTAATTCCGAAGCAAAAGCGTATAAGTTTGGTGCTGTTCTTCCGTTAACAGGAAACAACGCATTTTATGGCGAATATGCAAAAGCAGGGATAGATCTTGCTGTTGAAGATATCAACAACAATGGCGGAATAAATGGCAGATTGTTGGAAATGCTGTATGAAGATGTTGGAACAGACCAAACAAAAGCAGCAAGTAGCACAAAAAAATTAATAGATATTGATTCAGTTGATGCATTATTTACCATTACAACTCCTCCGGCTGCAGTAATGGTTTCCTTGGCAGAAGAAAGTAATACTCCTTTTATTTACGGAAGTTCAACATCTTCGTTAGCAGTGGGTAAAAAGTATACGTTTAATGATTATCCAAGCATGGCAGATAATTGTGAGCTTCTTATGAGCGCTGCGAGCGGAGTGCATGGAAAGGTGGCTTTCTTTGGAACAAATGCAGAGTTTACACAATTATGCAAAGAAGGGATCGAGCGTGTTGGAACATTAAATCTTTTTGAAATGTATACGCCGGGAGATACTGATTTCAGGGTGCAGTTTACAAAAATCAAAAGTTCAGAAAGTACTGCGTTGATTCTTCTTGCTTTTGCAGGTGATTGCGATCACGCGTTTAAGCAGATGCAAGAACTTGGCATATCGCTACCAGTGTACACTCCCCTTGCATTAATTACTTGTGGAAGTCAAGAACGCATCGATAAGTATTCTGATATGTTGAAGGGTGGATTTGGAACAGATTTAGCATTTAATCCAGAGGATGAAAAGTATGTTGAATTCAAACGACGTTTAGGTGAGCGAGGTAGAACAACAGAAATTCAGGGCAGTGCGATTGCGTATGATAGTGTTATGGAAATGGCTGATTCATATAAAGACTGTAAGGACACCGATTGCGTTGTAGACAATCTAAGAAAGCTAACAGAGTATGACGGACTATTGGGAACAATCGGGTATAATGGAAAGCAAACTGTTGAACGCCAGCTAAGGGTTATCAAGTTCAAAGACAGAGGATGGAAAAGTGTGTAACCTTAAGTTTGTTGCAAAACAAATTGTGAATGGTAAAACTGTTGAGATTGGGAAGATTTAGGGAATTTTGAGCCAACTTCTCTGCAGATTACTTATTTGCAATAATTATTGCATAAGAATACCGGATGACGTTTGAACCATCGGATTTTTTTTCTATGTCTTTTTTTACTTCAGAATAAGAAGTGATGTAATCCTGAATCAAATCATTCGCGTCTTTCAAAAATTTTAGTTTTTGCGATTCAATTTCGCGAAGTATTTTTTTGTCCTTTTTGTTTAGTGCTTCAGTAGTTTTTGCTCCATTGAACCTCTCCCATTGTTCTTCAGGAGTCCATGAACATGGAGGAGCATAACCAGCATGTATGATTTTAGTAAATCCTGCTTGTTTAAGCATATCAACATATTCGGCTTCAGTTGTCCAATAATATTTTTCAGAAGACATAACTCGGCCAAGACTGTCAAGATTGACAATATCAGATCTCAGTCTACAATTTCCTTCATTCCCTGTACTTATTTGACTGACCACGTATCCGCCTTTTTTTAGGCAACGATAACCATTTTTAAGAATCTTCAACTGCATTGAAATGTCATTATAGTGATTGACTGCGCGCATAGTAATAAGATCTAGTTCTGATAAGGGGAAACCCTCTGCAAGATTGCAAAAGAGTGTTGAAATTCTCAAAGCTTTTGTCTGATCGAGAAACCTGTTATTGGCATCTGCAACAGTTGTTGCAACATCTTTGCCATGTGACAAGAGATAGTCCCTTACTGCGCTTGCAAGAAATCCCTGTCCTCCTCCAAAGTCGACATATCGTACAGATTGAGGAAGCTTTTTTTTGATGGGAGTTATCCCTGCTTTGATAAATTGTCTGGCGTTTTCTTCGGAAGAGAAATAACCACCATGTACTTTACTAATGTCGACTTTTGCTTCCAAATCAGCTCGTATCCCTACTGGCTGAGTTTTTATCACTTTTACCACCTGACGATAGTTCTTATTGGTATTATGTAAATATTATCATAGAAAAAATATACAAAAAGAAAAAAATTTATATATAAAATAGTAAAATATTACCTTCATGAAGCTTGATTTGGTTGACAAGAAGTTATTGTTAGAAATTGATATGAATGCCCGCGAATCGTTGGGACAACTTGGTCGAAAACTTCGTCTTTCAAAAAGGGGAGTAGATTATAAACTGAAAAAATTTGAGAAAGAGAAAATAATTCTCGGATATAAATCACTTATTGATTCTGGAAAGCTTGGGTATTACTTTCTTCGTATGATGATATCGTTTTCTAAAATTGATGAAAAGATACGTAAAGAATTTGAATTATTTATCAAAACAAATAAACAATTTGCATACGTGTTCCGTTGTCAAGGGGAACATGATTATGCTTGTGCGATTTGGACAAAATCATTAGTTGAGTTTAACGAGCTGGCCGATCATATTCGTTTTCAATGGAAAGATAGTGTTAAAAAAGTAGATGAACACATTCCCATTTACATCACACATCTTCAAAACAGATTTCTTCTGGGTGTTTCTGAAACAAAAGAGCTAACTATTTCCTGTGTGCAACCGTTGACATCAAAAATCGATCATCTTGAAAGAGGTGTTTTAAAAATTCTGGCAGATAATGCGCGCACGCCAGTTCATGAAATTGCTGCAAATCTTAGAGCAAATGCAAAACAAATCTCTTATAGAATTAAAAAACTTGAACGAGAAGGAATTATCTTGGGTTATCGTGCAGTTATTAATTACAAAGCGATTGGGTATTCATACTTTAAATGTATGCTTTCGCTTAAGAACATTGATCAGAAAGAATTTATCAAAATTAAGCAGTTCATTACAATGAAACCACAAATTATCTTTCTTAATCATGGAATAGGATTTCCAACGCTTGACTTTTCTGCAATCTTTCTGACAATTAACGAATTTTATGATTTCATAGAAGATATCAAGAAAACATTTCCAAATAAAATAGAGGATTATACAATCATCTTGTTTGGAGAAAATGTAAAATATGATTATGTGCCTTTTTTGGGTTAAGCCAAAACTTCCTCTTCTTCCAACAATTTATCAGTTTCTATTTTTGTTATCGTTTTGTCCATGCGAATAAGATCTTTAACCCAAAGATTTTTTGTGTTGAGTTTATACAACTTCGCATTTCCTATTTGTCTTGTAAACGCAACAATTTCTTTCTCAACTAATCTTGGCCAGAGTTCTGAGAATGCGGTCCATCCTACGCCTGCGTTTTTTGCTATTTCTGTCATGCTGTAGTCCATGTTTCTGCCGAGTATTAAAAAGTCTAATACTCGAATAAGCGGGTAATCTCCCAGATATTCCACAAATACGCTTTTTTCTTCCATTATTCGTTCTCTTCAATCATTCATGCAGGAAGCCTTTCCAAGATTCCTTGTCTACATGTTAGTATGTAATACATATAAACTTTTCTATTTTAAGAACCATGCCTTCCAAAGCAGAAGTTATTTATATGAGTGCTCCATTTTAGAGGTTTTATGGATGAGCGTTTGGTAATAAAAAAATTTATTGTGGAAAAGCTTTATCGTAAAAGAAAATGGGGAGGCAGTCATACAAACATAAATAATCTGCCAAAAGGTCTTTCTAATGAACTTAGAGGTTCTAAAGAAGTAAAAAAAGCAATTGAGGAACTGCTTAAAGAGAATCTATTGCTCTCAAAACCAACACATTATGGTTTAGAAGTGAGTCTGAATCCTAAAAAGAAAAGAGAAATTGAAGAACTAATTGAATGACTGCAAAAATAAATAATATTCTATCTAACTGAATAATAATCTTCTAAAACTATTTGTCCTAACTCATCTAGTTGTCTGACTTGTGCGAATCTTCCTTCTCCTATTGTTGCGATTTGTTTTGCAAGTTCTCTTCCTTCTTTGTCCAGGTTAACTCCAATGAGTGATGTTGTAATTCCCAGTCCTCTTGCTTTGCTGACTGCGCGTAGTGTTTCTCGTTCTGGTTTTTTGCCTACTGTTGGCAGTGCATCTGTTAAAATTATCAAATGTTTTGTTTCATTTCTTGTTGGAAAGAGCTCTATGCTTTTGTCTATCATTAAAGGGAAGTCTGTTTGTCTGCTTGCTCTTATTTTTGAAAGTGAATACAGTATTGTTGGGAAGTCTATTGTTGGTTTGACAGCGAGTTTTATTTCGCTTCCAAAAATTACTAATCCTACTGGATCTTTTTCTGTGATTGCTTTGTGCGCTAAGGTTACTCCTGCTTTTTTGCAGACTTCTATTTTTCTGCCTTTCATGCTGGCTGATGCATCTAATGCTAGGATTAATGTTATTTTTCCTTTGCCTCGTCTTTCTGCTGCAATAAGGTCTTCTTGTTGCAAAGAAGCGTGTCCTCTGCGTATTGCCTTGTGAATTGATTTGCGTATATCAATATCTTTGTACCTGTCGCCTTTTTTGTATGTTTTCAATTCTGCTTTCTCACCATAATGCCTTACTCGTTTAGTTATTTTTTCACCAAAGCTTTCTTTTGGAATGTAATTGTCAAGTTCTTTCAGAAAAGTAAGTGCGGCAAGTTCTGCTCCTGTTTGGCTGATGTTTCCTTCTATGTCAACAAGTTTTTCATCTTTTAATTGTTTAATTGTTCTATCAATATTTTCTCGTAATTCTTTTTGAAATTCAGGTATCTTCAAATTTTTCTCAATGTATTTAGGATCATAGCCAGAGACCATTCTGATGAGTTTTGGTCCGTATAGTTGTTGTGTAATTGAGAAGTTTTTTGTTAGCTGGGAAAACATCAGATCTGGCATAAATGATCCTATGCTTCTGTTTGTTGCTTCCTGAAGGAGTTCTGCGTGTTCGTGTTTTTGTTTGTCTGCTGGCAACACAGTATTCATCAGTTTGTCTTCTTCTGTTTGTTTGCCGAGTTTGCCGCTTAATTCTTCTGTTCTGCTTACTTCTTTGATTTCTTGGTGGAGGGAGTCAAAGACCATCACCACCGAGCTCGCTGTGTTCTTCTGCGAATTTTTGGAATTGTTCTTTTAGGAATTGTTCGTTTGTTTGTAAGTATTTGACGCTTGGTTTTAGTTCTATTCTGTGTGCTAAGACTGACAGTAGTGCGTCGATGATGTCTGTTGGTTCTACTTTTTTTCGTTTGGCGAGGTATGCGTTTGCTTGTGCTCGTTCATACAATCCTAATGTTGCTCGTACGCTTGGTTTTCGCAATATGTCTTTGTGTTCTCGTAATTGTCTTATGAATGATATGCTGAGCATGAGTAGTGCGTCTGAAAACTCGGCGAGTTGTTGTCCTTTTTCTTTTATTATTTCTTGTTCGATTTCTAGTGCTTCTGGGTAACCCATGTGCACAATGTCAAATCTGTCAAGTAAAACATCTGATAGTTTTTCTGTTGCTGCGCTTTCTTCTGGGTTCATTGTTCCTATAAAGATAAATTCTACTGGAAAATCTACTGTGTATGATCCTAGTGTTGCTTTGCCTTCTTCAAGAACTTGTAATAGTGCGTTTTGCAGTTTTTCTGGGCATCTGTTGAGTTCATCAAAAAACAGGATGCCTTTGTCTGCTTTGAATATTTTTCCTGGTGTGAATGCTTCCATGCTTGTTGGTCCATATTTTAGAGCTTTGATAGGATCAATGTCTCCGAGCAAATCTTCAACATTTAGGTCTGGACTTCCTTGTATTCTGATGAATCTTTCTTCTCCAGTGATTTTTTTTGTGACTTCTTTTCCTTCGATTTTTTGTTTGACAGTTATTGCAGGAAGCAATTGTGCCAAGTTTCGCGCTAATGTTGTTTTTCCTATTCCTGGTGGTCCTAGAATTATAACGTGTCTGCTCATTAACAGTGCGCTTTTCAGTTGATGTTTTGCGCGTCTTTGACCTTTTATGTGGTTAAAGTTTGTTTCTATAAGTTTTGCTTTAAATTCTTGATTCATGGGTAATTTGGACAATTCTGCATAGTTTAAAAGGTTAACGCAATAAAAGTAACAAATCAATGATGAAATGTTATTTAAATAACCAAAAGTTAATATAATACTTCTTTTGCTTTGGTTTTGGTGAGTGAAGATGAGAACAGCAACAGGCAGTAATACAGAGTGTGGTTCAGAGTTAGAGTTCGGATTACATGGTGCAAATGCATCAGATATAATTGCCAGAGCAGGTTTGCTTGGCCTTCCAGATCACGCAGGCACAGTTGTTGAACACGAAGTGAATAAAGATCAGCTTGTTGAATTGAATGGAAGAACATCTGATGGTTATCTTGCAACAGATGTTCGTGCATTGAATAGCGGAATGTCTGCTTTAGTTACAAGGTTGCGTGAAACAGTAGAAAGTACTGGTGGTGTTATTTATGGTGGTGCATCTTTGTTAGAAAATACTGCAAATACTGAGACAAGCTGGGCACGCACGACTTCTTTATCACAAACTTGTGCGAATGGTTTTAAATCAATTATGAGTCAGCAAGTCATTGTTGGTTTTGATGATGAACTTGCTGCAATTGCTTTTTTTAATGCAACACGAAGGGTTCATCCTGTTTTGCTGGCGATGTCTGCTTCTTCTCCGTTTGTAAGAGAAAATGGTAATGTGCGAACAGTTGGACATAGTAGGCGTCCAATGCAATACCAGCAATTACTTTCGCGTTTTCCTGAAGCGATGCGTACACAGCCTCATTTGGAAACAGTCGAACATTATTGGAGTATTGTGCAAGGAGTTTCTGATGATGTGCTTGCGCTCTTAGATCAAAACCTTCTTGACGCGAATTGGGAAGAGTTAAGACGAGGCCGTCCTGATGGTGCATATTTTCCATTTAAAAGATTTAATGATAGCCAGATGTATTGGCCTACAAGGTTGCGTCCTGGTCACAGATCAGACAGGAGTTTGCTTTCTGTGGAAATACGAAGTCCCGATATGCCTGCGACAATTGAGCGCATGATAGCTATGAATAATTTTGTTTTTGGTCTTGCGTATGCTGGAGAGCGTGATGGTTTTGATTGTATTGATGGTGTTGATGGAGATGGCACATACGATCAGTTAGTTCCTGTTGCAAAACAAGGTCTTGATGCAATATATAACAATAATCCTGTAAGATTGCATCTTGTTCGTCTGGGAAGAGTCGCTCAAAGCGGATTACAATATCGAGGATTTATTGCAGAAAGTGAGCAATTAGGCAGAATGTTAACTACTATTTTGAGTGATGGTACTGATGCAGATCTTTTACGTGAAAGGTTTAATGAACAAAGTTCAATTGATGATGTAAGAGCCTATCTTGTTGCGAGGTTACGAAATGGAGAGAATAGCAATCGTTAATTGTGATCTTGATGATTCTGAGATAACAGGCGGAGGTCGCATTCTGAGAAATTTAATTCCAAATTCAGAGTTGATAGATTATTGTAAAGGTGAAACAGTCGATGTCAGTAAGTATGCTAGTTTTGTGATAACTGGTTCGCATGCGAGTTTTGATAGTACTGATGATTGGATGGCTAATGTGCGAAAAACAATTTCAGAAATAAAATTGTCAGAAAAGCCTTGTTTGGCTGTTTGTCTTGGCATGCAGTTAGTTGCTGAATGTTTTGGGGGAAGAGCGCAGCGAGCGTGCTCGTTTGAAGTTGGTTTTGAAACAGTTGAATTGGATGTTTCTTGTCCTTTATTCAGTGATATGACTTTATTGAGCAAGGTTTTTCAGTGGCATTCAGATAGTGTTGTGCAGGTTCCAATTGGTGCGGCAATTATTGCAAGGAATAGTGCTGGCATTCAGGGTTTTCAGTTCAAAAATTTTTATTGTGTGCAATTTCATCCTGAAGTAAGTCCATCTGTTGCTGAATATACTGCGAAGAGAGATAACAGACCTGTTGAAGAATTGTTAAAAGGAACCAAGTCTGATTACAAGGATCATCTTAAAATAATTGAAAATTTTATTAAGCTAGTAAGAAAGTATTAATTATCTTTTTTTCGTTTTACTTGTACGTCGCTTTGAAGTTTTCTTTGTTCGTCTGCTTGTTTTTTGCTTCTTGTTTGTTTTCATGTCTGTAAGTTTTTCATCAATGCGTTTTTCAACGTGTTTGATTGCTCGTTTAATGTAGGGTTTTGCTGCTTGTTTTGCTTTTTTTAGTTCTTGGGTAAATTCTTTTTTTGCATAGGTAGTCATTTTTTGTTGTTCTTGTTTGACTTCAGTAATTAGTGCACGTGCTAGTTTTCGTGCTTCTTCATTTTTGATAAATCCTAAACTTGCAAGTTCTTTGAGTTGTTTTTCTAGAATTATTTTTGTACTTCTCTTTTTTGCCATAATACTGTAATGATTTTTGGAGTATTTAAACTTTACTTCGTGCACTCTACTTACTATAAACTGCTTACTTGCTAATGTTTATCATGCACAGGATGGTGTTCTTTGTGTATTGACATAAGTAATGCTAATGCGAAAAGGCTTGCGAATCCTAGACTGACTGTGCTAATCATGCTATATGTTCCTATTGTTGGTCCTATATCAATCATTAATGCTGCTGCTAAAATGAGTGATGATGAAATTAACGCGTAGCTTAGTCTGTTGCTTGAGAAGTTAATGTCTTTTCCAAGGTGTCTGAATTTATCGTCAGTCAGATTTAACATGACTCCTTCTCGGTTTAGTTTATCCAGAGTATCGAGTGCTTTTGTTGGTAGTTCTGTTAGTGCTGTTGCTAATAAGGTGCTTCTTTCTTTGAATCTGTTGATTATTTTTTGGGGTGTTTTTTCTTCTTTGAGAAGTTTGCTGATTCGTGGTTGTGAAAATTTGATTATATCAAATGCAGGATAGAGTTGTTTTGCTGTTGCTTCTGCAGTCATGAGTCCTTTTCCAATAAGGATTGTTCCGCTTGGTAGGCGTATTTGGTTTTGTGTTGCGATAACGAAGAGTTGGTATGCGAGTTGCATGATGCTTTGTTTTTTTGGTGTTGTGTCGATCCAGTCAATAAATGTGTTTTCTATTTGTTCTTTGAATTGGTTAATGTTTGTGTTGCTTGATGGATTTGCGTATTGTAAAATTGTTTCAGCTATTTTAGTGGTGTTTCTTTCTATTATTGCAAGGTAGAGTTGTACTGCAAGTGTTCGTGTTTTTGGTGTGAAATGTCCTGTTTGTCCAAAATCAATCAATCCTATTTTTTTGTTTTTTAGTAGCAATATGTTTCCTGGGTGCAGGTCTGCGTGAAGTACGTTTCCTTGAATTAGTTGTTCTAGTGCTGCAGTAATAATTGTTTCTGCAACATATTTTTTGTCTTTTTCGTCTAATTCTGATGTTTGTTTGCCATCGAGATATTGCATGGTAAGTATTTTTTTGGTTGTTTGCTCCCAGAAAACTTTTGGAATAATAATTTCTTTTAGTTTGTTTTGTTTGTGTATTTCATCTATGTGGCTTGCTTCTACTGTAAAGTCTAATTCTTGTTTTGTGTATTGTTCAAATTCTTCTGCAATTAATACAGGATTGATGTTTTCATGAATGTGTTTTTGTAATTTGTGTGCGATAAACTTGATTATTTTTATGTCTGATTTGAACTCGTTTTCTATGTTTAATCGTTGTATTTTTACTGCAACAAGTTTGCCGTTTTTTAATCTTGCTTTGTGTACTTGTGCTACGCTTGCGCTTCCTATTGGTTTGATGTTTATTTGTTTAAATATTTCTTTGGCTGGTTTTTTAAATTCTTGTTCGATTACTTTGATGATGTTTTCAGTTGACTCTGGTTTTACTTGGTCTTGTAGTTTTGAAAATTCTTGGCAGTATTCGTGGGGTACTAGTTCTGGTTTTACGCTGAGTAATTGTCCAAGTTTTATGTATCCGCCGCCAAGTTCTTCCATGCTTTTTCTTATTCGTTCTGGCAGGTCTGTTGGTATTTCAACTTCTTTTCGTTTGAAGAATGGCAAGTAGTGTGCAAATCCGTATTTGCAAAGCAGGCTGGTTAGTCCATTTTTAGAAAGTACCAGGACTACTTTTTTGAGTCTTTGTATTGTTTCTGACATTTCCCCTCTTTATTACTGTGTTAGATGAGTTTAAGTTTATAAGATTTGCCAAATACGATTTGGAGTAGAGGAAAATTTTAATACTTGGTTTTGTTGTGTTAAACTATGAAAATTCTTGTTGGCTCAGAAAATCCAGTAAAAATTAATTGTACAAAAGTTGCGTTTGAAAAGTTTTTTGAGAATGTTGAAGTGCTTCCTTTTTCTGTTCCTTCCTCTGTTGCGGATCAGCCGAAAAATGAGGAAACGTTTGAAGGTGCTAAAAATAGAGTTGATGCATTAAAGATGATAAATGATAAGCAAAATTTAAACGCTGATTTTTTTGTTGGTATTGAAGGCGGAATAACTCAATTGTATGGCAAGTGGTTTGTTACAGGGATTATGTGTATTATGAATAGTTCTGGCAAGATTGGTTTTGGTACTGCTCCTTGGTTTGAACTTCTAGAAGTTATGTATAAGGAAATAGAAGCTGGTTTAGAGCTTGGCAGTGTTACAAATAAGTATTTGGGAGAATAAAACAGCAAACAAAAAGGCGGAACAATAGGTTTTTTAACAAAAGGCAAGATGGAGAGAACAGAATATTATATTCATGGGCTTGTCAAGAACCACTGGTGATCGCACTGTGGTGCTCAACACCAGTGGCATGACTGTTTAGAAAGTCATAAGATAAATGGTCCAGTGGTTCTTGATCATGCTCGGAATGCAAAGAAAATTCTTTGAATTTTCTTGCACACAAAAATCCTTGATTTTTGTTGTGCCACTCGTTCCAGTAAACCACTTGTGAAGAAACACGAGTGGCATTCCGACATGTAAATACTCTTTGTCCGTTTTTAAATGAGAACTTGTATTTCAGATAGTAGCTCTTATGGAGTCACATCATATTTAATCACCCAAAGTTTTATAAATGTTCCTTTAAAAACCAAAGGTATGTACGAGTTAGTGATTACAGAGAAGCCAAATGCGAGCAAGCGTGTTGCAGAGGCGTTGTCAGACAGCAAGCCGGTAAAAAAAGATATTAAGGGCGTTCCTTATTATGAGTTAACACACAATAAAAAAGACATTGTTGTTGGTTGTGCTGTTGGTCATTTGTTTGGTCTTGCTGAAAAAGAAAAGTCTAAAGGGTTCAAGTATCCTGTTTTTGATATTGAGTGGAAACCAAATTATGAGGTTTCTAAGTCGTCTGCATTTTCTAAAAAATATCTTGATGCGTTGAAAAAGCTTTCAAAAGAAGCAGACAGCATTACCATTGCAACAGATTACGATGTTGAAGGTGAAGTTATTGGCTTGAATGTTGTAAGGTATGCCTGCAAAAAGAAAGATGCGAAGCGCATGAAATTTTCAACGTTAACAAAAGATGAGCTTATAGAGTCTTATGAAAAAGCACAATCGCATCTTGATTGGGGACAGGCTCAAGCTGGCGAAACAAGGCATTTTCTTGATTTCTTTTACGGTATTAATTTATCAAGAGCGTTAACTAGTGCTATTAAAACTGCAGGAATGTTTAAAATTTTGAGTATTGGTAGAGTGCAGGGTCCTGCGCTAAAAGTTGTAGTTGATAGAGAACGTGAAATTCAGAAATTTAAGCCTGATCCTTATTGGATGATTGAGCTTAATGCTCTTGTTAAGAAAGAAAAAGTGGTTGCTTGGCATGAGGCTGATAAGTTTTGGGATAAGAAAAAAGCAGATGAAATATACAATAAAATAAAGGATGAAAAAAAAGTTTTAGTTAAAGAAGTTTCAAAAAAGCAAGTTAAGCAGCAACCGCCTGTTCCTTTTGATCTGACAACTTTGCAAACAGAAGCATATCGTTGTTTTGGTATTAATCCTAAAATAACGTTAGAGCTTGCACAGGAATTGTATTCAAATGGTTGGATTTCTTATCCGAGAACAAGTTCACAGGAACTTCCTGAAAGTATTGGTTTCAAGAAAATTTTTGCTGCATTAGCAAAGAATGTGGATTTTAAAACTCTTGTAAATGAGTTGTTGAAGAAAAAAGAGTTAAAGCCAAATAATGGGAAAAAGACTGATCCTGCGCACCCAGCAATTTATCCTACTGGTATTATGCCAAAAAGTCTTGAAAAGCGCCAGGAAAAAGTGTATGATCTTATTGTAAAGCGTTTTTTGGCAACATTTTCAGATCCTGCTGTTCGTGAAACCGTAACTGCAAAATTAGATGTAAACAATGAGTTGTTCATTGCAAAGGGCACAAGAACTGTTGAAAAGAACTGGCATGTATTTTATGCTCCATATGTGAAGCTTGAGGAAGAAGAGCTTCCTGAGATGAAGGAAAAAGATGAGCTCACAATTAAAAAAATTGTTTTACACGAAGATGAAACAAAGCCTCCAAAAAGGTACACTCCTGCTAGTTTGATTAAAGAACTTGAAAAGCATGGTCTTGGCACAAAAGCCACACGTGCAGAAGTTGTCGAAACATTAAGAAAAAGAAATTATGTAAAAGGAGAATCTATTGTTGTGACTGAGCTTGGCATAGAAACAGTTAATACTCTTGAAAAATTTGCGCCAAAGATTTTGGATGAAGAGTTAACACGTCATTTTGAGCAGGATATGGAAGAAATAAGAGAGAATAAAACAAATCAGGACAAGGTATTAACAAAGGCAAAAGAAATTCTTGTTGATTTACTAAAAGAGTTTAAGTCAAAAGAGAAAGACGTTGGAGAGGAATTAAAGAAAACATTTAGTAATACTCGTGCTGATTTAACAACTGTTGGTGAGTGTCCAACGTGCAAAGAAGGCAGTTTGATTTTAAGAAAAGGTAAGTTTGGAAGGTTTATTGCGTGCGATAAGTATCCTGAATGTAAAACAACATTTAAGCTTCCTGCTAATGGGTTAATAGAAGTTACTCCAAGTATTTGTGAAACTTGCAAGCATCCTGTTGTAAAAGTAATTAAGAAAGCAAAAAGACCTCAAGAGATTTGCATCAATGTTGATTGCCCATCTAAAAATATTCCTGACGTGAAAGAAGAAAAATGTGAGAAATGCAAAGAAGGCAATCTTGTTCTTAGAAAGAGTATTTATGGCGGTTTTTTGGCTTGTAACAAGTTTCCAAAATGTAGAAACATTAAGAAATTGCCTCAGAAAGAAGAGATTAAAAAGTAAACATAGAGATTATAAGATCAAAAATTTCTTAAAGGGATAGATTTGTCAAAAAGTATGAACAAAACACATTTTCTGTTGTTGATTCTCTTGTTGGTTCCTTTAGTTCAAGCTATTGAAGCAAAGCAGGGAAGCATAACTTTGCTTGCGCTAATTGATAAAAATGGTGAGCGTTCTGCAGGGGTTGCATCGTTAGAGCTTGAAATACTTCCTGGTAAAGAAAGAGTTTTTCTTGAAACATTTCCTATGACTAAGTTATCTACGCAGGCTTCTTTGCGGCTTGCACAGCAAATTACATGTAAAGAGTTAGAAATTGATTGTTCTGGTTATGATTTTTTGTTCAGCATTAATGCTGCTCCTGGCATTGTTGGTGGGCCTAGTGCAGGAAGCTCTGCAGCTATATTGGTTGGAGCGTTGTTGTTAAATAAAGAGGTTCCGGCAAATGTTGCAATGACTGGAACAATTAACAGCGGAGGAGCTGTTGGTCCTGTTGGTGGCTTAGATATAAAACTCGAAGCTGCACAAAAAAACAATCTGACAAAAATATTTTTGCCTCCTGGTGCAAGCGAGTTTGAAGACAATGAAACAAATCAAACAGTTAATTTAATGGATGTTGGAAAAGAAGTTAACGTAACTGTTATTGAAGCTGCAACAATATTTGATATCTTAAAAGAGTTGTATGGTTATGAGCAGAACAATACGAATGGCAATTTGATAATTAATGATGAATATACAAAAATCATGCGCGATGTTGCCTATGATTTGTGTGATCGTACAGCTGATTTACTAAAAGAAACTGGTAAAATTAACGATACTGATTTGCAAAACATAACTGTGAAGGCGGAGGAGAATTTGAAAAACGGTTCTTTTTATTCTGCTGCTTCTTTTTGTTTTCGCGCAAACACGATTTACAAACAGGAATGGTACAAAATAAACAGTTTTTCTTTTGAAGAGTTAAAAGCGCGTGCAAAAACAGTGGAAGAAAACGCAAATGCAGTCAAAACTGAGTTGAAGAATAGAGATATATCTACAATGACTAACTTGCAGACATTTATGGCTGTGAGTGAACGTATAGATGAAACGCTGCGCATGATTGAATTAATTAAAAATGTTGAAAATGAAACAAATGAACGTGTTGGTAACACGCTCGGTTATGTTGAAGAGCGTTTATTTTCAGCAATTACTTGGGAACGCTTTTTTGAGAACAAAACAGGAAATCTAATCATTACAGAGCAAAAATTGCAGGATAGTTGTATTGCAAAGTTGTCTGAAGCAGAGGAAAGGTACAATTATGTTAAAACAAGCATTCCTGAAGCATTAACTGATAGTCTTGAAGAGTTTGAAAGAATTCATAATCAAATAAAAAATAAAGAATACATAACTTGCTTGTATGGTAGTTCAAAAGAAAAATCACGCGCAGAATTGTATTTGAATCTTGTTGGTGTAAAAAAGAGCAGATTATCTGATTTGATCGATTTACGTTTAGAGCTAGCTCGCCGTGGTTTGATGAAGGCGCAAAGTAAAGGTGTGTTTCCAATTATTGCATATAGTTATTATGAGTATGCAAAATCATTGCAGGGTTTTGATGATATTACTTCTTTGTTGTTTGCAGAATACGCTTTGGACCTTGCCAATTTAGATATTTATTTTGATGAAAAAGAAAAGCAAATAGAAGAAATATCAAAAGTTCCTGCTATTACTACGTTGACAATCATACTGCTTCTACTAATCACTGGTTTTCTTATTCAAATGCAAAGAAAAAAGAAATTTAGTAAGAAAAGAAAGTAATACCAAAGAATTCTAACCTCTTATTTCCTACTTCAAACTATTAACTATCTGTTGATTATAAAACCCTTGCAGGCATCCGAAGACACCTGCGAGGGAAAAAGAGGTGATTGTGATGGTAAAAGAAGGCGTAATCCACCCCCGATCACCAGTACGAGTTTTGTTTCCTCGTTACTACTAACAGATAGTGGAGCTCATATTTAAAGCTTTCGGTCATAGACCACTTAAAAGTAGCAACACAAAACATTTTATATGGTAGTTTATAAATAAGCTTATGAATAAAAAGTGGATTTTTCTCTTCATATTAACTAGTTGCATAACTGGATTTGTAACAGGAATACCTGAAGAAACAGGCTCGATTGATGTTTTTTTCTGCGATAAAGTTAACTGCAACATCATTTTGCAGGATAAAATAGCGCAAAGTTCAAAAGCGAATTGTGCAATGTACAACCCATCTAAAGAGCTTATTAATGAGTTAAACGGGAAAGGTTTTCTTGCAACAGATGAAGAGTATGCTTCATCCAACACAATCAACGAATTTGGTTCTGGTTTGATGCACAACAAGTTCTGTTTGTTTGATAATCAATTTGTCTGGACTGGTTCTTGGAATCCAAAGCAAGAAATGAGTATTCCAAATAACGTTGTCCTGATTGAGAGTAAAATCATTGCAAGTGCATTTACAAAAGAATTTGAAGAGTTTGAAAAAGGAGTGTTTCACGGAGGAAAATCTTTGCCAGGTCTTGTAAAATTGAATGGGAGTCTTATTGAGGCATATTTTTGTCCAGAAGATAATTGCCAAGAACGCGTATTAGAAACTCTTGAAACAGCGGAAGACTCAATTTATTTTATGACTTATTCTTTTACAAATGATGAAATAGGCGATTTGGTTTTAGACAAGTCGAAAAAATTGGTTGTTAAAGGAATTTTTGATCCGAGAAAAGATAAAAAATATAGTGAGTATGAAAAACTAAAAGACTTTTCAAAAATTGAGAAAGTGCATCATAAGGTATTCATTGTTGATGAAAAAATAGTCATTACAGGAAGTTATAATCCAACAAATAACGGGAATACAAGAAATGATGAAAATGTTGTTATTATCCACAATAAAGAAATTGCAGGAAAGTTTGTTGACGAATTTAATAGTTTATGGTAATTATTTAATTAGCTCATTCTTTTTCAATATCTCTTTCATTTCCTGAAATTCGCGTGAGTTTTTAAACTCGCGTAGTTGTTCTGGTGGTAATTGTTTGACTGCTGATAATACTATTTTTGATACTTGTTTCATGTCTTGTTTTATATTGTTCAGAGCAAAGTTATTTGTTTTAATTTCATCATGTTCAATTTTTTTCGTTTCTCTTTTAAACAAGTTAAAGAATATATCTTTGAAGTTTTGTTGTGTTTCTGATTCTTGTTTTATTTCTGGTTCAACAACAGTTTCTGAAGTTTCGCGTTTGAATGAAAAATTTGGTTTTGGAATTAATTGCTTGAATAACTGGATAAAATTTGGCTTTGCTCGTTGCCGAGAGCTTAAATAATCATCAAATTCTTGTTGAAATTCCTCTGTCATGATACACCTCTTTTACAAATGATAATTATCGTTTATAAAATACTTCGCTTGTTGGTATTTCATCTTTATTTCTGTGAATAATGTCCTTGTCTCTTACTGAGTTGTATGCGAAGTCCTCATAGTCAAATCTTTCTACAAGTATTTCTTCTTCATTAATTGTTCGCTTTTTATCAACGCGCAAAGCGAGTCCTGTTCGTTCGTCAAAAGACATTTCTACTGTTGGTGATTCTTGGTCAAATATGGCTTGTGCTACTGATCTTCCGCGAAGCGTATATTTGCCTTTGGAAATTTTGTCTGTATCTTCGTTTAAGTATATGTAAAACCAGTCTTCGGGCAAAATTATGTTGTAATCCTTATATGAAACCAAATAGGGAATGTCATAAATCTCCAATTTGCCACATTGTCTGCCAAGTTCTTCGTGTATGCTTTCACAGTAAGCGATTGCTTTTTGTGATATTCTGTCTAAGTATACAACGTCATAATGAAACATAGTGTATGTTTTACCATTTATATTTGCATTTCTTATAGTTATTGGTTTTGTAAGGTGTATTTTGTATTTTTTGTCTCTTACAAAATATTTGTGTTTGTTGTATGTGAATTGGTAACTGTCTACATTTTTTATGAATTTATCAAAGAATTGATACACTGCAGTTCTTTCGTCTTCGCTGATATCTGTGGGTTCAGCAGGCATTTCAGGAGTCTGTTCTGTTTCAAGGGTTTCTGAATTTTCCAATTCTTGCGTTAATTGTGGCTGTTCTCCTTCTATTTCCTGAATCGGTTCTGCTATGGGGGGTTGTTCTCCTTCAATTATTTCCTGAACTTCAATTTGCTCTTGCTGTTTGAGCTCGTCTGCAATTCTCTTTGCTTTGGTTTCCTTTTCAGGAGCGCACGCAATAAGAATAACTGCCAGTAAGACGATAAAAAACATTTTTCTCATATCAAGAACCAGCAAATCAGGTTATTTAAGCTTTGCTGTGATGATATTTATATAGTTGGATATGAAGTATGCTGTTATGAAAAAAGAGCTAAGTTGTTTCTTTTGTGTCTCTTTTTGGCAACAAGCCAGAGGCATGATGTTTCGCTCAATAGTTGTTCCTTTGGCATTTCCGCTTAAAAAGGCAAGAAAGTTATTTCTTCATTCGTTTTTTTGTCCTGTTCCTATTGATTTGGTGCTTTTGACTTATCGTGGTAAAGTTATTGAGCTAAAAGAATCTTGGCAAACAAAGTTTTATTGTTCAAGAGAAAAAGCAAATGTGCTTTTAGAATTGCCTTCAGGAAGTATCAAAAATAGAAATATTAAAGTAGGTGATATGCTGAATATTATAAAAAGAGTGTGAAATGGATTTAATTAATCTATCAGTTTTCATTGGCGCGTGTTTGCTTTTGATTATTGCAGGCAGTTTAGTTGTCAGGAGTTTGGTGCGGTTAGCTGAGTTTCTGAAAGTTAATGAGTTTTTATTTTCGTTTATTATTGCTGGGCTTGCCACATCTCTTCCTGAATTGTTTATTGGTATTAACGCTGCGTTGATTGCTCAGCCTGCGATTGCTCTCGGAACGATTATCGGTAGCAATATTGCTGATATCACTTTAGTGGTGGGGATTGCTACGTTGTTAGGGCAGGGGCTGAAAGTAAAATCAAAGATTGTGGTTAGAGATGCGTATTTGATGTTTTTTATTGTTTCTTTGGTCGTAATCTTAATGTTTGTTGGCAAAGAGTTATCCAGATTAGATGGAATTATTTTGCTTGTTGTTCTTTTTGTGTATTTGTATTTTATGATTAAGAAAAAGGAAGCGTATACGGCAACAGTTTCTGAGCCGATTAAACGTTGGCGTGTTATCGGGTACGTTATGCTGTTTTTACTTGCCCTGCCTGTGTTGTTTTTTAGTGCGAGTATTGTGGTAGTATCTGGTACGCAGCTTGCGTTGGATGCTCTGCTTCCTCCTATTTTTGTTGGTTTGTTCTTTATTGCTATTGGCACATCCCTGCCTGAATTAGTTGTCCAGATTCGTGCTGTGTTTTCAGGTCATCCGAGTATTGCGCTTGGGAACATTATTGGTTCTGTGATCTGGAATAGCACATTAATTCTTGGTGTTGTTGCTATAATCAGTCCAATTACTGGAAATTTGTTTTTGTTTTTGACAAGCAGTTTGTTCATGGTTATTGTGTGTTTGTTGTTTGCTGTGTTAGTTGATCATGGCAGGCGCTTAACATGGAAAGAGGGTCTTGTTTTGTTATTAATGTATGTTTTGTTCATCATTGTTGAACTGAGTTTGAAGAGTTATTACTTAGTGAATGGACTGGTTTGACTATTAATGTACTATTATTCTTTCCAATGTTTCAACGCCTTCTGGAGTTACTTGTTGAACAAATACTTCGCCAGTATCAATGACGTTGTTTTTGAAAGTAAATTCTCCATTTATTGTTGAGAATTTATGTGCTGCTAAGTATTCATTAATGTTTTCAGGTGAAGTTGAATTGAGTGCTTCTGCAAGAATCATCATGCTATCGTATGCGCCGCTTGCAGAATAGTTTGGTGTCTTATTGTATTTTGCTCGGTATTTTTTTGTAAATTCTTGTGATGCTGGTGTATCATAATCAAAATAAACCATGTTCTGAAATAAGTTGTGATCTAACTCCATATTGTTGAGTGCTGTTGTGACAATACCGTGACTTATGAATTGAACATCTAATTCTGTTTCTTTTGCGCGTTTGAGGAATGTTGCCAAATCAGTGTCAAGCATGTCTAAAAAGACTGCTTCCGCTCCTGATTGTTTTACTTTAGCTGCTTCTGTGAGAAAGTCATTTCCTCCGAGTTGTGTGTATGTCTGATCAAGTACAATTGTTCCGTTTGTTCTGTTCATAATATCAGTTAGTCCTTGTAAAATGGCTTCGCCAAATGGGGATGTATAATGTACTATGGCTATTCTTTTGATGTTTTTTTGTTTAATGTGATTTTCAAGCGTCCATACTATTTTGCGCATTTCTGGACGCATAAGAAAAGTGTAATCGTTGATTGTCAGCCCATCTGTTTTGACGTTTTGTGGAGTGATTAGTGTTATTTGTTTTTCTTCTGCTAAAGGAGCAATTGCGTTGTAATTAAAGTCCCATGTTCCGCCAATAAGTGCAACAACATTGTCAACTTCTACAAGTTTATTGAATGCCGTAACTGCTTTTTTTGAGTCTGTTGCATCATCTTCGTAAATAATTTCAACTTGTTTTCCATTAATGCCTCCTTTTGTATTGATTTCTTCAACAGCAAGGTCTATTCCTTTTTGTGATTCTTGTCCGTATGAAGCCGCAGGCCCCGAGAGGGAAAGCAATGCTCCAATTTTTACAGTATCTGCAGTTTGCGATGTACAAGATAGAATAAACAACAGCAAAATGATTATAGCCACCCTCATAGGGAAACATATTTCTCGAGGCATTTAAATAATTTTCTTCATAAATTTACTAAATAATCGCATAATTTTTATACTTATGCTGTTTAATTAGTAAAATGAACTTGAATTCGGTTGACAAAAAGATTCTTTGGGCGCTTCATAATAATTCCCGGCTTCCTGTGTCTAAGGTTGCAAAAAAATGTAGGATTAGCAGGGAAATTGCTGAATACAGAATTAAAAAACTTGAAAAAACAGGAATTATCAAAGGTTTTGTTGCTCGTGTTGACATGTCTTTTCTTTGTGCAGGTGTTGGTTCTGCTTTGTTTAAGCTTATTCGTTTTGATGAGAAAAGATTAAGTGGCATTCTTGATTTTTTGAAAGCTCATCGTTCTGTTAATTGGATTGCTGAATTGTGCGGTACAGCAGATATCGTGATTGTTTTTCTTTACAAAAGCTCAGAAGATTTGGCTCAGATAATTACAGAAATCAGCGAGTTTATTGGTTCTAATCTTAAAGAACATCAGATTCAGTTGTATATTAGCGAGTATAAGTTTTCAAGAGAAGGTCTTGTTGCAGAGGATGCTCGGAAATTTATTTCTCCACTAATTTCGTTTAAGGATCATTCAGAAAAGAAAGATCTGGATAAAATCGATAAGCTTCTGCTTGGTATTTTGGCAAATAATTGCAGGATAAAAAATATTGAGCTTGCAAAAAAATTAAAAATAAGTGAGGATGCTGTTAGAAGACGGATTATTAGTTTGGAAAAGCGCGGTTTACTTCTTGGTTATTCGATAACAATTGACGTAAATAAATTAGGGTTTGAATCGTATTATGTTCAACTTCAAATTGATCAGATGACTAATCAGACAATTGCGAAGATAAAATATTATTGTGAAACAAGTCCATACGTTACTTACTGCTCACGAATTGCAGGAAGATATAATGTAGTCATGACTGTTTGCGCAAAAAACAGGAATCATTTTAATGACTTATTGAGAGATTTAAGAAAGCATTTTGGAGCACAGCTTCTTGATTATGATTTCCAAATTGATTTAGAAGAACATAAAGAGACTACTTTGCCTGAAGGGTTTTTGGATTGATCATTTAACGTACTCAACATTTTCAAAAGTTTCGAATTGTTGGTCGCCTGTTAAGAATAATATGTTCAGTTTTTTGGCAAGTAAATATCCTATGCAGTCAACATATGATAATTTTCTGCTTTTATTTTGAAATTTGAAAAGCATTGCTTCTTTAATAGTAGCATCATCAATCAAAATACAATAATCGATGAAAGCATCGTATTTTTCATCTGCAATTTCTTTTGAGTATGTTCTAAGAAGGGCGTAATGTAATTCCATTAATTGTAGTCTTGTTGTTACTATTGCTATTCCAATTGAGTATTTTTTGTAGTTTGGATTGCCAACTATGATCTCATATAAAGCATATGTGTCAAAAAAGTAAGTTGTTATTCCCATCCTTCGCGAGCCATGTCTTTGAATTGCTGCCCTGAAGTTTTTCGTTTCAGAGATCCGAAGAGATTTGTTAAGTCTGTTTCTTTTACAACTTCAAGAAATATTTTATCATCCGATTTTAAGTGTTTTTTCTGAACAAGTTCTTTAGGTAAAATGACTCCTAATGAATTTCCCCATTTCCTCAATGTTACTTCTATTGCCATTTTAATCATACCTCAATTAGACAAAAGTATAACTGCTTAATAAATGTTTGGTTGGATCAACTCTAAGTATCAAGATTTTGCTATCTTCCACAGCATCTCAAAAAACGTCTTGTAAGTTTCTGCAAAGTTTTTGTCTTTGATCAGCAATCCATACGGCTTTTCTCCGTAGCTTGCAAGAAATAAATAATCATTTAAGACTCCGTACTCTGTGAATGTTTCTAAGTCGAGATATTTTACTTCTGTTTTAGGCATTGTTTTTCTTATTTCGCCCCACTGTTTGCCTTTGCGATCAAATATTATTTTGAGTGAAACTTTATCTTTGATTCTTTTTTTATGAAATTCTAGAAAGAAGGGTTCAAGTTTTTGAAACGATTTTAACGTTACTGCTGCTACATAATATGAATCGTTTTTGTTCCATAAATTCATAATTTCTGTGAACATTGATTTTACTCCTCTGATATCTGAAAAATATTTAAAATCTGTCAAACGATCATGTTGTGGGATGGCTTTCAGTTGAGTAATAGATGCTAATAATTTTCCTTTTTCGTCTTTGATTTTTTTTTCTTTTTCTTCAAAAATGTGAGCTAAATTTTCTGGCGAAGAAGCGCTAAATACTTTTATGTTGTTAATAACTTTGTATGTTACAAGTCCTTTCTCAAGCAGACTGTTAAGAATGGTGTAAATATGCGAACTTCTGATGTTTGTTCGTGTGCAAATTTTTCCTGTCTGGCTCTCGCCGTTAAATCGCAAATCTATATATGCTTTTGCTTCGCTGTTTGTTAATCCTGCTGCTATTAGCGCTTGTATGTTTGACTCTTTGCCATCCATACTACTAAGTAAGGTAGTAGCAAATATTTAAATGCTTTGATTTCTATTGGCTACTAAGAGATTACAGACAATAACTTTGAATTTGTGGAGACAAAAATGACTGAACAAAGAAAAAAGATAATCGCTTATGACGACGATATTTCTGATATTCAAAGAAGATATCTGCCTCTTGCGCGTGACAATGATATTAGCGTGATTTATTTTGCTCGTCTTTGTGGTCAAAAGCTTGAAGATTTTGTAAATAGAACTTTACCAAATAGACTTGAACTTTGTGGAATTTCAAGAGAGCTAATATTTGCTGCTCTGGACCACCAAGATCTTATCAAGTTAAGGTTTGACCCAGAAACTTCAGAAATTCCTTTCCCACAAGACGCAGATGTGTACTTTGTTGATGGGTTAGCTGGCGGCTCTAGAGCCGTTGCAGCTAAATTGCCAAAAGAAAGGGTAACTGTGATTTCAAAGGACTACGAAACCATCTTGGATGCACAACGTTTGGGGTATAAAACCATATCAGAATTTTAGATCATCATACTTTTTAAGATCTCTCTTGCTATGTTTGTATATGATATCATGATGAGCATAATCAACAAAATAAACTGTGTCATCATCTCCAAAAAATAATATCACATAAGAATTATTTACGTGAACTCTTTTATACTTTTTAAGATCGCGTGTTAAGTTCTTATAATGATTCAAATCAGTGGAATTTAAAATTTCATCTATTTTATTTAATGTGTTTTGTAACTCTTGCCCTTTAATTTTTTTGAGTTGTTTTCTAAAAAGATGACTGTGCTTTCTCCTTCTCATTCCAACTGTGCTCTTTTTTTAAGTTCTCTTTCAAACTCTTCAGATTCACCATCAGACAAAAAAGTATTTGCTTCAATACTATTCAACCGTTCTAAATATTCTGGTCTCACTTCCATAGAACCAAAAATCTTCTCTCTAGCAGCATCACGAATAAATTCTTGAACATTCAAAAACCCATTATTCTTAGCATACTCCTTAGCTTGCTCTAGAAACCCTTCCGAAATCCTCAAATTAATCTGCATAGACATAATACCAAATAATATCAGATAATATTTAAAACTATCGCTCCGAAAAAGAATTGTTTATAAAAAAATTGGCACGTATCAGCTATGTTTTGTTTCAGTTTCTCTGTATTTAGTAATGAGTAAATTGGTTATTTGCTCTAATTTGCATTCTATTCAATAATTTCAGGAGCTAACGAAAGGGGGCAATTTTCTAAAAACTAAACTAAAAACGAAACGACGAGGGGGGAATTCCGAGTCCTACAGACAGAGTGCCTTTTTCTGCGGAAAAAGAAATTTAATAACGAGGGGGCTTTTAAGATAGTCTTTCTCTTCGAGAAAGTATTTAATTGAGGGGCGAGAATAGTTTATATTATTTTTTCTTGTTTTTCTGATTCTTTATTCTTCTTAAGTTTATTGAACTCATAGTACATTAAATCAAACAATGCAGATTTCAGTTTTGATTTAAGTTTTTCATTATCAACTAATCTTTTATAGAATTTCATATTGCTATTTAATAATCCTGTCATTTCTTGATTGAAATATTTATCGAAAACGGCTTTAACATTTTCTTTAGAATTATGTTCCATCTTGTTTAATAATTCTTTATTTTCAAGAAGATGGTCTTTAACTCTTCCTAAGAAAACTTTATCATCTTCAGTAAAATCAGTCCCAAAAGCATCATTTAAAGCTTGGAGAATTTTAGATAATTTAGTGTTTATATCTGGCGCAAATTCACCAACTCCTGCCGAAATAGGTTTTAATTCGCCTTCCGATTTTAATTTTATCTCTTTTTCCCCTTTATTTACGATTTTATATGAATCCATATCTACATCTTCTAAAACATTGAAGGGTAAGGGATTATTTATTGTTGGAAGTTTCTTTGATAGAAACTTATTAAATAGGAATATCTTTTCAAGATTTACATCAGAGAACGGCATTAATTGGGATAAAAATGAATATATACTTTGATATCGCTTCAATGTTTTCTTAAATCCGACTTGGTCTTTTTTAGTCTTCTTTCTAAACTCATTTACAACAGGGTTCAAAAGATTGTGAAGTTTAGGTTGTGGTTCTCCTTTTTTCCATGCTTTAATGAAAGCGTCTACATCTGTTTGGTCAAATATTTGATAATCAATTAATTTTTCTTCAAGCTCGTATAATTTGTGAGGATCAGTTCCTTCTTTTAAGAAAGTAGCTTCATAATAGGGTTGAAAGGCTTTCTCAATTACTTCTGTTTGATTTGCAAAATCCAATATCAGAGTATCATTTTTGTGAGGAGGATATATCCTATTTGTCCTACTAAGAGTCTGAACAGCAGTAATCCCATTAAGCATTTTATCAACATACATAGTATGAAGTAATGGTTGATCAAAACCAGTTTGATATTTATTAGCAACAATTAAAATTCTATAAGGTTCTTCTTTGAAAGCATTTTCAATTGATTTTTTTGAAGGTAAATCATTCATATTACTTTCAGTATACTCCTGCTCATCATGTTTTACTATTCCAGTAAATGCAACCAAAGTCTTTATTGGATAATTGTTTTCTTTGATTAATTTATCAAATGCTTTTTTGTATAATACTGCATGAAGTCTTGACCTTGTTACAACCATCGCTCTAGCTTTACCTTTGATTTTATTATAACTTGAACTCATAAAATGCTCAAGCATTATGTCAGTTTTTCTTGAAATTGCATGAGGATGCTTTTCAACAAAATTTCTCAATAATTTTTTTGCTTTCTTTTCATCATATTCAGGATCATCTGTTATTTTCTTGACTAACTTAAAATAAGTTGCATAAGAAAGATAATGCTTGAGAATATCTAAAATAAAACCTTCATCAATTGCCTGTTTCATAGAATATAAATGGAATGAATGATATTCTCCTTCATCATCTTTAGTCCCAAACATTTCAAGAGTTTTATTTTTAGGAGTTGCAGTAAATGCAAAAAAACTAACATTTTTTAGATTCCTATAAGATTCAATTTCATTTAGTATTTCTTCTTCAACTTCTTCATCAACATCTTTTTCTAGTGCTTCAGCTTCTTCTAAACTGTTTGTTGAGAGAATTTGTTTCATTTTTCGAGCCATTGCTCCAGATTGTGAAGAATGTGCTTCATCAATGATTACTGCATAATTTCGTTTTGGTAAATCCTTAACTTCATCTAAGATATAAGGGAATTTATGTAATGTTGTTACAACAATATTACTTCCTGATTTCATTGCTTCTTTAAGATCTTTTGAAGATTTCTTTTCATCAATAACATCAACAATACCTTTTACTTTTTCAATTGCCTGAACTTGATTTTGTAATTGTTTATCTATTACCTTTCTATCCGAAACTACAATAACCATATCATAGATACGATTATCTAACCTGTTAAATTTATTAATCAATCCATGAGAAAGCCATGCAATTGTTTTGGTTTTTCCAGAACCTGCACTATGCTCAATGAGATAATTTTTACTAGGGTTTGCATCTGCCAAAAGCAAATTAACACAATCTAATTGATGGTATCTTGGGAAAATTGGATATTCCTCAGTATCTTCTTTTTCAATATAAACAAAATTATTAATTAATTTTGATAGTTTGTTTATTTGTAAAATATCATTATATAGGTATGAAGTTTTGTAATCGTTTTGTACTTCAGGATTATCTAATGCTTTGTTGAAAGGCAAGAATCTTGTTTTCCATCCAGCCAATTTTGTTGCCATGAATATCTTTTCATCACTCATAGCAAAATGAACAAAGCAATTTTGAAATATTTTTTCTTTAGAGTCTCTATCTTCTTTATACTGCTTTATTGCTCTCTCTACACCTTGAGAAAATGTATCTTTAAGTTCTATTGTTAAAATGGGCAGTCCGTTTATGAATATAACCAAATCCAATCTATTTCCTTTTTCTCTGTCTTGATATTCTAATTCATCAATAACTGAAAATATGTTTTTCTCAAAATGCTCGAATAAATCAGGATTTTTGTTGTTATTTGGTTTAGGATAAAATATATTGAATTGACATCCAACATCTTTAAAGCCATTTCTTAGAACATTGATTGTTCCCTTTTTATCTATTTCATTGATTAATCTGTAAAATAATTTATTTTCTGCTTCATCTCCATAAACTTTTTGAAATTTTTTCCAAATTTTCTCTTGGGTGTCCATGATAAACTTTAAAGTCAATTCTGGATCAAGGCATGATGCTTTATTGAAGCAGTTTGTTCCTCTGCTTTTATATCCTGTACTAACTAAATGAGCAATAATATCATTTTGAAATGCTTTTTCTGAAGTGTTAGTTTCCATTTTTTGACATCTTATGAATCTTATTATTTAGTTGAATTATTTCTTTTGTAAAATAAAATAGTATTAATATCCAAGAACCAAAAATAATCCAAAATGTATAAGGTAAAAATAAATTCATGGTGTAATTGTTTTGAGTCATCATAATTCCTAGAGGAGCAAATACTCCTAATATTGAAAATCCCCCAAGAAACAAAAGTGTTTTTTTAACTTCATTAGCTTCCATCAATTTAGTGAGTTCCTCATTTTTTGTTTTATTTAAATCAGATAAGTAATCAATTTCAACTTCTGTTGCATAAATTTCATCACTATATCTTCGATATCTGTCCCATTTTTTACCAGTAATATTTGGATTTATAAGTATTGACCTATCAAGCATCAATCCATCCATATTAAGCATACCAAAAGGAGATGAGCGCTTTCTTTGTCTTTCTCTTAACTCTGTAAGATATTCTTCATTAAAACTTAATTCAAGTATATTTTTAGGAAGATTATGGTAATCTTCATTTTCATCTTGATTACCTTTTTCAATTAATTCATCTATGGTAGGAGGATTATCTGGATCAAGATCATCTCTTATTTCTTTGAGGAAATCTTTGACATTTGTCATATTTTCTTCTTCATCTATTTGCTCAACCCATTGTTTTTTTTCAAAGATTCTTTTTTTCAAGAATTCCATTTTATTATTATTATCATGAATTTCATTTTGAAGAGTGGATATTGCACTTCTCTGACTTATTATTCTTGAAGTTAGAAATGCGCCCATAATTCCAACAATTGCTGCTGAACTTTGAGCAATTGCACTATAAAACCAATTTGGGTCAATAGAAGCCAGAATTGGTGCTGAATTATTCACGATTGTACTTGTTGCATCACTAATGATTGAAGTATTGTTCATAGTGCAACACCTCGCACATCGATTTTACCTGTTACAACATGATGAATTAATGATTTTTTATATTCTTCCATTAAATTTATCTTTTCTTCAATCTTTTTAATAATTTGATCAATCTTTGAAGTTTCTTTGTCTAAGTATTGGACTATTTGGTGTTGTTCTTTATCATCTGGTAAAGGAATTGCAATTAATCCAATTGTTTCAGTATTAAGATTTAATTGTGTTCCCCATTTCCCTAAACCTAGGTATGCTTGTTCTCCGATGAAAATATAATATAAATACTCATTATTAACTTTTAAATTTTTAAAATAAACAAATCCGTCATGAATACAACATTTTATTTTGGTAATAATTGGTTTTCCAACTGTTCCGGCTATTGAAACAAATAATCTCCCGGATTCTAAAGCAACGCTTAACGATTTTCCTAAAACTGAAAGTTTTTCTGATGATTCCTCTAAATATCTATCGCTTGAACTTACATCTGCAATCCTAACCCAAGAATATTCTCCCTTTTCATCAAAGTATATTGGGTCATCAATGGGTCTTGGAGATGCTCCTCTACTTACTTTTGAAAGCTTATCAATTCTTCTTGTACTCCAACCTTCAGGTATCTCTCCAATCCAATCAATTCCAGAATCTTTCATCTTTGCATTTTTATCGAGTCCTTTTGTTACAACATGATTGATTAATGCAGTTCTTTTTTCTTTTAGAAGTTCAATTAATTGTTTGTCTTTTTCGATTGTTTGGTCAAATTGAGATGTTTTTGAATCTAGGAAAGTGATCATCTTTTCCTGCTCTGGAAGGGAGGGTAAGAGAATTTGGACATTTTTTATTGGATATGTGCTAATACCAAATCGGGTAACTCCATTAGCGTTTAAGGTAAAATAATCTGAAACGTTCTTTGACTTAAACAATCTGAACAAGTAACTTCCTAGTAATTCCAATTTATTAGGTCTGATGTGGGCTAAGTGATATCCACATACAACATCTTTGAAAGTTTCCTTAACTAATGCAGGAATGGCAATATCATCAGCTTCTTCTGAATCTTTGGTAATCAGTACATCTCCTTCTTTAAGTCTGAGCTTTGATATCTGTTGGTGACTTGCTGTTGCTACCATAAAAATTATGTCAGAAGTTATGAAGTCATTATAATAAACATCTGTATAGTTGCATAATTTAACATAAGGCTCAAAATCCGATGATTTCTTATCTATATTACTGATATTAACATCAGCTACTATCTTGAGTTTTTTAACTCCCCACTCTTCAGGAATCTCTCCAATCCATTGAACTCCAGAGTCTTTGTATTTTGGATATGGTTTGAGTTTCATATTAGTAAATCCCCGCTAAAAGTTAATTGAGAGAGTTCTTCTTCGCTTAGTTTAAGTTCTTTTATTTTCTTAGAATACGCCAAAAACTCAGGGTATCTTAACATATCTATATACTGTAAACGATAAACTCTTCTCTTAATCAGCCACAAATATTCTTCAATATCTTCTCTTATTATTTCCTCTTCTGAATCCCTAAGTGATAACTCCAAACTTATTGGGAAAAGACTGCCAAATAGTCCAATTCTAGTGTTTGGTTGTATGTATGCAACATACTTGTCTTTAATAAGAAATGGAATCTTTGTTTTATCCAAAGAATCCATCCCTTGAAACACGAATTTATCTGAAAAGAATGATATGTTAAACACTTTGTTAATCTTAATTTCTGCCTCTTTAAGTTTTTTTTGTAGTGTTTTTAGGTTTGTATATTTCCAATATTTGGTAAGATAAACATTGATTGTTTTCCCTTTTAATTCAGGACTTAAGGATGTTATTTTTTGCACTAGTAGGTTAACATTACCCTCGTCAAAGTTTATTTTTTTCCAGTCTGAATTATATTTTATATCTGAGTAGACTTTAATTTTATTGTGAAACACATTTTCTTCTGTGTTATAGGTAATGTTTATTCCGAAAAGAGGGTTTCTTTCATCATAAACATCATTCAAGCAAATATACCCGTCTACAGTTGAGATGTTCTCTGGAAATTTGAATGGATAGCAAGATGCTTTAGTCAGCATCTCAGGTATGAGATTTTTTGTTTTGAAAAAGAATTTCTTATCATCCATGTTGATGAATTGTGATGGAATGTTATTTTGCAAGAAATATTTCTTCAGTTTAATATAACTATCATTTATATCTGCACTGTATATAATTATGACAAATATTCTATTTTTGTCTGCTCGTCCATCAATTATGTCTCTAACAAGATTAACTCGTTCCTCTATCACTTCAGGGTTATCAGAAAAGAATGTTTTCAGTGTATTAATTATGACTGAAGCATTATCGCTATTATCGAGTTGTATAAATATGGGTTTTAGGGGTATTTTTCCAGCATATTCGTCCTTAAGTTTTTGAAGGTTATAGTTGTCAAATATGCTTACTTCTTGAGAACTGTAAGGATTTGTAATTGACCATTCTCCAATATCTATTTCATCTTTTATTTCTTCACGAGTAAATTTAAGTGTCCCCACTGTAATCTCGGGAGGGAAGAAATCTATAAGTCCACAAATCTGATTATATCTTTGTGTTGTTTCACTCACAGTTAATTGAGAAGCAGGTCTGTCCAAACTAAATGTCAATACATAACGTTGTATTGCTTTCCTATGTCTAAGGCGATAAGATATCAATAAGCCATTAAAGGAAAGGGTTCTGTTTTCTTTGTTAATACTTAACTTTAGACTCTCTAAAGCATTATACAACGCTTCATAAGGATATTCCCCTACATCAATATTGACGCTAAAATATATTGTTGTCTTCATTGTCTTTTCATCTCCTTAAAAAATTGCATTGTCTTTATTACACCAATAACAATTACTGACAACAAGAAAAGAACTAATAGATTAATGGGTTCTGAGATCCAATTAACAATAATTGGTAGTCCTGTTATCTTAAAAAATTCTCCCTCGTAGATACCTGTAAAGTCAAGCAACCCAAATGTTCTCAAGATTGCAAATAAACCAATAATTGCAGAAATACCCCATAGTTTGAAGTCCTTTAATATGTCTAGATATTTTTTCTTAATGTATCCATAAAAAACAGGAGGATTGTTGTTTTTAAGATATTCTAAAGAATCTTTTCTATTCAGTTGTATGCCTTGAAATTGTTTGTTCTCAGAATATAACAACAAGGCTATTTTTTCATAAGTGTTAATGCTTTTTTGGGTTACTAAATCAATAAGATCTATTTGCATCTGATAAAATTGTTTTACTTTATTATGCCTATAAAATCCGAATAGTGAAGCTATCAATGGCAAGATTGAGTTTTTTATTCCTGTTGCGAATTCATTTTTTTTATTCAAGTATAACTCTTCTAGAAAGAGATAGAGTGGCGATAAACTATTATCAAAATCTTTTATTTTTGTTTCTTTTAGAAATTCTGTTGTTTTTTTCTTAAAGTCATTTTTATCTTTTAAGGAAGAAATGAAAAAGAGTTTTAATAGCTCATTTGACAAATTTTGATTTTTCGATTGTTTCCAAGTACTATATTTTGTAGAGAATGCTTTCTTCCCATCTTTGTTTATTCCAAGTATAAATAATAGAATAAAATCATCAGTTTTTGTAGGTTTTGAACCTTTTTTCTCTTTGTAAAAATAGTCTGTTATTGCAGATTCGACTCTATTTGAATTATCCCACTTCTCCTTTAAAATATACTTTATTTGATTCTCTGGAAAATCCCCCATCTTACTCGACATCCTCCTTGACTAGTTCTGCAATCTCATCAGTTACTTTCTTGATGTCTGTTTCAATCTCTTCCAAAGGTCTTGGAGGAACATATTTGTAGAAATATTGAGTAAAGTTTAGTTCATAACCTATTTTATCCTTGCTTCTATCCATCCATCCATCAGGATAATATGGTTTCACTTCTCTGTCAAAATACTCTTGAATATCTTCTTTTAATGGAATCTTTTCAGAATCTCTTAAATTGGAATCTGCTTGTTTTTTGCCTTTTCCATCTAAAACATATTCAGCAGTTTCATCATGTTCTGATAATTTAAGAATAATATTCTTGATAAATATGGGAGTTAATTTAATGTTTTTCAAAGCGTTCTTAACAAGTTCTTCAAATTCATCCCAATTCTTATAAGTTTTATCTCCGACAGATTTCAAAGCTTTAATAATTTCCTCTTGCTCTGCTTTTCCTTCTTCTTCCTCTTTTAGCTTTTCATCAGGATTCTTGCTTTTGCTTTCAGCTAGTTTTGAAAAAGCACTATAAGAATAAAGATTTTCAAGTCTTTCTTCATTAACACAATAGTTTAATTGTAATGGTCTTTCAACCGTTATCTTAGTATATCCAAATTCTTCATTATCAAATATTTTAATATTTCTTGAAGGCTTGAAATTTTCATAATATTCCAGAATTTCTTTAATATCTTCAGGGGAAATATATTGCCTTTTACTACCTAAGCTTTTACGCATCTTCTTAAATTTAGAAGTTGCATCAATTAGCTGTATTTTACCAACTCTTTCAATTGGCTTTTCATTAGTCAAAATCCAGATATACGTTCCTATACCTGTTTTATAAAACATTTGATGAGGCAGGGCAATAATCGCTTCAATCAAATCTCCTTCAATAATCCATTTACGAATATCGCTTTCTCCTGAACCTGCATCACCAGTAAACAAAGGAGAACCATTTGTAATAACCGCAATTCTTGATTTCTCCTTTAATTTCATCTTAGAAATCATGTGCTGCAAAAACAATAATTGACCATCCTTAATTCTTGGAGTTCCTGCTCCAAAACGACCCTCAAAACCTTTTTTAGATTCTTTTATTACTTCGTCTTGGTCAGCTTCCCACTTTGTTCCATAAGGTGGATTTGAGATTATATAATCAAACTTTTCATTAGGAAACTGATCTTTAGAAAGTGTGCTTAAATCATCTCCTCCTTTAACATTATTTGCATCTTCTCCTCTAATTAGCATATCAGATTTACATATTGCGAAAATTTCATCATTAATTTCTTGACCAAATAGAACAATATCAACCGATTCATTCATTTTACTTATAAAATCTTTACAACTAGAAAGCATTCCGCCAGTTCCACAAGCAGGATCATAAACTGTTTTAATCAAATTCTTCTTTGTTAAATGAACTCCATTCTCAATAAACATCAATTTTGTCATCAATTCAACTACATCCTTAGGGGTGAAGTGGTCTCCTGCTTCTTCATTTGACTGTTCTGCAAACTTACGAGTTAATTCTTCGAAAATTGTTCCCATCTCATGATTTGATACAACGTCTGGATGTAAATCAACTTTTGATTCAGAAAATTTCTTTACAAGCCTAAACAGTCTATCTGTTTTAGAAAGTTTTTCTATTTGTGCTTTAAGTTTAAATTTCTCAAAAATATCTTGGACATTTTTGCTAAAACTATCAATATAATGAATTAAGTTCTGTTCTATATGCTCAGGATCTTCAAGCAATGTTTTAAAATCATATTTTGAATAATTGTAAAATCCTAAAGGATTGCCCTTTTTATCTTTGGACGCTTCTTGTAAAACATGCTCCGTGTTTTCAAATTGTCCTTTGAACTGATTATAAGTTTCAAGAACTTTTGATTTAGAATCTGATAAAACACAATCAAATCTTTTTAGTACAGTAAAAGGAAGAATTACTTTCTGATATTCATTTCTCTTATATGGTCCTCTTAGTAAATCAGCACAATCCCAGATAAATGTTATTTTTTCTTGAAAATTACTCATTCTCGCCCCTCTTCTTTAATTCTTCTTCCATACATTTCTCAAATTGACGAGATACAATCCAGCCTTCATGTTTACAGAGTTCTCTATATTTGTCATACAATTTTGTATTGACTTTCAATGTGATGTTTTTGCTTTCTTCCATTCTCGCCCCCTCTACAACTAAACTAAACATAAATAATTGCACATACTTATAAATATTGCTATAAAACTCACAAAATCAACTTCAACTTCTCAAGCAACAACTCAAATTTCAAATACTTTGCTTTTTCATTGAAATGTCCTGCGTTTGGTACAAAGCTTAATTCTACATTCAGGTTTTTTGCTAATTCTTCGCCATTTCCCAAACTGACGTAAGGATCATTATCTGATTGAAAAACGATAAAATTCTGTGCTTTAGTTTTTATCTTCTGCCAATCAAAAGAAAAGCCACTAAAACTGCTGTCTCTGTCATAATTTAATATTGGACGAACGCCTATCGGAGTGCCTACAAAAATAGCTGCTTTAATTGGTTGTTTTAATGTTTCAAGCAGATTAAGGGTAAAAACTCCACCTAAACTGTGACCAATAATTATAGTATCCTCATTAATGTGCTGTTTGTATTTCTCAAATACTTCAAACCATTCAGATATCTTTGCGGGAACAATTGGTGGTGAAGGAAACTGAGGAACAAAAATATTGCAACCTAATTCTTCTAATTTCTTTTTCAGCCAAGGAAACCAGTTCTCTTCTGGATACCCTTCTGTTCCGTGTATTATGAATATTGATTTCATTTTTTAAAGTAATAAGTGGGGACATTGGGATTCGAACCCAAATCCGGCGGGTTGGAGCCGCCTATTCTAGCCAGGTTATACTATGTCCCCGATATGATGTTGTTATTTTCTGATCCTTTTTTAAGCTATTCGTTTTTTGGTCTAAGTTTATATACAAACAAAGCATTTTTGAATTTATGTGGATAGGTCACTTTAATGTTTGGCATGAGAACTGTATTTACTTAAAGAATGCATCCAAATATAATGTTGTTATTTCTATGTATCCTTTGAGTTCTTACAGAGAAGGAAATTATACATATCATACAAATGTAAATATTTTGATCGGGCAGGAAAATAATATTCGTACGTTTGTAAATGAAATTAAGAAAGATGAGCGTTGTCTGAAGTTTTCTGGAGAGGGAAATGTGTTTATCTCACATATTAAGTTAAAAGATTCTGATCATCATACAACAAACTATTATACGCCAAAAGTGTTTCTGTTAAAGCCTGTAGTTCATAAAGATGGTAAAGAGGACTGGCTTTTTGGCGCTTGGGAGAAAGAAACCATAACAGACTTGTATAAGATATTCAAAAAACATTTTATTGTAAAACTTGTTTCAATTGAAAAATCGGATTTTACAGATGTGTTTGTTCCTCAAGTAATGCCAAAGTTAACAAATAGACAAAAAGAAGTGTTGCAGTTAGCTATTAAGGATGGTTACTTTGATTATCCTAAAAGAACTGATCTTGAAAAACTTGCAAAACAGATGAATATTTCAAGAGTTACATTTCAGGAACATTTGAAAAAGGCGCAAAGTAAAATTTTGCCTGTTCTTTTTGGGAATAGATAAAGACCTAATTATGTAGGTAGAAAAAACAAAGAGTTCTAATGATACTTTTGATACATGGTTGATGCAAGAGATTATCAAGTAAAAAGAATAAAAAATTTTGAGGATGGCTTTCTTAATGAAGTATTGCGAGTTATGAAGCGTATTGGAAAGTACCTTGACAAATTTGACGGTTTGCCGTTAATTGGAGATGAAGAAAATTTTGGACAGAAGAGATCCTCAGGAAATTTTAGCTTTCATGGGGCAATGTTTGATAAGCAACTAAGAGGATTTTTTATGACTGCCAGTAAAGTGAAAAAAAGTAATCCTTCAAAAGACAATATTGTATATGTTGAAAAAGTAGATCATAGTTCAAGAATTATCCATCTGGCAGGAATTGGAAAACCCTCACGCGGATTATTTATTCATCATCAAATATACAAAGATTTTCCTGAGATTAAGGTAATTATTCATACACACGATAATAAAATTTTGGAATTAAAAAATATCCCTATTACAAAAAGCGTGTTTGTTGGTGCAAGCATGAAACATGCAAAAGAAGTTGTTGATTTGTTAAAGTTATCAGGGAGAACATACATTAACTTACGTTCACATGGTCAGCTTGCTATTAGTACTACAGTTGATGATGTCTTGAAACAAGCTAAGAAATATAATCTTGAAGCACAAAGAAAACAGTAAATACTTGCTTTATGTCGTTTACTGATGTATTTCTGCCCTTTGCTCATGCGTTTTCTTGACTTCCAACCAAATATTTATAACTTCTTACTTCCAACCTCTTACTTCATACTAACTAAAAAGAGGTTTTATGAATAGAGTATTTTTTGGGTCAGTGGCAACAATGACTGGTTGTATTATTGGTGCAGGTATTTTAGCTATTCCTTATGTTGTGATGAAGGCTGGTTTTTGGACAGGGATTGCTGTAATTTTAGTTATCGGTATTGTGGCGTTAATTATTCATTTGTTAGAAGGTGAAATTGGGTTGCGTTCAAAGAAGTGTGGTCAGCTTGTAACATATGCTGACCAATATCTTGGCAAAAAAGGGAAGTATTTGATGTTTGTTGCGATGATGATTGGTGTGTATGGGAGTTTGGTTGCGTACACGTTAGGTGTTGCGCAGAGTTTGACGAGTATTTTTGGTGGTTGGTTCATGTTGTGGGCTGTTATATTTTATGGCATGATGGCTATTCTTGTATTTGGCAATTTAAAAGTGTTGGAAGAATCTGAGTTGTGTATGGAAATTGTAAAACTTGTTGTTTTTGTGTTAATTTTAGCAGCTTTGTTTAATTCGCATCACTTTACTTCTGCAAGGTTTACAGGTTTTGATGTGACAAATGTGTTTATTCCGTATGGTGTTTTGTTGTTTGCGTGTCTGGGTACTGCTGCTGTTCCTGAAGTTCGCCAAGAGTTAAAAAGGTGTGCAAGACTGACAAAAAAAGTAATTATCTGGGGTTCTGTTATTCCTGTTATTGTTTATTTGTTGTTTACAATTGCTGTTGTTGGTGTTTCTGGAGAGTTGACAAGTGAAGTTGCTACGATTAGTATTGCGCAGCTGGTTGGCGGTGCAGGGTTTATTTTATTGCATGTTTTTGCTATTTTGGCTATGGCTAGTTCTTTTGTTGCGCTTGCATATGCTTTAAAGGATGTGTTTAAGACTGATTTTAAGATGACAAATATAAAAGCGTGGGTGATAACTATGCTTGTTCCTGCAATTATTTTGCTGCTCGGTGTTGAGTCATTTGTTAAAACATTGGATATTACAGGAACCTTTGCGGGAGGTTTAGTAGGTATCATTATTATTTTGATCCACAGTTATTCTAAGAAGTTTGGAGATAGAAAGCCAGAATATGTAATAAACATCCCTCATTGGGGTTATGCAATATTGATTAGTATGTTTGTTGCAGGAATGATATATGAGTTAATGAGATTTATTTCCTAGCTTTTTTTTGCATGAAAGTATGCAATTATTACAATTAGAATTATAACAAGCAGTACAACAATACCAGATATTGTTTTGTATAAGTGAGGTGCAATGATGCTTCGCTGAACTTGTAATGGTACTGTGTTGCTTGTTGTTTTGCTTCCTTGGTTGTCTGTTGCAATAAATTGAACGCGTTCTTCTCCTGCCCATTTTTCTTCAGGTATAAAACGTACAATTCCGTTCTGTACTTCAATATTGATATGTTGAGTTGGTGTTACGGAATAATTTAGCTCATCTCCGTCAGGGTCTGCAAAATAATTTGCCAGGTTTAATTCATGAATTGTATTTTGTGTCCATGTTTGTGGTGGTATGCCTGTTATTTCTTGTTGTGGTGTTGGTGCAAGAAAAATCGCAATCGCAAGCAATACTACAATGATCCCAATTGCCCATTTAATTTTGTTTCTTGGCTTAACTGCTTTTTTCTTTACGAGTCCTTTGCTCTTTACCTCTTTTTTACTTTTAAATTCCAGCTTCTTACTTCTAACTTCTGGCTGTTTACTGGTTACTGCTAACTGCTTACTGCTAACCTTTGCTGGTGCATAAATGCTGTACATTCCTTGTTTTATTTCTACTGTGAATTGTATTGTTCTTTTGTTTTCTCCTGCTTTTCTGAGTGGCAAATTAACAAAGCCATGTGGTGTGTATCTTGCAAGTTTTAGGTCTTTGTAATCAGCATGATTTTTTCTAAGCCATCTTTTTTTAACGCTAATTGTTGCTATTGTTTTTGCCGGTTTGTTTAAGTTAAATGTGAATGTTTGGTATATGTTTAATGATGGCGTTATTATGGATTTTGTTTTTTTAACGACAATTTTTAAGTCTTGTATTCCTTTTCCTGAGATGTAAAGTTTTCTTAATCCTTTATTCCATATTGAAAGTTCAACTTCTCCTGGGAAAATTTTCCAGTTCTTTTGTTTTATTTTTCCTTTAGTTATTCTTTTTATTATGTAAATTGCAAGTAATGTTAATATTCCTATTCCAAGGTATGTTGCACTTCCTACTGATATAGATATTCCTAGAACAATAATGAGCAGCACAATCAACGCAAGAAATACAACTATTTTTCCAATTCCTATTTTTGTTACTTTTAACTCTTTACTCTTTACTTTTTTCTCTGCTTTTTGTTTGATTTCTTTTTTAACTGGCTTCTCTTCTGCAGGTTTTTTTTGGTTTTCTGTATTTTTGGTTTTCTCTTCTTTTACTGGTTTTGTCTTTGGTATTTTTGGCGTTCCATAAATAGTATACACTCCTGATTTTATGGTTGCTTGATAGTGAACGTATTTTTCATCGTCTTCTGTTCTTCTTAGTGCAATATTTGTCCAGTTTCCTGTATTGTGTTTTGCAAGCTTAATTTCTGTTTCGGGTATGTGTTTTCTTCGCAGCCATGATTTTTTTATTTTGAACACTGCTGTTGCTTCTGCAGGAATGTTGGTTCTGAATGAGAATGATTGGTATCGTACGCTTGGTTTGATTGCAGGTTTGACTTTTTTGATTATTGCTTTGAATCTTTTAATGGGTTGTTCTGCAGTTATTGATAATGCAGTTAGTCCTTTTTTCCATGCTGTAAATTCTACGGTTTTTCCTTTAAGTAATAAGTTCCATTTTTTCTTTATAACTCTGAAACTTGTTAGTTTTTTTGCAAGGTACAGAATTACAAGCACTCCTATTCCTGTTGCTACTGCAACAATATTTTGTAATAAGAATTTTCTTGCTGCAATAAATATCAGTATTACAATAACAAATATAAAGAGTGCAAATAGTGTTTGTACTATTTTTCGTGATTCGCCCACAATCAATTCTTTGCGCGAGATAAGATGATAGTTTGTTTTGTATTCTTTTTCTACGTTTTTGCGTATTTTCTTTTCTAGCCTGTTTTTCTCTCGCTGTCTGCGTTCAAGGGCTTTTAGGTAAAGTTCTCTTTTCTTTCTGAGTTTTGCTTCTTTCTTTTCTTTTTTAAGCCTTAATTTTTCTTCTTTTTTCTGTTGTTTAAGTTTGCGTTTCTTTTCTCTTGCCTCATTTCGTTTCTTCTTTTTTGTTTTGTATGAATCGCTTCTTACGTGAATGGCAAGCAAGACTATGATTATTACAATAATTATTCCTACGATGATCAAAACTATTCCTGCTGCTGGGTTTTGTTCAAAGAATGTTGGTGGTCCTAGTGCAATAACAATATCTTTGCTGTATTGTATTCCTGTTTCATCTACTGTTGCTGTGAATGTTAGTGGATATTTTCCTGCCGGGAGGACTTTTGTTGGCTGTAAGCTTAATGGTATTATTTGTGTTTGTCCTGGGCTTACTGTTATGCTTCTTGTTGCAAGGCTGACCCAAGAAACTCCATCTACAGCTAACGTGTAGGCTGTTTCTCTGTCTCCAATATTTTGAATTGTCAGTTCTGCTGTACTATCAGCATAGTCTGTTCTGATTTTTGTTATGCCTGTTGCTAGTTCTGGTATGTGTGTTGGAGTAACAATCAGATCTAACAAATGTGTCTTTGCTTGCTTTGTTTTTTGTGATTCAATAATTAATTCTAGTGCGTGTGCTCCGAACGCAGTGCAATCATCTGGTGCTACTGTGATTTGTGTTGTTGCTGTTTGGTTTGCAAGAACTAAAAGTGTTTTCTGTCCTATGTGTACGTTTGCGTGGCCTGTTGCCTCCAAAGTATATGTTTCAGTAAATCCTAATGGATTTGTAAGTTCTATGTTGTATGTTGCAATACTGCATGGTGTTATTATTTGTGTGACTGGAGATATTTTTACTTGTATATTATCTGAGTATCCTATAAGAAGTTGTTGTTGTATTAGTTTGTCTGTTATGCCGTCTGTTACATAGATCTCAACCTCATATGTTCCTAGTTCTGCGTCGCATGGAATGTTGTAAAATGCAGTTATTGTTCCAGTTTGTCCTGGGTTTAGTGTTAAAGATAATTGTGAGAAGCTGACAAACTGGCTTCCATCTCCATCAACACTAAATGCGTAGTTTGCTGCGTATTGTTGTGTGTTTTGTATGCTTATTAGTTTTGTTAATTGTGTGCATGGTTGTCCTGCTAAGAATTGTTCTCCGTATGCGTTAAAGTCCTGAGCGCTTACGCTTTGTAAAAGAACGATTAAAATCAATAATACAATTATTTTTTTCATATTAATAGTATTCCTGTTTATTTTCTTTGCTTCTTGCGTGTGCTATGCCAATAATTATGCCAATTATAACCAATAAAATAACAAGGATTATGAGAACAGTTTCAAAAATTCCTGTTTTTCTTGGTTGTTCTAATACCATTGTGATTATGTTTAGTTCTTCTCGGTAATTATTTGATGTCACTGCTGCTGTGATTGTGTGGCTTCCTGATGTTGATTCTTCATTTGGCTCAACGCTTATGAATGTTGTTTGTGTTTGTCTTGGTTGCACAACAAGTGTATTTGTTGGGCTTACGCTGACATCTGCCCAGTCTGTTGGAGGTGTGTTGATAACAAAAGTTCTGCTGGTTTTTCCTATGTTTGTTATGGTGATTGGGTATGTTACTGGTTGTCCGGGGAGTGTTTGTTGTGCATTATTTCCCAGTGTTATTGTTATTGGTGCTTCATTTGATTCTTCGCATGTTTCATCTTGTGTGACTGTGATTGTTTTTCTGTCTTGTACTGCTCTGTACCCTTGCAAGTATTCTGCTGTGATAAGAACGTCGTATGATCCTGGTTGTGCGCATCTTGGTATGCGTAAGAATAATTCTTGTGATTGTGCTTGTTCATCATTTCTTTCAATTTCATTGATGTATGTTGTGTCTCCAATTCCTAGTCCTGGTATGTTCACACTTACACGAACATCTTCTGCATCTCTTTCTCCTTGGTTTTTAACTCGTACTCTTGCTAATAGTGAGCTTCCTGCACGTACGCTTGTTGATGGGTTTAAAATAACGTCAAGAATTTGTAGTGCGTGTCTTGGTACGTCTATTTTGATGTTGTAGTTTGCTGTTAGTTCGTCTCCTGATCTGTCTGAGAATATGACTCTTACTTTGTAATCGTCTTCTTCTGCGTTTCGTGATATTGGTATTGCTAATCTTTTGACGTATGTTACGCCTGCGTCTGCATCAAATACAGGTGTTCTGTCGGCTATTGGTTCTATGTCGTCAAATTCGAAGCCTGAGACAAATGCGAGAACTTGCAGATCATCTACATCTTGAAATGCTGTAAATCTGAGCAATAATTCGTAAACTTCTCCTCGTTCTAAAGAAAGCCTGTTAACAGAGTTTTCATTTACAGGGATGTCATCTATTTTTGCTTCGTCTATACTTATAGGGAGTGCAGTGACTGTTGCTATGCATAGTAAGAAGATTATACTGATACTTATGCTACGCAAATTCATTCATTTCCCCCCATGACTTTGTGTTTTGACCATCCAAAAGTGATAGCCAAATATTACCACTTAGAAGTAAGCGTTATTATTTAAAGTTATCGTATTGTTATTTGTCTGTGTAGTTGCTCATGCACGCCATTTCTTCCATCGATGGATATGCGCACAGTGTATATGCCTGGATCAGCACTTCCTGGAATTTGGAGGAATACTGTTCTCCTGACAGATGTGCTTCCTTCGATGTCAAAAACACTGCTTGTTGCTCGTGCACCAAGTGTTTGTATTGTTGCTGTTATTTGTACGTCTTCTATTCTTGGTCCTGTTGTTTTTCTTACGCTTACTGTAATTGGTATTCTGCTTCCTGGACTTATATCATACGCGTTTGGTATGATGATTGAGTTTACTGTGATTTCAGAATTACTGTTGCTTCCTGTATTTCCATTATTGTTTCCGTTGTTGTTTTGGTTGTTTGTTGCTTGTATGTTTAGGTTAAAGCTTGTTGCTACACCGTTGCATGCCAATCTTACTTGTCGTGTTCCAACAACGTTTGGATGTATGTATATGAGTTTTAGATCATTTCTACTGTCAATTGTGAATTGTAAGTCTGCTGTGTTGCTTAGTATTTGTACATTTACAAATGGGTTTGCTGGATCTGTGCATCTGTCTAGAACGTTGCTTAAAATAATGGTTCCTGAGGTTGCTCCTTGATTGATTGTTACTGTTGGAATTGTTTGCCAACTGGCAGACCCTTGACTTTGAGTTTGTACTGTTAGCGTGTATGTTTGTGATGCTGTGTCTGTTCCGTCTGTTACTGAAACACTTACTGGATGATTTCCTGTTTGTGTATTGTTTGGTGTCCAGCTGATAACTCCTAAGCTGTTGATTGTCATTCCAGAAGGTCCGTTTACGTTAAATGTTTTTGTGTCTCCGTCTGCATCATCTGCAAGTACTACATACAAATACTGTGTTCCTGCTGTTGCTGTTCTGATTGGTGTTGATGTGATGACTGGCGGATGGTTGTTGATTGTGTTTTGTGATTGAACATGAATTGTGAATAGTTGTAGTACTGGTTGTCCTCCGTCTGTTGCGCTTACTGTGACGTTGAAGAATCCTGTACTTGTTGGTATCCATGTTATGATTCCTGTAAGCGGATTGATTGTCATTCCTGTTGGTTTTGTTGGTAGTGCGTACACAATATTGTCATTGTTTGGATCAATTGCATCAACATTGTATGTGTATGGTTGGTTAACAATCGCATTGTTTATTGGGCTTGACACAAATTGTGGCAAGGCATTTGCTGCTACGTTGATTATGAAGTCTTGTGTTGTTGATGTTCTGCCATCGCTTACAACAACGCGAACGTTATTGTTTCCTGCTTGTGCTGTTGTCGGTATCCATGTAATTACTCCTGTTTGGAAGTTGATGCGCATGCTTTGTGGGTAGCTTAAGAGTGCATAGGTAAGTAAGTTATTGTCTGCATCAGTTGCCTCAACATCGTATGTGTATCTTGTTCCTGCTGCTGCGTTTGTTATTGGTGTACTTGTGATGACTGGTGCTCTGTTTGTGTTGTCTGAACCACCATCTGCACCACCATTTGATCCGTTGTTATTAGATGAACTTGATCTGACTGTTACTGTGAATTGTTGTTCTGTTGTTGTAAAGCTGTCTCCCACTAATATTTTGAATGTGTGTTGTCCAACTTGATTTGCTGTTGGTGTCCAGGTTAGTGTTTGTGTTTGTATGTTGAAGTTTGTTCCTTGTGGTGATTGCACTGGTAATGATCCTGTTCTGTCTCCGTCAGCATCTGTTGCTGTTATCTGGTAAACGTATTCTTGTCCAACAATTGCTGTTAGTGTTGGTTGGCTTGTGATTTCTGGTGCTTGGTTTTCTGTGACTGTGATTGTGTATGATTGTGGTGTTACTAAGTTTGTTCCTTGTGTTTTTACTCCTATTTGTATGTTATATTGTCCTGTTTGGTTTGGTGTCCAGCTTACTCGTCCTGTGTTTGTTACGCTCATTCCGTTTGGTCCGTTTAGAATTAAGTATGCTAATGGTTGGTTGTTTGGTTGTGTTGCAATGATTTGATAGTGATATCTGAAGTTTACTCGCGCTGTTGTGACTGGTGAGCTTGTTATTCTTGGCAGCGTTGTTCCAGTTGTGGTTATTTGTTGAAGTGTTTGTGTTGTTGTGCGTGGTGTGTCTGTTCTTGTTTCAAAGTTGTTTAACAAGTTGTTGTTGAGGTTTTGTGTGGTGAATGTGTTTGTGTTTTGTATGCTGTTTTGTGTGACAAAGTTGCTGCTTGGCATTTGTCCGGTCATTCCTGATCCTATGCCTTGTCCACTTGCTAATTGTCCGCCAATTCCAAATCCGCCTGCTAGTTGTCCAGCTCCGATTCCTTGTCCGCCTGCAAGCTGTCCTGATCCTATGCCTTGTCCGCCTGCGATTTGTCCAGAGCCAATTCCTTGTCCGCCTGCAAATTGTCCGCCGAACATGTCTGCTGTTGCTGGTGTTATTGCTAGTAAGAATACGATTAATGTTGTGAGTATTTTTTGGTTCATGTATATCAGCTTTTTATGTTACTTGGATAAAATAAAAAAATTACTCAATATTGTCCAATGCTGCATCTGCTGCAGGATCTTCTGGAGTGCCGCCATTGTTGCCTTGGTTACCTGAGGCATTATTTCCTGCGCCTTGATCGCCATTCTGGTCTTGTTGACCTTGAAGTTGTTGATCATTCTGTTGAACAGCTTCTGGCACGTTATGTGTGTACACAATGCCGATTGATTGAACTCTTTGATGATCAATTAATTTCTTAAGTTTGCTTTTGGTCATTACTTCATTTCCTGCTCTGATTCCTATTGCTGGAATGTAATCTGCAACTTTTTCCCAATTGTCTGGTGTGACTTCCATTGCGTGGCTTGCTATTTCTTGCAGTCTTGCTGGGCCTAGTGCTTCGCCTGGTTGTGCAGCGTATCCAAATTCTGCTCGTGCAAGTTTTTCAAGTGCTTGGTCTCGGTCATATACTACTCCTTCTGTTCCGCCAAATGATCCTACATGATCTGCAAGTGATCCTTCTAATGTTAGTCTGTTTCCTGCTCGTGTACCGTAAACCATGTCTCTTCCTGCTTGGTCTGGGTTTAATTCTACAATCAAATGTCCTTTGATTTGTTCTTTGTCACTTGCAAGCGTGCTTAAGTATCCTTCAAGTCTTGTCGCGTAAGCAGTTCTTAATGCCCCTAACGCATCGTCGTTATTTTTTTGATTTTCAAAGCCTTCTTGTATTGCTTCAAGTTCTTTTTTTGTGTCAAGAAGTTGTTTTAGTTCGTCTTCGCTTTGTCTTGGGCTTGTGTATATTCTCGGTTGTCCGTTTGCTATTTTGTCGCTGGCAATTTCGTCCAGTCTATTTCCAACTGCAAGTAATCGTGCACGATAATCAGTGTTTGTTGCAAGGGTGTTTCTTTGTTGTTCTGGTGCATTTGTTGTTGCGTTTACTGGCGCAATAGCTTCTGGTACGCCTTCTCTAGTTACTTCTTCTCCAATAACACATCCTGTTAGTGGTGCAGCTAATGCAATTGCTGTTGTTGTAAGATATTTCCCTTGCATGGTTTGTTTCCCCCGTTATCGTTTGTTGTTGACCACTTGAGAGTGGCACTCATATTTAAGATTTACTAAAATGATAATTGTATGCCCCCTTCTACGATTGGACCGTCATTTTTCTCGCTGTCGCTTCTGTGCGCGCCATCGATATAGGCTCCTAAAGTCATTCCTCGTTTTCCGCCGAATGCGTATTCAACAAGTCCTCGTACTCCAACATCAATGAGTTGTTTACGGAACTTGGCTCCTCCAGGAACAGTCGTCATTAAATTTTGGAATCTTGCGTAAGGCATTAATCCTATTGCTGTTCCTTCTTGTACAACTTTGCCGTCTTCCAAAATATAATCTCTTAAGTTGAATATTCCTACAAGTCCTGCTTGTGCACCTTGAAGCGTATCAACAAATAATCCGCCGTTTCTTGATTCTCTGTAAAGGCCGTTTGCGTACAAGTCAAGTTCAAATGTTCGTGCTCCTGTTGCACGAAGTTGTCTTGTTGGGTCTTTGCTGTTGAAATCACAATCTTCTGGTCGTGCAAAAAGAATATTTCCTTGCTGTTCTATCAAATCACCGTCGCGTGTGCGTATTGGTTTTGATGGTGTGCCAAGAATCATTTGTGTGAGTGATCCGCCGAGAACAATTTGTGATCTGTTTCCTTGTTTATTTCCGGATAAAAACGCAGGAACAATGCCTTCAACAATAAAGTTGCCGTCTTGTTCTCTTCCAGAGAGCAACATTGCACGTACTCTTTCTTCCACATCATATCTTCCGTTTCCTGCGTATGCTGTTAAGCCAAGTCTTGTTCCTAATTGTGGAATTCTAAATCCAAGGTTAAGTCCGTAGTTTGTTGCGTATTGGCTTAATTCAATTTCATTTCCTTTGTTTGGTCCTTCATTGAATGCTCCTTCTGTGCGCGAGTAATCTGCGCCGACAAAAGGTTCTAAGTGAAGTAAAGGAGTTCCTTGTGAGAATAAGAAGTCAAATCCTAATCCTAGTTGTACTGCTCCTAAAGTAGTATCAATTCCCATTTCTGTTGTTTCTCTTCCGCTAAGTGCGCGAAGTGTTGGGTGATAATCACCTTTTTCTCCTAAGTTGCCTCGTAAGTCCAAGGAAAGCACGCCTCTTTCTGCTTCATTTTCAACTTGCGTTCCTGCGTAGATGACGCCACTCATATCGTCTGCTCTTGTGTCTAGTTCATTGTTTGCTTCTGCTGCTACTGGTGCTGCTGCCGCAATTGCTGTTGTTAAAAGGATTTTCTTCATATTTCTTACCCCTGTATAAACGGTTCGATAGAACAACTATTTAAAGTTTTCGTTAATGTAACTATTGGCAAGTAACGACGAGCTCCATAGGAAGTTTTTTAAGGTGTTATTTTAGTTGTGAAAAAACAATGGAAAAGGATGCGATTTGGGCAAAAGCAAAGACTACAGTTTCATTTGTCCAAAAACACGCTGTGTTGTTCACGTTACTTCTCGTATTAGCATTGCAGTTTGTTCCTAGTGAAGGCAATGCTCCTTGGGGCAGTATTTGGATGCGTATGCAAACGAAAAATTTGGATATAGCAGAAAATGTTGCTTCTTCAAATGTAGATAATTTTATCCAGCAGCAGGTTGCTTCTATTGCACAGCAAAGGTATCCTAATTTGCCTGAAGCGAATAGGCAAAAAGTGATTAATGATTTGAAGCTTAAATTTCAGCAGGAAAACAAAGCCACTCTAGATGTAGAAAAAGGGAGGTTGGCAAAGCAGGTGCGTGATCATTTTTCTTATGAAGAAAATGGAAAGTTATATTCATACATGCCTGATATTGATCCTTATCATTATTTGAGGCTTGCGCGAAATGTTTTGAATACTGGACACAATTATGATGAACTTCATGATGGTGTTCCTTGGGATAATCATATGTCTGCTCCTGTTGGCACGGGTGTTGACAATAGCTGGCATAGTTATGTTATTGCAGGATTTTACAAAGTCAATTCTTTGGTTAACAAAAATGTTCCTTTTATGGATTCGGCAGCTTACATAGGTATTTTTCTGATTTTTTTGTCGTTGATTTTTATTTTCTTTGCTGGATATAGGCTTGGTGGTAAGCTAAGCGGTTTCTTTGCAGTTATAGTTCTTGGTTTGATTCCTGCAATAATGACTCGTACGCCTTGGGGGCATATTGATACTGATATGTATGTTGTGTTTTTTCCAGCGTTAATATTGTTTTTATTGTTTGAGACTTTTTTTGCAGAGTCTTGGAAAAAGCAAATTATGTTTGCGTGCGGAACAGGTGTTGCTATTAGTTTGTTCGCAAGTTTTTGGAGTGGCTGGTTTTTTTTCGCAGACATTATTTTTGGAGCTGTTGGTCTTGTAATTATAATTGAAATTGTTTTGAATAGGAAAAAGTTCAGGCATGGATTTGTTTCTCTTTTGGAAGAGACTCATTTAAAAAAACATTTTATAGCTGCTTTGTGTATATTTGTTAGTGGGTTTGTAGTGTCTTTATTTACAATTGGTGTTCGTGCATTTTGGAATGGTATTTTTTATAATGCACTCAATTTCAGAACGATTAAATCTGCTGCAGGAGGAACTATCTGGCCAAACGTACTAACAACTGTTGCAGAATTAAATCCCGCTTCTTTTTCAATGATAATTAGTTCTGTTGGAGGCATGTTGGTTTTTGTTGTTGCATGCTTTGGCATTTTGTTGAGTTTTTCTAAGCGAGATCAGAAAAATAAGCGTGAGTTTGTTTATTCATTGATTTTGGCGTTGTGGTTTGTTGGTTCAGTGTATGCTTCTTTGAAGGGTGCGCGGTTTACTTTGCTTCTTGGTCCTGCTGTGGCAATAGCGTTTGGTGCTGCTGCAGGATTTGGTTACAAGTATTTGTCAGATTTTGGAAAAAGACAGTTGCATATTCACAAATATATTACTGGCGTGGTGCTTTTGGGTATTTTTAGTTTGATGATTATTAATCCTGCACTTGGTGGGAGCAACATGGCTGCACAATCGTATAGTTCTGTTCGTGGAAGTATCCCTATGGTTAATGATGCTTGGTGGGCTGTGTTGACAAAAATAAAAGAAGAGAGTGCTCCTGATGCAATCATAACTTCTTGGTGGGATTTTGGTCATCATTTCAAGTATATTGCTGATAGGCAGGTTACTTTTGATGGTGCTTCACAAACATCTCCTCAGGCTCATTGGATTGGGCGAGTGTTGCAAACAGAAGATGAGAGAGAAGCGATTGGTATTTTAAGATTGAATGATTGCGGAAGTAATACTGCGCAAGGAATGATTTTTGAAAAATTAAATGATTCTTTTAAAACAGTTGAAATTATTAAGACTATTATTATGCAGAATAAGTCTTCTGCAAGAGATACTCTCCGGGATGCAGGCCTGTCTGAGGATATACTTCAGTTTACTCATTGTGATCCTCCTGAAAATTATTTTATTGTTAGTCCTGATATGATTGGCAAGGCTGGTGTTTGGTCTCATTTTGGTATGTGGGATTTCAAAAAAGCTGAAGTTTGGCTTGAGTGGAGACATTTACCTGAAAAAGATGCTGTTGCAAAAATGATGAATCGTTTTAATTGGACTGAAGAAAAATCGAAGGAGATTTACAAAGAAGCAAAAGCTTTGACGTCTGAAGATTCTGCAAATGGTTGGATAAGTGGATATCCTGGATATGTAACACATGATGTTCAAGGTTGTAAAGTTTCAGGATCTTTGTTGGTTTGTGGTAGTTTGCAGATTGATATTACGAATGGTAGAGGAGAACTGTCTGTTGATTCTGGAAAAGCTCTTGCTAAAAAAGTTATTATATATAATGAAAAGGGAGAAAAGCAGGTGTTTACATCAAGTGAAGGTAATGATCAATTAACATTTATTGTTTGGCCTGTTGAAAATGGAATGAGTGCTATTGCTGCAAATGATGCGCTTGCAGATAGCATGTTTACACGATTATTTTATATGAATGGTCTTGGTTTAAAGCATTTTGATTTGTTTGCTAGAGATAATCAGTTATTTGGCGGCCCTGTTTATGTCTGGAAAGTTGATTGGGAAGGGAAAGATGCATATGTTCCTCAGGGGTTGTTGCCTAAAACATCTGTAATATCTGGAGCTCAAGTAGCTTTGAATTACATTGGTTGGACTGATGATGGTGTGTTTGACAGCAGTATTGTTGATTGGCGGAGCAAGAATGTTTCTTCTGATTCAGATTTTGATTCATTTGAAACAAAACCTCTTGCTTTTATTATAGGAAATGATCAGTTAATTCCTGGGTTTGAAAAAAGAATAGAAGGGATGATGCCGGGAGAAATTAAAACGATAACTGTTCCTCCTAAAGAAGGGTATGGAGTTGATCCAAATGCACATCCGCTTGGTAATAAAACTCTGAAGTTTAAAATCAGAGTTGAAAGCATAAGATGATATTTGGTATTAACTACCTGTTCGTAAAGTTTATAACGCATATTCAAGAGAAAAAAAGAGATGAGTAAGCGCGAAATCAAAAAATTTGCTATTAAAGTAGTGATTCCTGCATTTAATGAGGAAAAGCACATTTTCAAAGTAGTTAATGCTGTGAAAGAAAAAGGTTTCAATGTTTTGGTTATTGATGATGGTTCTTCAGATAATACAAGTTCAGAAGCAAAAAATGCTGGTGCTGAGGTTTTGCGTTTGTCAAGAAATCAGGGAAAAGGCAAAGCTCTGAGAATTGGCTTTGACAACGCTTTTAAAAATACTAAATATGTGATAACACTGGATGGAGATGATCAGCATGATGTGAATGATATCGGTAGTTTTGTTGAAAAGTTGAGTTGGGGTTATGATGTTGTTGTAAGCAGGAGAAACCTGAAAGAAATGCCTTTTTTGTCAAAGTCTGGAAATTGGATATTAACTCGTCTTGCGCGTATTTTTTTTGGAGTTAAAGTTCATGATACGCAATCAGGTTTTCGCGCGTTTTCTAAGAAAGGATATCAAAAAACTCGCTGGAAGTCTTATGATTATGCAATGGAGTCTGAAAGTGTTGCAAAAATCGGTTTGAATAAAGTAAAGTATTGTGAAGTGCCTATTAGAACTATTTATCCTAAAAAAACTAAAGGAACAAACTGGTTTGATGGGTTTAAAATTTTTTTTAAGACTATTTATTGGAGGATGTTTCCTGGTACTTTGGTGAGAAAATGAAGGTTCTTATTCTTTGTCCTGACTGGTTTCCAAATGTTAGCGGTTTCACAATATCTTGTTATCAGTTTGCAAAAGAGCTTGCCAAACGAGCAAATGAAGTTACAATTGTTGTTCCAAAAACTAAAGAGTTAAAGAAAAAAAATCTTTCAATTATTCAAGTTCCTGTTATAACACGCATTCTTGGAAGAACTCCTTTTGTGTGGGGTTTGTATAACTTGATAAGGAACAGATTAAAAGATGTGGATGTTATTTTACTTTACAGTTATATGTTTGACATGAATGTGCGTGTTGCGTTTTACAAATGGATTGGTTTAATTAAAAATCCTGTGGTGCTCATGTATCGTGGCAGTCTTGAACCTGAAATAAAGAAAAGTTTGAGTTTTCCGTTACGTGTTGCAAAGACAGTTTATGATAATACTTTAGCTTGGTTTTTGTTTAAGCATGTTGATTTGATAATTTCAAATTCAGGTCCTACAATAGAGTTAATTGAAAAAAAGTATGGTGTTAATAAGAAGCGTATAAAATATATCAAGAATGCTTTGTATGTTGAGAAGTTTAAAGTTAGGGAAAAACTGAATAAAAGAGTTGTGTTTGTTGGTCGTCTTGTAGAGAATAAAGGTGTGAACCTTTTCAAAGATATTTTGGGGGCTATTCCTTCTGATTGGGAGTTTTTAGTTGTTGGTGATGGTCCTTTAATGGGTTTTGTTGAAGGGTTATCATTAAAGTTCAATAATCTCAAATTAATCGGAAGAGTTGATGAAAATAAAGTTCATGAGTATCTGTCAAATAGTGATGTTCTTGTGTTGCCTTCTTTTGGTGAAGGTAGTCCTCGTGTAGTTCTTGAAGCTTCTGCTTCAGGTTTGCCTTCAGTTGCTTTTGATGTTGGTGATGTGTCTAATATTATTCCTTTGAATACTGGCTTTGTAATTGAAAATTTTAATGTGGACAAATTTTGCAGTAAGCTGAAATTTTTGACGTCTCATCCTGAAAAAATAACTCAGTTTGGAAAAAAAGCGAGAAGTTTCGCAGAGAAAGAACTTGACTGGTCAGTCGTGTATGAAAAAATGATGCTAGAATTGCGAGGTCTTGTTAAAGCATGAGAAAAATAAACGTTCTTAACATCATCACTGGTTTAAACCCTGGTGGTGCTGAGGAGATGCTATTAAGAACCGTTCAGGGAGTAAATAAAAATAAGTTCAGAATGGTTGTTGTGAGTTTTGTAGGGGGGATGTTGAAAAAAGAGTTTGAGGTATTGTGTAGTACTCAGGTGTTAAACATAAAGTCTACATTAAAATTCCCGTTAGCTGTTGTAAAAGTTCATAGATTGATAAAAAAGTATAATGTTGCTGTTGTTCATGCTTATTTGTTTCATGCTAATATTGTTGCCAGGTTTGCTGCTATTGGCACCAGTGCAAAAGTTATTTCTGCTATTCGCATAAAGCAGATTGAACATCCATGGCATAATTGGGTTGATAGGTTTACGAGGTTTCTTGTTGATATTTACACGACGAATTCTGAAAGTGTTACTAAATTTATGATAAATGTATGCAGAATAAATAATAAAAAAATAGTGTGCATAAAGAATGGATTAGAAATTGAGAAGATAGATAAAATTTCTGCAGATCACATGTTAAGAAAAAAATTGGGCATTCCTCAAAAAGCCAAAGTGATTATTAGTAGTGCTAATATGAGACGTCAAAAAGACTATCCCACATTGTTCAAAGCTTTAACTTTGTTAAAAAATGTGCATTTGATTATCATTGGAGGAGGACCGCTTCAGAAAGAATATGAACTGCTGGCAAAGTCGCTCGGTATTGATAATCGAGTTCATTTTCTGGGTTTCATTAGGAATTTTATTGAAGTTACAAAAGCAGGGGATGCTGGAGTTTTGTCTACGTTTTATGAGGGACAACCAAATGCTGTTCTTGTTTACATGGCGACAAAAAAACCTGTTGTAACAACAAGTATTCCTGAAACAAGAGAACTTGTTAAAAATAATTTTGATGGTTTGCTTATTCCTCCGAGGAACCCAAGAAAGTTTGCAGCAGGGATTAAGAAGGTTTTAACAGATAAAAAATTTACAGAGAAACTTGTTAACAATGCATATAAAAAAGTAAAAAAAGATCATAATATAACACGTGTGATTAAAGAAACAGAGGAGTTGTACACAAAACTATGTGCGGAATAGCCGGATTTAATTGGAATGATAAAGAACTAGTTAAAAAGATGGGCAACTCTTTAATACATAGAGGCCCGGATCAAGAGGGGTATTATAGCGATCATGCGATTTCGTTAGGTCATAGAAGATTAAGTATTATTGATCTTTCAGAGAAAGGAAAACAGCCAATGACAACAAGCGAAGAAGATCTTGTTATGGTTTTTAACGGAGAAATTTATAATTTTCAGGAATTACGTGAAGAGCTAAAAGAGTTTAATTTTCAATCAGAATCTGATACTGAAGTTATTCTATATGCTTACAAAAAATGGGGAATGGATTGTTTCAACAAATTCAATGGAATGTGGGCTTTATGTATTTATGATAAAAAAAAGAATGAATTGATTTTGTGTCGTGATCGTCTTGGCAAGAAACCTTTATTTTATTATTGGGATAAAAAAAAGTTTATTTTTGCGAGTGAGTTGAAAGCTATTTTGTTACACGATATTAAAAAAGATATTAATAAAGGTGCAGTAGATTTTCATTTAAGCATGGGATTTATTCCAAGTCCACAGTCTATTTATAAGAATATTTCTAAAGTAATGCCGAGAGAATGTCTTGTGTTTAATTTGAAAACAAAGAAGATTATGAAAAAAATATATTATCACTTGCCAGAGTACAACCCGCAGTATGATAAGAAAAAATTAATTGACGAGGGATCATTTCTTCTCAATGATGCCACGCGATTGCGTTTAATTGCTGATGTTCCTGTCGGTGCTTTTTTATCAGGGGGGCTTGATAGCTCATCTGTTGTTGCTACTATGTCAAAGTTTGTTGATCTTAAAAAATTGCATACTTTTTCCATAGGTTTTGAAGGATCTTATGATGAAACAAAGTATGTTAATATAGTTAAAAAGAAGTTTAAGACAAGACATCATCATAAATATTTTACAGAAAAAGATTTTATTAAGCTGCTTAATAAGATATCTTATTTTTATGACGAGCCTTTTGGTGATTTTTCTAATTTCCCTACGTACGATGTGAGCAGGCTTGCAAGGGAGCACGTCACTGTTGTCTTAAGCGGTGATGGTGGTGATGAAGTTTTTGGTGGTTATCCTACGCATCAGATTGCTGCACAATTCAGCGTGATTAAAGAAATTCCAAAGAGTGTGAGAAAGTTTTTTTATTCAATTTTGCCAAAAAAGAATGATATGTCTTTTTTTGGCAGGTTGAGTGAAGCTCTCAGAATGAGTTTTATTCCTGACAGTCAGTTTTATTCAGAAGTTGGTTCTGCTTTTGTTTATAAGCCGAAAGTGTTTAAAGATTGGTCAAAAGAAAAGATGGAAGAAGTGCTAAAAATTTCAAAAGGTAATTTTACTGAAGCGATGATAAAATATGATTTGTTTTATAACACGTTAGCAGATAATTTTTTAGTAAAAGTTGATAGAGCATCCATGGCAAATTCTTTGGAAGTAAGAAGTCCGTTTCTTGATTACAGGTTTATTGATTTTTCAGCGCGGATTCCTGTCAAGTGGAAGTGCAACATTTTTAAGACCAAGATATTGATGAGAGATCTGATTAAAGGACTTGTTCCAAAGGCTATTGTGTTTAGAGGAAAACAAGGGTTCACGCCGCCTATTGTAGAATGGACAAAAAAGAAGTCAATAAAAAACAAAATAAACGTTGCGCTGGAAGAATTGTATAAACACTGTATCTTGGATGAAAATTGGTATTCGTTTTATAAAAAAATAAATGATAGTGAAAGCAGAATTCATCAAAATTACAAGATCAGGTTGTTGTTGTTGTTTAAGTGGTATGAATTATGGGTGTTAAAGAATGAGTCAAGATAAAAAAGAGTTGTATGAACAGAGATATGATGAGTTATTTAGTTTTGGTAAAAATTGGCAGAAATTTATTAAAAAGCTTGATAAGAAAAGTGTTGATGAAGCAAAAAAATCTCTGCATGATTTTTTAGGCATGAGTATTGATGACAAGAGTTTTTTAGATATTGGTTGTGGAAGTGGTTTGTTTTCACTTGCAGCGGGTTTGCTTGATGCGAAGGTTACCAGTGTTGATATTGATCGTCATTCAGTTGCTTGTGCAGAAGCGTTAAAGAAGAAGTATAAACTTAAAAATTGGAAAGTGAAAATTGGGTCTGCATTGAATAAAGAGTTTCTTGATAGTCTTGGTAAGTTTGACATAGTGTATAGTTGGGGTGTTTTGCATCATACTGGAAACATGTGGGTTGCTATTGAAAATGCTGCAAGTTTAATAAGAGAAAATGGTTTGTTTTATATTGCGATATATAATAAAAATACAAAATATAAGTTAGAAGGAACTTCCAAACTTTGGCAAAAGATAAAGAGAATGTATAGTCATTCTTCTCGTCCTGTCCGTCTCATTCTGTATATGCTTTACATAGCGTATCTGTTAGTAGGAATAACTGCAAAAGGGTTTAATCCAGTTAAATACATCAGAAATTACAAGAGCAATAGAGGGATGAATTTTTTTACTGATGTAGAAGATTGGCTTGGTGGTTATCCATACGAGTATGCTAGTGTAAATGAAATAGTCAATTTTGTTGGAAAACTAGGTTTTAGAAAAATAAAAATAAAAGAAGTCCGTTCTTTAGGTTGTAACGAGTTTCTTTTTGAGAAAAAATGAAAAAACAAAATAAGCCAAACATTGCAATCATACATTCGGAAACAAGATCGTATAGGGTTCCTTTATTTGATAAATTAAGTAAAGCATACAACACTGTTTTTTATTTTACTCATGGAGGAGGTTGGAGTAAACAATATCCTTCTTCAAAAGAGTGGAGATATTGTGATTTAAGAAGTTACAATATAATAGGATATAAAGGGGATTTTTCTCCCAGCATAATAAAATGGTTGTTTAAGAGAAAACACGATGTAATCATTACAAGTGGTCTGGCAAGTTTTGCAACTCACGTTTCTTTTTTAATTGCAAAAATAACTGGTAAAAAATTAATTCTGTGGGATGAGACTTGGGAGTGGCCTAGAACTTTTGGTGCAAGAATTGCAAAGCTTTATGCAAAATTTATAGTTAAGCACGCTGATGCATGTATTGCTGCAGGAAGTAAAGCAAAAGAGTTCTATGTATCATTTGGTGCAAAGCCAAAAAAAGTGTTTATTGCGAATAATTGTGCAGTTGATCTTTTAAAGAAAAAAACAGACAGTCAAAAAATTGCAGAATTAAAGAAAAAATATAATTTGAAGAACAAAAAAATTGTTTTGTATTTAGGACGCATCATAAAATATAAGGGGCTTGATTATTTAATTCGCGCGTTTGCAAAAATTGAAAAATCCAATCCAGACGCAATTCTAATTATTGGCGGTCCTGATTGTGGCTGGGAAGCGCATTGTAAAAAGCTCGCAAAGAATATTGGCTTGAAAAATTATGTGTTTATTGGAAGTGTTCCGCATAGTGAGGTAAAAGAGCATTACTTGCTTGCAGATGTTTTTGTGCTTCCCTCACGTACATTGTATGAAAATAATGTTGTGAATGAAAGTTGGGGGTTAGCTATAAATGAGGCGCTAAGTCTTGGCATCCCTATTGTATCAACAACTGCTGTTGCTGCTGGTTATGATATGATAAAAAATGGAAAAAATGGTTTTCTTGTTAAAGAGCGTGATGTGAGCGCAATCTCAAATGCTATTCAAAGCACATTAAAAAATAATATTTTTATGCGTAAAGAAGCTCGTAAGACGTTTGAAAGATGGAATGATTATGATAAAATGGTAAAAGGATTTAAGGATGCTATTGAATATGTAGTTAAAGAAAAATGAGAAAAGTTCCAGATATAGATAAACTTAAGAGAATTTGTTGGCGTAATCCTCCTGATTTGTATAGACGATTTTCTATTTATGTTGTGTGGTGTGCTTTGAAATTTGGTGCTCGTGCAAACCATATAACTCTGTTAAGAGTTATTGTATTAGTTTTTGGTTTTATTTGTTTTTTGTCTTCAACATGGTTTTTTTGGATATTGGGAGTTTTGCTATACCAGTTGTGTGTTTTTCTTGATACAATGGATGGAGCGATTGCAAGATACAATAAGGAATCTTCTCTTATTGGCGAGTTCATGGATGTGTTGCTTGACCATTTGAGTTCGAATTTAGTTTATTTTATTTCTGCAGGGATTGCAGCACATAATCTGACAGGATCTTATTTATTTATATGGGCATCATTGATTACTGTTGTAGCGTCGCATTACGCAACGTTCATAAGGGGAATTTATAGAGAATATGTTGTTAATGTTGATTTATTGAAAAAGAAAAGCTTGTTTTTTTCGTTTTTTCATCAAGATAATATGAGATTTCTTTTAGTATTGCTTAGTTTAACGGTATTAATAAGTATTAAATATCAATTAATTTTTGTTATATTAAACTATGTTTACTTTGGGTTTGTTTTTGTAAAAAGTATTTTCTTGACAGTTCATTTCATGAGGAATACAAGTCATAATCCTTTTGAGCGCAGGATGATTTTTGCTTATTTTGCATTGATTTTTTATTTGGCTTATAGTGTTTTTTGTAAGTTTTTTAGAATAGATTTTTCTCAAGTGAAGGAAAAAATCAAGAGTAAGTACAAGTATAGTCGGCTTGTTAATTCTTTGATTAAATAAATTCTTTATTTTTTGACTGCGAACAATTGAAATGCTAGTTTTGGAAAATAAACAATTATCCATTGAGAAAGTTCGCTTATTATTTGCCAGAATATTTTTGGTTTCCATTTTATTTCTGCTCGCTGACCGCGCAGCCATTTTAACCCGTTCACTCCATAAACAGCATATCCTTTTTTTTTGAACTCAGCAGCAGTCCATCCTGATTTGTGTTCCTGCCAGGGATTGTTTGCTACGATCTTCGGGTCTTGAGGCAAGTATCCGTTTGGAGTGAAAATGATTACTTTTTTTGCAGATGCTTCAAGATTGCCTAAAAGCCGCAAGCCATCTTTTTTGTTAATGTGTTCAATTAAGTCAAGTGCTATTGCGCAATCATATTTTTTAGGAGATTTGTATTCGAGAATGTTTGCAAGTATGAATTCTTTGTGTGTTTTGCGTTTTTTTGCAAGTTCTATTGTGGGTTTGTGAACATCTATTCCTATAGATTGTATGTTTTTGAACCTTCTTATTGGCGAGTGGTCTCCGCATCCAAAATCCAAAACATTTTTGCATTTTTTTAGTTCTTTTTTAAGGAGTTTGTAGTATGTTGGAGCGATAACTTCGTAGAATGAGTATATTGTTTGTTTGAAGTTCATCAGTTGTTAGAAAAGAAAAAGTTATTTAAATGTTTCCAAGAAAGGAAATGCTGGTAAAAGAAATAATATGAAAAAAATTGAAAATTGTAATTTGTGTGGAAGTAGAAAACTTGCAAATTTTATTATTGGACAGGATAGGATGTATAATCTTCCTGGAATATTTCAAGGAGTTAAGTGTTCTGAGTGTGGTTTGGTTTTTGTTAATCCTCAGCCAGGCAAAGAGGAGTTAAGTAAGCATTATCCTGAAAAGTATTATTCTTTTTCAGGAGAGATTAAACGGAATAAATTTGCAGAGTTTCTTTATTTTACTTTTTTTGCTGATGAAGGAAATAAATTTTTGAAAGTGTTGTTTTATCCGCTTTTTCCATTTTTTAGAACAGCAATTATCGAGAAAGGAGCAAAGTTACTTGATATTGGCTGCGGCAATGGCGTGTTTTTATCACGTATGAAAACTCTTGGTTTGAACGTTTATGGAGTTGATCCTTTTATTCAAAAAGATATTCCTTCACTTAATATCAAGAAAGGCGAGTTAAATACTGTTGGTTTTACTCAAGAAAGTTTTGATATTATAACGTTAAATAATGTGCTTGAGCATGTTTCAGATCCTGATGATACAATAAAAAGTGCTGCTAAGTTGTTAAAAACTGGAGGAAGAATAATTATAGGTGTGCCTAACAAGAATGGAGTTTTGGCAAGATTATTTGGAACCTATTGGGCAGAGCTTGATTTTCCTCGTCATTTATTTCATTTTAATAAGCATACGTTAAGCGCTCTATGTGAAAAACACAATTTGGTAATTAAAAAGGTCAGATATATTTCTGTTCCGTTTGAGATTTTAGGAAGTGTTGTTTATTTGTTGAATGCTTTCCGTAAAAAGCCAAAAAATCTTCAGAATAGTTTTATTGCAAATAGTAAATTATGTAGTTTGCTTTGTTTACCGCTTTGTCATGTCCTTTCTTGGTCAAAGTTAGGTGGTAGAATAGAGCTTGTTGCTGAAAAATCACTTCTTGATTAAGAACCGTGTTAAAATGCTTTTTAGTTCTTTTATTGTTACTATTCTAAATAAGAAGATTAGCAGTATGTAGATTATTCCTGTCACGAATAATATGACTGCTGCTTCAAAATGAAAGCTTGTTAAAACAAAAGTTTTTTTGGCAATAACTACTGCAAATAAAAATAAAATTCCTGCGAAAAGATTTTTAATCCATAACCAATACGGAATAGTTAGGGGTATGTGTCTTTTTAACATGAACAAACTTAGAATAAATGCCAATATATATCCAGTAAGAATTGCTATAACTGCTCCTGTTAAAGCAAAAAATGGGACAAAAACAAAATTTAAAATTACAGTAATGATCATCATGAATATCATTGCATTAAGTGGTTCGCGTGATTTCCCTATTCCTGCAAGTACTGTGAAATTTATGTTGGCTAGTACCCAAAAAAGGCTTCCGAATGTTAGGATCATTAATGCTGTGGTTGCTTCTATGTATTTTTCTCCGAAAAGAGTGAGTATTGCAAGGTCAGAGAATGCAAATAAAAGCAGGCTTGCTGGCAAGAGAATCATGAAAGAGTATTTGTAAAGGAGAAATAAACCTTTTTTGAGTTGGTTTATATGTCCTCTTGATGTAAGTTCAGAACTCATGGGAAAGACAACGTATAAAAGTGATGATGATAAAGTAACAAGAAGTGCTGCAGTTGGTAAAGCGACATTTAGCAGGCCAACATCTTTTAGTGAACCAAAGTATGTTAAAATCAGTATGCTTATTTGTTGCAGAAATGTGTATGATATGTTGGTGATTGAAAGAGGGATTCCAAATGTTGTCATTTTTTTAACGAATTGAAATGGAACTTTAAGTGTGAGCTTTAGTTGGGGGAGTTGTTTTTTGAGGAATGGTAAATATATGATTGTGAGGATAATTGGAGTTACAGCATATGCAATAGCAGGAAAAATTAAAGAGTGTGAGTAGAAATGGAATGTGCTGAAAGTTATAATAAGGTAAAGAAAAGATCTCGATGCATCAACTGCTGCAAAAAGTGCCATTTTTTGTATGCCTTGAAAAATATATGCTATTATGTAGTCTCCTGTCCAAAAGTAAGCAATCGAAAAGAATATTATGAGAAAGTATGCTGATTCTTGTTTGAAGTATGTTTGGGTGAGCCACGGAGCAAGAAGTATTAATATTGCTGAGAAGATGAACGATGTTCCTGTCCATGTTAATATGGTTAAAGAGAATATGCGGTTTATTTGCTGAAATTTTTTGTGTGGGAAAAATTCAGATACGTATTTTATGAGGGCATATTTAAGTCCTGGGTCTTTGAAAAGATGGAGTGTGATTACTAAAGATAACACTGAATAAAAAAGTCCGTATTCTTCAGGTGTTAAGTTGCGCGCAAGAACAAGGCGAAAAAGGTAGAGAAAAAATAAGCCACATAGCGAGAGTAGAAATATCCAAATAACACCAAGTATTGCTTTTTTAAGGTAGTTTGTCATATTGATACCGATCTTTTATTTCTTCATTGGGTCTATAGTAAATTGCCTTAAATATCGAACAATTTAGCAATTTACTATATTTGAAACGTCAGAAATTCACAAAATTTAATATGGTTTGTATGAATTTCTGAGCGTGCTCAAGCCCAAGAAAATTTGTTATTTTCTGGGCGCAGAAATGCTTTGCATTTCTTGCGAACTGTCACAATTTATTGATTATTTTTGACAGTTCTTGACATTCGCAACTATTTGTTCGATTTCTTACGAATTTCATTATAATACCCCGCAGCTCTGCTGCGGTATGATTTTTCCCGATGAAGTTTAAAAATACTCCACCGCTTGCGGTGGTTGGGATTTTTATTTGTTTTTTATAGGTTATGAACTTAAAAATTTAACAATTTTTTCAGGAAAATGTATTCGTTGCCGATAACACTGAATATTTCAGAGTCAGAACAAATTCTTCTTTTCTGAACATTTTTTCTTTTTTTGAGTATTTTAAAAATATTTGTGGCAACCCAGCAGTATGCTCGTAATTTTGCCCAAAAAATTGAAAAACGAAAGCGGACAAGGGCTAAGATAAGAGCGAGAATACGCATAAAAAACATATAAGGGAAATAAACAAAAATATTTTTCTTTTCAACATCTTTAAAAAATGTTTGAAGTAAATTTCGCTCGTTAAAGTATGTTATTCTCACTTCGCCCATATATTTTTTTGATGTTTCTCTTCCCATGTTGTAAATAACTGCGTCTGTTACGAGTATGTTGCGGTATCCTATCATTCTTGTTCGATAGCAAAAGTCTATGTCTTCTGCGTACATGAAGTAGTCAGGGTCTATGAATGTTCCAAGTTTGTTTAAAATTTCGCGTTTGTATAATGGAAAGCCAGTAAAACCATCTTCGTAGTATTTTTTGGGGTGTTTGTCTATTGTAGAGCAGCCATAAAAAGATCGTGAGAGGATTTTGCGATGGTATGCTGTTTTTTTGGTTTTGATGTCTTTGCGAAGCGGTGTTACGGCTGCTACGTCTTCTGGCAAGGTTTTGATTGCGTGCATTAGTTTAGAAAGGCAATCAGGCGCAAATGTTAAGTCGTTGTTGAGAAAAAATAAATAGTCTCCTTTTGCATATTTCAGTCCTAAATTCATTGCTGCATAGCCTGTATTTTTTCCTGTTCTTATTAGTCTTACCCAAGGATAATTTTGTTCTATCCATATATCTGCTCCATCGCTAGAGTCATTGTCAAACACAATCACTTCAAATTTGTTTTTGTCATAATCTTGGCGTTTCAGGGAGTCTAGTGCTCCTTTGATGAGTCCTTTCATGTTGTAATTAAGTAAAATGACTGATAAAAAATCTTTTTTTTGGATCATTGTATTGAAAAAATAGTTTGTATTATTTAAAACCATATCAAAAGGTTAGACTCTGTAGAAAGTGTAGGTCATTGGCATCAGGCGAGCCTCTTTTGGTTGTTGTTTTTAGCTGACAAGGGGGGTGACCCCGTCGGTGAATGTCTGCTCTTTATTTATATAAGTGCAGGCAAGAAGCCAATGACCAGTAGTGTTAGCGAAGATTTTCTACAGAGCCAAAAGGTTAATAAATTGTTTTGGAGTGCTAAGTGTTATGAAAAAAATAATGTTGATTTTTCTTGTTTTTTATGCAGTTTTACAGATAGTAATCGGAACGCAAATTGATATGACTATATCTAATTCGTATCAAAGAGCGCTTGCAGCAGGGTTTACAGCTAATATTATTAGTGAAGAATTGGTAAATATGACTTCCCTTGGTGATTTTACTCAGAAGTTTATAGATGGTCATGCGCATTATAAAATTTTTTCAGGTTTAGCAGATTGGGAGCCTTTGCAGGTTATTCTTTTAACAATAGTGTTTTTGTTTTTTGGGGTTTCTTATTGGAGTATGATGATTGTTCCGCTCATAATGAGTTTGCTTGTTTTGTGGATGGTGTATAGGCTTGCAAGTGATATTTATGACGAAAAAACAGGTTTTTTAGCGGCAATTTTTGCAGGTTTTGGAACGCTATTTTTCTATGAAGCTGCTGTTCCCATGCTTGAGAATGGTGTTGCGCTTTTTACCCTTCTTTGTATATATCAGTTTAACAGGTATTGTAAAAAAGAAAATGCAAAACATTTGTATTGGCTGGCTGTATTTTTAGCGCTTGGTGTGCTTTTTAAAAGACAAGTATTGTTGATTGTTCCTGTTTTGTTGATTGTATTTTTGATAAAAAAAGATTTTGTTAGTTGGATAGCGAGAAAGAAAGTTATTACGTCATTGGTTGTTTCTTTGGCATTGTTTTTTTTGGTTTTAACGCCTCTGATAGCGCGCGAGATTGTTTTTGTAAATTTTGGAGTTTCAACGCTGCTTGGAAGGTCAGCTACTAATTTAGAGAATTTTTATGGATCTAGTGAGCAAAGATCTGGTTTTATTACTGCAGAAGATCTTGAGTTTTCTTATGCTTTGCCTGCTTATAAGAAAGATCTTATTATGAATCGATATGATTTAAGTAAGTTGCAAAAAGCAGTTGTTGTGATTACTTCTGTATTCTTGAATTGGATTCTTCTGCCGTTTATTTTGCTTGGAGTTTTTTGGAGGAAAAAATGGTTTGAGTCAAAAAGTTACAGCATTGTTGAGTTGTGTATTGTTTTTTATGCGCTTGTTAATTTTGTTATTTTTGTTTTTCATGGGCTTATTCCAAGGTATATGATTCCTGTTACAGTTTTGCTTTCTGTTTTTGCTGCAAGGGGTGTGTTTATGTTGCCAAAGAAAGCGATTTTTTCAGTTGCAGTATTGGTAATTTTACTTGTTGCAGGTCAAACAGGCTTGTTTTTGTTTACGATTGCAAATAATAATCATATTCAATCAATGCAGCACGATTATGAAGGGGCTATTAAGTTTATGCTTGATAACACTAAAGGAGATTTTACAGTGATTACCTCAAGGCAGTATCAGATGGCTTTTTTCTTTTTGAAAAATGACAAGGAAAAAAGGGTGTATGTTGAGCTTCTTCCTGAGAAAGAAGAGTTGCTAAAAGAAGTCATTAAAACAGGTTTTAACAAGCCTGAATTTTCTACAGGGAGTTTTAGTTATCCTAAAAATAGGCCTTCTGTGCGTTATATTGTTGTGCATGAGCGTTTAGAAACAGGTCCTTTATCAGACATTGCCGATTATGATGCTAGGGTTTTTCTTGATAGTTATCCGAGAGCAAAGTTGGATAAGATACTTGTTGGTACTCTTCCAAATAGTAAAACTTGGATTTATAAAGTTGAATGAGACGATAAGATTTTAAATGCGTTCTTTTTCTTTTTTTAGTATGATACGTAAAGCAGTTATTCCTGCAGCAGGTTTTGGAACAAGGTTTCTTCCTGCTACCAAAGCAATACCTAAAGAAATGTTGCCTCTTATTGATACTCCTGTTATTCAAGTTGTTGTTGAGGAAGCTGTTGCTGCTGGTATTACTGATATTCTTATTGTTACAAGCAAGTCAAAAGAGATAATAAAGAAGCATTTTGATTATTCTCCTGAATTAATGGCTATTCTTGAGAAAAAAGATAAAGCTCTGTTTGAGAGTGTTAAGAAAATTTCCGAGTTGGCAAATATTCAGTATGTTGTACAGCCGGAACAAAACGGGCTTGGTGATGCGATACGCTATGGACGCACTTTTGTTGGCGATGATGATTTTGCTGTTTTGCTTGGGGATGTAATAATGAAAAACTCAGTTCCTTCTATGAAACTATTGTGTGATGTGTATGAGAGATACAAGAAGCCAGTTATTGGTGTGGAGCAAGTGCCAATGAGCGAGGTTGTAAATTGTGGTGTTGTTGATCCTGCGCCTTTTGAAGCTGAAAAGGATATCTACAAATCAAAAGGTATGGTGGAAAAGCCAAGTGTAGAAACTGCGCCTTCAAATCTCGCATTGACCGGCAGGTATGTTTTGCCGCCTGAAATTTTTGATTTAATAGATAAAGTTGAGCTTAATCGTGGAGAAATTCAGATAACTGATGCTATCAACATATTGTGCAAAAAACAGACTGTTCTTGCTTGTGATAAAACAGGCGTAAGATATGATATTGGCAATAAAATAACTTATGTTAAAGCTCTTGTCGAGTTTGCTCTTGAACGAGAAGATATGAAGGATGAGTTCCGCGCTTATCTTGAAGAGTTGTTAAATCGCAAAAAATGACCGAAATCTTTTTATAGTGACCAACGTAGTTGATGTCACTGAAAAGGTACTTGAGTGAAGATAATGGTTAAGTCAACGATTGGTAATGCGTATGTTTTTGATGCAGCATTTATTTCTCTTACTGATCTTGTTGTAAGTCATACTCCTTATATGCTGCGCGTTCAGGATAATCTTATTGGAGCAAGTGATAAAGAGCGCAATATTACTGAAACGATAAAGGAGTTTTCATTAAAACCTGGCGAATATGATGGAACTTTGTTGTACCTTACAGGTCTGGATTTAAAAGGAAGGCATTTTTTGTCTACAAATGATACCAAGTACATTGATTATCAAGCAGTACGTGCTGCGTTAAATGGTGAAGGCAGCCATGTTCTTACGCGTGTTTTAAATCTTGTTGCGCTTGTAGAAACTACTGATAATAAACTTGTTTTTGGTCATAAAACTACAGCTCATATGGGTGGTCTGTATTCGCCTCCTGCAGGCTTTTCAGATCATGATAATCCCGTACCTGCTGATTATTTTGCGCGTTTAACTGTTGAAGAAATTAGTGAAGAGACTGGAGTATCTGTAGATAAAAAAAGCTTGATGTATGTTGGGTTAACTTCTGGTGATGACTCACGTAATATTACTGTTGTAACTTATGCTCGTGTGAATGAAACTGCTGAAGGACTTGAAACTGCTTTTACTGAATTAAATCGCAAACTTATAGAAGCTGGCGATCGTGTTGAGCATGATCATTTGTTGTATGTTCCAAGCGATCCTGATTCAGTCAGAGAATTTTTGGCGAATAGATACACAGGAGTTCTTAATTCTTGGCAAGGGATTCATTTTGAAAATGGTGTTTGTACTGCAGGTCCTGAAGATATTAAAAGACAAGAATATGGTCAGATTGGTAATTGTGTTGCTGCTGTTCTTGCTTTGATGAAACAGCGTTGTGATGATAAAACATATGCTAACATGGTGAACGAAATTAAAATAGCTGGTGTTGTTGATGATGTTGTTCATGTAAATCTTGAAGATATGTTGTGAAAATAATTTCTGTCTGCTCACTACAAACTACTACTCAGCAATCCAAAAAGTTCTACATCAAGTTCTCTTTGGAGTAATTCTATGAGTTTTTGTTGTTTTTCTTTTTGTTATTACTTGTGCGTGTGTGCCTTGGCTTGTTGGTATAACAAGTATGTGTCATATTCCAATAGCAGAGTTTTTTGAGCAATGTGCTGCTGCAAGATCTGCATATTCTCCTAATATGCAAAGTCTTCCTGGCACAAAAAGTTCAAAAATATCAAGCATAAATGTTGTATAAAAAAGAGTTATTTAATGTTTACTCTATGATTACACCAAGTTCCTCTAATGCGTTCAGACAGTTTCCTTGCGGATCTTTTGCTTTTGTGTTCATATGTATTACTGAAAGCCCATATTGTCGCGCTGCTTCAACATAAGTTAAAACATCATCAACGTACACTGCTTGCTCCTTTGTTCTGCCAACAACTGCAAGTGCACGATCAAAGAGTGCAGCGTCTGGTTTTTTTACTCCTACTTTGTATGTTGTAATGATGTTTCGTTCGCTAATTATTGCTTCCATGTCAAATGGTTTTCCTGTTTGAGGATCTATTGTTTTGCGCATTGCCTTCCAGTGAAATGGGTTTGTGCTTGAAACAACTGCTTGCGCGTATCCTTGTTGGTTGGCGTGTTCTATAAATCTTGCAATTCGTGAATTTACTGTGAAAATGTCTGAATATGCTCGCTCAAATTCCTCAATTGAAAATGTTAAGCCTAATGATTTTTTTGCCCGTTCGTAAAATTGTTCGTCACTTTCTTTTCCAAGATAATAGTCTTCTGTTATTCCTGCATTGTATTCATGGCTTTCGTATGTTTTGCCAAAGAGAATTTCTTTAATAGTTTCTACGCTTAATCCTTTTGTTGAATTAGCTGCAAGCCTGGAAAAGGCTAAATCAATGTTGAAAGGATATATTGCATCTCCTGCATCCCAGAGTATTGTTGTTTTTTCCATCTTTAAAGAAAGGAGAATGTTCACCTAGCTTAATATTTTGTGGTGACATCGAGTATGGGACCGAATTAGCATGACTGTTCTGAAACACTTCCTGAAAGCGTATAGCTATTAACAGGTGCTCCAGCAGACTTTGTTAATTCACTGAGGCGCTCATTAATCATATTGGTGGCATTTTTTTGGCCTTTTTTGTCAGTGATAAGCGAATATACTTCTCTAAAAAGGACTAGATGCTCGATAACCAAAGGAATTTTATCACGAGGCAAGTTGTATTCATCACTCAAATCCATCACTGCTCTTTCCTGCCGTTTATACGCCTCTTCCGCGAGATTTTTCACGTCTTTATTGATAGGCATCACCAAATCAGTAACCTTAAAGTCAATAGTTGTGTTTGGAACATTGATACGACGATACGTCAAGGTCTCATATTTATTTGCTTCCATAGGGGCCCCAGGATATGATATCATATAGCCATTGAGATTCATATTCACCCCGCGATTGACCCAATACAGAGTAGTATCCATCGTCAATTTGACATCATCTACCGTTGATTGAGGAGTAAAGAGGATCATAAACATAGATGGAGTCAGTCCAGGCACGCCAAGAATCATGTTCAAGCGCTCATCCCATTTCTTGGCAGTCTTTTCCCCAGCCTTCGGGCCTGCTTTGGTCAATTCATTAAGCACATTTGGGGAAAAGGATTCTATACCTAATGATAACACAGTAAAACCCGCATCGCACATGACTTTAAGCGTTTGTTCCAGAAGCGACTCGGCACGGAGTTGGCAGAAGAATTTGATATCTTTAGGGAGATATCCTATTTCTTTCGCACGGATAATCCCTCGCGCCACACTTTCCATCCTCTTAGGATTCATGCCAAAGTTATCGTCCTCAATATAGAATGCCTGCGTATCTGGCTGTAATCTTACCGCGCGAACTATCTGAGCGATAGAAACATCATCCTCAAGAATCGGTCCTCTTTGGATCCGCTGTTTATCTGATCCCGACCAAAACTCTGGCACTGTACAAAAGGAACAATTATAGTTGCAATCATTTGCCGTGAGCATAATCCTGATCGTGTTTAAGCTTGCCCTACCCTGTGAGGTAATCACATTCCAATAACGCGGATAAGGGACTCTTCCAAAATCAAGATTATTAAGCGCATCGACGAAATCACTGCTTGTGTATTTCTCACGCGATGTCTCAACGAGATCATTTAGTCCTTTTCTATAGACAATACCAGGAATAGACTCAACGCTACGTCCTTGCTGAGCACTGCTCAAGATGTAGGAAAATGTCTTTTCCCCCATCCCCAGCACCGCCACGTCAATCATTGGGACTTCAGTAAATAATTGCCTCCAATTCAAGGTTGCTTCAAAGCCGCCGATTACGATAGTCGAATCCGGCGATGCCTCTTTTGCCGCAACGATATTCCTTACATCATCCTCAAGAGTTTCATGCAAAATCGAAAATCCCAAGACAGGAGGCCTTTTATCCCTAATTAACTCATATAGTCCTTTTTTCCCATCCAAGTTAGGATCCCATACTGTCGTTTTAAAGCCCTGAGCTTCAGCAAAATGAGCTACGGTATAAGCCCCAAGAGGTGGCCCACTAAAGTTCTTCCGAGACCCTTCCTGATATGGATCCTCACCCTGATCCGGACCCACAATCACAGCGTCCAACTCCTCCCTCTTCACCGAAAACACTTGTTGTTTTAATTCTGATATAACTGGAAGTGATCTCATAACATATAACTGCACACCATTCAGTATAAAAAGCTTTTGAATGTGTATTCCATGAGCAAAATTTCTGGTTTGACTGGGCTTTTCTTGTGCAGACCAGGAATGCGTTGTGCTTCATGGTATGGTTTGGCGTAGAAATTTGCTGACAAAAATTTTCTTTTTTGCACATCTACAAGCGTTATTGCTTGTACGGGACGTCCAATGGGACTGTCCCGATCGATTCTTTTCAAATAATAATTGCTCGGGTTCGTTCTTGAAAAGCCAGTTCCATCCGCAGCAGCAAGCTTCACAAAATCAGTAGTTATTGTTGCTGCCAGAAGAGCCTGCCACACAATTTTTGGCAGCCTCCTTGCTGCCTTCTGCAAAGTTGTAAAATGTATTTTAATGCAGAAATAATCGTCGAGAAATCGTGAAGCTCTACGATACGATAAACGGTATACTTGCTTAACAATAATACCCAAGTAAAGAATCCATGTTTCAAACTTCTTAGGTCCCATATGATGGAACCAGCGCGGGTGTCCCGCGCGCATAAATAACCGCTTAATTTTTCTATCCAAACGTTCTTTCTTACTCATGGTGGGGTACACTCCAACCCCCTCTTGCGTGAGCAAGAGGGTCATATTTAGTTAAGACTTTCTACAAAGCCCGTGTAATAGCAAAATTTATAAACCATCCTTTGGAGAATTAAGCTATGATTGAGATAAAGACAAAACGCCTGCCAGTTTTAGCTATCACGTCTTGCCCACTCTTCCGCATGCGATGCGCCGTCTTATCGCTAATAAAATGAAAAAAAGTTTTTTGTTACTTCTTACCTCAAGCCTCTTACTTCTTGTTTTCTTATTTTTTTGGTTTCATCCAACTATTCCTTTGATGAGTGACGAGAGTGAGTATTTAAGAAATGCGTATTTGTTAACACAAGGCATTACAGGATATTCTGATGAAGAATTTGCGTATGGTTTTGTTGGTTCTGATGACAGATTTTTTTCCAGATATCCGCTGACTGCAAGTATATTTATTGTTCCATTTCTTGTAGGGGGATTAAACACGATATTTTTATTCGGGTTGTTTTTCTTCTTGTTGGGCTTTTTTTTCTTTTACAAATTGCTTCAGGAGAATAAGTTATCTCCTTGGTGGTCTTTTTTATATTTTGGGTACCTTCCTTTTTTGTATCATGCAACTACGTTAATGATGGATTTGCCGAGTATGGCTCTTGTTCTTGGAGCTTTTTATTTTTATGTGAAAAAAAAGCACGGATTTTGTGGCATTTTTTTAGGTCTTGCAACATTAGTTAAAAGCACTAATTTTTTGGCAGCAATTGTTATTGGCGTTTTCATCTTGATTAATATTGTTAAGAAAAAGGAAAAAGTGTGTTCCCTTTTGAAGTTAGTTCTAGGAACTGTGCCTTTTTTGATCATTCTTCTTTTGCATAATTGGCACGTTTATGGTGATTTTTTAGGTTCAGGTTATTTTTTTATTCATAATAATTTTCAGTTTTTGTTTGGTCATGAGAATGCATCAGGGTTATATTTTGGAAATTTATTTAGATACTTTTTATTTTTGAATGTTTTTTATCCTGGGATGTTAATTTTGGCTTTTCTAAGCAAATATTCACTGAGAAAAGAAGCAATAGCTTATGCGCTTTTGTCTTTACTTTTTTTCTCTTCTGTAAATGCTATTGTAAAGCTTGATCCTCTTAATCTTATTAGTATGTATAGGTTTATTTTTCCAATAATTCCTTTGTTGTTTATTGGTTATGCTCATTTTTTTGAGCAGTCTGTTTTTTCAAGATTTAAAAAAATGAAAAAACATTTTGGAAAAATTATGCTTTTGTGTTGTGTTTTGTCTTTAGTGGCTTTTGTTCCTTTGTTTGATTTGAAGAGTCAGGGTTCTTCACGTTCAGAAAAAATAATAACTGATATTTATGCGAATACTGTTAATGATTCTCTAATAATTGGCGTGCAGGAGGGTAATTATTTTAGTGAATTGTTTGGTGTGCGTGGTTATGTTGGCATTTTAAGACCTGTTGGTTTTGAAAATGGCGAGCTTGTTGCAGAAAATAAAACAATAGAATATTTGAAAAATGGCAAAAAAGTTTATGTTTTATATCTAGACACTCCTAATTATTCGTACAAGTCCGGAATCTCTGAAACAAAAGCTGTTCTTGATAATATTCGTAATGAACACGGAAGTAATTTGGTTTATGAGAAGTCTTACATGATTGGAAATATTTTTTATAATAGTGAAATTTCTGTACAGTTGTTTGAGTTAGGTTAACAAAGTTTAAATAATAGATTGTTGGTGCTAATAAAAAATGAAAACGCTTTCAATTATCATTCCAGTGTATAATGAAGAGAAAACTTTGCAAAAGGTTTTGGATTATGTACGTAAGGTTGATATTGGTCCGTATAAAAAGGAAGTTATTGTTGTTGATGATGGTTCAAAAGACAAAAGCAGAGAAATTCTGAAGAAAGAAAAAGAGTTTAAGATTATTTTTCATAAGAAGAATAAAGGTAAAGGCGGCGCGGTTAAGACCGGAATCGAAAAGGCAGCAGGAGATTACATAGTTTTTCATGATGCTGATCTTGAATACGATCCTGCTGATTTCAAATATATGCTTCCACTTATGGAAACAGATCTTGTTGATATAGTGATTGGATCACGATTTAAAGGCAGGCCGCAGTATTGTTTTGGAAAAAAGAAAAATGTTATCTTGTTAAGTTATTTGGGGAATATGCTTCTTAAATGGGTGTGGAACATTCTCTATAAAGACAATTTAAGTGATACTTGCCCTTGCTATAAATTGATGCGACTAAAAGACCTTAAATCAATAAAAGTTAACGCTGATGGTTTTGTGTTTGATTTGGAAATGATGATTAAACTGCGAAAAAAAGGAAAAGTATTTGTTGAGGTTCCAATTCATTTTAAGCATAGAACATTTGAGGAAGGAAAGAAAATTGGTGCAAAAGATGGTTGGATAAGTTTGTGGTATTTGATCTGGTTTAGGTTTGTTAAATGGTAAAAAAAACTCTTTGTTTAGTAAGAGATAAATACTTATCGAAATTATTCATAAGATATGCCTTTGGTGGCGTTGGAAGTTATTTATTCAGTCTTCTTTTCACATATGCGTTCACTGAGTGGTTTAAGATAAATTATTATGTATTTTATGTGATTGCGGCTACATGTACAACCTTATTTAATTTTGGTGTTGCAACAAAATTTATTTTTCGCGTGACTGATTATCACCGTTCAAGATTTATACGCTTTTGTGTTTTAACATTTACATTTTATTTAATAAATATTTACTTGGTAAAACTACTTGTTGATTGGTTGAATATTCACTATGCTCTTTCCATCACTCTTGTTATGGCATTTCTTGCATTAACTAAATTTCTTCTTTATGATTTCTTTGTTTTTCACAATATGTCAAGAACCACTGGTGATCCATAGAAAACACGCAAAAATAATATTGCTTTGTGCGTGTTTTCTGGGTGCTCAGAAACCGACACAAAATATAATTACTATTGTCGATTTCTGACAGCTCCTTCGTCGCTAAACACCAGTGGCATGACCGTTCAGAAAGTCATAAGAAAAGATAGTCCAGTGGTTCCCAAGAAAATCCTCTGGATTTTCTTGGCTTGATCATGCTCGGAATGCAAAGAAAATTCAAAGAATTTTCTTGCACAAGAAAACCTCGAGGTTTTCTGTGCACGAAAAATGTATTTTTCGTTGCACACAAAATCAAGTGTGATTTTGTTGTGCCACTCGCTCCAGTAAACCACTCGTAACGCACACGAGTGGCATTCCGACATTGAAAAAAGAACAGTAAAACGGGCGCGTAGTATAGAAAAGCTTATAAAAAGGTCAGAGTAAAAATTTAAAATGGCATCTATTAGCATAGTTATACCTGTTTATAACGAGGAAAAAGCGGTTAAAAATACTGTAGAAAGAGCCAAAAAAGTCGCCGCTAAACTTAAACAGCACAAAGTAGAAGTATTGATTGTTAACGATGGTTCTAAGGACAAAACTGCACAGATTCTAAATAAAATAGGTGGAATTAAAGTTATTAACAGACCGTATAATTGTGGGTATGGTGCGTCTTTGAAAGTAGGGCTCAGAGAAGCTATGGGTGATTGGATTGTTATTACTGATGCTGATGGAACGTATCCTATTGAGGACATTCCGCGGCTAGTAAAGCTTGTTCCAGAGTATGATATGGTTGTTGGTGCTAGGGTTGGGAAAACAGTTCACATTCCTTTTTTCAGGCGTCCCGCAAAGTGGGTGGTGGGAAAGCTTGCGAATATGATGGTTAAGCGTAAAATTGAAGATATCAATTCCGGGTTGCGTATTTTCAACAAGAAAAAAGCACTGGAGTTTATGAAGCTGTATCCGCCTGGTTTTTCGTTTACAACAACAATTACGCTTGCTTTTTTTACGAATGATTATACCGTGAAGTATATTCCTATTAATTACTTTAAACGCAAAGGAAGCTCAATTATGGGTGATGTTCCAAGTCCAAAAGCGATTAAAACATTTTTTAATTTCATTGGAATTATTTTCCGTATAATTTTGTATTTCAGACCGCTTAAATTTTTTGCGTGGCCTGGAAGTTTACTTATTTTAGCAGGAATTATTTATGGGTATTATCAAACCGTAACATCAGTTGCGGGTCTTGGTGATTTGCCAGTGTTGTTATTAATACTGGGCACACTTGTTATTTTTTTAGGAGTTATTGCAGACTCTATTGCAAAAAAGTAAGTTATTTTATTCTTTTCTAAAATCGCAAACTACAATAATTTGCCAACTAAGTCTAGATAAAAGTGGAACGTATTCTAATAAAAGATCTAGTTTAAACAACCCTTTCAAAATAAAAAGTGGTAAGAATTTTGTTCCTGGAAGAATGTCAGTAAATCCCCAAGGGTATGCTAAATATCCGAAGTAATATACTTTTGCATTTTTAATATGCGTTTTTGCTAGCATATTTTTCATTTCTTTGCTTGAGAAATGAGTGTGATCTTCATCAAAATGGTTTGTGAGTTTTTTAAGAAGGTATCTTGGCAGTTCAGTTAAAATATTATTCAAAGGTTCTGAAACAATAACTGTTTTTTTTGCAACTCTCTTCATTTCGCTGAGTGCTTTTACAGGGTTCGGAAGATGATGTAGCACTGCTTTCATGAAAATGAAGTCAACTGACTTGTCTGGAAAATCAAGTTTTTCAGAATCCATTATTCGTAAATCAATGCTAGGATATCTTTTTTTCCCAACGGAAATCATTTCAGGAGATAAATCTGCTCCTATGTATTTGCAGTCAAGACCTTCTTCGCGCAAAACTTCATAAAGAATTCCTGTTCCGCAGCCAATATCAAGCACTGTTGATCCTTCTGAAACTTTGGCTTTTTTTATCATGTATCTTAGCCATTCTTTAGAATAATATCTTCCTGTCTTTGTGCCTTCTCTTCGCTCATCATATTCATGAGCTAAACGTTGGTGGAGTTTCTTCTCTCTTTGTTTTCTATCAGTAACCATTCGTGAGAATGGATTGGTAAATAGTATTTAAAACTTTTCTATGATAGTAAAAGACTCTTGATATGAATCAATAATAAATATCACTTTTTGTACGTATCGCCTATTCTGTAAGCATTTGCCATTACTGTTAATGTAATGGATTGTGCTGGTATACTTGGTAGTACGCTTGAATCAACTATGTGTGTTCGTTTAAGTCCGTATGGTCTGCCTAGGATGTCTGACTCATTATTTTTTGGGTTTGCGCTCATTGGAAAGCTGCATCCGTAGTGGTTTGCTCCTCCTGGTTTGCTTATTTTTAGCATAGGTGTCATTGGAATGAAGCCAAGTAGTCTGAAGTTTTTGAGAAATTTAAAGGTCATTTTTTTGATGGTTTGTTTTGTAGATTTGTTAATTGCTGAAGAAATAGTCACTGTATCTGGGTTTCCTTTTTTAAGTTGAAGTTTCATTTCTGAAGAGCTGTAAGAGTGAAGGTAGAATTTTATGTATATTATTCTGCCCATGAGTAATTCTAGTGGTTTTTGAAGAATGTTGTATAGTTTTCCGAGTTTCTTTTTAAAGAATGTTTTGTATAGATCGTTGTATGTGTAGATTTGTGCGTGAATTGAGTAAGGGCTTATTTTTTTGTCAAAGATTTCAAGGTATAATTGTGTGAGACTGTGTAGTTTTTCTTTTGTAACCTCTGAAGCTCCGTTTATCATTATGCATGGAACATGAATGTGTTGGGAGTCTTTGAGTGTAACAGGATAGTCATATTTGTCGAGTGATGAGAGAATAATTTTTGTTGATAGTATAGAACCGCATGCGAGAAAGATTCTTTCGCAAGTGAATTTTTTTGGGTGTTTTGATTGGAGTTCGTGACATATAATTTGTACATTGTCATTGTTTTCTATAATTTTCTCAACTACTATTCCAGGAAGGTATGTGAAGTTTTTATTTTTTTTAAGTTCTTCGAGTGTGAATTCTGAAGAGTAGATTAGTTTGTATGGACAGCCATACATGCAAAGGCCTCCGTAGTCGCATTTTGAGAAGTTTACTGCAAGTCTTGAGCTGCCGAATAGTATTCCTTTTTTATTTAATTTTGATTTGTGTTTTTTGAATCTTTGCATAAGAAGATCTGCTTGTCTGCTTTGGTGAAAATCGTATGTTTTGTCTGCATAAAGGGGAAACTTGTCTGCTAGTTCATCTTTGTTGCATGCAAGAGGCATGAAAGAAAAGACTTTGTTATAATATTGTTTTAAATCTTTTATTGAGATGGGCCAGTCTGAAATGTCTTCATCAATGCAGGGCATGATAGAAGATCCCCAAACAGTGCTCAGTCCTCCTTTTGCAAATGATGGTCTGCAAGTTGTATCAACTGTTTTTATTGGTACGTGCTGTTTTACTTCTTTGTACGGGTAATCAGATCCGTAAACGAGTTTTAAAACGTCTTTAGCAACAGGATTGATGTTTCCTTTAATTTTGTTGAATAAGGATAGATTGACTGGTTTGCCTACTTTTTTTAAGATGTTCTTTCTGTCTTCTTCAAGTTCAATGCCTGCATCTAGTAATGTTACTTGTTCGCCTTTGCTTAGTAATGCGTGAGCGCATGATATTCCTGAAGGTCCTGATCCAACCACGTATAGCATAGTTAATCTAGTCAAATGAGAATTTATAAAAGTTGTGACTCTCAACACTACACTATTTACCAAATACTGCCGACCACAAGCTACGAGCCACTAGCTTCTTACTTTTTACTGTTTGCTATTTCTCACAAACTCACTTGCTCTGTATAAGCTTTCGAATGTTCCTGCGTCTGACCAGAATCCTTTGATTTTTCGTGCTTCGAGGGCATTGCGTTGAATGTATGCGTTATTCACGTCTGTTATTTCTAATTCTCCTCTTTGTGATGGTTTTAGTGTTTTGATAATATCGAAAACTGTTGCATCGTAAATATAAAGACCAGTTACTGCCCAATTAGTCTCAGGCTGTTTTGGTTTTTCTGTTATTTTTGTAATTTTGTCTCTATCAAGTGTGACAACGCCGAAGCGTTGTGGGTCTGGTACTTCTTTTATGTAAACTCGAGCGCCATCCTTAAAATCACTAAATATGAAATCGTTCTGAAAAACATTATCACCAAGGATGACAGCAACAGAATCATTGTCTGCAAAGTCTTCTGCAAGTGATAGTGCTTGTGCTATTCCGCCTGCTTCTTCTTGTATTGCGTAATTAATATTAACTCCAAAATTTTTTCCAGAACCTAAGAGTTCTAAAAAGTGTCCTGCATGCCCTCTTCCAGATACGATAAGAATGTCTTTAATTCCTGCTTTGACAAGTGTATTAAGTGGATAATAAATCATGGGTTTGTCATATACTGGAAGTAAATGTTTGTTTGTGACTTTAGTTAATGGCTGTAGTCTTGATCCTGTTCCTCCTGCTAATATTATTCCTTTCATTTTTAGGCTCTATTTTTGTTGTGTGTTTTGTTTAATATATTCTTGAACAAGCCAAGGCAGTCTTTCTTGAATAGGTGGCATTGCAATTCCTAATTGCTCTGTTTTCTTTGTTGATAAAATGCAATTGCTGCGTTTTGCTTCAACAAGTTTATCAAATTCTTCCTCACTTATGTATGTGAATATTTTAGTCGGATCTTGCTGTGCGTACAGATCTAAAATGTCTTTATGTTGATAAATCCCTGGATTTACTGCATTTATAATTCCTTTTATTTTTTGCTCACAAATTTTTTCAATAAATGGAAGAAAATCTTCCACAACAGTAATGCTATTTGGGAGGCTAATGATTTTTTGGTAGTTGAGTATTTTAGTGAGAACATTTCTCTGATTCGGCGTAGCCTGAATGGGCATGCGTATACGGAGAATGCATAAGTGCTCATATTCCTTGAGTACTTGTTCAGCCACTGCTTTTGTTTGGCTGTAAAAGCTTCCGAAAAAATTTGGTAAATCTTCTTCACTGTAGCCTTTTCCGTTATTAGTTCCTTGAAATATGCACCCGCTTCCTAGTTGAATAAGATACATTCCTAACTTACTAGTAACTTCTGCCACATTTATTGCGCCTGTTATGTTAACGCTTGCCGTGTTTTTTTTGTCGTGTTCACATCCATCAACATTTGGGTATCCTGTTTTTCCTGTTGCGTTTATTACAATATATTTTTTGTCGTAATTTTGAAGTATTTGATGTATTTGTTGTTTATCAGTAACATCTGATTTTGGGCAGATTACATTATGCGTTTTTTCAAGATATGTTTTTATTTGGCTTCCGAGATATCCTGTACTTCCAAGTAAAATTATGTTCATGTTGTGAGTTTCTCCCAAAGATGTTTGTTTTTTTTATACCATTCAATGGTTTTTTGAATCCCTTGATCGAATGTTGTTTTTGGTGACCAGCCGAGTTGTTCTCTTATTTTTGTTGAATTAAATGAATATCTTCTGTCATGTCCTTTCCTGTCTGTAACGTGGTTTATGAGTGACTCTTCTTTTTGAAGTTCTTTGAGAATTATGCGCAATACATCTTTGTTTATTTTTTCTGATTCTGAACTTATTCCGTATGTTTCTCCTTTTTTTCCTTTCCTGATGATTAAATTTATTGCACTGCAGTGATCTTCAACATAAAGCCAGTCTCGAACATTTTGACCATCACCGTACAAAGGAATTGGTTTATTGTTAAGTGCGTTTATGATCGCTGTTGGAATGAATTTTTCAGGATGTTGATATGGTCCATAATTGTTAGAACAAGTAGATATTGTTATTGGCAATCCATATGTAATATTGTATGCTCTGACAAGGTGATCGGCGCTTGCTTTTGTTGCAGAGTATGGCGATCTTGGGTTGTATGGTGATTCTTCTGTAAATTGCTCTTTTTCTACTGAACCGTACACTTCATCTGTAGATACTTGGTGAACGTATGTGTTGTTTTTTCGTGCTGCTTCAAGTATGTTAAATGTTCCGATTATATTGCTTGTAATAAAGGGTTCTGGATTTTGTATTGATCTGTCTACATGTGTTTCTGCTGCAAAGTTAACAACAATGTCTGGTTGGTGTTGTTGAAAAATAAATTCTATTTTTTTTTGTTTTGATATGTCTTCTTTTACAAAGGTGTACTGAGAAAGATCATTAAATTCGTTTTGATTAGCAACGCTTGCGTATGTTAGTTTGTCAACATTGATAATAAATATATCTGGGTTGTTAGCAAACATATATTTTATAAAATTAGTCCCAATGAATCCTGCTCCTCCTGTAACTAACAATTTCATGATTTTTGGCTTTAGCGGTTGTTTAAAAAGTTTGTGAAGTTAGAGGGTTATCCAAGACCTGCCATGATCACATTTCTCCCGCTTAGAATAAGAAGTATTGCAAATATGAAGAGTACTGCTAAAATGCTGAACACGGCAAGTGTGATGTTAAGTTGTTTTTGTTTTTTCATTTTGATATTCTTTAATGAGTAGTTGTTTGAATTCACCTAAATATTTTGCGGGAAATATTGCTGCTGATGCTGCAGGATGTCCTCCTCCTGTTGAGTCTTTGAAGTTTTTGATTGTTGTTTCAAGTAGTTTCCCTGTGTCTATTTTTTTGTCGCTGCGTCGTGCGCTGACTGATATTGTTTTTGTTTCTTTGTTTTCGCTGATTAGTATGATTGTTTTGTTTTTATATTTTTGTCCGAGTATTGTTGCGATTGGTGATTTTACGCGATATTTTGATTCGAGTGAATATATAAGCAAGTCGTTGTATCTTTCTGCGTTTTTTTCAAAATTGTCAAGGTGTTTGTATATTTCTTTATCTATTATTTCTCTGTATTTTTTGAGTTTTGAGTTTGTAAATTCTTGTGGAGTTTTTGCATCGTAAAGCAAGTTAAAACAATCGTTTACAAGTTTTTCATCGTAAACTTCTGTGCTGCTGATTGTTATTGCAACATCTCCTATTGTTGTTTTGAATAATTCTTCTTTGAACTCATAATTATATTTTTCAAATGTTTGTTTTATCCAATGCATCCATGGCTGATGAGCTATATCTGCTATGCTTGCTGTAGCTGCGACCCAGTCAAGGTCTGAGATATTTGTTATTTGCGATATTAAATCGTACGCTAGTTTTCCCGTACAGTATCTTGCTGGTTCGATTGTGCTGAATAAATGTGGGTTGTAGAGAATAACATTGTCCATTGGTTTGTCCAGATATACGCGGTGATGATCAATAACTAGTATAGGGAATTTTTTTGAAAATTTTTGGAGCATTTCTTTGTGTTCTCCTGCTGGAAAGTCTGTGGTGATTATTTTGGTGATGTTGGCTTGTTTGAACTGTGTAAACATGTCATCAGTAAATCCATGCATTTTTCTGTTGAGAGGCATATGAATTTCTATTTTTTTTCCTCTGTATCGTTCAATGAACTTGGCAACAATGACTGCGGAGCAGATTCCGTCAGGATCTGTGTCGTGCACGATGGCTATTTTGTCTTTTTTGGTGATGTTTCTGAGAAAGTCAAGGGCTTGTTCTACAAGTTTTGGGTTGGTGGTTGTCATAGGATTATGAATGGCGCAAGAATAATTAGGATGCGCCATTTGGGTTGTGTTAAAAAGCTGAGCTTTTTAATACTCAGAAAAACATGCGTCAGCTTTGTTTTTCTGTTTTTGGGGTTGTTTGGATATTGTCCTTATTTAATGATTGATTATAAAGGCAGGCTAAACCTAATATTGATACTTTGCAGCTGGGCTGCGGTACTTTGTTGCGCCAATTCTAGAGTTACAAAAAATTTATATATACTTATGGTACTGATTGTACGGTTATACGTATTAAAGAGGTGTTATGAATGATTATTAGACGGTTAGTTAAGGCTGGCCAGGCATCGCATACCATTTCTTTGCCAAAAGAATGGCTAGATAAACATCGTCTTAAAAAGGGTGATTTGGTTTATCTGCATGAGCGGGGAGATCATGAATTGTTGATTACTCCTGAAAATAAAGGCGATGAGCCTCTTCCTCAGAAAGAGATTACAATTTCTGTAGATAATAAAGAATTAAGCACTTTACAGAGAGAAATCACGAGCGCGTACATTAACAATTACAATACAATTGTTCTTGCTGGTTCTTCTATTGCTGCAAAAACAAAAGACATTCGGAAAATGTTACATGATTTTGTTGCGCTGGAAGTTGCTGAGCAGTCTGCGAAGAGTATTGTTGCAAAGGATTTGTTGAATGTTAAGGATGTGAATGTTGAGAAAACTGTTCGTAGGATGGACATGCTTGTGCGTAGTATGCTTCAGGATAGTGTTGCTGCATTGGATGATGCAAAGCTTATTGACAGCGTCATTATGCGTGATGAGGAAGTGAATCGTGCGTATTTTTTGCTTATGCGTTTGTTAAAAAGTTCCTTGGCAAATAAGCATATTGCGGATTCATTTCAGCTGTCTAATGATCAGATTCTCAATTTTTATTATTTAACGATTAATCTGGAAAATTTTGCTGATTATACAAAACATTTGGCAGAGTATGTTGGTAAGGAAAAGAAAAAATCAAATATCAAGGAGATGTTTGAGCGTGTTGAAAAGAGTTATCTTGATGCAATGAAGGCTTATTTTGTGAGTGATAGAAAGCTTGCAGAGCAGGTTGCTCTTGACAGAGTTGGTTTGATTACCTCTGCAAGTGAGCTTTCTCCAGGTGTTGCTGAGTTGTTTAAGTCAATGATAACTGCAACGAATAATGTTGCAAGGCTTGTTATGGATAATTCTGAGGAAAAGAAGTAATATTTGTTATTGAATTGCAAGGTTAAATGCTGTTTCTTTGGCTCACAATTCGTTCTCTTGGGAAGTTCATTGGTTGTCCAGCATATTGTTTGCGAATAAGTGCTTGTTCTTTTTCTTCTGCAGTCATTCGTCTGAAACAATATGTCATTCCTTGATGTGTTTCTACTTGTGCAACAGGCCAGTGTCCTGAGTTTAGCCATGCTTCTGCTACTCTGTTGCATTCTTCTGGTAATCTGCAGAATGCATATGTTGTTCCTCCTGGGCAGTCTGCGTCGTTTACAATTGCTCCGGTGAATGTGTCAAGTGTTATAACGCTTATTGTTGAAATAAAAAGAATAAGAAAAAGAGAATAAAAAATAAAACGCATTTAAGACCAGGTGTTTGTTCCAATTGGATAATTTGGTCTTTCTTGTGCAGGGACGTCTTGTCCTACTGGGTCACCAGGGTATTGTATGTTTCCGTATTGGTCTACTGGCACTGCGTCGTGTCTGTAGCCTACAAGTGATTCTGGTTCTCCTGTTGCTCTGAATTGTGGTCCTGCGTTGTTTTGTGTTGGGCACCAGCAGTTTACTGTTTCTGTTCGTGCTTCTGGCGCGCCAAGTGCGTATGTGAATTGTGTTTGTCCTGCAAGATAGAATCCTCTTCGGTTGAACATATCACTTTGCATTTGGTTGTCATGATCGCTTCCTGCTACAGCAAGTGTACACGGGCTGTCGCAAACAGGTAAATCTCCTGTTCCTACGTTGGTAAATAATGCTCCTGTGCTTTGTTTTGCTCCAGAGAACATTAATACTAAGCCAACGACTGCGATGACTGATATGACTCCGAGAACAATGAGTGCTAGTCCGCGATGTTCTTCTTCCATATGATTTTCACCTCATTTTTTATAATATAATAGAGGATATTAACATAACCTCCTATTTAAAGATTGTGTTTCTTTCTATGTTTCTCAAAACTTTGTGCTACATCAATGATGTATTTTCCTTCTTCAAGTTTGAAAACTAAAGGGTCTTGTTTGAATAATTTAACTAAATCAAGTTCGTATTGTCCTGGTTTTGTTACGCGTATACTTTCAAAATCAAGAACAACAGGTGCTGAGTGGTCGCTTCCTACAAGGTCAAGAACGTCTTCTTCCATTTGTTTTTTTTGTTCTAAGTTCATATTTTGCTGCAATACTTGTTTTGCAACTGCTAATTTTTCTTTTTTGATGTAAAAGAATAGTCGTGCTCCGCATTCACATCCTGAAAGAAGTTCTTGTGCTGCGTCTTCATACATTTTGTTGCATCGTACGCATTGGTGTGGCATTTTATTTGTATGATACCCATGCATCTCATTGATACAGCTGGGTTCCTCCTTGTATTACTCGCAATTGATAGGCATCATAACTTTAAAAATACCTACCGCTTGCGGTGTTGGGATTTTTATTTCCTCGCTTCGCGCGTGAGCATTTCTATTTGTGTTGGGTCTTTTTTTATGTTTTTTACAACTGTTGATGGTCCGATGACTGTTATTCCTTGTGTTTCTCTGAAAAGCAGGTTCAACATATCATATTTTAGTTTCTGGAATCCGTCTTTTGCTGTTTCTGATGGGTTAATTACTGCTAATTCTATTCCTTTGAATTTTTTGTTTATTTCTTCCATTGTTACTTTGATTAGTTCTGTTTCTTCTTCTTGTTTGAGTCTGCCTTGTAACAGCACTATTTTGTTTTGTTTGGCTAAGTCTAGTAGTTTGCGTATTTTGCCTATGCCGCTTAAGCCTTCTATTTCTGTTTGTGGTACGAATCGTAGTGTTACCATTTTTATTTACCTGCTAGTTCGAATAGTTTTTCGTAGAATTGTTCTACATTTTTTCCGTTTTTGGCACTGATGCCAAGCACTTCGTATTGTGGGAATGCTGCTTGTACTTTTTTGATACTGCATTTTTTTAAGTCTGATTTGTTTGCAAGAATCATTACTGGGATGTTTCGTGCAGCAAGATTGCCAATGATTGTGACGTTTACTTGGCTGTATGGGTCTTGTGTTCCGTCAAGTACAACTAGCACAGTATCTACATCATCTAGCCATTTTATACTTTCTATAACTCCTTTTGTTGCTTCGCGTGCTCTTTTTTTGGCTTTTTTTTCACCCATGCCTGATTTCATGAAGTCTTCGTAGTCTATTTTTGTTGCAATTCCTGGCGTATCTACCAAATTAAAAACTAGTTCTTTACCATTTTTTCCTTTTATGGAAACGTTTTCTTTGACTTGTACTTCTCTTGTTTCGTGCGCTATTGGTGAGACTGTTCCTAGTTCTGTTCCTAACCAGTCAACGCATATTCTGTTTGCGAGTGTTGTTTTGCCTGCATTTGGTGGACCGTATAGACCTATTTTGAGGTTTTGTTTTGGTCCTGTCCAGAAGTAAGCACTAATTATTTTTTTAAGTTTGTTTAATACCATATCCGTCCCACTTTTTTATGTTTATCAGACAAGTAGTTGTGTTTATATAGTTTTCTATGATACAATAGTAAAATAAAAATAAAAAAATTAATCAGATTTATCGTCTCTTTTTCTTTGCAGTCTTTCTTTTTGCTTTTGGTTTTGCTGCTTTTCTTTTTTTGCCGCCGCGTGCCATTTTTGCACGGCTTACATCTCCGTTTTTGTCAACGAAGTATAAGTAACCTGATTGTTTTTTTACTCCTACTTTTGCTACTTTTTCTGGTTTTCCTGCTCGGCCTTTTCTTCCGCGTGCCATTTTTGCACGGCTTACATCTCCGTTTTTGTCAACGAAGTAAAGATAGCCACCCTCTTTTTTTACTCCTGCTTTTGCTACTTTTTCTGCCATTTGGTCATCCTCCTTTTTTCCGACCCACGTCGAGAAACTAGTAAACACCGTATATGTTTAAACAATTTAGCGGCATTTATTAGTTAGAAAACGAAAACTATTTTTTATTGTTTTTTTCGTTTTCTAAACGTTATGATCGACGATTGTGAGAAACAATGCTTGTTTATAAACTTTTCTCAAAAAGAAAACAAAAACCTTTGCATTATCGTCGCAGATTTTTCTTTTTAGGCTGTTTTTTAGGTTTCTTTGATTTGGTTTTTCGAGCAATTTTTTGTTTTCTTCCGACGATGTGCACTGTTCCTTCTAGTTTGCAGTCAAGATGACTTATTGGTTTTAAGAGACTTCGTAATTGTTGTGCTTCTTCCATTGCTCTTTCGCGCATTTCAAAAAGTTCTTCGTCCGTCGGTAAATTGTGTTGTTCTATCTCTTTTGCTTTGGCTAATGCTTTTTTAGTAATTTCTTTCATAAGTTTATTCATAGCAGAAATGATATGTATAGAAATATAAAAATTGTTCTTTTTAAATAATACTTTTTTATTTCAAATGTTGGGTTGAATACAAGGAAAAGCCCTGCTTTTCCTGTACAAGAAAACCTTGCGGTTTTCTGTACGCGAAAAATGTTTTTTTCGCTGTACAGAAAATCTTGAGATTTTCTTGTACCCCGCAGCTTGCTGCAGTTATCTGCACCAACTTTGAAACGTCAGAATTTCACAAAAATTGATTGTTTTTGTTTTGAAATTCTGAGCATTCTCAAGAACTGCCGCAAAACATATCATTGTTTGGCAGTTCTTGAAAGACTGAAATTGCTGGTCGGCGAAGCCATGAAAATACTTTTTATTTTCAGGGCACCAAAAACCCGGTGGTTTTTTAGTGCCGAGAAAACTCGAGTAATACCCCGCAGCTTGCTGCGGGGATAGCGAGTTTTCAGGCAATTTCTTTATTGTTTAATGGACTCTCTACTTTCTACTACAATAAAGAATAAAAATCACAGCAGAACATAGAAATATGTGGTAAAAGGATTAGTGATTGGGGGAGAATTCGGCAATATTCTTGTTAGGCAAAAAGCGGATGCTGAATTTGAACTTGGAGAGTTGTTAGTTGCAAATACAAGACAAGGAAAGTTATTGTTGCAAGTGTTTGATTTATTGTATGGTTCGCAGTTAACACAACAACATCTTGAGCTTATTTCCGGGTTAAAGTTGGAGGAAGATGATTCTTTGGAATTGATGGACACTAAACTCCGAACTTATATTCTTGCAAAACTAAAAAGTTTGGCTTTTATTGATGCTGGTAAAGCGCGTTCTTCTAAGACTTTGCCTTTATTTTTTGCAAAAGTTCGTGATGTTGCTGCAAGCGATGTTTCATTTTTGACAGCTCCGCAAAATGCCGTAAGGCTTGGTAATTTAAGAAGTGGGAGCAAAGTGCTTGATGTTCCTGTTTCAATTGATGCAAGAAAAGCATTAAGCCATCACGTATTGATTGCAGGAACAACTGGGAGGGGCAAAAGTGTTTTGATGACAAATTTGTTGTGGGATTTAGTGGATAAAGATTGTGCTGCGTTGCTTGTGCTTGATCCACATAATGAGTATTTTGAAACATTACAACATCATGAAAAAGCACAAGAAAAAATCGTGCAGTATTCTCCAAACCCAACTACTGGTGGTTTGTCATTAAAGATTAATCTTGAAGAGTTAACTCCGCGTCATTTTGATGGTGCTGTTGATTGGTCTGATGCGCAAAAACAGGCATTAATTGCGTATTATAGAAAATATAAAACTAATTGGATTGAAGCAGTTATGCTTGAAAAAGAGATAACTAATTTTCATGAAGCAACACTAGCCGTTGTTAAAAGAATATTGATGCAATTACTTCGTTTAGATGTGACTGATAATGAACTGATATGCAAAGGAGTGTTTGACAAGGTTGCTGGTAAAACAACTATTTCAGACATTGTATCTGGGTTAGAAAATTGTAAAACTATTATTATTGATACTAGTTCTTTTCATGGCAGTACTGAAATTCTGATTGGCAGCATGATTGCAAGTGTTATATTAGACCGCGCAAAAAAGTATTCTCAGAATGAACTTAAGACAAAGCCAGTTATTGGTATTGTTCTTGAGGAAGCTCCTCGTGTGCTTGGTAAGGATGTACTTGAAAACGGGCCGAATATTTTTTCAACGATTGCAAGAGAAGGAAGGAAATTCAATGTTGGTTTAATTGCTATTACTCAGCTTCCTTCGTTAATTCCAAGGCAAGTGCTTGCGAATATGAACACTAAAATTATTTTGGGTATTGAATTAAAGCCAGAACGTCAGGCAATTATGGAGAGTGCTGCGCAGGATTTGTCAAGTGATGATCGCATTATCGCAAGTTTGGATAAAGGGGAGATTATTGTAACGAGTAATTTTTTGAGTTTTGCAACTCCAATAAAAGTTCCGTTGGTTGATTATAAGAAGGCTGAGAGAGTTAAGCAAAGTTTTGGAGGGATTGCAGGTTTATGAAGTTCGCTCACATTGCAGATTGTCATATTGGTTCTTGGAGAGATCCAAAACTACGAGCTGCAAATACCAATTCATTTAAGTTAGCTATTGATATCTGCATTAAAGAACATGTTGATTTCCTCTTAATTTCGGGAGATTTGTTTAACACTGCTGTTCCTGCGATTGATAGTTTAAGAATGACTGTTGAACAATTAAAGAAAATAAAAGACAATAATATTCCTGTGTATTTTATTGCTGGCAGTCATGATTTTTCTCCGTCTGGTAAAACAATGCTCGATGTTCTTGAGCAGGCTGGTCTTGCTATTAATGTTGCAAAAGGTGAAGAATTGTCTGATGGCAGAATTCGTTTGCATTTCACAGTTGATCCGAAAACAAATGTTAAAATTACTGGAATGATTGGTAAGAAGGGAAGTTTGGAAACAGGTTATTATCATTTTCTTGCAAAAGAGTATTTGGAAAATGAGCCTGGTAAAAAGATTTTTTTGTTTCATAGTGCATTGGCTGAATTAAAGCCAAAAGAATTGGAGAAAATGGATGCTATGCCTGTTTCATTGTTGCCTGCCAATTTTGATTATTATGCAGGCGGTCACGTACATGTTGTTGACAGACAGTCTATTGATGATAGAAATAATATTGTTTATCCTGGTCCGATTTTTCCGAATAATTTTTCTGAAATTGAAAAATTGCAGCATGGTAGTTTTGTGATTGTTAATGATGATGAAATAAGACACGTTCCGTTGCACGTGCACAATACTGTTTGTTTAACTATTGATTCAGATAACAAAACAGTTTCTGATGTTGAATTAGAAATAAAAAAGCAAATCGCAAGCGCTGATTTGAAGAATGCAGTTGTAACAATTCGTGTGCAAGGTTGTTTGAAGCAGGGCAAGCCTGCTGATGTGCATTGGAATGATGTGTTTCATGATTGTTATGCAAAACAGGCTTATGTTGTGTTGAAAAACACCAATAGGTTTACCAGCAAGGAATTAGAGATGATAACTATTAAAGAAGCTAATGTTGAGGACGTGGAGAATAAACTTTTGGAAGAGCATAGCGATCAGTTCAAGTTGTCTGATAATGATGTTTTGCTTGCAAAGCAGTTAATGCGTGTTTTGTCTGATGAGAAAAAAGAAGGTGAGCGCATTACTGATTTTGAAACACGTTTGCATGGTGAGCTTGATGTTTTGTTGCAAAAGGAATAAAAAGGGTTGGAATAATTCAAAATTATGTCTTTACTAAAAGAGTTTAAAGAAATTTTAGTTAGTTTTCAGAAAGTTGCAGAATTACTTCATAAAAAAGAAAAAGCGAGCTTATTGAGTGCAACTGTGCTTATGATTATTGTTGGCATTCTTACGAACTTGCCTGCAGTGATTCTGGGAAAGTTTGTTGATAATATTATTGGCTCAAGTAATCCAACTTTCAGCATTGCAATCCCTTTTTTGGTTTGGATCGTGATTATTCTTATAGCAAAAGAAGTTTTAACAGTTATTAGAAAATATCTTGTAGAAAATGTTGCAACACAAACTGAAAAAAAACAAACAGTTAGTGTAGTTAAGCATTTGCTTAAAACAGATATAAACAGTTTTATTAATAAATATCAAATTGGCGCATTGCATGGAAAAGTATTCCGATCAATTCAGGGATTAATTAGATTGATTAAACTTGGTTTTCTTGATTTTTTCCCAACTTTTTTTTCAGCACTTGCTGCGTTAGGAATTGCTTTTTATCAAAAACCCTTATTAGCTTCATTCATGATTTTAGTCATCCCTGCAGGGTTATTTATTGTTATAAAACAAATTTCTTCACAAAAGGGAATTAGAGTACGGTTATTGAGAGGTAAAGAAGAGATTGATGGGAAAGTAGTAGAGATGATGGGCGGGCTGGAAACAATACGTGTTGCAAATACAGTCGAAAATGAAGCAAGGAAAGTAAATGTTGTCTCTGAAATGATTAGGAGAATTGAAATGAAGCATCATATTTGGATGTCCATATATGATGCGATGAAATATCTTAACGAAGCGTTTTTTTATGTTCTTGTAATAAGCATTTCAATATATTTTGCAGTGAATGGTATCATTACAAAAGGCGATATTTTAACATATTCCATATTGTTTATGAGTGTACTTGGACCTTTGCGAGAGATTCATCGGATACTGGATCAAGCGCATGAAAGCACAATCAAAGTTCAGGACTTGCAAGAATTATTAGCAGAACCAGTTGATGAGTCATTTAAAGCACAAGGAACGAAATTAAAAAATAAAACAAATTTAGTTTTAGCTACTCACGCGTTGAAGTTCAATTATGGGAAGAAAAATTTGGTTCTGGATAATGTTACAATTACTGTTGCAAAAGGTGAGAAGATAGGAATTGTTGGTGCTTCGGGGTGTGGGAAATCGACCTTAGTTAAAATCTTGTTAAGGTTGTTGCATGATTATCAAGGAAAAGTAATGTTTCTTGGGAAAGATTTGAAAAAAATCACAAGAAAAGAAATTGCTCAAAAAGTAGCGTATGTGCCGCAAAAAGCGTATGTTTTTTCCGGAACTATTAAAGATAATATTGTGTATGGTTGTTCAAAGAAAGTAAGTGAAAGGGAAATTATTAATGCTGCTAAAAAAGCAAATATGTATGCTGAGATAAAGAAATTAGGTGGATTAAATAGTGTTGTTGCAGAAAAAGGAGATAATTTAAGTGGTGGGCAAAAGCAGCGTCTTGCGCTTGCACGTCTTATTTTAAAGTCTCCTGATGTGTTAATATTTGATGAGGCAACGTCTGCTTTAGATAATACAAATGAATCAATTATTCAGAGAAATCTTGAAAATATTTTTTCTGACAAAACAATGTTTACTATTGCTCATAGGTTAACAACGTTGAAAAATTGCGATAGAATATTAGTTTTTGATAAAGGGAATATTGTTCAGGAAGGAACGTTTAACGAATTAAAATCCAAAAAAGGGCTATTTAGACAGTTTTTGGAACAAAAAGAAACAAGATAGCTTATTGTTCCTATTGTTGGTTTTGTGTTATCTGCTCTTTCTTTGTCTGTGTTTAGGAAGATTTGGGAAAGAGTAAGAGATTAAAACAAAAAAAGATGTTTTTGTTAAAATAATAACAAAGTGTTTATAAGCAAGCCTTTTTGTGATAATCAGATGAGTGATGCATATAGTGTGTTCAGAAGGCATGGCGATGTTATAAAATGGTGTACGCCTTCAATACTTCCTGAAGTCCTTGCACTTGATGCAGATGCGTGTGAGGGATCGATTGTTCTTACGCAGAGTGGTGACTTGCTTACTAATTCAGGCTATTTTAGAACATTGCATGAAAGTGCTGCGCGTGCATATGGTAATTCTGGCCATTCTCATTATTGTTGTGAGGGAACAACAGGTTCAAATCGTGTTTTGTTTAGGCTGCTTAGATCGATTATGAAAAATGATGAGGAAGTTCTTGCAACGCGAAATGTTCATCAGTCTGTTGTAGAAAATGCTAGATCAAGACGTGTTCCTTTGAGGTATATGCGAACGCGTTATGATTCTGATGCTGAGATTTTTCTTCCTCCTGAAGAGCAGGATGTTTTGGATGGTTTAACTGATAAAACTAGAGTAGTTTTGTTAAGTACTCCTACGTATGAGGGTTATTCCTGTGATGTTAGATCAATAGTGGATAAAGTTAGAGCGCGTAATCCAGATATTCTTGTGTATGTTGATGAGGCGTGGGGTGCGCATTTGGCTTTTCATCCTGATTTGCCTGATTCTGGAACGCAAGCTGGAGCTGATTTTGTTGTGCAAAGTATTCATAAACATGGAGGCGCGCCAAATCCTGCAAGCGTTATGCATTTAGGCAGGCGTGCGACTGATTTATATTATGATGAATTTTTACGCACAATTGGGTCAGGAGTTTTGGCAACAACATATTCATTTCCATTAATTGCTCGTATGGATTATGCGCGAAGTATTCTTGAGCAAGAAGGTCAAGCAAGAATTGATAGGTTGTTTGAAGTTGCTGAGCGACTGCGAAACGAAGTAAATCGAGGAAATTTAAGTGTTTTAGGTGATAGGTCTGAGTATTCTCGTGATCCAACTAAAGTTACTGTTGATGTCAGACGTTCTGGTGTGTCTGGGTATGATGTACAAAGAAAGTTGATGGAGCGAGGTATTGCTGTGTCTAATTGGGGTCAGGGATCTGTTACGTTTCTGACAACTTTTCAGCTTTCAGGAGATGCTGTTGTTCCTACAGTTGATGCGTTAAGGGGAATAGTTGGTTCTTCTTTTGTTGATTCCAGTGTTGCTTCAGTGCAAATTCCTGCTAATTTAGAAAAAGTTGTTGATCCATGGAATGTTGTTTCAACACGTGATGTGCATCTAGAAGAAAGTGCAGGATTAGTTCTTGGTGAAGATATTAAGTGTTATCCTCCTGGAGTGTTTATTGGTCAGGTTGGTGAACGAGTAAGCAGTGAATTCGTTGAGTTTTTGCAGTCTATTAAGGGCAGGGCAAAAGTTGTCGCGACAGATAAATCGTTAGATTCTTTGGTGGTTGCAGATGAGTTCTGAAAAAGAGTCTAGTTCTCTTGAGAGTTTAATTGCAGAGCGTGTGGGAAAAGCAAATTTGTTGAGGGAACATGATCGTAATCCGTATCCGCATAGGTTTGAACCAACTCATACAACTTCGCAAGTACACAGCGCTTACAGTAGTATTGATATTGGCAGTTCTATTGATGATCGTGTACGAGTTGCAGGGAGAGTTTCGCGTGTTGCGCATTTTGGAAAGTTGATGTTTTTTGATTTGGAAGATCAAGGTGGCAAAGTTCAGGTTTCGATTGCAAAGAATGATGTTGGGAGTGATGAATATGAATTAATCAAGAAAACTATGGATGTTGGGGATGTTGTTGGTGTTGAGGGCAGTCCATATAAAACGAGAAAAGGTGAGTTAACAGTTGGTTCTTCTGGTTGGAGTATGCTTGCAAAATCTACTCGTCCGCTTCCAAGTAAAATTTTTGTTGCAGAATGTGGCGAAGCTAGAGGTGGGCTTAGGGATGAAGAGGTTTTGTACAGGCAGCCTGAGTTGCGGATGATTGTTGATTCTGATGCGCGGGAAGTGTTTGCTAGACGGAGCAGAGTTATTTCGTCTATGCGTTCTGTTTTAGAAGAAGCTGGTTATATTGAAATTGAAATTCCTACTTTGCAACCGGTTTATGGTGGTGCGAGTGCTCGTCCGTTTGTTACGTCAGTGAACGCGCTTGATAGTCTTGAGGTGTATTTGAGTATTTCTCCTGAGATTTATCTTAAGAGGTTAATGGTTGGTGGTTTTTTTGATGGTGTTTTTTTTATTGGTAAAAGTTTCAGGAATGAGGGTATAGATAAAAGTCATCATCCTGAGTTTACAAGTATGGAGTGTTATAAGGCGTTTTGGGATTATAATGATTTGATGAATTTTACAGAGCGAATGGTTGAGCGGATTTTTAGAGATGTTAATGGTTCTGCGAGTGTTGTTTATGAACATCTTGATTCTTTGCTTGGAAGGCAGGAGCTTGATTTTAGCGCGCCTTGGAGGCGTGTAAGGATGAGTGATATGATTAAAGACGAGATTGGTGTTGATGTTGAGCAGATGGACGAGTCTGAATTAAGAACTGCTGTTCAGCAAGTGTATGCTGTTACAGGAGAACCGTATCTTTCAATTGATAATTCTTATGGAGTAAGTTGGGGTAATATGGTGCTTGGGCTTTTTGAGTCGTATGTTGAGAAGACTATTGTTCAGCCAACGTTTGTAATTGATCATCCGCGTGAGAGTTCTCCTTTGTGTAAGCTTCATCGTGGAGATGAAAGGTTTATTGAGCGTTTTGAAGTGTTCGTGTATGGTATGGAGCTTGCGAATGCTTATACTGAACTTAATGATCCTGTTCTTCAGAGAAGATTGCTTGAAGATCAGGAGAGGTCTTCCGCAGCGGGGGATCTTGAAGCTCAGAGGATGGATGAAGCGTTTTGTCAGGCGATAGAGTATGGGATGCCTCCTACTGCAGGACTTGGCATTGGCGTTGATAGGTTAGTAATGTTAGTGACAGGCAGGACGAGAATTAAGGATGTTATTCCGTTTCCTTTGGTGAGACCAATGAAGTCAAAAAATTTGTGATGCGTTATTGTCAAGAACCACCCGTCAATAGACGGGTGGCATGAAGCGATAGTTTCATCATAATTTGATACAACTAAGGGTTCTTGATCACGCCAAAACACTAAAAAATGCTTTGCATTTTTGGTGCAAGGAGATCATAGAGATTTCCTGCACACAAAATCAAAGATTTTGTTGTGCGCCAAAAAGTTGCAGAGCAACTTTTTTAGCGTTCCACCTATGCAACTGTGGTTTACGTAGTAAACCACCATTCAATATGCTAAAAAATCGGAGATTTTTGGCACAAGAAAACCTTGAGGTTTTCTGTGCGCGAAAAATGTATTTTTCGCTGCACGCTGAAAATCTTTGATTTTCATCGGAATGGTGGAATTTTTAGCGTTTAAAGTCTTCCACTTAAATCTCCACCCAATTTCATCCATCCCGATCGTTGTTTACCAAGCATTATTTGTCCTTCAAGTTGTCTCTCATCAAAAACTCTTAGTCCATACGGGTATTCTCTGCTTTTATCGAGGATTCTTTGATAAAGTGAATCAGTTACTTGTGCTTCACACAAGCTTCCTGCAGGTCTTGAGTATTCGCAAGGTACATCATCTGGCATTTTACGCCAGTATTCTTTGATATATCTATGATAATCATTTTGAGACAAATGTAATGAAGAGCCATCTGGACGTACTCCCCAGTCCTCCTCAGATTCTTCCCAACTCATATATCAAACTTTTTTTGTTTCCTTTTTTGTATCCGTTTCCATGTTATTCCTCCATCACCCGATCTTTCACTCTTTCGTAGCTTGTGCGTAACTGGTGATAGAGATGTTTGCTGACTCGTTCCGCGAGTATTAAGTAAATTGCTTCGCAGTCTTTGATTTTTGTCTCGACCATTGTTCTAGGAAGTTGAGAATAGTCTTTTGCGATGTCTGAACAGTTGTGTACCATGTCTGCAATTTTCACTAATTGCGCATCATATCCTGCATTGAGAATTCTTGTTTTATACGTTTCTCTGTCGCAGTTTCTTGTGAGGACTTCTACTATCCCTGCTACTCGTTGCGTGAATGAGTTAAGAATATCTTCAAGGGTTGCAGAAGTATCTTCTACAACATCGTGCAGCCATGCTGCAGCAAGAATCTCTTGATCTGTAACCCCTGTTTGTTCAAGTATGTGGGCAACAGCTGCAGGGTGCGTAATGTATGGTGTTACTCCATCCTTTCTGTACTGTCCCTTATGAAATTTTCCTGCAAATTTTTTTGCGTTTTCAAGTAAATTTGTCATACGCTTTCTATTCACAGAAGAATACTTAAAAAAATGCTCACCAGAAATGGAGAGTAACTTTTATATATTGATAAACAATGTTTTTTACTATGGATTTATCAGTTCTGGAAAGTATTGGTTTGTCGTTTATAGAGATCAAAGTGTTCATCCGTACATTAGAGCTTGGAGAAACAAAAGCTGGCAAGATAATTGAACTGACAGGACTTCAAAGTTCATCAGTTTATAACGCAATAAATTCGTTAATCAACAAAGGTTTAATATCCCATATTCGAAAGGGAAACATTAAGTATTACAAAGCTGCAAATCCTGAGGTCATTCTTGATTATATTGACTTGAAAAAGGCAGAGTATATCAGGTTGTTGCCTGAGCTTAAAATAAGACAACAAAAAAAAGAAGAAGAGTCTGTTGAATTATATAAAACATACAAGGGGATAAAAAATATCACCTCTGAGCTTTTAAGAGATACAAAAAAAGGTGATGTGTGTCGTACATTTGCTGTACAGGATCCTAAAGAATATAACCTTGCAAGAAAACATGTTTTTAGTTTAACAAAAAAATTATTCAAAGAAAAAAAAATTCAGATTAGAGGTTTATTTCACGAAAAGACAAGATATGCTCCATCAAAAGATTCAATAGTTAAAAAAAGATATGTTGACTATCCGCTTCCACCAAATATGATGATGGTCAACAATAAAACAGTAATCATTTCTTGGTCAGGAAATGATCCTACGGGAGTTATTATTGTTTCGGAAAGCATAGCAAGAGCATACATTAATTTTTTTGATCATTTATGGAAAATCGGAGAAAAATAAAGAAATAATTTCAGTCCCATTCTCTAATATCCTTGCATGAAAATGTTCTGTTTGCTTGTTTAACTAAGTCGTATGCTTCAAGCAGCCATTGTTCTTCTTTGTGCCATTCATTTGAAGAAAAGATTAAGCGCAGTGGAATAATGTTTCGTTGAGAAGTTTCTCCTTTGTAATTTGTGTAGGTTATTTGTACTTTTTTGTTTTCGTTGATCATTTAAGCAATCCTTCAAACAATTCCTTGACTTTCTGCGCGTTTGCTGTTCCTTTTGTTTTTCGCATTATTTGTCCGACTAAGAATTGCAAAGAATTTTCTTCTCCTTTTTTGTAATCTTCTACTGCTTTTGGGTGTTCTGTTATTGTTTCAACGCACAATTTTTTTAACTCATTAGAGTCAGATATTTGTTGAAGACCGGTTTCTATCACATAATCTCCTGGAGAAATATCTTGAAGAGTAAGAAGTTGTATAATATTAGATCCTACTTGCTGAGTTGCTCCACCAGTATCAACTAAGTTAATTGTTTCTGCTAAATTATTTTCATTGAATTTTGTATCATTTAATTCTAATTTTGACTCGTTCAATTGTCTCAGAATATCTCTTCTAAACCAACGAGAGACAATAATAGGCTTGCTTTTTTTTGCAACTTTCTCAAACAAATCTGCAACATCCAGATTGTTCGCAATTATTTTTGCGTCTGTTTCATCTATTTTCCAGTCTTTTACCCATCTTGCTGCTCTTTGTTCTCCTAATTCTGGGATGCTTGCTTGTATTGATCGTATCCAGTCTTGTGATATTTCAAATATTGGTAGGTCTGGTTCGACTATGTATCCGTAGTCTGCTTCTGTTTCTTTGTTTCGCATAAAGTGTGTGATTCCTTTTTCCGAATCCCATCCTCTTGTTTCTAATTTTACGTCTTGGCTTTTTTGTCGTTGTATTTCGTACTGTAATGCACGTTCTATTTCTTTGAATCCTGTGATGTTTTTCACTTCGACTCGCGTGTAATTTTTTTCTTTTATGCTTACGTTTGCGTCTGCTTTGACGATTCCTGTGTTTGGATCATAAACTCCTAAATATCCTAGAATGTTCAATAATTTTTTCATGAATTCTCTTGCTTGTTCTGGGCTGTGCATGTCTGGTCCTGTTACGATTTCGCACAGTGGCACTCCGCTTCTGTTGTAATCCACTAAGACTGACTCTGTTTCTCTGATAATGCTGCCTGGATCTTCTTCTAAGTGTGCGCGTTCAATTCGTACGATAGTTCCATCATCCAGAACGAGGTGTCCGTTGTTTCCGAGAGGCAATTCAAATTGTGTTATTTGGAAGTTTTTTGCAAGGTCTGGGTAAAAGTATGTTTTTCGTGAGAAGGTTATTGTTGGTGCTATTTTGCATCCTAATGCTAAGGCTACTTTTGCTCCGTATTCTAATGCTTTTTCGTTTACTAATGGTTTTGCTCCGGGATGTCCTAAGCAAATAGGGCAGGTTGCAGTGTTTGGTTCTGCAGGTTTAATTGGGCATCCGCAAAATAATCCAGTGGTTGTGTTAAGTTGTACATGAATCTCGAGTCCTATAACAACGTCTGTTGTGAAGTTATTCATTGTTTTCCACCGCCTTCGCAACTTGTATTATCTTCGCTTCTGCAAAGTGTTTTCCTGTGATTAGCATGCCTATTGGCATTTCATTGTGTTGTCCGCAGGGTACGTTAATATGTGGCAGTCCTGCTAAATTTATTGGTGCCGTGATGACGTCCATGAGGTAATGTTGTAATGGTGTTAATTTTTTGACTTCTTCTGCTGTTGGTGCAGTGATTGGCATTGTTGGTGTGATGATTACATCAACTTGTGAAAATACGTTGTTGTATTCTTCGATGATTTTTGTGCGTACTTGTGCTGCTTTGGTGTAGAATGCGTCTCTGTATCCTGCCATGCGTGCGAATGTGCCAAGGAGTATTCTGCGTTTTACTTCTTCTCCAAAGTATTGGGTGCGTACTCTGCTGAAATACTCATTATAATTTCCAGATAATTTTTCGTGTTGTCCGTATCGCATGCCGCAGTATTTTGCGAGGTTGGTGCTTGCTTCGCACATTGCTAAGACGTAGTACGCTGCAAGGCCGTATTTCATAGTGATTGGTAAGCTGATTTCTATTTTTCGTGCGCCTTTTTGTTCTAATTGGTATACTGCATCGAGGACTTGTTTTCTGACGTGGTTGTCTGCTCCTTCGAATGCTTCTTTGATTATGCCTATTTTGATTCCGTTGACGTTTGCTGGAATGTCTGTGAGCTGAGGAACTTTTTCTGGTGCGCTGGTGCTGTCGTGTTCGTCTTGTCCTGAAATAATTTCTAATAATAATGCTGCGTCTTCTACCGTGCGTGCCATGGTGCAGATTTTGTCCATGCTGTTTGCGTAATCAATAAGACCATATCTGCTGACTCTTCCGTATGTGGGTGTGATTCCTATAACGCCGCAAAAGCTTGCTGGTGCTGCTGTGCTTCCTCCTGTGCTTTCTGCGAGTGAGAGGTGTGGGAAGTCTGCTAGTTTTGTTAGTCCTCCTGCTCCGCTTGAGCTTCCTCCAGGGAAGTGTTTTTTGTTAACTGGATTTTTTGGTTTCTTGTAACCAATGCCTGCTTTGTCTCCGAATGTTCCAAATCCAAATTCGTCTTGGACTGTTTTGCCGAGGATGATTGCTCCTTCTCGAATGCATCGTTCTACTGCAGTTGCATTAAACAGTGGTTTGTATCCTTTTAGAATTGCACTGCTTGCACAACTTTCTATTCCTTTAACGCACATGTCGTCTTTGACTGAAATGAGTACGCCGAATAATTTTCCTGTTGCGTTGCCTTCTTCTTGTCTTTTTTGTAATTGTTCTGCTTGTTGTTCTACGTCTGCCCATGCAGTGATGTAATGGTATTCTTCGTTGATTTTTTCTGCTTCTTTGAGTGCTTTTTTTGTATGTTCAATTATGTTGATGTTTCCTTTTTTTGCTGCTTCTACAAATTCAGATATTCTCATAGTACTTTTGGTCCTTTGAAGTGTTCGTTGGTTTTGTGTTTTGTTAATTCTAATATTTTTTCTCGTGGCAAACAATCGTTTGGTTCGTCTTTTCTGGTTATGTTTTTGATTGGTATGGGGTGAAAGCTCGGCTCCACTCCAGTAGTATCTACTTCTGATAGTTTTTCAAATGTGTTGAGAATTTCTTGCATTTCTGCCGCGTATTTTTTGAGTTCTTCTTCTTTAAGGTTTAGCCGTGCTGTTTGTGCAACATGTTTAACAAGTTCTGGTGTGATTTCCATGATTGGTTTTGTTTTTGAGAACTATAAAAGGTTTGCTAAACAACAGTCTTTATTGTTTCTTCACAACATCCAATTTCATGTGCAAATCATCTAAGAATTCTTTGTTCCATTCTTGTGGGCTTCCGTCCATTGGGTTTTCTGCTGCTTTGTTGCGTGGGAATGCTATGACTTCTCTGATGTCTGCTATTCCTGATAGTAATGCTGTTGTTCTGTCTAATCCTAGTGCAATTCCTCCGTGTGGTGGTGCTCCGTATTTGAATGCGTTCAAAAGAAAGTCAAATGTTTTTTCTGCTTCTTCGTATGTCATGCCTAATACTTGACAAACTCTTGCTTGTACATCCTTGCGATGTATTCTGATGCTTCCGCCGCCGAGTTCCCAACCATTTAATACTACATCGTACATTTTTCCGCGGACTGTTCCAGGATCTGTTTCTAATTTATCAAGATCTTCATCTTTTGGGTGTGTGAATATGTGGTGTCGTGCTGTCCATTTGTCTTCTACTTGTTCGTATAATGGGAAGTCTACTACCCACAGGAATTTCCATTCGTCTTTAATCAGGTTTAATTTTTTGCCTATGTGTAATCGTACTTGTCCAAGTCCGTTTGCTGCTTTTTCAAATTCGTCTGCTGCAAATAATAGTAAGTCTCCGTCTTGCGCTTTTATTTTTTCAATTAACTGTTTCTGAACTTCTGCACTAAAGTATTTGACTATGTTGCTTTCCAAAACGGTTCCGTTGACTTTCATCCATGCTACTCCGCCTAGTCCGTGTCGTTTTCCGATGTCTATTATTTCTTCGAGTTCCGTTCTGCTAAAACCGCCAGCTCCTTTTGCGTTTAAACAAAATACGTGTCCGTTTTTGTCTGCTGCGGATTTGAAAACTCCAAAATCTGAGTGTTTGATTATTTCTGTGACGTCCTCAAATTCCAGTCCAAATCGTAAGTCTGGTTTATCGCTTCCGTATTTACTCATTGCGTCGTAGAATGTTAATCGTGAGAATGGTGTTGGTAATTCTTTATTTAATACTGTTTTGAAGAGGTATTTGAACAAGCCCTCTATCATGTCTTGTATGTCTTTTTCTTCTACAAAGCTCATTTCTACGTCTATTTGTGTGAATTCTGGTTGTCTGTCTGCGCGCAAGTCTTCATCGCGTAAGCATTTTGGTATTTGGAAATACCTATCAAGTCCTGCGACCATAAGTAATTGTTTGTAGATTTGTGGTGATTCTGGTAGTGCGTAAAATTTGCCGGGGTGCACTCTGCTTGGCGTTTTGAATACTCTTGCTCCTCCTGGTGTAGTTTTGACAAGGATTGGTGTTTCTATTTCTACGAATTGGTTTTGTTTGAAGTATTCTCTTGTTGCGTGCATGATTTCGTGTCTGAACATGAGTTTTTTTTGCATTGAAGGTCGTCTTAAGTCGAGGTATCTGTATTTCAGTCTGGTGTCTTCTCCTGCTTCGAGGTTATCTTCTATTTCTATTGGTGGTGTTTCTGCAATGTTGAGAATTTCTAAATGGTCTGTCATGATTTCTATTTCGCCTGTTTTGAGTTTGCTATTTTCCATTCCTTTTGGTCGTAAGCTTACTTTTCCTGTTATTTGTAGTACCCATTCTCTTCCGAGTTTGTCTGCTTTTGAGTGTACATTTTTATTGTGTGATGGGTCAAAGACTACTTGTGTTATGCCGTATCTGTCTCGTAAATCTACAAATACAACTCCTCCGTGGTCTCTTCTTGTTTGTACCCAACCGCAGAGTGTTACTTCTTGTTGTATGTCTGTTTTTGTGAGTTCACCGCAAGTGTGTGTTCGTTTCATAACTACCAGCGAAAAGAAGAGGTTTATAAACGTTTGGAGAGTTTGAAAAGAAAAGTATAAATAGCAGTAATACTTTGGTATAACTAATGGTAATACTTAAAGAGAAGATGAAAGTTGGTCCAAAGGGGCAAGTAGTTATTCCTAAGTTATTAAGGGATCATTTCAAAATTAATGCAGGGGATGCAGTTTTTTTGGAGGAGACAGAAAAGGGTATTTTGATTGAAAAACCTGTTACAAATTTTGTTGAGCTAGCGCGGGTTGCCGCGAAAGAAATCAAACATAAAGGACGAATCGATATGAAAAAATTGTATGACGAACAGCTAAGAACACGCCTTAAGCGAGCAGGTATTGACTTGTGAAAAAATACCTTGATGCAAACGTGTTTATTCTGGCAATTGTAAATGATGATGCGTTAGGTAGGGCTGCGAGAGCTTTATTGGATGATGTTGTGAAGGGAGAGGTTCAAAGCGTGACTTCATTTTTAACGTTTGATGAAGTTGCTTGGGCGTTGAGAAAAGTAACAAATAAAGAAAAAGCATATGTGTATGTTAAAAATTTTCTTGAGATGCCTCATTTAGAGTTTCTTGATGTGAATAAAAATGTTATTTGGAAGGCGTTTTATTATTTGCAAGAGCATAAGCTTGACCCAAGAGATGCCATACATATTGCATCTGCAATAGTATCAGGTGCATCGAGTATTGTAACAGAAGACAAGGATTTTTCTAATATTAAAGAGATAAAAGTAGAAGGATTATAGTTTAAGATAATATTCTCCAACTCCCGTTAACAAATTGTTCTCTGTGGAATGTTTCTTCTATTAAATCTCCGCATTCATCAAATGTGATGATTGTTGAAACCCCTTCATAGTTTTGTGTTTGTTCTAATTGTTCTTTAACGCAAGTGGTATCTTCTGCATAATCACATGTTTCTATCGCTTTGTAAAGTAGCGTGAGTGCATCGTATGCTTTGAGTGCATGTATTGATGGATTACGTCCATGTTGAACTGCATAATTTTCTGCAAAGGTTTTGTGTGCATTTGTTTTTATATGTCCAGGATATGCAGTATAAACACCTTCCAATCCTGTTCCTGCAATGTCTTTTGCTTGAGGGTTGGTAACGGTGAAGAATGCATAAACGGGTGTTTCTATGCCAAGTTCGTTTTTGTCCTGTAATAAGTGTCCTATTTCTTCAAAGGTAAATGTAACGATTGCATCTATTTCTGGTATTTTGAGGAGTTGTGTGCGAAAGTCTGTTTGTTCTTGTTCAAATGCTTCTTCAAATAACACATTACCGCCAAGTTTTGTAAATTGTTCTGTGAATCGTTGTCTCATTGATTCTCCAAGGTCGTTTTGAACGTAAATCAAAGCAATGGTTTCATAACCAAGAGATAAGATGTCTTCTGCCATGTAGTCTGGAGCATTATGTGCTGCTCCTGAAACGCAGAATAAATAATCATCTTTTGTGTGGCATCCTGGAACGTAACATATGAGTTCCATTTGTATGATTTCTTGTTCGTTTGCTAATGGTAAGATTGCAAGTGCTGCTGATGCTCCTGAAAACGTGACTAAGTAATGAACATCATCAACGTTAATGAGTTTTTGTGCTGCTGTTAAGGCTTGTTCTGGTTGTGCTTTGCTGTCTTCAATAATAAGTTCAAACGGTATTTTTGACCCTTTATTTATGTCCTCAAGAGCCATGTGTAATCCTTGATTTGCTTCTTGTCCAAAGTATTGAATTGCGCCTGAAAGATCAATAACTGCTCCTATTTTGATGGTTTCTTGTTGAGGTTGGCAGGAGGTTAAAACAAGTAGTGAGAAGAATAACAAGAGTAACAATAACACTGTGCTATATTTGTTGTGCGCCACCATGCGATTATATGAAAAAAACAGTCCTGATAAATTTTAGTTGTCACATAATATGACAACATTTATTAATGTTGCAATTAATAATCATGGTATGATTGAAGAGCTACAAAAAATAGGTCTTTCTCCAAAGGAAGCAACTGTATATGAAACGCTTGTCCGACTTGGAAGTGCTACGGCAAATGTGCTTGCAAAGAAAACAAGTTCTCAGAGAACAGTTGTGTATAATGTTTTGCAGCAGTTGCTTGAGAAGGGAGTTATAAATTTTGTTGTCAAAAATAAGAGGAGAGAGTATATGGTTGCTCATCCGCAGGCGTTATTGAATAATATTAATGAGAAGAGAAAGATTGCAGAATTGCTTGTCAAGAAGATTGAGTCTATTAAGCCGAAGTGTGCAGAAGTTTGTAATGCTGAAGTTTATGAGGGCATTGGTGGTCTTAAGACAATTATGCAGGAGATTCATGGTGTGAAAGATTTGCGTGTTCTTAATGTTACTGGACTTATTTTTGATTATCTTCCGTATGTTGCGCCTCACTTATTAAAGGAAGAACAGAAGCATAATGCGCGTTTTATTGCTACGCAGTTTGCAAAGAAAACTCCTATTACACAATTTAAGAAGATAAAAACAAAGTTTTTGCCTAAAAGTGCAGAGAATCAAGCCACAACATTTATTTTTGACGGAAAGGTTATTTTGTTAGTGTTAAAGGATAGGCCTTTTTTGGTGCGTATTGAGAATACGGAGATATATGAGGGGTACAAAAAGAATTTTGATTTGTTGTGGAATAAGTTGTAATGCTTCAGTCTTTCTTAGCACATTCTTTACAAATTCCGTGCAGTTCTATTTGGAAGTGGCAGAGTTTGCCGTATTGGTTTGGTTTGAGGAAGCTGATGTCTTTTACTGTAAAATGTTGCACGCCTTGACACCGTTGACAAATAAAATGACTGTGCTCTGTATGTTGTTTCGAGTATATTGTTCGTCGTTCACAAGTGTATGTGTGTAATTGTTTTTGTTTAACAAGCCCTTTCAGAAATCGATATATTGTTGCAATTCCTATTGTTGGTTGTTTTTTTCTAATGGATAGATAAAGTTCTTCTGCTGTGAAAAAGTCTTGAAATTTATGCAGTTCTTCAGAAATAATTTGTTTTTGTTTTGTTTGTCTCGATATCATTATTGATAATGAGATTCATTAACGTATTTAAATGTTGTTTTTTATGCTAATTTCATGAACCAGCTTTTGCATAAGAAATCAAATATGAGATTTGATGATTTGTTGAAAAAGTTAGAGAAGTATTTACAGGACCCGTTAATGAGGAACCTACAAAGTGCTTCTCAGATTATTAAAAAAATAGAAAATTTGAAAGAAAATATAGACATTACTGATGCGTTTGTTAATAAAGCTCGACAGTTATACGAAGCATATGAGGTTTTTCTTGAATCTTTGGGTTATGAGAGTGTTTTGTGCAAAAAGTCTTTTTGTTCGTTTTGTTCGTTGAAAAGAACGTATGTGCAGGCAAAAATTGAGGCTAAAAAAACAAGAATGAGCAAAAGTTCTAAAGTGTTATTCATCGGTTGTGGTGCTTTTCCAGAGTCTTTGTTTGGGTATTTTGATCAGTCGGGTTGTTCTGCTGTTGGTCTCGATAATCATCCTTTAGCTGTTGCGTTTGCGCGCAAGTTAATTCATGAGAAAAATTTGTCAAATAAAATTAAGATTCAATACGGGCAAGGTGATTCTATTTATTTCAAAGAGTTCACCCATATAATCGTCGCCGCGCTTGCACAGCCAAAAGAGAAGATTCTCAAACATATTAGAAAAAATGTGAACAAAAACACAGTAATTATCATGCGTGTTGGAGCAAATTCTTCTGGTGTTGTGTATCGCTCGTTTGATAGTCAGTTAGTTAAGGGCTTTAAAGTAGTAGATATTTTGAAACCATTGAAGAATTCAACCTTTTTGTCAATTATTCTTTCATCTTAATCTGTAAAACCAAGTTTTCCAGTTTTTCAAGATGATATTTGATGACGTCAAATTTTTTTCTTGTTGGGCTGTTTCGCCAGTCAAATAGCATTAGTTCTGCGTAAACGTCTTGTACAAAATCTTTTATTTCTATTGCGAGTTCTGTTTTGCCTGTAATGACACTGTTGACTGCTTTTCGAACAAGTTCTCCAATCATATCAGAGAGTGCGCAGATGTATTCTTCTGCTCCGACTCCTAGTTTTGTGTGCGATGGTACTGTTTTGTGTTCCAGATAATGAATAAAGAGTGCTGCTTCTGTGTATTCTTCTACTGCTGCTTGGTACATGCTGAAAGTTGCGAGTTTTGCGTTTTTTGCTGCAATGATGTGTAGTTTTGATAGTTGTTTTTTGGCTTCAAGTAGGTTTTTTGCTGCGTCTTTGAAGCTGTTTCGTTGTGCTGCGTATATTGCTTTTTTGCTTTGTTTGATTACTTCTCTGCTTTCTGTGATTAGTTGTTCTCTTAGTTGGTCAAATGTTTCGAGTTCTTTGCGCATGTCTTGGAATATTTTTTTGTCTGTCATGGTTTTGTTTATCGTGGATGTGTTTTTAAATGTTATGACCAAAACATTTATATAAACACTTCTATTGATGTTTTTAAAGAAAAAGAGGTTATTGAATGGCTACTGTATTAGGCAATGTGTTGATATTTTTTAAACAACTTGGAGTTTATGATGTACTTCTGCCATTCTTGCTTGTTTTTACAGTTATGTTTGCTATTCTTGAACGCACCAAGCTTTTTGGCACTGAAGGTGGCTCTGATAACAAAAAATATACTAAAAAGAATTTGAATGCGATGGTAAGTTTTGTTGTAGCTTTTCTTGTTATTGCAAGTTCAAAGTTGGTTGAGACTATTACGAAAGTGAGCAGTGAAATTGTCGTGCTGTTGATGCTTATTGTGTTCTTTTTGATGATGGTTGGTACGTTTTATTCATCAGCAGATATTGATAAGGAGGGTATTACGCTTACTGGTATTTGGAAGCATGGGTTTATGGTTGTTATCGCTATTACTTTAATTTTCATTTTTTTGGATGCTATTGAGACTGATTCAGGAGTTACCTGGTTGGAAGTATTTTGGAATTGGTTGTCTGGATTTTATACAAATACGTCTGTTGCAGCGATACTTTTAATAATCGGTGTTATTTTATATATGGTGTGGATGATGCAATTCAAGGAGTAAAAAGGAGGTTAACATGATATTTCAGTTTTTTGCGTCAGGACAGAGTGATTTTGCGCGTGCTCTTATTGAGTTACGGGTGACTGATGGTTTGTTGCCGTTTGTTCTAATTTCATTAATTATTTTTGCTGCGTTGCAGAAGATTAAGTTATTCAAAAAAGGAGAAGACAAGCCTGACAAAAAAATTAATGGTTTGCTTGCTTTGGTTGTTTCTGCGATGATTGTTGTGCCTCATCTTGCAAATTTGTATCCACAAAATGCGAATCCTATTCTGATGATGTATCAGTTTTTGCCTAGTACTGCTGTTTTATTGACTATTATTTTTGCTGTGTTAGTGTTGATTGGTTTGCCGTTTGGCAGTGCGTCGAAATGGTTTACTATTCCTTTTATGATTGTTGCAATTGGTGTGTTTTTGATTTATGTTATTTTGCCTGCGCTTGGTTCAGCTTTGCCTGATATTGGTCCGTTTGATTTTGATTGGTTGACTGATCCGTATGTATTGAGTGCGATTCTGATAGCTCTTGTAATTATTGTGTTAATTGCATTTTTGTTTGGAGCTGGTGAGGGTGAAGATTCTGCACTTGATAAGCTAATAAAATTGTTCAAAGGTGGTAACTAGTGGCACAAAAACATATGATGCAGGAAGCAAGTTTACCGCCTCGTTTGAGGCATTTGTTTGTTTTTATTGTGCTTGGTTTTTTGTTAGCGATAGCATTAATTGCTATTGCTGGCGGTATCCCTGGCGGCGGCATATTGAATGATCCGCTTGCACAAATCTTTTTGATCGTTGTATTAGTACTTGGTTTGGTTGGCTATGTGATTTTACGTCCTGAATAAAAATGGCTACGTTATTGGATCTTGGAGCACTGGAGCAATTTAGTGGGATTTTCCCGTTTTTGTTAGTTCTTGTGCTCGTATATGCTATTCTTGCTCGTACTGATTTTTTTAAGGATAAGCAGGGTTGGGCTGCGATGATTGCTACTTTGTGTGCAATTATGACTTTGTTTTCTAAGATTGCTATGAAGACTATTAGTTTGATGGCTCCTTGGTTTGTTTTGTTTATTATTTTTGCTACATTGATGATTTTGGCGTATATGGCTTTGGGTATTGATCAGAAAGCAGTTACTGCGTTTGTTAGTGATGATAAGTTTGGTGTTGGTACTTGGGTTATGGCTATTATGTTGATTATTGGTCTTGGTTCGTTTTTTTCGGTGTTGAATGAGGAGACTGGTGGTTTGGAGCAGTTGGCAGATGGGAATGTGAGTGCTTATGGTACGACTGACCATAAAGAGTATACTTCAGGTGGTGCACGAGATGTTTCTTACAGGTATGATTCTCAGGGTAGACGTGTTAGTGTTGTTGAGAAAGAGTATGATTTTTTTCAGACGTTGTTTCATCCTAAAGTTCTGGGTTTAGTGTTGGTTTTACTTATTGCAATGTTTACTGTGAAATTTTTGGGTGAGCAAGTTAAGTAAAAAATTGATGCTTTTGTTTCCAAATCTTATCAAAATTAGGAATTGAGTTTTCGTCTCCTGATTTTAGTTCTGAATTTAATCCGTCTCTCAATTTTAACCATCAACTAGAAACCACGAACCACCTACAGCATACTGATTACTGTTTACTTTTTATCCCTTTTGTAACTCTGGACAATTCTTGTACATTGCTGGTCAATTCTGGCAGTACATCTTGGAATACTTTTTCCATTGCTTTGATTTCTGTTCCTACGTCCATGAGGGTTTTGTCGTAGTCGTTTACTCTTGATAATATTGCTTTGTGTAATCCTTCGAGGTCTGATCGTATGTCTGTGATGTTTTGCTCGAGTTTGTCTGTTTTGCTGTTTATTTCGTTTTTCCATTCTGTAATTTTTGATAGTTCTTTTTGTATTAATGACCATTTTTCTTCGACGATTTGTTCTACTAATGCTTCTGAGTCTGGGTGTTGCATTTGTGTTCGTTTAGGTGGTAAGATGCTTGGTGGTTGTTCTGGCGGCTGCAAATAATTTTCGTAGTTTTCTGGTGGTTGTTTTTGTTGTGGTTCTGGACTGTATGGTTCGATGTTTTGTTTTGCTTCGCTTTGTGCTAATGCATCATATATTTGTGTTGGTTGATATCCTTGTCTTTGTAGTGTTTGTACGATTTGATTGTTTGTTAGTCCTTGTGATTGTAACTGAGACACTTGTGTGATTGGTATTTCTCCTGGTGATGGTGCTCGTGGTTTCATGATTGTGTGTTGCATTTTTGGTTCTGGTTGGTTTTTTAAGTCTGCAAATGGGTCTTTCTTTTTGAATAAGTCTAGGATTGCCACAGTATCAGCTCTTTTTAAGGTTAAATAGTGTTGTTATTTTTAAACGTTTGGTCTTTTTTTGAAAAGAGAACTTTGAATGATTCATAGTTTTGCATCAAATTCTATTCATGGTTGTTTTTTACCGTCGAATTCAAAGTGCTTCTTATGGCAAATCTCATTAATTATTGAACATTTGTAAGATTTGCTAAACTAGTAAATTGCAAGTAGAAAGCCAGTATTTTTGCGATTTACTATTATAGAAGTTTAAAAAAAATATAAAATTCAAGTCAAACTTCTCAACTTTATTTTTTTGGTTTGTGGTATTTATATACAAAGAATACTGTTGCTAATATCAATAATATTCCTGTAATAATGGGCCATGACGTGTTTCCGTTTCCAGTGTATGGTTGTGCAAATGCTCGACCTGCTATAACGCGCTGTTGATATCCTTTTTGAATTTCTTGTGAATAATCTTGTTGACTTTCTTGTTGTGATTCTCCTCCATAAGCGATTGTTGCAACAGGAGGTATTTTTGCCGGTATGCCACATACCCAGCAGTGTCCTCTGAATATTCTTGGTTCTCCTATCGGAGTAATTTCAGGCACCTGCCAGCAAGTATTTGGCGGCATTGGTTCACAATTGTTCAAGCAAGTTTCATACCCCGTATAAACCCCTTTTGGACAATTGATTGCTAAATCTGCTGGCGGAGTTACAGTTGTTCCTGGTGACGTTTGTGTTGGTGTTGGACATTTGTGAATTTGGTAACGTTCACAACGTGCGTTGCCACTGGCACCTGAAATTTTGAATGTTGGTGTAAAGCCCGTGCAAGTTACATGTTCGTATCGCTCTGCTTCTGTGCAGGGAAGTGCATATCGGTGAATAATAGCGCACTCTGTGCACGTTGATCCTGTGCTTGTTGTTCCTGAATTTCCTGGTGGAGTCGTGGTGACTTCTGGTGTTGTTGGTTGTGATATTGTTCCGCTATCTGTCGTAGTGGTTGTTTCGGCATTTTCGCAAGTATTATGGTGTAGCCAATAGCGATTTCCTCCTCCGTATTGAGTATGTTTAACATCAATTTCCGAAATTGTTTTTCCGTTTTGGAAGCGACTAGGGTTAGCTCCTGAAGGTATTGTGTCTCCTATTTGATCATATGCTTGATTAATTAACTCCTGCGAACAAGTTGCTGAATCAATTCCGTTTGGTTCGACTCCCTTGTGACACCAGTGTTGATGATAACAAGTATCTTTCTTGGTTAGTTTTGGTGGTACTATTTGTGCAGTTACGATTGTCGCAAAAATTATTGTTATTATTGTTATTAAAAAGAATATTAAGAATTGTTTTTTCATTTTTTACCTCTTTTATAGTTGATATTATTTGCTGATATAAAAAAGTTTCTTATATGTTTCCTGTTATCTTGGACTGTCATAATTTGGAGGTGCGTGATCGCTGTGTTTTCCCGGGTGTAGTTTTTCGTCTATGAGTTCTTCTACTTTGTCTAATGTTGCAAATTTGACTGGCTTCCAAATTTCAAGGTATTTTTTTATGAGTTGTATGTCTTCTTTTCTTGCTGTTAGTCGTAGTTCTTTTATTACTGTCATGATTTTGTCTTCTATGATGTGCATGGTGTGTCGTAGTTCTGTGAGTTCTTGTTGTACGGTTTTTATTTCGTTTGTTGCTTGTTTGTGGTTTGTGAGCATGTTTTGTTCTACAACAAGTAATTTCCGTCTTAGTTCGCTGTTTCTTTCTTCGTTGATACGCAGTCTTGCTGTGAGTGTGCGTATTTCATCATCATCTATTGGTGGGGGTGGTGCGGGTTTTCCTTGTTCTGGTTTTGTTGCGTGTTCTATTGCCATGGTAAACGTTTATATAGTTCTCTTGGCTGTTTTTAAGAAAGAAAACATATTAAACTTACGTAACTTAGTTTGAGTAGTTACAAAAAAGAGGTTGTATTGTGTTGAAGTATGATATTATTCGTGAAGGTGACGAAAGTATACTGCGTATTAATTGTTTAGACCTTCCGTTTTTTCCGAGTTTAGAGGATGAACCAAGATTGATGAGTATGTTAGTTGATATTCTTGTTGAAGTGGGGAAAATTACGCAGATTGTGTTTGTGCAAAAGCGTGATATTGAGTATGATGAAACGCAAGCAATGTTGATGAGTGAGATTGCTCATTTGTATAAAACATTAGTGAAAGATCGTGCTTTGTTTTCGTTAGTTTCTTCTGGTTGTGAAAATTGGGTGTCTCCAAAACTTGCAACATTGCAGAACATATTGTATGGTGCTTTAAAGGAAGATCCGATTAGTGCGTACGTGCAGCTTAAGCGTTTGGCGCGTGATGAACAAATGCAGGTTTCTTCTGGAGTTATTTCGCAAGAGGGTGTGTTGTGTTTGCGAAAGTATGTGCAGTTTGTGAATCAGGTTATTCAGTCATTGGAGCAGACAAAATTAATTCAGCTTGCGCAGCCGTTTTTGGCTGGTTTTTCTTTGGGTGATCGTTCTATTTATAGAAGGTTGTTCTCCCCTTTGATTAAGCCTGATTTTATGTTTACAAAGTTGATGGCTGCTGTTCCTGCTGAGGGTCATGAGCTTGCAGCGTATCAGGTTGGGAATACTGAAGTTACAATTTTTCAGCTTCCTGGTACTGTTCAATATTTGTATCATTTGGTTCCTGTTGAGTTTAAGTTGTCGTATGAGAAGTATGAGTTAGTTGATGCTGCCAGATCTATTTTGTCTGAGCATAAGCCTAAGCGTTCTGAGTTTGTTGATCCGCAGCGGATGCGTGAAGTGTTTATGTCTGTTGGAAGTGATTTGTTGGAGGAGCTTGCTGCGCAAAGGGGTATGCATTTGCGTTCTAAGGAGATTGCTGAGCTTGCTGATGTGCTGGTGCGTTATACTGTTGGTTTTGGGTTGATTGAAACATTGCTTGCTGATGAGAAAGTGCAGGATGTTACTATCAATTCTCCAATGGGTCGTTCTCCAATGTTTTTAGTGCATAGCGAATTTGGTGATTGTCGAACGAATATCATACCGACTGTTCCTGAGGGCGAGAGTTGGGCATCCAAATTAAGAATGATTTCTGGTCGTCCATTGGATGAAGCTAATCCTATTCTTGATACAGAGTTGATTTTGCCTGATGTGCGTGCAAGAGTTGCTGCTATTAGTGCTCCTCTTAATCCTTCTGGTTTGGCGTTTGCGTTGCGTCGTCATCGTGATAAGCCGTGGACGTTGCCGTTATTTATTAACAATAAAATGATTAATTCTCTTGCTGCTGGAGTGTTAAGTTTTTTGGTTGATGGAAGCAGAACATTGTTAGTTGCAGGTACACGAAGTTCTGGTAAAACAAGTTTGCTCGGAAGTGTAATGGTTGAGATTATGCGTCGTTCAAGAATTATCACAATTGAAGATACGCTCGAACTCCCCTGCGACGCATTACGTAAACTAAATTATAATATTCAGAGTATGAAGGTTGCGTCTGCGATGACAAGAGGTACGAATGAAGTGAGCGCTGATGAAGGTATCAGGACGACGTTGCGTTTGGGTGATTCGAGTTTGATTGTTGGAGAAGTACGTAGTGTAGAGGCTCAGGCATTGTATGAGGCTATGCGTGTTGGTGCGCTTGCGAATGTTGTTGCTGGTACAATTCACGGTGATAGTCCTTATGGTGTATTTGATCGTGTGGTTAATGATTTGAAAGTTCCAAGAACGAGTTTTAAGGCTACTGATGTTATTGTTGTTGCTAATCCTGTTCGTAGTCCTGATGGAATTCATAAGAGGCGTCGTGTTACTCAGATTACTGAAGTAAGAAAGCACTGGGAAGATGATCCGCTAAGAGAGAATGGTTTTGTTGATTTGTTCAAATACGACCCGGAAACTGATGAGTTGCAGCCTACTGATAGTTTGTTGCGTGGTGATAGTGAGGTATTGAAGGCTATTGCTGGTAGTGTGAAGGAGTGGGCGGGTGATTGGGATGCTGTTTGGGATAATATTTTGTTGCGTGCGAAGTTAAAGGAGCGTTTGGTTAAGGTTGCAAATGATTCAAAGAATTTTGATTTGTTGGAAGCTGATTTTTATGTTATGGCTAATGATGAGTTTCATAGAGTTTCAGAGCGTGTTCGTGAGGAAACAGGGAAGCTTGATAGTGATAAAATATTTTTTGAGTGGTCTGCTTGGCTTGAGAGAGAAATTAAAAAATGGAAAAAGAGTTGATTGAGAAATACAAAGAAAGATTGCAGAATGAGCTTGGTACTGATAAGAATGTTATTTTTAGTCGTGAATATCAGCAATTTAGAAAAGATGTGCTTCCTCCGAGTTTGACTTTTTATGAAAACGTGTGTGGTTTTTGTGAGCGCTTGTTAAAGTTAAAAGTAAAGCCTGGAACTGCAGAGAAAACGCAGGAGCTTATTGAGTCTGCGCATTTGCAGGTTTCTCCTGCTGGTGTGCTTGCAACGAGTATCATACTGCCTGTCTTGTTTATTTTGCTGAGTGTGTTAATCTTTTTAGTTATTTTTGATAGTTTGTTTTTTGCGTTGTTTTTCTTTTTGATTGGTGTTACCGGAATTATTGTGTTGCAAAAACTGCCTGGTTTTTTGGCAAGTTCTTGGCGTATGAAAAGTAGTAATCAGATGGTGTTGTGTATCTTTTATGTTGTTACGTATATGCGTCATACCTCAAATTTGGAGCGTGCGATTGAGTTTGCGTCTGAGCATCTTGGCCCTCCGCTTGGTTTGGATTTGCGTAAAATCGTATGGGATGTTGAGAATGGTAAGTTTGAGAATATTCGTGAGTCGTTAGAACATTATTTGGCTGGTTGGAAAAAATACAATTTGGAGTTTGTTGAATCATTTCATTTAATTGAGAGTTCTTTATTTGAAACAAGTGATGAGCGTCGTTTGAATTTGCTTGAGAAATCGCTTGATTCAATGTTGGATGGCACGTATGAGAAGATGTTGCATTATGCACAGAATTTGAAAAGTCCTATTACGATGTTGCATATGCTTGGTGTTGTACTGCCTATTTTGGGTTTAGTTATTCTTCCGCTAGTTGTGAGTTTTATGGAGGGTGTGAGTTGGTATCATATTGCAGCGTTGTATAATATTGCTTTGCCGATTATTGTTTATTTATTGGGTAGGAGTATTTTGTCAAAAAGACCTACTGGATACGGCGAGGTTGATATTAGTGAATTTGGTGAGACGAGAAAGTATAGGAATATTTTGATTCATATTGGTTCTTTTGAGTTGCAGATTCATCCAATTTTTATTTCAGTCATTTTGGGTTGTACCTTTTTGTTTTTAGGCTTTCTTCCATTAATTTTGCATAGCATGAGTCCTGATTTTGAGCTTACTATTTTTGGGTTTGATCTGCTTGGTTATCAGCAGAGTTCAAAAGTGGGTGTTGGTCTTATTGGTCCTTTTGGTTTGTGGTCTTCTGTATTGTCTTTGTTTATTCCTTTTGCGTTGGCTATTGCATTTGGTGTTTATTTTAGGTTGCGAAGTAAAAATGTTGTGAAGATTCGTGAAGAAGGTAAAAAGCTTGAAGATGAGTTTGCGTCTTCATTATTTCAATTAGGCAACAGGTTGGGCGATGGTATTCCTGCTGAGGTTGCGTTTGAGAAGGTTGCTGGTGTTTTGGAGGATACAACTTCTGGAAGGTTTTTTAAGTTGGTTGCTACGAATATTGGCAAGCTTGGTATGAGTGTTAAGGATGCTATTTTTAGTCCGAAAACTGGTGCTTTATTGTATTTTCCGAGTTCTATTATTCGTTCTTCGATGAAGGTGTTGATTGAGTCTGTTAAAAAAGGTCCGAAGATTGCTGCTCAGGCGTTGTTGAGTGTTTCCCGGTATATGAAGGAGATTCATAAGGTTGATGAGCGGTTGAAGGATTTGTTGTCTGATGTGATTACTGATATGAAATCGCAAATTGCGTTTTTAACGCCTGTTATTGCTGGTGTTGTGATTGCTATTACTTCTATGATTACTTTTATTCTTGGTAGTTTGTCTAAGAATATTGCTGCGATTGGTCAGGATCAGGCTGGACAGCTTACACAAGTTGCACAATTTTTTGGTGATAGCATGCCGACGTATTATTTTCAGGTTGTTGTTGGAGTGTATGTTTTTCAGATTGTGTATTTGTTAACTATCATGTCGAATGGTATTGAGAATGGTATGGATAAACTGCAAGAAAGATATTTGCTCGGCAGGAATTTGATGACAAGCGTTGTGTTGTACGTAGTGGTTGCTGGTTTGTTGATGATAGTGTTTAATTTTATTGCAATACGAATTGTTGATGTTGCGGCTGTTTTGGGCAGTCCTTAATTCTTTTAGTTAAGATATTCTCTTAATTTATTCTTGTTTCCTGTTATAAGAAAGATGTCTTTCATTTTGAATTTAATGGGCCGGAGGGGATTTGAACCCCTAATACCACGAGCTTCAGTCGTGTGCTTTCCCAGGTTAAGCTACCAGCCCAAGGATAGCAAATAATCACTAGAATTCATTTAAAAGGTTTTCTGTATCAAGTTCCGTTTGTTTGTTTAACTGCAAAGAACCAGCCGCGTTCTTTATCGTATCGTGTTTTTCGTTGCCAGTATTTTTTGAATTGTTTGATTGGATATTTGTGAGTGCGTCCATAGTACGGGTCGAAAAGATGAATCGTTCCTTTTTCTAGTTTGTTAACGACTGCGTAATGTCCTTCTTCTTCAGCAAGACGAACATAACAAATAATTACACGGTAATCTTTTGCGAGTGTTTGTCTAACATCTCCAAGAACGGCATTTCGTCCAACGACATAACTTAGCTTGTACTTCTCTGCAACGAAAGGAAATTTTTCATTGCTTGTACCGCTCACTTTATTTGTGCCAAGAAGTTTTGCTGCCTGTCTTTCTGTTTTGCGTATTCCAAATGCTGCGAGAATCATACGAAGAACTGCAGGACCGCACATGTAAGTAGTTTCTTGTTTGTAATATTGAATTCGAGACATAAAAATAAAAATAGAATATCTTATTTAAGTGTTGTCTTAAAATGACTATTCTTTCACAAGTTCTAGTCTGCCAAATTTGCCTGTGCTGAGTTGTTTTTCTCCTTGGTATTCACTGCACCAACCGTTTATGATGTGTACTTTGTTTCCTTCTTTTACGAGGTCTACTTGTTCGTTCCAGAGCGTAAAAGTAATCTCACCAGAATCATCTTTTGCTTTGGCTTTGGCTACTTTTCCTGTGTTGCCAAATTTGTTGAATTCTTTTGGTTCTTCAATGCTTTCAATCGTTACAATAACATCTATTTTTCCTTGTCCTGATTGTATGTCTGATATTTGCATGTTATTTCCTCCTCAATTATTGTATGCATCTCGTCTGTGGCGAATGGCGTGTATTATTAAATTATCGGTTTTCGATTCATATGTTACGAAAAGCCTATAATCTCCGATTCTTATTTTTTTATCAGATCTGCCAACTAATGGTTCCAAATAGTGTATGACATTTGCACGTATTTCAACGTCCACTTTTCTAAATATACGGCGTGCGATTTCTTTCTCTATTTTTTGCAAGAACTCTTTTGTTTTGGGATCCCAATCTATTTTCGTCATCCAAATTCAGCTCGCATTTCTTCTTGTGAAACAAATGCTTCTTTGGAGCGTTTTTTTGATTGCTTTATTTCTTCTTGAACATCGTCAGCAAGTTCATAGGGTTCTTCAAGTAAATCAACAATATGGTCTACCTTTTTTTTCAGACCTTCGAGGTCTTTGTGTACTTGTTCTAAGGTTATTTGCATAAAGAAGCAAGAACAAAAGTTGTTTATAAAGTTTGCCGTATTACCTCTCAAAATTCTGTCTTTTATATAGAATTTGTTTTTCTTGAAGAAATGCTTCCAAGCTGTCTGCGACCATGCGAATACGTGCAACTGCATATTCGTCATAATGGTCTCGAACAATAACGCCTCTGCCTCCTGCCCATTGATCATCAGTTCTTCGGAATTTACAAATACCATTCTTACCATTATATAATGCGTTAAGTGGGTAATCCTGATTCCACGTTTTTGCAAGTTCACGAACAAAAAAGTTAACAAGTCGGGGATGGTTTCCTTCCTTTAACAACCATGGAGAAATTATTGCTGAATCAAACCACAATTTGTACGTTCTTTCATCAAGATCTTCTCCAGGTATTGCAAAAAATACTTTGCTGTCAAGTGTCCGGCTCATTAACAAGTGCAGAGGATATTTGAAATAAAAAGCAAGAGTTGTATTCTGTTGAAACAAAACGTTTAAAACATTCCATTTTCTCTGTGAGTATATGCTTGTGAATATATTTCCACCTAAGAAGTCCTTGAAAAATCTGGTTATGAATGTACTTCTGCGAGAGCGTGCTCAGTCTGTTGTTCAGATAGCAAAGAGTGTAAGAGATTTGGGAAAGAGTTGTACGTATCAGGGAGTTCATAAAATTTTAAATCAGTTAGCAAATGAGAAAATTCTTGCGAACAAAAAAGGGTGTTGGTCAATTGAAGAAAGTTGGCTTGCTTCTGTTGGTGATGTGCTGAATAAAAAACGGGGCATTCCTGTTTATGACGGCAATGCGAAATGTGTTCATTTGGAGAGTATGAGTAAGGCGTTTGAATTTTTTGTAATGAATGCCCAGCTTGGCAATATTAACACTGAGGAAAACAGGTTTATTTGTCACTTTAAGAACGTTGGGTTGTTTATTCTTGATCGTGAGCAGAAAGAGTTTATGAAATCATTTGCAAAGGAAAATGAGTGTCATATTTTAATTGAGAATAACAATGTAGTGAATCGCTTTTGTGCAAAGTATCTAACATCGCTAGGTATGAATGTTTACTTGGGAATTCCGAGGTCAACTCCCAATATTATTGCAGTATATGGTGGCACGTTGATGAATGTGTTTTTCCATTTTGATGCTGTCACTGAGTTAACTGCCGCATACAATAGAGTAAAGAGTTTTGTAACACCAAAAGATTTGCTTGTTTTTGAAAGGTTAAAGGACGATCCAAAACGTGCTGTAACATTTACGTTTGAAACAAATAAAGCAGTTGTAGAAAGTTCTAAATCGCATTTGTTAAAATTAATCGAAGAAAATAAGGAAAAAATTAAAACAAAGATACCTTAATAAGTCAGTTTGCATAATCTTGAAGTTAAAATGAAGTGTAGAATTGCTCTTGCGCAGTGTGAAGTTTCTGATTCTCCTGAGAAGAATAGAAATAAGGCTGAGCAATTAATCAAAAAAGCAGCGCAGAAAAAGGCACATATTATTGTGTTTCCTGAATATTTTGTAACAGGTACTAAGATAAAGCTAAAGACTGCTGCTGCGCACGAGAGCGAATATATTAAAGCGTATCAAGAGTTAGCAAAAAAATACAAAATTGATGTTGTTCCTGGCTCTATGGTGCATGAGGATGATTGTGGCAGGCACAATATGTCTGTGTATATTGACTCTGAAGGGAACGTTGTGGGAAATTACAGAAAAGTGCATCTTTGGTTGAGCGAGCGTGCTTCACTGGCAGATGGTCATAGGTCTGTTGTGTTTAATACAAAACATGGGAAAATTGGTTTGATTATTTGTTGGGATTTAATGTTTCCTGAGATTTTCAGAAAGATGGCAAGAAAGGGTGTTGAACTTGTTATTTGTCCGAGTTATTGGAGTGATGGTGATTGTTATTCGTTTGATAAAAAGTACGGTACAAGATCAGATGAAAAAATTGTTGATGCGTTGTGTGTCGAACGCGCGTTTGAGAACGAAGTTGTTTTGGCGTATTGTAATGGCGTGGGCAGAGTAAGATATGGCAAGAAAAATGAAAAGCTTATTGGTCATTCACAAATGACTATGCCATTAAAGGGCGTTGTCAAGAAGGCAAAGTACAGAAAAGAAGAGCTTGTTGTTGCAAACATTAATACAACTATTTTGAAAGATGCAGAGAAAGCATACAAGATTAGAAGTGATTTGAAAAAGACTGTTAAATCTGTTTAAAATTTGTCCCAGTAACCAGTTTAAACATTACATCCTTCAACTCGGAAATCTTAATACGCTTCTGTTCTCCTGTATCTCTATTTCTAATCGTAACATCTTCTTTTTCTAATGAGTCAAAATCGATTGTAATGCAAACAGGAACTCCTATTTCGTCCATTCGTGCGTATCTTTTACCGACTGATCCTGCATCATCGTATTGTACTTCGTAACAATCTTTCAACAGTTCATAAACTTTTTTTGTTTTAGCAACAAGCTCGGGTTTATTTTTTAGCAAAGGAAATATTCCTGCTTGGAGAGGAACTAAGCTCACAGGTAATGCTAATGATGGTGTGTTTTCTTTTTCTCTGTATGCATGTTCCAATAGACAATAAAATGTTCTGTCGAATCCTATTGAGCATTCCCATACGTGTGGTATGAATTTGCTTCCGTCTTCGCGTAGGAAGTTCATGTCTTGTCCGCTTATTTTTGCGTGTTGGTTTAAGTCATAGTCTGTTCTGTAGTTGTTGGCGATTAGTTCTATCCATCCGATGCTTGTTTTGACTTCAAAGTCCCATCCTTCTTTTGCGTAGAATGCTCGCTCTTCATCATCTACTTGTCTGAATCGCATCGCTTCTTTTGGTATCCCCACGCGTTCAAATAGTTGTTGTGTTCTTGCTAAATAATAAGCGATTAGTTTTCCGCTCATTTTTTTGTCCGCTATTAGTTTTCCTGCTGTGATTGATTTTATTTCGTTTGTTTTTTGAAATTGTACTTTGATTTCATAATTTTTTATTTCATCCCATCGCTCAATTGCATCTATTTCTTTTGGGTCAAAGAATATTTCTGTTTCTGCTTGAATAAATTCGACTTGTCGCATGAGTGTTTGTCGGGGCGATATTTCGTTTCGGTATGCTTTGCCTATTTGGCTTACTCCGCATGGTAGTTTTACGCGCATGGTTTTTGCTATTCTTGGCCAGTCTGCAAATATGCTTTGGCAGGTTTCTGGTCGCATGTAAGTTTTCATATCTCCTCTGCCAACAATTGATTGTACCATTAAGCTTGATTTTGTTACGTCTGATAATTCTCCGCCTGCTGGACTTTTGAGGTTGTGTTTTCTGATGAGTTTGGTTAGTTCTTCTACAGGAGTTCCCTCATTAACTTGTTCTCCCAAATCTTCTAATAATTTATCTGCACGTAGGAATTGTCCTGTTTTTTTGCATTGTGTGACTGGGTCATTGAAATTTTCTAAGTGTCCGCTTGCTTTGAATATTTGTTCTGTGAGGATGATTGATCCGTCTATTTCAAGAAATCCTTCTGCTTGTACGAATGTTTTTCTCCAGAGTTGTTCGAGTTTTTTTCTGATTGATACTCCGTATGGCCCGTAATCGTAGAATCCTGCTGGGCTGTTCGCGTATATTTCTGCTGCAGGGTAAAAGATGCTTCTTCGTACTGCGAGGTTGATTACTTGATCATATGTTGCCATAGGTCTGCTCTGGCAATCGTGTGTTTAAAAAGATTGTGGGGTTTATCATTTATAAACCTCGGGCAAACTTTATATATACTAAATATAGAGAAAGTACTAATTTGGATGGAGGGAGAGATATGAATAAAATTTTGATAAGCATTCTTTGTTTGTTTGTATTGTTAGTTGCGTGTTCTGCACCAGAAGCTGTTGTTGAAGAACCTGCTGATGTTGCTGAACCAGAAATGGTTGATGAAGCAGACGCGACAGAAAATATGGCTGAAGAAGCAACTGATTCTGAAGCTGATATGGCTGAAGAAACAAGCGACATGGGAACTTCTGAGGATGTTATTCGCATTGGTTTTTCTGCGCCGTTAACTGGTGATGCTGCTACTTATGGTATTGATGAGCAAAGGGGAACCTTGCTGGCTTTGGAAGATATTGAAAAAGCTGGTTGGATTAATGGCAAACAGTTAGAGTTCATTTATGAGGATGATAAATGTAATGGTAAAGATGCTACAACAGTTGCGAATAAGCTTGTGAATGTTGATAAAGTTAAAGTGGTTGTTGGCTCTAGTTGTAGTGGTGCAACATTGTCTTTAGCGCCTATTACTAATGAAGCGCAAGTTATTTTGTTGACTTCTTATGCATCAAATTCTAAGATTAAGGATGCTGGTGATTTTGTGTTTAGAAGTATTCCTAGTGATGCTGTTCTTGGCAAGCGTCTTGCTGATGCTGTGAATAGTAAGAGCAAGAAAGTTGCTATTATTACTGAGAATACTGATTATGCTCAGGGTTTGCGTGATGAGTTCACTAAGAGAGCTGGTGAGCTCGGTTTAGAAATAGTTGCTAGTGAAAGTTTTGAGCCTGATAATAAGGATTATAGGACTCAGTTAACAAAGATCAAGGCCGTGAGTCCTGATGCGTTGTTTGTTAATACGCAGGCAGATACTGGTCTTGCTCAGGTTATGAAGCAAGCGTTTGATCTTGGACTGGAAGTGCAGATGTATGCTGCTTATTTTGGTGGTAGCAGGGTTGTAACAGAAGTTCTTAGTGAGAAAGCTGAAGGTCTTATTTGGGCTGATTTGCTTGATCCAAAGTTCAGTGATAACGGGAAAGCATTAATTGATAGATATGAAGAAAAGTTCGGCAGTGTTCCTGTATTAAACAGTGCTGTTGCTTTGGCATATGATCGTACAATGATTATTGCGAATGCGTTAAAAGCGTGCGGTGAAGATAGTATTTGTATTCGTGATTGGTTGTACAACATGGACGCATACAACGGAATTACAGGTAATGTCGAGTTTGATGAAGATGGTGAGGCTGTTGGTGTTGAACATGCTATTTATGTTTTGAAAGCTGGTGAACCAGAATTAGTTGAAGATTTGGAGGAATAAACATGAGAAAAATATTATTTGCAATTTTAGGTGTTTTGTTGCTTTTGATTGCTGCGTGTGGTCAAGCAGGAACACCTGTTGCTCCTGAAGGTAAGATGGAAGATGTTGCACCTGAAGAAGCTGCTCCTATGGAAGGAGACACAGAACTTGAAGAAGTAACGTTTGGTTGGATGGGTGCTTTGACTGGGAATATTGCTACATTAGGAACGCCTATCAAGGAGTCTGTTGAGTTGGCTGTTGAAGAAGTTAATAATAAGCAGTTGATTCCTGGCAAAACAATGAAAGTTGTTTATGAAGATGATAAATGTGAGGCTGCAAATGGTGCAACTGCTGCACAGAAGCTTGTTAGTGTTGATAAAGTGACTGCTATTATTGGTCCTATGTGTTCTCCTACAATGTTAGCTGCTGCTCCTCTTGTTGAAGAAAACGGTGTGTTGACTGTTTCATATTCTGCAACTGCTCCTAGTATTAAGGATGCTGGTGATTTTATTTTCAGAGTTGTACCTTCTGATTCTGGACAAGGTGTTCTTGGTGCAGAATTAGCAAAAGATACTTTGGGTGCTGAAAAAGCTGTAGTTGTGTATATTCAGAATGATTGGGGTCAGGGCTTGCATGATGTGTTTACAACAAAAGCAAAAGAAATTGGTTTAGATGTGCGTGTTGCTGAAGCGTATGCTCCTGACGAGACTGATTTTAGAACAATTGTTGCAAAAGTAAAAGCAGCTCAAGTTGATGTAATTTATCTTGCAGCATTTCCCGCAGATGGTGCAGTTTTGTTAAAACAATTGAAAGAAGCTGGTTTTGATAAGACGATTATTGCTGCTGATGCATTAAAGGATGATTCGATTATGTCTGCTGTTCAGGGTGCTGAGTACAATATGATTGTAACTATCCCTGGCGTTCCAAAATCTCAAGAATTGGAAAATTTTGCAAATGCATTCCAGGCGAAGTTCAACAAAGAATACACTGCATACACTCCTGAAGCGTATGATGTTGTTATGATTTTGGCAAAAGCGTGTGCTGAAACTGATTGTACAAGTACTGCAATGAAGGATTTCTTGTATACTATGGGCGAGTATGTTGGTGCTTCTGGTACGTATGCGTTTGATACTGATGGTGAAGTCAGTAAGCCTTATGATTTGTTCCAGATTGTTGATGGAAAGTGGAGTGCATATGGTTCTGATGTTGAAGAAATGGAAGTAAGTGCAGATTCTATGACCTCAACAGATGCTGAATAAGCATTATTTTTTTGTTTTTTCTTATTTTATTTTCTTGTTTTAGAGTTTATTTTTTTGCAAAATTCCAAAGCGCTTCAAAATAATGTTTGTTGTTTTCTGCCATTTCTTTGCTGTGTATGCGAACTGCGAATGGTTCTTCTTGTGTCCAGGATAATAAGAATATCGTATCTCCATAGATTGCTGTTGCTGTTGGTGATTCTGCAGTGATTGGCATGAATCTGTAATCTCCATATTTGAATGCTTGTGGTAATCTTTTTACACGTTCTCGTGCCTCTGGAGTATTGTTGTAAATAGCTTTGATGAATATTTTTTTCTGTATTCTTCTTGTGTGCCAGTCTTCCATGAATGCAGGCAGTAATTTTGAGCTTGCTCTTGTGCTTCCATATACTAACAACGTTTTTGTTTTTGTTTCGAGTATTTCGTTGAGTAGCATTTTGAGTCCTTTTTTGCCTTCGAAGATGTCTATTTTTGGTCGTTTTTGACCTTTCATTTTGTAGAGTGTTTGAAGTTTTGGCAGAATGTACTGGATCGCATTGTCTTTCTCTTTGAGGATTCTTCTGAGCTCGTTTGGATCTGCTGCTGTGAAATATTTTTTTCCTTCTTTAATTGAGTATGACATTAATCCTGTGTGTATGAGTCTTTCAAGAATGTCGTAAGCGAGTGTTCTTGGTAGTTTACTTTTGAGAGAAATATCATTTGCAGTTGCTACTCCTAATTCGAGTCCTGCAAGGTATGTTTTTGCTTCTTTTTCTGATAATCCGAAAGTCTTCAATTCCTCTATCATCTTGTCGTAAATTTTTGACGGCAAGTATTTAAATATTTCTCTAATCTTTTATTTTTTTGGTGGTAAAATCATGAAAATTCTGCGCGAGCCTCACATCAAACCCCAAGCGAGCAAAGCGAGCGTCCTGTTAGGGCGAGGTTTGAGGCTCGCACATATGCAGAATTTTCAGGATGCCAAAAATTTCGCCATGAATGGTGGGGTGTCAAACCCCACTAAAAAATTCCTGGCGAAATTTTTTAGCATGAAAAAAATAATATTCATAGTAGTGTTAGCTTTCTTGCTCGCAAGTTGTGCGACAAGCTCAGAGAAGGTTAAAGTTGGTATTATTCTTCCGTTAACAGGTGGGCAGTCGTATGCTGGGGAAAATTTGTTGAACGGATATAACTTAGCGTTGGAAGATTCCAGTCACATAGAAATAATCATTGAAGATTCGCGAAGTGATCCAAAGGGAGCATTAACTGCATTCAAAAAATTGACAGAGTTGGATGATGTCAAAATCATAGTAGGTCCTGTATTATCGAGTAATCTATTAACAGTTGCTCCGTTGGCAAATGAGCAGAAAGTTATTATTCTTGGTCCAACTTCTTCTGCTGAAAAGGTTACTGAAGCGGGCGATTATGTTTTCAGAGTTCGTGAGACAGGTAAAATTCATGGAAGAAAGATTGCAGAACTTGTTGAGGTGAATAATTGGACTGTTGCATTAATGCCAGTAAATCAGGAATCAGGTTTAACGTATACTGATGTGTTCAAAGAGTTGTTCAAAGGAGAAATTCTTGTTTACGAAGCGTACGAGAAAGACGAACAGGATGTAAGAACGCATATTGCAAAAATTAAAGCTACAGCTCCTGATGCAGTGTACATTACTGGTTTTGCAGAGGATATTGGTCGTATTGTAAAACTGATGAGGGAGCAAGGAGTTAAAGCGCAATTATTGAGCACTGTTGGCATGGAGGATCAGACGTTTCTTGATATTGCTGGTGAAGCAGCTGAAGGAATTATTTATACATCGCCATTCGACAAGGGAATGGAATCTGCAAAAGAATTTCAGGTTCGTTTTAATGAAAAGCATGGCAATGATGCTGATACTTTTTTGATTGTCAACGCGTACGATTCATTAGTGTTGATAGACAAAATGGTAGGTATTTGCGGCGAGGATACTGGCTGTATAAAGAGTGAGCTTTACAAAACAAAAGACTACCGTGGCGTTTCTGGCACATTTTCCTTTGATGAGAATGGAGATGTTGATCGGGAATTATTTTTGAAGACTGTGAAGAATGGAGAGTTTGTAGTTCTAGAATAAATTTTTCAGATATTTTTCTTTGAGTTCTTTTATTATTTGTTTTATTTCTTCTGCTGATGTTTGTGTTTCTTCTTTGCTTACTTGTTTGCCGTAGTAATTTATTCCGTTTCTTAATTTTCTTAATCTGTCAAATTTTTCTGCTAATCGTTCTTCTTTCAATTGCTCGTTTAAGTATGCAGTAAATGCTTCATGCGAGTACACTTTATAACCTTGCAAGGAGCATATTGCTTCGCAGATTTCTCGTAGTGATTCATAATAATTTACTAGCAAAGGGGATGCGTTTTTTTCAGTTATTTGTATGGATGAGGCAAAGTCAAGATGAATTTGAGACATTTCAATGAGTGATTTAGCTAAAGCTTTATCAGCTTCTGATTTTCTTACTTTCCCTGTTTTGATAAAGTTCTCAAACATTAGAATGCCTCCCAGAATCCATAAAGTTTTATTCCGTTTATAATATTATTAAGTAAATGCTTATTAGCTTTTTTGAGTTCTTCTTCTGTGTACACGAAAAGTTGTATTTTTGCGTTGATGTTTTTTTCAAATTGTGAAATGTCAATAGTTGTTTTTGTTCTTGTTAATATGAATATGTCTATATCGCTGTTTGGTCTGTTTTCTGCTTTTGCATAAGAGCCAAAAAGATATATTGCAAGCGGTTCTCTGAACGAGTCTATTAAATGTTGGAGTAGTTCTGTGTTGATTATGCTAAGAATACTGTAGTATTTTTTTGTTAGTTTGTACTTTTGACTTTGTTCATTTGCAGAGTAAAGTTTGTTGTTTCGTAGTGTTTTTGAAACCAGTAATCCTTGAGTTTCAAAAATGTGCAGTCTCATTAATGCTGTTGCAGGCGATATCCTTCGCAATCTTGCATATTCTCTTATGGATAGTTCTCTGTCTGGTTCATTGATGAAAACAGACAAATCGTTTAATTCTTTAAACATATGTTCAATAAGATGAACAGTTGTTTAAATATTTTTCGATTCCTTGCCGCCAACCGAAAGCCTTATATACTTTAATTGTCATTTTCTAGTAGTAAAAATGGTGCTATCAATAGATGCTAAATTGGACGAAATTCTGGCTGCAGATCCAGCTGTACTTAGGCAACGCTTTGAAGAAGATCAAGCAATTCTCAAAGGACAATTTTCTACTGATCAAGAAATAGTATCTGCAAGGCACGTTTTGGAAGTTTTGCCTGGAAGTTCAAGAGGCGTTATTAATGAAGCATCATTACAAGCACTCAGAAGAGATGTTAAAGATGGCAAGCTTTCAGGAATTTCTTTAGCAGACTTAGCAGAGTTTAACACTGCACCTGCTTTCTCTGAGGTTAATCCTGACAAAGTAAGTGGCGCTGCTATTTGGGACAGAGGTTTTTTGGTTGTCGCATACAAATCATTAGGTAATAAGACACTTAAAACATTTTATAGGTTTTTTGAAGATGATGAACGCCGTCAAAAAGCTGCTTCTGGCCAACAGTTTATGAGCGAGTTAACTGCATATATGCACGATACTGCTTCTGACCCTGAACTAATCAATATTCTTGATAAGTTCCGCCCTGTTACTCCTGTGTACGATAAGAAAAACTTGATTGCAAACCAATTTATTAATACAATTGATTTACATGAAGTATTTGCTGACGCTTCTGTTGATGAAAAATATAAACATTTACGTGCAACTGCTTTATTTGATGTTGCGTCTGCATTTTATGCAAAGCAATTTTTAGCATCTAAACAAGGCAGAAAGTGGAGAAGAACCTTTTTGTCTAGAGATCATGATGCGTTGCTTGCAGAAAAAGTGTTTGCGAGAAACGGCAGTTCTTCTGTTGCAAAAGAGATAGCAGATGTTCTTGGTTTGAACGGTGAGCAATCTTTTAGTCAGGGCGATGGTTTGCCGACAAATACGATGGTTGGTAAAACAACTTATGATGAAACTGTAGCAAGATTGCTTGGTTCATCTGTAAATCATACGTACACTCATGTTGATTTTGAGTGGGCGTGTTCAGATTTTGCTGAGGCTACAACAGTTCAGCGCTTGGTAAAATCTGGTTTGTATGATCATGATGGAGCTGCTCTTCTGCTTAGCAGTGGCCGTTCAGTTGAATCGCAATTATTAGATGATATTTCTGGTTTAATGTCTCGTATTGATTGTGAATTCAATGAAGTTGAAATGCGTAATCATTTTGCCTCGTTGAAAGCTGAGCAATATTTGTTGTGGGCTGGAAGATATAAAGCGTGGGCAAGTTCTCCGACAATAACAAAGCAAGGCGAGTCTATTTTGCTGAGCAAGTATTTCTATACTTTGTTTAGAAAAGAATTAGCTCGTCAGGGAAAAGATCTTTCAGGTGCAGTGGATAGTCATCTTGATACTTTGTTTGAAGGTCGATTGGATGATGATCAAATGCGTGAAACGTTTGCAGCATATCATCCTGAAGGTCGTAGTTTTAGTGTTTTAAAGCCTGATTTTCCTGTGCTTGCTGAAGGGAAATTAAAAGAACTCTTGTCTGATTATAGAAGGAGGTCTCGTTGGAATTTAGCAAAGAAAGTTGGTCTTGGTGCGTTAGCAACAACTTTAGTTGCGGGGGCTACTGGTGGTTTGGTGTGGTATCAGAAAAAAGTGGCTAATTTACAAGATGAAGTAGTTAAAACTGAATATTATAAAGAGTTCAATAACCGATTGCGTATTGTTGAATTGTATAGGTCAAATAAATACGGAAGCAACACTACTGATGCTATAGAGGTTAAGGAACTACAGGAATTGGTTAGACATTTTGAAGACAAAGACACTGCATGTGCTGCATATTTAGATTATGAGTCTGTGTATCCAGTTATTTACGCTAAAAAAAGTGCTGCTTGGAAAGATATCAAAGATGATGTTAATTGGAGAATTAGAGACGCCATTAGTGGTGGATACATAGATAGTTTTGTTTGGCTTGGAGAACGTGACTCTGCTTTTGTGGAAACAAGAAGAAGGAGAATTAAAGCAGAAATAAGAGCTGTGGAAGACGCACATCATGAAAAATTAGAGGCAGAACTTCGTGCAAAACAAATTAGTACTGAAATTGCTCCTGGTGGTTATAGCACGATTATTGGTGACTTAAACAAAGCAGCAAAACCTTCTGATTAATTTTTCTCTGAACTCTTAACTCTATACTCTAAACCCTTTACTCTTTACCACTAGTTACAAACTAATTACCAATTGATGTCTCAGCATATCTCCTATTTTGTTTGCTATTTGTTCTGCAAATACTAATACGCGCAGTTGGTTTGGTTTTGCTCTGCTTATTGAAAATTCAAAGTCTTTGAGCATTTTTCTGTATTTTGCGTCTATTTTAGTTGCTTTGTCTAGGTCAAATTTAAAGAATATTGAATAGTAGTCGCGCAATAAGTGGTCGACTTTTTCTAAAAACACGAGAGCAATTCCGTCTGGAACAATTTTTTTATTTGTCAAGTATTCTGTTAGGTCATCATAATCATCTCCGATTGATTCGAGTTGGCTGACTAAGTGATACATGACTGGTGTGTGTTTATAATCGTCTGCTCCGCGTTTATTGAGTAACCGCAAACTTAAGAATGCGAATCTGTTTACGTTTAGATCTATTGCTGCGATATGTGAATAGTCTTTTTCTTTGGCTTTGATTGATTTGATTAATTCTTCGCTTGATGATATTACTAATAAGAAAACTCGTCGCAAAATATTGTTAAGTTCAAGTTCTTTAATACCTGTTACATCTTTTACTAATGCTCTGTTTTTTGTTTGTTCTATTATTTCATAGCCGATAAATTGGTTGATTGGTTTTTTGGGTAGTTTACTAATATGCTCTGGATTTTGCGAGGTTATTTCCAGCTCGTCTAATCCCCCAATATACAAAGCCAATAACCCAAAGTTTATCAATGGGTGTAAGTTTGTAAGGTCTATTGTTCTTTTTTCTAAGTCTGTATCTTTTTCTGTTGTTATTGTTAGTTGTTTGCCTTTTTCTTCTACATCCAGTTCATTGCCTGCGCTTAGCCCGTAGTGGTTTGTCCATTTTTTTGGCAAACTGATAACTTGTGTGCTGCTTCCGAGTTTGATTATTCTTCTTTTCATTGTAAAGAGATGAGAGTAACCCATCTGGCTTGACCGGTTTAGAGCAGCACTCTCTTTAAAACTCACCTGCACTTCTAAAACTGGAAAGCCCTGATTTTTTTGCGCTTTCTACTCTTTTGGTCAATGGGGAGTTATACAGAGGGGTATTGCTTAACTACTTTAGCGCAAGGAGTGCTTCCCCTCTGTAAAGAAGTGCCTTTAAAATATATAAACTTTTCGGTTAAATATATACTGCATATAAAATATTGCTGAAAGTTATATGTACCGTTGTTTCTTAATTTTCACCATTGGAGGGTTACAATGTTAAGACATTTAGTGATTGCAAAAAGAACAATTACCTATTTGCCGGAAGGCAAGGTAATTCTTGATTTGGGAGGTTCTGAAAAATGAAAAAAATATTAGTGTTAGCAATATTGAGTTTGTTTGTATTAATTGCTTGCGGGCAGGCTGATACGACAAGTACAAAACTTACTGAAGACAATCCAGTTAAAATCGGCGTTTCTTTGCCGTTAAGTGGTGAAGCAGCAAGTATTGGTGCAGGTGTTGTTTCGGGCATAAAGTTGGCTGTTAAGGAAGTGAATGCTGCTGGTGGAATTAATGGCAGACCATTGCAGATTATTTATGAGGATGATAAATGTTCAAGAGATGGTGTTACAACTGTTACAAAACTTGTAACTGCTGATAATGTTGATGCGTTGATTGGTCCGCTTTGTTCGTCTGCTGCTGGTCCGGGCTTGCCTATTGCACAGCAGAATGGTGTTCCTACAATTTTTTACGGGTCTGCTCCTCATTTGACAAGTTTGGGTGATTATTTGTTCCGTATTTATCCTTCTGATTCTTTTGCAGGTAAGTTCTTGGCAGAGTATGTGATAAACAATATGCAAAAGAAAAAAGTAGCTATTGTGTATGTGAAGAATGATTGGGGTCAGGGCATCCATGATACATTCAAAGCTCGTTTTGAAGAGCTTGGTGGAACAATTGTTTTTGATGAAAGTTTAGCTCAGGAAGAATCTGATGCGAGAACTGTTGTGACAAAACTAAAGGCTTCTGGTGCTGAAATTATTGTTGCGCCTATGTATCCTGCTGTTGGGTTGGTTTTTGTAAAGCAGGTCAGAGAGCTTGGCATTGATCTTCCAATTATTGGCGGTGATGCTTTTGAAGCTGAAGAGTTCTTTGGAAAAAAGGAAACTGAAGGTGTGATGTTCATTGCTGGGCGATTCAACAGTCCTGAAGAATTTGTTCAAAAACTAAAGCAGGAAGTTCCTGATGGCACAATTAATACGCTTACTCCTCTTGGCTATGATGCTGTTAACTTGTTTGTGCAGGTTATGAAGGATGTTGGTACTGACAAAACAGCTGTTAGAAATGCACTTGCGCGTACAAAATTTGCCGGTGTTTCATCTTCTGTTATTGAGTTTGATGAAATTGGTGATTTGAAGTCTGCAAATTATGATGTGAAAGTTGCAAAAGACGGTCACTGGGTTCTTGCGGAGGAATAAAAATGAAAAAAATATTAGTGTTAGCTATCTTAAGTTTGTTTGTTTTGGCAGCTTGTAACGGCGGGAATCCTGCTGACAAAGTTGCTACAGAAGTGACAAAACAAACGATAAAGATTGGAGCATCCATTCCATTGACTGGAGATACAGCATTTATTGGTATTGCAAATAAAAATGGAATGTCTATGGCGCTGGAAGAAACCAAAGCAAAGAGTACAAAGTATAATTATGAGCTTATTTTTGAGGATGATAAACTTGATCCTAAGACAACAACTACTGCTGTCAATAAATTAATTAGTATTGATGGTGTGCAGGTTGTGACAAGTATTTCTTCTGGTACTGGTAATGCTGCTGCGCCTATTGCGAGCGCGAATAATGTTGTGCATTTTGGTATTGCTTCTGATGCGAATATTGCAACTCTGAATAAGAATAGTTTTATTCATTGGACTTCTCCTGAAGAGGAAGCTAAGGCTTGGGTAAATGAGGCAGAAAAGCGTGGCGTTAAGAAATTAGCTATTCTTGGTGTGCAACAACAAGGTGAAGTGGCTATTATGGATGCAGTAAAAGAAGCTACAACGGGAACTTCTGTTGATGTTGTCTTTGATGAGACGTTTGAGTTTGGTACGACTGATTTCCGAACAATAATCATCAAGGCAAAAAAGGCTAAGCCAGATATGTACATGTTGTTGGCGTTCTCTCCTGAGATTGATAATTTGCATAAGCAGATGAAGGAGTTGGGAATTAAAGAAGAGTTGACAAGCATTGAAGCGTTTGAATTGTCTGATAAGGCTGAGCAGTTTGAGGGATATTGGTATGTGAATGCTGCTGATCCTTCTGAAACATTTGTCAGTAAGTACAAGACAAAGTTTGGCGACGATTCTATGTTTGCATCTGGTAATGCGTATGACGTGTTTAATTTGCTTGTGCAGGCGTTTGAAGATGCAGGAGATGGTAAAACAATTCCTACAACTGAACAGGTTGCTGCGCAGTTAAAGCAAATTAAGGATTTTCCCGGAGCTCTTGGTCCATTGACTGTTGGCTCTGATGGTATTGTCAAAAGCGGCGCAGTTGTTCGTACGATTAAAGACGGAAAACAAGTAACGTTGACGTGATTTTATTTTTTTATTTTCAAATTTTTTTGGTGGCGAAATGAGTGAGGAAGACAGAAATGAACTAAACAAACATCTAAACGCTAGAGTACTCTACAACGCAATTCTTAAGGAGTTGAATTAAAAATGATAGCATTCCACAAAAAAAGTCATTACTGCCAGATGATAAAAGAAGAAAGTTTTATAAACCACATAGCAAAACAACACATAATATCTTGGAGTTGAATTAAGATGGGTACGCGGATGCAAGTGAAGATTAGTCAGGAAGGGTTGACGTGTAGTGATGGTGAAGGTAATCGTTTTCATTTACTTGATGAAGTGATGTTGTATAATCATGATCATGGTGCTCCAGAAGAAGCATTAGCTAAGCTTGCAGAAGCGTTTTATTTGTCTGGAGGAAATTATAAAGCGGGCAGGTCTGGTAAGGTTGCTTCTTTTCTTTGTGCAACTGATCCTGGCGGTTTTGAACCAATGTCCGATATGGGTCTTAATCCAGATCTGAATTTTGTTTACAATTTATTCTTAGTTAATGTTAATGGTGGTTCTATGGACGATCGTCCGAGATGGGATGTTGAGGTTTATAGGAATACGTTTGAAAAAGAACATATTAAAGATAATTTGGCAGTTGTTGAAGTTCGTGCTCCTCTTGAAACTCTTGCTGAAAAATATTGTGATCCTAACAATTTGTGGGAAACGTACAAGCGTGCAAAAGCGACTCGTTTTATTCAACATGGTTTTTGTGTTGATTGGGATCCTACAACTCATTGGATGAAGGTATACAAAAAACCAAATAGTATTAACCATGCTCCAGGTATTGAAGCGCAAGTGAGGTTTGATAAAAAACCAAACAAGTATGGAATCAACTACGACGAAGATATAGGTCGTGTAAATATTTTACAAATCAGAGAACTTCCGTATCCTTATTCAGAACAAGAAAGTCATCGCGAGGATCTTGTAATATTTAATTATGATAACTTCCTCAAGGTTGATAGGATTTATGAATTGAAACATGCTGAAGCTGCGATTCTGAAGGCAAAAGTTCTTGAGGTTTTAAACTAAAATGGGGCGTGTTTTTCTTTATTTTTGTTTTTATGAGTGAGGAAGAATTATGATTGAACATGTATATCTTGTGAATGGGTTCACTGGAACGAGAAGAAAGAGAGAAGACGATGCGCTTAAACATCTTGGGGAGTCGTTTCCAATTGTAAGGCCTTGGCGCACAAAAAACACAGGAATGGTTACGTGTGCAGGTCTTGGTTTTAGCAACGCATTTGAGTTGAAAGATCATGTACCTCTTGATGATAAAATCCTTTTAATGGATTTTCTGAAAAGAAGAGATCTGCACGAGGAGTATATGCTTAGGCAACGTTATGGTCTTGTGAGTTATGAAGCTAACCAACTTTATGGTCTTGTGAGTTGTGTTGAAAAGAGGGATCGTACAGGACTTGTTATTGTTCCTGAGCCTCCTGTTTCGTTGAGTTACGCTACAGTTTTTGCGCAGAATCTTTTTCTCGTAACAAAAAATCGGCGTTTTAATGAGCCTGAATTAGAATATTGTTGGCAAGGCTCTTATGAGCAGCTCGAAAAACCAGGAACTGCACATTACTTTGATTTAGAAAAAAGCGAGTGGCGTTATTTGCCGTCTAATGATTTAGTCGCGCGTGTTACAGGAAAGGTACGTGAAGATGAATAAAAAACGTTACGATGTAATTGTTGCGGAGTTGAATTAAAGTGGGTACGCGGATGCAAGTGAAGGTTAGTCAGAAAAGGTATTCTTGTAGAGATATTTGGTCTATTGATGGGTGAGTTTTAGTAAGGTTCTTGCACTGTGAGTGATTTAACTTTTCTGAAATCTTTAATGTTTTTTGTTAGTAGTGTTGCATTTTGAGATGTGGCTGTTGCTGCAATGATTGCGTCAGGAACATCCAAGTTATATTCTCTGCTGATGTCTCCTGCACGTAATGCGAGTTGGTTTGTAAGAATTACTTTGTTCCATCTGTGAAGAAAATGTAAGAGTTGTTCTCTTTTTTGTTTGTCATTGTTGTGTTTTCCTGCAATAAGTTCAGTTTCTGTAATTGCTGAAAAATAAATGTCTTCGCGTTCTGCAAGAGAGTTAAAGAATTGTACTGAAGGGGCGTAATTTCGCAAGTGATCTATGAAAATATTCGTGTCTATAACAATTGGCGTTTTTTCCACCCCTTGCGCATTCTTTGTTCATATTCAACTCCAGTTTCTGCTAAGTCTGCCCACAAACCGGCTGTTTTTGTTATAATGTCTTTGCTCATTTTAACTAAGTCAATTTTATCTCCTTCTAAGACGAACAATACTTTATCTCCTACGTTTAAGTCTTTGATTTCTCTGATATCTTTTGGTAATGTTACTTGATAATTTCGTGTTATTTTCGATATTCCCATAGTAAATATTACTAAGCACATCTAGTATTTATATTTTTTGTTTGAATGTACCTTAAGGCAACTTTGAATTAGTCTGTTTTTGGTGCTTGGCGTGAACGCCTTATTATTTTTATCGTCGATATTCAAAGTTGGCTTAGGAAATTTTGACTTAATTTTATAGTTTTTCAAAATTTCCTTAACTAAAAAATCAAAGAAATAACCTGAATAATCCAAAACAAAGCTAAAAAATCACAACATTTATAAACAAATTCTAAATAATTTATGTATAAATACTACATAAAGGTTAGTGATGACAGTGAAGCAGTTTGTGATTACAAAGAAGATAGCAAAGCATGGTTCTCAGGCAATTATTGTAGTTCCGAGAATTCTTGAAAAACATTTGAAGCCAAAAACAGTGGTTAAATTAACTATTGATATTTTGGAGGTTCCAAATGAGTGTTAATCTAAACCTCCAAACCTTACTTGGCAATGATTGGTCAAAATATTTAGAAAGAGTTATTCTTCCTCAGCTTGAATCACTTGCAGTTACTGGGAAGCTTGCTCCTGCTGTGGTAACTCAAATGAATGCTGCGTTGGAGCGCGCGGGAACAAATGCATTAACAATTCACTGTGAACCAATTGAACAGCCAACAAAACATACAAGAACTGGCGGTTATGTTGCGCGCGCAGAAGTTCGTCTTGATACGAAAGGAGAGTCTACAATTACTCATTTTGTGAAAAGATTTGGTGATAAAAAATCATATGATAATACAGTAAAAAATCAGGAGAGAGTTGCTGAAGCATTACGAGGCAGTTCACTTGAGCATATGGTTTCTGCACTTGAGTTCAAAAGTGATAGTGAGCAAACAGTTATTATTCCTGTTATTAATGGACGATGGATTGATACGCTTATTCCTGTGCTTGATTCTGAAGGAAAAATTTCCTTGCTTAATAGAGTGATTGAAGCATATTTTGATTTGTCTGATAAGCTGACAGAAAAAAAAGTAGAGTTTCCTGCATTATGCAATCCTGTAATAGCGTTGCAAAACATGTTGAATGCGAATGGAGCTGAACTTGTTGGAGCGGTTGCTCCTGTTTTTAATGAATTATATAGTGGGCAAAAGCGGGTTATCTATAGCGATTTACTTCCTGGAAATGTCGCAATTCATGCTGATGGTAAAATTGAGTTTGCTGATTTGGAAACTATTGAAAATGGATATGTTGAGCTTGGTGTTGGAAAATTAGTTTCAAAAGCAAGATTAAATCGTGATGAAGAAGAACAGGTTATGCAGAAAGTTGTTGAGCTGCAATCACGTTATGGCGTTTCAGAAAATGATGCAAGGCATCGTTTCTGGTTAAATGAAGTTCGTAAAAGAGTTTTTAGTGCTGCGCGTCATGTGAAACATTTGGGAACTGAAGATGGCAATCATTTGGCAAATGTTTCGTACAATAAAGGATTGCGTTTGTTACAGCGCGTTTCCGAACAGGGAGTAATTGATGCCGATATTGTTCAGGCGTACAGTTCTTATTTTACAAGCAAAGGCATGATGGAGTTAGATAATAACACATATCATAAGCTGCGGGAAGAATACGATGTTGATTTGCAAATGAGTAGTAGTGTTGATGTTCCTTCTTTGGAAGAAGCTGCAATTGCCGCATTGTCTGTTGATGATGAGCTTGCAAAGCTTAGAGCTCACTTGAGACCTGCTGAAATTACTGCTCACAAAAGAAGATGGATTTTGCCTGCTGTTGCTGCTGGTCTTGTTGCAGTTGCTACTGTTGCTGTTGCTGCAACTGATAACGTGCAAAGAGTAAGGAATTATTTTGCAAGAGCTGTTGAGAAAATTCCTGTTCAGTTTGGTGCTGATGCAGAGAAGGTAAGAAGGTTAGAAGATCGTATTCAGAGTAAGGAAAAATCAGATGAGTATGAATATTATTGTAACAGAATTGGTGAGAATTTTAGTATGGCTATAACTGCGATTAATACGCATCAGAATTATCATGCTGGCAAACCATTTGGTAGTGAGAAGGTGTATTATACTGCGTATGGTGGTACTGGACCGAATAGATTGCTTCCAGCTGATGATCCGTTTGTTGATGAAATTACTAAGAAATTTGGATTTACTGATAACTTTGTAAGGAGAGTGTTCCAGGTTAATAGAAATTATGGTATGAGTAGTAGTGAAAATAATTGTCCATTGTATAAAGATGTGAATTATTTTGAAATGGGAGATATTGGTGGTCGTTTTGGAAGGTTTGTTTCTGTTGATATGCATGAGAATTTAGAGCAAGGTGTTGAATTGCTTGGGAGTTTTAGGGATCAGTTCAGAGCCGGTTATAGAGTTCTTGATGAGTCTCGTCTTTCAGAGGTTCAGGAGCTTGTAAGGTATTTGTATTCTTACTCAGAAAATCCTGAAATTACTGGTCGTATTGGTAAAGGTTCTGAACTTAGATATGCTGTAAATGTTGATGCTGTTTTAGATGGTCTTGCATTGAAGGATGCGCTTATTGCATTTTATGCTAGAAAAGGCGACTCAAACGAAGATTTGTTTTCAATGGGCGAAATTTTTGCGAATGATGTGTTGCGCGGTATTTATTATGATGATATGACTGGCATACCTTGTCATCGTGTTTGGACTGATCGTGGTTTTGAGTTTACAAATGATTGTGATGAAACAAGAGGAATTATTCGAGGTATTGATTTTGCTGATTTGAAAGAAGTAAAAGTTGTGATTGTGGAGAGAGAAGCAAGATGGACAAGAGAACCTGAAAAACAAAGTGTTCCACCTGAAACAACGTATCTTGGAATTAAATAAAAGTTCGTTATTACTCTAATCTTCCACTCTTTACTTCTTACTTAATATCTCTGACTTCTTACCTACTACGGTCTACCACTAGCCGCTTACAAGTTTTTGATTCATTGCCCAGATCAAGAATTCTAGAATGTTTTTGAAGTGCATTAATACAACAGTGTCTTTTGGTGTTTTTTTGGTTAGGTTTGTTTTTATTTTATGTAATATTTTGTCGTATGTTTTTGCCATTGTATTCGCTTTCTCTAAATTAAAATCATAGAATAGTTCTTCGAATTGTTTGAGATGATAAAGCAAGTCGCTGTATATTTCTAAAGATGCGTTGGATAATTGCAGTTTGTTAATACGGGTAAACTGCAGCACTTCTTTAAATTCGTCTGCAATTGCTTCGAGGAAGAAGCAAATGGTGTATGTTGCTGTTGTTTTTGATATGTTGTCCATTCCTTGTTTGTTAATTGTTCGTAAACATAAGTGTGTAAATCTGTTAATGCTTTGTTCTAAGTCTTCAAGATATGATACATCTGTTTCTTTGTGTTTGAATGCTGTTAAGGATTCTTGTCCGAGGGTATTGAGCATGTGAAAGACTCTTCTAATTAAGGGGTCTAGTTGAACGTTTGCTTGTTCTGTGATGTCTTTAATCAATAACTCATTTTTTGTTTGTTCTACTATTTCTAGTCCTTGTAATGCTCTTACTCTTTCTTGTACTTGTTGTGCTTGTTCTCTGTTGCATATTTTTGCATTAATTTCGTCACATCCTTTGATGTATTTCATGGTTGTAACGAGTCTTGGCATTCCTTTTGCTTGGTTTAAATCAATAGTTTCCCTGACTGGTCTTGCAGTTTGTCCTGTGCTTACAACTAGGTTTTTTCCTTGCTCACTGAGTTCTACTTCATCGCCTGCGTTGAGTTTGAATTGTTTTGTCCATTTTGCAGGTAAGGATATTGTGAGTGTTGCTATTCCTTGTTTGATTATTTTACGTTTCATGAAAGCTGCACTCCAACACTATTTGGTTTGCTTTCACCCGGGTGGCGGGCTCTGGCGGCAAAAGCCGTCGTAAAAGGTTTGTGCAATAAACCATTACGTTGGGGACGATCAAGCAAACAATATCGCAACCACAAGTTCTTTTTTACTTCTATCGGCAACTTTGAATTAGCCATTTTTTTGGTGAATGGCGTGGACGCCCTATGATTTTTGTCGTCGATATTCAAAGTTGGCTTAGGGAACGCTCGAAAATTGTGATTTTCGGCGCACCAAAAAGCTTGGCTTTTTTAGTGCTTTGACTCAATTAAGATAGTTTTTCAAAGTTCCCCATACTTCTTAACTCTAAACCCTTAACTCTTTACTTCCCACCGTATACATCCTACTGTATACTTCCTACTTCTTACCGTTTACCTCACAAGTATATAAATATTACTAAAGAATAGAGAAATATACTAGAATATATTCTATATGGGTAAAGAATATATTTCTTTGTTATTGTCACTACAGACTGAGGGAAGGTGGCAAAAAATGAAGAAAACAATATTTATTGTGTTAACAATTATATTTTTAGCAGCATGTGTACAAGAACAAACAATTGATACAATAAAAATTGGTTACATTGGTCCGTTAACTGGCACTGGTTCTCCGTACGGTATTGCGGAGTTGAATGCTGCAAGGCTTGCTGTTGGAGACAGCAATAGTGATGGAGGAATCAATGGCAAGCAAGTTGAACTTGTTGCTGAAGATGGCAAGTGCGAAGGTGCTGCGGCTACAACTGCTGCAAACAAGTTGATTAGTGTTGATAAAGTTAATTATATTCTTGGTGGTCATTGTAGTACTGAAAGTTTGTCTATTGTTCCAATTACAGAAGCGAATCATGTTTTCTTGATGGCTGGCGCAACTGGTGCGAATGATTTTACAAATAGTGGGAAGTATGCGTTTAGGACGTATCCTCCTGCCAAGGTTTTGTATGGCAGACTTGCAGATTATGCGTATAAAAAAGGCACAAGAACTGTTGTGACTTTGAATGAGGAGAAGGATTGGCCTCAGAGTGTTGTTGAGAGTTTCAAAATAAGATTTACTGAGCTTGGTGGTAAAGTTTTGTTATCCGAAACGTATGCTCCAGGAACTGCTGATTTCAAAACACAATTGCTAAAGCTTGCTGAATTAAATCCTGATGCGGTTATGATTAGTGTGCAGGGTCCTGATTCTGCTGCGCAGATAATTAAGCAAATGAATGAGTTAAATATTGATTTGCAGATTTATGGAGATACTTTAATTGTTAGTACTGGAGTGTATGATCGTACAAATGGTTTGCTTCCTGAGTCTGCTGTTGGTTCTACTCCTCATGTTGATCCTGATAAATCTCCTGAGACAAAAGCGTTTTATGAGAGATATTTATCTTTGCACAAAGATCCTGGTATTGATCCTTTTGTTGTGATGGAAGGTTTTGATGGAGCAAATATTGTGCTGAGTTTGATAAAAGAATGTTCAGATGATGTTGATTGTGCACGATCTAAGTTGTTAAACAGTAATTGGTCTGGTGTTGCTGGAACTTTCAAATTTGGTGAAGATGGTAATCCTGAAACTAAGTTTGTTGCAATTGTAAGCATTATTGATGGCAAACAAGTATTTTTGGAGGAATAAAATGAAGAATTTTACGGTTTTTATAATTATGTTGCTATTTTTAGTAAGTTGCAGTTCAACAGGCACAAATTCACAATTGAAAGTTGGCATTATTGCTCCTCTTACTGGTCCGAATGCATGGATTGGTGAGCTTATTGAACAGTCTGCTGAGATGGGTATTGAACATGCTAATGTTGCTGGAGGCGTTAATGATTTGCCAATAGAATTTGTTTTGGAGGATGCTGATACTTCTGCTGAAGCAAGTACTGCTGCAAATAAACTGATAAGTCAGGATTCTGTTGATGTGATTTATGCTATTACTACTCCTAATACTGCTGCTGCAAGTGCTGTTGCTGAGCAGCATGAAATTCCTTTGTTTGGTTTTACGGCTGTTCCAACGTTTGCAAAAAAAGGAAAGTGGACTTTTATTGATTTAAGAAATATTGAAACAGAATGCACGTTGTTGGGTGAAACTGCGTTGAATCAAGGGCATGTTAAAATTGCTTTATGAGATGAAGGTGAGTAATGATCCTGATGCAAGAACTACGTTGATAAAAATTAAGGAAACAAATCCTGATGGAGTAGTTCTAATGTGTTGGCCTCCTGATTGTAATTTGATTTACAAGCAAATGACTGAGTTAGATTTTATTCCTCAGTTGTATTTGCCTGTTGGTTTGCCTTTGCCTGCTAATCCTGCTTCTTTAAAAGATCTTGATAAAGATGTTATTCTAAAGAATGCGTTTGCTGGTGATCCTAATTTGAATCCTGATGAGCCTACTCCTGAGCTTGCTAAGTTCAAAGCCGATCTTGTGAAGTATATTGGCAAGGAACCTGAGCATTTGGTGGATGCAGCAGTTGCGTATGATAATATTCAGGAGATTGTGCACGCTGCAAGGAAGTGTAAGGAGCTAACAAATGTTTGTTTGCGTGAACAGTTAGAGCAGCTTGATTTTACTGGTGTTGCTGGCAGAGTGCAATTTAATGGCAAGCATTATGCCGATAGAGGAAGCAGGATTGTTCAGTATCAAAATGGTAAGTGGGTGGAAGTATGAAGAAAATAATTTGTTTGGGTTTGTTGTTGTCTTTTTTGTTGGCTTGTTCTCCTGATGAGAATAAAATTAAAATAGGTGTTTCTGAGCCGTTTACTGGTCCTGGAGAGTTTATTGGTGAGCGTGTGAAGAATGGTACCTTTGTAACAATTTCTGAACGTCCTGTTTTGGAAGAAGATATCAAAATCGGCCTTCCAACACTGCTGTCTGGAACATTTGCTGCAGCAGGTCAGAATATGATTAACGCGGCAGAACTCGCAATAGCTGAGCACAAAGGAAATCTTAACGTAAAACTTGTTGTTGAAGATGCTGGTTGTGGTGAAAATAAAGGTTTAACTGCAACAAAAAAGCTTGTTGAAGTTGATGAAGTAGTGGCAGTTATTGGTGGTACTTGTAGTGATGATACTATGGCTTCTGCTCAGTATGTGAATGAAGAAAAGATTCCGTACATTACTCCTGTTACTGGTGGCAGTAATATTGATAATGCGGGAGAATATATTTTCAGGTTAGGAAATGCAGACAAATTAGCAGGAGTTCAGCCTGCGCAGGATTTTATCAATCATTTTAATTTTACTTCTGCAGCAATTGTTACAGAGCAAAGAGAATACACTATTGATATTCGTGATCATTTTGTTGCTGAGTTTGAAAAACTAAGTGGGATTGTTGTGCTTAATGAAGAGTTTGAGCCAGACAGTAATGATTTCCGAACATTATTGCTAAAGATAAAAAAAGAAAATCCTGATGCGATTGTGATGTTGAGTCAGCTTGGTGCTACAGGTGGTTATTTTGTTAAGCAGGCGCGAGAGCTTGGTTTAGAGCAGCCAATTGTGACAACGTTTACTACGGTTACAAATACTGATGCGCAAGCTATTGCAGGTGAATTCATGGAAGGGGTGTATTTTTATGATCCTGATTATGATGTAAATAATCCTGATTGGCGTGCATTTTTGAAAAAGTACAAAGAAACGTATAACACAGAGCCTGCAATTCCATTTCATGCTGCTGCAACGTATGACACAACTCGTATCATTTTGGAAGCAATAAAATCTGTTGGAAATGATGGTGAAAAAGTTCACGATTGGATGTTAGAACATGTTAAAGATTACAAGGGTTTTATGGGCGCATTTTCGTTTGATGAAAAAGGAAATACTAATAATGGTTTTGTGTTAAAGCAAGTTCAAAATGGAGATTTTGTTGAGGTTAAAGAATGAGACGAGTTTTGTGTTCTTTGGCAATATTTCTATTATTATTTAGTTGTACATCTAACCTCTCACCTCAAACTTCAAACTTTGAGCCATTAAAGATTGGCTTGATTGCTCCGCTTACTGGTCCTGCTGCTGAGATTGGCAATATTTATTTGGAAGGTGCTCAGTTAGCTGTTGATGATTTGAATAAAAAACACATTCTTGATAAACAAATTGAGTTGGTTGTTGAGGATACTGCTTCTGATCCGAAGCGTGCTGTGTCTGCAATGCAAAAAATGATTAGTGTTGACAACATCAAATTTTTTGCAACAATTACAAGTTCTCATGCTTTGGCTTTAAAGCCTGTTGCTGAAAAAAACAGTGTTCTTTTGTTTGCTGATGCAGCCCATCCGCAAATAACTGATAATGCTGATTTTGTTTTGCGTCATTCAAATGTTGCGCCTGATGAAGCAAGAATATTGGCTGATAAAATTATTGAGCTAAGCGCAAAAAAAGTCAGTATTCTTTCTGGTGATGATGATTACGGAAGAGTTTTTAATGATGAATTGACAAGAAATCTCAAAGCATCAAGTGTTGAAGTTAAAAGCGAGTTGTATGATTTGACTGCTGTTGATTTGCGTTCTGAAATTACAAAATTAACAAATGATGTTGATGTTTTTGTGATTGGCGGTTTTGGTCCTGCAGTTCCTTTGGCAATAAGGCAAACAAGAGAGTTGAATTTCAAAGGCGATCTTGTTGTTGGTATTGCTTTTCCAATTATGAAACTGTACACGCTAGGAGCGCTTGTTGATGGTGTTTATTCTGTTGATTATCCTTATTCACATTTTACAAGTTATGATGGTTTTGCTGAGAAATTTAAAGCAAAGTTTAACAAAGAGCCTGTGCAATTTCACCCTGTTTCCTATGGTAGTATTGAGTTAATGGTGAACGTTATTGCACAATCAAATAGCGAAAATCCTGCAGTTGTTGTAGATAAAATAAAAGCGATGGGTTCTTTTGATGGAAAGTACGAACAAATGAGTATTACTGAGCAAGGGGATGTTATTATTCCGTTGATTGTGAGCCAATTTGAAACCGAGTAATTTGGAAACATTTATATACATGCGTAAATTAAAGTTTCCACATGGAAGTAAATATTGGCATTTTGAAGAGCTTTTTCGAAAGTCCCAATCAAGGGTTTTTGATTCGAGAGCTTGCAAAGAAAACAATTATCAATCATACAACAGTCAGAAAGTATATATTATATTATTTAAAAGAAGGGGTTTTAGTTCAGAAAAAAGGAAAGCCTTATTCAGTTTTCCTTGCAAATCAGGAATCAAAAAAATATAAAAACATAAAGTTGTATTACAATTTGGAGTTGTTAAGGATGTCAGAAATCGTTGAATGTTTGGAAAAAGTATACGAATACCCTCCAATAATCTTATTTGGAAGTTTTGCTCGTGCAGAAGATGACAAAAATAGCGATGTTGACTTTTGCATTATCTCAAATATTTCAAAGAAATTAAATCTTAACGAGTATGAAAAAAAAATAGGAAAACAGTTAAGCATTCATCAGTTCACAAAAAAGCAGTGGGAAACTGCAAAGAAGAAAAATAAAGAATTAGTTAATAATATTGTAAATGGTATGACCTTGTCAGGACAATTAGAGGTTGCATGAAGTTCGAAAACGCGTTGCAAAATGAGCTTGTTAAAAAAGTATCAGTAGATAAATTGCGAGCAAAGAGTTTATTAAAAGCTTCACAACAAGCAATTTTAACTGCATCAAAAATTCCTAAAACTGAAAGCACGTTCAAGTCCATAGTCAGAGAATTATACGAGGGTTTAAGACAGTGTTGTGAAGCAATTGGTTTTATTAAAGGGTATAAATTTAATTCTCATGATTGTATTGCTGCATTCCTTAAGGAAATACTTGCTGAGGACACAACAGCCAATAAGTTTGATAGGTATAGAAAACTGCGAAATGGTATTAATTATTATGGTGATGATGTTTCCAAAGAAACCGTGAATGAGGCATTAATAGAAATTCCCAAGTTAACGAGAGAATTAACAAAATACTGCGGAGAATTAAAATGAGTATTGCAACACAACTGATTTTGAATGGGATTATTGCAGGGGCGATTTATGCGTTAGTTGCGTCTGGCTTTTCGTTAATTTATGGTGTGACGAAGTTTATGCATTTTGCGCATGGTGCTGTGCTTGCTACAGGTGCGTATTTGCTTTATACTTTTGCAGTGATGGCTGGGCTTAACTTTTGGCTTGCTGTAGTATTAGCTATTATGGTGACAAGTTTGTTTGGTGCTGTGATGAATTGGGTTGTGTACAAGCCGTTGAGAAAGATTAAAGCTTCGAGTGCAGTGTTGTTGATTGCAAGTATTGCTTTGATGACTTTTATTAATGCTGCTGTGCTTGCTATTTGGGGTGCTGATGTTAAGACTGTTCCTACTGTGAATCCTGTGTTTGATGCGCTTGGTGCGAGAGTTACGTTTATTCAGGTTATTATCATTGTAGTATCAATTTTGCTTTTGCTTGCTTTGTGGTGGTTGATGAAGTGTACAAAGCTTGGCAAGGCTATGCGTGCTGTTGCTGATAATAAAGAAGTTGCGCAGACTGTTGGCATTAATCCTGAGAAGATTTACACGTACACGTTTATTATTGGAAGTTTTCTTGCAGGTGTTGCGGGCGTGTTAATAGGTATCGAGCAGAATCTCTATCCTCAAATGGGTGTTTCATTAGTAATCAAAGGATTTACTGGTGCAGTTATTGGGAGCTTGGCAAGTATTCCAGGTGCAGTATTGGGCTCGTTTATTCTTGGTTTAGTAGAAAACATTGGTATTTGGTGGTTGCCTTCTGGTTATAAAGATGCGATTGCATTTGTACTATTATTCATTTTCCTGTTGTTCAAACCGTCTGGTTTGCTTGGTAAGAAAGTGAGGGAGGCATAAATGGCGTTCATTAATTATGTGATTCATTTGGCAATTCTCATAGGAATTTATAGTATTGTAACCTTTTCATTGAATCTCGCAGTGGGTTTCACTGGCTTGTTGAATCTTGGTCATGTTGGATTTTTTGGTATTGGTGCATATGTGAGTGCGTTGTTAGCTGTGCAGGGTGTTTCGTTATGGATTAGCATTCCTCTTGGAGCGTTGGCTGCAATGGTAATGGGCATTATTCTTGCAATGCCTACAACACGATTAAAAGGTGACTATCTCGCTTTAGCCACATTAGGATTTACTTTTATTCTCGGCAGTGTTGCGCGAAATTGGACTGATGTGACAAGAGGCGCGTTAGGCATTCCAGGCATTCCTAAGATTGTGAAAGGAAACACTGAGTTTTTGTTTGTTGTTGTGGTCCTTGCAGTGGTAAGCTATTTAGCGATGTGGTACATCTCCAGATCGCGGTTTGGGTTAACTTGTGAAGCAATTCGTGATGATGAGCTTGCTGCGAAAATGCTTGGCAAGAATACGTTCGCACATAAGGCGTTGATGTTGGGTTTTTCTGCGTTGTTTGCTGGTTTTGCTGGTGGTTTGTTTGCGCATTACATTACGTTTATTGATCCATCTATTTTTGGCATTAATGATTTGATTTTGATGTTTAGTATGTTGATTGTTGGTGGTCTTGCGTCTGTGAAAGGTTCTGCTATTGGTACGATTGTTTTGTTCTTAATTCCTGAACCCCTCAGATTTATTGGGTTCCCAAGTTCTGTGCTTGGTCCGATGCGGGAAATGATTTTTGCACTGATCTTATTGCTCATATTAATTTACAGGCCGAAAGGTTTGTTTGGGAAGGTGGATTTTTCATGATACGCGTTAAGAATCTTGCAAAGCATTTTGGTGGCGTGTATGCTGTAAAGGATTGTTCCTTTGATATTAAGCCAGGTAAGATCACAAGTGTTATTGGCCCAAATGGTGCGGGGAAAACAACTATGTTTAATTTAGTTTGTAATATTATTAGTGCTGATGATGGTTCTGTTTATTTCAAAAAAGAAAACATAACTCGGCTTCCAACGCACAAGATTGCGCGTGTTGGAATTAGTAGGACGTTTCAGCAAGCGAGGTTATTCAAAAATTTGACAGTTAAAGAAAATTTGACGATTTCTCGTCCTTGTTCAGAAAAAGAAATCAGGGATGTGTTAGAGAAGGTTGCATTTAAATTACCAATTGATACAAAAGGGAGTGCGTTGAGTTATGGTCAGATGCGGTTGTTGGAAATTGCAAGAGCTTTGCTTCACCCGCATGAGTTGTTAATGCTTGACGAGCCAACTGCAGGTGTGAATCCTAGTGTTCGTCAAGAGTTGAAGAAGATTTTAAAGCAGTTAAACAAAGAAGGAAAAACAATTATGTTTATTGAGCACGATATGGATTTTGTGATGAGTATTAGTGATGAAGTTATTGTTATGGCTGAAGGCAGAGTTTTGATGAGGGGCACTCCGAAGCAAGTTCAAAAAGATAAGCGCGTGTTAGAGGCATATTTGGGTAAGTAAAATGGCAAAGAAAAAATCAGTGAAGGACACTAGTAAATTTTTGCAGCTTCGTAGTGTTGAGTCTGGTTATGGTAAGTTGCAAATTTTGTTTGGTGTTGACATGGATATTAATCCGAGTGATATTACGCTGATTATTGGTCCAAATGGTGCAGGAAAAAGTACCATCTTGAAGTCAATGTTTAATTTGTGTGATGTGTATAAAGGCAAAGTTATGTACAAAGGCAAAGATATTACAAAATTGCCAACGCATGACCGGATTAAGATGGGTATTGCAATTGTTCCGCAAGGCAGGCAAGTATTTTCTGGTTTAACTGTTAAAGAAAATCTTGAGATGGGCGCTTTTATGACTAAAGAAAAAGAATTAATCAACACTAGAATGGATGAAGTGCTTGGTCATTTTCCTGTGTTAAGAAAAAAATTATATGATAATGCATATTCTTTGTCTGGTGGCCAGCAGCAAATGTTGGCAATGGGCAGAGGGTTAATGCAAGACCCTCAGCTTTTATTGTTAGATGAACCGTCTCTTGGTTTGGCTCCAAAAACAATGCAGGAAGTGTTTGAGAAAGTAAAAGAGATTCGTGATGAAGGCACTGCTATTTTAATGGTTGAGCAAAATGCAAAAGCTGCGTGTGAGTTTGCGGATAAAATTTATGTGTTGGAAGAAGGTCGTGTTGCAATGCACGGCGGCAGAGAAATTTTGAAAAGTGATAAGATTAAGAAAATTTATTTGGGCGGTCATGAGAAGTAATCTATTTCCTCAACCACTCCAACTCTTCTTCATCCAAGTCTAATTCTTCTGCAATTAAATCTGTGGTTGTATGTCCTTGTTTGAATAAATACTGTATGTTTGGTAGTGTTTCTTGCAAAGCCTTCTTATGAGAACAGTGTGTTGCGTGTGCTATTTTTGCTGCTACTCTTTTTCGTTTGGCATATTTTTGGTTTGCCATCCATATTTTTAAAATTCGTTGTGTTCTTTCGTAGTCGATCATTTTTGGATTTTTTTGGTCTTTTGCTACTGCTATTCCTGCTGTAATTAAAACGTTGACATATGATAAGTATCTCCAGTATTGCCAGCGCATAATTCTTCCTTTATACACGTCTGCTTTTGCGAGTGCGTTATATGCTCGTGCTAAGTCTGTTCCATAGTATTCTTTTGGCAAGTTTTCATCTATCCAGAGCATGCTTTCGTCTATGTTTTGGTCTACTAGGTTTAGAGCACCTAATGCGACTGAAGGGTCTGTTGTTTTGAAGATTTTTACGAGGGCATTTTTGATTGTTTCGCTTTGTTCTCGTTCACTTAACGTGTTGATTCCATCAATAGTGAGTTCGTCTGCTGCAGCAAGAATTTGTAAATCAATTATTGCTCCTCGCAAGTCTCCTCCGCTTCGTCGCGCTATTGTTTTGAGAACAATTTCGTCAACAGGCAAGTTTTCTTTTGTTGCAATGTTCAATAAAACAGGCAGCATATTGTTTGTTTCGATTGCAGAGTATTCCAAAAGTTGGCTTTTTGTTCGTAATGAATTGAATTTTTTGTCCCATGCATCGTTTGCGATGAGAATGAATGGAAATGTTGATTTTTGAAAGAGTTTGACAAGCTCGGTGATTCCTCCTCTGTCTTTAACGCCGGATATACCGTCCAGTTCATCGACAAGAATAAGTTTGCTGCCTCCGAACAGGCTTTGTTGTTTCATTGCTGTTCCTATTTTTGCTTCTATTTCTTTTGCTGTTCGATAATCTGATGCGTTTATTTCTACTAATTCGAGATTATGTTTTTTTGCGAGTGCATACACTGCTGCAGTTTTTCCTGTGCCTGCTGGTCCGTGAATTAAGAGTGCTTTTTTCTTTTGTTTCAGATAGTTTAAGACGTAGTTTTCCAATAAGGTTGTATTTTGCGGTACTTCTTCCAGTTTCGGTTTGTATTTGTCGAGCCAGAGCATGTGTTTTTAGGGTTTTGTTTGGTTTATATGTTTTTAGCTTCAGAAAAGTCAACATTTACTGGCTTTCTATGTTAAGATTCACAGGTGAGTTCTAAAGAGAGGACCTCATCGAGAGACTGCAAGCCAGAAGAGCACAGTCCTCTCTTTACTTTGAACTGCAAACTGTCAACTGCTTACTGTATACTTCTCTGCTATAATATTTATAAACAGGAACTGCTCATTTTTTATTATGAAAACCATTGACGTATCCATTAAGTCTTTTGAAGTGAAAGATTTTGATCCGCAGACGAGTTACGTTAAAATTCAGTTGCTTGTTGATGATGGTTCGCAGAAAGCGTTAGTGAAGCATTTGGAGATTAAGGATCCGCAGCAGTTAGCCACTGATTGGTTTAAAGAATTACGGCAAAAGTTAAAAGATTCGCATAAGCCAAATTCGTTGGATAATCATCCTTTGGCAAATGCTTTGGTAATCAGGTTTAAGCAGGATGAAGATGTGATTCTTGAACGTTTAACTCGTTTTCTTGGGCAGGTGAGTGAGCGTATTCGTTCTGGCAAGCTTGCAAAGTTGAGTTATTTAGATTGGCAGAAGAAGGTTGTTGGGTTTAGTGTGAAATTGTAGCTTCTTAAAAGAAGCAGTAAACAAAAAGTTTATATCGCTTTAAGATCTTTCAAAAATATGATCTCCTTCGTTAAAGGAAAAAAATTAAGCGAATTATTTTTTAAGGAATTAATTAAACCTTCTTTAAAGAAACTCTATCCAAATCTTAAATATTCTGCAGGATTACTAGGTCCTGGTTCTGATGTTATTGGTTTCGACACTGAACGATCAATGGATCATGATTGGGGGCCAAGAATATTGTTATTCTTATCAAAAAAAGACATAAATAAAAAAACCGAAATATCTAAAGTGTTTAGTAGAGAACTGCCCTATGAATTCAGAGGTTTTTCAACTCATTTTACACCGCTTGATAAAAAAGGCGTTAAGGTAGCTAAAAAAATAAACAAAGGAATAATTCGCCATAGAATCGAGATATATTCTATTGAATATTTTTTCAAAGAGTATCTTCATTTTGATATTAACAAAAAAATTTCAATTTATGACTGGCTTATTTTTCCAGAACATAAACTATTGACTATTTCGGAAGGAAACGTTTTTCATGATGATTTAGAATTGAATAAAAAGCTAGCAAGATTCAAGTATTATCCAAGGGATGTTTGGTTATATCTTCTTGAGTGCCAATGGAAAAGAATTTCTCAAGAGGAACATTTTATGGGTAGATGTGGCGAGTTAAATGATGAAATTGGATCAAAAATTGTTGCAACAAGACTCGTTAAAGACATAATGAGATTATGTTTTTTGATGGAACGAAAATATACGCCTTACATAAAATGGTTTGGAACTGGATTCAGTAAACTAAAATCTGCAAAAGAACTAAAACCAATTCTTAATAAAATACTTAGAGCTAATAATTGGAAAAAACGGGAGAAATATCTTTCTAAAGCATATGAGTATCTTGCAAAGCTGCATAACTCTTTAAAGATTACAAAGCCTCTGAAAACAACTGTTGAACAATTTCACGACAGGCCTTTTTTAGTTATTAATGGGAAGCTATTTGCTCAAGAGATTAAAAAACAGATTAAAGATAAAAGAATAAAAGCAATAAAATTGGAAATAGGGTCTATAAATCAGTTTTGTGATTCAACAGATGTTGTGGAGTCAAACACTCAAAAGTTTAAAGCTGTGTATAGATAATTCAGAATTCAACACTAATCTTCAATCCTTCATTAATTTCTTCTTGTGCTTTTCCTATTTCAATTGTTTCTGCACAAGTTGCTGCTTTCAAGTCATCCAATGCCAGACTTAAGTCAAGTTTGCTTTCAATGGTTAGTTTTTTGATTGGTGCGTTCATTCCTTTTTGTGCTGCTGTTTTTCTTTTGCGTATGTCTGCGAGTATTGTTACTATAGTATCTCCTATTTTTTCTGCGTCTTCATGTATTTCAGGTTGTGTTGGCCAACTGGTTAAATGAATACTATCAGTTTGTTCTTGTGTTTTGAAGTGTTTGTGATAGAGTTCTTCTGTGATGAATGGTATGATTGGAGCGTATAATCGTAGAATAGCATACATGCAGTGGTAGAGTGTTTCTTGTGCGCTTGATTTATGCTCGGCATTGCCTTCATAGATTCTTCCTTTAACGAGTTCTAAATAATAATCGCAGAAGTCGTGCCAGAAAAATTCATCTGCCAATGCGCGCGCTTTGCTGTAATCGTAGTTTTCAAATGCTATTGTTGTTTCGTGGATTGTTTTTGCAAGCTTTGTTAAAATCCATTTGTCTAGTACATCTATTGTTTTACCTGTGAAGTCGTATCCTTCTAAATTCATAAACACAAATTTGCTTGCATTCGATAACTTGGTAGTTAATTTTATTCCTGCTGTGAGTTCTTGTTCTTTGTAGGGGTTGTCTTGTCCTAATTTGCTGTTTGCTGCGGCATAGCGAAGTGCATCTGCTGAGTATTTTTGTATTTGTTCTCTTGGGTCGATAATGTTGCCTTTGCTTTTGCTCATTTTTCTGCCTTTTGGGTCTAATACCCAGCCTGATATGATTGTGTCTTTCCATGGTAGTTTGTTGTAGTGCAAGTGTGATTTGATTACTGTGTTGAATAGCCAGAATGTTATGATGTCGTGTGCTTGTGGTCGTACATCCATTGGGAATAATTTTTTCTTCATGTGTTCATCATTAATGAGTTCAATAGCGATTTGTGGTGTTAAGCTGCTTGTTGCCCACGTATCCAATACATCTTTTTCTCCGATGTAATCATCTGGGTTTTCTGTTAGGTGTTTTGGTGGTTTGTGTGTTGTTGGGTCTATTGGTATGCTTTGTTCGTCTGCTATGAGTACTTCTCCTGTTTTTTTGTGATACCATACTGGTATTGGTATTCCGTAGTGTCTTTGTCTGCTGATGCACCAGTCCCAGTGTAGTCCTTTTGTCCAGTTGTCGTATCTGTTTTTCATGTGTTCTGGATGCCAGTTTAGTTCATTTCCTCGTTTCAGCAAATCATCTTTTAGGTCAAGTATTTTGATGAACCATTGTGCTGTGCTGATGTATTCTATTTCTATTCCACATCGTTCGTGTACGTTTACTGTATGATTGATTTTTTCTTTTTTGATAAGTACTCTGAGTTGTTCAAGGTCTTCAAGTATTGCTGATCGTGCTTCTTGCGTGTTCATTCCTTGGTATTCGCCGCATTTTTCATTGTATACTCCGTCTAATCCCATGATGTGTATGGGTTCTGCTTCTTTGTGTCTTGTTAACCATTCTACGCAGTCTAGTCCTCCGTAGCTGCAAAAGTATACTATTCCTGTTCCGTAGTTTGTTTTTACGCTTTGGTCGTGTGTTATTGTGAATGTTTTGTTAATGATTGGTGTTGTTACTTTTTTGCCAATTAATTCTTTGCCTAGGTATGGTTTGCTTGGTTGTTCCAATTGCCATTCGTCTTTGAATTTTTCGTATGCGTCTGCTGCAATAATCCATGTTTCATTTTCTTTTTTTACATCAACATATTTGCCTTTCTCGTCTATGCTATACCCAATATTGCCCGGCATGAGTTCTGGTCTTGTTGTTGCAAAGATGATGTATCTGCCGTCTTCGAGTTTTGCTTTGATGTAGTTGAGTGTGCTTTGGAGTTCTTTGTCTTCCATTTCTACTTGTGCGATGACTGTTTTGCAGTTTGGGCAAAAGATGATTGGTTTTTCTGCGCGGTATGCTCTGCCTTTTTTGTATAGATCTATAAAGCTTAGTTGGCTTAGTTTTTGGCAGTGATTATCAATAGTAGAGTAATAAATTGAATAATCTGCACAAACGCCTATGCGTTTCCAATCGCTGATAAATTCTGGTGTGATTTCTTTGAGTGTTTCGAGTACGAGTTTTACGAATTCTTCTCTTTTCATTTTTTTGCTGTTTACGCCTTTGAGTTTTTCTACGAGTCTTTCTGTTGCTAAGCCATTGTCATCTGTTCCGAATGGATAGAATACGTTTTTGCCGATCATTCTGTGGAATCGTGCAATGAAGTCTGTACGTGAGTAGCTGAATGAATGTCCAACGTGCATTTTGCCTGATACTGTTGGTGGTGGTGTGTCTATTGCGTAAACTGGCTTGTTGCTTTTTGGATCAAATTTGTATGTGTTTTGTTTTTCCCAGTAGTTCATCCATTTAATTTCTGCTTCGTGTGGGTTATATTTTTCTGTCATAATATCCTCAGTTAGTTCCTGTATTTCAGAAGAATTGATGTGTACGTTCTCCTGAATAAAGGAGCGTACTTATACCACTACAACAACCGCTGTTGATTTTGTTTGTTGTTGTGATATCATATTGCTTGGAATTTTGTACAAGTATTTAAGTTTTTCTCAAGAAAAAAGTTTGTGGAATTAGGTTGTTTCGTTTGTGAGACAGAATCTGAATGTTGCGAGGTGTGCTTCAAGTGTTCCTTTTACTTTTGTGAAACACTTCCTGTTCTTGGTGTTCCAAGTTTTGTTCTGCCTGTTGATACTAATGGTGGTGATGTTGATGGACTGCCTAAACTATCCCAATCAAATCCCCCTCCAAAATCTTCGCCTCTTGTGCCCATATTCCCTGAAATACCTCCAGCTGAACGAAGACCGCTATATCCTCCTCCGCCTAAATAAGAGTTTCCACCTGAATAAGAACCTCCTCCCATCAAAGGAAATGATCTTGGCCTGTCGCTTGAAAAGCTACCCGTTAACGGAGTACCTGTAGTTTCTCGTGGTTCTGGCTCTTCTATTTTTTTTGGTTTGTAATCAATATCTACGTTTGTTACTTTGGAAAATTGGCTTATTTGTACTTCTACTAATCCAAAATTAGGGTTTGCATCAGTTTCTCCGACTGAGTCTGTGCGTCTTGTTGCTACGTATATTAAGTCTGCTCTGTCTTCTCTTCCTTGATATTCAAGTGTTGCTTGTGACATTCCGAATGGCTTGTTTGGTTCATCGCTGGGCAATACAAGTGACATTTCTGCATATTTTGGTCTTAATTTTTTTTCTGGTTTTGGAGTTTCTGTTTGTTGTTTTGGTGGTTTTTGTTCGAGTGGGCTCATTTCGTTTGGAATTTTAATACCTGAAACATATTTAGCAATACTGCTGCTGATAATTTCGTGTAAACCCCCGATTGGTATTTCTTGTCTTATTGGTCCGTCGTATAATAGTTGTGCTGTTAGTGGTCTGTACCCGTCTATGCGTATTGCTATTGCTGGTGATCTTTCTACAGTAATGTTGAGTTTATATGTTCCGGGGTGTAAACACCTATCGCCTCGTTCTCTGAATATGTTTACTGCTTGTTCGATTTCTTTTTTGTGTTTTGTGTCTTCAGGTAGTTGGGACGCACTCAAATACCAAGTGTCTTTATCAAGTTCTATTGTTGCTATTTCTTGTGCTGTTCCAAATTGTTCGCCTTCTTCATACATTACTACAATTGCGTATGGAACTTCTCCTTGTGCAGGAAATGTTACGTATGGGTATTGTCCTGTTATTGGTGGTTGTTCTCCGCTGAGTGCATCATCCATTGGCACTGGTGGTTTGAATGTAAGATGAGTATGTCCCTTATCTGCACTTTCAAGTTTTGCAGCAAGTCCTACTGATAGTCCATTAGCGCGTAACAGTTGCTCATCACCAATTATTTGTGCGCTTCTTGCAGCTCTGTTATTTCTCTCATCAAGCTGTTCTGGAGTTAATGAACTTCCTTCTTGTCCTCGTGAATAATGAACTGCTTTTGCGTATGGTAAAGTAGCTCCGTCAGGTCGCTTGTAAGCCCACGTTCCAACATTTTCTGGTAAGAAATCTGCAACTAATCCATCAAGCGGTGATTCTTTGCTCATAGCGTTTAAGATTAAATAGGACTTATATAACTCTTTCCTTTCTAAATCACTCAAGGGAGACAACAAAACATATGGTTCGAACAACATCAAAGCGCAAATCATCTGTCTGGCTTTCTAATTTTAGAATCACAGGTGAGGTGTAAGGAGAGGACTTCGCTTAAAGTAGCAAGCCAGAAGAGCCTCTTTCCTCTCTTTATTAATAATCCATCGAGAAAAAAAAAGTTATTGGAACTGGACTTTCCTGCCTTTACAGTACATAAATCTTTTAAAAGGAGAATACTGTTTTTTGGGTGTATTGGAGGGTGAATATATGAAAAAAAGTAATGATGTTAAATTGTGGCTTCTTGGGCTGCAAACAGTTTTGTTGATTGTGCTTGTTGTGCAGTTAACCGTTATTAGTGATAAGCTTGGTGCTCCTGTTGCTGCTCCTTCGCAGCCAACACCTACACCGTCTGCTCCTAGTGTACCAGAACCTGCTGATATTGATATGGCTGCTCTTGTTGATGATGATGCAGTAAAAGGCAATGAAGATGCACCTGTAACGATGGTTGAGTTTAGCGACTTTGAATGTCCGTTCTGTACGCGATTTTTTGAGCAAACATTGCCGCAAATCGAGTCAGAATACATTGAAACCGGCAAGTTAAAGTTGGTGTACAGAGATTATCCTTTGCCTTTCCATCCGCAAGCGCAAAAAGCTGCTGAGGCTGCTGAGTGTGCTGGTGAACAGGGCAAATACTGGGAAATGCATGATAAACTGTTTGAAACAGGTGTAGCTGGCGGTGTTGATTCGTTCAAAAAGTTCGCAAAAGATCTTGGTTTGAAAACCGCTGATTTTAACAGTTGTCTTGATTCTGACCAGTTTGCTGATGAAGTGCAAAAGGATATGGCTGATGGTAGTGCTGCTGGTGTTCAGGGAACTCCTGGCTTTATTATCAACGGCCGTTTAGTGTCTGGTGCGCAACCGTTCGCAGCATTTAAGCAGGTTATTGATGCAGCACTAGCTGAGTAATTTCTGTTTTGTTTTTTTATTTTTTATTTATTTAACAACTAAAAATCCTAAATTATTTCTTGGCAATCCTGTGAAAGTTCCTTTAATGAATTGTTCATAGATTTCCCATTTTTTGTGATATATGTAAATTGTGCTGTTTATTTTTAATATTTTTGGGCTTGCTGAAAGAAAAGCTATTTCGCTAAGCAAATAGTGTGTTCCTTCATTAATAGCAGCAGTTAAAGTTACGTCAGGTTTTAGTTTTCCTTCGAGTACTTCACAAGTTGTTCTACGAACTTTTTGTCTGAATAAAGCATTTGTTTCATATAAATCATGAATTTTTTTCAATTCCTGTTGATAAATATTTTTTGTCGATATCTCAGTTTGCCAATCAATAATGTACGTGTTATTTGTTTTTGTAGTTTGAATAGCGTGCAGAGCGTGATTTTTTAGGTTATTGCCAGTTAATCTGGCTTTTTTCTCTGCTTTATTTTGTGAATAGCCTATTGCTTTGTATGTGTGTACAGCTGGTTTGTCAGGCATTAATACAAATACTTTTGAAAAGTTGGTTGAAGCAAATTTAATAAGTTGAGTAATGGTTTCTCTTTTGAAGTAACTGTTTCCAACACTCATCCATATTATCGCTGCTCCACTGTTTTTTTGTAGTTTTTTGCTGTTGTCAAATAGTTCTCCTTGCGTCGCTTGTATTTTCATTGTTATCACTAAGAAAAATAAAGATAAAACAATATAATAAATAATTCAATACAAAATAAGAAAAAAGTAGCATATTTATATAGTAAAAACAACATTATGCGAAATATGGATAAAAGGGACTTGCAAATAATGGAGGTGTTGGCGCAGAATTGCAGAATAGCCCATACAACTTTAGCAAAAGCTCTTAATGTTTCAAAAGATACCGTTGCGTATAAAATAAAACAGTTAGAAAAAGCAGATGTTCTAAGCCAATATGTTCTTTTTATTGATGCTAGAAAGCTAGGTTTCACAAGATATCATTTGTTATTACAATTTGAAGAAGGTCTTGATAACAAAGAAAAAATCTATGATCTCTTAAGAAAACACGAGTTTGTAATGTGGATAAACACGTTCATAGGTCGTTTTGACATTCAAATAATTGTTGATGCAACTAATAGTTTTCATTTGGATAAAATACGTCAAGAGTTGTTTGTATTATGTAATAATAAAGTAAAAGATTACATTATGCTCACGCACATCTCAGATTTTGAATTTACTCAGCTTAATCCAGTTTTGGATTTAGGAACTAAATTCGAGAAAAAATCCGACCATTCATTCAGTAGTATGCTTACTACGCGAAAATTTCCTGTTGATAGAGAATTTAATATATATTCTCCAACAAGTTATGAAGTTGAAATTCTTAAAGTGCTAGCAGACAATCCAAATGAATCTCTGATTAGTATGTCTAAAATGTTAAAAATAGATAGACAAACAGTTAAAAGAAAAATCAATAATCTTATTAAAAATAAAATAATATTAAGTTTTGGAGGTATTCCAAATCTTTCTGAGCTTGGATTTGTAACATACTATATTCTTGTCAGGTTAATTCAAGATACTCCTTTAAACATTAGAAAAAAACCTTTTCAACAACTCAGAAATATTTTTTATGCAGGGAACACGTTAGGAAATTACGATTTGTTGCTTTATCTTAATGCACGCAATCCAAAAGAATTAAATGATAGCATAGAGTTGTTCAAAAAAGATATTGGTCCGTATATTGTTCATTATGATTTATTGGTTCAGGATAAAGTTCATTATTGGAAACAGTTTAGTGATGGAATTTACAATCAACTTAAATCAGAGAAAAAATAATTCTACAAACTTCTTACTTCAAACTTCCTACCGTTTACTTTTTCTTTCTCGTCTTAATAAATCTCCTATGTCAAATATTCTTTGAATGGCTATTTTGTTTGTGTATAAGTTGCCGATAACTTTTCCGTAACCTATGCATTCTTGGTGTTTGTTTAGTACTGCTACGATTGTGTTTTTTTCTTGTTTGTTATGTTTAACAATTGTTTTGCCAAATAAGTCTCTGCCGCAGATGAATAACCATTCTCCTTTTTCATCTATTGTTATTTTTTCTTTTGTGTTTTTTCCTATCCATTGGAGTTCATTTATTGATGGTATGGGTCCTTCTTTTCGTTCGTGTCCTATGCACCTGCCAGCATATACTGGTCTGTGTTTAAGTAATTGTTCGTTTGAGTGGGTGAAATAGCTTCTTCCAAGTTTGTGTATGTGTTGTTGTTTTGTTAGTCCAAATTGTGCGTATAACTTCTTGATCATATTTTCACCAATCGTGCTACAAAGAATCCTTGAGTGTTTGTTTTGTGTGGCCAGAACCTTTTGCAGTTTTTTATTTGATCGTTTAGTTTTTGTTCAAATATGTTTGTTATTCCTTCATCTCCAACAGGCAAATTTATTTTCTCAATGTGTACAGGCAGGTTGTCAAGTGCCCATTGTATGTTTAGTTCATTTTCTTCTGGTTCTAAGCTGCATGTGCTGTACACAAGACTGCCGTTTGGTTTAAGCACATCTATTGCTGTTCGCAGTATTTTTCTTTGTATTCTGCTTGATTGTTTGATTCCGTTTAAGTCTCTTTTTTCAAACCAGTCTTTTTCTAGTGCGTAGTTTCCTGAGCAAGGAGCGTCTAGTAATATTTTGTCAAATTGTATTCCTAATTTTTTTGCGTCTGTTGCGTCTGCGGAGAATACTGTTGTGTTAGTGACTCCGCATCTTTCTAGATTCATAATCAGGCTCGTTATTCTGTGTGGTTTTAGTTCATATGATATTATTTTTCCTTGGTTGTTCATGAGTGCTGCAAGTTGTGTTGTTTTGCCGCCTGGTGCTGCGCAGCAATCTAATACTGTATCTGTTGGTTCTGGATTGAGTATTTCTACTGGTATTTGTGCTGCTGCTTCTTGAAGGTAATAATAGCCAAGCAAGTGTTCTGTGATTGCTCCGAGGGAAAAATTAGTTTTTTTAACAAAATATCCTTGTGTTGTGTAGGGTATTTTTTCTAATTTTATTCCAAGTTTTTCCAGTCTTGGCAGCAGTTCGCTGGCTGTTGTTTTTAGTGTGTTGATTCTTATTGCTGATTTTATCTGACTGTCTTGTATTTCTTCTCCGAGTTGTTTATATCGGTTAAGAAAGAATTTTTTTCCAGCGTTGTCCATGTGGTGTATCCTCTACTGCTATTCCTTTTTGTGCTAATTCGTCTCGTATTTCATCAGCACGTGACCAATTTTTGATTTGTCTGGCGCGTTCTCGTTCATCTATTAATTTTTGTATTTCTGGTGTTAGTTGTTCTTGTTGTGTCAATATTCCTAGTATTGAATCAGCAGTTTTCATAAATGCGATAACTTGTTTTGCATCTTTTTGGCTTAATGATGTATCTTGCAGAAATTTGTTTATTTCATTCATAAGCTCAAACACTGCTGCGAGTGCTCTGCTTATTTCAAGATCATCATCTAATGCTTTTTCAAATTCTTTTTGTGCACGGTTAATTATTCTTGTTATTTCTTTGTGATCTTTATTTCCAGTTGCTTCTTCTAATCGTAGAACGAAATCGTTTATTCTTTGGACTGCTGTTGCTGCAGCTTCGAGGCTTTCAAAGGTAAAGTTGAGTTTTTGTCTGTAATGTGCAGATAGCAATAGATATCGTATGGCTATTGGGTTGTGTCCTTTGGTTGCAAGGTCTCTGAGTGTATAGAAGTTTCCTGTTGATTTTGCCATTTTTTTGCCATCAACCAATAAATGTTCTGAGTGCATCCAGTATTTTGAGAATTGTTTGTTTACTATTCCTTCTGTTTGTGCTACTTCGTCTTGATGGTGGGGGAACAGGTTGTCTACTCCTCCTGTGTGTACGTCTATTGTTTCAAATTTGTCAGGGTAAAATGTCGAGTTTTGAAATGCTTTTGTTAGATGTTTTGCGCTCATTGCTGAACATTCAATGTGCCATCCTGGTCTTCCTTTTCCTAATTCCATTTCCCAAAAGACAGCTCCGTCGTTTTCGTCCCAGAACTTCCATAATACAAAATCTGCTACGTTGTCTTTTTCGTATTCATCTGCGCGTATTCTCCCTGATGCACCTGCTTTGAGTTGTGTTGTATCTACGTGCGCAAGTTCTCCGTATGTTTTAAATTTATTTATTGAGAAATAAATTCCGTCTTCTGTTTTGTACGCAAGTTCTTTTTGGAGGAGTAGTTTGATCATTGTTATCATTTCATTGATGTGTTCTGTTGCTTTGGGGTATTCTTCTGCTCGTTCAATGTTTAATGCATCAACATCTTCAAAGAACGCCTGAGAGTAGAATTCTGTGAATTCTTTGAGAGTTTTTCCTTCTTTTTGGCTGTCTCTGATTGTTTTGTCATCTACGTCTGTAAGGTTCATCACTTGTTTTACTTTGTATCCCTTGTACTTTAGCCATCTTCTGAGCAAGTCTTCAAAGAGGTAAGTTCTGAAATTCCCTATGTGTGCATAGTTGTAAACTGTTGGTCCGCAAGTGTACATTCTCACAAGCTCGTCGTTAACAGGTTTGAATGTTTCTTTTTTTCTTGTTAGTGTGTTGTATATTTTTAGTGGCATGTTACTCGTACCTCATTATGTGTTTATTAATCTTGGCAAAAAGAAAAACAGTGAATTTTATGTATGGTCTAAGAACTAGCAACAACAACATTTTACGTTTTTAGTTTGTGTTTGCATAAAAATTAAAGTATGCCTGAAATATATAAACGTTTTGAACTTCCTACTGCGTATCGTATACTGTTTACCGTTTACTTCTTTTTGGTAAATGCACGTATGCCATTACTGGTGCAAATTTCTTGCTGAGTTGTTGGAGCGAGTATTGTCTCATTATCATGTAAGTTCCTGTTGCAAGCAGGCTAAAGAGTATTATGTATCCTATGAGTGCTAGTATGTCTGGTATAACGTTTAATATTCCAATATCAAACAATAATACTTTTCGTAATACTGTGCTTGAAATGACGTATGGATTGAAATTTGCGAGCGTTCCTATTATTTTTGGCATGCTTTCTATTGGTATAATTACGTCGCTGATGAACAATAGTATTGCTCCGATGCTTACTGCTGCAAGTGTTGCTGTTTCTTCGCTGTTGAACAAGTAGCCAAGGATCATGCCTATTAAGATGAACACCGAGTTAATGATAATAAGAAGAATTATTGCTCCGAGCGCGTTTGATAATACTTGTCCTGAGAAAAATATGCTTGATATTGCAAGAACAATTATTATTTGTAAGAATAATATAATGCTTGCCGTAATAAAAGTTGCAGCAATGTAGCTTGCATCTTTAATAGGGGTCATGTATGTTCTGAAGTTTGCAGGGCTGTGTTTTTCTATTAAAATAAGTGTTGGTGTTACAAGCAATGCTGTGAACATAACGATAAGAACGATAAGTACAGGAAACAAATAATTTAGATATGTTTCTTCTTGTACTATTGGCTTGATGTTTGTAACTATTGGTTGTGTTATTGCGTTAGGATCTGTTATTTGAATATTATTAATATCAGTATCTATTGTGTTAAATGCGTGTTGTACTGCCAGTAGATTTATTAGTGTCTGATCAAGTAGTTGTATTATTGAGTCAAGTATTCGTATGCTGTATTCTCTGCTTGTGTCTGCTTCAAGGAGTCTGTTTTTTGTGTTTGTTATTCCTGTAACTAGGGAATTTATTTGTTCTTGGAAATTTTCAAATGATTCTTGCGTTAATTGTTTTGTTGTTGCAAGATCTTCTTTGAGTTTTTTAAGATCATCTACATCTGCTTTGAACTCTTCTAATGCTGTTTTTTGCGCTTGTGTAAGTGCTGCGTTTGCAGAAAATTCTTCTGCTACGCTTAAGAAAGTGTTTGCTTCGTTTACTCCTTCTTGGCCGATTTGTAATGCGTTGTCTACCCATTGTTTGACTTGTGTTGTTGCGCTGGTTAATTCTTCTACAGGGTACTCGCCGTCATCAAATTCAAGGTTGATATCTGTTAGTTCAGCTATGAGGTTTCTCGTGTTTTTTGCAATAAGCTCGTTTTGTGTTGATAATTGTACAAGGGTTTTACGTTGTTCTGTTATTTGTTTTTGCGATGTATCTATTGTTTTGAGAAGTACTTTGGTCAGATCTTGGCTTGCTTCTAGTGTTTTTTCTCCTACTTCTTCTGTCATTGTGTTCATTATCGTCCACACCAAGTTCACTCGTGAATAATCAACGTAGAATGTAATTTGGTTTTTTGTTGGTATGCCTATTGAGAATTCTGGTGAAAATAACATGCAAGCATTAATGTCAGTATTTTTTATTGCTGCAATGCATTCTTCTTGGGTCTTATATTCTGTGATAACAAATGTTTTTTCTAATTGGTTGACAAGCATATTTGTTGTACTTGTTGCTTCTCTGTGTATTCCAATTTTTACTGAGTATGTGTTGCTGTTGTCAAATGCGAGTCCTGCAAGTAATATAACAAGCAATGGCCCGAGAATGATGATCAAGCTTCCTGTTTTTGCGCGAAGTAGATTTTTTAGGTTTTTTTGTACCAGTGGCCAGATCATAAGCTCACCGCCTTTTCAAATACGTTGCCTAGTGTTGGTCTTGTAATGTGCAGTGTTTGTATTTGTTCATTGGCAAGTTGTTTTGCGAGTATTGGTAGTAATTTTTGTGGTTGTGTTGTTTGTATGACTAGCTCATCGTCATCTTTTTTAATATTTACGACCAGTTCATTTTGTTTAAGCAGCTCTATAAGTTCACGATAATCTTTTGTTGCTGTTTGTATGTATATTTCATAATTTTTGGAGTATAAGTCTCGTAGTTCTTTGGCTGTTCCTAATTCAAGAATTTTTTTGTTTTGGAGTATTGCTATTCTATGGCATAGCAGTTCTATTTCTGCAAGGAAATGTGATGCTAAGATTATTGTTGTTCCTTTGTTGTTTATTTCTTTGATGAGTTGCCATAATTGTTTGCGCATGACTGGGTCTAAATCTGCTGTTGGCTCGTCTAAAATTAGTATTTGTGGGTCATGAATGAGGGCGCAGGCAATGTCCAGTCTTTTTTGCATTCCTCCGCTGAGTTTTGATGCTTCTATGTCTCGTGCGTATGTGAGTCCTACGAGTTCAAGTAATGAGTTGCATTTTTTGTTGAGTTGTGCTTCTGTGAATCCATAAAGTGTTGCGAAGTGTTCTATGTTTTCTCGGATTGTGAGTTTTGGGTGAAAGCTTGGTGTTTGTGTTGAAAAGCCCATGTGTTTTTTTACTGTGTCTGGATCTGTTACAACGCTATGGTTTGTTTTGTTGAGTGCAAGGAGCACGTCTCCTCTGTCTGGTTTGATAAATCCTACAAGAATGTTGAGCAAAGTTGTTTTTCCTGAGCCGCTCATGCCTATTAAGCCAAGTATTTCTCCTGCGCGAACATCAAAATTAACATCTTCCAGCACTTGGTTTTCTGCGAATTTTTTTGCTATACCGTGAATGCGTACAAGAACTCCTGTTTCAAGGTGCTTGAATGTTTTTTCTATGTATTTGTTTACTTGTTTTGCTGTCCATCCTGATTTGAGCAAAAGTTCTTGTATTTCTTTGCGTGTCATCCCTCGTTCTGCGTTGAGTTTTATGTGTTCTTGAAGAATTTCATCCATAGATTTTTTTTAGAGGATTTATGTTTAAAAACAAACGTGACTATTTAAGAGTGGTCAACTAAAAAGCGATAAAAGATTTCTCAAGTCATTAAAAAGTGGTAAATCAATACGCATGACCTTTGAGTTAGGCATTCCTTGCCAGTTTAGCTTTTGGAGAAGACAACAAATAGGCAATATCCTTAACCTCTTACAGTTTACTGTATATCGCTTACTTCATACTGTTTACCGCATACTGTTTACTGTCTACGCTTACTTCAAACCATAAATCTTTTTATATTTCTTTTGATTATGAAAAGTTATGACTTCCTGTGATATGTGCGGAGCTTCATCTGAATTGTGTTCAGCAAAAGTAGAAGGAATATTGATGACTTTGTGCAGAGAATGTAGTAAATTTGGCATAGTTGTTACAGCTCCTAAATTTGTTTACGCTTCCGCAAAAAAGAAGAAAGACCTGGTCGAAGATGGCCCTGTTGAAACTATTGTTTCTGATTTTGGTAATATTATTTTAAAAGCAAGAGAAAAAGCCGGATTGACGCAAAAAGAGTTTGCTGGAAAATTAAATGAGAAAGAAAGTCTGGTGCAAAAGCTTGAACATGGTACATTTCACCCATCATTGATGTTAGCCAAAAAACTTGAGAAATTGTTGCATGTGAAATTAATTAAAATCGAAGAAAACAAGGAAGGCGAATTATTTTCCAGTAAAGAGAAAGACAAAGGTTCTGGATTAACTATTGGGGATATTATCCGTATCAAGAAGAATTAATTTCTGGCGCGCACTAATGAGATTTGTTCAAGTTTAGTTTTTAATTTTTGTTCATACGTATTTGCCTCATCCCAGGTTATTATTTTGTCTCCGTGTCTGTCTATTGATTTGAGGAATGCTGCATATGTAGGTCTTTGGTCTAATGGAAACTCAGGAAGTTTAACTCGCATAATTCTTTCTTTGCGTACTGTTTCCAGATCAATTAGTTCTGCATGTATTGCTGCTCCTAAATAAAGGATATATTCATGAATTCTTAGGCTTACATAGCCTCCTGGGTGGAATGCTTATCTTCTGAAACGCCAAGAAGTGTTGTTGCTCTTTTTAGGTTTGGAGCAGAAACAAAAGTAAGTTTTCCGTCAGGAGTGCCTTCGCGTATAAATTGTTCTTCCAAATCGGTTATTTGCTCTCTATATCTTCTTGCTTCTGCTCTGCTAACTATTTTATTACCATCATCATCTGCATGTGGAAGAAGTTTTCTCATTGCAGCACTGTGTTTTGGGCTTCCGTAAAAGTTCAAAAATGATGGTGTGTTTTGTGAAGTTATTTGTCCGCTGTAATAATTCGAAGCGTGATCGAATATTTGTCTATCATCTTGGTGGAAGAAATAACCTCCGTGTTCAACAATTTGTGGAGGATTTGCGTCAAGAGTAAAAGCAGCTTGTTCCAGTGTTAGTGGAGCTGGTGCGATAACAACAGGAGGTTTTTCTCGTTCTATTTCTGGTTCTGTACATCCTGTTGCTGCTAGTGCTATTGCGACTGTTGTTAAGTTTCGCATTAATTAACTAAAAAGAGAATGAAATATAAATACTTCTCTGAAAATCTGCGAAAAAATGACTTACTGCCATATTCTATACCAACACCTGCCATGCGTTGCATCATGAACGCGCTCAAATTTGTCATTTAGTGAAGACAAAATGCGTTGTGTTTGCTGTTCACACACAGCATCGTTTGGTGGGCAGATCATGCCGCCTCCGCAGTTATCTAGAAACACTGCTCCAATGTTTTGTTGATTTTGTGCTATGTAATTGTAAAAAGAGAGCGATAGTTCTGCTTTGTAAATGGGATAGTATATTTTTTCAAGTTTTGCGTTTGTGTGTACTGCAATAATTGGGTTTGCTATCCATATTCCTCCCGTAATGTTGTTTTGTTCTGCATATTCATAATATCCTTTTTCTGCTGGGTTTACTGTTTGGTTATTTTTTATGAAGAACAAATAGCTTGTGTATGCTGTTAAGAAAAGTATAACAAATAGCATCACAATAAATAATTTGTTTTTTGTTTTGTTTTTTAATTTTTTTGTAATGAGATCGTATGTGCACGCTAGTCCAAGTCCAGTAAGAATGATGACGAATGGCAAAAATAAGGTTATATATCTGTAATCTCTGCACGGGAGTTGTATGAAATAAAGAAGTGGCAAAATAATGCTTGTTGCAAGCAAGATATGTTTTTTCTTCCATTGCTTTGCAAGTGAGAATAATCCTATGATTGAAAATAAGTGGATTTTTGTTTCAGAAAAAATCAGCCAGTAAAAATATTGCCACCAAGGTTGTGCGCGAAGTACATTGCATCCGAGTGCTAGTTTCATTGTGTTGCTTGCTGCAATAAGAGTTGCGAATGGGTTGCCATAAGCTATAACATTCCAGATAACGTAAGGAAGTAAACAAAGTCCAAACGTGACTCCTGTTTTGATGCTTTGTTTGTATTGTTTGTTAGAAAAATACATAAGTCCTAATACGATAATAAATATTCCTGCTGGAAATTTTGAGTAAAATGCAAGTGCTACTGTTATTCCTGTAAGTATCGGTCGATTTTTTGTGTAAAGATAGAGTGCGAGTAAGCTAAAAAATACTGCTGGAATTTCTGTGTATTGGTGAAAACTCAAGTAATAGAAAATTGGACTGAATGCGAGTAATGCTGCTGCAATAACTCCTGTTTTTTCATTAAACCAATGGTTTGCAAGTTGGCACGTTAACCAAATAATGCCCAGCATTAATAGTATTTCAAACAGCCTGCCAAATAACACTGGGTCAAAACCGAGTTTCCAAATTCCTCCAAGTACAAATGGCACGAATAATGGTCGTATGTGCTCGAATAATCCGGCTTCTCCTCCTGAGTAAATGTATTTTCCCATGCCAATGTAAACGCCGGAATCCCACAATGTTTCTTCGACTGTAAATACGAAAATAAGTCTTGATATTAATGCCAGAAGCAGAATAATTAAGATTATGTAAGGGTGTTTTTTTGACATGAACTTTTTGATAAAGTTGATGGTTTTAAGGTTTTTGGAGAAAATGTTAATTCGGGAGATAATTTTTTTTATTAATTGTGCTTTTATTATCAAGTATACTCTTAACACTTGTTATATGCAATATTCTCGGGACTCACAGAAATTTATATAAAATGGTCTCCTCTCCTTAATTATATATGTATCAAAAGCATCAAACATTAGACGAATTATGGAATATTGTTGATGAGCTGAATCAAAAACATTTTCCGGAGAATAGCTTGAAACCGATTTTGGGCAATGGCAAAATGTTTCGTCCAAAAATCATGTTTGTATTCATAAATCCAACACGTGCAAACATTAGTTCAGACCAAAATTGGCAAGGACCAAGATTTCCCTTTATTGGAACAAAGCCTGTTTGGAGAATTTTTCATCGTGCTGGAATGTTTAATGATGAGCTCATTGGAGAGATAAATAATTCAAAATCTTGGTCTTTAGAATTTACCGGCAAAGTGCTTAATTTTCTCAAGTCAAAATCATTTTATCTTACTAATATTGTAAAATGGACTGGCTCTGATGCTGCTTTGCCAAATTCAGAGAAAATTAAGCTGTTCTTGCCAATTTTGAAAAGAGAAATTGAGATTGTTCAACCTCAATATATTGTGACTTTTGGACTCATTCCATTTGAAAATATGACCAATCAAAAAATTAAATTAGTGGATTATTATTTCGAAATTATGGAAAACCGAAAACTGAGATTTTTTGATATAGATTATAATGGTTTCAAGACAAAAATAATACCTTGTTATTTTCCAGTAGGAAGAGGAGACCCTAAAAAAGCTGTTGAAATTCTTAAAATGATAGATAGTCTGTGATCCTCTGCGTCATACTGTCGGTCGCTTTGCTCCCTCGTTCGCCTTGCAGGTTCACCACATAACAGCGTGATGTTTTATGTGTTGCATCTACAGTTAAGAATAATAATTAGATGCACACTTTCTAATTTGCTAACGTTCTAAATTCTTACCGCAAGCTACGAACCAATTACTGTTCACCACTCACCTTATACTGCTTACCTCAAACTACTTACTGCTCACCAAACACCGGATTCGGATCATCAAAGCTTGTTTGATTTACGTATTCATTAAATAATTTCTGTCCATATGGATAACTTGCTGTGTGGAAGAGTATTGCTTTATTTTCTGGTCTTTCTTGGAGCCAAATGGTTAATGCATAGTAATCGTTGCTGTTGAAAACACGCGTGGCAATAATGTTTGCGTTAATTGATCGTGCATATTTTGTTGCGTTTTGCATTTGGTTAAAGTCTGTTAATTGATAATATTGTATGTTAATCGGAACTGCATCTCCAATTACTTCAAAGTACGATGTTGGTGTTTGGTAATACCATAATGCGTATTGTTCTGATGTTGAATTAACTGCAAGAATAATATCAGATGTTGTTATTTGTATTGGTCTTCCTCCTAAAGTTATTGTTTCATTTCCAAGTGTTGTTGGTGGGCTTCCTATTAAAGATAAATTGTGCCCGATTGCTAAATAGATGTATTTGTCTGGGTAGCAGATAACTGAAATGTTTTTCTCACTTAAGTATTTTGCAGCGTAAACTTTTCCTGGATGATCACAATCACTCAAAACAACAGTTGCATTGTAGCGCACTGCTTGTTCAACTAACATGTTGACTCCGTGAGAATCAATTATTACTGCAATGTCTGATCTTAAGAATCTTGTTGTTGGATACATTAGTTTATCAATTGGAACTTCGAATCTAAAAATTCCTTGTTCATCTGATGCATACCATGAGTTTCCTTTTTTTGCAACCAATGTTCCGACTGCAGGGATATGTGTTATGTTAATAGCTTTTTTAATGTCTTTTGTTCGTGCTCCTTCGTGCCATCCGATTTCTGGTAACAATTCTGTTTCATCATATTTCAATCGTTCTGAGAATGTAACTAAAATTTCAGGACCGTAAGGATTGGCAATTTGTCCTCCAAGCCAGTCTCTGTACACTCTGTCTGTTTGAGAAATAAGAATATCTCCTGAACTGAGTGTTATTGTAGTATTTCCAATTGTTACTGTTGTTGCATTTTCTGGAAGAATTGGCGTGATTGATGTTCTGTAACCGCTTATTACAGTATTATTTGCATTGATAGTTTGTTGGTCAAATTTAAGATTTAATCTTTGCCCGTTTGCTAATTTCTCCAATAGATCAGCTCGGTATGCGTTGCCTGCAAGTTTCCATTCTTTTGCTGCTGCGCGTAGGAATGTGTTTCTGTTTCTTCCGCATCCAAGTGATGCGCTTGTTTCATGAATAAGTGCTTGTTCTTCATGGTTCCGTGCATTAACTAAATCATAAAATTGTAAGCTGTCACATATTCTTTTTTTATTCGTTAATCTGCCAAGAATAAGTGTTGCGTCTCCTCGTGCAAAAGGATCCACAGTTTCATTTTTTGCTATATTTTCCATTTGTTCAATGAGTAATGTTATGTTAATTCCTGCTGCTTTTGGAGTAAAACTAAAATCAAGTTCTTGTGCATATGGATCTGGTCTGCGTAAGTAATCAATAATTGTTTGGTTAAGCTGTCCTGTATAAGTTAATCCTGAGTAAACTGTGTTTTCAAGGATTATTGTTGGTGCTCGTGTTATATTATAAGTTTGTGCTAAGAGTTGTACAAGCGGTTCGTCTTTGTAATTTTTGTCCAAGGTAAGAATGATTATTTGTTGCTCGTACTCTTTGCTTAATTGTTGCAGCACATATCCTTGTTTTTCGCTGTCATCTTGGTCTATTTCATAGAAGAATAGTATTGGCAAGTATGGTTTGTTGCATTCTTTATTTACTTCCTGGACAAGAGCTAGGAATCTTAACTGAAGCAGAAAGTATTTTCTTTTGAGGTAGTCATAATCTTTTTTTTTGAAGATGCTGAATCTTGAATATGTGCCGAGGTCTTCCCCTACTTTTCTTACTTGTTCTTTGAGTTGTGCTACTCGGGTCGTCATGATATTACAGCTTTCTTCTTGAAATGTTTTTGCAAAAAAATGCTCTGTTTGATATGCTTCTGTGTTAAGGTCATGCTCAGTCATAACTTTTGTAATTGTTGATATTCTATAATAATCAAGTGCGTGATTAATAAGTATGCCTGCAGCAAAAATCAGTATCGTAAGAAAGAGTGATTGCCAAATTATTTTATTTTGTTTCATTTGAGAACTGCCTTGATTTGTTCTTTGTTTGAAAGGCTTGTTAGTTTTTGTTGGAAGTTGACAATAATGGTTGGGGCTTGCTTCACATCATAATATTCTTCTAGGAAAGACAGTTCTGGAGAATAGTTATGCTCTATGGCAAATATGTGTAAATCATATTCGTTTACTAACTCGTCCAGTATTTGTCCCTGTTGCTGGCTTGCCGCATCTTGTTTTTTGAAATAGTAAAGTATGACGTTTGCTGCTCCAGAGCAGTCTTTTGATAGTTTGTAGTGAAGTGTATATGCTCTGATTTGTAGAAGGTGGTATTTGCGTTTAAGATAATCAAAGGTTTCTTCTCCAAGAGTGGTCTTTGAGTCTGGTGTTTCAAGGAGTTTTCCTAGTTTCCAGAGATCAGAGCTTAATGCTGCTAGTCTTTCTTCTGCAAGTGGGCATCTTGTCTCGAATTCTTGGAATAAATCTTGTTCTATAAGAAAACTTTCTGAGTTTAGTTCTGATTGGCGTATGAATTTTGATATTGCTGCATCATCGAGAGTTAATGAATTGCCTACTATAACTCCCAGTGCGAAAACAATGCATACAAGTAATGCTGTAATTAATACGGTTTGTTTTTTGCTCATTGATCAGTTTACCTTCCATATGTTAAAATCATTTACTGATGAAATTCTTTTAAATGTTTCGTTGTTTCTGACGAGAAATGCTAATCCTGTTTCATCTCGTTCCCATGTTAACCCTGTTTTCATTTCTTTTGTGATCAAAATGTGCGTTATTTGATTTTTGTACAAAAGTTGTTTGGTTTTTTCAATATCTGTTGAGTAAAATATTTGGTTTACGTCTGCTTCTTTAGGTTGTGTAGTTATTGGGTCTATGAGTGTTTTGTGTCCTGCTGCTTGGACCCAGAATGCATAGTTTTTATGCGTAAGGATGTTTCCTTGAGTTATCTCAAGGGATTTAAAAAATTCCTGTGTTGGTGGCAGTTCTGCAAGATGTTTGGCATGCGCGATGTTGCTAAATAAAAGTCCGCAGAATAAAACAAGGAGTGCTGCGTTTCTTAAATATTTAATGTGCCATTTTCGTTTTGCTAGGATTGCGAGAGCTATTCCTGCAAGTGCAGATACAATAATATTTGTGTATGGAATAAGTTCTTGGAAAAAGAAGCTCAAAATAAGGATAACAAGTGTGCATACATACGCAGCGTAATGCTTTTTTTTGTATTTCCATAAATTGGCTATGCCTACAATTGCAAGAAGTGCTGCGAAGATACTATACCCGTATAATGCCCCAAAATCAGTTATTGCGGTTAATGAGTAATCTATTGATGGGAGTAATGGTAGTTTTCCTGCTAATAATATAAGTATGCTTGGTATTGCATAGTAAATAGTGCGGAATTTTTGTCTGTGAGATAAGAAAGTTGCAATAATGACTAAGAATGTTAATATGATATGTGTTATTCCGTGTAAGCTTGCTATTGCATAAAAAATTATGCTGAATGTCCAGAACTTTGTGCGAGCCAGTGCAGTTGCTGCAAGGAATAATACAAGTATAAATGCGTAAGGCGTTGTGAGAACTCCTATTGTGAGTAATGCTGGCGATAATGCATATGCAATAAGTATCCATGGTTGCATATGTTCAGGAACGCTATAGATTTGTAAATTAACTATGAGAAGTATGATTGAAATAGCTGCAAGGATTACTGGAATAAACACAAATGATTTTTCTCCAAATAGAAAGAAGCATGATGCGAGAAATAGATGATACGGATTAAGAATGTACTCGCGTGACTGAAGAATGTATTCATCTTTAGAAGGTATTTGATGCTGTATTTGTTGCGCAATTCGTGCATGATAGTAGGGTTCTGTTCCAGGGAGTGCAGTGTTGTCTGCTTGAAATCTTAGATGTATAGGCAATAATAAAAGAGCGATCGCTATAATAAATATACCTATGATTTGTTTGGTTGTGAGTTCAAAGTTCATACAATTACCAAATGGCATTCATCATTTTTTTTGTAGATTTTAATGTTTGTTGCGTGTATTCGTTTGAAGCATTCTTTATCTCCATAACGAAGGTCTGAAATTTTTGGGGGTACAACAATATATGTGATGTTATATTTGTCAGCAATCTCTACTGCTTCTGTTTCAAATGTTGTTTTGTATAGCCTGGAAATATCGTCGTATCGTTCATTAATTTTTGGTCTGAGGAAATAATAAGAGTCTATTACGTTTTTTTGGTGCGTAATTGCTGTTATGTAATGTCCGTAATCAGCAGGTGAAGCTATTGTTGCGTTAGTTTCTTGTAGTTCTTTAAGGGCTGAGATTTCCTCGTTTGTGATTGTGTTTGCAGTTTCTGATTGTATGGCAGTGTATGCTGGGTATGCTGTAGTTAATATTGCAAGAAAAATACTTATTGATGCTATTGCAATAGTGTATTTTTTAAGTTTGGTTTTTTTGAAATAATTATCTAACAGCACTACTGATTTTGCGAATAATATTGCAAGGGTAATTCCAAGCAGAATGAATCCAGTTATAGGGTCTATGAGTTTGAATACAAGTAAAATTGCTGAAGCTAGTGTTAAGCTTAGTAATATGTGTGTGTCTTTGTCTGGCTTTTTGAATGCCGTTCTGTAGAGTGCATAGGTTCCCTCAAATAAAGGGTAAATTCCTATGTGTAGTATGGCTCCAAAAAGAGTTATTCCTGAATAATATGTTGTTAATATTTGATCTGGAAGATTCTGCCATACAACACTCGGGCCATGAAAGAGAATTAGTTTTTTGTAGATGATAAATTGTGCCCAGATCATAAAAAAGAATGTGAATATTGCAAGTTCACGTTCTGCTAAAGTCACCTGTATTTTTTCTATTAGTGCAATAATAATGTAAATTCCTATTGATAGAACAAACACTAGCGATAAGAGATGTAAAAAAGCTAAAAGCAGCAGCACAAAGAGGTATGTCAGTGTGTTGTCAAGTGCACGCATCCATAAGTAAATAATGGTAAAAAATAAGGGTATTGCAATTGTAAGAGGGATAACGTGATTATATGTGTGTGCAAGATATGCTGGAATAATGCTGGCCAAGAGTGCTGTAAAAAAGCTTATTATTTTTTGTTGTGTTAGTCTGTATGAAATAAGATATATTGGAATAATCAATATGCTTGCAAAAAGGTTGGGGATAAATTTTAGTGCAAAGTTGAATGGGAGAAAAAGTGTAAAGAATGTGATGATCATATTGAAGAGCGGACTTTCAATAAGCAATCTTCCGCCGTAGCCAAGTGGATCATTAACAAGTAGTTTGCCTGTACTTAACGATTCTATTGATCTTATGTGTAAGTAAGATTCGCTTGTTGCAAAATGTTGTGTTTCGTATGCAAAGTAAAGGCGCACTCCTAAGATAAGAAAAACTAATAGGGCGAGCCACATCCACTGTTTTTCCATATTATGATCTTAAAGAGGAGGGTTTATAAATCTTTGTTGTATAAAATGCTCTATGAAAAAAGTGTCTTGTGGAGCAAAAATAGTTGATGACTTAGTTGGTGGTTTAGAAACTGATGCGATTACTACTATTTATGGTCCTGCAGGTGCTGGCAAGACAAATTTTGCTTTGCTTGCTGCTGTTGAAATTGCAAAATCTGGCAAAAAAGTTATTTTTGTTGATACTGAAGGTGGCTTTAGTGTTGATAGGTTGAAGCAGATTATGCCTGATTATAAGCGTTTATTTGACCGCATTATGTTTCTTAATCCTACAACGTTTGAAGAGCAAAAACAGACAATAGAAAAATTAAAGGAGTTAGTTAACACCAAGATTGGTCTGATTGTTGTTGATACAATGACTATGTTGTATCGCTTGGAAAGAAGTTTTAAAGATGAGGAATACAATCGTGATTTAGGCGTACAGATGTTGCAACTGAATGAGATTGCAAGAAAGCATAATATTCCTGTTTTGTTGACTTCGCAGGTTTATTCTTCTTTTGATTCGAATAAAGTGAAGATTGTTGGCGGAGATATTTTGACGTATGCGAGCAAGTGTTTACTTGAAGTTGAACAGTTGCATAATGGAAGAAGAAAGTTAACTTTACACAAGCACAGAAGTGTCCCGTCTGGCCAGCAGGTTTTGTTTGAGATTTATGATAAAGGTGTTAAGAAGGTTGAGAAAACTTAATTTTGTTTTTTAACTGCTACAAAAATATATTTGAAATAGATTGGTAAACGTTGTCCGTTCCATAGTCTTTCTATATCTGCATAAGAGTATAAACAGTTTCCAACAAGCAAGCTGTTTTTATTTTGTTTTCGAGAATCATAGGTGTAGAAACTGTTTTGCTTATCGGAAAAGCCCCAGAGAACAATCCAATGTCCTGATATTCTTCCCCAGAGCGGGTTGATTTCTTTTTCTATGAGGTCTATGCGGATTATTACTGGGCCTTTCCGAATGAGTGTTTTGAGAAAAACAATTTTTGCTTGTTTTTTTCGTGCTGATGACCAAAAAGCCTCAATGTTGTACATACGGAGTGTTTTGATCATTTCAGAGGGTAATGTCCAACCGAAGATTCTGCCAAGAAAAGATGTGTGAAGTGTTTTTGGGTCTGAAAATGGTTGTTTTGTGTAGGTTTTAATGATGTTCGCAAGTGAGTAGACGCCGCACTGATTGTTTTCAGATTTAGTAATATACTGAAGTGGTTTTACTCGTGGAATAAAATCTGCCATACGAAAAGAGAAACACATAAGAGAAATAAAAACTTATTCTTCTGTAAAATCCTCTGCTGTGAATTTTGGTTCTTCGTCTTTACCTAGTTTTCCTGTTTTTCTTAGGTATTCTCGTGCGAGGATGTAAAATATTAATCCTAAACTTTTTTTGCCTTTGTTATTGCATGGAACAATTAAGTCAACATCGTTTACTTGATTGTTTGTGTCGCAAAGTGCGATGACTGGAAGGCCCAATTTGAGTGCGTCATTTACTGCGTTTTTGTCTGGCCAGCTGTCTGTTACTACAATAATTTTTGCTTCTGTGTAAGTGTCCAATTTTGGGTTTGTTAATATGCCTGGAGGATATCTTCCTGCAAATGCTTTTGCTCCTATGAATTTTGAGAATGCTTTGACTGATTTCCATCCATTTTCTCGTCTGCTGACAACAAGAATGTCTTCTGGCGTGTATTTACTGAGTAAGTTTGCTGCGTATCCTAATCGTTCATCAATTTTTTGTAGGTTTAAAACGCTAAGTCCATCTGGTCTTGTTTTGTAGATGAACTTATCCATGTGTTTTGTTTTGAATTTTGTTCCTATGTGTATGCCTGATTTTAAGTACTGGTCTTGTGGTACTAATAATTGTTCTGTCATGTTTTTCCTCCAACGTTTTTTTTCGCCTCACGTTGTACTTGGATAGTCTATAGTCAAACAACCCATTCGGCTCTGAGAATAAAGCAAAAATGGGGATTTATAAAGCTTGTGCTAATGTTCCCCATTCATGCGTGCACGAATTATGTGACACAAATCTTTGAATTTGCCATCTACTTCTCCTGTCCAGCTTAGAACGTAATCTGCATCATGACGCGTTGGTTCTACAAATCGCCTGTATCCTGGAATGACTGTTCTTTCTAGTTGTCCTGCTGCTTGTTCAAGTCGTCTGCCTCTTTCATTAACATCTCTTACAAGTCGTCTTGTACATGCTATGGCTAGGTCTGTCTGGACAAAAACGCGGTATGCTTCGGGAACCTTCAATTCATCTCGTAGGACAAATATGCCTTCTACAAAAATCAATTTATTTGGTTCTACTTTTAGAGTAATAGGTTTTCTCGTGTGTCTTTCAAAAGAATATTGTGGTAAATTTATTGTTTGTCCAGAATAAAGTTCTGCAAGAAGTTTATTCGCTAATTCAAAATCTATCGCGCTAGGGTGATCATAATTTACTCGTGCTCGTATGTCTAGCTCGGCTCTATTCGTATCAATAGGTCCTTGGTCATGATAAAACTCGTCGAGAGGAATTTTTATTCCTACTCCGAGTTCAGCAATTAATCTGTCAACAATAGTTGTTTTACCACCGCCGCTTGCACCTGCAGCAAGAACTATGAGTCTTTTTGTCACAAATAAAGCAAGCGAGCTATTCTTTTTATTTATTCCGCCAATCAAATATACAGGTAGAAAACTCTAAACTCTTTACTCTCTACTTCATACTGTTAACTGCTACCGTTTACTTTATACTTTTCTATTTCATAATGATTGTATTTTCCATTTTCAAGTTTGCTTTCCATTAGAACAAATTCGTGCACTGTAAATACTTTTGGCTCTATTTGTATTTGTTGCATCATATTTGCAAATAATTTCTTGTTTTGTATGGTTTTTACGCGTGCTAAGGTGATGTGTGGATGCCATCGCTCATCTTTTGTAAATAGGTCTTTCAGTATTTTCTCAAGTTCTTCATGTAATTGCCCTACTTCTTTTTGTGGTTCTACACCTAGCCAGATGACTCTTATTTTTTGAGTGTCTGGAAAGTATCCGATAGGGGCAAGATGGAGAGTAAAAGGTTTCAAAAAAATGCTGCTTAATCTTGTTTTAATCTGTTCAAGTTTTTCCTTGTCGACATCGCCAAGAAATTTTAGAGTAATATGATATTGTTTTGAAAGAACAAAGGTGCTGTGTTGCTTAGGCAACAAATTATGTATTGTTTGCACATACTGCTGAATTTCATCAGGTAATCGTATTGAAATAAATAATGTCATAAAAGTGAAAAATAAAATGAAAAATTAAAAATTTATTGTTTATCTTCGTCTTCTTCTTGTGTTGATTCTATTCCTGCATTTTCAGAATCTTCTTCAAAGTTTTCTGATTCTTCACCAAAATCTTCGCTGTCTTCTTCTGCAGGCGCTGGTTCAGAATATCTGTCTTCTTCTGCAGGTTCTTCTGATGTCTCAGCTGTTTCTTCTGATGCTGTTTGTGCTTCGCCAACAACTTCTGCAAATCCGACTTTGCGTAACACTTTTGTAATTTTTATGCGTACACGTTGTCCTTCTTTGACATTTGGCACGAATAACACAAAACCGTTCTTTTTGGCTATTCCATCGCCTTTTTCTCCCACCGCTTCGATGGTAACGTCGATTTCTTCACCAACCTCTACTGGTGGTGTCATATTGCCTCCTCCGTGAGACCCTCTACTTCCAAATCTATTCATGTTTTTACTTCACCTTCTGTATATTTTTGTGGTTATCCACAAAGAAAATGCTATTTTGATAGGTATTTAAAGGTTTGTAATCAGAAATCTATATGTCTTTGAATGTTCTGTTTTTGACTGTTCTGATGACAAATGCGTCTGTTCCTACATCCAGTAGTCCTTTTTCGTCAAATGTTATTTTTTCCACTACGGTTCCGGGGAAGTCTTGTACGTTATCCAGCCAATTTTTTATTTCTTCTCCTGTTCGTGCTCCGTCTTTGAGTGCTGCAATAACAAGTTTTGCTGCGTCGTATGCTGGTGCTGCTGATGGGCTTGTTGGTTCTTCTCCGTATTTGGCTTTGTATTTTGCAATAAACTCTGTATGTCTTTCAGTTATTTTTGGCACTGGATGATAGACTCCATATTTGTATTGTCCATACCATTCAAGCAAAAGTTCGTTTTCTGTCGCAGATGCACTGTATATTGGGACAGTTAATCCTAACTCTTGTGCTTGTTTCATGAATGACTGTAAGTATTCATCTAGTGAGAAGCCTGTGTATATTGCATCTGGTTTCATTTCTTTTGCTTGTAACACTTCTATGTTGTATTCTTCCGAGTGTTTTTCAAATAAATTGCTCACAAATGTTGGCCAGATGCCTGTATTGTGAATTATGACTGCGCGTCCAATGTTTTGTTTGTTCATTTCTTGCAAAACGCGTTTAGTTCCAGAAAGTTCTGAGTACCATGTTGTAAACAAGTAGTTATAATTCTTGTCATCTTCAATAACTCCAGATATGCTTGGCGATATTAGGACTATTTGATCTTGTTCTGCAAGTGGTGCTATTGGTTCTGTTGTTTGTTCCCATGTGCTGCCAATAACAACAGTAACATCCGCTTTGCTTTTTAGTGCATTATATGCTGTAACTGCATCTCGTGATGTTGTTTTTGCATCTTCAAATACAAAATCAATTTGTTTTCTATCTATTCCTCCTTCTTCATTTGTTTCATCTATAACAAGCTGCACTGCTTTGAGTTCATCACCTCCCCAGCTTGCACCGTCGCCTGTTAAGGAAAAAAGTCCTCCGATTGGGATATTTTCTGTTTCTAGCGTTGTCTGCCCTGTTATCGTGCAGGAAAGTAGTAAGAGCAAAATGCTCGTAGCAACAATTATTTGTTTCATTGCTACCAAAAAGTAACAACTAATTTTTATAATTCATCACCCTTGTACAGGGTATATAACACAAGATTTTTATAGAAAATAAGCAAATCAAAAGCATGTTTGAAAGAGAATTGCAGCAATTTGGTTTAACTGACGGAGAAGCGAAAGTTTATGAAGCATTAATTGTTATTGGTGCGTCAAAAGTTGGTCCTATTGTTAAAAAGTCTGGAATTGCATATTCTAATATTTATGAAGTGTTGCAAAGGTTAACTGAGAAGGGTCTTGTGAGTTTTATTACAAGAGAAAAAACCAAGATTTTTCAGGCTGTCGAACCATCAAGATTACAAGAATTTCTTGATAAGAAGGAAGAGGAAATCGAGAGAAGTAAAAAAGCTCTTACGAATATTTTGCCTTCGTTGGAAAACATTAAGGCTTTGACTGGCAGCAAATTAGATGCTGAAGTTTTTGTTGGTATGAAAGGCATTACAACCGCGTACAAGATATTATTGAAAGATGCAAAAAAAGAAGATATTGATCTTTATTTTTACATGAGCAGCCCAAAATACATTGAACCAGCAACTATTTTTTATGGAAAAACATGGACGTGGATGAGCAAGATCGAAATTAAAGCGTTAGGGATTGCAAATAGAGAACATAAAGGTGCTGAGATGACAAAAAACTATCCTTCTTGGGTTGATGAGAGGTATGTAAATTATCCAGTTCCAGGAAATATTGATATTCTTAACGACAAAGTCCTAATCATTTCTTGGAGTGATAAACCAATTGGTATTTTAATCCAGTCAAAAGACGTTGCGGATAATTTCAGGAATTATTTTTATGCTACTTGGAAGATTGCAAAGCCATGATCATTTTCCTAATTTAACCGCAGTCCCATACGCTAGTACTTCGGCTGCTCCTGGCATGACTTCTGCTGTGACAAAGCGAACGTTCACAACTGCATTTGCGCCTTTTTTCTTTGCGTCTTGTTCCATGCGTTTGAGTGCTTCTTCGCGTGCTTCAGTAATCATGTCTGTGTAACTTTTAATTTCTCCGCCGACGAGTTGTTTTAGTCCTGCAAGTATGTCTCTGCCAATGTGTTTTGCGCGGACAGTGTTGCCTTTGACTAATCCTAGTACTTCTTTGATTTTCTTTCCAGGCAAATCCGGCGTTGTTGTTAGAATCATATTGTTTGTTATTTGAATGGTATTTAATTACTTTATGTTTTGGGAGTCATATAGCTACAAAAATAATGCCTGCAAGTACAAAAAGTGTTCCTAATAGTCTGTGCCATGAGAATTGTTCTTTTAGAAAAATTGTTGCAAAAATGAATAGAACTGCTGGTTCTGCTGCAGCTAGTGGGAATACTTGTGATGCGTTTCCGTATGTTAGAGCAGTGTATATGAGGAGCGTTCCTGTTGCTGCAAATAGTGCTGAGAATGATGTTAGTTTGATGTTTTTTCTGAAGTGGTAAAAGTGGTTCAGTCTGTGTTTTTTGTTCAGTGTGTCGTAAATAATAACTGTGAGTGCTGTCATGAAGTACATGAGTATTGCAAGGTTTATTGGTTGTATTGTTGCGAGTGCTTGTTTTGCAGTTAGTGCATAAATAACGTCAAAAAATACAACAAGCATGACAAGAACAAACACTTTGTCTATAGGTGGAAAGTGAAATCCGTCTTTTGAACGAATTACATAAATTCCGGCAAGCAAGAGTATTAGTCCAAGATAGTTGGCAGGATGTATTGTTTCTGATAAGAATAGTATGGATGCAAGAAAGACCAAGAGTATTGATCCTGATCTGTGTGCTGGTGTTATTTCTTCTGAGTCTCTTTGTTGTAATGCTTTGTAATAGAAGAGTCCTGCTCCTGCGTTAACTGCTCCTAAGGGTATTGTCCAGTACAATAATTCTTTGTTAAGTGAAAGATCAAAAAAGATGATGCCAATAATGAGCAACACCATTCCGTCAAAAAACATTTTGAATGCTTCCATGCGAACAAATCCAAATTTGTGTTTGAGAATGTATTTGTCAATAGTTGTTGAGATGGCATAAAATAAGTATCCGATGAGTCCCAGTAATAGCCAGTTTTGCATATCAGTTTTGCAGTTTGTTGTAAATCCATGCAAATAATGTTCCGCCTATAAATCCGTCTACAAATGCATACATTGCACCGATGATGCTTCCAAGTAGTGTTGGTGCGTAACCAATGTACCATTCTGCGATTGCGTTAACGATTGGGAATCCTTTTTGGAATATGCCAGCAAGTGTTCCTGTTAAGAATATTGCTATTGCGCAGATAATTCCGAGTGCAAGTCCAAAGCTGATAACGTGAAGTTTTGCATGTTTTGCCATGTGTTCACCTCTTTACTGGTTGTTTAGTTGAGTGTTTTTATTAAGTTTTGGTTCAGAAAGGGTTAAATAGAATAAATTTGAAATGAGCATATGACAAAATTAAGTGAAATACATACGTTAAGATTGGTTCCTGAGCAGGATTTGAAAGCTGAAATTGAAAAATTTGTACAAGAAAGAAAAATCAGGGCAGGAGTTATTTTAACTTGTGTGGGAAGCTTAAAACAAGCAACAATTCGCTTGGCAGATGAGTCTGTTACAAAAACATTTAATGAAAAGTTTGAAATTACTGGTCTTTCTGGAACGTTATCAGCAGATGGAAATCATATTCATATAACTCTTGCAAATAAAAAAGGAATTGCTATTGGTGGTCATTTAAAAGAAAATTGTATAATTTACAGCACTGCTGAAATTGTTATTGGCGAACTTGATAATATTGAGTATATCAGAGAATTTGATAAAATAACTGGTTTTAGGGAATTGAAAGTAAGTTCCCATTAAAAATCTCCATTCGGAATAGGAATTTTAGGCCAATAATTCCCATTACAAATAGAAACTTGTCAAATCAAACGAAGTTTTTTTCTAACATATAACGAGGAAGGTGAAGAGATTGTTGAAGGTAAAAAGATCATTATTAAGCCTGTTTGGAAATGGCTGCTTGAATAAAAAGAACACAAGTCAGGGTCAGAAAGGTTACTCTGCTGAAATCCATGTTCCATCCTCAAATCTAAGCAGCATCACTTCTCGTTGTACGTATTGTCCTTCATAACTTATCAGCCCAGACATTCCTTGATAGTTTTGCAAGTCACGAATATTATTCGTTGCACATTCTGCAATTTCACATCCTTCGTATGCAAAAGCTAGTTCTCTGACGCTGTCATACATCATTGCGCTGCCTTTGATTTGTGAGCTTCCTTTCTCAAGTACTCGCTGTTTGAACGATAAGAATTCTTTATCTGTTCGTGTTTCATCAAGAGCAACGTCAGAACCGTATGCGCCAATAAATAAGTCTGAGTGTTCTTGCAAGTGTTCTGGTGTTCCACAGGTTAAACTTTGAAATCCGACATAAATTGTAACATTCATGTCAAGTTCGCGTATTTGTTTGTATGCGTTCAAGCAGTCTTCTGAGAACATGTACAAAACTAAAACTGTGGTTTCTGAATTTTTGATTTTTGTGAATTGTGTTCTAAAGTCTGCTTCTCCAATTTCGTATGTTTCGAAGATGGTAACTGGTTGTTCTCGTTCCATTCCTTGATTGCAGAGTTGTGTGAATTCTGCGTTTGTTCCAAATAATGCTACTTTTTGATGTCCGTCTTTGATTGCTTGTTTCATAAGAGTTTGGCAGATGTCTGTTGAGTCTGGATAGTCTTTAAACACGTATTTTTTGTTTTCAGCAAATGCGTCTGTTGCTGCATTGTATATTGTTGGTATTTGGTTTTCTTCGCCTATTGGCGATATTGCTCCTCCCATTGGTCCTGTGACTGTAAATAGTCCATTAACTTCATCTATTTGTGCGAGTTTTTGTGCTGAGTTTGTTGCGCGTGTTTTGTCTCCTCCACTGTCTTCATATATTCCAATTACTTGTTTGCCGTTGATTCCTCCTGCTGTGTTAATATCTTCAATGGCAAGTTCTGCTCCTGTTTTTGCGAATTGTCCGTAGAAGGTGTTTGTTCCTGTTAATGGTAAAACAAAGCCGAATTTGTAGGTTTCTTCGCTTGCAGAGTTGCAGCTTGTTAGCATGGGAAGACTTAAAATTAAGAAGATGACAGTTTGATGTTTACTTAGCATTTTTTTCCTCATAAAGTTCAAATTTACCATTACTTACTTCTTTTAGTGTAAATGAATAGCTGGCATCTCCAAGTGAGTCAAATGTTACTGTGCCGAGTGCTCCTTTGTAAGAATTATTTTTGTACCAATCGTGTATGCATTTTGTGTTTTCTTTGCATTCTTTTATGGCTTCATTAAGTGTTATGATTAAATCGTATGCTTCTGCTGAGAATATTGTTGGTTGTTTTCCATACTTAGTAACGTAGTTCTCAACAAAAGGATGTTCAATATCGTATGCAGGATAACTATAAATTATTCCTTCTGTTGCAGGTTCATCTTGTAATTCTTTTGATTCTGCTGGTCGTGCGCTGACAAGTTGTGCAGTTATTCCTATTTCTCTTGCTTTTCTTGCAAATAATGCTGTTTCTCTGCCACCGCTTGCAAGCATCAGAGCATCAACATTTGCTGCTTTAATTTTTGAGAGTTGCGTTGAAACATCTAATTCTGTAAGTTCATATGCTTCACTTACAATAAGATTGGTTAATTTATTCCCGAGTTGTTCTGCCCATCCTTGTCCAAAATCGTTGTTCATGTAAAGGAGTCCAACGCGTTCAAATTGTTGCAAGTATTCTGCAATGAATATTGCTTCATTGAGAACATCAACAGTAAATCTAATTGCTTTATCGTTCTGTTCGCGATGAAATACTGCGCTTGCAATAACTAATTGTAATGTTTCTGTTTCTTTTGCTTCAGTATAAAGTGCGTTGCTTATCCAACTTGTGCTAGTAACTATAATATTGGCATTGTTTGCTTGCGTAATTTTTTGAAAGGCTGCTATGGCTTGTTGATTTTCTCCTGCACTATCTTCATAAATAATGGTGAATAGATTTCCTATTTCTTCTAATGCTAAGTTCATTCCATTTCGCGCATCTTCTCCTACGTAGGCGACGTTTCCCGTTAAAGGCAATATTGCTCCTATTGAGATTTCTTCTTTTTGTGTGCAAGAAAGCAAAACCATGCCTAAGAGTGCAATTACCACCAACCCATATTTCATAGATGTTAAGCCAAAGATATTTTTTATAACATTTTGTAGTATTGTTACAATACCATTAAATTTATAAATGTTAAAAAGAAACACTTTTGCTATGAAGGATCTTTTAAGAAAAATCGGCTTGTCAGAAGGTGAAATCAAAGTTTATCTTGCTTTGTTAGACCTTGGAAGAGCTCCTGTTAACAAGATTCATGAGAAAGTAGGCATTGAACGAAGGAACATTTATGATATTTTAAATAAATTGATAGAAAAAGGAGTAATAACATACGTTAAAGAAAACAAGAAGCGTTTTTTCAAGCTTGCACATCCTTCTAAGCTTTTTGGTTATCTTGATGAAAAAGCGCAAAATGTTGAGCGGATAAAAAAAGATGTTGAAAAAGAACTGCCAAATATCATAAAGCAGTTTGATTTCAATAAACTGAATATTAATGCTGAAATTTATAGGGGAAAAGAAGGTATTAAGGCTGTTTGGGACGATATGTTAAATTACAAAGAAAATAGATTTATTGGTTCTGGCAGATATGTTCCGATTAAGATGCCGCATTATTTTGCAAGTTTTAACAGAAGAAGAATTGAAAAACGAGTTCGTTGGTTAAACTTAATAAGAGATGATTTGCGCGGTAAAACAAAAGCGATGAAATATGAAACGATTAAATTTCTGCCAAAAGAGTTCAACGGAAGTCCAAATGTTATTTTTATTTATGGTGATAAAGTTGCAAATTTATTATTCACAGAAGAATTTTTTGCTTTTGTCATTGAGAGTAAAGAGCTTGCTGATAGTTACAGAAAATATCATCAATATTTGTGGGATAAAGTTGCAAAGGCTTAATTTTTCTTCCATACTTCATTAAAAAAAGCTTTTTGTTTTTCTGCGAGTTGTTTTGACTTAATTAATATTCCTTGTGGGTATTCTCCCCAAGTCATTAATGCGATTTTGTCTTTAAATAACGCAACATTGGCCGGTATCGGGCTGTCAACATACTTCATAGTGATGGTCTTTCTATGCACATAAAATTGTTTCATGTAATCCCTTGCAATGCCTTTTACAACAAGTTTTTTAGCTGATCTTTTTGCATCGTATCGTTCGTAGTATTGTTGTATTTCTTCGTTATGTTCTGCTACATCTGTTGAAAAGAAGAGAAATTCGTCTCCTTTTCTGCCATCTACGATGAGCTGGTTGAGCATGTTTGTTATTCCTTTTACTCCCTCAAAGAGTTCTACGCTTTGTTTTTGTTTTGCAAGTGTTTGTTTTGTTTTGAGCTCAGGCATAATTTGTTTGAGTGATTTTTTCTTGTCTTCAAGCATAATCAATAAATTTTCTGGGTTTGCTGATTGATACACTCTGTTTTTCCCTTTTTTAATATAGCTCACTAACCCAAGTTCACGTAATTTGTTGAGACAAAAGTGCACAACTGAGTTCTGTAAATGAGATTTATCTATAATATCCCCTGCGCTACTTGGCCCGAGTTCCAATAAAGCCAGATATACTTTTACTTCGCCTGGTGTTAATCCAAGATCTTCCAGTATTTTTGCATTCATACTCCTACAGTGCTGGAGGATGAATATTTATATTTTCCTATTATATTCTTGAGAATATAAGTTTCATGGGGTGGTAAAATGAATAAGATAATGACTATAATAGCAATAGCGCTGTTATTTACAGCTTGTGCAGAGAAAACAGAGACAGTGAAAATTGGTGTTGTTATTCCTCTTTCTGGTCCGTTTGCTGATTTTGGAGAGCGAATTCAAAATGCTTTGGAGTTAGCAAAATTTGATGTTAACAGTCAAGACGGAATTAACAGACAGTTTGTTGAGCTTATTTATGAAGATACGCAGTGTAAGGGTGAAAAGACAATTAGTAGTTTGAATAAATTAAAGAATTTTGATAATATTGTGGCGTATATTGGCCCATTTTGTGGTTCGCCTATACAAGTTGCGTCAAAGTTTAGTGATGAAAATAAATTAGTTGGTGTAAGTCCGAATGTTAATTTTGGTTTGTTGAGCACGTATTTTTTTAATATGCTTGGTCTTGTTGAGAGTGAAGATAAACTTCTTGCAGAGTTTGCAATTGAAGAGTTAAATGCGAGTACTGCTGCAATTTTGTATCATGATAATTTTTTCGGAGTGTTCCATAGAGATGCATTCAAAAAGTATTTTGAAGAAAAAGGTGGCAAATTGTTAGTAAGTGAAGCGTTTACCGATAGCGATCTTGATTTTAGAAGTTCCTTACTAAAGACAAAGGAAGCTGATGTTTTGTTTATCGCATATAGTAATCCTGGTGAAATTTTGAATCAGTTAGCTGAATTGAACATAAATGTAACTGTATTAGGCCAAAGTGGTGCAGAAAATCCTGAAATGCTACGTATTGCAAAAGAAAATGCAGAAGGTTTTCTGTATTCGTTTCCGAGAGTAACAATAGCTGATAAATTCAAAGAAACATATGTTGAACAATATGGTGATTTGCCAGTGAATGCTGCTGCAGGTGCGTATGATGCATTGAATATTCTGGATTATGTCTTCGAACAGTGCAAAAACTTCAGTAGCGAGTGCGCTTCAGAAAAAATCCAACAGTTAAAAGAGTATGAAGGTGCTTCTGGAACAATGACGTTTAACAAGGAAACTTGGGATGTTGGGAAGGAGTATATTATGAAAACTGTAAGAAATGGAAAATTTGTTGAATTAACTTGATCAAATCAGTAATTGCATGAGAGATAATATTGCGCCAATGTAGAAAAACTTTGTTGCGAGTGCAGTAAATAATCCTAATGAGATGAACAATAGTGTTCGTGATGCGCTGAGTAAAATTTCTCTGTATATCACAAACCCTACTATGTCTGTTTTGTTTGCGTTTTCGTATGTTCTGACGTCAAATGATACGTTCATGAGTTCTCGTGCTGATCCTGCGATTGCATCGATAACGTATACTTGAAAGGGTGTTATGACAAAACTTCTGACGATCCATATGATCGATGAGAATATGCTTCCTAGTTTGAGTGTTTTTTTTGGTTTTTTGTTTGCAAATTTGCCTGAAATAAGTATGAATCCTAGTGAGAACAGGAGTGCAAGTGATGATGTGAATCCCAAGGCGACATAACTGTTAAGTATTGTCATGTAAATGAAAATGGGCCAAACTATTCCGTTCATTGCATTGTCTGCTCCGAAGGAGAATATGCTGAGTGTTTCGGTTGGTTTTTGTATTTTGAGTAATTGTTTGAATGAAAACTTTATTGGTTTGTGTTCATCTTTTGTAAAAAATAACGGCAGTGTTGTTATTGCTAGCAAGAATATGACGAGAATGAATACAAAATGAAAGCTGACAAAGGCGATGAGCAGTCCTCCTAATAATGGTCCTGCTGCTTTGGCGATTGCTGACGATAATGTTGCCATGCTTATTTGTGTTCCTCTTTTTTTCTTACTGCTGTTTATTGAAAAATCTACGTGGTAGCCTGTCCAGAAGAATGCAAGTTGTGTTCCTAAGAATATTCCGAGAAGCCAGAGTGGCCATTGTTGATTTTCGAGGGTGTTGAGCAGTAAGAAAAATGTTATGAGTAATGGTATGCTTACTAACATGCTATGTTTGAATCCGTATTTTGAGACGAACTTTCCTGTGACTGGTGTTATGATCGTGTGCACTCCGTAAACTATTGCATAAAAAAAGAGTATTGATGATAAAGAATAATTTAGGTTTAGCAAGTATATTGGAACAAATATTCCTATCATTGATAATGCAAGGTTTCGTATTGCAAGGCTGAGATAAAGTTCATCCAGTTCTTTGTTGAATACAAAATGGAATGGGTTATGATGATATGGCATGAAGTGTGAGATTAAATATGATCTTTATAAAAGTTAAGGGTTTTTATTTCCAATCCTTTGCACTTACTAACGGGCTTACAAGTTTTCTGTATTTTTTCTTTGTTTCCCAGATATGTTTAAGTTTGTCAAAGTTTTCATCTGGATTTAGCATAAGCTTCGCTAGTTCATCTATTTCTTTGAGTTCTTTTTCTGGTATTTTTGTATCAAATCCGCTAACATATGCTGGACATTGATTGTAAATAAGTTCATTGTTCATTAGACAATGAAAGTCGTAGAATACTGCCCACATGACTGGTCTCCAGCCTGCATGTCCGCTTGCATTAACAAATTGTTTTTCATCTGTTTTTTTGTTTCGTATCGCAAGCCATGTTGGTGCTGCGTAATCAAAACTGTTTTGTGGTAAGTCAAAAGGGTTGTATTTTTCTTGCATGCTCATACAGCCATCAATATCTATTGCTACCCATCGTTTTTCTTTTACGTTCCAATATTCATTAATCCAATGGTCCCAACTTCTTCCATCTCCGATTAAAAAGTATGATGCAAATCCCGATCTTGCTCGGCATGGAATGCCTTTTGATTTTAAGATTGCTGCAACAAGAATTGTTGTGTATCTGCACGTTACCACTAATTTGTGTTCTGCTTTTCGTGCAGAATGGATCCCTTTTGGGTCTCTTCTGAAAAGCTCTGCTAGCATTGACGCTGCTGTTGGCAAGATATCATCTTCACAGCGCAATCTCCACCAGGGAACGCGTTTCATGTCCCCAAATCGTAAGTCTTTGTTAGTTCCAACATTCCCTGCTTTGAGTGTTGTTCGATGAATAAGTTGTTTTCTAATGAGCAGTCCTGTTTGTTTGATATCATCAGGAAGTGTTTTGAAATAGTTGGCATAACATCCTGCGTTGGTAAATATTCCAGTTTGTAAATAATGATTTAGTATTTTTTGTTGCATGTTTCACTTCCCAAAGCAAATGCTGCAATTGTTGATCCCGTGTGAAGGATTGCTTTTCCGATGAAAACCGCAGCAAATCCAAGATTTGTTGCGATTAAACCTCCAAATAACGCCGCGATCGCGATACTTAAGCTTATGCATAACTCCCACGTTCCCCACCACGTTGATTCTTTTCCGCTTTCAAGAAGCAACGAGAATAGCCCGTTCCATGAGGGATTTGTCATTGCAAGACCAGTGCCTAAAATTATTTGCCCAACTATTAGCATTGTTGTGTTTTGTATGAAAATAAAATAAACATCTCCAACAGTTAGAAGTATGAACCCTGTAATTAAGAGTTTGTATTTTCCGAATTTATCAGCTAATTTTCCAAATACGAATATTAAAAATCCAACTGTCATAAAATAGACGCTACTCGTCAAGCCGGCATCAACTAGGCTGCCTCCAACTTTATCAACAAATGCTGCATGAATTGGCGTGTAAAGCGCTCCTGCTGCATTGCCAAATATACTGGCCAATATCAATAGAATTAGTGCTCTATTCATAAGAAAAAAATGTAAATGGTAATTAATAAGCATTTATGCCAAAAAAACTTAATTTTTTAAGAAAACTTTATATATACATCTTAAGATTTAAGACTTATGGGACTCGATGATAAAGACAAGAAGCTTCTGCGAAAACTTCAAATGGATGGCAGAGCCTCATTAACAACTCTTGCAAAAATAGTGAGCCTCTCCATAGATTCTACAAATAAGCGCATTAAGAAATTGTATGAAAATGGAACGATTGGAAGGTTTAGCGTTTTTATTGATCCAAAAAAAGCAGGCTATGACCTTGTTGCAAATGTTCAGATAAAGCTTCAAAATGTTAGTGAAAAAGAGTTAAATGAGTTTCTTTCATATCTTAAAGAGCATCCTAATGTTACGTCCTTATTAACAACGCTTGGTCATTTTGATTTTACTTGTGTGATTATTGCAAAAAACACTCAAGAATTAGAAAAAACATATTTAACAATTCGACATAAATTCAAGGACTTGATTGCAGATTGGCAAAGCGTGATCAATCTTAAGTGTTATAAGTTTGAAGAGTATGCTTTTGATTAGAATTCAGTCCGTTAACTTTTAAGAGGCAATAAACAAATCAGTTTGTCTCCTCTTTCATAAAATTCAATTGCCGGTCTTGTTTCATCTCGCGGATATTCCTTTTCAAGTTTTTCGAATGTTGTTGGTATTTTGTGAAGATTTTGCATATAATCTTTTACTTCTGTTTTCGCGTATTTTCCTCCTGGAATGATGTATGTTGGCAAACCATATTTTTTTGGTTCTTGTTCATCGTGTATTTCTACTGCAACAAAGTATTTGTCAGAAAAAGCAATGCCATAAAATTTTCTTCCTTTAAGACTTGGTAACTTTGATTCCAATTGTATAAATGCTTCTTTTGATTGTTGGGGGCTTGGTACTTCTATGTATATCACATCTACTGGTTTTTTATTTACAACTTTGTCCATTTTGAAAGCTCTGGGCTCAGGTAACTTATAATTATTTCTAGCTATTAAAAAAAAAAAAGCAATCTTTGTAAAATATCATAAAAAAAAATTAAGCGTCTTTAATTCCGCCTTCTGCAAGTACGAATACTATTTCGCTTTCTGGCAGGCTTGGCGCGTCTATCATTTTTGCTACTCTTGTTCCTTTTTTGCCTCTGCGTAAATATATTCTGTATGTGCTTGCGTGCGCTACAACGTGCCCGCCAATTGCTTCTGTTGGGTCTCCAAAGAATTGGTCTGGTTTTGACATGACTTGGTTTGTTACGTACACTGCCACGTTGTGTTTTTCAGCTACCCTGATTAGCGCGTGTAAGTGTTTGTTAATTCGTTGTTGTCTGTCTGCAAGTGTTCCTCGTCCGATAAATTCAGCGCGGAAATGAGATGTTAAACTGTCTATTACGACAAGTTTTACATTTGTTCCTCGTTGTACTAAGTCATCGATTTTTTCTGCAAGCAACATTTGGTGATCAGAGTTAAATGCGCGTGCAATTTTGATGTTTGCAAGTGCTGTTTCAGGGTCTAATCCATGTTCTTTTGCAATTTCTACGATTCTTTCGGGTCTGAATGTTCCTTCTGTGTCTATGTAAACTGCTGTTGCTTCTGCTCCACCTTTTTCTCGTGGAAGTTGCGTAGTAACAGCTAATGTGTGTGCAAGCTGGCTTTTTCCGCTCCCGTATTGTCCGTAGCATTCTGTGATTGCTCCTGTTTCTACTCCTCCACCAAGGAGTTTGTCAAATTCTTTGCTTCCTGTTGTTATTTTGATCATTTTTTCTCTTCGTCTCATCATGTCTGTTCCTGATGTGAATTCCATTTCGAGGTTTGCTCGTGCTATTGCAATTACTTTTTTTGCAGTTACTTCGCTCATTTCTGCTGCGCCTACGAGTTCTCCTGGTGTTGCTACTGCAATACTTAGTAGGTCGTTGAATCCTGCGCTTGCTAGTTTTTCTATTGTTGCTGGTCCTACGCCCGGCAAGTCGTTTAAGCTTTGTACTTTCTTTTCTTCCATTTTTTTCTCTATTTGTACTAATCCTTCTGGGGTTTCTATCTCTAATATTTCCGTATCTTCTTTATATGTTTTGGCCATTTGGTTCACCTCCGATTGAAACGAGGAGGTGCTGGTAAAGTTTTCAACTTTAACAGCACCTCTTGTTAGTATGAAATGCCCGCAGCTTGCGCTGCTGGGCTTTGGGTTGGCATGTGTTGTTGAGGTGTGTTGGCCGCTAGAACGAGATGTTTGTAGGCTTCAGCCAACACTAAGGCTGCTTTAGGCAGATCGTTAAGTCGTAAGCTACTGGTTCCTTTCCAGTTTCCTTGGTTGTCTTTGTAGCGTCTTTCAAGACTCACGCTGTGAGTTTCAAAAGGTTTTCCTTGTTTGTCTATTAAGTTGTTTTTCCACAGTGTGGCTACAATTGCTCCTGTGCTAAATCTTTTTTCCGGTTGGTTTTTTTGTTCCATTTTATTTCACCTCATTTGCTATTCGCTTTTTGTTTCACACCCACAACGGTTTTGTTGTGAGCGAGGTGCTCGCAATACTATGCTAATACACTGTTTTGTTTAAATACTTCAAGAAGCAGGTTGTCCAGTGTCCAGTGATTTAATTTATAAAGTGTCAAGAACCACCAGTCAATAGACCAGTGGCATGAAGCGATAGCTTCATCTTCGCTTGTAATGACCAGTGGTTCTTGATCATGCTCGGAATGCCTCTCGCTCCAGTAAACCACTCGTGACACACACGAGTGGCATTCCGACATATCGAAGTATTTACAGTCCATGACGAAAGTATTGTTCAATACTGGTTTAAGTGAGAGTAATGCTAAGAAAAGAGATTTTATACTTACTGCGTGTAAGAAAATAAAGTTAACAAAAGACCTTGATTTGTTGGAAGTTGGTATTGGGAATGGTCGCTGTGGAAGTTTTTTAGCGAATAAATTTAAATCGTATGATGGGTTTGATCCTGATGAAGAGTATGTTGAGTTAGCAAAAAGGAGTTTATCTCAAAGTTCAAAAGCAAAATATGTTGTAGGTGTTGCAGAGTCAATTCCTTTTGATAAAAAATATGATGTTGTTTTGTTTGCGTATTCTTTTCACTTTACTAAGTTTGGGAAAGCGTGGAGTGAAGTGATTAACCATTTGAAAGATAAAGGGCTTGTGATTGTTCTTGAGCCTGATGAATTTATTAAAAAATGGGCAGATCCTGTATTAACTGAAGGAGCTCCTGAGTTTGACCAAAAAAAGCTTGACTTAAAAAAAGGGCAAATACGTTCTGCAAAGCAGTTTTTAGAAATACAACCAGAGCTAAAGATAATAGATAGCGGATCTTTCGATGATACTAATTATTGGATACTTAGAAAGTAATAAAAATACTCTTGTTTATTCTATTAAGGCATGCTCAGCACACATGATCAATTAGTTCAATTGCTTTTGCCAGAGACTGATATAGAGAGAAAAATTATTAGTGATAAAGAGTTTATGGAAGGCGCATTTTGGGGAGAGCCTAGGCAAGGTCACCCGGAAGGACAAGTTGGGTATCATATTAGAGAGGTGCTGGATAATGTTGAGAAGTATGGCTTTTCTGAGAATAGAGAACAGCTTCGTTTTCTTGCGCTTCTTCATGACACTTTTAAGCATAAAGTAGATATCACAAAACCTAAAATGGGAGAAAATCATCATGGGATGATAGCAAGGCGATTTGCTGAAAAATATATCAAAGACAAAGTGGTGTTAAAACTGCTTGAATTGCATGATGAAGCGTATAATGCATGGCAAAAAGGTTCTCGTGATGGAAATTGGGAAGTTGCAAAGGCACGTGCAGAAAAGCTTCTTGTAAAATTAAGAGATAATGCTCAATTGTACTTGATCTTTTATCGTTGTGATAATGAAACAGGCTCAAAAAGTCAGGAGAATTATCTCTGGTTTGAAAAATTTGTGAACGAAAGAAAGCAAAACATATTAGGAATCTAATATAACTCAAAAAGAAAAAGTCATAATTTTCCCGATCCCATACATGTATTTGGCATAAGCTCTCATTCCACCTGTCAGATTTTTGGATGTGACTTGTATAAATATTTCATCCAGTCCTATGCTGATGAGTGTTTTATCTGCATAAATAATAAACACAACTGGTGTGAATAATTCTTTTTGCACATACCGAATCTTTGTAAGTGGTATTTTTTCGAGTTTTTTGCCAATATCTTTTGCTGTTTCATTAACAATTATTTTGCATTTGATTCCTACTTTTGCTCTTTTTTCATGAAAGTGTATTACAAATCGTTCAAAGTGTGGTGTAAATTTCGATATGCCAAGAACATAGTATTCATCTCCTTTTTTCAGAGTGTTAAGTATGTCTGCAAAGCTTGTTTCTGCTCCTTTCATTCCTTTGAATACTTGTGTTTCTGATCCTATTCCTGCAAGGCTTCGTTTGAGTTCTAATGATGGTATGAGTTTTTGTAATTGTTCTTCTTGTTTTTTGATTTCTGTTTCTTTTTGTTTAACATAATCAAGTAATCTGCTTGGCGGTGCTGATTCAAAATGTTTAACTCCTGAACGAATAACCGAAGAGACAAGCCCCTTTTGTTGCAGTTTTTCTAACAATTCATAGATTTTGCTTGATGCAACTCCTGATTTGTCTACAATTGGTCCTTTTGTTGTTGAGCCAAGTTCCAAAAGTGCTAAGTAGACTTTGATTTCTGAGTCTGTTAGTCCAATATTTTTGAGGAGTGAAAGATTCATGTTTTTATTTAATATATCTTTGGCTCTTAAAGCTTTCTAAAAATACCCCTTATGGGGGGCTCTAAATTTATATGCTTCAAATGTGTACTCCTTCTTAGTAATAAAACAAAGGTGAAAACTATGACGAAAGAAAATTACAAATTATTAGTAATAGAAGACACAGAAGAATTTGTTGAGGCAGCTAGAGCTTCTTTTGCTCGAATCAACAAATTTATGGGGAAAAACAAACCTGCTGTCCCATTGTTTGACGTGAAACATGTTCCAACATTTATGGATGGTATTGTCGCTCTTGAAACTGAAAAATTTGATGGTGTAGCTTCTGATTTATTCATGCCCGCTAGCGATTCCTCTATTGATCGTTCGGCAGTGTGTGAACTTATGCAGGAGTATAGTGGTTGGATACGACCAGTAGTGGAAAGTATTGTGAACAACCTTTCTAAATCAAGAGTAGGACTAGACGGTAATCCTAACAAAGATGAGTTTTGGCAAACGAAAGCCGATCTTATTTCAAGAGTTGAAAGAGGATTAGAGCTATTAAGTCAAGATCAGTATATTGGAGAATTTCCTCATGGATTAAGTATTGCCAGATATTGTGCTGAAAGAGAAATCCCTTATACTATAATCTCTCAAGGGGAACGTCACAAAGGGAAGCTTGGCGATTTGCATAGTGCACTTTATGGAATAGACAAATCTTTAGGAGTGCCTGGAATGGAGACGTCTTTTCTTTATCATGGTAGTGTACCCTGTCTTTTTGACGAACCTAGAGATAGAGGACTGAAATTTAGTGAACATGAAACAAGAGAAACAGTAGATAAAAGAGAACCACAAGTATGGGCTGACGCGTTATTCCATGTAACAAGTGGTCTGAAGAAGACAGTTGGGTATTGGGAGAACAGGATTAGTCGAATTGATTTGGTAGAATAGTGGTGCGTATCAAAAAGACCGTTTTAATGAGAGTATAGGTGAAGACAATGACAAAAGAAAACTATAAAATATTGATCGTTGAAGACAATGCTGAGTATCGTACTGTTGCAGAAACAGCAGTCAGGAGAGTAAATAGAACAGCAAAAATGGACGGGCTTCCTGAATTCAGTGTAACATATGCTCCTGATTTTTCAAGCGCGATCATTACATTAGAAAAACAAAAATATGATGGAGTTATCTCTGATTTGTTTTTCCCATTTGGTGATTCTGAAGGCAGTGCAAGAGAACATACGAGTTGGATTAAAACGATCTGTGAACAAATAAAACCAGGAATTGATGAAATGCGAGCATCGTTAGACGGTTGTTCTGACAATTTTCGTGAATCTCTTGAAAAAATGTGTGATGCTGCAGATAGAGGCTATGCTTTATTGAGTGGCAATATGTATGAAGGTGAGTTTCCGCATGGGTTTGGTGTTGCAAACTATTGTAAAGACCGCAATGTTCCTGTTGTGATTGTTTCGCAAGGCGAACGTCATGCAGGCAAACTTGGCTATATACGTTATGCGCTCGATAGCCTACCTGAAGACAGTAGTTTGTGTAACATTGAAAGTTTGTTATACAAAGGAGTAGCACCAAATACGTTTGGACGCAGGAGCAAAGGGCTTCTTGATGCACGAACATTGTGGGATCCAACCGAGCAAGAAAACGAAACAGATAAATTAAAAGTTCAAACCTGGCTGGACGCACTTGCCCATACAACAAGTCCGCTTCGTGAAATACTCGACAAAAGCTGGATTGGAAAACATATTGTTTAATTTTTTTATTTTAATTAAAGACCTAAAAGTTTGGGTTTTAAACCCAATAAATTTATTTATGTCAGAAATTCACAAAAATAATATGATAGTGTGAATTTTTGATCACGCTCAAAAACTATGTTTTTGACGACTCCGAAGGAGATTAAAGAAATTTAAAACCATAAATCTTATATAGCAGTATGACCTTTTCATACTTTATGGTAGGAATTCAGTTAACTGCAAAGGTTGGTGAGAAAGGTCAGGTTGTAATTCCAAAACCCATTAGAGATCAGTTTAATATTTCATCAAACACAGAAATTGTCTTTGATGTTGAGGATAAGAATATTATTGTTAAAAAAAAACAGGGTGGACTAGACGTTCTTGAGGAGTTGTTTAAAGACGGACTTGAAGTAGCAAGGAAGAAGAAGATTGTTTGGCCAAAACAAGTGAATTGGAAAGAAGAATACTCAGGGAGATATGCAAAATGGAGTATATAGATGCAAATGTATTCATTTTTGCTTGTTTGAACGACGGAAGTAAAGGTGACGTTGCAAGGACATATCTGAGAGAAATTGTTGAAGTGAACAAACGCGCAGCAACAAGTGCGTTGACTATTGATGAGGTTTTTCACGTAATTTGGAAGAAAACAAGCGATCGAAGTCTGGCAGTTAGAGAATGTGAAAGAATACTCAAGATTAGTAATTTAGAAATTCTCCCCATGGATAAACACATAATTCAAGTTTCAATTACTCTCTTAAAAGAAAACGCAAAATTAGATCCAAGAGATGCTATTCACTACGCTACAATCATCAAGCATGAAATAAAAGAAATTATTAGTGACGACAAAGACTTTGAAGGAATAAGTGGAATAAAAAGAATAAGTTTGGATTGAAAGGAAAAACAAAAATAAACTTCTTACAGCTCACTGCCTACTGTTTACCGTATACTGCTTACCAAATATTACCATGCAGCCAGTATTCCGCTGATGATTAAGAGGTTAACTAAGTAAAATGCAACATTCAACAAGTATGCTTTGACTGGTTTTTGTTCCCAGAGTACGCTTCCAAGCATGATTGGGGCAGCAAATCCGAGCCAGACAAAAAAGCCTACGTATAATCCATTAGCGAATGTTACTGCATTGATGTAATTCATTGCTAGTTCTAAAACTGCTGCTGTAACAAGTGCTGCGATGATTGCTGCAATGTATGTTTTTCCACTGCATTCTTTTTTCATTTTTTTGGCGTCTTTAGTTGTGTATCCGTTTAGTTTTAGCCAAAGTTTGCCGAATACTGGTTGTGCGTACCAGATCATTCCTAGTGCAATGCTGACGATTGCTGCGATTAACACAGCAAGATAGTTGAATTCTCCGTACATAATTATCTACCTCACTAATTTATATTTTGTATTAATTGCAGAAATCAGGGGGTATTTAAAGATATAGTAACAGGAGGCTTTTTTTCGTAAATGTATAGGAATATATTTATATGTTAGTTCATCATATGTAGATGTATGGCGCTAGACCGCGATCTTGAGCGGGCCGAATGCCCAGAGCCTATTTCTGTGAGTGTGAGTGCACTTGATTTGTTCATTGTTGATGATACTGATTTTGTGAGAGAGTGTGCAGTAGCTCGTGCAGAATCGTATGGTTTGCGCGCAAGGGCGTTTGCAACAGGCAAAGAAGCGCTGGATTATTTAGGATCTTGTGCACAAGAGAGTTTGCCTCGTGCGTATCTTGTTGATATGAAACTTAAAAAGAATTGTCTTGATTTGACTGATTTTGAATCTAATGCTCCTGAACAAGTTTACGTTCATTTGCGTGATCGTGGTGTTAATTTAGAAAGATTTTTCTTTTATACAGGAGCTATAAGCGACCATGATGATCAAGTACTACAAAGGTTAGGTTTAACTGAAGAAAGTGTTATTATTAAGGCGCAGCAGGAGGAAAAATTTGATGGTTTGCTTAAGGAGTTGTCTGGCAGGTCTGGTCCAATAACGTATGAAGAGCGAGAAGGAATGGTTACGAAAGCAGATCAACCGCGTCACCGTCGTCGTTCTACAAGTGGAGTATACCTAGCGCTCGTGCCGTTACCAAGAGGCTAAGAATAGCTGCTCCTGCAAAAACAAGATATTCCATTTTGCCGCCAGTTGTTACAAAGCCGGATATTCTGAAGTTGCTGATGGGATGTAAAAAATTGCAGCCGAGTTTTGTTAAACTATCTGATATCAAGTGACTCAAATATCCTATTGTGATTGGTATTCCAATGTGCAAATATCCGTAATGCCATGCTATCAAGTAAATAAGTAACGGCGGAAATGCACTATGAAAGAATCCTCTGTGTTTGAAAAATTTTGGAACTAATCGTGTTAATGGAATTACTCTGTTTATTTTACTGTTCTCATGATCAACATCTGGCAAGTAGCTTGCAAGCACTACTAATGGAATAAATAGCGCCCAGTGTATGTCAAAGAAAGGAAATAGCACTAACGCAGTCAGTAGTCCTATTATTGCGTGTGTTCTTCCCATCATTTCAGTTTTTACCTCTGATTTGTTATGATTTATGTAAAAATTGTAGATCAGAAAAATAAACTAATTGATAATCTTTTATTTTTCACTATTGAATTATGCCAACAATGAGTTAATAAATGAATTGTACATATTGTCGTTTATGACAACTTCAGCGCTAGAGTGTATTTATGTTTGTGTAAAAGATCTTGATAAAGCAATAAAGTTCTGGGAATTATTCAAAAAACAGCATTCACTGAGGTTCACTGATTGTACAAGTGTGCATTAATGCAAGTTGAAAAAAGGAGCAACATAGCAACATTGGATAAAGAATTCAAAAAAATAAAAGTTTTTGAGTAGATTTGTCAAGAACCACTGGTGATCGCACTGCGGTGCTCAACACCAGTGGCATGACTGTTCAGAAAGTCATAAGATAATATAGTCCAGTGGTTCTTGATCATGCTCGGAATGCCACTCGCTCCAGTAAGCCACTCGTGAAGAAACACGAGTGGCATTCCGACATGTCAAAGGTATCACTTCCCATTGGACAACAACAAGCGCAAAGCCTTTAATAATAAAGGGAAAAGAAAGACATCATGTCTCTTATTAACCAGATTATCGCTGACTTGAAAAAGAATGTTGATGTGAAGTATAAAGAAGATAGTTTAGTGTTTTTTAAGGGAGAGCAGAATGTTTCCTCGCTCAGTGTTAGAACGCCTGTTGTAAGAAAGATTGCAAAAGTGTATTTTAAGGATGTCAAAAATAAGAGTAAGAAAGAAATTTTCAAGCTCTGTGAAGAATTGTTCAAAAAGAATTATACAGAAACAACAACTGTTGCAATTCAGTGGATTTCATATTGCAAAGAAGTGCTTGAACCTGCTGATTTTAAGATGTTAGAAAAATGGGTTGATAAATATATTGATAATTGGGGTAAGTGTGATGATTTTTGTTTGAGTGTGTTGAGTCATTTTATTGTTAAGTTTCCTGAGTACAAATCAAATGTGAAATCGTGGGCAAAATCCAAGAATATGTGGAAGCGTCGTGTTTCTGCTGTTGGGTTTATTCGTGGTGGCAGTGCATGGAGCGTGCATGATGCATATTTGAAAGACGTGTTTGACGTTGCGACAATTTTGTTACACGACAAAGAAGATTTGGTGCAGAAAGGTTATGGCTGGATGTTAAAAGTTGCGGCAGATAATTTTCAGAAAGAAGTGTTTGATTTTGTAATGAAAAATAAAGCTACAATGCCTCGTACTGCGTTGCGTTATGCTGTTGAGAAGATGCCTCAAAATTTAAGAAAGCAGGCGATGAGTAAGTAAGTATGCTAAAAATAAAAGCAAAACCTTACGAATATGAGTTTGATCCAAAGCATACTGCTTTGTTAGTTATTGATTTTCAAAAAGATTTTCTTCTTCCGAAAGGATTTGGTGAGTTTCTTGGAAATAATATTTTATTATTACAACGGGCTATAGAGCCTGCCAAAAACATTTTGACATTATTTAGAGAAAAAGGTTTAATGGTCATTCATACCCGCCATCAACTACTAAAATACTGCCTGTAATAAAGCTTGCTTCTTCGCTTGCGAGAAATAATATTGCGTGACCTATTTCTTCTGGTTTTCCGAATCTATTAAAGATGATTCGTTTCTTTTCTTTTTCAACAAGATCTGCAGGCAAGTCTTTATTTATTTCTGTATCAATCCAGCCTGGTGCAACTGCGTTAACTCTGATTGCAGGGCCTAGTTTTTTTGCTAAGTTTTTTGTCAAACTGTTTACTGCTGCTTTTGATGCGTCATAATCTGCTGATTCTGGGCTGATTGTGTCAATGCCATTTGTTGAGGATACATTAACAATAGCTCCTTTTTTCATGTGTTTGCTTGCATATTTTGAGCACAAATAAACGCCGCGTACGTTAACCGCAAAAGTTTTGTTCCATTGTTCTTCAGTTTTGTCAAATAGTGGAACATCAAATACGATTCCTGCATTATTGACTAAAATATCGAGTTTGCCGAATTTTTTGATTGCTTCACCTATCATGTTCTTGACTTGTTCTTCTTGAGAAACATCACATTTGATGAAAATAGCTTTTCTGCCTAATTGTTTGATTTCTTCAACAGTTTGTTTCCCTTGTTCTTCTGAGTTTGAACAATTAATGACAATATGTGCTCCTTCCTTTGCAAATAATAACGCTGTTGCTTTTCCTATTCCTTTGCTTGAACCAGTTATGAGTACTACTTTGTCTTTGAATCTCATAAGTTTGCAAATTTAAGTATTATTTTTAATACTTCCTACTCTAAACACTATGCTCTTACTCTTGATTTCATAACCGCCATATTTTTAAACAAGAAACAAAAACCAGTTGCGATGAAGAACAAAAATATTCTTTTTATTGCAATAGCTGTTATCGTTATTGGTTTTTTGGTGTATGCTACGTTTGCTCCTCCAAAAATTGTTCCAGTGGATGAAAAGATTCCTGAACAAGTCTCAGGTATTGATACGCAGGATAAAATTATTGCAGTTTCTGAACAAACGGAAATTAGTTCTGAAGAAGATTCAACAGGCATAATTAAGCAGCAAGTGGACGTTGAACAAGTAGATGCAAATGAGGTCTATGTTGATTTGCCGGTTGATTATCAGGGAAACACGCCTGAAGGAACGTTTAAAGCAATGATTGGTGATGAAGTTGTTTTCACAAATGGTCCTGATATTTTGCAAATAACTATGCTTCCAAATAATGGCGTTGTTCCTACTTTGTGCAGTGAGGAAAATAATCAGTTTCTGTGCACGTTTGGTATTGCTGTTGAAGTAACTCCTAATGCTGCACAGCGTCTTGCACAAGCAACCAGCGTTTTGGATATGTTAACAATGGATTTGCCTGAAGGTCCTTATGAGCATTTGTCAGAAAATATTGTGTTTTATCTTAATAACGAGAAGCTTGATGAGCTTATTATTCCTGCTGAGTTAAAGGGTCGTGCTGAAACAAAATTGCAAGTGCAAGGACTTGTAAAAGGAAGCACGCTTGATGATGCAGTAACAAATGCAAAGAAGAAGCATGACGCAGTATTAAAGGTGTTGTTGGATGTTTCTGATGAGCAAAGTGCGGTTGCTGGAAATGCTTATTCGATTGATTGATAGATCGACTTGTTGCTTTCCTCCTTAGGGGAAAGTTAATTTTATATATCCTTATTTAGAAAAACAAGGTATGGAAACAATCTCATGGCCAGATTTCGAAAAAGTAGAATTAAGAGTTGGAACTGTGATTAAAATAGCGGATTTCCCAGAGGCTAAAAAGCCCGCGTACAAGTTAGAGATTGATCTTGGAGAGTTAGGTGTTAAAAAATCAAGTGCGCAACTCACAAAGTTGTACAAAAAAGAAGACCTTCTAAACAAACAAGTGTTGTGCGTGTGTAATTTTCCACCGCGACAAATTGGTCCTTTCATGTCTGAAGTGTTAACAACAGGTTTTATTCTGGACGAAGAGGTTGTATTAGCTGTTCCTGAACGTCCTGTTCCGAATGGAAGTAAGTTAGCGTAAAGTATTTAACTGAAAGAAAAGCTATCAATGACATGCCATCTGCCTTGCTTATCGTAGATTATGAAAATGAATGGATTAACAAGGATTCTGAGTATTTTGTTGGCGATATTTCTGATAAGATAGCAAGGCTTAATCAGTTAATCAAAAGTTTTAGAGGGAAAAATTTGCCAGTTATTTTTGTGCGTCATATTGAAGAAGATGATGTTGGATTTAAAGAGAACACGAAAGCAGTTGAAATAATGGATGGTGTTGAGTTTCAGAAAGGTAAAGATACGTTGATTACAAAGTATGCTGTTTCACCATTTTTCAATACAGATTTAGATGAGATTTTAGCAGATCTTGAAGTTAATGAATTAGTGATAACAGGTATTTTGACAAATTTGTGCGTTCGTAGTGCTGTTTCTGATGCGTATGACAGAGGGTTTGATATTACAATAATAACTAATACTTGTGTTGCGTTTGATGAAGAAACGCATGAGTTTACGTTAGAAGATTTGAAAGAAACCAGACCTGAGATTGAGTTAAAGAGTGTTGAGGAGGTTGTTAAAGAGTAAAGATCCTAAGAAATAAATTGCTGGTGATTCGCCGCTCCATCAAATTAACTTGTCAAGAACCACCCGTCAATAGACGGGTGGCATGAAGCGATAGCTTCATCTTCGCTTATAATGACCAGTGGTTCCCAAGAAAATTCAGAGGATTTTCTGGGCCAGAAAATGCAAAGCATTTTCTTGGCTTGATCACGCCAAAATTCCACCTATGTAACTGTGGTTTACGTAGTAAACCACCATTCAATATGCTAAAAAATCAGAGATTTTTTGCACAAGAAAACCTTGAGGTTTTCTGTGCGCGAAAAATGTATTTTTCGCTGCACGCTGAAAATCTTTGATTTTCATCGGAATGGTGGGATTTTTAGCGTTTAAAGATTTTTATCAAGGTAGGCTAAACAAGTGTTAAGTGTTGCAAGGAGTTCTGGAAAGTCGTGGAAGTATTTTTCTTTTTTGTCGCGTATTTTTTGTGAGGTGACTCCTATTTTTCGAGAGTTTTCTGGTCTGAATATGTTGTGGATAACTGGGTCTAGTGCATCTATTGCTTTGCAGAATTTTGCTTCTAGTGTCTGACATTGTTCATACTCTAGCCAGAGGGAGTGAAATTCTTCACCCAGTTGTGAAGGTATTTTGTCTTTTAATCGTAAAAATGCTCGAGGTTCTTCTGCTATTTGTTTTGCTTTTGCTTCTTTGTCATACGTACATACATCTCCTGATTCAATTTCAACAATGTCGTGTGCTAGTAACATTGCATAATTTTATGTTTATCCAATTGTTGGGATATCTTGGGAAGAAAGTGTTGTGCTAAAATCAAAACACTGTATGTGTGTTCTGCTGTGCTTTCTGGCCTGTCGCCCATTTCGCAGGCTGTTCTGAATACTTCTTTGAGTTTGAAAAGGTGTTGAATTTTTTTGATTTCATCCATTGTTTTCTATTCGTGCTATTTCTTCTTCTGGATTCGCTTTGTATACTTTGTTGGCAATGAATTCTATTCTGTCAAAGAATGTGTTTCGTTTTGCTCTGCCGATGAATTTGAATTGTTCTCCGAGTAATTCTGTTTTGAGTGGTTCAAAGTTTGCTGGCTCAAGACGATAATTGAGCATATCTTCTTTTGTTTTGCTCAATAATTGTTCTGCTTGGTTTCTGAATAAAACCACTCTCATGTTTTCTGTTCCGTCATCTAAAAACACGTTGACTAAATAGCTATAGTCTGGTTCTACCGTTCCGTGCTGTCCGCAACTCCATTGTCCTTCTACGTCTTTTAATCGGGTGCTGCATTGTGGGCAGGTTTCAAAGTATTTTGGGTCGAATAATTGTACGACTGTTCCCATGACTTCTACTTCTTGTCCGTTTTCTTGTAGCTCGTTGAGTTGTTTTCGTTCTATTTTTCGTTCTGCTACTTCTGGAATGTGTTCTTCTGGGTTAAGTTGTATTTTACTGTAGTCGTTAAGGTGTACTTCTGCGTAGCCTCTGTTTTCGCGTACTTGTCCGCTCATGACTTTTACAGGAGTTCCTGGGCTTAGTTCGTTGAGTATGTCTGCGTGTTTTCCCCAGCAGACGATTCGTGTGCTTCCTGTTTCGTCTCCTAGGAGGAAGTTGCCTACTTTTCCTGGCGTTCCGTCTGCGCGTTGGAATTCTCTGATTTCATATACTTGTGTGACTCGTCCAAGTACTTGTATGTTGCGCATGCCTGGTAGTAAATCTTTGATTTTGCCGTTGCTTTCTACAAGTTTTATGCCAAGTTCATTGGCAATAATGTGTGCTGCTCCTTCTTTAGAAATGAGTCCCGATAGTGCTGTGCATTTGGCGTCTATTTTTGTTTTTATGTCTTCGTCGCTGAGCCCACTGGCTTCTTTGATTTTTGTTATCATGTCTGGTAGTGGCATTCGTATCATGTAATTCCCCCTTGCAGTTTAAGAAAATTTACTGTTTTATAAAGATTTATGTGCTTGTAAAGAGAGGAAACGGCGGCGCGGGGACTTTCATAACCTCGGCAAACCGAAAGTTTTTTGAACCCCGATACCCCTTAGGGAACTGAGCTCTCAACTCAGCGGAATAACCGGATTATCCGACGCCGCCGTTATCATTCTTAGTATCTTACTTCTTAAGAAGCCTTTCGGTTAAAAATACGTAATTTTATCGACGATGATCATAAAGGTTACGTGAGAATAACTTGCTCAGTTATAAAGAAAAATAAATGTCGACGATTAATATAAACTTTAAAAGCAAGTTTGTTTTTATTGGTTTTATGATGAGGAAAAAGTATATACGAGAGTCTTGGATTAGTCAGAAAGTTGAAGTTAAAGATTCTAACTTTCATGGAAAAGGTCTTTTTGCTAAAGAAAATATTGCTGAAGGAGAAATTGTTGTTGTGTGGGGAGGAAATTTTGTAAGTGAATCTGAAGCTAGAAAAGCAAAAGAAGAAGGGAAAGCAATTCAGCAAATTGATGAGTTTTTGTGGGAGGTTTTTGATTATACTGCCCGAAATGATGATCCGAGTTATAACCACAATCATTCCTGTGATCCTAATGCTTGGATGAAAGATGAAGTAACAATAATTGCAAGAAGAGCTATAACGCAGGGAGAAGAACTAACTATCGATTATGCTATGTTTGTTCTTGATGAAGATTATAAACTGCCAAGCGAATGCAAGTGTGGAACAAACTTGTGCAGACATATTGTTACAGGAAGAGATTGGCAATTGTCTGACCTTCAAAAAAGGTATAAGCATCATTTCAATCCTTTGCTAAACAAACGTATTAAAAAAAAATAACTGGCAAAAAAGCTAAGAACATTTGATCTCTTGCCTTGAACTTCTTACTGTAAACTGCTAACTACTAACTTCAAACATCTTACTTCTTGCTCGGAATATACAAATGATAACAAAGAACAGTATCCATATAAGGAATTGTAAATTTGTACATGTCATTGATGTTTTCTAGTGTCCATGCAGCAGGTGCTTTTTGTAATACGCATTGTTCTGGTTGGTCTATTAAGCTGCAATCTACAAAGATGTTTTCAAGGATGTCATAGCTATCCGCATAAATGTCAAATTGGTAGTTGTGATTAATGCTAATTTTTGGTTGATAAGAAATAGTTACCATGCTTTGTCCTTCTGCACCAATTATGATTGGTTTTCGTGCGCTTGCAATGAATTGGTCATTTGTTGCATATGTTTCAAAGTTGTTTAAGGGGATTGTTAGCTCATTTTTTTGTGAATATGTAACAAGATATTTGTTCATGTGTTTGTTAAATGATTGTGTGATTCCTTTATCAATATGTATTTTGAAGATGTTTTGTTCTGGGTTTTCAGGATCATTTAATACTGGGCAGTATGTTGCTGCAATAATGTTTTTTTGAAAGCCTTGTAATTCAATATTCTCAATTAGTTCTTGTGCTGTTTTGTTCAGTGCGTATTTTGCTGCTTCGCGCAGGTAGAGTTCATGGTATCCTATTTCTGAGTTTATTTCAAGAAGTGGTTTTTGTGAGTCTCCAAAGTAATTGTGTGTTGTTGCGAGTTGTCTGTTTGTTGCGACAAATATCATCATTGCTCCTGCTATGACTAAGATGACCATGATGAGTTCGTAGTATCCTTTTTTGTTCATCATATGAATTCTTTAGGTAATGCTTTTATGAGTAGTGCGTTTAGTTCTATTTCTTGTAGTATCTCTGGTTTGTTTGTTGGCAAGTAAAACTTTTTGTGATACGTAGTTCCAAGGACTACATTCCAGTCTGATCTAAGGTTTCCTGAACAGGTTATTTTGTTTGTTTTGCTACAGTCAATGTTTGGTGCTAACGCATTGTTTGTATAAAACGTGTTGAGTGCTGTTTCTAGTTCATCAGCGTTTTGTGTAATTGGCATGCTTGAAAAAAAATCAAGTGTTAATTTGTCTACGCGTAACATGACAAGTTCTTTTTCTGCTTGTGTTTGTCTTTCTTTTACTTTTCCTGCCAGATAGAAGTTAAGCACGAATAGGATAAGTGCTATTAAGATAATAACAATGAGCACGTTTAGCATGCGTATTTCTCCTTTAGTTGAATGTATCATAGTTTTTGGGGAACACATGTATTGTTTCTACGAGTATTTCATTTTCTCCGTTCATGTGTTGGTAATATGAGTGTTTGTTGTACACAACAGGAGCAAGAGGATATGCTGTGTCAAAAAATAGTTTGTTAAAATAATATTGCTGCTCTCCAATACTCGCTCTATTTGCGTATCTTTTGTTTGTGGGATAAAATTGTGGTATGCCTTCAATTGTTCTTTGGTGGCTTCCAGTTAATGGAGAATAATAGGTTATTTGTTGGATGATTCGTTCATGCATGATTGTTGCATCTAGCTGCATAGGTTGTAGTGATTGTGTTAATATTTTTGAGGGTGTTGTTACAAGAGATGCTACAATAACTATAGTCATTGGAATGTAAATAAATATGAACAAGAGTACGTCTGTTAATTGTGAACTGGCTTTTTTATGCACGTTCGTTCACCTCTGCTTGGAGTGCTGCTGCGATTACACTTTTGACTTGGTTTGTTATTTCAGGATACTTGATGATGATAAGAAGAGCTGGTTCTTCCGAATCAGTAATGCTTCTTCTGATATCATCCGCAGAAAGGTATTTTTTGTTTACTGGGAGAATTACGTGCTCAGTTATTTTTGGCAAAGTACCATATAGTTTTTGTGTGATTGTGCATGCGATCATTATGGTATTTGTGTGTTGGCTTGTATAAACAGTTAATTCTGGCTCTCCTTGTGTTAATTTTACGTAAACTGTTAGGTCTCCTGTTACGAGTTCTGTTCCTTCTTCAATGTTATCGAATGCTGTTTGTGATCGTATTGTTTCTAAATTGAATTTTTTGTTGTCTGGTTCACAGTAAGGATTATTTGATAATTTTGGTTTGTCTGCTGATATGCTTATTTTGTTTCCTTGTCGTGCAAAATGTAAATATTCTCTTGTTCTGCCTGCAATATTCAGATTGTTTAGTGGTTTGTATTGGTAATCTTGATTGTACCAGAATGTTTTGCCTGTAAGGGGGGAGTCTTGGTAGAGTTTAATTTCTCCTGAATTGAATAATGTATTAAATTGTGTTGGCAATTCATATGTTGTTGCTAAGTTTACGTCTTTTCGTACTGCGTATATGCTGTCTAAGTGTAATGCTAAGTCTCGTGCGTAAAAGTTTTCTTGGTAGTCTGTTGAGCTTCCTAGTTTGTTGACTTGAACGAGTACTATGACGAGTACAAATACTCCTAGTGCGATCATGATTAGTGGGCTTGTGATCATTTCTGCGAATTCTGCATCGCCTTTTTTAGATGATATTAAGTTCATTGCACTCTTTTTTTATGTAAATTGTTTTTTGTTCGTGTTTTGGTATGAATGAAAAATAATTGTTTATGCAGAATTTATTTGCGCTGCAATCCGCGGTTGGACAGGGTTGTAGTTGCGGGTATTGCTTGCATTTCACAGCGCGTTCATCTCCTGATGTGTGCAGGCAAATGCATGGCTCTTGTTCACATTGTTGCGGCGCGTTGGGATACTTGTCTGGGTACATCACAATTACTAATGGAGATTCTGATTGTATTGGTACCGGTCTTGGGGAAGTTAATTCGCCTTGTTCTAAGATTGCGTCTATGTCTCCTAGTATTCTTTTGAAATCTTGTTCTTCAGGGTTTTCTTGGTAGACGAAAAGGTAAATTAGTGCTGCGATTGTTGATAAAAGGAGTATTAGTACTATTATGCCAGGTATTGATTCTACGAGCCATGCAAGCACTAATGTTGATCCTCTTTTTTGCATAAACAATTAAGATTAAAGATGTTTATAAATGTTGGCTGTGCTTCGGCTATGTATGAAGTCTTTCTCGTCGGATTATCAGTAAAGAGGGGAACTTGGTTGGTTTAGATAACTTGTTCAGACAATGTCCCCTCTTTAAAACACCCCTCATTTTCTATAGAGCCTATGCTTCTACAACTGGTCTGCAACAGACTTGTATTTTGTTTCCTTCTTTATCTTGTTGTGAGCAGTCAGGCCAGTTACCTTTCACTTCTTCCAAATCATATGCTATGCAATCATTTCCCGCATAGCAGCCTCTTGATTCTGTAGGATAATAACAGTTGGTTCCTTTGAGGCTTTCTTGGTAGAAATCTATGTCTTTGCCTCCTTTTGTTGCTGATTGGTATAACCACATACCGAAAATAAATATTGCGATTACCATGAGTGCTATTGCCAGCAAGTATCCTGGTCCTATTTCGCCTTTTTTCATAACAGCCATATTTGTGTTTTGTTATTTAAATCCATCTGTTTTGCAGAAAGGTAGCACTTCTCACGCTTTTTGTGTTTCTGTTCGCCCCTCTGTACATAACTCCCCATTAACCGATAACTTGAAAGCGCAAAACAGTAGTCTGGCTTTCTTTTTTAAGATTCACAGGTGTAGTTTAAGGAGAGGACCTCGCAAAAAACAGAGAGCCAGAGGAACTACTCTCCTCTCTTTATTTATAGTCCGTTGAAAAAACATTTTTTATTAAAACGTGTCAGTTGTGCACTGCAAACATTGATGCAGAAAAGTCGGCTGTGTTAGTTATTGAATGTAAAATATGGCTTAGTGCTACTGCATCTTTTCCTTTTTCTAGAGCAGAGTGTATTTCTGTTTTTAGGTTTTTGTGGTTTTCAGCCAATGCGCTGAGTTTTTCGATATTGAATCCGTAAAATAATTCATAGTATCCTCTTATTAATTCATTTGCGTGTTCTAAACAATTCAATACATCATTACTTACGTTTTTTTTGTTTGATAAGTGCTCGCATAAATATTTGTAATCATCGGCTATTTTTTCAAGGTTCCATACTATAACGTACATGAAGTTTGTTTTCATTGGATCTTCATGGCCTCTTTTGTTAAGTAATCTTTGGCAGAAGTTTGTTAATTGATTGTTCATTTTTTCTAAACTTATCAAATCAGGTAGTTGATCAAATTTTTTCTGTTTGATTAGTTTTAGGGAATCGTCTGCGAGGTTTAGTGTAACAAGAAATGCTCTTCTTAGAATAATTTCAAATTGGTCATCGAGTTCTTTTGATACTGAACGTACTACGCAATGTGAATCGGACTTGTGTACTACTGCAAAACCAAGAAATAAATCTTTTAACAATTCATCAATTAGTTTTGCGTGCTCTTGATTTTTTGTTTTGATTTCAATTTCATCGTAGCCTTTTTTGTGCATTGATGAAAGCATCCAGCGAAGTGTGCGTTCGTTTACGTTGCTTGCATCAGCGGTTCCTCGTTTAGAATCTCTGGCTCTTTGTGTGCCGATAATTATTTCTGATCCTCTTTCAGTGAGTTCTATTTCATCTCCTTTTTCTATTCCCCATTCTCTTGCCCATGTTGTTGGAAGTGATACAACAAATGTTTTTCCAGCTAGCTGGATTACCTTACGTTTCATAAGCTTATTTTACTGTTTAATCTATATAAAGATATGCTCTTGAAATTGTCTTTCAATGATAACTATTTGCTGCAATTAATGCGTCAAGTTTTGCTTTTATGTACTCACCGTCTAGAGCTCCTGGAATAAATTCTGGAAGAAAATCATCCAAGTCCACCGCTTTTCTTTCTCCAGAAAATTTCCAATCGTCAAATCTTCTGTAAGTGGGGTTATCGAACGCTGTCCATGGAGGAAAACGCACATCAAGAAGTCTCTGTGCTAATGAACGAGAAGCGAGTTCATATTGTTTATCTTCGGCTGCTTGTTCGGCAACTGCACGATAATTATAACACTCAACAAAATCTTTTGATGCAGGATCAGACAGAACAGAAAATAAATCTTCTCTCCAAGGAAAGTTTAATGCGTCTTGATACGACTTTATTTTGAATATGTTTGCAGCATATCCATAAAACGCGTTGTCTTTGACTGCTTGATTAAGTAATCGCAAAATATGGAATGTTTGTGCAGCAGAATCGGAAAATCCTGCAGCAAAACAAAGCCCTCTTGAATATTCAGTAGCGAAAAGCAGTCTTGGTATGTTTTGTAAATTTTCTGGTTGTAATATCTCTGCTGATACAAAACTATACCCAAAAGTATCTCTTCTTGTTGTCTGAGACAGAAATGTTTCTTTGAGTCTGTGCCTTCCTGAGAATCCATACTCTTTAAAGTATTCTTCTGCAACAGAACCTAAGGTTTCTTCTATTTCGTCCTCGCTTGGAAAATCATAAATACTGCTTTTCTGCGTGTTCAATTCGCTTATTGATTTTTTTAAATCAGCACAATATTCTTCAGCACCAATATTTAACCTTGCTTCCAAAGGTGGACGATGCGAAATTGCTCTTGTTGTTAAAAAAACATACGAGGCACCAATTGCTGAACCTGTAAGCCAAATGTAAAAGACAGGGTCTCTCAGCAAGTGTTTTTTGAACCATTTTGGCTTTTTAACAGGTTTTAATTTTCGATATGCTTTAACGCCAAGGTAAATGCTTGCATATACGAGAAAAGCATCAAGGTATGCATACCTTCCTATTTCAAAACCGTCATGAACTGTTTTTTCTGTAAGGTTAGAAATGCCGGCAGCACCATTCTGTATAGCCGGGTAAATCTTTGTAGCATACCATTCAGCAACTGCAGAAACGTTCGCACAAAGTACATTAAAACCGATTGCTGCTGCGCCCATGCCTAATGAGCCTAAACAGAGTTTTTTCAGTCGAGACATACACTCTGGTTCATATGTTTCAGCTTATAAAAATATATCAACTGGTGAATAGTAATTCTATTTGTGGGATTGTCAGAAAGAGTAAACACAGTTTATAAAAAAATGATGCATAATCCAAAAAGAGTAGCGCAAGCTTCAGCACTAGGAATTGCAGCATGGTTTTGTCCTGATTTTTTAGATTATTTTCCACCTCGGCAATATCAGTTTTTTCATGATAGTTTTATGGCTGCAGTACATCTTTTTTCACCTGGTTTTGCATACGGATTAACAATCGGAGCATCAAAAGTTCTGGCAGCATGGACATATGATCATCCTGTTTATCAAAGAGCAAAATGGAGCGATTATGCTCTTACACGAAAAACTTTTGCAGATTTTGCAGATTATCCTGTTGTTTTTGCGCAAAGGTATAAGAAAGAAAAAGTAGCCACTGTATATGCTGATCCATTATTTGTTGAACCTGAAGAGTACGAGGAAGAAGGAAGAAAAAAGAAAGACCCTGGTATTTTAGTCTCAGCAGCTCTGGTTTATTTAATCCCGGATAAGATAGATCGCTCGCTTTTGTGTTTGCGAGATGCACTTGATTTATCTGGTGGTTCAGAAATTAAATTAGATACATATTCAAAGTTAAACTTGAAACTTATCGAACTTAGTTCATTTGTAGAAACACACATTCATCCAAGAAATTTGCTTAAGCATTTGACGCGTGCAATGGTTGAAGCTTTACTTGATCCTGCTTCTGGTTGGAGATATTCGCGTGCTACACGAGAGATTGCAGAAAAATTTGAAAGCCCAACTTTGCCACATATTGCTGTTGCACATGCAATGCTTTCAAGCGCATTACGTTCTTCAGAAGAAACAGCTGATTGGGAATACGCAATCAGAAAACTTAAACAACTTGCTGCGTGGCACGAACAAGGATCGCGAACAAAAGTTATTCGTGCAAATGCGCAAGATGCATTGTTTTTTCACCACACTTTATTGCTCAAAGAGCATGCTGATAAGTCTCAATTGGAAAGAGAAATTGAAAACAGTCAAAGACTTTCAAAATATTGTTTTGCAGTGCAAACTCCGAGGCTTTTGCATCTTACGAGTGATTTAATAGATGGAAATTATGTTTATGCTATGCGGGCGCTGTCTGGGCAGACGCTTTATCGGCAATTTGAAGAAGGCAACACTGGTTCTTTGGAACGAGTAGTTCATGCTTTAGCACACGTTCATGCAAGATATCCTTCTGATAATTTAGAAAGATTAAACATTTATGCAAAACTCAGAGATAAACTGGCTGAGCCTTTGCTCAGTTTATCCGCACCAACAGTGGAGCGCATATTAGCTAATTATAAGCCTGTTATTATAGCTGTTACTGAAAATGCTGTTTGGGTTGCAAACAAAGACGCACACCCTGAAAACTGGATTGTTGCAGAGCCCATAGGAGTTATTGATTGTGAAATAAATTGTTTGATTCCTGCAACATTTGACCTTGCAAACTTGTTTGAGTACACAGATACCCTTTCACCAAAAGAGATCAGAGAGCAAGTTTTCAACTATGCAAAAAGAATACGCTATGAAGGAAGTTTGTTAGGTAATGATGAACTGCAATTTTCTTACTTGAACAGAACACAGCTACTTAGAGCGTATTATAATTCAGTCATTCATCGTATGATCTGCCTTGCAGTAGCGTGGTCAACACCAGAAAGAAACAGACAACAATATAGAGTTCCTGCAATCCAGCGTGCAATTCGCGCAATTAATCTATTAGAAAAAGAAGATCCAAAATACTACGAAACACATGAACAAGCTTATACTGATTTGCGCGAAGGATTAGAGCAACTCAAGGAACATTTTACTTAGTATATATTGCTTATACTTGTCTTATGTTGGTTTAAACCAGCTTATATTTCTTAAACACAACATCTAAGCCACATATGATTTTCTTTTCAACAACGTATTTAGAGGTGATTTGTATGAATAAAAACGATATTGTGGTTTTAAGGCATTTGCGAGGTGATGGAAGGATTGCATTAACAGATTTGTCCAGGCGGATTAATATTCCTGTTACTACTTTACATGACAAGTTAAGGTCTTATTTGAAAAAAGGTTTGCTTAAACCGCATTCTTTGTTGAATTTTGAATTGATGGGTTATCTTTCAATAGCACATATTTTGCTTAGTGTTGATCCTGCAAGAAAAAAGGGTTTGTTTGCGTATCTTCATGAGCATCCAAATGTAAACAATCTTTATCAGATTAATAATGGTTGGAATTTGCTCATGGAGGTTGTTTTTGAAGATATGAATTTATTGGAGCAATTTGTTGATGAGCTTGAAACAAAGTTTCCGATAATTCAAAAACAAGTTCATTACACACTTAACGAGCATAAACGTGAAGCTTTCTTCAGCAAAGTTTAAATAGGTGTAATAGTAAAATAAAGCCGAGGTGTTGTAATGGACAAAAAAGGGATTGATGCTATGATTTGGGTCATCATTGTGCTTGGTTTAGGTATTTTGGCATATCTTATTATCTCGGGAATTTTTACTGGTCAGATTAGATTATTTGCTGAGGATTTGAACAGGTGTCCTGGTCAGTGTGTGAAGCAAGTGATTCCTCCCGGTGTTGATGATCGTCTGTTTGTCCGTGGTGTTGGTTGTGATCCTGCATTGAATCAGCGTGAAATAAGAGGGCAATTTATAGCAAATGCTGCTCCGCGAGGTGCAGGGACTGAGTACTCGTGTGATGTTTGTTGTATCTGACCATGAAATCTTTTTTTTCCTTTCATCGTAAGGGCGAACTGCCTTTGGAGTATATCGTTATAGCAGTTATTCTTCTTGTTGTGGCTGCTGTTGTGATTTGGATGATTATCAATTCAACAAAAGAATCAAGTGAGAGTATTAAGCAGGCAACAACTGCAAAGTGTGATCAGACTGTTCAGTCTATTGGTACTGATTGTGAAGTCATTTATGGTGCTTTTCCTGATTTGAAGGTAACTGAGATTTGTTGTAAGAATGGAACGATAAAGACGTAAGTATTTTAAAACAATTCCTATTCTATTCGTCATGCAAAAGAGAGCTGAATCATCTATTCTGAATGTTCTTGTTGTGTTAATAATAGCTGCGATTATTGCTGTTATTTTGTTTGTTGTGATGCGCAGGGTGGTTCCATGAGACGAGCTGAGTTGAATGCGTTGCTTGTCGCTGTTATTGCTATTGCTATTGGTGGTATTGTTATTTTTGTTGTTGTTCCTCGTATTCAGTCTGCTTTAGAGAAAACGCAGGAGCGTTCTGAGTGTGCTGTAAGTTTGTTGCGCGCTATTACAACTGGTAAACATAGTGGTTCTTGTGACACAGAACGCATTTATGTTACAAAAGAGTTGTTGAATGATAAAAAATACTTTCCAGATGAGAAAGAATCAACTGAAAAATTTGCTTCTTCAGAAAATGCAAAGTATCGTCTTGCTGCGCAGAAACTTGTTGCTGAAAAGCTTGTTGAGTGTTTGAGTAAAGGTTGGAAGGAAAAGCTGGATTTAGGAGTTGGTGCAAGTGTCACAAAGATTTTTAGCGATCATAAAGTAGGTGATGAGTATTGTGTTCTTTGTAGTGAGTTAACATATGCTGCTGATTTGCAACCAGTAATAATTGGTGATGTTCCTCTTAAGACAATGATGTACACAGGAAGAACTTATTATGATTACTTAACGGAAAATGTTGAGAATAAAGCTGAAAGAGGTGCTGGTGTTAATAGAGTTTATATTTCTCCTAATGAAACGCAAGCAGTTGTATTTATTGCAAGTCTTACAAAAAAGAGAGGTTTTGAGACTGTTTTTGTAGAAAGTCAAGTTGATTTACTTGAGTATAGTTCCTTAACTACTCATCTTGGTTATACCTATCCTAGCTCAGTTCTTGGTACTCGCATTCCGGCAAAGTGTAAAATATTAATAGGTTCATAAGATGAATAAAAAAGCTGATTCAACGAAGATCATTGTTTGGTTTTTTATTGCGTTAGTTTCGCTTGCTGTTATTTTGGCGTTGTTTCCTAAAATTTTGACGTTGTTTGAAAAAAGTGATGAGTCTGGCAAGGATGCAAAGTGTCAGTTTGATATTGTTTTGTCTTCTATTTTGCGTAATTTTGGTGATTTGGTGTATTATCCCGTAGAATGCCGTATGAAGCATATTAATATTGGCCAAGATTTAGTGCAGGGAAGAAATCCTGAATCTGTTATTCTAAAAACTGTTGCTGATGAGCTTGTTGCGTGTTCAAATAAGGGTTTGAGGAATGCTGTTGATCTTACTGGAATGACAAGGCATTCAAACTTGTTTGTTGACAGAGATGCTTATTTGTGTATTTTGTGTGCAAGAATTACTGTTGATAATTCTGTGGCAAGTCAAATATCAGGTAATTATCTCCCAGTAAAGCCTTGGTTGGAGAATAACTTAATTTCAGGAGAGCAATATTATAATTATTTGACAAAAAATATGATTGATTCACATATTTCGTATTTTGATAATGTGCACATTGATGTGACAAAGCCTACTGCTGTGTTGTATGCTGCTCGTGTTGATAAGCAAAAAAGTTTGTTGACTTCTTCGCAGGGTTCTGCAATTATTGCTGAGTACGATAGGTTGTTAACAGCGATTGTTTCTCCAATGGACGAAAACAATTATATATCTTTGACTGGTATTGGTTTTCCTGTTGTAGGCTTTGTGCCTAAAGTAACGCATTGTGCTGTTGTTATAGGTGATTAAATGAAAAAGAAGGGAGATTTGTCGTGGCAGATTGTTGTTTGGATTTTGGTAATTGCAGCCATTCTTATTGTTATTGGTATTGCTATTTCAAGTGGTGAAATGTTGGATCAATTGTTAGGTAGGCTTCCATGAAGAAAGGAAATATGTTTTGGGTTATCGGCGGTATTATTTTGGCGCTTATTGCTGTTTTTTTGCTTATTGCTGTTACGAGGGAGGGCATTACTGGTGCAAAAGAAGATATTTTTGATTCAATTAAAAAGAACGTTCCTGATGATAAAGTTGATGAGTACACTAGTTCTGTTCAAATCATGCGTTTGCAAGGTACTCGTGACGAAATCAAAGAATCTATTGTAAATCAATTGTATCAGTGCTGGCAATTAATTTTCCGTACTGAATCAAATGGTTTGAAGTGTGTAATTATAGAAGTTCCGAATTTGGGGGATAAACCGATTCATAAAGAAGAAATTTTGACTGCCTTGATGAGCAGAGACAATGATGCTGCGTATCATTTGCGCAGGCTTTGGGATTCTGAAGATTTTGTTCCTGGTGCAGACAATGCTCCTGCAAGGAAGTATCTTATTTGCGGAGATCATGAGCTTAGAATGCATGAGTTTTATATGACTCCTGATTTGGAGCATTCCTGTAGTTAAATTATTTTTTTGGTTGCTGTCAAGAACCACCTGTCTGTTGACGGGTGGCATGAAGCGATAGCATTATCTTCGCGCAATTAGTGATTCTTGAGCACGCCAAAACACTAAAAAATGCTTTGCATTTTTGGTGCAAGGAAATCATAGAGATTTCCTGCACACGAAATCAAAGATTTTGTTGTGCGCCAAAAAGTTGCAGAGCAACTTTTTTAGCGTTTCACCCATGTAATTGTGGTTTACATAGTAAACCAGCATTCAATATGCTAAAAAATCGGGATTTTTGGCACAAGAAAACCTTGAGGTTTTCTGTGCGCGAAAAATGTATTTTTCGCTGCACGCTGAAAATCTTTGATTTTCATCGGAATGGTGGAATTTTTAGCGTTTCAACTGATACCTATTTATACCACCCATTCTCTTCAGGTTTGTGCAGAATTATTTTCATTACCATAGCAATATTCATCATTATTTTAAGACGGAGCTTTCTTTGTTTGAGCTTGGTGTTTGGCTTGAAACTGTTGGCAGGAGTCTTATTGCAGTATTTATTCCTGTTTTGTTGTTGAAGGTTGGTTTTAGTATTCCGAATATTATTTTGTTTTTCTTTTTGTTTAATTTTTTTGATGTTCCTTTGAATCTTGTTGCGAGATGGCTGGTCATTCATGTTGGTGCAATGCGGACAATTACTTTGGCAATTTTTGCGGAGATTGTTTATTTTTTGTTTTTGTATTTTGCAAAACTTGATTGGTTTACGTTTTTGGGTTTGGCTTTGAGTTGGGCTGTTTATGATAGTTTTTATTGGGTTGCTCATTGGTTCGTGTTTAATGAGTGTGTTAAAGTAAGGCAAGGTACAGGAAAACAAGTAAGTACTTTGGCAATCATACGTCGTTTTGGTGGTTTGATTAGTCCTGGTGTTGGTGCTGCTTTTTTGGTTTTTTTGAGTAAAGATTATTTGATTGTAATTACTATTTTATTTTTTATTGCTGCGTTGATTCCTTTGTCTAGGATGAAACTTACACATAAGAAGCCGAGTGCTAAAAGGAATGTTTTTAGTTTTTTCAGAAATAAAACAAACAAATTAAATTGTATCTCTATTTTTTTCCATGGCTTGCATGAGCAGACAGAGGGTGTTTTGTTCCCGTTGTTTATTTTCGTAGTTTTTCAGAGTATTGAGAGTGTTGGTGCATTGCCCATGGTTGCTGCTGTTGCAAGCATAATATTCACTTTTTATATTGGCAGGTTGAGTGATAAATTTGATAAGAATAAATTAATAATGCTTGGTTGCTTTATTGGTTTGGCTGTTTGGGTTACTCGTCTTTCTTTTCCAACGTTAAGTGTGGCGTATATGAGTGTTCTTGTGACTGGTTTGTTGTCTGTAATAATCAATGTTCCTTTGGATTCAAAGTTGATAGAGGCAGGCAAAAAAGCCAATATGTTGAATATGTCTACGTATAGAAATGTAATTTATATGTTTGCGAATGTTGTTTTGTATGGAGTGTTGTATTTTGCGACAAGTGTATTTTTAGTTTCATTTACTGTTGCTGCCGCTGGTTTGATTGTGTTAGGTTTGATGAGCAAGTTTATTATGAGCAAATATGCAGTGTCAAAATAATATCTATTCCTGGTCGTACTTTTTCTGGTCTGCTGCTTCCTTCTTTTTCTTGTTGTTCATTGCAGGCTGTTGGTGATGATTTTATGTGTACTTCTTCTATTGTTGGTGTTCCTGTTGCAATGAATTCATAATCTTTCCCCCATGCGCCAAGTGTTTTTTCTAATGTTAATTTTATTAATGACCGTGCTTCTTGACAGACTGTTGTTGCAGTTCCTGTACAAAGCGGAGCGTTTTGCCAGTTTGGTGAGAGTGAGCAGTCTTGTAATAGTTCTCTCACGCTTTGATAGCTTCCGCAGTCTGGCGTGGTGCTTGTGATTGTGCTGAGATAATTTGCTGCTTGTGTGCTTTCTTTGACGTATTGGATGTTTTTTGTCGATGTGTTTGTTAAGATAATGACTGCGAAGAGTGTTCCCAGAGTGAGCAGTATAACGATAATAACTAATCCAAAAATTTCCATTTGTGCACGGTTATACATAAACTGTTACCTCTTGTACCGCGAATATGTATCTGTTTTTTGTTGCGTCATAAAGAAGTATTGGATTTCTGTGCACGTATTGGTCTGTTATTTGTTGTGGAGTGTTGTTGTACATAGTAAATCCTAATTCTAGAGGGTAAATTGTTGTTACAATTATAGTTGAGTATCCTAGTTCTGTGTAGTATGTTTCAAGAATATCTGGTTGTATAATAAGTAATTGTGCGAGTTTTTCTAGTTTGATTGCATCAATGCAGTTTTCTTTTTGCGTGTTGAGAAAGCTGCAGTCTAGTTCTGGTAGATGTAATGTTTTGAGGGCTAGTTGGAATGCATATTCTTGGCTTGCTTCTGCTTGTGCTTGTCTGATGCTTGTTTTTTGTGCGTTGAAATAAAATAGGATTCCTATTGATAATAAAAAGAAGAATATGATTAATACGCCGAATGTTTCAAACATTTTTAGTTGTGCTTTTTTTGTTTTCATCTTTTTCTTTTCTTTCTTTACGATAAAGCCTACGAGCACGAAGTGCCTTCATTCATCGTGGGGTTGAGCGAAGCGAACACCCCACTTATGTCACGCCCCAAATAGTGAGATTTGGTTCCAAACATTTTTAATTGCGCGCGTTTCATTAGAATAGCTCCGTACAACTGTTTCTTGCAAAATTTTGATTGGCAGTGAGCAGTGTTTGTTGTATTGTTTGCAGTTGTGCTAATTCTTGCTGGTTTAATTGTTGACTTAGTTGTTCTGCGATTTGTTTTTGTTGGCATAATTGTCCGACAATTGTTGCTTGATTTTGGCATTGTCCGTATGTGCACCAAACTTTTCCGCTGTTTACGAGTTGTTGTTCTAATTTTTTGGCTCGTTCTGCATAAACTTGAGAGATTATGGCAAGCTTGTTGAATGCGTTTTTGAGTCCGCATTCGTACATGATGTCATCTTTTGAGAACATTGCCGCGTATATTGTTGCTTGGTTGAAATATGGTCTTACTTTTATGAGTTGGAAGTTATTTCTGTCTTTTTTGTAGAATTGTACAAAGTTTTGGTTGATAACAAGTGCTTTTGCATTTTCAAAACTTCTGTGTACTGGTTGTGGTTGGTAGTTTTGTTCTCCTGTGAAGTAAACAAAATAAGTGTTTTCATAATCGCTGTTTATTTGCTGGCTTATTTCTTCTGGATTTATTATTTCATAATTAATAAGTGGAGGAATGTTTGTTGTAATTGGTTGTAACAGCTGTACATTTGCGTTTTGATCTGTTGGGATGAAATAGTATTTTGTTTCTGGGCTGTAAATGTACAAAAAATTTGTGACTCTATATGGCAAATTAAATGCTTTTGTCCATAATACTGCTTCTGTTCCTGTGATTTCTTCTGGGGCAAATATGGGTTGTATGATTGTTTTTTGTGCGCCATCTATATTGAATGCGCAGTCACAGAATTCTGTGCAGTCAAAGTTTAATCCTTGTGTTGGTATTGGTATTCTTTGTGCTGTTTCTTTGCTTATGAGAGCTGTTGTGATAATGTTTTCTATGTCTGTTGCAAGTGTTAATTCTAGTTTTTGCGTGCTGAGTGCTTTTTGTTTGTATGCCATTGAAAAAAAGAATGCTAGTATGATTGCTCCTGCGATGAGTATGAATATCCAATGGAATTGCATTTCTATTCCTTTTTTGTTCATTGTCATGAGGATTGTATTGGCCAAGTGCTTACTTGTGCTGTTTTGCCTATGCCTTCAAAGCGTAGCTGGATGATGTTTGTATTGGTGGCACAAAAATAGCCTGGTGGTTCAACAGAGATAAATTGTAGATCTAAATCTGTGGTTCTTGGTATCGTGAATACGTTTGCCGCGTTTAGTTTGCATGCATCTTGTGCCCATGATAAATCGTATTGTTGGTTTGCTTTTTCAAAAATTGGTTGTTCTGTTGCACAGGTTGTTGTGTCAAAAAAGCAAACTGCTAAGTATTTGCTTGGGAGGTTTAGTTCTACTTTGCGTATTGTTCCGTAATCTCTTCGTACGCTTTCTACTGCTGTTTCTAGTTCTGTTTTGAAATTTAATAGTTGTATTTGTTCTTGTTTTTGAAGGAGGTTGTTGATGGCTTTATAGCCATAGGTGATAATTAAAATGAAAACTAGTGCAGAAATAATGAATATTAATACGTGGGATATTAATTGTGCTTTTTTTGATTTTATTTTATTTTTTGGCATGTTTTTCTACTTTTTTTGTGAGTTCTTTTTTATGTTTTTCATAATATTCTTTTGTTAGTTGGAGTTTTTCAAATAATTCATCTCGTTCTTCAGTGTCAAGTTTTCCTTTTTTGAGCAATTCTATATTGTGTTGTAGTTTTTGTTTTTCTTTTTGTCCGAGATCATCTACAATATGTTTTAACCTTTGTATTGGGTTTTTTTCATCGCTTTTTTTGTGTGCGACTTCTTTGAGTTTGTCAAGTGCATTTTCAAATGTTTTTTGTGATAGTGATTTTTTCTTTATTTTTTCTTCTAAATCTATCCAGTCTTTATCTGGTATTTCTTCTTTTTTTGCGAATCTGCGTAATTTTTCGAGCTCTGCTTGTTTGGTTGGTGATAGTGGTACTTCCAGTTCTTTTTTCTCTTTTTTTGTAGGTTTTGGTTTTGGTAGATGTTGGTAAATGCCGTATCCTAAATATGCTAGTCCTACAATAACTAAGAGTATGAACAAATATTTGATTGCTGTTCCAATAATTGATGTTGGATGATCTTCTGCATTCAGAGGGTCTGTTCCTTGTTTAACTTCATTTCCGTCTGTCCATCCATCTCCGTCTGTGTCTTTGCGTGTTGGGTTTGTTTTAAGGTTGTATTCTTCTTGGTTTGTTAAGCCATCTCTGTCATGGTCTGAATTGAGTGCTGCTTCTTCGCATTCTATGCAGCCAAAGTAGTCTAGTCTCCATTTGTCGTTGATTTGGTCGCCGAGTGTGTATCTTTGGCTGGCACTGCAGCCTGTTTCATCTATATCTTCTCCGAGTGGTGTGTCCAAACAGGTATCTTGTTCATCTTGTATGCCGTCCTGGTCAAGGTCTCCTACTGGTTCTGATGTGCATATCATCTCGTCTGGATTGCATAATAGTCTGTCAGAACAGTCGCTGTGTTTTTTGCATTGTTGTCCTTCATTGCATGGATCGCATGGTCCTCCGCAGTCAATATCTGTTTCTCCTGGGCTGAACTGGTTGTTTGCACATGCTGGTGCATCTGTGCATATTCCTTGGAATAAGTCACAGTAGTTGCTTTGGCAGTTTTGGTGTGTAATGCATATTTTATCATTGGTACACAACGGACAGGGGCTTCCGCCGCAGTCTGCATCACTTTCCAATCCGTTTGTGATACTGTCTTGACAGCTTGCGAGTTGGCACATTCCATTGTTGCAGAAATTACTTGCACAGTCTGTGTTAATTAGACATTGTTTGTTTTCTATGCATCCTTCGCATGGTCCTCCGCAGTCAATGTCTGTTTCATTGTTGTTTAGGTCTCCATCAAAGCATGCTTGTGGTGCTTGTGTAATGTCTAATTTTACTCCGTCGCTTTCCATTTGTTGGCTTTGTAAGCCTACTTTGTTGACTGATTTTACGTTGAATTGGTATCTTTGTTCATTAACAAGTCTGAATGGTGTTCCGTCGTGTTTTCTTGTGATGTATATAGGTTCTCCGCTTGTTTCGTTGCTTAGTAAGTTGGTAAATATTGGTTGTCGTTCTGTTTGGCTGATTAAACTGATTAAGTAGTGAGAGATGTTGCTTTCTGGATCGCTTCCTTTGAATGCGATGCGTATTTTTGTTTGTGACCAGGTAATGTTTGGGTCATCTAATACGCTGTCATCGCGTACGTATTCCATGTCTGGTGGGCTTGTGTCAACATAAATTGGTATGTGTATTACGTCTGATTGTTCTCCTGTTGGGTGTGTGCATGTTATGTAATAATCATATTTTCCTGGGCTGTTTACTTGTAGTGGTTGTCTGTGCGTGTAGTCTGCTGAGCAGCTTCCCATGCAGGCATTTATTGTGCTGGCTTCTTGACCAAAGTGGCATATGACTCTTTTGTTTGCTGCTACTCCTATGCTAAAGTTTAATGTTGAGAATCCTTGTGGTGTGCTGCTTGTAACTATGAGTGATTGGTTTAAGTTTACTGTGAATGGTATGACTGTTGGTGCTGACAGCAATTCATTTTCTCCTTTGCATGTTACTGAGTACTGGTATGTTTGTTTTTGTGTTACATTTATTGGTACTGTGTGTGCTTTTTTTGGTGTTGTGCCTTCTCCTGGGAATGTTCCGTTCATGTCTTCATATGTACTGGTTGTTAAGCTGTATTTGCAGAATCCTGGCTTGTCTAATTGTACGTTAAGTGTTGTGCTGTATATTTCTTGTCCTGGGATGTATTGTTCTGCTATTGTTGCTGGTTCTGCGAATGCTTTTTGTATGCGTGGCGGTTCTAAATCTAGGCTTATGTTGAATGTTCTTTGGCTGATTCCTAAGTTTTCGAAGTCGCAGTACACGTGCAGTGGTTTTGGTTTTGATCCGAATGGTATACTTAGTCCTGATGCTGTGTGCATTGTGTTGTTTCCTGATAGTGCTGTAAAATATCTGAAGTCTGTGCTGTTTGGTGCTGTTGGTGTATCGTATACGTATGCGCACGTGCTGGTTAGTGGTGTTTCTAGTGTTATGTTGAAGTTAGAATATGGTGTGACTCCGAAGCTCGGGTGTACTAATCTTATTGTTGGTGGTTGTGTGGCGATAAAAAATGTGCTTTCTCTGTAAATGTCTAGTTCATTAAATCCTTTGGCTGTTATTTGTAGGGTATGCAGTCCTCCTGTTAATTCTGTAAGTGTTGTTGTGTATGCTTGATTGTTGGTAGTTGTGAATTGTGATGTTATTGTTTTGTCTTCGTATTGTTTTGCGTATGGGTGTGCTTTATCTCTTCTGAGAACAACGTTTCGGAGCTCTGCTGGAGTGCTGAAGTTCAAGGTTATGTCTAATCTTGTTGTGTTGAAGATTGTTCCGTCTGGTGGTTGGATTGTTAGTTGTGCTACGTTTGGATCAACGAAAAGCGCGTAGCTTAGTTCTGGTTCTACATAAATTGTTCTGTTATTATGTCCGTTGATTGTGAAATTGTACTGCCCTGTTAATAGTTGACTTGGTGTGAATTGGTGTGTATCTGTTATTCCTGGAGTGATGTGTGTTAAGGGTATTGTTTGTCCTGATTGTATTAGTCCTGCGTATGTTATTGTTGTTGGTTCGTCAAAGTAGAGTGTGAATGTTGGGTTTTGGTAGGATGTGTATATTCTGTTTCCTACTGTTCTTCCTCCTGTGACTGTGATGTTGAGTAGGATTGGTCCGTTGCAGGCATCACATACTACAACGCTGATATTTTTTACTGTTTCAATATTGTTTGCTGGGTCTCTGCTGTAATAATAAATACTTGTTTGTCCTGGGTTTATTGTTGTTAGTACTGTTCTTCCATTTTTTAGTTCGCCGTTTTTAAGAAGTAATTCGTTTGTTTCTACTTGTGTTGGGTATTGTGTTGCTTGTGTGCATGTTTGTGTTGGTGTTTGTACGCATAAGTATGTTTTGTAGTTTGTTCTTCCTGCATAGTCTTGTGGTGAGCTTGTTTTATTTTTTTTGTCAAATATTTTTATTGTAAGTTTTTCTACTTTTCCTGCTGTTCCTTCTGGGATTAATGTTGTGATTGGTGGGAAGTAGTCACGTTCGCAGGCAGTGTTTCCTGGCAGACAATCCTGGAATCCTGGTCCTGTGTTTCCGTCTGCGTTTTTGACGCATCCTGTTGTGTCATGGAATTCGCATACTCGTAAATGGCAGACGTCATTGCTTGCTGATTGCAGGCTGTTGTCTGAGTTAAGGGTGATTCCATTTGCTGGTGAGTTGCATTGGTCTCGTGTGTAGTCTTGGCAGCTTACTTCATCGCAGCTTTTGCTGATTTTGAAATCTTTGTCGTAAAAGCAAATGTTGCTTAGTGTGCTTAGTGCGTTGCTTTTTTGTTCAGTGCATTGATCCCATAAGCTTGTGAATTTATTTTGCAAGTCTGGTGCTCCTGTGCTGTTGCAATACTCACAGTTGGCTTTGTTTCTGTCCACGCAAACTCCTATTCCTAAGTCTGGTATGGTATTGTGCCATTGGCATTGTCCTGCTCCGCAGTTGTCTCTTTGACATGTTTCTTCTGTTTTGTAATCATAACAACTCATTCTTGGGCTGCACGAGTAGCACATATTTACAACTGTTTGACTTTTATCATAAAAGCAGTATTTTGGGAGTAATCCTTGTTCGCAGGTGTTTTGTGTTGCGAATAATCCGAATGGGTCAAAGTTAATGCCGCAGTTTTCTTGTACTATGCATCTTGGTCCGCGTTCGTCTGCTACGCATATTTCGTTTTGTCTCGCACTGCATTGTACTTGTGGTGTTGTTGGTACTAATCTGTTTTTGTCTGTGCATTGCCATGCACTGTTTAGTCTTGTTGCAAAGGTTAATGCTGTTTTCCTGCTAAAATCTAGTAAGAATTCTTGTGCTGTGTATTGTGCATAACCATGTGTTTGTAGGTATGTTTTGTATCGCTCGTAGTATGCTGTTGATGAGCAGAATGGGCTGTTTACTGTGTTTTGCCAGCATTCTATGTCTCCGAGGTTGACTGTAGAGATTGCTGGTGCGCTTTCTCCCGATATAACATAGTTTGCTGTTATTGCGTATGTGTATTCTTGATTAAATTTTAGTGCTGGATCTTCATCGATGTATGTTGTTTGTGCAGGTATTTGTGCTACTGGTTGAAAATCACTGCATTGCCCTTCGCATCGTAAGACAGTGAGATAATTGACTTGGCATTCTGGTGTGAATGTTAATCGTGTTGCTTTTTGTCCTTGTATTGGTGTTGCGTTGAAATTTGCTGGTGCTGGTTTGTATCCTGGATCGTTGCATCTTGGGAGTGCTACGCCGCAGTCTGCTGGACAGTTTGTTGGTGTTTCTGTTGCTTGGCAAATGTTGTCTCCGCAAATTGTTGTTACTGGTGTTGGTGTTATTGTTGTTTGGCAGTGTTGGTCGCATGTTGTGGTAATGCTTGGTGGTACTCCTGCGTAGCTGAATCCTTTTGCAAGGCATGCTGTTTGTGTTTCAAAGCTTCCGTTGTTAAGAACTGGGTCGCAGCAGCACCCTGTTTGTGCATTTGCTGGCAGAGCTAATGCTAAAAAAATGAATGCGGAAAGTATTGTTAGTGTTAGCTTATTACGCATAGTGTTACTCGTAATGGTATTTCTTGATAATCAAATGCTGTGTTTGTGCTGCTGTCTTTTGCAGTTATTCTGATTGGTGTTAGTCCTGGTTGTGTGATTTTTTTAGGAGTTACATCATACATTATTGTTTGTTCGTCTGGGTCTGTTGCATTAATGAAAAAAGTGAGCTCTTGAGTGTCTGGGCATCCTATATCTATTATTTTTAATTGATTGTTTGTGATTGCTAATTCTGGCCCGTCTGAGTTATCTGGTAGGATGTGGAATAAGTAATTGGCTGTTTGCGTGTGATCTATTTGCCAGAGTGCTGGTGCTCTGTTTTTTCGTGCAACAGTGAATGTGTAAAGTTCATTGTTCACTGTATTTTGAGTGTCTGTTATTGTTATTATGCTGTAGTTCGTGTTGTCTTGAGTGTTTATTTGGTATCTTTCAGTGCTTGTTGGTTGGTAAGAAATGTCTGTTACGTCTGAATCAATAATTGCTTGTGCAAAATAATATGTGTTTGCGAATTGAAGTGGTATTTTGTGAACGAACTTTTCGAGAGTTGTCTGTTCTCCTTTCTGATTAGCAATTGTTATCTTCCAGTTAATTTGTATTGTTGTTTGTGTTTCTCTGGACAATTGTGTTTCATCTTCTGGGAGCATAATTGTGGCTTGTGGTTCTTCTGTTTTTATTGTGTATCCTTTGCTGGTGAAAGTTTCCCAATCAGTGCATTCTTTTATTTTTTTTGCAATGTATGTCTCAATAGTTTCTTGGATGCTGTTTATGTTTCGTTCTCCTGTTTTTTGGTTTATTTTGTAAAGTGGTGGGAGTTTGTTTATGCCATAATAGCCTGTAAAAATGATTTGGTCTTCAGTGTAGGGAAATGTTTGAAATGGATATTCTGGTATTGTAGCTGAGAATAATGTTCCGATGTTTCCTTCTGGAGGCAATATTGCGTAATTCATTTTGAGGTTTCCAAAACGCGAATCAGATCTTGTGATTTGATTTGTACTTGCCTGATCAGAAGTTATTCCTCCTTGACTCTGGTAAATTGTTCCTCCTTGTTTGCCAAGGAGTAGAAATGCGTCTGCGGTTGTGATTGCTAAGCAGCTAATAATGTAATCTTGTAAGGGTTGTGTTTGTATTGCTTCTTTGCGTTGTTTTTGTGTTTGATTGTTGAAGCTTCCTAGATAGAATACTAATCCAAACGCAATGAGTACGAGTATACCTATGATGATGAATAATGTTATTTGTGCTTTTTTCATGATATCCCTGCATAGTTGGTTAAGTCGTGCCATGAATCAATAAGATTTGATGTAGTGAATAAGTCAAAGGGTGTTTTTGCTGTTGCAATGTAGAATTCTGTTTGGATTGGTTGTTGTTCACAGTGTGCGTTGCCGTCTTTTGGTTTGATGAATTTTGTGCATGTTTGTTGTGGTAGTTGTATGTTTTTGTAGTACCATCCTGCGTATGCTGTGTTGTCTCTTGTCATGTTTTGTTGTTTGAAGCTGTAGAATGTTTTGTCGTTTTGTTTTGCAAAGTAAACAAAGTTTAATGCTGGTTCAATGTCGTAAAAGTCATAGTTAAATCCTTGTATGGTTGGGTTGTGTACGTATTGGGCAACATATGCTTTGAGTTTGTAATAACTGTCCATGAATAGTGCATGTGTGCTTGCTGCTGTTGGTTGTATTGTTGCGTTTGGTGAGTAAATAATACTTGCTGTGTTGTGGTTGTACCAAATGTTATCTCCGCAGTGATCATAATCCATGTCATTATTTTTTGCAACATCACATTTGGTTGTTGAGTATCCTAATGCTTGGAGTGGGCTTTTTCTGCCGTCTATGTCTTCATTGAGTGCCATTCCAAATGCTGTGCCTCTGCTGTAGCTAAGAACGCACACATTATTAACGCATGTACTTCTTTGTCCTCCTGTTTGTGTGCAGTATCTGTCTAAGAAAGTGTTTACTGCTCCGTAGCTTGTTACGTAGCTGTATCTGTTAAGTGTGTTGACGTATGTGTCGCAGTATAATTTGTATTGTTGGTCTCCTTGTTGTATTGGTATTTGTAATAATTGTTCTGCTACGAGTTTTGTTCTGCTTGTCCATTGTCCTACTTCGCAATAATGGTCTGCGATGTATTGTCCGTGCGTGATGCATTTTGGTTTGTCTCTTATTCCTGCTTGTGTCCAGTATCTTTCTGGTTGGTTGTCAAATGTTGGGTTTGATTGGTTGTTTACAAGGCATTGTGTTTGTTGGTTGCACAACCCTGAACTTGTGTGATCCCAGTTGTATTTTAGTTGTACTTGTACCCATGTTGCTGGTAGAGCTACTGCGCTAAGGCTGAGTAGTGCTATAAGTAGTATCCACATCCCTTTTTTTGCCATAATTGTGTGTTTAAAGAGTGCTGGTATTTAAAAATAAGGGTGTTTTTTGTAAGTACTAAGTTGCTGTTTTTCTTCTTCGGGCTATCTTTACAGGGGGAGGAAGCGCCCATCGCGCTTGTTGTGTTTCTGTTTGCTCATCTTTAAAACACCCCGTTAACCGAGGAGTAGAGAGCGCAAACAACCCTTTTGTGTTTGCTTTCGTGGGGGCCGGTGGGGCTTTGGTGGAGTGAAGGTAGTAGAGAAAGAACAGCGCGATAAACAATTGAGTTTGGGGGTAGCGCAAACATTATCAGAGCGCGAACTGATCAAGTCTGGCTTTCTTTTTTAGATTCGCAGGTAAGGTTATAATGAGAGGATCTTGCGAAAAACAGCAAGCCAGTGGAGTTACTCTCCTCTCTTTATTGATGTGTTGAGAAAAAGTTGTGCAAGATTGTTATGTTTGGCATTGGTATCCTTGGTTTTCTATTTGGTAGTATTCTCCGGGGTTTTTGCAGGTGTTTCCGTCCCAGCATTTGTTTTCTGGGCAGCAGCCTTGTTGTAGTTGGTTGGGTAGTGTTTGCCACGCTACAGTTTTTGTTTGGTGTATTTCTGTGTGCGGTGTTTGATGCCATTTGCCATTTGGTAAACAAATACTGTGTGTGCTACTTGTTGTGTTGAGTAAGGGTTGTCCGCAAACTCCTTGATGTGCGGGTGTGATGCCTGCGTTTTGTAATTCTGGTGAGGGAAGGGTGCCTTGGCATTGGTAGAATTGTCCTTGGTGATTGATAACTGTGTTGTTGGTGATTGTTTGTCCGCTCATTATTGGTGTGTTGTTCAAACAAGCTCCGAGTCCGTTTTGTTCTTCGTAAATGGCTTGTGGTGTGTTGTTGTCTAAAGGATCTCCACAGCATTGTGTGCCTGTCCATCTTATAGTGTTATATAATCTTCCTGCTGCACGACAAGCTCCCTCATCAGTGTCCAAATCAATTATCCAACCTTGTGTTGGTGAACAAAACTCAATCAGTCCTGTTTCATCGTTTGTTCTTCTTTCTCCTGCTAAGCATGGTGTTCTGTAAACAATCCATGTGCTGTTTTGTTGGCATTCATACGTGGTTGGTCCTACAATGATGCGTTCTCCTTGTTCTCTGAATGGATTGCTTGTTACTAATGGAAAAGTGTTGTTTCCGATGCATTCATATATGTTAGCTTGTTCAGGAACGCAAATGAATTCTCTGTCGTAAAGGGTTGTTCGCGTGAAATTATTTTTTGGGATTGTTGTTGCGCGTTCATTGGGTTTTTCGCAGGTTAGTATTTGTTGGCCTGTGCTTAGCACGGATATGTTTGTTGGGCATTGTAATTTTTTTGTTATTCCTTTTTGTAGGTTTGATAATGTTTGCCATTGTTGTTGTTCATTTTGTCCGCAAATTAAGTTGTCTTGCGAATAATAAGTGCACGTGTCTGGAGCAATGCTTATGCCGCAGCAAGTGTTTACTGTTTTATTCAGGTTAGAATCATAGTACCATGCCCAATCCCCTCCTGTGTTGTCACAAGCCTCTGCTTGTTCATAATCGCACTTGCCACTTTCATCATAATCAGTACACGCAATTATGTTTTGTGATGTTACTTCAAGGAGTATGTTTGTTGTATTTGGTGTTGCATAAAATACAGGTTCTTCGTCTGTAAGCAAATAAGGTCTTGCAAAACGTGCAATGGGTCCTATATTTTTGTTTTGTTCACCAAAGATGATTGTATTTGCATATGGGCTTGAATTCATGCGTGCCCAGAATCTGCCTTGTTGTACTGGTTGTCTTCCTCCTCGGTAATCGTATGAGCATCCTCTTATTTCGTCTCCTGTGGCTGTTATCCAGATGGTGTTTTCATATGTGTTTCTTGTATATCCTGTTGCGATTGCGCTTGTTTCGTATCTATTGTTTGAAAATATGGATACTCCTCCTTGATAACCTTCTTCTAGATCATGCAGTCCCCAATGTACATTCATGCCTTTTACCGATATTTCGTATGGGTATGGTAATTTGAGTAGTTGTCTTGAGTTTGATTCTGAGAATGAACTTTGTTGATGGTATGCTGATGCCCAGGGCAAGTTATTATTGTGACCCCAGTCTACAAGTTCATGGTAAGGTGAATAATGACATCTTCCTCCTCCTATTTGTCCTGTGACTTCTTGTGTGAGTACCCAATTAAATTCTGTTGCAAGAGTAGAAACTGATAAAATGGTGATGATAAACAGCCATATTTTTTTGTTGATCATGTTGATGCGTAAATTATATTAATTTATTTTTTTGTTTTTTAGTAAGCGACAATAATAACGCATAATTTAATTCTATTACTAACGTTTGGAAGGCATAACAGTTATATGTTTTATTTATGTCTTCCACTTTTTTAGTTTTGGCATTGGTATCCTTGGTTTTCTATTTGGTAGTATTCTCCGGGGTTTTTGCAGGTGTTTCCGTCCCAGCATTTGTTTTCTGGGCAGCATCCTTGATTGATTTGTGTTGCTAAGGGTTGCCAGTTTATGGATTTTACTTGGTGTACTGTTGTATATGGTGTTTGGTACCATTTACCATTTGGCAAACAAATACTGTGTATGCTGCTTGTTGTGTTGAGTAAGGGTTGTCCGCAAACTCCTTGATGTGCGGGTGTGATGCCTGCGTTTTGTAATTCTGTTGATGGGGGGGTTCCTTGGCATTGGTAGAATTGTCCTTGATGATTAATGATTGTATTGTTGGTGATTGTTTGTCCGCTCATTATTGGTGTGTTGTTCAAGCAAGCTCCGAGTCCATTTTGTTCTTCGTAAATGGCTTGTGGTGTGTTGTTGTCTAAAGGATCCCCGCAGCATTGTGTTCCCGTCCATCTTATAGTGTTATACAATCTTCCTGCTGCACGACAAGCTCCCTCATCTGCATCCAAGTCAGTTATCCATCCTTGTGTTGGTGAACAAAACTCAATCAGTCCTGTTTCATTATTTATTCTTTGTTCACCTAATAAACAAGGCGTATGGTATGTTGTCCAGGTTGCATTTTCCTGACATTCGTATGTTGTGGATCCTGCAACAATGTGTTCTCCTTGTTCTCTGAAGGGATTGTTTGTTACTAATGGAAATGTGTTGTTTCCAATACATTCATAAATGTCTTTTTGGTCAGGAACGCAAATAAATTCATGATTTAGTACTGTTATTTTTTGCATGTTTTGAAGTCCGTATGGGTTGTTTCCGCAGGCATAGAGTTCTGTGCCTGTACTGAGTGTTGAAAATTTTTCTGGGCAGGCGTAATTTTTGATGATGCCAGGCATGCTTAGAGAGGCAAATTGCCAGTTTTGTTCATTATTTTTGCCGCAGAGTGTATTAAATTGTTGTGAATATTGGCAAGTATCTGGTGTGTGTGTTGGTGTAATTCCACAGCATGTGCCTACAGTAGCTTGTAATTGAGGGTCATAATAGCTTGCCCAATCTCCACCAGCACCTGAGCAGGCATCTGCTTGTTCATAGTCGCAAGCATTGCTTAAATCCATATCAAGACACGCTAAAACTTGTGTGGTTATTTCAAATAAAATTTCAGGCTTGTCAGATTCTGCGTAAAAGCCAGGATTGTATAGTTCGTCTAGCAGGTATGGTCTTGCGAGTTCTTGGATAGTTCCAAGATTTTTTTGTTTTTCTCCAAATGTTATGTTTGCTGTGTGTGTTGCTCTTAGGTTTATCCAGTAGGTTCCTGTGTTTTCTGGTCCTCCCCATGAACGATCATGCACCCATATATTGCTCACTAAATCGTATACAAAACCGGGGATAGTGTATACCCACCAATCGTCGTAGTGTATTCTGAATTGGCTTTTTCCTCTTCCAACAAAGTCAAATGCGCATCTTTTTACTTCGTCTCCTGTTTCTATAACCCATGGTGTTATTTTTGGCTCATTTTTTGTTCCTCCTGCTGCGATGGAGTAGTTTATTCGTTGTCCATTTCTGTAAATGCCTATGCCTGAGTTGAATTGGCTGTGGTGCATTCCCCAGTGTGCGTTTATTGATCTTGCTTCTATTGTGTATGGAAAGTCTAATTTTAGTACTATTGGTGAATTGTCTATGTTGAGTCCGCCTCTGTTTCCGTTTGTGAAACAACTGGTTAACCATCCGTTTCCTGTTACTTGTTGAATAAAATCAAAATCGAATGGTGTTGCAGTTACAGTAACAGACAAGAATAGTGTAAGAAAAAAACATTTTTTGATCATATAACCATTTATGATGATAACCTTTAAATATTTTGTTCAAATAAATCAAGATATGAGAAAAGTTGTGGTGGGTGTTGTTATCTTGTTTTTAATAGTATTAGGGGTTTTTCTATATTTAAGGGGTGCTAAGTTGCAAAAAGTGGAGTTCAATGAGGTAAATTTACTAAATAGTTGTTTTGGCGAGTTTGATGATTTGCTAAAGCTTATTGCTGCACTCGATCAAGATGCTGAGTCGTGTGATGGTATTGATGATCAGAGTGTAAAGAATGTGTGTTTGGCTTATTTTGGGGCTGTTGAATGTGAAGATGATGTAAATTGTAATGCTGTTGTTGATAGAAGGTTAGCTGCTTGTGAAAGTTGGTTGTGTGTGAGTGTGTTGAATGGCGATTGTGAAAATTTTTCAGGAGATGATGTATTGTTATGCCTTGCCGTGCAACAAAAATCTTTTGAAGCAATTAACAAGCAAGAGTTATGCAGTAAAATAGTGAACCGATATGTTGGGTTTGAATCTTGTTTAGAAAATGCAAAAACGTTGGCTGAACAGGATATGTGTTTCAATCAAGAGCTAGTTTAATTTCTGTTTTTTGCATGCCCAGCATAGTAAACAGGGAAGCAAGGTCTTCCGGACTTCTCATATGTTCTGGTTTAGTTGCAAAGCTTGCTATTTTTGTTGGTGTTTTGTATTTTTTGCAGAATTGAATGTTTTGGGCAATTCTTCCAAGCAATACTGCTTGTTTTACTCCAGTAACAGAAAGTATTGACGACATTGAGAATCCTATTCGCACGTTTTTTTCTGTTGCTAATTTGCATAGTACTTGGTTTAGCCCTGATTGTCTGTAGTGTGTGTGGTCTGATCGTTCTGTTTGTTCAAAGTCATATGCAACATATGCTCTTTGTTCGAGTGCTTCTCTGTTTCCTTTACAGATGTATTTATTTTTGGTTTGTTTGGGCATTTTTTGTGGTGTTGTGAGTAGTAAGTTTTCTGTCGGAAAGTTTGTTTTTTTTGTGTAGAATTCTTTTTGGTTTGCGTAAGCAAAAATAAGTTGTTTTATGCCAAGTTTTTTGGCTAGTTCAATAAATTGTTCTTCGTTTTTGTTTGGAAATACGATATCTATCATTGCTTTAGTCTCGTTCTATAGTAAAGGCCACAAATATGTCAAGAACCACCCGTCAATAGACGGGTGGCATGAAGCGATAGCTTCATCTTCGCTTGTAATGATCAGTGGTTCCCAAGAAAATCCAGAGGATTTTCTGGGCCAGAAAATGCAAAGCATTTTCTTGGCTTGAGCACGCCAAAATTCCACCTATGTATATATGGTTTACGTAGTAAACCACCATTCAATAGAATGGTGAAATTTTTAGCGTTTGAGCATTATTGGCCTCTGGTATATTCAGGGGACATAACATTTCTTATGATTAATTATGTCTCCAGTTATATTTCTTACTTCAGGCCTCAAGTGTCTAGCTATATATATTTACGATTAATTCTCTACTCTAAACTATTACTTTATACTATTTGCTGTTTACCGCTTACTATTTTGGATAAGTATTTAAAACACTTTCTGGTGAAATGACGTATGAGAGTTCAGCGTATTTTGGCCATGGCCGGTATTGCCAGTAGGCGTAAATGTGAAGATTTAATTCGTACAGGTCGAGTGCAGGTGAATAATAAAATTGTCAAATTAGGTGATTCTGCTGATCCTGAAAAAGATAAAATAATAGTAGATGGGAAAGAACTTGTTATTGGAAAAAAAATTTATGTTTTGTTGAATAAGCCGAGAGGTTTTGTTACAACTGTTTCTGAAAGTCATGGTATGAAAACCGTTCTTGATATTGTTAAGGTTAATGAAAAAGTTTTTCCTGTTGGCCGGCTTGATAAAAACACTGAGGGTTTGCTTTTGTTGACCAATGATGGAGATTTTGCATTTAAATTAACTCACCCTAAGTTTGAAGTTGAGAAAGAGTATGTTGTAACATTGGATAACTTTCTGTCTGATTCTGTTGTTAATAAGATCAAGAAAGGTGTGTTGATTGATAACAGGCCTGTTCAGGTTTCAAAAATAAATGTAAAAGAAAAAGAAGTTGTGCTTGTTATTCATGAGGGTCGTAAGCGTATTGTTCGCAGATTGTTTGAAAAGCTTGGTTTTAAAGTTGTAAAATTAGTGCGTACACGAGTTGGCAAATTATCACTTGGTAATCTGAAGCAGGGTAAGTGGTGTTTTTTGACAGAAAAGGAAATTGAGAGCTTAAATCAAATAACTCACGTAAGTTCATAGACAATTTCAATTTTTATTCTGTCATAATCTTCAAAGTAAACTGAATAATATTCTTTAGCATAATCAGGATATTCGTTTGGTCCTCCATACAAGGGTTGGATTTTTCTTGGTTTAAGAAATTCTGAAACAAATTGGTCTACAAATTTGGGTGATGAAACATTAAACGCAAGGTGGTTTAATCCTGTGCGTTTTCTGTGAAATCCTTCTTTATTATATTTCTTTGAAGTTACGTTTACACACAGATAGCTTTTCCCATCGTTAGCATCAAAATGCATTCCATCCTCAGTAATTTTAAATTCAAGGTAATTTAGCAAGTCTTTCCAGAATTGAAATGATTTTTTGCTCGAAAGATTTATTCCGATGTGTCCTATTGTTGCTTTCATGTTTTTCACCCTTGGTTTTTTTACTTCTTACTGTTTACTGTTCATTTCATGCTTCTTATTGTTTACTGCTCATTTCAAACATCTGATACAATTCATCTATTTCTTTTTCGTTTATGCCAGTGAGTGGTCTGAGTACAAGCAGTTCTGTTTCTATTTCTTCTAGTTCATTAAGTGTCTGTCCGTTGACCAGTGCTAAGGCTTTTGTTTCTTGTGCAATTGTTCTGATTGTTTGATTCTTGTTGAGTTGGCAGGATATTTTTGCTCCATATGTTTGTAATAATTCTGTTGGTTGTTGTTTTTCAAATAAAGGTATGACTGTGCATCCTCGTTTAAGCATCAGTATTGCTGCTAGAATGTCCTGTTTTGTTTCTGTGAATGCAAGCACTGTTCCTTGTGAGTTTACTGGAAGTCCTCCAAAGCAGTTGATTCGTTCTGTAAAAACATATGCGTTGCCATGTATGAGTTCTACTTCAATGTTAACATCATAGTTTTCTAAATCTACTTCTGCTTTGGTTTTTGCTACTATTTCGGCTCCTAATTGTTTTTGTACTTCTTGAGAGTTCATTGGTATTGTTTTATCTAATCTTTGACATGTTACTCGAAAACTAATGTTTCTGTGTAATTCCACGAGTTGCATTGCTGCTTGTGCCATTTTGACAATATCAATCGGTGTTTGTATTGCATAGCTATATGATGAGCTGCCGAATATTTTTTTGAGTTCTGAAATTTTTTTTTCAACATGAACAAGTATTCTGCCGTATCTGCGCTCAATTTCTGCAGATATTCCTTTTTTTGATAAAAAGTGTTGAATATTGTTTGCTAGTTTTTGTTCGTACCATTTTCTGTTTTTTCCTTTTGTTCCTATTTCGCTGTATCTCACCAATATTGTTTGTTTCATAGTAGCTCTTTTATTCTTTTAAGTGTATATTCTATTTCTGTTTTGGTTGTGTATTTGCTGAGTGTAAATCGCAGTGTGCTGTTGAGTTTATCTTTGGGTAGTCCGAGTGCTTTGAGTACATGGCTAGGTGTTGCTTTTTTTGTATTGCATGCACTTCCTGCTGAGCAAGCTATTCCTTGTTCATCAAGCTTTAACAATAACGAGTCTGCTTCTTGTCCAGGGAATGTTAAGTTGATATTGTTGCATAGTCTGTTTTTGCTTCCGTTCAGGGTTGAAATAGTTAATAGTTGTTGAATAAAGTAATTTTTGAGTTCTGTCATGTGTTGGATGTCTTTTTCTGTAATAAGCGTTGTTGCTTTTGCAAATCCAATTATTCCTGGGACATTATGTGTTCCTGCGCGCTTATTTTGTTCTTGCATTCCGCCGAGAATTTGTGGTTGTATTGGCACGTTTTCTTTGACTGCAAGTGCTGCTATTCCTTTTGGTCCGTGTATTTTGTGTGCGCTGATGCTAATTAAGTCTGCTTCTGGCGTTTTTGTTTTGCAAAAACTTTGCGCTGCATCAGTATGAAAAAATATTTTCTTCTTTTTGCAAATGCTGTAAATCTCATTGATTGGTTGTATGACGCCTATTTCATTGTTTGCGTGCATAATGCTGACAATGATTGTTTTTGGTGTTATTGCGTGTTCAAGTTTTTTTATATCAACAAGTCCTTCTTTGTTTACGAGCAGATAAGTTACTTCAAAGCCTTCTTTTTCTAAGCGTTTGCAGGCTTCAAGTATTGAGGAATGTTCTATGTTGCTTACAATAATATGGTTACCTTGTTTTTTCATGGCGTGTGCAACGCCAAATAATGCCAGGTTGTTTGCTTCTGTTCCGCTACTTGTAAAAATGAGTTCGTGCGGTTGAAAGTTGAGTTTTGAGGCTATTTGTTTTCTTGCTTGTTCTAGTGCTTCTTGTGCTTTTCTTCCAAGTGCGTGTATGCTCTCAGGGTTACCATACTGTTCTGTGAGGTATGGTTGTATGGCTTTTGCTACTTCTGGTGCTGTTTTTGTGGTTGCTCCGTTGTCTAGATAAACTTGCATGATTCTTTAGTTTCAGAGACATTTATAATTGTTTAGATCTACAAATTGTTGTTTAAAAGTATCACACAAAAGACATCAGATTCCACAAGCCTTCAAAAATCAAGAACCTATCAGAATACTAGAGCGCGCTAAATCTTCAAGATATTGTTCATTTTCACAACAAAAAATAGGTTCCTAACTACACAAGATAAGTTTCAGTAAGTGTAACAAGTACTAGTTTTTGGCAATGTTAGTATTACTTTATTTTTCTAAATGTTCTACTGATCCATTTTTCTCCTGAACAACCACATCTATTACTTTTATCAAAACTACATTTTCCTTCGCGTACATATCTGCCTTCCCAAGTAAGTTCAGTTTCGCCATGTTCTGGGAATCTGATAACAGTTGAGACTGTGCAATGGAGTTTTTCTTGGCATTTTGGAGCGGATTGATCGCAAGAATCTGATCTCGAGATAATCTCGCCGAGCCGTATATGAATCACTTCAGGAGGGTCTTCTATCCTGGGCTGGATGCTCAAAGAAGTAGTATCAGCATTTCTAATGGCGTGTCCATTGGTTGCATTTGTTGTAAAAACAAAAACAAGTCCTAATACTGCCACTAAAATAACAGCACCGAACAATATTTTTTCTGTCATGTTCATTTACCCTCTTTTTAATATCTAACAAATGAATTAATATTATTTAAGTATTATGTTTTAAGCTTTGTAACTAGTTTTTCTTACCGATAGCTTTATAAACCCCTTTTTTTGCCAAAAGTATATGCCAGCAATGAGATTTAGGTCAAGGACGTTCAGGAGAGTATTTGTACGTACTCCTGGCGGTGAAACAAAGCTTACATATAAGAAACGAAAGAATGCGAAGCCGCATTGTGCTTTGTGTAAGGCTGTTTTGCCTGGTGTAGCGCGCGGTACAAAAACTCAAGTACGTGCTTTGCCAAAGTCTGCGCGGCGTCCTGAGAGACCATATGGCGGACAGTTGTGTAGTGCCTGTATGCGTAAAACAATTGTTGCGAAGGCAAGAAATCAAGCTTGAAACAGACCTGTAAGTATCGGCAACGACTTACAAATGGAGGGTTAAAATGATTGAAGTTGGAAGAATTTGTGTGAAAATTGCTGGCAGAGACGCTGGTAAAAGGTGCGTTGTTATTGATGTTCTTGATAGCAAGTTTGTGTTAATTGATGGGCAAACACGAAGGCGCAAGTGTAATATGTTGCATTTGGAACCACTTGCTCAAACAGTTAAAATTAGCAAAGGTGCTTCTCGTGATAAAATTGTTTCTGCATTCAAAGATTTGGGTATTGAGTTAAGAGAAAAGAAATCTAAAAAACCTGCTGCAAAGCCGAAGAAAGTAAGAAAGGTTAAACCAAAAGCGACTAAACCAGTAAAGCAAAAGGTTGTTGCAAAGCCTGTTGAGAAAAAAACAGAGGAAGTTCCTGTTTCAAAGCCAGCAGAACCAAAAACTATTCCAAAAAAGAAAGCAGTGAAAAAGGTTGTTAAAAAAGAGTAATTTTATTTTTATTCTCCAATAAAGTCTTCTAAGTTAATTTCGCATCCAACAACTGGCATGTTTAGTCCAAAGTTTTCTAAAACTTGTGGGCGTATTTCTCCTAGCGTTCCTATTTCTTTGTTTTTGTAGAAAATTGTTGCTGTTCTTCCGGAGATAAAACTTGGGTGTTCTGTTGTTTTAATCGTGCATTTTTTATCTAAAAGTTTGAGGATGTGTTCAATCTCTTGTCGTATTGCTGTGTAGTCTGTTTTTGCGTGGCAAAGCAGCATAACAAGGTGTTTTTCTTCTCTGATTCCTGTTTCTGTTGTTGTATCTTCTAAAAATATTTTCCCTGTACTGAAAATGTTTTGTGGATATTCATTGTGTGTATTTTTTGATAATATTTCTAGTTGTTGTGGCAGTAATGAATGTCGCAAGTAGTCAAAGTCTTCTGAAATTGAATTTTGTAGTTTGATGAGTTGTGCGTTGTTCATCATGTTTTTTGCAAGTATCTTTTTGTTTGATAAGTGGAATGTTTCTGTTTCTATGAATCCTCTTCCAACAATGATTTCTTTTATTTTTCTGAGGAGTATTTCAAATGGGTCTTCTTGCCCTATTGTGGAGACGTTTGGTATTTCTTCTTCAAAATTCTCGTAACCGTAAGCAATTGCAATATCTTCTATTAAATCTACTTGGTGCAATATGTCTGCTCGATATGCTGGAATAAGTGCGTGTCCTTTTTCATATCCGTAACCCATTTTTTCGAGAAGTTGTTTCATATCTTTTTCTTTTAAATTGAGTTCTAGTATTTTGTTAACATAAGTTATGTCTATTTTCATTTTTGTTGGTGTTAAGTCTGGTGACGTAAATTTTTTTTCTGGGCAAATCATTTCAACGCTGTGTATTTCTCCTCCCATGTCTGCAAACATGGTAACAAACATATTGAGTGCTGATTTGATGTTTGCTAAATTTGTTCCTGTGCATTCGATGAATATTTCATGCGTGTCAAGTTCCACTTTTCCTGTATCTTGAGAGTTTGTGTATGGGAGCATGCACATAACATTTTCTTTTGAGTCTATGAAGAAAGGGTATTTTTTCCAGTCTTGTGCGATGTGTTTGTATGCTTTGCCTGTTTTGTGTAATTCTTCTACTTGTATTGCTGGGATTTTTTTATCATGACCGAGAGGTTGGAACATTACCTTGTTTGGATCTTTTGCAATGTATTTTATTGGAAAGTGAATGTTTTTTAGTGGGTAAATTCCGTAGGCTGATTTTTTTCTGTTTCTTCCGTGTGTTGTTGCTAGTTTTTCTTGCATCTGCATTATTTCTTTGATTCTTTGGTCTGTGAATGTAATTTTTTTTACTACAGCGCAAACTGTGTATGGTCTCATTGTGACTGATGAATCTACTATAACTTTGTAATTGCTTTTTTTGATAGTGTATTTTCTTAGCCCTTTTTTTGTTCCGAGAAAACTTGCGAGGGATCTTCCGAATCCTTGTTCGCTGAGCCAGTCTGGTCTGTTCGGGAAGATTTCAACTGTTATTTCATCTCCTTCTATGTTTTCGAGGTCTGTTCCTATCATGCTTATTCTGTCTTTAAGTTGTTCAATAGGTAATTTCTTACCGATTATTTTTTCGATTTCTTTTTTGCTAAATGTTACTTTTGGCATGTTTTTCCTCTAGGCAACTTTGAATTTATCAGTTTTTTGGTGAATGGCGTGAACTCCCCATTATTTTTGTAGCCGATATTCAAAGTTGGCTTAGGGAACGCAAGAAAACTCTGGTTTTCTGCGCAACAAAAAACAGTGTTTTTTGTGCACACATAAATTTTTGATTTATGTTGCGCCCAGAAAATTTCTAATTTTCTTGGGCTTTGATGTATTTTTATTAATTTTTCAAAGTTCCCTCTATTTCAACCATGTTTTTATTTCGCGTAGTTGTTTGAGATCGTTATTGTTTAATTGTCGTATGTCTGTAAGCTTCCAGTATTCTGATACGTATCTTCCCATTCCTTGTCCCCATGCTAGCACAGGACAGTCAAAGCCAAGCAAAGGCTTAACTACTTCTGGTCTGAATATTCCTGCTCCTCCGAATTCTACCCATTCTTTTTTTACAGGATGGAATACGTCTACTTCGAGTGATGGTTCTGTGTATGGGAAGTGTGCTGGTCGCATGCGTACTCCAGGAAATCCCATTTTTTTGTAGAATTGTCTTAGGTATCCTTTTAGATGTTTTAAGTTCGCGTTTGGATCTACTACTATTCCGTCTACTTGGTAGAATTCAAATAAGTGTTTCCAGTCAAGTGCTTCGTTTCTGAATACTTTTCCGACAGCGAAGAACTTGGCAGGCAAATCTTCTTTTTTGAGATTAGCTATTGTTCTTGCAGATAATACTGTTGTGTGTGTTCTGAGGAGTATTTTTTCTGCTTCTTGTTTGGAATATTTGTATTGCCATCCTCTGCTTCCTGTTCCTGCTCCGTTTTCATGTGCTTCTTTTATTTTTGTCCAGATTGCGGGCAGTTTTGCTTTTCCTGGAATGTAAAATGTGTCTTGCATTTCTCGTGCTGGATGGTCTTGTGGGACAAATAGAGCGTCAAGATCCCAAAAAGCTGAATGTACAAAATTGCCTGTCATTTCTTTAAAGCCCATATCTAGCCAGATACGTTTGATATATTCTACTGCTTCGTTTTCAAAGTGTTTTCTTCCGCCATTAATTGCAGGCACTTGTACTTCTACATCATATCTTCTGAAATTTTTTCCTTTCCAGTTTCCTGTTTTAATCATTTCTGGAGTTAATCGTTCAATAAAATCCGTATCAAGGTTTTCTTCTGCAAGTAGTTTTTCTCCTGCTGTTGTGAGTTGCGCACTGATGATTTTTTTCTTTTCAATGTTGATTATTTTTTTGCGTTTAGTGAGTTCTGTTATTTCTTGTTTTTCTTGATCTGTAAGAAATACTGTTTTTAGTGGGAATGATTTTCTTAGAATATTTTCTCCAGGAAATCCTTCTGCAAGCAATTTTGTTCCTTGTGGAGTAATAGATAATAGCAAGTCTTCATTTTTTGTTATGTGAAAAGCATTCTGTCTTCTTAATAGACCAATACATGCGTGCATTTCTTCTTGGTTGAGATTTGCTTTTTTTGCAAGTTCATTCGCAGGTGTTGGTTTGTTTGTGAGCTCTGTTAATAATCTTCGTTCTGGCAGTCCTTGTTGCTGGTATTTTTTGCCGTTTTCGTCAAGTTCTATTATTTCTTTTTCTTCTGTGTTAACCGTAATGAGTTTTTTGTTTGACAGCCATTGAAGAGCTCTGCTCACCTCTACTTCTTGCAGTCCGCTTGCTTCTGCTAAATGATTTAGTAGAGGGTTTTGTCGTATTCTTGGGAGAACTTTCTTTTCGTATTCGTGTAAACTTTGTGCAATAGTTTTGAGTTCCATGATTATAAGTGATTGTGAATGTATTGCTTATATACTTTTCGTGAAGCAAAAAAGAAAGAAAAATAGAGGTAAAAATAATTTATTTTGCGCTTGTGCTTTTCATTGTTTTCCATGTTGTGTTAAACATGCTTTCTAGTGCGTTTGCAAAGAAGGGTGTGTTTACCCAGATTCCTACGTCGTATGTTGGGTGAACATCTTTGTCATCTAATACCATAAAAACCAGTTCTTTACCGTCTACAATGCAGAATCGTGCGCCTTCGTCTGTGTGTCTTACTTCTGCTACTTTTGATACTTCTTGAACTGCTGATTTCGATTCTTTTGTTATTGGTGCTGCAATTCGTATTTTGACTCCTTTCTTTTTGAGTTTTTCAAAGACTGGTTTGAGTCCTTCTACTTTTCTCATAAAACCTTGGGCTGTTGTCATGATTGTTACGCTATTTTGTGCGTTTCTTATGGCAAGTTCAAGGTGAGAGTACAAATTGTGTCTGCCTCGTAAGCTACCTGATAATTCTGTTGGTTCTACAAGTTCTACCCCTTGTGTGTGCAAAGTAGTTAGCTCTTGGAGAACTTCTGTTGTTTTGAGTTGTTCTAATCTTTTTACTCTTTCTTGTGCATCTTCATGTAGATTCTTTTTAACTCTTTCAAGAACTTCTGTTGGTGCTACTGCAATGTATTTTATGGGTTTGCCTAGTTTCATGATAACGAATCCTTTTCGTTCAAGGCTTTCCAGAACATCGTAGCTTCTGCTTCTTGGCACGTTTGCAATATCAGAAAGTTCTCCTGCTGTTGCAACACCTCTTGATAGCAATGCAGTCCAAATCTTGACCTCGTAAAGGTTTAGAACGAAATAACGTCTTAGTTTGCTTAAAAATTCTTCTTTTACGATCATCTGTTACCCCCCTTTTTGTGACGGAAAGGAATACTTAATGAGTTACTCCCTGCCCCCCGTAACATGTTTTTGTTATTGTTGTGCGGTAAATCAATCTTATATTAAAGCCTTTTGGTTTGTTACTTTTTGTTGACAAATTTGTTTTCTTTTTTTGTCGTCGGAAAAATGCGTTTTGCACGTATCGGGTTGTCACTTTCAGGTTGATGTAATTACAAACAGAAATACTATTTAAACATTTAGCGTGTACAACGTTATGGTTTTGATATGCTATTTATTCTATGCTGAGTTGTTTATGTTTATCTATTAACTGTAAAATTTTAAATGATTTTGTATCTCAGTATTGCGCCTATTCCTCCTAATCCGTTAAGTGTTTTTCCTCCTTCGTGTTTTGAGGAAATAATTATTACTGATCCTTTGTTTTGTTCTACAAGTTTCATGATCTCATTTAACGTGTCAAATGTTTGTTTTTCCCTAAGATCATGAATTAATGTGTCTGTCACCAGCAAAGTTATTATTGCGCCAATTTGTGCTGCTTTTTCTGTGTTTGTAAATCCGTAAACTGCAAGGCTGTTTTTTGCAATGTGTTGCATTAATTGTTCTACTGATTGTATTTCTTCTGTTGTTCTTTCTTGTTTAAGTGCTGATTTTACTTCATCGCGTTTGATAACTTCATCTATTGCTCGTTCATTTGCTGCTGAACATGTTGCTTGGATAATTTTTTTCTTTAGTTGTTCGTTTGTGAGTATTTTGAACAGTTCTTCTTTCCAGAATGCTGGGCTTGCAATTATTATTTTATCTGCATTGTATCTTTTATCATATTCTTCTATTTGTTTGATTATTTCTGCATAGAAGTTTTTGGTTGTTTTTGTTTCCAGGTGTTTTCGTTGCACATCTCCTGTTAGCTTACTTAGGTTTTCTATTCCTGATCGTTTCATTCTTGCAAAGTATGCTTCTTCTCTGTCAAATGCGCAAATAAGAATGTTTGCGGCTTGTTGTGTTGCTGCTTCTTCCAGTTGCTTTAACTGGTAACTGTGCCAGTGTTCTTTTTGTAGTGTGATTGTGTTGCTTGCTTCTATGGATATTGTGTGGTAGCTTCCTTTTGGTATGTCTTCAATTTCTGTTTGTACTGTTCCGTTAACGCGCAGGTTTGTTTCTGTGTACTCTGTTTTTTCTGTTTTGATTGTGAGTGTGATTGTTTTCTTGCTAACATCTTCTGCGAGTTTTATTTTGCGTGTTGTCTTGCCTGTGAGCAAGTCATTTTTTTCAATGAGTTGTGATAAATACCATAAGTCTTCTGGTGTTTCTATTCGTAATACTACTTTGTTGTTTCTGAGATCTTTTTTGATGATGCGCATAATATTCTTACTAGACTGAGCGTATTAAAATGTTTACTTTATTTTACAGAGGAGTTAATGTCCCCTCTTCACTCATACTTGAACATAATTGGACCAAAAAATACTTATTGAATAAATATTGGTGGTTCTCTTGCACATCCATTGTAGTCATAGTCACAGCTTTTCTTTGGCGCTTTGTTTTCATAGAAGTTAAACGAGTACCCATTATAGTAATTATCATAATACTCTCTTGCGCTTGGGTGCGTGTAGTGTAGATCAAATTCATCTAGATCGTCTGGTTCGATAAATCCGTATCGTTTTACGCCGACATGTTCTACTATTTCAAAGTCATCAAAGTCTCTGAAGTTTGCAACATCCCATTTGTCTGATTGTTTTTCTGCTGCAAATTGGTTGTAATCTTTGAGTGTCCAGCACTCCATATCATTGTAATCGTTGATTGCATGATTGTCCCATTTATCGTTATGGTTTTCATTAATGATAAGGAGTTGGTCTTGATATCCTAGTTTTTTGAATTTTTTGTTTCCAATATTTTTTGCAGTTAATGGGTCTCGATTGTCATGCGAGTCAAGATTTGCATAATAGTTATAATCATCAAGGCTGATGCACGCATAATCATCAAAATCTACAAAGTCCTGTGCATCATATCCATCGTATTGGTTTCGGTTTGCTTTTGCAATGTTATCTTGCATATCTGCTGGGTTGTTGTAAAAGAAAATTTCGTATGCGAATGTTGGACTAGAAAAAATAAGCAGCAAGAACAAACATGTTATTTTTGATGTCATTAGTAGTACTGGTAGTTGTTATATGGTTTGTAGTATGAGTTATATCCTGATGGGTACGAATAATATTTGTAATTGCTGTAGCCATATGGTTTGTAGCTCGAATATGGGTAAGAATATTGCGGATAATTATAGTATGGTTGTGAATAGCTGTTAGTGTAACTGTTTCGGCTCTCATACTCGTTTTGTGATTCAAATGCAAAATTTCTGCTTCTGCTAGTTGTTTCTGAATATCCGCAGTCATAATAGTAATAACCACAGCCTGTTCTGTGTCTGCTTCCGGTTTCTGTTTCTTGATAATTTACTCGCTCATAGTTTCTTGCGTATGTTGATGATTCTTGATTAGAATAGCCATAGTTAGATTGTCCAGGATACCCGTAGCTGTAATATGCAAATGCGCTTGGCGCAATAAATAATATTAGCAAAGCAAAAAGCAATAGTTTTTTCATAATCATCCCCCTACGTCACTCCTTACAAATAGTAAAGGTTATATAAAATTTACGTCGATAAAATACTCACAAGAAAGTGATTAAAAACAGAGTTCAAAAAGATTTATATATGCTCTTAGCTATTTAAAAGCAAAGGTGATTAAATGAAAAAAAGAGGTGAAGGCAACTCTGCTGTAGGTCTGATAGGAGTTATTACCTTAATTTTTGTTTTCTATATTTTGTTTTTGCCGAGTGAGAGTAGGCGTTCGTTGTTGGAAGAAGGAACGCTGTACGGTGATAATGATTCATATGATCTTGGAGAGCATGTTTTGTTAAGTGAGTCTGTTGGCAGATTATCTTTTGTGTCCACTGGTCAGTTTGATCATCCTTTGCCGAATGTTTTTTTGGTTGAGCGTCAAAATGCTCAAGTGTTGAAAGAAGAAAATCCTTTTGTTGTTCGCAAAAGTTTTTTTAGTGAAGATAGAAAAGTGGTTCGTTTTGATCTCGATAATCCGAAACAAGTTGATAATGTGCTTTTAACGTTTCAGGTTTCTGCACAGGATGGTGGAATACTGGGAATTAAATTAAACAGTCAGCTTTTGTTTGAGAATGAGATTGTTGTTCGTAATCCTCCTCCTGTTCGTTTGCCTACAAATTTGTTGCGCGAGATTAATGAATTAGAGTTTTTTGTAACTGGTGGTTTGTTTGGTGGTGAATATTCTTTAACTGATGTGAAGGTTGTTGGTGATATTCTTGATGTGTCAAACAGGGAAGCTGTAAGTACGTTTAGTTTGTCTAATGTTGAGATTGGCAATTTTGATTCTGCTCATTTATTGTTTTATCCAATTTGTGATCAGAATGAGGCTGGTTTGTTGACGTTAACTTTGAATGGTAATGTAGTTTATTCTTCTGTTCCTGCGTGTGAGAGTTTGAACAGGCAGGAATTATACACTGATGATTTGCGTGAGGGAAAAAATACTTTGGTTATGCGTATTGATAAGGGATCTTATAGGTTTGAGCAGATTCGCGTGCGTACAAATGTAAAACCTAGTCGTGGTTTTATTGAGTATTTCCATGTTGATGCGAGTTTGTATGAGGATATTTTGCAGGGCAGAAATGTAATTTTGGAGATTGAATTTGTTGATGATAATCGTGTGAAGCGTTTGGAAACCAGTGTGAATGGTATTCGTGATGTGATTGATCAGCGCGCTCCTTTTTTTGTAAGAGAGATTTCTCGTGTTGTTCGTGAGGGCAGCAATTACATTGAGTTGCTTCCGTTAAGCGATGTTGAAGTTGTTCGTGCAGAAGTGCGTGTTGAATAATCTTGGTTTGTAAACTATGGCAGAGGATGAATTTGAAGATATTGTTGATGAGGAAAGTGGAGAGGTAACTGGTTTCAGGAGAAAAGGTCGTAAAGAGCCTGAACGCGCTGCTTCAGAGATTTCTGAATCGGGTTCTCATGCACGCGAGAGTAGTGAAGAGCTTGATCTTGATTCTAGAGAACATGAAATTGAACCTGAAGAAAGCAGAGAACGTCCAAGAAGAAGTCCTGACGGCTGGGCTCCTGAATCACATGATTCAGAAAGTGAGAGTGGCAGACTGAGGCGTGCTGGAAATGTTGTTCGTGAATCTGGCAGGACTGGTGCAGCAATTCATGCGTTTACGCAATCAAGCAGACAAGTGTTTGCAAATGTAGTTTTTGTTATTGTAACTTTGGGTTTGTTTTTTTTTAGTGGTGGTTTTCTTTCAATTTGGTTGCGTTTAGGGCTTGTGGGTGTTGCAGTAATTTTGTTGCTTTTCATGAATGCTCCTGGATTGCGTCAAGTCATACAAAATTTGTGGGGCGGTGAGAATAGGAATGTTCTTCGCAATACTGTTGTTATTTTTATTATTGGTTTGATTATTACATTAGCGGGTTATTTTAGTGGGATGTTTTCAGCTTTCTTTGCATTTGTAATAACTCTTGTTGTAACGATTATTTATGTGTTGTTGCATCTTGATGTGAAACATGGACGAATTAATTTTTTGTATTATCTTGCTCCGCTTGTGTTGATGACAATAACTGCGTGGGTTTTTGGTTCTCCTTGGGCAGGGATTGTTGGTTTGCTTGCTGGTTGTATTTGGCTTGGCTGGGAGAAACAAAGTATTGGAGTTGCAGTTATTGTGGGTATTGTTAGTGTTGTTCTTTTTTTGGTTATTTTATCCTTGATTAGTGTTGAAGAAGAGCCTGAAGAAGGTAAGGTTGCTGTTGATCCTAATAGTCGTTTTGGGCGTATGATTGCTTTGCAGCAGGAGCTTTGGTTTAGGTTTATTCGTACTTTTCGTGATGTTCCTGGCAGGATAAAACAGTTTGGTCAGCGTCAGGTTGCAATTTATAGTGAGGATATTCAGATTGGTAAAGTTGATAAGTATGCTGTGAAAAAAATGGGTTTGTTTTTGGATAATGTTGGTACTGATAGTAAGAGGGTGTTTGTTCCTCCTGAACAGCCGGGCAGGTTTACTGAACCTATTTTGGTATACGGTGAGTTAAGTCTTGAAGGTTTTGAAGATAGTGCTCCTGTTAATGTGAGAATTACTTGTCATGCTGAGAATCTTACAGGTAATGTGAGTGGGCTTGTGAGACCGGATGATAGTTTTGTGATGGTTCATGGTGATCCTCCAATAGATATTGGTTGTGTGATTAATCCAAGAGATCTTAGTGACGGGCAGTATATGATTGTGATTGATGTTGCGTTTAATTTCAAAACTGAGGCGTACATGCGTGGGTACTTTATGGAGCAGACAAGGTTACGCGCGTACACTCGAGAGAAGACTGATCCTCTTGCAGAGTTTGGTATTTCTGATAAGGATCCTAAAGCTGTGTTTACTTCTGGTCCTGTTGGAATAGGTGTGGGGCTTGGTAGTTTGCCTGTTCCTGTTGCAGAAGATATGCATGGTCCTACTGTGAAAATTACTGTTGAGGATCTTTGGGAAGGAAGACTCGGGAATGTTGAATCTTTTTCGTTCAAGCTTCCTCCTGGATTGGCTGTTACAGCCATAGAGGGTAAAAATAGGCCTGGTTGTGATTCTGCTTGTGGAACAAGTGATCCTTGCATATGTGCTCTGCAGAGAGATGATATTGATAGTTTGTTTTCAAAGAAACAGGAAATTGCAGGCATTAGCACGTTACGGATTAATACAGATGTAAAGGATGCTGCTGTCCTTTTGGGTAATGCTCCTTTAGCGATTAGAAACATTGAAGTTGCTGCTAGTTATACATATAATTTGCAGGAGCTAGTTCCTGTTGCTGTGTATCATGAGAGGGTGCAGCCATGAAAAAATACTTACTTTTCTTATTGTTGGTGTTATTTGCTTGCCAGCCAGGGTTGCGGCAGACTCAATTAGTTGATGTTCATACTGGCACGTCTGGTTTAGAGCTTAAATTTTTTGATACAAATCTTGTTGATGTTTTTGAAAGTTCATATTTTGATATGTTGATTGAGTTACGAAATCACGGGGCTGCCAATATAAATGAAGGAAAATATGTTTGGATAACTGAAGAGAATTATGTTGTTGCAGAAGGCAGAACGAGCAAGGGCGTTTTTGATTTGCAGGGAAGAACTCCTTATGATCCTTCTGGTGGGTTTTCTGTCGTTGAAAGCAGGATGACTGCAAAGCTGCTCCCTCAACTCATTAAAGGGTACGATACTCCCGTTATTTTTTTGGCGTGTTATCCGTATAAAACAAACGCGACAGTTCATGTTTGCATTGATACTGATATTCAGCAGGCAAATCCAAGAAAGGTGTGCAAACCTGATACGATAAATTTGAGAGGTGGTCAGGGTGCTCCTGTTGCTATTGAAAGTGTGGAGCAAATTTTCAGTCGCGATCAAGCAACAGGAAAAATCAGACCAACGTTTGTTATTAACATGAGAAATCTTGGCAACGGACACGTTGTTGATAGCTCTTTGTTGGATGTTGCGTGTGGCAGTCAGGGAGGTTTGTCTTTGTTGCGCGGTACTTCTGTAACTGGTGAAATAGGTAGTGCTGGTTTCAATAAAGTTTCTGTGTCTGCAAGTTTGCCTAGTGGGGATCTTGATTGTGGTGTTAATCCTGCAATTTTATTGGAGAAAGGTAAAGATGCAGCTATCATTTGCCGTGTAAATGATAATGCTTTGCTTGATGTTTCTGCAGGAACATTTACAAGTTTGTTATCGATCAAAATTAATTATGGGTATGTTACTTCTAAATCGTTTATGTTGACTATTAAAAAATTTATTTAAGCTTATACTATCTTAAGAATTATATACTAAATAAAGAAAGTATAATGTGCTTTTTCTTGATTTATGAGTGTGAAAAAACATTTAGAACGTACGTTGCAGGATGTTAATGATACTCTTGAGGTGCTTTGCCGCAATGGGTTGTTTGATGATGAACGCGTTGTTAAGTTAAAGTCTGTTGCTTATGATGCTGATGCTTGTTTGAAAGTGTATGAGGGATGTGAAAATTTTGAGGAAAAAGCTGAGCGTGCCAAGGCCGAACTTGCAGAAATCAGAAGCTTGGAAATTTCTGTTCGTGATTGTTTAAATAATTCATTAGATAGTGATTCTGGGAAAGCACTTCAGAGTGTTCAGAAGCGTATTATTGAGTGGGAAAATAAGTATTGTGTTGACGGGAAATCTGTTGTTGATAGAGTTGCTAGTTCTGATTTTTTGGATCATAAGGCTTGTGTTGAGTCTGATCTTGCAGGTTTTGTTGATTTGTTGAAGGTGGAAAATTCTTTGTTGTATAGTTTTGTTGAGAATTGCAAAAGTTTAGAGTCTGAAAGAAAGTCTAAGCATGATGTTGTGTATGCTGGTTTGAATTCTGCTGTTATTGATGTTAGGAGAAAATTAGATGGGCTTGTTGGTGTTAACAAGGATGTTGTTCTTGATGAGTTGTCTGAAGCAGAGCGTGCGTTAAAGGGATTGAGTGGTGCACGGGAAGTATTGGATGTTGATTATGATTTGAAGCGTGTAGAGGTATTAACTGAAAAGTTTAATGGTTATTTGAGGGGCGTGTACGCGGATAATAGTTGGTGTTCAAAATTTGTAAAGTTTGTGAACAAGGCGTTGGTCGTGCGCACTGCTGTTGCTTTGGTATCTTCTTGCGGGGTTTTCGGGGGTGTTTATAGTTGTGATGTGAAGGATTATTTTGAGCGTCTCTCGGGGGTAATTGAGAGTAAAGATGTTTCACCAGTTATAGATAGTTTTGAAAAATCCATAAAAAACAATCAGACTTCTCCAAGAAGTGCGTTGAATAATGCAGAAGAAAATTATTCACAACAGCCTATAGAGAAAATGAGCGTTCTTGTGCGCGATTGTTCGTCTGAGACAAGCGATGATTATTCGGAAGAGTTTGAAGAAGATGTTGTGCGAGAATTAAATTACGTGATCAGGGTTGATGCAGCTATTCAAGTTGTTGCTTCTGAGAGTAATGTGCTTTCATCTCCTGATTTAAGTGGAAGCAGCAATATTAGTTTAGAAGCAAGGCTTGGAGAGTGTTTGTCTTTTGTTGATAAGGGATGCGAGTTAGTGTATCAGAGTGAGTCACATGACGAGGAAGAAGTTATTGGAGTTGACGCGAGCAAAGGGGTTGAAGTGCCTTGCAAGGAAGAGTTTATTGAAGAGGAAGCCCGTGTTTGGCTTTCTGAGGCTGAAAAAAGGGGTCATAAAAAAATCGCAGCTGTTTTGCCTGATTGTTATGATGCGCAGCCCAAGCCAGTTGATCTGCCAGTTGAAAATAGTGACAAGGACATTAAAGGGGATGATATTAATTTGTCTTTGCTTGATGCAGTAATTTTTGCTGGCGGCACTGTTGGAAATGATTTTAAGAATGGTCAGCTCGGGTTATATTTGCGAGGAAATTTGTTGGATGGTCAGTCTGTGCATCCCACGTTGCGTTTGTTTGGCAGTAGAGAGTTGCTTGATAACGGTTTGAGTACTAATGGTTTGGGAGTGAAGTTTGGTTTGGGTTTGGATTCTTTTTTTGTTGATGGTATTCCTTTGTTTTATTTGGAGCCTTTTGTAGGTACAAATCAAATGACAACACATGGAGAGTTGGTTTCTGCGCCTGATGCGAGTATTGACAGAAAGTTGGTTGCGCGTTCTTCAGTTTATGGTTTGAATGTTGGTTTGAGAGTTCCGGGTGTTGCTTTTGCTGATTTGACTGTGCAGGCAGGAAATGGGAAATACAATCTTGAAGAGAAACTAAATGGTGTGTTGCTTACTGGCAAATGGTTTGATGATAATTTCGTTGTTGAACGCGAGGAGCATAACCCTGAGTTTAAAAAAAGTGGAGATTTAAAGAGTTTTTTGGTTAATGGTTCTTTGTCACAAAAACTGTTCGGGGTTGGTAAGAAAGATTTGCGCGCAGGCAGTTATGATTTGGCTGATTCAAAGTGGTTGGATCGTGCTTTTAACTATGGTTTTAGTGGCGACCCCTTTAGTTTGTTTGGCGGGTACAGCAAGGAGCGTATTGGAGTTTATTCTGCATCTTCTGGTTTTTTTAGACGAGTGGAGCATGATGGATTGTTTTCTTATGATGTGTTGAGTTTGCAGACTGGAGTTGTTTGTGTTTTTGATTTGAGAAATTATTATGTTAATGGTTATAGTACTTTCTTAAATGGTCAAGTGGAAAATGGTGCGGGTATCGTGCTTGGTTTAATGCCTTATGTAAGATCTGTTAAGGAAAAGATCATTGGGAAGGAAACTTTTAAGCAGGATTTTTTTGATGTTGGCTTGCGTTTTGGTTTAGAATATTCAGCTGGTATGAATAGTCCTCCTATTGGTTTTGTTGTTGATTATGTAAATCGTTCAGGTGATGATACTGATGAATTGTTTAGCGCAGGAGTTAGTGTCAGTTATTAACAGTCAATAGTCGGAAAATATATATTAAACGAGGCCGGTTATGAGTTTAAGATATGATTTAAGGGATGCTGTCAAGAAAGGCGAATATGAACTTGAAGAACTTTGCAGTGTTGATTTTGTTAGTGAAGATTTGGTTGAGTTTAATGATTATTTGTGGTATGCCGCGGGCGTATATGACAAAGTTGAGGCGCATGTTGGGTTGCTTGAAAATGCTGCTAAGGCGAAGAAAAAAGTGGCTGATTTTGACAGGTGGGTTGAAGAGAAAACAAGGTTGCTGAGAAAGAAATTCGCCGATGTGCACAGTGAAAAAGAGAAGCAACAAGCTATGTACGAAATTAATTCAACAAAAAAGTTAATTAAAAAAGAATGGGCTGAAAAAAAGAAACCTCTTATTGATGCGTTGAAAGTTGTTGCAAGTGACTCTTTTATTGAGAAAAAACAGAAATTAAAAGAGGAAGTTAAACGCGTGCTTGTCGGATTAGAAGATTTTGTTAATCGTGACTGGCAAACATGTAGACAAAGTGCTTGTCAGGAAGTTATTGATGTTAGTGATAGGTTGAAACGTGCAATTTTAAGGGTAAAGTGTCATTCTTATTTTTTCCAGAAGTTCTTTGGAGATCGTTTTTATGATAGGTTTATTTTACTTGATTTGGCTCGTGCTAAGAGTGTGGTGAGTAATTTGAAGTTACGCGAGGTCGCGTTCAGTAATGCTAAAAGTTTGCAAGGGTTAGAGCGTGAATTTTATGATTCTGTTGAAAAAAAGAAAACATTATTTGCTTGTACTGCTTCTGCTGGTGCTGATTGGCTTGAATTAATCAAGCCTGTTGAGGATGAAGTTTGTGCTTGGGAACTGGAGAATCGGCAGCGTATTGATAGTGCTGTGAAGCGAATCGATAATGCGTTATTTAAGAAAGCATATGAGAAAGATGTAAAATTTGCAAAAAAATTGTTAAGCAAGTTTAATTATTATATCGCAGGTGTTAGAGCTGCTGATTTTACGTGTCGTAATTTACTGGATTTTGGTGCATGTGTTAAAGAAAAAAGTGATTCTGTTGGTATGGTTGTTAAAGCTGGTTTGAGTAGAATTTATGGTTGGTTGAGAAATGAGTATATTAGTCCTGTTGTTTTTTCTCTTTCTGTGTGGGGTCTGACTGCTGGCGTTTATTTGCATCATATTCATACAAAAAATCCGTTTTCAGGCGGTAAAGATTTTGTTGAACAGGTTGGTAAATTGAGTTATTCTGAGCTTGTTGATAAATATGGAGCTGACATGGCGCAAAGAGTCAACGCGTATGTTGCGAAAAAGACTTATGAGCGTTTGGATAAGGAAGAGAGACTGAGGGAAAGGGAATGGCAAAGAATTTTGCGGCAGGATGCTCGCGAATACGATCTTAAAAGGAAGCAACAGCGTGATCATGTGAATAGAGAAGTAGAACATATACGCGACTTGCAAGCTCAAGAAAAGAGATTCTATGAATTGCTTAAAAGACATCATGACAATTGGGCAAATAGTCATGCAAAAGCATATGGACACAATAAATAGCAAGCAAACAACATCAAAGCGTAAGCTAATCATCTGGCTTTCCTTTTTTAGAATTGCAGGTGTAGTTTAAGGAGAGGACAGCATTGACAGATTGCAAGCCAGAGAAGCTTCTCTCCTCTCTTTAAAAACACAAAGTATTTAAAAGCATATTAGTTAATTGGTTGTATGAAAAAGAGTGTGATGGTTGTTTTGCTATTTACAGTCTTGTTAGCGTGCCAGCCGTCCACTAATTCTGATGAACCTGTTGTGCAGGATTTTCGTTTTGGTACTGAAGGTTTGTTTATTCAGTTTGCTCCTGGTGCTCCGTCTCCGAGATTGTTTGATAATCAGGAGTTTGTTGCGTTAGTTGAAGTGCAGAATAGGGGAACACATACAGTTGATCCAAATAGTGGCAATATTCATCTTTCTGGTTTTGATGATAAGATAATAAAATTAGATGATGCTACACCTCGCGATCAACAATTGCCGCAGTTGAGTGGTAGAGGTCCTTTTATTACTCAAGGCGGTATTGATACTATAACGTTTACTGGCAGAATTGATTTGAGAGGGTTTGGTGTTGATAAATACGCAACAAATGTTCTTGCTACTGCTTGTTATGCATATCAAACAGTTGCTACTGCAAATTTCTGTGTTGATCCTTCTCCGTTTAGTGCTACTCGTCGTACAAGAGTGTGTACACCTGCTCCGATTAGTCTTGGGAGTCAGGGCGCTCCTGTTGCAGTAACAAGTATTGATGTTGAGCCTACACCTGATTTCACAAGGTTGCAAATTCGTGTTTCAAATGTTGGATCTGGCGATGTGTTTAAACTTGGTCAGGGTCCTGTGCTGGGAAGTAGTAATGATCAAAATCCTCAGCTGTTACCAAGAATTGATAAGTGTAGTCCGTATCAGGGCGGTTTGCGTTTTGATGAAGTTGATTATGTGAAGATAAGTGAAGTGAAAGTTTCTGGAATTGCTTTGGACCTTGCACCCGGAACAAGCCAGGCGTGTCGTCCGTTGTTACAGGATAGAGAGAATCAGGGAGATTATTATTTACGGTTAGTAAACGGGCAAGGAGTGCTGTATTGCGAAGTAAAACATGCTGCACTTGGTGTTCAAGGGGATTCAACGTTTGTTACTCCTTTGAGTGTTGTGCTTGATTATGGTTATAGAACGTCTGTTTCAACACCTATTGAAATTCGTCCTACTGGAAGATGAAAAAAATAATTATTTTGACAATAATGGTTTTGTTTTTGTTAGCTTGCGAAGGGCAGGATGGAGATGTTACAACAGTGAGTAATCCTTTTGTTGGTGGTTCGCAGGGAATCATAATGAATTTTCAGGATTTTCGTTCTGAGGTTTTTGATGGTGGTACTGATCCGTTTAGTGTTGTTGTGCGTTTAGAAAACAAAGGTGAAACTTTAGTTGAGAAAAGTAGGGTTAAAGTGCGCTTATCTGGTTTTAATCCTGCACAGTTTGGCAGAACAGAAGCTCAGTTGCTTATCTCTCCTGTTCTTGATGATGTGCTGGAAACGCGTAAAGAGCCTTCTGGAAATATTATTCCTGGCCCACCAGTGTTTGTTGAGTTTTCTGGTTTGAATCACGCATCGAGGATTGCTGGTGCTGTTGCAGAGTTCCCGTTGCGTGCTGAATTGTGTTATGCGTATGCCAGCCGTGCAGTAAGCAAGTTGTGTATTAGGGAGAATGTGTTGTCAACAAGGCAAAGTCTTTGCGAAGTTACTGAGTCAAAGTCTGTGTTTAACAGCGGTTCTCCTGTTCAGGTTAGAAATTTCCAGGAAGCATCAAGGGGTAGAAATAAGGTTGGTTTTTCTTTTGATGTTGTGAATGTTGGTGATGGTTCTTTGTATCAGGTTGGTTCTGGTTGTGATACAAGTTCTCGTGCGTTTGAGAATAAAGCGCGTGTTCGTGTTGTTACTTCTTTGCCTGGCTTGCAGTGTACTGGTTTGTCGCAAACAACAGAAGGTGTTGAAGGGGAGGTTACTTTGTATAATGGTCAGAAAACAATTACTTGTTCTCAGGATGTGAACACTGGTACTGATTTTGAGCAGATTGTTGGTGTTGAGGTTGGTTATGATTATAATCAGATTACCCAGACAACGCTCAGAGTTCAGAATTCTGGAGAATAAATTTTGTAGAAATTCTTCGTCTGATTTTCAATAAATAGGAAGAACTTGCGCTTGGCCATTTTTGCGAGACTCCCTCTTTAAAGCACCCCATTTATCTAAAAATAGAAAACGCAAACAGTCATTTTATGTTTGCTTTTGCTGAGGATGTATTGATTTTGCGATAGCGAAATTAATATTTTGGGACGTAGCAAAGCGGAGTCACAATAGTAGGCTTGGTGGCATTAAAAACCGTTGAGAAAAAGTAACACAACAAACCATCGCGTTTGGGGCGGTAGCGCAAACGATATTAAAGCACAAGTAATCATCTGGCTTTCTACTTTCAGAAGTGCAGGTGAGGTTTAAGGAGAGGACCTTGCGAAAAACAGAGAGCCAGAGGAGCTACTGTCCTCTCTTTACTCATTCAGAATAAACTGCGCTAACAGAGCTTCTAATTGCAAAAATTCGTCGCTTCCTTCTACTATTCTGAATTCTGTTTCTCCGCATTTGTCTATGAGTTGTACTTTTTTTCTGTTTGAAATGTCTAATTGCCAGATTGTTGACTGTATTTGTTTGATAATGTCAACTGCAGACAGTCCATATGTTAGCATGATGTTTAGGAGTTTGTCTCTGCTTTCCACAAATTTTCCTGCTAGTGCTAAGTTGAGTGTTTCTTTGATTTCTGTTGGTTTTGCATAGCTTGCGAGGGAATAGACATTGTCAGGTGTTATTTCTCCTGCTGCTGCTCCGCTTTGTAATAAATTGACTACTCGTCTGCAATCTCCTTCTGCAATGGTTATTAGTGCGTTTTTTGCTTCTTGTCCTATGGACAAGTTTTCTTGTGTTGCGATTTTTGTAATTAGTTGTTCGACGTGTTCGTTGCTGAGTGGTTTGAATCTGAAGACTGCGCATCTGCTTTGTATTGGGTCTATTATTTTGCTGCTGTAGTTTGCTGCAAGTACAAACCTGCACGTGCTGGTGTAGTTTTCCATTGTTCTTCTGAGTGCTTGTTGTGCTTCTTTTGTGAGCGCGTCGCATTCATCAAGAAAGATGATTTTGAATGGTACGTTTCCGAGTGCTTTTGTTCGTGCAAAATCTTTGACTTTTACTCGTACAACGTCTATTCCTCTTTCATCGCTTGCGTTTAGTTCTAAGAAGTTTTCTCTGTAATGTTCTCCGAAAAACGTGCGTGCGATGATCAAAGCAAGTGTGCTTTTTCCTATGCCTGCTGGTCCTGCAAAGAGTAAGTGTGGTATGTTTTGTTTTTCTATGAATGCTTTAAGTTTTTTTATGATTTCTGTTTGGCCTGTGAGATCTTCAAATGTTTTTGGTCTGTATTTTTCTGTCCATATGGTTGTTATGTCTGACATGTTGTTGTATTCTTTGAGGCTCTTTAAATAATTTGTTGTGTTTCTGTGGGCACAGTAAATTTCTAACTAAACTAAGTCTTCTTCAGAAATAAGTAAGTAGTCTCCTGTTGCAAGTACTGCGCTGAATGGGATGAGCAATTCTCCTGTTTTGGCTTTTTCTAATTCTAATTTTTCTGCGTATGGTGTTGGGTTTTTTAAGACGACGTTGATTAGTTCTCCTGATTTTGTTTCGAAGATAATATCTCCTACTTCTCCGAATCGTTTGCCGCTTCTGCTTACAACTGTTTTTCCTATTACTTCTTTTGAGAATTGTCTGTCAGCCATGCAGTTTTGCAGTTGAAGACTCTATTTAAAGTTTTCTGTGCCGAAAGAAAGAACTATATGTTGTTGTTTTTTCTTTCTTTCGTTACTTGTTGGTTGCAAGCCGTGCATGTTTCTCGTTGGCACCCTTTTGGTGTTTCTTTTGTTTTAAGTGTGTTTTGTATTGTTTTTATCAATTGGTTTATTTCGTCAATTAAGTATGGGTTGAGTTTAATTTCTCGTTGGGTGTTGCTGTCTATGTAATGAACTATTGCTTGGTTTACATTGCCAAATTGTTCGTTTAACAGTAAGGCGTATGCTGCTGCTTGTATTTTGTGGTATTCTCTTATTCCTTCTTTTGGCGTTTCTCCGCTTTTGAGTTCTATGGGAATAAGTTTTTCTGGATAGCAGGCAAGTTTGTCTATTCTTCCGTGAAGGGGCGTTTGTTTTCCTCGAATTGTATATTCTGTTTTTATTTTTGGTGTTAGGGTTTCCCAGAGTTGTTCACCAGATAGTCCTTTGTTTGTGTGTTGTTGTACTTGTTCTGCGTGGTCGCTTGCTTGATGTAGTGCAACTGGTAATGCTTGTTGGAATGCTTCTGTTAGTGGTAATTGTACTTGTTTGAGACTGTATTTTTGTTTTATGATTATTTTTCTGAGAATATCTGTGTATTTTGTTTTGAAAAGTGTTTCAACATCATCTAAATGGTTTTGTAAGATTATATTTTGTTGTTCTGCAACAGTTAGCTCGTGTATTTTGTGTTTGATTGATCCGAGAAGCATTGCTTTGTTGATTGGTTCTTTGATACCTAGAATGTATGCTTTGTAAAATTGTTTTGGACAGTATGTCCATAGTGAGAGTGCTGTTATTGGTAGAGAATCCATTTTGTTTTGAGTTGATTGTTTGTTTTTATAGTTTGCTTTTTTGCAAACGCTTCAATTATTTTCTGCATAAATTTATAAAGCATCTCTTCTTCAAATAATGCATGAATGTTCAGGAAAAATTGGAATTAATTAAAAGAAACACTCAGGAGATTATCACAGAGGAAGAATTAAAAAATCTTTTTGAAACAAAAAAGCAGCCCGTGATTTATCTTGGCACTGCAATTACCAGCACTCCACATATTGGTTATTTTGTGTGGGTAAAGAAGATGTGTGATTTTATGAAAGCTGGATGTAAAGTTATTGTTTTGTTGGCAGATATTCATGGTGCTTTGGACAATTGTCCTTGGGAGTTATTAGAAAAGAGGTACGATTATTACAAGATTGTTATTCCTGCACTGTTTGAATCATTAGGGGCTGATTTGAAAAAGTTGGAGTTGGTGAAAGGATCTGATTATCAGTTGAGCAAGGAGTATGTATTTGATGTGTTACGTATGTCTACAATGGTGAGTGTTGCTGATTGTACAAAGGCTGCTTCAGAAGTTGTGAAGATGGGTGAGAGTCCGAAGTTGTCTGGTTTGTTGTATCCTATTTTCCAGGCGTTGGATGAAGAGTATTTGAAAGCTGACATGCAGTTTGGTGGTAATGATCAGAGGAAGATTTTTGTTTTTGATAGAGAGAATCTTCCGAAGCTTGGATATAAAGCGCGTGTGGAAGTTCTTAGTCCGCTTGTTCCTGGTTTGACTGCCTCTGGCAAAATGTCAAGTTCTGAAGCTGGTTCAAAAGTGGATTTGCTGGATGATGAACCTACTGTGAATAAGAAAATTGGTGATGCTTTTTGTGAGCCTGGAAAGATTGAAAAAAACGGCGTGTTGGCATTTGTAAAGTATGTTGTAATACCCCATAAGGAAGATAATGATTTGTCTTTTGTTGTTGAGCGTCCTGAAAAATTCGGGGGGGATTTAGCGTATAAATCTTACGTTGAGTTAGAGAGGGATTATGTTGCTGAGAAATTGCATCCGCAGGATTTGAAAAAAGCTGTTGCAAAAGAAGTTAATGTTCTTTTGGGAACAATTCGTAAGCGAGTTAAAGGTCACGAAAAATTGATTATGGAAGCGTATCCGGATCGATGAAACTTGCAAACTTACAGAAGTTTTTACAAAGAGAATGTATTGATTTTGCGTTGTTTATAGATGAAGCATATGCAAAATATTTTTCTGGAGTTTCGTTTGAGAAAGGTTGTTTAATTGTACCTGCAAATAGTTTGCCGTTATTGTTGATTCCTGGTTTTGAAGCTGGCAGGTTAGAAAAGTTTGCGCGTGTTCTTGTTAAGAAAGCAAAGTTATGGGATGATTTAAAGAGTATTGTCTCTGGAAAAAAGTGCGGTGTTGTTTCTAATAATATCTCTTATTCAATTGTGCAAAAACTGCAAGATTGGAATTGTTCTGTGGTTTGTATAGATGAGTTTTGTACAAGATTGCGTTTAACAAAAACTTCTGAAGAAATAATACAGATACGAAACGCATGTGACTTGACTGATCAAATATTTAAAAATGTTTGTGATATGCTGACAAATGATACTTCTGAGCTGGAAGTTGCAAATTTCATAAAAAATCAAATTAATGAGTTGGGTTTAGAGCCTAGTTTTTCTCCTATTGTTGCTTCGGGAAAGAATGCTGCAGTACCGCATCATATACCTACAAATAAAAAACTTGAGGGTTTTACAATTGTTGATTTTGGTGTTATTTATCATAATTATTGTTCTGATATGACTCGTACTGTTTTTGTTGGACTTCCAAGTGAAGAAGAAAAAAAATTGTATGCTGATGTTTTGGATGTTCAGCTTAAGTGTATCAGTCAAGCAAGAGTAGGCAAAAATTTTGATGATATTGATGATTTTGCAAAAGAACAGCTGCCATTGCTTGTTCATCGCATTGGACATAGCTTAGGTGTTGAAGTGCATGACGTGCAGGGGTCTCCGTTAATTTTGCAGGAGGGGATGTGTGTGACTATTGAGCCTGGGTCTTATTCGCCTGGCAAGTTTGGTATTCGTATTGAAGATGATTTATTGATTACAAAATCGGGGGCAGAGGTGCTTACTAAGTCAACAAAAGAGCTTATTTGTATCAATAAAAAGATTTAAATACCTTATTTAATGAATGTTGTTCATGGCTGGTAAAGATACTCTTTCGTTTGGCTTTCAGACTGATGTGAGTGATTTAGAGGAAGAAAATCGATTTTTAAGAGAGAGTGTTGATAATCTGGAGAAAGAACTTGAGAAGTTCAGAAGAACTCCTCTTATTTCCTGTGAAATACGTGAGTGTTTTGGTGATACTGCTTTAGTTAAGTTGCCGAATGGGAATGAGTTTTTAGTTGATGTTGCTGATGGTTGTGGTAAGCTTGAGTCTGGAGATTTTGTGTTGGCTGAACAAAAGAATCTTACGTTGGTAAGAAAGATGGACAGAAGCAAGCGTTTTGATGCTGATAAGTTTGTAATTGTTGAAAAGCCGACTGTTTCATGGGCGCAAGTTGGTGGTCTTGCGTTGCAGGAACGTGAGATTAAGGAAGTTATTGAGCTTCCGTTGTTGAAGCCGGAATTGTTTAAGAAAATTGGTATTGAGCCTCCGAAGGGTATTTTGTTGTTTGGTCCTCCTGGTACTGGGAAAACTTTGTTGGCAAAAGCTGTCGCTGCTTCAACTAATAGTACTTTTATTGAGGTTGTTGGTTCTGAGCTTGTGCAGAAGTTTATTGGTGAGGGTGCAAAGCTTGTTAAGGAAATTTTCCAGCTTGCGCGAGATAGGTCTCCGAGTATTATTTTTATTGATGAGATTGATGCTATTGCTGCTACGCGAATTGATGTTGGTACTTCTGGTGAACGTGAAGTGCAGCGTACTTTTATGCAGTTGCTTGCTGAGGTTGATGGTTTTGATGCGCTTGGTGATGTGAAGATTATTGGTTGTACGAATAGGAAAGATATTCTTGATCCTGCTATTACTAGGCCTGGTCGTCTTGATAGGTTGATTCATGTTGATTTGCCTAATGAGGATGCGCGGAAGGATATTTTTAAAATTCATACGCGGAATATGAGGCTTGGCAAGATTAATTTGAGCAATATTTTGAAGAAGATGGAAGGTTTTAGTGGTGCTGAGATTAAAGCTTCTTGTACTGAAGCTGGTTATTTTGCTATTCGTGATGATAGAACTAATGTTTCTGAGGCTGATTTGCTTGCTGGCATTGATAAAGTTGCTGCAGAAGTTGAACTTGAAGGCACCGATTATTTGAATATGTTTGGGTAGTTCTAAGTAGTTCGCATAACCACTCAACTCAGCATATTATGCGCACAAAAAGTTCGCTTAATAGTTGTTA